>MAAC01009744.1_pt1 | contig 992757 bp, 937 predicted proteins | sample 1115981 | NCBI WGS metagenome assembly MAAC01 (sample SAMN04961126, study PRJNA320927) | seawater metagenome | isolation source: sample BD02T64 sea water enriched with oil for 64 days | place: USA:Gulf of Mexico | collected 2013-07-27
TTGTCTCCACGAAGTGCCTCAAGCGCTACCGTGGCCTTAAAATTATCTGAAAAACTGCGTCTCTTGGTCATTTGTGTATCCTGTCTTCAAGGTTGGATACATCTTAGCACGCTGTCCTGGTTTGCCGGACCACTTCAATCAGAGAGGCACTTATGAATTTCTAGAGCCTGTACTACGGGCCTATGTCCGCTTACGGAGATAGTCTCAAACATGAAATATTGATGCCTGAAGTACAAAGTCAGTACTGTCCGGTCAGCTGCGAAGCGCTGGCAAGCCTACGCCCGTGCTTTCAAAGCCGCCGTCCGCAGCGATGACCTGTCCGGTCACATAGCTGGCCTTCTCGGAACACAGGAAGGTAATCACTTCGGCCAGTTCCCGCTCCGATCCATAGCGATTCAGTGGGATCGTGTCGTGATAGGCGGCGATAATCTCCGGAGAATGAACCGCCATGGCCAGTTTCGTGCGCACCGGCCCCGGACAAACACAGTTCGCGCGAATGCCGTGTTCACCAAGCTCTGCCGCCTGTTGCTTGGTCAGATGGATGACTGCGGCCTTTGAGGTGCCGTAAGCCACTCTGAGGGTCGAGCCGCGCAGACCGCTGATGGATGCAATGTTCACCAGCGCGCCTTTGGTTTTTCTGAGCGCAGGAGTGGCGGCCTGTGACACCAGAAAAACCCCGTCGAGGTTGGTCTCCATGATCCGCCGCCAATCAGCGAAACTCGTTTGCTCCAGCGGGCGGAAATCAGCAACACCTGCATTGTTGACAACCGCATCAACGCGGCCGAAATCCGCGAGGATGGCTTCTATCATCTGGTCCACATCGTCAGGGCGCGACACATCAAACTCATAGGGGCGGGCCTGATTGAATTGCTTGACCGCGACTTTCAACTCGTCGCCGTCGCGATCCACCATCGCCACCAGCCAGCCTTGCTCGATGAAAAGTGCTGTGGTTGCCAGTCCGATGCCGCGCGCGGCCCCCGTCACAAGCGCTACTTTCTGGGTCATGTCAGTACTCCTGATCTCAAAGGATTTCAGCACGCGGAAAGGTCATTTCATCCAAGCGAGCAAATAGGTCGTCAACTCGGGCCAGCCTGCAATGATGACAAGGCCGATGAGACTGGTCACAAGGAAGGGAACCGCCGCCACAGCGATCCGCTCCAGCGATAGCTTGGCCACGTTCGCGGCCACGAACAGGTTTATGCCGACGGGCGGTGTAAATAGCCCGATAGCAAGGTTGATCATCAGGAACACACCAAACCAGATCGGATCCCACTCAAGTGCGCGCACCACCGGCAGAAAAATCGGGAGCGAAATGAACATGATCGTCACCGCATCCATGAACATCCCCGCGATCAGCAGAATGATCGCCATCACCAGCATAATCATCCACTCAGACGAGCTGAGGGCAAGCAAGCCTTCCGAATAACGCCCGACCACATCGTCCACAGTGACGACCCAGCCAAAAAGACTGGCGAAAGTGACAACCAGCATGACAACCGCTGACGAGGCCGAGGCATCAATCAAGGCGTCAAACAGGGACGGAATTGTGAGGCTGCGGTACACAAAGAAGCCAATGAACAATGCATAGACCACGGCCACGATAGCGGCTTCGGTCGGCGTGAAAATCCCCGAATAAATACCCCCGAGGATCACAACAGGTGTCAACAAGCCCCAGACCGCATCCATGAAGCTCAGCCAGAGGCGCTTTGGAAAGTTGAACTCGCCATAAGGCATCGGCGCAAGCTCGGCCAGATTGGACGTCTTTGCAACGGCCCGCTGACGGCTGACAACAGGCAGAGCCGCAAGCATCAGCGCGCCCATGACCGCACCGGGCAGGATCGCAGCGATGAACAGATCGCCGATAGAAACTTCGGCAATCACCCCATAAATCACGAGACCAATAGACGGGGGAATAACAATGGAAAGGGCCGCACCCGTGCAGACCATCGCTGCGGCAAATGCCTTCGGATATCCATCCTCGACCATACCACGGATCACCATCGGCCCGATCGCAGCTACAGACGCAGGGCCAGAGCCCGAGACAGCCCCCCAGAACAGGCTGACCACGACACCAACAAGCCCCATACCTCCGGGCAGGCTTCCGATCAGGACGCGGAAAAACCGGATCATCCGGTCCGCCATGCCGGCGGTGCCCATCAAAATACCGGCAAGAATGAAAAACGGAATCGCCAGAAGCGAGAATTTGGTGATGCCACTGGCGAGCAAATCTCCGACCAGATCAAGTCCAAAGCCCATCTGCCACATGGCAAAAAGCGCCGACAGACCAAGCGAGAAAGCCACAGGAACACGGATCGCCAACAGAACCGCGAACAGGATCAGCATCAAGGTGCCGGTTTCAAGATTAAACATGTTGCGCCGCCTTTCGCGATGTAAACGCGCTTTGCACAAGGCGCAGTGCAATCAGCAGAAATCCGAGTGGCAGAGCCAGCGAGTAATACCATGACGGCACCTGAAGTCCCGGCGAAACGCTTCCGCTGGCACGTTGGTTCATCACCATTTCAGCGCAATACCACGCCGACAGTGCCAGCAGCGCAACACTCAGAAGAAGCGCAAACCAGCGCATAAAAGGCTGCATGGCAGTGGGCAGCAAGTCCGCTAACAGCGACACAGCAAGATGTTCCCCGCGCCGCGCCGCTATCGCCGCGCCGAAAACGGTCAGCAACAAAAAGCCGTTCAGCAAAATTTCCTGCGTCGATGCAAACGAATAATTGGAAAGGTATCGCACCAGCACGTTGGCAAAGCCGATAATCGTCATCACCAGAAAGATGATGCTGCAAATGTACTCCTCCAGCCGATCAACAATTTTAAACATCGGATTCTGCATGGCGGACTACCTTTGTTATGAACGTCTCGTCTCTCAAAGACGTGCAGGCGTTTTAAAAGAGATAACGCACCCCGCCGGCGGCGAGATGCGTTGTTCTAAGCGTGATCAGTTTGCAGTGCCGATGGCCGTCTGGAACAGCTCGACAAGCTCGGGGCCGACTTTGGCGGCCCATTTGTCGAAAGGCTCTTTTGTGGCCTCGCGGAAGGCTTGCAGCTCTTCGGCCGAAGGTTCGTAAACTTCCATGCCTTCTTCGCGCAGCTTGTCGAGGCCTGCGGCGGTTTCTTCACGGGTCACTTCCTTCTGAAAATTCATCGCTTCGCTCGCAGCAGCCTGCACCTTGGCCTGCGTGTCGGCGTCCCAACTGTCCCATTTCTTCTGGCTGACACCAAGGAAGATGGGGTCATAGGAATAGTGCCATGGCGTGATGTATTTTTGGACTTCATATACACGCTGGGGCACGATCACCGCACCGATCGGATTTTCCTGACCGTCCACAACGCCCTGCTGCAACGCGCTGAATGTTTCTGTCCACTGCATCTGCTGCGGGTTTGCGCCCAATGCTGTCATCACGTCGATATACATCGGACCCGCAACGCGCATTTTCAGGCCCTTAAGGTCTGCCGGTGATTTGATCGGATGGACATTGTTTGTAACTTCGCGAAAGCCGTTTTCGCCCCAAGCCAATACCACAATGCCGTGCTCCGCCATGATTTCTTTCATCTTGTCGCCTGGGGCGCCGGCTGTTGTCGCGTCTACTGCGTCATAATCCGAATAGAGATAGGGCAGCGAGAAGACAGCCATCTCAGGCACAATCGGGGTCACGTTGATTGCGGAGGTGACAACAAAGTCAAGCGCACCACGGCCGACCATTTCGGCTTGTTTCATCTGGTCACCACCGGACAGCTGCGCATTCGGGAAAACCCGCACATCGAGATCGCCGCCGCTCGTATCCTTCATCAGCTCCGAGAATTTCTCGGCGCCCTTGTGCCAGGATGTAGCGTCACCGGTGTTGTGTGACAGGCGCAGCGTTTCAGCCGTTGCCGCCGTGCTGATCGCGGCAGCAGCCGAAATTGCGGCTGCAAAAATGATATTGAGTTTAGACATTCCATTTCCTCCAGTTTCCCATCCTCCTCATAGGAGGTCTCCGGCGACAGAAGGTCCATATTTTGGATGCTGTTGCAAGTGAAAATTTCAACTCTCACCAAAAATTCTGATTTGATGTCTTGAAACATGCCAAATATTGCTCAACACTAGGCTCAAATTGGGAATGTGAGCCGGTTAGCGTTTAAGTTGCCCTCGGCGGGGCGTCCATAATATGGACTTCAAGGGATTGCATGAGGCAATGACGGTTGTGAAAACACCTATGGAAAGCATCGGCGCCCAGAGCGTTGATCGCGCTCTGGCGCTCTTGTCGCTTATTGGCCGCTGCCCCGTTGAGGGTGTCGGGCTGTCAGCGATTGTGCAGAGCACAGGGCTTAGCCGTCCAACCGCGCGGCGCTTGCTGCTGGCGTTGATGCGCGCACGTATGGTCGAACAGGACGCGACCACCCGGCGCTATTATCTCGGCGAGGAGACATATGTTCTCGGTGTGCTGGCTGCAAAGCGCTTTGATCTTATTGATCTCACGCGCGAAAGCCTGCTCGATCTTGCCCGCCTGAGCGGCGATACCGTTTTCCTGTCTGTGCGCCGCGATTATCACTCTGTGTGCCTCGCTAAAGAAGAGGGCGCGTTTCCCATACGCACTCACGCGCTTGAGATCGGGAATCGTCACCCGCTCGGTGTGGGCGCCGGCTCTCTGGCCATACTCGCCGCCCTTGACGGGCAAGAGCAGGCCGAAATCCTGAACCGCAACCGCGAAATCCTGCATGCGAATTTCCCGGGCTTCAGCCCCGAAGCTTTGGCGCCTTTGATCGCTCAAGCGACAGAGAGGGGTTACTCTGTGAACCCCGGCCTGTTGCTGACCAATTCATGGGGGGTCGGTGCCGCATTTCACCTGCCTGACGGGCGCGTGGCCGGTGCCCTCAGCATTGCCGCGATCGACAGCCGTATGGGCCCCGATCGCCAAGCCACACTCGGAGCCGCGTTGCTTGAAGAAGTTACCAGGCTGGAAGCGCGCATCGCCAATGTATTTTCACTGCCGGCCTCTAAAACCCTTGCCAGCAAACCCCTTCAAACCGGCTCACCCGCCGCCAAGTAACAGCCGGTCATACTCACACAAAAAAGGAAATTCACCATGAAGAATGCACAGATCGTTGGTTGGTCACATAGCAAGTTCGGAAAATCCTCTGCACCCGATACTGAATCCCTTATGGCCGAAGTCATCGCCCCCGCGTTGCAGCACGCAGGTGTCAGTGCTGCCGACATCGACGGCATATTTGTGGGCGTCATGAACAACGGCTTTTCAAAACAGGACTTTCAGGGCGCGCTGGTCGGAATGGCCATGAACCAGCTTGGCAGTACCCCGGCCGTGCGCATGGAAAATGCCTGCGCCACAGGCTCGGCCGCGCTCTACAGCGCCCTTGATTTCATCGAATCCGGTCGCGGTAAGATTGCACTGGTGGTGGGGGCAGAGAAGATGAGCGCGCTGCCAACAGCCGACGTCGGAGATATCCTTCTGGGAGCATGCTATCGCCGCGAAGAGGCAAATGTCACAGGTGGTTTCGCAGGTCTGTTTGGCCAAATCACCCAGCATTATTTTGACAAATACGGCGATTGCTCGGATGCACTGGCGATGATTGCGTCAAAAAATCACCAAAATGGTGTGCAAAATCCATATGCCCACATGCAAAAGCCTTTCACCTTCGAGCAATGCAACGAGGTCACCGACCGCAATCCTTATGTGGCGGCCCCTTTGCGGCGCACTGATTGCTCGCTGGTGTCGGACGGTGCTGCTGCAATGATCGTGGCTTCGGCGGATGTGGCAGCGGGACTTGAGCGGGCCATTGCTTTTCGCGCGCGCACGCACACCAACGAAACACTTGCCATGTCCCGCCGTGACATCACCAGTTTTGATGGGGCCAAACGCGCTTGGGCGGAATCGCTGGCCGCTGCCAAGTTAAACCTTGATGATCTGGATCTGGTCGAGACGCACGATTGTTTTACCATCGCGGAATTGTTGGAGTATGAGGCAATGGGGCTCGCGGAGCCGGGCAAAGGTGCCGACGTCATCCGGGACGGCATCACCCACAAAGACGGTCGCCTTCCGGTTAATCTGTCCGGAGGTCTGAAGTCCAAAGGGCATCCCATCGGAGCCACCGGCGTCTCCATGCACGTGATGGCTGCGATGCAGCTTGCGGATGAGGCTCCTGAGGGCATGCAGGCCAAAGACCCCAGATTGGCCGGCGTATTCAACATGGGCGGCGCTGCGGTTGCCAACTATATGTCGATTCTGGAGCGCGTGAAATGAATACTTGGGCGTCTACGAAGGCAGATCCTAAAGGGGGCATCGCCCCGTCGACCACGCGTGTATCCAACCTCGCCAACCATCTGACTCGCAACGCGGCGCGCTTGGGCGATCAGTTGGCGCTGGTCTGGGGGGAGGAGCAATGGACATGGGCGCAGATGAATGCCCGTGTGAATGCGCTGGCCTTTGGGCTGCAAGATCGCTTTGGCGTGACCAAAGGGGACCGTGTCCTGATCCAGTCCCAGAACTGTAACCAGATGTTTGAATCCATGCTCGCTTGCTTTCGGCTGGGTGCCGTCTGGGTGCCTGCAAACTTTCGCCAAACTCCTGACGAGGTGTCTTGGCTGGCGGAATCCTCGGGCGCATCCGGCATGATCTGCGGGGCGGAGTTTCCCGATCACATGGCGGCTTGTGACACTCCCGAGCGCCGCTTTACGCTGGTGATTGGCGGTGAGGACGGAGACGAGAGTGATTTCGATACAGTTGTCAAAACCTACATGGGGAACACGGTGCCCAACACGGCGGTTGATCGTGATGATCCGTGCTGGTTCTTCTATACGTCCGGAACGACAGGACGACCTAAAGCCTCTGTTCTGACCCATGGGCAAATGGCTTTTGTCCTGTTGAACCACTTGCATGATCTGATGCCAGGCATAACGGCTCAGGCGCGGTCCTTGTGCCTTGCGCCGCTCAGTCACGGCGCGGGCGTGCATCAGTTGACCCAAGTTGTTGCGGGCGCAGCCACGGTATTGTTCCCATCGGGCCGGTTTGATCCCGAAACCGCCTGGAAAATCGTCCAAGATCACCAGATCAGTAACATGTTCACCGTTCCGACAATCGTAAAAATGCTGGTCGAGCATGAAAGTGTGAACCGCTATGACCTCTCCTCGCTGAAGCATATGATTTATGCGGGGGCGCCTATGTACCGCTCTGATCAGAAATTTGCACTGTCCGTTCTTGGCAAAGTGCTGGTTCAGTATTTCGGCTTGGGCGAAGTCACCGGCAATATTACGGTTCTGCCCCCCGCCGAGCATTTCGAGGAGGATGACAAAATGCGGATCGGCAGCTGTGGTCATCCGCGCACCGGAATCGAGATCTCCATTCAGGCCAGTGATGGCAGCGAAATGCCGACAGGGCAGCAGGGCGAAATTTGTGTGATCGGACCTGCCGTGTTTGCGGGCTATTATAACAACCCCGAAGCCAACGCCAAATCCTTCCGCAATGGTTGGTTCCGCACTGGTGATCTGGGCTATGTTGATGAGCAGGGGTATCTTTTCATAACGGGCCGCGAGTCCGACATGTACATCTCGGGAGGCTCCAATATCTACCCGCGCGAGATCGAGGAAAAAATACTTGTCCACGACGCTGTCAGTGAAGTTGCCGTTTTAGGTGTGCCTGATCCTGTCTGGGGCGAATCCGGCATTGCCGTTTGCGTTTTGCGCACAGGTGCCGACGTTACGCCGGAAATCTTGTACGATTGGCTCAAACCTCAAATAGCAGGATACAAAATGCCAAGACGGTTTGTTGTGCTCGAAGAAATGCCGAAATCGGCCTATGGTAAAATCACCAAGAAGATCATCCGCGAGACACTGGAGCAGCGCGGCTTGATTGATACGGCAGTCAGGGCATGAGTTCGCCCCTGCCCATCACCCGGGCCAATCCCCCAATGCTCCATCCCGGACCTGTGAACCCGCAGCGGTTTCACGCCGTTCCAGTGCGCACGCACGATCTGGATATTCATCTGGAGGCTGGTCAGCGGGTGGAGGACGCCATTTGCGCCGCGGTGGCCGACGCGGGGTGTGATGGCGCATGGGTTGATATGGCTGGTTTGCATGCTGATCCTTACGCTTTTGTCATGCCTGCCAAATCAATCGATGGCACCCGCGTTGCATGGTATAGCGAAACCTATGAGCCCGCCGGAGAGACCCGCGTTGACATGGGCGGAATGTCTGTTGGCCACCATGGCGGCGGTCCCTTTACTCACTGCCATGGGATCTGGACCTCTTCTGATGGCACAACGCTGGGGCATATGCTCGCGCCGCTTTGTACCGTTTCACGGTCCGTGACGTTGACGGCAACAGGTTTCAAGGGCGGCCGTTTCGAGCGGTTGCCCGATGATGAAACCTGCTTTGACCTGTTCCGTGCTTGCCCGGTGGTTCCGCCCGTGCAATCCGCCGATGCTGTTCTCATGACCTTACGCCCCAACACTGACCTGTGCGCGACGATAGAGCAAACCGCCCGTGACTACGGTATCACAGATGGACAAATCTATGGGCTCGGCAGCCTCAACGGTGCCCGCTTTCGAGATGCGCCGCCGATGTACAGCGCTATCACTGAATTCATTATCAACTCCGGTGAGCTGATAGATGGGCGGGCGCGCATTACCCTGTCTGCGGTTGATATCGAAAAACAAATTTACAGCGGCAAGGTCCAAAACAGCGACGCGCCAATCTCAATCACTGCAGAAATTCTTCTACGCAGCCTGTGACGCCGGCGGGATGATCCGCTTCGATGGGGGCAACCATTCTGTCATCGCAAAGCTCATACGCCAACGGTTAACCAAAGCCAGATGCCGGTAGAGGGTTTCGCCTCGCGTTGCAGAATTCTGATCACTTCTATTTCTGGTCGAGGCTTGCGTCCAATATCGAAGTTTGGATATCTTCTTGCTCCTTACAGTTTTGTGTCAATCTTATGAGAGAGCCTTTCAAACAAAATACTGCAGATAGGGTAGGCAGCGGCGGTTGTACCCTCCCGCAACTGAAAATAATTCGTGAATAATATCAATATCCTGAAGTTTACTTCCCAAGACGTGATTGTTCTTAGTCCCCAGACTCAGCGCAAGCAATTGGGCCAGCGCTCCCTTACCCCAGTGCTCCCTCAAGATGAATCGCAAATTTCCCATCGGGCCCGGTTGGACTGAGCACAATCCGGTCAATCAGACCGCGCAATGCGCCTCTGACCTCCCGCGTTCCTTCGGGTTGCTGAAGTTGGCGGATCATGGTGGTGACGCGTCATGCGCCCCGTTCCCGTTCCCGCGCCAAAGTCGAAAATGCAATTTGACGCGTAAGATTGTTTGAATAGTAGGTTCTACCCTTTGAAAACCGCATCACTATCGGTACCTACTGAGCATGTAGGGGAATAGAATATCTGGAGGTTTTCTTTGATGAAATGGATTTTACGCCTCGTTGTAATCGGCGTCGTCGGATTTATTGGCTTGGGTGTTTATCAAGGGTATCGTAGTGGATACTATTCGTTGCCGGATTTGCCGGATGGGGCATACCCAATATCATTTGGAAACGGACTACGCGGCATTGTCTACGACATAGAGGTTTCAGACCAAAGATATGTTGATGCCCCTAAAATTTTTCGGCGATTGCGTAATGCGAATAAAGGCCGCACGTATTTGGGGGTCCCAATGGATGTAGCTCCTTGGTTTGAGGGCGTCTGGTCAACTTGTCGAGGAGGCCACCCCGAAGCCCAGACGTATTTCGAACAATCAATGCCTGATGATATTAAGGTTCGTTTGCAAGGCGCACGGTTTGAAGCGCTTTGTGGTATCGAAACAGATGATGGAACCGGCGTTATTCGTGGCGCGATCTATTCTGTGCCTAAATTTTAATACCTCTCTCAATCGCTGTCCGCCTTGTCCGCCACCAAGCCCTGTCGACCATAGGAGCGGACAGTGGCGGACAAGGCGGACAGCAAATAGCTTGGGTTTGGTTTTGCTGTCCGCCCTAGGTAATAACTTACCTAAGAGAACGCAGAGGCAGCGCAGTCCTAGGTAAGTATCTATCTACCTAATACGCCGCGCGACCCGCAGAGTGCCTAGTAGATATCTAGTTACGCCCCCTCCCAATTCTCCGTCTGCGATACGGACACAACGCGCCGCCTGTTTTTGCCCTCGCGTAACGGTCCCGGGTTCATCGCTGAGGCTGTGAGAGATTGGATCAAGGTGGTTGGGGCAAAGACCGCCTACATCGAGCCGGGGTCACGCCGCTCGGGACATCGCGGTGCGATGCCCTGCCGGGCAGTGCAGGGGAGAACGGATACTGCGAGAGCTTCAATGGGCGGATGCGCGACGAGCTGCCGAACGGTGAAATCTTTTACTCGCTACGCGAAGCTTAAATCCTCATAGAAAGATGGAGGAGGCACCGGATCAGACAATCGAATGGCTGTGGAAATATAACAACGAGCGACCCAAAGTGGCATCGGCGACATCACTCCGGCTATGAAGCTGAAAACAGCCGCATGAATTTTACGGCTGAACCCCATTGAAAATGGGGGATTATCCATTGTGCTTACCTGTTCTCGATAAGTCAGAGCCATCTGGGGGCGAACCCTGACGGGGAGGTACGGGATCACGGTTCAATTTTGCCTCGAGCTCGATCCGACGTGCATCCAGCGCCAGCCTTATCCCTTTCACCTGCTCGGCAGGGATACCCGCGACAATGGCATCGGTCAGCTTTATGTCCGTCGTCATATAAAGTTGGACCAAGCTTAGTTCACGTCCCCGAGAGATCGTCACAAGTGGGGATTGATGCAGACGTCAGTAGATCGTTCATCCGGTCCAGAAGTGTCTCTTCCGTTTCAGGCGCGAGGACGTCAAATTCAAACAGGGAAAAGGCCCGCATGCCTTCAAGTGCAAGAAGCACGATCATCGCAAGCTCGGGGTCGTTTGACTCGCGCTGCAATGTGTCGAGGATGGTCTGTTGATGGCGGCGGACGGGGTCAAGAAGATTGGAATGTTCGGCCAGGACCGCGAAAATCCCCGACGAGGCGGGCGTCGGCTCTTGTCGTTCATCGCGATGCGCGGCGATCAAGGCCTGCGCCAGCCGATTCTGTCCAGCCTCCGGCATATGATGCTCAATCCGCTCGGCGGTTTTTTCGACGTGAAAGCTGACGATGGCAGCCAGCATCTCTGCCTTGGTGTGAAAATGATACAGCACCCCGCCCTTGGACAATCCGGCCCTGACCGCCACTTCTGCTATGGAGATATGGCGCGGTCCTCGTTCTGCGGCCAGATCGCGCGCGGCGGCGATAATTCGGTTGCGCGTCTTCATTTTCGAAGATGTGATGGTCTTTGACATGCCCCCTCCTTGACAATACCGTCCGGACGGTACAGTGAAGCGCGCACCCGCCGCAAGGCCTCTCTCGTAGGTCCGGCACCACATCGACAGGATTCCACATGATCAAACGTCTCATTATCGCCGTTATCGTCCTTGGCCTGGTTGGCGTGGGCGTCGTGGGCTTCAACATGTTCCGTGACAACATGATCGCGGATATCTTTGCCAATCGTTCTGCACCTGCTGTGCCCGTGTCGACGGTGATCGCCGACACCGGAGAATGGGCGCCGGGGCTTGAGGCAATCGGCACGGTCTATGCGGCGCGGGGCATCGAATTATCGGTCGAGGCGGGCGGTATCGTACGCGAGGTGAATTTCCGGGCCAACCAGAGGGTTGAAGAAGGGCAGGTCCTGCTGACGATTTCGGATACCATCGAGTTGGCGCAAAAGGCTGCGGCCGTAGCGGCGCAGCAACTGGCACAACAATCGCTGGACCGTGTGACCTCGCTTGGTGAACGGGGTGTGGCCGCCAGTTCAGCAGTGCAGGAGGCGCAGGCGAACCTGTCCTCGGCCAAAGCGCAGGTGAAGCAGATTCAGGCGCAGATCGACCAGAAGGTCATCAAAGCGCCGTTCAGCGGCGAGATAGGCATTCCGCAAGTCGAGGTCGGCGAATTCGTTTCGACCGGGGCGCAGATCGCGACGCTTCAGGATACTTCGACGCTTCGGGTCGATTTTTCGCTGCCCGAACAACAGCTCCCGCGCATCAAGGCCGGTCAGCAGGTCGAAGTGACGTCCGAGGCGGGCGCTTTGGCGCGCGGTCGCATCACCGCGATCGAGCCGCAGATCGATCCGGTGACGCGTCTGGTGTCGATCCGGGCCGAATTGGACGATTTCGACAGTGGGCTAAATCCCGGTCAGTTCGTGCGCGTCCGCATTTCCCTGCCGGTTGAGGATGGCGTGATTGCGCTGCCCCAGACGGCAGTGGTGGCCAGCCTTTACGGCGATCATGTCTACAAGGTCGTTTCCAATAACAAGGACGGCGAGGATGCGGGCTTTGTCACCCGGCAGGTGTTCGTCGAAACCGGCCTGCACCAAGATGACCGGGTCGAGGTGACGAAAGGTGTCGCCCCCGGCGACCGGATCGTCATAGCGGGGCAGAACAGGTTGTCGAGTGGCAGCCCCGTGACCCTGTCCGAGGCCGCCGCTGCCGAAAAGGGCGATTCATCGCAGGCGAAAAAGGATGAAGCACCGCAGGCGGATGCGAACGACACGCCAAAGGTCGACACAGCCGACGCCGGCAACGCTGCGGCGCGTGACACGCATGCAGACGAGGCGACCAAAGCCATCGAAGCGGAGGCCTCGGAATGAGCCTTCCAGAGCTTTTCACCCGCCGCCCGGTCCTATCGACGGTTCTGGGCGCGCTTATCATGTTGTTGGGTCTGCAAGGTTTGCTTGACCTGCCGGTCCGTCAATACCCCGAGGTGGAAGAGACGGTCATCACGATCAACACCATCTATCCGGGTGCCAGTGCGGATCTCATACAAGGATTTATCACCGCCCCCATTGCCTCGGCGGTCTCGACCACCGAAAATCTCGCCTATGTGACCTCGGCCAGCCGTCCGTCGTCGTCTTCGGTGACGGTGAATATGGAACTGGGTGCCAACCCTGACATCGCGCTGACCGAAGTCATGTCCAAGGTGCAACAGGTGCGGGGTGCCCTGCCGGGCGAAGCCGAGGATCCGGTGATCGTCAAGGGCACCGGTCAGCAATTCGCGATCATGTATCTGGCGTTTCAGAACCCGCAAATGTCGCCGGAAGAACTGACCGAGTATCTGGAAAGGGTGATCCGGCCCCGCATGTCCACAATCAACGGCGTTGCCGAAGTGCAGATCCTCGGTGCCGCAAAATACGCAATGCGGGTCTGGATCGATCCGGTGCGCCTTGCCAGCCGCGGTGTGACCGCGTCCGAGCTGATGGCGGCGATCAACGCGTCCAACTTCCTTTCTGCGCCCGGAAAGACCCAGAACGACGATGTGACTTATTCGATCACATTGCGTTCGACGCTTCAAACGCCTGAAGCCTTTGGTGCGCTGCCGATTTCAGGCAAGGGTGACGATGTTGTGCGGCTGCGCGATGTCGCCGACGTGGAATTGGCCGCCGAAAGCACCGATACCAGGGTGCGCTTCAACGGTGAAGCCGGTACGTTTGTTGGCATCTTCCCCACACCATCAGCAAACCCCTTGGACGTGGCGGGTGGGGTGCTGGATGAATTGCCCGAAATCCGCGACAGCCTGCCGGAAGGCATGGATGTGTCGCTGGTGTACGATTCGACCGAAACGATCAGTGCCTCCATCGATGAGGTGTTCAAGACCATCGCCGAAGCGGTCGGTATCGTGATCATCGTGATCTTGCTCTTTCTCGGATCGTTCCGCTCTGTCCTGATGCCCATGGTCACGCTTCCGCTGTCGCTTGTGGGTGTGTGTTTCTTTCTGGCCGCAATGGGCTATTCGATTAACCTTTTGTCTTTGCTGGCGATGGTGTTGGCCATCGGGCTCGTCGTGGATGATGCGATCATCGTGGTCGAGAACATCCACCGTCATATCGACGATGGCATGAAACCGCTGGAGGGTGCGATCAAGGGGATGCAGGAAATCTGGCTCCCCATTATCGCGATGTCTCTGACGCTGGTGGCGGTGTTTGTACCCATCGGCTTTGCTGGCGGGCTGACTGGATCGCTTTTCCGCGAATTTGCCTTCACTCTGGCGGGTGCGGTCCTGATTTCTGGGGTCGTGGCGCTGACCATCACGCCGATGATGTCGGCGCGTCTGCTCAAGGGGGGTGGGCACAGCCGGTTCCAGAAGATCGTCGACGGCACATCGGACAAGGTGTCGGCATGGTTCGGGCGGCGGGTAGATACCTCACTGGATTATCGCCCCGTGACGCTTTTGGTGGTGGTTTCTCTGACGGCTTTAACCGGATTCATGTTCGTCAAAACATCGGGTGAACTGGCTCCGGAAGAAGACGCCGGCGCGCTGTTTTCTTTGATGACGGCACCGCGTTATGCGACGAGCGATTATACCAGCCGTTATGCCAACCAGGTCGAGGAGCGCACAGACGACCTCGAAGAGGTGCGCGATAAGTTCTCGATCGTCGGTCTGGGTGGGGCGACCAACACCGGGTTTGCGGTCTGGGCGCTCAAGGATTGGGGCGACCGCGAGCGCAGCCAGCAAGAGGTGCAAGAGGATATTCAGGCGCGTATCAGCAGCGTCGACGGGGTCGAGGCGCTGGTCTTCTCCCCGCCCTCCCTACCGGGTGCCGGGGGTGGCTTGCCCATCTCGGTTGTTTTGCAATCGACGGATGATTCCAGCCGGGTCTATGAGGTCGCCGAGGAAATCCGCCAGAAAGCACAGGCTTCGGGGCGGTTCATCGTGGTGCAAAACTCGCTGTCCTTTGATGCACCGCAGGTGACCGTGACCATCGACCGCGAACGCGCAGCGGCGCTGAACGTGCCGATCCGGGATGTGGGTACGACACTGGCTGTGTTGGTCGGCGGCGGCGCGATCAGCAAGTTCGACCGCGATTCCCAAAGTTACGATGTCATAACTCAGGTGCCGCAGGATTTTCGATCGAATCCCGAACAGTTGGGCGATTACTTCATCCGCTCGGCAAGTGGCGCGGTCATTCCTCTTTCATCGGTGATTGAGGTGTCCACAAACGCGGCCCCGGCGGCGATCGAGCAGTTCGACCAGCTGAATTCGACCACCCTCTCGGCCTTGCCGTTGCCGGGGGTCACCACTGGTGAGGGGCTCGCAACGCTGGTGGACATCATCCGCGAAGACCTGCCGGATTCATTCTTCGTCGATTATGCTGGACAGTCCCGGTTGGAGGTCGAACAGGGCAACACCATTCTGGTCGCGTTCGCTGCGGCCCTGATCGTGATTTACCTGCTGCTGGCCGCCCAATTCGAGAGCTTCCGCGATCCGTTGATCATTCTGATGTCGGTGCCGATGTCGATCTTTGGTGCGATCTTGCCGCTGAATCTCGGGCTAGGGACGTTGAACATCTATACGCAGGTCGGCCTGATTACCCTGATCGGGATCATCACCAAGCATGGTATCCTTCTGGTCGAATTCGCCAACCAGCGCCGGGACACAGGCATGTCGATCCGCGAGGCGATCGTCGACTCCGCCAAGGTGCGCTTGCGCCCGATCCTGATGACAACAGCGGCCCTTGCCGTGGCAATGGTTCCGCTGATGACAGCCGCCGGTGCCGGCGCCGGGGCGCGTCAGGCAATGGGATTGGTGATCTTCACGGGGCTGGTAATCGGCACGCTGTTCACACTTTTCGTCGTGCCGATGTTCTATACGTATATATCGGCCAAAGACCGCAAAGGGGCCTGAAACGGGCGGAGCGAATATTGCGAAAAACGGTCTGGTGCATGAACGCGGTCTCAGCCGAAGGGGTCGCGTTTTTGACGCAACATGCGCCGCATCCCTGCAATCTTTTGGGCTGCAACGAGTGACCGTTTTATAACCGGTTCATCGACCTTGCCGATATTCACCTGCCCATGGCCACCGGCTTGCCAGCAGATGCAGCCGTGGCCACGACACCGATGGCCATCAATGCGTTGTCCGATAGCCTGCGTTCGCATGATCACGTAGCCTGAGCGGGTGCGCTCAGTTTTCCTGACGGTCTTTGTGATGACCTTGGGGCGATCGATCTGAATTCTCTGCTCAACTCGCTGCCTTCACCAAACTCGAAGTGTTTCTTCGGCTCTTGCTAGCCCCTCTTGACGGCAAGCCTTGACGGATGCCCATAGTGCCACCAGGCGCGAGGTTCGGTCTAGGTGACCTGCTCCCCTGAAAAGTCCGGCGCTTAAGGTTAGTCTGTTGTCCAACTAAGGAGACAGACTATGAAGAGAAGCCGTTTTAGCGAAGAAAAGATCATAGGTATCTTGAAGAAGCATCAGGCTGGGCTTGGAGCGAAGGCGCTGTGCCGCAAGCATGGGGTCAGCGAACCAACGGTGGTCGTTCGACGTCGTGTCTGACTGCCTGCCCTGTGGCCGCAGGTTCCGTATTCTGAATGTGCTCGGCGACTTCATATTTCACACGTGACGCTGCAAGGCGAGACGTGTTCGAATATATTGAGATGTTTTAAAACCCGATATGCAAGCACACCAACAACGGCATGCTGTCGCCAGTTGATTATGAAACGGAACAAAGGAAAATGAACGAAGCAAGCGTCTAGGATGCCAGGGGCTCCTCATTTGGGGGGCGTACAAAAGCGGCAAAGGTCCGCTTGGCGTTATCGAGGACATTGATCGTCTCAGCGAGGGTGTTGTTATAGGAAAGCCTTGCGCTGCCGACCGATGGCCTGATCGCAGATCTTCAGCGCCTCAATCCCTGAATGAAGGAACGTTTAAACTGGTCGGATATGTCGGATGCAGGTGTCGGCGTTGAACCACGGTTCCAATAGGGCACCCAGTTGAGCGCACCAAAGATTGCCGCGGACGTCAGGCGAGGGTCGCAGGTTTCACGTATCTCGCCCGCCTCGATCCCTTCGGTCACCGCCTTGCGGATCAACCGATCCAATTGCTGTTTTGTGGCTCGAAGTTCAACGCGGACCTCGTCGGTCAGCATGTTCTCGCGGGTTAACACCAGACAAGCTCCGAGATCCGTCGCGATCCAGCGGGCGTATGCGTCGATGATCACCTCGATCGTGTCAACCGCGCTGCACGTGTCATTCTCGACCGTCCAGGCGATGCGTTCGAGTGCCTGTATGCTCTGGCGTAGTGCCTCCGCCAGGATCTCGTCCTTACATTGGACATAGTAGTAAATCGTGCGCTTCGTGATCCCAAGAGATTTTGCCAAATCGTCGAGCGAGGTTTTCTCGAATCCGTTCTCGTTAAAGAGGCGTACACCAGTTTCGATGACAGCCTGACGTTTCTTGCGTCTCTGAGCTTCGCGGCTTTCGACCACATCGTGCCATTGATCGTTACTCATCTCGTCAGCCCGCTTAGTCGTTTTGCCTTAGGAGAATATGCCGGAATTTGCCGAGAATGTAAAACGTTACACCGCTCGGTTACAAAAATTCGTTGACAGGAATCCAGCCGTGGGTGAGTGTAACTAAAGGGTGTAATGAACAACCTCAGGGGGAGCGGGAAAATGGGTCAGAGCGTTTATGTCGCTGGAGTGGGGATGACGAAATTCAACAAGCTGGGGAACCATGATCCCTATCCCGTGTTCGGCGCGGCCGCTGTGCGCGATGCGCTGGCGGATGCGGGGGCAACGATGATGCGATCCAGCAGGCTTGTGCGGGATATGTTTCCGGCGACAGCACCTATGGCGGCAAGGTCGTGACCAACCCGTCGGGCGGTTTTCTGTCCAAGGGTCACCCGTTGGGCGCGACCGGACTAGCGCAGTGTTACGAGTTGACGCACCAGCTGCGCGGCACCGCAGATGAGCTGCAGGTCGAGAGCGCACGCACGGTGCTGCAACATAATCTTGGTCTTGGCGGTGCCTGCGTCATGACCGTGTATCAAGCAACTTAATGAGGGGGACAGGGATGATTGACAAATCATACATCGGCCACAGCTTCGAGCCGTTTACGGTAGAGATCGAAAAAGGGCGGCTAAAGTTCTTTGCCCGCGCCACGGGGCAGAATGATCCGATTTATCTGGATGAAAATGCCGCAAAGGCCGCAGGCTATTCCAGCCTGCCCGCTGCGCCGACCTTTCTGTTTTCGGTCGATCTGGAGCAAGACAATCCGATGCAGTTTCTCGACATGCTCGGCGTCGATATCGCGCGTATCCTGCATGGCGAGCAGGAGTTCGAATATCATCAGCCGATCTGCGCCGGTGACACCATCACGATGCAATCGAGCATCGCCGATATTTACGACAAGAAGAACGGCGCGATGGATTTCGTCGTGCAGAAATTCAAAGCGACAAACCAGCGCGGTGAGCATGTTGCGGATATGACCCGCACGATTGTGGTGAGGAACTGAGTATGGCCGAGACACTTCACATGATCGAGGTCGGCGACGCGATCCCCGAATATACAACGAAACCAATCAGCCGCACCACTTTGGCACTTTTTGCTGGCGCGTCTGGCGATCACAACCCGATCCATATCGATAGCGATTTCGCCAAAAAGGCAGGCATGGACGATGTGTTTGCGCAAGGCATGTTGCCGATGGCGTATCTTGGTCGTTTGCTGACCGACTGGGTGCCGCAAACTGCGATCCGTAAATTCTCCTGCCGGTTCAGCGCGATCACACATCTGGGCGAGAAGATCACTTGCTCGGGTAAGATCACTGAGAAATGGGAAGATGGCGGCGAGACCTTTGTCAAGTTGGCGCTCACGGCCGCGAATGATGCGGGCGAAGTCAAACTTGCGGGGGCGGCTGTCGTTGCGCTGCCTGCGAAAAGCTAAGGCTTATAATGTCGAAACTGGACGGAAAAACCGCATTCATCACAGGCTCGGGCCGGGGCATCGGCCGCTCTGTTGCATTGAAGCCGGCCGCAGAAGGCGCGAATGTCGTCGTCAACGACCTTGATGATGCACCGGCGGCCGAGGTGGTCGAAACCATCAAGGCGGCCGGCGGCAACGCGATTGCCCATGTCGGCGGCGTGACCGAGGAGGGCTTTGCCGAGGCGTTCATCCAAACCGGCGTCGATGCCTTTGGAGGTGCCGATATCATCGTCAACAACGCAGGCTATACTTGGGATGCGATGATCGGCAAGATGAGCGACGAGCCGTTCGACGCGATTATGGATGTACACGCCAAGGCGCCGTTCCGAATTCTGCGCGCGGCCTCCGACGTGTTCCTTCCTGCGGCTAAGACGGAGGCGACAGGGGGCAAGGTCCGCTATCGCAAGGTGGTAAACATCTCGTCCGTTGCAGGTATCGGCGGAAATGCCGGGCAGACAAATTATTCTTCGGCCAAGTCGGCCGTTCTGGGTATGACCAAGACCTTATCCAAAGAATGGGGCCGATATAACGAGATCGCGGTGGGCGTCCCAAAGAAGGTGCTCGCCGGTTTCGAGGCCGCGATTCCGCTGCGCCGCGCCGGCACACCTGAAGAGGCTGCGGATGGTGTCTATCTGCCGTGCTCGCCGGAATCCAACGACATCTCTGGTCAGGTTTTGACCGTGGGCGGAGGCATGACGCTCGGATAAAGTGCACTCTGGGGAGGGGGCCGCATGGAATTTTCAGACGCTATACAATTGTTGCTGATCGGGATCTCGCAGGGCTGCGGCTATGCATTGATCGCCATCGGGTTCGTGTTTATCTACCGCGCGACAGAGATCGTCAATTTCGCCCATGGCGAACTGATGATGCTCGGGGCGTTCATGGTGCTCACCTTTTCGGAAATCTGGGGGCTGGGGTTTTGGCTTGGCTCTGCCCTTGGCATCCTGTCACTCGGGGTGTTCGGGTATTTGTTGGACGCGGTCGTCATGCGGCGTCTGGTGGGGCAGGCGCAGGCCACAATCTTTATCCTGACCGTCGCAATCGCGATGATGCTGCGGGCGCTGGCGGGGATGATCTGGGGGTGGACCCCCCTTTCGCTGAGCGTGCCCTTTAGCAGTGACGTTACCTTTGGCGGCGTGGTGATCGGGCTAGACCGGATCATGATCATCGTCGGCACCGTCGTGATATCTCTGCTGCTCTACGCCTTCTTCTCGCTTACCCGCACAGGGCTGGCGATTCAGGCGGCCTCGCAAAACCAGCTGGCGGCGTATTATTCGCGCATTCCCGTAAAACGGCTGATTGCAGTGGTCTGGGCGATTGGCGCAATGGTTGCCGCCGTTGCGGGCATTATGATGGCGCCTGTCACTCAGGTCGACACCGGCATGAGCATTTTCGGCATCAAGGCACTGGCGGGTGCGGTTGTCGGCGGCTTCGGCTCTATCCCCGGCGCGGTGCTTGGCTGTCTGATCATCGGGGTCGCAGAGCCGTTCCTTGATTTCTACTTTCCGGCATTCAAAGGCACATATGCCTATATCATCATGCTGGCCGTTCTTTTCATCCGCCCCGAAGGTCTGATCTCACAGACTTTCCAAAAGAAGGTCTGATGATATGCAGGTGCTTTTCAAAACCAACTACGATCAAGACATCAACTACCTTGTGGACCGGGGCGAGCGTGTTCGCGTTCTGCTGGCGCTCGCTCTCGCGCTGATTGCGCCACTGGTCGTGGGTGGATACTTCCTTTCGGAACTCACGATGTTTCTGGTCTACATCATTGCCGGTCTGGGATTGATGGTGCTGGTCGGGTTTACCGGCATGGTCAGCTTTGGTCACGGCGCCTTTTTGGGGATCGGTGCCTATACCCATTCGGTATTGTTGGGCTATGGCTTGCCGTTCTTCATCACTCTGCCAGCCGGCGCTTTGGCTGCGGGTCTGATCGGTGCGGCGCTTGGGCGTGCCGCCAGCAAGATGCACGGGTTTTACATGGCCATTGCCACGCTTGCCTTTGCGATTGTCGTAGAAACCGGTATCGGCGCCTGGGAACATGTCACGGGCGGGCACATGGGCCTTTCGGTCCCGCCCATGGCCGCCTTTGGCTGGGAGGTTACCGCCGGTCCGCTGCAATACTATCTGATCCTTGCGCTTGTCGTGTTCTGCATCTGGGGTGTCGCCAACCTGATGCGTTCGCCCACAGGACGTGCTTTTGTTGCGGTACGCGATTCCGAAACTTCGGCTCGATCGCTGGGGCTGAACATTGCGCGCACCCGTATCAAGGCCTTCTTTATCAGCGCCATGCTGACGGGTCTTGCGGGTGGGTTGCTGTCGCATCTGGTGTTTTATCTGTCGCCGGAATCCTTTGGCGTGAACGAGTCGTTGAAACTGCTCTTGATGGTCATCGTCGGCGGTCTGGGCACGATCACGGGCGCAATCTTTGGTGCGGTTTTCGTGTCAATCCTACCCAACCTGATCAATCTGCTGCAAAACTTTCTGCCGTCCTCCATCGCGGAGGCCGCAGGGCTGGAACAGTTGTTGTTCGGGGCCATCATCTCCGGATTTATAATGTTCGAGCCGGAGGGTCTGTATGGCCGCTGGCGCAAACTGCGGCTGTTTCTGGAGACCTTCCCTTATTACAAACGGGCCACGTTCACGCGCCAGAAACGTTATCTCAAAACGGAGCGGTTCAGATGAGTGAGCTGGAAGTCAACAATCTGGTCGTGGCCTTCGGGGGCGTCAAAGCTATCAACGATGTCAGCTTTTCAGTAGAGCCCGGCGAAATCTACGCTGTTATCGGCCCGAACGGCGCCGGCAAGAGCACGATCTTCAACGCGATCAGCCGTGTCTACACGCCCCAATCCGGCTCGATCCGGTTTCAGGGACAAGAGTTGCTGAACTGCGAGGCCCATGAGGTGGTGAGCGCAGGCATCGCCCGCACGTTCCAGAATATCGAGCTGTTCGAGAATGCGACTGTGCTGGACAACTTGTTGGTTGGTCGCGCTTCGAAAGTGCGCACCGGGGCACTGTCCGAGTTTTTCTTCACGCCTCGGGTGCGGCGCGAAGAGCATGAACACCGCCGCAAGGTTGAGGATATTCTTGATCTGCTGGACATGCAGCATCACCGCTATGAAAAGGTCGCCGACCTATCCTATGGCGCGCGCAAGAACGTCGAACTCGCGCGGGCGCTTTGTGCCGATCCCAAATTGCTGCTGCTGGACGAACCGGCATCGGGGCTGAACCCCGAAGAAACGGCGGATATGTCGTTTTGGCTGAAGGACATCAAGGAAGAGCTGGGCGTAACCATCGTGATGGTCGAGCATGACATGAATTTGGTGGGCCGCATTGCCGATCGGGTTCTGGCCATCGCGGGCGGCGAGGTTCTGGCCGTCGGCAATGTCACAGAGGTTCAATCGAACCCCACCGTGCAAGCCGCATATTTGGGGACAGACGCATGACCACACCGCTGCTTGAACTGAGAAACATTGAAACCTTTTACGGCCCGATCATGGCCATTGCCGGTGTCAGCCTCAAGATTGAGGCGGGTAGTATCGTCACCATCCTTGGCGCCAATGGCGCGGGCAAGACGACGCTGCTGAAAACCATTTCCGGCGCGATTGACTGCCGCAAGGGCAAGGTCCTTATCGACGGCGAAGAGGTGCAAAATCGGGCACCGGACGTGGTTGCCTCCAAGGGCATCGGCCATGTCCCCGAGGGGCGCGAAGTGTTTCCCTTCATGACCGTCGAGGAAAATCTCAAGCTGGGGGCGTGGGGGCGAAGGGATCGCGACGGCATCGCCCGCGACTTTGAGACGATTTATTCCTATTTCCCCGATCTCAAGACCAAGCGCCGTGACATGGCGGGTTTTCTATCGGGTGGTCAGCAGCAGATGCTTGCCATCGGCCGCGCTTTCATGGGCCAGCCGCGTTTGATGATCCTTGACGAGCCATCGCTGGGCCTGTCACCGCTGCTGACCAAGACCATTTTCGACATCATCCGGCGTATCAATGCCGAGCAGGGGGTGACCATCGTACTGGTTGAGCAGAATGCGCAAGCGGCATTGAACGTCGCCGAACACGGTTTCATCATGGAGGTCGGCCGGGTCGTGATGGACGCGCCTACGGGGGAACTGCTGGCGTCTGACGACATCAAGGAATTCTATCTCGGACAATCCGATGTAGGCGTGCGCGGCGAGAAGCGCTGGAAAAAACGAAAGACCTGGAGGTAGTCATGGACGCCGTTATTACATCCGATTTCGTCTCTATCGACGGGCACGACACACTGGCCAAGCTGTTTCGCGCGCGCGCGCAGGACTGGAGCGACCGTATCGCCATGCGCGAAAAGGACTACGGGATCTGGCGGGCTTATACCTGGGCAGATTACGAACGCTTTGCCTATGATTGCGCGGGTGGCTTTATGTCACTCGGACTTAAGCCCGGCGATGTGGTGTCGATCCTGTCCGAGAACAACAAGGAATGGGCCTTTGTCGATATGGGCGCGCATGCGGCCGCATTGACGATAAACGGGGTCTATCCGACCTATCAGGAAGGCCAGCTGCGCCATCTTCTGAACGATTCCCAAACCCGCGTGCTGATCGTCGAAAACGAAGAGCAGCTGGATAAGTATCTGTCGGTCCGTGACGACGTTTCGTCCGTCTTGCGGGTTTATGTGATTGATTGGAAAGGGCTGCGCGGATTCAGCGATCCCATGGTCGAACCCATCGAACACCTCTACGAGGCGGGCGCGTCTTATCGCAAGGCGAACCCGGACGCGATCGACAAGGCGATTGACAGCGGCAAAAACGATGACACCGCGGTGTTGATCTACACCTCTGGCACCACCGGCGCACCCAAAGGCGCGCTGATCCCCGACCGCTATCTGCTGTTCCAGATGTCCGCCGCGCCAGACACTTTTCCGATCACCGGCGACGACGATATCTTGACCTACCTGCCGCTGTGCCACGCGGCTGAACGGTTGATTTCGCTGTGCATGAACTTGGGCCACGGCACCCGGATCAACTTCGCCGAGAGCTCCGAAACGGTGTTCGAAAACATACGAGAGCTGTCGCCGACGGTTCTGTTTGCGGTGCCGCGCATCTGGGAAAAGTTCTACTCGCGCATCAATACGCTGATGTCCGAGGCAACTTGGATGGGCAAAAAGGGGTACGAGATTGCGCTTGGGGTCGGGCGCAAGCGCGCCGAGTATCTGTTGCAGAACCGCCGGGTTCCGCCCCTTCTGGAGGCGCAGTTCAAGATCGCGGATCGGTTGGTGTTTCGCAATCTCAAGCAGCTCTTGGGCCTTGATCGCTCAACGTTCCTGTTGTCTGGCGCGGCGCCAATATCGTCGGATTTGCTGCGTTGGTTTTTCGCGCTTGGCCTGCCGGTCGCGGAGGTTTACGGCCAGACCGAAACCGGTCTTGCGGCCATCACAAATTCCGACGAACCCAATCCGGGGACCATCGGCTTTGCGGTGCCGGGGGTCGAATTGAAATTGAGCGACCAAAACGAAATTCTCATGCGCGGCCCCTCGATGTTCTCGGGCTATCTCAACAATCCCGAAGCTACCCAAAGTGCGCTGGTGGATGGGTGGATCCACACCGGCGATGTCGGTCGGATCGACGATGACGGCGCATGGCGGATCACCGACCGGCTGAAGGACATCATCATTACGGCAGGCGGCAAGAACATCACGCCCAGCCAGGTCGAGAACGAATTGAAATTCTCGCCCTACATTTCTGACGCGGTGGTGGTCGGTGACAAGCGCAAGTATCTGACCTGCCTGATCATGATTGATCAGGAGAACGTCGAGAACTTTGCACAGACCCACAATATCCCGTTCACTGATTATCGCTCGCTCTGTGCGCATCCCGAGATCATCGGGTTGATCGAGGCCGAGATCGATCGCGCGAACAAAAAGTTCTCTAGCGTCGAGCAAGTGAAAAAGTTCCGCCTTATCAATGTTTTGCTCACAGCGGAAGACGATGAAATGACGCCCACCATGAAGTTGAAGCGCAAATTTGTCGAAACCAAATATGAGAGCCTGATTTCTGAAATGTACTAACCGCCGCAATCGCGCGGCATCTGGGAGGAATACCATGACCAACAAACTGCTAACCTATACGGCCGCCACGTTGATGGCGCTGGGCACCACGGCCCAGGCCCAGCAAGGCGTCACAGACGACACCGTGAAAATCGGTGTTCAAACCGACCTGTCCGGCCCGCTTGCGACTTGGGGCGTGTTTGCGACCAACGGCGTCCGGCTGCGCTTTGATCAGGCGAACGAAGCCGGCGGCGTGCATGGCCGCATGATTAAGCTCTTCGTCGAGGACACCAAATACGAAGTCCCAATGGCGGCGCGCGCCACCAATAAACTGGTCCAACGCGACGGTGTCTTTGCGATGCTTATGGGGGCGGGCACGTCCCAGACCCTTGCGTCAATGAAGATCCTTGATAGCAAAGGTATCCCCAACCTGTTCCCGCTGACCGGAGCGGCGTCCATGACGGAGCCCTTTAACAGGCTGCACTTCAGCCAGTTCGCCAGCTACCGTGATGGCGTGATTGCGGGACTTCGCCATTTCGCAGAAGGCGGCGCAAAAAAGGTCTGTGTGCAATCCGTGGCCAATGAATTCGGCGAAGAGGTCAACGCGGGTGTGGCGATTGCTGTCGAACAAAACGACCTGGAGGTTGTCTACAAAGGGTCGCATAAAGTCACGGAAACAGACTTCGCCGGTGTGGCGACAGCCATCAAGAACACCGATTGTGAAGTCTTGGCGATGGGCTCTGCGATCAAGGATTCGATCACGCTCTACGCAACCTTGCGCCAGTTGGGCTGGGACAAACCGATGCTTGGCTCGATGGTGCCCTATACGCCCATCGTCGCGGCGGCCGGTGACGGAAAGCTGACAGAGGGCATGTATGTGGCCTCTTCGGTTTTGTCGACCAATCTGGAAGGCAGCGAAGTCGATTTGGAAAGCTTGGACGAAGATCTGCAAGCCTTTGCCAAAGCGTATGAGGCAGCCTATGGTGAGCCTGCAACCCTGCAAGCACAGATGGGCTACGTTGCGGCGGATCTGACGGTGCTCGCGCTTGAGAACGCAGGGCGCGACCTGACGGTTGATGCCCTGATCTCTGGTATCGAGCAGATCACCGAATACAACGACATCTTTGGGGGCCCGACCCTGTCGTTCGGCCCTGACAAGCACGCGGGCGGCGACGGCTTCGTGATGGTGCAAAGCCAAGGTGGCGATTGGGTTGTGGTCGAAACCGACCTTCCCTACTAATCATACCTAGGTCACTAACCTGCCGGCGCGGCATAATCCCCGCGCCGGTCATCAAGGAGACAAGACAATGCTCAGCGGAATACGTATCATCGAGATCGAGGGGCTTGGCCCAGCACCGTTCTCGGCCATGCACCTGGCCGATCTTGGCGCGGATGTCATCGTGGTACATCGCAAAGGCGGCCCCGGCTTGCCGATCCTGCCCGACGCGCCGATCATTGATCGCGGCAAGCGCTCTATTGAACTGGATCTCAAGGATCCCGACGATGTGGCGACGCTGAAAAAGTTGATCGCCACAGCAGACGGGTTGGTCGAGGGATTCCGCCCCGGCGTGATGGAAAAGCTCGGGCTGGGGCCTGAGGCATGCCACGCGTTCAACCCCAAGCTGGTTTACGGGCGCATGACCGGTTGGGGGCAGGACGGACCGATGTCTGCCATGGCCGGACATGACATGAACTATATCGGCCTGTCTGGCGCGTTGTGGTATGCCTCGCTTCCGGGGCAGCCGCCTGTGGCGCCTCCGACTTTGGTGGGCGATATCGGCGGTGGGGCGCTATACCTGAGCATTGGCATGCTGGCGGGGGTCCTGAACGCGCGTAGCACGGGCAAGGGCACGGTGGTGGACGCTGCCATCGTCGACGGCTCGGCGCATATGATGAATTTGCTGATGGCTCTGCGCCAAAGCGGGCCACAAAGCTCCGACCGTGGTGCAAGCCTGTTGGACGGGCCGCATTGGAGCCGCAGCTACGTTTGCGCCGATGGTGGCTTTGTGAGTGTGCAATGTCTGGAACCCAAGTTTTATGCGACTTTCCTCGACCTTCTGGGGCTGGATGGCGATCCTGACTTCGCGGCGCAGTTTGACGCCAAAAGCTGGCCAAAGGCCACGGCGCGACTGGCGGGCTTGTTTGCCACGCAGCCGCGCGATCACTGGGCAGAGCTGTTTGCCGACAGTGACGCTTGCGCCGCACCGATCCTCAGCCCGGACGAGGCGCTGAGCCACCCGCTGAGTACGAAGCGCGGTATCTGGCATAATGATGACGCCCCGCTGCAAGCGGCCCCCGCGCCGCGCTTTGACGGACGTGTGGTGACGCCCGCCAAACCGCCCGCTCGCGGTGCTCATACCGATGAAATTCTCGCTATGCTGGGCGAACAAACGAACGGCTGAAGAAGGACTAGCTGATGACATATCAACCCTCCTAGATGGATGACGATTTGCAAATGTCGCGCGGTGCGCCAATTCTAGGACGCCGAAATAGAACAACATGAAAAGCGTTGGCAACAGCAGGACCAAACTGATCGCGACTATTGGAACCAGGCGGTCGAGACAGGCATATAGTGTGCGTTGATCCCCGAGGGATAGGCGGCTCGGGCGGTGATTTTCGCCACGACGGGGGGATTCTGAAAGAGCAGCATCGCGGCAAACGGGTTTCGGGCTTTGGCAACGTGGTTCACGCCACCAACTGTGCGCACTATCGTCTGAGCTACGGCTACAGAAAAGCAAAAGAAACGCTGGCTGCCGTACATCGCATGGGCGACGCGGACTGCGCGAACGCGGTGGCAGAACCAAGGACGGCCTCGGATTTGCAGTCCACCAACACCTTTGAGAGGGTGGACGGCCATTATAATATCCTCAACGGCTCGAAATCGCCTATTTCTAACGAACGCTGGCCGATCTGGGATTCATCGTCGTCAGAACCGACACCACACAGGGTGCCCAAGGTACCGGGTGCCAAATGTATTGCGATGATGGTGGTCGAGACCGAAAAAAGAACGGGTTTGCGCCGGGCAAGCTGGTGCAAAACGGTTTCGTCGAAAGCTTCAACGGTGTCATGAGAGACGAACGTCTGAATGAGAACCTGTTCGACAACCTGCGCCAAGCCCGCCAATTGATCGCACCGATTTGAACCACCACCGCCCACGTTCCAGCCTCACCGGAAGGACGCCAGCAGAATATGCTAACTGGTCAAAGAAAGACCAAAACCTGAATAGAGCTAACCTAATTTAGCGGACTCAATGGGGAGCAGGTCAATATGAACAGGCTCGATAAAGTCGCTCGGGAAGAATTAGGCAGTCTCCGGAAAAACCGGGGCGGTCCAGTTTAAGAGCGCCACCACTCGTGGCTAATAGGATGAACATTTCATAAACCTGTCGTGCGACTGTAGGTCTCTTGTCACAAGTGTTGGCCAAATTTTGGAGAGTTTCCGCCAACCCTCGGAGTTTCCTTCATGCCACAAATTACGTTTTCGCGCCGTCAGGCCCTATTGGGTAGCGCCGCGCTAGGTGCCTCATTGGCCATGCCATCCCTGTCACGCGCGCAGTCACGCCCCCTGATTACGCACGGCGTTATGTCGGGCGATGTCGCTCACGATGGAGCTGTCATTTGGGGGAGAGCCGACCGAGAGGCGAATATGTTGGTTGAATGGGCTACAACCGAAAATATGTCTAACTCTCAGGCGGTTCCGCCTTTGGCTGTTGGCACGCCTACGGATTTCTCTGGCAAACTTGCGCTGACTGGATTGCCGAGCGATCAGGATATTTTTTACCGTGTCACGATGGTGGATCTGGCTGACGGCACACCGTCAGAGCCAACCACGGGCCAGTTCCGCACTGCGCCTATGGGAAATCGCGACATCAGCTTCGTATGGTCGGGAGATACCGCAGGGCAAGGTTGGGGCATTGACGAAGACCGTGGCGGCATGACCACTTACGCCACCATGTTGAACCATGCACCGGACTTTTTCCTGCACTCTGGCGATACGGTTTATGCCGATGGACCACTGCAAGAAGAGGTCGAGCTGGCAGATGGTAGCATTTGGAAAAATGTAGTCACACCAGCCAAGTCGAAGGTCGCCGAAACGCTGGACGAATTCCGTGGCCAACATCTCTATAACTACTTGGACCACAATGTGCGGGCCTTCAATGCCGCCGTCCCGATCATCTCTCAGTGGGATGATCATGAAGTCACGAACAACTGGTATCCCAATGAAGTTCTGACCAATGATGACCGCTACACTGTGAAATCCATGCAAGCTCTCAGGGCGCGCTCGGCGCAGGCATTTCACGATATGATGCCAACCCGACAGACCCTTAGCGAACCAAAGAGAATTTATCGCAAGGTGTCCTATGGGCCCCTGTTGGACATCTTCGTGATCGACATGCGCACATATCGCGGTGACAACACACCAAATACCGAGGTTGAAGGCGCGCCGTTTCTTGGCACCGAACAGCTTGCTTGGCTGAAGCGGGAAATGGTGAAATCAACCGCCACATGGAAGGTCATCGCCTCGGATATGCCAATTGGCATGATGGTCCGCGATGGCAAAACCAATATGGAAAATAGCGCGAATGGCGACGGTCCCGTACTTGGTCGCGAGCAGGATATTGCGGCAGTACTGTCGTTTATCAAAACCGCGCAGATCACAAATACGGTCTGGCTGACGGCTGATGTGCATTATACAGCGGCGCATCATTACTCCCCCGATCGCGCAGTGTTTCAAGACTTCGATCCGTTCTGGGAGTTTGTCTCTGGACCGCTTCACGCGGGTACGTTTGGTCCGTCCGACTACGACAACACTTTCGGACCAGAGGTTCTTTTTGCCAAGCATCCCGAAGCGGGACAAGCGAACCTGCCGCCCAGCGATGGGCTCCAGTTTTTTGGCAAGGTCGATATCGCAGCAGACACAAGCGTGATGACGGTGCGCCTCATGGATAGTGCTGACGTGGAGCTGTGGTCTGTCGAGTTGGAGCCGAAAACTTCATAGGCTCTGCTTCGCGCAGTGTCATAAATCCGAAGAATTCGAATTGTATGTAAACAAACATAATCCGGCCACGAAGGTCGGTGTGATTTAGAGCATCATCAGAAAGCCACAATCATGAACAAACAAGATAACGCGAACCTCTCTTGGGACGAGTACGACGAATTGCGCGATCCGCGCCCGGACAACAACGACTTCGATGCTGTTGTCGAACGTGCCGTCTCTCGTCGCGGTTTCTTGGGCGGCGCTTTGGCATTCGGGTCAGGGTCCGCCGTCATGGGAACCGGCCTGTTCGGTTCAGCAACATCAGCGCGGGCGCAAGGCTCTGCATTTGCGTTTCAGCCTATCGGCATTGCGACTGATTTCGACATTCATGTGCCGCAAGGCTACCAGTGGAAAACTCTGGTGCGTTGGGGCGATGCACTGTTCTCGGATGCCGAGGGGGCCTATTCGCCCCAAAACGGTGTTCCATCGGATTTATCAGACAGGGTCTTTGGCGAAAACACAGACGGGATGGAAACCTTTGTTGATGGTGACAAGGTCATCTTGGCTATCAACTCTGAATACGCCAACCCTAAGATAAATCTGCCAGCGGATGCTGATGGCGTGCCACAATCCGCAGATCAGGTGCAGATGCTCAAGAATATTCAGGGCGTGACCGTTCTCGAAGTTGCGGATCAGGGTGACGGATACCAAGTCGTTGTCGACAGCCCATATACCCGCCGCATCACGCATGAAACTCAAATGGTCATGGACGGCCCGGCCAATGGTTCGGAGCTTATGCGCACCAATGCCGATCCGGAAGGGATGTCTCCCAAGGGCACGATGAACAACTGTGGTTCCGGTAAGACGCTATGGGGCACGTATCTGACCTGCGAAGAGAATTTTAACGGCTACTTTGGCGTTACGGGTGAGCGCGAAGCCACCGAGGGCGAAGCCCGTTACGGAATTGGTGGCGAAGGTCGCTACGCCTACGAAAAATTCGACGTGCGGTTTGATCTATCCAAAGAGCCGAACGAACCTAATCGTCACGGGTGGGTCACCGAGATCAACCCGTTGGACCCGCAATCCACGCCAGTCAAACACACCGCTCTGGGCCGTTTCAAGCATGAGAATGCTGAAATGGTGCAGGCCAATGACGGCCGGGTCGTTGTCTATATGGGCGACGATGAGCGCGGCGAGTTCATGTATAAATACGTTTCAAATGGAACCTGGGCAGAAGGCCAGCCGACTGATGGTCTGCTCAGCGATGGCACGCTGTATGTTGCGAAGTTCAACGACGACATGTCGGGTGAATGGTTGCCACTGACACCTGAAACCACGGGTATGGATATGGCACAGTTGCTTGTCTTTGCGCGTATGGCAGGCTCCAAAGTCGGCGCAACCACAATGGATCGCCCTGAATGGATCGCGGCCAACCCTTTGCGGGTCGAGGCGTATTGCGCACTGACCAACAATAAAAACCGTGGCGTCAAGCCGAACGCGGGCGGTGACGAAACCCCTGTCAGCGGTCCGAACCCCCGCGAGACCAATAACTTTGGTCAAATCGTTCGCTGGCGGCCTGCTGGCGAAGATCACGGTGCGACCGACTTCACATGGGATCTGTATGTCATGGCGGGCAACCCAACCGTTTACGACAACAAATACGCCGGATCTGACAACGTGAATGAAGGCAACATGTTCAATTCGCCTGATGGCATGGCGTTCTCTTCTGACGGCATGTTGTGGATCCAGACTGATGGCGATGACAGTAACGAGGAACAGTTTGAAGGTCAGGGCAACAACCAGATGCTGGTCGGCGATCCTGAAACGGGAGAGATTGCTCGCTTTTTGACTGCGCCCAACGGCGCCGAAGTGACTGGCCTGACGTGGTCGCCTGACCGCAAAGTGGCCTTTGTTGGCATTCAGCATCCAGGCGGTTCATGGCCCGACAATGCGGGCAAACCGCGCTCTTCGGTTATTTCTGTCTGGCGCGAAGATGGCGCAACTATCGGCTGATTAGTGTCAGTTTTGAAAGCCAAAGGCGGGCGGATTACACAGCAGTGTAGCCCGCCCGGCACCGTTTTGAGCACAAAACGCCTTTAACTATTGGGGGTGTCCGCACATCATGTTGGTTCCCTTCAGCTTAAACTGAAAAGGCCTATATTTCTCCGCCCTTCCAACGGTAAAATACTCTTGCTACATCATGATTTCCGCCGCTTCCTCGTTAATCTCGACAGGTTGAACCCGGCCCAGATCGAGGATGCCCAGACAAAGATCCGGGATCTCCGGCGAAAGATGGCAGCGATCTCCGAGATCGAAGCGCGGACAAACCGAGAATACAAGTGTCCATCCTGCGGCGATAATCGGCGCCAGAAGTGGGGACGAATGCGAACCAAGATCCAGCGCTATCGGTGCAAGGGTTGCATGAAGACCTAATAAGGCCCAACCGGGTCCGCCATCGGGCGTATACATAGACCTGACCTTTTTATGGTAGCCCTGAGGGACATGCTGGGCATCTCCGTGCCGCTGTCAGTGCGGAATCTCGCGCGTCAACTCGGACTCAATAAATACACGTTCTGGCGCTGGCGGATGTTGGTTTTTTCGATCATCGGCACCGGCGGGGCGACGCGTTTTTCAGGTATCGTCGAGGCGGATAAAACCTACCAGCGAGAGGCGCGCAAGGGATCGCGGGAATGGGTGCGGCACTTTGCTGATCCGAAAAAGGTCGCGCCGCCGCCCCGCCCCCGTTGGGAAGACTTCACGACGCAGGGATTGAAGATGATGCTGGGTCTTTCAAGGTGGCAGCTCCCCATTCTCACTGTCGCAGACCGTGGCGGTGCCCGACATTTCGAACGTCTGCCGAACCGTAAAAGCGTCACACTGGAACGCGCAATGAAGCCTCTGGTGTCGAGCGATTCCGTGCTATGGTCGGAGTATCAACGGCTATGAAAGTCTCGCGGCGAGAGGTGGCATTGAGCACTTCGTAGTAGGCAGTAAGCTCGGAACGCGGGTCGCGGCGGGCTGCTATCACATCCAGAATGTAAACTCGCTCCATGCCCGCTATGGTCGGTTTATCAAACCATTCTGTGGCCCTGCCACAAGGAACCTCGAAGGTTACATCCGCTGGCTGGAGGTGCGGCTTGCCGGACTGCGGAGATTGTCTGGGCACCTTAAACACAGGACGGCGAACGAAAGCGATGTCCGCTCTGAGCCCATTTTGACGGATGCTGCAGCCCGTATAAATGGCGGCTTCCGGAAGCTTTTCGGGCGTTCACCAATAGTCTTCAATGCCAATCATTCGTCCGGTTTTGAACTTTACTTAGCCAAAAGAAATGCAAGTTGCGCGGCAGATGTGACGCCATCAATAAGCCGTACAGGTTCCTCTTCACAAAAATATGCCGGAATATGGACCATACCAGCGCACCCGAGAACCACGACGTCAACCTTGTCTTCAGCGACAGCACGTTTGATTTCCCCCACCACGGCAGGAGCGGTTCCGGCGGGGTCTGTTTCCAGGTCTAGAACCGGGACACCACACGCGCGGACGCGGGCCAGTTTGGATGTAAATCCGTAGGCGTGGATGTTGTCTTCCAGAATGGGCACAGAAACGGCCAAACTGGTCACAACTGAAAAACGCCCACCTGCCAGAACCGCCATGTGATAGGCCGCTTGACCGATGCCAATGACAGGACAGGCGGCTATTTCGCGGGCGGCGTCCAGCCCCGTGTCATCAAAGCAGCCGATGATAATCGCCTGCGCGCCTGCATCAGATGCTTTGCGAACGAGCGCCAACAAGGGTGGGATGCAGGCTGCGCCGTCCGCAGATCCCTGGATTGCGGCGGGCCCATCAAGGGATGTCCAGCCTTCCACCACGACGCCCGCTTTCGATGCTGTTTCCACCATTGCTTGGGTCATGGCTTCCGTGCTGTTGGGGTTGATCAGGACGATCATCAGACGGCCTTACCGGCATCGCTACCTGCGCGCGCTTTGCGGCGATTGCTGAGGCGTGCGAGAGCGAGGAACACTCCGATGATCAACAGCGAGAACAGCGTCGTCAGCGTGCCAAGCGCATACAGCACAGGTGAGGTCACATTGGTCGTCATCCCGTAAATCTCAAGCGGCAAGGTGTTGTAGCTGCCCGCCGTCAACAAAGTGCGCGCGAATTCGTCATAGCTCAGCGTGAAACCAAACAAGGCGACGCCAATCAGCGAGGGTGCGATGATCGGCAACACAACATAGCGGATTGTTTGCCATGGGGACGCCCCAAGATCGCGGGCGGCTTCTTCAAAGCTTTTGTCGAAACGGTTGAAGACGGCGAACATGATCAGCAGGCCGAATGGCAGCGTCCATGTCAGTTGCGCGCCAAAACCGGAGCTCGTCCAATGCACGTTGAGCCCGCTTTGCGAAAACAATAGGCCCACGCCCAGCGACACAAGGATCGACGGGATCACCAACGCCGTGATGATAAGGTAAAACAGAATGCCCGAGCCTGCGAATTTCTTGCGAAAGGCCAAGCCGCCCATAACCGAGACGACCACTGTTGTGACCATGACCATCAGGCCCAACGCGATGGAACGGCGAAAGCTGCCCCAGATGTCGCCGACGGCCTGTTGTTCGAACAGGTCATAGAACCAATGCAGAGACACGCCGCGCATCGGGAAGGTCAGCCCCCCCCCCTCCCCTTGGAACGATAATATGCCAATCGTCAGGGTCGGACCGTAAAGGAACAGCACAAACAGCGCGAAGAACGCGGAAAGGATATAGAATGATCTTGGGCGCGGCTCCATTACAGTTCCTTCCGAATGTCGACAAAGCGCAGCAGGATGCCGATGGTGATCAGCACGGTCGCCAGCAATACAATCGCCGTGGCAGACGCGCTTGGATATTGCAGCAAGGCGATATCGTTTGAAATCAAACGACCGACGTTCGCAGATTGGCTGCCCGACATGAAGCGCACTGTGATGAAATCGCCCATCACGAGTGTGACCACGAAAATGGTGCCGATCATAATGCCTGGCTTGGCCAACGGGATAATGAGGTTCCACAAGATTTGCATGCCGCTTGCGCCTGCATCCCGCGCCGCCTCGATCAGGGATCTGTCGATCCGCATCATCGTGTTGAAAATCGGGACGACCATGAACAGCGTGTAAAGGTGCACAAAGGCGAGGATGACGGCGAAATCTGAGAACAATAGCCACTCGACCGGTTCGTCTAATACGCCCCAAGACATCAGCGTGGAATTGGCAATGCCGTTGCGCCCGAGAAATGGAATCCAGCTGATCATGCGAATGATGTTGGAGGTCCAGAACGGGATTGTGCACAGGAGGAAAAGTGCGACTTGCCATGTCTGGCTTCGAATGTGGAATGTCAGATAATAGGCAACGGTGAACCCGATTACCAAGGTAAAGGCCCATGTAATGAACGCATATTTGAACGTGTTGAGAAAGACGGTGTAGGTGACAGGTGATCCAAACAGGAAAGCGTAATTGTCCCATTCAAAGGCCGGAATGATAGAAAATTCCGTCGCGCGCCAAAAGCTGACGATTATGATTAAAATAATCGGCATCACGAGAAAAACCAGCAGTACCGCCGCGAGCGGGGACACCATCAGCCAGCCGGTTACATTGCGATTTTCCAACAGCTTTTTCATGAGTATTCTTTATATTGAATGGGGGCGGGTGCGCCGCTTGGCGCACCCGTTGGCCGTTTTTAAGCGGCGATAAATTCGTTCCACTTGCGGACCATATATTGGTTTTCGTCCATGACAGAGTTCCAGCACACAACGGATCCCATGCGATCAAGGAAGGCCCCACCATCGCGAACTTCGCCCGCACCGGCCAGTTTGTCGCCAGTTGGGGACAAGATGTCACCTTTCGCGGCTTTGCCTTCGTACCAAAAGCCCCATTCGTCTGCGGTCATGAACTCTTTCGACGTTTCGGGCACCGCCGAGTAATAGCCCTGACGCATCAGATAGCCGCCGACCCAGCCAGAGAGATACCAGTTGATGTATTCATAGGCAGCTTCAAGCTCCAGACCAGACAGTGCAGCAGAAATGCCCAAACCACCGCCCCACGAGCGATAACCTTCCTCCAAAGGCTGGTAGACGCATGGGACACCTTGCGATTTGACAGCTGTGATTGCAGGGGACCACATGGACTGGATCACAACTTCGCCGGACGCCATAAGGTTGACGCTTTCGTCAAAGGACTTCCAGAACGCGCGGAACTGGCCGTTTTTCTTGGCCTCAGTAAAGATGCCGAGCGTCAGATCAATTTCTTCTTTCGTCATATTGCCTTTGTCGGGGTAAGTGTATTCGCCCATGGACTCCACGACCATCGCCATGTCCATGATCCCGATAGACGAGATGTCGAGGATGGATGCTTTACCCTTAAATTCAGGGTTCAAAAGCTCGGACCAATTGTTGATCGGACGGCCGATCAGATCGGGGCGGATGCCCAGTGTGTCGGCGTTGTAGATCGTCGGGATCAAGGTCATCCAACCGGATTCTTCTTGCACAAAGTCCGTACCGTTCGGGCCGGACGTAAAGCCGACGGTATGTGGCGCTGTGCCCTGTGCAATCGTGCTTGTCGATGTCAAAAGACCGCTGCGGAATGTGCCGGCGATCTTGTCGTAATTGGCGATCTTGGACGTGTCCATTGCCTGCATGTTGCCAGCGGCCCAGACCTTTTTACAGATAAAGTATTCGATGTCTGCGATGTCAAAGCTGTTGGGCTGTGTGGCGGCGCGTTGTGTGACGCTGTCCGTATCCAGTGCAGTCATTTCAAGCGTAAAGCCAAGATCTTCTTTCACTTTATTGGCGACATCATTGAGGTTGGATACCCCCGTGCCGAACTGGCGAAGGGTGACATCCTTGATGTTTTGCGCCCAAAGCATCGGCGCGCCAAGGGTCGTAGAACCGGCCGCAATCGCGGTTGATGCGGCACCTTTTAATAAGTCGCGGCGGCTTAGGCCGGTCCGTGATGTAAGTTTGGTCATGCGTCGTCTCCTTGTCGGTGGTGAAGTGCCGCGACTTATGCGGTCAGTTGGTGAAGATTTTTGGCATCCCAATACAGACCAATCCGGTCGCCGGGATGATGCGGGGTGGTGAAGTATTCAGCTTCGGGCACCAGCGCAGTGATTTCTTGGTCGCCGGTAATGCGCGATAGCAAGGATACATGTGTGCCTTGGTACTCAACGGCGGTCACTTGGGCGTCCAACCTGCCCTTTTGTGGCGCGGTGATAGCGACAGCGTCTGTGCGGATTGCGAAATGCCCTTCGGGCAGCGCGATGACATTATGGCCGCCCATAAACTGCGCGACAAAGCGGGTCATTGGGGCGTTAAACACATCGCGGGCAGGACCCGCCTGTTCGATCACCGCGTCATTCATGACGACAATCTCATCGGCCAGCGCAAGTGCTTCGTCTTGCCCATGCGTGACGTGGATAAAGCTGATGCCCAGCTCCTTTTGCAGCTTCTTCAGCTCGCCCCGCATCCGGATGCGCAAGAACGGGTCCAGCGCTGACAGCGGTTCATCCAGAAGTAAAACTTCGGGCCTTGTGATCAATGCGCGGGCCAGCGCGACGCGCTGTTGTTGCCCGCCGGATAATTGATCAGGCAGTCGATCTGCCAGCGCCGTTAGGTCGACCAACTCCAACATTTCACCCGCTTTGGCGTGGCGTTCCTTGACGTCCACCCCCTTCATTTTCAGGCTGAATGCAACGTTATCAAGGACGCTAAGGTGCGGAAATAAAGCGTAATTTTGAAACATCATCGCGGTGCCGCGCTGCGCGGGCGGCAGAGCGGAAATGTCACGCCCTGACAGCAAAATCGCGCCCTCGGTCACGCTCTCATGACCCGCAATCATCCGCAGAGTCGATGATTTCCCGCACCCCGAAGGCCCAAGCAGGCAGGTATAGGAGGATGGCTGAAACCTATGCTGTATCGCATCCACAGCGACGGTCTGACCATAACGTTTGGTGACTTTCACCAGTTCCAGATCATGTTTTTTAGTCATGGGTGCTCCTATGTTGAAATCAGTTGGGCGTTTGTGATGTTGGAATTCAAACAGTGCCTACGGTTTCTGGGAAAGAGTCAGGTCGATGACAAAAAATTGGGCGGAGCAATTGGGTGGCGCTCAAAAATTGGACACAATATATGTTCGGTATTGTATACAATCTGACCGCACCTTGTCCGCGACGCATGCCTCTGGCATCAGTGATTCTGAAGGAAACTCCTATGCAGGCTCGGCCTATCTCCAAACCTCAAAATGCGACGCAAAAGGTAGCTGATGCGCTGGCTTTGGCGATCCATGAACATCGTCTCATGCCGGGTACAAAGCTGGGAGAGGACGAAATTGGAGAAATTTACAATGTGTCTCGCACTGTGGTTCGCGCGGCGCTTCAATCGCTGGCGCATATTCAGCTTGTAGAAATCCAGCGCAATAAAGGTGCATTCGTGGCAAGTCCAACCACGCGTGAGGCCCGCGAAGTGTTTGAAGCGCGCATCTTGTTAGAACCACGCACCGCCCGTTCCGCCGCGAGCCGAGCAACACCACGCGACATTGAGATTTTGAAAGATCATATTGCTCAAGAGCATTTGGCCTTGGATGCTGGCGATAATGGCCGTGCGCTCAACCTGTCTGGTCGCTTCCATATCGAGATCGCGCGGATTGCAGATCAGGACACAATCAGTCAGTTTATCGAAACTCTGATCGCCCGTTCTTCTTTGGTCATAGCACTCTATTGGCGGCGCGAAAGTGCGCTATGCGAGAGTCACGCCCATCACGCCCTGGTGCAATCAATTGCCGATGGTGATGAGCAAAATGCCGAAGAGCTGATGCACAGCCACATCGTCGATCTAAACTCGGCGCTCGATTTACGTGATCGCCCCGTTCAGGCACAAAACCTACGGGAATTGCTCCAAGCGACAGATCAATAGTCTATCGATCTGAACGCGAATTTCGGTGGCTGCTTTTGGCAGGTAAACTGACGCCGGTTCATGCTCAATGTACGGCCACTTTCGTCCGCACTGCGGACCTTTGGCAAACAACAATGCCGCAAAATGGATCGAACGCCTGCTTCGGGAAGCTGCAATGCAGTGTTCGGGCATCTGGCCAACGTCGGCCCAGGGCCGCGAGCCGTCGAAAAGTAGAATAGCGGCTTGAGGCTTTCCTGGTCCACTTCTTTTAAGAGCGGTGGTAAACCTCACTGGCTCTCAGGGCGGGTTTACGAGTGAATCCGCCCTGATCTGAAGCACCCGACTGTCGCGCCCAGTTCAAGGGAAGCGGATCAGGCTATCGCCTTTTGCACAAGGCCCGGCCCCTATTTCAGCAGTGCGAGGATCTCTTGCGCGGCGGCGGCGGATGAGGCGGGGTTTTGGCCGGTGACAAGTTTGCCATCACGCAAAACGAAGCTGTTCCAGTCTGCGCCTTTTTCGTACAGACCGCCATTTGCCTTCAGCATGTCTTCTACCAGGAATGGCACAACGTCGGTGAGGGCCACGGCCTCTTCTTCAGTGTTGGTAAAGCCCGTCACGCGGCGGCCGGAAACCAGCGGTTTGCCGTCCGTCCCTTGGGTGTGCCGGAACACGGCGGGTGCGTGGCAGACCGCCCCAACAGGCAGGTCGGCGGCGGCGAAGGCCTCGATCAGGCGTTTGCTGTCCGCGTCTTCGGCGAGATCCCACAAGGGGCCATGACCGCCCGGATAGAAGATCGCGTTAAACCCGTCTTCGGTCACGTCCGAAAGTGTCAGCGTGTTCGCGAGATGCCTTTGCGCGTCGCTGTCGTCCTTGAAGCGGCGGGTGTCATCCGTCTGTGCATCGGGATTGTCACTGGAGGGATCAATCGGCGGTTGGCCGCCTTTAGGCGAAGCCAATGTGATATCGGCGCCTGCGTCTTTGAAAACGTAGTAGGGGGCTGCAAATTCCTCCAGCCAGAAGCCGGTTTTTTTGCCCGTGTCCCCAAGCGCGTCATGGGATGTCAGTACCATTAGAATTTTCATGGCCTTGCCTTTCAGTTGTGGCCAACGCGAATGACGCGCTTGCCAAAGTTTTCGCCGTTCAACAATCCGATGAAGGCTTCGAGTGCATTTTCCAGCCCGTCGATGATCTCTTCGCGGTATTTGATTTTGCCGCTCTCAACCCACGGCCCCATTTCCTTCGCGAAGTCCCCGTAGAGATGCCCGAAATCGTCAAAGATGATGAAGCCTTGCACCTTGAGTTTTTTGCGAAGGATTTGTCCCATAAGCCAGTTCATCCGGTCCGGCCCGTCGGGCAGGGTGGTCGCGTTATACTGCGAGATCAACCCGCAGACCGGCACCCGTGCGTTGGGGTTCAACAGCGGGACAACCCCGTCAAGAACCTTGCCGCCGACATTCTCGAAATAGACGTCGATGCCATCGGGGCTGGCCTTGGCAAGCTGTTCAGCAAAGTCATCTGCCTTGTGGTCGATACAGGCGTCAAAACCCAATTCATTGACCGCATAGGCGCATTTATCCGGCCCGCCCGCGATGCCAATCACGCGACAGCCTAGGATCTTGCCGATCTGGCCCACGGTGGCCCCGACCGGGCCGGTTGCAGCCGCCACGGCGATGGTTTCGCCGGGCTTTGGCGCACCGATCTGTGTGAGACCGGCCCAAGCGGTAAAGCCAGGCATACCCATGATCCCCAGCGCCCAGGACGGATGCGCAGGCGCTTTGCCCAAATTGGTGACGCCGACACCATCGCTAACAGCATAATCCTGCCAGCCATTGAAGCTGAGCACATAATCGCCCGGCATGAACCCGTCGACGTTCGAGGTCACGACCTGCGCCACTGTTCCACCCTGCATAACCCCGCCAATCGGCACCGGAGCGGCGTATGAGGGTGCATCGCTCATACGTCCGCGCATGTAGGGGTCCAGCGACAGAAACTCCGTGCGTAAAAGCATCTGATTGCCCCCCGCAGAGGGAACCTCGCACTCGATCAGACGGAGTGTATCCTTGGTGGGCGCGCCTTTGGGGCGCTCCGCCAGCACAAGCTGGCGGTTTACTGTTTCGGTCTGTGTCATGCTAAAGAACTCCTAAACGGCCGCTTCAAGAATGCGGCGTGCATCCTCGGGGGTGATAGCACTGTGCTCGCCAAGGGCGGTCATGCCGTGCTCTTTGAGTGCTGCTGCGATGTGGTCGATATCGGCGCTGGCGACGTTGTAATCGCCAAGGCGGGTTTTGATGCCAATAGATTCAAAGAAGTCGCGCGTCGCCTTGATGGTCGCGTCGATCCGTGCATCCTCATCGCCTTCGCGGATATCCCAGACATTGGCGCCGTATTGCAGCAGTTTCTCGCGTTTCGGGCCACGCTGGTCATTCATCAGCGCAGGCAGAACCACGGCAAGCGTACGGGCGTGATCGGTATCGTTCAGCGCGGTGATCTCATGGCCGATCATATGGCTCGACCAGTCCTGTGGCACACCCGCGCCGATCAGACCGTTCAGCGCCAGTGTTGCCGTCCACATCAAGTTAGCGCGGACATCGTAGTCATCTGGCGTCTCAAGGGCTTTGGGCCCCAGCTCGATCAAGGTGCGCAGCAGCGTTTCGGCAAAACCGTCCTGAACGCGCGCGGCGGACGGATATGTCAGATACTGTTCGATGATGTGAACAAAGGCATCCGCAACACCATTGGCGATCTGGCGCGGCGGCAGCGAGTAGGTGACCTCCGGGTCGAGCACCGAAAAGACGGGATAGCAGTGCGCGCTCATGAAGGGGAGCTTGGCGCCCTTTTCAGAATTGGTGATAACGGATCCAGAGTTCATCTCTGATCCTGTCGCGGGCAGTGTCAGCACGGTGCCGAACGGTACAGCGCCTTTCACGACCGACCCGCGCGATGTCAGTATATCCCATGCTTCGCCGTCATAAAGAGCAGCTGCTGCGATGAATTTGGTGGCATCAATGACCGATCCGCCGCCGACTGCAAGAAGAAACGTGATGTCTTCTTTGCCGATAACCTCAACCGCCTTGAGTGCGGTGTCAAAACGCGGGTTCGGCTCGATCCCACCGAATTCGACCAACGTGCGCCCCGCAAGCGCCTCGCGCACCTGTACAAGAACGCCGGTGCGCTCAGCGCTGCCACCGCCGTAGACGATGAGAACTTTTGCATCAGCAGGAACCTGATCCTTCAAGTCCGCGATACGACCCTTACCAAACAGGATATGTGTTGGATTGTGAAAATCGAAATTCTTCATTGTTTCAGACCTCTTCAGTTTCAATGTGCACGCGCACGTCGATGTTGTTGCGTGTGGCGTTGGAGTACGGGCAAACTTGATGCGCAGCTTTGACAAGGTGCTGTGCGTCATCTGCTGCCATGCCCGGCAAACGAATGATGATGTCCAGATCAAGCGCGTAACCACCTTCTGCGCGTTGGCCAATGCCGACGTCGATCGTGGTTTTCGCCTTTGTGGCATCAAGTTTGAGCTGCTAGGCCATCAATTCCATTGCGCCGTCGAAACAGGCAGCATAGCCAAGTGCGAACAGCTGTTCAGGGTTCACCCCCGGCTCGCCACTATCCGGGCGGACCATCTGGACCGAAAGGCTTCCGTCGTTCAGGGTGCCGGTGCCGGAGCGCCCTCCGCTTGCGGTTGCGGTGGTTTTGTAGAAAATTTTCATGATTTTCCTTTACGAATAGACCGGTCGTCTTTCGTGATGACAAATTTTTTAGAGTTATGGTGCTGGAACAAGCGCCCTTGTCGCATCCATTGCGGAATTAAGTGCGGCATCACTGTGCGAAATGCTCGCAACGAGACTGGCCCCAAGCCACATATGATAGATAACTTCCGCCAAGGCCCGAGGGTTTTCGATCGATGCAATCGTGCCCTCGTTCTGCCCCTGCTCTATGGTCTGCGCCAGATGCGCGACAATGTCGGAAACACCTTTTTGCAAGATGTTGCTCATGTTCTCCGACAGATCAGCAACTTCTGCCGACAGCTTAACCACCAGACACCGATCCTCAAGGTTCGGGCTGAGTTGTTTTTCGCGCCACCCTTCGAAATAGGTCAAGAGCCGAGACCGTGCATTCATGTCTGGATGCGCGAGAGAGGCATTCAGGCGATGGCTATACTCTATCATAAACTCGCTCAACAGCGCGCAGCCATATGCCTCTTTCGATGCGAAGTAGTGGTAGAACGAACCCTTCGGAATGCCAGCCTCTTTCAAAAGTGTGCTTAGGCCAACCCCAGTATATCCCTGCTGGGCTGTCAGGCGGCGTCCTGTGGTCAATATCCGAGATCGGGTGTCGTTTTGGTGTTCCATGACCCGCTACATAGGCAAAATTAGACCGGTCGTCTAGGTGCGCGCGATCTTTTCACGTTCACTAATCTGTGAGACAGGAGCGTCTACCTGCGGCGAATGACCTGTGTGGATGGCTCCCGCGACACCCGAGCGATGGTGATGCGGAACTCTGTCGCGAGGCTGACCGGGACATAGTCCCGTGCCCACGATTGCTGAGCCAATTTCAATAACAAAGCATTTGCGCAGGACCGACGAAGCGGGCCCCCTTTTAAAATATCTCCACGCGGCATGTCGAGCTGCTGTGATCTGGATGGCAGCTTTTCAGAAACTCTCTCATCAAGGGGCGTAACTGCAGCGTTGGGCCATTTGTCTCCCGCCCCGACGGCTTGCCATCTTCGCAATGCGCTGACACCCGGCATTAGAGCGCTTGCAGCGAATTGTGGCTTTGTCCGCATAGCGGCCCAACACGTTATGCGGACATCCCTAACTATAACCGAATAAAACGACCAATGGTAATGGCTCGGGATTGAGCACAGTGAACAGTCTACAGCTGGACCTCATTAAAAGTGGGGGGATTACCCATCGAGCTCATGCATGCGTTGTGATAGCGTAGCGCGGCAAGATCCAAACTCGCAAGCGCGAACAGCAGCGCGGCCAATCGGGGATGAACCAGTAAATCCTGATAAAAATCCCGACGTGAGATTTTACAGATCGTTCCGTCGGTTTGCATGACAACCTCATGGGTCGCATGAGCTGAACCGATTTCGGTCAATCCGTTGATGTCACCTGGCAGATAAATATGGAGGATCTGATTGCCCTTTGCGCAGGTCTTGGATCGCATCACAGCCCAACCGGACAACAAGACGATCACTTGCGCAGATGATTGACCAAACCTGACCAAACAATCCCCTTTGTGACTTGCGATAGTGGCCACCTGAGCAGAAATCAGAAAATCCATTTCGTGCTCTGACAAACGGCTGTATCCACCAAGGCGTTCCGTGAGCGCATTCTTTTCTATCTTGAACATCGGTAGGTCCTTTAACATCGTTCAACCAAGGGCCCGTTGCGAATGCCCCCATCGGAGTAGATTGATGTAAGAAATTTGCGCTGGTGAACACGTCTTGCGGTACGGTAGCGTCCGCAGCCGTACATCGGGTCAACTCAAGATTGAGTGAATGGTTCCCCAAAGTCCTCTGAGGTCGCCGTGCCTTGGTCAGTCATACCCTCTAAAAGCGGAACTCTGTCCCGCGTGGTTTTGCAGTTTGGGATGACCAGATACGAAGCGAGATCAACGCTTCGCCCCGAAGCGGTCCCAGACTACTGTACAGTGCGCTAATGTGCCTCCCGAACGCCTGTGGCGCAATCTGAAGCAGGAGGCCATAGATCTCGAAGAAATCCATGTCGGCTTTGCTGCATAACGGGCCATCAAAAAAACGATGACATTTCACAACTCATACCGCGCGCCTTTCGGGCTTGATCGGCAAACACCCGACGACGCATACTCAGCAGGCATCGAACAATTAAAAGCAGCATGAAACCTAAACCCAATACACCCTAGAAAATCTGCAAATCTGACCGAAAAGGGTGGGCCAATTCGGAAGTCGACTCCAGGTCGATCTATGCGTTCTGCGTTCTGCGTTCTGCGTGCTCAGGGCCAAGCCTATTTTATTCTATACATTGCTGCGCACTTCGAACGCGCAGCACGGAAAAATGCACAAGCGGATTTGCCTCCCCGAACACTATATATTATGTCTTGAAGCATGTGCAGTTCGCAACGTCGCGGGCGGCATACTCACAGGGAGAGAGAGTTTTATGGATCGTCGTTTATTTTTGAAAACATCTGCGCTGGGTGGTACTGCCGCCGCCGCAACGACATTGGCTGCACCTGCCATTGCACAGGGTAACATTACGTGGCGTATGGTCACGACATGGCCCAAAAACTTCCCCGGTCTGGGCGTCGGCGCCCAGCGACTGGCCGATCGTATCACTGCCGCCACCGATGGCGGCCTAACGGTACAGCTTTTTGCTGCCGGTGAAATGGTGCCCCCGCTTCAGGCGCTGGACGCTGTCATCGACCAGTCTGCTGAAATGAGCCATGGCGCGGCTTACTACTGGCAAAACAAGTCGGTTGGCTTGTCCTTCTTCACCGGTGTTCCATTCGGCATGACGTCGCGCGAGCTTACGGCTTGGGTCCGCCATATGGGCGGTCAGGAAATTTGGGACGACATCTATGATCAATTCGGCCTTCAAGGCTTTTTGTCCGGTGATACCGGCACACAAGCAGGTGGTTGGTTCCAAAAAGAGTTGACTGGCGTCGAGGATTTGCAGGGCTTGCGCTTCCGCACTCCGGGACTGGGCGGTCAGGTCTGGCAGAAAATCGGTGCTTCGGTCACCAATATGGCTGGCGGCGAGATTTTTGCGGCTCTGCAATCTGGTGCGCTCGACGCGGCTGAATTTGTTGGCCCCTACAACGATCTGGCACTTGGTTTCCACCAGGTGTGCAAGCACTACTACACATCGTCCTTCACCGAGCCGGGTCTCGCGACAGAGCTTGTTGTCGATAAGGCCAAATTCCAAGCTCTTCCTAAAAACTATCAGGAAATTGTAAAATCGTGCTGCGCGGCCGAATATGACAACGTTGCGGCCGACTTCGCGGCGAATGACCCGCGTGCCTTGCAAACGCTGAAAAACGATCATGGCGTGATTTTGCATCCGAATTTCCCGGACAGCATCCTGGAAGGTGCAGCACAGGCTGCCAGCGAGCTTCTGACCGAATTGCGTGACAGCAGTGATCCTTTGGTCAAACGCACCACTGAAAGCTTCATTGAAACGCTGAATATTGTACGTCAAAAAACGGAAGGCACGGATTCCGGTTTTGTCGCCGCGCGCGAGAAATACCTCAAGATCTGACTTTCAGACACAACGAAACAAAAAGGCCCGGAGCATCGCTCCGGGCCTTTTTTGCGTCAAAACAACTGGCGACGCGTCAATAAAGAACCGATGGTAGCCAAGTGACAATCCCGGGGAAGATAAACAAAAGCGCGATGGCCAAGATCTGAAGGAGCACGAAAGGCACCGCCCCACGATAGATCTGCATGGTAGTGATCGAGTTTGGGGCTACGCCGCGTAGATAGAAAAGCGCAAAGCCGAAGGGGGGGGTCAGGAATGATGTTTGAAGGTTCACCCCTACCATTACCCCTAACCAAATCGGATCGATCCCCAATCCCAAAAGTACCGGAGCCGTGATCGGAATAACGATAAAGATGATCTCGAACGTGTCGAGAATGAAACCCAGCACGAACATGACCATCATCACCGCGATCATGGCCCCCGTCGCTCCACCCGGTATGCGGGTCAGAAACTCCTCGACAAGGTTGTCCCCGCCCATTTGTCGGAACACAATCGCGAAAATTGACGCCCCGAACAGAATGATGAAGATCATCGAGGTGATTGTGGCGGTCGCCAAGGCTGTCTCGCGCAGCACGCCGAAGCTAAGCCGCCACCGCAGCCCTGCAAGGATTGTGGCGCCGACCGCTCCCACCGAGGCAGCCTCAGTCGGGGTGGCGATCCCGCCCAGGATTGAGCCGAGAACCGCAATGATCAAGGCCAGAGGTGGAACAAAGGCTGTCAGAACCTCCCGAAACAAATCCTTGCGATCTTCTGGTGCTACAGGTGTCGCGGGGCAGCTTTCAGGATCGGTCACCGCCTTGAAAATGATGAAGGATATGTAGATGCCTACAAGCAAAAGCCCCGGGAAGAATGCACCGGCAAACAGATCGCCGACCGAAACGGAGGTCGGAGCGAAATTGCCCTGTGACATCTGCACCTGCGCATGAATGCCCGCAATCATATCGCCCATAAAAATCAGCACGGTCGATGGTGGAATAATCTGGCCCAGCGTGCCGCTGGCGCAAATGACACCGGTCGCCACTGCGGGCTTGTATCCTGCCTTGAGCATTGCGGGCAACGAAATAAGCCCCATTGTCACGACCGTCGCGCCGACAACGCCCGTAGAGGCCGCCAATAGCGCTCCGACAATCACCACCGAAATCCCCAAGCCACCGCGCAAGTTGCCGAACAGTTTGCCCATGGTCAACAACAACTGTTCCGCAATGCGGGATCGCTCCAACATCACGCCCATGAAGATGAACAGCGGCACCGCAACCAAGACCTCATTGGTCATGTAGCCAATGTAACGGCCCGCAACTGCGCCAAAGTTGGATGGGTCAAAAACCCCGAATTGCATCCCGATCAGCGCAAATATCAGCGAGGTGCCGCCCAGAGTAAACGCAACAGGAAAACCCAACATCAACATGCCGATGACGCCGAGAAACATCATACCGGCGAGGATCTCACCAATAACAATCGGGTCCATTGTGCTTACTCCGTCTCGTACTTGTAGCGAAAATTGTCAGGGATCAGATCTTCCCGTCGCGCCAAGATCAGTATTGAACGGATCAACATCGACACGCCCTGCAGGGCCACCAGCCCTGCGAAGACAAGAATGAATGTGCGAAGCACAAACAGGCCAGGCATCCCTCCAACATTGGAGGAGGGTTCAAACCGCTGCCAGGACCGGCTGACGTTGGGAAAAGAGTACACCCAGACAATGTACATAAACGGCAGTAGAAACAGGCAAACCCCGATCATGTCCATGATCGCCTTGCGTCTCACGGAGGCGGTGCGGAAAAAGATGTCCACACGCACATGATCGTTTCTGAAAAGTGCAAATGCGGCAACAGATGTGAACATCACACCGTTCAGCCAAATATACAGATCCTGCATCCAAAGACGCGTATTCCCAAAGAAATAACGTTCTATCACGACCCAAAAACAGACGACGAAGACCCCGACTGCCAACCATGAAAAGATGTGGCCCACTATGATGTTAAGACGATTTATCGCCCGCATTAGAATCGAAAGATACCCCAACGCTGCCCCTCCCAACACGCGAGATCTCGGCAGTGCCGAATGCGTGATTCTTCTTAACTTTACATCCGTATCGTATGAAGCCTTATTCCATATGGCGTCAACTATTTTACGCGCTTTCCTAAGCTGCGATGACCGGCGGCAATCTGGGCTCTTTCCCATTTGTTGGACAGTTTCTGGCGTGGTTTAAGCTACTTTTTGCACCTGCTGCTCCATTGGACGGCAGAGTTTGCATGGCCCTCCCCCCGAGCGCCGGGGGACGTTGCAATCTTCGGCCAATGGACCATGGCCGCTGGCCTGCTGGCCAACGCAGAATGCGGGCGTTCATGGGTGTAGATAGCGGCCCATTTCCTGACGTCATCCTTCGCGCCGGAGCCTGCTTCCCAAGCGTGTAGGTTAGAGGCACCTCTTCGGATAGGCGCATGTGCCAGGGGATGGTAACGATCTCCCAAAGGGCAACTTACGGCGAACATCCGGCTTGCGATGGAGAACGATAGCTTTGCGAGTTTTCCGGGGCGTGCTTTTGGGTGTTTCAGCAAATAAAACGCCGCAGCACATGATGCCGCGGCGTCGGTTTCGCTGTATTATGAGGCTCAGCGGCTCAGGATTTTTTTGCCTTGCGGCGCAACAGCCCCGCAGCGCCAAGACCCGAGAGCAGGAGCGGCAAGCCGGCGGGCAGAGGCACGGCCGGCGCAAGATCGACTTCGAAGGTTGCCGAGCCATAGATCGAGCCATTCAAATCGATCGCGAAGCTGTCGGCGTCCCAAAAAAGGTTGCTCTGCGTGATCGCGGTGCTGTTGGACACGATGTTCACGCCCACGATGTTGCCAGCCAGACCGGTGAAATCGAATACAAACCCGTTGAAGGGAAGATCCGCCGCACCGATGTTGAAATTGCCTTGGATTGTTGTGCCGGAAAATGTGAAGCAATTGTAAGGCGCGGCGTAGCAGATGGGCGTACCCGAACCGAGGGTGGTCGTGCCTAAGGCGACTTGCTGGTAAAAACCGGCATCGAACGGGCCACCGGACCCGTTAACTCCAAGGGCACCGGATACGGTTGCGGCCTGCGCTGTGGTTGCCGCGAGTGCCATAACCGCACCGACAACAAGGGCCTTCAAAGACAACATACTCATAATACAACCTCCATAATAAATTCACGTGGCAGGAGCATGGGCTGCTCCTACATAATATTGCAACTGAAATATCCCTTTTAATAAAAATTATCTCAATACTATGGGGTTATCGCTCTGACGCGCGTTCAATTGTTGCCGGTACGTGGATAAATCTCATTCTGGGGCGGACATTGTTTTTTTGCGGCCCGTTCCCCCGTAAGAGGCGGGATTCACATCTGGTCTGCTTTCGGGCGCGCGCTATAACCGGTAGGAGCGGTTTTCTTGTCCTGAAGAGAGCGCATATCGACGGTTTTCGACCCTGCCCGCAAGCGTAAGTGAAATCATTGGTTTCGATGTTTTCGGTGACGTGATGACGCTCAAACCTTTATGGGGACCGTGACGGGGCCCAAGGTTAAGCGCCATGATGATCGCGCTTTCGCCGGTTCCGATCCCATCGCGCGCATTCTGTTCCGCGACGGCATGGGTTCGGATCGTTTGTCAACTGGCCCCGATGTGAGTGGCTTTGCCGGTGATCTACGCGCCTCGCCGCCATTGTTCAGGATAAAGCGGCGATGTGCGGCGACCCTTTCGCGGGGCGGCATGACCGCCACTTATCTGTCGGCCTTATGGGCGATGTTGGGGCAGGGGGCTGCGGGTGCCAGCCATAAAGACCGTGAAAGAGGCGCCTGTTCAAATCGCAGGGTCAGAAATTGCGGAACAACCGTGTGGCGTTGAACATCGATTCCAATTCCTCGATGCGTTCGGCCGATTGGGCCCAACCTTTGCTTTGCACCTCCGCGATCAAGGCCTCGATAATCAACATAATGGCGATGGTGCTGTCCCAACTTGAAGGGGCTTCGACCATCGCGTTAAAGCAATAATCGGCCTCGGCGGCGATCGGGCTGCTCCATTGGTCTGTGAACAAAACCAAGGTCGCGCCGCGTGATTTGGCCAATGCCGCCAGCTTTTGCAGGTCCTTCTCATAGCGCCGGATGTCAAAGACGATCAGCACCGATTGCGCATCCATATCGAGCAGATACTGCGGCCAGACATTGGCAGATTGCCCCAAGAGCGTCACGCTTGGCCGGATGATTTGCAGATGGTTGAAGAGGTAGTCTGCATTGGACCGTGTGATGCGCCCCCCGGCGAGATAAAGGCTATGTGCAGGTTCGGCCAAAAGCGCCGCAACGGCGTCAAAGGTCGCGGTGTCGAGACGGTCGAGGGTATGTCCGAGGTTGGCAAAAACCGCTTCGGAAAACTTGGCGATGGTGTGGCCCTCGGGGCGGTGCCCCTGCGTGCGGGCGTGTTTCGACATGGGTTTCTTGATCTGGTCGGCAACTTCGCCGCGCAGGGCATTTTGCAGGTCGGGAAAACCGTCGAACCCCAATTTACGCGCCATGCGGATGACTGTGGGCGTGCTGACCTCGGCCTGCACAGCGAGTTTCGTGATCGATTGCAAACCCGCCACCGGATAATCGGTCAGCAGCGCCGAAGCCACGCGGCGCTCGGAGGGGGTGAGCGCCTCCATATCGCTGTGCAGGCGGTCTTTTACGAGGGGGGCGGGGTGCTGCATTTTTAGGCTGTCCTGTCTGCTTTGTTGCAGGTTAAGGCGGCTCTGAAAAAAGGTCTACAGAAATAAAGTTGACAGAACTTACCGCCTTGTAGTTTGCTCTACAAAAGCCTGCCCGGCTGTGCGACTCTGCGCGGCGACAGGGGCGGGATGATGGGGATAGGACGGGTCAATGTTAACCGCTGCTGAAGGCGATGCTGTAGAGGTGATCAACCGCGAGGGCTCTGCGCCCGTCGTGCTGGTGTGCGAACATGCCAGCCGGTTTATCCCCGCCTCGTTACAGGGGCTTGGACTGGATGCGGAGGCGGCGGCCTCGCATGCGGCATGGGACATTGGCGCGCGGGACGTGGCGGTGGAATTGTCCCGCCTGTTGGATGCGCCTTTAGTGGCCTCACGGGTGTCGCGATTGGTTTATGATTGCAACCGTCCGCCCGAGGCAGACAGCGCCTTTCCTGCGCAAAGCGAAGTCATCGAGGTCGCGGGCAATCGCGGGTTGACCGAGGACGAAAAACACGCCCGCACGGCGGCAATCTATACGCCGTTCAAAACCATATTGGCGCAAGTGATCGCGGAGCGCACCGCCGCACCTGCTCTTGTCACGATCCATAGTTTCACGCCGGTTTATTTCGGTGAACGCCGCGCCGTGGAATTGGGGCTTTTGCACGACGCGGATGCACGGATGGCCGAATGGATGCTCAAACAGGCCCGTAAAACCACCGCCTTGAGGGCTGCGCTGAATGCCCCCTATGATGCGCGCGACGGGGTGTTGCATACGTTGAAATGTCATGCCACGGCGGCGGGTCTGCCATCGGTGATGATCGAGATCCGCAATGATCTTGTCGCAACTCCGGCGCGGGCCGTGTCGATGGCGGCGGCTTTGGCGCCGATGATCGAGGGCGCAGCCGACGAGGTGGTCAGCAGCGGCGCACAAACGCGGGGGATGCGGGGATGAAGATCCTGAAAACCTATATCCGCGTGGTGGACGCGGTGAACTACCGGATCGGCCGCATGGTGATGTATGGCATCTTCGTGTTGATGGGCATCCTTTTGTGGTCGTCGATTTCCAAATCGTTTTTCCTGCCCTCGCTGTGGACGCTGGAAATGGCGCAATTCGTGATGGTCGGGTATTACATCCTTGGCGGTCCGTATTCGTTGCAGATGGGCAGCAACGTGCGCATGGATTTACTATACGGCGAATGGACCCCGCGGCGCAAAGCAGGGGTGGATTGCCTGACAGTTCTGTTTTTGATCTTCTATTTGGGCGTGCTGCTCAAGGGCGGCATCGACAGCACGGCCTATAGCTTCAAATACGGCGGCGAGCGTAGCCCGTCCGCATGGCGGCCCTACCTTTGGCCGATCAAAGTGACCATGTGCATCGGCATCGGATTGATGTTGCTGCAAGCCCTGTCAGAGCTGGCCAAGGATATCTTGCGCCTGCGCGGGCAATGGGATTTCGAAGGCGAAGACGCCACAGCGGAGCGCGCCGATGCCCTATGAAATGATCGCGATTTTGATGTTCTCGTCGATGATGTTGATGCTTTTGACGGGGCAGCGGGTTTTTGGCGCAATCGGCTTTGTCGCGGTGATTGCGGCGTTGTTCCTATGGGGGGATCGGGGAGGATATGACCTTGGGTTCTCGGCGGCAATGAAGTTGATGAAATGGTATCCGCTGCTGACCCTGCCGATGTTCATTTTCATGGGCTACGTTTTGTCGGAAAGCAAAATTGCCGATGATCTATACAAGATGTTCCATGTCTGGATGGGCGGATTGCGCGGCGGTTTGGCGATTGGCACGATCGGGTTGATGGTGTTGATTTCCGCGATGAATGGATTGTCGGTGGCGGGCATGGCCATCGGGTCGACGATTGCTTTGCCCGAACTTCTCAAACGCGGATATGACAAACGCATGGTCACCGGCGTGATCCAGGCCGGATCGAGTTTGGGCATCCTTGTGCCGCCCTCTGTGGTCTTGGTGCTTTATGCGATGATCGCGCGGCAACCGGTCGGGCAATTGTGGTTGGCTGGCGTGTTTCCGGGTTTGATGATGGCGGGGATGTTCATCGCCTATATCGTCATTCGGTGTCGTTTGAATCCCGCGCTGGGGCCGGTGTTGAGCGTCGAAGAACGCGACATTCCCCGCGCCGAAAAGATGCGCCTGCTGCGCGCCGGATTGCTGCCCGTGATCATTTTCGCGGTGATGATGGTGCCGTTTGTGAAGGGCTATACCTCTTTGGTCGAAAGCTCGGCCATCGGCGCATTGGCGGCGTTTTTGGCGGCGGTTCTCAAAGGGCGTATGACCAAAGAGGTTTTCGAGACATCGGTGCGCCAGACGTTGGCGATTTCGTGCATGTTCATGTGGATCATTCTTGCGGCACTTGCCTTTGGCGCGGTGTTTGACGGCCTCGGCGCGGTCAAAGCGATTGAAAGCGTGTTCACCGAGCGATTGAACCTTAGCCCGTGGATGATCCTTATTCTGATGCAGCTCAGCTTTATCGTCATGGGCACGTTTTTGGACGACACGGCGATGTTGGTGATTGTTGCGCCGCTTTATGTGCCCTTGGTGGGGGCGCTCGGGTTTGATTTGATCTGGTATGGCATCCTTTATACCATCACCACACAGATCGCCTATATGACGCCGCCCTTCGGGTATAACCTGTTTTTGATGCGCGCCATGGCACCGCCCGAGATCACGCTCAAAGACATCTATGGATCTATTGCGCCGTTTGTATTGGTGATGGTTTTTGCCCTGATCCTGGTCATGACCTTCCCGCAGATCGCCACATGGCTTCCGGACTATGTCTATGGAAAATAACGCATAACAATCAAAAGAGCCCCCAAGGGGCCGCATTCGACCAACATCTATTACAACCCGACAAGGAGAGAAATGATGACCACGAGACGTAAGTTTATCCAAGGGGCCGCCGTTGTGCCCGCCGCCGCGCTTGCCACACCTGCGTTGGCGCAATCCACGATCAAATGGCGTTTGCAAACCTATGCGGGCGCGGCTTTGGCGGACCATGTGATCAAGCCCGCCATCGACAGCTTCAACAAAATCGCCGGTGACCGGATGCAGATCGAGCTGTTCTTTGCCGATCAATTGGTCCCCACCGGCGAATTGTTCCAAGCCATGCAGCGCGGCACAATTGACGCGGTGCAATCGGATGACGACAGCATGGCCTCCCCCACCGATGTGACGGTGTTTGGCGGCTATTTCCCCTTTGCCTCGCGCTATTCTCTCGATGTGCCGGTGTTGTTTAACCAATATGGATTGAACGAGATCTGGGATGAGGAATATTCCAAAGTCGGCGTTAAACACATCAGCGCCGGCGCATGGGATCCATGCCATTTCGCCACCAAAGACCCGATCCGCAGCCTTGCCGATCTCAAAGGCAAACGCGTCTTTACCTTCCCCACGGCGGGCCGGTTCCTAAGCCAGTTCGGGGTTGTGCCTGTGTCCTTGCCTTGGGAAGATATCGAGGTTGCAGTGCAGACCGGCGAACTGGACGGCATCGCATGGTCGGGCATCACCGAAGACTATACTGTCGGTTGGGCAGATGTGACCAACTACTTCCTGACAAACAATATTTCCGGTGCTTGGGCGGGCTCGTTCTTTGCCAATATGGAGCGTTGGGACGAATTGCCCGATGATCTCAAAGAGCTGCTCAAGGTTTGCATGGACCAATCGCATTACTATCGCCAATGGTGGTATTGGGGCGGCGAAGCGTCCTTGCGCGTCAACGGGCCAAAGATGGAATTGACCACCATCCCCGACGAAGAATGGGCCACAGTCGAAGACGCCGCGATCAAGTTCTGGGACGAGATCGCCGCGGAAAGCCCGACCAAGGCCAAGGTTGTGGACATTCTCAAGAAATATAACGCTGATATGGTCAAAGCGGGCCGCCCATACCGTTACGGTTAAGCGCCGCGCATATCCAAAGACCCATAGGCGGGAGCGCAGGCGCGCTCTCGCCCCTTTTGCCCCCGAAGGGCGATATTGAGAGAGCAGATAATGACCCAAGCCACGCCGCCTGTGATGACCTTCGAAAGCCTGAAAACCCAAACCGCCGCCGGCGAGATCGACACGGTTCTGGTCTGTGTGATCGATATGCAGGGGCGGCTTATGGGCAAACGGTTCCACGCGCAGGCCTTTGTCGACAGCGGCCATGCCGAAACCCATTGCTGCACCTATCTTCTGGCCACGGATCTGGAGATGGCGACGCCCGAAGGCTATGCCGCGACCAGTTGGCAAAGCGGTTATGGCGATTACGTGATGCGCCCCGACCTGACCACATTGCGCCCGATCCCGTGGCTTGAGGGCACGGCGATGGTGTTGTGCGATATCGAGGACCACCACGGGCAGCCGATTGAACATTCTCCGCGCCATATGTTGAAATCTCAAGTCGCGCGGCTGGAGGCTTTGGGCCTGAGCCCGGTCATGGCCACCGAATTGGAATTTTTCCTCTTCGAGCAAACCGGCGATGAGATTGCCAAAGGCGGCTTTCGCGAATTGAGCCCGGTTTCGCGCTATAACGAGGATTACCACATCTTCCAAACCACCAAGGAAGAACCCGTCATGCGCCCCCTGCGCAACGGCCTTTATGCCATGGGCATCCCTGTCGAGGGCACCAAGGGCGAGGCCGAGATCGGCCAAGAAGAATTGAATATCAAATACGCGCCCGCGCTCGATTGCGCCGACCATCATAGCATCGCCAAACACGCCACCAAGGAAATCGCATGGCAAAAGGGCCGCGCCGCCAGCTTCATGGCCAAGTATCGCCACGACCGCGTCGGTAGCTCTAGCCATGTGCACCAATCGCTTTGGCAGGGCGGTGCGAATGCCTTTGTCGATGCGGATCGCCCCTTGGGGAAATCCGAAATGATGGATCACTACATGGCGGGGCTGATCAAATATTCCGCCGATTACACCTATTTCATGGCGCCCTATATCAACAGCTACAAACGCTTCGCCAAAGGCAGCTTTGCCCCGACAAAATTGGTTTGGTCGGTGGATAATCGCACCGCTGCCTTTCGGTTGTGCGGCGAGGGGACAAAGGCCGTGCGGGTCGAATGCCGGATCCCCGGGGCCGATATGAACCCCTATTTGGCACAGGCGGCGATGTTGGCGGCGGGGCTTAAAGGCATCGAAGAGAAACTGGAATTGCCCGACGCCTTCGCGGGCGATGCCTATGCTGCGGATGGCACGCCGGAAATCCCGACCACATTGCTCAAGGCGCGCGATGCCCTTAGCGGGTCGGACATGCTCCGCGCCGCGTTTGGCGATGCGGTGATCGACCATTACACCCGCGCCGCCACATGGGAGATCGAAGAATTCGACCAAATCGTCACCGACTACGAAGTCGCACGTGGCTTTGAAAGGGCTTAAGCTAGAATGACAACAATCACTTGTATTTCCCCGATCGACGGATCGGTTTTGGCCACCCGCGCTGCCATGCCTTTGGATGCCGCACGGGCTGCCGCCGCCAAGGGCCGCGCTGCGCAAGCCGCATGGGCGGCGCGCCCGCGGGCCGAACGCACCGCATTGGTTCTCAAAGCAGTGGACATCATCGGATCGCAAACCGATCGGATGACCCGCGAATTGGCCGACCAAATGGGCCGCCCGACCCGATATGGCGGCGAATTCGGCGGTTTTGCCGAACGCGCGCGCTATATGGCCGAAATTGCCGACAGCGCCTTGGCCGACATGGTGATCGAGGACAGCGACGCCTTTACCCGCAAGATCGTCCGCGAAGCGCGCGGCCTCGTTTTGGTCGTTGCGCCGTGGAACTACCCCTATATGACCGCGATCAACACCATCGCGCCGGCGTTGATTGCGGGCAATACAGTGATGCTCAAACACGCCTCGCAAACGCTTTTGGTGGGGGAGCATCTGGCCGAGGCGTTCCATGCCGCAGGCGTGCCCGAAGACGTGTTCCAAAACGTGTTTTTGAGCCATGATGTGACCTCAAGCCTGATTGCAGAACGCGGCTTTGACTTTGTCAATTTCACCGGATCGGTCGGCGGCGGGCAGGCGATGGAGCGCGCGGCGGCGGGCACGTTTACGCCCGTGGCCACGGAATTGGGCGGCAAAGACCCCGGTTATGTGCGCGCCGATGCCAACCTTGATGCGGCGGTCGAGACGTTGATCGACGGGGCGATGTTCAACGCCGGTCAATGTTGTTGCGGGATCGAGCGGATTTATGTCCACGAGAGCCTCTATGACGCTTTCGTCGAAAAATCCGTGGCGCTGGTAAACACCTATAAACTGGGCAATCCGACCGAGGCGGGAACCACAATCGGGCCGATGGCGCATGTGCGTTTTGCCGCCACGGTGCGGGCGCAAATCGACGCCGCCCTTGCCGCCGGAGCCACCGCGCATATCGCCAAAATGCCGGCCGATGACGGCGGCGCATACCTGACGCCGCAAATCCTCACCGGCGTCACCCACGAAATGGAAGTCATGCGCGAAGAAAGCTTTGGCCCCGTGGTCGGGATCATGCCGGTGAAGGACGACGCCGAGGCGGTGGCCTTGATGAACGACAGCCATTATGGATTGACCGCCGCGATCTGGACAGCGGATGCCGCCGCCGCCGAAGCCATCGGTGCCCAATTGCAAACCGGCACCGTGTTTATGAACCGGTGTGATTATCTTGATCCGGCCCTGTGTTGGAGCGGGTGCAAGGACACCGGATCGGGCGGCGGGTTGTCACCCATCGGCTACCACAATCTCACACGACCGAAATCTTACCATCTCAAGAAAGCCTGAGCCATGAACCTCACCGGAAACTGGTCCTACCCCACTGCCATGCGTTTTGGCGCGGGGCGCATTGCCGAACTGCCCGAGGCCTGCCTTGCCGCAGGTATGAAAAAACCGCTGTTGGTTACGGATAAGGGATTGGCCAACCTGCCGATCACCGCCGCCGCATTGGATTTGATTGAGGGCGCCGGATTGGGGCGCGGGATCTTCTTCGACGTTGATCCGAACCCGACAGATGCCAATGTGGCCGAGGGGCTCAAAGCCTACCGCGAGGGCGGCTATGACGGGGTTGTGGCCTTTGGCGGCGGCTCTGGATTGGATTTGGGCAAGGTCATCGCCTTTATGGCGGGGCAGGTGCGCCCGTTGTGGGATTTCGAAGATATCGGCGATTGGTGGACGCGGGCCGATCCCGCCGGTATCCATCCGATTGTTGCGGTGCCCACCACCGCAGGCACCGGATCGGAAGTGGGCCGCGCCAGCGTCATCACCAACAGTGAAACCCATGAGAAAAAGATCATATTCCACCCGCAAATGTTGCCGGCTGTGGTAATTTGTGATCCCGAATTGACCATTGGCATGCCGAAATTCATCACGGCGGGGACCGGCCTTGATGCCTTTGCCCATTGCGTCGAAGCCTATTCCAGCCCGCATTACCACCCGATGAGCCAAGGTATTGCGCTGGAGGGAATGCGGTTGGTCAAAGAATATCTGCCGCGTGCCTATGCCGACGGCAGCGATATCGAGGCCCGCGCCCATATGATGAGTGCGGCGGCGATGGGCGCGACAGCGTTCCAAAAGGGATTGGGCGCGATCCATGCGCTGAGCCATCCGATCGGCGCGGTGCACCATACCCACCACGGCACGACGAACGCGGTTTGCATGCCCGAGGTCTTGCGGTTCAATGCGGATGCCATTGCCGCGCGTTTTGACATGGCGGCGGCCTATTTGGGGATCGAGGGCGGTTTTGCCGGTTTCCAAGCCTATGTCGACGGGTTGAACGCCGCGATAGGCATTCCTAAGACCCTCACCGAATTGGGGGTCACGGACCCCGATTTGGACGCTTTGGTCGATGCCGCGTTGCGCGATCCGTCGACGGGCGGAAATCCGGTCGAGATGACGGCGCAAAACACCCGCGCGTTGTTCGAAGCGCTGCTTTAAGATCCTAAACCAAAATGAGACATGGGCGCTCCGGGTGCGCGCCCATGTCCTATGGTCGATGTGGTCTTTGATCCGGGGGGATCAGAATGCAGCCCCTACGCGACCTCAGCAGCCGCTCTCGATACTGCCCTCGGGGCCGCAGAACAGGCGATACATCATGCCGATCACTTCGGCGGTTTTGTCATCTGACAGCGAATAATAGATGGTTTTGCCTTCGCGGCGGGTGGTTACCAAACGGTCTTCGCGCAGACGGGCAAGCATCTGGCTGACGGCGGCTTGGCGAATTTCCAAAAGGGCTTCCAATTCACCGACGGATTTCTCGCCGGTCCCGAGGTGGCACAAAATCATCAACCGCCCCTCATGGGCCAGAGTTTTCAGATAGGCAGCTGCGTCGGCGGCGCTTTTTGCCATTTCTTGTGGGGGTGCTTTTGGATCGGGTGTCGTCACGAAACTAGGTCCGGTGTTGTGGGTTCGCACTCGGATACCACGGCTCTTCGCCTCTTGGTAGAGAGTTGGAGAAAAGCGGGACGAATGCCCAAGTTTCCGCCCTTTGATTGTGCAGCTGTCCCATGCGCCGCAGTCAAAGAGAACAGAATGTTCGCAAGCGGCATGGGGACCGACGCGTCCGCAGCGGCCGGAGCGCTCGCTGCGGCGGGCAGGCCTGTGGCGTTAGCGCAGAATGATCACGTTGCGGCGGGCCGCGCCAGAGCGTGTGTCTTCCATGGCCTCGTTGATCTGCTCCAAGGTGAAGCGGTTGGAAATCAGCTCGTCGAGTTTTAAACGCCCCTGCTGATACAGGTCCACCATCCATGGGATATCGCGTTTGACGACCACGCCGCCCATTTTCGAACCCAGAATGCTTTGGCCCTGGTTGGCCATGATCAACGGCGAATAGGTCGCGACTTTATCGCCGTGCGGCATGCCTACCATGACGACTTTGCCCCGCGCGGCGAGATATCGCGGCGCCACGTCATAAACAGGCGCGGCGCCGACGGTGACCAAAACCGCATCGGCTCCGCGACCGAGGATCTTTTTTGCCGCGTTCCATGGTTTGGGTTCGGACGCCAGAACGCCGTCGGTCGCGCCGAATTCTTTGGCCGCGTCCAATTTGTCTTGGTGCATGTCGACGGCAATGATGCGGCGGGCCCCGGCGATGCGCGCGCCTTGGATCGCGTTGAGGCCGACGCCGCCCGCGCCAATGACAACAACGTCCTGGCCCGCAGTGACGCCGCCGGTGATGACCGCCGCGCCGACACCGGTGATCACGCCGCAAGACAAAAGGCAGGCCACGTCTTTGGGCATGTCGGCGGGGATTTTCACGATCTGGCTGTGATGGATTACGGTTTTTTCCGCAAAGGCACCGGTTTCCATGGCGTGATACACCGGCGTGCCGTCTTTGGTGGTGACTGGCGACGCGGCGTAATCAACGGGGGTTTCGCATGTGGTGGGGCTACCGGATCCGCAGCTGTCGCAATGGCCGCAGGCGCGGATCAAGGTGACTGCGACGCTGTCGCCGATCTCGAACCCTTGCACGCCATCGCCCAAGGCGGTGATGCGGCCTGCGGCTTCGTGGCCGAAGAGCGCGGGCAAATATCCCCCGAAACCGCCGTCTTGATAGGACAGATCCGAGTGACAAATCGCCACGGCGTCCAATTCGACCTCGACTTCGCCCATCTTCGGGCCGCGAATTTCGACCTCTTCGATCACCAAAGGCGTGCCGAACGCGTGGCAAATAGCTGCTTTCATTGTGCTCATGTTAAATCCCTCTCCATATCCCTCGGGCGGTCACAGGACCGGTCGTAATCTTTATAGCCGCGCGAAATATTATTCTGCTAGCCGAAACTAGGGTCTTGCGCGTTTTGACGTAGCGGAGAACAGCGCAGCCGCCACCAGCGCCAGAACAATTGCGATGGCAAAGGGTGCACCGGGAAAATAGAGCGGCGCCCGCGCATGGGTGAAGGCGGCAAAACTTGCGCCAAATACCACCGGTGAGATGACCATCGACAGGGCCCCGATGGCGGCCAGCACACCTTGCAATTCACCTTGGGCATTGGCGGGCACCTGCGCCGACATGATGGATTTGAGCGCCGGCATTCCGATCGAGCCAAGCGCGCCCAGTGGCACAAAATACATCACCAGCGCACCGTTGGTTACAAGGCATAGCATCGAGAACCCGAGAACATCGGCAAGAATGCCATAGCGCACGGTGCGCGCCTCGCCCCAGATCCGCAAGGCAGGGCGGATCAACACGATCTGGACAAAGGCCATCGACATGCCAAACACCGCAAGCGATAGGCCAATGCCCCCCGTGTCCCAGCCAAAGCGCTCGGCGGCGAAATAGGACCAGATCACCGGATAAACCTGCCCGACAATTTGATAGACGAACAGCATCCACAAGAGCGGTCTCAGCGCGCCCATGTTGGCCACCGCGCGAAAGGCGCCTAAGGGGTTGGCGCGTTTCCATGAAAAGGCACGGCGGTTCGGCGCGGTCAGGCTTTCGGGTAGGATCAGCGCGCCAAAGGCAAGGTTGAGGGTCGTCAGCGCCGCTGCGGCGATAAACGGCGCGCGGGTGCCCATTTCGCCCAAAAGACCGCCCATCAGTGGCCCGATGACAAAACCGACGCCAAAGGCCGCCTGGATCAATCCGAACCGCGCGGCACGGTCTTTTCCGGTTGTCGTATCGGCGATATAGGCGACCGCCGTGGCATGGTTGGCCGACGTGATCCCGCCGATGATCCGCCCGATGAACAGCAGGAAAATGCTGCCGGCGACGGCCATCAACACGTAATCCAATGCCATGACGGCCAAGGACACCAAAAGCACCGGGCGCCGCCCAAACCGGTCCGACAGATTGCCCAAAATCGGCGAGAAAATGAATTGCATCACCGCGAAAATCGCCGTGAGCCCCGCGCCCCAAAGCGCCGCCGTTGCCAGATCCCCGCCCTGCACTTCGCGGATCAATTGCGGCATGACGGGCATGATCAAACCGATGCCCATCGCGTCGATCAATACGGTCACAAGGATGAACATGCCGGCCAGTCCGCTGCGGGGCGGCGAAGCGGTTGGCGCGCTGTTCGATGGCGCAAGAAGGATCGGTGAGGCATCGGGCGCGGGCAGGGTCAAAGCGGCAAACCAATCGGGCAAAGAGCAAAGCGTCGGCATCGCGCCGCTTTGTCCTGTCTAGGCGGTCAGCCCGCCGTTGTGAATTCCAAAGAGGTCGCGGCCTTGGCAAAGCGGCGGGCCTCTGCCGGTGCGTTACCCATTTGTCTGGCGGGATCAAAGAGGGCATCGACATCCATATCGGGGAAGGCTCCAGCGGCCAGTTCCGCCAATTGCGCACCGGTTTTTGTGGCCTCAAGGCAAAGGTTTTTTACGGCAGCTTGGGCCTCGGGTCGCGGCAGGGTCTGGGCCAAAGCAAACGACAATGCCTCGGCATATATCAACCCCTGACCGCTGGTGAGGGCGGCGCGCATGGCATCGGCGTCGGGGGCGAGAGTTTGGCTCAAACTGCGGGCCTGTTCCAATATCGCGGCGCCCGAGAGGCACAGTTGCGGAACCGTTAGCCATTCGGTGAACCATGCCGACCCGTCGCGTTCCAATGTCGGGCTGCCTGCGGACAAAAGGGCGCCGCTCAGGGCGTTGATCTGTCGGGTGAGGGCGAGGATCACGCTGGGTTTCACCGGGTTTTGCTTTTGGGGCATGGTCGATGATCCGCCCGCCGTCCCCAGGATCACCTCGCCGATGCCGGTCATGGTCAGGGCCAGCAGGTCTTCGGCCATTTTACCAAGCGCCGCGCCAAGGCGCGCGAGCCAGCCGGACAGGGCAAGGATCGGGCTGCGGTCACTATGCCACGAACGCTGGGGGTCGCGCAGGCCAAGCGCGGCTGCCAAAGCGGTGCGGATGGCTTCGGCCTTTGGGCCCATCGCGGCGCCGGTGCCTGCTGCGCCCGACAGCGAAACCCATAATACGCGCTCCCTCAAGGCAGGGAGTTCGGCGTGTAGATCAAGCAAAGGCGCGCCCCAATGGGCGATGACCGATCCGAAGCTCACCGGCGTGGCGTGTTGGCCATATGTGCGCCCTGCCATCGGCAGCTCGGCGTGGGCTTTCGCCAATTTGCCCAAACCAGCCAGCGTTTCGGCCAAGAGCGCGTCATATTGCGCCAACACTTGCCGCAGGCGCAACATCAATCCGGTGTCGAGGATATCTTGCGATGTCGCGCCGAAATGAATGTATTGGCTGTGCTCGGGGGCTTCCATCGCGGTGCGAAAGGCGGCGACAAAGGCGGGGATGCACACGCCATCGGTGGCGGTGGCACCGGCCAATCCGGCGGGATCGATCTGCACCTCCATTGCCGCGCGGTGGATCGCGGCAGCGGAAATTTCCGGGATCACACCGGCCGCGCCTTGGGCCTTGGCAAGCGCGCCTTCGACGATCAACAAAGCGCGCATTTCGGCGCTGTCGGTGAAGAGTTTCGACGCCTCACCGGCGTTGAAGAGTTTCGCAAGCAGCGGGCTGTCGTAAACGGATCCAGCCATAGGGTTGTTATCCTTCGGAAATCTGGTCGAGCAATGCGGCCAGTGTATCAGGCGCGGCAAAAAATGGCGAATGGCCACAGGTCATGTGGTGGACATCCGCGCGTGGCCAATCGCCGGTCATGGTCAATTGGTATTCGGGTGGAATGGTTTGGTCATCGGCGCAGTGGATATAGCTGCGCGGCAGGTCTTGCGAGCGCGGCGTCAGCGTCAAAGGCGTGGTCTGCGGCGCGATGGCTTCGGCGCAAAGGTTCTCTTTGGCAAAAATGGCGCTGTCCTGCGGACAATCTTGATAGAAAACACCGGTTGCCGCATCGGGTTTGATGGTGAACCCGCGTCCATCTGCGGTTTTCTCGATCGCGTGGAGCAGCGGTTGACGCGGTGCGGACATGCGCATGTCGACCAAGGACTTGCCGCTTTGGGGCACATAGGCGCAAAGGTAGACCAGCCGCGCGATTTTATCGGGGGCTTTTTCCGCCGCCGCAGTGATCGCGTAGCCGGCCATGGAATGCCCGACGAGGAGCGTGTCATGGTCCATTGCCGCGAGGATGGCATCCGCATAGTCTTCGAGTGTCACGTCTTGATAAGGCGTGGTATCCGCCCCGTGTGACGGTAGATCAATCGCCGAAACATCATGCCCGCGCGCATGCAACAAGGGGATCACATCGCGCCAGCACCAAGCGCCGTGGCAGGATCCGTGAATCAGCAGAAATCTGGCCATTCAGATATCCAAAAACACGGTTTCATCATCGCCTTGCAGGCGAATGTCGAACCGATATTGGCCCTCGCCCGTCTTCTTTGCCATGAGCGTCTGGACGCGCGGGGTTTGCTCGATGCGGGACAAAAGCGGATCGTCGGTGTTGTCCTCATCGTCGAAATAGATCCGCGTTTGCAAGCCGTTGTTGAGGCCGCGCGCAACGATCCAAAGGCTGATGTGCGGCGCTTGCATCGCGCCATTGCGGTGGGCGACGGCGCCGGGTTTGACCGTGGTGAGGGTAAAGGTGCCGCGGTCTTTGTCGGCGGCGAAACGGCAAAACCCGGTGACCGCCGGATCGGCATCGGCGTGACCTGCGAATTTGCCTGCCGCATCCGCTTGCCAGCTTTCGAACATCGCATCGCGCAAGGCCCATCCGGTGCCATCAAAGACCGATCCGGTGATGGTGATCACCTCGCCCTTCGGTGTGCCGTTGATCGGCGATGTGCCAAGGTCTTCGGCATAGATTCCTTTGACGCCCGCAAAGGAGGGAATGCAACCGATATGGACGTAAGGACCGGCGGTTTGCGATGGTGTTTCGACAAGCCTGTCTAGAGGTTGAACCATGGTTTACATCCCTTCCAGTTTGTTTTCGAACACCGTCTGACGACGGCCGCGCAGCACGATATCGAATTTATAGGCGAGGTAATCGAGGGGGCGGGATTTGCTCATATCCAAGGGCGCGACAAGGCGGTCAAGCTGGCTGCGCGATTTGATCGTCGCGGCGATGGGGCATTTGTCGATCAACGGATCGCCCTCGAAATACATCTGGGTGATCAGGCGTTGGCCAAAGCTGTGACCAAAAACCGAAATGTGAATATGCATCGGGCGCCAATCATTGCCACGATTTTGCCAAGGATAGGCGCCGGGGCGAATGGTCAGGAATTCATAATCGCCGTTCTCATTGGTGATCGTGCGGCCGCATCCGCCGAAATTCGGGTCAAGCGGGGCAAGGTAGCTGTCCTTGATATGGCGATAGCGCCCGCCGGCGTTGGCTTGCCAGATTTCGATCAACGTATGGGGCACGGGGCGGCCGAATTCGTCCAATACGCGGCCATGCAGGAGGATGCGTTCGCCCATGGCTGCGGCCTTGCCTTGGGTGTAATTCATAATCAGATTGTTGTCCCACTCGCCCAAAACCTGATGGCCAAAACGCGGGCCGGTCTCTTCGGAGGGGGTGCTTTCCATGCTCAGAAGTGCCCATTTCGGGCTGCGCGCGACCGAGGTCTTGTAGTCGGGGTCATAAGCGACCGGATGCGCGGCGCGGTTGCGCGGCACGAGGGGGCCAAAGTCAGCCATTGTCATCTTCCATGTCATCAAAAATGTCCCGCGCCAGTTTGAACGCGCTATTGGCGCGCGGCACACCGGCATAGATCGCCACATGCATGAGGGCCTCGGTGACGTCCTCACGGGTCGCGCCGGTGTTGGCGGTGGCGCGCAGATGCAATTCGAATTCCTCAAGGTTGCCGAGCCCTGCCAGCAGAGCCAGTGTGATCATCGAACGCTCGCGCAGGGTGATCGTGTCGCGGCTCCAGACATGACCCCAGGCGGCATCGGTGATCATGTCCACAAAAGGCGCGGCGATGTCGTTCGGGTCGGCTTTGGAACGTGTCACATGCGCCTCGCCCAGCACACGGGTGCGGGTCGCGGTGCCTTTTTCTCGCATGGTTTCGTCGTCAGACATGGCCTGTTTCCTTGATGAACTGGATCAGCAGATCGGCAAAGGCATCCGGTTGCTCGACACAGGGCAAATGCCCGGCGCGTCGGATGATTTCGAACCGCGATCCGGGGATCAAATTCACGGTTTCGCGGACCAGATCGGGCGGTGTTGATCCATCATCCGATCCGGCAATGCCGAGCGTCGGCAGGCGCAGGCCGCTGGTCGGGGTGTAAAAATCTGTGCCTGAAATTGCGGCGCAGCAACCAGCGTAACCTTCCACTGATTGCCGGATCAACATATTGCGCCATGCGGAAAACTCGGGTGAGGCGTGAAAATCCTTGTGAAACCAGCGCTCTAGAATGCCGTCGGCCAACGGGGCGATCCCGTCCTTTTTGACTGCGGCGATCCGGTCGGCCCACATTTGCGGTTGGCCGATTTTCGCGGCCGTATTGGACAGGACCATTGCCCGCACCAGATCGAGCCGTTTGACCGCCAATCCTTGCGCGATCATCCCGCCGATAGACAGCCCAACAAAGAGGCTGTTCTTGACCTCCAGTTGATCCAAAAGCTGTTCGGCATCGCGCACCAATGTGCCCATCGAATACGGCGCTTTGGTCGCGTCCGACAAGCCATGCCCGCGTTTGTCATAGCGGATCATCCGTAGCCCGCCGGGGAAGGCCGCGTGCAGATGCGCGACGACCTTGTCCCAAGCCCGGAAGTCCGTGCCAAGCGAATTGGCAAAAACCACGGCGGGCGCGTCTTTTGGCCCTTCGTCGCGGTAATGAAGCCCAACGCCATCGAGATCGAGAATATGCATTAGTATGGCAGTCCTACATAATTTTCCGCCATCACCCTCTGCGCGTTTTCATTGTCGCGCAAGAAGGCGATTTCGGCCTGTTGCATCTTAAGGTCAAAACCCGATTGGTCGGGGAAGCGGTGCAAAAGGTTGCTCATCCACCAACTGAACCGTTCGGCTTTCCACACCCGGGCAAGGGCTTTTTGCGAATAGGCGTCAAGCCCTTCGCAGGAGCCGTCGCGGTAAAAATCCCTCAACCCGTCAAACAGATAATGAATGTCCGAAGCGGCGGTGTTCAGGCCCTTGGCCCCTGTCGGTGGCACGATATGGGCGGCGTCCCCGCAGAGGAACAATCGCCCCCACCGCATCGGTTCGGTGACAAAGCTGCGCAGCGGCGCGATGCTTTTCTCGATCGCCGGGCCGGTGATCAATGCCTCGGCGGTTTCCTGTGGAATGCGGCGTTTCAACTCGGCCCAAAAGGCGGCGTCGGTCCAATCCTCGGGCTTATCCGATAGGGAACATTGAATGTAATAGCGGCTCAAGTTCGCATTGCGCATGGAACAAAGGGCAAAGCCGCGTTCGGAATTGGCGTAGATCAATTCATCGTCCACGGGCGGGGTTTCCGACAGAATGCCAAGCCAGCCAAAGGGGTAGACCTTCTCGTATTCCTTGCGCATGGCGCGCGGGATGGTTTGGCGGCTGACGCCGTGAAACCCGTCGCAACCGGCAATGTAATCACATTCGATGCGGTGCGCGGTGCCATTGGCGTCATAAGTCACGGAAGGCGCATCGCCATCGGCGCCGTGGATCACCACGTTCTCGACGTTAAACCGGATATCCCCGCCCATGGAGTCGCGGGCGTCATAAAGATCACGCGTGACTTCGGTCTGCCCGTAAACCATCACCGGCGTGCCGGTCAATCTCTTGAGGTCAATCTCGAAAACCTCATTGCCGTATGCAATTTTGGTGTGGTCATGAATGAACCCTTCGGCGTCCATACGCTCGGCCACGCCGGCGGTGCGCAACAAATCGACCATGCCGGTTTCCAATACGCCGGCCCGAATGCGGCCCTGCACATACTCGCGGGTTTTGCGTTCCAAGACCACGGAGGAAATGCCCGATCTGTGAAGCAATTGCGACAGAAGCAGACCCGAAGGACCGCCGCCAATAATGGCTATTTGTGTTCGCATTGGCTCCTCCCTGTTTGAGAGATGACTCTGGCATTTGATTTGCTATGTCAACTATAGGGCGTGCTCCTGCAGGCTGTCCATGCGTGAACGTGAGGCGCTTAGGTATCCATAAGCGCCAGCGCGCGGGTCATGAGCGCAGGGTCGACATTGCCGCCGGATGCCACGGCAATCACGTCCTCCCCATCTATTTTCTCCTTGTGAAACAGAGCCGCAGCCAAGGCGACCGCGCCGCCGGGTTCGAGCACGATTTTCAATCTCAGCATGGCAAGCGCCATCGCGCGCAAGGCCTCTTCGTCGCTGACAGAAAGGCCGGGACCACAAAGGCGTTTGAGAATCGGAAAGGTCAAATCGCCGGGTTGCGGCGTGATAATCGCGTCGCACAGGCTGCCCGACAGGGCGGGATTGCGTTCGATCCGGCCGGCGCGTAGCGAGCGGGCGACGTCATCGAAGCCTTCGGGTTCGACAGGGCGCACAGTCATGTTTGGTGCCCGCGCCTCCAACGCCAATGCAATGCCAGAGGTCAATCCGCCGCCTCCGCAACACACTAAAACCTGTGCCGTATCAATGCCTTGATCTGCGGCTTGCGCGGCAATTTCCAATCCACAGGATGCTTGACCGGCGATGACCATCGGGGCGTCAAAGGGTTTGATTAAGGTTAGCCCCCGCGCCTCGGCCATCTGCGCACCAATGGCATCGCGGTCTTCGCTGACACGGTCGTAGAGCACGACCTCGGCCCCCAACGCGCGGGTGTTGTCGATCTTCAGCTGCGGGGCATCTGACGGCATGATGATCACAGCAGCCACGCCGTGGCGCGCGGCGGCCATGGCGACCCCTTGGGCGTGGTTGCCGGACGAAAAGGCGATCACGCCGCGTTTGCGCGTGTCCTCATCCAGAGCAGAGAGCGCCGACCAAGCGCCGCGAAACTTGAACGATCCGGTGTGTTGCAGGCATTCGGCCTTGATCCAGACGCGCCGCCCGGCGATTTCATCCAAAAAGGGCGAGTTGAGCAATGGCGTGCGCCGTGCATGGCCATTGAGGCGGGCTGCTGCGGCGTCGATATCGGTGATGGTGACGGCCTCTGACATGGGATTTCCCTTTCAATCGCTCAGTAGACATCAAGCGCGGCAATGCCGGTCAAGTCGGGCAAGACCCTTTGCGGTGTCGCGGGCAACCGGTCGATCGGCGCGCCGTTGCGGTTGACCCATGCGGTGGTAAACCCATAGGCCGCCGCCGCCGCTGCGTCCCAGCCGTTGGACGACACGAAAAGAACCTCATCCGGCGCGCATCCGAACCGCGCCCCCACCAGATCATAGACCGTTTTCGCAGGTTTGAAGATACCGACACTTTCAACCGATAAGACGTCGTCGAGCACCGCGCCAAGCCCTGCCGATTGCACTGCACCGGCGAGCATCTCCGGCGATCCGTTCGACAAGATCGCCGTATTGAGTCCGCGTGCCTCGAGCGCGTCGAGCATCTTTGGCACTTCGGCATAGGCCGGCAACTCCCAATAGAGTTGCAAGAGACGTTCTCGCAGCGCCGGTTCGGTCAATCCCTCGGCCTCCAGTGCCCAATCCAATCCGTCTTGGGTCACCTGCCAGAAATCACAATGGGCGCCCATCACAGCCCGTAGCCAACTGTATTCCAATTGCTTGCGCCGCCAGTTTTCCGCCACGCTGGGCCAATGGGTCGCCAGGGCACCGGCACCGGGTTCGGCGGCGGCAATGCGGGCGGCGGCGTTGACGTCAAACAGCGTGCCATAGGCGTCGAAGATACAGGTGGTGACGGGCATGATATGGTCCTGTTTGGCGGTGCCTTTTGGGCGGTTAAGGGGATTTGTGGATCACCGCGAGAGATCGGCATGGGCGGCGCCACGGCCTATATGAGAGGTTCAGGATGCAACGTTGCATGCGAACCCTTTCAGCGCAAAGATAAAATCTGCGCTCCCGCCGATGCGTTTGCAAATCCGGCGCAGCGGGCTTAAACTTGCTGTCGAGCCGACAAGCACCCGCGCGCCGCGTGGCCTTGGCAAATCAATCCCCCTATCAGAACTGGATATTCCATGACCGAGATCAAATCGGGCGATACCGTCCGTATTCATTACACCGGCACCCTCAAAGATGGCAGCACCTTTGACAGCTCCGAAGGCCGCGACCCTCTCGAGTTCGAAGTGGGTTCGGGTCAGATCATCCCCGGTCTCGACAAGGCCTTGCCCGGCATGACCGCAGGCGAGAAGAAATCCGTGACCATCGCCCCCGAAGAGGCCTATGGCCCCGTCCATGCCGAAGCTATGCAGGTTGTGCCGCGCGGCGAGATTCCCGACGACATCCCGCTTGATCTGGGCACGCAGCTTCAGGTGCAAACGCCCGACGGGCAGGCGATGGTTGTTACCGTGGCCAATGTGACCGAAGCTGAAGTGACGCTGGATGCGAATCATCCGCTCGCGGGTAAGGAATTGACCTTTGATTTCGAGATCGTCGGCATCAACTGATCCGGGGTCACGATGGAACGTGGGGGCGTGCTGGAAACGGCACGCCCCTTTTTTGTGCCCGTTTGGTGCGGCGGTGGTCAGATGGGGCCAAGGGGGGTATTTTACCAACTGGCTCCGGCCAGAGTTTGCGCGCTATACTTCGGGCGAGAACACTGCCGTGCGACAGGAGTCCCCGCGATGCCGAAGACAGATAAGAGCCCCAAATCCTCGACCAAAGACAATGCGGTGATGGAGGGTATCTTGCAAAAGATGCAAGCGCTTCAGGCGCAGTTGGAAGAGGAAGTCGCGAAGCGCCGCGCGGCGTTTTCCTATCGTGTCGAGAATGGCCGCGTGGTGTTCGGCGCCGAAGCCAAGCGGCGGCAAAGAGCGATGCGCATTCGGCTTTGGGCGTTTTTGCGGGCTACGCGGCCGATGACGGTGATCACGGCGCCGATGATCTACTCTTTGATTATCCCATTTGTATTGCTGGATATCTTTGTCAACATTTACCAAGCGATTTGCTTTCCGGTCTATGGCATCCCCAAAGTGACACGGCGCGATTATATCGCCGTGGATCGCCACCAATTGGCCTATCTCAATGCGTTGCAAAAATTTAACTGCATGTATTGTGGATATTGCAACGGCTTGATCGGATATGTGCGCGAAGTGGCCAGCCGCACCGAAGCCTATTGGTGCCCGATCAAACACGCGCGCCACTTGCATGGCGGGCATGACCATTATGCGGGGTTCACCGATTTCGGAGACGCAGAGGGATATCATGCGGGGCTGCGGCGCTCGCGCGCTAAGCTCAAGAAGTTGGCACCCAAGGAAGAAGCCGAGGATCCCGAGTAAGCTACATCAAATGGGCGGCCCCGCTCCGGCCGTCCATTTGATCGAAGCCGTTAGAAAGGGCTAGATATTCTCGCCTTGCGGCATGCCGAGCACGTGGTAGCCGCCATCGACATGGATGATCTCGCCCGTGGTGCAGGCCCCCGCATCCGAGACAAGGTAGACGGCGGTGCCGCCCACGGCCTCCAATGTCGCATTGGCGCGCAGCGGCGCGTTTTGCTCGGAATGTTTGTAGGTCTTGCGCGCGCCGCCAATCGCCGCCCCCGCAAGGGTCTTCATCGGACCCGGAGAGATCGCATTGACGCGGATGCCTTCGGGGCCAAGATCATTGGCAAGGTAGCGCGTGGTGGATTCCAACGCGGCCTTGGCCACGCCCATAACGTTGTAATTCGGGACAACGGTATTTGATCCTTGGAATGTCATGGTCAACAGCGTGCCGCCGTTTTCGACCATCAAAGGATGCGCGCGGCGGGCGACTTCGACCAAGGAATAGGCCGAAATATCCATCGAGTTTTTGAAGTTCTCGCGGCTGGTGTTCAAAAACCGGCCGGTCAATTCGGCTTTGTCCGAAAAGGCGATGGCATGGACAACGAAATCAATCGTCGGCCAGCGCGCGCCAAGTTGTTCGAACGCGGTGTCGAGCGAGGCATCATCTGTCACATCCACATCGACCATGAAATCGCTGCCCACCGAGGCGGCGAGGGGGGCAAGGCGGTTGCCGAAGGCTTCGCCTTGGTAGGTGAAGGCCAATTCCGCGCCGGCGCCGGCCATGGCTTTGGCAATGCCCCATGCAATTGAGCGCTCGTTCGCGACGCCCATGATGAGTCCGCGCTTGCCCTTAAGAAGGTCTGACATCAATACTATTCCGTTCTATTTCAGGGCTTTATCCAAGATACTTCGAGATCAACATCGACCCGTTGGTGCCGCCAAAGCCAAAGCTGTTGGTCATCACCGTGTCGAGGCCGGCATTGTCGACGCGAGCGGTGGCAATTTCCGCCGCATCAAGTGCCGGATCGAGGGTTTCGACATTGATCGACGGGGCGATGAAATCGTTCTCCAACATCAACAGGCAATAGATCGCCTCTTGCGCGCCGGTGGCGCCTTGGCTGTGGCCGGTCATGGATTTTGTGGATGAAATCAACGGGGTAGATCCTTGGCCAAAGACGCGGCGCACGGCCTCGACTTCGCCGACATCGCCCACAGGGGTCGAGGTGCCATGAGCGTTGATGTAGCCCACCTTGCGGGCCGGATCGAGCGATTGCAGCGCAAGGCGCATGGCGCGTTCGCCGCCCTCGCCCGAGGGGGCGACCATGTCATGGCCATCCGATGTGGCGGCATATCCGGTGACCTCGCCGTAGATTTTCGCGCCGCGTGCAAGGGCGTGCTCAAGGTCTTCGAGAACCACAATGCCGCCGCCGCCGCCGATGACAAACCCGTCACGGCCCGCATCGAACGCGCGCGACGCTTTGGTCGGCGTGTCGTTGTATTTGCTGCTCATCGCGCCCATCGCATCGAACAGGCACGACAGGGTCCAATCCAGCTCTTCGCCGCCGCCGGCGAACATCACGTCTTGCTTGCCCATCATGATCTGTTCGGCCGCGTTGCCGATGCAATGCAAGGAGGTGGAGCAGGCCGAGGTGATCGAATAGTTGATGCCTTTGATTTTAAAGGCGGTCGCCAGGTTGGCCGAAATCGTCGAGCCCATGCATTTGGGCACGGCAAACGGCCCGATGCGTTTGGTCGCGCCGGTTTTGAGCGCGGTTTGATGCGCCGCAAACATCGCCGATGTGGAGGGACCGCCCGATCCGGCGATCAATCCGGTGCGCTCGTTGATCACATCGCCTTCCTCAAGCCCCGCATCCGCGATGGCTTGGCTCATGGCGATATGGGCATAGGCCGCACCCGGCCCCATGAACCGCAATGTGCGTTTGTCGACATGTTCGGCCACGTCGAGTTTGACATTGCCCGCGATCTGGCTGCGAAAGCCGTGCTCGGCCATGTCTTCATTAAAGGTGATACCGGAGGTGCCGGCTTTGAGCGAGGTCAGAACCTCTTGGGCGTTGTTGCCGATGGAGGAGACGACCCCCAAACCTGTGACGACGACACGGCGCATGGCGTGCTCCTTTTATAAACTTAAGGCGTTTGTAGAGCAGCAGGGGATTGAGGTGCAAGGGGATAGGGAAAACCGGACCCGTTGTGAGGCGTGAAATGGTTTTAAGCTATACGTCACCAACGGGTCCAAAATGGGAAATGCGGCATAGCCGTTCGCGCAGAGCGCAGCGAAGGTATCAAAGAGTTCATTGAAACAGATGCCGCAGTGGGTTCAAACGGCGGCTAAGCGCAGACAGCGCCCTTTGCAAAGTTTTGCTGTTTCAGTTTTTATTCAACGGTTGCAACCGGCCCGATCTGATGGCCATCGACCTTCTCGTCACTTGGCTCCCAAGTTTCGTCCCCCGGTATCTGATAGAGGGTGCGGAAATATTTGACCCTTGACCAGTCAATTTCTTCCGCTTTGCTGATTGATCCTGATGGCTCTGCTGCATCGCCGTCGCGGCTTGGAAGGATTTCCGTTAGGTCTACGATGCCGGACGAAACATCCTTCAGGGCGGCATACTCCTGAATAAGTAGTAGCAATCCAAAATTACATTGGAATGCATCTTCAAACGAAACAGCGCCTCCCGTGTGCGCAAAATTGTTACGAGCCTTTCTCGCAATGGCCAAAACACTATAGACTTTTTCGGAAATAACATCGGCCTGCAGCAAGAGGTCTAATTTCTGTGCCACGCTTTGCGTATTTAATAGCCGTCTGCGACGATCAGTTGACACGTATCTTGATGCATCACTTAGAAAAATGTCTTTCCAGAAATGTTCCACCACCTGCTCACAGGCGACCCACCCAAAGATCAGAGAATTGCGCGTTTCTGCCTTACGCAAGCTAGAATAGGATAAAGTGAGGAAAGCGGCGTTGAGCTTTGCTAAAAGGCTGAATATGCGGTTGCCTTTCGAATAAGCCTCCTTCACTTCCTTTTCAGTTATTTGCCTTGGTTCTAAGAGACAGATGCTAATCTGACCGCCTGCGCCTCTCTCCTGTAGCGCTTGACTAATTCTGGCTTCAGCTCCCAAAGTTTCATGGTATCGAAAATAACCTGTTTCTTTGAGCTCGCCAAACCCAATCATCGACTGCGTGGTTGCATCAAGTGCCAGACCACCTAGCATCATTGTGGCTTTCACTCGATTAAAGCAATCAATCGCTTCGTCTGGGGTCGAAACAGACGATGTTCGTGAAATTATTATGGAGCCATCGAACCCGAACCCCATGGGGCTGCCCCCTTCCAACCCAACATCCAAAAAGAATGAAACTCTGTGCAGCTTCAAAGGGGAGTAAGTACTTCCGTTTATTTTCTCGATATCAATGTCAAGCTTGTCTGAGCTATCTCTTGCGAAACACAGAGTCGGTGAAGGTGCAGAAATCAATACTGGAAACAAAAATTACCTCCTTTGCTTCCTGCCCGTATTCTAGGAAGTCATTCTGAAGTCTCTCAAATGAATGCGCTCTTGCCAAGGCGCTTTTGCCCGCTATCTGATTTCCAGTCAGCCAGCGTTGCCGTTCTCGGCGAGTGCCTTGTTCCCGCCCAACGCCGAACGGCGATGTCCGCTTCGGGCTGGGAGCAGTCGTTGGGTCAGATATGACGCACGGCAACAAAGTCCCGCACTTGCGGCATAGATGAACGCTGCAATGAAGGTCGGGTCTGATACAAAAATGCGTGACGTTTGGGGCGAGATAGCATGACGCGGCGCGTTGGTCAGAGTCAGAAAACCACTCGTAGGGTGTCAAAGATGCGCGGCGTTCCGCACCAGCTAATTTCCCGAAGACCGTTTGTTCTGGTTCGCTTCGAATTTCTCCCAAACATGCATGCGCCCTTTTTGGCGCGCATCTGCCAGCCAGAGTTTTTTGCGGGCATCAGGCACTTCCAAGCTGCGATAGATACCACCTGAAAATTTGGGCCAATCGATCGCCATGCCGATTTTGACCATCTCTGCGGAAAGGTCGCGCCCGTCTGGCAGGTAGCACTTTGCCACGGTGCGCCCATGCGCGTCTTCTTCGACGATTTCGGCGCGCACCATTTGTCCCTTGCACATCGAGAGCAATGCCCATTTGGCCTTGTTCCCGTAGGGGTGGTTCATCTCTGGCGCATCAATGCCGAAGAGCCTTATTTGGGTTTTGCGTATCCTGACCGTGTCGCCATCAACAACATATGCCGGCCCCTCCAACACGGTTGGGCGCGAAACCGGACTTGCCGTCTTTGCTTCAAAGGGTTTTGGAGGTGGTGTGTGCTGTCGTTGAACAGGGCGTTGTCTCGATGCGCCTCCGCCGCGTGGACGGTTTGATTTCTTGCCAAGGAAAACCAGAAGACCGATGAAAAAGAGAATGAATAAGAGGATTTCCAAGCAACTCAACTCCGTAAAATATACGCTTCATGCGGGCAATCCAAATGGCCCGCATGAAGTTCACTATTCTTGTGCCGGCTATTCAGCCGTCTGCCTTAACTCTCGCTTAGAGCGACCTTCATGTCTTTGACTTGATAAATGACTTCGCCATCGGCCTCGACAATGCCATCGGCCACGCCCATGGTCAGGCGGCGGGTTTGGATCGCTTTGGTGAAGTCGATTTTATAGGTTAGCATTTTGCGGTCGGGGCGCACCATGCCGGTCAGTTTGACCTCGCCCACGCCAAGCGCATAGCCGCGCCCCAGCCAGCCGCGCCAGCCGAGGTTGAAGCCGGTGAGTTGCCACAGGCCATCAAGGCCAAGGCATCCGGGCATGATTGGATTGCCGGGGAAATGGCAGTCGAAAAACCAAAGGTCCGGCGTGATGTCGAATTCGGCGGTGATATGGCCTTTGCCGTGGGCGCCGCCATCGGCGGACACTTCGGTGATCCGGTCCATCATCAACATGGGCGGGGCGGGCAATTGAGCATTCCCTTCGCCGAAAAGCTCGCCGCGTGCGCATTTCAGAAGATCGTCTTTGTCAAAGCTGCTCGGATATTGGGCCATTCAGGCGCGCCCCTTTATTTGAGTTGGATAAGGTCAGGTTTCCTCTAGCATCCCGCGGCTGGTCCACGCAAGTATTGCGCGGTTTTACGCGGTTTTGCGGGGCCTATGCGCCCGGGATTGGCGGCTCTTGGCGAGGGGCGCGAATATGCGTTGAAATTAGGCGCAGTTGCGCGATATATATAGCAGAAGATGAAAGACACAGTCACCCCAGAAGCCTTTGAGGCACGCGCGAGCGATTGGCTCGGGACCGCAGGATTGCGCCCGACGCGGCAGCGCATGGCTTTGGCGGCGCTGTTGGTTGGCGATGGCGAGCATCGCCATGTCACGGCCGAAAGCCTGTTTGCAGATGTGCAGTCGGGCGGCGAGCGGGTGTCTTTGGCCACGGTGTACAACACGCTTCGGGCGTTTTGTGACGCCGGATTGATGCAAGAGGTGATGGTGGATGGCTCGAAAAGTTATTTCGACACCAACACCCACGATCACCCGCATTTCTTTTGGGAAGACAGCGCCGAGTTGATGGATGCGCCCGCGAGCGAGTTGGAAATCACGCGGTTGCCGGATGCGCCCGAGGGGGCGCAGATTGCCAAAGTGGATGTGGTGATCCGCCTGCGGCGGACCTGATCCTAACGCTCGTTTTTAAAGCTCTTAGGTGATTTTGTGCGGTCTGGCTTGGGGTCGCCCGCGGCGGTTTGCGCGGCGGGGTTTGGCTGCCTCCGGCGGGGATATTTAGAGAAAGCAGAAAAGGGCGGCGCGAAATGTCGTTCAGATCGCGCGGCTCAGAACCATTGGCCGGGTTCCATCAGGCCCAAATCAAGCAATTGGCGCGAGTGCCATTCAAAGGCTGTGGAATTGTGCCAGCGGAAGGTATCGATATCAAAGGTCGATCCGGGATTATGCTTGAGCGCTTTGGCGGTGCGGAACGAACAGATGGTGGCAGTGATATTGTTGTGCCACGGGCAGGCATAGGTGTTGTATTCTTCGATGTTAAAGGTGTGATCTTCGCGCAGCGTCAGGTCCGGCGCGGCGCGGAATAGGGCGATGCGGTCGATCTTGCGACGTTTGGCGGGGATGTGCTCTTCGAAGCGCCAGCGCAGGCCGCCGAAAAAATCCAACTGGCGCTCTTTCGGGTGGCCGTTTTTGCCGGCGTCACTGCGCGCGAGGGCGTAGTAGCCGGATTTGTCGAGATGGGCGTCTTCGAGCGAGACGGCATTCGGGTGCGCGCCCAGATCGGCGGCGTAAAGGTCGACAACATAGGTGAGCAGGGCGCTGCGCCGCTCTTCGGTGTGGAAGGCAAGGAGTTCGCCAATGCTGCGGCTTTCGCAAAACGGGTAGAACAGGTATTCGGCGTTATAGCAGTAATAAAGCCATGTATTTGGTGCCGCTTTGATGATCGCGTTTACGGCATGGGGCAGAGCGCCGTGTTGCCGTGTGTCATAGGTGATGCGGTGGAGACGCTCTTCGAGGTCCTTGGGCAAGGTGATGCGGTCAGGCATGAAGGCCAGCAGGGTTTTGAATCCGGCTTGCAAGTGGTGGCGCAGGGTGGTGTCCACCTCGATGTCATCCTCGACAAAGATCATTGCCGCAGGGCCAAGAGATGGCGCGACCAGCGGCGCGGCTTTTTGTGCTTTCAGGAATGCCTCGAGGCTGTCGTAGGTCATGTGCCGCTTTCTTGCCGGTGGGTGCGTTGTAGCGCGCTGACTTGCAAATTCGGTTAATTCGGCCCGCATTGCAAGATGCAGCGCATATGGTATACGGCGGTTTTCATCCATCGGCGAGCGAGATTTAGGCAGATGAGCGATCTGAAAACAGGGCAGACAGAGCAGGCAGCGGCGGACACCCCGGCGCCGAAGAAGCTGTTTATCAAGACCTATGGTTGCCAGATGAACGTCTATGACAGCGAGCGCATGGCAGAGGCTTTGGGCGGGCAGGGCTATGTTGCCACCGAAGACATGGGTGATGCCGATATGATTTTGCTCAACACCTGCCACATTCGCGAGCGCGCCGCCGAAAAAGTGTATCACGATCTGGGGCGGTTGCGCCCTTTCAAGGATGCCAATCCGGATTTGAAAATCGGTGTGGCCGGATGTGTGGCGCAGGCCGAGGGGCAGGAAATCATCCGCCGCCAGCCGATGGTCGATCTGGTGGTCGGCCCGCAAAGTTATCACCGGTTGCCAGAGTTGGAAGCCAAAGCCGGCAAAGGCGGCAAGGCGATCGATACCGATTTCCCTCAAGAGGATAAGTTCGAGCATCTCGCCGCCCGCCCCAAAGCGCGGCGCGCACCGGCGGCATTTTTGACCGTGCAAGAGGGATGTGACAAATTCTGTGCCTTCTGCGTGGTGCCCTATACGCGCGGGGCCGAAGTGTCGCGCCCGGTTGAGCGGGTGCTGAGCGAGGCGCGCGATCTGGTCGAGCGCGGCGTGCGCGAGATCACGCTTTTGGGGCAGAATGTGAATGCCTATCACGGGTTGGACGCAAAGGGGCGCACGCGGTCTTTGGCCGATTTGATTTGGGCGCTCAACGAGGTCGACGGGTTGGAGCGCATCCGCTTTACCACCTCGCACCCCAATGACATGACCGATGATCTGATCGAGGCGCATGGTTCTTGCGCCAAATTGATGCCCTACCTGCATCTGCCGGTGCAATCGGGCAGCGATCATATTTTGAAACGGATGAACCGGTCGCATACCGCCGAAAGCTATTTGCGGGTGATTGAACGCATCCGCGCGGCGCGGCCTGATATTTTGCTATCCGGTGATTTTATCGTCGGGTTCCCCGAAGAGAGCGAGGCCGATTTTCAAGCCACGTTGGATTTGATCCGCGAGGTCCGTTTCGGGCAGGCCTATTCGTTCAAATACTCCACCCGCCCGGGCACGCCGGCTGCCGAACGGCCGTTGGTGGATGACGCTGTCGCCGCTGAACGTTTGGCGCGCTTGCAAGGGCTGTTGACCGAGCAGCAACGCGCCATTCAGGACGAGATGATCGGGCGCGAGGTTTCGGTGATGTTTGAGCGCAAAGGCCGCCATGAAGGGCAGATGGTCGGCAAATCGGAATATCTGCATGCGGTGCACGTTGGGGATAACCCCGCAGGCGTGGGCGAGATACGCCGTGTGCGGATCACTGATAGCAGCAGCAATTCCCTGCGTGGTGTATTGGCGTAAGGCCCGCCGGTTTGGCGCGGGCTGGGTTTTTCCGGACAGCGCCGATATCAACACGCCAGCAACCGCCACCGGAGCCGCTTCTTCGCGGGGGTGCAGGCCCTGCCTGCCTTGACGGCTCCATTCGACACAATGACGCGATCTTTGCCGGACGGGAAGATGGCGGCCTTGCAGCCATTGAGCGCGGGGCCGGAGGGCCACGGTGCATTTTATTTGTGGCCCCACCTGCCGGAGCCACATGTTGCCCGGTTCCGTTGCTTGACGGCCTTGGCCCCACTTTTGCGCGCCGACTTTGATTTTCTACCGCTGCATCCGCACGGCTTCATAATCTGGAAATTTCTTTGCCGTAAAGTGCAAGAAATTACTGATCTGGAGCATGGTGTTACAGGCGAAGCGTAGGAATGAAGGGCCCAAGATACGATGGCAACAATTCATGACTTGATTGAAGTGACCGAGATTCGCCAGTACACAACCTATTCGAAGGAAAATGGCAATCTGCTTGACGTGATTGATAATGTATCGTCAAGCGATTTGAACGATGGCGAATTTGATACGGGTGACGATCTCACCATTGACGGTGTATCCTATAACATCGACAGTATTTATGAGCCAAACAGCAATGGCAGCTTCAGTCTGGGCGACGGCTCCAGCAAGTCTTTCGCTTGGGGGTTCGAAGCCAATTTGGATGTTGTGTTCCTGACTGTGTCAAACGGGGGCGATGTCCGGCATTTTATCATTCCTAACGACAGCTACGGCAGTATGAATGTTGAAGCGATCCACACCGGTAGTTTGTCCCACGTGGGATTTAACGATGCGGCGGTGATTTCCACGGGAAACAATTCGGTTGGTGTGGTTTGTTTCACGCGGGGCACATTGATCGAGGTCGCGCAGGGGCGGCAGGTGCCGATCGAAACGCTGACTTGCAAGGATCGGGTGATGACCGCAGATCACGGAATGCAGCAGATCAAATGGATCGGCGCAACGGTGGTCGAGGCAGAGACCTTGGCGAAATACCCTAACCTATGCCCGATCCGTGTTGCGAAGGGGGCTTTGGGTGCGGGTATGCCGCAAACCGATCTCTACCTGTCCCCGCAGCATCGGGTTTTGGTGCGCTCAAAGGTGGCAGAACGCATGTTTGGGGAGCAGGAGGTGTTGGTGGCGGTCAAGCATTTGACCGCGCTTGACGGGATCGAGGTCGTCAAGAATGCCGGACGGACCGAGTATTTTCACATTTTGCTGGAGGGGCATGAAATTCTCGTCGCCTCTGGCGCGCCCTGCGAAAGCCTCTATTTGGGGGTGCAGGCGCTGCGCTCTGTCGGGGCACAGGGGCGGCGCGAAATCCTGCACCTGTTTCCAGAAATCGTAAAATGGGCCGATGGCGGCGCGCCGAGCCGGCAGATTGCCTTGGGCGCACGGGGGCGCAGGCTTGCCGAACGTCATCAGCAGAACCACCTATGCCTTGTGGATCGCATATCGATCACCGATCCTGCGCTGGCATCTTGAACACGGGCGTCCTGCATGCGGGCGTCGCTTGATCCGACCGACTGATTTTACGGCTGATATTTGAATGTTTGGCGGCTGCCATGTGGATCAAGGGGGGCATGCTGCCGACGCGCCGCCCAGAACCGGTGCCGGGGGCTATGCCTGCGTTGAGTTCGCGGTCCTAGGGTAGGTGTTTCCCATAGCATTGGCTTTGATGGTGCCGCCGGTCTCCCGTCTGCACGTCACCGACATCCGGCCTCAAGGACAAGGTGTCGGTGCTCTATCTCTCACTTTGATCCGCCGCGGCATGGCGTCGGGTCGCCGTGTTCGTCGCGCGATATTTTCGCCAGATACGGCCGTTTTACTTCGGCAGGCATGTCGATCGTCATTCGCAGGCGTTCTGCGCCCGTGAAGAACGCGAGTCTGTCGGTTGATCTGGGCTGTGCCGTTCTCATGCAGGTGGTCATGGCGCGGGCTTTCCCCTCTGCACGTGGTTCTGTTTGCGAGTGTACCGCGCCGTGCCGATGCTCGGGGCTCGTCATGTGTTGCCGGGCCCCTTCGAGGGGCAGGGGCTGCATCACGCCGGATCCGGTGCAACGCGGCCCATCGAGAAATCTCTTGTGAGGCTATCTTAAAATTGGGGTTGTGGCGATCTGTGCCACAATATCTTGTGAAAGTACCTTCACAAGTCAGTAAAAATTGGTAAACTGCGATCAGTATTTTGTCTGGTCAAGAGGAGGAGAAACCTCTCTGGCCATCCTGAGGGAAATAAAAAGGACAGTGACTGTGGCGATTATGATTTCCAAAGCAGTTCGATCGATGGCGCGTTTGGGCCTGGGCGGTTTGGTTGCTGCTGTGGTGGCGGTAAGCGCCGTTTCGGCGCAAGAGGGTTTGTTCGACAACACGAAGCGAGCAACGAACGAGCGGTATGCGCCGACCATTTGGGTGGACCCGGATGGATGCGAGCATTGGGTGATGGATGACGGGTTCGAGGGCTATATGACACCTCACACCACCCGTCAGGGTATTCCTGTGTGTCGCCGTGGTAATGTGTGCGGTGTGATGAATAGTGATCAGTTCTTTTCAACCGATAGCGCAAGGATCAGCCGCCCCGGTAAGGCGCGTTTGCAGCAGTTCTTTAAAGAAACCGGCGCAGTATCCTACATCATCACCGGCCATACCGACAGTCGCGCCTCTGACCGTTACAACATGGATCTGTCGATGCGCCGTGCCACCGCAGTGGCGCGTGTCGCGCAAAGCGCGGGTGCACGGATTGCGGATGTGCGCGGGTATGGCGAACGCTTGCCACGCGCGTCGAACGCCTCCGCGAGTGGCATGGCGAAGAACCGCCGTGTTGAAATTATTTGTATCCGCTGAGGGGTGAGGCAATGAAACTTATTAAAGCAAGTATAATGTTCGGCCTCTGTATGGCGGTTTCCGGCTGCATCAACGAAGGCGGTGGCGGTCAGGTCGATACCGACAAAACCATTGATTATGGCTTTCGCAAAAAGCATCTGAGCCAACTGGTTGCGGGCATTTGGGTTGATCCGAACGGCTGTGACCACTGGATGATCGACGACGGCATCGAAGGTTATCTGTCGCAGCGGCTCGACAAATATGGCAAGCCGGTCTGTTCGGGCGTTGCGCCGCCCAATACGGCGACAGGCAACTACAAAGGTGGGCAGACCATCGAGGATCCGCTGTAAGCGAGGCGTCGCTGCGGTTTACCCTGCGGCATCTGCCAATAAATCAGCCGGGGCGGGCAAGCTCCGGCTTTTTTCATGTCAAAGCGATGACATTTCGATCAAGCGGCTTGCGCCGCACCGCGCAAAGGCGCACCATAAAGGCAGCTGAAAAGCTATGACTTATCGTAGGCCCGGCACCAACCACCATGCCGCGATACCGATCAGGCATCGCGGGATCAGGGCCTCCAACTAGGAGAACTGATTGTCCACCAGCATTTTGCCCCCGCCCGCCGATCTCTCCGCCCTCAAAGAGGTGATGGTCGAGTTTCCTGACAACCGCTTGTTGATCGAGCTTTGTGGCGAATACGATAAAAACCTCGCCGCAATAGAACAGAAGGTCGGCGTGCAGATTTTGCGCCGTGGCAACCAGCTGGCGATCATTGGGGATGAGGTGGCAGGGCTCGAAGCGGCGCAGATTCTCAACCAGCTATATGAACGTCTGGAAAGCGGGCGCGAGGTGTTGGCCAGCGATGTGGATCGCGCATTGCGGATGGGCGATGGCGAGGCTGCGGCCCCCGATACCCAATTGGAAATGTTTCGGGGCGGGCGGGTCGAAATCAAGACCCGCAAGAAAACCGTCGAGCCGCGCACCGATGCGCAAAAGGCCTATGTCAACGCGCTGTTTGACAATGAATTGGCCTTTGGTATTGGTCCTGCGGGCACCGGCAAAACCTATCTTGCCGTGGCTGTGGCGGTGTCGATGTTTATCGAGGGTCACGTCGACCGGATCATCCTGTCGCGTCCTGCGGTGGAAGCGGGGGAAAAACTTGGCTATCTGCCCGGCGATATGAAGGACAAGGTCGATCCCTATATGCAGCCGCTGTATGATGCGCTCAATGATTTCCTTCCCGCGAAGATGTTAGGCAAATTGATCGAGGAAAAAAAGATCGAAATCGCGCCTTTGGCCTTCATGCGCGGACGCACATTGGCCAATGCTTTTGTGGTTCTGGACGAGGCGCAGAACGCCACGTCGATGCAGATGAAAATGTTCCTGACCCGTTTGGGCGAAGGTTCGCGCATGGTGATCACCGGAGACCGCAGCCAGATCGATTTGCCGCGCGGTGTGACATCGGGGCTGCATGATGCGGAGCGGCTTTTGGTCAATGTTCCGAAAATCAGTTTTAACTATTTCACCGTAAAAGATGTGGTGCGGCACCCGCTGGTGGCGGCGATCATCGAAGCCTATGATGCGGATACTGCGCGTGCTTTGCCCAAAAGCTAACCCGGCTTAGGGCGCGGCTTTATGAGGTGAAAATGAACGCGTTGCGACGGCTTTTGCGCAAATTGGTGTCCGCGCCCGCGCCTTTGGGAGCGGATATAGTGTCCGATGAGGCGCTTTACCGGTCGGGACTGCGCGAGGCGATATGGCCACAGATGGGTGCGGCGGTGATGAAGGTCCAGCATTTACTGGCCGGTTTGCCCGATGACACCGAGGGCGTGGATATCGGTATCCATCCCGATCCGGAGCAGAGCGGCAGCTTCACGGTCATGGCACATGTGTTCGGGCCGGATCTCTACACGCTGAACAAGGCGGTAGAGCCCTATCGCGAATTACTCTGTGTGCGGATGACGGGGGCCGGGCCGGTGCCGCCGGTGCCTCTCCCTGCGCCTTTTGGCGTGGATTTCGCCACCAATGACATCATCTGCGATGTCGCGGCCGATTGGGTGACCGAGGTGTGGTTTCATGCTGACGGGCCGCTCAGCGGGGCCGGGAATGTGATCTTTGGCGAAGAGGGCTATGGGGCCAGCTTGCCGCGCAAGCTGGCCTAGGGACGCATAAAACCGGTGCAGGCCGCGTCATATCCGAATTGTTTTCTGTCCACTTCGGGGGTGGGGGCGCGAGCGCCGCGCTTTCGGATCGGTTCAACCCGTGATCTGCGCGCTCATTAAGGCCGTGTTGCGCAAAGGGTTGCGGTGGCGCATGAAATGCAAAATATGGTGTGATACAGAGGGCGGGATATACGGACCCCGCTCTGAGTGAGGCGATAAGAGGCAATGGGATGCTGACGGATGTGCGGATAGAGGATACGCGTTGGCGCGCGCTGGAGTTTGCGGCTCTGGCCGAGCGTGGCGCGCGGGCCGTCTTGTCTGAATTGGGCGTGGCGGCCGAAGGCTTCGAGATCGCGGTTCTGGCCTGCGATGACGCGCAAATTGCCGTATTGAACACCGAGTTTCGCGGCAAACCGACGCCGACCAATGTGCTCAGCTGGCCCTCCGAAGAGCGCGGGGCCGAAGTGGCGGGGGATATGCCCGCGTTGCCCGTCGGGCCTCCCTCCCCGATGGAGGCGGAATTGGGTGATATTGCCATCGCGTTCGACACTTGTGCGCGCGAAGCAGAGGCATCCGGCACGCCCTTGGCGGATCATTGCTTGCATTTGGTGGTGCATGGGGTGCTACATTTGCTTGGTTTTGACCATATTCGTGACCTAGATGCCACTGTGATGGAGGGGCTTGAGGTTTCTATACTTGGCAAACTGGGGGTCGGTGACCCATATTGCGAGAAACGGGGCGTGTGATGCTCCAAAATTTTTTGGCCAAAGATAGGTATAATGGGCGACAGTAGCGACGGCTCTTCTAACGCAGCGCAGCGCGCGCAATCCTCTGTTCCGGCTCCCGATACGGGCACGGCAGGGCAACATTCTCCGATAAAAAGTCAAGCGGCCCGTGGCGGGTTCTGGCGGCGTGTCTTCGGACGCGGCGGCAGCGACGACGGTAAGGCGCATCAAGATGCGCCCTCGGGCGCGGCGCGCGACAGCACGTCGGTGGTGCCCGTGACCCACGGAATGATCAATCTGCGCCGGATGCGGGTCGAGGACGTCATGGTGCCATCGGCCGATGTGGTTTCGGTTCCGGCCACGATCACCCGTGATGATTTGGTCACCACCTTTCGCGATAGTGGAATGACGCGTATCCCGGTTTACAACGGCACGCTGGATACGCCTTTGGGGTTTGTCCATCTGAAAGACTTTGCGCTGCGCTTCGGGTTCAACGGTGTGGAGGGACGGTTCATTCTCAAGGACATGCTGCGCCCGCTTTTGTTCGTACCGCCGTCGATGCCAATCGGCGTGTTGTTGCAAAAGATGCAAACCGAACGCCGCCATATGGCTTTGGTGATCGACGAATACGGCGGGGTCGACGGGTTGGTGACCATCGAGGATTTGATCGAACAGGTGATTGGCGAGATCGAAGACGAGCATGACATCGACGAGGGCGAATTCTGGATCCACGAACGCGGCGGCAGCTATCTGGCACAGGCCAAGGCGCCCTTGGCAGAGTTCGAGACCGAGTTGGGCCTGTCCCTGACCGAGGATGAAAGCATCGACGAAGAAGAGATCGACACGCTGGGCGGGTTGGTCTTTATGCTGCTGGGCCGTGTGCCAGTGCGCGGCGAGGTGGTGACCCATCCCGCCGGGGTTGAGATCGAAGTGGTCGATGCCGATCCGCGCCGGATCAAACGGTTGCGCGTGCGCCCCTCTGGCGGGACCGAACAGGCTGCCGAATGAGCGCACAGGGCGGGCGGTGGCAGGCGCGCGCATCCGTGACCGCGTGGTTCGATGCGCGCGGGCCGTGGGGCAGGCGCGCGGTGCTGGGGCTCTTGGGCGGGGTATGCGCCACGGGGCTTGCACCTGTGTCGCTCTGGCCATTGGCGATGCTGGCGTGGGCTGCGGTTTTTGCGCTTGTGGCGCGGGATGGCGGTTTTGCCGCTCAGTTCGGGACCGGATGGGCCGTGGGCACCGGGTATTTTCTTGTGGCGCTGAATTGGATCGTTGAACCGTTTTTGGTTGATGTGGCGCGTCACGGATGGATGGCCCCCTTTGCTTTGATCGGATTGGCAGGCGGACTGGCGCTGTTTTGGGGCGCGGCGTTTTGGGGCGCTGCGCGGGTATCGCGGGCGCATAGGATCGCCGCATTGGTGGTTTTGCTGCCCTTGGCCGAAGCGCTGCGCGGGTGGGTGTTCACCGGCTTTCCATGGGCGTTGATTGGCCATGCGTTGATTTCCAGCCCGTTTGCACAGGCGGCCGCCTACGTCGGACCGCATGGGCTGAGTTTTGTTATGTTGGCGATATCGGCGGGGATTTGGTTGCTGATCACCGGGCGGTTTGCACGCGGGGCGCTGATCTTGTTTATGGCGGCGCTATTGTATGGCGGCGGCCTGCAAAGGCAGGCGCCCTTGGCCGAGGTTCCGCCCGCCGCGCCGTTGTTGCGGCTTGTCCAACCCAATGCGCCGCAGCACCTGAAATGGGATCCTGCGCATATGAGGACGTTTTATCAGCGGATGCGCGGGTTCAGCGCTTTGGCGGGTGAAGATGGCGCTGTGCCGGATTTGGTGATCTGGCCCGAGACGGCGTTGCCTGTCTTACTTGGCAATGCTGCGCCGACCTTTGCGGATATGGTCGAGGCCACAGGCGGGGTGCCGATCCTGACCGGCATTCAACGCTTCGACGGGCCGCGGCTTTTTAACAGTGCGGTTTTGATCGACGGGGCCGGCGATGTGCAGGCGCTCTACGACAAACACCATCTGGTGCCTTTTGGCGAATATATCCCCTTTGGCGATGCGTTGGCCCGCATCGGGATCGGCGCCTTTGCGGCGCAAGAGGGGCACGGGTATTCCGCCGGTCCCGGACCACGGGTGTTGGATTTCGGCGCGGCAGGGCGGGGGCTTATGCTGATCTGCTACGAGGCGGTGTTTGCGCGCGATATGCGCAGCGCGCCTTATGCCGATCTGGCGCGGCCCGATTACTTGCTGCAACTGACCAATGATGCGTGGTTCGGCAATCTCTCCGGTCCCTATCAGCATCTGGCGCAAGCGCGATTGCGCGCGATCGAGCAAGGGTTGCCGATGGTGCGGGTGGCCAATACCGGCGTGACGGCGCTGATTGGCCCGCGCGGTCGGGTTCTGGCGCAAATCCCCTTGGGCGCGGCGGGATACCGTGACGTCCGCGTGCCTGCGCCGCTCCCGCCGACGTTCTATGCGCGTTTCGGGGATATCCCCGCCTATGTGTTGCTTATCATGATGTTAACAGGTCTCAGTGTTTATGCTGTCTTTAGACGCAGCACAGATAGAGATTGACCGCGCCCGAGGCGGCGCATAGGCAAAACAGCAACGCCGCCCCAACGGCTTCCTGACGGGGCGGATTCACTTTAAATGGAGCACTTTCATGAGCCGCCAAAACTATATCTTCACTTCGGAATCCGTCTCCGAAGGGCACCCCGATAAGGTGTGTGACCGCATTTCCGACGCCATCCTCGATGCGCTTTTGAGCGAGGAACCCGAAGCGCGGGTGGCTTGCGAGACCTTTGCGACAACTAATCGCGTGGTGATCGGCGGGGAGGTCGGCCTGTCGGATCAAAGCAAGTTGACCGAATATATGGGCCGCATCGAAGACATCGCGCGCGCCTGTATCAAGGACATCGGATACGAGCAGGACAAATTCCATCACGCGACCTGCGAGATCACCAATCTGCTCCATGAGCAATCTGCCCATATCGCCCAGGGCGTCGATGCGGCGACGGATAAAGACGAGGGTGCTGGCGATCAGGGCATCATGTTCGGGTATGCCACCAACGAGACCGAGGCGCTTATGCCCGCCCCGATCCTGTATTCCCACGCGGTGCTGCGCCGTTTGGCCGAAGTGCGCAAGGACGGCACCGAGCCGACCCTGCGCCCCGATGCCAAAAGCCAGCTTTCGGTGCGTTATGAAAACGGCAAGCCGGTTGGGATCAGCTCGATCGTGCTTTCGACCCAGCACGCCGACGCGGCCCAAACCAGCGACGATATCCGCGCCATTGTCGAACCCTACATCCGCGAGGTTCTGCCCGAGGGGTGGATCGACGAGGCGACAGAATGGTGGGTCAATCCGACGGGCGTTTTCGTCATCGGTGGCCCCGATGGGGATGCGGGCCTGACCGGACGTAAGATCATTGTCGATACCTACGGCGGCGCGGCCCCCCACGGCGGCGGTGCGTTCTCGGGCAAAGATCCGACCAAAGTGGACCGTTCGGCGGCCTACGCGGCGCGCTATCTGGCGAAAAACGTTGTGGCCTCTGGCATGGCGGACCGCTGCACCATTCAATTGTCCTATGCGATTGGCGTGTCCAAACCCCTGTCGATCTATGCGGATACGCATGGCACCGGCGAGGTCAGTGAAGCGCTGATCGAAGCGGCGATTCCGAAGGTTATGGATTTGACGCCGCGGGGCATCCGTTCGCATTTGCAGCTCAACAAACCGATCTATGAGCGCACGGCAGCCTATGGCCACTTTGGCCGCGTACCTGAGGCAGATGGTGGCTTCTCGTGGGAGAAAACCGATCTGGTCGAAGCGCTGAAAAAAGCAGTTTAAGCTTTCATCTTGATGGCTTGAAAAGGGCGGCTCGCCAGAAACGGGCCGCCCTTTTTGCGTCCCGGATGCGCCGTTCCTCCATGTTCAAGCCGACTGTTTTGCGGGCGCGTGCAGGGTCTGCAGCGCGGCACGCTCGCGGTTGCCCGCCATCCCAATGTTGCCTCAAGGCTTGGGATACCCCGATATGATTGCCGCGCTGGGCGGGTTTTTGCGGCGTCCAAAATGGCGCTGTCGCTGGCGGCAAACAGCGCTTGGTCGCGGCGGCGGGTGATCGGCGCGCGCGCCTTTTCGCCTCATATCGCGTAGGCGTTCAATGCGGCCCGTCCGATGGTCACGGCTCAAGGCTGCGCCCACTGCTGTTGCGCGTGCCCATTGATTTGCCGGCCCTGACGCAGTAGGAGGCGGCCATGAATGATGACAGCCCTTCCAAACCCGCCAAGCCCGATACGCCCTATGTGAAAAAGGGCGCCGGCCCCGTGCATATTCGTGGCACCGCCTCCGATGATCCGGCCGGCGGCACTCATCCCAGCGGCGCGCCATGGCGCAATTTTTACGGCCGGTTCAAGGGCAAGGGATTGCGGCAAAGCCAAGAGGCCTATTTGGAAGAGGATCTGGCCAAACTTTCCCCTGGAGCGGTGGATTGGGAGGTCAACCCGGACCGCGTGCCGCTAGACCCCGCCGCGATGTTCGGCGGCAAGCCTGTGTGGCTTGAGATCGGCTTCGGCGGCGGCGAGCATTTGGTGCATCAGGCCGCCACATACCCAGATGTCGGCATCATCGGATGCGAGCCCTATATCAACGGCGTGGCGATGCTTTTAGGTAAAATCCGCAAGGCGGGGGTCGAGAACCTCAAGGTGCATCCGGGCGATGTGCGCGATATGTTTGATGTCTTGCCCGATGCGTCGATTGAGCGGGCCTTCTTGCTTTATCCTGATCCGTGGCCGAAAAAACGCCACCATCGCCGCCGGTTCGTGACCCAAGATTACCTGACCGCATTGGCCCGCGTGATGAAATCCGGCGCGATTTTCCGCGTGGCCACCGATATCCCCGATTACGTGCGCCAAACCTTGGAAGAGGTGCCGCGCGCCGGGTTCGAATGGTGCGCCGAAGGGCCGGAGGATTGGCGCGCGCCGTGGGACGATTGGATTTCCACCCGCTACGAGCAAAAAGCCATCCGCGAAGAGCGCACGCCACATTATTTGACCTTCCGGCGCCTGTGACGCGCCCGCAGGCGCGGCTGCGTGGGGGCGGCGCGCAGAGCGCCCGGTGACCTACTGTCGAGGGGGCGGTTTTCAAAACCATTTACCGCTCACGCTGCCCCTGCTATCAGGCCTTTGATATTAGACGAAGGAAGCCCCCATGTCCGCGCACGGCACCCCGATCCCGATGATTTCCGCCGCTTGCGGCCCGCTCAAAGGCGAGGCGCATGTGCCGGGGGATAAATCCATTTCGCACCGCTCTTTGATCCTTGGCGCGATGTGCGTGGGCGAAACGCGGATCAGCGGGTTGCTCGAAGGTGAGGATGTGCTCGACACCGCCAAGGCGATGCGCGCCTTTGGCGCCGAGGTCGAGGATCTGGGCGGCGGCAACTGGCGGGTTTACGGCGTTGGGGTTGGCGGTTTTGCCGAACCTGAAAACGTGATTGATTGCGGCAATTCCGGCACCGGCGTGCGGCTTATTATGGGGGCGATGGCGAGCTCTCCGATCACGGCGACATTTACCGGCGACGCTAGTTTGAATGGCCGCCCGATGGCGCGGGTGACGGATCCTCTGGCTTTGTTCGGGGCGCAATCGCATGGCCGCACGGGCGGGCGTTTGCCGATGACGATTGTCGGCGCGGCAGACCCGATGCCGGTGCGCTATGTGGTGCCCATGCCCTCGGCGCAGGTGAAATCGGCGGTATTGCTGGCGGGGCTGAATGCACCGGGGCAAACCGTGGTGATCGAAAAAGAAGCCACCCGCGATCATACCGAACGGATGCTGGCCGGATTTGGCGCAACCATCACCACCGAGGTGACGGACGAGGGGCGCGTGATCACCTTGACGGGGCGACCTGAACTCAACGCGCAAGAGATCATCGTGCCGCGTGATCCCAGCTCGGCGGCCTTTCCGGTTTGCGCGGCATTGATCGTGCCCGGATCGGACGTTTTGGTGCCCAATATCGGGTTGAACCCGACGCGGGCGGGATTGTTCACCACCTTGCAAGAGATGGGCGCGGACCTGACGTTCGAGAACCCGCGCGAGGAGGGCGGCGAGCCGGTTGCCGATTTGCGCGCGCGGTTCTCGCCCGACTTGCACGGCATCGAAGTGCCGCCGGAACGCGCCGCATCGATGATTGATGAATATCCGGTCCTGTCGGTGATTGCGGCCTTTGCCAAAGGCGACACGGTGATGCGCGGCGTCAAGGAGCTTCGCGTCAAGGAAAGCGACCGGATCGACGCCATGGCCACCGGATTGCGCACAGGCGGTATCACCGTCGAGGACGGCCCGGATTGGTGGATCGTCAAAGGCGCGGGCCACGGCAATGTCGCGGGCGGCATGGAGGCGGTTAGCCATCTGGACCACCGCATCGCCATGTCCTTTATGATCATGGGCATGGCGTCGAATGCGCCGGTGTCTGTCGATGATGGCGCGCCGATTGCCACGTCGTTTCCCGTGTTTGAACCTTTGATGGCGGCACTTGGCGCGGAGATCCGTCGAAGCTGAGCGTCGATCCGACACCGCCGCTGGCATGCCTTTGACCCCGGTCATTGTGCTTGATGCGGTGGAGATGCACAGGCGGATGCTTTGGGCAGGTGGTGTCGCTGTGGCGCGGATTGTTTTCAATATTGAACGCCGCAGCAGAGCCGGGGCAAGCAAAAGCCAAGGCGGCTTGTGGGCCTTGTGCCCTCATTTTCGCCGTCACCTCACGTCTTGTTTCCGTCAGGGGTGACGGCGCGGCGGGCTTGGGGTACAACACGAATCCCCGACATCTACCAAAGGCAGAACGCGCGTGGCATTCACCATTGCAATCGACGGACCCGCAGCGGCGGGAAAAGGCACCATTTCCAAGGCAGTGGCGGCGCATTTCGGATATGCGCATTTGGACACGGGACTTTTGTATCGGGCCACAGGGCGGCGGACCTTGGATGGCACGTCGCCATTGGAGGCGGCGCAAAACCTGCGCGCCGAGGATTTGCAGGCCGATGATCTGCGCACCCCTGATGTCGCCCAAGCCGCCAGCCGCGTGGCCGCGATCCCCGAAGTGCGCGCCGCTTTGGTCGACTTTCAACGCGCCTTTGCCCGTCGTGCGGGGGGGGCGGTTCTGGATGGACGCGACATCGGCACGGTGATTTGCCCCGAGGCGGAGGCGAAATTATACGTGACGGCCAATGATGATATTCGTGCCACACGGCGGTTCAAGGAATTGAGCGGGTCCGGCCATGATGTCACCTATGAAAGTGTGCTGGCCGACCTGCGCGAACGCGATGCCCGTGACAGCGCCCGCGCCGCCGCGCCGCTCAAACCCGCCGAGGATGCGGTGATTTTAGACACGTCGCAGATGGACATCGACGCGGCCGTGGCCCAAGCGATCGCCCATATCGACGCCAGACGGGGGTAGTGCAAAGCGAATAGAATAGGGATAGGTCATATCCCGTTTGACCATTCCCAGCGCTTAAGCCAACGATAGATCATGCTTCAAGTTCTTTACCGCAGCATCGCCTGCTTTCCCGAATTCGATGTGTCCGACCTTGCGATCGTGCGCGAGGCCCTTGCCTTTAATCCGGGGCAGGGGATCACAGGATATTTATGGCGCGCCGAGGACCAGTTCTTTCAGGCACTCCATGGGCCAGAGCAGGCCCTGCGCGGGTTGTTGCCACGGATTGAATCCGACCGGCGCCACCATTCCTTTGAAGTGCTGATGGAGGCGACGACCGAGGCGGCGACGCCGTTTGACGGATGGTCGATGGGGTATGATGTTGTGGCGGTGCAAATGGCTGGTCTGGGCATTTTGGGCAATGGTGCGCGGCCTGATATTTCTGCGCCTTTGGCGGCGCAGCTATGGGCAGATATGGCGCAGGCCGCACGGGATGCGGCGCAGTTCGGGTCGTCCTTTCCCTATGCGCGCCAAGCTGGCGAAAGCGAGGCCACTTATATTTCGCGGCTGACCAGAGGCGCGTGAACACGCGCCGCTGTCGGCGGCGCTGCGCCGGCCAATCACAGCCTGCGGGGTATATTGCATGGCTCGAATGCGCAAAACCCTTGCATTCGTAGGCTAAAGCGCGTATTTGCCGCGACGTCGAGACGGTGAAAACACCGCAAAACATGAGAGATCGAGCAGGGTCGGACCTCCGGCCCTCTTTGTTTTGCGAATCGCCCATATGACCAAACCTCAAGACCGGCGGAGACAACCGCACGGCCAGAAACATATGTTAAAGGAACCTAGAGACCACATGGCTCAGAACGTATCTATGGAGGAATTCGAAGCCCTCCTGAATGAAAGCTTCGAAATGGACACACCCGAAGAGGGCAGTGTTGTCAAAGGCAAGGTGATCGCGATCGAAGCGGGCCAGGCCATCATCGACGTCGGCTACAAAATGGAAGGCCGTGTCGAGCTTAAAGAATTCGCAAATCCTGGTGAAGCACCCGAAATCGCCGTTGGCGACGAAGTGGAAGTTTTCCTGCGGTCGGCTGAAAACGCCCGCGGCGAAGCGGTAATCTCGCGCGAGATGGCCCGCCGTGAAGAAGCATGGGATCGTCTCGAAAAAGCCTATGCAGCCGAAGAGCGCGTCGAAGGCGCCATCTTCAACCGCGTCAAAGGCGGCTTTACCGTTGATCTCGGCGGCGCTGTGGCCTTCTTGCCCGGCAGCCAGGTCGACGTGCGCCCCGTGCGCGACGCGGGCCCTCTCATGGGTCTTAAGCAGCCGTTCCAAATCCTCAAAATGGACCGCCGCCGTGGCAACATCGTTGTCTCGCGCCGTGCCATCCTTGAAGAGAGCCGTGCCGAGCAGCGCGCCGAAGTTATCGGCAACCTCACCGAAGGTCAGGCCGTTGAAGGCGTTGTCAAAAACATCACCGAGTATGGCGCATTTGTCGACCTCGGCGGCGTTGATGGTCTGCTCCACGTGACCGATATGGCATGGCGCCGTGTGAATCACCCTTCCGAGATCCTTGCGATCGGCGAGACGGTGAATGTTCAGGTCATCAAGATCAACAAAGACACGCACCGCATCTCTTTGGGCATGAAGCAATTGCAAGACGATCCTTGGGATCTGGTTGCTGGCAAATACCCGCTGGAATCGGTTCACACCGGCCGCGTGACCAACATCACCGACTACGGCGCCTTTGTGGAGCTGGAACCCGGTGTCGAAGGTCTCGTGCACGTTTCGGAAATGTCCTGGACCAAGAAAAACGTCCATCCGGGCAAAATCGTGTCCACCTCGCAAGAGGTTGAGGTCATGGTTCTGGAAATCGACGCGGCCAAACGCCGTGTGTCGCTGGGTCTCAAGCAGACCATGCGCAACCCGTGGGAAGTGTTTGCAGAAACCCACCCCGAGGGCACCGAAGTCGAAGGCGAAGTCAAGAACATCACCGAATTCGGTTTGTTCATCGGTCTTCCCGGCGAAATCGACGGCATGGTTCACCTCTCCGACATCTCGTGGGACGAGCGCGGCGAAGATGCGATCCAAAGCTACCGCAAAGGCGACGTGGTTCAGGCCGTTGTCTCCGAAGTGGACATCGACAAAGAACGCATCTCGCTCTCGATCAAAGCCTTGGGCGGTGACAAATTCTCCGAAGCCATCGGCGGCGTGAAGCGCGGCTCGATCGTGACGGTTGAAGTGACATCGATCGAAGATGGCGGCATCGAAGTGGAATATGAAGGCATGAAATCCTTTATCCGCCGCTCCGACCTCAGCCGTGACCGTGCAGAGCAGCGCCCAGAGCGTTTCTCGGTCGGCAACAAGGTTGATGTGCGCGTCACCAACGTGGATGCAAAAACCCGCCGTCTCGGCCTCTCGATCAAGGCGCGTGAAATCGCCGAAGAAAAAGAAGCCGTCGCACAATATGGCTCCTCGGATTCGGGCGCATCGCTCGGTGACATCCTTGGTGCAGCGCTCAAGGGCGACGAATAAGCACATCACTGCTTAGCTGTATGATTTGGACGGCCCCGCGAGAGATCGCGGGGCCGTCTTGCATTGCGGTATCCGAATGGGACACAGTAGCACCACCGGCTTTCCTCAAGCGAATCAATGGGTTTCTATGCGGTGCGGGGAGTGGGACAGCGGAGGGCTGCAGGCGAATGAATACCGTATTTTCCGAAGTTGGCGGGGGAATTGGTTCAAACACGCCGAAATGTGACGCGAAATCGCAGCTGCCTCTTGCCGTTTGTGTTTCGCTCTGGGCAGATTGTTCCTATAGTTTAAGTTAAAACACTGCTGTGCCAATACTTTGAACCCGGGGGGGACACCGATGATCCGATCTGAACTTATTCAGAAAATTGCCGACGAAAACCCGCATCTCTACCAACGTGATGTCGAGGGGATCGTGAATACTATCTTCGAAGAAATCACCAATGCGATGTCGCGCGGCGACCGTGTGGAATTGCGCGGCTTTGGCGCATTTTCGGTGAAAAAGCGTGATGCCCGCGTCGGGCGTAATCCGCGCACCGGCGAATCCGTTCAGGTCGAAGAGAAACACGTTCCTTTCTTCAAAACGGGCAAGTTGCTGCGAGATCGACTGAACGGGAAATAATCCATGCGCTACATTCGCTATGCCTCCATCGCTATTTTTGCGCTGGCTCTCATCTCTATTGCTTTGGCCAATCGCCAGATGGTCACCGTCAAGGTGTTGCCCGAAGAATTGGCGGTGTTCTCTGCAATGAATCCATCGGTTCAAATGCCGCTGTTTCTGGTGATCTTTGGCGGGATCATTGCCGGGCTGTTGATCGGGTTCATTTGGGAATGGATGCGCGAGCATAAGCACCGGGCCGAGGCGCGCCGCAAGCATGGCGAGGTCAAGCAGCTTGAACGCGAATTGCGCCGCGTGAAAGGCCAGCGGGACGAGGGCAAGGACGAGGTGCTTGCCCTGCTTGATGAGGCCAGCTGAGCGGCGCGATGACTTCTGATGTGCGTGTGAAAATCTGCGGGTTGAAAACACCCGCCGATGTGCAGGCCGTTGCCGAGGCGGGCGCGGCCTATTGCGGTTTCGTGTTTTTTGAAAAATCCCCGCGTCATGTCGATATCGAGACCGCGCGGGAATTGGCGTTTTGCGCGCCTGTGGGGTTGGCCAAGGTGGCGTTGGTCGTGGATGCCGATGATGCCATGTTGGACAAGATCATCGGCGAGGTGCCTTTGGACATGTTGCAACTCCATGGATCGGAAAGCCCCGACCGGGTGGCGCAGGTCAAGCAACGCTACGGCCTGCCGGTGATGAAGGCCATCGGGGTCGCAGAGGCCGCCGATCTGCCGTTGATCGACCTTTATGCGCAGGTGGCGGATCAATTGCTGATCGATGCCAAGCCACCGAAAGGCGCGGCATTGCCGGGCGGCAACGGGCTTCGGTTCGATTGGCAACTGGTGCAACGCAAATACTGGACGCGGCCATGGATGTTGGCGGGCGGTTTGCACGCGGGCAATGTGGCCGAAGCGATTGCCCGCACCAGCACGCGGCAGGTGGACGTCTCGTCGGGCGTGGAAAGCGCGCCGGGGGTGAAGGACGCGGACAAAATTCGCGCCTTTGTCGCGGCAGCCCATGGCGCCGGGGGCCAGCGTGCCGTGCCAAAGTTGACCTAAGCGCGCAGGGGCGGCGTTGTGTGCCTCCGGCGGGGATATTTGCGGAAAATAGAAAGGCGGGCGCAGCGATTTTGACCGCATCGCTTTACCGTGCAGGGTGCATGCGCTACATCGCTGAGCAACGCGCAAGGGAGCAGCCAGATGAACGACCTTTTCAACAGCTTCAAAAACGGTCCTGATGAGCAGGGGCGGTTTGGTATTTTTGGCGGGCGTTTTGTGTCCGAGACCTTGATGCCGGTGATCCTCAGCCTTGAGGAAGAATACGAGAAGGCCAAGACCGACGCCTCGTTCTGGGCCGAGATGGATGATCTGTGGACGCATTATGTCGGGCGTCCGAGCCCGCTGTATTATGCCAGCCGGATGACCGAAGAGTTGGGCGGCGCGAAAATCTATCTCAAGCGCGACGAATTGAACCACACCGGCGCGCATAAAATCAATAATGTGCTCGGGCAGATCATCTTGGCCCGCCGCATGGGAAAAACCCGCATCATCGCGGAAACTGGCGCGGGGCAGCACGGGGTTGCGACGGCGACGGTCTGTGCGAAATTCGGCCTGCAATGTGTGGTGTATATGGGCGCGACAGATGTCGAACGGCAGGCGCCGAATGTGTTTCGCATGCGCCTTCTAGGGGCCGAAGTGGTGCCGGTGACATCGGGCCGCGGCACGTTGAAAGACGCGATGAATGATGCGATGCGCGATTGGGTCACCAACGTCGAAAACACGTTCTATTGCATTGGCACAGTGGCCGGGCCGCATCCTTATCCCGAAATGGTCCGCGATTTTCAGGCGATTATCGGCAAAGAGGTGCGCTGGCAATTGCCCGAGCAAGAAGGCGAGGGGCGGTTGCCCGATAGCCTTGTTGCGGCGATTGGGGGCGGATCGAACGCGATGGGGTTGTTCTATCCATTCCTGGATGACGAAAGCGTGCGGATTGTCGGGGTCGAGGCCGGCGGTAAGGGCGTTGACGAGAAGATGGAGCATTGCGCTTCCCTGACCGGCGGGCGGCCGGGCGTTTTGCACGGCAACCGGACCTATCTATTGCAAGATGACGACGGACAAATTCTGGAAGGCCATTCGATTTCGGCGGGTCTGGATTATCCGGGCATCGGGCCAGAGCACAGTTGGCTGCATGAGACAGGGCGGGCGGAATACGTGTCGATCACCGACAAAGAGGCTTTGGAGGCGTTCCAGTTTTCTTGCCGCACCGAGGGGATCATTCCGGCGCTCGAGCCCAGCCATGCTTTGGCGCATGTAATGAAAATCGCGCCGACCCTGCCAAAGGACCATATTTTGGTGATGAATATGTGCGGGCGAGGCGACAAGGATATTTTCACCGTGGCCAAGCATTTGGGCGTGGAGATTAACACCGGCGGGTGATTTTCACGCCGTGGAAAAATTTGAACCGCGCGCGAGGAAGCTTGCGCGCGGTTTTTTATTCACTGCGAAATTTATTGGCCAATTGCTGCAGCTTGCTGGCGATGCCGCTGGGCGCTTCGGGGGCGGTGGCCGGTTTTTCCTCTGGTGGGGTGGTGGCCGCAGGTTTGGCTTTGCCGGTGACGGGTTTGATGTCGACCGTTGGCTTTTTTACGCGTTTGGGACCGGGGCGGTCGCCGCGCGGGCCTTTGGATTTGGATGCGGGTTTCTGTGTGCCGGTCCCCGAGCGGGGCGGGTTGACCCGTAGGGCGACCGCGTTGGAAAATTTGGCTGCGTCGCCTTCGGCTAAGGCCGCTGCGCCGTCTGCGATGCCGCGCAGCAGATCATCAAGCCACGCCTCGTCCGCCTTGGCGAAATCCGACAGGACATAGCCGGCCACACGATCCTTGTGGCCCGGATGCCCGATGCCCATGCGAACGCGCCCGTAGGCATCTCCGATATGGCTATGGATCGAGCGCAGCCCGTTATGACCGGCGTGGCCGCCGCCAATCTTATGTTTCAAACGGGCCGGAGCGAGATCCAATTCATCGTGGAACACCGTCACATCGGCGGGGTCGAGTTTATAGAACCGCATCGCCTCCCCAACGGATTGACCGGACAGGTTCATGAAGGTTTCGGGTTTAAGCAAAATCACCTTTTCGCGGCCCAGCATACCTTCGGTCACCTGACCTTGAAATTTGCTGCGCCATGGGGCGAATCCGTGATCGCGGGCAATCTCGTCCATGGCCATGAAGCCGATGTTATGGCGGTTCTTGGCGTATTTGTTGCCCGGATTTCCGAGGCCGACGAAAAGCTGCATGGCCGGTTCCTTTGGCTGGTGGAGGCGTTGGCCTCTGATACGCGCTGTGCTTGGCCAAATCAACGGGCGGCGCGGGGGGCTCGGATACATGGCGCCGGAAACCTGCAGGGGCTTTCACATCTACAGACGGCCTTATGGTTTTTGTGGCCATGTGCCCCGATGATCCGGCGCGTGCCACTCTGCGCGGCCCGCTCGATCCAATATGATCGGCCCAATCTGATCGAAGCGGGCAGAGCGCCATGCGCCGGCGGGACGCAGCGCAAAAGGACCACGCCACAAAAAAACGCGGGGGCTGTTAGGCTCCCGCGTTCTGGTCTTGTCGCATTAGGGGGAAGATTACTCTTCGCCGCCCTCTTCGCCTTCTGCGGCGTCATCATCTTCTTCGTTCTCGGACGAGCGCAGGCCCGATGGAGCGGAGATATTGGCGATCACGAAATCGCGGTCGATGGTTGCGCGCGCGCCTTCGGGCAGATTGATGCTCGAGATGGTCAGCGTGTCGCCCACTTCGAGCGCCGAGATATCGGCCACGATGCTTTCGGGGATGTCGCCGGCGGTGACTTCGAGCTCCACTTCGGGGCGCACAACGGTCAGAACGCCGCCCTTGCGGATACCGGGGCAGGCTTCTTCGCCTTCGAACTCGACGTGGATGAAGAGTTTCACTTTCGACGTGCGGCGCAGGCGCATCAGGTCGAGGTGTGTCGGAAGGTCTTTGACCACGTCACGTTGCACGTTGCGGCAGATCACGCGCACGTCCTCTTGGCCTTCGACCTTCAGGTTGAAGAGCGTCGACAGGAAGCGACCTTGCTTCAGCCGTTTGAACAGGACGTTGAACGGGATGTTGATCGCGATGGGGTCTTCGCCGCCACCGTATACAACACCAGGAACCAAGCCATCGCGACGCGCTTGACGAGCGGCGCCCTTGCCAGTCCCCGTACGCAGTTCGGCAGTAAGATCAGGAATCGATCCAGCCATAATAATTCTCCAATAAGTAAGGGCGGGAATCCTCCAAGGCTGTATTCCCGCGTGAAGTCGCGCGTATAGACCGGAATATCTGATTTTGGAAGGGGGTATTTACAGGTTCTATTGAGGAAAGTCGCGCCAGATTGACCGTCGCGCGAGACGGTGTTGCGTGATCCGGCAGGTGATGCCGCGCCTCTGGAGGGCGTGGCCTGCGCCGTTGGTCAAGGCAGCGTCTGGTCCTCGGTGTCAGCCGCAGACGTTTCGCCGCCTTTCGGCGCGCGGCGCGGCCGTTGTTTTTTGGCTTGGCGCGCGCTCTTACTGCCAGCGGCCTGCGAAATCTTCGGGTACCAATAGAACATCCCGCGTCAATCCCGCGATGTTGCGTTGTCCGCACAGCGCCATGGAAATATCGAATTCCTTTTGCAAAACCTCTAGCGCGGCGGTGACACCGGCTTCGCCCATCGCACCAAGCCCGTAGATATATGAGCGGCCAATATAGGTGCCGGTGGCGCCCATGGCGACGGCTTTCAATATGTCCTGACCCGAGCGAATGCCGCTGTCGAGGTGGACTTCAATCTCGCCGCCAACCGCGTCCAAAATCGGCTCGAGCATACGGATCGACGACATGGCTCCATCCAATTGCCGCCCGCCGTGGTTCGAGACAACGATGGCATCGGCCCCGACTTTAAGCGCCATTTTCGCATCCTCGGGGTCCAAGATGCCTTTGAGGATCACCTTGCCGCCCCACATGTCCTTGATTTCGGCAATCTTTGCCCAATCGAGTTTCGGATCGAATTGTTCAGCGGTCCAGGCAAACAGCGACGACGGGTCGGTGATTCCATCTACATGGCCGACGATATTGCCAAACCCGCGCCGTTTGGTTTGTAGCATCTGCATGCCCCAACGCCATTTCCATGCCAGATTGGCGATGGTTTTTGGCGTCATTTTGGGCGGCGCGGACAGGCCATTTTTCAAATCCTTATGACGTTGCCCGAGGATTTGCAGGTCCAGCGTGATCACAAGCGCCGAGCATTTCGCCGCCTTGGCGCGGTCAATCAACCGGCGCAGATATGCTTGATCCCGCATGGCATAGAGTTGAAACCAAAAGGGTTTCTCAGTGTTCTCGGCCACATCCTCGATGGAGCAAATCGACATCGTCGACAATGTAAACGGCACGCCGAATTTCTCGGCGGCTTTGGCGGCTTTGATTTCGCCGTCCGCATGTTGCATGCCGGTAAGGCCCACGGGGGCCAAAGCGACAGGCAGGGCGACGTCTTGACCAATCATCTGGCTCTTGGTTGACCGCCCCTCCATATCCACAGCAACCCGTTGGCGCAGGCGGATTTTTTCGAAATCCGAGGTGTTCTCGCGAAAGGTCTGTTCGGTCCAGCTGCCGCTTTCGGCATAATCATAGAACATCCGTGGCACACGCCGTTCCGCAAGGCGTTTCAGATCTTCGATACAGGTGATGACGGGCATGGCGCGCTCCTCTGGCGGCGTTTGGTCAATAATTTTTACCAATCATGCCGGCGTGGATCAAGGATAGATGTGATGTGGCGGCGCGGGCCTTGCATAAGCAACGACGATGGCTGTGGCCCTGGTCAGCCTACTTTTGGGAAGGCCCTGCCCGCTGTTTTCAGAACGTGATTAGAAGAGCTGAGCCTATCTCAGTGCTTGTTTTCTGCAGGTATATGTTTATATCTGCATCCAAAGGTTCCCCTCCGATGATAAGAACCCAAGGGGTTCTCCGAGTTCGGTAGTCGGAGGGGTCATCTACTCAATAGTAGTGACGGGTGCCCGTACTAAAAATATCAAACTCACTTCGTATCTGCGATGCAACTTTCGCGTGGGAAACGACATCACCGTGTTCCCATTTCCTCAATATTGCCCAGTTAAAATAGTCGGCGATTTGCAGACCATAGTGGGCGCGCGACGAGTGATGCATAATCCTGTATGGAGTGCTTGATGGGAGCATGTCGGAAAGCACAGTTTTTACTGCTTTCTCGATAGCTTTGCGCTTCTTAGAAACGGGTAAGTTATCAGTAATAACCATGACCTCACCAACACCGTGCGGCGCTCGCCCAACCGCGTGTCGGATAAGATATCCTAACATCTTTGGATAGAACTTTTCCGGAGGCCGTAAGGCCGGCCCTGTCTTACTTTTCTCAACGATCACTGAGTCTACAGCTTGGTCAGGCACCGAAGCGGCGAGCATAGAAAAGACCTTATCTCGGACATACCGGTTGTCATCAGCACAATGAAAATACTCCATCGCAATGCGCGGTTTTATGCGATGCTCAATCAGGTTGTACTTATAGGTATCCAAGTCAGTATGAAGCTTGAACGGTCGATACAAGCTGACACAGGATAAGGTGAAATACTTCGAGCCTCCCGAAGAGAAGTCAAAGTTTCCCCCTTCATCAAGGAAAATATAGAGGGTGGGCTGGGGGGACTGTTCTGTCATTTACGGATTGAAATACTTTAAGCTGTTTGTCACTCACCGTTTCTAAGGAAGTACCTCCCCAAAGGTAAGAGAATATCTTCCCGAAATGCGTTATTTTCCTTGAAAATACCAGCGGCGCAATCTGCCACGGCGGCATGCCCGCGCGGCGGTGTGGGTCGCGGGAAGGGCAGGGGAAGCGGCTGCCGCAAATCTGCGATCGGCGCGGGCGTTTTGACGGTGATCAGGGGTGGCCGATCAGGCGCGGTGCGCCGCATCGGCCAGAGTTTTGACAAAGGCCGCGACTTCGGCAGTGGATTTGCCTTTGGCAATCTCTGACACGATGGCCGATCCGACCACGGCACCATCGGCCACCGCCGCAATCGCTTCGGCGCGTTCGGGGGTTTTGATGCCAAACCCAACGATAACCGGCAGGTCGGTCTTGGCTTTGATCCGCGCCACTTCGGGGGCCACATCATCGGCATTGGCCTCGGCGCTGCCGGTGATGCCGTTGATCGACACATAATAGACGAACCCCGAGGTGTTGGTCAAAACCGTGGGTAGGCGTTTGTCATCGGTGGTCGGCGTGGCCAGACGAATGAAGTTCAATCCTGCGGCCTGCGCCGGCAGGCAGAGTTCCGCGTCTTCTTCGGGCGGCAGATCGACAACGATCAATCCATCGATCCCCGCCTCGCGGGCATCGACAAGGAATTTATTGACGCCGCGATTGTAGATCGGGTTGTAATAGCCCATCAAAACGATCGGCGTGGTGTCGTCGTCCTCACGAAAGGCGCGGGCCAGATCGAGCGTGCGCTGCAAGCTCATCCCGCCATCCAACGCCCTTTGCCCGGCCAATTGGATCGCTTCGCCGTCCGCCATCGGATCGGTAAAGGGCAGGCCCAATTCGATGATATCAACCCCCGCAGCAGGCAAGGCTTTGACCAGATCGAGCGAGGCCTCATATGTGGGGTCACCGGCCATCACATAGGTCACAAAGGCTTTTTTGCCTGCGGCCTGCAGTTCGGCGAATTTGGCGTCGATACGGGTCATGGGCCTGTCCTTCCAAAGCTTCGGTTCGCGGTTTGCGCCATGGCGCGGAAAAAATCAATGGTTCAAAGCGCCGTGGCCTTCATATTCGCGGGCGCGCAGCCCTGTGCAGCCTTGCGCAAGCGCCTCTGCGCCAATAGAAGCAGCGCGATGTATGCGACATGGGTCTGCGGCGTGCGCGATGCCGCCTCGTCAGACCCGCCAGCCAAGGAGACGGGTCATGGGGTTTAAAATGGGGATTGTGGGATTGCCGAATGTGGGCAAATCCACGCTGTTTAATGCGTTGACCAAAACCGCTGCGGCACAGGCGGCGAATTTCCCGTTTTGCACGATTGAGCCCAATGTGGGCGAGGTCGGCGTGCCCGACGCGCGGCTTGATGAGCTTGCCAAGATTGCCGGATCGAAAGAAATCATCCCGACGCGCATGACCTTTGTGGATATCGCCGGTTTGGTTAAGGGCGCGTCCAAAGGCGAAGGGCTTGGCAACCAGTTTTTGGCCAACATCCGCGAAACCGATGCGATTGCCCATGTGCTGCGTTGTTTCGAGGATGACGATGTGACCCACGTCGATGGCCGCGTGGATCCGGTGGCGGATGCCGAAACCATCGAGACGGAATTGATGTTGGCTGATCTGGAAAGCATCGAGAAACGCCGCGCCGGTTTGGTACGCAAGCTCAAAGGCAATGACAAAGAGGCCGCACAGCAGGACCGTTTGCTCGCCGCCGCGCAGGCCGCGATCGAAGAGGGCCGCCCCGCGCGGGTGGTTGAGGTGGATCCCGAAGACGCCAAGGCTTGGCGGATGCTGCAACTCTTGAGCACCAAGCCGGTGCTTTATGTTTGTAATGTTTCCGAGGAAGAAGCCGCCAATGGCAATGCCTATAGCGCCGCCGTCGGGGACATGGCCGCCAAGCAAGGCAACAGCCATGTGATTATTTCGGCCCGCATCGAAGAAGAGATCAGCCAGCTTGAACCCGATGAAGCCGAGATGTTTCTTGGCGAAATGGGGCTGGAAGAGCCGGGGTTGGATCGGTTGATCCGCGCGGGATACGAACTGCTGCATCTTGAAACCTATTTTACTGTCGGCCCGAAAGAAGCCCGCGCATGGACCATCCGTCATGGCACATCCGCGCCGCAAGCGGCGGGGGTGATCCATGGTGATTTCGAGAAAGGATTTATCCGCGCCGAAACCATTGCCTATGATGATTTCATCGCCAATGGCGGTGAGGCAGGGGCCAAGGAAGCGGGCAAAATGCGCGCTGAGGGTAAGGCCTATGTGGTCAAGGACGGCGACGTGCTGCACTTCCTGTTTAACACGTGATCCCGGTGGATTTGCTGTAAAAGCCGGCATGTGTTACTTTGTGAGGCGCTCGCACCTGCGGTGCGGGCGTTTTTTATGTAAGGATCATTTTTAATGAAATATATTGTCGCGCTCTTTTCGGCGCTCACGTGTTTTGTCGGGACATCTGTGCTGGCCGGGTCGGTCAACGGGGGCGCAGCTTTTAGCAGCGGTTTCGCCGTTGACAGCGCCGAGATGTCCGGCACGCCCGCTTTTTCGTTCGATGTGGATCAGGTCGTGAAAAACGATGCGCCCTCAGTGTTCACTGATCTGGGCAGCGGCGCGGGGGTTGTGGACGGCTTCGCTTCGGGCGGAATGTTCGGCGATCCTGCGACAGACCTTGAAGCCGAGCAGACCACGCCCTTGCCCGCATACAGTTCGGATTTTTAGGCGCTGTGCCCGCGCGGCTTCGTTGCGTGCAATTTCCCCATCACATAGTTGCGTGTGATTTTTAGTAGTGTCTCGGCTCGAAACAGACTTCTTTTTGTGAGGTCCGCGTTTTGAACCCCTGAGCGCCCCCCCAATTCGGACCCGATGTCATCTGCGATTTGTCGTCTGCTGATCTTCACTACGATGGAGATTAGATATGCCGATACAGGAGCAGCATCACCCGAAGTTTGGGGCCAAGGTCGTGTTAGAAGCATTGCAGGGCGAGAAAAAGGTGAGCGATTTGGCCAGTCGATTCAGGGTTCACCCCCCGATGATCCATCAATGGAAGCGGGCCTTGCATGAGCGATGCCAACCGTAGACGCGTTTGCGAATCTCCGGCACGAATTTCTGCGCCCAACGGCAGACTGTGGCGCGTCAATTATGTGTAACGTTCCGCGATTAAAGTCCGGGCGTGACGATACGAAAGCGGATATCTGTAATGCCAACGCACAGCCAATAACATCACATCTTGAGGGAAATGGTGATGTTTGAAAGGGTTATGCCGTGCCAGCGGAAATTCTTACGCTAAGTTCAGGCACAATCGAGTTTCGCCGGCATTATTGAAATAGAGATCGCGCGACAGGCCCACTGCGCCTCAAGTAGCCAAGGCCTCTGAACAAAGGAACTCCCGTTTGAGCGGTTTGCGCTCAAAAAAACGGGGTTGTGAGCGGTATGCGCTCGGAAACCTATTTCCAAAAAGTTGAATGAATTTTCCCGGCATGTCGAGATGGGTGAACGCGATCAGACGATCGTGTGGGGAGGATTTCGTTCAGGAAAACGGCACTTCGAGTGTCCGGATCACACGTGGTCGGCTGTGCGGATTTTGATCCTTCACAAGGTCAAAACTTGGAGGATACCAATGAACAATTCCGTTCGTAAGAAGGCGCCGTTTGGTGCGGCACTCGACAACACCACGTCATTATTCGCCGCTGCCGCGATTGGTCTAATGACCACTTTCGCAGCACCGTCCGAAGCTCAGGCTCAGGATAGTTCCGTCAAAGTCGGTTTTGTGACTTTCCTGTCGGGGAGTGCGGCGGGGCCGTTCGGGGTTCCGGCGCGCAACGCGGCTGAACTGATGATCGAAGCCATAAACGCCGGGGCAGTGCCGGGGCCATACAACACAGCCGGGATCGGTGGGTCGATGATTGATCCGATCTTCGTGGATGAGAACTCGAAACAGAAGAATGCTGATTACCTCAAGCTGGTCGAAAAAGACGGCGTTGAAATGATCATCGGCTATGTCTCTTCCGGCAGCTGCAAGGCGATCGCGCCGGAAGCAGAGAAGGCAGAGCGGCTGACCATCCTGTTTGATTGCGGCACACCGCAGATCTTCGAAGAAATCGTGACCGACCCGAAATACACCTTCCGCACCGGCGGGCACGCGACAATGGATAGCGTCGCCGCAGCCCGTTATCTCGTTGCAACCGGCGCACCGGCCGGCACCATCGCGGGCATCAACCAGAACTATGCTTTCGGTCAGGACAACTGGCGTGACTTTTCCGGGACCATGGCGCAATTGAGCAGCGACACAGAAATCGCAACAGAGCAATTCCCTAAGATTCACTCCGGTCAGTACGGCTCCGAGATTTCAGCTTTGCTGACATCAACTCCGGATGTTGTGCACTCCAGCTTTTGGGGTGGCGATCTAGAGGCCTTTATCATCCAAGGCTCCGCACGCGGCATCTTTGAGCGCTCCAAGGTCATCTTGAGCGCCGGGGAGACGGCCATGCACCGGTTGGGCGCCCAAATGCCCGACGGCACCATCATCGGCGCGCGCGGCCCCCACGGTGACCTTGCACCGGACTCCGAGCTGAACACATGGTTCCGCAAGGCATACTTTGATCGCTTTGGCACGTTGCCGACCTATCCGTCCTACAAGATGGCTCAAGCGCTTCTCGGCGTGAAAGCGGCGGCAGACAAGGCCGGAAGTTCGGATCAGGATGCAATCATCGGCGCTCTTACAGGGCTTGAATGGGAAGGGCCAAGTGGCACCGTTTCCATGGCCTTGGCTAACGGGCATCAGGCGATCCAGGGCACGGCCTACGGCACATACAAGTATGACAAAGATACAAGTTCAGCAACGCTGGTGGACATCATCCACTTCCCTGCCGAATGTGTGAACCCTCCGGCCGGGGCGAACTCCATTGACTGGATCAATGGCGGTTTCGAAGGCGCAAAGTGCGACTAGCACAGTGACCATCCTTTCGGGGCGGCTACGCTTTGCTGGTCGCCCTGAAAGCCAACTTACCAAACCATTCGGACACAAAAACCAGACGGTTCGGGCTTTCTTTCGGAGCCGAGCAGGCATGCCGAACTGAGTCGCTAGCAATAATTGGAGTAACGTATGCTTACCGCAGTCGCGATAGCAGTGGATGGCCTTGGGTTTGCTGCATGGCTTTTCTTGTCGTCGGTGGGGCTAACGCTGATCTACGGCGTGATGCGCATCCTCAACATGGCCCATGGCGGGTTTTATGCCCTTGGGGCCTATTCATCGGCCTGGGCCATTGGGCTTTACACCGCAACTGGCAGTACAGTTGCTTTCACCTTCTTGCTCATCCCCCTTGCCGCACTTATCGCGGGCGTGATCGCGGGGTTGGTCGTTGAACGCGGCATTCTGAGGTTCATGTACGGGCGGGATGAAGTGCTGATGGTGTTGGTCACCTATGCGATCTTCCTGATCCTAGAAGATGTCACCAAACTGATCTGGGGCACAGATTCCTATGTTGCATGGCAACCTGCGTTCTACTTCGGAACGGTTGAGGTCTTCGGAATTCCCTACACCGTTTACAAATTCCTGATTATCGGCACCGCCATCGCCGTCGGTTTGGCGCTTTTCTACGCCTTGAACCGAACCCGGATCGGCAAGCTGCTTCTTGTGGTCATCGAAGACCGTGAGATCAGCGGCGCCCTTGGCATCAACGTGACCCTTTTCTTCACCGTCACATTTGTTCTGGGCGCGGTATTGGGGGCTCTTGGTGGTGCAATCACCGCTCCGGAAATCTCGGTGTCGCCGGGTATTGGCGCAGAGATTATCGTCCTTTCGTTTGCTGTCATCGTGATCGGCGGCATGGGGTCCATCGGTGGGGCAATGTTGGGGGCTCTCATCGTGGGCTTTGCACGCGCGGCCTCCGTCCACCTTTACCCCCCTGCGGAGCTATTCTCAATTTACCTCGTCATGGCCGCAGTTCTTGCTGTGAAACCCTATGGCCTCTTCGCTTTGGCAGAAAGCAGGAAGATATGATCAAGAATCTCGACCGCACCGAAATCGGGCTTCTCATCGCCCTTCCTATTCTCATCATCATCGCCTTCATTCTTCCCAAGTGGCTGGTGAATTACGTCCACGTTTCCATGGGCACAGGACTTGTCGCTCTTGGCGTAATGATCCAGATGCGCGCCGGGTTGGTGTCCTTTGGACAGGGGCTTTACTTTTGCGTTGGCGGCTATGCGGCTGGCATGATGGCGAAGTTCTTTGGCATCACCGACTTTTTCGTTTTGCTTGCTGTTGGCATCCTGGCCGCTCTGGTTCTTTCGGCTCTGCTCGGGTTCCTGTTGCGGCGCTACCGGGAAATCTTTTTCGCGATGCTCTCGCTGGCCCTGTCGATGATCCTTTTCGGGATGCTGTCGAGCGTTGAAGAGCTTGGCTCAACCGACGGCTTCAACCTGCCGACAGCTTCCTATCTTGGCTGGAGTCCAACCGGCGAGACTGCGCGGCTTACGCTCTACACTCTGACCTGCATCATTGCCATTGGTTGCGCCATCGCCCTCAACCGGTTCCTCAAAAGCCCGATTGGCTATATCAACGAAGCCATCCGCGAAAATGAGTTGCGGGTTGAGTATCTGGGAACCTCGGCTCACAAGGCCGTTCATATCACCTATGTGCTCGCGGCCGTTGTTTCGGCCATTGGCGGTGTGCTTTGGGCGTTGCCCCTCGGACACGTTGATCCTGAAATGACGAATTGGACGACCTCAGGCCAATTTGTGTTTGTCTCAATTCTTTCGGGAACCGGAAATATTATTGCTCCGATGATCGGCACTTTCCTGCTGGAGATTGTCCGGGTCTACGCTGTCGAGATCTCTCCCAATACCTGGCAGATGATCTTGGGCACCGTGATGCTGCTGACAATCATCTTTCTTCCCAAGGGTCTGTGGTCACTGATCACCCGAAAGAAGAAAGCAACACGAGATGACGGTGCTTCAGCACCGATCGCAGGTGAATAGTATGACGACAATTCTTGAAACCAAAAACCTGGAGATGAAGTTTGGAGCCGTTTACGCGGCGAAGGACATTAATATCTCGATCCAAGCTGGCGAAGTTCTGGGGGTCATTGGCTCTAACGGAGCCGGTAAAACAACCTTCGTCAATATGGTGACCGGATATCTCAAGCCCACGTCCGGCGATATCATCTATCGCGGAAAGAGCATCGCGGGTCGCCCAACACGAGAGGTCACCAAGCTCGGTATTTGTCGGTCGTTTCAGATCCCGCAGCTCTTTCCCGAGTTGCCCGTCATCGAAAACATGTTGATCGCTCTGACGATCGCGAAACAGGACAGACCTGTTCTTTTCCAACCCGCGATCGACGGCGCGCTGGAAGATGAAGCGCATGCCTTGCTGGCAAGGTTCAACATTGACGGTTATGCCGACCAGGAAATCCAAACCCTTCCCCAAGGGGTTCGCAAATTGGTTGATATTGCCATGGCAACCGTCACCGAGCCCGATCTGCTGTTTCTTGATGAGCCAACCAGTGGTGTCAGCGCAGATGAAAAGATGGATTTCATGCGGGTCCTTATTGATGCGCTACAAACCACCAGGACAGCTGTGCTTTTCATCGAACATGACATGGAAATCGTAGAAGCGTTTTCGCCGCGCTGCGTCGCCTTTTACGAGGGGACCATCCTTGCAGACGGACCAACGGCCGAGGTTCTTGAGAACGATAAAGTCCGGGAGTTCGTCATCGGCAGCGAATATCACCGGAGTTCCTCGGACAGCACTCAACAAGGCGGAGCAACCTAATGCTTGTAATTGACAATATCAGCCTGTCCATTCAACGCGTTCCTATTCTCAGAGATGTGAGCCTGGAAATCGAGACGGGAACCACCTGCGGCCTGATCGGCCGCAACGGTGCAGGAAAAACCACACTCATGCGATCCATCATGGGGATTCTACCCGTTGAAAAAGGGAGAATTCAGTTCAACCACATGGACCTGCATACGGCCAAAGCCCATGAGCGAGCGGCCCTCGGAATTGGATATCTGCCCGAAGATCGCCGATTGGTCCCTCATTTCACGGTTGAAGAGAATATTCTGGTATCGCTTTGGGCGACCAAAAACACCGATCGTGCTCGCCTCAAATGGGTTTATGAATTGATGCCCGAGATCGGGAGATTTGCGGATCGCAAAGCGATGACACTCAGCGGCGGGCAACAAAAGCTTGTTGCCTTGGCGCGCGCGCTGGTCACGGGTTCGGAATTGCTGCTCTTGGATGAACCTTTTGAAGGTGTCGCGCCCGCTTTGGCGGCCCGCCTCATGGAAGTGATCGGCAACCTCAAGTCCGAGAAGTTGACTGTTCTCGTCTCTGAATCTGACTACACCCACTCAGAAAAAGTCGTCGACAAGGTTTACTCAATCGAACGTGGGCAAATCACTATAGCAAATAAAGACGCAGCCTAATCGCTGGCGTCTTGGGAGGCTCAGATGTACGCACAAGGAAATGGGGATCGGGTGGCGCAAAAATCATTGATCATGACCCTTTCCTTCGCCGCTCCATGAAACCGAAAAGCACGAACCGGGCCGTTCAGCCTGCGGCATGGTCCGCTGTTTTAGCGGGGGTTTTTCTGGTTGTTGGTGCGGGCGATTTCCTTGGCGATACAGCCTTCAGGCCCCCAACGGTGGGCTATGACGCCTGGCATGTCGGCCTTCCATCGATATGGGCCTGGACAATTACATTTTGGGCCCTTGGCGTATTACTGATCTGGTTCTTATCGTATGAGATGGAACCGGCAACAGCTTCGGGGGTAGAGATCACGCCACTCGAACCTGCGCCCTCTGTCGCATTTCGAGGCACCAAAATTCAAGAACAAGAGATGCTCAGGCTGGGCTGGCCGATCTCGGAAATCGCGGCACGCACGAAAATAGCAACATGGATATTCGGAGAAGACCGAAAAGGAGCCACCCAATGACCCCATTTACCTTCAATACTGCCGCCAGTGTGAGATTCGGTGCCGGCATGATTTCGCAGCTTGGCGAAATGGTCAAAACGAGCATTGGGTCACGCGTTTTGCTGGTTACAGACCCCGGCATGATGTCCACGGGCATCGTGGATAAAGCCCTCGCCGCCTTGAAGGCATCCGGCGTTGAGGTGAGCTTGTTTCACGATGTGCAGGCAGATCCGCCCGAAGACGTTGTAATGCGCTGTGCCGAAGCGGCTATCGCGCATGGGTCTGAGGGGGTTATTGGCCTTGGCGGGGGGTCATCGCTGGATGTGGCAAAACTCGCGGCGCTGTTGGCGCCCGGCAATGAAACGCTCAGCAGCGCTTACGGTGTCGGCAACGCAAAGGGGCCACGCCTGCCGCTTATCCTTATTCCAACAACGGCGGGCACCGGATCGGAGGTTACGCCGATTTCGATCGTCACCACGGGAACCAATGAAAAAATGGGGGTCGTGTCGCCGATCCTCATCCCGGATATCGCCTTGCTTGACCCCGAGCTGACACTTGGGTTGCCGCCGCACATCACGGCCGCCACGGGCATTGACGCCATGGTCCACGCAATTGAATCCTACGCATCGGCCAGCGAAAACAACAATCCGATATCACGCATGCTCGCGGAAAAAGCACTTGGGCTGATGGGCGCGTCCTTGTTGACGGCTGTCAAGGATGGCTCTGACCTTGAGACGCGCTCGGCAATGCTGCTGGGATCAATGCTTGCCGGACAGGCCTTTGCCAACTCTCCTGTCGCTGCGGTACATGCCCTCGCCTATCCGCTAGGCGGCCATTTCCACATTCCGCACGGATTATCAAACGCGCTGGTCCTGCCGCATGTGCTCCGTTTCAACTCTGAGACCCATCCGGAACCCTATGCGGCAATCGCACCTTTCGCATTCCCGAAACTGGCCGAGGTGGGAGAACAAGGCCGGGCGCTTGCGTTCTGTGATGAGCTTCAAAAGCTCTCGGAAGCCTGCGGTTTGCAACAGTCTTTGCGTGAGATGAACATCGCCGAAGATGTCCTTCCGATGCTTGCTGATGATGCGATGAACCAGACCCGGTTGCTGGTAAACAACCCCCGAGAAGTCACCCGCGCAGATGCCTTGGCGATCTATCAAGCCGCCTATTAGGGGGAATCGGATTGTAAATTGCCGGAGAATCGAACACCAAACTATGATCCGAAGCTTTGGGGGGGGGGCATCCGTTTCGTAGCGTCCGGGCAAACCTATGGGGTGTTTCTTATGGGTACATCCAGACAAATTCGCAACAGCGGCGAGATCGGCGCACGGGTCCGCAACGCCCACGTGGGCCTGAGCAACGACGATCTCGAGGATCGGATGCGCTCCCTCGGGCTGCTCGAAAATATGGCCCTCGGCTGCGATGCTGTTGGATGCCATTCAAAATCCACGCTTTGCGCGGGGCCTTTTTTAATCGCAGTGGAGCCAAGTCGCCCTAGGTGAAAACCTTAAAGACAAGCAAAGAAAAGCCCGGCGTTTGGCGGGGACACAGGAAAGTAGGATACGGAAAAATGACTGAATCTCTTCCAACACTCGAACAACGGTTGATCAACAAGAGCCTTCTGTTGAATGACGCCTTTATCGCCGGCGAATGGCGGAACAGATCGTCGAGCGGCGATACCTTTGAGGTGCGAAATCCATCGACGGGCGACGTGATCACCGTGTTGCCGGACATGGGGGTTGACGAGACGCGCGCGGCGATCGACGCTGCCTATATCGCTCAAAAGGAATGGGCCAAAAAAACCGGGAAAGACCGTTCGGGCATTTTGCGAAACTGGTATGATCTCTTGGTTGCCAATGCCGATGATCTTGGCGCGATCCTCTGTGCCGAGATGGGCAAACCCCTTGCCGAGGCTAAAGGTGAAATCCTCTATGGGGCGAGCTTCATCGAATGGTTCGCAGAAGAAGCCAAGCGCGTCTACGGCGACATTATTCCAGGTCACCAACCGGACAAACGGATCATGGTGCTCAAGCAACCTGTTGGTGTTGTTGCATCGATCACGCCCTGGAATTTCCCGAATGCCATGATTGCCAGAAAAGTAGCACCTGCTCTTGCGGTCGGATGCGCATTTGTCGCAAAACCAGCAGCCGAAACGCCGCTTTCGGCGCTGGCTATGGCCTATCTTGCCGAGCAGGCAGGACTTCCCAAGGGCCTCCTGTCGGTCGTCACGTCCCAACGGTCTTCGATCATCGGAAAAGAGTTCTGCGACAACGAAAAGGTCCGCAAACTCACGTTCACCGGCTCGACCGAAGTGGGCCGCATCTTGATGAAGCAATCGGCAGATCAGGTGATGAAAACCTCGATGGAACTGGGGGGCAACGCCCCATTTATCGTCTTCGATGACGCTGATCTCGATGCGGCCGTTGAAGGCGCAATGATCTCCAAGTACCGCAACAACGGCCAAACCTGCGTTTGTGCGAACCGCATCTACGTTCAATCCGGTGTCTATGACGCTTTTGCCGAAAAACTGACGGCAGCTGTTGAGGCTATGAAAGTCGGAGATGGTTTCACGGATGGCGTTGTGGCCGGCCCGCTCATCAGTGCTGACGCCGTTGCGAAAGTCAAAGAGCACATCAAGGATGCGACCTCCAAGGGGGCTTCGATTGTGACGGGCGGCAAGGCGCACGACCTCGGCGGCACCTTTTTTGAGCCTACGATCCTTAAAGACGTGACCCGCGACATGCTGATTGCGTCCGACGAGACCTTCGGACCTGTCGCGCCGCTCTTCCGGTTTGAAACGGTTGAGGACGTCATCGAGCAAGCCAACGACACGATCTTTGGCCTCGCCTCCTACTTTTATGCCAAGGACCTTTCCAAGGTTTGGAAAGTCGCAGAGGCGCTCGAATACGGAATGGTGGGGGTCAACACCGGGCTGATCTCCACAGAGGTTGCCCCCTTTGGCGGAATAAAGCAATCAGGCCAAGGCCGTGAAGGGTCGAAATATGGTTGTGATGACTACCTTGAGATCAAGTACATCTGCATCGGGGGCGTTGCATAGAGCAAGCTTTGCTTTGACCTCACTTTGACCCGTTAGGTGGATTTTTAGGCTTCCACCGTTTCGCCAGCTTGAGCATGTCGAAGCGAAGTTTGTCTGTTGGTGGCGTGCTCGGGCTGAACGCGCCGCCAAATCATTGAATTTGTATCATAAAACTGGACCGTCAATTGAGGTCAGGGCGTATCTGCAGGGACTTCATCTAGCCGTTTCAGTCCTATAGTTCGGCTCCTTTGTTGCAATAATTGCTGTCAAAGGAACGGCATCAAACCGCGATAGGCCACTCTCCGTCGAGGCCATTTGTAACCGCCCGATAGGTATCGCCTGCCTGATTTCTGCACGGATGATTTAAGACACGTGTTTAACGACGTCGTCAGCGACGTGTGTTGGCTCAACGCGCCAGCCTCCGGCAGAATTTTCGGAGAGGACAGGTCCGACAGTTTAGGGAGCCTGATGGTGCAGGGATGGCCGGCCGGACAGATTGGACTGCGCAGCGCCATCTATCTTATGCAAAAATAGCTATTCCATCCAGACTAGTCGGGGTTGCTGTCAAGCGTCGGCCAGGTTTGCGGAGGATAGTAGATCGACCATTCGCCTATCAGGACAGATGCTGGCTTGTAGGTTTTGTTGAATATTGTTTTCCCAATTGCCTGCACTTGTAGAAGTTGATGTGACGTTGGATCCATGACCGAACTAAAGCCGTCCGGGTCTTCCGGTAGCGATAGAGATAGATTTTCAAGTGCGGTGCGGATTGCCTCTTTGTCGGACATGCCGCCGGCCTCTTTCACGGCCTCCGCAATGGCTAAAATCCCCGCGTAAGCCCCCTGCGCAGCGTAGCTCGGATAGCGGCCAGCAATCTCGTAGAACTCATCAACAAACATCCTGTTGGCGTCCGTCGGAGGCCAATTGACGTGATGCCGGGCCGACAGCACCAGACCAAGGGGCATGTCATTGCCCAGTTCCGCCAGGATTTCGAAATTGCCGCCAGCATCAAAGTTCATGAACTGCGTGCTTTCAAAAAGGGTGCTAAGGCGCGCTTGTTTTACAAAGGTGAGCAAATCCAACCCCCAGTGACCGTTCACTACGATATCTGCGGGGGAATCTAAAAGCTGTTGAATGTAGATTGAATAGTCGGTTTCAAACAAGCGAGGCCAATACTCGCCGGCGATCTCGAACTTGACGCCTTCTTGCCGCAGGAATTCTCTGAGATCATCCCAGGCTTGATATCCGTACTCATAGTCGGGCCCGATGAATGCAATCGATAGGGGGGTATCGTGATTTTGATAGCTTTCGCGGATGTATTTGGCACCCGCAAGCATCGACTGCCGGGTCCCATTGCTCATGCGAAAGTAATAGGGATTCAATGCTTCGGTTGTCAGGGTAGGGGATGCGTGGTCGGTCCCGATAAAGAAGGTCTCATGTCTTGCGGCCTCTGCAGACACCGCGCGCGCGACGCTTGAACTCACAACGCCACATAGGAAATCAACTTTTTCCTCTTCAATAAGACGACGCGCAATCTGTTCAGACCGCAAGGACTTTGATCGCGTGTCCTCGATTATGACTTCCAACTCCGGATAGCCTGCTGGTTTCTGAGATCTTATATGAACCAGCGCCATTTGGATCGCGACAGAGCTGTCACGCCCAAAAAGACCTGCGGGCCCGGTTAAAGGATAGAGACATCCGACCTTGACCGGTTGCCCTTGCGCGACAGATTGCGATGCAATGGAAAGCGCCGCGCAACCTGCAAGGCAGAGACCTTGAATGCGTTTCATCCAAGTCATTGGAGGCCAAGCCGATGCATCTTGCGTTTGAGCGCATGGCGAGAGATGCCCAACCGTTCAGCAGCCACCCCCTTCTTCCCGCCAGATTTCAACAGAGCATCCTGGATCATGTTTCTTTCAACCCCATCTATCGATTCTTCGATGGACATCGGCCCCACTGGATCAACGGATTTAAATTCAGACGGCAGATGATCCGCAGAAATGACCTGCCCAGCATGAAGGATCGTCAAGCGTTCGACGAGGTTTCTCAATTCCCGAACATTCCCTGGCCAGGGATACGAATTGAAAAAGGCGATCGTGGACTTGCCAAAACCAATAGGTTTATTCGCGGTCTCTTGCGCAAAGCGCTGGGCGAAATAGTTTGCGAGCAACTCTATGTCCTGTCCCCGATCACGTAGCGGAGGAATTTCTATGGGCATGACGTTGAGGCGAAAGAACAGGTCATGACGAAAAGACTCATCGGCAACAGCTTCCTCTAAACTCTTGTTGGTCGCAGCAATGATCCGAACGTCGGCGTAATGCTCCCGCGTGATACCAACCGGGCGATAGTTCCGGGTTTCGATAAAGGTCAGTAATTTGGCTTGGACGGAAAGGGGCATCTCGCTGACTTCATCAAGAAACAGCGTTCCGCCATCGGCGATTTCAACCAGACCGCGGCTGCGCGACACGTTGCCAGGGACGGCCCCCTTATCAGCCCCGAAAAGCTCGGCCTCAATCTGGCCCTCCGGTAAGGTTGCGCAGTTGATCTCGACGAAAGGGCTGTCAGCCGGACTTCCTTTTAGGTGCAGTTGTTTGGCAACAACGGCTTTCCCGGCGCCAGTTTCGCCAGACAGCAACAAAGTGTTCACATTGCTTTCGGTCACGCGTTCAACCTGCTCCCGCAAGGTCCGGATCAAGTGCGAATTGCCAATGAACTCCGGGTCATTCGTGTAGCGCTGACGCAGATACTTCACTTCAGATTCAAGTCGTTTGCGTCTGCTGGTTCCTTCGATCAAATGAATCAATTCATCGATATCAAAGGGTTTCGAGATGTAATCGACGGCGCCCATCTTAATGGAGGTCACGGCGTCCTTCGTATCGTCGAAGGCGCTCATCATGATGACCGGTATATCCGGCGCTTCGGACGTCATCCATTCCAACACCTCTATCCCGGATTGACCCGGCATCCGGATGTCGAGAAGAACAACGTCCGGGCTTTGGCTTTCGAGCAGGTTGCATCCGGTATGACCATTGTGCGCTTCAAGGCAAATCATCCCCGCTTGCCGAAGGGTAAATGCCAGAGACTGGGTGAGTTTTATCTCATCATCAATAATCAGAACGGTCGTCTTACTCATGACTTGCCTCGCTTTGTATCGACGCCCGGAAACGTCATGGTGACGGTTGTTCCTATTCCTGTTTCACTTTCAATTTGCATGGTGCCGCCGTTGGCCTCGACAAGCAGGTTGGTTATCGAGAGACCCAGACCTGAGCCGTATGATTTTGTTGTAAAGAACGGTCGCAAGACCTTTGCTTTGGTATCATCATCAATACCCGTTCCGTCGTCGGAAACCTCCAATACCGCGCTCCCCTTATTGCGATAGGCGCGCATGGTTAGGTGGCCTCCCTCTGGCATTGCTTCGATCGCGTTGAGGGCCAGGTTGAGCAGGATCTGTCGAAGGTGGGCCTGATCGAGCAACAGCACCAAGTTCGATTGCCCCGAGATATTGACCACGACGCTGCTCTCATACGCAGTCGCCGCGATCAGGACCTTTATGGATTGCAGGATTTCTTTGATGGCGACGTGTTCTTTTTCTGGTTCGCTCGGGCGGGCATAGTTCAAAAGCTCGCTGATCGCGCCATCCACCCGGGCAATCTCCGAGGAGATTACATCAAGCATTTGCAGTCTCTCGGCGTCTTTTTCGGTGCGCTTCAAACCATGCACAGTGGCCGACACCGTCGTCAGCGGGTTTCGAATTTCATGGGCGATACCGGCCGCCATGTTGCCAAGAGCAGCTCGGCGTTCCACGTCAATTCGCGATTCAATGAGTTTGCCAAGCTGTTCTCTCATTTGATTGTAAGATCGGGCCAAAATCCCAAGCTCTCCCGGCGCATCCTCGGGCACCGGAACACTGAAATTCCCGTTTGCGACCGCGCGGGCACCTTCACTGAGTGGCTGAAGGTTGCGCGACAAACGTTCTGACAATTGGAAGAACAAATAGACCAGACAGAGCGCAGAGGACGCCGCAGCGACCATGAGGAGATAACGAATATAGGTTCGAGGTTCTTTGTAGATGTCGCGTCCTTTTACCAATTGGATTTTCCAACCTGGAAAGAACTGGCGCGATCCTGCTGTTTCAATGCCGGGCTCAGCTGCGGTGCCGACCGCCGAAAGCCTCACGCGATCAAAGACCACGATATGCGGACGGTAGACATTCGGCTCAACGAGTGACGACATTTGTTCCGAAAGGGACGCGAGCCGCATCCGCAAGGACACCATGCCGATCGTCTCTTGATTGAGCTTCACAGGCATGCTGATAAGAAACCAGCCTGGTCGGTTGTTCTTGGGCAGCACCGGACCCAAAATAGTTACAGCGCCGTGTTGGACCAGTGGCAATGTGCTGAAGTCATCCGGTTTTTCGCGGTACCGGTTTGAGGGAATGGTTTGCAGGGTATTGCCATCAATATCTGCAAGCTCGATGGCATAGATGTCCGGGCTTTCAGTTTCAATTCTCAAAAAGTCAGCCAACAACGGCCTGAGGTCGCTGTCTTCGTGGTTTGCAAAGAATGCGGTAGTGTCCGGCAAATCAACGATATTTTCCAACCGATTGACCTGAGTTGCCAAGAAGTTGTCCAATTTCGCAGCTGTCGCCTCAAGCTCGGACTCCACTCTGTTGGTGACGAGATTGTTAAGTAGATTGGCGCTGTAACGATCATAGAGGCCAGCGATGAGGGCCAATGGAATAAGGGCAACGACCAATGCGCCCCAAATGTAGCGACGTGCCAAATTCAGCCGTGTAAATGGCAACTTTAGTCGCAAACACCTTCCTCCAAGAGAAAGCATATAGGCAAACTCGTTGGAGCGCTAACCGCTCACATTGAAATTTTGAGCGGTTAGCGCTCGTCTTTGTCGGCTCAAGTGTCGTTGCGATCAGGCAAAAATTGAGGTGCCCCTACCTGACACGCGACGCTGCAAGGCAGGACGCGTTCGACTACATCGAGATGTTTTACAACACTACGCGCAAGCACACCAACAATGGCATGCTGTCACCGGTTGACTATGAAATGAAACAGCAGAAAATGAACGAGGCAAGCATCTAGGAAACTAGGGACACCTCATTGCGTGTAACTGTCAATGAAGGCGGCCAAGCTATTGTAGGCGATGCGACCCATCGGGGGGAGGCCAGGCGATGAATAGTGACGGGAACCCCATAGACCCCACACAGCGACTCAGAGGTGCGCCGAGATGCATTGCAACGGCCAAGAGGACGAGGCAGCGATGCCAGTCTCCCTCTAAGCAAGGATGGAACGTTTGCCGCCTACACGGCGCAGGGGGGGGGAGCGCCAAGCGGTAAAGCTCACCCGAATTATCGCCATGGGCTGCGCACAAAGGAGATGAAAGAACTGCGAGTGCTGGTTTCTCTGCTTACCAACAGTGGTAAATAAGCCAATCGTCCGGAGGGGCGGAGCGCGCACAGCGCAAACGGGTAAAAATAGAGGGGCGCGAGCATCCAGCAGACCGCCTCTTCATAGGAAAGCTATAACATCTTCACAGCATATAGGAACTCGAAATGTTGTTCGACTAGCAACGTCGGTGTAACCTAAATTATGCTATGTAGGAGAAGACAGATGTTCAGATTAGCTTGCGGGCTTATTTCCTGCATCGGACTAACCGCTTGCGTGAGCACAACAGACCCGACCGCCACGTTATCTGCGGTTAGGGTAGAGCCATTAGGCCAAGGTCAGTTCATGATTTCTTGTGTGGACTCGCCAAAGTACTGCGCCCAACAGGCGGTAAAAGCCTGTCCCGGTCAGTTTGACGTGGTGAGCAACACGACGAACGCCGCCGATTACGGCAGGATGATAATGATTATTCGCTGCCGAACATAAGGTGGTCTGGAGGGCGGCACAGACAAAACCGCGTACAGATTCCTGTTATCACCTTTAGCGGCATGAGCGGTACTTACCGTGGGCGGCTTTACCTTGCCCAACCACGACCGACCATAAAAAGTAAATTGGGGGGCAGATTGGGGGACAGGGACGAACCACTCGGCCGCAACCCATTAACAAAAAACGACATTACAAGGTATAATGGCGGAGGGAACGGGACCCCTGTCGAACCTTATCCAAGTCAAAGCATTGATTTTAAATTATAATTTGCGCTCGATGTACCCTACGTGAGCTTTCAACACTGCAATCGTCTCACGTGGTGATGCCGTCTGGTGAGAGCGGCATCCTCCTCACCTCCAGCAAGTAGGTGGCTACTGTTACCGCTGGACCGTGCAAACATTGACGATTCCACGCTGCGCAAATCTGATGCGCCGTGAAAAGGCGTCCGATCAGCCGAGCCCAAAGTCATCCCGGAAGCGGTCGATCTGATGCATGCGCTCATGCAGGATGGTCACGATCCCGATGTCGCCATTCGATAGATGACGCCAGTAGACGAAATGACGCTCGTATCGAAAGAAGAACCCTTCAACACCAAACTCGGCTGGGATCGGTTTCGACGCGACACCGTGTGCTGCGATCTTGTCGAAGGCGGCGAACAGGCCGGTGATGTATTTCTCGGCCTGATCATCTCCCCACCTGTCACGGGTGTAGCGGTAGATGTCATCGAGGCGGTGCGACGCCCCTTCCTGGATACGAATGGCGGGCACTGGATCAGGCCCGGTTCCGCGCGATCACCTCGGCCGCCGTCAATGACTGGTATGTCTCCTCCGGGGCTGCGAAGGCATGGGTAAGCTCGCCCTTCAGCCGGTTGAAGGCTTCCTGCTCCGCCCTCTCCTTGTCACGCCGGATCAGGTCACGGATGTACTCGCTGACGTTCTCATAGGACCCGTCATCGCCTACGTTGGCCGACACGAAGTCACTCAGTGCCCCACCAAGGCGGACGGTCATCGTGGTCGTTCGGGACATGGCACAGCACCTCTCATCTCGCCTGTATTCAATATAACCAAAAACGCACACAAAACAAGAGTGAGCTGTACCCTGCTCCTGCCGATCATCGTTCGCCCCTCAAGCGTCTGCCTCCTCGACAATGTGGCGGCCCGAAAGTGTAAGAACAACATAGAGCACAGCATCCGAATGCCGCGCGAGGGCGATCAGATGGTCGCCGCTCGGCCCCCGCTCGCCCGAGAACCAGTACTTCACGGTGCGTTCGCTGGCACCCGTCCAGCGCATGGCCATTTTGATTGCCCTGTGTGTGTCGTCCAACTCTTCGTGCAGAGCCATCGCCATGGCGGTTCGATAATCGGTTGGCTCGTCGACCAGGTGCACAAATGTGCCCATTTTCGGCACAACTGTGCCCATCTTCACGCGCATTTTCACGTCCTTCTTCGTTAAACAATTGAAGAACCATGAAAACGGCGGGAGTCGATTTTGTCCGTTGCGGGTCATTGGACCGCGCTTGACGGACACTACTGATTTTAGGAGCGCAGTAATGAATTGGAATTTGAAAAATGACTGCCGGGCAAACGGAAAGTCGTTGCCCGTTTCAGGAAACGACTTTCCAGACGCGCTTGTGTCAGATGGAAAAATAAAAACCAAAAAAGGTTGAAAAGGAAAACCCGATTTGAATAACGGTCGATACAACAGCGAGGACAAAGGTGACGAGGCCGGACAGGATATCCCAGCCGTCGCCTATGTTCGGATGTCGACCGATCACCAGAAGTACTCTACTGAGAACCAACTCGACATCATTCGGGATTACGCCACCGCCCGGGGCCTGCAGATCCTGCGCGTCTTCGAGGACTCCGGTCGGTCCGGGTTGCGGCTGGACGGCCGCGAGGCGCTACAGAACCTGATGGCAGAGGTCCGAACCGGCCAAGCGGATTTCAAGGCCATTCTGGTCTATGACGTCAGCCGCTGGGGCCGGTTTCAGGATGCTGATGAAGGGGCCTACCACGAGCATGTCTGCTCTCGTGCCGGGATCCGGGTCCACTATTGCGGCGAGCAGTTCGAAAACGACGGCAGCATCGGCTCCAACCTTCTGAAAACCGTCAAGCGAGTGATGGCGGGCGAATACAGCCGCGAGCTTTCGGTGAAGGTCTTCGCGGGGCAATGCCGTCTGGTGGAGCTTGGATACCGCCAAGGCGGTGCGGCTGGATATGGGTTGCGCCGGGAACTGATCGACGAACACGGCAACCCGAAGGGTGCCTTGTCCCGCGGCCAACAGAAGAGTTTTCAGACCGACCGTGTCGTTCTCGTTCCGGGCCCTGAGCAGGAACAGGATGTCGTGCGCCGCATGTATCGGATGTTCGTCGAAGATGGCCGCTCGGAGCGTGAGATTGCGGAAACCCTGAATGCCGAGGGGCATCTGACGGATCTTGAGCGGCGATGGTCCCGGGCATCGGTGCACCAGGTCCTGACCAACGAAAAATACATCGGCAACAACGTTTACAACAAGGTGTCCTTCAAGCTGAAGCACAAGCGAGTGGTGAACCCTCGCGAGATGTGGATCCGGGCCGAGGGTGCCTACCCCGCCATTGTGGACGAGGTGCTGTTTCTGCGCGCACGCGAAATCGTCGACGCGCGCAGCCAGCATTTCACGGACGCAGAACTGCTCGAAGCCCTGCGCGCCGTGCTGAAACAGAAAGGCGTACTGTCAGGACTGATCATTGATGAACAGGACAACGTGCCATCCTCCAGCGCCTTCCGGAGCCGCTTCGGCAGCTTGCTGCGCGCTTACCAGATGATCGGTTACGAGCCAGAGCGCGATTATCGCTACGCCGAGATCAACCGGGCCTTGCGGCAGGCCCACCCCGGCATCGTAGCCCGGATCCTCGACGGGGTCGCGGAACGTGGAGGACAGGCGGCGCAGGATCCGGACACCGACCTGATCCGCATCAATGATGAGTTCACGGCGTCGGTGGTGTTGGCACGATGTTTCGAGACGCAGGGCGGTTCCCTGCGATGGCGCATCCGTCTCGATACTGGCCTGGTGCCCGACATCACGATTGCCGTGCGAATGGACGAATTGAACGAAGCGCCGCGCGATTATTACCTGCTACCGAGCATCGACATGACCATGGCCAAGTTGAGGTTGGCCGAGCAGAACGGGCTGTCGCTGGACGCCTACCGCTTCGATACGCTCGACTATTTTTATGCGCTCGCTGGCCGGGCCCGGATCACGGAGGCCGCCTGATGCCAGATGACGCCCAAGACATTGCCCAGTAACACGTCACGCTCATCCCCACCGACAGGAAGTTTGATCGAGCTTAAGCTGGTTCGCCGAATTTTGCGCTACACGTTGACCTTGCTATTGAAAGATTATCTCTAGACACGCCCCAACAGCTTGAATTTTGCGCCAACCCAGAATTACAATTACTATCTCCACCAGTGATATCCAGACAGGTACGATATTTGGACATGACTCTATCTTCACATTGATAAGCAGCTGTGCACTGTTCCGACGTCATCAGAACCCAAGGTTTTGACGCAGCCAACTCACGCTCAGATTCACTGGCCAAGCAATCATAAAACTGCTGTTGCGCCTTAACCAAGTTCTCTTGGCTTAGCTGATCAGCGCCAGCCTTCGAAAATATTGTCTCTATTTCGCGACTTACCGAACCATCGAGAGCAGCCTCTCCTTCAAGGATCTTTGAGATACTAGCTTTTGCGTTTGTCGAAAGAGAAACTTTGGTTCCAAGGCTGCAAACTTCCACCCTGGGGTCTACACTTAAGCCAGAGCTACTTTCGCGTGGAATCCCGGGGCAACCCGCTAACAGCATCATCACACAAAACAAGGAAAAATATCGCTTCAATTTGATCCCTTCCATATTCCAGCACCGTATATAGAAGAGCGGAGGCAAATCACTTTGTCAACTCGCCATATGTTTGGTTCCGACGAGAAAGCGCACCTATCAGCAGGAAGCGGAGGGTCAACAGGTGCTGATCAATGAGGCCGAACTGACACAAGGCCGCCTGATGTTTGTCGTGGAGGCGTTTCGCGCACTGCGCGACGATGACCATTTCCTGACGCTTTTACGTGCCGAGGGGCTGGATACCCTGCCTACCTATCTCGGGCAATCACTGAATGCGGGAGCGGCAGAATGAGCCGGGGCAAGCGCAAAACCCCGGACGCGGTCACGCTTGGCTTCGAGAGCGATTGCGTCACCGTGCCGGTAGAGGCCGTCCTGCCCGTGCGCGCCCTCAGCGCATCCGTCAAATCCAGCCGCAAGTATCGCCAGATCACCGTGTCGATCAAAGAGGTTGGCCTGGTCGAGCCGCCGGTGGTCACGCGAGCCCCGGGTGCAGAAGACACCTATATGCTGCTGGATGGGCATATCCGGATCGAGGTGCTGAAGGATCTCGGCATCGAACGGGTCGAATGTCTGATCTCCACTGACGACGAGGCCTTCACTTACAACAAGCGGATCAGCCGCCTTGCGCCCATCCAGGAGCACAAGATGATCCGCAAGGCCATTGAGCGCGGGGTCTCCGAAGAAAAGATCGCCCTGGCTCTCGACCTCAATCCGCGCAGCATTGTGCGTAAGGCCAAGCTCCTCGACGGGATCTGCGAAGAGGCCGTCGGCATCCTGAAGGACAAACACTGTGCGACCGCCGTGTTCGAAATCCTGCGCAAAATGAAAGCCATGCGCCAGATTGAGGCCGCCGAGCTGATGATGAACGCGAACAATTATTCTCCGGCTTACATCTCTGTAATTCTGGCGGGGACGCCCCAGGCGCAGCTGGTGGACACCAAGAAACCCAAGAATATGAGGGGCATCACCCCCGAGGCCATGGCCCGCATGGAGCGCGAGCTGGCCCGACTGCAGGAAGGGATCACATCGATCCAAGACTCCTACGGCCAGGACCACCTGCAGCTGACCGTCATCAAAGGGTATCTGGGAAAGCTGCTCGGGAACGCCAGGATCGTCCGGTATCTGATGCAGCATCGGCCGGAGTTTCTGACAGAATTTCAAGCGATCACTGAGATGCCTTCTACCCCACCGCTCGAGGCGAAATAGCCAAGGCGACTAGAACTGATGGGGACCCGGACCCGACAAGCGCGGGGACCGCAGGAGACGCCGGACAGTGGGCCGGATCGAGCGCGGCGGTGGGGATGGCGGCGAACCCGCTCGGAGCCCACCAGGTCGGCTGAGGTTTCGCCGACCGCGCGACCACGCATGTGGTTGCGAAATTTGCAGGCGTGCCGAGGGTTGGCGCGGATCGGCACGCCTGCTTGGTTTATCGTTCGTTCTCGCCAAAACGGGTCCTGCCGTATCTGTTCGACCGTCTTGCATTTGGCCTCATGCAGGGGAGTCTTCCCCGAAGACTAGTGCCATGAAACGGTAGCGCTAGAGTAGTTTTCTTCCCTGGCAGATTAGGTTTCCGAGACGAGTGCAAGAAGGATGCTAATTGGCTCAGAGGACTTGGGACGAATTCTTCCGGAACCATATTCTTGTATATAAGCTGATGCCTCGGCACTAATGACCCGCGCCATCGATAGCGAGCGTTCCAACGCTGCTACCTGACCCTGCCAAAGCTCTACTGGTCCACTTTCGGGCGGAGAGCTTCTACGACGTTCAAGTGCGAGTTCTCTGTTTAGAATCTCGGCCTGGAAGTGTCCGAAGATCTGCATGGCGAGGTACTCGAGAGCGGGACGGGAACGCTCCAAGGTCTCAGATTGATACCGTGTCGTCTCTGTACTGAGCTGATTGAGCTGGCTTGACCTCACTGCGCGCGCAACCTCTGGCTTCTCAAGCGCAGATAGCGGCGTTTTCCCTCGAGCCACCGCATTATTGGTCGACGACGTTAACGGCTGCAGGCAAAGATCAACTTGCTCAGTCGATAATCCGGTCCAGCCATCCTTCCCTTTGACGGAACCAATGCGCAACATTTGCGCAGGCACTTCAAACCGCACCCTGCGCTGAATTGCACGCAACATGACCTGCAAACGCCGACGGTCGGCGGTCAGCGACTTTCTTTGAGCTTCGGTCGGTGCTGACGCCAAGATCTCATTTGCAGCTGGCGACCAAAGTGGCGGCAGAAGCTCGTCGGGAAAGGGATCCAGACTAACGACAGTCGCTATTACGATCGGCCCGATATCCCGTGCTGGATGCCCTTCTGGAAGCCGCACGCTCGTCTGGACAACTGGCTTCGTGGGTCCAAATTGTTCCATGACGCCGGTCGAGTAACCGTGCACCAAAGCGTCATGCAAATCGCCTCCATGATCGAGAAAATGCAGTGGGCGAGCGGATTTCGAACCCTCGGCGGATCGCTCCCCATCATCAGTGAAAACGCCCTTGCGCGGAGGAGCGGTAATTGCTGAACGTCGATAAATGAAAGGTACATGCCCCGTCATCCAGTTGTCCCGAGACGCTCCCGGCAGCAAGAATGGGCTGTCACCTGCACGCCCCCTCTCGCCAACTCCGTGGTACCAGATTGTCTGGAAGCCGTATCCGTCCTCTTTGTCGACACGACCTCCCACATCGAAATCGGTCGAACTCGAGATTGCCCTGAGCCATGCGCCTATCGCGCGCTCTTCCTTGCGTATCGGAGTATCATTTGGACGCGCTCGATCATTCATCATTGCGGGAGCTGGGCACGGCTGCTCATGCCAACTTTCGTATTCTGCCGACGCCCGCCTCACTGTGAAGGGATCAGCTGACGCAAAGCGAGTTTGCAGACCTGTACCCTTACCAGCGAGCGGTGATACGCCACGAGTTGTTTGGCGTTTGATTGCAGCTTGGCCTAGTAAAGCTTGAACCTCAGTCAACTCGGACGGCGATAATGGAGGAAGAGGTGAATCGAAAACTCCAAGGGCCGAAACTAGGTCGGCAATTGCTGCTTCTTGCGAACCTTCAAGCAGGATCCGCCAAATCTCAATTGTACGCTTGGCCCCCTTTCTACCACCTGTGGAACGGAGCCGGTCGACTCGACCGATCAACTGATCAATACTGTCAACTTCCCAAGGCAGAGAGAAAAAGATGATGCCTTGTGCGACGTGATGAAGATTGAGCCCTGCTTGCACCCAATCCCCCACAAGTAAGAGGCGGCTGTCCCCGGACAGCATAGGAGCAAGTGTCTCTTGAATTTCTCTCAGGTTGGTCACGCCTTCGACGTCAGTCGAAGCGGGGCGGCGCAAGACCGAGATCGCATCCGCAAGATCTGGAAAGTAGCGAGGCAACGCCGTCCTCAGCATGTCGATGGTCGGGTTGTCGCCACATACAATGATGAACGCCTTGTCCGGATTCTCGCCCCACTGAGCGGAGAGAATGTCGAGGAGCGCGTCCAGGCGGCTGTCTCCAGGGTTCTCGAGCGAAGCAATACGCGCCTCTTCCGCCATTTTGCCGAGAGTGCCGCCGCGCGTGGTCACTTCAGCCAAGACCGTACGCGCAGCCCTTGCGCTTCGCTGGAGAGCTTTGGCTGACGTCCATGCCGAACCTTGAAGTCCCTGCTCGGGATCGGCGTCCTGGAGAAGCATATCGGCAATTTCAAATCGCAACCGCTCCGGCGCCAAAGGCTGAATTCGGATTTCGTGGTTCCTTCGTTGAGGAAGGTACTCGCCCCAATCAGCGCGTCCGTTTCGTATTACCCGCCGTCCCGCCCCTGCTCGAACGAAGCCATTGGTTCTTTCGAGCAAATCCTCTGGGTTGCGTATCGCTGAAATGGCCTGCGCCTCGCGATCTTCCAGAATCTCGTCAAGCGGTCGGCCCTCGATTCTGGCGCGAAAGGCAGCTTCAGGTTCGATCATCCGCAGAATGGGATCGCGCCACGAGGGATCGCCTAGTCGGGGTGTGGCCGACAGTACCAGCACCTGTCGAAACTCGTCCGCAACTTGAGACACGAACTGGATCGCATCGCGTGGCATGGTTTGCGGCTCGTCCACGATCAGCAAATCGAAGACAGTAGGGTCAGCGCTAATAGTACGTGCTTCCTGTCCACTTCGAGTCATAAGATCACGCGGTCTGGCCAGCGTGATTGGCGAAGTCTCGTCATCGCTCGCGTCAATGGTCCCGGCTATCGCGGGCATTACATGACCGCGAATCCAAGCCTCCTCTTGCCATTGCGACAAGAGATTGTCCGGTGCGATCACGAAAGTTCTGTGCGACGGATCTTGCCATCGCAAGGCATTGATTATCATCAGTGCCTGGACTGTCTTCCCGAGGCCGACCTCGTCAGACAGCAAATGCCGAATATGGCTGTCGCCCAGCACCCGGCGTACAGTCGCAAGCTGATGAGGTAACGGATCGGCGGCGGCACCTAGAGCGCCTCCCAAGCCAATGCCAAGCGCGGATGTTTTGCGACGTAGAGCCTGTAGCCCGTTTATGAACCGCAGATATTGATCCATTACATTGGGCTCCCGTCGGGCATGTCCAACAGAGCCAGTTTTCGCCGGAGTGCAACGTAGCGGACAGCGCGGCTGGTTTGTATGTCTGAAAGGCCCTTTGCCAGAAATCGTGGCCACTCATCAGCTTCGATCATCGCCCGCGGCGAAAGCCACAATTGCAGCATTGTCCGCAATTCGGCCCTCCCAAGCCATCTAAGCCCCGGCCGTCGGAAGGCATCGACGTGGCAGGAGTCGAGCAGATCCACAAGATCATCCTCGGTAAGTTCAGCATACCAGGTGTTCATCAGTGCCTTCCACCGCGCTTCTGGCAGGATAAGGTGCCGGAACATTGGTAGAAGCGGGATGTCCCGAGCGCGTTCCAACGCCTTGCGCCATGTCGTCGCGGAACGGGCCATGTCGACTTCTTCGAACGCTTCGCGGCCGCCAGCTTGTACGTGTCTACGCAGATCCTCATATGCATCGATAACCGCGAGATCGAGGTCGCCAGCAAGTTCGTCGTCCAATCGGGCCAGCGCGTCTGTTATATCGGGTACCGTTTCCCTCAGACGTGCGATCAGCCGGTCCCGAAGAAAAAGCTGGTCCGAATTGGATTCGATCTCTGGCAGATCCTCGCCTGAAACGAGACCGAGTGCCTCAGCACTTCTCAAAAGTGCGCCGTGTTGAGACAGGATCGAAAGATCGATGCCGGATTCGAGCTTGCGCCATGCCACGCCACAGAGCAACTCGATCAGTGTTTCTTCCAGAGATTCAACAACCGACCAGCGTCGCCAGTTACCGAATTGATCGCTCGCTTGGGCGAGTTGCCATGCAACATTGGCACGCGCGAGATCAATCAGGCCAACACCGTTATTCCGCGAGCTTGCCTCTCGCAAAAGCGCAGGAATTGAGGTGGAATCGGCTTCGTGCATACCAATGTGAAACTCTGACCTCTCTGAGATGATCAGGCCTGACGCTAGCGCCCCGTAATCTGTGGCATCGGGGAGAATAAGCCGAGTGCCTGCAGGGACGATTTCTGACGTACGCGGGATCGGAGACTGCAGGGTTGCAACCATAGAAGGCAAAACCCTGCCATCTTCATTTGTACTGATCCACTGATCCGAGTCCGTATCATGGTGAAATTCGCGGCGCATTGAAGGAAGCGAAATGCTGAGTTGCACAAGACCATGAACATCGACTGTCAGGCGCAGGTCTGAAAGGCCCGCTGAGCCTTCAGCCAGCTGCGCCCGCAGCGCTCGAATTAGGGGTGAATGCCCAGTTATTCGAGCAGGAAGTCGGTCAATGACACCCTCGGAAATTACCTCGGGTTCCTCGGCCGATCGGAGCCGTAGCCTTACCGGGACTTCCTCAAGATTGAACGGTGCCGTAACCCTGATTTCCAACCGCCCAGCCTCCAGATCGGAGATGTTGGCGTTGGCGGGAAAAATACTGATCGACGCGGGCTCCAGGTCGGGGGGCTCGACAACTTCGAACTCAACTCGATCATGGTCATCGCCGTCTGCAGGTCCAACCCAATGCCTGCCTATACCAGGCTCAAAAACGGACCAGTCATCCTCTTGGAGTCGGAGGGTTTCGCTGGCAGGCTGAACCCCGTCGAGCAGCAATGTTCGATGTGTCAAGCTTTGCGCGGCAAGTACTGGAACGCCACGCAGAAAACTGTTTTGAGCGCCCGACATTAGCAGACCGAGAAGTCGTAGCGACGGTGCCTTATCGGAAACCTTGAATCCATTTCGTCGCAGCAGTTCGACATCAGCTCCCGAAGATGTCTCGAGCCAACGAAACTCTGGCGTGCCATCGTGGTCGATCCGCAGCAATTGGATCATTGAGGCATTTGGAGCAAGGGCTTCGTCCGGAAAGATGGTGCGGGCAGTCCGTTCGCCCCGCTCGATGAGGAAGAAAGCCGATTGCAGAGGCTGCAAACTCTCAAGCGCCTCATAAGCGGGACCTTGCTCGACATGTGCTGCATCGCCACGGGATAGAGGGTCGGTAGGCATTCCGGTGAACTTGCCAAGCCCGATTTCCCCACCGGCGAGAAATGAACGGAGCGCGATGGTCTGATCGCTTCCTGCAGCCCTTATCCGGTCTCCCTGAATACGCAACGCGGCGATCACCTCATCACGCGATTGGGACGGCAGCGCAGGCCCTCTGACCAGAAGCTGCTTCGGCACGCTGTCAACAAGCGTCATTACGAATTGAGACGGCACAATCGCGGTAACACGAGCTGATCTTCTTGCTGCAGCCTTGCGCGCTTCCGAAATTGCGCGATGTGAGCTGAGGTCTTTCCTTATGTCATTGTCAATCCGCTGCAGGATACCCTGAGAAAGCCAGCCTTCTGCATCTGGCGCAAGAAGACGCCGCATGACCTCTGCAGCAATATCTTCCTGCTGCAACCAGTTCTCGAAGCGACGACTGGCATGCCCGGCAGCCAGCATCTTGAGATATTCAAGCAGGCCATCCATGTTTTCCGCCGAGATCCCCGCTCTAACGGATCGTCTCAGGGCATCCGTCAACTGCGGCTGTATCTCCAGCGGAACTAGAGCGTTGCCAATCGGCCAAGCGATATGTGGGAAATGACGCTCCCAAGGACTGTCACCCGGCCTTGCCAGTCGAAAACTCCGATGTCCCAGATCAAACAAGCGGGACAATCCTGAACGGAACGCCGACCCGGCTTCCACGCCGAGCTCATGAGCCAAGACCGGCCAGAAATCGGTACCCGTTCCACGGTACCGGTAACCCACCTCAGTGGCCATGACGAGAAGTGGCAGATAGCTCCAGGACCACGCAGCTCCTTGTAGCTGGGGATCGGCTTCAAGCTGACCAGAGACTGCCGTTCTCAGCTCTTCCAGTGCGGCTTCGTCAAGGCCATGCTCAATTGCAAAAAGAGGAAGCTGGTTTCGTGCACCGGCAAGGTCTGCGAAATGATTGGCAAGTGACTCATGTCTGTCTTTTAGCGAATTGCCGATATGCATTTGTATTTCCCGAACTCGCAACTCTGCTGCCGAGTCTTAGCTCCAAAAAGAATTTCACGGCGCGATATATCCGTGACAAGGTTGACTGCTAAGCAATTGAACGTCAATCATCTTCCTGTGGTACTTTGCGAGGCATTCTGTGAACATTGAACCTACTTTGATAACCGGCCTTCGTATACCATCGGGGTCCGGACCTCGCACTAGAAGAGCGATTGCGGATCTGGTGCGCCGTGTCGTAAGCGCCCGCCGTGGCGTTAGTCGGATTGCTGTGGTGGAATGGGTTCAGCAGTTTATTGAGGGACCAGACCGTTCGGAAGCCTCGGCACTGGTGGAAAGCGTGATCGATGCGCTGTGTGAGATCAAGGACGTCGGTTTCGGAACAACACTTGGCGAGCCAGTCCTCGTGGCTTTGCCCGTACGTCGTGTAGCGCTGCCTGACGGCAAGGTCGTTGCGATAGGAGATCATCGTATCGAGAGCGGCGCGGGTTCTGAACATCTGGTACCAGAAGTTGATGAGACCGCGACCGAGACTCTGATCGATTTTCTCGACTCCTTCGAAGGCCCGGCTTTCCTGACCGGGGCACCCGCTCTTTCTCCGAAGGGACGATGGATCGGCGATGGAGCAATGGCTTCAGCGCTTCGCAGAGCGCTTACATTGAGCGGCGTGTTCGATCCTGTGACCCTGGAGTGGTCAACGAGCGAAGTGAATGTCGCTTTCATCAATGATTGGTTCGGACTCGCGGATAATGCATCAAGCACGGAATCCACTTCGGGCCCCGATACAAGCCAACTGCGTGTGGCAAAAGCGGCCGCTGGTTCTCGCATGGTTGTTGAAGCCGGACCTGGTGCAGGCAAGACTCATGCTGCCTGCGAGCGGGTCATTGCGCTTGTACAGGACGAGGACCTTGCACCGTCACGCATATTGCTTCTCAGTTTCACTCGCGTTGCTGTTGCCGAGCTGAGAGCTCGCATTGCTCAGCGATTGCAGGATGTGCCAAATGTGGCGGCACTGCAGATCCGTACGTTCGACTCCTTCGCCGCGCGAATGCTTACGGCCTCGAATTCTACCTTTCCGGGTGGTTATGACGCCGCGATCCAGGCTGCGGCTCGACTTCTGAGGTCAGACGATCCGCTTGTGGCAGATGCGATTGGACAGCTGGAACACGTCATAATCGACGAAGCCCAAGACCTCGTCGGCGACCGAAAAGAACTTTGCGAAGCACTGGTGTCGTTGCTAGATTCCAGCTGCGGCATCACGGTTTTTGGGGATTTCGCGCAATCGATCTACGGATATCAGCAGCGTGACAAGTCTAGCTCGACATTTCTGACCGAAATCGCGCAGCGCGATGATTTTATCTCTGACAGGCTCGAGACGGACCACAGGACTAAAACAGTGGCTTTGCGGGAGATGTTCCGCGCTGTTCGAGGGACCTTGCGGGATGATCAAAGCGGATCTCGCGAGGGCTACTTCAACGTCCGAGAGCAGATCAAGGCTGCCGCACTCGAAAACGAAATCACCAAGTTCGCGGCGCATTCTTCAACGACAAGAGGGCTGATACTGACACGAAGCCGCCGAGGGCTTTTCACGGCCGCTGAAGCCATGAGGTCCACGGGCCGCCGATTCCGTCTCCGCCTGCCTGACCGCCCGCTGCGGATCGAGCCTTGGATTGGTGCCATTCTCGGCGCGCATCAGGCATCGGAGAGCATTTCGCGCGATGCATTCGGTGGCATGCATGAGATGCTTTTTCCGGCGGCTGTACGCGATGTCGATGAATCGTGGGAGATCCTGCTCGATCTCGATGGATCTGGTCGCGATAGCATAGTGGTGGGGCGCGTGGCCGACGGATTAACTGAGCCGCCGCTAGAACTACTCAGTGATCATGAGGGCAATGCAGGACCTTTGCTTTCAACGATACACGCCATCAAAGGTCGCGAGGATCAGCGGGTGATGTTGCTACTAACCCGAGCGCAGCACGGCGATACTGTAGACTGGGGCGAGGAAGCGCGTGCATTGTACGTCGGTGCGACCCGCGCGAGCACGGAGTTGCGCACTGGCTGGATCAGTCCGGTGAAGTTTTACACAACGGGAAAGCCTGAACGGTATTGGGCGGCCCGTTCTGATCATCGGTTGATCGAGATCGGCCTTGAGTCCGACCTTCTCGACTGGCGGGAGTTCCTTCATTCGGGGCATGTCATCAATGAAGCCGAAACAATTGCCAGAATCTGGCAGGCTTCGATCGAGGAACCCAAGGTTGTGGCAATTCCAGACTCCGAAGGCCGGTTGATCCTTCGGTTCGAGAACGAAGATGGATTTGCAATTGGCGCCCTTTCATCGGATTTTGCCGAAATGGTGCAGTCGATTAGGCAGGTCGCACCGGATGCCACCCCTCCAGAATTGATTTCGGGTATTTCGGTTGTGGGGGCAACCACCGTTGTTGTTCCGGGAAATGCTGGTGAATTGCCGGGGCTTGCGCTCACGCCCCTACTGGGTGGCTTTGCCCGGATCCCTCGCTGATCCCTTGGAATTACGGAGTACAAAGATGATTGATGTGCGCGATACCCTGCTTGAACGGATGAAAGTCGATCTGATCGGCCCGGAGGCCCCTAATGAACTGATTTCGGATCGGCCGACAGATCGGTATCTTACGGGGATTCTTTTTCCACCGCGCACCAGCATATCAGCTGAAGACGATGATGAGGCGAGTGATGCCGACGATGCAGAGGGCACCGGCACTGCGCTGGATGGTGTAAAGGCAGCTTCAACATTTCGCCCTAGTTCAGCGGGGCTGTCCTTTGCAGTCGGGTCAATTGGCGCGGCCCCCAAATTGCGGGTCAAGGTTGAAGGTGCGCGTTATCGGCCAGAGGGTGCCGAGGGTGACGAGGGAGCTTCGCGGACAGGGCGCGCTACGCACTGGCGCCGTGAACCCAAAATGGCGGAGATTGATCTCGACCTCGAAACTATGAGGGCACAGGCCGCTCCCAAGGTAAGTCTTGATGGCAGCGGCCTGCCGGGTGTCACGCTTCACTGTCGCGTGGCTCCCTGGGGAGAAATTCTCCTAATCACGCTAGCAATTACCAATGACTTGAAGCCTGCCGCGAAGAAAAGCCGTGCAGCAAATGAGGAAGCTACACTGTTTCAGGTTGCGCTTTCCGTCGAATGTGCAGAGGATTGTCAGTTCGTCCCGAAGCCTGATCGGGCGGGAGCCACCACCATGGACGATGACGGTCGATCTTCATCTCTGCTCTATCGTAATGTGCAGCAATGGGCCGTAGGGCATACCTGTTCAGCCATGTGGGACGAGCCGGATGATGGCACTGTCCAGAGCGTCATTACCAGCTGGTTTCCGGAAGCGATGGTTCATGTGATTAGCGCTGCGGGCGATAGCGAATTCCAGGACGAACATGTAAAGGCGCAGATGGGCGCTGCGTTTCTTGCCTCGCAAGAAACGGACGGACTTTGCAGTGGCCTGACAGCATTCGTCGATGCCTATGGATCATGGATTTCGAGAATGGAAGAACAGGTGCCGTTCCTCTCGGAACAGTTCTCTGACCAAGGCAATCTGCATATGCAACGTTGCCGTGCGGCCGAGACTCGAATGCGTGCGGGCATTGCTCTCCTTGAAAGCTCGCCCGAGGTTTTGGCGGCCTTCCGTCTCGCAAATACCGCCCTTGCGTTGCAATATTCGTGGCGGATAGATCCCGATCCGCCCGAACTTGTCTGGCGGCCCTTTCAGCTAGGGTTCGCGCTGCTAAGCCTCGAATCCATTGCCAATCCGGAATCGCCAGATCGAGAGACAATGGATCTGTTATGGTTCCCGACCGGCGGCGGCAAGACCGAGGCCTACCTGCTGTTGACCGCTTTCGCGATCTTCTTGCGACGACTTCGTGCGACTGGCGAACCTCTTGGTGCAGGGGTGACCACCTTCATGCGCTATACCCTCCGCCTGCTGACGATTCAGCAATTCGAGCGCGCTGCCGCCCTGATCTGCGCTTGTGAGATGGTCCGGCTTGGCAAGTTGGAGAAAGGTGCGGTCCAGCTGCCTGATCATTTCTTGACTGACGTGCCGATTTCGCTTGGGCTTTGGGTCGGTGAGGGTGCAACTCCGAATAGCTTGGCAGATGCCGAAAAGGCACTGGATACAGAAGGTGAAAGCTCTCCCGCCCAGTTGCGGAATTGTCCATGCTGTCATGGTGTTCTTGATTGGACCATTGCGGTCGACAAAACCCGTGTGGAGGTCAGATGCCGTTCAGGAACATGTGCTGTTGGACGCGCCCTCGGTCGGTTGCCGATATGGACGGTTGACGAGGATGTCTATCGCGAGCAACCCACCCTTGTGATCGGCACGGTCGATAAGTACGCGCAGATCACACGCAATCAGACCTCTGGCCGTCTGTTCGGCTTAGGGACTCCTGCGGCACCACCCGATCTGATCATTCAGGATGAGTTGCATCTGATTTCAGGGCCGCTTGGAAGCCTTGCCGGTCTTTACGAAACTGCGGTTGATGAAATGTGTCGCGCCCGAAGTGGGCATAGGGCCAAGGTGATCGGTTCGACTGCCACAATCCGTAGGGCGGAGACACAGATCAGTGCCCTGTTCGACCGCGGCTCGTTTCAGTTCCCACCACCTGGTCTCGACCATGCGAACTCCGGATTTGCCATTGAGAACAGAAAAGTTCCAGGCCGCCGATATGTTGGCGTAACAACTGTAGGAAGGTCGGCAAAGTTCACCCAGCAGGCGGTCGCAGCCTCGCTCTTGCAGGCCGCGACTGATCCCGCGCTCGGCGACGACAAACGCGATGGCTACTGGACTTTGGTAAATTACTTCAATTCGCTGCGTGAACTGGGTGGAGCGCTGGTTCTGATGCGAGACGACGTCGCACGAAGCGTGAAGGACTATGCCTCGCGCAGGGGAAATGAAACAGCGCGCGAAGCCGCAACTCAAATCGAGCTGACTAGCCGGGTCCGTTCAAGCGATATCCCGCGATTTCTCAAGGACCTCGAGCGGCACTGGAGTGATCCGGATCACATCGACATTGTCTTGGCGAGCAATATGATCTCTGTAGGAATGGACGTCTCGCGTCTGGGTCTGATGGTGGTAAATGGTCAACCGAAAACAATTGCTGAGTACATTCAGGCAACGAGCCGAGTCGGCCGCAGTCAAAAGGCTCCCGGACTGATCATAACGCTCTTCAACGCCGCTAAATCCCGTGACCGCAGTCGCTATGAGACCTTTGCCAGCTGGCATCGCAGTCTATATCGCGATGTCGAAGCAACGAGCGTGACTCCTTTCGCTCCACGGGCTCGAGATCGAGCATTGCATGCGCCATTCGTTGCAATGATACGCCACCTCGTCGATGGGATGGCCGACCCCGGAGTAATCGAGCAACATCAGCGCGAGGCCGAGGCCCTTCTAGACAAGGTCATAGAGCGAGTCGAAAGAATCGATCCCGCCGAAGCAGTTGATGCGCGCAAACAACTCAACAAGTTTCTAGATGACTGGTTCGATCATCACGGCCTGAAGGATTATTGGAGCGACTACGGAGACGCACTTCTCACGTCAGCAGAGGCGGCCGCGGTCCGTGGGAACAAGGCCCGTTTCGAAAAGCAGAAACCTACGCCAAACTCCTTGCGCTCGGTCGAGGCGTCAACGTCGTATGTTCTGCTTGAAGGTGGACAAGAAAGGGGTCCGAGGCAATGAAACCCATTGGCAAGATCCGCCGCAGTCAGGTCCTTACGGGCAACGGCCCGGGGGCGATTATCGATTTTCGTGGAGAAGATGGCGCACCAATTTCCGTAGTCGCGGCTGGACTCGAGGCATGGGACCAACTTTCCATCAAGAAAGGCCTGTTGAACGACCAGCGCATTCATCACGAGCCCTTGCAGGCGCGGCTGCAGGTCAACGGCTTCAGACTGCCTCCTGTGGGAGAGGAAAAGGTCGGTAAGGACAAAAGGCCCCGTTTGGTGCCTTCCTATCGTTTTCCGGATTGGCATGTCTGTCCAAAGTGCAATCTTCTGCAGCGCAGCAGGTTTTGGGGTGCCGAGATTGGGAAGCCTGAACTTTGGTGCCCGACCTGCAGCAGCGGGCGCGATCGGCGCATAAAGAAAGTTTACGCAGTTCCTGTACGATTTGTCGTCACCTGTCCCGCTGGTCACTTACAGGACTTTCCATGGATGTCATGGCCCAGGCACTCAGAGTCTTGCTCGCGGAAGAAAGCCCTGAAGCTGATCGGTGATGGTGCTGGCCTCAAGGGGCTCAGGGTCCATTGCACTGAATGCAAGTCCGAGCGCGACCTTGACGGCGCCCTGTCACCTTCCGCGCACGCCAACCTGAGATGCGACGGAAAGTCACCATGGCTGAAACTACCAGCGACTGGTTGCAACCATCAGCCTGTTGCAATCCAGCGCGGCGCGTCAAACGCTTATTTCCCAGTGATCGCATCGGCGCTGGATGTTCCACCATTCGGCGGCTCATTCAGAGATATGCTGGAAGATTTCTGGCCAGATCTGGTTGCATTGGACGACCGATCTCAGCTTCCCGACTATGTTCGGAAGCGAATTCACCCAAATTGGCCAGACCCTGATGTCACGTCAGAAGAATTGACATCTCGGATCATGACGCTTCTGAAGATGCTGGACGAGAAGACTGGCGACCTACGGCCAAACGAGCATCTCATGTTGTGCTCGGGCGGACCAGACAACGAGGCGTTTGCCGAGTTTCAAGTCAGACCTCAACTTCTTCCTCACGAAATGAATGGCTTGCTGGACCATGTCGTGTCGGTAGAGCGTCTTCGCGAGGTTCGGGCTCTGCAGGGTTTCACGCGATTAAGCCCCGTTGAGGCAGGAGATAGCAGTTCATTCATCGCTCCACTTTCGGAAAGGAAGTTGAACTGGTTGCCCGCGATAGAAGTTCGAGGCGAGGGAATCTTCATCAGCTTCGAAGAGCCTCAGGTCATCGAGTGGGAGAACAGACCCGAAGTCATAGCGCGAGCCGCTGACGCGCATTCAGCAGCAGAGCGCTCTTGGAAAGAGCACAACAGCGAAGAGCGCCCTTTTCCACTTACGATCTCAGCGCGCTTCTTATTGGTACACACAACCGCGCATGCTCTCGCAGAGCGCCTGTCGCTAGACAGTGGATACTCCACAGCTTCTATCCGCGAAAGGCTATACGTTTCGCCGGGCCCGGGTGGGATGTGCGGCTTTCTTCTGTACACGTCGGCCCCAGACTCTGATGGAACACTAGGGGGACTGTCCCGCAAGGGACGAACGAGCGAGCTAGGCCCAATACTCCTTGCCGCATTGCGGGACCTCGAATGGTGTTCGTCTGATCCGCTCTGCAGTAGTGGTATTCTCTCCCTTTCCGAGGGCTCCGGTTCTGCCGCTTGCCATTGCTGCACGTTTATCCCCGAAACTTCCTGCGAGCATTTCAACAGGCACTTGGACCGCGGAATGCTTGTCGGTAAGCCGGATCAGCCAGAAATTGGTTTTTTTCGGGCTCTGCTTGAAGGGAAGATTTGACGATGGCACGGGTCTATCCGAAGCAGCTGCCCAAGCATGTTCTTGAAAACCCAAAGTTGTCATCAGAGGTCCGCGTCTATGAGCGTATCCGTGACAAGGTACCAGGCGACTTTACCTGCTATTACTCGCGGTCATGGCATGAAGCCGATGATCATGGTGCCGAGTTTGATGGTGAGGCAGACTTCATAGTTGCACACGCAGAGTACGGCCTGCTGTTTCTCGAAGTGAAGGGAGGGCGTGTCAGTTGTCGTGAGTCAGACGGCCAGTGGCTGACCGAGGACCGGGATGGCTTCAAATTCAAGATCAAAAGCCCGATAGCACAGGCGCGCAGCAGCAAACACCACTTCCTCAAGCGTCTGAATGAAAACAAGAGGCTCGGACGACGCTTCCTTCGTGTTCGGCACGGTGCAATTCTTCCCGGAAGTGCACGGCCGAAACGTCCACTTGCGCCGGATGCGCCGCTTGAGATCGTTGCGTTTGGCGACGATATGGAAAATCTCGACAAGTGGATATTGCGCCGCATGACCGAAGGCGGCGATCCGAGGGAAAAGCCTCTCGGCCTTGATGGATTGAGGGCGCTGGAGGAGCTGCTCGCAAGCCACTTCGAGTTGCGGGCACATGTTGGCTTCAGCCTTGCCGATGACGCGATGACTATAGATCGGCTCACGGGGGAACAGGCATGGATTCTTGACTCCCTGGAGGACAACAGGGAGATGGCCATATCCGGCGGTGCAGGTAGCGGGAAGACAGTGCTGGCGATCGAGAAGGCTATAAGGTGCGCGGCCGAGGGCCGCCGCACCCTCTTGACCTGCTTCAATGCACCGTTGGCCAATCACCTACGCGACGTCTGCCAAGACAATGAATTCCTTGTAGTTGCCAGCTTTCACTCGCTTTGCCGTTCGCTTGCAATAAAAGGGGGAGTCGTGTTGCCCTCGAATGCTGGTCAAGCGCTGTTTGACACCCATCTTCCGGAAGCACTGGTCGAAGCGATAGGTAACAATCCAAATCTCGGCTTTGATACTATTGTGGTGGACGAAGGACAGGATTTCCGTGACTCTTGGTTGAATGCACTCCGGCTTGCCCTGAGGGACATAGATGAGGGACGTTTCTACGTATTTTACGACGATAATCAGCGCTTGTTCTCTCCAGAGGATGGGTTCATTTCCGCCCTGCCGAAGTCATCGATCGCGCTCACTCGAAATCTTCGAAACACAAAACGGATTCACGAGCTCATGTCTAAATGGTATGAAGGTCGGCGTAGCACTGCGGCAGGGCCCGAAGGGGAAGTCATAGGCTTGCTCGAGTGCCGAAGAAGCGAAATGGCGATGGAGCGCGTAAACGAGCGCATTGCGCAACTATTGCGCTCAGGACAAGCCAAACCTGGACAAATTGCCGTGCTTACTGGCTCCGGCTCAACATCGATGGCCGCGCCAGAAAAGATCGCGGGGATTCCAACATGCCAATCCGACGAAATACACCCCGACCACATTGTTTTTGATACTGTGCGTCGCTTCAAGGGATTGTCTCGCCCATGCGTCTTTCTCGTTGGGATTGAGGAGCTGACCGACCCCGAACTGATCTATGTTGCCACCAGCCGGGCCAACGTCTTGCTAGAAATGGCGGGAACGCCTGAGGACATCGCTCGGATGATGCAGAATACCGTGGATACTTACTGAAATCGACGACATTTCCGACCGTGCTTGGTCAAAGTTATTCGGAAAACCATTTCCGAAATCAGTCAAAAAGATCGTTTCGAATCCGATCCGACGCCCTGTTGTCCTTGGCTCTTGACGCGCTTTTATCGGAAAGCGCAGTCAGAAGAAGATGAGAGATCTGCCGAGCAAGAAACGGCGGCACCGCGTTTCCTACCTGGACGTACTGCTGTGTCCGGTTGCCGAGAAAGAGGTAGTCGTCGGGGAAGGTCTGCAGCCGAGCAGCCTCGCGCACGGTCAGGCTGCGGCACTGCATCGGATCGGGATGTATGAAGTAATGTCCATCCTTGGAGATATGGCTCGTTACCGTAGTCGCTGCCGCGTCGGCCAGCTGGACTCGAAATCGGTCATTGAAGACGCCGCTGTGCCAGTTCCGATGATCTGGGCTGAGCGCGAGGGGAAAATCGGCGGCCTTTGGGCTATAGCCGCTCACTGCTCCGAACACAGCGGCGAACAGATACCGTCCCAGATCCGAGGGCATGTGTCCGCGCGTCTCATGTTGGGCAACAGCACGCAGGTTCGGCCGCTCGAGCCAACGCAGCAGTTCATCGTTCGAGGTGCCATAGCCATCCGGCAGGCATGACGCCGTCCGACGGCTCGGCGCGCCCGATTTCATTCGCTTGGCAACGGATGAGAACGCCTCCCTAAGCGGGCCGTCCTCCTTACCCTTATGGATGCTCGCCAAGAGTTTCGCCGCTTCGACAACCTCGTTTCGCCAAGCCGATGAATCGTCTCGACCACGACTAATGCCGCTGCGCAGGTCCGGCATAGTCCCGATCACGTCACTGACCGTTCGCGTCAGGCCCGAGACGGCAATCTCGGCGCGCGCAGCCTTGCCCGCAAGGTCGGACCGAATTCCGACGATGATCACCCTGTGGCGTCGCTGCGGAACCCCGAACTCTTCGGCGCGCACAATGAAATCTGACGGTCGCGCTGCTTCTTGCAGGCTGGCTTTTCCATCTTCCATCCGAACAGTCAGCAGCTCGTAGTGATGACCGTGGCCCGTGCCGAGCGAGGACAGATCCTCCATCAGCATCTCGAAGACAAGTCGGCTTTCGACAGTCGAGGACAGCATGCCCTTGACGTTTTCCATCACGAAAGCGGCGGGACGAAGCCTGTCGAGCACGCGGATGTACTCTCGGAACAGGTAATGCCGCTCATCCTCTTCAGGCACATAGCCGATCTTGCCCTTGGCCCGGGCGCGCCCCACCAGGGAATAAGCCTGACAGGGCGGTCCGCCAATCAGAATCGTATCGTCATAGTTTTTGCTCAGCTTCGCGATGGCACCGTCAATCGCCGTCGCAGCTGACTCAGTGCCGAGTTCGAGTGCACGAGCCTCATCAATGGCAAGCTGCCACGCTTCGGCGTCGACTGCTGACCAATCCGGCTCGGGGACAAGCCCCGCATGGAAATCGATGAACTGGTCGGGCAAGGTGCCGTGAAGAGCCTGGTATTCACGAAGGAACGCGCGCAGCGTCAGGGTGCGATGGGCCGATGCCTCCTTCTCGACCGAGATGCCGATCCGGAACGGCGCATGTCCGTCCTCGACGAGGGAGGCAAAGCCCTCGCCAAGTCCGCCTGGACCGGCGAACAGATCGACAATGCCGAAAGTGGCTGACAAATCAGGCTCCTGACGAAATTCATTCAGTCGGTGTATACTAGGTTCCAGATCGAAGACCAGGGTGCACGTGACCGATATCGTAGACAAACAGACCCGCTCCCGGATGATGGCCGGGATCAAGGGGAAGGACACGAAGCCCGAACTGGTGCTTCGGCGGGCACTTCATGCGCGCGGCTTCCGTTACCGGCTGCATTCGAAAAATGTCCCCGGGCGACCTGACCTCGTGTTTCCGAAACATCACGCAATCGTCTTCGTGCATGGCTGCTTCTGGCACCGCCCATGAGGGCTGTCGTTACACAACCACTCCATCGACGCGACCCGAGTTCTGGCAGGCGAAGTTCGACGCAAATGTAATCCGAGACGCCGCCATACGGGACGAGTTGATAGAGGCAGGATGGAGGGTCGCAACGGTGTGGGAGTGTTCACTGCGCAAGACCGACCAATTGGCGGCAACGGTTGGGCTTCTCAGAACCTGGCTGCTCTCGGATAACGGGCAGCTTGAAATTGGCGAAAAGGATATCAAGCATTCTGAGTGATCGATACTCTGCAGACTGCGCTGAAGACCAAGATGCGCTCACTCTATCTGCAGCCGCGCGCCTGATCTCGAATAGCGGCGTAATCACCCATCATCTCGAGGACGGCCGATCCGTCCGGCAGTCTCGCCAATTCCTCGGCTGCCCTCGCCTGAAACCCCCGACTGTATTCCACGACCGGCGGACATGCTGCCACGCCGTTCGTTTCAAAACCCGCCGTCGCGCAGCCGGTCAACCAGCTCGTCACGATCACGAGGGCGGCGAGCCGCCGCCTCCAACATCCTGCGTTGGGCATCATTGGCCTTCTCCGTGGTTTCAAGGCGTTCGGCGAGGCGGCCTGTGCGTTCGCCGGAACGACGGAGTGCGAGCAGGAACAGGAGCACCGAGAGCGCGATGGCGCCGTAGCTGAGGGCGGCCCGCATCCGCGGGCTGGCGACCATCCCGCCGAGCAACGTGGCGATCATCGCTGCCCCCGTTTCCAATCGTCGAGACGCGCGTAGATCGTGACAGCGATGCCGCCGAGGGCGACCGCGATGAACACCCAGCGCAGGGTATCGAGGTACGGGACGAGCGGCAGGATGGCGGTCTGGGTCTCGGCGAGGACGCTCTGCGCCACCTCGACGCCCGCAGCACCCAACGTGGCGACACCGGCCGCCCCGCCGCCCTTCATGGTGCGGCTGTCGGCCAGCACCTCGCGCGCAGGCGGCGTGTCCTCGGCGAAGGCCGTCGCCCGGACCGGAAAGCGTTCACCCCACTGGCGTGCTGGGCCAAGATCGACATGGATGAAGCCCGAGCGCGGATAGAAGCCGAACCCAAGGAAGCCGACGGCGCGTGCCGCCGCCTCAAATGCAACGGGGTCGTGGTTTGACATGGCAATGTCGAAGGCCGCGCCGTCCATGTGCTTCGAGCGGGTTGCGCCGCCGACGGCACGATTGTGCTCCGGGCTGCGATAGGCGGAGCGGACGATCAGCGGCTTACCCAGCTGGTCACGCAGCGCCTGCAACTTGTCAAGCGCGGGCTCGTTGATCAGCAGCTTACCGGTGCCCCGGCAGGCAATTTCGGCGGGCGAGAAGTTGGTCCAGCGCCAGGCACTTTTTGGCAGGTCGCGCCAATGGTCGTAAAAGGTCGTGGTCATGGTTTCCTCCAAAAACGAAAAAACCCGCCACATGGGCGGGTTCAGGTTGGTGCGTGAATTGTCGCGATGGGCGGCTACGGACCGCCGCCGAAGATCTTCAGCTTGATCGCGATTCCGGCCAGCAGAGCCAGCATCACGCCGGTGGTGATCATGCGGACGGCGATCTGCATGGCCGTGCGGCGCACTAGCCGGATGCAGTCGAGCAGCGATCGCAGATCACGGATATCGAGCGCCGCTTCTTCACCATCGAGGCCGACATCTGCGAGCGCCCGCTTGGCGCCTTTCTCGGCAGCGCGTGCCAGCATGGCCTCGAACTCAGCATCGGGCATGCGCACGAAACCCTGATCGGATCGGGGTGGTGTCATGGTCAATCCTCCCACCGATCAGCCGACCTTGCAGCCCCAGAAGGACGTGTGGTCGGCGGCGAAATAGCCGTCCGCGGCCCGGAAATACCCCTGTAGTTCAACGGTGTCGCCTGCAGTCAGCGGCACCATGGTTTGCAGCCAGATCGCAGTGGCCAGCGAAACATGGGTGGCGGAGATTTCGCCAAGGGAGCCGCGGATTTCCGTCGTGCCATTCAACACGAGCCGCCCGCGCATCCTCGCCGTCGCGCTGGCGTTGATCTTGTAGAGCAGCGTTGCGCCGAAGAGGTAGGTGCCGTCCACGGGGCAACGAAGTAGTTGTTGGCCGTGTCGAAGGCGCCCTGATCGTTGTAGTCGGTGTTGTTGAGGCCGATCTTCGTCCAGGTTCCGACGCCCACGTAGTTGTCGTAGTTGGTCCAGGCCTTGAAGCGCGGCAGTCGGGGCTGGTCGACGATACCATTGGTATTATCGACGCTCACCCCGTCGAAGAAGGTGCTGCCGTCTGCCGAGACCGCCAGCCGGAAGCGGTCCGAGCCGAAGAGCCCGACCAGCGCCTTTGTCACGAAGTTGGTCTGGAGCGTCAGCCCGAGATCGTCGGCGGCGTTCTCCTTATTCATCGTGTAGAACAGATCGCCGGTCCCGCCTTCGGCGACGGTCTTCGCCGTCCAGAGGGCCGCGTTGAGCTTGGCTGAGAATGGGTTCGACGCATCCGCGGTGGTGCCGAGCCCCAGCAGCGCGAGGTTCTGCAGAGCGTCCGGGGTCGAACCGACCCAGCCCGCACCGGCGTAGACCAACAGCAGACCTTCGTCTTGGACCCATACGCGCCAGCCAGTCCGCGGCGTCAGGCGGAGCCAGACCCCATCCGTAAACAGCGCGACGTTTAGGTCCCATCCCGCCCAGTCGCCGGTGCCACCGTTTGCGACGATATAACGGTCGCCATCGGCCGGGCTGCCGGGCGGCGCTGTCAGGTCGCGATCGAGCACGGAGAGCTGCACGAGTCCGTCGAGCAGCCGCAGGGCTTCGTTGTGAGTGACATGCTTCTGGGCCTGCGCCGTGAGGATGTAGGGCAGTAGCAGATTGGTCGTGGTGTCGGACATGGGTTGGCCTTCAGAAGGTTAGCGTGACTGTTTTGGCCGCACCCCGCCCGATCAGGGCGGAGAGCTGGAAGATGCGGATTGTCAGCGTGTCACCTAGCTCGAGCAGCGCGCCCCAATCGGCCGTTTGCTGAGCGGCCGTGTAGACCGCGCTGATCGCGGTGGTGGTCAGCGTGCGCTTGACCGTTGCGCCGTCGATGAGTTCGACCTCGTAGGCTTCGACCTCTTCGATCAGCGGCACCTCAACCGCACCCCAGCTGTCGGCCGTGAGCGCGCGGGACCGTCTTGTCCAGCGGATCGTCAGATCGCCCGGCGTGCGCGGTCTGCGCCATGGCTGCTCGACATGGGCGACCGAAAAGGGCAGCAGCCCAGCGCCCTCGGGGGTGAAACTGGCTGCGACATAGGTCTCATCACTGACGGACCGGCTTGCGGGACCAACGCGCCAGTTCCAGGGAAGCCCGAGATCGGCCTCGGCGATTGGCAGCGATGCCAGTGCGGTGTCCAGAACCACCACCCGCGCGCCTGCGGGCGCGGGGGTGGCCATCGCGTCCTCGGTGCCGCGCTGGCCGCGCAGCAGGCGCGTCAGGCTGTAGCGGCCCGGCGCGATCAACTCGGCCGCGCCCGCCTGCATGATCTCCCATGTGCCGGGCGAACTCTCGATGGCCAGCACATTGGCCCCGCCGAACAGCATCAGGTCGGTGACGCTTTCCAGCGTGCCGGACAGCAGATCAACCACCAGCACATTGCCGAGATCAAAGCGCGAAATCGGCCCCGCATAGAAATCTGAGACCAGCATCCCGATCTGGGCGCGACCGCCGAACGTCGTCAGCAACTCGAACCCGTCCGTCGACGGACTGCGGAACACCGCCATCTCACCGGGCCACGGCACGGCGTGCGCGGCGACCAGCGGCCGATGCGCGGGCTGATCCTCGGTGAGCTGCGGCAGATCCATGAGCAGCGCCTCGGGCGCGCCGAACACCACAGCTTTTGACAGGGACGATGGGCGTGGTGCTCCGGGTGGCAGATCGTGGGCCTCGCGATCCTGACGGACCGCTTCGATCCCGCGCGCCTCCGCATCTGCGATGGAGATAAGCCGCAGCGGGATGTGCCGACCGTCATGGATCAGAGTGACGACGTCCGCCGGATCCAGCGCCAGCCGTGAGGGCGGCAAGCGAAACGCTGCCGTCTCCCGCCCGGTCCATGCTTCCATGAGCGCACGGCGGCAGCGTCGCTCGGCCTCCTCTGGCGGGACCGCCATGGGGAAGCTTTCCGAGGCGATGCGGGTCGTATCCACCGTGATCCGGCGCGCCTCGACGAGGGCGGCGTCGTAGTCCTCGTCGGCCCGCGCGACCTGCCATTTCAGCGCCTGCGGCAGTTCGGTCTCCTGGCCGCGGGTCAGTTCCAGCAAGTCGCCCTCGCGGGCGGCGACCAGATCGTCGGGCGCAAGGGTGGCGACCGAGGCCCGGCCGCGCATGATGAAACGAATGACGCCCTCGGTCTCCACCGCGTCGAAGCCGAAATGCCGCGAAAGCGTGGTGATCGAGGCGCGCGGGGATTCCAGTGCGCCAATCGCATAACCTTCGATCGCGCCCCATAGGCCGGTGACGTCGATCCGAGCCTCGGGCATTCCCGCACGCACGCAGAGATGCCGGACCAGCGCGGCCAACGACACCGCACCGAGCCGTCCGGTCAGCCAGTGACCGAGCCGCCAGTTCGAACCGTCTGTCCACACGTCGGACAGAGCAGGAAAGAACGGAAACGGCCGGGCATCCCAGGTCCAGGCGGCGCATTCGGGCACATGCACCATGCGTCCGCCATAGACGGGATTGTTCCCAGTATCACCCCACCAGAGATATGTCGCCTCGAGATAGGCGCGCTGGATGGCGTCGTCGCGCCAGCCGCGCGAGAAATGCGGCGTGAAGCTTTCGGACGATTTCGGGTCGAAGAAGACGTTCGGCTGGTTGGTGCCCCGGTCGATGGCGGGACAGCCGAGTTCGGTGAACCAGATCGGCTTGGACTGAGCCACCCATGCCGTCGGTGTCCCGCCCTCGACTCCATCCGGACGGTCGTGTCGTAGTGTGCGTTCGACCACCAGGCCTGCAAATCTTTGTATCGGAAGACCCATGGCTTGCTGGCGGCCCCATCCGTGATCGGCGTTCGCACCTGCGCCGACCGATCAGCGGATGAGGCGTAGAACCAGTCGAAACCTTCGCCGCCCGCGATGTTCGCCTGCAAGTAAGCGCGATCGTAGATCGCGGGCCAGCCTTCCTCACCATCCGCGTGCCCGAACCCGTCGCGCCAGTCCGACAGCGGCATATAGTTGTCGATCCCGATGAAATCGATCTCCGGATCGGCCCAGAGCGGGTCGAGGTGGAAGAACACGTCGCCAGAGGTATCGCCCGGCTGGTGCCCGAAGTATTCCGACCAGTCAGCGGCATAGCCGATCTTCGTCCCGAACCTGAGGATGGAGCGCACATCCGCGAGCAGATCCCGATAGGCTTGGACCGCCGGATAGCTGGATGGCCCAGAACGGATCGTCGTCAGCCCCGGCATTTCTGTCCCGATCAGGAATGCATCGACCCCGCCCGCCGCTTTGCAGAGGTGGGCATAGTGCAGCACCATGCGGCGCAAGCCCCAATCGCCGGAGGGTCCGGTCCAGCTGACGCTTTCGCCCGAGACGTTGAAACTGCCGGGCGTCGCGGCACCGAACAGCGCCGCGACCTGTGTGGCGGCCGTGGCAGTCTTGTCCACCGTCCCGGCGTATCCCGCCGCGGGCGAACAGGTGATCCGCCCCCGCCAGGGGAATGCGGGCTGACCCGTAAGGGCGGCGTTGTCCGAATATGGGGTCGGCAGCGCATTGTCGGGCGGCACGTCCATCAGGATGAAGGGATAGAAGGTGACGCGCAGCCCGCGGGCCTTCATCTCCTTGATCGCCTGCACCACCGCAAAATCAGCAGGAGTGCCGCCATAGATCGGACGGTCCTGAGCGTCGCGGCTCACAAGCATGGCATTGGTGCGGCTGACGCCATTCACGGACCAGGCCGACGGCGTGGTGGTCTTCTGCAACACCTCAACGCCGGGGCGCACCTTGCAAGAGCCCGCCCGCAAATCGTCGCCGAACCAGGCGACCAGGAGGCTGACGCTTTCGACCTTGGGCGCCATGGCTTGCAGCCGGTCCAGTGCTACCACCATGTCGGCGGTATCGGTCAGCGCGTTGAGGTTCTCAGGCTCGGACGATCCGCCCCCGCCTTTGCGAATACCCTGCGTGGCATAAGCGAACTCGCCGGATGCCGGGATCATGGTGACCGCCTGAGTTAGCCCCTCCGCCGTGTCCGGATTAGCCAGCGGGCGGAACACTTCGAAACTCAGCTGTGGAATCCGGTTGCCGTAATTCCCAAGCGGTAGGTCCTCGAAGACGACATAGGCGGTGCCGCGGTATGCTGGCGTGTTCGCTGCACCCATCTTCGCGGACATGAACGGATCGGTCGTCTGGCTCTCATCGCCCGGGTACCAGCGCCAGGTGATCCCGGCGGTGTCCAGCAGCTTGCCGTCGGCCCAGATGCGGCCAATGCCCGTGATCGGTCCCTCGCAGAGCGCGACCGCGAAGCTCGCATAGTAGAAATACTCGGTCGTCTTGACCTTGCCGCCACCCCCGCCGCCCTTGCCGCCACCCCCGCCGCCCTTGCCGCCGCCTTGTGTGGTGGTCCTGGTCTCCTCGCGGAAATCTGTCGCCCAGACAATATTGCCGCCGATCCGCATGCGGCCATAGAGGCGCGGAATCACCGCACCTTCAGTGGCCGAGGTGATGCGCAGGTTGTCCAGACGTGCGCCTTCGATCCGCTGGGTTGGTGCCAGTGACGAGATAATCCAACTGTCGACGACAGAGCCAATAGTGGAGCCAATGAAGCCACCGATGGTGGCGGCACTGACGCCGAGGATCGCGCCGCCAATACTGCCACCAATGGCAGCGCCAGCGGCACCGAGAACGAGGGTCGCCATGGGATGATCTCAGCGTTGCGGGAACAGGAAGGCAAAGGCGATGCGCCGCCGCCAGGAGGGAGTGAGCGGTTCCTCAATCACGCCGAGGCGCTCGTAGGCGTGGAGGAAACTGTCAGGGCCGGTCAGGATCCCGACATGCTTGGCGATGGCGCGTGGCATCATCCGGAATAGCACCAGTGCGCCGGGGCCGACCTCGGCGGGCGGCACCTCGATCATCATGGCCCGCGCCCCATCCGCCAAAACCTCGCGCGGGCCGGTCTCGCCCCAGTCGCGGCTGTAGGGCGGGATCGGGAACGGCTCGGGGCCGACGACCTCGCGCCAGACGCCTCGGGCGAGGCCAAGGCAGTCGCAGCCGACGCCGCGCAAGCTGGCCTGATCGTGATATGGCGTGCCAAGCCAAGCGCGCGCGGTTGCAATGACCCGCGCGGGATCCGCTGCAACGACCGGGGACATCACAATACGCCCCCTTCGTGTCCGCCATCTTTGTTGGCGTAGCGCAGAATGGCATCTTGGCCGGGAATATGGGGAAAGCCACGGAAGTTGGCGGTGTTAGCGAACTTCGCGCCACAGGTCTCGATCCGCTTGTCGCAGCCCGCACGGACAATAAAGGCGTCGCCCTCAGCGATGGGCCGCACCGGTGCTTCGAGCAGTGTTAGCCCCGCGTCACCATCGATGACATCATGGGCGATCACTTCCGCGCGCCGCCCGGCATTCGTGCCGTTTGTCCATTCGACCGTGCCGAAGGTGAACCAGCCGGACGGGAAACTGCTGAGCCCTGATGCTGTGAAGGCCCGGTCGCGCAGTAGATCAATGACGCCACCCATGCTCTTGAACGCGGAGTTCTCCAGATCGATGCCGCAACGGGCGTCGCCGAGGGCGGCATCGCAGGTCGCCTGGAAGGTCCGTCCCACCGTCTGCCCGAGCACGTGAGCCAATGACCGAACCTCGGCGACGAAGGCCAGCCGCCCGCGTTGGATCTGGCCGATGGCGCCGCGTCGCATCAGCACGCGTTGGCCGGTGTCCGCCCAGTTCACCCGCCAGACCTCCACCTCGACGTTGTCCCAGCGGCCATCCAGAATGTCGGTCTCGGTGATCCGGTCGGAGGTCAGAACGCCCTCAGCATCCTGCGCGTCGACCGACAGGTCCGAGCCCGAGCGTACCTCTGAAGCCGTCAGCCCGCTTGTGTGGATGCCGCCCGGATTGCAAGGACATTTTGAACCTCTTTGAACATGTGATCGAGTGCGCGCTTGTGTCAGGCCTCTGTGTGCGGCTCTTAACAAGCGCTGCGGGCCGGGATGGTGGTTCGCGGGCCGGGTCCAGTACTTTTCACCGGGCTCGAAGCCCTACGCGTATCGCTGGTTTTCCCTGCCCCGATCCGATCGATCAGTTGTCCATTTGGCTCATGCCTTCCTCGCATCCCCAACATCCGGCGTCTGATAGCGGGCGTTACGCCGCCGCCAGAGCCGGATCCCGGTAACTTTCACCTTTCGTCAGCATCGCCCAGATGCGCCGCGCCATCTTGTTGGCCAGTGCGATGGCCACGAGGATGCGCGGTTTTCTAAGCATGAGCTTTCCGAGCCACGTGTCTTCGGGGATGCCGCGCCGACAGGCACCGACCATCGCGGCCATAGCGCCGACGATCAGCAATCGCCGGATGTCATGCTGACCGGCTTTGGAGACCTTACCCAGCCGCGACTTGCCGCCCGATGAGTTCTGGCGCGGCACCAACCCCAGCCAGGCGGTAAAGTCGCGGCCGCGCCGGAACGTTTCCATCGGTGGCGCAAACGCCTCAACGGCCATGGCGGTGATCGGGCCGACGCCCGGCATGGTCTGCAGAAGTTTCGCCCAAGGGCTTTCCTTCGACAGCTCGGCGATCTGCGCGTCCAGCGCTGCGATTTCGACACCGAGGCCCTCGATCTGCCGCAGAACGCCGCAACATGCGGTACGCGCGGCGGCGGGCAGATCGCTGGTCTCGTCCTCCAGCACCGCAGCCAGCTTCGGCAGGTTCTGCAGCCCGACCGGGGCGATGTAGCCGAATTCGTAGAGATGCGAACGCAGCGCATTGACCAACTCGATCCGCTGCGCGATCGCCTTCTGGCGAACGCGGAACACCACGGCGCGGGCCTGCTGCTCGGCGCTCTTGGGTTCGACGAAGCGCATGTGCGGTCGGGTCGCAGCCTCGGCGATCGCCTCGGCGTCGGTTGCATCGTTCTTTTGCCTCTTGACGTAGGGCGTGACGTATTGCGGCGAGATCACCTTCATGGCATGGTCGAACTTCGCCATCTCCCGCGCCCAGTAATGGGAGCCCGGACAAGCCTCCATCGCCACCATGCACGGCGGCTGCGCCGCCATAAATCGCTGAAACTGCAGGCGCGTGAGTTTCTTGCGAAACACGACCGATCCGTCCGCTGCCGCCCCGTGCAACTGGAACACGTTCTTTGCCAGATCGATCCCGATGATGGTAACTTCTTCCATGGATGCCGTCTCCTATCCTGTCTTGTGCTTTCGACATCACAAGCTTGGCACATTGCGATGCCGTTGGGGGAGCGCGGCATCCACCCCATCTTTTCAGCCATTGGAATGATCCATCTGTTCGTTGAGTTTGGTGACCATCACCGCTTCGATGACGGGCAACAGTTCAGCTGCTGCGGCAGGTGGCACGCCGAGTGCATCGGCCAGCGCCAGCGCCGCCGACATGTCCCAGCCGACAACTGCGCCGGGAAGCACACGCAGCTGGCCGCCGAGACGGCCGACGAGGTCCCAGACCTGCCAGCCCTCGAATGTCAAAGGCTGGTTCAGCCGCGTCGGGCAGTCCGGGCAGGCTTGCGCGCAGGCTTGGCAGTATCGATCGCCCCCACCGAAGGACCATTCAGCGAGGGCGCGGAGACGTTTTTTTCTTGTTCCAGCAGCAGGCCCTTGGAAACGTAGGTCAGCTGAAAGGCCTCGAATATCGGCCAGATGTCGAGAAGCGCGTCGATGGCCTCCGGGCTCGGGTTGATCGGATTGCCATCGGCGTCACCGATGCCTTCCCTAGACAGCACCGCCCGCCGCGCCAGCGCCTTGGCGAAGGCAACCGCGCGTTCTTCGTCGGAAGCCTCGTCTGGGACAGCCTCCACGCCGGGATCGCTGCGCGTTGCCACCATCAGTGCGGTGGTCAGCGGGCGCAGCTGCACCCGCACATCCGGCGCGAGGTCGTGCCAGCGGGGTGCATTCGTCAGATCGAGCGTTAGCATCAGTAAATCTCCACATCGTTCACGAGGGTTGCGGTGCACATTCGGCCGACGGTGCTATCGCGAGCCGCCTGCCAGTCGAACGTCGCCTGCACGCCCTGCGGCCCGGAAATCTCGATCCGGGGCCGCGGCAGGTAGACGGCGTGCACGGTGAAGGTGAAGCTTTCGCCCGATGGCAGCATATAGGCGAATTCCAACTCGCAGGGATCGCCGTTGATCGCCTGTGTCACCAGCGTCTGATCAGCGAAGCGGACCTCGATGGAGCCGGTCAGCGCGGCGATGGAGGGGTCTGGCCCGTCAATGCGACCATCCGAACGAATGGTCTCAATGCGGTCGAGGTTGTTGGCATATGGCTGCGGGACCGGGCGGAAGTATCTGACGATATTGGAGAAAGTTGCCTACACTATCCAGCCGACGAATGGCGTCATGCAACTCCAACTCACCGGAGAAACTCATGACCAAACAAGATCCCATTCCCGCCCGCCTGGCCGCGCTCAGGACCACGTCGACGCCAGACCTGAAGCAACAATGGCGCGACCTATTCGACAGCGAGCCGCCGCCGTTCAATCGTCGCTACCTCGAGAGCCGCCTCGCGTACCGCATCCAGGAGCTGAGCTATGGCGGGCTTAAACCGGATACTGTGAAACGGCTGGAAGACCTGGGGGAACAGCTCGACGGCGGCGACCGCAAGAAGAGCCGCATCCGCGCTGACCTGAAGCCTATTCTTGGCACGCGGCTGATCCGTGAATGGCATGGCGTCGAACATCTCGTCACCGTCACTTCTGACGGTTTCGACTGGCAGGGTCGCCCTTACAAATCGCTGTCTGCCATCGCCCGAGCCATTACCGGCACGCGCTGGAACGGCTGGGTGTTCTTCGGGCTGAAAAACCACCGGAGGGGCGCATGACCAAACCAATCGTCAGGAAGCTGCGTTGCGCTGTCTACACCCGGAAATCCTCGGAGGAAGGGCTGGAGCAGGAGTTCAACTCGCTCCACGCCCAGCGTGAAGCCTGCGAGGCCTATATTGCCAGCCAGCGTTCCGAGGGCTGGGTGCTGGTCCGCGATCAATATGATGACGGCGGTATCTCCGGGGGCACGCTGGAACGACCCGGCCTGAAAAGGCTGCTGGCGGACGTCGACGATGGCTTGGTCGATGTGGTTGTGGTCTACAAGATCGACCGCCTGTCGCGATCGCTGATGGATTTTTCCAAACTGGTCGAGGTGTTTGACCGAAACGGCGTAACCTTCGTTTCTGTCACTCAGTCATTCAACACCACCAATTCCATGGGGCGGTTGACGCTGAACATCCTGCTGTCATTCGCCCAATTCGAACGCGAAGTGACGGCGGAACGTATTCGGGACAAGGTCCGCGCCAGCCGAATGAAGGGCATGTGGATGGGCGGCGTGCCGCCACTGGGCTACGAGGTGAAGGACCGAAAGCTGATCATCAAGGAGGCCGATGCCGCCAACATCCGCTGGATCTTCGCCCGTTTCATCGAGATCGGCTCAGGCACCGAATTGGCTCGTGAACTGGCGGCACGGGGCATTCAGACCAGCCGTGGCAACCGGATCGACAAGAAGTACCTATATCGCCTGCTGAACAACCGCGCCTACATCGGCGAAGCGGTCCACAAGGGCGACAGCTATCCCGGCGAGCATGACGGCATCATCGACCGCGCGGTCTGGGACAAGGTCCACGCTATCCTGACTGAAAGCCCGCGCAAGCGCGCAGCCCGCACCCGGGCCGACACACCGGCGCTGCTGAAGGGGCTGCTCTACGGCCCAGACGGGGCGGCGTTCTCGCCGACACACACGCGCAAGGGCGGCAAGCTTTACCGCTACTATGTCAGCCAGACGGTCTTGAAACACGGCGCAGGATCATGCCCGGTCGGCCGTGTTCCGGCGGGTGAGATCGAAACCGCCGTCATCGACCAGCTCCGCGCTGTGTTCCGTCAGCCCGAGATCGTGGCGGGGACGTGGAAGACGGCGCGTGCGCGGGATGGCGCGATCACCGAGACCGACGCCCGTGACGCGCTGACCCGTCTTGATCCGCTGTGGGATGAACTTTTTCCCGCTGAGCAGGCGCGGATCGTGGCGCTGTTGATCGAGCGGATCGACATCGGCACCGATGGCCTGAATGTTCGGCTCCGCATGGACGGGCTCACCGGGCTGGCACAGGTAATGATGGCTGATCCAGGAACGGCGGCATGACTCGCGCGAAGGCAGTGCCGGAAACGGTGACAGTGCACATCCCGTTTCGCCTCGTGAAGCGCGGCGGGCGGAAGGAGATGCAGTTGCCGGAAGGGGCATCATACACTCGCAAGGCTGACAACACGTTGGTCAAGGCGCTGGCGCGCGCCTTTCGTTGGAAGCGGATGCTGGAGTCCGGCGAGTTCACGACCATCGCCGAACTCGCGGGGCGCGAAGGCATCGCGCCATCTTACATGACCCGCGTCCTTCGCCTTACGCTGCTTGCGCCCGACATCGTTGATGATGTCCCAGACGGCAAGCAGGCTCCGGAGGTGACGTTGGCTCAATTGTTGGCACCAGTTTCTGCAGAGTGGGCGAGTCAGCGAAGCTCCAGTCGGTGACTTCCATTACGCGGCCAGCGGCTGGAGCGATGCACGTTGAGCAAGGTCGACCTTGCTGGCATAGTATGGATCGGAGAATAGACAGGCAGCCCGACTCGTTTCGAATCCATGGCTAAGCCCACGTTACATCTGGTGGATTTTGGCCTAGACGTTACTCTGCGGCCACGACTTCACGAAATATCACTGCAGGGCTCCTAGCATGGATGAAAAAGAGAAGAAGAAATTAAGCGAAAGCGATATTTGCGATCTTTTCATCTCGCCAGCAATTCGAAACGCGGGCTGGGAACCGATTACTCAAATCCGGCGCGAAGTGACGTTGACGCCTGGGCCGGTAGTAGTTCGCGGAAATATGTCCTCTCGCAATAAGAAAAAAAAGAAATTTGCAGATTATGTGTTGTCGTGGGAACCCTCTGTTCCGATTGCTGTTGTCGAGGCCAAAGACAATAATGTTGGCGTCGGTCATGGCATGCAGCAGGCATTGGGTTATGCAAACCTTTTAGAAATACCCAGCGCCTTCAGCTCAAATGGTGATGCATTTTCTGGGCACAATAAGGTGCCAGAAACAGGTGAGGATATCGAAACCGAATTCCCGCTGGGTGACTTTCCCGCGCCCGATGAGCTCTGGAAACGTTACAAGAAATATCGTGAAATCGAAGACGAGGACGAAGCTCTCGTTCTGCAGCCCTATCACGAAGACTCTTCTGGCAAGAAACCTCGTTATTATCAAGTTGAAGCTATCAACAGGTCCATCGAGGCAGTTGCTCGGGGTCAGAAGCGTGTCTTGCTCGTCATGGCTACGGGAACCGGCAAAACCTATACGACATTTCAGATCATTTGGCGCCTGTGGAAAGCGGAAGAGGCCAAACGAATTCTGTTCCTTGCCGACCGAAACGTCCTTGTAGACCAAACGCTGGTGAACGACTTCAAGCCGTTCGGAAGCGTGATGAACAAGATCCGCAATCGAAAGATCGACCCTTCATATGAAATACACCTTGGACTCTATCAGGCTCTGACGGGCCCCGATGAGAGTGACAAGATCTTCAAATCGGTCTCGCAAGACTTCTTCGATCTGATTGTGATTGATGAATGTCATAGAGGCAGCGCAGCAGCAGACGCTGCATGGCGTGAAATCCTCGAATACTTCTCTGGCGCAATCCAAATTGGCCTGACCGCCACGCCCAAAGAGACAAAATACGTCTCGAGCACAGCGTACTTCGGGGAACCCATTTACACTTATAGCCTGAAAGAGGGCATCGACGACGGTTTCTTGGCACCGTACAAAGTGGTCAAGATAGATATCGACCGAGACGTAGAAGGCTGGACACCGCCAGCTGGTATGACAGACGACCTAGGCGCGGAAATCGACGAGCGAGAGTACAATCGCCAGGACATGGACAGAATTCTGGTCTTAAACCAGCGTACGAAGCTGGTTGCCAACCGTGTCATGCAGCTATTGAAGGCTACCGATCCGTTCTCGAAAACGATCATTTTCTGCGAAGACATCGACCACGCAGAACGTATGCGGAAAGCGATCGTTAACGCCGCCGGTCCGCTCGCCCTTGAGAATTCGAAGTATGTGATGCGGATCACCGGCGACAGTGTTGAAGGCAAGGCTGAACTTGATAATTTTATCGACCCCGAAAGCACATTCCCCGTCATCGCTACGACCTCAGAGCTCTTAACGACCGGCGTTGATGCAAAGACCTGTAAAGTCATTGTACTAGACAAGACAATTTCGTCGATGACTACGTTCAAACAGATCATTGGGCGAGGCACGCGGATCGATGAGGAGCACAACAAGTACTTCTTCACGATTATGGACTTCAAAGGCGCGACCGACTTGTTCCGAGATCCTGATTTTGATGGAAACCCTGTCGTTATCTATACGCCGGGTGACGATGACGATCCGGTTCCCCCTGATCCGCCCGATGATCCCGACGACGATGACGGCGGCCCGGATGGAGATGACCCCGTCGGCACGACCAAAATCCGCGTAAGCGGTGTCGACGCAAACATCATTGCTGAACGCATCGAGTATCTTGGTCCAGACGGAAACCTGATTACGGAGTCCTACAAGGACTTCGCGAAGAAGCAGGTTTTGTCGGAATTCGCGTCCTTGGATGAGTTCATCCGCACCTGGAACGATGCTGAAAAGAAACAGGTCATCATCGAAGAACTCGAGGAGCACGGCGTGCTTTTGGAGAACCTTGCAGCAGAGGTTGGCAAGGACTTCGGTGACTTCGACTTGCTGTGCCACATCGCGTTTGAACAGCCGCCATTGACGAGGAAAGAACGCGCCAACAACGTTAAGAAACGGGACTACTTCACGAAGTACGGCGACCAGGCACGTGCGGTATTGTCGGCCCTTTTGGACAAGTACGCGGACGAAGGCATTACGACTATCGAAAGCGCGAAGGTCCTGAAACTACAGCCGTTCGACACGATCGGAACACCGATGGAAATCATCAACGATGTGTTCGGAGGCAAAGACGAATATGAACGAGCCCTGAGAGAGCTCGAAGAACAAATATATAGGCAGGCAGACGCAAAATGAGCGACGTTTCCGGGGTTATCAAATCCATCCAAGACATCATGCGAAAGGACGTCGGCGTTGACGGCGACGCACAGCGCATTGGTCAGTTGGTTTGGATGTTCTTCCTGAAGATTTTTGATGACCGAGAGGCCGAGATGGAGCTCCTGGAGGATGACTACAAGTCACCTTTGCCAGAAAACATCCGCTGGCGCTCTTGGGCAAAAAACCCGGAAGGCATTACCGGCGACGCGATGTCAGACTTCGTCAACCAGCAGCTGTTCCCGACACTGAAGGAAAAACTGCCAACGCATGGACCGCAGGCCGCGCGCGCGCAGGTGATACGCGGCGTGTTCGAGGATGCCTACAACTACATGAAGTCTGGCACGTTGATCCGCCAGGTCGTGAACAAGATCTGCGAGATCAACTTCAACAACACAGCCGACCGGCACACGTTCGGCAGCATATACGAGCAAATCCTCCGGGATCTGCAGAGTGCCGGCAATGCCGGAGAGTTCTACACACCTCGGGCTGTAACGCGGTTCATCGTCAATCGCGTTGACCCCAAACTCGGCGAGATAGTCCTCGATCCCGCTTGCGGCACAGGTGGCTTTTTGGCCTGCGTCGTAGATCACAAACGGGAAAAATACGTCAAGTCAGGTGCCGACGAAGAGGTCCTGCAAGGATCGATCAGGGGTGTCGAGAAAAAAGCTCTTCCGCACATGCTTTGCGTGACGAACATGATCCTGCACGGGATCGACACGCCATCAACGATCACCCATGGCAACACCCTTGAACGACCGTACAAGGACTACAGCGAAAAGGACCGGGTGAACGTCATCGTCACCAACCCGCCCTTTGGCGGGATGGAAGAAGATGGGATCGAGAACAACTTCCCCTCCCACTACCGGACGCGCGAAACTGCCGATCTGTTCATGGCGCTGATCCTTCGACTGTTAAAAACAGATGGTCGGGCCGCTGTCGTCTTGCCAGACGGGTTCTTCTTTGGCGAGGGGATGAAATCGCGACTCAAGCAAGCCCTTTTGGAAGAGGCGAACCTGCATACCATCGTTCGACTGCCGAACGGTGTCTTTGCTCCCTATACCGGCATCAAGACCAACATCCTGTTCTTCACCAAAGGCACGCCGACCAAGGATGTCTGGTTCTACGAGCATCCATATCCAGAGGGTGTGACCAGCTACAACAAAACCAAGCCGATGAAGTTTGAGGAATTCCAGACAGAGATCGACTGGTGGGGTGATGAGACCGATGGGTTCCAAGCGCGTGTCGAGACCGATCAGGCCTGGAAGATCAGCGCCGAAGATCTCGCGGCCCGGGGCTACAATTTCGACCTCAAGAACCCGCATGTAGGCGATGCGATCAATCACGACCCGGACGACTTGCTGGAAAACTTCAGCACCACGCAAAATGAAATCCAAGCGCTACGCGACCAACTAAAGACGATCTTGTCCGACGCACTGAACGGGGTACGCGCATGACGGACGTAAGTCAGCTGATCATCGATCATTTGGACATCTGGACCTCAGCCATCGAGAAAAAGTCCGGTGCCGGGCGCGGTAATGGTGGAGGGACAAGCCTCTACGGCATCAAGAAGTTGCGGGACCTGGTCTTGAAACTTGCGGTGCAAGGCAAACTGGTACCCCAAGATCCTGCAGAGGGTGACATATCGGCCCTTCTGATGGATTTGGAGAAAGAGCGACAAGATCTTCTGAAGCAAAAAAAGCTGAAGAAGCAGAAGGCGCTGCCAGATATCACCGAGGACGAAAAGCCATACCAGATTCCAGGTTCGTGGGCTTTCATCCGCCTCGGAGACTTAACGAACTACGGCGCCACCGACAAAGTAGAAGCCAACGAGGTCGATGAGGATACTTGGGTATTGGAGCTCGAAGACGTCGAAAAGGAATCGTCCCGGCTTCTACAGCGGGTCACATTTTTAGACCGACGTTTCAAGAGTTCCAAAAATCGGTTCTCAAAAGGCGACGTCGTGTATGGCAAACTAAGGCCATATCTCGACAAAGTTATCGTTGCCGACGGTGACGGAGTTTGTACGACGGAAATGATGCCGGTGCGAGCCCACTGCGGCGTTTCACCTAAGTATCTTCGACTTGTTCTCAAGTCACCGAGCTTCATAAAATATGCCGACGATTCGACCCATGGGATGAACTTGCCGCGTATCGGCACTGAAAAAGCTAGAATGGCCGTTGTGCCGCTTCCCCCAACTGCTGAACAGCACCGCATCGTGGCCAAAGTGGATGAGCTGATGACGCTTTGCGATACGTTGGAGGCGCATGCCAAAGACAGCCTCAAGGCGCACCAGACCCTCGTCGAAACCTGCCTTGCGGCCCTCACAAACAGCCAAACCCCCGAAGACCTCGCCCAGAACTGGGCCCGCCTAGAAGCCAACTTCGACGCTCTGTTCACGACTGACGAGAGTATCAAGTCACTGCGTGAAGCAATTCTGGAATGGGCTGTCCGAGGCCTGCTCTCGAAGACCATTGAGGCCGATAGAGACCCAAATGAATTCCTACAAAACAATCTTGCGGCTCGCTCTGAGCTGCAAAAAGAGACTGGTGATGCACGCCTGAAAAAGTGCGCAAATACGCTCTTTGAAGAGTATCGAGCGCCACTTCCCGCTGGCTGGTCAGCCGCCAGTTTCGATGAGCTGTTTCTCTTTATCGACTATCGGGGAAGGACGCCTAAGAAGACTGAAAGTGGAACGCCACTGATTACGGCAAAGAACGTCAGAATGGGGCAGTTAAACCGAGAGCCGCGCGAGTATGTGTCGGATTCAACTTACGTAGAATGGATGACTAGAGGTTTCCCACGGATCGGAGACCTGTTCTTTACGACTGAGGCTCCGTTAGCAAACGTCTGCATCAATGACATAGATGAGCCCTTCGCACTCGCACAGCGCGTAATCTGTCTTCAGCCAATATCGCAGCTAAACACTAAGTATCTCGAGATAGCTATTCGCTCGAAGCCCGTCCAAGAAATGATCGACAGGAACGGCACGGGAATGACCGCAAAGGGAATTAAAGCCTCTAAGCTGAAGCCGCTTGCCATACCTTTCCCACCGATCGAGGAGCAAGATCGGATCGTGGATAAAGTTCAACAACTACATGCAATCTGTGACAGCTTGTCGTCGAGTTTGAAGCAGGTAGAAGACACCAAGTTACACTTGGCTGTCGGTCTTGTCCGGCGAGCTTCAGAAATCGCAGCATAGGGCGAAATACGATGCTGCAAGATCACAAAATTTGGTGTGATGAGGATAAACACAGCCATTTCGAGAAGTTCACGGACTTCAACGAATGGCTGAATAGCGAGGATGGGGAGACCATTCGCAACGAATTTGGTCTTACCAAACTCACCGACCCCAGCAAGGCATTCTTTGCGGGGGACCGTGAGGCCTATGACCAGGCATTCCGAGAATACAGAAAAGAGAGGCGGCACGAAGTCCTGTGCGAGCAGTTCTTCGCGGACACTTTTCCTGCCGAGGGTGACGACAACCACTGGTTCGAACTGAACCAGCGACGCTTTGATCAACTCTTGGGCCGTTTGGCCACAAAGGATACGCTTCCCTTCGTTGGCGCAGGGCTTTCGGTGCCTGGTGGCTTCTCTTCATGGGAAGGGCACTTGTGGCACCAAGCGGAAACAGCAGGTTTGGCGCGTGAGGACGTCCAAGCCCTGCTTGACAAGGGCCAGTACGAGAGCGTCATCGAGCAAATCGTGGCTCTACGGGGGCGAGAAGTCTTCGTTCAGGACATTCGGGACGAGTTTGACCGCAACGGCACAATACCGGAAGTTGTTTTTCATTTGGCGGAACTGTTCTCCGACACAGTTATCACAACAAACTACGACCGGTTGATCGAACAGGCTTTCGAAACAGGGTATCCGGAACCTGTACAGATCATCACAGGGGAAAACGCGACGGACTTCCCAGATGCGGAAAAGACGACGGTAGTCAAGCTGCACGGTGATATTCGTCGCCCCGGCCACTGCGTCCTGAGCAAGGACCAGTACGACACGGCATATGGCGCAGAGGACATCGATCTTTCCCTGCCCATTCCGAAGTTGCTCGACTACTACTTTCGGAACAATAGCCTTCTGTTTCTTGGGTGCAGCTTGCAGAATGATCGGACGATTCAGGTTTTCAAAACAATTAAGGCAAGCCACCATGGCGACGATCTCCCACAGCATTTTGTCATCGAGTCCTGCCCAAAAAGCCTGGAGGAACTGAGGGATCGGAACGCTTTTTTGGCGAGCCTCGGACTGACAGGGATTTGGTTTGAAACCAAACGCTATGAGTGCGTCGAAAGTATCCTAAGGCTCGCCAGAAACGAACTGGCCTACCGCGACACGCAGTAACTGTAGTCTTATTGACTCAGAGAGGTCCCATGGTTCGATTTAGGTCTCTTCTAGGGAACGCCACTGACATCGAAGTGTTCGGCCCAACTTGGAAATAATAATTTTATATCAGTGACTTACAAGCGTAACACCAAATCCGCGCAGTCATCAGGTTCAGAGAAAACGGGCCGGAGAGAACGGATTTTGACGGTTGCCGAATGGAGGCAGTGAATAACCCAATCTGCAAACCCCTTTGAAAACACGGGAAATTCCGGACACAGCCGGATGGGGAGAACGGTTTCTCAAGGGCAAGTGGCGGAGACGAAGTCCGCCATGGTGGCTATGCAATCAAACGTAACTAATGATTTACCATCCTGTTATTAATAGAAAAATTAAGAATTTGCACCAGCCTCCCTATGCAATCTTGTGCAATCTCATGCAATCAATTACTCTGTTTATGTGGGGTATTTTGTTGGGTAGATGAATGCCAAAGATTACAGATGAACTGTCCGCCTTAGATGTGAAGCGGCTCGCCCATCCCGGCGGGAATCGAAATATTTTGATCTCGGTGGGTGGTGTTCCGGGACTGTACATGCAGTTGACCCCTAAGCGCGGGCGCTCTTGGGTCTTGCGCGCAAAAGTTGGGGAAGCGCGCCGCGACATTGGCCTTGGTGGTTTTCCCGCTGTCACTCTATCACAGGCTCGCGAAAAGGCGCGTGAGGCTCGCGACAAAATTAGCAGGGGGATTGACCCCATTGAGGAACGAAAGGCCGCCAAAGCCGCGCTTGCATCTGCCCAGCGCCGTGGCCTGACTTTTACTGATGCAACTGACAAATACCTTGCGGCCAAACTTGACGCGTTCAAGAACGCTAAACATCGGCAGCAATGGCAAAACACGCTGGCAACCTACGCCAAGCCCGAGTTGGGCAAGATGATGGTGCAGGATATTGCCGTACAAGACGTGCTGCGCGTGTTGGAACCCATCTGGACCGTTAAGACCGAAACTGCGTCACGCGTTCGGGGCCGTATAGAGGCGGTGTTGTCATGGGCCACGGTGGCGGGGCATCGAACAGGGGACAATCCGGCGCGCTGGGCTGGCAACCTGAAAGAACTGCTGCCTGCCCCTTCCAAGGTCGCAAAAGAAGGCAATCAACCCGCCCTGATGATTGATGATGCCCCCCGTTGGTTCGGTGCATTGAAAAGTCGTGATGGCTTTGGCGCGCGGGCGCTGGAGTTTTTGGCGCTGACAGCCACGCGGTCGCAAGAGATTCGCGGCGCGGTTTGGGATGAAATAGATTTGGACAAGGCGCTGTGGATTATCCCCGGCACACGTATGAAGATGGACCGGGATCACCGCATCCCGCTATCGGGCGAAGCGGCGGCGCTGTTGCAAGCCCTGCCACGGCTTCAAGACAACCCGCTGGTGTTTCCGGCGGCGCGCGGCGGTGAACTGTCGGATATGACGCTATCGGCGGCGATGAAACGGATGCACGCGTCCGATGTCGCTACGGGAGGCGCTGGCTATGTTGATCGCACGTCGAAGCGCCCCGCCGTGCCGCATGGCCTGCGCAGCACGTTCCGCGATTGGGTGGCAGAGCGCACTACCTATCCCGGCGATATGGCAGAGGTGGCATTGGCTCATCGAATAAGCAATGCGGTGGAGGCATCCTATCGGCGCGGTGACATGGTGGAAAAGCGCCGCAAGATGATGGGCGATTGGGCGGGGTATCTGGCCGGGGCTGGCTCGGTACGGTCCGATGCACAGATTGTGAGGATTGGATGAGTTACGGGGATTTAGAGGATCGTTTGGGCGGAGAAGATTTGGAAAACTACGGTCATGATATGGAACATTGGAGATGGTGCGAGCATCTCTCTGTAATGGAAGCTTCAATGCTTGCCGTAGGTCTCAATCCAAGTGTGTATGAGCCATTTATCCCCGAACGGCTGCGAGAGGGACACTTTCACAAGATTGGGTCGTCAAATCACGTCAGAAATTATTTCTACTCAACTGAGTTCGTCCCCGTTTTTCGAGCAACGACCTATGCCGCGCTCAATGGTGAAATATCTTGCGATTTCGCCCATCATGCCCGGACAATCCCGACTATTACGGTTGGGGATAGGGATTTCGACGGGCATCCAGAACCAGATGAAGAAAGCATTGCATACGATTTTCTAATCAGGTCAGACGCGCCAGTTTCCTCCAATTTCGAAATTTCGCCCTACGGCGATATGAGGAGATTCTATTTTATCAAGGAACCTGACTGGGAACGTAGCACAATCAAGGTTGATGGATTCAAGAACTGGATGCAGCGCCGAGGCCGTAGGCCTGCGTTTTTCTTCCCTGATGCTGGGGAAGACAGCGATGCTTTCCGTAACCCCGCGCATGAACATTTCTCGGCAGAGCTAGATATTGCGGTCACGGTTTGGCAAGCACTGCTCCCGCAACGCAAATATCTTGGCGGCGTCAAATCGGCCATTGAAGCATGGATTACTGCCAACCCCGAAGCGTGGAAAGGGGATGAGCCTATTTCGGGAGCCGCAAAAGAAAGAATTGCTACGCTAGTCAATTGGAACAAAGGCGGCGGCGCACCAAAGTCAGGTGGTTAACCTACCCACCCGTTTTAGAAACCAGCCCACCTCCCAAAGCTCCCTATTTCTATGGCATTACGCCCCATTCATCTGGCCGCAGGGGGGGGGCTATCTGACCCAGTCATCAAAAGCTGGGTGGGTAGGTTCGGCAGATTTAGGTAGGTTGGTTTTCGAAACCTATCTAGCTATTACGCCCCATAGTTTGCGCGTCAAGATGACTTCAATCGCAATTGATTGGAGTGCATCACATGCCCGCTACTTATCTCACAGACCGCCAAATCGGCGCGCGTTACAACGTCCACCACCTTACCCCGCGCCGCTGGCTCAAAACTGACCCCAGCTTTCCCAAACCGATCCGTTTGACCCCCGGCTGCACTCGCTGGAAGCTGTCGGACATTGAGGCTTGGGAATCTGCCAAGGCAAAAGCCGCGTAGAGAAAAACCGCAACCCGTGAAACGGATCGCGGCTCTATTCGTGTGGTTCTAACAAGCGCAAGAATATCCCCATTCCGTTTCGGTAGCAATTCAGAAAGCCGAAACATGACAAAGACCAACTTCAACAAAATCTCCCGCCCCCCGACAAATGCCCTGCGCGTTGAGGCATGGCGTGACCTGCCACAAGACGGTGCAGCCGCTCGCTACAAGGTCACAAGTGAGGGTGCCGGCGTTAGCGTCATCACGCTTTCCAAAGGCAACCGCATAATTTTGGATGCCTTGCTCAAGCAGCCCGTCTACTGCGCAAGCCCGGTCCGCATTTCTGACCGCGTTTGCATCCTGCGGCGCGAATACAGCGTGCCGATAATCAAAAAGATGTACGCAAACGACGCGGCTACGGATCGCGCAAAATTCGGTGTCTATTTCCTAGATTGCTGCGTTGAGCGTCTTGACGACACTGCGGCGGTGATATGATGGCCCTGCGCATTGCCCGCATTTGCCGCGAACTTAGGGTTTCCCCGTCGTTGGCAGAATCCATTGCAATCCTCGCCTATGGGGAGGGTAATCAATGACAGCCCTTCGGATAAACACTTTGCCCGATGCGATCCGCAACGAGGTTGCCCGCCTGAAAGGCGCGGGCTTCCCCTTGCTGCCCTTGGGTGGCGCGGATGGCAAGGCGCCGCTGCTGCGGGCGTGGGCAGGCTCTGGCTTGACCTTCGCGCGGATATTGGCCCCGATGTATCGAACGGGATCAACAGCCTACGGGGTGCGTCTGGATGGCTTGGCGGTAATCGACTGCGATAGCGACGACAGCGCCCTAATCGCGCAAATGGAGGCGCGCTTTGGCCAAAGCCCTGTACACGTCAAAACACCACGCGGGCGGCACCTCTACTATCGCGCCGCCGGGGTAGTGCCAAACCTGCGCCATGAAGGCTTACCTGTGGACATCAAAACGGGCGCGCGCAGCTATGTGGTGGGGCCGTTGTCTCTCCGCCCTGACGGCGGTTTCTATGAGCCAGTGAAGGGTTTGCTAGGGAAAGAGACCTTGCCGCCAATACACAGCGCTCCCAACCATATACCTGCCCCAATCCTGACCGGGCATCGCCATGTTGAACTTGTGAAAGAGGCCATGCGGATGGTGGAATTTGTAAACGATGTCGATGAACTGCAAGCCAATCTTGTGGGTATCCGTGACGATTGGTGCGTTGATCCTGCAACCATCCCCGGTAGTGAACTCGCGGGTATTGCCGGATGGGCTTGGAAATGTCGCTTGGAAAACCGCATCTATCGGGGCCGTGACAGTGCCTTTCCGGTGCAACGGCGCGCTTTGGATGCCTTGCGCAGCCAAGCCAATGGCGCGGACGCTATCGCGTTGCTGGTGTTGCTAGAGGATCTGCATGGCCATCACCCCGGTAAACGCTTTCCCTTGGACTTTGACGCCATACGGGCGGCGGGGCTGCTGAACCTGTCCAAGCCTCGCCTTCGGGCGGCACGCCGAACCTTGGAAGGCGCTGGGCTGCTGCGGTTGGTGGGGCGGCATCGCGCAGGATCGAAACCACAAACCTTTGCCCTGATAAGGTCGCATCCGGGCATAGGCGGCGCGGTCAATGTGCAATCCATGCCTAAGACTCGCACGGACGGGGAAGTAAGGGGAAGGGGCTAGTATTACTTATGACGCGCGATTTCAGACCAACAAACAGCGAGGCGAAAAACCAACCATGACCACCAAGCCTAAAAAGCAAGTTGTGCTGTCAACTATTCCAAAGGCGCAACAGGAACGCGTCATGGAGTTGGCTAGAAAACAAACTGCGAGAGCCGACGGTCCACCGATGAAATTAAGAATCGTGGATGGTGTGGTGCAAATCAGTTTCACACATGCAGAACCTGCCCTAGCACATATCTTGATGATGGCAGACCTTGGCACTTGTGATCCGCATTTCTTGAAAGGTGTCCAAGGCCAAGTTGCCTCAACCGGAACGCATGGCCGCAAGATTGATGAAGTTGCCAGCAACTTTCTTTTGTCAGTCGTGCGTGGTGTGCAGCCGCGCGATGAACTGGAGGCCATGCTGGCCGTACAAATGGGCGCCATCCATCAAGCCACAATGATGATGGCGCGACGGCTCAATCATGTGGACAATATCGCGCAGCAAGACGCCGCCGAACGGGCACTAAACAAGCTGGCCCGGACCTATGCCACCCAGATGGAGTCACTGAAACGCTATCGCACGGGTGGCCAACAAAAAGTCACCGTGGAACATGTAACAGTGAACGAAGGCGGGCAAGCCATTGTGGGTGCGGTGACTCAAGGGGGGGCGGGGTAGCAGTGGAAAGTAACACCAACCCCATGAGCAAGGCCCACGCGGCTCCCAGATGCACGGCAACGTCCAAGCGAACGGGCCATCGGTGCAAAGGCCCAGCCGTCAAAGACTGGAGCGTCTGCCGGTTTCACGGCGCGGGCGGCGGGCATTCAGCGGGCAAGGACCACCCGTCTTGGCGGCACGGTATGCGGTCGCGGGAATGGATCAGGGCTAGAGCAGAAATTAACGAACTGGTGCGAGAGGCCAGAGAGATTGAACGCATGGTTTCGGACGGTGCAGAGTGAAGTAGTCACCCCAATATCGCGCCACGTTCACACAGCAGCATCGGGCAGATTAGTTATCCTGCGCTAGTCGGGAACTTGGATCACCTACCCCCGTGTGAGAGGTAGGCACAAACTTTACCACGACAAAATTAGCGCCGGGCGGGTTGGCAAAATTTAGGGGCCTATATACTTAACTAGCCAAAAATGACTTGACGGCATATCGTATTTTGGCTAGTTTAATCTCAGCAAGAGAGATTAGGCCCATGTCAGATACACTTAGCGCATTCGAGTTCTTCCAGAAGTTCCCAAATGAGGAAGCTGCACGGAATTTCTTTGAGACACGTCGCTGGGCAGGTGAGGCATCTTGCGGACACTGCGGTTCGGTTGATGTATCCGAGTGCAAAGATCACAAGCCGATGGCCTACCGTTGCAAGTCTTGCCGTAAGCATTTCAGCGTTCGCACTGGCACGGTATTGGCCGAGAGCCGCCTTCCTTTGCTCAAGTGGTTGCTGGCGATATACATGCTTACCAGCGCACGTAAGGGTATCCCCAGCACACAGATGGCCCGCGAATTGGGTGTCACACAGAAGACCGCATGGTTTCTTGCGCAGCGTATCCGCGAAACGTGGATGGGCGGCAATAACGACAAGATGGACGGTCAAGTGCAGGTTGATGAAACCTACGTAGGCGGCAAAGAAAAGACCAAGCACGCTGACAAGAAACTTCACGCTGGTCGCGGTGCAGTTGGCAAAACGGCAGTGGTGGGAATGCGCGACGAGAACGGCGTGGTTCGCGCCACATCTATCAAGCGCACCAATGCGGCCACTCTGGTTGGTTTTGTGCAAGATAACGCCCCAGAAGGCGGCACAGTCGTTACGGACGAGTTCCGCGCTTACAATGTCCTTGGTGCTTTGGGCTACACGCACAAGACTGTTCGCCACTCCGCTGGCGAATACGTGCGTGATATGGCTCACACCAACGGCATCGAAAGCTTCTGGTCACTGCTTAAGCGCGGATACATCGGTGTCTACCACTACATGAGCGAAGACCACCTGCACCGCTACATCAACGAATTTTCGTTCCGTCACAACACTGCCAAAGTCGGAACGCTTAACTTCATCAACATGACGATTGACCGGATGGTTGATAAGCGTCTCACCTACAAGGATCTGATAAATGGCTAAGAAGCCCGAAAACACTATTGAGCCAATACACGGGACATTTGATGATGTGGTTGGCAAGATTGTAGGCGCCGACAACGAACCTTCTGTACTAGACGCGGTCTACAGTGGGCAACTTCCCATTGGTGATATTGAGTTGGACTGTGCTGTTCTGGATGGCGGTGTACGTGTGCTGTCCGAAAGGGCAGTGCATAGAGCATTCGGAAGCAAGCGCGGCGGGTCACACTGGAAGCGCATGAAAGAAAGTGAGGGTGGCGCCAACCTCCCCTCGTTTCTGTCTGCAAAGAACTATTCCCCCTTTATTTCCAAAGAGTTGGAGTTGGCGCTGAAATCTCCAATTCTTTACAGGACCAACGCTGGCGCCACCCCCGCGCACGGGATCAAAGCAGAGCTTTTACCTGAGATTTGTGGCGTTTTTCTATCTGCTCGCCGCAAGGGCGAATTGCATTCCTCACAAGAGCATCTTGCCATGCAGGCTGAAATATTGATGGAAGCATTTGCCACGGTTGGCATTGTCGCTTTGGTTGATGAAGCTACAGGCTACCAGCTAGACAGATCACATGATGCACTGCGGCTCTTGCTATCAAAGTACATTGCCGAAGGCTTGCAGAAGTGGCTCAAGACATTCCCCGACGCATTCTTTGCCGAACTTGATAGGCTATATGACAACGATACCAGCCACGGCAAAAGACCGCAGTATTACGGGCGTTTCATAAACAAGTACGTCTATGATCCTCTTGAAAACGGCTATGTTAAGAAGGAATTGGACAAGCTCAACATAACAGACAAAGGGAAGCGGAAAGCCAAATTTCATCAGTGGCTCAATGAGGAAGGGCGCAACATGCTAATCCACCAGATCGGGCGTGTTCAGGGGCTTATGGAAATGTGTGGCGATATCGAGAACTTCAAGAGCACTGCTAAAAAGCAGCGCAACGTATCAATCGCTCCCTACCTTTTTGACGACATGAACAAGATTATTGATTAGCAGGGACAGGGTCGGATAGTGAAGTTTTGTTTTGTTGATGAGAGCGGCACACCGCCGAATAAGCCTAACGCGGCACGGCCATATTTCACGCTCGGCGCAGCAATTATTGACGCCGAAAACTGGCGCAAATGCAACGAGAAGATTCACGGGTACAAAGTCAGAAATAAGATTTTCGGAGAGTTGAAGTGGCGTTTTTTTGCTCCCCACAATCGCGACAAAGACAATCCACTGCTAGATGTTTCGGCCAGTGACAGAAAATCACTTAGCTTGGAGTTCTCCGCTCTTATTGGCGATCTCCCTGTCCAGTTAATCGCTTGCGTTACAGATGTTGGCGCCGCATTCGAATACAATGCCGTAAACGACCAGCAAGAGCTTTATCACTTCACCTACAAGCCGATCACCGAACGCTTTCAGTATTGCCTACAAGACCACAAAGATATCGGCATTATAGTAGCGGATCACCGAGGCCGATCCGACGATAAGCTTTTCAGGGCACACCATTCTACGCTTACGTCTGCGACTGGTAGCAATAGGTCAGGTTATGACAGGCTCATTGAGGGACTTTTCTTACAAGATTCTGCCCATTCAACTGGCATCCAGATATCAGACTATGTGACGGGCGCGATACATAGGGCTTATAGCGTAGGCGATGGTGAGCACGCGGCGTTGTTCAAATCTAAGATGAGAGGGTATGAGCAAGACGCGATCATGGGGCGTGGATTAGTTCTACACCCTAAAGGTGGGTTCATGAAGGGGAAGGGAAAGACGTCGGGCGGGGTCGTAACCCCGGCGCCATGAGTGTCAGGCTCCCGAACGTGTACCAAACATAACCGCTACACGTTTGCATTTCAAGAACTCAATGTTCTGAGTGTCTTAGACTTTATCTTAATGGCTAGTTAAGTATATAGGCCCCAAAATTTAAGTGCGGTCAGTTCAGAGAAGAAAGGTTGATAGCGATTCCCACCAATTTCCAAGCGTTCTATCTATGTGGGGTATTATGTGGGGCAGTGACTCAAAATCAATAATTTACTCAATGTTTTCAAGGCGTAATGGCGGAGACGAAGGGATTCGAACCCTCGAGACCCTTCCGGGCCTACTCCCTTAGCAGGGGAGCGCCTTCGACCACTCGGCCACGTCTCCACCGACGCGTATAGCCAAGTCAACGTAGAGGTTACAAGGCGAAAAAACCTCTTTTTGAAATTTCCCATCGACGCTTCAAAATCAGTGCAAATGGCACCCTGTGGCTCCGAATGGCGCTGGGTTTGGGAAACATTTGTGCCAGTTCCCTTGCAGCGAAAGCGCTTTGGACTCGTTTAAGCACGGCAATCGGGTGCGATTACGTGCCGTGTGAGGTGCCCCTAACTGCCATTCACGGACGCTCTCGACGCTGCGACGCAGCTTTCATAAAGCGGACATTGGACCAGACCCGCACTTCTCACTCCAAGCTCGTCTTGGGGCGTGCCGGAGTCTTGCCTCTGCGTCGCAGGTCCAACTATATTGTCTTTTAGGATACGCCTTCTGTCCTTGACAGACTAGACGCGTGTCCTGTTGCAGAACCTAGTGTGAGGAAGCCGAAGTGAATGATTTAGCCGCACGGCAAGCTACGATACAGGACCACGCTGCCTTTTTGGAGGGAACGCACAAATTCCAGTCTGATATCGAGATGCTTGCCGATAGTGCTTTGATCGGCACAATTCTCGAAACGGTCATGCTGGCTACAAACATGCGATTTGCTGCTGTCGCGCGCGTGACCGATGATCATTGGGTAGCGTGCCGAACTGTCGACGAGGTCAACTTCGGTTTGCAACCGGGCGACGAAATCGAAATCCAGTCAACCTTCTGCCAATCCGTTCGCGATACGTCAAACAAGGTTATCTTCAACGACACAGCGACCGATGAAGTCTACCGAGACCATCCCATTGCAGCCATGTTTGGCATTGTGAGTTACGCATCGATCCCGATTTATCGGAGTGATGGGACGTTCTTTGGCACGCTTTGCGCAATCGACCCACAGCCGCGCGATGTAAAGCAACCGCGATCAGTCGCGATGCTGGAGATGTTTGCCGATATTATCGGTCAAAGCCTCGAAACAGAAGAGCGCCTGGAAGCACATGAGGAGATGATCGCTCACGAGCGCAAGCTAAGTCAAATTCAAGAGGAGTTCGTCGCAGTTTTAGGACACGATCTGCGAAATCCCATTGCTGCACTGGATGCCGGCTTCAGGCAGCTAAGCACTGAACCCATGACCGAAAAAGCGCAGACCATACTTCCGATGATGCGATCATCGCTGCGCCGCATGAACGATTTGATAGAAAATATCATGCTTCACGCCAAGGCGCGCTTGGGCGGCGGTATTCGTATTTCTGCTCAATCCGATGCCCCACTAACCGAGGCCATAACGCAGGTCGTCGAGGAAAGTCGGGCTACAGCTCCGGAGCTTGAGATCACACTTGATCTGAATTTCGACCGGCCGGTGAGTTGTGATGCTCCGCGCGTCGCGCAGGCTATTTCGAATCTTTTGTCAAATGCCGTTCGATACAGCACGCCCGGCACCCCTATTTGCGTTCAAGGTCGTATCGATGAGAATGGCATCGAAATCAGTGTCGCAAACAATGGGGCCGCTGTGCCCGACGAATTGCGCCAAGTTTTGTTCAACCCGTTCCAGCGCGGAGTTCACGCAGCAGGAGAAGGGCTTGGGCTTGGGCTCTATATCGTGTCGTCCATCGCCACAGCGCACAACGGCCAGATCGAGGTCAAATGTGAACGCAACGTGACAACATTCAGCCTCAGGATACCCTTGATGCCCCCCCACACCAAACCCGTTCCTTAAGGCAAGGGATGATGCAGCCTCGCCCGCGGGGAGTTCGGATTTCAAGTGTTACCTCACCAGCAAATATGAACTGAGGGGGCAGAGACAATCACTTTAGGAATGTGGGGACGTGTATATGGGCCATAAATGCTTTGGCCCGGGATCACCCTCAAAATGCTCGATGGTGGCTTCGGTTCCGGCAGCGCGGGATAGGTCCACGCTTGCTGCAGCATCTCCGTCCTTCGCAGGTCTTCATGCGCACGGGGGACTGTCGCTTTAACGCAAACATTGACGCGCTATCGTCTCGTGAGTGATTGATCTATAAAGATGGATGGTGCTGTGAGAGAGGATTGAACTCTCGACCTCACCCTTACCAAGGGTGTGCTCTACCACTGAGCTACCACAGCATCGTCACGAACCTATCGTGTGGGCGGCTGATTAGACGCAAATGAAAGATCGTGCAAGGGTAATCTGGACGGTTTTTTGCATGTGCTTTACAGAGGGGGCATGGATGGAAAAAAAACCACACATCGGGGGCCGAAAACCGGCCAAACCCGCGAGGACCGCTTGAAGGCGGCGCTGAAGGCCAATTTGGCCCGGCGCAAGCAACAGGCACGCGTGCGCAGCAGCGATAAGCCTGTGCCGGACGCGCACCCCGCAGGGCAAAACAGAGGCAGTGATCAGGGCGAGTAATCGCTTCGGAAGGGTAGAGACATGGATTCGATTATCGTCACGGGCAATGGCCCGCTCAAAGGGCAAATACCAATTGCGGGGGCCAAGAACGCCTGCCTGACTCTGATGCCGGCAACATTGCTGAGCGAAGAGCCGCTGACCCTGACCAATGCGCCGCGGTTGTCGGACATCAAGACGATGACCGACCTGTTGCAATCTTTGGGCGCCGAAGTGACGTCCTTGCAGGGCGGCAAAGTTCTGGCGATGTCGAGCCATGACATCCACAACCACACCGCCGATTATGACATCGTGCGCAAAATGCGCGCCTCGATCCTTGTGCTGGGACCGATGCTGGCGCGCGATGGCCATGCGGTTGTCTCCTTGCCCGGCGGCTGCGCGATTGGCGCGCGCCCCGTGGATTTGCACCTCAAGGCTCTGGAGGCCATGGGCGCGGAATTGGAGCTCAAGGAAGGTTATGTGCACGCCAAGGCCCCCAAGGGCCTCAAAGGCGGCATCGTTGATTTCGCCTTTGCCTCGGTGGGCGCAACCGAAAATGCATTGATGGCCGCAACATTGGCCAAGGGCACCACGGTTCTCAACAACGCCGCGCGCGAGCCGGAAATCGTTGATCTGGCCGATTGCCTACGTGCGATGGGCGCGCAGATCGACGGCGACGGCACCTCGACGATCACCATTCAGGGTGTGGACCGTTTGAACGGCGCGACACATCCGGTTGTCACCGACCGGATCGAATTGGGCACCTATATGCTGGCCCCTGCGATTGCCGGCGGCGAGGTGGAACTCTTGGGTGGAAAGATGAGCCTGATCGGCGCGTTTTGCGAAAAACTGGATGCCGCAGGCATTGAAGTGACCGAAACCCCCGCCGGCCTCAAAGTGCGCCGCCGCGATGACCGCGTGCGCGCGGTGGATGTGGTGACGGAACCTTTCCCCGGCTTCCCGACGGATTTGCAAGCACAGATGATGGCGCTTTTGTGCACCGCCGACGGCACCTCGGTCTTGGAAGAAAAGATTTTCGAAAACCGGTTCATGCATGCGCCGGAATTGATCCGGATGGGGGCGAAAATCGACGTGCAAGGCGGCCATGCCACTGTGACTGGCGTGGATCGCCTCAAAGGCGCGCCGGTGATGGCAACCGATTTGCGCGCTTCTGTGTCGTTGATCCTCGCCGGTCTGGCGGCAGAGGGTGAAACCGTGGTCAGCCGCGTTTACCACCTTGATCGCGGCTATGAACATGTGGTGCGCAAGCTTTCTGCCGTGGGTGCGAACATAGAGCGGGTGTCGGACCGATGAGCGGACCCGACGCCACATTCGAAGAGGGCCGCGAAGCGCCGCTTAACCTTGGGGCGATGGACGCCGCCGATCTCAAAGTGATCTCGGCATTGGTGCAAGACGCGGTGTTTCCCGCCACGGAAATGACGTGGCGGCCGCGCGCGCGGCGCTTTGCCCTTTTGCTCAACCGGATGCGTTGGGAAGACCAAGGCGGCGCGCGCCACGCGCCCGAGCGGGTGCAATCGGTGCTGTCGTTTGAAAACGTGCTGTCGGTCGCCTCCCAAGGTGTCAGCCGCGATGACAAGGATCTCGTTTTATCGGTTCTGACGATTGCGTTTGACCCCGGTGAAGACGGCGCAGGCCATGTGATTTTGACATTGGCAGGCGACGGCGCCATCCGCCTTGCGGTCGAAAGCATCGAGGCCACCCTCAAAGATGTGACGCGCCCCTATGTGGCCCCGTCGAAGAAAACCCCGCAACACCCCGATTGATGGCGTCACACACCATCCGTCCCTGCGCGACCGACTGCCACGCGGGGCTTGAGGCGCGCGGGCACGGGCGCTATGTGCAAATATGCAATGCCGGAGACGCCCATGCCGATTTTTCTTGATGCCACTGATCCCGATTTCGAAACCGCCTTCGCGGGCCTTTTGGCCGCGAAACGCGAAGACAGCCCCGATGTCGACGATGTTGTCGCGGGTATTATCGCGGATGTCCGCCATCGCGGTGATGCGGCGGTTTTGGAACTGACGGCGAAATTCGACCGGCTTGAATTGACGGCCGAGACTATGCGGTTTTCCCCCGCCGAGATTGAGCAGTATTGCGCACAGGTCAGCGATGCCGAACGCGCCGCCCTTGAATTGGCCGCAACCCGCATCCGTGCCTATCACACCCGTCAAATTCCCGAAGATCAGTCTTGGACCGACGATGCCGGTGCGACGCTTGGCTGGCGATGGAGCGCGGTTGCCGCCGCAGGACTTTATGTGCCGGGGGGATTGGCAAGCTACCCTTCGTCGGTGTTGATGAATGCCATCCCCGCCAAGGTCGCGGGCGTCGCGCGTTTGGCGATCTGCGTGCCAACGCCGGACGGTGTGGTCAATCCTTTGGTCCTGCTCGCGGCAAAAATTGCCGGCGTGGACGAGGTTTACCGCATCGGCGGGGCGCAAGCGATTGCGGCTCTGGCCTACGGCACCGAAGCCATTGCGCCGGTGGATAAAATCACCGGCCCCGGCAATGCCTTTGTCGCGGCGGCAAAACGGCGGGTGTTCGGCAAGGTCGGCATCGATATGATCGCAGGGCCGTCCGAGATTTTGGTCATCGCGGATAAAGACAACGATCCCGATTGGATCGCGCTCGATCTGTTGAGCCAAGCCGAACATGACGAGAGCGCGCAATCGCTTTTGATCACCGATGACGCGGCGTTTGGTCGTGCTGTGGCTGCCGCCGTCGACAAGCGGCTCGAAACACTGGAACGCCGCGCGATCGCGGGCGCCAGTTGGCGCGATTTTGGCGCGGTGATCACCGTCGCGGATTTGGAGCAGGCCGCAGCCCTGTCGAACCGCATCGCTCCCGAGCACCTTGAGCTTTGCGTCGCGGATCCAGTGAGCCTGTCGGAAAAATGCGTCCATGCGGGCGCGATCTTTCTTGGCGCGTTCACCCCCGAAGCCATTGGCGATTACATCGGCGGGCCGAACCACGTGTTGCCAACCGCCCGTTCGGCACGGTTTTCGTCGGGCCTGTCGGTGCTCGACTTCATGAAACGCACGACTTTGGCGCAAATGACGCCGGCTGCGCTTGGCGCTATTGGCGCTGCGGCCGAATGTCTGGCAAACTCCGAATCGTTAGAGGCGCATGGATTGTCCGTCCGCGCCCGCCTTGACCGATTGAACGAAGGATAAACAGGCATGTCGCATATCAGTCATATCGAGTTGGACGATGCGGGCTTGCCCCCGCCGACGCCGGAGATCGAGCAAGAGCGCAAGGTCGCCATGTTCGATTTGATGGAAAAGAACAGTTTTGATCTGCCAAAGCGCGACGACCGCGCGGTGCCGGACGGGCCATTTCGTGTCGGCCTGTCGATCCGCGAAAAACGGTTGGTGTTTGACATCCGTACCGAAGCCGGCGATCCGGCAGCAGAATTCCATCTGTCCCTGTCGCCATTCCGCCAAGTGGTCAAAGATTACTGGGCCATCTGCGAAAGCTATTTTGATGCCGTGAAAAACATGCCGCCGAGCCAGATCGAAACCATCGATATGGCGCGGCGCGGCATTCACAATGAGGGTGCCAATGTGTTGGCCGAACGCTTGGAGGGCAAGGCCGAGGTCGATCACGATACGGCGCGGCGACTGTTTACCCTCATTTGCGTGCTGCATTTCGGGAGCTAGGGGTGATCACCAACCTCCCCCAATCCATATTGTTTTGCTGCGATCATAATGCCGTGCGCTCGCCGATGGCCGAGGGCATCATGAAGAAATTCTACGGCACCGGCACCTATGTGCAATCGGTCGGTGTCAAATGCGATCTCGAGATCGACGGTTTCGCCATTGCCGTATGCCAGGAAATCGGGGTCGAACTGTCGCGGCATCGCTCGCGCAGCTTCGAACAGATGCAACAATGGGGGGATGATCTGTCCTCTTTTGATCTCATCATTGCCCTGTCTCCTGCCAGCCAAAGGCAGGCCTTGGAACTCACCCGTGTGTTTCACCTTGAGGTCGAATATTGGCCGATCATGGATCCGACCGGGATTGGCGAGACACGCGAGGCAAAATTGGAGGCCTATCGCCAAAGCCGCGATCAAATCGTTGCGCATTTCACCGAACGTTGGGGCGCGCCGGACTTGCGGCTCTAGGCCGCGTAGTGCCGGCGCCCCCGTAATGATTGCGCCCAAGCTGAAAAGGACCGTCCGATGAAAATCGCAACCGCCGCCTATCCAGTCGAATGGCTTGCCGATTGGGACGCCTATACCGCCAAACTTACGCGTTGGTGCGAGGAGGCGGCCAGCCACGGCGCCGATCTGATGGTGTTTCCCGAATATGGGGCGATGGAATTGGCCTCGATCGCGGGCGAGGCCGTAGCGGCAGACATTGCGCGCGCCAGCGTTGCCGTTTCCGATATGATGCCGCGCGTTTGGGAGTTACATGCCGATCTGGCACGCCGATTGGGGGTGCATATCCTCGCCGCTTCTGCACCGGTCGTGCGGGGCGACAGCCTCGTCAACCGCGCGGCCTTGGTCACGCCCGAAGGACAAATCGGGTTTCAGGACAAACAGATCATGACCCGTTTCGAGCGCGACGATTGGGCGGTCTCGGGCGGTGGGCCGCTGCAAGTCTTTGACACATCCTTGGGCAAGATCGGCATCTTGATCTGCTATGACTGTGAATTCCCGCTGCTGGCCCGCGCATTGGTCGAGGCGGGTGTGGAATTGCTCCTTGTGCCGTCCTGCACCGAGGCCTTGGAGGGGTATTGGAGGGTGCGGATTGGCGCGATGGCCCGGGCGTTGGAGGGGCAATGCGCCTGCGTCATGGCCTCGCTCACCGGGGGGGATGTGCGGATCGCAGGCATCGAAGAACAAGTCGGCATGGGTGCCATTTTCACGCCGCCCGATCGCGGCATGCCGCCCTCCGGTGTATCTGCCCAAGGCCGTATCGGCACCGATGGCTGGACCTACGGCAAGGTTTCATTGCCGGCCCTTTGCGAATTGCGCCGCGATGGCAATGTTCTGGGACTGAAACACTGGGTGGAACAGACCGATCGATTGGCCATCACGCAAGTTTCGCTCCGTTAGGGCAGATAAGCCTTGAAAATCGGGTAAAATGCGCCCATTTACTGCCTCGACCCGCAAATTGAGCGGGGTTTCAAAGATGGAGACAACATGGCCAAGGAAGATACGCTCGAATTCCCCGGTGTCGTGAAGGAACTCCTGCCGAACGCGACATTCCTGGTCGAGCTGGAAAACGGCCATACCATCATTGCGCATACGGCAGGCAAAATGCGGAAAAACCGCATTCGTGTTCTGGCTGGCGATAAAGTACAGGTCGAAATGACCCCCTACGATCTGACCAAGGGTCGGATCAACTACCGGTTCAAATAATCCCATGTGCGCACTGACGTGGCGCGCCGCCTGCTTTGCGGGCCTTGGCCCACAGGTGCGCGCATGAAACTTATCCTCGGTTCCGGCAGCCCGCGCAGGCGCGAATTGCTGGCGCAGATCGGCGTTGTCGCCGATGATATCCGCCCCCCTGACATCGACGAGGCCCCCGCCACACGCGAATTGCCACGGCCCTACTGCGCCCGTATGGCGCGCGAAAAGGCATTGGCCGTGCGTGCTGATACGGATGATATCGTTTTGTCAGCGGATACCACTGTGGCACTGGGGCGGCGCATCCTTGGAAAGCCTGCGGATGCGGGCGAGGCTGCGGAATTTCTACTTGCCATGTCGGGGCGCCGTCACCGTGTGATCACCGCCGTTGCGGTCAAACGCGGCGCACAGATGTGGGAACGTGATGTCGTGACCACGGTGCAGATGAAGCGCCTATCGGACGAAGAATTAAATGCCTATCTCACCACGAGTGATTGGCAAGGCAAAGCCGGCGGATATGGCATTCAAGGCCCCGCAGGCGCATTGATCCCGTGGATCAGCGGATCGTTCACCGCCGTGGTCGGGTTGCCGCTTGCCGAAACCGCAACCCTGCTGACGGCCGCAGGTTACCCGATGTGGAAGGACCGCCCATGAAAGGCCGGATGATCGTTCTCGACCAATATGAAGGCCGCGAAGCGGCGGCGCTCTTGGAAGACGGGCGGCTGATTGATTTGTTGATCGATTCCGACGCCCCCCGCCCCGGTGCGATTTACCGTGCGATTGCCGATAAACCGGTCAAGGGACAAGGCGGCATGTTCATGCAAACCCCTGACGGATCTGCATTTTTGCGCCAGATCAAAGGCCTTGCGCCCGGGCAGGCATTGTTGGTGCAGGTCACCGGATACGCCGAAGAGGGCAAGGCCTTGCCGGTGACCGAACGTCTGCTGTTCAAAAGCCGCTATGCGATTGTGACACCCGACGCCCCGGGTTTAAACATCTCGCGCAAGATCCGCGACGAGGAGATGCGCGATCTGCTGCTCGGCATCGCGCATGAGGTGATGGGCGGCTCTGACATGGGGTTGATCTTGCGCTCATCCTGCGAGGGCGCCGAGGCCGGCGAGATCGCAGAAGACATCGCCGCGATGCATGATCTGGCGGTGGCCGTCATGGGCGACGCAGAGGGCGGCGCAGAGGCGCTAACCGAAGGCGACGGGCCACACGCGCTTGCATGGCGCGACTGGACCGACGAGGCCCAGATCGAGACCGACGAGGGCGGCTTTGAAGCGCATGGTGTTTTGGACGCGATCGACGATCTGTCTGCGGCGGTCGTGCGGTTGTCGGGAGGTGCATCGATGTATGTCGAACCGACGCGCGCCTTTGTCGCGATCGATGTGAACACCGGCGCGGACACCTCCTTGGCGGCGGGCACCAAAGCCAACATCGCGGCAGCGCGGGATTTGCCACGCCAATTGCGCCTGCGCGGCCTTGGTGGTCAGGTGATCCTTGATTTGGCTCCGATGCCCAAAAAGGACCGCCCCGGTTTCGAAAGTGCACTGCGCAAGGCGCTGCGCGAAGACGGGATCGACACGGTCATGGCCGGGTTCACCCCTTTGGGAAACTATGAATTGCAACGCAAACGCGCGCGCCTGCCGCTGAGCGAGGTCTTGCGTGGTGGCGCGCAATGAGTTGCCCCATCTGCGGGCGTATAAGCACCGAAGCATGCCGCCCTTTTTGCTCTGATCGCTGCAAAGATGTCGATCTGGCCCGATGGTTTACAGGGGGATATGACGTCCCGTCGCAGGACCCTGATGACATCGAAGAGGCCATAGAGCAGGCAATGCGCGCCGCAGAAGAGACAGAGTCAAAACCACACTGAATATTTTGACAAAAGCCTCTGGACAGCGCCCCGCACCTCCCCTAGAACGCACGCACCCGAACGCAAACGCGTTCTCCGGTGCCCGGGTAGCTCAGGGGTAGAGCAGTGGATTGAAAATCCTCGTGTCGGTGGTTCGATTCCGCCCCTGGGCACCATTTATTTGAGAATACATACAATTAAACAATGACTTAGGCAGCATGCCAAATGTTGCTATGTACAGCTCTATGTACGGTTCGCCGTCTGTAACTTTCGGCGGCATTCATTTCGCCCGCTGTCTCGGGTGGCTAGACGGTCCGCGCAACGCACGCTAAGGTTTCGGAAAGGCGAATAGCCGAAACAACAAAATCAATAAACTGAGGCCGTTACGGGTGCTTCTACAAGACATTTTGAATGAGTATCGCGCGTCAGCGCGGACCGAACGAGAGAAAGGCGACTATTTTGAACGCCTTGTTCGGGTCTTTATGGAAAACGACGACACTCAACTTCAGTATTATTCGAAGGTTGAGCCGTTCGCCAATTGGGCAAAATCGCAAGGCTGGAGCAACGCTGACACCGGTATCGATCTTGTCGGGACGTTATCTGACGGGTCAGGCTATGCGGCGATTCAATGCAAGTTCTACGCGCCCAATCACAGCATTCAGAAGCCCGATATAGACAGTTTCATTTCGGCAGCATCAAATGATCTGTTCACCCGGCTGGTCATCGCGGACACAACTCTCAAAGAGCTAGGCCGCAACACACAGGAAACGCTGGATAAGCTCTCAAAGGATTGGAACCGGATCAGCGTCGCAGAGCTTGAGGCAAGCCGCATTGATTGGTCCCAGTTTATCCATTCTGGCACGGTTAGCCTAGCGCCCAAGAAACAACTCCGCGATCATCAGCGGGATGCCTTGCGCGAAGTGCAGGCAGGGCTGGAAACCGCAGATCGCGGCAAGCTGATCATGGCGTGCGGGACGGGTAAGACCTTCACAGGTCTTCGAATTGCGGAAACTCTGGCAGGGCCGGGAAAGCGCGTTCTTTTCATGGTTCCATCGCTTGCGTTGATGTCCCAAACCGTCCGGGAATGGAAGAACGACAGCGAAGACGTGTTCACGGCATTCTCTGCCTGTTCTGACTCGAAGGTGGGGCGAAGAATTGACGCTGACAGTCTTGATCTAAACGTGCACGATTTGGCCTTCCCGGCGACAACCGACCCTGAAAAGCTTGCTCGTCAGGTCCTATCGGCACCCTCAGATCAGATGACGGTAGTCTTCTCGACCTACCATTCGATTGACGTTCTAACGCGTGCCCAAAAAGAACCACGAACTACCGGTGTTCGATTTGGTGATCTGTGACGAGGCACACCGAACCACAGGCGTGACGCTGAAGGACGAGGACGACAGCAGCTTTGTTCGCATCCACGACAACGACTACGTCGCGGCAATGAAGCGCCTTTACATGACCGCGACACCGCGCGTCTTCGCCGATACGGCCAAGCGCAAGGCCGATGACTATGACGCTAAACTCGCGTCGATGGATGACGAAACCAAATTCGGCAAAGACCTCTTCCATCGTGGCTTTGGTTGGGCGGTGGAGAACCAGCTTCTCACAGACTACAAGGTCGTTGTACTAGCCGTTGATGAAGGCTTGGTCTCGCAGACCATCTAGAACCGCCTCAAAGACGGTCCAGAGCTAACGCTGGATGACGCGACGAAAATCATCGGTTGCTATAAGGCCCTGACCAAAAGCGACCTCGCAAAGGACTTGGAGTTTGACCCACGCCCCATGAAGCGCGCGCTGGCGTTTTGTCAGACGATTAAAAAGTCCGAGATCATCGAAGATGAGTTCACGCACGTGGTCGACGAATACGTTGGCAACGACCTGATCGACGATGACCGCCACCTAAACACCCAAGTGCGCCACGTCGATGGCAGTTACAATGCCAGCTCGCGTGAAAAAATGCTCAACTGGCTAAAGGCGGACGCGGGAGACAACACTTGCCGCATCCTTACGAATGCCAAGGTCCTCTCTGAAGGCGTCGACGTGCCCGCGTTGGACGCGATCATGTCCATGCATCCCCGCAAGAGCCAGATCGACGTTGTGCAGTCGGTAGGCCGCGTTATGCGGCGTGCTGAGGGCAAGAAGCTGGGCTATGTGATCCTGCCCGTCGCCATTCCGCCCAATACGAAGCCAGAGGACGCCCTCAACGACAACGAGCGCTACAAGGTCGTCTGGCAAATCCTCAACGCTCTACGCGCCCACGACGAGCGTCTGGACGCACGTATCAACCAAGCGGAGCTGGGCGAAGATATCAGCGATCAGGTGGAGCTAATCAGTATCTCTTCAGAAAGCGAACTGAGAGAGCTGACAGCGGTCGTCGACGACTTCGACACTAACAAGACTTCGCGCGGCAAACCCGGTTCGGAGATTGGCAAGGAAGGCCCAGCGCCTCGCAGAACTGATGACGCTGACACGCAACAGGCTTTCGTCTTCGACGAGTTCACCCGCGCCATCATGGCGAAGATCGTCGAGAAATGCGGGACCCGCGAATACTGGGACAAATGGGCTAAGGACATCGCAGAGATCGCCCAAACACACATCACCCGCATCAAAACTATCGTCGCGCAAGAGGGGGTAGAACGCACCGCCTTCCTCGCTTTCCTTACTGAACTCCAAGACGATCTGAACCCCGAGATCACCGAAGACGAAGCGATTGAGATGCTTGCTCAGCACCTCATCACCAAACCCGTCTTCGACGCTCTGTTCAAATCCAGCGAGTTCACCAAGGAAAACCCGGTCTCCCGGGCGATGGAGATCGTGCTTGGACAGCTACATGAACACAACCTCTCCAAGGAATCCGAAAGCCTTGAAAAGTTCTATGCCAGCGTCGAGAGACGCGCGGCGGATGTGGTCACGGCAAACGGGCGGCAAGAGCTGATCCTGAAGCTTTATGATAGTTTCTTCAAAGGGGCGTTCCCTCGGCTGACGCAACGCCTTGGCATCGTCTATACTCCCATCAAGGTGGTCGACTTCATCCTTCATTCGGTCAATGACGTGCTGAAGACCCAGTTCGGGCAAACGCTTGGGTCTAAGGGCGTTCACATCCTTGACCCCTTCACCGGAACGGGCACCTTCATCACCCGCTTGCTTCAATCTGGCCTGATCGCGCCCGAAGAGCTGGAGCACAAATACAAGCACGAACTTCACGCTAACGAGATTGTCCTGCTGGCATATTACATCGCCGCAGTGAACATCGAGACGGTCTATCACGAGCTGGCACAAGGAGAGCTGAACAAAGACGCGCCCTATGAGCCGTTCAAGGGCATCCTATTGACCGATACCTTCCAGATGTATGAGCAGGAACGCGATATGATCGCCAATCTGCTGCCCGACAACTCAGAACGTCGGACAAGGCAGAAAGAGCTGGATATCCGCGTCATCATCGGCAATCCACCTTATTCGGCGGGGCAAGGTAGCGCCAACGACAACGCGGCGAATATCACCTACACGAGTTTGGATGCGAAGATACGGGAAACCTACGCCGCACATTCGAGTACAACGAATAAACGCGCTCTGTACGATAGCTATATTCGCGCAATCCGTTGGGCGAGCGACCGGATCGGAGATGCCGGGATCATGGCTTATGTCTCCAACGCCGGATGGGTCGACGGCAACGCTGCGGATGGGCTGCGCAAATGTCTGGCCGAGGAATTCAGCGATCTTTACGTGTTCCATTTGCGTGGCAATGCGCGGACCTCTGGAGAGCAGCGCCGCAAGGAAAAAGGCAATGTATTTGGCGAAGGGACACGTACACCGGTTGCGATTTATCTGTTCGTCAAGAACCCGAATGCTGCCGAGCATGGCCGCATCCATTTCCATGACATTGGCGATTACCTTGATCAAAAGCAAAAACTGGCGATCATCCGGGATTTCCGGTCTGTCGATGGCATCACGAGTGCCAAAGGTTGGAAAACAATCACGCCCGACGAGAACAACGATTGGCTGGATCAGGTTGATCGGAGGTTTGATCGATTCATTGAAATTGGCAGCAAAGATCAGGCTAGCAAAGCTCCGACAGTCTTCGGGATGTATACCAGTGGGGTCAAAACCAATCGCGACGCGTGGTGCTTTAACGCTTCCAAACAGCATCTTTGGGATCTGATTCAAAAAGCGTCTGCGGCTTATAATAGGTATGCCGTTCAGAATGACGCTATCGCGCAGCGATGTCCCGAGAGCGGACTTCAATCGCGAAGGTTTGTGCATCGAAGTGGACTTCTCGCTGCCTGCAGAGCGGGTCGTGCGCAGTTTGAACCAGATCATTGAATGGCGCGGTCAACCTCAGGCAATTCGCGTCGACAACGGGCCCGAGTATGTCAGTGGAAAGCTGATGGAGTGGGCCGAAAAACGCAACGTTCGGCTGGAATACATCCAGCCCGGCAAGCCGCAGCAGAACGCTTACATCGAGCGCTATAACCGCACCGTTCGCCCCTCTCATCGAAACAGCGTTTCGACTGCCGCGCAGCGGGATGAATGGCTGGGGCAATACATCTTTGAAACCATCGAGGAGGCACAGGACCAGGCAACCGAATGGCTCTGGACTTACAACAACGAGCGACCCAACATGGCCATCGGTGGGATGACCCCCGCTATGAAACTGAGAACAGCCGCGTGAATTCTACGGCTGGACCCCATTAAAAGGGGGGATTACGAGCGAGGCCCGGTTTAATTGACGCAGTTAGACAAACGCGAAGTTAATATGCGCAACGCCGCGCTAAATCGATCAGGATCTTTCGCGACCCGGGCAGCCAGCTGAGCACCCTCTAGCAACGGAAGAGCGGCGGTGGCTTCTTGCACAGGGTCAGCCACCCCCTTGATTGTCCCGTCTTGTTGACCAAGCGCAAACGCCTTGGATAGCCAGTCAGTTATCATTTTTCGAAACCGGTTCATTTCTGCGACTGTGTCATCCGAAAGGCTTTGTGTGCTGGTAGAAAAGGAAACGCAAAGGCAGAGGCTTTGACCGTCTTCCAATGCACCATGGTATCGCGATATCAGTGCGTTCAGCCGCGCAGCACCGGTTTCGTTTTGTGCATCGATCTCTGCGCAGGCGATATCTAAGTCATCGTAGTAGCGCTTCATCAAGGCGACGGCCAACTCCGCCTTGCTTGCAAAATGGTGGTGGATACTGGCTTTTGTGATACCGACATCTTTGGCCAAGTCAGCATAGCTAAAGCCGTCAAAGCCCCGCGTGCGCGCCACCCGTTCTGCTGAATTGAGAAGGTTTGTCTTGGTATCCGTTGCCATCATTTGCTTCTATTTTAAAGTGTTGAGCGTGTTTAGAACATTTTCTGCGGCTTCCAAAGCCCCTTCGATGTAGCCCCCGAATGTGGGTGCGACTTCTGTACCTGCAAAATGCAGTGTATCATCCCAAAGGTGTGTCATGGCATGGGGCAACCCATAAGTCGGATGTGCGTAAAGCGGCGCTTGGTCTGCTTGTGTTGCGGTGTAATGATCGAAGGCCCAATCTTTGATAAAGAGCTGTCTTGGCTCTGCGGCTTTAGGTCCGAACAGCCGTATCAGCTGGGCTTGCAGCTGTTCACGCAACTGATGTTCACGCGTGCGCGCCTGTGGTGGCACACCAATAAACCCAAACAACGCATAGGGGCCGCCTTGTGCTGGGGATGCATCGTGGATTTCAACCATGGGGCCGACACGGCTCATGGCGTCGCCTGACAGGCCGTCTTCACGCCAGAACGGGGTATGGTAAACTGCGACGGCCTTGGCCTGTCCGGCCATCCACGTGGCAATCCCTTGCATGGTACGCAGGGTGTTGGCTGGTAAGGCTGGCGCAAATGTAAATTGTGCTGCAACCCGCGGAGGGAGGGCCAATACAACGTGGTTGGCATCGAGTATTTCACCGCTCGCGAGTGTGACGCTGATCCCATCCATTGATTTGGTAAGGTCAACTACAGGAGCATTCAAACGCTTGCGATGGTCGGGCAGCCGTGTGGCCAGCGCATCAATCATTTGGCCAAGACCGCCGACAAGACGCCATGATCCTTCCATTGACGATATGCCTTGGCCGCGCTGCACCCGCCCGCTCTCATCCTCATAGCTAAGAACGCCGTCAGAAAACTGGTCGAATTTCTGCAAATTCAATCGTGCGATCAACGCCGCGATCCGGGGCTGGCCCGGCCAAAACCACGCAGGTCCCATGTCAAAACCGCTGCCCACCACGCGCTCTGTCTTGATCCGTCCGCCAAACCGCGGACGAGCCTCGATCAGCACGTAATCACGTCCTTGCGTTTCAAGCGCTTCGGCAAGAGCAAGTCCCGAAAGCCCGCCACCAACGATCAAAGTGGTCATGTCTTAAAACCCTTCAGAGGCTGGACGCAGATCAAGCTCATGCGTCCACGCTGATTTTGGTTGATGTGCAATTTGCCAATAGGTTTCCGCGATATCAGCGGGCGTCATCATCTTTTCAGGGTCCAAGCTGTGCAGTGCGCGTGCACGTGCCGTGTCGATGATACCGTCCAAAATAGCGTGGCACACATGCACCCCCGCGGGCTGAAATTCCCGCGCGAGCGATTGGGTTAATCCACGCAATGCGAACTTGGCGCTGGCAAAAGCCGAAAACTTGGCACCACCGCGCAAGGATGCCGTGGCACCCGATACGATAAATGAGCCACCGCCCGCATCGATCATTGGCTGAATGGTTGCTTGCGCAAGCAAGACTGCCGATTGCACCATGCTGTCCCATGTTCGCCTGTAGTCATCCAAGTCTGTTTGCATGAATGGTGCGATAACCAATTCTGCGGTGTTGTGGATCACAACCCTTGGCGGGCCGTTTTCCGCGATGATCTTGGCCAAGATATCGGGCGCACTGGTTTCGTCGGCAAGGTCGACCGTATGGAATTGACCCACCGGCGCATCGGGGGCAGATCGCCCCAGACCGACAGGTTCAAAGCCCCCATCCGCAAACCGCGACAAAAGGGACTGGCCTAGGCCAGCCCCCGCACCGGCCACAAGGACCACAGGTTTTTGAACACCCATCAGACAGCCGGCGGCTTGGCGTGTGGCAAGTGGCCGGCCTTCACCCAGAGCTTTGCCCCGTCATCGCCCGCTGTTGCGCTTAGTTTGGCTCCATCCGGCAACCTGAGCCATGCGCCTTTGCCCAGCGTATCGCCGCCTTCAGTCACAGAGCCTGAGATAACCAACACCTCAAATCCGCCTGCGTGTTCGGTTTCCAATGTCGCACCTGCGTCCAGATGGCTGTACGTGACCGTTTCACGCAGATCGCGATGCAATTCAGCCGTCGCTACGCCGTTCACTGGCGCGCCAAGTTCGTCAGCCATATTTTTGCGGAATTGGTTACGGTCATCCATATCGAATTGCCACAGTTTTACGAAGATCGTGCAGCCCGGTTCGGAGCCCGGTGTATGGGCCGTTGTCGGCGGGTTGCGTACATAGGTGCCTTCGGGAAAGTCACCGTGTTCGTCTTGGAACACGCCATCCAGCACAATGAATTCCTCACCGCCCGTATGGGTGTGCTCAGAAAATTTGCTACCGGCTGCATAACGTACGATTGTTGTGGCCCGTGCCACTTCACCGCCGATGCGGTCCAGCATGCGCCGGTCCACACCTGGCATTGGCGAGGCCAACCACTCAAGCTGATCTGAGTGGACCACCACGCGTTTGTTAAAGTCTGCGTTTAATTCCATAGTCTTATCCTTTCGGCTTGAGTGGCCTGTTCTTACCCAGCGATGCTTGGTCGTGCTGCAACTTTCGCGCGCCATGCGTTGAGATTGGCAAACGAGTCCGGGATTTCTACCTTTGCAAAATCGGCAAATGCTAAACCGGCAAAGGCTGTAATGTCCGCGACTGAGAATTCAGAGCCCGCAAGAAAGTCGTTGTCAGCCAGAACACTGTCAAGATAGGCCATCGTTTGTCCGGCAACTTCTTTTTGTTTGTTGCCCCATTCAGCGCACTGGTATGTTTCAATATCTGGGCCAAGGCCGGGTGTTGCGTAGTGGAAATATGCAGCAACCGCGTTTAGCAAGCCGTTTTCGGCACGTAGGTTCATCATCGAGATTTGCGCGCGTTCTTTCGGTGTGTTGCCGGTCAGGGACGGGCCCTCAAAGTGGCCGTCGATATATTCTGTAATCGCGTTACACTGCGAAATGTGCGTGCCGTCAGCCAATTCAAGGCATGGGACAACCGCGTCTGGGTTCTTGGCTTTAAAGGCCTCGGTGCGATGTTCCCCACCCATCACATCAACAGGAACAAACTCAACTTTGTCAGTCGCCCCTTTTTCAGCAAGAGCAATGCGCACTCGTACCGGGTTGGGGAAGCCTTCGATATCGTAGATTTTCATAGAAACACTCCATATTATGATCAGCCTTACCTACTAGTAGGTTGGACGTCTTTGCAAGCCAGGATCAACTATGATCGATCACAAAACTGTTAAGTCGATCAAGCGGCCCTCTTCTCGCTAACGCTTTCATGGACCGACTTCGAGGTAGAGAGGTGGTCGCGGAAATTCGGACTACCTCTTTTGGCGCACGCGACGCGATAGCCGCGTCAGACCCAGTCATGCGGAAAACGACGGCCGCGTTTACGAATGGAATGACCCACCCGCCACGGGTCACCCGGGTGACGACTATGGATGCAGGTGCACCGCTGAACCATACAGCCCTTGAAAGCCTATCTCAGCAGTACCAGCAGAAAACTGACATAAGTTAGCATTCCAAAGAGTACGAATACGCTCAAATTACACAAGATCGTAATGGAGTATATTGCAAGCTCCCATCGTCCGTTACGCAGGCGTAAAGAATTTAGGGCCATTATGACAATGGCGATAAAAATGGCTGCAACACTGTTTCTAAAGATGTCAGGCATCAATTGGGATAGCATCTTGAAAAAAATGGTAAAAACGCATTGATTGAAAGATAAGCTGCACCTTCGAGCACGATTTTGTTTATCTTTGGTGGCATAATACGGAGGCTCTGTTTCTCGTGAAATCGTGGATGAATGAGGTGCCCCTAGTTTCCTATACGCTTGCCTCGTTCATTTTCAGCTGTTTCATTTCATAGTCAACCGGTGACAGCATGCCATTGTTGCTGTGCTTGCGCTTAGTGTTGTAAAACATCTCGATGTAGTCGAACATGTGCTGCCTTGCAGCGTCGCGTATCAGGTATGTCCGTCGTCTGATCCGTTCCCGTTTCAATAGCTGGAAGAAGCTCTCTGCGACGGCATTGTCATGGCAATTCCCACGTCTACTCATGCTGGCATCCAGATTGTGTTTATCAAGGAATGATTGCCACTCTGTGCTGGTGAACTGAGAACCCTGATCTGAGTGGATCATCACTTTCTGTTTTGGTTTGCGCCGCCAAACAGCAGCCAACAATGCTTGTAGTGCAAGATCTGTTGTCATGCGTGACTGCATCGACTAACCGACGATGCGCCTCGAGAACAGATCGATCACGACAGACAGGTACGACCAACCCTCATGTGTTCTGATATAGGTGATGTCGGTCACCCAAATCCGATCGGCAGCATCGACTTCAAGCTGCCTATCTAATGTGTTGCCGGCGACGACCGCAGGCTTCCCACCATAACGAGCAGGGCGGCGTTTGTAGCCGATCTGCGCCGTATGCTGGCCAAACGCGCTACACGTTTCTCAGAACATATCTCACCTTGATCCAGTAGATCATCGTGCATCTTGCGGTATCCGTACACCTTGCCGCTATCCGCCCAAGCTTGATGGATCAGTTCTGTTTGCCGTGCATCTTCTAGCGCACGTTGGCTTAATGGTCCTTTAAGCCATGCGTAAAACCCACTGAAATGTACCATCAGTACCCGGCACATCGATCGCACCGAAAACTCCGCCCGATGAGCCTCAATAAACTCATACCTCACTGAGACTCGCGCGCGAAGTATGCGGTCGCCTTTTTCGGGATTATGCGTTCCTCGGTTACGCGGGCTAGCTGGCGCTTCAGCCGTCTTATCTCAGCAGCCTGATCCGCAACCTCTGATCTGACACGTGGCGACTTCGAAAACTGCGCCTTCCAAGTGTACAGGGACTTGGTGCTGATCCCCAGCCGCTCGGCCACCTCGCTGACCGCGTAACCACGCTCAACAACCTGCGCCACAGCGTCCTGCTTAAACTCGTCTGTAAACCGTATTCCCTTGTTCATATCCGTCTCTCCATGGTTCCAAAATTACCAAGCAAACCGTCTACAAATCTAGGGGCGCCTCATAAATTCTGTCCTGACCAGATTATAATAACCTGATATATTCTTCACCATCACGTAGGCATAGCTCGGGTGGTGTTCGAGCAGCAGATATTCTTAGACGTTCAAACGGCGCACCGGCATTACCACCGACGGGCACCGCTAAGGCCGTACCCAAGCTCATCGATGAACGATAAGTTGGTTTTGAGATAATATTTACGTGCGGCCGTGGGTATTGGCTGTGTCCGGCAAAATATCGTTTTGGCTTTTGTGCTATGAGACATAATTTCGGATAGGGCGAATTGCAGTTTGTCCTGTTGGATGGACGCCCAACGTCAGCAGGCGGCGCGTGTCTGCGCCGCCTGCGGGATCACCTTCGCGGGTGAAACTGCTCACTCCGCCCAATCATAGGCATAGACAAATTCGCCCAACAGATGCCCGATGGCCTCGCGATCGGCATTGCCGGTGGTTTTGATCTGCGCCACGAGGCCGCGCTTTTTATCTTCAACCACCGAAGTGACTTCGGCGCTATGGCCGGCCTTTTTGAGGGCCGCGTCAAAGACACGCTTGATCGCGGATTTACGCAGGTCGGGTTTAAACACTTTGCCCACGGCGGTTTTTGGCAATTCCGGCAGGATCTCGACGTGTTTCGGCATCGCCGCGCGTTCGTGGATATGCACTTTGCAGTGTTTCATCAGTTCTTCGGGCGTCACTTGCGCACCTGCGACCAATTCGACATAGGCGCAGGGCACTTCTCCCGCGTGCTGGTCAGGCTGACCGATGGCACCTGCAAACCCGACTGCCTCATGGGCCAGCAGGGCCTCTTCGATTTCGGCCGGGTCGATGTTGTGGCCGCCGCGAATGATCAAATCCTTGGCGCGGCCAGTGATCCACAAATACATATCCGCATCCATCCGGCCCAAATCGCCGGTGCGCAGGTATTTCTCATAGTGGTAGAGGTCTTTGTTCTTGGCCGCTTCGGTATAGGTGTTGCCGGGCCAAATGCCCGGATTGCTGACACAAATTTCGCCGACCTCATCGGTGGCACATTCCACCGGGCCCTCGGGCGTATCGCGAATGATCTTCACATCCGTATAGGGGAAGGGATGCCCAACCGAACCAATGCGCTTTTCACCATCTACAGGGTTGCACGACACAAGACAGGTCGCCTCGGTCAATCCATACCCTTCGACAATGCCGACGCCGGTGGCTTTTTCAAAGCGGTTGAACAATTCCTGTGGCAAGGGGGCGGAGCCGGAAAACGCGGTTTTCAATGCCGAGACATCCGCGTCAACGGGCCGCTGCATCAATGCCGAAATCGCGGTTGGCACGGTGATGGCAAAGGTGATTTTCCACCGTTCGCACAGTTTCCAGAAATTGTCGAACACCCCATCGCCGCGATAACCGGCGGGGGTCGGGAACACCACATGCGATCCAGCAGACACCGCCGACATCAAAATCACATGACAGGCAAAAACATGGAACATCGGCAAGGGGCAGATGACGTTGTCGTCTTCGGTATAGAGCAAGGTGCTGCCAACCCAACCGTTATAGATGATGCCGGAGTTCTTATGCTGGGCGACTTTGGGCATGCCGGTGGTGCCGCCGGTGTGGAAATAGGCAGAAACACGGTCTGCGGAGATGTCGGCAAAGGCCAATGTCTTGGGCTGTTTGCGGATTTCACTATTGAAGCTTTTGACGTCCGCGTGGTGGCCGCCCGGATTTTTCGGGCGAATGAGCGGCACGATCCAGCTTTTCGGCGGGCTCAGATAGCGGTTCAGATCAACCTCCAGAACCGTATGCACGCCGGGGGCGTGGCGCACCGCTTCGGCGGCTTTCTGTGCCAGATCGGTTTTCGGAAAAGATTTGAGCGTCACCACAACCTTGGCCTTGGTTTCACGCAAGATCGCGGCGATTTGTTCCGGCTCCAACATCGGATTGATCGGGTTGACGATGCCGGCAACGCAGCCCGCAAGTGTGCTGATCACCGTCTCGTTGGAATTGGGCAGGATCAGCGCGACAACATCGGTTTCTCCGACGCCCAATTTACGAAACAGGTTTGCCGCCTGACAGACCTGTTCATGCAACTGCGTATAGGTGAGGGTTTCGGCCTTGTCCGTCGGACCGGATTCCAATTGGAACGAAATCGCATTGTGCCCCGGAAACTTGTCGCGGGTGCGGGTCAGCATTTCATAGATCGAGCGCGGCAAATCCCGCTCTTCGTAAGGCATCTCATTCTGGATGCGTCGCCCATCCTCGAAATTAGCAAATGTTTTGGTCATGGTATCCTCCCCTGAATAACGCGTCCCCACGCGCTTGACGTCCGGCCTTTTGCACCTGACGGCTGAGACCTTGATAAGCAGCATGGTGGGGAAGGGAGGTTTACGCAAGCCTGTGGCCGCGTCAGGACCCGACGTTAAGCGGCGCAGGACGCAAGGTCGGGGTTTAGACGCGGGCATGCAGGGAAAACGAAAAAAGGCTGCCCGCTGGGGGCAGCCCTTCGGATTTTCATGCCAAGGCGTGATTACGCGGGAATACGCAACACCTGACCGGGGTAGATTTTGTCCGGATGCGTCAACATCGGTTTGTTGGCCTCAAAAATCGCTTCGTATTTCGCGCCGTTGCCCATGGTTTTTTCGGCAATCGCCCAAAGCGTATCGCCCTTTTCAACCGTATGGAATTTCGGCTCTTCGCCGCCGGCTTCATCCTCGACTTCGGCCACGCCTTCGACGTTGCCCACGGCAAGAATGATTTTCTCTTTGGCTTCCTGGCTCACGGCACTGCCGCTGACCTTGACCTTGTCGCCTTCAACCGTGATGTCCAGACCCTCGGCATCCAGCCCCAAATCGGCGACTTCCTTTTTCAGGTCTTCGGCGCTGGGCGTCTCGTCGGCGCTTTTGATTTTCTTGCCGGAACGCTTGAAAAAACTGAACAGTCCCATGGATATCTCCTTTACTAGATGGTGTATCTTCGCCCCCGCCTGTAACTGGCGCAAGACAATTATAACCGATTTAGCGGGGAATTTAGGCCGCGCCCGACCCGTCGGTGAATTGCAATTTCGCCAACCGCGCATATAGCCCGCCTTCGGCGACCAATGCATCATGGGTGCCGGTGGCAACGATACGCCCGCCTTCCATGACCACAATGCGGTCGGCCTTTTTGACGGTGGCCAGACGGTGCGCGACAATCACGGTGGTGCGGTTTTGGGCCAACTCATCGACGGCCAATTGCACCGCGCGTTCGCTTTCGGCGTCCAGGGCGCTTGTCGCTTCATCAAGCAAAAGCACCGGCGCATCGCGCAAGATTGCCCGCGCAATGGCGATGCGTTGCTTTTGCCCGCCCGACAGCATCACGCCGCGCTCGCCCACATAGCTGTCATAGCCTGCGGGCAAACCGGTGATGAACTCATGCGCGTTGGCGGCGCGGGCGGCCGTTTCCACTTCGGCGTCCGACGCCTCGGGCCAGCCAAAGCGGATATTCTCGCGCGCCGAAGCGGCAAAAATCACCGGATCTTGCGGCACCAGGGCCATCACCCGGCGAAATGCGTCGCGGCGCATATCGCGCAGATCCACCCCATCAAGGCAAACGCGCCCTGTTTGCGGATCATAAAACCGTTGGATCATCTGAATGATGGTGGTTTTGCCCGCGCCGGAGGGGCCAACCAAGGCCACGGTTTCACCGGGGTTGATCACCAAATCCACATGTTCAAGCGCGGAGATGTCCGGGCGCGAGGGATAGGAGAAGCCGACACCCTCAAAGCGGATCTCGCCTTTGACCGTCTCGGGCAGGGGAATGGGATCGGCAGGATCTTGCACCGCATCCTCGGCGCGCAGCAATTCGATCAACCGCTCGGTCGCGCCCGCCGCGCGTTGCAATTCGCCCCAAATTTCCGACAGGGCGGCGACAGATCCGGCGACCATCACAGCGTAGAACACGAATTGCACCAATGCGCCGGGGCTCATGATGCCGCCGCGCACGTCCCGCGCGCCAACCCACAAAACGCCGACCACGCCGGCGAAGACGAGAAAAATCACGATGACCGTCATGGCGGCGCGGGTGGTGATCCGGCGGCGCGCCACGTCATAGCTTTTCTCGGTCACGTCGGAAAACTCCGCGCGGGTCTGGCTCTCATGGGTAAACGCCTGCACGGTTTGCACGCTGAGCAAGGCTTCCGAGGCGGACCCCGAGGAGGCCGCGATCCAATCCTGGTTCTCGCGGCTTTGCGCGCGCAAACGCCGTCCAAGCGTCAGGATCGGGATAATCACCGCCGGCACGATCAACAAAACCAATCCGGTCAATTTTGCCGATGTGAACAGCATGAAAATCATGCCGCCGAACAAAATCAACACATTGCGCAGCGCCACAGAGATCGAAGAACCGATCACCGACAAGATCAATGTCGTGTCGGTGGTGATCCGGCTCAACACCTCTCCGGTCATGATGCGTTCGAAAAAGGCGGGGCTCATGCTGATGATCCGGTCGAACACCGCCTTGCGGATGTCCGCGACGACCCGTTCGCCAAGCCGCGTCACCAATGCGTAACGCAGCCCCGTTCCGACCGCCAAAAGCGCTGCCAAACCAAGCGCCGCGCCGAAATATTGATCCAAGATCGCAACGCTGTCCGATCCAAAGCTGTCGATCACCCGCCTGACCGCAAGCGGCAACGTCAATGAAACGCCTGCCGTTAGCACCAGCGCCAAACCCGCCAGAACCGCCATCCATTTATAAGGCACAAGAAACGGCCGCAGTTCACCCAAAGCGCCGACGCGTTTGGATTTCTCGCGCTCGGCGTCTGTGCCTGCGGGGGTGGGGGTGCGTGCCATGTCGGGGTTCCTTGCCAATTGGTCCCGCTTCATCGCAATGCTGGGCTATGGGGTCAAGCGCGCGATTGCCGCGCATTTGCCGCAGGCGCCGGGATTTCGCACCGGCATATCGGCCAAGGCTTGCCAAGTCGGCCGCGTGCCCGCAAAACCAAACCATCCCAGTTCGAACCCAGTCCGAAAGTCAAAGGCCGCCCTATGCCCCATTCCGATCCCGCCGCCGCGCCCGACAAAACCGTTTTGATCACCGGAGCCGCAGGCTTCATCGGCTATCACCTTGCAGAGGCTCTCTTGGCGCGTGGCATGCGGGTGATCGGCCTTGATAGCATGAATGATTACTACGATGTTGCCCTGAAAGAGGCGCGTCTTGACCGGCTTTCCGGGCAGGCGAAATTTGAATTTATCAAGGGTAAGGTCGAGACGCCCGATTTGCTCATGGGGCTGTTTGAAACCCACCGCCCCGACGTTGTGGTGCATCTCGCGGCCCAAGCCGGCGTGCGCTATTCCATCGACAATCCGCGCGCCTATCTCGAAGCGAACCTGATTGGAACCTTCGAAATGTTGGAAGCTGCCCGCGCCTATCCGCCGCAGCATATGCTTCTGGCGTCGACCTCATCGGCTTACGGTGCCAACACCCAAATGCCCTATGCCGAGACCGATAAGGCCGACACGCAGATGTCTTTTTATGCCGCGACCAAAAAATCCGGCGAGGCCATGGCCCACAGCTACGCGCATCTTTACGGATTGCCGACCACTATGTTCCGGTTTTTTACCGTCTATGGCCCATGGGGGCGGCCCGATATGGCGCTGTTCAAATTCACCCGCGCCATTTTGGCGGGAGAGCCGATCGATGTCTATAACCATGGACAAATGAAACGTGATTTCACCTATGTCACCGATCTGGTTGAAGGCATCCGTCTGCTCATCGATGCCGCGCCCCTGCGGCCCGAGGGCGATGTGCCGCAGGGCGATAGCCTGTCGCCGGTTGCGCCGTTCCGTGTGGTCAATATCGGCAATTCCGACGCCGTGCCTTTGATGGACTTTATCGAAGCCATCGAGGACGCCACCGGGCGCGAGGCGATCAAGAACATGATGCCGATGCAGGCCGGTGATGTGCCTGCGACATGGGCCAATGCCGATCTGATCAAGACACTGACCGGCTATGCTCCGAAAACCCCGGTACGCGAGGGCGTGGCGCGGTTTGTTGCATGGTATCGGGAGTATCACGGGGCGTGATGCCATGCCGCCGTGCGTTGCGTTGCAAAAGCTCCTCGAAGGCCGCTTTGCAAATCCCCTGTGGGGCGGGCGGCGGCCACAGCTAAGGTTTTTGTCTTTCTCCACCGTCGCCGCAATTTTGCCGCTCGATCTCGGCATTCAATGCCGCGCCAAGCAGGATCAGAAAAGCGCTAAGATAGAGCCAGACCAATAAGGCAATCATCGCCCCGATCGAGCCGTAAACCTCGTTGTAGTTGCCGAAGTTCGTCAGATATGCAGAAAACGCCGCCGAGACCGCGCCCCAAATTGTCACAGACAACACCGCGCCGGGCACAATCATCGTGGGTCTCTCGCCGCGGCGGTTCGGTCCGAACCGATAGATTATCCCGAGCCCCGCCAAGAGGGCGCCCATCGCAGCGACCCATCGCAGGGTATTGATATAGCTGGCCGTGGTCACATCCAGATAGATGAAATTTAAGACCACCGGCACCACGACGATGGCGGCCAAGGCGACCAAGGACACGCCCACCAAGCCGGCCGTCATCACCAGGGCCGCCGTATAATGGTGCAAGCTGGAGCGGTTGCGGATGCGGTAAATCTCGTTCATGCCGCGCATCATCGCGCTGATACCGGCCCGCGCCGACCAGAGCGCAAAGCCGACCGACACCACAGTGGCCCAACCCAATGTGCTGCGCCCTTGGCCGATCAACCCGTCCACCTGTTCTTTGATCAGTTCGAACACATCGGGGGGCAACAGCGGACGCATCAATTCCATTTGCCCCGAGACCACGGCAGGGTCCGACACCAACCCCCAAAGCGCAATCACCGCCGCCAACCCCGGAAACACGGCAAGCATGGCAAAGAACCCGACGCCGGCTGCAATCAGGCTCAGGTTACGCTCGTCGATTTGAAGCCAGACGTTTTTGAATACACGTGCCCAAAAGGCCAGTTTTGTCATTGTGTGATCCTGATTGCGCGGCCCTGATTTTCTGGTCCTGCCGGTGGCACTGATCCGTAACATAGCGTGATAGAAATAGGGGCCAAGAAAAAAAACGAGCGCGTTTGGCGCGCTGGGGCGGCGATCTGTTGCGCGGCGCGGCCTGTGCCGGCGGTCCTATTGCGCCCGCCGGGCGGCGCGCAAAAATCGGACAAAGCCGCCTGGGTGCACATGGGGACCGAGCGCAATGAGCGGGCACAGAAAAGGGCCGCTCCAATGCAGGGCGGCCCTCAAATCGTTCCTGTCCAGCGGGTCAAATCAATATTGCATCGCCACCGGTTCGTCGCTTTCGGGCGGGGTCAGGGCGGCAATCGCACCGTTCAATGACACCGTCCCCACCGGCGCGCCGGATTTATCGACCACGGTGCAGGTCTGGTTCTCGGCCTTGCTCAGCGGCGCCAGCGCAGCTTCGAGCGAGGTGTCGGCGGGGATTTGTGCGCCTTGGCCGGACACGCCGCCGGGCGACATGATGGACCGCACTTTGATCACCTTGGAGCGATTGATGTCGCGAATGAAATCCGTGATGTAATCATCTGCCGGCGTCATGATGATTTCTTGCGGGTCGCCTTCCTGTATCACCGCCCCATCGCGCAAAATGGCGATATTATCGCCAATACGCAAAGCCTCATCCAAATCGTGGGTGATGAAGATGATGGTTTTATGCAGCTCTTCTTGCAGGTCCAAAAGGATGTTTTGCATATCCGTGCGGATCAGAGGATCAAGCGCCGAAAAGGCTTCGTCCATCAGCAGGATTTCCGCATCGGTCGCCAAAGCGCGGGCAAGGCCGACACGTTGTTGCATGCCGCCAGAAAGCTGCCCCGGATAGTGATTCTCGAAACCGGCCAAACCCACACGTGCGATCCAACGGGCCGATCGCTCATGGGCTTCGGCATCTGCGACACCTTGGATTTTGAGGCCATATTCGACGTTTTGTTGCACCGTGCGGTGCGGCAATAGGCCGAATTTCTGGAACACCATCGAAGTTTTGAAGCGCCGCAAATCACGCAGCGCCGCCTCGTCCATCGACAACACGTCCTCTCCATCAATCCAGATTTCGCCCGCCGTGGGTTCGATCAAACGGTTGATATGCCGGATCAACGTCGATTTGCCCGAACCGGACAGGCCCATGATTACCTGAATTTTCCGTTCGGGGATTTCGAGAGAGATGTTGTTGAGCCCCAAAACATGCCCGTGCTTTTCCAAAAGCTCGGGCTTGCCCATGCCCTGTTGCAATTCGCCAATGACGCTTTGGGGGTTGTCACCAAACACCTTGTAGAGGCTCTTGATTTTGACCTTGATGTTATCGTGATCAGCCATGATCGCCTCCGTTCCGATGGGCCTGTAGACGGCGGCCATAACTTTGCGTGACGCGGTCAATGATGATCGCAAGGACCACAATCGCAAGGCCGTTCATCAGACCAAGCGCAAGGTATTGGTTCGAGATTGCGCGCAAGACCGGCACGCCCAAACCTTTGACGCCAATCATCGAGGCAATAACAACCATCGACAATGCCATCATGATCGTCTGGTTCACACCGGCGAAAATATTGGGCAAGGCGAGGGGAATTTGCACGCCGAAGAGTTTCTGGCGATAGTTGGCTCCAAAGGCATCGGCGGCCTCCAGAACCTCGCGATCAACAAGGCGAATACCAAGGTTGGTCAGGCGCACAATCGGCGGTACCGCGTAAATGCAGACAGCCAAAAGACCCGGCACCTTGCCAATGCCCAAGAGCATCACAACAGGGATCAGATACACGAACGACGGGATCGTTTGCATGATATCGAGGACCGGTGTGATCAAGGATTGCGCGCGGTTATAGCGCGCCATCAAAATCCCGATTGGAATACCAACCGCGATACAGACCATCGTGGCGACCAAGACAATGGCAAGCGTCGCCATCGTGTCCTCCCACATGCCCAAATAGCCAATCGCCAGAAAGGCAAGAACCGCGCCAATGCTGATCTTCCAGCTACGCGATCCGAGGTAGGAAAACGCCGCGACGACGGCGAGAATGATCGGCCAAGGCGTTGCCAAAAGCAACCTTTCGAACCAGATCATGAATTGCAAAAGCGGATTGAAGAAGGCCTCCAGGCTTTCGCCATAGGCCCGTGAAAATTCGCGAAAACTCGCGTCGATACCCTTTTTCAGGTCGCGTAATTCTTCGCGTCCCATTTCGGGAAATTCGGTCCAGTCCATCACTGCCCCCCCGTTCTATTGTTGTTTTTCTTGCAAAAAACCCGCGCCGAAGAGGTCTTCGACGCGGGCCTTGTTTTTTAAACGGTCAGCTTATAGCGCCGATTTGATTTTCTCGGCAACATCCGCAGGCACCCATGGGGTCCAGATGTCCTGATGTGTTTCAAGGAATTCATAGGCCGCATCTTCGCCCGCAGCTTGGTTGTCGGTCATATACACCAGCATTTCGTTCATGACCGAACCCGGGAAAACGCGGGTTTTGATGTAATCTGCGGCGGGGCCACCGGCTTTCATAAAGCGGTCAGTGACCACCGAGTTGACCTCGGAAACCGTCCATGCGGTCGGTTTCGGATCTGCGCAATCCTGTTCGGACAACGCGATGCAACCGTCCCAATTTTCGCGGCCCGCAAACTCGGCCTCAAATGGCAACATGACCATGCCATATTTGCCGATGATTGCGGTGGGTGACCAATAGTAGCCGAACCAGTTTTCGTCGCGGTCCACGGCTTTTGCCATCGACCCGTCGAGGCCAGCGGCCGAACCGGGATCAACCAGAACCCAACCTTTTTCTTCCATGTCGAATGCACGGTAGAGATTGGCATTGATCAACTGGCATCCCCAACCGGCCGGACATCCGACAAAGGCACCTTTGGTTTCGTCTTCGACATAGGGGAACAATTCGGGATGCTCCAAGAGCTTCTCAACGGTGTCAAGCTCGGGGTGATCGGCGGCAAATTTCGGTGTGACCCACCAGCCTTCACCCAGATCGGTGATCGGGCCGGCATTCGCCGCGTGCAGGCGGCCTTCGCCAATTGCCGCCATGAGCGGATCGCGCACGGCGTTGATCCAAAGCTCACCCGCGATATCAGGTTCGCCCTTTTCGTTCATCGAGGCAAAAGTTGTGGTGGTGGCGCCGGGCACCAATTCGACATCGCAACCATATCCTTCTTCGAGGATGATTTTGTCGACGTTGGCCATCATTTCGGCCGAAGCCCAGTTCATTTCGGCCATGGTGACTTTGCCGCAGTCCGCCGCAGCCGCCGCACCCATAGATGCAAAAAGCCCAAGCGCGGAAACTGCGAATGTGTGTTTGATTGTCATGTGATCTCTCGTCTCTCGTGAGCTTAGCCGTTGGTGCGCTCACTTTGGCACCTTCGGTCACCACCCCTCACGGGCGATTTCTTCGGATGGCGCAAAAACAGCAGAGCGGTTCGCGCCTCCAAAGCACGCCTATATGACAACACAGCAGGGCGCCAAGATCAACCAAAACCCGTATTCTGACCGGTTACCTTGGGGCATGCAAAGGACGTGCAGGGCTGTGTTGCAGCCCATATCATCTCTATGCTGCGCCGGTGTCAGGCGCGCGTTTTGCCGGTTTTGCACCGGTTCCGGGAGTGGGCGGGCGTTGTCTTGTCCGGGCGGGATTTTATCGGAATGGGCGTGGTGCGCCCCATGTGCGCGCCGGTGCATGGGGCGGGCAGGCGGGCGATGCGCCTATTCATACGCCGATGCAGGATCTTGGCGCAAAGGCCCGATGAAGAGACCCCATAGGGTGGTTTTTTGCGTAAATAAAGCTATACAAGTCGCAACGGGGCGCGTATGAGCGGGCGCTTGGTGTCATATGTGGCATCATCCTTGCCCGCGCGTGCCTGATGTGCCGCCCCATCCTGACCCACCCTTCTTTGAAAGAGAGACCTGCCCGTGATCGAAGCTGCCGTGATCCCGACCCTTGCCGCCGCACTGGCCGCCCAAGGCTACGAGAGCCTGACGCCGGTGCAAGAGGCGGTGATCGACCCCGCACTTGTCGAGGCGGACCTTTTGGTGTCGGCGCAGACCGGATCAGGCAAAACCGTGGGTTTTGGCCTTGCGATCGCTCCGACGATTCTTGAAGAAGATGGCCGGTTCGGCCGCGCTGCCTCGCCTTTGGCTTTGGTGATCGCGCCGACCCGCGAATTGGCGATGCAGGTGAAACGCGAGCTGCTCTGGCTCTATGCCCAAGCGGGCGCAGTTGTCGCCTCTTGTGTTGGCGGTATGGACATGCGCGACGAGCGCCGCGCTCTGGATCGCGGGGCGCATATTGTTGTCGCCACGCCGGGCCGTTTGGTTGACCACGTCAAACGCGGCAGCATCGACCTTGATGATATTCGTGCGGTGATTCTGGACGAAGCCGACGAGATGCTTGATCTGGGCTTTCGCGAGGATCTTGAATTCATCCTGTCGCAATCACCCGACTCCCGCCGCACGTTGATGTTCTCGGCCACGGTGCCGAAAACCATCGCGCAATTGGCCAAATCCTACCAAAAAGACGCGCAACGCATCACCACCGCAGGCGAGGCGCGTCAACACTCTGATATTGAATACCGCGCCTTGCAGGTCGCGCCGCAGGATGCCGAAAACGCCATCATCAATGTGCTGCGTTTCTATGAGGCGCCCAATGCGATCGTGTTTTGCAACACCCGTGCCATGGTTGCGCGGATGACCTCGCGCCTGTCGAATCGCGGCTTTTCCGTTGTGGCGCTGTCCGGCGAATTGACCCAGACCGAGCGCAGTAATGCCTTGCAAGCAATGCGCGACGGCCGCGCCCGCGTTTGTGTGGCCACCGATGTGGCCGCGCGCGGCATTGATTTGCCCAACCTTGAATTGGTTGTGCATGCCGAATTGCCGTCGAACCACGAAACATTGCTGCACCGCTCTGGCCGGACGGGCCGCGCGGGGCGCAAAGGGGTTTCGGCGTTGATCGTGCCGCCAAAAGTGCGCAAAAAGGCCGAGCGCCTGTTGCATTTCGCCAAGCTCGAAGCCTCTTGGGCCTCGCCGCCCTCGGCCACTGAAGTGGCCGAAAAGGACGAAGCGCGCCTGTTGTCCGATCCGGTTTGGACCGAAGCCGTGACCCCCGAAGAAAGCGCTTTTGCCGATAAGCTTTTGGCCATGCATGAGCCGCAAGAAATCGCGGCGGCCTATCTGCGTTTGTATCGCACACGCCAATCGGCGCCCGAAGAATTGGCCGATCCCGACAGCCGCCCCGAACGGCGTCCGGCCACGCAATTTGGCCCCGGCGTGTGGTTCTCGGTCTCTATCGGTCGCAACAAAAATGCCGAACCGCGCTGGCTTTTGCCGCTGATCTGCCGCATGGGCGGATTGACCAAGGATGACATCGGCGCGATTCGCATCCAGCCGACCGAAACCTATTTCGAGATACTGGAAACCAGCGCGGACGGCTTTGTCGCCTCGCTTGGCGATCCGATGGAATTGGAAGAGGGCGGCAAGGTCACGCGTCTCCAAGGCACCCCGACCTTTGCGCCGCAAGAGCGCGGACCTAAGCGGTTCGGCGATAAGCCTGCGGGCGGCAAACGTTTCGACAAACCGCGCGGCGACAAGAAGCCCTACGGCGATAAGCCACGCGGGGATAAGAAACCCTATGGCGATAAAAAATCCTACGGCGATAAAAAGCCATATGGCGACAAAGCTGCGAAACCTTATGATCCGCTGGATGGCGGCGCCCCCGAGCGCAAACCGCGCCACACCAAGGACGCGTCAGGCAACACACCGGGCAAAACCAAGCGCGTGTGGAACGGTACAGAGGCCGCGCCCTATCCCAAACCCAAGGCGGACGCCAAACCGAAGAGCGACGGCAAACCCAAAGGCGATTACAAAGGCGGCAAGCCGGACGGAAAACCGGCGCGTGCGGGCAAGGCTCCGGCGAAATATGGCGCCAAGCCTGCGGGGAAATTTGGCGGTAAGCCCGAGGGTGGCAAACCGGCGGGCCGCCCCCGCGCCGATGCCAGCGATGCGTCAAAACGTTTCAGCCCTGACGGCAAACCTGCCAAACCGCGCGCAGGATCGAAATTCGCTGGCAAGGCCGGCGGCAAACCAAGCGGTAAGGGCAAGCCGCCTGCCAAGGGCGGCAATGCGGTTCCGCGCCGCAGCAAATAAGAAACCACACAGATTAGAGGTCGCTTCGGCGGCCTCTTTTGTTGAGGGGGCGCTGCGGATGGGGCGCACAAAGGCACGGGAAAAGCGCAGGAACCGTAGGGGGCAAAGAGCGGGAACGGCCGGCCGTTGAGAACCGCGCTACCGCTTATGGCCTTGGCCGAACTGTCCGAACTAGGGGCATTGAGCCGCTCACGGTCCGTTTGCCGCATGGGGAAGCACCCGCAGATGGAAAAATATTTTGAAAGCAGGAAAGTTTTTGGAGCGGGCGGCGGGAATCGAACCCGCGTCATTAGCTTGGAAGGCTAAGGTCTTACCATTACACAACGCCCGCTCGGGGCAAATCGGGCCGCGCCCGCATGTGCTGCGCCTGAATTACACGCTGTGGCGGCGCGCTTCAAGAGGCTTTTGGCGCAAACTGCGGTTCGAAAACGGATCGGCGCAAAGGCGCGTGGTTTATATCCGCCGCCCCCAAAGATCATATTCGCCCGCCTCGTCCACTTCGACGGTGACGATCTCGCCCACGGTCAATCCATCGGTGTCTTCGTCGATAAACAGATTCCCGTCGATTTCCGGCGCATCAGCCTTGGTGCGGCAGGTGGCGATGCCGTCCTCGTCAATATCATCGACGATCACATCCATCACACGTCCGACTTTAGCGGCCAGCTTGGCTTCGGAAATCGCCTGCGCTTTTTCCATAAAGCGGTCCCAACGCTCTTGTTTGACGGCTTCGGCCACATGATCGGGCAACGCGTTTGACCGTGCCCCATCGACGTTTTCGTATTTGAAACAGCCCACGCGGTCGAGTTGCGCCTCGTCCATCCAGTCGAGAAGATGTTGGAATTCCGCCTCTGTTTCCCCCGGATATCCGACGATAAAAGTCGAGCGCAGGGTGATATCAGGGCAAATCTCGCGCCATGCGGCGATCTCGGTCAAGGTTTTCGACCCCGCCGCAGGCCGCGCCATGCGTTTGAGAACCTCGGGGTGGCTATGTTGGAACGGGATATCGAGATAGGGCAAAACCGCATTCGCCGGATCAGCCATCAGCGGGATCAATTCGCGCACATGCGGGTAGGGATAGACGTAATGCAACCGCACCCAAAGATCGCTCTCATTGCCAAGTTGCCCCAGTTCGCGGGTTAAATCGGTGATATGGCTGCGCACCTCGCGGCCTTGCCATTCATGCGCCGAATATTTGCGGTCCAACCCGTAGGCCGAGGTGTCTTGCGAGATCACCAGCAATTCTTTCACACCGCTTTGCACCAATTTATCGGCCTCGCGCAAAACCGCATGAACGGGGCGCGAGGCCAATTTGCCGCGCATATCGGGAATGATGCAGAATTTGCACTTATGATTGCAGCCCTCGGAGATTTTCAAATAGCTGAAATGCCGGGGGGTCAATTTGACACCGCTGGCGGGCATCAGATCAATGAAGGGATCGGGATCGGGCGGCACCGCGCTGTGCACGGCATCCAAAACCTGCTCATATTGATGCGGGCCGGTGACGGCCAAAACCCGTGGATGGGTGCCGCGAATATAATCTTCCTCGGCGCCAAGGCATCCGGTGACGATCACCTTGCCGTTTTCATTCAAGGCCTCGCCAATTGCTTCGAGGCTTTCGGCCTTGGCGCTGTCGAGAAAGCCACAGGTGTTGACGATCACCGCATCGGCGCCGGTGTATTGCGCGCTGATCCCGTAGCCCTCGGCGCGCAGCCGCGTCAAAATCCGCTCGCTGTCGACCAAGGCTTTGGGGCAACCGAGCGAAACCATGCCGATGGTTGGTTGGCCGCTGCGCGGGGCATCGGAAATCTTGGCGCGCGGCGCAAGGTCGGGGCGGAGGTTGGGCGGGTTGGTGATCATCATCTGCATATACGCAAGGGCGCGGCGCGGGGGAAGAGGCCGCGTGCGGCAATCCTGCGCCGGACGACGGGCATGCGCGGGGCCTGCGCGCGTCCGGCGAGGCTTCGGCGGGGCGAAGATCACCGATTATTGGGCTGAACCGCGCGCGGGGTTATGCGCGCATCGCCTCTGCCGCGATGGTGAAGGAGGCCTTGCGCGCCGCGTGGTCGTGGATTTGGCCGGTGATGATCACCTCGTCGGGGCGGAATGTATCGATCAACTGGCCAAGCTGGTCGCGCACCATATCCGGCGTACCGCAGGCGGTGCAGGCCAATGCCTGATCGACGCCCGCGATGATGCGCGGGTCGATGCCTTTGGCAAAATTCGCATCGGGGCGGGGCAGGGGGCCGGGTTGGCCGGTGCGCAGGTGGAGAAAGGCTTGCTGCATCGAGGTGCGCAGCAATTGCGCCTCGGCCTCGGTTTGTGCTCCAAAGACGTTCAGCGCCATCATGGCATGGGGTTTGTCCAATTGTGCCGAGGGTCTGAAATCACGGCGATATATATAAAAGGCCTCCTCCAAGGCTGCAGGCGCGAAATGCGAGGCGAATGCGTAGGGCAGGCCAAGCGCCGCCGCCAGTTGCGCCCCAAAGAGCGACGAGCCAAGAATCCAGACCGGCACATGGGTGCCCTCGCCCGGCACGGCGCGCACTTTGGCGACCTCGTCGGGATCGCCCAGATAGCTGATCAATTCGGCGACATCACGCGGAAAGCCGGAGGCGTCGTCTTGGGCATGGCGCAGCGCCCGCGCGGTGAGCATATCGGTCCCCGGCGCGCGCCCAAGGCCAAGGTCAATCCGGTCGGGATACATCGTCGCCAGCGTGCCAAAGGCTTCGGCGACCATCAAAGGCGCATGGTTCGGCAACATGATCCCGCCGGCCCCGACGCGGATTTTCTTTGTATGTGCAGCCACTTGGCCGATCAAAACCGCAGTTGCCGCGCTGGCAATGCCGCGCATGTTGTGATGCTCGGCCAACCAGTAGCGGGTGTAGCCAAGGTCTTCGGCGTGACGGGCCAGATCAACGGTATTGGCCAAAGCATCGGCGGGGGTATGGCCCGCAGGCACGGGAGAGAGGTCGAGCAGAGAGAAGGGGATCATGGGCCGTCCTTTGTGGTGTTGACCTCTAATTTGGGTGCTGGCGGAGACTTGGCAAGGGGGGAGACTACGGCAATCGCAAAACGGCATCGCAAAATGCAAAAGGCCGGACGCGGGGTCCGGCCTTTTTATGAATTTGTCTGCGGCGCGCGTTACCTTTTGCGGTCGCGGCGCGAGGACATCGGTTGGAAGGCCACGCCGACATGGGCCTCGCAGTATGGTTTGCCCGCCTGCACCGGCAGACCGCAGAACCAAAAATCGGGTGTCGCCGGATCGCCCACGGGCCATTTGCAGGTGCGTTCGGTCAATTCCATCAAGGTCAGCCGCTTGGCTTTCTTTTCAATGGCGGAGACTTTGGCCAAGGCTTCAGGGCTGATTTCATTGGCTGACGGTTGCGGCGGCAAAGGTTGCCCCGCCGGAATGATGGCCTTGCGGGTGTGCGGCACATGCACGGCAACGGGCTTTTCGGGCTCCGGCTCGGCCTTGGGCGCAGAGGGCTTGGCCGGTTTGGCCTTGGCGGCGGGTTTGGCCGCCTTGGTTTCTGGTGCCGGTTTGGCCGCTTCGGTTTTCGCCGAGGTGCCACCGCCCGAACGGTTGGACAGGCCCAGCCGGTGGACTTTGCCGATCACCGCGTTGCGCGTAACACCGCCCAATTCCTTGGCGATCTGGCTGGCCGATTGGCCCTCGCCCCACATCTTTTTCAAAAGCTCAACGCGATCGTCGGTCCAAGACATCTGTCTTCCTTACCTGAAAAGCGGCCCCCAATGCGCAGGTGGCGCGGGCCGCTCTAGAAATTCCTAATAGTCCCCTATTTTAAACACTCGCATCCGAGTTACAAGGCATCGAATCAAATGGCAGGGGTTTTGGCATGAGCAATCAGGTGGAAATGGGCACAAGCGCGATGAGTGAACGCCGGTTCGGGCGGGTCAACTGGCTTGGCCTCTATACATTGGCACGTCGCGAGATCATGCGGTTTGTCGTGGTCTGGACGCAAACCTTGCTTGCGCCCTTGGTGACTGCGGCGCTGTTCTTGCTGATTTTCAATCTGGCCATCGGCCCGTCGCGCGGCGAAATCATGGGGCGGCCTTTTGTGCATTTCATCGCGCCGGGGATCTTGATGATGACGGTGATCCAGAACGCTTTTGCCAATGTGTCCTCCTCGATTGTGATCTCCAAGGTGCAGGGCAACATCGTCGATACATTGATGCCGCCGCTGTCGGCGTTTGAATTGATCTTGGGATATATGGCGGGCGGTGTGGCGCGCGGAGTTATTGTCGCAGTGGCCATCGGGTTGGGCGTTCTGGTCTTCCTCGGGGTCGAGATCGCGCATCCGCTTTGGGCATTGGTTTTTGTGCTTCTCGGTTCGGCTTTCATGAGCGCGGTAGGGATGATCGCGGGGGTGTTTGCCAATAAATTCGACCAAATGGCAGCGATCACCAATTTTATCGTGACGCCCTTGGCCTTTCTTTCCGGTACGTTTTATTCCGTCGAAGCCATGCCGGAGCTGATGCAGAAGATCACTCATTTCAATCCGATCTTCTATCTGATCGACGGGGTGCGCTATGGGGTTTTGGGCGTCTCGGACAGCAATCCGGTGCTTGGCTTGATCGTGTGCGCCACGGCGACATTTGTGATCGCGGGGACGGCATGGGCGATGTTCCGCACAGGGTATCGGCTCAAGGCGTAAACCGTTCAGAGCGACGGTTCCCCCTGCGAAAGCCACGATCGCGCCCGTCCTCGCCGGCTGGGGCGGGGGCGGTACCGTCGTGTCCTAAACCTCCTGCGCCGCCGGTTCGGCGCGGGAGGTTTGGCGCTCTCCGTTTGGGACCGGCGGCTGTGAAAATGGGCTTTGCAAATCTTGCGCCACCTGCTATTCGCCTTGCCTATGAACAACACGCATACCCCTTTTGCCGCCACGGCCAAAGACCGACGTTCGCGCCGACGCGCCTGACGCCGCCTGTTGTTCTTGCGTGCTAAATCCGCTCGCGCCCCGAAAATATCCGAAAATTATTGACCAACCGAAGCTGCTGAGGCACTTCTCAGTCTTCATGTGATAAGGATGATCCCAATGATCCCCTCTATTCTGCCGACCTATAACCGCGCACCGCTTCATTTTACGAAGGGTGAAGGCGCATGGCTGATTGAGGAAGACGGCCGCCGATTTTTGGATCTGGGCGCGGGAATCGCGGTGAACGCGCTGGGCCATGCGCATCCGGCATTGGTCAAGGCTCTGACCGATCAGGCGCAAAACCTGTGGCATGTGTCGAACCTTTACGAGATCCCACAGCAACAGGCGCTGGCCGATAAGCTGACCGAGGCCTCCTTTGCCGATACGGTGTTTTTCACCAATTCGGGCACCGAGGCCTGCGAATTGGCGGTCAAAATGGCGCGCAAATATTGGTATGACAAAGGTCATCCCGAAAAGACCGATATCATCACCTTCGCCGGTTCCTTCCATGGCCGGTCCTCGGCGGGCATCGCCGCAGCGGGTAGTGAAAAGATGGTCAAAGGGTTCGGCCCGCTTTTGCCCGGGTTTGTCCACCTGCCGTGGAATGATCCCGAGGCTTTGCTTGCTGCGCTGACCGAAACCACTGGTGCGATCCTGATCGAACCGGTGCAGGGCGAGGGCGGTATTCGCCCCGTCGCGGACGCCTATCTTAAAGAGCTGCGCAGCCTGTGCGACGAGAAGGGCATTTTGCTGATCCTCGACGAAGTGCAATGCGGTGTCGGACGGACCGGAAAACTCTTTGCCCATGAATGGGCGGGGATCACGCCGGACATCATGATGGTCGCCAAAGGCATCGGCGGCGGTTTTCCCTTGGGGGCGGTTTTGGCCACCGAAGAGGCCGCGTCCGGCATGACCGCAGGAACGCATGGGTCGACCTATGGCGGCAACCCCTTGGGATGTGCGGTGGGGTGCGCGGTGATGGATATTGTTGCCGATCCTGATTTTCTCGCGGATGTGAACCGCCGCGCAGGTTTGTTGCGCCAGAAACTCGAAGCTCTGGTCGCTTCGCACCCGCAGGTGTTTGAGGGCGTGCGGGGAATGGGTTTGATGCTTGGCTTGAAATGTGTGGCACCCAATATGGATGTGGTACAAGCGGGCTATGACGTTGAATTGCTGACCGTGCCGGCCGCCGATAATGTGCTGCGGCTTTTGCCGCCGCTGACCCTAACCGATGAAGAGATCGCCGAGGCGGTCAATCGCCTTGATGCCGCCGCAAGTGCGGTTGAAGAGGCCTTGTGAGACACACGCCCGCATGAACGCGCGAAAAGACGAGAAGAGCGACATATTATGAACCACTTCCTTGATATCCATACCACCGATGCCGATGCGCTGCGCGGCATGATCGATCATGCGAAAGCCATGAAAGACGCCCGCGCGGGGCGCCCCAAGGGCGCCATGGACGACGAACAACCGTTGGCGGGTCATATGGTTGCGTTGATCTTTGAAAAGCCCTCGACCCGCACCCGCGTGTCCTTTGATGTGGGCGTGCGCCAGATGGGCGGGCAAACGATGGTCTTGTCCGGCTCCGACATGCAGCTCGGGCACGGCGAAACCATTGCCGACACGGCGCGGGTGTTGTCGCGTTACGTTGATATGATCATGATCCGGACCTTTGATGAAAGCGTCCTGCATGAGATGGCGGAATATGCCTCGGTGCCGGTGATCAACGGGCTGACCGATCGCACGCATCCATGCCAAATCATGGCCGATATCCTCACCTACGAGGAACATCGCGGCCCGATCAAAGGCAAAAAAGTCGTCTGGACCGGTGATGGCAACAACGTTTGTGCCAGTTTTTTGCACGCGGCGGGGCAATTCGGCTTTGACTTGACCTTTACGGGGCCGGAAAAATTGGACCCCGAAGCGGAATTCGTCAATTTCGCGCGCTCCCAAGGCGTCGAGATCACCATTGAACGGGATGCTGAAAAAGCCGTCGCAGGGGCGGATTTGGTGGTCGCGGACACATGGGTGTCGATGCATGACGCCCAAAGCGCGCGCGAGCGGCGGCACAATCTTTTGCGCCCCTATCGCGTGGATCGCAAATTGATGGGCCTTGCTAAAGAGGATGCGTTGTTCATGCATTGCCTGCCCGCGCACCGCGGCGAGGAAGTCACCAACAACGTCATGGATGGGCCGCATTCTGTGGTCTTTGACGAGGCGGAAAACCGTCTGCATGCGCAAAAAGCCGTGATGCGGTGGTGTTTGGGCCTGTAAACTTTGCAGCAGGCCATGCTGGTTAGAACTTAATTTTTTCCAGCCGTCGCCAGAGCGTCGAGATCAATGCCCGCCGCATCAACGAGGATTGTTTGCGCTTCGGCGCAGGCAGTGCGCATGACCGAATAGCTTTGAAAATCAGGGCTTTCGAGAAAATCTTCTGCAGCCTTGGTTTCAGGGAAATACAGCACACCGACATGGTTGCAGATGTCTTCACCTTCTATCACGCTGGGCGCACCATCCCCGGCAAGCACCACCGCATTGGCGGGCTTGATCGCAATGAACGCCGTTTGAAAATGGCGAAATCGTCTGCGGTCGTGAACTTGCAGTCGCGTGATCATAAGTGCGGGCATGGGTTTTGGGATCTCCGCATGAGGATGTTACAAACCTATCCAAAAGAGTAGGGGCTGTCAAAAAGGTCTTGCCCTTGCCCGATCAACCGGCGCCGACAACCGTATTGAGTAGCAAGAATATCACCCCCGACATCACCGCAGCGGCCGGAACCGTGATGACCCATGCGGCGATGATGGTCATGAAATGGCTGCGGCGCACCAGCTTGCGGCGGCGGCGCTCTTCGGGGGCAAGGCGGATGGTTGCCGGCGCATTCGCCGAACCGGCCTTGCGCCGCAACCGCCGTTCCGCATGCCATTCACGGAAGAAACCAACCCCGAACACCCCGCCCACGGCGATATGGGTCGAGCTGACCGGCAGGCCAAGCCAGCTCGCGACAATCACGGTGACCGCCGCCGAGAGGGCCACACAATAGGCCCGCATCGGGTTCAATTTGGTGATCTGGCTGCCAACCATGCGGATCAACTTGGGTCCAAACAGGAACAAACCGAAGGAAATACCAAACGCGCCGATAATCATCACCCATGTGGGTATGGTGACTTTGGCGGCAAAATCGCCAAATTCGCTGACGTGAACAATGGCGGCCAATGGGCCGACCGCATTGGCCACATCATTGGCCCCATGGGCAAAGCTGAGCAAAGCGGCCGAAAACACCAACGGCAAGCCAAACAGCGTCTTGAGCGATTTGTTGCGGTTCTCCATGCCCTCGGATTGCTTGCGGATCAACGGTGCCGAGATGGCATAGCTCAATACACCAACACCGACGCCGATCAACAATGCGGTTTGCATGTCGATGGCGATAATTCTCTTCAATCCCTTGAGCGCCAGATAGGCGGAAAATGTGCCTGCCATGAGGCCAATCAATACCGGAACCCACCGCCGTGCCGCCGCGATCTTGTCGTCCTGATAGATGATGTTGGCCTTGATGAAGGCCAGACACGCAGCGGCAATCGCGCCGCCCAAGACCGGCGAGATCACCCAAGAGGCGGCGATCATCCCCATTGTTGGCCAATCCACCGCCGAAATCCCCGCTGCGGCGATGCCGGCGCCCATGACCCCGCCAACGACGGAGTGGGTGGTCGAGACCGGCGCGCCGACCCAGGTCGCCAGATTGACCCACAGAGCCGAAGAAATCAGTGCCGCCATCATCGCCCAGATGAACAAATCAGGGCTGGCGATACCGGATGGATCGATGATGCCCTTGGAAATGGTCGAGACAACATCGCCCCCCGCCAAGAGGGCGCCCGCGCTTTCAAACAGGGCGGCAATGGCAATCGCCCCGCCCATTGTCAACGCATTGGCCCCGACGGCGGGACCCATGTTGTTGGCGACATCATTGGCCCCGATATTGATCGCCATATAGGCGCCAAATCCTGCGGCTGCGACAACGATCAAATCACCCGCTGTGCCACCAAAGATCACTGCCGCGCTTAAGGCGGCCAAAACGATGAAGGCCAAGGCAATGCCGGTCCCGACCAGCGGGCGTGCGACATAGATTGTTGCCATTTCGAGACGGTTGATCCGCCCGAGATCCTTGTCGAGCGTTTTCCATTGCTGGCCAGTGGTCTTGGTCATCCGTGTCTCCGAAGTCAAAAACTGTGTTACCGCCTAAGCTGCCGTTGCGGTGCAATCAAGGGGCGTGCTCAGGTTCCTGTCATTTTGCGTCATCTGTGTCGCGCACGCGCCTGCCCATGCGCCTGACCACGCGCCAGCCCGACCCAAGGTCGCGATATCCGTATCGGAAAGAGTGGTGCGTCTGGAGTGAGGGGAAGCCATCATCGGCCTGCGCGCGTGAAAAGTCGGCCTGCGCGTGTGAAAAGGGGGCGGTAAAGCGGGAGATAGGGTTACATGTAAAACGGCGGCATCGGGATGTTTGGGATGTGTGTCGCTCTTGGCCGCATCGGGCGGCTGTCCTCGTCAGAGGGCCGCAGGAGATGCCTCCGCTCTGCCGTCTGCGATCGTGCCCAATCCATCGTCATCGGCGGCGCATGTGGTTTAGGTGTGGGGGATGTGGGTCAGAGGGGCATTGCGCGATTAAGCAAAGCCTGCACGGACGGGGCGTGCAAACGCGCCATTGGCGAATGTTGCGACGGCCCCCCTCCCGAACCCCGCCTTTGCGGTTTTAGGTGGTGGGACGTGTCACGATCGGAGCGATATTAAACGCGGCGAATGCCGATTGGTCGCCTTACCGGGTGGCAGGGGATAACATAGGCAGCTTTCAGGCGTGCTCTGGCCTACTGCGTCGCTAGAGAGTGCGCAAAATCGAGCTGAGCCGAGGGTCATCGACCATTTCAGCCGCCGTTTCGGGGCTGACCCATTTGCGTTCGCGTTCGGCGGCTTCCGGATAGTCGGATTTGGTTTTGGCCACGGCGACCTTGTAAACTTTCATCTGGATGGGCGTGGGCAGGCCACCGGCAAGCACTTTCTTGGTCTTGAACGTCGCAAAGACTTCGGATTCGGCGGTGGCCTTTTTGACGCCCGCTTCTTCCCAAGCTTCTTGCATCGCGGCCTGAGAATACTCAAGCCCGTCGATCGGCCAGCCCTTTGGCAAAATCCAACGTTTGTTGGTGCGGCTGGTAACCAAAAGAACTTTGGTGTCGCCTGCTTCATCCTCGCGGTAGCACAAAGCCGCCACTTGTTCGTCTTTGGGGCGCTTCCAAATGGGCGAGACAACCTCGCGCCACGCCTTGCGGAATGTGTTTGTCATGAGTCTTACCTAGATCCTGCTCTCAAAACGGGCCACAAAATACCGTCCCGTTTGCGGGGTTTCACCCTCTATGTGCCTTGATATAGTGTATTTCGAATTAATTTTCAAGAATCATGCCATGATTTCAGGACCCTGCACCGGATCAGCTCAATTTTTCATCGTCTCCGTAGAGCACATGAACACTGGTTTCGGCGGATTCAACACGAAGCGCCAGAAGCGACCGGCTCCTTTTGCTGTTGCGTAGGGATCGCAGGTCTTCAATCGTGTCGAACTTGACTAACGACATATGCGATGGTGTCGAAGCGCCGGTAGTAATGCCGGGATTTTGCTGTGATGATAGTATCTTACCGTTGAATTGTGGAACCACGAGAGCAGCAGCGGTCCGATATTGAGCAAAGCGTTTTTGATCGAACACATCGTAAGACAAGACTAGATACACAGACATAACAACCTCGGTTTGAGCAGGCCATCATATCTGCTTCGGCGTCAAACGGGAAAAGCAACGTGGTCCCTCAACCTATCTTATCTTGCCGTGGGGGCAAATGTATTTTCCGCCACCGCTGGCCGCGGCCGGCTGCACGAAGGCTGCGCCGGTCAGGTTCCGCGTGGTTTGGCGCGCAGGGTCGGGTCCGCCTGACGCGGATCTTCGGGCCACGGATGGCGCGGATAACGCCCACGCATGTCGCGGCGCACGTCGGCATAAGAGGTGTTCCAAAAATTCGGGATGTCGCTTGTGGTTTGCACGGGGCGGCCCGCCGGTGATAACAGCGTGACCCGCAGGGCCGTGCCGCCCACGGTGGGATGGGTGGTTTGTCCGAACATCTCTTGCAAGCGCAGCGATATTTCCGGCGGCTCAGCATCATAATCAATCGGAATTTTGCGGCCCAAGGGGGTGGTGAAACTGGCCGGTGCCGCGCGGTCGACGCTCTGCATCTGGGCGTAATCGAGGCTTTGCCTGAGCGGCTCCAGAATGTCGAATTTCTTCCAGTGATCGGCGGTTTTTATGCCTGTTAGATACGGCAAAAGCCAGTCTTCAAGCCGCTCCATCAAACCTGCCTCGCTCATATCGGGCAGTTGCGCACCACTTTCGCGGGCGATCCGCACGCGGGCCAAAAACCGCGCGGCGGCCGCAGAGGGCAATAGCCCCAATTCGCGCACCCCATCCAACATTGCCCGCGCCACATCTTCGGCGGGCACGTCTTTCCAGATGCGGTCATTCAATACGGCGGCGCCCAATCGCTCTTGTTGCCGGGCCACAACGCGCCGCTCGCGCCGCGACCATGTGCAGGTGTTTTGCCATGTGATCTGATCGTCAAATAGCCCCCGCAGCGCGCTTTCGCTGATGGCAATGGCTTGGCGGATGCGGGCCTCGCGCGGATTGCCGTCCAGATCCGTGGCGACGATCAGTCGCGCGGAGCCCATTGCATCGCCATCCTCCAACACCGCCCCCTTGCCCCCGGACAAGACATAGCGCGGCGCATCACCCTTGCGCCGTTGCCCGATCCGGTCGGGATAGGCGAGCGCGGCCATTTCGGCGGGCGATAGAGCCGCGCCATCTTTTGGCGTTTGCACCATGCGGGCCAATCGTTTGGCCTCGCTGCGGATGCGCTCAATCGCGGCACGGTGCGCCACATAAGGACGTTCGGCGGCAAAGCGTTTCGGATCGCGCAGCGCCTCCAGTCGCAGCGTGATATCCACCGGCGCGCCGCGCCCCAAGGGATCGCGCTCGGCCAATAAAGCCGCCATCTGTGCTGCCTGTGGTCCCGCCGTGACCAACATATGCGCCAGACGCGGATGCAGCGGCAACCGCGCCAAAGCCCGCCCATGTGCCGTGATATGCCCTTTGCTGTCGAGCGCCCCGAGCATCGCCAAAAGCGCGCAGGCCTCGCCGTATGCGCCCTCACTGGGCGGCGTCAAAAACGCCAGTTCTTCGGGCCGTGCCCCCCAAAGCGCCAATTCCAGTGCCAATCCGGTCACATCTGCCGCCTCGATTTCCGCCGGCGGGAAGGCGGTTAATGCGCCTTCTTCGCCGCGTGTCCAAAGCCGGTAACAAATACCGGCGCTGACCCGTCCTGCGCGGCCCGCCCTTTGCGTCGCTTCGGCGCGGGTCACCCGTTCGGTCACCAACCGCGACATGCCCGATGAGGGATCGAAACGCGCCCGCCGCGCCCGCCCGCCGTCCACCACCACGCGGATGTCCTCGATGGTTAGGGATGTCTCGGCAATCGAGGTGGCGAGCACCAATTTACGCCCCGTTTTGCAAGGCGCAATCGCGGCTCGCTGTGCGGCAAATTCCATCGCGCCGAATAAAGGCCTTACCGCGATATCTGCGGGCAGGCGGCCTTTGAGCAAGGCCTCGATGCGCCGGATTTCACCCTCGCCGGGCAAGAAGGCCAAAAGGCTCCCCTCGGCTTCGGTGGCGGCATGCACGATCAAATCGGCCATCGCTGTTTCGAACCGCGTATGTTTGCCAACAGGCCGGTCAAGCCACCGCGTTTCGACCGGAAAACTGCGCCCTTGCGAGGTCACCATAGGCACCGGGTCGCCGCCTTGGGCCATTAATTCGGCGACAGGGGCGGCATCAAGCGTCGCGGACATCGCCACAATCGCGAGATCTTCGCGCAGCGCCCCGGCAATTTCGAGGCAAAGCGCCAACCCCAGATCTGCATTCAAGGACCGCTCGTGGAATTCGTCGAACAAGACTGCACCGATACCGGTCAGCTCCGCGTCCGATTGGATCATCCGCGTCAAAATCCCTTCGGTGACCACTTCGATCCGCGTTTTGGGTCCGACTTTCGCCGCGCCGCGCACACGGTATCCGACGGTTTCACCCGCAGATTCGCCAAGGCTGTGCGCCATCCGTTCGGCCGCCGCGCGCGCCGCCAACCGGCGTGGTTCCAACATCAATATGCGGCCCGTCACGATTCCCGATTGCAGCAAAGCCAAAGGCACGACCGTGGTTTTCCCTGCGCCCGGCGGCGCTTGCAGGACCGCGCGGCCACGGCGGCGCAGCGCCTCAATCAGCGATGGCAAAGCCTCGGCAATCGGCAGATCCGGCAACTGTATCTCGGGTAGGGCGCGCGCGTGCATGCCCCTTTATCCGCGATCCCCGCGCCAAGGTCTAGCGCCGGGGCGCCCGCGCCGCACCCGGCACTGGACATTTCCCCGCCGCCAAGGGCAAAAAGACCGGCAACGGGCGGTATCGACCGCAAAAGGGGACGCAGGATATGGATATCAACGATCTGGCCAACAAAATCATCGCGCAGGATCGCCGTGCTTTGGCCCGTGCCATTACTTTGGTTGAAAGCGGGCGCGCCGACCACCGCGAACAGGCCACAGAATTGGTTGATCTGCTACGTGACCGCACCGATCACCAAGCCATTCGAATCGGCCTGTCGGGCACGCCGGGAGTGGGCAAATCGACCTTTATCGAAAGCTTTGGCATGATGCTGACCGGCGGAAAAATGGCGATGCAGGATCTGCAAACCAGTTCCGAACACGGCTTGCGCGTCGCGGTTTTGGCGGTCGATCCGTCCTCGGCGCGCTCCGGCGGGTCGATTTTGGGCGATAAAACCCGCATGGACCGGCTGAGCCGCGAGCCGCGCGCCTTTATCCGGCCCTCGCCCAGTCAAACCCATCTTGGCGGTGTGGCGCGCCGCACCCGCGAGGCCGTGGCGCTTTGCGAGGCGGCAGGGTTCGATGTGGTATTGATTGAAACCGTGGGCGTCGGACAATCGGAAACCGTCGTCGCGGAAATTTCTGATCTGTTTATTCTGCTGCTTGCCCCCGCAGGCGGCGACGAATTGCAAGGCGTCAAACGCGGCATCATGGAAATGGCCGATATGATTCTCGTCAACAAGGCCGACGGGGATTTAAAAGCCGCCGCCATGCGGACCTGTTCGGATTATTCGGGAGCGCTGCGCCTGCTGCGCAAACGTCCCCAAGACCCTGATGGTTTTCCCAAGGCCGTGGCGGTTTCGGCACTCGCCGAAGAGGGGCTGGCAAAAGCATGGGAAGACATGCAGAGCCTCACCGCGTGGCGTCGGGAGCAGGGGCATTTCGATACGCGCCGCGCCGCGCAAGCGCAGTATTGGTTCGATCAGGAGGTGCGCCAAGGCCTGCTTGCGGCGCTGGACCGCGAACCGCTCAAGGGCACCATGGCCCTGATCGGCGCCCGCGTCGCAGCCGGAGACATCACCCCCAGCCTCGCCGCCAAAGAGGTCTTGGCGCAGTTGCACAAAGCCTGAGTGCGGCGCATTGGGTCGTAATTGGGGCGTAGCAGGGTAGAACTTCGCCCCGCAAATCAGACGCAGATTAATCCCTGCTTAATCTCTGCGCGCGCGTGTGTTTTGCATAGCTGTGTGCTGCATAGATATCCCCGCAGGGGCCTTAGGGGATGTCGCAGGGGCGGATCACCTTTGCAATTTGACCGGTTTTCCATGCGGGGTCGACAAATAGGCGGCCTCCCAGGCGGCTTTGATTTGCGCGCGTTCTTCGGCGCTGATCTTGCCGCTGGAGGCCAATATATCTTCCAACGTGTCCAGCCAGACGCCGTAGTAATCCGCACCGCCATCGAGCGGCCGTTTGGCCCCATCGCGTTTGAGCCGCGCGCCAAAGGCTTCGGTCCATTGCGTCCATGTAAAAAGCCCCGCCGCGCTGAGCCCGAGTGTCATCGCGAACAACTGCGCGTGCCATGGTTCCGTAAAGGCCGGGTCGGTTGATGGTATTTCTTCGTTGCTGTCAGTCATCTGCCGCCTCCAGATAGCTTTGCCAAAGGTCGATCATGACCTCATCACCTGCCTGCGCCTCAGTTCCCCAAAGATCGCGGGCCGCAAACGCCACGGTGTAGAGCGGCTCGGGCGCTTCGCCCAATCCATGCGCATTGGCGTCGGGAAAGACGTGATTGCCGCGCTGCGCCACCACCCGCCCCACATGCCCGGCGGCATAGGCCGGCAATCGCGTATGCCCGTCCGCCACGCCGCAGCGGTTCACCGCAGGGCGCAAGCTGCGCACGCGATCTGCGGCGGCAAAGAGCGGTGCGGGGCCCGCGCCGCGCACATAGGGCGATCCGGCAGGCATCTGTGCGACCTCGGCGGGCGCAATCCGTTTGGCGATTTCTGCGGTCGGTGCGGGCGCCAAAGATTGACCCGCGTCGATCTCCGCCGTCGTCACCAACCCGCGTGCCGCCAATAGATCGGCCAGCGCCGCAATCCATTTTTCATAATAACTCAAGCTCATGTAATCGGCAGGGGGGAGCAGCTCGCGGGCATGGCGCGATGCATCGATGGTCCATCCGCCGGGGCGTGCGGCCAAAACTGTCACCGCCATGGCGCGGGCGTGCCATTCGGTTTTGAACACCGGTTCATCGGCCACCGGCGCCACGGCGCCCGTGCCAAGCCGGCCTCCCATGTCGTGGATGTGGCTCATGGCGCGGCCTCACCCTGAGCGGGGGATTGTGGCAGTCCGGTGCCGATCATGGCGTTGCGCGTCACCCATGCGGCCAGTTGCGCTTCGCCGAGATCCTCGGTGCCCGCAGGCCGCATCGGCAACACCAGATAGCGCACTTCGGCGGTGCTGTCCCAGACGCGCACCGATTGCCCGTCGGGTAAGGTGACGCCAAATTCAGCCAGAACCCCGCGCGGGTCGCGCACGGCGCGGGCGCGATAAGCATCGGATTTATACCATGTCGGCGGAATGCCCAGCAGCGTCCACGGATAGCAACTGCACAGGGTGCACACGACCATATTGTGTTGCGCTGGCGTGTTTTCGACCACCACCACATGTTCGCCCTGCCGCCCGATCAGTCCCATCTCGGCCAAGAGCGGCGTGGCGTCACAGAGCAGTGCGGCGCGAAAATCCGGATCATGCCAGGCCCGCGCCACCACCTTTGCGCCGTTTTGCGGACCAACGCGGGTGGAATAGGTTTCAATCAGCGCGTCAATCGCCGCCGGGTCAATCAGCCCTTTTTGGACGAGAATCGTTTCAAGTGTTTTGACTCGCAACGCCGGATCGGAGGGCAGATGACTATGGGGCGGCGCGGCCTTGTCATGGCCGTGGGATGCAAGATGATCGGAGTTGTGATCGGTCGGGTCATGGGACATGGTGCGGCGAATCTCCGGTGGCATGGATGGGGCAGGCGGTTGATGAGTTACATTTCGGCCCCTGAAAGCCCGGCAGGTTTTCTCTATGAAAATCTTTCTGGCAGGACCGCAAAGCCTTATGAAAAAGAAGGTTAGAGGAGACCTGAGGCCTTTGTCCAGCGTGGAGAAGACAGCGCGGCGGCGGGCTGCTTGGGCGGTTGGCCCAATACCGGACGACCCGCGATGATCGGAAGGGCGCGCGTGGGCACCGCCGCAATGAGGGGAGCCAAGCGGGCGGCGGTCTTGGGATGTTTTTTCGCGCGATCAGTGATGCTCGGCGCTTGACGGCAGGGGGATAAGTGCCTATTAGCCCCCAATGGAATTCGGGGCGCGGCTGCTGGCTGTGCCCGTTTATATTTATCGGGGCGTGATGCGCCCGGCTGAAATGACGAGGATAATGACATGTCGCGCCGCTGCGAATTGACCGGAAAAGGCCCGATGACTGGCAACAATGTCAGCCACGCCAACAACAAAACCCGTCGCCGGTTCTTGCCGAACCTGAACGACGTGACCTTGCAATCGGAAACACTGGGTCGTGGCGTCAAGCTGCGCATCTCGGCGGCCGCTCTGCGCACCGTGGATCACCGCGGCGGCTTGGATGCCTTCCTTGCAAAAGCCAAGGACGTTGAATTGTCCTCTACGGCTTTGAAGGTCAAAAAAGAGATCGCCAAAGCACAGGCCGCAAGCGCCTGATTGATGCGGCATCCGGCGCGCTATGCCGGAAGGATATGTAAAAGCCCCGTGCAGCTGTGCTGTCGCGGGGTTTTTCGTATGGGCAGGTGGTTTTCCGGGCGGGACTGTCATGCGGTGCAATATGGGGTGTGGTGCAATATGGGGTGCGCGATCGGTTAAGAGGCCAGATGCCTCCGGCGGGGATATTTGAAGAAAGTAGAATCGAAAAGGCGCGGGCTATGGCTTGCAAGGGGCAGGGCACGGCGGTGGTTTGCCGCTGATGCGTTTTGCCGCGATTACATTTTCTTTTGTCGCAGCCTATAAGACCCGTATGAGACGATCTGTGATGCGCCCGATTCTGGCCGTGCTGCTGGCCCTGATGCTGTCCCTGACGGGGCAAAGCATGGCCGTGGCGCGTGCGGCAACGGGCCCCGCAGGTCAGATCACACTTTGCACCGGAACAGGGCCGATCACGGTTCTGACCGATGCAGATGGCCTACCGGTCCCGCATCCACATATTTGTCCTGATTGTGCGATGACGGTGTTTGCCGGATTGGTCGAACCCAACCTTTTGCCTGTGCCGCCTCAGGCCGTGATAATGGCGGAACCAATGCGGGCGCGCATTGATGTTCCGCAATCACACATCCCCGAGGCGCAGGCGCGCGGCCCGCCGGTGCGGGGCTGATCCGCCGGCCTGCTCTGTCTTTTGACGTCTCTGGGACGGGGCAGGCGGCGACATGCCCTTTCGGGGGGCAGACCTCTCAATAAACTGATGATCTATACTTGATAAAAAGGAGAGACGTGATGTCTTTCAAACCTTCCGTTTTCGCGGGCGCTGTCGCCTTGTCCCTGTCGGTTTTTGCCCTGCCGGCCTGGGCCGATGGCATCATGGTCAAAGACCCCTATGCGCGCGCCTCGGCGAGCATGTCGACCTCGGGTGCAGCCTTCATGATGATCGAAAATGTGACCGGCGCTGATGACCAATTGACCGACGTGCGGTCGGAGGCCGCAGAGCGCACCGAATTGCACACCCATGAAGAGGATGAGAACGGCGTGATGCGGATGCTGCATGTGGAGGCGGGCTTTGCCGTTCCGGCGGGCGAGACCTTGAAAATGCAGCGCGGCGGTCATCATGTGATGTTCCTTGGTCTGAAACAGCCGATGGTGCAGGGCAAAATTATCCCCGTCACGTTGGTGTTTGAAAACGCCGGAGAAGTCACCGTGGAGGTGCCTGTCGATCTGGAACGTAAGCCGATGCACGGAATGAGTCATGGCAAGATGGACCATTCGAAAATGAAGCCATAAGCATTAGGCGCGGGGCGCTATTGGCCCTGCGGTAACCTTGCTCCGCGCGCTGCTCTGTCTGGCGCGCGGAGCCCGCTCTGCTTGTATTCCTGCGCCCTTTTTTCATCGTGGAGGCGACGTCCACAGCAGAGCAAATTCCCGACGCAGGGACGTCTAACCCGATGCTTGTGCCTTCAAGACCTCGGACACCCATTGAGGCACGATAACGCTGGCGTTGCCATGACGCGCGGCGGCAAAATCGCGGGCATTGACCGAAGGGTCGAGGTTCAGTTCGAGCGTATCCGCGCCTGCGCGCTGCGCGTGTTGCGCAAAGGCGGCGGCGGGGTAGACATTGCCCGACGTGCCAATCGACACGAAAAGATCCGTCGTTTCCAGATGCGCCCATATCTCATCCATGAAATAGGGCATTTCTCCAAACCAGACCACGTCGGGCCGTGCGGCAGGCGCGACACAGATCGGGCAGCACGCGCCTGTTTCCATGACGGTCGGCGCAGGCCAACGATGACCGCAAGCGGCGCAGAGCGCACCGGTCAGAATGCCGTGCATATGCAACACGTTCCGGCTTCCGGCTGCCTCATGCAGCTCGTCAACATTTTGCGTCACCACCACAACCTCGCCGTCGAAGTCCGCTTCAAGCGCCGCCAAGGCGCGATGCGCGGCATTTGGGGTTGCGGTTTTTACTTGTGCCCGCCGCGCGTTGTAAAACCCGTGCACCAAATCCGGATCGCGGGCGAAGCCTTCGGGGGTGGCAACGTCTTCGATGCGGTGCTGCGTCCATATCCCGCCCTCATCCCGAAAGGTGCCCAGACCGCTTTCGGCCGAGATGCCTGCACCGGTGAGGATCGTGATCTTTCGCATAGGTGGCTCCTTTGTCGCTTTGCGGTTGGGCAGATCGCGTTTAATCTTACCCGCAATACCACCCGAAGGATGTCCTCTATGCAACGCGATATTTTATTCGTTTGTCTTGGCAATATTTGCCGCTCGCCCGCCGCCGAAGCGGTGTTTCGTGAGCGTGCGCCCGCCGGAATGCGGATCGACAGCGCAGGCACCGGCGGATGGCACGCGGGTGAGCCGCCCTATGCACCGATGCAGGCGGCCGCTGCGGCGCGGGGGTATGATTTGGCATCGTTGCGCGCGCGCCAGTTCACGGCAGCAGATTTTGATAGATTTGGCCATCTCATTGCAATGGATGACAAAAACCGTGCGGATATGGAACGGCTTCGCCCCGCCGGCAATGACACGCCCATCCGGTTGTTGATGGATTTTGCGCCGGAACTGGGCATCGAGCATGTGCCTGATCCCTATTATACCCGTGATTTCAACGGGGCGCTCGACCTCATTGAAGAGGCGGTGCTGGGGTTGTTTGCGGCGGTCGCGCTGGACGGTGTGCAGGCTTAACCGCAGGTGGCTTCGACGCGGGTGCCGAAGGCTTTGTATTTTTGCCAAAATCTCTCGTGATGGCGCGAATCCGATTGGCGGATGTCCTGTGCCCGCTGCGGCTTGCGGAAGAATTTGGCGGCGAGCCGTTGGTCGCCGCGGCTCAGGCTTTGCTTTGCCACGCTGTCGATACAGGAGCAAAGCCGCACCGATTTGGCTTTGCGCGGACTGGTCAGACAGGCGCGGCCCACCGGACCGGCATCGGCGATCTCGGCCAGCGCTGGCGTTAAAAACACCGCCAACAAGGCCACTTGAAGAGTTCGTTTGATCATATCACACCGCTTGATTTTGCCGGGGCTATGGCTTTGTGCCTTTTGTCTCGCCAGCATGGAGCATCCTCAAACCTCAGTATGACCCAGAATGCGCCACGTTTCAATCGTCTGCGCGGGGCGCTGTCATGGCGATCCCCTTGGTAGAAGCCCGAAATAGTTGAAGAATCGACGCGCCATATATGTGCCGGCTTTGCCTCACATTAAGTTTACATCCGGTTTTACCACACCCGCCGTTTTGACCGATTTGCGTCCCTGCGCCTTGGCGCAGGAAAACCGGGGCATTCCGCGATAAAAGTCACCGCATATACGACGGAGCAGCAGGGCAAACGCCCCTTTTTTATCTGCGCTGTGCGGGCATAGGCGATGCCATCTTGACCGGTCCTCGAATCCCGATCATATCCAGCCCATGACCGATCTGAACAAAATCCGCAATTTCTCCATCGTGGCGCATATTGACCACGGTAAATCCACCCTTGCCGACCGCCTTATCCAAGAGACGGGCACGGTCGCAGGGCGCGATATGAAAGAGCAATTGCTCGACAGTATGGATATCGAGCGCGAGCGCGGCATCACCATCAAGGCCAACACCGTGCGCATCGATTATCAAGCCGATGATGGCGAGAAATATGTTCTCAATCTCATCGACACCCCCGGCCACGTCGATTTCGCCTATGAGGTTTCACGCTCTATGCGCGCGGTCGAAGGCTCGCTTTTGGTGGTGGACAGCACCCAAGGCGTCGAGGCGCAGACATTGGCCAACGTTTATCACGCGATTGATGCGGATCACGAGATCGTGCCAGTGCTCAACAAGATCGACCTGCCGGCCTCGGATTGTGATCGCGTCGCCGAACAGATCGAAGATGTGATCGGCATCGACGCCACCGATGCGATCCAGGTGTCGGCCAAAACCGGACAGGGCATTCACGAGACGCTTGAGGCGATCGTGACCCATCTGCCTGCCCCGACCGGCACACTCGATGCGCCGCTCAAGGCGATGTTGGTCGATAGCTGGTATGACAGCTATCTTGGCGTGATCGTTTTGGTGCGGATCATGGATGGCGTTTTGAAAAAGGGTGACCGCATCCGGATGATGCAAAACGGATCGATTCACCATGTGGACCGCATCGGCGTTTTCCGTCCGCAAATGGAAATGATCACCGAATTGGGTCCGGGCGAAATCGGATTTCTGACCGCCTCGATCAAGCAGGTGCGCGACACCCGCGTTGGCGACACGATCACCCATGAAAAGAAGCCCTGCGAGACACCTCTGGCGGGGTTCAAACCTTCGCAACCGGTGGTGTTCTGTGGGCTGTTCCCCGTCGATAGCGCCGAATTCGAAGATCTGCGCGATGCGATTGAGAAACTGGCGCTCAATGATGCCTCTTTCAGCCACGAAATGGAAACCTCTGCCGCGCTGGGCTTTGGCTTTCGCTGTGGCTTCCTCGGGCTGTTGCACCTTGAGGTGATCCGCGACCGGATCGAGCGCGAATATAACATCGAATTGATCACCACGGCACCTTCGGTAATCTACCATATCTATATGCGTGACGGGTCGATGATCGAACTGCATAACCCGGCTGATATGCCCGATCTGACCCATGTGGATCACCTGGAAGAGCCGCGGATCAAGGCGACCATTCTAGTGCCCGACGAATACCTCGGCGATGTGCTGAAACTTTGCCAAGACCGCCGTGGTATACAGGAAGACCTGACCTATGCCGGTAGCCGCGCGATGGTGGTCTATGATTTGCCGCTCAACGAGGTGGTGTTCGATTTCTACGATCGTTTGAAATCGGTGACCAAAGGCTATGCGTCGTTTGATTATCAAATGATCGGCTATCGTCAGGATTACCTTGTGAAAATGTCGATCCTTGTGAATGACGAACCGGTTGACGCCTTGTCCACCATGGTGCACCGCGACCGCGCCGAAATGCGTGGACGGGCAATGGTTGAAAAACTCAAAGACCTTATCCCGCGTCATATGTTCAAAATCCCGATCCAAGCCGCCATCGGCGGCAAGGTCATTGCCCGCGAAACACTGTCTGCGATGCGCAAGGACGTGACCGCCAAATGTTACGGCGGGGACATGACGCGCAAGAAGAAGCTTTTGGAAAAACAAAAAGCCGGTAAGAAAAAGATGCGCCAGTTCGGCAAAGTCGACATTCCGCAAGAGGCGTTTATTTCCGCTCTCAAATTGGACAATTGATCGTCCAATTTTGGGGCCGTTGCGCGAAAGCGATGCGCACAGCAAAATCTGTGCCCATCCCTATGCGGTAAGCCATCATTCCCGAAGAGACCGGGAGCCTTTTGCGAAGGCGTTGGTTGATCCCGATGGCCACAAGGAAATATGGCTCCCACAGTCATAAAGGCTTTGCTTAGTTTCAAGAAGGCCAAGCAAAGCCTTTGTCTATCCGGAGGCACGTCATCGCCCACCAAGGTGAAAGACGCTTCATTTGGCTGTGGTCCCCGATGTGGGACTCCCGTGCCGCGCGCCTTCCAAAATCTGACCCAGATCAAAGCGCCATACATTCGAAACTGATAATATCTGCCTTGGAACACACACGAGACACATGAGGCGCGCTATGCTGCGATTGGCAACTATCCTGTATTCATTGATCGGCACCACGCTTGCGGGCACGCTGATGGTGGCTTCGTTGACGATGGGCTACGACACGTTGCAACCGATCGTGGTGGCGGCTGCCGTCGGGTTTGTCGCGGCGATTCCGGTGACTTATCTGGTCTCCAAGGCCATCATAAGCAACGCATGATCCAAGGTTTCCCGTCTCGACGGGAGAAAAGGCGGCAGCGACGCAAGGGAGGGGTCCTGTTGGGATCGCTGCCGCCAGTTATTCAAGGCAGCACTAGGCCACCAGATCGAGATAGGCGCGCACTGCCGCTTCAAACTCGCGCGGCTTTTCAGCATGTAGCCAATGCCCCGCGCCGGGGATTTTGGCAAAGCGCGCTTCGGGGAAAAATCCTTTGATCTTCGGGCGGTATTCACGGGCGACATAGTCCGAATTGGCACCGGACAGGAACAATACCGGCCCTTTGAATTGCCCGTCAATCTCAGGGAACGACAGGATTTTCGGCATCTCGTCCGCCAAAACATCGAGATTGAGCCGCCAGGATTTTCCGGCCACCTCCAAGGATTGCAAAAAGAACGGCACCAAAGCCGGATCGTCGACCAATGCCTCCAGCGGCGCTTTGGCATCCGACCGCTTTTCGATTGCGCTCAAGTCCAGCCCGCGCATCGCTTCGATATACTGGATCTGGCTGTGGGTGTAGGCGACCGGCGCGATGTCTGCGACGATCAAACGCCGCACCAATGCGGGATATTTGAGCGCCAAAACCATTGCGGCCTTACCGCCCATCGAGTGGCCTAAAACATCCATTGGCGCGCCGCGGGCACGGATCACGTCGGCCAAATCGTCGGCCATATCCTCGTAGGAATGGGTGTCATACCACGGGCTGTCGCCATGGTTGCGCTGATCCACGGCGACGACGGTACGCGCGTCCGACAGACGTTTGGCGATGACGCCCCAGTTGCGCGCCGACCCGTACAGGCCATGGACGATAAGAAGCTCTGGTGCGGTATCCGGCGCGGCGGCGCGGGACGCGTGTTCGATCATGTTCAACATGCGCCCGTGATACCGTCTGCCTCTGCGTGAGGCCAGCGCTATTGAGGGCTGCACCGGCGCGAAGTAGGGTGATGATGCGAGGTGGCATGCAATGGATGACATGCAGTTAGAGGACGGATTCGGGCGGATTTACACCGCTATGGAGGCACAGATGAACATCCGCGCCCAACCATTGGACCGTGCCATCACCAAAGCCGGGCGACGGTTGCCGGGGCCCGCGCGCAAAGCGGGGCAGCGTCTTGCCGCGATCGAGCCTTTGTGCGCTCATCCTAAGCTCCGGCGGCAATTTGATACCGCGCGCGCTCAAAAGGATATGGCCGTGCTGCTCCGGGCGCTCGAAGGCTACGACCGGCGCGCGCGGCGCATCCATGCTTTGCTCGGCTGGGCCACGGCGAATATGGTCAACCTCTTCGTGATGTTTGCTATTTTGATGGCACTTTTGCGCTGGCGCGGGGTGTTATAAGTCCCCGCTGCAAATAAAAAAGGGAAGCCCGACATGCCGGACTTCCCCATCGTGGTGAGGACATGCGCGCCGCAGCGCGATCACATCACAGGTTCGGATACATCGGGAATTTTTCGCAAAGCGCTTCGACTTTGGCCTTCACGGCCTCTTCAATCTCGGTGTTGCCTTCTTCGCCATTGGCGGCCAAACCGTCGACGACCTCGACAATCCAATCGCCGATCAAACGGAATTCATCCTCGCCAAACCCGCGCGTCGTGCCCGCAGGAGTGCCAAGGCGCACGCCCGAAGTGACCATCGGTTTTTCCGGATCAAAGGGAATGCCGTTCTTGTTGCACGTGATATGCGCGCGGCCCAAGGCTTTTTCGGTGGCGTTGCCCTTGACCCCTTTGGGGCGCAGATCGACCAACATCACATGCGTGTCGGTGCCGCCGGTGACGATGTCGAGGCCGCCTTTCATCAGTTGATCCGCCAAAGCCACAGCATTAAGGCGCACTTGCTTTTGGTAGGTCTTGAATTCGGGGCGCAGCGCCTCGGCAAAGGCGACGGCTTTGGCTGCGATCACATGCATCAAAGGGCCGCCTTGGATGCCGGGGAAAATCGCCGAATTGATTTTCTTGGCGATGGCCTCGTCATTGGTGAGGATCATGCCGCCGCGCGGGCCGCGCAGGGTCTTATGCGTCGTTGTGGTTGCGACATCGGCGTAGGGGAAGGGCGAGGGATGCTCGCCCGCAGCCACAAGACCGGCGAAATGCGCCATATCCACCATCAAATAGGCGCCGACAGAATCGGCAATCTCGCGCATCTTCTTGAAATCCACCTGACGCGGAATGGCCGAGCCGCCAGCGATGAGCATCTTTGGCTTGTGCTCGGTGGCCAATTCTTGGATCTGGTCATAGTCGATCAGGCTGTCTTGCTTGCGCACACCGTATTGCACGGCATTGAACCATTTGCCCGATTGGTTTGGCTTCGCGCCGTGGGTCAAATGCCCCCCCGCGTCCAAGGACATGCCCAAAATTGTATCGCCCGGTTGCAAGAGCGCGGTGAATACACCTTGGTTGGCTTGGCTGCCCGAATTGGGTTGGACGTTGGCAAAATCGCATCCAAACAATTGCTTGGCCCGATCAATGGCAAGGTTTTCGGCCACATCCACATATTGGCAGCCCCCATAATACCGGCGCCCCGGATAGCCTTCGGCGTATTTGTTGGTCAATACCGAACCCTGCGCTTCCATCACGGCGGCAGAGACGATGTTTTCCGAGGCGATCAATTCGATCTCGTGGCGCTGACGGCCCAATTCATCGGTGATCGAAGCAAAAAGCTCGGGGTCACGGGTCGACAGGCTTTCGGTGAAAAATCCAGCATCGCGGGTTGTGGCAGTCATCAGGTCTCTCCCAAGTGGCGCGCCAAATTCGAAGGAGCGCAGAAATGTTGCCCGCTGTTTATCCAATTGCCCTTGGATACAAAAGTGTGCTTTGCGACATAATCATTATGAAATCACCAAAACCGGCGAAAGTCGGGTGAAATCGCGGAGCCGGGATGGTAAACCGCGTGAAAGACGGCGGGTTTCACCGCCCCGAACCTATGAGGCCCGCCATGGCAGAGCACAGCACGCCGATGAAGATTGCATTCGTGGCATCCGATGCCGCCACGGCGCAAACCGCGCGGGCGGTCTTAATCACACGTTATGGCGACACGCCTGAAGCAGAGGCTGATGTGATTGTTGCTTTGGGGGGGGACGGGTTCATGTTGCACACGCTGCACCGCACCCAAGACCTGCCCGCACCGGTTTACGGCATGAATCGCGGTACGGTCGGTTTTTTGATGAACGCCTATCGTGAAAGCGATCTGCAACAACGATTGGCCAATGCCGAAGAGGCCGAAATCAACCCGCTGTCGATGAAGGCCACCACACTGGACGGCACCATGCACGAAGCGCTTGCGATCAACGAGGTATCACTGCTGCGCGCCGGACCACAGGCGGCCCGTCTACGCATCACTATTGACGGCCGGCTGCGCATGGAAGAGCTCGTCTGCGACGGGGCTTTGGTCGCAACGCCTGCCGGATCGACGGCCTATAACTACTCGGCGCATGGTCCGATTTTGCCCATCGGGGCGGATGTATTGGCCCTGACCGCGATTGCGCCGTTCCGACCCCGCCGATGGCGCGGCGCGCTCTTGCCTAAGGATGCTGTAGTGCGCTTTGACGTGACCGATCCGGAGAAACGTCCGGTGATGGCAGATGCCGACAGCCGTTCGGTATCTGATGTGGTTTCGGTCGAAATCCAATCGGCCCCGCAAATCACCCACCGCATTCTATTTGACCCCGGTCACGGGTTGGACGAACGGCTCTTGCGCGAACAATTTGTCTGATCCTTGGAACCTTTTCGCGCCTGTCTGGTTGGTTTGATGAAGCGGCGCGCTTATGCCGTGCAATCAATGGAGGCTCGATATGGACTGGAATATCATTGAAGGAAATTGGAAGCAGATCAAAGGTAAAGCCCGCGAAAACTGGGGCAAACTGACCGACGATGATCTGGACCAAGCCGAGGGCAACCGCGAGCAGCTTGTCGGCAAAATTCAGGAAAAATACGGCATCGCTAAAGACGAGGCCGAAAAGCAAGTGGACGATTTTGCTGCGAAACACTGATCAACGCCGCCAGCGGGTTTCGAATATGCCGCGCGTGTAAGACCTCGTCGCGCAAGGCGGTTTCCAACTCCGAAGGCAAAAAGGGCAGCGGATCATTCCGCTGCCCTTTTTCATGTTCTATCATCATGACCTGCGGTGACGGCTATTTGGCGTAGCCGATGCCCTGCAATGCGGTTTTGATTTCATCCAAAATCGCCGGATCATCAATCGTCGCGGGCATCTTGTACTCCTTGCCATCGGCAATGGATGCCATGGTGGCGCGTAGAATTTTGCCCGACCGGGTTTTCGGCAACCGGTCGACGATGACCGATAATTTGAACGCCGCCACCGGGCCGATTTTCTCGCGCACCAATTTCACCACCTCGGCGTTGATCTCGGCGTGCGGGCGGTTGACGCCGTTGGTCAGGCATAAGAACCCGACCGGCATCTGGCCCTTAAGATCATCAGCCACCCCGATGACCGCGCATTCGGCCACATCAGGGTGCGCGGCCAAAACCTCTTCCATCGCGCCCGTGGACAGGCGATGCCCCGCGACGTTGATCACGTCATCGGTGCGCGCCATAATATAGAGGTAGCCGTCTTCGTCGATCATCCCCGCATCGCCGGTCTCATAATATCCCGGAAAGGTGTCGAGGTAGCTTTTCTTGAACCGCTCTTCGGCATTCCACAAACTTGGCAAGGTGCCCGGCGGCAGCGGCAATTTCACCACAATCGCGCCAAGCGCGCCCGCAGGCAATGGTTGCCCCGCATCGTCGACAATCTGCACATCATATCCGGGCATCGGCACAGCGGGCGAGCCGAGCTTGACCGGAAGCGCTTCGATCCCCATCGGGTTTGCGGCAATTGGCCAACCGGTTTCGGTTTGCCACCAATGGTCGATGACAGGCACCTTCAATTGGTCTTGCGCCCATATGATCGTATCGGGGTCGGCGCGCTCGCCTGCCAAATAAACGGTTTCGAGGCAGGAGAGATCGTATTTCTTGACGAATTCGCCCTTGGGGTCTTCGCGTTTCACCGCACGGAAGGCCGTCGGCGCGGTGAAGAAACTCTTCACCTTGTGTTCGGAAATCACCCGCCAGAAGGTGCCGGCATCGGGGGTGCCGACGGGCTTCCCTTCGAACATGATCGTGGTGTTGCCATGGACCAGAGGGCCATAGGTGATATAGCTGTGGCCGACGACCCACCCCACATCAGAGGCGGCCCAAAATACGTCGCCCGGATCGACGTTGTAGATATTCTTCATCGACCAATTGAGGGCCACGAGATGTCCCGCCGTGGGGCGCAGCACGCCTTTGGGCGCGCCGGTGGTGCCGGAGGTGTAAAGAACATAGGCCGGATCATTGCCCTTGAGCGCCACACATTCGGCAGGTTCCACGCCATATTGAAAGGCGTTCCAATCGACATCCCGCCCGTCGACCAGCTTCGCAACCTCTTGTTCACGTTGGAAAATGACGCAAAAATCGGGTTTGTGCTCGGCAATCTCGATGGCCCCATCAAGCAGCGGTTTGTAATGTACGACCCGCCCCGGTTCGATCCCGCAGGAGGCTGCGATGATGGCTTTGGGTGTGCAATCATCGATCCGCACCGCCAATTCCGAGGCGGCAAACCCGCCAAAGACCACCGAATGCACCGCGCCGATCCGCGCGCAGGCCAACATCGCCTCCAACGCTTCGGGGACCATCGGCATGTAAATGATGACGCGGTCGCCTTTTTCCACGCCTTTGGCGCGTAAAGCACCAGCCAGAGAGGCCACGCGGGTCTGCAGCTCGGCGTAGGAAATATCCTGTTTGGTATGGGTGACAGGGCTGTCATAGATGATCGCGGTGCGCGCGCCGTTGCCAGCCTCTACATGACGGTCAACGGCGTTGTAGCAGGTGTTCACCTCACCATCGCAGAACCATTCATAAAGCGGTGCGTTCTCGTCAAACAACGCTTTGCTCGGCTTTTTGACCCAATCAATTGCCTCGGCGGCCTGCATCCAGAACCCTTCGGGGTCTTTCTTCCAACCTTCATAAACCTCTGCGTAGCTCATCTCGCGTGTCTCCTCCGTCACGGTATTCACTTGCATACATATGCCTTTCTTATGCGCGGTTCCGGGCGCAGAGCAAGCGCCCGCCCTGCGCCTGATTGACACAATCAGCGCCAACACTTTGCGCGCATTTGGCGGCGCTGTCACTATGCTGTCTGCGGCAAATATCTTTGCGGCGCCGGCGGCAAGTTTAACCCGCGTGATCGTCGCCCGCGTATTTATTCCAATAGGTCTCAACCCATTTGACCGGAAAGTAGCCGAATTTCTCGGGACTGCCCCATCGCTTGAATGGAGCTTGCGCCAATTCTTTAGGGTCGGGCTTACCGTGAAACGCCACAACGTAGGCGTCATCGGGGCGGCGGATTTTACGACAGAAATTCATCGGCACGTGATACGCCAGCGATTTCTTGAAACTTAGAGCCCAACCGAGCGGCCATGCCACGCGGTTTTTGGCGCGAAAATGGATGAAGTCCTGATCATTGCGGGCTTGGGCAAACAGATACTCGGATTTGGCGTCTTTAAACGCCGTCCAAATATGGGTTTGCTCGCCGACGATGAACCCGACAAAGGACGAATTTGACCGCCGCTCTTTGTAAAACATCTTGGGAAACCACCGCTCTAACGTATCGGGCCAATCTGCGATGAGATGCACACCGCCCTCGTTGGGCAGTTTGACGAGAATCGGGGTCAGATCCCGCAGCACAACAATATCCACATCCATCATGAGAACCGGCGTGCCGGCCGCGAACAGGTCGGGTTTAAAGATGCACAGCTTGGGCCACATGCCACGGTTCCACTTATCGCGCTCCATCGCGAACTCCGGCAGGTCGATGGTTTCTATTCCATCGTCGAGCCCTACGGGGAAATCAGTGATGCAGACAAAGCGGAACGGCGTTTTCAACATGTCCCGAAGCGCCCGATACAGCACGTTGGTATAGATCGTCGGGTAGCCTTTGCCCCATTTGAAGCAGGCAATCACCGGCAGGGGGGCAGGCCCCTGCGGCGTCGTGGCATCAAGATTGGCCATAAAAAGCCCCCAAGAATCCGCGTCTACCTACCCATAATGGTCTACGGGCGTGCCGGCAATGGCTGCCATGTTCAGCAACCCGCGCGGTGTGATCGATTGGGTGACAACATGGGCGCGGTTTCCCATCCCCATCAGGATCGGCCCGACTTCAAGCCCGCCCCCTTTCATTTTCAGGATGTTGCGCACGCCAGAGGCGGCGTCGGTATTGGCAAACACCAATACATTCGCCGGGCCGCCCAAACGGTCGTCGGGGAAAATCCGCGCCCGTATGTCAGTGTCCAGTGCCGCATCGATATGCATCTCGCCTTCATAGGCGAAATCACGCGGTGCGCTGTCGAGAATGTCGAGTGCACCGCGCATCCGCCGTCCGGTATCGCAATCGAGATTGCCGAACTGGCTATGCGAGCAAAGCGCGATGCGCGGCGTGCGGCCAAAGCGCAAGACATGGCGCGCCGCACCGATCACCGTATCGGCAATCTGCGCCGGTGTGGGTTCGGCATGCACATGTGTGTCGGCAATAAACAGCGGACCATCTTCCAAGATCATCAACGACAATGCGCCGACAGGCCGCAGCGCCGATGTGCCCAAAACCTGCGTCACATAGTTCATATGCCAAAGATATTGTCCGAATGTGCCGCAGATCATGCTGTCGGCTTCGTCGCGGTGGACCATCACGGCGGCAATCGCGGTCGAATTGGTGCGCATGATCGCCTTGGCCAGGTCCGGCGTCACCCCGCGCCGCGCCATGATCGAATGATAGGTGCCCCAATAATCGCGGTAGCGTTCGTCTTTTTCGGGGTTCACGATGGAAAAATCCCGCCCAGGACGGATCGAAAGTCCCGCCTGTTCACAGCGGTGTTGGATCACCTCGGGGCGGCCGATCAGGATCGGTTGCTCGGTGGTTTCTTCCAAAACCGCCTGTGCGGTGCGCAGCACGCGTTCGTCCTCTCCTTCGGCAAAAACGATCCGGCGCGAGGCGGTCGCGGCAGCCTCGAACACAGGCCGCATCAGCAGCGCGGATTTGAATACCGATTGGTTCAGCTTGGCCTTATAGGCGCTCATATCCTCGATCGGGCGGGTGGCAACGCCGCTGTCCATTGCTGCTTGGGCTACCGCAGAGGAGACAATGCCCACAAGGCGCGGATCAAAAGGTTTCGGGATCAGGTAATCGGCACCAAAGGTCAGTTGTTCGCCGTGATAGGCGGCGGCGGCTTCGGCAGAGGTGGTGGCGCGGGCCAATGCGGCAATGCCATTGATGCAAGCGATTTGCATCTCGTCATTGATTTCGGTCGCTCCCACGTCGAGCGCGCCGCGGAAAATGAACGGAAAACACAGCACATTGTTGACCTGATTTGGGAAATCGCTGCGGCCCGTGGCGATGATCGCATCGGGATGCACTTCGCGGGCAAGGTCCGGCAAAATCTCCGGCGTTGGGTTGGCAAGCGCAAAAATGATCGGGCGCGGGGTCATCTTTGCCGCCATCTCTTGCGTCAAAACACCCGGTCCCGACAAGCCAAGGAACATATCCGCGCCGCCGATCACATCGTCCAATGTGCGCAGGTCGCTGTTTTGGGCAAAGGCGGCTTTTTGCGGGTTCATATCGACCTCGCGGCCCTCATAGACCAATCCATGAATATCACAGAGCCAGATGTTTTCGCGCTTCACCCCCAGTTTGAGCAGCATGTTAAGACAGGCAATCCCCGCCGCGCCGCCCCCGGTTGAGACGATTTTGATGTCTTCAAACGTTTTTCCTGCGACATGAAGCGCATTGGTTGCGGCCGCGCCAACGACGATTGCCGTGCCGTGCTGGTCGTCATGAAACACCGGAATATTCATCCGCTCGCGGCAGATTTTTTCGACCACGAAACAGTCGGGCGCCTTGATATCTTCGAGATTGATCGCGCCAAACGTCGGCCCCATGGCGCAAACGATATCGGCCAATTTTTCGGGGTCCGGTTCATCGAGTTCAATATCGAAACAATCGATGTTGGCGAATTTTTTGAACAGGACCGCTTTGCCTTCCATCACCGGTTTCGACGCCAATGCGCCAATATTGCCAAGGCCCAGAACCGCCGTGCCATTGGTCACCACCGCCACAAGGTTGCCGCGCGCGGTGAACCGGCTGGCATGGTTGGGATCGTCCTTGATTTCAAGGCAGGCTTCGGCCACGCCGGGAGAATAGGCACGGGCCAGATCGCGGCCGTTGGCCAAGGGTTTGGTGGCGCGAACCTCCAATTTTCCGGGCTTGGGGAATTCGTGGTAATCCAGCGCAGCCTGCCGCAGCCCGTCGTTGTTTGATGGCGTCATGGTCTTTCTCCCTTGGGCAATCGCATCCGTTTCACGCGATGTTGCATCCGCGCGCGCTGTCCGTCATTCATGCTGAGTCTATACACCGGATGTCACGCCCTGCACATATGTAGTTTAGTGTTAAACAATGTGGTTTTCCCTGTGCTGCGCATGGGGGCGGGATCTGCCATTATGCGCTCTGCCTGCTGCTATTGGGCAGATCTCGGCGGTGCGGCGGGCAATCTTGTGGCTGGTGCTTGCAAATCTGCGCGCGAGGCGACAGGCTCCGGTGATAGTTCGGCACGACCTCGACGACCAAGTATGGAGAGTCCTATGATCGACACACAAGATCTGAAAAAAGCCGCCCTCGCGGTGCGTGAGCATGCCTATGCGCCTTATTCGAATTTTCCTGTCGGCGCGGCCCTGCGCACGCCTACGGGTGAAGTGTTCATCGGATGCAATGTCGAGAATGTCGCCTATCCCGAAGGCACCTGCGCCGAGGCCGGGGCAATCGCCGCCATGGTCGCCAGTGGCGCGCAGCAATTTACCGAAATGTTCGTGGTGGCCGATGCGTCCCATCCGGTGACCCCTTGCGGTGGGTGCCGGCAAAAACTGGCGGAATTTGCCACAGGCGATGCCAAAATCACCATGAGCACTCTTGAGGGCCGCGAATTGGTTATGACCATGGCTGAACTGCTCCCCGGTGCGTTCAGCACGACCCATATGGACCGGACGTAAGTCACGATGGATGCCCGCACGATTCTTGTTCGCCTGCGCAACGGTGATCCCCTAGACCAAGACGCGCTGCGCTGGTTCGCGCGGGGGCTTGCCGATGGCGCCGTCAGTGACGCGCAAGCCGGCGCCTTTGCTATGGCGGCCTTGATCAAGGGGCTTGGCGATGCGGGGCGCACCGGCCTGACGTTGGCGATGCGTGACAGCGGTGATGTGTTGACATGGGATATGGATGCGCCGGTGGTCGACAAACATTCCACTGGCGGCGTCGGCGATTGCGTGAGCCTGATCCTCGCGCCGGCATTGGCGGCCTGCGGCGTGTATGTGCCGATGATTTCCGGGCGTGGTCTTGGCCATACCGGCGGCACGCTCGACAAAATAGAATCCATCCCCGGCGTGCGCACCGATCTGACCGAAGCGCAGTTTCGCCGTGTCGTGGGCGAGGCCGGATGCGCCATCGTCTCGGCCAGTGGCGATATCGCGCCGGCTGACAAGCGGCTTTATGCGGTGCGCGATGTCACCGGCACTGTCGAAAGCCTTGATCTCATCACCGCTTCGATCCTGTCTAAAAAGCTGGCTGCGGGTCTTGAAGGTCTTGTTTTGGATGTGAAAACCGGATCAGGCGCGTTTATGAAAACCGCTGAGGATGCGCGGGCATTGGCCTGCGCTTTGGTTGAGGCCGCCAATGCTGCGGGTTGCAAAACCTCGGCGTTGATTTCCGACATGAGCCAACCCTTGGCACCCGCCTGCGGCAATGCGCTTGAGGTCGCGGCTTGCATGGAGGTGCTGTGCGATGGGGCGGGTGGGCCTTTGCACGAACTCACCTGCGTGCTGGGCGGGGTGGCCTTGGCCTCCTGCGGCGTTTCGGCAGATGTCGAAGCGGGGACCGAGGCGATGGCGCGCGCGCTGTCGTCGGGGCGGGCCGCCGAACATTGGGGCCGGATGATTGCCGTTATGGGCGGGCCGCGCGGGTTTACCGATCAATGGCGGCGTTTCCTGCCCGAAGCTCCGGTGATCCGTGAGGTCAAAGCCGCCCGCGCCGGATATGTTGCGGCGATGGACGGCGAGGCGATGGGGTTGACCGTTGTGGCTTTGGGCGGTGGGCGGCAAGTCGAAACGGATCTGGTTGATCCCGCCGTGGGGGTGTCTGATATCGTGCCGCTTGGCACGCGCGTCGAGGCGGGGCAGGTCATCATGCGTATTCATGCCGCCCGTACCGGTGCGGCGCAGGCCGCCGAAGCGGCCCTGCACAAAGCCGTCTGCCTGTCTGATGAGGCGCCGGATCTGCCGCCGCTGATCCATGAAAGGATCGGATAGATGCCGCGCGCCTTTTTCATCGTAATGGACAGTGTTGGATGTGGCGGCGCGCCTGATGCGGATCAATTTTTTAACGGTGACTTGCCCGACACCGGCGCGAATACTTTGGCGCATATCGCACGGGCCTGCGCGGATGGCTCGGCAGGGCGGGGCGCGATGACGCTGCCGAATCTCGCCGCATTTGGATTGGGGCAGGCGATAGAGGTCGCCAGCGGCGCAAAGATCACGGATTTGACCAAGGCAGAGGCGCAGGGATATTTCGGCGCGGCCACCGAAGTGTCGCGCGGCAAGGATACGCCGTCGGGCCATTGGGAGCTGGCCGGTGTTCCGGTGCCATGGGAGTGGCATTATTTCCCCGATGAAGACCCCGCATTTCCGGATGCAGTAATGGCCGAGGCGGCCCATGCGGCGGGGGCGGGCGGCACGCTTTATAACCGCCACGGTTCGGGCACCGATGTCATCGCCGCCGAGGGCGCGCGGCATATGGAAACCGGATGGCCGATCCTTTACACTTCGGCCGACAGCGTGCTCCAAATTGCCGCGCATGAGCAAAGCTTTGGTTTGGCGCGCCTCTACGATCTATGTGCTCATATGGCGCCAATCGTGCACGACATGCGCGTGGGCCGTGTCATCGCGCGTCCTTTTGTGGGCGAATCTGAAAATGGATTTACCCGCACCAAGAACCGTCATGATTACGCCATAGCGCCGCCCGCCCCGACCCTGTGCGATTGGGTGCAGGGGGCGGGAAAACATGTCTATGCGGTTGGGAAAATTGGCGATATTTTCTCGATGCAAGGGATCGACGAAAATCGAAAAGGCACCGATGCCGAATTGATGGAACATTTGGTCGATCTGACGCATGAGGCCGAAGAGGGCAGCCTCACCTTTGCCAATTTCGTCGAGTTCGACAGCCATTTCGGCCATCGCCGTGATGTGGCCGGCTACGCGGATGCTCTGGAATGGTTCGATGCGCATTTGCCGCGCATTTTTGCGGGCGCGCGCGAGGGTGACCTGTTTATCTTTACCGCCGATCATGGCAATGATCCGACCTGGTCGGGCACGGACCATACCCGTGAACGCGTTCCGGTTCTGGCGCGGGTCATTGGGAAAAGCGGCGCGCATCCTATCAGTAACATTGCCTTTGAAGATGTTGCTGCCACCGTGGCCGCGCATCTGGGTGTCCCGCCGTCGCGTCAAGCCAAAGGAGTCTCTTTTTTATGAGCGATCCAAAACCATTCGATCCTTTGGCAGGGCGCGATCCTGCGGCACCACTGGATGAAGAGACGCAGTATCTGTTTGAGGATGCGGTGCGCCGGATGCCGAAATGTGAGCTGCACCTCCATCACGAAGGCGCGGCACCGCCGGATTTCATCCGGCAATTGGCCAGCGAGAAATCTATCAACCTGAGTGGCATTTTCGATCGTGATGGCGGCTATGCTTATGCTGATTTCCCTGATTTTCTGCGGGTTTACGAGGCCGCCACACAGGTTCTCAAAACGCCGGAGGATTACCACCGTCTGACGCTTGCGGTGTTGGAGCAGTCGGCGGAACATGGTGTGATTTACTGTGAAAGCTTCTTATCGCCGGATTTTTGCGGTGGCGGCGATGTTTCGGCGTGGCGCGAATATCTGGCGGCGATCGAGGATGCGGCAGGTATTGCAGAGCGGGCCCATGGTATCACTCTGCGCGGCATCGTTACCGCCGTGCGCCATTTCGGCCCCGAGACCGCCAAACGCAGCGCGCTGTGCGCCGCCGAAACGGCGGGTGAGTTTATCACCGGTTTCGGCATGGGCGGCGACGAAACCATGGGCCATCAAGGAGATTTTGCCTATGCGTTTGACATGGCCCGCGAGGCGCATCTCAAATTGACGACCCATGCCGGCGAATTTGGCGGGCCAGAGAGTATCCGCGAGGCCATCCGCGACCTGCGCGTTGTGCGCATCGGTCATGGCGTGCGCGCGATAGAGGATATGGCTTTGGTCGAAGAAATCGCTGCACGCGGTATTGTTCTCGAGGTGTGCCCCGGATCGAATGTGGCGCTGGGCCTCTATCCCGACATCGCGGCGCATCCGATCAAGCGCCTGCAAGAGGCCGGCGTCAATGTGACGGTCAGCACCGATGACCCGCCGTTTTTCCACACCGATATGACCGATGAATTTGTGCAGTTGCACAAAAGCTTTGGTTGGGGAATTCCCGAGTTCTGCGCCCTTGGTCATAGCGCCATAGCAGCAGCATTTTGCAGCGAACCGTTGCGTGCGCGCCTGAAAAAACAAATGGAGACCAATTAGATGGACCATCTGACAATCGTCAAACACCCATTGGTGCAACATAAGCTGACCTTGATGCGGGAAAAACAGACATCAACGGCGGTCTTCCGGCAGTTGCTGCGCGAGATCAGCCAGCTTTTGGCCTATGAGGTCACCGGCGATCTGGCCATGACGACAAAACCGATTGAAACCCCGGTCAAGCCGATGGATGCGCCGGTTTTAGCGGGGCGCAAACTGGCGTTGATTTCGATCCTGCGGGCAGGCAACGGGTTGCTCGACGGGATGCTGGAATTGATCCCATCGGCACGGATCGGGTTTATCGGGCTGTATCGTGATGAAGAGACCCTGCAACCGGTGGAATATTACTTCAAAGTCCCTGACCATCTGGATGAGCGTCTGGTGATTGCAGTCGATCCGATGTTGGCGACAGGCAATTCGTCTGCGGCGGCCATCGATAAATTGAAAGAGGCCGGCGCGACGAATATCTTGTTCTTGTGTCTTTTGGCCGCGCCCGAAGGCGTGGCGCGGATGAAAGAGGCCCACCCCGATGTGCCGATTGTCACCGCTGCTGTGGATGAAAAATTGGACGATCAAGGTTATATCGTGCCGGGGCTCGGGGATGCCGGAGATCGTATGTTCGGCACAAAATAGGCTACATCCACGCTTTACTGTGTCCACATTTTGCGTCAGACTGCCCTCCATATGTGTGGGGGCACTCTTATGATTTCTAAATATGTGACCGCCGCCCTAGTGGCCGCAATGATGGCAGGCACGGGTGGCGCATTTGCTAAATCACTGTCGTTGAAAGACGAAGTTTTGCCGGCGGAGTTTCCGCCAGAAAGTTTCAAAGGCAATCAATATGTCGACAGCCGTGGCTGTGTGTTCATGCGCGCGGGCGTGGACGGCAATATCACCTGGGTGCCCCGCGTGTCGCGCAGCCGAACGGTGATATGTGGATTTAAACCCACCTTGCCGGCCGGGCAGGGGCGCGCCATTGCCACCGCGCCTGCCACTGCGCCAGTGCAAATCGTGCCTGCGGATGCCGCCAAGGTGAAATCCACATCTGAAGGCGCGGTGAAAGCGGCGTCCTCCGTCCGCGGGGCCGATACGCCCCGCCCCAAGCCGCGCCCCTTGTTTGCAGCCCAGCCCAAGCCTGCGGCGCAGCGGGGGGTGACGCAATCCGCAACCCAAAAAACCGCCACCAAAAAGGTGATGCAACCGATGCGCACCGTGGCGTCCATTTCGACGATGCCGCGCCCTGTCTCGCCCGCGCCGCAGGTGGTCCGTCCCGCGCCGCGCGCCTTGGCTGCGCCGCAACCTGCGCCGCGTCCCGTTGTGATCGCCAATGCCACCCCCTCCTGCAAAGGGGCCTCGGCGATCAGCGCTCAGTATGTCGGCACATCGCGTGCCGGTCTGCCAGTGCGCTGCGGCCCGCAAAAACGGGGCATTGTCGCACGCGCTGCAGGCGCGACGGCGGGGCATGCCAAATCCCGGGTGCCGACCGTTCGGACCGCACCGGAGGCCGCCGCCATCCCGTTGAACAGCGTCAGCCCCAACACCCGCATCATTCCGCGTCATGTCTATGAAATGCGCCGTGCTGCGGGGCATGAGCAGATTAAGGCGCCCAAAGGATACCGCGCCGCATGGACCGATGATCGTTTGAATCCGCGCCGCGCCGAGCAAACCGTCGCCGGGGTTCAGGCGATGGATCTGCGGTGGACCAAGACCGTGCCGCGCAAACTTTATGATGCGCGTGATGGCCGTGTGGTGAATAAATTGTTCCCCGCTCTGCGCTATCCCTACACCTCAATGGCGCAACAAAAGAAATCCTCGGCGACCATCGTGGGGCGCAGTGAGAGCGCCGCGTCTCGGGTTTCGACACGGCGATCCGCCGCATCTGTGGGCCACAGCTATGTGCAGGTCGGCAGCTTTGGTGATGGGGGCAACGCCACACGGACGGCGGCGAAAATCACGGCGATGGGGCTTCCGGTGCGGATGGGGAAATCTAACGCGTTGACCGTGGTCTTGGCGGGGCCGTTTGATAGCACTTCCCATGTGCAGGGGGCTCTTCTCGCCGTGCGCAAAGCCGGGTTCAAGGATGCCTTCTCACGCTAGGGCACTCCGGCTAGGGTACACATAGGTTGGCGCATATTGGCCGAGGCCCACACTTGGTGATGGCTCCTGCGTTCGGGGGGATTGGTCTCGAACAACGCCTGAGCGCCGCGTGTCGTGCATGAGCCGTGCAGCCGGATCAACCGCCGCAGATCACCTGCACCCGCAGCCAATCGCCATCGGTAATCACCGGCGCAGGCGCTTCGATGCGGTAGGGATCGTTTTCGATCAATCCTGCCGTTGTCTCGCCGGTGATATCAACGGCCATAGCATAGGGTGTTGCGCGCACCGACCACGCTTTGAAACCTGCCAATAATGTCGCATCGGGCAAAGCCACAGGCGGGCTTCGGAGCAGCGTTTCTGCATAGTCACTAAGCGCCGCATCGCTGAGCGCCCCGGTCAGCAGTAGCCGGAAAGTTGATACAAGCCCCGCGTCGCGAAGCAGCGGCTCCAGCGGATCGGTCATTTCGCCGCGCAGGCGTTCCGCGATGATATAGCCCGCGACCACATCCGGTTGGTCATAATCTTCGACCAATCCACGACCCAAAATCACCGTGCCGCCCGGCAGATGGGTGCTGATCTCGATGCCGGAGCGCACAACCACCAGTTTGCCGCTGCCGTTGGGACTGGGCAGGCGGGCCGCCAAGCGCGCGAGAGCGTCGACGCTTTGCGGCGCAGCGCAGGGCGCACCGGCGACACGGCGGATATTGCTAAGCAGGGCCGCGCCAATTTCGGCGCGCTTCACTTGCGGCACAACCTTCAGCGCATGTTGCAGGCTCGCTTCGGGCAACCAAAATACCCCAAGTGCCCCAATTGCGGCAAAAAGCGAAACCGTTGCCATAAGCCGCAGCCGCCCTGGGCGCGGACGGCGGCGGGCGATGGCGCTGCGCAGGATCTCGATCGCCTCGATCATTTCGATCGCGTCGTCGCCCAGTTCAAGCGTTTCTTCGGGGGCGCCATCGGGGTGGAAAATCGCCGGCACCTGTCCGGGGTTGGCGCGCATCACAGCAGGCAACGACCAATGCGCCAGAGCCACATCGCGCAGATCCGTCAGAACCAAAGTGGCATCCCCGATCGAGACGATCACCTCGGTGCGCTGGGCTTGCGGATTTTCGCGCCAAAGGCCAGCGGCCTCGATCCGGTCAAATTTCTTCAGTGCGGTCATGTATATTTCTGCTCTGGCCTTATCATCATGTCGTGGCCGTGTTTGCGCCAATCTAGCACGCCGTGGCGGGCGGCAGCAAACACAAGTGCTGCCGCCCGCGCAGGTTCATAAGGTTTTGGCAATGCTGCGCAGTTCAAATTTCTGAATCTTGCCGGTCGAGGTTTTCGGCAACTCCTGAAACACCACACGTTTGGGGCATTTGAAACCGGCCAGCCGCTCGCGGGCAAAGCCGATCATTTCGGCTTCTTCTGCCGTTGTCCCATCCTTCAATTCGATAAAGGCACAGGGCACTTCGCCCCATTTTTCATCCGGTTTGGCAACCACGGCACAGAGCAATACGGCAGGATGGTTCATCAGCGCGGCTTCGACTTCGACCGATGAAATATTCTCACCGCCGGAAATGATGATGTCCTTGGCGCGGTCGGAGATTTGCATGTAGCTGTCAGGGTGTTGCACCGCGATGTCGCCCGAATGGAACCACCCGCCTTTGAACGCTTCGGCGGTGGCCTCGGGGCTTTTGAAGTAGCCTTTCATCACACCGTTGCCGCGAAAGGAAACTTGCCCTTGGGTTTTGCCATCCATCGGGGTTTGTTCAAGGTTGTCATCGAGAACCGTGATCGCCTCATGCACGGGCATTGGCACGCCTTGGCGTGATTTGGCCTCGGCGCGCGCCGTGCCTTGCAAATCGCCCATGCGGTCCTCGTCCCATGTGCATTCGGTGGCAGGCCCATAGGTTTCGGTCAACCCATACACATGCGTGACGTTGAACCCCATGGTTTCAATCGCGCCAAGCGTGGCCGGGGCGGGGGGCGCGCCGGCGGTGAAAACCTCGACCGTGTGATCAAAGGCGCGGCGTTGATCTTCGGGCGCGTTGACCAACATATTGAGAACAATCGGCGCGCCGCCGAAATGCGTGGCCCCCTCATCGGCAATGGCCGAGAAAATCGCCGGCGCAGTGATGTCGCGGCAACAAATCACCGTGCCGCCCAGTGCGGGCATCATCCATGTGTGGCACCAACCATTGCAATGGAACAACGGCACGATGGTCAAGTAGCGCGGGTAAAGCACCATGCGCCAGCTCAGGATTTGCCCCATCGCGTTTAGATATGCGCCGCGGTGATGGTACACCACGCCTTTGGGCCGCCCCGTGGTGCCAGAGGTATAATTGAGCGCGATGCTCTCCCATTCATCTTCTGGCATGATCCATTCAAAATCGGGGTCGCCGGTGGCGATCAATTCTTCATATTCCATGTAATGCCCATGGGCATGAACACCGGCCTGATCATCGGCGACTTCGATGACGGTGGGTTTGTTGCCCTCAAGCGCGTCAATCGCTGCCGCAACCACGGGCAGGAACTGCGGATCGCACAGCACCACCTTTGCTTCACCATGCGACAGGATATAGGTGAGGGTGTCTTGCTCGAGCCGCGTGTTGATGGCGTTGAGAACCGCGCCGCAGGCGGGCACCGCAAAATGCGCTTCGGCCTGTGCAGGCAGGTTCGGCAGAACCGTGGCCACCACGTCCCCGGGGTTCACCCCGAGTTTGACAAGCGCCGAGGCCAGCCGTGTCACACGGTCATGATATTCGGCGTAGGTCTTGCGAAAGCTGCCGTAAACCACTGCTTCGCGGGTTGGGTGGACCAATTTTGCCCGCTGCAAAAACGACAGCGGTGTGAGCGCCGTGTAATTGGCGCGGGTTTTTTCAAGTCCGGTTTCATCTTTCAGCCAGCCCATCGGCGTTCTCCTTCCGCTAATTTCGCTGCGCAGAATGCGCCGGAATGCCGGGATTGAAAAGGGGCCGAAACCACGGTGATCGGGTTGGATCGACGGTTGGTCCAACGCCACCATAAACCACCCCCTTGGCGAGACCGACGAACGAGCGCAGGCCACCCGGACGCGGGGGCTTCGTAATAGGGTCGGAGCGCGATTTTATGAGATCACAAAACGGCATGTTGTCACAATGCGCCGCTTGGCGCAGGTTGTGCGCCGGCGTGCGGCTCTGATATTGCGCCGGCGTATTCTGGCGCTACTCTGGGTGGATGATCATCTCGCGCGGACGCCGTTACATTTTTATCCACATCCCGAAAACCGGTGGCACGGCGATGGCCTTGGCGCTTGAGGCGCGGGCGATGAAGGATGATGTGATGGCAGGTGATACGCCCAAGGCCGTCAAACGGCGCGGCAAATTGCGAGGCGCACGGGCCGCAGGGCGGATTTGGAAACATTCGACTTTGGCAGATTTGGACGGGTTGATCACCCCTGCCGAGGTGGCAGAGTTTTTCACCTTTACCCTCGTGCGCAACCCGTGGGACCGGATGGTCAGCTATTACCACTGGCTGCAAGGGCAGCACTTTGATCATCCGGCGGTGCATCTGGCCAAGGCGTCGAGTTTCACCGGGTTTTTGAACCATCCGCAAACCGCCGCCAACCTGCGTGCCTCTCATTACGCCTCGTATATGTGCGGGGCGGACGGGAGCGAACACTGTGATGCCTATATCCGGTTGGAGCATGTCGCCCAGGATGCGGCGCGCCTTGAAGCGCATCTTGGTTTTGCGCTCAGGTTGCCACAGGCCAATGCGTCGGTCCGCCGCGCCGATTACCGTAGCTATTACTCCGACTCAGATGCGCAAACCCTGTCGGAGATCTGCGCCACCGACATTGCACGGTTTAACTACTCGTTTACCTAAAAGGCGGGTTAACCATTTTTTGTGTCCATTTGCGACCCAATCCCCGCGAAATATCGCTATTCATCCCAGATTTCGGAGAAATGCCCCAATCCCGCCATTTTATTGACCAAGCCCAGCCTTTGGAATCACCGCAAATAAACATGTTGCGTACGACGGGGTGGCTGTCACTGGCCCGTGCTTTCAAATCGCCGGCGAAGATCGGCAGGACAAGGGATGAACAGAATGTTTAGATGGAAGTCATCGGTTCTTGGGGGAACCCGCAAACGTATGACAGAGACCACCGGCGCCTATGATGGCGGCGCGGTCGGTGTGCAATCGGGCATCGTGGCGGAAACCAAAGTCGCCACATCATCCGGATGGCGCGGTGTCGACGCCATTGCCGTTGGTGACAAAGTCTTGACCTTTGATGGCGGGCTTCAGGTCGTGACCGGCATCACCCGCCGCAAATTGTGGAATGGTGAAATGGGCTGCCCGCAACGGTTTTGGCCGCTCGAAGTGCCGGCACATGCGCTTGGCAATATTGAGGTGACGTATCTTTTGCCAAACCAGGGCGTGATGGTCGAAAGCGACGCGGCCGAGGAAATGTTGGGCGATCCCTTCGCGTTGATCCCTGCCAAAGCCTTGGTCGGCTTGCGCGATATCGCGCCGGTTTTCCCCCACCGTGAAATGGAAATCATCAGCCTGCATTTTGAAGAAGATCAAATCGTTTTTGCCAATTCCGGGGCGCTGTTCTTTTGCCCTACCGAGGCTGACCTGTTGCGCGACGCCTTCGAGGCCCCGAAAAAAACCGCTTATGATGTGTTGCCGATGCAAGAGGCGCTGGCGCTGGCGAGTTATATTGAGGCAGAAATCACGGCCGTCGAAGCACGCGCGCCTCGCGCACAGCCTGTCGGCTAACACGCCGCTTGATATCAGGCGTCCTGCATAGAGGCAGGCCATCGGGTTTTGCCGTGTTAACGAGTATTTGGCGCGTCTCGCAAGAGGCGCGCCTTGTGCTTGGCCCGGGCCTTTACACAGGTGATGCCTGTTTGCTCACGGCAGGCGCGATCGGGCGGCGAATTCACCCAATCTGGTGGATTCCGGGGGGCGATGTGCTCTGGTGACCATATCCTCTGAACGAGGACGAAAAAGGCGCACCCCGAAGGATGCGCCTATTGGTTTTGGGGGTGGCGGGGTGTTACGCCGCAGCGGCATTCGAGCCAAAGCGTCCGTAGAAGCTTTGCGCCTTATCGGCCATTTCGCGCAGCAGGTCGGGGCAGGCAAAACGCGGGCCGAATGTCTCGGCCAATTGGTCGCAACGCTCGGCGGCATAGGGCGTGCCGATGATGTCGAGCCAAGAGAACGGACCGCCGGACCAAGGCGCAAAGCCCCAACCGAGGATCGCACCGACATCGCCTTCGCGGATGTCTTCGAGAACACCTTCCTCGAGGGCGCGCACGGCCTCAAGAACCTGTGCGAACATCAAACGGTGCTGCACTTCGATCAAATCGGGTTGTTCGTCCAAACGCGGGCAATGTTCCGCAAGACCTTCCCAATAGTTCAACCGTTTGCCTTTTTCATCATAGTTGAAGAAACCGGCTTTGGTTTTGCGGCCTGACCTGCCCGCGTCCACCATGGCAAACATCAAATCATCGACCGGCTTGGCATCGGCCGGATAAGCGTCGCCCAAGGCGGCTTTGGTTGCTTTGGCGATGTTTACGCCCAAATCGATCGAGGTTTCATCCATCAATTGCAGCGGCCCGACCGGCATGCCCAAAAGACGCGCGGCATTGTCGACCAATGCTGGCGCGACCCCTTCGGTTACCATCCGCACACCTTCGTTGAGATAAGGGATGATGCAGCGGTTGGCGTAGAAGAACCGCTCGTCATTGACGACAATCGGCGTTTTGCGGATCTGGCGCACGTAATCGAGCGCCTTGGCCACGGCGCGCGGTCCGGTTTCTGTGCCTTTGATGATCTCGACCAAAGCCATTTTTTCGACCGGCGAGAAAAAGTGGATGCCGATGAATTGGTCGGGGCGCTTTGAGGCTTCAGCCAGCGAGGTGATCGGCAAGGTCGACGTGTTCGAGGCATAGATGCAATCTTCGGGGATCACCGCTTCGACGTTCTTGGTGACTTCGGCTTTGATCGCGGGGTCTTCGAACACCGCCTCGATGATCAAATCCGCGTCTTTGAGCGCGTCATAATCGGTCGTTGCCGTGATCAGGCCCAAAACCGCCTCTTTCTTTTCGGCGGTGACTTTCTTGCGCGCGATGCCTTTGTCGAGATAGGCCTCGGAATAGGCTTTGCCCTTGTCGGCGGCCTCTTGTTTTTGGTCGATCAGGACGACCTCAATACCCGCCAAAGCCGAGACCAGAGCAATGCCTGCACCCATCATGCCGGCGCCCATGACGCCCATTTTTTTGACCCGTTGATCGGGGGCCTCGGGGCGGTTCGCGCCTTTTTCCAAGGCTTCCTTGTTGAGGAAAAGCGAACGGATCATCGCGGCGGACGAGGGGTTCATCAAGACATGGGTGAACCAGCGCGCCTCGATTTTGAGGGCCGTATCGAAGGGCACCAATGCGCCTTCATAGACCGCGGACAAGAGCGCCTTGGCCGCAGGAAATGCGCCTTGGGTCTGGCCGTTGACCATCGCGTTTGCGCCGACCATGGTTTGGAAACCGGCAGGGTGATAGGGCGCGCCGCCGGGCATTTTATAGCCCTTCGCATCCCACGGCTTGAGGATATCGGCATCGGTGGCCGACAAAACCCATGCGCGCGCGGCGGCAACCGGATCGGCCACCACCTCGTCGATGATGCCTGCGGCTTTGGCCTTGGCCGGGGCGACCATTTGGCCCTGCAAGAGATATTGCGAGGCGCCCATGACGCCCAATTTGCGCACCAACCGCGTGGTGCCGCCCGCGCCGGGGAAAATCCCGACAAGGATTTCCGGCAGGCCGAGTTTGGCCTTGGGGTTGTCCGCGACAAAAATCCGGTGCGTGGCAAGTGGCAGCTCAAGCCCGATGCCCGCCGCCGTGCCGGGCAGGGCCGCAGCGATCGGTTTGCCGCCTTTGTTGGTCTTGGCATCCATGCCGGCGCGTTCGATTTTGCGCAGCGCGCCGTGCATTTGCATAATGCCCTCGAACAGGCCCTCGGCAGGGTTGTCACCTGCCGCGTTTTTCATATCGGCCAAGGCGTTCAAATCCATGCCGCCGGCGAAATCTTTCTTGCCCGAGGTGATGACAATGCCTTTGACGGCCTCGTCGGCCAATGCATCGTCGATCAATCCGTCCAGATGCATCAAAGCTTCGGTGGACATCACATTCATCGATTTATTTGGGCAATCCCAAGTGATGATCGCGACGCCGTCGCTTTCTTTTTTCATTGTAAAGTCAGTCATGTAACTCTCTCCCAAAGGGTGGGTTGATAACAGGGCGGCTAGGTTTGCTGCCGCAATGATGCGATGGAGCGCCATTGCACCGGCTCCACCTCCGAGTTGATTTTCGCGATCTTCCAGCGCCCGTCGTCCAACAGCAGCTCTACCGTGGACATATAGGGCCGCGTGATATAGTTCGCCCCGCGCAGGTAGTGGTTCTCGTAGCCACCCAAAAGACGGCCCTCGCCCATAGGGCCAAGCTCTTTTGCCAAGCGAATGACATCGGTGACGCCGTGCAACTTGCTGCTCTCGAGATAGTAATCGAGATAGAGATTGATGCCGGCCTCGTCCTTGTGAACCACGGTGCCCTTGGTGGACACGATGGTGAGCGGCAAAACGAGGTAGGGGCGGATCACATCCCGGTCCCCCGTTGTATAGGCGCGGGTAATCTCATCGAGCCAGGTTTGAAAATCGGATAAAGTCTTCATGCGCGCCCCCGCATGGCTGCGCAGGTCCGTGAGGCTCTGGGCGGATATGTAAGCGCGCGCATGGGGATTACACTCGCTCGATGATCGTGGCGGCGCCCATGCCCGACGCGATGCACAGCGTGGCAAGGCCGACCTCTTTGCCCGAGCGCTCCAGCTCGTCTAAAAGCGTGCCGATGATGATTGCCCCGGTCGCACCAAGAGGGTGGCCCATGGCGATCGAGCCGCCATTGACGTTGACCAATGCGGGGTCGACGTCAAATGCTTGTTGGAAGCGCAAGACCACCGAAGCAAAGGCCTCGTTGACCTCAAACAGGTCGATGTCGGAAATCGACATGCCGCTGTCGGCCAAAATCTTTTGCGTCGCGGGCACGGGGCCGGTGAGCATGATGGTCGGATCGGTGCCGATCTTTGCGGTGGCACGGATGCGCGCACGCGGCTTGAGACCGTATTTCTCGCCGAACTCTTTGTTGCCGATCAATACGCCGGCCGAACCATCGACGATGCCGGACGAGTTGCCCGCGTGGTGGATGTGGTTGATCGCTTCCAGATGCGGGTATTTCATCAAGGCCACTTTGTCGAAACCGGGCATGACTTCGCCCATGTCTTTGAACGCGGGCTTGAGCGCGCCGAGCGATTGCATATCGGTGCCCGGACGCATGTATTCATCATGGTCAAGGATCGGCAGGCCGTTCACATCGCGCACGGTGACGATCGATCTGGCAAACCGGTTGTCGGCCCATGCGGCTGCGGCGCGGCGCTGCGATTCAACGCTCAATGCATCGACTTGATCACGGGTGAAGCCATATTCGGTGGCGATGATGTCGGCGGAAATGCCTTGCGGGACGAAATACTGCTCCATCGCCACGGTCGGATCGATGGCCATCGCGGCCCCGTCCGATCCCATTGGCACGCGGCTCATCATTTCCACGCCGCCCGCGATATAGGCCATGCCGGCCCCGCCTTTGACTTGGTTGGCAGCAAGGTTCACCGCCTCCATGCCCGAGGCACAAAAACGGTTGATCGAAAGGCCGGGAATGCGCTCATCAAGATCAGAGGCCAAAACGGCAGTCCGGGCCAGGCAGGCGCCTTGCTCCATCACTTGGGTGACATTGCCCCAAATCACGTCTTCGACCGCGTGGCCTTCGAGGTTGTTGCGCTCTTTGAGCGCGTTGAGGACATTGGCGCTGAGGGCGACAGCAGTCACCTCATGCAGCGATCCATCTTTGCGGCCTTTGCCGCGCGGGGTGCGCACGGCGTCATAAATATAGGCTTCGGTCATTCGTCAGGTCTCCTTGAAACTGAGGATGTCGGAGCCCGTTCCGGCGGCTGTTAACCGGCCTTTCGGGGCATAAGATCATAGGGGTGTTGCCAATTGGGCAAGTCGCTCATGCGGGTGAGCCATGCGTCGATGTTCGGGTAATCGGCGCGGTCAAATCCGAAAGGTTCGGGGTAATATAGATAGCCGCAGCACGTCAGATCCGCGATGGTCACATCATCGCCCACGAGCCACGCGCGGCCCTCCAAAGCCGTGTTCAGAGTTTGAAGCGCGGCCTTGAGACGACCCGCGTTGAAGGCGATCACCTCGGCGGGGCGCTTGTCTTCGGGCAGGAAGTTCATCAAGAACCGCTGCATGCCGGCTTGCGACGACAATTTGTGATTGTCCCACAAAATCCAGCGCAGGATCTCGCGTTCCTCTTCCTTGGTCTTGCCACCCATTTTGCCGGTTTTCTCGACGATATAATGTTGGATGACCCCCGATTGGCTCAGTGTCACATCACCGTCGACCATCACCGGTGCTTCGGCCATGACATTCATCGCGCGGTATTCATCCGAGCGGTTGGCACCATGAAAGAAATCCAAGAAAACCGGTTTCCATTCAAGGCCGGACAATTCCAGCGTCAGCGCCGCCTTATAGGAATGACCGCTTTCGCCAAAACAATGCAGTTCAATCGCCATCTTTCTCTCCCCTTATGCCGCTCCCTCCAGAGCGACGGTGTTGTTCATGCGCCATGGTGCGCGGCCTGCTCTGCGGCGTCCAGAATTCCGCAGCGTTGGGCCCATGGTTATTTTTTGCGCGCCTCTAAATCAGAGTTAAATATCCGCAGCCTGTGGCCAAAGGTGTCTTCGTTCAAAATGCTGTCAAAATTTTCAAAAACGAAAGACAATGCCTCGCCTTCGTCCAAACCTGCTTCGGCGGCGAATTTCTTTAAACGGCGATAGCCGTCTTCGGTCATCGCGGCGTTGAAGCGACGGGAGAGGCGAAAGCGTTTGGGCATGGGGCGCTCCGGTCTGTTGAGGCTGATAAGCTCGCTTAGCACGATTCTCGGCAGGGTGCATCACGGGTGGGTTGTTTCGCCTTGCGGGGGGAGACGGCATCGCCGCCGTCGCCCCTTCCGGCTCCCCTGATGCGGCCTTGCGGCGCAATCGTTTGCGCGCTCAGAAGCTTTCTGCGTCCAGTGCCATGACCGTATCTGCACCCGACTGGATGCGCGCCAAATGCGTGGCCACGGCGGGCAAACGGCGCGCCATATAGTAGCGGCCCGTCGCCAGTTTGGTCTCGTAGAATGCTTTGTCGGCCGGATCGCCCTTGAGCGCATCACTGGCGGCTTTGCCCATGTAGCCCCACATCAGACCCAGCGTGACATGTCCAAACAGATGCATGAAATCCGACGAGCCGGCGAGCGCGTGATTGGGGTTTTTCATGCCGTTTTGCATGAAATACATCACGGCGGCCTGAAGCGCTTTGGATGCTTCTTTGAGTGGCCCGATGAACGGTGCCATTGCCGCGTCGTCGGCGTTGTCCTTGCAGAAGGTTTTGACCAATTCGATGAAGGCCATCATCGGTTTGCCACCATCCGCCGCCAATTTACGACCCACAAGGTCAAGCGCCTGCACGCCGTTGGCGCCTTCGTAGATCATTGCGATACGGGCATCGCGGGTGAACTGGGACATGCCCCATTCTTCGATATAGCCATGGCCGCCATAGATCTGTTGCGCCTGCACGGTCATGTCGTAGCCCTCATCGGTGAGGAAGCCTTTGATCACCGGTGTCAGCAGCGAAATCAGACCCAGCGCCGCATTGTCTTCGGTGCGGTGCGACCGGTCGATCAGGTTCGCGCCCCAAAGGCACAGCATCCGCGCGCCCTCGCAAAAGCTTTTCTGATCCATCAAGGAACGGCGAATGTCGGGATGCACGATCAACGGATCGGCGGGTTTGTCAGGGAATTCTGCGCCGGTGACCGCGCGGCCTTGCAAACGGTCCTTGGCATAGGTCACCGCGTTTTGGTAGGCGGCTTCGGCTTGGCTCAACCCTTGCATGCCGACACCGATGCGGGCCTCGTTCATCATGGTGAACATCGCGCGCATGCCTTTATGCGCCTCGCCAATCAGATAACCGGTGGCGCCGTCATAATTGAGCACGCAGGTCGCGTTGCCGTGGATGCCCATTTTCTCTTCGATCGATCCGACCGACACGCCATTGCGCGCGCCAAGGCTTCCGTCGTCCTCGACGATGAATTTCGGCACGATAAAGAGGGACACGCCTTTGATACCATCGGGGCCGCCCGGGATTTTCGCCAACACAAGGTGGATGATGTTCTCGGACATGTCGTGATCGCCGGCCGAGATGAAAATCTTCTGGCCGGTGATCGCATAAGATCCGTCATCTTGCGGTTCGGCCTTGGTGCGCATCAGGCCCAGATCCGTGCCGCAATGCGGTTCGGTCAGGTTCATCGTGCCGGTCCATTCGCAGGACACCATTTTGGGCAGGAATTTGGCCTTCTGGTCGTCCGATCCGTGGGCGTGGATCGCGGAATATGCCCCGTGGGTCAGGCCCGGATACATCATGAAGGCTTGGTTCGCCGATTGCATCATTTCGCCAACCGCGAGGGCCAGCACATAGGCCATGCCCTGACCGCCATATTCGGGGGCGCAGTCAAGGCCGGTCCAACCGCCTTCCTTGAGTTTCTCAAAGGCGGCTTTGAAACCGGTGGGCGTATAGACCTCACCATTTTCAAAACGGCAGCCCTCTTTGTCGCCCACCACATTCAACGGGGTCAGAACTTCGGAAGAGATCTTGCCTGCTTCCTCCAATACCGCGCCGGTGAAATCCGGCTCAAGCTCGTCATATCCGGGGATATTTGCCTCTGAGGCTTTGAGCACATCATGCAAAATGAACTGCATGTCTTTGATCGGGGCGGTATAGCTGGGCATTTCGATCTCTCTCCCTAGGGTATTACTCCGCCGCCCTCTTCGGCTGGCGCAGCGAGGTGAGCATGTTCTCACCCCATTTCATTTGTTCCTGAAGCTCGTCGATGGCGGTGTTGAGCTCATCGCGTTGCTTCATCAGGTCGGCGAGGCGGGTTTGTGCCACCTCATAGGTTTTCGTCAGCTGCGTTAACTGCTGATCCCCGACTTCATATAGGTCGAGAAGCTGACGGATCTCTTCGAGGCTAAAGCCAAAGCGTTTGCCCTTTAAGATCAACTTGAGCCGCGCGCGGTCGCGGCGGGTGAACAGGCGCTTTTGCCCCTCACGAATGGGGAACAGAAGCTCCTTCGCTTCGTAAAACCGCAAGGTGCGCGGGGTCACCTCAAAGGCATCGCACATCTCGCGGATGGTCATCGTTTGATCGTTCATTTTATCCTCACATGGCGTGATTGCCGGGCTAGGCTGGTCAAATGAACTTCCTGAACCGTCGATACAACGTTTCATGAGGTTGACGTAAGTTATACGCCACGTCACTTTGAGGGTGACGTAAGAACAGCCAAGGTAACCCTAGGTCACGGGTAACAACGTTTCGCGGGGAAAAAACCGCACGCAGAGACAGAGTAAGGTATTCCAGACCCTGAAGATGATGTCTCCCTATCCCATAGTGTAGGGCAGACACCCGCATTTTGAAGGCACCGCAGAAGTGATTCGTGCCGCCTGCGGCATCGCGCGTCACATTGATCGCGCGCAGGCTAGGCAGAATGGGTTTCGGGTTTTTCAAGCGCAGCAGCGGTGTCGTCGCGCGATTTGCGCAATTCACTGATCGCCTCGTCGAGTTGCGCCCGCTGGTCCTCCAACTCGCCGAGTTGCCGCGTCGCGTTTTCGACCCATTGGCGCATTTGCGCCTCGGTGCCTTCTTGGTCATAGATCTGGAGCCATTGACGGATGCCCTCCAGCGAAAACCCGAACTTGCGGCCCCGCAGGATTAACACCATGCGGGCACATTCGCGGGGCCCGTAATACCGTGAGCGGCCGTCGCGCTCCGGCTGCAAAAGCTCGATATACTCGTAATAGCGAAGCGTGCGCGGCGTTACGTCGAACTTCGCACACATTTCTTTGAACGAAAGCCGTATCTCAGACATGTCGTATCTCCCTCGCGTCAAAGTTATGTGGAAGTTTCGGGGGGTGCAACCGCTCCTCTTGTAGCAGAGGCAAATGCTCCCCTTGCCACAGGACGCAAATGCCGTTCTTATTGGTTGGCAATTTCATCTAAAGCAGGGCAAACGCCGCGATGACAGACAAGCACACGAAAATGGCGGCACAATTTGTGGCCAATATTCCACACGCGAACGCGCTTGGTATGACCGTGTCCGAAATCGGCGAGGGTAAGGCGGTGATGGCATTGCCCTATAATTCCGATTTTATCGGCGATCCGCAAACCGGCGTCATTCATGGTGGCGCAGTTTCGGCATTGATGGACACCTGTTGCGGCGCGGCGGTGATGTGCCATCCCTCCAGCCCGGGCGGCACGGCAACGATTGATTTGCGCATTGACTACATGCGCGCCGCGACGCCGGGGCAAACGCTCACCACGACAGCACATTGTTATCACATCACCCGCTCCGTCGCTTTTGTGCGGGCCATCACCACGGATGAGGATACGACCCTTCCCGTGGCCACGGCCACCGGAGCCTTTACAGTTGAAGGGAGACGCGGAGTATGACCGGAACGCCCCCCGAGCCCGTCCAAATCGTCAAACAGCGGCGCGATGCCGCGCTCACCGCTCTGGTGCAAGGTGTGCCCTACATCAAGTGGCTGGGTATTGAATTCGAACGGCGCGGCGATGAATTGACCGCCGTTCTGGGTTATGATGACAAACTTATCGGAAACCCGTTTTTGCCCGCCCTTCATGGCGGGGTGACGGCGGCGTTTCTTGAGGTCACCGCGATCATCAGCTTCAGTTGGGTCATGTTTTGGGACGAGATCGAGGATGGGCGTTTTGATGCGCAGTCCTTGGTCGAGGGACAGTTGCCGCGGCTGCCGAAAACCATTGATTTCACCGTCGATTACCTGCGTTCTGGGCTGCCGCGCGATGCCTATGCCCGCGCGGTGATCAATCGCTCTGGCCGCCGCTATGCCTCGGTTCATGTTGAAGCGTGGCAGGACAACCGCGACCGCAAATACGCCCAGGCCACCGGGCATTTCCTGATGCCCGACCGCGAGGTGTGAGTGATGCCGCAGGAACTGCACTGGGGGCCGCAATGATGGCCGCAGTTCCGGTTTATGCGGTGCGGGGCGCGGCTCGAAAGACGGGGCGCATTTTTCAGTGCCTGCGCCGGTGGCCTTCCCCATGTCCAGCCATATGCCAAAACACGCGCCCGATATGACCGCACAAAACGGCAACGTGGCGTCCGCACCGCAAAAGGTCACCCACCGCCGCATCCTGCAGATTGCAATTCCGATCGTTTTGTCCAACGCCACGGTGCCGATCCTTGGCGCGGTGGATACCGGCGTTGTCGGGCAAATGGGATTGGCGGCGCCGATCGGCGCCGTGGGGTTGGGCGCGATTATCCTGACATCGCTCTATTGGCTGTTCGGGTTCTTGCGTATGGGCACCACGGGGTTGACCGCGCGGGCGCTGGGCGCGGGGGACGGCGGCGAGGTCGCGGCCTTGCTTACCCGCGCATTGATGATTGCGGCATTGGCCGGCGCGGTCATTATCGCGCTACAGGTTTTGTTGTTCTACGCTGCCTTCGGGTTGTCCCCTGCCACCCCCGAGGTCGAAACCCTTGCCCGCGATTACATGCGCATCCGTGTGCTGTCTGCGCCTGCCGCGATTGCACTATATGGCGTGACCGGATGGATGATTGCCCAAGAGCGCACGCGCGGGGTCTTGGTGATCCAACTGTGGATGAACGGGCTGAACATCGGGTTGGATTTGCTGTTTGTGCTCGGCCTTGGGTGGGGCGTTCAGGGCGTGGCTTTTGCGACATTTTTGGCCGAATGGAGCGGGCTGGCCATGGGGATTTACCTGTGCCGTGCGGCGTTCCGCGTGCCGGCATGGCGCGATTGGGCGCGGGTGTTCGACCGCGTGAAGCTGCGCAATATGGCGGTGGTGAATGCCGATATTATGATGCGCTCGCTGTTGCTTCAGGCGATTTTTACTTCCTTCATCTTTCTCGGCGCGGATTTTGGCGACGTGCCCTTGGCCGCAAACCAAGTTTTGATGCAGTTTTTACTGATCACGGCATATGGCCTTGATGGGTTCGCGTTTGCGGTTGAGGCTCTGGTCGGCCAAGCCTTGGGCGCGGGTGACCGTGGCCGATTGCGGCGCAGCGCTTGGCTTTGCGGCCTGTGGGGATGGGCGACGGGGGCGGTCCTGGCCTTGGTGTTTTTGATCTTCGGCGGGGCGTTGATTGATGTGATGACCACATCCGAACCGGTGCGCGCAGAGGCGCGCATCTACCTGATCTATATGATCCTCGCGCCGTTGGTGGGCGCGGCAAGTTGGATTTTGGACGGGATTTTCATCGGGGCCACCCGCAGCCGCGACATGCGCAACATGATGGCGATCAGCTTTGTCATCTATGTAATTTCGGTCTTGGTCTTGGTGCCGACGCTCGGCAATCATGGCCTTTGGATCAGTTTGCTGATCTCGTTCATTGCCCGCGGGATTACCTTGGGTTTGAAATATCCGGCTCTGGAGGCCGAAGCCGACGCTTAGAGCAGCGTTTCAAAGGCTTCGGTCGGGCGGCCGATCACAGCCGCATTTCCTTTGATCGCAATGGGGCGTTCGATCAAGATCGGATGCGCGGCCATGGCGGCGATCAATGTCGCCTCATCGCTCTCACGGTTCAGGCCCAGTTCTTTGAACAGGGTCTCGCCGCGCCGCATCATATCGATTGCAGGCAGGTCGAGCATCGCCAATACTGCACGCAGTTCTGCCGCGCTGGGCGTATCGTCCAGATAGCGCCGCTCGGTCACCGTCACGCCGCGTTCAGTGAAAAACGCCAACCCCGCGCGGGATTTCGAACAGCGTGGATTGTGCCAGTAAATAACGCTCATAGCCAAGCCTCGCGGTCGGTGCCCACGGCCTCTGCGACTGACGAAAACCCGTCTTTTTCAAGCAACCCATCCAAACCGCGCGCGATCTCGGCGGCCAAACTCAACCCCCCGTAGACCAATGCGGAATAAAGCTGCACCGCGCTCGCGCCGGCGCGGAGTTTTGCATAGGCCTCATTGGCGTTGCTGATGCCGCCGACGCCAATGAGGGGGATTTTGCCTTCGGTCAGTTTCGACAATTGTGCCAAAACACGAGTGGATTTCTCAAACAGAGGTGCGCCAGACAAGCCGCCCTTTTCGTCTTTATGCGCCGAGGTCAGCCCGTCGCGCGATAGCGTCGTATTGGTCGCGATGATCCCCGACAGGCCGGACGCCAAAGCCACCTCGGCAATTTCAGCCAATTCATCAGGGTTCAAATCCGGCGCAATTTTGAGGAACACGGGGATCGGTTTGGGCAGCCATTGCCGCGCCTCCATCACCCCGTCCAAAAGCGCCGAAAGCGCCGCCGCGCCTTGCAAATCGCGCAGCTTTTCGGTGTTGGGCGATGAGACATTGACCGTGGCGAAATCCAGATGCGCCCCGCAGCGCGACAGAACACGCGCGAAGTCCTCGGCGCGGTCGCTGCTGTCTTTGTTGGCGCCAAGGTTGAGGCCAATGACGCCGCGTTTCGGGCGGGCCCCCAAACGGCGGGCGATGATCTCCATCCCGTCATTGTTAAACCCGAACCGGTTGATCACCGCGCGGTCGTCCTTGAGGCGAAAGAGCCGCGGTTTGGGGTTGCCGCCTTGCGGGCGCGGCGTGGCGGCCCCCACTTCGATGAACCCGAACCCTGCACGCGTCAGCGGGCCGAGCGCTTCGGCATTTTTATCGAACCCGGCAGCCAGCCCGACTGGATTGGACATCTGCATTCCGGCCAGGGTGCATTGCAAACGCGGCGATGTGACCTCGCCGGCGAGCGGAACAAGACCCTTGCGCAGCGCTTTCAACGCCAATCCGTGGGCGCGTTCGGGATCGATCTGCATCAAGGCGGCGAGGCCGATGTTCTCAAGTAGGTTCATGGCATGTCATCCGGAAAGTCATGTGCGCCGTCGACCAATGGCAGGGGCCGCGCCCAAAGCACATCCTCCATCCGCAGGCTCCGATAAAGATGCGGGAATTTGGCCCCGCCGCGCGAAATCTCCCATTTGAGATCCGGTGCCAATTCGTCGCTGTCGAGCGCCAATAGCATCAAACCCTGTTCGCCCGCGAAATGTTTTGCCGCTGTTTCGGCGGCCTGCGCGGCGGTGGAAAAATGCACATAGCCGTCCGCGACATCAATCGGCGCACCGGGTGTTTCGCCCTTGGCTTGAAGCTGCGCCCATTCGTCGGCGCGGAATATCTTGTAAATCTGCATACTGCTCAAATGCCTTGCACATGACCGGCGGTCAAGTGGGCGAAAGCCCGCGCCCCCTGGCATTGCCCTTTGACAGCGGCTTCAGGCGCGTGCAGCATCTGTGCATAACAATCCAATATGGGGGATTTTCCATGGATATGTCTCGTTTGAAGTTGCGGCTTCTGGGCGGCGCGGGCGCTTTGGCGATCACGGCAGGTGCGGCGGCGGCGGATTACGCGCTGACGATTTTGCACACCAATGATTTTCACGCACGTTTTGAGCCGATCAGCAAATATGATTCCGCGTGTTCGTCCGAAGATAATGGCGAGGGCAAATGCTTTGGCGGCACCGCGCGGTTGATTTCCGCCGTGGCCGACGCGCGCGCGCGGTCAAACAACACGGTTCTGGTGGATGGCGGCGACCAATTCCAGGGCACGCTGTTTTACACCTATTACAAAGGTAAAATGGCCGCCGAGTTTATGAATAAGCTGGGCTATGACGCGATGACCGTGGGCAATCATGAATTCGACGATGGCCCCGAAGTCTTGGCCGGTTTCATGGATGCGGTCGAATTTCCGGTTTTGATGTCTAACGCGGATGTGTCGGGCGAGCCAGCACTTGCGGGCAAGTTGGCGAAATCCACGATTTTGGAACGCGGCGGCGAAAAGCTTGGCTTTATCGGTTTGACGCCACATGACACCGACGAATTGGCCAGCCCTGGCGAAAATATTATCTTCACCGACCCGGTGGGCGCGGTGCAAAGCGAGGTTGATAAAATGACCGCCGAGGGGGTGAACAAGATCATCGTTCTGTCGCACTCCGGATATGGCGTTGATAAACGCGTTGCCGCCGAAACCACCGGTGTGGACGTCATCGTAGGCGGGCATACCAACACGTTTTTGTCGAACACTTCGGATCGCGCCGAAGGGCCATATCCGACCATGGTGGGCAGCACGGCCATTGTTTCGGCCTATGCCTACGGAAAATTTTTGGGCGAACTGAATGTCACGTTTAATGACGCTGGCGAGATTGTCGAAGCCAACGGTGAACCGTTGATCATGGATGCCGGTGTTGCCGAAGATGCGGCGGCCAAAGCACGGATCGCGGAGTTGGCCAAGCCTCTTGATGAGATCCGGAATAAGATCGTGGCAGAAACCGCCGAAGCCATCGACGGGGACAAGGGAAATTGCCGCGCCGGCGAATGCGCCATGGGCAACCTTGTTGCGGATGCGATGCTTGACCGTGTGAAAGAGCAGGGCATCTCGATCGCGATCCAGAACGGCGGCGGTTTGCGCGCCTCGATCGACGCGGGTCCGGTGACCATGGGCGAGGTTCTGACGGTTTTGCCATTCCAGAACACGCTGTCGACCTTCCAGACCCACGGCGAAACCATTCTGGCCGCCTTGGAAAACGGGGTCAGCCAATACGAAGATGGTGCAGGCCGCTTTCCGCAGGTTGCGGGCCTGAGCTTCAAATATGATGTGACGGCTGCGGCCGGCAGCCGGATCAGCGACGTGATGGTCATGGACGACGGCGCCATGGTGCCGCTTGATCCGGCCAAGGTTTACGGCGTTGTGACCAACAATTATGTGCGCGGTGGTGGTGATGGATATAAGATGTTCGCCACGGATGCGATGAACGTCTATGATTTCGGTCCTGACCTGGCCGATGTCACGGCGGAGTTTCTTGCCGCCAAGGGTCCATTCACGCCCTATCTCGACGGGCGGATCAGCGCAAAATAAGCTGCACTGCTACAGCGTATTGATCGGCTCATCTGAAATGCAAAACGCCGCTCCGGATCGGGGCGGTGATTTGCGGCGGTGACATGCCGAGAGAGATGGGGCGCGTGCGATGCTGATGGGCTCCATATCGTGCTTCATGAAAGCGGAATAGCCCGAAGCCCACGAACACGCGCTTCCCCTCGCCGCAAAGGGCGAGGGGGGACACACGGGGTATTTGTTACCGGGACGCCGGAAGGGGCCGGAAAACCTGATCAGTCGCGGGTAGGCGCTGGCAAGAAGCTGAACGCACCGGCAACGGTTTCGCTTCCGTCAACGACGAATTGCTGGTTCATGTCCGACGCCAGCTTTACCGTTGCGCTTCCCGACGCGGGGATGTCATCGGTTTCCCACGATCCGTCAGCCGCCTTGATGACAATTGATCCCTCGCTGTCATTGTGGAAGACCAACGAATATCCGGGTTTGGCATAGGTGACTTCTGGAAAGAATCCCTCGCCGGTCATCAGAACCGTTTGAGTGACGGTCTCTTCGCTCGGGTCGTAATCTTTTTCATCATTGGCCAAGGCCGGAGTCGCCATTGCAACAGCAGCAACGGTTGAGAGTGCCATAAATTTACGCAGCATCTGAATGCTCCTCGTGTTCCATGCGGCCCCCGCCCATGTATTCGTATGATCAACTCGTATCGTAGAAATCGGGCGGAAATATGGCGCGTAAAGTGTTGATTAACCAAAGCATTGTGGACAGTGCGATGAAGCGCGACCGATTGTTTCGTGCCATATGGAAAACTGGCAGTCGGGGGCGCAGGGTGTGGCAGGCGCCACGTCGGGATTCGCACGGCCCTTGCGCGCCGCCGGTCCGGTTAACGTGGTCTTGCGGACACATTGCACCGCGACGGCGGGCTGGACGTGGGCGCGGCGCACGCGGTGCTTGCGATTTGTGCGTGCCGCAGTGCATTATCACTCCAATACCCGTGCGGCATGCCGCCCAAGTCCAGTGAAAGATCACCCCGATGAGCCAGACCGCCCCCCGAAATATCTACATTCTCAATGGGCCGAATCTTAACCTTCTGGGACAGCGCCAGCCGGAAATTTACGGCTACGATACGTTGGGCGATGTGCAATCGAGCTGTCACGAGATTGCCGCAACCTTCGGGCTTGATTGTACGTTGCTGCAATCCAACCATGAGGGGCAATTGATCGATTGGATCCATGAGGCGCGGGAGGCGGCGGTTGGGATCATCATCAATCCGGCGGCCTATACCCATACCTCAGTGGCCATCCTCGATGCGCTCAACGCATTCGAGGGCCCAGTGTTGGAGGTGCATATCTCTAATGTTCATAAACGCGAAACCTTTCGCCATCATTCCTATGTATCGCTGCGCGCCGATGGGGTGATTGCGGGGTTCGGCATCGAAGGATACGGGCTTGCGATGCGGCGAATGGGATCGTTGCTTCGCGGGTAAACCGCGCCTGATCCCGCCTTTTGCTTAAAACCTGATCTAGAATACTGGCGCTCGCAGGCGCGATTTAATCATGCCTTGAACGTTTTGGAAGCACACTCCTCGTTGCGGCAGGGTGGCGCCGCAATCAGTGGACGGCGGGGTGCAGTATGACAATCTATGTTCTTCAAGGATATGACGACGGTTCTTTTGCGGCCTTCGCCGGACAGAAGGGCGTCGACAGCGGGCCGTGTAATGACACGATCCTTTTTGGCGCCGGTGGCACAATACAAGGCCCCGACGGAGATATCAGCGCCGAGGCCGGCAATAATATGATTGATGATGTCGGGAGCATCCCCGAGATTCACGATGATCCGCTGTACGAAAACATGGGCAATGGGGCCGTTTGGACCGGTGGCGTCGATGACGGCACCTGTGGTGGCGCGCCCTATGATCTTCTGTGCGGGGAGGGGGATGCCGATCCGGTTTTCGGTCTTGCGTGCAATGAGGATGCGCACGGCGGGCTCGGCAATGATGTGCTTTTGGTTGGCACTCGCGATGACGTTCTGCAGGGCTGTGAAGGGGGCGACTACCCCCACGGCGGTGCGGGCGACACTCTCTATCGCGATGATGGTCCGGCCGTCGCTTGGAGTATTCGGGATCATGACCCGGTTTGTAATGGCGAAGGCACCGCATGCATCGGCGATCGGGGCGAAGAATGCACCACGGCGCGCAATAGGATTTTATGAAGCGGTGCGGGCGACCCCGTGAAGGTGGACGGCCGCGTTGATGTGATCGCTATCTGTGAATTGGCTGTCCCGCAGGTGCCGGCGCATCTCGTTGGTCGCACCTTGCGTGTGTTTGCCGTGATGGGGCGGATCGGCGTTGTACAAAGACGGTTTGGAGGCCGTCACGCCGCCGGCCTGAACGCTGTGAAACCGCCGGCGCCGCGCGTTAGGGTAAAACCATCAACCACAGCCAAACCGTTATGAGGCAGACCACCGTACCGATCAACACCGCCGAGGCCGCGACACGCCGCCCTTTGCCGTACATATTCGCAAAGACATAGGAATTGATCCCCGGCGCGACTGCAGAGGTCAATACCGCCGAGCGCAGCTCGGACCGCTCTAACGCGAGCCAATGGCTCATCCCCCAGACGACCGCCGGATGCACCATCAACGAGATGCAAACGGCATAGGCAATGACCTTTATATCGCCCTCGGGGCGGTATTGCACCAATACCCCGCCAAGACCGAAGAGCGCGGCGGGCAAGGCGGATTGGACCATGAGCCCAACCGCATCCGTGACCGGCACCGGTAGTGTCACGCCCGACAGGTTCACAGCAAACCCCATCAAAATTCCCAATATCAATGCATTGCGGAACATCGCCTTGAGCACATTCGGGACCAAAGCCCGCGCGGGTGTGCCATTGGCATGGGCGCGGGCGATCTCCATCGCGGTGATGCCGAGCGCATAGCAAAAAGGCGAATGCACCGAGATAATCGCGTAATTTGCAGTGAGCGCATCGCTGCCGAATGCCCGTTCCGTGATCGGCAAACCCAACATCAGCGAGTTGGAAAACAGACCGACGAACCCCACCGCAACGCTTTCTTCCCAATCACGGCCAAAGATATAATGCGCGCCCAACAGGCCGGTGAAAAATCCTAAACTCGCCCCAGAATAAAAGCTCAGCAAAAGTCGCCAGTGAAAACTCTGCCCCAGATCCAGCGTCGAAATGGCCGAAAAAAGCAGGCAGGGAATGGCGAAGTTCTGAGTGTATTTCATCAAGCCTTGGACATGGGCGTCGGTGAAATATTTTTTGTATACAGCGACATAGCCAAAGCCAATGACCAAGAAAACCGGCAGGATGACATTGAGAAGCTCTTGCATGCGCCTACCCCGTCAATCGGGAATGTCGTATCGGATGACCATCCCGTCATAGGCTGGGGTGATGTGATCGGGGGTCTCTGCTTCGACGGCCGCATAATCCAGATCAATGTGCATATTGGTCAGCACTGCGCGTTTTGGGGCGACTTTTTCAATCCATTCAAGGCTTTGTGCGAGATGCGAATGCGTCGGATGCGGCGTGCGGCGCAGCGCGTCGACGATCCAACAGTCCAACCCCTGCAATACCGGCCAGGCATCGTCATAGATCTCGGCCACATCAGGCAAATAGGCGAGGTCGCCAATCCGGAAACCCAAGGCATCAATCGCCCCGTGACCGACTTTGAACGGGGTCAGGATCACCGGACCGCCGCGTCCCTCGACGGTGATGTCGCCCTTGATCGTGTGCATGTCCAAAATCGGCGGGTAGGGGCTGTCGTCCGGTTGAATGAACGCATAACCAAAGCGCGAGAAGAGATCGTTTTGCGTATCGCCATCGGCCCAGACCCTAAGCCGTTTGCGCATGTTGAACACGATCATACGCAGATCATCAATGCCGTGCACATGATCGGCATGGCCATGGGTATAGACCACGGCATCAAGACGCCCGACCCCGGCATTTAAAAGTTGGTCGCGCAGGTCGGGACCGGTGTCGATGAGCACCGATGTCGTGCCCTCGGGCCCGGCGCGTTCGATCAGCAAGGCGCAGCGCCGCCGGCGGTTTTTAGGGTTCTCGGGATCACACTCGCCCCAATGCCCGCCCAGACGCGGCACCCCCCCCGACGAGCCGCAGCCTAATATGGTAAACCGTAACTCTGCCATCAATCGCGCCCCTCATATGCAGCCGCCTTGGCAAACAGCCGGTCGAAATTGGCCTGCGTTGCGGCGGCAAAATCGGCGTAATCCATGCCGAAGACCTCGGCGCCTTTTTGTGCGGTCAGAGCGACATAGGAGGGTTCGTTGCGGCGCCCGCGGTGGGGCGGCGGCGCAAGGTAGGGCGCATCGGTTTCGACCAATATCCGGTCAATCGGCGCGGATGCGAAAATATCGCGGACCTCTTGGCTTTTGGGGAATGTCGCGATGCCGGACATCGACAAATAGAATCCCAAATCCAGCGCGGCCCGGGCCAATTCGGGGCTGGAGGAAAAGCAATGCATGACGCAAGAATAGGGTGCGGCTTCATAGGCTTCGCGCAAAATGCGCGCCATATCATCGTCGGCACTGCGCGCGTGAATAATCAAGGGCAATCCGGTGATCTGCGCGGCCTCGATATGGATGCGCAGGCTTTGCTTTTGGATATCGGCGCTCTCGGCGGTGTAATGGTAATCCAAACCGGTTTCGCCGATGCCGACGAATTTCGGATGCTCGGCCAGCGCCACCAGCTCCGCAACGCTGACCAAGGGCACCTCGGCGGCGCTCATCGGATGGGTGCCGGCGGCAAAAAATACCTCTGGATAGGTTTCGGCGATCTCTTGCACTTGCCGCAGATTGTCCAGCTTGGTGCAGATCGTCACCATTCGCGTCACACCCGCCGCGCGGGCGCGGGCGATGAGCGCATCGCGTTCGCCGTCGAAATCGGAGAAATCAAGGTGGCAATGGCTGTCGGTGATGGCAATGGCAGTGGTCATGAATGTCTTTCGCGCGCGGGAGCGGCATGGTCAGGTTGCGGCGCAGAGCGGCCGGATCGGGCCGGAATAAATGCGCCAAGGATCAGGTGGCAGCGGTCTGCTGGATCTTGATAAACATATCTAGGATGAGTGCGGCGGGGTCAAGGTTGACCGCCCGCCCGTGCCGGACCCGTGCACCGATTTCTTCGGCGGCCTGCGCCCAATGGCGCGCGCGCTGCGGGTCTGGCGAAAGCCGCAGTAGCATCGTTGCCTCGCCGCTGGATCCCTCGACGGAGGGTGGTGCGCCCAATGCGCCGGTGCGCGCCAAACGCGCCATGATCAGATCCACCTGCCAAAGCATCAGATCCAGTCGCGGCACTGCGGTCCGGGCGGAAACGCCATCGGCCAGCCGCAGCATCCGCCCGCGGTCGCCGGCGGGGAAGGTCGCAAACATTCCGACCAAATCAGCGTAAAGCGACAATCCCCCGCCTTGAGACAGGCGGATCGCCTCGCCCACCGATCCGCCCGCAAGTTCGGCCAAGGCGGCGGTGTCGCCCTCAATATCCACTCCGGCAAGGAGGAGAGCCTCGGCCATGTCGGTCGGGGAGAGCGCGGTCAGTCGCAATTCGCGGCAACGCGAGCGAATGGTCGGTAAAAGTCGCGCGGGTTGATGCGCGATCAGCAAAAGCGTCGTGCGCGCGGGCGGCTCTTCGAGCATTTTCAGCAGCGCGTTCGAGGCTTGCACGTTCATCTCGTCCATCGCATCGACGATCACCACGCGGCGCCCGCCGTCAGGCGCAGAGAGTTGCAAGAAATGCCCCAAAGCGCGCACGTCATCCACGGTGATTTGATCACGCATCTTGCCGGTTTGCGGGTGCGGCGATCGGGTGATGTGAAACAGACCCGGTTCGGATTTCGCTGTGATGCGGCGCGCCACGGGATGATCGGGATCAATCGTGAGCGTATCGGGCGGGGTAGGGGCATCGCCAAATAGAGAAGGGCCGCCATCGGTAGGCGGGGTGGCCAGCAAAAAACGCGCCAATTGCCATGCCAGCGTGGCTTTGCCAGTGCCGCGCGGGCCAGTGATCAACCAGGCGTGGTGCAAACGGCCCGCGTTATATGCGTCCAGAAACTCGGCTTCGGCGCGGCTTTGCCCAATCAGGCGCGCCGTTTCGCGCGGGTGCGGAGCACCGTCGAGCCGGTCCGGCTCTGGAGGTGTGTCTTCGCTCATGAGGCCGTTCCCCCGGTCAGATGTGCCAAGGCGATGGCGCGCACGTCTTGCGCTACAGCATCGATGCTGCGCGCGCCGTTTATTGTGGTGAAACGGTCCGCGTATTCATCGGCCAAGGCCAAAAACCCGGCCCGCATCTTTACTTGGAGCGCCTCGCCAAACTCCTCGAACCGCTCTTCGCTGCCGCCGCGCCCCAAGGCCCGGCTCAGCCCCTTGGCGGGGTCCATGTCGATCAGGATCGTCAGATCCGGTTCGCGCCCGATCATCAACCGGTGCAATTCATCCACCAAAGCGCGCAGGTCGCCGCGCGACAGCCCTTGATACATCCGTGTGCTATCGGCGAACCGGTCGCAGATCACCACTTTCCCTTCGGCGAGCGCAGGCAGGATGGTGCGTTCCAAATGGTCGCGGCGTGCGGCGGTGAACAGCAATATCTCGCTATGGGCAGACCAGCGGTCGGGATCGCCTTCGAGCACCAGTTTGCGAATGTCCTCGGCCCCCGGGGATCCGCCCGGCTCTCGGGTCAAAACCACCTCATGGCCTTCGCAGCGCAGGGTTTCGGCCAGCATTCGCGCCTGCGTGGACTTGCCCGATCCGTCGATCCCCTCAAAGGAAATAAACCGGCCGGTCGTCGCCGCCGTTTGTATGTCGCTCAAGAGGCGGCCTCCGCAGGGGCCGCAGCGGGTGCCGGCGCCGGGGCAGGGCCGTCATTCAACCGGCTCAGGACATGCTGTGCCGCAGTTTTGAGCCGCTCGGCGAACCCGCCCTTGGCGACATCGGCATCTGCGACCAGAGGGATGCGGATTTCCGGCAATGTGTCACGGGTGACGATCAATTCGCCCAAGGGGGTGCCTTGTTTGATCGGGGCAACGACGGGGCTTTGGAACACCACTTCGCCCTGTAGCGCGCCTGCGGCCAACACCGGCATCAAGGCGCGGACATCGGTTGCGGGGGTCAATCCGACATCGCCGGCGGCCCCCATAAACACATCAGCGCGCGCGATCACCGTGCCAGATGCGATGATGTCGCGCTCTGAAAACTGGCGAAAGGCCCAATTGACAATGGCTTCGGCTTCTTCGGCGCGGGCGCGTTCGGAGCTAAGCCCCGATACCACGAAAATCACCCGCCGGTCGCCTTGTTTTGCTGAGCCCACCAAACCATATCCGGCCTCGCTGGTGTGGCCGGTTTTGAGGCCATCCGCCCCGATCCCAAGCGCCAAAAGCGGGTTGCGGTTGCGCACATTTTGTGGCGCGCGCCCGTCGAATTCAAACCGTGTTTCGGCAAACAGCGGATAGAATTGCGGGAAGTCAGTGATCAGGTGATTGGCCAGCAACGCCAGATCGCGCATCGACATGCGGTGCCCGGCGGCGGGCCAACCGTTGGAATTGACAAAGGTCGAATTGGTCATGCCGAGCGCCGTGGCGCGTTTGGTCATGGCGCGGGCAAACCCGGCCTCGGTGCCATCCGGCGACAGCGCTTCGGCAATCACGGCGCAGGCGTCATTGCCCGACAAAACGATAATGCCGCGCAACAGATCTTCGACCGTCACGCGATCGGTGGTGTCCAAAAACATCGTTGAACCGCCATAGCTCATCGCATGTTCCGACACCGGCAAACGTTCGGTCAAATCCAGACGCCCGTCGCGGATCGCCTCAAAGGCCATCAAAAGGGTCATCAGTTTGGACATCGACGCAGGCGGCAAAGGTTCATCTGCGTTTTTCGCGAGTAAAACCGTGCCCGTGGTCTGATCGAGAATAAAGGCCGAACTGGCGCGGGTTTCAAACCCGCTTGCCGGTAGCGCCAGAAGCAGCAGCGCCGCAAGGCCCGCAATCTGGAGGCGGATCATGGACAGGGTGGGGCGAAACGAAAGGCGGTGCATGGTGGTTGGTGCTCTTTGGTCAATGGATCAGCAGGGGAGGCGGCCCTATTGGCCAGACCCTGTGCCAAAAGTGCAATCTTCTGTGCGCCGCTGCAAGAGGGCAAACCGCCATGACGTGCGGCGCGCGGAACCCTGCCGCCGCGCGCCTGTCTTTGCCATAAGCAGATCAGGATCGCAGAGGCAGAGAGCCACGAAGAGGGATCAGTTGGTCACCGCATACGCATCGGCAAACCCGTTGGCTTTAATCTTCTTGAGCAAGGCGGTGCGCTCCCCCTTGGAGGTTGCAGGCCCGACCAGCACACGCCAGAATGTCTTGCCGGATGTGCTTTGCTTTTTCACCATGGGGACCATTCCGGCTTGGCGCATGGCGGTGGCGGTGTTTTTGGCATTCTGCTCGACCGAAAAAATCCCGATCTGTAGATAGGGTTTGGCAAGCGCCGATCCGGCGGTTTTGGTCACGGGTTTCGGCGCCGGTGCGGCCGCAGGTTTCGCGGGCGGTTTGATCGCGCCACTGGACGTGACGGCAGGCGTGGCTTCGGCCTTGGCAATTGCCGCGCCTGCGCTGGCGGTCACGGGGTCCAGAGTGCTGGCCTCGACGGCGGCAGGGTCGTTGAGCGGTTCGGCCTCTGTGGTTTCGGGCGTGCTTGGGACTTCCTCGCGGCGCAATGCGGTGACGTTCAATTGGTTCGGCGCCCCGGCCAACATGCCCAAGGCGGCAGCCGCATCAGACGAGACCTGCAGACGTGGCCCGGGGTTTGCACGTTCGCGGCGGAACAAGGCCCCGATGACGAATTTGCCATTGGCGGTGTTGCGGATGATCACCCGTTCGGGGTCTTTGACATCGGGGTGCGCGACCCAAACGCCGCCCAGCGACGGACGCCCGTCCCAAAGCCCGGCTTCGGTGACCTGGAAGACATCGGGCGCCTCGATATCACGCTCGATCAGCTTCACCGACTTTGAGGGGGCGTTTGCCTGCCCTGCCTCGCCCGTGTCGTAAGCGGGATTTTTCAACGAAAACTGGCCATTTTCATCACAGGCCGAGAGCAACATCATGCTGCCAGCCAGTATAGATATGCCTGTCAATCGCCGCGCACGCGACATGGATTTTCTTTGCGATTTCATAGGTCTGCCCCTCGCCTACCACTTTTCCGCGCGGTTCGGATCATGTCCTTGGCGCGCCTGCCTGCTCTCGCGCCATTGATTTTGCGGCGCGTTATTTTTGTTCGGTGATGCCTGTGCAACACCACTGTCGCGCGCAGTTTAGCGGTTTGCAAGGCACATGAAAAGTCCGCGCCGCAGCCTCGGCGGATTTTGCCGTAAAACCGTTGATACGCGGCAATCGCGCCACAGGCACGGCAGAGGTTGCTGTTTGAAGGTCCGTGCAATTTCATCTTTACCCGCCCCGCGTTCCTTAGTAGCAAAGCCCCCATCGGAGAGGTGGCAGAGTGGTCGAATGCGGCGGTCTTGAAAACCGTTGAGCGTGTGAGCGTTCCCAGGGTTCGAATCCCTGTCTCTCCGCCATAAATCGTTGAATTTATTGGTTAATTTTTCGAGCAGAGATTCCTGTTGCCGATCCGGTGACAGTTTTTTGCGCGGTAGTTTGAGGGTGCCCACATTGGTTAGAGCGGTATTGATATCGAAAACACAATGGCAGAGGTGCTGCGCTGCGCAACGGAAGCAACATTTTTCAAAGCAGCAACCAAGTCTCGATGTCTTCACCTCTATGCTCGCGACTGCTATCGTCTCGGAAGTACATATTTAGGCCTGACAATGAATTTATTTATAGACGCAAACATCTTCCTTGATTTCTACCATCTGAGTGGCGGTGACATTGAGGAGCTTAAAAAGCTTGTGGCCTTGATTGAGGCAAAGGACATTAGGCTCTATTCGTGTAAGCAACTTAGTGAAGAAATTCGAAGGAATAGAGAAGCTAAGATTTCTGATGCACTTAGGGAATTTCAAAAAGCTAGCTTTAAGGTAAACTTTCCAGCATTCTGCAAGCACTATAGTGAATTCGAACAAATTCAAATGTTGCTCAGAGAAGCGAATGCAAAGCATTCAGAACTCTTGGTGAAAGCAACCTCTGATATTCAGGAAAGTAAGCTAAAAGCTGACGAAATCATCAGGGAACTTTTTGAAAAATCAACGGATATCCCGTTTCCTCCAGAAATATTCAACGCAGCTATTGCGCGCTTCCGTGTTGGAAACCCACCGGGCAAAAAGAAGGTTACGGTAGGCGATGAAATTAACTGGGAAACACTGCTTTTCGGGGCCGCAAACGAAGAGGATTTACACTTCGTCTCCGGCGATGGGGATTACGCTTCGGCCATCACGCCCGACGATTTGGACTCGTACCTAAAATCTGAATGGAAAGAAAAGAAGAAATCAGAAATTCACTTTTACAAGACTATTACAGAGTTCTTTAAGAGTAACTTTCCGGAGATCAAGCTTGCCAGTGATATCAAAGTGAACAAGCTGATTGAAAGGCTGGCCGCGAGTGGATCATTTGTGACAACCCATATTGTGATTGGCGAACTTGCCAAGCAGGCACAGTTTTCAAAAGTTCATGTCGAGGAACTCATTGAAATCTTGGACCTTAACTCGCAAGTTGGTATGATCATTGGGGATGATGATTTGACGGAATTCTACAAATCATTGAATGACAGATATGCAGATGTTGTATCGGAAAAATCAAAAGAAACCCTTGAGGGTTTTCTTTTTCCAATGACCGAAGAGATAGAAGACGAAGAAATTCCCTTTTAAAACCCTTGAAAAAGACCACCGTAGCATCGCTGCGACGAGGGCAGTTCGCTTCCAAATTGGCCCTTCAGAAGATCGTTAGAAACAGGCTTCGGGGATGCCCGCAATCAAGCGGTCAGCCTCGGCGTGAACGCCCGCAGCAACAGCCGTTTGGCGCAGACACACCACCTGACAGGCCGGAAAGCCCCTCATTGGGTCGGAAATCGCGGGCTCCTGAAAGCCAAACGCCGTCTAGCTTGGCTTGCGCTTGCGGTGCCACAAGCGGTGCTGCAGGCCTGTTATGGGCTATGGGCTATGGGCTATGGGCGCTGGATTGGGGCTTTGCCCTCTGGTGACGATAATGTTTGGACAGGCGCCCTGTCGGCGACGCGTTCGGCGCGATGGGCGGCGCAGTTGGCAGGTGGCTCCCCATGATCCCAGGTGATGCGGTGGTCAGCGCGATCGGGAACTACTTCCTTGAGGTCGTGGCCGACGGCCTCTCGGCGGGCACTACTTCATCGCTTGATGGGCGCGCGCTTTGGAAATGCGTTCGAAAGCGCCTTAGTGGCGGGGGCCATGATGTCTTCTGCTCGCATCATGTTTTTGGGTTCGGTATGATCCGACAAACGTGCGGGATGATGTGCTGCCTGGAACTAAAAAAGTTGGGATGCTCAGAGTCTGGGAGATACGAATGGCCCTCGGAGCGCCGCGACAAACAAGTCTGGCATGCCCGACATCAACGATGTCACAATCCGCAGGGGCGGCATTCTGACGATGACGGATAATTCGCTCGCTATCGCACTAGGTGGGATCAGCTTGTCCAGAGATGCAGTTTCCGAGATTGCCGCAGGAAATTACAATACACTTGCGCACGAACTTCGACACATTACGCAACAGAGTGTTGCTCGGTGGGGCTATTTGGAGTTCGCCATGGTTTGGCTCAATTCCGACGGAAAAGTGCACGATCAAGACGTTCCAGGTAACGGTGGGGAGGCATACCTCTAATCACATCACCAAGACAATTGTCGTTCGCATGTGCAACTACGCGGTTGAGTTAGGCGGTTAAACGCGGGAACCGGGTCAACTTTAAACACTCATTGACACCGCCGGGTGGGAGCATCGACCGCATCGGTTCACTCCGTACTTTCCTAACGGCCTCGAATTGTTCCGAACATCTCAAGTGGTCGCATCAACCTCAAATGTTACCCCATACCATCAAAACAACCTAGCCGTGCTCTAGCGGCTTTGATATCCATGATATGGATATATTGAGCCTGAAATTGCGCCAATTTGTACGGCGCTCTTCATATTTTGCGTCGTCAGCCTGAATTTTGTTTGATTCTTCGCGCTGCAAGCACCTAGCTTAAAGCAAGAAATCGCACTCAATCAAAAATGTGATCTAACGCGTTCATCATGTGGATGGCGCGAACCCTATCCACTTGTTGGATAGGTGGTCGTTGATGGAAACCAAACTAGGGACATAAAAATGAAAATCCGTTCAATGTTACTTCAAAGCGCCGCAGTGGCTGGCGCCCTCGGTGTCAGCTTCACGCTTGGGGCTACGGCAGCGAATGCGCAATCCTCCGTGCCGATCCCCGACGGCACCAGCGTTTCGATCCCATCGAACGCCACATGCGACATGGACGCCGATGCGGCGGGTGTGTCTGACGATCTGATCAAATTGGGTGCGTTTACGCCCTTGACTGGTCCGGTCGCAGGGCCCGGGATTGGCGCAGTCGAGGGTCAAGAATATGTTTTCGACAAAGTGAACGCCGCCGGTGGCGTGAATGGCCGCAAGATTAAGTTTTCGGCGCTGGACGACCAATATAGCGCGGCCTACGCACAGCAACAGGTCCGGCGTCTTGTCGAACGGGAGAAAATTTTCGCGATCTCCGGCGGGATCGGCACGCCCAATTTTGTTGCGGTCCTGCCCTACATCGAAAAAAATCAGATTCCGGCGATCGGGATGTATGCGCCGGCGGCCGACAAGGTCGGCACAATGAAAAACCCGCACGTCTATATGATCTGGCCGAACTTCGTCTCCGAATTCAACGTGATTGCGGATTACGTGGCCCGCACGGATTCTGATGCCAGTATAGCGCTGCTCATGCAGTCCGGCGACATTGGCAACGATGCCTTAAAGGGGATGGAGACGGCTCTCGAACGGCACGGGAGGAAGATCGACAATGTATTGCGTACCGAAGCCACCACAACCGACTACCTGCCCATCGCTCAAGAGCTGAAAGAGATCGGCGCGGATTGGGTCTTTATGGTCGTCCAGCCCACTGGCATCGGTCAAGCAATCGGCTCTATGGCGAAGATCGGTTATAACCCAAAGGTCGCCACCCAGTCCGACGCGACAGACGAGACCTTTATCAGTGCGTTTCCCGAGGAAGCAGAGGGGATATCAACACCCACCAAGGTCGCGGCCTTGACAAGCGATGATCCCAAAGTGCGCGCTTTCGTCGAGGACTTCACGGCGGTGACCGGCAAAGCACCGTCGATGTGGAATACTGTAGGCTTTGCGCAAGCCATGGTGACAATCGAAGCACTGCAAGGCGCTCCGGCGCTTACGCATGACTGTCTGGAGTTGGCGCTGCAACACATGCAAGGCTTCGAAACCGGAGTTCTTCCGCCCGTAACCTTCAGTCCGGACAATCGGCAAGGCACCAATGCCGTCGGGATTGCGCGTATCGACGACGGCGTGGTTATTCAGGTTTCAGCCCCCGTACCTGTCCAATGACTGACGTTAACTCAGGTTTGGGATGGGATAAATTATGACCTTGGATACAGCGCTTCAATTGACCATCGGGGGCCTCGTCAGCGGATCTCTTTATGGTCTCGTGTTGATCGGCATACTCCTGATCTATCGGGTGTCTCGTGTGGTAAACTTTGCCCACGGGCAGATCGGCATGGTGGCGGCCATGTGCGCCTTCTTTCTGGTTCCCCACTTCGGTTTGCCGATTGCAGTGGCGTTAGGGCTGGGGCTGGCCGTTGCTGCTTTGGTCAGCTATCTCGTCGACATCCTTGTCATCAGTCGAGTGACCAAGATCGGGTCCGGTTTTGATCTTATCGCCACTTTGGGCGTGATGATGTTCCTGACCGCGATCGTCGAGCTGGTGGCGAGCCCGAAGAGTTTCAAATTCTTCAGTTTGGGTGCCCAGATCGAGTTCACCTTCCTTGGCGTCTACTTCAACGCCAACGACCTCACCGTCATCTTGACGTTGGCCGTCGTTCTGGGCCTGCTTGCCCTTGTCCTGAATAAGACAGGTCTGGGGTTGAGTATCCGTGCCGTCGCCATCAGCCCCGAGATCGCCCGCACGACAGGCGTCAACGTTCAGGCTGTGCGTGCGCTGGTGTGGGCGGCGGGTGGCGCCATCGCGGGTGTCGCGGCCATCCTCATCGCCAGCAAGGTCACTCTCAATGCCTTTTACATGACACCGTTCCTGGTGAAGGCATTCGTTGCCGGAATAGTCGGCGGACTGGACCGCTTTGTGCGGCCAATGGCGATCGCTGTGGGGCTCGGCCTCTTGGAAAGTTGGGTCGTTTACTGGCTTGGCGCAGACGCGCGCATTCCGGCGGTATTCCTTCTCATCATCGTCGTGCTTGGCGTCTTGCCGAGCAAGTACCTACAAGATTTGGAGCAGAGGCCCTAAAATGTTTAATATGCAATCGGTTGCGCGCTCGGACGGCAGAGGCGGACCAGAAAACCTACGGCACATGGCATGGGTAACGGGCGGCTGCCTTGTGGTGTTCGCGCTGCCGTTCATCCTAGAGACCTACTGGCTCTACCTTGTTGGCGTTACCGCTGTTTATGCCATCGCCGGCCTGGGTCTTGTCATTCTCTTTGGCTTCACCGGACAATTGTCGCTGGCGCACGCCTCGTTCTTCGGCATTGGCGCTTATGTGTCCGCGATCGGCGGCGTCCATTACGGCTTACCGGGTATTGTGACCCTGCCGATCGCATTTGCCATCTGCCTTGCGGCCGGCGCATTTGTCGGCATTTTCGCACTGCGTATTTCGGGGCTTCGCTTCGCCTTGATCACGCTTTCGTTCGGAGAACTGTTCTACTGGGCCAGCGTGCGGTGGTCCGATGTTACCGGTGGCGAGCAGGGTCTTTATGCCGAACCCTTGTCGGTCATGGGCATTGATTTTGGCGACCCCATAAACGCCTATTTTCTGTTTGCCGCGCTTGGCCTCCTCGCTACGGCGCTTTGCTTCAGGCTGCGCGATTCCAGCTTTGGCCGCGCAATGGCGGCGACGCGCGATTCAGAGCTGGCAGCAAGATCCAGCGGTGTCTCGGTGGCGCGTACAAGATACATCGCCTTCGTCATCGGCGCCCTGTTTAGCGGCGTCGCGGGGTGGCTGTTTTCCGGACATGTTGGTGCAATCTCTCCCAATTTCTTTGATATGTTCGCCTCGTTGAACATGCTGGTCGCGGTGATCATTGGTGGCGTGAAAACGCCGCTGGGGGCTTGGGTGGGGGCCGCCTATCTGGTCTTCGTTCCCGAACTATTCGGCATGGCCGGCGTCTCGAACCTTTATCCCATTTTGAGCGGTGCTCTGTTGGTGCTGATCGTTCTGGTTTTGCCTGTCGGCATTGTTCCAGCATTACAACAGGCCTTGCGACATCTGGGGACATCACGAGGGGATAAGCAATGAAGACGCTCGAGATGCCTCTCAAAGGCGATGTGACACTGAACCTCGAAAATCTGTCGGTTTCTTTCGGCGGCCTCATGGCGCTCAACGACGTCACGATGTCTTTGAAGCCCAATGTCTGGAACGGGCTGATCGGACCAAACGGTGCGGGCAAGACGACCCTTCTCAATGTCCTCTCCGGCTTCCTTGTGCCGACTGGCGGCAGCATCCATCTGGGCGACGAAAATATGACAGGTCAGTCCACTCAAAATTGGGTGGAGCGCGGCATATTACGCGGCTTTCAAATGCCGCGTCTGCTGGAGGGCGAAACAGTTTTCGTCAATATCATGCTGGGCCGTCACCGTTTCCTGTCCTCGGGCCTGGGTGCGCAAATCCTGAGACTGCCGCAGTATATGGCAGATGAAAAAAGAGACCGCGACGCCTGCATGGAAATCGCCGAGCGGTTGCTGCTGGGCGACGTTTTGGAAGAACCGATCTCCAACTTGACGTTCGGGACCCGCCGGCTGGTGGAGATCGCCCGACTGCTTGCTGCGGAGCCGAAGATCGCGCTTTTTGATGAGCCGGCGGCAGGCATGGACCCGGACCTGCGCCACGAGCTCGTGTCAATCCTGGCTGAGATCCAATCCGCAGGCAAGATCACGGCCGTGCTGGTGGAGCACGACGTGGATCTTGTCAGGCGGCTCTGCCCGGTCAGCCACGTCCTAGATGCGGGCCGCCTGATTGCCCACGGAGCAACCGATGAGGTCCTCGGCCTTCAGCAGGTTCAGCAAGCTTATTTCGGAGTTGATCATGATTGAACTTGAAAATGTAGAGGCGTGGTACGGCGCGTCCCAAGCGTTGTTTGGCGTCACCTTCAGGGTGAATCCGGGCGAGTTGGTGGCGCTGGTCGGGGTGAATGGTGCCGGAAAGACGACCATCGTGCGGGTGATCAGCGGCTTGGTTCGATCCAGCGGTCAAATCCGCCTCGATGGGCGCGACATCACTGCGACGCCGGCCTATCAGCGTTTTCGTCAAGGCGACATTGCGGTGGTCCTTGAGGGACGAGGTATGTTGCCCGAGCTGACGGTCATCGAGAACATCATCCTTGGCCTTGATGGACGCCATAAGGATCGGCTCGATGAAGTGCTGGAGCTCTTCCCGGTCTTGCGCGCGCGCCACAGCGAGCGCGTGTCGAACCTTTCTGGAGGGGAACAGCAAATGGTCGCGCTGGCGCGTGCCATCGTGCGTCGGCCGCGCCTGTTGATTCTCGACGAACCCTCACTCGGATTGGCGCCTCTGGTGGTAAACGAGGTTTACGCGACGCTGGAGAAATTGCGCGCGCAATTCGACATGACCATCCTGCTGATCGAGCAGAACATCGCCATGTCACGAAAGGTCGCCGACAGGCTTTATCTTGTGCGCTCAGGCCGGATCGCAAGCGAAATCGACGCGACGGACGTCAATGCGCTGGAATCACTATCACAAAGTGCTCTGGGAGTTGATGGCAATCACTAGGCTCAAAATGCGAGCACGTTGATTTTGGATCAAAACGACTTGGCGCCCGAATGGCGCCCTATCACGCGGAAAGGCGCGGCAGGTTTTTGTACTGGGTGGATGCACCCCGAACACGTCCCGCAGGGGCGATTACGATCGACACTCTAATAAAATCGACACTCTAATAAAACTGAGAAGGGAAATGAAATGAAACATGAAGAACTGGGCTTTTCCGGGCTTGTCGAAGTTGGCGAGAGCATGGCGAGCGGCGCGCTTTCGCCGGTCGAACTGACGGAAGCGATGCTGGCGCGGATTGAACAAGTCGACCCGACAATCAAAAGCTACGCACGGGTCATGACCGATCAGGCGATGGAAGATGCCAAACGCGCCGAGACCGAACTGAAATCTGGCAAGCGCCGCGGCCCGCTGCACGGCGTGCCGGTTGCCGTCAAGGATCTTTGCGATACCAAAGGCGTCGTCACGGCGTTCGGCGTTGCGGGGTTTCAGGACCGCATCCCCGAACGCGATGCCACCGTGGTCAGCAAGCTGCGCGATGCGGGCGCGGTGATACTGGGCAAATTGGAGATGACCGAAGCTGCGCTGATCACCTATGACCCCGGTATCGCGCCGCCAATTGATCCCTGGAGAGAGGATACTTGGTGCGGCTGCTCGTCCAGCGGTTCGGGCGTTGCGACCGCCGCCGGCCTGTGTTTTGGCTCTTTGGGAAGCGATACCGGCGGCTCGATCCGGTTCCCCGCCTATTGCAACGGCGTTGTCGGGCTTAAACCGACATGGGGACGCGTCAGCCGCTACGGCGTTGTCCCGCTCGCTGAAACCTTGGATCATGTCGGACCCCTGACCCGCAAGGTCGAGGATGCGGCGGCAATGCTGGGGGCCATTGCAGGCAGGGACGAGAATGATCCGACCAGCCTCTCGGACTCGGTTCCGGACTACCTGAGCGATCTGGGGCAAGGCGTGAAGGGCATCCGCATTGGCTACGATGAGCAGTACTGCACCAATGGGGTGGAACCGTCGGTGCAAGCCGCAACACAGCGCATGATAGACATTTTGAAGGAGCGCGGCGCAGAGATCGTTCCCGTCACCATGCCCGCCACCGAGGACGCAATTCAGGCTTGGGGGGCAATCATCAACGCCGAGGCTCTGCTGGCGCACACCGACATGTACGCCGCGCGCCCCTCGGCCTATAGTGAAGCCTTGAAGGAGTTCCTCGAGGCCGCGAAAACGGTGACCACGCTCGATCTTGCCAAGGCGACCATCACGCGCCGTGAATTCTGTGGCCAGATCGCCGCACTCTTCCAAAGCGTGGATCTGTTTGTCGCCCCGGTCATGGCCACCGCCGCGCCTTCGCTCAAGGACTTTAACGAGCTTTGCGAACAGCCGACCGGCCTGACTGAACTGGCATTCTTCAGCAGCATGCAAAATCTGACCGGCAGCCCAACGATCACACTGCCCGGCGGGCTTGATGCGAACGGTCGGCCGGTTGGCTGCCAACTCGTCGGACGGCACGTCGAAGAGGGCTTGTTGCTACGCGCGGGCAAGGCCTATCAAGACGACTTCACCTGGCCCAACCGCCCGCCGCTGGCGATGTGAGGCCGCTATCTGCGCCACGACGCGTGGCATGCTGAAGTTCCAGAAGAGGGACATCATGCCACGTTCCCCCTGAACAACACCTTCAGGATATTATGACGGCCCGATACTGACGATGGTGTCGGGTCGTTTGCACTCAAACTCGCGTTATACCGAAAAAGGCGGCCATTCCCGTTCGAACACCTTTTCGGCGATCAACGGTGGGCGCAGCAGGTCATCTTGTTTATGGGGGAGGCAGGCAGCTCCTCATAGCAGGAACCGAAGTGGGAGAGTTTCACGGGGCATCATACCAAGTCGAGCGGGCCGTGGCGAGAAGCCCGCGAAGGTTCAATGCAAGATTAATCCCATGGATCTTTCTTAGGGGGTCGCTGCACTGAGGCGCAGCGAGCGTCTTGGCCTTTCGGTGTGACCAGGATAAAAGTCGATATACTCCCCCCTCAGCCGCGCAGCCGTTGGACGGCCCCGCCTCCACCGGGATCCCCACCAGCTAAGTGGACGCAAACCAAGTTGGGTTCTCAAATATCGGTTCTGACGTTGGATCGATGAGGTCGGATGGGCAGAGCACAGTTTCCTTTTGAGATATAACATCTACAATATGGATAATTCATACCAATGACGCAGGCGCCAAAACTTCGGATAGTGGAGTGTGTATTCTTGATTTGGTGCGATATACTCGATATCAGAAGGAAGCAGGGCTGTTGGTGTAACTAGTACAGAATTTGAGGTATCCATTATATGGAAATTCAAGCCGGAGAAAAATCCACTTCTGGAGGCGCTCAGAGCATTGACCGGGCGCTTGGCCTTCTGTCATTGGTGGCGAGTGGCGACGGTCGTGGTGTGCCGATAACATTCCTCACCGATGCGTCCGGGTTGAGCCGCCCAACCGTGCGCCGGATGATGATTGCCCTGATCAGGGCAGGTTTTGTCGAACAAGATGCGCAGACGCGCGCCTACCACCTCGGTCCCGAGAGTTACATTGTCGGGCAGATGGCGGTGCGGCGGTTCGATCTGCTCGGCCTGGCGATGGGCAATCTGCTCGCGCTCTCCGCCGAGAGCGGTGATTCAAGCTTTCTCTCGGTTCGGCGCGGCTCCTACGCGGTTTGTCTGCACCGCGAGGAGGGGTCCTATCCGATCCGAACGCAGGCATTGCAAGCCGGCGATCGTCATCCTCTCGGGGTTGGAGCAGGGTCCATGGCGATCCTTGCTGCACTGCCCGAAGCCGAGCGTCGTATCGTGCGCGATGACGTGGCGCAGGAAATACGCCGACACTATGCAGGCTATACTGTTGGCGTGATCGACAAAAGCGTCGCCATTGCCGAGGCGCAAGGCTGGGCCTTGAATCCGGGGCAGCTTATGGCGAACTCCTGGGGGATCGGTGTCGCGCTTCGGGCGCCCACGGGCGATGTCATCGGGGCGGTTTCCATCGCCGCGCTCGATAGCCGGATGCAACCCGACCGTCAGCCCATGCTGGCAGAACTTCTAACACGCGAGGCGCGCGCAATCGAACGCAAGCTGGAAAGAAGACTGGCTTACTAGCGTCGCCGCAATACGCAGCAAGAGCTCATGATTGAACAAGTTGAGTGGCAAGATGGCACATCCCTGCATCACAGGCAGGGCACAGAGCAAATTCCGCACGGCATCCGACCAAGGTGTGAAACAACGGGTCGCCGAGGGCACTGATGTCTCGCGAGGAACAGAAGCACGCGCTACGCCAGCTGGGTAAGGTCCTTTTGCAAAATTTCGGACTGGGCGAAACGTCCGGCTCGATCTTCGTGCCCGGAGTGAGGAACATCTCCCCGAGGATTACGCCGATACATGCGGTATCGATCGCACGGATCACGGCCCGGGCGGCCGCAAGTTCAACGCCCGCAGCAACAGAAGCGTGGCGCATGGTTTCCCCGTCCGCGACCGAATTTCACCCAAGACGCCGCGTTGCGGGCTGGGTTCCGCAGCCTCTGCACGCGATAAAACATGCGCGACACGTCTAGGTGGGGTTGCCCGTCTGGCGCTGCGACGACGGTTGCGGGGGCGTCATGGGGCGCCGGCAATGGCAAACCGACCGAAGCGACATCTGGCAGAGCGTTAGGGACGCGCGTCCAATCGGTCCTGCTGACGTATGCCGCGTGCGAAGGCTTCGAACACATCTTCGGGCGTCATGAAAATTTTTGCCCGTTCGAAATGCGCTGCGACCTCGGCAGAGATCTCGGCTATGGTTTTGGCCTCTGGGCTGCCCTGCGCCCAGGCCCGTCCCGGATGAATCGTATCCCATGGGCTTTTGTTGTTGGCGCGCGTCGTCGAGGCGTCGCCATGTTTTCCAAGGCCAAAAAGGATACGGCTTTCATTGTTCCAGATGGGTTCGAAAAGCCGAATGAGGTGGATTTCGGCCGATGCTTGATACCCGCTTTGCACCGCAAGCGCGCGGCATTCGAAATCCGCCAATTCAATGCCGGCAACCTTGTCGATGTTTTTGCGGTGTTCGGCCAATCTATCGGTTAGTTTTGTCAATTGTTCGGTGACCGATTTCGCATGTGCGGGTGGATCGGCCTTGCCCACATAGATCGGGGTTTCTGTGCCTGAAATCGGTGCGTAAATGTCGGCATCGCCGGTGTAGTAGATGGCATAAACGCCCGACCCGTAGGACTTGGACACATTTGCGAGCGGCCGCCGGTCCTGCGCAATAAGTGCCAGGGCGACGAAATGCCCGATCAGGCGCGGCTCCGTTGGGTCAAAAAACGCTTCCGGCAACGCCACGGGATCGAGATCGCGGGTCAGTCGATCGAGAGCCTCTTGCATCTCCGCAATGGCCCCCAAAACCGATTTTCGGGAGGGCCCCGTCAGGGCGGCAGAGGTGGCCAGATGGGTAAGTTCGTCGATGGCGGCGCGGGTTTCCTCGACCTTGATCAATTCCGGGCGGCGCGCCATTAGCGGCTCTCGGATGCAGCAAGCTGTTTGGCGACGCTATCCCCGACGACCTGCGCAAGCTTGACAGGCACCGCATTGCCCAGTTGGCGCATGCATTCGCTCCAGGCGCCGTGAAATCTGTAACTGTCCGGGAAGGTCTGCAACCTTGCCGCTTCGCGCGTAGAGAAATACCGGACCGTCCCGTCGGCACGCCGCAACATGTTCTCGCCGCCCGGAACACCGTGAACGCCGGCCTTGAGGGTCTTGGCGGGTTCCTCAAGATAGGATCCGGTATGGCCCGGATAGGGGCGCGCGCCGTCTTGAAACTTGTGATTGAACACAGAGGCCGATTGCTTGGCCTTGCGGGGGTCTGGCAAATCGGCAATCGCATCGCGTGTTGTTGCCCATGGTTTTGAGGGCGGGCGATCGTCGGCAGAAAGTTTGCGAGACAGTTGCAAGGAGCGGCCCTCAAGCCGCCGGTCCCTTTTGGCGATCTTGTGGCGGTCCCAATATGTCCCGTAGGTTTGATCCCAAACCAGCGCCTCAAGGCTGTGATCGCCGGTGTCAAATGACCAACGTGCGTCGATGTCGTCCCGAAATCCGACAAACAGGACACGTTCGCGTTTTTGTGGGACGCCGTAATTGGCCGCATTCAAAAGCCGCGTGACCACGCGATAATGTAGGCCCGGACGCTTCGAGCGGGTATGATGGCGTTCGAGACGGGCCAGATGGTCTTCCCAATGTTCGTCCGGTCGGGCGACCATCTCGGGATGTTCCATTTGATACTGGATATATTCGAAATAGTTCTGAAATGAGGCGCGCATCAAACCTTTGACATTCTCGAACACAAAGGCCTTTGGGCGGGCTTCGCGCACCGCGCGCACCGCTTGGGGAAACATGTCGCGGGCATCATCATAGGCGCGGTGGCGACCGCCCAAGCTAAAAGGTTGGCAAGGCGGACCGCCCGATATCAAATCAAGCGTGCCGTCAAAACGGCTGAAGTCGACACGGCGGATATCGCCTTCACGGACGTGCCACGGTTGCGATGTGACGTCTTTGTCTGTGAGAATGTCATGATTGTCGCGCAGCGTATCGCAACACCATTTGTTGTGCTCGACCACAAGTTGGGGCTCAAAGCCGGATTTGGCCAGACCGATGCCCAAGCCACCAGCGCCAGCAAACAGTTCGACAGACCTGCGCTTTGATACCGATATCGTGGTTGTGTTCATCGTATGTTCCAGCCCGCCGTTTCCACGTATTAGACCAGAATCTTCCTCTGTTCTCAAGAAAAATTGGAAAATATATGGCGTCAAAGCCCCTATGAGCGCGCAGCTACGATCCCAGGAACGTAGGTGCCTTGCATCATGCGCATTGTCTAAACTGGCCAAGGGGGCGCATAGGCCCGCGCAGAAAAATGCCGCACCCTCGGTGGCGGTGCTGTGGCGCGCGCGGGTGGGTGGGGCAGCTTGGTTTCGTCCCCGATTTTACGATGTGTTGGTGGGGATGGTCTTGCGCGCGCGGGATATGGTTTTGTCTGTTTGGGCAGAGCGGGAACGCGACCGTATGGGCGCGCGTCGCCGGAGACAATCGCAGCAGGGGCGGGGAATTCGACCGGCCCGCTGGGGATTTCAATGGCGGGTGACGCTGGGTTTCGCGGGCGGGTCGTTCTGGACTTAACGCTGCAACAACCGTAAGGCGTTGCCATCCGTTTATGGGGCGCCCAATGACACTCACGACCTACCCAAGCCAAAACCCGTCCCATCGCCGTGCGGATATGATCGTTCATATCATTGGCCTCGCTTTGGTTTTGAGCGCAGGGGGGGTGTTGCTGATCAAAGCATCGGCAGGATTGGACGGCAAGGGAATCGTTTCGGTGGTGGTCTATGTGCTGTGCGCGCTGATCTCCAGCTTGGCCTCTTGGGCCTATCATTTCGCGCCATGGCACGGGCGGCGTTTGCTGTTGCGGCGCATTGATCATGCGGCGATTTATCCCAGCATTTCCGGAACCTTCACGCCGTTTTTCATCCTGGCGGATACCACATGGACGTTGACGCTTCTTTGGCTGTGCTGGGGGCTGACGGGTTTGGCGATTTGGAAGAAAATCACGGATGAAAACGTCAAATCGCGCTGGTCGACGGCCTCTTACCTTGGGTTGGGGGCGATCGGGCTATGTGCCTTGCCAGACCTGACGAATGTGCCGGTCGCGACCCTTTGGTGCATCCTTGGCGGGTCTATGTGTTATGTGGTCGGCACAACATTCTACGCCCGCAAATCCATGCCGTTTCGCTATGCGATTTGGCACAGTTGGGTCCATATTGGCGCGATGTTCATGTTTGCGGGCATATGGATCGCGCTGTTTTAGCCTGCTTTGCCGAACCGCGAGGCCATGGCACTTGTCGTGATGCCCTCGCTTTGGGATGAACTCCGAACGAATAAGGTCCGCACCGTTATGCCCCGCTGTTAGCGGCACGCCGTTGCCCACGCACGGGTGCGGCGCAAACAGGCGGTCCGGCGGGTGCGGCGTTCAGTTCCAGTCGAGCGCGGTAAAATTCTCGCGGAGGGCAAACCGTTTGAGGTGGTCCTCAATCATAGCCCGTGCCGTTTGCAGGTCTTTGTCATCCTGCGCGGAGATGGTGAACATCAAGCCGACGGCATTGGCGAGCATTTGCGGCGGACCGTGGAAAACCAGCGCGGCGCTGTTTTATACTGAAATCAACGATATCGACGAGGTGCTTGGCGCGGCCCGTCGCGCCTTGGATTTGACCTTAAAGGGCATTGATGTGTCGATCCGGTATACTGGTGGGCAGGGGCATGCCGAACTCAATTGGACCTACGCCGAGGTGGAAACCGATGGTGCCACCGTCACCACCACAGAATATTATGCAGGGCGTCCGGTTGGGCATATGATCGGCCTTTCGGGCGCATGGCAAGCCAATGAACAATGGACCTTGGGCGGATCGGCAGAGATCGCGCTCGAGAATGAGGACACGGCGGGCGTCCGCGGAATGGAGGCCTTGCCCGGATATGAGGTGGTGAATGTCTATGCCTCTTATACGCCGCGCAACATCAGCGGCCTTGAGGTTCGGCTCGATGTGCGCAATCTATTTGACGAGCAATACTCGAGCCGCACCAGTGACGGCATTGGCTTGCCGTCGTCGATCGTGCCGGTGACCGATCCAGGGCGCACCATCGCCTTGACCACGAACCTGCGGTTCTAGATCGGCGCTGCAATGGTGTGGGTGCGTGTTGACAGGCGGTTGTTCGGCATCGCGCACCGCACCTGTGAGGCGTTCGGGGCCGGGACGGCGGTATTTGACGATAGAGGATGATGATATGACAACCCGACACGGCCTGAGTAAAATACTCTGCCTCGCAGTGAGCGGGGTTGCAATGGCGGGGCTTCTTCTGACAGCGGCGCCGGTTGCGGCGCAAGACGCGCCGGTCCCACCGGAGGCGCCGGCAACAGGGACCGTGCCAGAGGCGGCACAAACCGGGGCGGCGCAAGACGCACCTGCGGCTTATTTGATCGCGCCCTTGCCGCAGACGCCCGCCGCGCCACAGCGCGCCCCGTCAAAATCCCTGCGGACACAGAGCGACGAATTGGCCGAGATGAGCGCGCGGGAGAATATCGTGGCAGAACCCGCCGCTGGCGGCGCGTCCGGTCTTCAGGGGGATGAAATACAGGGAGATGCGGCGGCGCAAGACATAGTGCCCGCGCCGGACCCTGTCGCGCCGCTGCGCGGTGCGCTGTCGCGCGCGCAAGATGCCCTTGAAACTGGCGGCCCGGCGATTTGGGCCATTGCGATGCTGTCTGTTGTGACCGTTGCCTTGATCTTGTGGAAAACATGGCGGTTGGTCCTCATGGGGGCTTGGTCGCGGCGCATCTCCGCGCAGGCGGTGGCCCAATGGGAGGCCGGCGACGCAGAGGGGGCATTGGCGCTTGTCACGCCGCGCCGTGGATTGCGCAGCCGCTTTTGCACCGCGATGATGCAAGGCGTGCGCAACCGCCCCGCCGGCGCCGCCCGCGAAGACGCCACCCGCGTTGCCCGCGAAATTCTGTCCGGTGCATCGGGCGGCCTTCGGGCATTGGATCTGATCGCCACGATCGCACCACTGCTTGGATTGTTGGGCACGGTTTTGGGTATGATTGCGGCGTTCCAAGCCCTGCAGGAAGCCGGCAGCCGTGCCGATCCGGCGCTTTTGGCTGGCGGCATCTGGGAGGCGCTCCTGACCACGGCGGCGGGCATGGCTGTGGCGATTCCCGCCTCTGTTGCGCTGACATGGTTCGAAGCTGTGATCGACCGTGTGCGCGAGGATATGGAAAGTTTTGCCGCGCGGATATTTGTGCATGAGGCGGGGATGATCGCCTCTGGCTCAGATGCCTCTGAGGCCGGGGTGCGCACCGCCGCCAAAGGGCAGGCGGCCCTCGTCGCCCAATGACCCAAAGCGTCGGAGCGGAGTATGATTTTACAGTGCCGGGGCGCCGGCGCAAGCGCAGGCGGCCCAGCCTGACGCCAATGATCGACGTGGTGTTTTTGCTATTGGTGTTTTTCATGCTGGCATCGCGCTTTGGTATGGATGCGACGTTGCCGATGCCCTTGGCAACCGGAGGCGGCGGATATTCCGGCCCGCCACGGTTGATCGATATCCTGCCGGAGGGTGTGCGTTTGAACGGTCAGGCGGTCGCGGAAGATACTCTGGCGGCGCAGATCAAGGCGCTGACCGCATCGCAGGAGGATGTGATTATTCTGCGCGGCGGCGAGGGCACGGTGTTGCAACGTGTGGTCACCGTTGCCGAGATTTTGCGCCGCGCCGGATACGCGCGATTGGTGGTGCTTGAATGAGCCTCGACTTCCGTCCTGCGCAACGCAAGCAACGTCCCGAATCCATCGTGCCGATGATCAATGTGGTGTTTTTGCTGCTGATTTTTTTCCTGATGACCTCGCAGATCGCGCCGCCGGACCCCTTCGAGATCGCGCCACCGACTGCCGCCCAAGACAGCCCCGCCGACCCCGCCCCCGCGCTCTTGCTTTCTGCAGAGGGCGAGATGGCCTTTGCGGAGACGCGCGGAGCTGCGGCGATCAAAGCTTTCATCGCGGCGCAGCAGCAGGGCGGCCCAGCCCCGCAATTGCGCGCCGACAAACAAACGCCGGCCGCGACGGTGGCACGATTGCTCAAAACACTGGCCGACGCAGGGCTGACCTCGGTCGTTTTGGTTGTAGAGGGATCATGATCCGTGTGCTGGAGATTGCCGGATTTACGGCCTTCGCGTTGCTGCTTCATCTGGCTTTCGCGTTGTCCTTCTCGCGACCTGAGGGGGAAAATTCTGCCGGGTCCGGGGGTGAGGCGGTCATCACATTGGCCGCCGCCCCGCCGCAGATCGAGACCATGGTCGAGGCATGGGAGCGTCCGCCCGAAACAGCGCAAGAGATCGCGCGGCCTGAAATCGCCCGGCCGGAGGCCGCCGCGCCGCCGGATCCCCCACCCGCAGTGATCGAAGGCGCGCCGATCCTGCCACGTCCGGATATGATTGCGTTGCCCTCGGCTCCGGTCGTGCCGGAAGCGCCGCAAGTCGATACCCTGTCCGCGCCGCCGCCCGAGGATGTCAATGCCTCGGCGGTGACAACCTCAAAGCGTCCGGTGCAGCGGCCAAAATCGCTTGCGGTCACACCGAAGCCGAAACAGGAGCGGGCCAAACCGCTGGCCAAAAATAAACCGAACCCGAAAGCCGCCCCCGCCCCAAAGGCGCAAGGCGCATCAGCGGGGCGCGCGGCGCAAAAAGCCGCCGGTGCGGGCGGCGGCGCTCAGGCGGGGCAGGGCGGCAAGCAGTCCTCTGCCACTTTGAGTCAGGGGCAGGAAGCCCGTATGATTTCGGTTTGGGGCAGCCGGATACGCGCCCGTATTGACCGCGCCAAACGCTCCCCGCCGGGGCGGTTGCGTGGGCGGGTGGTGTTGCGCCTGACTGTGCAGTCCAGCGGTGCGCTCAGCAGCGTGTCCGTGGCGCGCTCTTCAGGGCACAGTGCGCTGGATCAGGCCGCAGTCGGTGCGGTGAAGCGCGCGGGCCGCCTGCCGCGCGCCCCAAAAGGGCTGCCCAAATCCAGCTATAGTTTCACTTTGCCGGTTGTTTTTAATTGACCTCGGACACGCTTGCGCCTTGACGTGTGGCGCTTTGCAGGGCGTTTGTCGCGCGGCATAAAAACTTGGCTTGTCGCGGTGCGTGACAGGCCGGACAGAGCCGTCACCTACAAAACCCGACACCGCCGCGCCCGAAAGTCGGGGGGCGAGGCGTCTACCCCTAAGTCGCCCGAAATGTTACATTCCGAAAATTGAATTGATTGGTGTCAAGGACCGCAGATATCCGGCGGCGCTATGGCTTCGGGCATGAGACCTTTGATCACACCAATCCTGTGCCTGATTCTGGCCATAAGCATGAGTGCCTCGGCCTATGCAGGATCGACTGTGCGCCTGTCTCATGCTCTGGCCCAAACCGGCACCACCGACATAGTGATCTGTGGGACCGACGGGCCGCAAAGCATCACCATCAGTGTGCAGGGCCAGCCCGTGTCTCCCCGCGACCTCGGGTGTGACCATTGTGCGGAGTGCCAGTTGATTGCTTTCGCGGTGCCGGTTGGTCGGGTCGCCTTGGCCTCACCTTTCTGGCGCAGCGCGGAGGCAGCCTGCGCACCAGAGCAGCTTTATATCGCTCAAAACCTGCGCTTGGCGCATGCCCGCGCACCCCCAGTGGTGCAGCCAACAGAAACGATTCTATGATGCACGTGTCCCTTTTCACCACCACAGCCCTCATTGCGCGCGAACTGCGTGCCCTGCGCCGCACATGCCGCGCGCATTTATATGAGGTCTTTACCAGCCGCGCCATTTTCTGGGCGTTGATCAGTTTTGTTGCCGGTCTGGCTTTGATCACCGTCTCTGCGCAGAGCGCCACAGCACAAACTGCTGCAAACACCCCCCCCGTTCTCGCCACCTATCTGGCCAAAGTCTCCCCCGCCGATCTGGTTGAGGGGGCAGAGGCCTATGGTCCATTGCGCGCCGATTTGCCGGTTGCGCCGCTTTTGCGCGGCGGGGAAGAGATCGGGTATGTTTTTGTCACCTCGGATTTTGTCGGCACAACCGGATATTCCGGCAAGCCCATTCATACGATGGTTGCGGTTGATCAGGACGCGCGAGTGTTGGGTGTTGATTTGGTCAAACACTCCGAACCGATTGTTTTGATTGGCATTCCCGATAGCAAAATCAAAGCAATGGTTGCAGCTTATAAGGGGCTGGATCTGGTGGAAGAGGCCGCATCTGGCGGCGCCTCGCATGAGCTTAATATTATCTCCGGTGCCACCGTCACCGTGATGGTGATCGACGACAGCATCATCCGCGCCGGGCTCAAAGTGGCGCGGGCGTTGGGATTGGGCGGGCTGCGCGCCGATGTTGCCACAGGGCCGCGTTACGAGATCAATCCCGCCGCCACCGCCCCTGCCGATTGGGGAACGATGGAAGGGGACGGTACCCTGCGCCGTCTGTCTTTGGACGTGGGGCAAATCAACGCGGCCTTTGCCGAAATGGACGACCCGCGCGCGCAAAAACGCGCGATCAAACGTCCACCGGAAACCACATTCATCGACATGCAGGTGGCTTTGGTCAGCGTGCCTTCCATTGGTGAAAGCTTGCTCGGAGCGGCGGAAAACCAAAACCTTCAGGAGTGGATGGAACCGGGCGAACACGCGATCATGGTGGTGGGGCGCGGGCTGTATTCCTTCAAGGGGTCCGGTTACGTGCGCGGCGGGATTTTTGACCGGATCGTGTTGATCCAAGATGATATTTCGGTCCGGTTCCGCGACCGGGGGCATCACCGCATGGGGCTGATCGAAGCCGCAGGCGCGCCTGAATATACCGAACGCGACCTGTTCAAAATCCCCGCCGATGTGGGATTTGATCCGGCCAAACCTTTCCGCTTGCAGCTTTTGGTGCAGCGCGAAGTGGCGGCGATTGAAAAAGTCTTCACCACCTTTGATCTGGCCTACCAACTGCCACAGGCCTACCTGACCGAAGTGGCGGCGCCTGCCGCTGCCGCGCCGCCTGCGGCGGACCAATCCGAGGTCGCGGCGCAGAACGCTTTATGGCGCCGCATCTGGCAAGAAAAACAGCTGCAGGTCATGGCGCTTGGGGCGATGCTCTTTGTGCTTACCGCTGCGTTCTTCTTCCAACAGGTCCTTACCCGCTCTGAAAAGGCCACGCGGGTGTTCCGGGTCGGGTTCTTGCTGCTGACACTGGTGTTTTTGGGGTGGTACGCCAATGCGCAATTGTCGGTGGTGAACCTGTTGGCCTTGTTTGGTGCGCTGATGTCGGGCTTTAGCTGGCAGGCATTCTTACTGGATCCGCTGACGTTCATTTTGTGGTTCTCTGTGGCGGCGGCGCTGCTGTTCTGGGGGCGCGGTGCCTATTGCGGATGGCTCTGCCCGTTTGGCGCATTGCAAGAATTGACCAACCGTGTGGCGCGCCGCATCGGCATCCCGCAATGGACCCTGCCATGGGGGCTGCATGAACGGCTCTGGGCGGTCAAATATATGATTTTTCTCGGACTGTTCGGCGTCTCGCTCTATTCCATCGAACAGGCCGAACACCTGGCCGAAGTGGAGCCTTTCAAAACCGCGATCATCCTCAAATTCATCCGCGCCTGGCCGTTTGTCGCCTATGCTGCGGCGTTGCTCATCGCGGGGCTTTTCGTTGAACGGTTCTATTGCCGTTACCTTTGCCCGCTTGGCGCGGCCTTGGCGATCCCGGCGCGATTGCGCATGTTTGATTGGCTCAAACGCTACAAGGAATGCGGCAGCCCCTGCCAGACCTGTGCCAATGAATGCATGGTGCAAGCCATTCACCCAACAGGGGAAATCAATCCCAACGAGTGCCTGAACTGTATGCATTGTCAGGTGCTCTACCAATCCCATTCGAAGTGCCCCGTCGTGATCCGCAAGGACAAGCGCCGTGCCGCCGTGAGCGCGCCGGACCTGTCCAACCGCGATCTCAAGGGGCTCGAAAACCATCCGAATATTCGGAAAACCTGAAAGAGAGGACACATCATGTCTGACAGTAACAACACAATCAGTCGGCGCGGATTTATGGGGGCCACCGCCACCGGTGCGGCGCTTTTGGGCGGTGCGGGCGGACGGCTCGGGCTTTTGGGCGGCACGGCGGCCGTTGCTGCGGCGGGCACCGCCGGCAAAGCCAATGCGGCCAGCGGCGCCCATGCGATCCCCGGGCCGGGCGAGTTGGATGAATATTACGGGTTCTGGTCCTCGGGCCAAACCGGCGAAGTGCGTATTCTCGGGGTGCCCTCGATGCGCGAATTCATGCGGATCCCGGTGTTCAACCGGTGCTCGGCCACCGGATGGGGCCAAACCAACGAAAGCATCAAGATCCACAAAGACGGCATGTTGCCCGCCACCAAGGAATTGCTTGCCGCCAACGGCAAGGAAATCCATGACCAAGGCGATTTGCACCACGTCCACATGTCCTTTACCGAGGGCAAATACGATGGCCGCTTTTTGTTCATGAATGACAAGGCCAACACCCGCGTGGCACGTGTGCGCTGTGATGTGATGAAATGTGACAGCATCCTCGAGATCCCGAACGCAAAGGCGATTCACGGTCTGCGCCCGCAAAAATGGCCACGCACCAATTATGTCTTTGCCAATGGCGAGGATGAAACACCGATGGTCAATGACGGATCGGTTTTGGATGATCCAAGCAAATATGTGAACTTCTACACCGCCGTCGATGCCGATAAAATGCAAGTCGCATGGCAGGTGATGGTGTCGGGCAACCTCGACAACACCGATTGCGATTATGACGGCAAATATGCCTTCTCGACCTCCTACAACTCGGAAATGGGGATGAACCTTGCCGAGATGATGGAAGCCGAAATGGACCATGTCGTGATCTTCAACCTCAAGGAAATCGAAGCCGGTATCGCGGCGGGGGATTTCATTGAACTCAATGGTGTGAAGGTGATTGACGGGCGCAAGGGGCAGAACAAAAACTACACCCGCTACGTGCCGATCCCGAATTCACCGCACGGGTGTAACATGGCACCGGATCGCAAACACCTTTGCATTGCCGGCAAATTGTCCCCCACGGTGTCGGTCATTGATGTGACCAAACTGGATTCCCTGTTCGAAAGCGATGTTGACCCGCGTTCGGTCATCGTTGCCGAACCCGAATTGGGACTTGGGCCGCTCCACACCGCCTTTGACGGTAAGGGCAACGCGATCACCACACTGTTCCTCGACAGTCAGGTCGTCGTATGGAATATCGAAGACGCGATCAAAGCCTATGGCGGCGCGGACGTCGATCCGATCCGGTCCAAAGCGGACGTGCATTACCAACCGGGGCACAACTCCACCTCGATGGGTGAGACGCTTGATGCGGATGGCAAATGGTTCATTTCGATGAACAAATTTTCCAAAGACCGGTATCTCAACGTCGGTCCGCTCAAACCCGAGAACGAGCAGCTTTTCGCGATGAATGGCACCGATCTGGAACTGGTTCACGATAGCCCGACCTTCGCCGAACCGCACGATAGCATCATTGTCCATCATTCGGTGGTGAACCCCGTGTCGGTATGGGATCGCCAAGACCCGATGTGGGCCGAAACCCGCAAACAGGCCGAAGCCGACGGGATCGATCTCGACGATTGGCAGGACAGCGTGATCCGCGACGGCAACAAGGTCCGTGTCTATATGACCAGCCAAGCGCCGCAGTTCTCGCTTGAAAGCTTCACCGTGCAACAGGGCGACGAGGTCACGGTTATTGTCACCAATCTGGATGACATTGATGACCTGACCCACGGGTTCACCATGGGCAACCACGGCGCAGCGATGGAAGTCGGCCCGCAAGCCACTGCCTCTATCACCTTTGTCGCGGCGAAACCCGGCGTCTATTGGTATTATTGCCAATGGTTCTGCCACGCGCTGCACATGGAAATGCGCGGCCGTATGTTTGTGGAGCCCAAAGCCTGATGAGCCTGCTGCGCACCCTTGTTGCCATGATAATCTTGACGGCCGTCCCTGCGGTGGCCGAACGGATCAACGTGGCCGCAGGGGGCGCAGACTTGGCCGATGCCATTGCCCGCGCCAAGGCGGGCGACACGATATATCTTGCAGCGGGGCGGCACGCCGGCCCGGTGTATATTGACAAATCGTTGGTCTTAACCGGCGCAACCGGCGCGGTGATCGACGGCGGCGGGCAGGGGTCAGTTGTCACCATCGATGCCCCTGATGTGTCCCTGCGCAATGTGATGATCATCGGATCGGGTCGCCGACATGATCCGATTGATGCCGGTGTCACGCTGACCAAAAGCGCCCGCCGTGCGCAGGTGGTTAGCAATGATTTGCGCGGCAATCTGGTCGGGATCGACATTCACGGGGCCCGCGATGCGCGGGTGGCCGAGAACCGGATCGAGGGGCTGCAATTGACGCGGATGAATGCCCGCGGCAACGGGATTTACGTATGGAACGCCCCCGGTGCGGTGGTTGAAAACAACGAGATCCGCTATGGCCGTGACGGAATTTTTTCCAATGTCTCGCGCGACAATATTTATCGCGGCAACTTGATGCGGGACCTGCGCTTTGCCGTGCATTACATGTACACCAACGACAGCGAAGTGTCGGGCAATGTCTCGATCGGCAATCACCTCGGGTTTGCGATGATGTATTCCGACCGTCTGGTGGCGCGCGATAACCTGTCGATCAATGACCGCGATTACGGCGTGATGCTGAACTACACCAACAAATCCGATGTGTTTGGCAATTTGGTCACCGGCGGGGCAGAAAAATGTGCCTTTGTCTATAACGCCCACCAAAACCTTTTGGCCAATAACCGGTTCGACGGATGCGCCATCGGTGTGCATTTCACCGCCGGATCGGAACGCAATACCATCACCGGCAATGCCTTCATCGGCAATCGCACACAGGTCAAATACGTTGGCACCCGCGATGTCGAATGGAGCTATGATGGCACCGGCAATTATTGGTCCGATCACCCGGCCTTTGATCTCAACGGCGATGCCCGTGCCGATAGCCGCTATCGGCCCAATGATGTGATGGATCATATCTTGTGGTCGCAACCGGCGGCGAAATTATTGTTGGGCGCGCCTGCGGTGCAATTGGTCCGTTGGTCACAGGCGCAATTCCCCGCGACATTGACCGGCGGGGTGGTGGACAGCCACCCGTTGGTAACCCCGCCCGCCCAAGAGGTGCCGCAAAACTTTCTGCTGTTGGCACAGGCCGCCCCGGCATGGTCGCGGGGTCCAAATTCAGGCCCATCAGATTCACTTCACCAGGACAATAGCGATGCGCTTACTGACCCTCTCACAGCTGACTAAATGTTACGATGGGCACACGGTTTTGAACGCCGTCGATCTGACTGTCGCGGCGGGCGAGACCGTGGCGCTTTTGGGTCATAATGGTGCGGGGAAATCGACCCTGATGAAGCTGGTGCTTGGTTTGATCCAAGCAGACGCCGGCAGCGTGTCCATTGCCGGTCACGGCCCCGGATCGGCAGGCGCACGGGCGCAAATTGCATATCTGCCTGAAAATGCCGCCTTTCATCCGGCCCTCACCGGTGCCGAGCAAATCGCACATTTCCTGCGGTTGCGCGGGCTTGATCCGCGCGGGGCCGGTGCGCTTTTGGCAAAGGTCGGTTTGAAAGAGGCTGCACGTCGCCGCATTGGCACTTACTCCAAAGGCATGCGGCAAAGGGTGGGTTTGGCGCAGGCCTTGATCGGTGCTCCCAAATTGATGGTTTTGGACGAGCCGACCTCGGGTCTCGATCCGGTGTCGCGCCGCGAATTTTATGCGCTGCTTGCCGATCTGGCCGCCTCTGGCACGGCGGTGTTGCTGTCGTCACATGCGCTCACCGAGGTTGAGGCGCGCACCGACCGCATCGCGATTTTGTCGCAAGGCAAATTGGTTGCCGACGGCTCTTTGGCCGCGCTGCGCGCTGCGGCGGATCTTCCGATGACGGTGCATTTGCGTGCCGCCGCCGGTCAGGCGCAGGCCTTGGTGGCCGCTTTCCCCGAAGCGGTGCGGCGTGTCGATGCTGGCGGCGATCACCTGACGCTGAATTGCCCGCAGGCGGCGAAATTCGCCGTGATGGACCGCATTCGCGGCGCAGCAGATCAAGTCGCGGATTTCGACATCCATCCGCCCAGTCTTGATGACATTTATGCCCATATCAGCCGGAGGGCCGCATGATGCTACGCCGGATATTTTCAACTGCGCGGCTCGAATTCCTGATCGCCCTGCGCAATCGCTGGGTCGGGATTGCCGCAGCGATGATGATCCTCTTTGCCTTGGTTCTGTCACTGGCGGGGGCGGCACCTTCGGGCGCCATGGCGACGGACCGCTTGTCGGTGACCGTGGCGAGCCTCACGTCTTTGGCGGTCTATCTGGTGCCGCTGATTGCGCTGTTGATTTCTTTCGATGCGATCGCGGGCGAGGTCGAACGCGGCACCTTGCCGCTGCATCTGACCTATCCGCTTGGCCGGGGTGAGTTGTTGCTCGGCAAGCTGGGCGCGCAGGTCGCTGTTTTGGCGCTGGCGGTGTCGTTGGGCTATGGCGTTGCGGCTGTGGTCGGCTTTGTCGGGGATGGTGTTGCGGCTGTGGCGGGGCTTGGCGCGCTTTGGCGGCTGGTCTGGACCTCGGTCTTGCTGGGCGCGGTTTTCGTCTCTCTGGGCCATATGATGTCCTGCCTTGCGCGGCGGCCTTCGGGGGCGGCGGGGATGGCCATTGGACTATGGCTGGTGGCGATTGTTCTTTATGATTTGGGGCTTTTGGCCGCCGTGGTGGCGGACAATGGCGGCCGTTTCACCACATCTGCCTTTCCCTGGTTGTTGGTTTTAAACCCCGCAGATGCTTTTCGCATTTTCAACCTTGCCGCCTCCGAGGCGGTCGGAGCGGCGGCGGGACTGGCCGGCGCGGCGAGCGCGATTGCGCTCTGGAAACCGCTTGCATCGCTGTTGGTTTGGCCCGCCTTGGCGGCGCTTTTGGCCCGCGCGGCGTTCGGGCGGGTGCAACCATGATGGGGCGCATAAAACCTCCCTTGCCGCAGCGCTGCCGGCGCAATCTGACCGCAATCCTTTGTGCCCTCATGGCGCTTGCAGGGTGCCGTGAGGAAGCAGGCCGCGTCGCCCCCGCGCCGGTTGAGCTGACTGCCGATGCGGCAGGATATTATTGCCAGATGACCTTGCTTGATCATATTGGCCCCAAAGGGCAAATCCATCTCGATGGCCTGTCTGCGCCGTTATTTTTTGCGCAGGTCAAAGATGCGATCGCTTACCTGCATATGCCCGAGCAAAGCCATGCGGTGCGCGCCAGCTATGTGCAAGATATGAGCGGCACCGCGACGTGGTCTGCGCCGGGGGCATGGGTGCCCGCAGAGCAGGCCTATTACGTGATCGGCAGCGATGCCTCGGGCGGTATGGAGGCGGCGGAATTCGTGCCCTTTGCCATTCAAGACGATGCTCGCGCCTTTGCCCGAACACACGGCGGCGAGGTGCGTAGCTTTTCCCAGATCAGCCGTGCCGATGCTTTGGCCCCCTCTGGCGCCGTGCCGCCGGATGCGGCCGGGGCTGGTCACGACAAAGACGATATTGCCGGACGGCTCAAAGCCCTCTCTGGCCCGAGCAGGAGCAATTGAAATGCCACTGACCAGACGCCGATTTTTGACCCTCGCAAGCGCGGCTTGCCTGACCAGCCCCGCCCGCGCTGCAACAGCCTATCAATGGCATGGACAAGCGCTGGGCGCCACGGCGCAGATCATTCTCGATCACCCGAAGGCCGAAGCGATCACAGCCCGTGCGCTGTCCGAGATTGCGCGGCTCGAAGAGGTCTTCAGCTTGTATCGCCCGACGTCGGAGATCAGCCGACTGAACGCGGGGGGGGTCTTGCAAGCCCCCGCGTTTGAATTGCTCGATTGCCTGTCCTTGGCGCGGCGGGTGCACCGCACCACCGAAGGCCGTTTCGATCCCACTGTGCAGCCGCTATGGACGGCGATGGCGGCGCAGTATCGCGCCAGCGGACCGGAGGCGCAGAGCGACGCGCAAATGGCGCAAGCGCGGGCTGCGATCGGGTTCGACCGGGTGGAGATCGACGCCGCCGCTTTGCGGCTCGGCGCGGGGCAGGCATTGACACTCAACGGCATTGCACAGGGCTATATCGCTGACCGCGTGGCGGATGTGATGCGGCGCGCAGGCGTGCGGGATGTGTTGATCGACACCGGCGAGATCTGCGCCATCGGGGATGCACCGCGCGGCGCGGCGGGCGATGGATGGCCGGTGCGGATCGACGGCGAGATGCAGGCGCATAGATTGACCGCAGGCCGCGCCTTGGCGACCTCTGCGCCGCTTGGCACGGTATTTGACGCGCCGGCATTTGGCGGGGCCGGGCAGGTCGGCCATATCCTTGATCCGCGCAGCGGGACGTTTGCCCCCACCCGCGTGGCGCAGGTCAGCGTCAGCGCGCCGAGCGCGGCCTTGGCCGATGCGCTGTCGACGGCGCTTTGCTTGACACAGGAGGCGAGCGAGGCGGCGGCGCTCTTGAGCAAAGTCAAGGAGGCGCGTCTCGAGAGTTTTAGGGTGCAAGGCTGACACTGACCCTAGAAAGTTCGAGCGAGAAAACACATGGATATGAAGATGAAACTTGCAGTTTTGGCGGTGATGGTATTGCCGATGTCATCCGGCGCGGTTTTGGCGGGGGATGCGGCTGTGGGCGAGGGTGATTTCAAGAAATGCAAAGCTTGTCATGCGATCACGGCGGCTGACGGCACCAAAATCGTCAAGGGGGGCAGAACCGGTCCCGATCTTTATGGCGTGATTGGGCGTGCGGCAGGATCAAGCGAGGGCTTTAAATACAGCGCATCGCTTGCACAGGCGGGTGAGGGTGGATTGGTTTGGGATGAGGAGCGCCTCGCCGCCTTTATCGCGGATCCCAATCGTTTCCTCAAAGAGGCGACCGGCGCTGAGAAAGCAAAATCGAAAATGACTTTCAAACATAAGAAAGGCGCCGAGGATATGGCCGCCTATCTGGCGACGTTAACCGAATAAAACGGCGAAAATGACGAAGAAAGGGGCGCTGGAAACAGGACCCTTTTTGCATTGTGAGCCTGTCGCAGAAGCGGCGCGGGCGGGGGTATGTAGCGGCAAAATGACCCTGCTGCGATGACTTGGGCCTTTAAGGGGATTGGCTGGCGCTTACGGACGCAGGTGGCGGGTCGGAATATCGGCTCCGGGGATACCCCACCGACATCATAAGCGCACGAGAGAGGGCCTCCAAAGCAAAGCGTGCAAGCGGCGGATAGGGCGGGCGTGCGGGTTTAACGCCGGCCGTTTGCCTCATGGGCCCAACACGATGCGGCCCTGTGCCTTTGGGCGGCTTACTTCGGGTCGCGCGGGGTGCTTTGCTTCTGCAGAGGTTGGTTTTGCTTGGTGCCTGTGGGTTTCGGCGGCGGCGCGGCTTCGTCCAAAAGCCCGTCAACCCAGCGCGCAAACAACCATGTGGCGGGGATGCCCAGAGGTGCAGAGAGTGCCAGCGCCCAAACCGGCGGCAACGCGGTCAGGCCCAGAACCTGCGTCATCAACGATAGCATGAAAAGATTGATCGCCACGGCTGCGGCCGCGAATGGATAGAGCAGAACCGCGATTTTGCGCCGCGACCACCTGGCATGGGGGAAAAGATCGTCACTCATCGGGGCGCTCCTGTGCGGGTTGGGGCCAATGTCTCATTTGGCGAATATTTGAATGCTAAGACGGGGGGCGCCGATGCGCATAGCGCAACATTGATCCCGTATCGGGGATGCCGCCCACGGCGCGCAGACAGAAGCGGCAAAACATCTCATGCGCGCTATTTGCCGCAAAGATCACGTCGCTTCCTTGATTAAAATCATGTCGATCGGCGCGGCCCCGGCCCGCACAAAAGAAAACCGGCCGCAAGCACAGTGGGCTTGCGGCCGGCCGTCATAACCGGAGCTGGGACGCGACCGGTTAAATTCTAGATGCGATCAATAGACATCCTTTTGGGTGTTGAGCACGTTGAATTTTCCGGTCGGAGTGATCAAACGCGGATCCTTGATGACGTATTTTAACTCAAGGGTCTTGTCATCCACCACGACGATGGCGCTTTCCTTGTCTTTAGAGTTCCAGACAGAGAACCAAACCTCGGTCCCGTGTTTGTTGAACTCCGGCTGCACGACGCGCGGTTGCCCATCGGTGATGCCGGCCCATTCACCGATCGGAAGCGTGGTGTATTCCTCTTCGGTGTCACGGTCGTCATCAAAATCGGCGATTTTAAATACCGCCACCGAAGCCGATGTTTCAGCATCGGGGTTCAAAGTCGCATCAACATAAAGGTGCTCCGAATTCGGGTGGGTTTTGATGAACAAAGAGCCGCCGCCAAGTCCGTAGAAGCTATCCAGGAGCTTCCACGCCTGATCGGGGTGTCCTTCGGGATCGGTGCCGATCAAGGCAACGCTTTCATCCCCAAGGTGCGAGGTTGCCCAAACCGGCCCAAAGACCGGGTGCACGAAATTGGCCCCGCGGCCGGGATGCGGCGTCTGGCCTTCGGTTTCGATCAAGGCGGTCAGCTTGCCGTCCTTGGTGTCCACCACGGCGATTTTGTTGCGCGCGTTCGCGGCCACCATGAAATAGCGGTGCGTGCTGTCCAATCCCCCATCATGCAAGAAGCGTTCGGCTTCGATTTCCACTGTTTTCAGGTTCTTCAGATCGGAATAATCGACCATCAAAATCTTGCCGGTTTCCTTGACGTTGATGATGAATTCGGGCTTGTAGTGCGATCCGAGGATCGAGGCCACACGCGGTTCGGGGTGGTAGGTTTGATCGTCATAGACATTGCCACGGGTGGACACGATTTTCAGCGGTTCCAGAGTGTCCCCATCCATGATGACATATTGCGGCGGCCAATAGGCGCCGGCGACGGCATATTTGTCTTCGTATCCTTCGAATTTGGAGGTCTCGACCGAACGCGCCTCCATGCCGATCTTGATCTTGGCAACAGTGTCGGGTTCTTCCATCCAAAGGTCGATCATATTGACCAACCCGTCGCGGCCGATCACCATCAGGTAACGACCCGATGCGGAAATGCGGCTGATGTGCACGGCATATCCGGTGGTGATGATCGAACGAATTTCATAGGTGCCGCCGTCGATCAATGCGATTTGACCGGCATCGCGCAGGGTGACAGACATCAGGTTCTCAATGTCGATGTCGTTCATTTTTTCGGTCGGGCGATCTTCGGGCGCAACGATGACCTGCCAGCTTTCCTTCATGTCGGGCATACCCCATTCGGGCGGGGCGGGTGGTTCGAGCAAAAGGTAGCGCGCCATCAAATTGATCTGGTCCTCGGTCAATTCCCCCGAGGTGCCCCAATTGGGCATGCCCGCAGGTGAGCCGTAGGTCAGGATGCTTTCGAGATAATCAAACCCGTAGTCGCGGGTGATGTCTGTGGTCAACGGTTTGCCCGTCGCCCCTTTGCGCAGCACACCATGGCAACCGGCGCAACGTTCGAAATAGATCTGGGTGCCTTCCTGAAATTCTTCGGCGGTCATGACCGGATCGTCGGGGCGCATGCCGGGGACTTCGACCTGCAACTGACCAAGCGTGGTCATCGACGGCGAATAGGCCGCCGCGGGGCCACTCCCGTGGGCGTTGTCCTCGGCAAGAGCGGGGGTCAATCCGCCTGCGACAACAAGGGCAACCGTTCCAAGCAGGGTCTGCCGAATTTTGGTGGCTCGGGTGAACATTATAATTCTCCATTGGCTGGTGAGACAGCGTGACCATGACGCTGCGCCGCAGGCACCACCTTGATTTATGTTAAGGAGAATTCCGGTCGAAAGGCGCATCTGTTTTACAGCTTAGATCGGCAGGCAAGCCGTTGCCCGGCCCTGCCACCGATCTGTCGCGGCGGCCTTGGGAGATGGGAGGCAACGGCGGGCGAAACAGGATTTTAGACAAAGGAAGCTCGATATGTGGCGTCGGTTGGTCAGCGAAGGATTTCGCGTGTTCTTCTTGGGTGCAGGCGTGGTTGCCTTGGTGTCTATGGCGCTGTGGCTGGCCTATCTGGGCGGGCTGTTTCCGGCCTTGGATGCGTTGCCCATGCCGGTGCAGCATTGGCACGGGCACGAGTTGATATTCGGCTATGGCGGTGCGGCATTGGGCGGATTTTTCTTGACCGCTGTGCCGAATTGGACCGGAGCCAAAGCCGCGCCGCACCGGTTTATTGCAATGGTGGCCGGCGTTTGGCTTTTGGGGAGGCTGATGATTCTTGCCTCCGGGGTGGTGCCGCCGGTGATGGTGGGTTTGGTTGATCTGGCTTTCGCGCCGATTTTAGCAGCCAAGATCGCAACCCAGCTTTTGCGCCGTCCGAAGCCGCAAAACATGGTGTTCTTGTTGTTTTTGATCTTGTTCTGGCTTGCCAATCTGCGGGTGCATCTGGACTGGATGGGCATGGCGTGGGGGGATGCGGGCGATGGGCTGCGCGCAGGTTTGATGGCACTGGCGGGGATGATCGCGATATTGGGGGGGCGGGTGACGCCGGCCTTTACCCGCAATGCCTTGCACCGCGCGGGGATCGAAAGCAGCCGGCCACGCGATCCGAAATTTTTCACGCCGCTGATCATCGTTTTGGCGGCCCTGCTGGCGGCGAGTGCGCTTGTCCTGCCGGGCACTGTGTTTGCCGCCGCAATTGCGCTTTGTGCAGGGGCGGTGATGTTGCTGCGGGTGGTGCTTTGGGCGACATGGTTCCAATGGGGGCAGCCGATCCTTTGGGCGCTGCACCTGAGTTATGGCAGCGTTGGCTTCGGGCTGATCCTGACTGGCGCGGCGCGAATCGATCTGCTGCCCGAGATCGCCGCGTTACATTTCCTTGCCATCGGCGGGGTGGGCGGCATGACCGTGGCGGTGATGTCGCGGGCCACCTTGGGCCATACCGGACGCCCGCTGGAGGCGCCGCGCGGCGTGGTTCTGGCCTATTGGGCCTTGCCCTTGGCGGCCTTGTTGCGCTGGGGCGCGGGGCAGGTGACCGGCGATCTGTCGATGCTTGGCCTCTATGGTGCGGGGGCGCTGTGGTGCGCCGCTTATGCGGGGTTTCTTGTTTGCCTATGGCCGGCGTTCTGGCACCCGCGTCTGCCGCGTGCTCCGGTCGGGCGCGCCCCGCCGGCGTAATCCCATGTTCAGGCCGCCCGTCAGGGAAGACAAAATCCGACAAATTGACTTTGGTTAAGGCCCGCGCAGGCCGCAAAGCGCATCAACACCCTATACGAAACTGCTCAGTCAAGGAGACCGCGCCATGCGCGAAGTCATGACCAAGAGCATGGCCCGCAATATCTTTTATGGTGGGTCACTGTTCTTCATTTTAATCTTTCTGGGGCTGTCGATTCACAGCCACAGATACATCGTAACCACGTCGACCGACCCGGAGACGCTGACCGCTTCGGTAAAAGAGGGCAAGCATCTGTGGGAGCGTCACGGCTGCGTCAACTGTCATACCATTTTGGGCGAGGGCGCGTATTTCGCGCCGGAGCTTGGCAATGTGATGACCCGTTGGGGTGTCGAGGATGATCCCGAGGGTGCTTATGACGCGCTCAAAGGCTGGATGGACGCCATGCCTTCGGGCGTCGAGGGGCGCCGCCAGATGCCAAACTTCAACCTTACGGACGACGAATATCGTGCCTTGGCCGACTTCCTGCGCTGGACCGATACGATCCGCAATCAGGACTGGCCGCCGAATGATGCGGGCTAAGGAGATCTGATCATGAAATATCAAACTCAAAAGATTGCGCTGGCCTATTTTGTGGTCGCTATGGCGCTGTTCGCGGTTCAGGTGACGCTGGGCCTTGTGATGGGATGGATCTATGTGGATGGGAATTTCCTGACCGAGATCCTGCCGTTCAATATCGCACGGATGCTTCATACCAACAGCCTGATCGTCTGGCTTTTGGTGGGCTTTTTCGGCGCGGCCTATTACCTCATTCCCGAGGAATCCGAACGCGAAATCCACTCGACCAAACTGGCCTATCTGCAATTGGCGATTTTGGTTGTTGGCACGGTTGGTGTGGTGTTGACCTATTTCTTCAACCTGTTTGAAGGCAACTTCTTGCTGGGCAAAGAAGGGCGTGAATTTCTGGAGCAACCCAAATGGGTCAAAGCCGGTATCGTCGTCGCCGCGTTGATCTTCCTCTACAACATCTCGATGACGGTGCTGAAGGGGCGTAAAACCGCGATCACCAACATCATGCTGTTGGGCCTGTGGGGCATTGCGCTCTTGTTCCTCTTTGCCTTTTACAACCCGTCGAACCTGGCGTTGGACAAACAATATTGGTGGTATGTCGTGCACCTTTGGGTTGAGGGCACATGGGAATTGGTCATGGCCGGTATCTTGGGCTTCTTGATGCTGAAGCTGACCGGAGTGGACCGCGAAGTGGTGGAAAAATGGCTCTATGTGATCGTGGCCACCGCGTTATTTTCGGGCATCCTCGGCACGGGACACCACTATTACTGGATCGGCACGCCGGGCTATTGGCAGTGGATCGGTTCGATCTTCTCGGCGCTTGAGGTGGTTCCGTTCTTTGGCATGATGGCTTTTGCCTTTGTCATGGTGTGGAAAGGGCGGCGCGATCACGCCAACAAGGCGGCGCTGTTGTGGTCTTTGGGCTGTGCGACACTGGCCTTTTTCGGGGCGGGCGTATGGGGCTTCCTACACACCCTGCATGGTATCAACTACTACACCCATGGCACGCAAATCACTGCCGCGCACGGGCACCTTGCCTTCTATGGGGCTTATGTGGCGCTGAACCTTGCGATCATCACCTACGCCATGCCGGTGTTGCGCGGGCGCGATCCCTATAACCAGGTGCTGAACATGGCGTCCTTCTGGCTGATGTCGGGCGGGATGCTGTTCATGACCTTCACGCTGACATTCGCGGGTACGGTGCAAACCCACCTGCAACGGGTGAACGGCGAAGGTTTCATGGATGTGCAGGATCAATTGTGGATCTTCTTTGTCATGCGCTTCGGTTCTGGGGTCGCGGTGGTCTTGGGGGCGATCCTCTTCATCTATGCGGTGATGGTGCCGCGCCGTGAAGTGATCAATCCCGGACCTGTCGTCCAGGATGCGGCGGAGTGATGCAAATGAAAGATGCGATCACAATGCAAACGGGGGGGGCGGCAAAAGCCCCCTTCTACCTGCCGCAAGGCGCCGAAGTTGCCGTGTTCGAGGCCGCCGCCAGCCACGATCTGCCGGTCTTGCTCAAAGGTCCGACAGGGTGCGGTAAAACCCGGTTCGTGGCCCATATGGCCGCGCGGCTCGGGCGGCCGCTTTATACGGTGGCCTGTCATGACGATCTTTCGGCTGCTGACCTTATCGGGCGGTATCTGCTGAAGGGTGGCGAGACGGTTTGGGTCGATGGGCCCTTGACCCGCGCGGTGCGCGAGGGGGCGATTTGCTATCTCGACGAAGTGGTCGAAGCGCGCAAAGACGTCACCGTGGTGTTGCACCCTTTGACCGATGATCGCCGTATGCTTCCGCTGGATCGCACCGGTGAAGAGATCGCCGCCGCGCCGGGGTTCATGCTCGTGGCGTCTTATAATCCGGGCTATCAGAATATTTTGAAAACGCTCAAACCCTCCACCCGCCAACGGTTTTTGGCGGTGGAATTCGATTTCCCGCCGCAGGCATTGGAAATCGACGTGGTGGCGCGCGAAAGCGGCCTTGCGCCCGACCGCGTGCAACCGCTTGTGCGGCTGGCGGGGAAATTGCGCGATATGAAAGGTCAGGATCTCGAAGAAGGTGTTTCCACCCGTTTGATTATCTATGCAGCCAGCCTGATTGCCGGCGGTATGTCGGTGGACCGTGCGATTCAGGCCGCGATGATTGAACCGCTCACCGACGATGCGGACACGAAACGCGGGCTCCTCGATCTTGTCACCGCTGTATTCGGGTGAGACCGGTGATGGGCAAGATCGAATTTGAGCCATGGGAGCCCGAAGAAACCATCGGGAAGATATGGCACAAATGGGCCAGCCGTTTTGATGCGCCCGAGGCGTATGAGGGAGCCCGTGTCGATCTGTCCCAGATCGGCGGGCGGCTGGCCGTTTTTTATCGCGGGATCGGCGGCGGCGCCTCGGTCGAGATCAAACCGGCGGCGGATGAAATGAGTCACCACCGCCTGTCGGCTCTGCGCCGGTTGGGCAGCTTTGCCGACACCGCCCCGCGCGCCAGTTTCGACGGCGCGGCGCTGCGATTGCCGGCCAGCCTTGCAGTGTTTCCCGCCGCCGAGGCCAATGGCGCGCTCTATCTGTGGCTCGCCGCGATGGGCGCCTATACGCAAGAGCTGCCAAGGGAAACGGATTTGCTGCGCGCTGATCTGCTGCATCTGCACGCCGCGCGCAGCTGTGCGGCGCGGTTATGCGCCGATGCGCCCGGATTGCGGGCGCTTTATGCGGACCTGTGCGCTGCGCATCTGGAATTGCGTCCGCGCGCCCATCTTCCCGAAGCCGAACGGATGGTCGAAACTCTGATCCGGCATGTATTGGGCGATCCCGCGCCCCTGCCGGCCAAAGCCGCGCGGATGCTGGCGGCCGTGGAGGCCGGCGATCTGTCGGCGTGGCGATCCCCGCGCCGGTATCGCCCGTTCCGTCCCGTGCCACTTTGGGTGATGCCGCGCGGCATTGATCTTTCTGCGGGTGGCGGGGTCGAGACCCGCGAGGCCGATGAGGCACCGGAGGCCAGCGAAGGCGATGATGACACCGCCGCCGCCCGGCGTGCGCGGCGCTATAAATCTGACGAGATCGAACGCTCTGACAGCTTCATCTTGCATAAATTCGAGGCGATCTTGAGTTACGCGCAATTTGTGAACCTCAACCGCCGTGTCGAGGATGACGAGGAGGACAGCGCCAAGAAAGCCGCCGATGACAGTGAGGAAATCGGCCTTGGGCAGATCTCGAAATCACCTGCGACGCGGCTCAGGTTGCATCTTGATCTGGCACCTGAAGATGCCGATATCGAACGGATTTCGGCGCGGTGCACTTATCCCGAATGGGACGTGCGGCGCGGGAGGTACTTGCCCGATCATTGTTCGGTTCTGACTTATAGGCCCGATGGGGACGGACAAGCGACATCGCCGTTTGATGCCCGCGCCGAGGCCCGCATACGTGATGTGAAACGACAATTCGAGGCGCTGCGCCCGGCATTGGTTTCGACCACCGGCCATTTGGATGGTGACGAACTGGATTGTGAACGGGTGGTGCGCGCGCGCGGTGATTTTCTTGCCACCGGCGAAAACGACGGGCGGGTGTGGCGGCAAAACCGGCCGCTGCGGCGTGATTTGGCCGTGTCGATTTTGCTAGATATATCGCGGTCGACCGAAGGCACGGTCAACAGTGCGCAAGGCTCGTCGCGCCAAGTGATCGAAATCGAGCGCGAGGCGCTGACCGCCTTGGCCTGGGGGCTGGATAGTTGCGGTGATGACGTGGCGATCCACGGGTTTTCGTCGCTCAAACGGGACCGGGTGTTCATGGCCGATGTGAAGCGGTTTGATGAGCCGATGAACCACAGCGTTGAAGCGCGGATCGCGGCACTCAAGCCCGGGTTTTACACCCGCCTTGGCGCGGCGATCCGTCATGCCAGCGCGGGTCTCGGCGAGCAGGGGCATAAACGTCGGCTTTTATTGGTGATTACTGACGGCAAACCCAATGACCTGGACCATTATGAGGGACGCCATGGCATCGAGGATTCGCGCCGCGCCGTGATCGAAGCGCGCCGCGCCGGTCACGCGGTGTTCGGCGTCACCGTGGACCGCGAGGGCAAATCGTGGTTCGGGCGGATCTTCGGGCAGGGCGGTTTCGCCCTGGTCTCAGATCCCGAACGGTTGGCGCAGGCCTTGCCGCGCATCTACGCGCAGATCACCGGGGCATAACCCATGCAGCAGGATCGAACCGCTCCGGCCGTCGGTGCTGACGTGCAATTGCCCCACGATTTAATGATCTGGGTGTTGATCGTTTCCGAGCTTTTGGTGTTTTGCGCCGGGCTTTGGGGGTTTGCTGCCGTGCGGATTTCCGATCCGGCGGGTTTTGCCGATTCAGCGGCGCATCTGCACCCGCTGCGCGCCGGATTGGGCACGATGATTTTGGTGAGCTCCGGGGCATTGGCTGCGGTCGGGGCGCTGCGGATGCAACGCCGGTATTTGCTCGGCGCGGCGCTGGTCGGCGCGGGGTTCTTGATGGTCAAATTTTACGAATGGCGCGATTTGGCCGCCGCGCAGATCAGCACCGAAACCCATCCGTTTTTTACATTTTACTACCTGCTCACCGGGTTTCACGCCGCGCATGTGGTCGCGGGGATGGTGATTTTGGCCGTGGTTGCTGCACGCCGCCGCCCCGCCGAAGTCAACGCGGGCGTTGCCTTTTGGCACATGGTTGATCTGGTCTGGGTGCTGCTGTTTCCGGTGATCTATCTGGTGTCGGCATGACCCGGATTTTGCGCGCCTGGATGATTTTGGTTGCGGCATCGGCCGCGAGCGTGTTTTTGGCGATAGGGGCGCCCTCGGCCATATGGCTCGGCGCGGCGCTGATCGGGCTGGCATTACTCAAAGCCCGTGTGATCCTCTCCGATTATCTTGACCTGTACCGAGCGCCGCGGGTGCGGGCGGGCATCATGTTGGGCTTTGTGGTCTGGGCATTGGTGCTCTGTGCGTTGCTTGCGGCTGGCTGAGCCGTCTATTTGCTCCAAGCGCTCGCGGGATCATCCTCTGCAAAGGCGCGCAGGTCTTCTAGATCGCGGATATCCGCCGCGTTCTGACGAATTGTTACGCCCTGATCTTTCAACTTGGAAAATGCCCGTGACAGGCTTTCGGGTTTCATCCCCAAACGGCCCGCGATCAATACTTTATCATAGGGCAACGTGACCTCACAGGGGCCGGTTTCACAATTGGCGAGATCCAACAGGAATTCAGCCACGCGTTGCGGGCCCGTGCGGGATTTAAGTTGCTCCACCTGCGCCACGAGACTGTGCAAATGCGCATAGGTGGCGGTTAACATCGAGACGGCAATTTCCGGATTGCTTTGCAGGTGCTGCAAGAAGGTGGCGGCATCGATACGGATCAATTCGCAATCGGTCACCGCTTCGGCAGAAACCGGATAGACATCCGAACGCAGAGCCACAGCTTCGCCAAAACTGTGCCCGCGAGTAAAGGCGCCGACGACCGCTTCGGCGCCGTTGGCCGCGATGCGGTACAATTTGACCCACCCGTCCGCCACGATGTAAATCGCCTCTGCCGGATCGTCTTGCAGAAAAATCGTCTCGCCGCGTTTGTGGCGCGACACCTGCGCGCGTTCCAGCAGTGCATCGGCCAAAGTCGGCGGCGCATTGGCCAGCAATAGAGAACGGCGGGCGATCTGATTGATTTCTTCGCGCATGATGGGCCTTCGCAATGGGAATGCAGGGGGCGCACCGATGTCGGGCGCAGGGGAGGGGGCTGAATCCTGCCGCGAAACTATAGGTCATGAGGCGCGGTGACAATATGCACATCTGCGCTGCAATTATTATGAGGTGACGGTCCAATCTATTGATATTTATCAATACCGCCTTGGGCCATCGGGCGCAGGTTGCTGACAGGGCCGGACAGGTCTTCAGCAATAGGACGGATGAGATGATCTTTGTGCAGCAATTGAGCCAGCAGGCGGTCTTGATGGGACTGGCCTCCACCCTTGTTTTGAGCGTGCCAGTGGCAGGGCGTGCCGAGGAAATCTTTGAGATGGATGCGATCACCGTCACCGGCTCCGGTCTTGCGGTGGGGGTGATGGACAATGCAAGCTCGATCACGGTTCTGGGCGAAGATCAAATCGAACGCGCCGTGCCGACCTCTGTGGCGCGCCTGTTGCGCGACGTGCCGGGGGTGCAGATTTCCGAAGACGGGATCGAGCGGATTTCGATCCGCAGCCAGACCGCATCGCGCACGGCCGTATTGATCAACGGGCAAATGTTGACCGATCATTCCAATTATGGCCAACCGATCCTGATTGATCCGGCCAGCATCGAGCGTATCGAAGTTGTGCGCGGCCCGACCTCTGTTGTGGCCGGCTCGTCGGCGGTGGGCGGCGTGATCAATATCATCCTCAAAAAGGGCGCACAGGTGCCGTTCGAGATGACCACAACGGTGGGATATTTTTCTGCCACGCGCGGTTATCGTGTCTCCCATGCCATGGCGGGCACCGTAGCGGCGGGGCAGGGCGCGTTGGATTACCGGATCGGTTTGGGCCGCTCTGAACAGGGCAATCGTCATACGTCGACGGGCGTGCTCGACCCGTCGGACAGCGAAGACAAAAGCCTGACGCTGCACTTGGGGTATCGGCAAAACAATCACTATTTTGCATTGGATGCGATGGCCTTTGATCTCTCGGCCAATAGTTTTACCGAGATTGATGATTTCACCATCGCCTTGCCGAAACGTGATCTGCGTAAATTTGCCCTGTCTTACGAAGGGGTGGATTTGTCGCCGGTGGTCAATAAGTTCAGCTTCAGCGTTTTCGATCAAAGTATCGACCGCGTGTTCGACAGCAATATCAGCGTCGCCGCCGGACCGATGCAAATCGATAGCCATGCCACTTCCGAGGATGCGCAGAGCACGCGCGGTTTTTCCGCCCAAGCCGAATTGTCATTTGGTCCACGCAGCCGCAGCTTGGTCGGTGTGGACTATAGCGATGATGCCTTGGTGACGGATAAAACCTCGACGCGCACAGTCACCAATCCGTTCTTGCCATTTCCGACCATCACACAAACCACGAGCCATGATCGCGCTTCGATCCAGACATTGGCGATTTACGGGCAGCACGAGGTTGATCTGACACCCGACGTGACCGCGACCATGGGTCTGCGGTGGTATGATGTGACGGCCAAACTGCATGCTTCGACCACCGATGGCGTGGCCAATGCCCTCAGCGCCAATTCCGACCAGGGCGTGCTTGGTGCGGCGGGTTTGGTATGGCGACGCGGCGAGGATCTGACACTGCGTGCGAACATAAGCTCCGGCTATAGCTATCCAACGCTCAGCCAGATGTTCTTGACCACCAAGGGCGGGCAGGTCACCTATGAGGGCAATCCCGATCTGCGCCCCGAAAAGGCCAATACATTCGAATTGGGCGCGCGTTTTGATCGTGGGGATCTGTTGCTCGATGCGACGATGTTTTACACCGAAAGCAAAGATTACATTGCGAAAATCGCCACGGGCACCACAGGCACATGGCAAAACGTCGACAGTGCGCGCAGTTTCGGCGTCGAGCTTCAGGCCGAATACCAACCCGCCGAGGTGGCCTTTCGTCCCTATGCGACTGTGACCTTGATGCGCCGCGAGATGACCTATGCAAATGGCTATTCCACATACGACAGCGGCACCCCCGCAGCCGCAGGGCGCATCGGGCTGCGCGGCGATTGGCAGCGCGGCACGGTGTTTGGCGATTGGGATCTGTTTGTGCGCGGCGAAAGCGCTGCGGGGCTGCGCGACGACAGTGGCGTGATGGAGGTGGCCAGCCGAGGGCACGGCTATGCCACGTTTAATGCGGCCATGACCGCCGAATTGTCCAATGGTCTGCGGCTTTCGGCCGAGGTCGGCAATATTTTCGATATTGCCTATGAGGGCTATGATCAAAATCCCGGCGCAGGGCGGAGTTTGAATTTGGTCGCAACATATAAATGGTGATGTGGGTCAATGGTGGTGGCTGACATGGCCATCGTATGGGCGCGCTGCCGGACGGGGGCTAGGTTCGTCCCGACGCGATCACCAACCCATCGGTGACGGCTGTGAAAACTTCGGAAAATGTGTGCTGCGCCTGTGGAAATTCGGCCTTCATGGCCTCCGAGACCATCATCATCAGGCTCGACCCGCCGACATATACCACGCGGTCCACTTGCGCGGCTGTGATCTGCGCCGCGCGCAACGTGTCTTGGGCGCCTGCCTGTAGCGCTTGGGCGTATGGGGCAAGAATTTGGGCCAAGATCTGTGCGGAAAGCGCGGCGTTGAGCCCGCGTTCGAGCGGGCCCAAGGCAATGGCCGCCTCTGCCGCGCCGCTGTTCGCAGCGATTTTCCCACGCTCGACCGCAAAGGCCAATTCATGCCCCAGCTCGTCGGTCAAGACCGACACCAACCGGTTCAGTTTCTCCGGCTCATAGGCCAATCGCGCCATCTCGTCAGCCATGCGCCGATTTTGCGCGGTATAGAGAAAGGGAATTTTCTCCCATGTCGCGAGGTCGTTGAAGATCGCGTTCGGCACCGGAGTTTCGCCGCCGCCGATGACTTTGCGCAACTGCGTGCCCTTGCCCAATAATGGCATCACGCGATCGATGTTGATCGCGCGATCGAAATCTGTTCCGCCGATCCGCACGCCGTGGTTGGCCAAAATGTCGATCCCCTCCACCCCGCTGCGAAACACCGAAAAATCCGAGGTACCGCCGCCGATGTCGACGATCAAACCGATCTCGCCGGTATGATCGAGCGCCCCGCTGGCAATTGCGGCGGCTTCGGGTTCGGGTAGAAAATCGACCGTCTTGAATCCGGCGGCAAGGTAGCAGGCGCGCAGGTCCTCTTCGGCCTGCGTCTCGCGCGGATCGCCGGTGCCGTGGAACACCACGGGGCGGCCCGACAGGACGCGATCAAAGGTCATCGCGGTTTCGGCCTCGGCGCGGGTTTTTATGTGGCGTAAGAACCGCGCAATGATCTCGACAAAAGTCACGCGCTCGTTGAGAATTTGGCGTTTCTCATGCATCAATGTCGTGCCCAAAACCCGTTTGAGCGCCCGCATGAACCGCCCGTCCTCGCCATCAAGCAATGCCTGATTGGCGGGCGCGCCGATCAGGGTTTTGCGCGTCTCATAGTCAAAGAAAAACGTCGTCGGCAGAGTGGTTTGACCGGGAGACATTTCGATCAGATGCGCTTTGCCGTCGTGTAAATATCCCGCCGCCGAGTTGGAGGTGCCAAAATCAATGCCCAATACGGGCCCCTGCGCCGCCATCTTTGGTGCCTCCTGACAGGTTTACGAAAACCGCGTCTTTAGGCAGGCGCCGCGCAGCGGTCAAGCGGTATTCGGGGCGCGGTCGGGTGTGTGAAAGCCTTACGGCATCGGGCCGGTTGCCCGGTACGCGTGTGCCTTGATAGGGTCAGGCAGCTGCTTTCGCGGTGCGGGTGGCCATAACCTGACGCTCGGACGCACACGCATTTTCGGCGGCATGGCATGGTGCCTGCGGCGCTGAATTAAAGTTCCACATTCACAACGGTGAGGCCCTGCGCCGCGCAAGGGCGTCGCCGGCGCATTTTCGGATCAGAGCGGTTTTCCAAGGCATCCGGTGGGGGTCATGCGACGCAAAAGCAGCGGCGCCGAAGGCCGGGCTCTTGCCACGCCCGCCTTTGCCCTCGGCCCTGCCGAATAGGTCTCAGGTCAGTTCATGCTGCCAGGGCGGATTGGCGCCGGCGCGGGCGACGGTGACGGCCGCGACCTTGGTGCCAAAGCCGAGCGCGGCGGCGAAGGATGCGGTTTCCATCGTTTCAAGCTCCGCCCGGCTGAGGCCCCCGTGCCGGTTGAGAGCGGCGAGAAGTCCGGCGTTGAACGTATCTCCGGCGCCGACGGTATCAACCACCGTGGCGCGCGGTGCGGCCACGTCGATGTTGCGGCCATCGCGCCAACGGGCCATCGCTCCGGCGCTGCCTTTGGTCAGAACGGTCACCACCGGCCCGGTTTCCAGCAGACGATCAAGCGCGGTTTCGATGCTCGGGGCATCGGGATAGATCCACGCCAGATCCTCATCCGATACTTTGATGATGTCCGAGGTTGCAATCGCCCGTTCCAGCCGTGCACGATAGGCCTGTGGATCACGGATAAAACTGCCGCGAATGTTCGGGTCGAGCATGACGACGCGGCCTGCTGCTTGTGCGCGCTCTGCGAAGCCCACATAGGCCTCCGCGGCGGGCAGGTTGCATAGGCTGATGCCGCCGAAATAGACCACGCGAGCGGCGTCGGGCAGGGCAGGCATCTGCGCCGGTTTGACCTCACGTCCTGCGGTGTTTTCGTCGTAAAATGTGTAACGCGCCTGACCGTCGCTTAAGGTGACAAAGGCCAATGTCGTGGGGCGTGCGCTGATCACAGCAAGATTGGTCGCCACTTGCGAGGCTTCTAACGCCTGCAAAAGCTGCGCCCCGAACATATCGCTGGACAGGCCGGTGATCATCGAGGTTGCGCATCCCAAGCGGCCCAAAGCAATCGCGGTATTGAAAATCGCACCGCCCGCATGGGGCACATAGCCCATGACGGTGGTGTCCGCCGCGCTTGGTGTCGGGATCATGTCAATGAGGGCTTCCCCGCAGCAGAGGATCATCGGAAGGGTCCATTCGTGAAAAGGCGGACAGGAAAATGCCGTGCCGCGAAGAGAGTGCGCCAGATATTAGATCATCATCGTGGTTGGCAGGCGGTGCTTGCGCACGCGGGCGGCATTGGGAAAATCGCTCATCTCGGCCCGTGCCTCGGCTTCGGCGTCGTCCATTCCGTAGGATTTCCACCGCGCCAAAAGCCGGTTGCGCAACTGCGGCTCGGGCACGTCGAGAAACATCGAGAGGTCCCAATGGGGCAGCAAATCGCGCCATCCCGCCACGTCATAGGCAAGGTAATTGCCTTCGATGAGGATGGTTTCGGTCCGCTCGTCAATCAATCCCGCCGAGGCGATTGAAATGTCGCGATCGCGGTCAAACACGGGATAATACAGGGTTTTTCCCGCAGCAAGACCGCTGACCAACTCGGTGAACCAATCAAGGTCAAATGTTTCGGGTGCGCCTTTGCGTGGCAAAAGACCATGGCGTTCCAACACCGAGTTATCGAGGTGAAACCCGTCCATCGACACCACTTGGGTGCGGTGTTCCGAAGCATTTAAGTTCTCGCAAAGCGCTTTGGCCAACGTGGATTTTCCACTGGCAGGGGGGCCGGCAAGGGCGACGAGCCGGCGGGGGCCTGCTTTGGGGCTATTCATAATTTTTGAAGCAAGCACATCAATGTGGAAATCACCGCCCATTTTCATGATGAGCCACCTCCGATGTTTGAGTGTGTTGCAGCGACTGGCCGGGCCAAGGACTGCGCCGCCTGTTGGGGGCGGCGAGCATATGATCGAAACGTTTATCCATAATCGTTACTCCGGTACGGGGCGCGGCGAGGAATTGTTGCGGATGATCCGCACGCGAATCGCGGTGCATATATGGCGTCATGCATGGCAGGATGTTTTTCATCCGTCAATTAATAAATCAAGTTGATTTATTAATTGACATGGTTCATCTTTTCGCAGGAACGATGCTGGCGTAAGCTGTGGGAATTGGATGAGTGAGAGGGTGGAATGAGTGAGGGACCAACTCGCGGCCTAAGTGGCGGCGTGAATCAAAGCGGTGTGCGCGACTACAATGAGCGGCTGTTGTTGACGTTGTTGCAACGGGGTGGGGCCTGCGCCGGCAGCGAACTTGCACGGCAATCCGGCCTGTCACCGCAGACGGTTTCGATTATCTTGCGCGAGATGGAAACCGATGGATTGCTCAAGCGTGGCGCGCCGCAACGCGGCAAGGTTGGCAAACCTTCGATTCCGATGATGCTCGATCCTGACGGCGTGTTTTCCTTTGGTCTCAAGATTGGGCGGCGCAGCTGTGATGTCGTGCTCGCCGATTTCACCGGCAGCATCCGCGACAGGCGCAGCATGACCTACCCCTATCCTCTGCCAGAGCAGGTTTTCGGCTTTCTCGAAGCTGCGATGGCCGACATGGCGGCGGGATTGGCGCCGGAACTGCGGTCGCGTATTTGCGGGCTGGGCGTGGCGATGCCTTTTGAACTTTGGAGGTGGGATGTCGCGGGCAGCGCGCAGGCGGGCAGTGCACAGGGCGAAGAGTCGCAGGGCGAGGATTTCTTGTCGTGGAAGGGGGTGGATGTGCCCGCTGTCGTGGCACGGTTTTCGGATCTGCCGGTGATTGTCGGAAATGACGCAACCGCAGCTTGCCGCGCCGAACATATGTACGGGCGCGGCAAGGAATTCTCCGATTATGCCTATTTCTTTGTTGGCGTCTTTGTCGGCGGTGGCATCGTCCTCAATAACTCGGTCTATGAGGGCGCCCATGGCAACGCCGGCGCCTTGGGGTCGCTGCGCACGTCGGGGCCGCAGGGGGAGAGTTTGCAGTTGATTGATACGGCATCGATTCACCTGCTTGAAGCCCGTCTCGTTGAGGCCAATCTCGATCCTGTGTCACTTTGGCAGATGCCGCAAGATTGGGAACCCTACGTGCGCTACGTCGAGCCCTGGATTGGCCGCACGGCACAAGAATTGGCGCGCGCCGCGCTTTCGACCTGCGCGGTGATTGATTTCGAAGCGATCTTGATCGACGGCGGGTTTCCTGCGCAGGTGCGCACATCTTTGGTCGCACGCACCCGGCGGTATTTGGAGGATCTGGATATGCGCGGCATGCACCGGCCGCGTATCGAAGAGGGCGCAGTGGGCGGCAATGCTCGTGCCATCGGGGCGACGACGATCCCGTTGCTCAACCGCTTTTTTCTCGACAGCAACGCCCGCAATTCTGCGTTTTAGAACGCCGTTTACTCATGTGATGGCATGCCGCGTGGGGCGGCGTGTCGGGATAAGCCCTCCGTGCGGGATCGCGAAACACGGCGCTGGGGCCGCGTGCCGCCAATGGCAACAGCGGCAGATCGGGCGGCGGGCCGTTTGCGCGCACCCAAGGCTGCCGGTGTCCGGCCGATTGCGGTGAGATGTCGGCAAATCGTCCACAATGGCCGTATCGACCTTGGCCTCGGGGGCAAAGGGCTGGTAATGAGCAGCAACAGGATACGACAACGGGAAAAGGACACCCCGATGCAAGGCTATGCGCTCACGGTAAAATGCCCCTCCGCACGCGGAATCGTCGCGGCGATCTCCGCCTATTTGACTGATCTGGGATGTAATATCACCGATTCTGCACAATACGATGATTTGGAAACCGGGCATTTTTTCATGCGCGTGTCCTTCCGGTCGGAAACCGGGGCAAGCCTTGAGGATCTGTCCACCGGATTTGCAAAGATCGGCACGGCGTTCGACATGGATTATGAATTCCACGACGAGGCGGTGAAGATGAAAGTGATCATCATGGTCTCGCGCTTTGGGCATTGCCTCAACGATCTGTTGTATCGCTGGCGCATTGGCGCGCTGCCGATCGATATTGTGGGGGTGATTTCGAACCATACCGAATACCAGAAGGTCGTGGTCAATCACGACATTCCCTTTCACCACGTTAAGGTGACGCCGGACAACAAACCCCAAGCCGAGGCGCGCCAGATGGAGATCGTCGAGGACGCGGGTGCCGATTTGATCGTGCTGGCACGCTATATGCAGGTGCTGTCAAATGAGATGTGCGAAAAAATGTCGGGCCGGATCATCAATATCCACCATTCATTTTTGCCGTCGTTCAAGGGCGCGAACCCCTATAAACAGGCCTATGAACGCGGGGTGAAGTTGATCGGGGCGACGTCGCACTACGTCACCGCAGATCTGGATGAAGGTCCGATCATCGAACAAGAAACGGTCCGGGTTACCCATGGACAAAGCGCCGGTGATTTTGTCTCGCTCGGGCGGGATGTGGAAAGTCAGGTTCTGGCCCGCGCCGTGCATGCCCATATCCATCGCCGGGTGTTTATCAACGGCAATAAAACCGTGGTTTTCCCCGCCAGCCCCGGCAGCTATGCCTCCGAACGTATGGGGTAGCCACGCGCAGGCCGCGCGACAGTTTGCCTCCCTTGTGCCGCCATCGCGGTCTTCGGCGAAAACCCGCGCGACTTTCGGTTCGCCGCGCAGGTTTTTGCTGGCCGAAGCCCATGATGCGCCCTATCTCTAAGTAAAGCACCGCCGCACATGCAGGACGATGCGCGATAGAGCACCAAGAGCGAGCAGAGCACATATACACATGGCAAAACGCCTTCCCTCCCACAGACTGACATTCGGCCTTGGCCTGTCTTTGGTGCTTGGCCTGACGTCATTGGACGCAGGGCCTGCGCGCGCTTTGGAGGCGGTGGAGTTCAAATTCTCCGGCGCGTCCGAGGATCTCGCCGAGGATCTGCGGGCTGCCTCCTTGAGCCAAGCGGCCAAGGTGGACGGGCGCACGACCGCGCAAGACGTGCTTGCCGCCGCACAGGCCGATTATGCCCGCATGACCGGCGTGCTCTATGCCCAAGGATTTTATGGCGGCATTGTCCATGTCTATATCGACGGACGCGAGGCGGCGTCGGTGCCGCCTTTGGCGCAATTGGGCGATATCAAACGGGTTGTGATTTCGGTGGACACCGGACCGCAGTTCAATTTCGGCAAGGCCGAGGTCGCGCCGCTTCCGCAGGGGGCGGAATTGCCATCGCGTTTTGCCACCGGACGGGCAGCCCGGAGCACCGTGGTCAAAGATGCGGTGAGCGCTGGCGTCGGGGCATGGCGCGCCGAAGGCTATGCAAAAACCGCGCTTGCCGAGCAACGCATCACAGCCGATCACCGTGCCAGCGAACTGGATGTGGCGGTCAAGCTGCGCACCGGGCCGAAGCTCAGCTTTAATAAACTGATTTTTGTCGGGGACAGCGCGGTGCGCGAAGAGCGGTTGCAAAAGATCGCTGGCCTGCCGGGTGGCGAAACCTTTGATCCGGAGGTTTTGGAGACCATTGCCACCCGTCTGCGCCGCACCGGTGCCTTCCGTTCGGTGGCGATCAACGAGGCCGAAGAGATCGGCCCTGGCAACACGCTTGATCTGAACGCGCGGGTGGTCGATGCCAAACCCCGTCGCTTTGGGATCGGCGCGGAATATTCTACTCAAGAGGGCGCGGCGGTTTCGGGATATTGGATGCACCGCAATTTGTTGGGCGGTGCCGAGCGCCTGCGCCTCGAAGCTGAGGTCAGCGGCGTCACAGGCGAGACCGGCGGCGTGGATTACAGCCTCTCGGCCGATCTTGAACGTCCCGCCTCGTTTGGCACGGATACGGCGCTCGTGCTCGGGGTTGTGGCCGAACATCTGGACGAACCGGATTACATCTCTGATCAATTGAGCCTTTCGATCGGGATGCGCCGGATCCTCAATGAAGATCTGACCGGCGAATTGGCGTTCGAATGGCGCCGGTCGCGCATCGAGGACAGCCTCGGGCAGCGCGAATATGATTTGCTTAGCTTGCCGTTGAAGCTGACATGGGACAGGCGTGATAATGTGCTCAACACCCGTGAGGGCTCTTTTGTCGAGGCCAACCTGCGCCCGTTTTATGCGCAAGGCAGCGTTCGCTCTGGCGGGCGCATTGCCCTAGACGGTCGCTATTACAAACCCTTGGGCGCCGAGGGGAAAACCGTCGCTGCCGCCCGGTTGCAATTTGGTTCGCTGTTCGGGCCGGACGTGGGATCGGCACCGCCGGATTATCTGTTTTATTCCGGGGGGGGCGGCACCGTGCGTGGTCAGGATTACGAAGCGCTGGGCATTGATTTGCCCGACGGGCGTCGCCGTGGTGGCCGCAGCTTTGTCGGCCTTTCGGGCGAATTGCGCGTCGCCACCGGAAAAAAGCTGAGCGTCGTGGGATTTGCCGATGCGGGTTATGTTGGCGAAGAGGCGTTTTTTGACGGTTCGGGCACATGGCATTCCGGGGCAGGCATTGGTTTGCGCTATGACACCGGCATCGGGCCGATCCGTTTGGACGTGGCGGCACCAACTTCGGGCGGCGGCGACGGCATGCATCTGTACATCGGTATCGGGCAAGCCTTTTGATGCGCCGGATCGACATACCCTCTGCGGCGCTGGCCGCAATTCTGGCGCTGCCTTTGGCTCAGGCGCCTGCGCCGGTATGGGCGCAAACAGCCCCGACCTTGAGCGCGGACAATACGCCCGAAGAGGATCGCGGATTTCTGACCGCTTTTCTTGAGGACAATCTTTCCGGCGCCGGCCGCCAAGTCCGCATCACCGGATTTCAAGGCTCGCTCAGTGCCCGCGCCTCATTGGACACGTTGACCATCGCCGATGACACCGGCGTGTGGCTCACGCTCAAGTCCGTCACGCTGGATTGGAACCGCTCCGCGATTTTGCGCGGACAGGTGGAAATTGCGGCGCTCAAGGCCGAATTGATCGAGGTCGCCCGTGCGCCGGAGACCGCGTCGCCCGCATCCCCGGCACCGGAGGCCGCGCCGTTTTCCTTGCCCGATTTGCCGGTTTCGGTGAAAATCGACGAGATTGAAGCCAAACGGATTGCCTTGGGGGCGCCGCTGCTTGGCCAACCGGTTAGCTTCTCGCTCAAGGGCAGCACAGCGCTGGCCGGCGGCGCGGGCGACATCAATCTGGCACTCAAACGGTTGGACGATGGTCCTGCGGGGCAATTCCGGCTTGAAGCCAGTTACGACAATGAGACCAAGCGCCTTGGGCTGGACCTTCTGGCCGAGGAAGAGGCGGGCGGATTGGCAGCCACTCTTGCGGGGTTGCCCGGAGCGCCGGAATTGAAATTGGCCGTGGCGGGCGAAGGCCCGCTCGATGATTTCACCACGCAGATCGAATTGACCAGCGATGGCACGCCCCGTCTTGCGGGGCAAGTTGTGCTATCGACCGTGCCCGCCGAGGCGGCAAATGGCAGCACCGAGGCAGACCGCCAGGGGGCGAGCCCGGTGCCGCTGCGCCGCCTTGAGGCACAGCTTGGCGGGGATATCGCGACGCTGTTCATGCCCGAATACCGACCGTTCTTTGGCGATAATATTGCCTTGACCCTGACAGGTGGGGAGCGCGCTGATGGTGGGCTGAGGCTGGATCAGCTGACGTTGATTTCACAGGCGATGACCCTCTCCGGCAGCGGGGCTTTGGATGCGGATCGCTGGCCGGAACAATTCGCGCTTACGGCGGAGATAAAAGATGCCGACGGCGTGCCGGTGCTCTTGCCGGTCAGCGGGGGCGAAACCCGGGTTGATGCGGCGCAGCTGGCCTTGCAATTCGACCGTGCCACGGGCGAGGAATGGCAAGGCAGCCTTGTGGTCGACGGATTGGACCAACCGACGCTTGCAGCGCGGCGGATGGCATTGTCGGCGTCGGGGTATATTCGCGAACGCAAACCGGGCAATCTTGGCAGCGCCTTTGCGGTGCTCAATTATGCGGCGGAGGGGCTCGCCCCGCGCGATGCAGCCTTGGCCAGCGCCTTGGGCGAAGAGATCATGGGCGGCGCGCGCATCACCTTTGTCAAACGCGAACCCCTGCGGATCGAGGATCTGACCCTGAGCGGTGCGAATTACGGGCTGAGCGGTGACGTCAGCGTGATCGGAGATATGAGCGCAATCGACGTCAATCTGGACACGACCCTACGCGCCGATGACCTGTCGCGATTTGCGGGGATGGCGGGGCAAAAGCTGCGCGGTGCGGCGCAACTGGCGATCAAGGGCACAATCGAACCCCTGTCCGGTGCCTTTGATTTGACCGCACAGGGGCAGACCGACAACCTCGCCATCGGGCAAGACGCCGCCGATCAGCTGCTGCGGGGACGCGGCACCGTCGCTGTGGCGGCCAAACGCGACACCACGGGCCTGCATTTAAGCCAACTTGACGCGAAAACCTCCGCCGTGTCGATCACGGCCAATGGCGACATGAACAGCACGCAAACCGCGCTCACCGGCGTTGCGCGTCTCACCGATGTCAGCGCCTATGTTGACGGGCTAAGCGGGCCTTTGACTGTCACCGGCGATCTGGGCCGCACGGGCACGGGCGCATGGCAGGTGTCGGTTGAGGCCGACGGGCCCTCCGGCACACGCGCTTCGGCGCGCGGCGCAGTCGGTGCAAGTTTTGATACCGCCAACATAGATGTCACTGGCGGCGGGCCCTTGGCTTTGGCCAACCCGTTTTTGCGGCCGCGATCGATCAATGGCACCGGCGCGTTCGATCTGTCGTTGAATGGCCCGTTCACGCTGTCGAGTCTGTCGGGGCGCGTGACCACGCGCGACGCCACTTTGTCGGCGCCTACGTTGCGCAATTCGCTGACGCAGATGGATATCACCGCGACCTTGGACGGCGGTCAGGCACGCATCGATATGAGCAGCGCGGTCGGTTCGGGCGGGCGAATGCGCCTGTCTGGGCCGGTGGATTTGAACCCGCCGTTTCGTGCCGATCTGACGGCCACGCTTGAGAGCATCGGGCTCGAAGACCCGCAACTTTATACCACCTCGGTGGGCGGGACCATCAAGATGACAGGACCACTGACAGGCGGTGCGTCGATCACGGGGGCATTGGAGATGGGCGAAACCAATCTGCGGGTTCCTGACAGCGGGTTCGGCAGCACCGGTGATTTGCCCGATGTGATTCATGTGGGTGAACCTGCGGACGCGCGCGCCTCGCGCAGCCGTGCCGGATTGATTGCCGAACCGAGCAGTGGCGCCTCGGATGGCAGCGGCGCGGGCAGCAGGCCCTATGCTCTGGACGTGCGGATTGCGGCGCTGCGGCGGGTGTTCGTGCGCGGGCGTGGCATTGATGCGGAATTGGGCGGCTCTTTGCGTTTGCGTGGCACCACGGATGCGATCGAGCCCTCGGGGCGGTTTGATCTGGTGCGTGGGCGTCTTGATATCTTGGGCAAACGGTTCACGTTGGACGAAGGCTATGCGCAGCTTATTGGGGATTTCACCCCCTATATCCGTCTGAGCGCTAGCACCGAAGCCAGCGACACGGCAATCAGTATCATCATCGAGGGGGATGCCGCGCATCCCGAGATTTCTTTTCTCTCCAGCCCCGAGTTGCCGCAAGACGAGGTTTTGGCGCGGCTGCTGTTTGGGCGCGCAATCAGCGAAATATCTGCGCTGCAAGCCGCGCAACTGGCTGCAGCGGTGGCCACCTTGGCCGGTCAGGGCGGTGCAGGGGTGATCGGCACATTGCGCGACAATTTCGGATTGGATGATCTGGATGTGACCACATCGGATGACGGCGAAGCCAGTCTGCGCGCGGGGCGCTATATTTCAGACAATATCTATACTGACGTGACGGTCGGGTCGTCAGGCACCAGCGAGATCAACCTCAACCTTGATGTCAGCTCCAACCTGACCGTCAAAGGCGGGCTTTCGTCTGACGGCAACACCGGCATCGGGATTTACTTCGAAAAAGATTACTGATTGTCTGAAGTTGTCAGGCGCGCCGCCCTTATGTGCGCCAAACCCACCGGAGCACATCATGAGCGATTTCATTTTTCCTGTCGCCACCCAACCTGCGATTCCCGTGATCGGGGAAACCGCCCGATATGCGGTGCGACGGATTTTTTGCGTGGGGCGCAATTATGCCAAACACGCGGCCGAGATGGGGTATGAGGCCGACCGCGACGCGCCGTTTTTCTTCACCAAATCGGCGCATATGACCTGTGCCAGCGGCAGCACGATCCCCTATCCGCCCGGTACCGAGGATTTTCAATACGAGATGGAACTGACCGTTGCGATTGGCGCGCCGCTGTTTCGCGCAACGCCGGCGCAAGCGGCGCAGGCCATCTATGGCTACGGTTGCGGTTTGGATATGACGCGGCGCGATCTACAAATCAAATCGCGCGAGATCAAGCGCCCTTGGAGCTTTGGAAAGGACGTTGAAAACTCTGCGGTGTTTGCCACGCTGACCAAGGCAGCGGATTTTGGTGCGATAGGCGATCAACGGATTTTTCTCGACGTGAATGGCCAGCGCAAACAATCATCGACACTGGATCTGATGATCCACGCGGTGCCCGATGTAATGGCCTACCTCTCGGGGTTTTACCATTTGGGCGCCGGCGATGTGATCATGACCGGCACGCCGGAAGGGGTCGGTCCCGTGGTGGCCGGCGATGTGATCACCGGCGGCATCGACGGGCTGTCTCCTGTTTCGTTGAGGGTGACGCAGGCGGAGTAACGCGCCGCGCAGGTTGCGGGCACGCGTTTAAACATCTTCAAACGCCTCACCCGCCTATAAAGTCGGGGTGCAGCGCGCCGCTGTTTTGGCCTCGGGGCGGTTTTGGGGTATGGCTGCTGGATGTCGTTTGAACCTGCGCTTACCGGGCAAATGGTGCCGTGAGCGACAGCTCATGAGCCGATGCACATAGCGCACTGTTGGCGTTGTGGCCCAACGCGGACGATCGGCAGTCATTCTGACAGAGGCATGGCCGTAGCGTCCCGCCGGGCGGCCGTTTGCATCAATCCGAATGATCATAATTGCACGCCAAAATATCACGCGTGCAGTGGGGTATTGGGAATGAAGGGTGGATTTGGTGGAGCCTAGGGGAGTCGAACCCCTGACCTCTTGCATGCCATGCAAGCGCTCTACCAACTGAGCTAAGGCCCCAAATCCAAGCGTTGCCGCCATGCGAGAATGGATCTCGTGAGCGGCTAAGTAGGCAATGCAGCAGACAGGATCAAGTGGAAAATTCCGCCTGCCGCATATTATTTTACAGCTTAGCTGTCGTCGTCATCTGCCGCGACATCGGCGATCTCGTCGAGCGAGACATCATCATCGTCGTCGTCATCTTCGAGAACGTCATCACCAAGGTCCAGATCAACATCTTCGTCGTCATCCAGAACAACGGCATCCTCTTCGGTTTCGGCCTCTTTGGCCTTTTTGGATGAGGCATCTTCGGCGTCTGCGGCGATCATCCGGCTCTTGCCGAGATCAATCTCGACGACCTCGCCCGTATAGGGGCTTACGATCGGGTTCTTGTTCAGGTCATAAAACCGTTTACCGGTGGTCGGGCAAACGCGTTTCGTGCCCCATTCTTCGTTGGGCATCGGTCATCCCTTTCAAAAATACATGAGTCTTGTCGACGGTCTGCGCCAACTGCCATAAGAGAGGGCAGGTGTCAAAGGCTTTCCCGTCCTTTTGGCGCAATCAGGAGGCGATATGGCGCAGCATATTCTCGAGGGCAACCCAAGGGTAGAGATTTCCCTGCGTCGTTCGGCGCGGGCGCGGCGGATTTCCTTGCGGGTGTCGCGGCTTGATGGGCGCGTGACGCTGACCTTGCCGAAAGGCGTGCGCGACCGCGAGGGGCTTGATTTTGCCCGTGAGAAAGCCGATTGGCTGCGCGCGCAGCTGGCAGACCGTAAGGCCGAGGTTCTGGCCACTCATGGCGCCGATATTCCGCTGCTTGGCCGGCTTCACCGCATTGCCCCGGCTGCCACCGGTCGCAGCCCGCGCGTCGAGGGACAACAGCTTCTCGTGCCAGGTGCGCCGGACCGCGTGCCTGCGCGCCTTGGTGGGTATATTAAGGAACGAGCGCGGGCCGAATTGGCCGCCGCTTCGGATCGGTATGCCGCAGCCTTGGGGCGCTCCTACAGCAGCCTTACCCTGCGGGATACCCGCTCGCGTTGGGGGTCGTGTTCTTCGGCAGGCGGGTTGATGTATTCATGGCGATTGGTGATGGCACCCCGTGCGGTGATGGACTATGTCGCCGCCCATGAGGTCGCGCATCTGGCGGAAATGAACCACTCACAGGCCTTCTGGGAGACGGTGGAACAGCTCTATGGGGACACCCGCGCCCCGCGCCGTTGGTTGCGCGAAGAGGGCGGCGATCTGCACCGGTATCGGTTCAAAGCCTAGATATGCCGCCCGGACCCCGGCCGTGATGTGAAATTCGCAGCGCAGGCACGCTTTGTCGATTGTGCAACTTGACGGCGCGGCGCTTTGTGATCACAACATGCTCATGCTTATTCATTCGCGGCCCGATCCGTCCCCTTCTGCCCATGACCGCGTGTATCGCGGGCTGCGCACCCGCATCATGCACGGAGAAATTGCTCCGGGCCAAGCCATGACATTGCGCGGCATCGGCGCGGATTTTGGCGTCTCGATGACGCCCGCCCGCGAAGCTATCCGGCGGCTGGTGGCCGAGGGTGCGCTGTCATTATCGTCGTCGGGCCGCGTCGCCACGCCGGAACTCAGCAATGACCGTATTGAAGAGCTGTCGGCCCTGCGCTCTTTGATCGAGGTCGAATTGGCCTCGCGTGCCATGCCGCGGGCGCACATGGCCTTGATCGAGCGGCTACAGGCGATCAATGCCGGTATTCCTGAGGCTATCGATCGTCAGGACGCTGTCGGATATATCCGCAGCAATCTAGATTTCCACCGTACACTATATTTGCGCGCCCAGGCCCCGGCCATGTTGGCCATGGCTGAAACGGTCTGGCTGCAACTCGGCCCGACGATGCGGGCGCTTTACGGGCGGCTGCAACGCAAAGAGCCGCCGCATTTCCACCGCCTCATCCTTGCCGCGCTCAAAGCCGGCGATGAGCCAGGATTGCGCCTTGCTGTGCGCTCAGACGTGACCCAGGGGTTGAAAATGCTGGTGGCTTGAAGCGCTGCTTTCTATTTTCCTGCAAATATCCCCGCCGGAGGCCTCTATCGCCCCAGCGTAGTGCCAGAGAGGTTCAGGCCTCCGGCGGGGATATTTAGAGAAAGCAGAAAGCGGCGGCGGTTTTTAAGCGGCGAGGCCTTTGGCACCGATGTCGAGGAATTTGCGGCGGCGGTCTTCAATCAGCTTTTGCGGCGATTTGCCGTCCAGTTCGGACAAGAGGGATTCAATGGTTGCCGCGACAGAAGCCATTGCGGCCTCGCGGTCGCGATGTGCGCCGCCCAAGGGTTCGGTGATGACACGGTCTGCGACGCCGAGTTTTTGCAGGTCTTGCGCGGTCAGGCGCAGCGCTTCGGCAGCTTCGCGCATCTTGCTGCCGTCTTTCCACAGGATCGAAGCACAGCCTTCCGGCGAGATCACAGAATAAATCGAGTGTTCCAGCATCGCCACGCGGTTGGCGGTGGCAAAGGCCACGGCTCCGCCGGAACCGCCTTCGCCAATGATCACTGACACCAGCGGCACACCGATCTGTAGACATTTTTCCGTGGAGCGCGCGATGGCTTCGGATTGCCCGCGTTCTTCGGCACCTTTGCCCGGATAGGCGCCGGCCGTGTCGACCAAGGTCACCACCGGCAGGCCGAATTTATGCGCCAGTTCCATCAAGCGCACGGCCTTGCGGTATCCCTCGGGGCGGGCCATGCCGAAATTACGCTCGATCCGCGATTTGGTATCGTGGCCTTTTTCATGGCCGATCACCATCACCGGCCGGTCGCCAAGTCGCGCCAATCCGCCCATCACCGCATGATCGTCGGCAAAGTTCCGGTCGCCCGCCAAGGGCGTGTATTCGGTGAAAAGGGCTTCGATGTAATCCTTGCAATGGGGGCGGGCAGGGTGGCGCGCCACTTGGCATTTGCGCCACGGGGTCAGCGATTTATAAAGATCGACCAACATATCGGCGGCTTTTTTGTCCAGCGCGGCGGCCTCGGCCTCGATGTCCATCTCGTCATTGGCGCGGGCCAAAGCACGCAATTCTTCGGCTTTGCCTTCAATTTCGGCCAATGGTTTTTCGAAATCGAGATAATTGGTCATGTCACGCGCTCCGCCTGTTTCCTCTGATATAGGTGCTTGCAGGGGGGATTTGCAACTCTCCAAAGGCGCAGGGATGCGCAAGCCGGCCGCGCAGGCAGATGGCCCGATTGCATTGCGTTTGTCGGGGCCGATCGTCGGGCCGGTCGATTTATGCAGGTCAGCAAGATTTGCGATCCCGTCCTGTGACATCTAGGTTTTGTATCAAGCAGCAAGTGAGGCATCATGCGCCAGTCCTATGAGACCAGTCCTATGAGAAACGTGTCCTGCGGGTGATCGCCTATATTCATGATCATCTGGATGGGGATTTATCGTTGGACCGGTTGGCGGATGTTGCGGCGATGAGCCGGTTTCATTGGCACCGCGTTTATACGGCGGTCACGGGCGAATCCCTTGCGCAAACTGTGCGGCGTATCCGGATTTACCGTGCGTCGATTGCTTTGGTGCAAAGCTCCGCCAGCCTTGAGGAGATCGCCGCCTTGCATGGCTATCCCAGCAAGGCCAGCTTTTCGCGCGCGTTCAAAGCGGTCACGGGCAGCACGCCCGCTGCCTACCGCCAAGCAGGGCGCGCCTTAACTCCCTATGTGATCGGGAAAACAGGATCGAACAAAATGTATGATGTGACCACAGAACACGCCACCCCGCGCCATTTGGCCGTGGTGTCCCATAAAGGCGACTATATGAAAATCTCTTCCGCGTTTGAAGCCATGGCGATGACCATGGCGGCGCGCGGCGCGCCGACTGCGGCAATGGTGGGGGTGTTTCTACATGACACCCGCAACACGCCGGTCGAGGACTTGCGCAGCTTTGCCGGAGCCGAGGTGCCCGAGGGGTTCGCCATCACCGCGCCGCTGGAGCCGATGGAGCTGGCGGGCGGCGCATATGCCGTGCTGCACTTCAAAGGCCCCTATGTGGGCCTTCAGGCGGCCTATGATTATCTCTTCGGAGCATGGCTTGAGGCAAGTGGCGCGACCCTACGCGAGGAGCCGTGTTTCGAGGTTTATCACAATTCGCCGGCGGATACGGCGCCGGATGATCTGTTGACAGATATCTATTTGCCCTTGGGCTGATGGCGCGGCGCAGGTGATACGTGGGCGGCGGCGCAGGGCAATGTCGCCGCCTCATGGATTGAGGGGTCGCGCGCGCGGTCGAGGTGCGCGAATGTCATAATATCACGGGCGCACGGGAATATCTGCTGCGCATCGAGGCGGCGGATTTGGCGGCCTATAAACGGTTTCACACCGATGTTTTGGGCACCCTGCCACAGGTGCAATCGATCACCTCCTATGTGGTCATGGGGTCGCCGAAAGACGAGCGCGCCTAGGCAAAGTTGCGCCCTACCGATCCAAAGATCACCCCAAAGATAGGCCCGAAAATCGGCAAGAGGTCGCGCATGGCAGGTGCATATGCCCGATTGCGGCTGGTCATGGGCCGCGCCGCGCGGGTAGCAAGGGGGTGTATCATAGATGGAGCCTTTGATTTGTCCCTGATTTCCCGGTCGTTTTGCGCGGTGATCCTTATGGCCGCGATGGCACCAATGGCCGGTTGCGGCAAGGCGCCGGACGCGGGGGCCGCATCCCGTGCGGCCAAAGAGGTGCCGCTCTACCCCAACGAAACGCCCGAGTTGCGCAAGCAAATCAAAGCGGCCGCCGCGCGATATGACGTTCCGGTGGGTTTGGTGCAACGGGTGATCGTGCGCGAAAGCACGCACCGCCCTTGGGCGCGCAACGGGCCATATTACGGGTTGATGCAAATCCTGCCCGCCACGGCGCGGGGCATGGGATATAAGGGCAGCGCCGAGGGATTGCTCGACGCTGAAACCAACCTGACCTACGCGGTGAAATACCTGCGCGGGGCGTGGCTTTTGTCGGACGGCAATTATGACACGGCGGTGAAGTGGTATTCCCAAGGGTATTATTACGAGGCCAAGCGGCGCGGCATGCTTGAGGAAACCGGGCTTCGATAGGGGGCACAAACATTGAAAAAGCCCGCACGCTGTGGCGCACGGGCTTTGATGGTGTGTTGGGGGCGTGGTTTAGGCGCTGGCGGCGATCATCTCGGATTGGCGCACGATGACTTCGGCCTGTTTGATCGAGGCAATATCCACGAGGCGGCCTTTGTAGACGGTTGCGCCTTCGCCGTTGGCTTTGGCGGTTTCCATCGCGGCGAGAATTTCGCGCGCCTCGGCAACGGCGTCCTCGGAGGGGGTGAAAACCTCGTTGGCCAATGCGATTTGTTTGGGGTGGATTGCCCATTTGCCGACCATGCCAAGCGTGGCAGAACGCAAAGCCTGTGCACGGAAGCCCTCATCATCGGAGAAATCACCAAACGGGCCATCGACCGGCAAAACGCCATGGGTGCGGCAGGCCGCAACAATCGCGGTCTGTGCCCAATGCCACGGATCGGACCAGTATTTCGCGCCTTCGCGCAGCATGTAATAGTTTTCCTGCGTCCCGCCGATGCCGGTGGTCTGCATGCCCATTGAGGCGGCGAAATCTGCGGCGCCGAGGCTCATTGCGACAAGGCGCGGCGAAGAAGCGGCAATTTCTTCGACATGTGCGATGCCTGCGGCGCTCTCGATGATGACTTCGAAATTGATTTTTTTGCTGCGGCCCTTGGCGGTTTCAATCGCGGTGACCAAAGCATCCACGGCATAGATATCGGCGGCGCAGCCGACTTTCGGGATCATGATCTGGTCAAGGCGCTCGCCGGCCTGTTCCATCAAATCCACCACATCACGATACCAATAGGGCGTGTCGAGCCCGTTGATGCGGACCGAAAGCGTCTTGTTGCCCCAATCATAGTCGCTGATCGCGGCGATGACGTTGGCGCGGGCGCTGTCTTTATCCGAAGGGGAGACGGAATCCTCGAGGTCGAGGTTGATCACATCCGCCGCAGAGACCGCCATTTTGGCAAAAAGCTTGGTGTTCGATCCCGGGCCGAATAGCTGGCAGCGGTTCGGGCGGGCAGGGGCGGTGGGCTGAAGACGGAAGCTCATGGGCAGGCCTTTCGAGTAAGGAAGTTTCGCATATGTCGCATCATGGGTTATTAAATTGCGCGCTGCCGCGCAAGACGATTCTGCGCTTGCGGCATGGGTGCTGCGCTGCGGCGGGGTCGGCGCCTGCCGAGGTGAATTCTCCCGATTTGGGTCAAATATTTGAACGAATCTTGCTCAAAATCATCAATGTTGCGCCGAATTTCGGAGGAAATACCCCGCTTGCCGGATGAAACTGGTCAAAATGTGATGCACCGCGCTGCGGCGCGAAATAGACCGGAGCCTTGCCATGATCCAGACCCCTTATCTTTTGTTCCTCGGTGATGCCGTCGATCCGTTGGCTGCCAAAGTGGCGCAGGGCATCCGTGATTGGCGCCCTGAGTTTGCGCTGGGGCAGTTCCGGCTTGAGGGGTGCAAGGCCGATATGGGCTTGCCCGATATGGGGTTGCAAGAGGCCTATGATGCCGGCGCGCGGACCTTGGTGATCGGGGTGGCGAACCGCGGCGGATATATCTCCGAAAGCTGGCGCGCGGTGCTGCGCACGGCGCTGGAGGTCGGGTTCGATTTGGCCTCTGGCTTGCACAATCTATTGCGCGATGACCCTGAATTGGCCCAAACGGCGGGCGGTTTGGGGCGCCTGTTGCATGACGTTCGGGTGCCGTCCGTGGCCTATCCGATTGCCAATGGTGTGAAGCGCAGGGGTAAGCGCCTTTTGGCTGTGGGAACCGATTGTTCGGTTGGCAAGATGTATACTTGTCTTGCGATGGATGCCGAGATGCGCAAACGCGGGATGAATTGCGATTTTCGCGCCACGGGGCAGACGGGGATTTTGATCACCGGCGGCGGCGTGCCCGTGGATGCGGTGGTCGCGGATTTCATGGCCGGATCCATCGAATGGCTGACGCCGGACAATGACGAGGATCATTGGGATTTGATCGAGGGGCAGGGCAGCCTGTTTCACGTGTCTTATTCGGGTGTGACTTTGGCCCTAATACATGGCGGACAACCCGATGCTTTGATCCTGTGTCACGAGCCGACGCGCACGCATATGCGCGGCTTGCCAAGCTATGATGTGCCGACGTTGGAACGGCTGCGCGATGTGGCGCTGCCTTTGGCGCAGGTTGGAAACCCCGATTGCAAAGCCGTCGGAATTTCGGTCAATACCCAGCATATGAGCGATGCCGAGGCGGAGGCCTATCTGGCGCGGGTCGAGCACCAGATGGGATTGCCTGCGGTGGATCCGTTCCGCCATGGGGCGACGCGATTGGTGGATGCGCTGGATTAAGCAACCGGCCGACCGGCCACGCCGGAACGGGTCTTGCGCTTGGGCCGTGCATGGGGGAGCCTCCGGCGGGGATATTTAGAGAAAGCAGAAAGGGCGGCGCGGATCGTGCGGCAGGTGTAGCGATGGATGTGAGCGTGACGCGCGATGTGTTTCAATTGGCCGAGGTGTTTACCATCAGCCGTGGCAGCCGGACAGAAGCGCAGGTTTTGACCATAACGGTGACCGATGGTGGCCATGTCGGGCGCGGCGAATGCGTTCCCTATGCGCGCTACGGCGAGACGCTTGAAAGCGTCGAGGCAGAGATTGCGGCGCTGCCTTCAGTTTTTGATCGTGCCGCATTGCAGGGGCTTTTGCCGGCAGGGGCGGCGCGCAATGCGGTGGATTGCGCCTTGTGGGATCTGGAGGCCAAGCGCGCCGGAAAGCGGGTGTGGGATTTGGCGGGATTGCCCAGACCGAAACCGGAGATCACCGCATTTACTTTGTCCTTGGCCGCGCCGGAGGCGATGCGCGCGCAGGCACATAAACATGCGTTTCGCCCGCTTTTGAAAATCAAACTCGGCACGCCCGATGATATGCCGCGCTTGGAGGCGGTGCGGGCAGGCGCGCCGAAATCGGATATTATCATCGATGCCAATGAAGGGTGGAGCGCCGAGGTCTATGCCGATCTTGCGCCGCATTTGCTGCGCTTGGGCGTGACATTGGTCGAGCAGCCCTTGCCCGCAGGGGAGGATGACGCCTTGTTGGGCATGGCGCGACCGGTGCCTGTGTGCGCGGATGAAAGTTGTCATGATCGTGCCAGCCTCGCCGGGTTGACCGGAAAATATGATGTGGTGAACATCAAGCTGGATAAAACCGGCGGTTTGACCGAAGGCTTGGCCTTGCGCGAAGCGGCGGTCGCCGCAGGATACAAAATCATGGTGGGATGTATGGTTGGATCGTCCTTGGCCATGGCGCCCGCAACACTTTTGGCCCAAGGCGCGCTGGTGACGGACCTTGACGGGCCGCTGTTATTGGCCGAAGACCGAACCGAAGCATTGCAATATGACGTTTCCGGAGTGCACCCGCCCAAGCGCGGCCTTTGGGGGTGACGCGGATTTTGAGGAGAAGACCATGACCCGTACCGTTTATGTCAACGGAGAGTATTTGCCCGAAACAGAGGCCAAGATCTCGATTTTTGATCGCGGATTTTTGATGGCGGATGGGGTTTATGAGGTCACGTCGGTGATCGGCGGTAAATTGGTGGATTTCGAAGGCCATTCGGCGCGCCTGCAACGTTCGCTCAATGAGTTGGATATGGCCAATCCGGTGACGATGGACGAACTCTTGGCGATCCACCGCGCCTTGATCGAGAAAAACCAATTGGATGAGGGGGGCATCTATTTGCAAATCACGCGCGGCGCCCCCGCAGACCGCGATTTCGCCTTCCCCGATCCCGATGAAACCCCGTCGAGCCTAGTGTTGTTCACACAGGTGAAGAACCTCGTGAATGCGCCTGCGGCACAAAAAGGCATCAAGGTGATTTCGATCGATGATCTGCGTTGGACCCGCCGCGACATCAAAACCGTGCAGCTTCTCTACCCGTCGATGGGCAAGATGATGGCGGCCAAAGCAGGCGCCGATGATGCGTGGATGGTTGAGGATGGTAAGGTCACCGAGGGCACCTCGAACAACGCCTATATCGTCAAGGGCGGCAAGATTATCACGCGCAAACTGAGCAATGATATCCTTGCGGGCATAACCCGTGCCGCTGTTCTGCGCCTTGCCAAAGAAGCACAGATGGTTGTCGAGGAGCGCAGTTTCAGCATCGAAGAGGCGCAAGAGGCGGATGAGGCGTTTGTCACTTCGGCCACGACCTTTGTGTTTCCGGTGGTGGAGATTGACGGCAAGGCGATCGGATCTGGCGAGGTCGGGTCTGTCGCCAGCCGCCTGCGCGAAATTTACATTGAAGAGAGCTTGAAAACGGCGCTCTGATCCCTCTGGGGCGGTCGCATATCTGATAAGGATAATCTACCGCGCGCCCAATCGGATGGGCGCGCGGGGGATTAATGCGGCGCGGGCGGATGCGTTAAAACAGCGGCCGGTTAACCCGCGTCGCCGACATTCTTGGCAAAGGCGTCTTTGAACGCCGCCTGCTTTTCGGCGCTGGCCTCGGTCTGGCTTTGGGCTTTCCAATCGTCATAGGGCATGCCGTAATAAATTTCGCGGGCTGCCTCTTTGCTCATCTCGATGCCACGCTCGGCGGCGGCTTCTTGCACCCAGCGGCTCAGACAGTTGCGGCAAAATCCGGCCATGTTCATCAGGTCGATATTCTGCACATCGGGGCGTTTTTCCATCAAATGCGCGCGCAGGGTGCGAAAGGCGGCGGCTTCGATTTCGATGCGGGTTTGGTCGTCGATATCCATAGGCGTGTCTCCAAAACAGGCGGTTTGACCGATGTTATAGCGTTGGCGTGCGGCGGGCCAGAGCGGGCGAAAAGTCGTAGGTGCGCTTGGTGATCGTGAAAGGGACAGGGATGCGGGCCGCGCCGCGCTTCGCACACAGGTCCGGCATGCATCGGCACTCGCGTGGGGATTTGTCGCGCCGGGGCCGTTTTGCGCGCACAGGGCAACAGATGCGGCGTGTTTGGCGCGCCATATGTGTCTTCTTGTGGCCCGAACGTCGGGGCGTCCTAATAATCGCTTGGCTGCCTGTGCCGCTTGGGTGTCGGTGGCAGAGGTGTGCAAGTTATATGCGGCGGTTTAACATCCCGCCTCTGCCAATGCGGCGTTGAGCATCGGCGCGATCCGCGCCGCCCATGCCCGTTGCTGTGCGTCGGTTTCGATCAAATCATTGCACAATTCCAAAAGGACGTTTGGTCGTTCATAGGCAATCGCATGGCGCGCAAGCGTATCGCCGGGAATGTGCCCGGCGTAAGGCTCATTGGCGCCGACGCAAAGATCCGGCTCGGCCCGGAGCATGCGCAGCAGCGGTTTTGCGATCCGTTGGTCAGAGGCATAGAGCACGCCGATATGCCAAGGGCGCGGCGGCCGTCCGCGCAACTGCCGCGTAAAGCTGTGCACCGATATGATCGCCGTATCCGTCCGCCGCGCGGCCAATTCTGACAGGGCGGTGTGATAGGGGCGGTAACAGCGGTTCAACCTCAGATCGCGCTCCGCAGTACCGGCATGGCGGTTGGCGGGAATGATCGTGCCATCATATAGTTTCATCAGCAACGTTGGATCGTCTTCGCCGCGATTTGGGTCGATCACCAAGCGCGAAAAATTTGACAAAATGGCGGGTGCATCAAGTATATCGGCCAAGGCGCGGCTTAATCCTGCCGCGCCGGGATCATAAGCGATGTGACGTGCCATATCCTCCGGTGGCAGGCCCAAATTGCCGCCGGCAATAAACTCCGGCACCGTATGCGCCGCGTGGTCACAGGCCAGCAACCAGCGGCTTGACCGGTCTGGCCCGAGAATGTGGTAAGGCGCGTATGTCATGTCATCCTCGCGTCATCTGTGCTCTGTTAGACATAGGGGAGTTGTCTCGCAATTGGAATTGAGCAATAGAAGATGCTGCGGCGTTAGCGTTATCATCTCCGGTTGGATTTTGATGTTAATCGTGAGAACCTATCGGCGTCCACCCATGCGTTTTCACGGCCCCTCTCGCATGGCGCTGTGATATGAGACCAATAGCCGCCACATGCACCGATTGCGTCCCGCTGTGCCCTTGATATGGTGGCAGTAGGCGCGGCCAAAAGGCCGAAGGGCCACAAAAGAAGGATCATCCGATGAGGCGTCACCGCAATACCAAAATCGTTGCCACACTTGGCCCAGCCTCGGAAACCTACGAGATGATCCGCGCCCTGCATGAAGCGGGGGCAGATGTGTTTCGCCTCAATATGAGCCACGGGCAGCATGATGAAATCCGTGAAAAACACCGGATCATCCGACAGATCGAAAAAGACCTCGACACGCCGATCGGGATTTTGGCCGATTTGCAGGGGCCGAAATTGCGGGTCGGCACCTTTGCCAACGGCTCCGAAGAGTTGATCGAAGGCGCGGCCTTCCGGCTTGATCTGGACGAGGCCGAAGGCACGTTGAGCCGTGTGCGCTTGCCGCATCCGGAAATTTTTGCCGCGCTCGAGGTTGGCGCACGCTTGTTGGTCAATGACGGGAAAATCAGCCTGAAAGTCACCGCTTGCGGCGCCGATTTCGCCGATTGCGAAGTGCTTAACGGTGGCACGATTTCCAATCGCAAGGGCGTCAATGTGCCCGATGTGGTCTTGCCCCTCGCAGCCCTGTCCGGAAAGGACCGCGCCGATTTGGAGTTTGTCTGCCAATTGGGGGTTGATTGGTTGGCGCTGAGCTTTGTGCAGCGGCCCGAAGACGTGACCGAAGCGCGGGCCTTGGCCGGTGGCCGCGCCGCGATTTTGTCGAAAATCGAAAAACCTTCGGCGGTCAAATGCATCGATGACATCCTCGCGGTTTCCGATGGCATCATGGTGGCACGCGGTGATTTGGGCGTTGAATTGCCGGTGCAAAATGTTCCGCCGATCCAAAAACGTATCATCCGCAAATGTCGCGCGGCGGCCAAACCGGTGATTGTGGCGACGCAGATGCTCGAATCGATGATCGACAGCCCGATGCCGACCCGGGCCGAGGTGTCCGATGTCGCCACCGCGATCTATGAGGGCACTGATGCGATTATGCTGTCGGCAGAATCCGCAGCGGGCTCCTATCCGGTCGAAGCGGTGACCACGATGACCAATGTCGCGTCCGAGGTGGAAAACGACGAGACCTACCGAGAAGTGATCGAAGCCTCGCGCCGTCCTGTGCGGGTCACCGTGGCCGACGGCATCGTTGCCGCCGCGCGCGAGATCGCCGAAGCCGCCCATATTAAGGTGATCTGCTGCTTTACTCAAAGCGGCACCACCGCGCTTTTGACCGCGCGCGAAAAACCCCGCGTGCCCATCATTGCCATGACCAGTGAACGCAGCACCGCGCGGCGTTTGGCATTGTCTTGGGGGATCAATTGCGTGATGACCTCTGAACTTGGCCGGTTCAAACAGGCGGTGATCAATGCCGCGCGCGCCGCCCGTAGCCAAGGCTTTGCCACCAAGGACGATCAAATCGTCGTCATGGCCGGCGTGCCATTCAACGTGCCGGGCACCACCAACATCTTGCGTGTTGCACCCTGCGAGGAAAGATTGATTTATGCCTCTGATCCAGAGTAAGCTGACGCCATAGTTAACGACAGATTAGCGTGAGGATGAGTATATGGATTCCGATCTGGCCTTGGTTGTCGGCTTGATGATTGTTGTTTTTTCCATTCCGGCAGTGATTTCGGCCTTTTCCGATGGGCGTGCGCCGCGTGTGGCGGCCTTTGCTTTGATCGCGGGTGGGGCGTTGTCGGCATGGGCGATGTCGCAAAAACCCGGCGGGTATACCATCGACGACGTGCCCGAAGCCTTTGTCAAAGTCGTGGCGCGCTACGTCAATTGAGGCGGTGATCAGGGTCCGTATGGCCAATCTGGCCTTTGGTCTGCTGTTATGATTTGCGAGGGGGGCTATGGGCGCCATTGCGCGGCTTTGGCGCGTGCAGCCCGCGCCAAAAGCGTGACATCCACGCCCACGGCAACGAATGTCGCGCCCCATTCCAGATACTGCCCCGGCATGGTGTCATCGGTCCCGAGGATGCCGGAAAATTTGCCTGCGGCATTGATCCGAGCGATGGCGTCCCTGATCTCCGCAGAGACTTCGGGTGCGGTGGTGTTCCCCAAATGCCCCATATCGGCAGAAAGATCCGCCGGCCCGATGAACACACCATCGACCCCCTCTACAGCCAAAATATCGTCCAACGCAGCCATCGCCGCGCGGCTTTCGACCTGCACCAACAGGCATACCTCGTCATTTGCGGTGTGCAGGTAATCGGCAATTGCGCCGAATTTCGACGCCCGTGCCATGCTCGCGCCCACCCCGCGCACCCCATGCGGCGGATAGCGCATCGCGCGCGCCATTTCGGCGGCCTCTGTGCCGCTTTCGATCATCGGCACAAGGATGGTTTGCGCGCCGGCGTCGAGCATTTGTTTGACCATCCAGGTCTCGCCCACCGGAATGCGCACCACGGGATGGGTTGCCGATCCCTGCATCGCCTGCATCTGCGCCAGGGTCGAACGCAGATCATTAGGGGCATGTTCATTGTCGAGCACCAGCCAGTTAAACCCTGCTGTCGCCATGATCTCGGCGGCATAGGCATTGGCCATGCCGCACCAGGCACCGATTTGCACCTCGCCGCGCGCAAGCGCCGCTTTAAATTCATTTTTTGGGGCGGGCATGAGGGATCTCCTTGCCACGGTGGGAAAGGCCAAAGGTGGCAGCGCGCAGGCACATACGCAAGGCGTTTTGCAGGACCTAATCCGCATCCGGCCCGGTTTCATCCGCCGGATCGGCGCTGTCTTCGGCGTGCTCATTGACCCGTCTGTGAAGCGCGGGTGCGGTCAGCTCAAGCGAGGCGGTCAAAAGCTGGCCGCTGCTCTGGTCGGCACATCCAAACCATTTTGTCGTTTAGCCAAGCCGACGTATCACCGGGGACGCGCCCCACAGCGGTTTTAGATGGCCGCGCTGTAACATGGCTCATCTGGCACAATGCCGGACCTAAAAGTTGACGTCGACGCCGGGCAGTTTCAGCGATTTCATCAGATCGCGCAATTCTTGTCGCGCGGCGATGTTGGAGATGTTGAGCCCCTTCACGCCGATGTCTTTAAGGTCCAGAAGCGTCAATCCACGCGGGAACAATTCGCGGAAGATCACCCGTTCATTAAATCCCGGAGCGACGCGGAAGCCGATGCGCTTGGCAAGCCGTTCGATCGCTTTTTCCATCTTGGCCTTGTTGACCATATTCTGGGCGCCAAGGCGGTTGCGCAGCACCACCCAATCGATTGGCTTCAATCCCGCCTGCGCCCGAAGTTGCCGCGCATTCCACACCATTTCGGAATAGACCGACGGGCCGAGGATTTTTTCACCATCGCCGTCGATGCGGGCCAATAGGTCAAAATCAATGAAACTGTCGTTCAGCGGCGTCACCAGAGTGTCGGCCAGCGAATGTGCAACCTGACTGAGCCGCGTGTGCGATCCCGGGCAGTCGATCAAAATGAAATCATTGTCCGGTTCAAGCGCCGCAACCGCTGCGGACAGGCGATGGTCATAGATGTTCTCGCCGGGTTGCAAGCTGGCTGGATCGACCTCTGGTAGATCGTGATAGGCAGGGAAGGGCAGGTCGAGCCCGGCCTCGGCCATAAACCGTTTGCGGTTCTCGGTATAGCGGGCAAAGGTCTTTTGTCGCAGGTCGAGATCCAGAACCGCCACGCGGTGCCCCATGCGGGCCAAGGCGGTCGCCACATGGATCGAAACGGTGGATTTCCCCGCACCGCCCTTTTCGTTGCCGACAACAATGATATGCGCCATGTTCTGTCCTCTGCCGATCGCCTGCTGTTGTCCGCTATGCCGCATGCGATGCGACACATAGCGGACAGCTTGTTGAAGGCTACTATATGTATGCTCGCCTCATATGGGAAGTTTTGAGGCAGGCCAAGCATGATTGCGTGTGCGAGGGCGGCAATTCTGCATCGCTTGCGCCTCGCGCGCGGGTCAAAGTGACGCAACGCAGTTTTGCCAAATGCGGGGGCGTCCTTGACCCTTCACGGCCTGTGGTTAACGATCCTGACAACTCACAGGAAAAGGAGAGCCACAGATGGAATTGACTCAGGCAATGCAAGGGCGGCGCAGCATTCGCGGCTATAAACCTGATCCGGTGCCGCGCGCATTGCTCGAAGACATCATCGCCTTGGCCAGCCGCGCGCCGTCATCGATGAACACACAGCCGTGGCATTTTCATGTGCTGACCGGCGCGCCATTAGAGGCCGTGCGCAAGGGCAATTCCGAGCGGATGCTCGCCGGAGTGCCGCCACAGCGCGAGATCCCCGATCACGGCGCCTATGAAGGCGTGCACCGCGACCGCCAAGTGGGCATCGCCAAACAATTGTTCGCGGCTATGGGGATCGCGCGCGACGATAAAGAGCGCCGTCAGGATTGGGTGATGCGCGGATTTCGGCAGTTCGACGCGCCGGTGTCGGTTGTCGTCACCTTTGATAAATCTGTGGAAAATCAAGGCACCATCGGGCATTTCGATTTGGGCGCGGTCACCTACGGTTTGGTTTTGGCCGCATGGGATCGCGGATTGGGCACGGTGATCAACGGTCAGGGCATCATGCAATCGCCGGTGGTGCGCGAACATGCGCAAATTCCGGAGGATCAGGTCATCATGACCTGTGTTGCAATGGGGTGGCCGGACGAGACATTCGAAGCCAATGCCGTGGTGTCCACCCGCCGCAGCGTCGAGGACACCGCGCGCTTTGTTGGGTTTGATGAGTGATCTATTCGAAGAGCAATCCGGCGGTATGAGGCGGCTGCGCCGTCTCATCCATTCTGTGATTTGCAGTCGCACATAGGGCGATCTGCAAACCAAAAACGCCGCCCCGAAGGGCGGCGTTTCGTATATCGCAAAGGGCGGGGCTTTTAGAAGCCAAGACCTGCATATTTGTTTTTGAACTTCGACACGCGGCCGCCGGCATCCATCAAACGTGTGCCACCGCCGGTCCATGCAGGGTGCACGGTCGGGTCGATGTCGAGGGACATGGTGTCGCCCTCTTTGCCCCATGTGGAGCGCATTTGCAGGACAGTTCCATCGGTCATTTTGACGTTGATGAAGTGGTAATCGGGGTGAATATCTTTTTTCATCTCGCCGATCCTTATGCTTTGGCGCCCGAGAGCGGCTTGTAGTTGGTGACTTCGGCGATACGGGCGGATTTGCCGCGACGCGAGCGCAGATAGTAGAGTTTCGCACGGCGCACACGGCCACGACGCACAACTTCGATGTGGTCGATGTTGGTCGAGTGCAGCGGGAACACACGTTCGACGCCTTCACCAAAGGAAATCTTACGGACCGTGAACGAGCCTGCGATGCCTTTGCCGTTCTTACGGCTGATGCAAACGCCTTCGTAGTTCTGCACGCGCGAACGGGTGCCTTCGGTCACTTTGTAGCCGACGCGAATGGTGTCGCCGGCCTTGAAATCGGGGATGTCTTTCCCCAGAGCGGCCACTTGTTCCGCTTCGAGTTGAGCGATCAGGTTCATCGCCAGTCTCCTAAATATGCTCGCGGTTTATTCCACGAAGTTTGCGTGTCCTCAGAGCTCTGCGTCTTCATCGGGTCCGCCCCGAAAGGCGCCCGCAAGAGATCAGGTCATCGTTATCTTATCAGGTCTGTTTTTGCCCCTGCGGTGCACCGAAGAAGATGCGGCATTGGAACGTCAAACAGGTCCGTAGACCGATTCCGGCCCCGAACGGGCTGCTGATACGGTGGATAGGGGGCGAAATCAAGCCTTGTTGGTGCCCGCGGCCCTTTTTCTACAGGCGATGCGCGCGCATTGTCCGGTATTCGTGTCAGTCTTCGCGGTTTTGATAGTCCGCCCACATGTCGGGACGGCGCTGCGCCGTGATGTCTTCGGCGCTGGCCAACCGCCACTGCGCGATTTTGCCGTGGTGGCCGGACATTAAAACCGGCGGGATGGCGCGGCCCTTCCATTCGGCGGGGCGGGTGTATTGCGGATGCTCCAACAGGCCCGCAGAATGGCTTTCGTCTTCGATGCTCTCGGCGTTGCCTAATACCCCCGGCAACAATCGCACCGTCGCATCCAACATCGCCTGCGCCGCGATTTCGCCGCCGGTGAGGACGAAATCCCCCAAGGACACTTCTTCGATGCCGTATTCTTCGATCACCCGTTCGTCGATGCCCTCGAACCGTCCGCAGATCAAGGTGACGTCGCCGCCCGCCGCCCAGTCGCGCGCCATGGCTTGATCGAACCGGCGTCCGCGCGGCGACAGATACACCAACCGCCCGCGCCCCTTGGCGCGTGCCAATGCCTCGTCAATCGCGGGGCCAAGCACATCCGCGCGGATCACCATGCCCGCGCCGCCGCCTGCCGGCGTGTCATCAACATTCTTGTGTTTGCCAATGCCGTAAGGCCGCAGATCAATCGTCTCAAGCGCCCAAGCCTCTTCCTTCAAAGCCTTGCCGGTCAGGCTTTCGCCTAACACACCGGGGAACGCTTCGGGGAAGAGCGTGATAATCCGCGCGGTCCAGGCCCGCGCCAAACGCGGCGGCTCGCCCATCAAATCGCGTGGTCGCAAGGTGGCAGAAATGGATTTGCGCCCATGCGAGCGGGCGGCAGGTGCAGCAGGCTGCGGCGCAGGTGTATCGGAGGGATTGCTCATATCACGTCTGATAAGCGATCCGCGCCCGATTGAAAATCCTTTCCGCGCGTCCTAGGCTCACTGTCGCGCCCATCATCGTCATCTGCAGGACTACGAGAAATGTAGGACGCATAAATATCTGGTGACGGGGAAGTGTATGGTCGATTTACACGCGCCTGCGGCGTGAATATCGGAGCACGGGGAAACATGGCAGGCGCAGTAGAGCAAAGGCGGGCAATGACAGAACCCAAAGCACAGGTGTTGAGCGCCGGCCGCGCGGCGTTTTCGGCGTTGGCGCCCCGGGCCGGTTTTCCGTCAGAGGGGTGGCAGGCCGTTGTGCTCAGCGCGCGGCGTGAAGGCACCGGCGCGCGCGGCGTTTTGCGGTTTGATCGGGAAGGATTTGCACCGTTGATTGTAAAACTGCGCCTGCCGGTGGATGCTGCGAGGAGCGAGGCCGCCCGTGCGGCGCATGCCTTGGCGGCGCATAACCTTCCCGGTGGCACAGTGCGGCTCTTGGCCGCCGCGCCGGATCACGGCGCGCTTTTGCTGTCGCATGTGCCGGGCCGGACTGCTTGGGAAGTCCTGTCACAGACTGAAGATTCTGCGGAACGGATCCGCGTGTTGCGCGCATCCGGTGCATGGCTTGGGACATTCCATTTGGCCGGCGGCGCTTTGACAGGCGGCGGGGCGAAACGGTCTGCGCCGCAGTCGGACCAACCGGTGCAAACCGAACCGCCATTGCGGCGTCTGCGCCGTTTGGCCCGCCAAAGGGATATTCCACAGGCCGGACAATATGCGCGCTGCCTTGCTGCCCTGTCACACTGGGCCGCCGCGATCGAGGGGCAGATAACCCCCGCCGCCGTGATCCATGGCGACATGACCTTGAGCAACCTGCTTGTGGAGGGGGATACTGTGACCGGCATTGATTTCGAGAACATCGCGCCTGCACCTGCGATGCGGGATTTGGCCAGTCTTCTGGTCGACGACGCGATCTGGTTCGGGCAGGGGGCAGAGGGTCCGGTGGAGGTCTCCGCGCCGGGGATTGATGCCTATCAGGCGCAGATCGACGTCGCCGTTTTGCGCTTTTACGCAGGCGTGAGGTTGCTGTCTCTATGGGCCGCACAGCCAAATGAACCTGCGGATAGAAGCCCACGGCGGGCCTATGTGTGGGACCGGATACAGGAAATTGCGCCAGATTTTTTCATGCTCTAGCGGCGCGTGGATTGTTCACGTTTGCGCGCTGCACGCACCAGATCGAGCTTGATCTTATTGCGCTTTGGTCCAGGGGGCTGCGTGCGGTTGATCTCAAGCAACGCAGCCTTCACATCCTCATCCAACGCGGTGTTCGCTGGCGGCAAGGGGGCAATTTTTGCGCGCAATTCGGTGCTGATCGCGACCAGGTCGAGCAAAGGATCGAGCGGCCCCAATCTGCCGGTCATATCCTCCAAGGCACTCCAGGCAACGCGATGCGGTGCGACGGCTTTGGCAATGCGTGCGATGTCGGCGTCTAGATCTGCATGGGGTAAATATTGCGCCCGATAGGTGGGGAAATCGTCGCGCAGGCCAGAGGCGCGCAAATGCTGCGCATAGCAACTCTTGACCCAAGACTCCGGCGCGCGGGTCGAGAAGTAAAAGGTGATATCCGAAGCGGGCAATACCTCTTGGATCACCTCACAAAGCGCGGGCAACAATTCTGCTGCTGCCCGATAATCGGTCAGGTGCCTGCGCCCCGGCATGAGCCCGCATAAATCCTCACACGATAGGCACAGCGGGCGTGGATCGTCGGGGTCGAGGCTTTCGAAAAACAGAGCCAGATCGTAAATATAGGCGCTCATTTTTGCCGGATTGCGGGTGGCGGACCAATCGCGCGCGGCGAGGGCGGCGGCGCGGATTTCGGCCTTGAGTGCGATCTGCATCTGCGGCGCCAAAAGCGCGCGGTCGCGGTCAAGCATCTTTTGCACGCTGGTGGTGCCGGTTTTGTGGAACCCGCAATGCAGCACCATGCGCATCGGTTAAAGCGATCCCTCGGGCGGATCGACGATGATGCGCCCTGCGGTTAAATCGACCGTCGGCACCGCTTCGCGGGTGAAAGGGATCAGCACGGTCGCGCTCATCCCCGGCCCGTGGATTTCGAGCAAGTCGCCCGCGCCGTGGTTCATCACCTGTTTGACCCGGCCCAAGACCGCACCGCCGGTGTCCAGCACCTCAAGATCAATCAAATCGGCATGATAAAACTCATCGTCCGGTAAGGACGGCAATTGATCTCGCCGCGCATAAAGTTTCGTGCCGCGCAGATCGTCGGCCTGTTCTTTGGTTTGAATGCCCTCGATGCGTCCGGAAAACCCGTTTTTCACGCCGCGCGTTATACCGACGATAAATTGCCGCGCGCCGTTTTCGTCGGTTAGCGGGTTATATAGAGCGATATCTTCGGGCTGGGCGGTGAAGCTTTTGAACCGCACCTCGCCTTTGACCCCGTATGAGCCGGAAATCGTGCCCACACAGACCAGATCGGTACCCGAAACATCTGTCATTGTGCGTCTCCTCTGCACAGGCCTGCGGTGAAGGTTCCGCCAATCGCCGCGCATTTTTCGCTTTGCTCTGACCGTTCAAACAGAAGCCCTGCCATAAAGGCAACCATCAACAGGATCAATGTGCGGATCGGGCGAAACACGGGTCTAGCGTGACTCAACCGGCACGTCAGTGCAACGGGTTTCCCATCCGGCGCGCTCCAATTCGGGGCTGTCGGTGAACTCTTCGGGGGTGCCCACGCACAGATATGCGACCAGGGTATAATCCTCGGGCACGTCCAAATCGGCGCAAAGCTGCGCAGGATCGAGGATCGACACCCATCCCACGCCCAAGCCTTCGGCCCGCGCCGCCAGCCAGAATTGCGTAACGGCGGTCACGACGGAATAGCGGCGCATTTCCGGCATTGTCGCCGCGCCCAATCCCGCGCCCTTGGGGGTGCTATCATCGCAAAATACGGCGAATTGCACGGGGGCATCGCGCATTCCCGACAATTTCAACCCTGCGTAAATTTTTGATTTTTCGCCACTATATCCGGCGAGCGCCTGCGCATTCGCAGCCTCGAAATTGGCCAGTGACTTGGCGCGCGCATCAGCTGTCTCCAGCCGAATGATGCGCCAGGGTTGCGATAACCCGACCGACGGGGCGGCCGCAAAACCGCGCAATGCGCGCGCCAAGGCCGCCTCGTCAATGGGATCGCTGCGGAAGCGGCGCACATCGCGCCGCAACCACATCAATTGGTCAAACTGTTGCCGGAACGAGTCCGGAAAAGTGGAAATGACCGGTTTCAAAGATGCTTACTCTGCGGTTTCTTCCGCAGGCGCTTCTTCGGCGGGGGCTGCCGCCGCTTCTGCTGCGGCTGCGACTTTGGCGGCCTTTTCTTCGGCGCGCTCAACAGCTTTTTTGCCCGGTGTGCCTTTTTTCGGGTTCGCACGTTCGGTTTTGGCAACAACGCCAGCCGCTTCGAGCATACGCGCAACGCGGTCTGTGGCCTGGGCGCCTTGGTCGAGCCAGTATTGGATGCGCTCAACGTTCATTTTCACGCGCTCTTCGTTGTCTTTGGCGAGCAGCGGGTTGTATGTGCCCAGCTTCTCGATGAAGCGGCCATCACGTGGCATGCGCGAATCTGCGGCAACGATGCGGTAGAAGGGGCGCTTTTTGGAACCGCCGCGGGCGAGACGAATTTTCATAGCCATGGTGTGTATCTCCTAAAGGTTGGCTGTGGACAGGCAGGTGCCTGTTATTCTTGGTGTTTCTTGTGGTGCTGGATGACTTCCTGAATGATGAAGTTCAGGAAATTCTTGGCAAATTCGGGGTCGAGATCGGCCCGTTTTGCAAGATCTTCTAGACGCGCAATCTGGCGCGCTTCGCGGTCGGGGTCGGAGGGCGGCAAATCATGCTCTGCCTTCAAAACGCCCACGGCCTGCGTGTGTTTGAACCGCTCGCCAAGCGTATAGACAAGGATCGCGTCGAGCCGGTCAATGCTCTTGCGGTGGTCCCTGAGGATCTCGGCAGCGCGCGCGGCGGTGTCGCTCATGTCTGTTGCTCCGTTTTGCGGTTTTGTGACGGGATCAAAGGCCAAGACTGCCTCCGGTGGTTTTGGCGAAAATCGGATTGATGAAATTCGCGATTTCCAAATTGATCCCATCGGTGATCTGGCTTGATTTCAGCGCGGCAGGCGAGGGGTGGCGATAGACCGCGTCATTGCCGTCAATGGTGCGGGCCTCGCGGTCTTTCGTCGCGCCAAGCCGTTCGGCGAGCTTGATACTGTCGAGGTTTTTCGGGTCCAGATAGCTGACCGCGCCGTCCCATCCCATTTGGGTATAAAGGAAATTGCGCGCCGCATTGGACGCTTCCAAGGCGAATCCCTTGCCCGCTTTGTCGGGCCAAATGATCCAAGCCAATTCGCGTTCCGGCCATGCGGCGGGAAACCACCCCCCCGCCATGCCGAGCGGCTCATCGGTGATCTTGTCGTGGATCATCCACATGCCGTATCCGCGAATGTCCCAATGGCCGATTTCAGCCGCATAAAGCATCCACGTTTCATAGGCATTGAGCGGACCGCCCATGAACCGCGAGCGATACGAGGTGAAGGTGGCTTTGAAGTTCGGGTAATCCTCGGCCTTTGGTCCGCGCAGGACAAGGCGCTGGGTTTCGATCTCGGGAATATCGGTTGCACGTCGGTTCTGGGCCATCTTACGCCTCCACTTCGGCGGGAACAGCCGCGCCGATCATGGGGTGGCGGTATATATCACAAATCTCACCCAAGAGTTCACCGCGACGTTCAATATGCGCGCCAAGGCGGGTGGCAAGCGCGGCAGAGCGGGCATTATCCGGCGCGATATGCGAAATCACCCCATCGAGACCGAAATGCGTGGCCCCATAGGCGCGCGCCGCTGTGGCCGCTTCAAAGGCGATGCCTTTGCCTTCGGCAGCTTCAAAAAGTTGCCAGCCGAGCTCTGGCTCGGACCATCCTTCGCGAAAAATGAAACCGCATAGCCCGAGGCAGGTGCCGTTATCTTTGGCGTCCTCTTTGGCTTGGATGGCCCAATAGCCATATCCGCGCAGCATCCAATGCCCGTTTATAAAGGCCAACTTGCGCCATGCTTCTGCTTTTGACACGGGGCCACCAACGAATTTGGACCGCTCTGACGCGTAAAACGTGGCCAAAGTGTCAAAGTCATCCAAGCTCAAAGGGCGCAGGATCAGGCGCTCGGTCTCGATTTCGGGGATCGTCACGGCAAAGGTGGTCATGCGTAGGCCTCCACCGATCCGTCGCGATCCAAAGCATCGGGCGCCGGGTGCCGGTACAGCAAATCTTCGCCCATGTTCACATTCTGATAGGTCCGCTCATAGGTCGCGCCAAGGCGTTCGGCCAATGTGATCGAACGGGTATTGCCCGGCACGATATTCGAGGTCAGCGTGGTAAAGCCAAGCTCCGCATAGGCCCATTCGCGGGCGCGCAAGGCAGCCTCATAGGCCACGCCTTTGCCTTCGAAGCCGTCAAACACCACCCAACCCAATTCGGGTTCGGGCCATCCATCGGGGTTCCAGATGCCACAGATGCCAGCGGGTTTGCCGGTCTCTTTGTCCTCTATGGTGAAATAGCCGTAGCCGTGAATATGCCAATGCCCGACATTGAGGCCAAACCAGCGCCACGCATCGTGGCGGTTGTCATAGCCGCCAAAGCCCGCCGACCGCTCCAGATCGCACAGGAATGCAATCAGCGGCTCCGCGTCGGACCGTTTGGGTCCGCGCAAGACAAGCCGCTGGCTTTCCAGCGTGGGGGCGTGGGTGAGGGGGGGGCGCGTCATGGTTCAGACCTTGGCCGCGCGCATATATGTCGGCATGGCGTGCATTATTTCTTTTTCCCGAAACCGGACAGGCCGCCGGGCAATCCCATGCCGCCGCCCATGCCGCCCAGACCGCCGGGCAATTTGCCGCCCATGGCCTTGGCCGCCGCTTCAAGCGCCTTGGGGTCCATCGATGCCGGATCCATACCGCCCATGTCTGGCATGCCGCCGCCTTTGCCGAACATGCCCTTCATCGCCTGTTTGAGCATGCCGCCTTTGCCCATTTTGCCCATCTTCTTCATCATGTCGCCCATCTGGCGCTGCATCTTGAGAAGCTTGTTCAATTCGGAAACTTCCAAACCGGCGCCCTTGGCGATCCGTTTTTTACGGCTGGCCTGCAGGACCTGCGGATTGGCGCGCTCTTTCTTGGTCATGGATTGGATGAGCGCGATCTGGCGCTTCAACACCTTGTCGTCGAAACCGGATTCTTGCACCTGTTTCGCCATTTTGCCCATGCCGGGCATCATGCCCATCACGCCTTCCATGCCGCCCATCTTGATCATCTGTTCAAGCTGCATTTTCAGGTCGTTCATGTTGAACTGACCCTTCTGGAAGCGCTTCATCATGCGCTCGGCCTGTTCGGCCTCCAGCGTGTCTTGTGCCTTTTCAACGAGGGCGACGATATCGCCCATGCCAAGGATGCGGCCCGCGACGCGCTCTGGTTCAAAGGTTTCCAGAGCATCCATTTTTTCGCCCAAACCGACGAAACGGATCGGTTTGCCGGTGACCGCACGCATTGACAGGGCCGCGCCGCCGCGCCCGTCGCCATCCATACGGGTCAGAACGACGCCGGAGATGCCGATTTTGGCGTCAAATTCTTCGGCAACCTCGACGGCAACCTGACCGGTCAAACCATCGACGACCAAAAGCGTCTCGCGCGGGTTGACCGCATCGCGGACGTCTTCGACCTCTTGCATGAGCACTTCGTCGATCTGCAACCGGCCAGCGGTATCGAGCATATAGACGTCATAGCCGCCCATCATCGCCTGTTGCTTGGCGCGTTTGGCGATGTCGACGGGTTTTTGCCCCGCCACGATCGGCAAGGTGTCAACGCCGATTTGCGTGCCGAGGATCGCCAATTGCTCCATCGCCGCAGGGCGATAGATGTCGAGCGAGGCCATCAGAACCTTTTTGCCTTCGCGGTCTTTCAACCGCTTGGCGAGCTTACCCGTGGTGGTGGTTTTACCGCCGCCCTGCAAGCCGACCATCAGGATCGGCGCGGGCGGGTTGTCGATTTTGAGGCTACCGGGATCTTCGGCGCCGGTCAGCACATGGACCAATTCGTCATGGACGATCTTGACGACCTGTTGGCCGGGTGTGACCGATTTGGTGACCGATTGGCCGGTGGCCTTGTCTTGGACGGCTTTGACAAATTCGCGCGCCACGGGCAGGGAAACGTCGGCCTCCAACAGCGCCACGCGGACTTCGCGTAGCGCGGTTTTGACGTCTTCGTCAGACAGCGCCCCCTGTTTCGTGAGCCGGTCAAACACGCCGCCAAGACGTTCGGAGAGATTTTCAAACATGCCTGTCGGCCTCCCGAGCCGGTCTATTTCATCACGTTGCAGGGCCGATATGGGGCCGCGCGGTTCAAGTTCAAACCGCGAGAGGGCGCATAGGCCTGTTTTAGGCGCGCCGCTCTTGCGGGGGCGGTCGTCATCCTGCCGGTTCCAAAAGATCGCCGCCCGCGCCAAACCGGCGTGGATTTCTGTTTGCGCCAAATCTGCGCATATCGCTCCTTGCCCCAAACCGGCGCACAAAGCAAAACAGCACCAGTGGGCGCAACGCGCTGACTGGTGGCGATCCCGGGCCATGCCCAAGGGACCGGAAGGCTAAACTTCCGGAGTATTACGGCCCAATTACGCGCGTCATGGTGCAGAGTCAAGCCATACAGAGGCAAGCCACGCGGTGCAGGTAGAAGGTGTGGCGCGGGCGGTGCGGCTTGGCCGATTTCCCTGCGGCAGCTTGGGCTTTGGTCTAGGTCTCTTTTGGATTGGCCTGCGGTGGGATGGCTTCTGCCAATCCCGCGCGTGACGCTGTGTCCCGCGCGTCGCTGCCCGAAGCGGCATCACCGGAGGCGGTATCATCTGTGCCGGTGTCGGCGCCGATATGCGCATCGCCGCCTCCCCCTGTTTCAACGCCCGTATGCGTTTCCGTATCCGCGCCGGTTTCCGCGCGCGCGTCATCCACGTCAAAAGCGATGCGGTCATCCGCAATCATTGGTGCCTGATCTCCATCGCTTAGGGTTTGATTGCTGGCTGCGGCGTCTGCGCCCGTCTCGCCCTGCGGTGTATCCTCTACGCCCGCCGCAGTCTGCGCCAAGGCATGCTGCCCGAGCCATGCGTTGATCTTGTTGATCCGCGCGGTCGCCTGTTTCTCGCTACGCGGGTTCCAGATGCAAAACACATAGCTGCCCGCCGTCTCGCCGCCGGTGACGTCGAAATGCGTGTAACGCGGGGTTTTGGAATTCACAAAAGGGTCAATGCGAAAGGTATTGACCGCGCCAAGCGGGAAATCCGCCGCCTCGAGGCCGCGCCATGTCTTGCGGCTCATCCGTGCGGTTTGGGTCTGGGCGTCCATTACCAATTGCACCCGCACGACGGTCATCACGGCGACAAGCCCAAAACCGCCTGCCATCAGATAGAGCGTCAACTTCAAGGCCACCGCCGTGCGGGGCACGGCCAAGCCGAACAGAGCGATCATCAAAGCAAACAGCGCCACAATCACCGCCGCTGCGATCGGGCGATGTTCCAAGATCAATTGTGTGGGAGTGTGGCGGGTGATTTTCATGGCATCTTTCAAACAATCTGCAACAGGAACAGGGCGGATGGCCCGGGATGTCAGCGTCGGCAGAGCCTTACCCTTGCGATTTTGGCGGGGCAAGCCGCCTTAGGGCGTTGCGCGGATTGCCCGGAACCTGTGGCCAATCTGGCGCGCGGAGCGCATCGTGCCTTGCGTATCCGAACCATTTGGGCGCAAATACGTCCAAATGTGTATTTGCGCACATACTTCCCGCCGTGTTGCAGGTGGCAAGCGATCGCACCAGAGCGGTGGAAAACAATTGAGGTCGAGATGGACAATTGGGACGAAATTCGCACGGCGTATCAAGTGGCACGAATGGGCACGGTCTCCGGCGCGGCCGAAGTGTTGGGGGTGCATCATGCGACTGTGATCCGCCATATTGATGCGCTCGAAAAACGCTTGGGCGTTCGGTTGTTCCAGCGTCACGCACGCGGCTATACGACGACCGAAGCGGGGCAGGATTTGCTGCGCGTGGCGCAGACCACCGATGACCAATTCGCGCAATTGCAAGGCCGCCTCAAAGGGCAAGGCAGCGGCGTCTCGGGCGAATTGGTGGTGACGTCTTTGGGCGGGATGGGCCATTTGATCGTACCGGTTTTGGCCAAATTCCAAGCCGACCACCCCGGATTGATTGTGCGCTACCTGACTTCGACGCGGCTGTTCCGGCTTGAATATGGCGAAGCGCATGTGGCGATCCGCGCCGGTAATGCGCCCGATCAGCCTGACAATGTGGTGCGCCCCCTGTTCCGGCACCGCTTCGGTCTTTTTGCCTCGCACGACTATATCGCCGCCCATGGTATGCCCAAGGACGAGATGGATCATGCGGGCCATATGTTTGTCGGTTACGATGACACGGATAATCGCGCGCCCTTTGGCCGTTGGTTGCGCACCCATGTGCCCGAGGCGCAAATTGCATTTCGCGCTACGGATATGCACGCGCAGCGTGAGGCGATCCGCCATGGTGTCGGGATCGGCTTTGTGGCGGTGACGGATGCGCAAAACGACGACACGCTGGTTCCGGTTGGTGCGGTTTTGGATGAATGGAGCGCGCCAATCTGGATCGTGACCCATATGGATTTGCATCGCACCGCCAAGGTGCAGGCATTCCTTGAAGTGCTGCGCTCCGCCGCCAAAACATGGGACGTGTGACGCGGCTCGCATGACCCGATCCGATTCCTCCGCGCCCAAACCGGCGATGTCGCGCGACGCGCTGCGCGGGCATTTGGCGATGCTGCTGTTTTCGGCTCTGGTCGCGGGCAGTTTTTCTTTTGGCGTCATGGTGGCCCCGCATATCGCCCCCACCGCGATGAATGCCGCCCGTTTCGCCATTGCGGCGGTTATCGTCGGTACTGTGGCCATGGCCACGGGCGGCATCCCGCGCAGCGCCCTGCGCGCGCCGTGGCGTTATGCGGTCTTGGGCGGGATTTTCGGCAGTTATTTCGTGTTGATGTTCGAAGGATTGAAAACGGCCTCGCCTGTGTCCGCAGCTGCCGTCTTCACGTTGACGCCGCTGATGGCCGCCGGGTTTGGCGCGGTTATGTTGCGCCAATATTTGACGCGGCGCATTGCGTTGGCGTTATGCATTGGCGGGGCAGGGGCGATTTGGGTGATTTTTCGCGGCGATCTTGGCGCGCTCTTGCGTCTTGAGGTCGGGCGCGGCGAGGCGGTCTACTTTGTCGGTTGCGTGGCCCATGCGGTCTATACCCCGCTGGTGCGTCTGCTCAATCGCGGCGAGCGGCCCGTGGTGTTCACCTTTGGCACATTGGCGGCGGGGGCGGTTTTGATCGCAATTTACGGGCGCACGGCGATTGCGGCGACCGATTGGGGAAACCTTCCGGGGATTGTCTGGTTCACCTTGGCCTATATCGCGGTGATTGCCAGTGCGACGACCTTCACGCTGTTGCAATATGCGGCGCTGCGTTTGCCGAGCGCCAAGGTGATGGCCTATACCTATTTGACGCCGTCATGGGTCATCTTGCTTGAGGCGGCATTGGGCCACGGCGTGCCGCCGGCGATTGTTGTGCTCGGGGTGGTGATGACGGTGACGGCTTTGGCGATGTTGTTGAAAGAAGAGTGAGGCCACATCTGCCAAGGCAGGCAGCGCGCCCGCCGTTTTCTTTTGGGGGCGGGATGCAGCGGCGGGGCAGGCGGCAAGGGTCGCCGCCGCTATTCTGCCTTTGGCGGGTCGAGCTCCACCGCCAGGAACCGTTCGAAAGCGTCGAGGTTTACCGCCTCGAATTGCCCGAAGCCCTGCATCCACACACTAGCGGCGCGCAGAGCATCCGGTTCCAGCTTGCACCATTTTACCCGCCCGCGTTTTTCTTGGGTAATCAGGCCGGCCCGCGTCAGGATCACCAAGTGCTTTGAAATCGCCGCCAGAGATATGTCGAAGGGTTCGGCCACATCGGTCACCGCCATGTCGTCCTCGAGCAGCATCGACAGGATCGCCCGCCGTGTCGGATCGGCGAGGGCGGAAAACACCGTGTCGAGCGTGGGGGTAAAAGCGGTTGGCATAGCCACGCCATAGCCCGCCGCGCGAAGGGCCGTCAAGCAATCGTCAACCAGTCGGTTGAATATGCAGCGGGGGTGCAGATGCGGGGCAGGGCGCCGATCCAAAGCCCCCGCGCGCCCGTCTATCGCGGTTTCAGAGTCGCCATATATCTTTCTAAATCAATGGCTTGATGTAATTTCGAGAACCCGCATGGCCTGCCTTGACTCTGACCCCCGCCGCAACTAGCAATGCCGCAACTGTCCAAAGGGGGCAAAACGCCGTGACCGATCCCGACAAAGCTGCACGACTGGCGGCGCTGGAGGCCAAGATCGACGCTGCGAAGGGGGCTCAAACCCCCAGGCCTCCTGCGGACGAGCATTATTCCGGCGCGCAACACGCATGGCGGATGGTGATCGAGTTGGTAAGCGGTCTTGGGATCGGCTTCGGCATCGGATACGGGTTGGATAGCCTGTTCGGGACCATGCCACTCTTTCTGGTGCTGTTTATATTGCTGGGTTTCATTGCGGGCATCAAAACCATGATGCGCAGTGCGAACGAGATCCAAGAAAAGCAGTTGGCCGAGGCCGCTGCGCATGATGACACGGCCCAATCGGGCGATGATGAGGGAGCTTGAAATGGCAAGCGAAGCACATACAGAAGAGGCCGGATTGGTCTTTCACCCGATGGACCAGTTTATCGTTAAGCCGCTGTTTGGCGACGGTCCCGTGGGCATGTTCACCATCACCAATGTGACGCTGTGGATGGGCATCACCATTCTTGGCATCTTTGCTTTGCTGGTGCTTGGAACACGCCGCCGCGCGGTCATCCCGACCCGCACCCAGTCGATCGGCGAATTGGCCTATGGCTTCATCTACAAAATGGTCGAAGATGTGACCGGCAAGGACGGGGTGAAATATTTCCCCTATATCATGACCTTGTTCATGTTCATCGTTTTTGCCAACTTCGTCGGCCTGCTGCCGATGTCCTTCACCACCACGTCGCACATCGCGGTGACGGCGGTTATGGCGATGGCGGTTTTCCTCGCTGTGACGATCCTTGGATTTGTCAAAAACGGCGCTGGTTTCCTTGGCCTCTTCTGGGTGTCGAGCGCACCCCTGGCCCTGCGTCCCATTCTGGCGCTGATTGAAATCATCTCTTACTTCGTGCGTCCCGTCAGCCACTCTATCCGTCTTGCGGGTAACATGATGGCCGGCCACGCCGTTATCAAAGTTTTCGCGGGTTTCGCGGCCATCACGGCCATTGCCCCGCTGTCGATCGTCGCAATCACTGCGATGTACGGACTTGAGGTTCTGGTGTCCTTTATCCAAGCCTACGTGTTCACCATCCTGACCTGTGTGTATCTGAAGGACGCGTTGCATCCCGCACACTAATCCTGCGCACTTAATCAGGGTCAGAAATTTCAAGCCAATTCCAACGTAAGGAGACATCTCATGGAAGGCGATATCGTACAAATGGGCGCATACATCGGCGCAGGTCTGGCATGCATGGGCATGGGCGGCGCGGCTGTCGGTGTGGGCAATGTTGCTGGTAACTACCTGGCCGGCGCTCTGCGCAACCCTTCGGCAGCTGCTTCGCAGACTGCAACACTCTTCATCGGCATCGCCTTTGCAGAAGCTCTGGGGATTTTCTCGTTCCTCGTCGCTCTGCTCTTGATGTTCGCCGTCTAAGATACGCGGAATACATCCTTACGCACGGGTAGGCCTTTGGGCCTGCCCGTTGTAAGCAAGCTTTCCCCTTCTGATTTCTCATTGTGAGAGGACGACCACATGGCGACTGAAACGCACGAAGCCACGACCCACAGTGCCGCCACGGACGGGGCCGCTGCTGCTACAACCCATGATGCGGGACACGCTGCTGCGGATGCAGCACACGGTGCCGCAGATGCCGGCCCGGGCATGCCCCAGCTGGATTTTTCCACATTCGGCAACCAAATCTTCTGGCTGCTGGTCACGCTTGTCGTGATCTACATCATCCTGTCGCGTTTCGCGCTGCCCCGCATTGCGGCGGTTTTGGCCGAACGTCAGGGCACTATTACAAATGACATTGCCGCCGCTGAAGATCTGAAGGCGAAGGCCGTTGAGGCCGAGGCCGCGTATAACCAAGCGCTCGCCGATGCCCGCGTCGAAGCCAGCAATATCGTTGCTGCTGCAAAGGCCGACATTCAAGCCGAACTTGACCAAGCCATTGCAAAGGCTGACACCGAGATCGCGGCCAAATCTGCCGAGGGTGAAAAAGCCATCGCAGAAATTCGTGCCTCGGCAACGGCAGCGGTGAAAACCGTGTCCAAGGACGTGGCCAAAGAACTCATCACCTCGATGGGTGCGACGGCTGACGCCAAAACTGTGACGGCGGCTGTGACCGCCCGCATGAAGGGATAACGTCAATGCGTATTTTGACCACGCTCATCGCCGTAACGGCCGCCTCGCCCGCCTTTGCGGCGTCCGGCCCGTTCTTCTCGCTTGGCAACACCAACTTTGTTGTGACGCTTGCCTTCCTTCTGTTCATTCTGGTGCTGTTTTACTTCAAAGTGCCCGGATTGATTGGCGGTATGCTTGATAAGCGCGCCGATGACATCAAATCGGAAATCGACGAAGCCCGCGCCCTGCGCGAGGAAGCACAATCCTTGCTTGCCGATTACGAGCGCAAGCAAAAAGAAGTGCAGGCGCAGGCCGACCGCATCGTCGCCACCGCGAAGAAAGATGCCTCTGCTGCGGCGGACCAAGCAAAAGAAGATCTGAAAGCCTCGATCGCGCGCCGTTTGGCCGCCGCCGAGGATCAGATTGCGTCGGCCGAAGCGGCCGCGATCAAAGAGGTGCGTGACCAAGCAATCGCGGTTGCTGTCGCTGCCGCACGTGATGTGATCACCGCTCAGATGACGGCCAAATCTGGCAATGATCTGATCGCGGATGCGATTGCCGAGGTCGAAACCAAACTGCACTAACACATCGGTTTGATGTCTATTAAAAAACCCCGACCGCGATTGCGTGTCGGGGTTTTGGTTTGTGCGGCACCTTTATCCGTAGAGCAGCCCGCGCTCCTAGGCATGGTGCGGTCGGGCGCGGCAAGTCGGGATAAGACCCCGTGCATAGAGGCCTAATTGGCGAGGCGCAGCGGCACCGGAGGTTCCGGTTCGTGAAAGCACAGCCCGCCGCCGCGTGCCTTGACGCGGTACATCGCGCGATCCGCATATTGAAGCAACTCTTGCGGGGAGGCGTCGATGGAGGGCCAGAGCGCCGCGCCAATGCTGACGCTTTGCACGATCGGCTTGGCGACGTCGTCACCGTCAGGAACCAAATTATATGGCACCCGAAGCTGTGCGGTGATCCGGTCGCTTACGTGCTGGACGTTCGTTGCGGTGGCGGCCCCCCGTAAAATGATGGCAAATTCATCCCCGCCCAACCGCGCAGCAATATCGGTTCCGCGAATGGACCGGGTGAGAATACGGCCGAACCTTTGGATCAATTGGTCCCCCGCCGCATGACCATAGGCGTCATTCACCTCTTTGAGGCGGTCCATATCCAAATATAAGATAGCAAAGGGCACCGGCCGCGCTGCCGTGCTGCTCTGCTCCAGAGCCTCAAGCTTTTCTTCCAATCCGGATCGGTTGTAGAGGCCGGTCAATTTGTCATGTAGCGCCTGATGGCTCAGCATCTCGTTTTCGGCTTTGAGCTGTCTGCGCTCTTCCTCAAGTGCGTGCAAACGACGGCGGTTCTCTTTGAGCCGCAGCGTGAGAGACGTGAACGCCGTCGAGAGCTGCGTGTGTGCGTCAAACCGAAGGGACACGAAATTACCGTCGCGCAAGGTTTTGCCAAGCCGCCGCCCGGTGATCATCACCGATTGACCATTTGCAAGTCTCAGCTTGCGGAGGCATTCGGCGGTCGAGCCGCGAAACTCTGTGCTCAACAGCGCGGCATCATTACAAGATTTGCAATAGGATCCGAGCTGCGATCCGACATGCATGCCCAACGTTTCGCGGGCCGGCAGGTTGGCAGCAACGAGACGGCCATCCCGTGCCACTACAATCATCGGATCAGAGGTCGCATTCACGTAGGTAGTGAGATCTACGGTGGTGAGGTCCACGCGGGTCATAACGGCTCCTGTCAGGTTGCGAAGAATTCTCCGGAATGGAGGGACACTTCGGTGGTGAATTCTGGGGGTGTGTCCATCGATAGGTCGATAAGGACACGGCAGTGTTCGGCTCCGGCGGCGATGGATTCCATCACGCTCACCCGGGCGTATCCGCTGGCATCGGCCGCGATCCGCCCGAAGACGTTGGTGGTCATCATACACAGCGATGTGCGCCCTGTGACGCCCTCCCCAAAGGGGCATCGGCTGTTGCCAAGTAGGATGTGACTCTGTGCGATATCAATGACATAGAAATCACCGTGGATGCGCCGTTTAAGATCAATGAGCACGGCGGCAAGGGCCTCGAGGTCTGCGCCCGGACCGGGGGCGTGGCCGGAGTATTTTTTTGCGATGGTTTTACCCATCCGCAATCCAACTGTGGTTATGAAACCTTCCGCTTGTTTTAAACCGACGGTGTCTTCGATCAGCGAGGCAAGCTCGGTCACAATGGTGCAAAAGAAATCTGACTGCTGAAGATCAATCGGCAGAGACTGCAGATGATTGGAGAAACTGTCGAGATGGGGACATGTTTCGTTCATTTCGGATCCTCGGTTGCCCTAAGGGTAGCCTAGGCCGAAACTGGTTTCGCATTGGTTAAGGTTACTAAGGTGTTGATCTGTCTGATGAATGCTTTTCAAATTTGACGTTTCGATTCGTGCTCGAGCCTTTGGCGCGCGATCGCCTCATTCGCGTCAGATGTTTTTTGGTCGCGCAAAGCCTTGGAAACATAGTCTAGATGCGCCTCAATCGCGGTGCGGGCGCGGTGCGGATCACGGTCTTGTAATGCAGAGTTGATCGTGCGGTGTTGGTTCAGAAGGTCCTCACGGGTGGTGCGCTGTTTGAACATCACGGAGCGGTTGTAAAACACACCCTCGCGCAGCAATTGATACATCGAGCGCATCATATGGAGCATCACCACGTTATGGGAGGCTTCGACAATCGCCAGATGAAAAGCCGCGTCCAAATCGGCCTCGTCCGAGGGATCGGGTTTGGAATGCGCGGATTCCATTTTCTCGAACACCGCGTTGATGACCTGCAGATCGGTGTCAGAGCCAAGCCGCGCGGCGCGTTCGGCGGCCAAACCTTCCAAATCGCGGCGAAACGAGATGTAATCAAATACGGCTTCGTCGTGGCTGGCGAAAAGCTTGGTGAGCGCAGGAGAAAAGGCGCTGCCCAAGACATCCGCGACATAGATACCGGCTCCCGCCCGTGTGTCCAGGAGCCCGCGCTCGTGAAGATCGGCCACCGCCTCACGCAAGGAGGGCCGGGAGACGCCGAAGCGTTCGGACAGTTCGCGTTCGGCAGGCAGACGTTCGCCCGGACGCAAGATGCCGCGCAGGATCAGCAATTCGATCTGCCGTGTCACCGCGCCGGAGAGTTTTTCGGGGTGGACCTTTTGGAAGGGCATGGGGCGTCCTTATGCGAAGTGGTAAAAATATATGACCGCAAGGCGCGCGGCGCAAGGCGCGCGGGTTTGGGCCGCAACCGGTGGTGCGCGGGGCAGATGGGGGAGCCTCCGGCGGGGATATTTAGGGAAAGCAGAAAGGAGCGGCGCGTGCCGGCAACATCGCGTGGCATATGGGGCGGCGGGGTTTGCGGCGCGAGTTACAGCGGGTTTTCACGTGGTTAACGCAAGCGAAGAGATCGCAATGTCGACGGCAAAAGCCCAATGGTTCAGACTCTGAGGGGCCAATATCGGGCGGCAGGAACGATCACCAGAGTGTGTGCCGGGTGATCAAAGGGCCATCCCCGCGCCAAGCCAACAGCCACGGACCGCCGGGCGAGGCGGCGCGCAAGGGTCCGCTATGCGGCCGAAGATGGCCGGTCAATATTTTAGAATTCGACGCCGATCTGCGCTTTGATGCCGGACCGAAACGGGTGTTTGACCAATTCCATTTCGGTGACCAGATCGGCAATCTCGATCAGCTCTTCCTTGGCGTTGCGGCCCGTCAGGACCACATGGGTCATATGGGGCTTTTCTTCGGCGAGGAAGCTGACCACATCGTTGATGTCGATATAATCGTAGCGCAGGGCGATGTTGATTTCGTCCAAGAGCACCATTTTATTGGCCGGATCGCGGATCAATTCCTTGGCTTTTTCCCATGCGGCCTGTGCCATTTGAATGTCGCGTTCGCGGTCTTGGGTTTCCCAAGTGAAGCCTTCGCCCATGGTGTGAAAGGCGCATTTATCCGAAAAGTTACGCATGATCAGGTCGCGTTCGCCGGTGGACATGCCGCCTTTGATGAATTGCACCACGGCGCATTTCATATCATGGGCGATGCAGCGAAAGATCATGCCAAAGGCGGCAGAGCTTTTGCCCTTGCCCTTGCCGGTATGCACGATGATCAGACCTTGTTCGTCGGTCTTGGTCGCCATGATTTTATCGCGCGCGGCCTTTTTCTTTGCCATTTTCATCGCGTGGCGTTCGGTGTCTTCGCTCATCGTGGCGCTCCTTGGGGTCGAGGCATTCTGGAGCGTCAGAGTGCCTTTCTCTGTCGCGGGGGGCAAGGGGGAAACAGGGCGGTATGCGCATTTCGCCATAGCCCGCAGGATGTGGTAGAAACGGGTATTGCATTTAAAATCATTTCCGAACCAAAGGACATCCCATGCCGTTTTACAACGACCTGCGCCCCGAGGCTGATTTTGCCAAGCGCGATTATGCCCGTGTGTTTCCCACTCTGTCCGATGCGGCGCGCGCGCGTTGCATAGAAGGGCTGCTTCGGCTCAAACCGGCGCTGTCGGTGCAAATCCCGCAGCGGCGCAGCGAGGCGAATTTACTGATCGCCAGCTGGAATCTCAAGGAGTTCGGCCATACCAAGCAACGCCTGCCCGAGGCCTATTTCTACATCGCTGAAATCCTCGCTCACTTTGATTTGATTGCGGTGCAGGAAATCAAATCGGGGCTTTATGATCTTGATGTGTTGATGCGCCTGCTGGGGCCGAACTGGCGCTATTTGATCAATGACATCACCGAAGGCGCTGCGGGAAACTCCGAGCGCTCTGGGTATATTTATAACACGCGGCGATTGCGCCCATCGGGGTTGGCGGGCGAGGTCGGGTTGTGGGATGAGATCACGCATGACAGCCCGCTTGGCCTCAAGCAGCTTAAACGCGCGCCCTATATGACGGGGTTCATCGCGGGGTGGAAACGTTTTGCCATGGTGAACCTGCATTTGCATCCGGGCCAAGGGGCGGACAATGTCGCATTGCGGGCTGAAGAAATGCGGCTTTTGCTGCGTGCATTAGAGGAAAAACGCAAAGGTCTGTGGTCGGACAACCTCGTGCTGGTGGGGGATATGAACCTTTACAGCCGCCATGATGATCCCACGGTGGCGCGGATCAAAGCGGCAGGATACCGTGAGAATGCCTGGCTTGAGGGGCACGATACCAATGCCTCGCAAACCGAGGCCTATGACCGGATGTTCTTTCGCACCGGCGACTATTTCCGCATGGCACAGACGGCGGCGGCGGGGGACAGCGGCGCGGTGTTCAATCCTTTTGACCATGTTTACCGCGATGTGGATGTGGCGATCTATCGTGATGACATGCTGGCGGACTATACCGGCGCGCGTGACCTGGCGGGGGATGATGCGGCGCTTTTGGGATATTACAAACATCCGTGGCGTAAAAACCAGATATCGGATCACTTCCCCATCGTCGCCGAGATTTTGATCGACGACAGCCAATCGTTTTTGCAGGACAAATATGCCGCTTTGCGAGGCGGGGTTTAGGTAAAAACAGACCACAGGCATGCCCCGAGAGAGGCCTTGGAGCGTTCGTCGCGGCGCTGTTCCTCAGCGGGGCAACACGGCAATGCTTGGACCGTCCCTCTGTCCGCCGCAAAGCGGGCGACAATGCTGTCGCGGGCACCAGATCTGGCCCCAAAGCCTCCCGCATTGAAGCTGGCGGGGTATGGTGCGGCACATGTTCATTGTCTCGGGGCCGCGCAGTGGCACAGGAGGGACCTCGCCGGATGGCATGCAAGGGTTCTGCAAGGGCATTGCAACACCTGCGCATGAATAGATGTGATGTGGCGGGGCGCGAGGACCGGCGGGATCGGGGAAGGTGTGGGCGCTTCAGGTGTCGCGCGCTGGACACGTCAGTCTGCTGTCGGGATTACGGTAATACTTTGTTAACCACGCCGGCCGCAGGCTCGCCGAATGACATATCTTGCTTCTCGTCTCATCCGGTTTCGGTTCGCTTCACCCCGCATCGGAGGCACGGCTGTGGCTCTTGCGCTGTTCCTTGCGGGATGCGATACGCCGACCCCTGCCTTTCGGGATGTTCCCGCCACCCGCATTGAAGTGGAAGACAGCGTCTTTGACGTGCGTGTGCGGGGCCGCGCCGCCGAAGCCATACGGATCAACTCGGAATATGCGCCACGCCTCGCCGGGGTCGCACCGCGCGCCGTCTGGGCCATTGAACGCGTCAGCGGGTGCCATGTCACCGCCTTGTCCGGAGATCAGGCGCTCATACATGCGCGCCTCAAATGTTCAAAAGACGGCCCGCTTGATCCTGCGCCCTATCGCTGCCGCGCCGGTGACACCTATGGCGGGTTGATGTTGGGCCGGCATTCTAAAACCATGATCTGCGATGTCGACTAAGCCGGCGGGCCATCCTGCGCGCCGCCTGTTTTCTGCTTTCGGTAAATATCCAAATCCGCCCCTATCCAAGAGCGCGGCGGTCACGGCTCTGAGGAGAGGCTCTCGATCAAGGCCCGCGCCGAATTGGACCGCGGGACCCATAGCCCGCGCTCGATTGCCTCGCCCAATCGTTGCGCAATCTCGCGCAGGGCGGGGGCATTCACATCACCGATGAATTCGCGCGTATCATCATCCTCAAGATAGGCCGCATGCACCAGATCAAAGTGGTGGTTTTGTACCGCCCCCGTGGTCGCCGCAAAGGCAAAAAGATAATCGACCGTCGCCGCAATCTCGAACGCACCCTTATAGCCGTGGCGTTTTACCCCTTCGATCCATTTCGGATTGACTGCGCGCGACCGCACGACGCGGCCGATTTCCTCGTCCAGCGTGCGAATGACGGGCCGTTCGGGGCGCGAATGGTCATTGTGATAGATCGGGCGATCCGCGCCCTGCAATGTGCTGACGGCCGCTGCCGCGCCGCCCTCGAATTGATAGTAATCGTCGCTATCGAGGATATCATGTTCGCGGTTGTCTTGGTTTTGCACGATGGCCTCGGTTTGGCGCAGCCGCGTCTCGAAGGCGCCGCGCGCCTTGCGGCCCTCTTCGCCCGCGCCATAGGCATAGCTGCCCCATTCAAGGTAGGCTTCGGCCAAATCGGCTTTGTCGTCCCAAAGCCGTTCGTCGATCATCGCTTGCAACCCCGCGCCATAGGCCCCGGGTTTCGCGCCAAAGACACGCGCGGTTTCGCCCTCGACACGGGCTCGCGCAGCGGCCGGGTTCACGTCGTCGGGCTCGTCCATCGCCATGACGGCCTTTGCCGCGCTGTCGACCAGAGAGATCAGTTGCGGGAAGGCGTCGCGAAAGAACCCCGAAATGCGCAGGGTGACATCGACCCGTGGCCGCCCCAAGACCCCCTGCGGCAACACCTCAAATCCGGTCACTCTACGGTTGGCTGCGTCCCATGTGGGCTTTACCCCCATCAAGGCCAAAGCCTGCGCAATATCGTCGCCGCCGGTGCGCATGTTGGCGGTGCCCCATGCGGTGAGCAGCATCGTGCGCGGCCAATCTCCGTGGGTTTGCAGGTGCTTCTCAATCAGCAGATTGGCCGATTTCCACCCCAAGGCCCATGCGGTCGGTGTCGGCACTGCGCGGCTGTCGACCGAATAGAAATTCCGCCCCGTGGGCAAGACATCCAAACGCCCGCGGGTTGGCGCGCCCGAGGGCGCGGGGGCGACGAACTGTCCGCTGAGGGCGGTGAGAAGCCCCTCCATCTCGGCGGGGCCGCATCGGGTGACCATCGGCGCGATCCGTCCAGTGATTTCTTCCATCACCGCCGTGCTCGCGGGGCCTGCGGGCACGGCCGCGCCCTCCATCATCGCGATCGCCAGCAATTCCAACCGCTCGATTGTGTCGCCGGCACTGCGCCATGTCGCGGCATCCAGAGCTGCCAAAGTATCGGGGCAGGGGCCATCCCAAGGCGCGGCCATATCCACGTCCAAGGGATCAAAATCAAGGCCCAGATCATCTGCCAAAGCACGGATGATCGACGCATCACCGCCCTTGCCCGTGCTGCGCGGCACCCGCGCCAACGCGATGGATAAATCGCGCGCTTGGCGCCCCGAGGGCGCCATGCCAAAGACATGCAGCCCGTCGCGGATCTGCGCCTCTTTCAACTCGCACAAATAAGCATCGAGTTTGGCCAGATCGGTTTCGGCATCGCCGCTAAGGCCTGCGTCTTTATCCAATCCGGTCGCTGCGGTCAGGCTCAATATCTCGTCGCGAAGGTAGGAAATCCGGCGTGGATCGACCCCCGCAGCCTCGTAATACTCGTCGACTAAAGCCTCCAGATCCTTGAGCGGTCCGTAACTTTCGGCCCGCGTCAGCGGCGGTGTCAAATGGTCGATGATCACTGCTTGGGCGCGGCGCTTGGCCTGCGTGCCTTCCCCCGGATCATTGACGATGAAGGGATATATATGCGGCATCGGTCCCATGACGGCTTCGGGCATGCACTCCTGTGACAGGGCGAGGGCCTTACCGGGCAGCCATTCCAGATTGCCGTGTTTGCCCATATGCACCAAGGCCTGTGCGCCGAAAACATGGCGCAGGTAGACGTAAAAAGCGAAATAATTATGCGGCGGCACAAGGTCCGGCGAATGGTAGGTCTCTTCGGGGTCGATGTTATAGCCGCGCGCAGGTTGCACCGCGATGGCGGCATGGCCCATCTCGAAGATCGACAATTTGAACCCCGCATCGGGGTCGTAGAAAGGATCGGCGTCGGGCGGGCCCCAGCGGTCTTCGACCTGCGTGCGGACTTCGAAGGGCAGGGCATCGAAATATTGTCGGTAAGTCTCAAGCGGCAGCGTCGCCCCGCCTGCGCGGTTGGCGCGGTCGGTGAGCCAATTGGTTGGCCCCGCCATGATCATCTCCATTAAGGCGGCGCTCTCCTCGGGGGCACCGTCGATCCGGTATCCTGCGCCCGCCAAGGCTTTCAATGTCAAAACCGTCGCTGCGGGTGTGTCGAGGCCAACGCCATTGGCCAATCGACCGTCTTTGTTGGGGTAATTGGCGAGGATCAACGCGGCCTTGCGATCCCCCGCAGGGGTGCGGCGCAGGCGCGCCCAGTTGGCGGCCAAGGCGGCGACAAAATCGATCCGGTCCCCCACGGCGCGATAGGTCGCGATCGGGCATTCGGTGGCCGCGTCGAAATAGGCTTCGTCCTTAAACGAGATCGCGCGGGATAATATGCGCCCGTCGACTTCCGGCAGGGCGACATTCATCGCAATGTCGCGCCCCGACAGGCCGGTCAGCCCCTCGGCCCAGACCTCTGCCGAGGAACCGGCCAATACGGTTTGGAACACCGGCGCGCCCTGTGCGGCGGGCATGATCAGCGGGTTTGAGGCGCCCGAGGCGTGATCGCCTTCGGCGGCAGACCCCGTGGCAAAGGCGGTGCAATTGAGGATCACATCGGGCGGGGCCTGAGTGAACAATTGTTCCAATGTCGCGACCGAAACGGGGTCTTTCAATGAGGCGACAAAAATGGGCAGCGGGTTCAGCCCCGCCTTCAGCAGCGCTTTGACCATGCGGTTGATCGGGTGCAAGCCCGCGCCCTGCACCAATGCGCGGTAAAACACCAATGGCACAACTGGCGCGCCCTTCGTCCATGCGTCTTGCGCCGTGCTTAAATCGGCTTGCCCTGATCCGGGCCAATAAACGCCTGCGCGCAAGAGCGGGCGCGGTGGCGGCGGGGTGTCGCCGCCATCAAGCATCGCCTTGGTATAGCCGAGAAAACCGGCGGCATTTTCCGGCCCGCCTTCGACCAGATAGGCCCAAAGCGCATCGTAATCGGCATCCGAAACCGTTGAGAGGCGGCGGAGTTCTTCATCGGGCTTGTCGTCGCCGGGCAGCGCGCAAAACGGCACGCCCGCGCTGTGCAGTGCGGCGGCATATTGTTCGAACCCGTATTTCCAATACCCCGCCCCGCCCAAGATGCGCGCGACCACCATGCGCGATTTGGCGGCGCAATTTTCGATATGTAGATCGACAGAAAGCGGGTGCATCAGATGCATCATTGAGGCAAGGCGCAGGCTTGGAGCGCTTTGCATCTCGGCCCGCGCAGCCGAGAGTGCGGCCAATTCCGTATCTGCGGCCGAAATCACGACCAGATCTGCGGGGGTTTGGCCCAGATCGACCGGCTCTTTGCCGTCATCAATGGATCCGGGAGTGGCGGCGAGAAGATGCATGGGCTGTCTTTCGGGCGGCGGCGATTGGATCGCGGGCGTGTGGCGCGGGCGGCGGCTTCGGGAGCCTCCGGCGGAAGTATTTGGGCCAAGAAAAAGCGCGCGGCGGCGCAGATGTCAAATGGCGTGATTAATCGAGCAGCGGCTTTGTCATGAAGAGTGATGTGGGCATGGCGGTGTAATTTCCAAACGGGGCACATGTTTCGAACCCGTGGCGGGTATAGAGCCGGTGCGCGGCATGCAGCGTGTCGCCGGTTTCCAGATTCAGCACCGGTAAGTTCAAGTCGCGGGCTAGGTCTTCGATGGCGCGCAAGATCGCACTGGCGGCGCCTTTTCCGCGGGCCGCATCGGTTGTGAACATGGATTTTACTTCGCCGTAAGGCGCGGCGTCCGTGCCACGCAAGGCAAGGGCGCCGGTGGCAATCACCGTCTCACCTTGGCGCGCGGTGAAGAAATGCACATCATCGCCGCAGAGCGCATCAATACCTAGGAAATGGTTTTCTTCGGGGTTGAACAGGGCTTGCATCAAAGCATGGCTGGCTTTGAGGAGGGCGGTTGCTTGTGGCTCGCGCGGGTCGGTTTGTTCTACGATGAGGGGCATAGGTGCTCCTGTCGGTTAGGCTTTGAGCGCGGCTTCGATGGCGGCTTGGTCAAGGCCTGATTGTCCGATCACCACAAGGCGGGTTTGGCGGAGCATCGCGCCAAATGGCGCGTCGAAATAGGTGTCGATGCGTGGTCCGACGGCTTGTAATGTCAGGCGCATCGGTTTGCCTGTCACGGCGGCGAAGCCTTTGAGCCGCAAAATGTCATGAGCGCGGATCACATCGGCAATTTGTTCGGAAAAGGCGGCGGGGTCGTCGATTTCGCCCAGCGTCACAACGAAGCTCTCGAAATCATCGTGGTCGTGATCATGGTGGTGGTGATCCTCGTCGCCGTGATCGTCATCATGATCATCGTGGTGGTGATGGTGTACCTCGCCGCGGGCGTCCAAATCGGCTTCGGCACCGATGCCTTGGCCGAGCAGGACATCGACCGGCAAAGCGCCCATGGTCGATTTGACCACCTGCACGCCATCGCGGCTTGTCGATTTAAGTTTGGAAACCAAGGTGTCGGCCTCTGCTGCGCCCAACAGGTCGGATTTGTTCACCACGATCATATCGGCACAGGCGATTTGGTCGTCGAACAATTCCGACAAAGGCGTCTCGTGATCGAGGTTCTCGTCCAGTTTACGTTGCGCATCGACGGCGGCGACATTATGGGCGAAACGGCCCTCGCTCACGGCTTTGCCGTCGACCACCGTCACAACCCCATCCACGGTCACCTGCGTCGAGATTTCCGGCCAGTTGAACGCGCGCACCAAGGGTTGCGGCAAGGCAAGCCCAGAGGTTTCAATCACGATATGGTCCGGCTTGTCGGGGCGCGCGAGCAGCTTTTGCATCGTCGGGATGAAGTCCTCGGCCACGGTGCAGCAAATGCAGCCGTTCGACAATTCCATCACGTCGTCTTCGGTGCAGGTCTCGTCGCCGCAGCCTTTGAGGATGTCGCCATCGACGCCCAGATCGCCAAACTCGTTGATGATCAACGCAATGCGCCGCCCGCCTGCATTTTGCAACATATGGCGGATCAACGTGGTTTTGCCCGCGCCAAGAAAGCCGGTGACAACGGTTGCGGGAATTTTCTGGGCCATTGGAGTCTCCATCGGTGAGGGTCTGCTGCGCCGGGCGTGCGGTTCGCGGGAAGGCTGCGGGTCGAGGCCACATTTGCGCGGCGCAAGGCAGCGCGGTCAAGGCGATTCCCCTTTGTCGGGGCCGGATCACTGTGATTTGACGTGACGGCGGGGGGGAATTCGCAATATTTTGTGGATAACTCCGCGCAAATCTCCAGATGATGGGGTGTGTCATTGACAGAGGGCCCGCCTAAGCTTCAGATTTCAACCCTAGACCCATTCCTTGTGGAGATTCTGCGCCCTTGCGCTTTAACAGGCTCAAACTCACCGGCTTCAAAAGCTTTGTAGACCCGACCGACCTGATCATTGCCGAGGGGCTGACGGGGGTCGTCGGGCCAAACGGCTGTGGCAAATCCAATCTGTTGGAGGCCTTGCGCTGGGTCATGGGGGAAAATCGTGCCAAGGCGATGCGCGGCTCTGGCATGGATGATGTAATTTTCGCCGGCGCCAGCACGCGGCCGGCCCGCAACTTCGCCGAAGTTGTCTTGCAAATGGACAATTCCGAACGCCTTGCGCCGGCCGGTTTCAACGACAGCGACACGGTGGAAATCACCCGCCGGATCACCCGCGATGTCGGCAGCGCCTATAAGGTTGGCGGCAAAGATGTGCGGGCGCGCGATGTGCAGATGTTGTTTGCCGATGCCTCCACGGGCGCGCATTCGCCTGCTTTGGTGCGTCAGGGGCAGATTTCCGAATTGATCAACGCCAAGCCGAAAAACCGCCGCCGGATTTTGGAAGAGGCGGCGGGGATTTCCGGTCTTTATCAACGGCGGCACGAGGCGGAATTGAAGCTTAAGGGCGCGGAAAGCAACCTTTTGCGCGTTGATGATGTGATTGAACAACTGGCGGCGCAATTGGGCCAATTGGCGCGCCAGGCCCGCCAAGCCGCGCGCTACCGTGCGATTGGCGAGGAGTTACGCCGCGCCGAAGGCATGTGGCTTTATCGTCGCTGGAAGGAGGCGGATGAGGCCCGTGCGAATGCCGCAGATGAGTTGCGCGCGCGCACGACCGCCGCATCAAAGGCCGAAAGCGCCGCGCGCGAAGCCGCAAAGGCCCGCGCCGCCGCCGATGATGCTTTGCCGGCACTGCGCGAAGAGGAGGCCGTGGCCGCCGCGCTCTTGCAGCGGCTCACCGTGCAGCGCGACGCGTTGAGCGATCAGGAGGCCCAAGCACGCCAGACAATCGAGACGCTGGAACGGCGGATCGAACAATTGGCCAAAGATATCGAACGCGAAGGCGGATTGAACCGTGACGCCGGCGAGACGATCGGGCGGCTCGAATGGGAAGCCCGCGAATTGGCCAAGGCCGGCGAAGGGCATGACGCGAAGCTCGAGGCCGCTGCCGAAGCCGCACGCGAAGCGGCGCAGGTCTTGCAGGACCGTGAAAACGCTATGTCGCAATTGACCGAAGATGTCGCCCGTTTGGCCGCGCGTCATCAATCGGCCACGCGTTTACTGGAGGATAGCCGCAAAACCCAATCCCGGTCCCAAGCAGAGGCCGCTCGGGTCCGCGCGGCGGTCGAAACGTCGAAGGCCACTTTGGCACAATCTTCTGCGGATCTGGACGCGGCCAAAGCGGCCGCAGCGGAGGCCGCCCAAGCCGCCGACGCCGCTGACGCGGCCCTGCTCGCCGCCGAAGCGGCGCGCGCCGAAACGCAGGCGCGCGAAGCCGATGCCCGCGGGGAACGCTCAGAGGCGGAAGGCGAGATGAACGCCCTGCGCGCCGAAGTCACGGCTCTGGCGAAACTTTTGGAACGTGACACCGCCGAGGGCGGGCAGATTTTGGATCGTTTGCAGGTCGAGCAGGGGTTTGAAAAGGCGCTCGGAGCAGCATTGGCCGACGATTTGCGCGCCCCCGAAGTCGAGGCCGAGGGGCCGTCGGGATGGTCTGTCTTGCCCAATTACGCGCAAACGCAACCCTTGCCCGATGGCGTCACCGCCTTGAGCGCGCATGTCTCTGTGCCCGACGTTCTGGCCCGCCGGATGGATCAGATCGGATTGGTCGATGCAGATGAAGGCCCGGCATTGCAAGCGGCGTTGAAACCGGGACAACGATTGGTGTCGGTCGAAGGTGATTTGTGGCGCTGGGACGGATTTCGCGCATGGGCCGAGGATGCGCCTTCGGCGGCGGCCCTGCGGTTGCAACAGCTGAACCGGCTTGAGGTGCTTAAGCAGGAACATGAACATGCCGGTCAGCGCGCCGAAGGTGCCCGCGCGGCGCATGAGCGCCTGACTGCGCAGCTTGGCGAGGCCAGCCGTGCGGACCAAGCCGCCCGCGCCGCCCGCAGCAACGCTGACCGGATGCAAGCCGAAGCCAGCCGCGCCGTGAACCGCGCCGAATCCGAGCGTTCTATCGCCCAAAGCAAATTGGAAAGCCTCGACATGGCCGTGCGCCGCCACGAGGAAGAAGCGTTGGTCGCGCGCAAACAGGTCGCGGAGGCGGAAAAGGGGCTCGCTGATTTGGGCAATCTTGATCTGGCACGCGCCGAGGTCGAAGATGTGAAAATGACAGTTGAGGCGGCGCGCATGACAATGATGGCGCGCCGGTCCGTGCATGACGAGTTGCGCCGCGAAGGCGAGGCCCGCACCCGCCGCGCCCAAGAGGTTACAAAGGAAACCAGCGGCTGGCGTCACCGGTTGGAGACGGCCGAAAAACGCACTGCAGAATTGACCGAACGCCGTGAAGCATCCTTGACGGAATTGGCCGAAGCTGCCGCCGCACCGGATGAAATCGCCGCAAAACGCGGCGAATTGGGCGCGGCGATTGCCACCGCCGAAAACCGGCGCGCCGAGGCACAAAATGCCTTGTCCGAGGGCGAAAGCACCGCCCGCAGCGCAATCAATGCCGAGCGCGATGCCGAACGCGCCGCCTCCGAGGCCCGCGAATCCCGTGCGCGGTCGGAGGCACGCAACGACGCCGCGCGCGAAACGGTCGATGCCGCCGCCGCGCGCATCCGCGAAGAAATGGAATGCGCGCCGGAGGGGCTGCTTGAACGTCTCGATATGCTGCCCGAAGGCATGCCCGCCTCCCCCGCCATCGAGGCAGATGTGAACCGGCTTAAACGCCAACGCGATGCGCTTGGCGCCGTGAACCTGCGGGCCGAAGAAGACAGCAAAGAGGTCGAGGAAGAGCACAGCTCTTTGGTCAAGGAAAAGGCCGACCTCGAAGAGGCGATCCGCACCTTACGCAATGGCATTGCCAGTCTCAACCGCGAGGGGCGCGAACGTTTGCTCACGGCCTTTGAGCAGGTGAACAGCAACTTTACCCTATTGTTCCAACACCTCTTTGGCGGCGGCGAGGCGAAATTGGAGTTGATCGAAAGCGACGATCCCTTGGAGGCGGGCCTTGAGATCATGTGCCAGCCGCCGGGCAAAAAACTGTCGACCCTGTCACTTCTGTCGGGGGGGGAGCAAACCCTGACCGCGCTGGCGCTGATCTTTGCTGTCTTTTTGGCCAATCCCGCGCCGATCTGCGTGCTCGACGAGGTCGATGCGCCGCTGGATGATGCCAACGTCACGCGGTTTTGTGACCTTCTGGACGAGATGTGCCGCCGCACGGAAACGCGGTTCTTGATTATCACCCACCACGCGGTGACCATGGCGCGGATGGACCGTTTGTTTGGTGTGACGATGCAAGAGCAAGGCGTTAGTCAGCTGGTCTCGGTTGATTTGCGCGCTGCGGCGCAGATGGTGGCCTAAGCTATTGATTCAAAAAAACACCCCGCGCCGGAAGAGTCCGGCGCGGGGCGCATGTTCTAGGCGAGAGGCGGGTTAGCTACCGTATTCGGGCATCGCTTCCAGCTCTTCCTTGGTGGCGTTGACATTGACGCGCAATTCATCGCCGTCCTTGGCACGTTGCAATTTGATTTCGTCATAGGCCAAGGCGACAGGTTTTTCGCCCATGCCCAAAAAGCCGCCCACATCGATGATTACATCGCTCACTTTACCGTCGGCGTTCAAATTAATTTCCGACACTTCGCCAATATGTTCACCGGTGGCGTCATAGACCCATTGCCCGTCAAGCTGCTCTGCGGTGATCTTATCCGCATCGACCATTACAAAGCCCTCCATCGGCGCCGACGAATTTGCGGTCATGTTGTGCAATTTGTTTTTGGCGTCAGATGCAGTTGCCGCCAATTTGTCTTTGGTGCGATTGGCCGCATCTTTGGTTTCAGTGATCGCGGCGGAGGTCCAAGCGCCAATTTTGCTTTCGTCAAATTCCGGCGCGGTTTCCAATGTCGCGCGGTCGGCGGTTAGCACAACAAAGTAGTCGCCCGCGTCATCACCATCACGCACAAATTCCAGAGCGTCGATTTTCACGGCAACGGTGCGTTCACCAATGCCGAGGAACCCGCCGATATCGAGAAGCACGGCTTCGCTGCTGCCGTCTTTGGCCAGAACAATATCGCTTACTTCGCCGATATCATTCCAATTGCCGGAGACGTCATCAACGGATTGTTCGCTCCATTCCTCTTCCGAGGTGTAGATCCGTTTGCCGATCAAGTCAGAGGCGCGCAGGTCGATGATCGCTGCCTGTGCATTTGCGGTCTTGCTGTCGATGAACGGGCTGTGCATCGGCGTGCCGTCTGCGGCACGTTCTGTTGCCATTTCAGGGGCGGCGTTGGTTGCCGGATCGGCGGCGGTTTGGCTGTCGCCGTAAGCAGGGGTGAGGGTAATCAGGGCCAAAGCTGTTGATGTCAAAAGCGTCTTCATGAGTGTATCCTCCTGAGTGTTAAGCAAGGGCGTCGTGAGGGGGCGGGCGTATCCCGCAGTCCTCCGCCTTGCGTCACTCAAACAACCGCTACCCCCGCCACGGCGTTCCATATTTTTTCTGATCTATTGGCAATTTTACGCCGCGCTGACTGAAGGAAATGGTGCGAAGAGTTGCTGAAGATATCGGTAAGGTGCTGATAATAATATAATTTATAGATTCCCCAATAAGGCTGCGGTTGGCCATCCGTCGGCGGGGAAACCAAGGCGCTGTTGCTCGGCGCGCACGGCGGTGCGGGTGCCGGCGCCCAGGATCCCATCGATTTTTCCGACGTCATGTCCACGGCTGCGCAGCTTCTTTTGCAAGGATTTCATCTGTCCGCCGTTGAAGCCGGGTTCGGGATTGCCCGCGTCAAACACCGGCGCGCCGCCGAGCCGGTTGGCAAAATAGGCCGCAGTCAGCACATAGGTGAAGCTTTGGTTCCATTCGAAATAGACGTTGAAATTTGGATAGCCGACAAAGGCCGGCCCTTTGCGCCCCTGCGGCAGGATCAGGCTGGCCGGCAAATTGGCTTGCCACGCACCGCTACGCGGCTGCACCCCCATACGTTGCCATTCCGCTGGGGATAATCGGGTTTGCAAACCGGCCTTGGACCAATCCATTTCGGCGGGCACGCGGACTTCTTGCAACCAAGGTTGTCCGGCCTGCCATCCCATATGGCGCAACATTTTCGCCCCCGATAGCAGCGCATCGGCCGGCGAGGTTTTGAGCCGCACATGGCCGTCTCCATCGCCATCGACGCCATTGTCCAAGATATCTTGCGGTAGCATTTGCACCATGCCGATTTCGCCGGCCCATGCGCCGGTGGTGGTGCGTGGGTTGAAATCGCCCATGGTGTAAAGCTTCAGCGCAGCAAAGATTTGCGGCCGGAACAGCTCTGGCCTGCGGCAATCATGCGCCAGCGTGACCAAGGCGTTCAGGGTGTTGAAATCGCCCTGGAACGCGCCGTAGTCGGTTTCAAACGCCCAAAAGGCCAAAAGCACCCCGGGCGGTATTCCGTAGTCACGTTGCATCTTGACGAAAATCGCCTCGTGTTGGCGCGCTTTCGATAGGCCGGTTTGCAGACGGTTGTTTGAAATCAACCGCCGCGCAAAGCTGGTGAAATCCATTTGAAACACGCCTTGGGCGCGATCGGCCTTAAGCACGGCCCCATCTTGGCGCACGCCCGAGAGGAAGTTGGCGACGGTGTTCTGGTCATATCCCATTTGCCGCGCTTCTGCGGCCACGCCGTTGACAAAACTAGAAAAACTGCCGCCGCATTGGGCGGAGGCCAGCGCCGGCAGGCTTAAAGCCGGCAAGGCCAGAGCCGCCGCGAGCGAGAGGCGTTGAAGCGGGCGAAAGACGTCACGAAGAAGCATAGGAATTTCCAAATTAAAAGGCAGTTTCTTGCAGCATAACCGGCAGATGCGGCGGAGCAAGGCCTGTCCTGTAGGCGCGAGGATCAATCTCCGGTCGATCCCACGCGCCCGGCGGCGAGGGGCATCAGAGGGCCGCGCCGATCACCATCAGCGCCAGCGTTGCAACAAGAGCCAGCCGCCAGACACGCCAAAGCCCTGCAATCGCGGCTTCGATCTCGCGGGGGCCGATGTCCTGTGCGCCGCTGGCGTGGACATAGGGAAAATCTTGCATCGTTCCATGATAGGCGCGCGGCCCCGACAAAGCCACATCCAACCCCCGCGCCATCGCCGCTTCGGGCCATCCGGCATTGGGTGATCGGTGTTGACGCGCCTCGCGGGCGATGTCACCCCATTGGTGCATCTGCCCATGCAGCGCCGCGATCATCACGGCCGACAGTCGCGCGGGGATGAGATTGAGCAGATCATCAAGCCGCGCGGCCGCCCATCCAAAATCGCTATGCCGCGGGGTGCGATAGCCGATCATACTGTCCGCCGTGTTCACGGCTTTATACAGCAACATCAAAGGCAATCCGCCGATCAGCCCCCAAAACAGCGGGGCAATCACCCCATCGGAGAAATTCTCTGCGCCCGATTCAATCGCGGCGCGGGCCACGGCGGCATCGTCCATATCGCGGGTGTCGCGGCCGACGATGCGGGCGACCATGCGCCGGCCTTCGCCGGTGGACAACCGCAGTCCCCGCGCCACGTCGCGCAGATGCTGCACCAATGATTTCTGTGCCAGAAGGATCGCGGCGCATAAGGCTTCGATCATCCCGCCAAGCTCCGCCAGGATCCCCCCGATGATCACCGCGCCAATGCAGAGCGAAACCACGGTCAATACCCCCATGGCGCGCCGCCGCGCGGCGCTGTCGGCGGCGCGGTTGAGAGTGCGGTCCAGATGTCCGATGACCCGCCCGATCAACACCGCCGGATGCGGCAGCCGCGACCAGATCCAGCGTGGTTCGCCGAACAGCGCGTCAAGCAGGAGCGCCAGACACATCACGCCCGCGTGGCTCATGTTTCTTGATCCGGTGCGGCGTTGAGCGCCGCCTCGATCCGGCCGAATTGATCCGGATGCGGCAGGCCAAGGCGCAACATATGGCCGCTATAGGGGAAAATCCGGCTCCAGATATGGTGCCGCGCCAGACGGTCTTGCCATGCGCTGGCGTTATGCACATCATAAAGACGGAACAAAGAGGTGCCCGCCACCGCGCCGTCGCGATCATATAGCCGCGCGCCGGCGCGCAGCATCAGCGCATCAAGCTGCGCGGCATCCTCGTTCAACCGCCTGCGGGTTTGTTGTGCCCAAAGCGGATCGCCAAGGGCGGCCGCGCCGATGCGCAGCGCCGGGCCGCTCACCGGCCAGGGGCCCAACATCACCGCCAGATCTGCAATCCATTTCGGATCTCCGATTGCAAAGCCCAATCTAAGCCCTGCAAGCCCCCAGAATTTTCCGAAACTTTTCAATATGATCCGCCCGTCAGCGGAGCCCTGTGCGACGAGGCTTCGCTCGGGGGCGATGTCGCAAAAGCTTTCGTCGATCACGGTGAGCGCGGCGGGATGCGGCGCAGGGGGCGTCTGTAGGTGGTGGAAATTTCCGGTCGGGTTGTTGGGGTGCACCACAACCTTTGCGGCGCATGTCTCTTGGGTTTCGGCGCTGCCGACCACTTGCCAACCGGCGCTGATAAAGGCGGCGGCATGTTCGTTATAGGTTGGTGCGGGAATATGCGCGCGCCCGCGCGGCAAGAGCGCGGGCAGGCGCGCGATCAATGCGCTGGCCCCCGGTGCGGCAACAATGCCGACCCCATCCGGTATCTTCCAAAATGCCCGCGCGGCGGCTTCGAGTGCATCTTGCGCGGCGGCGTCTGGTAGGGCTGTCCAATCTTGCGCCGAAAGCGGCGGCACCGGATAGGGCAGGGGGTTGATCCCCGTTGACAGATCAATCCAATCGCTCCGTATCCCGCCATACCGCGCCACGGCCGCATCAAGCCCGCCGCCATGGTCACGTCGCGGCAACGCGCGGTTGGGCTGTGCGTCCTGATGCGGCGGTGCGGTGGTGTGCGGGGCGGGCGCTTTCATGTCGGCCTCATTCGGAGGTGGCGGGCAACGGCGGGTGGCGGGTGACAAAATGCCCCTTCACCCCTTGCGGCCATTCCCGATACGGCACTTGTCCATTTTCAGTGGCGGCATGTTTGACAGCATAAGAGACGATGGCGCTGGCATCCTCGGCGCTTGCTTCGAACCGGCCCAATGTATAGGCCAATTTCCCCGCACTTTGCACCGCGATGTTGCACCCATGCGAACAGCCCATCAAACACGACACCCGGCGGGTTTTGACCGGCGCATCTGCTTCCTGTGTCGGGATTTGGGCGGCGACTTCGGCTTCGATCAATGCGGCCAACGCTTCGCCATCGGTGATCCCGCTTTCTGCATCCCAATCGTCACGTTTACAGGTGTCACAGATCGTAATCCAGCTGGTCATCGCCCTTCGCTCCCTTTGTTCGGCTTCGCTTCAAACGGATTTTCGTAAAAGGTGCAAGCGGCAGAACGTGTTCTTTATGTGGCAAACGCGCATATTAACCATTTGTTAGCATTCCCGAACGATGAATGGGAGTAAGATATGGTTAACCAATGTTAATGAGGAAGGGAGCCTCATAGCAATGCGGGCGCCATGTCGCAGGATGTTTTGAGGGAGACAGCCGTGATAGATAGCGCCCTAGGCACGAAGGTTCTGATTGTGGAAAGCCAACCGGACCTCGGCAGGCTTTGGCAACGCCATGTCGAGCGCCAAGGCTCGTCCGTCCGTCTCGTGCGCGGACAAGCCGAGGCCATCGCCGCCCTGCAAAGAGAAGCCTTTGATATCATCGTTCTGGATCTGGTTCTCACCGAAGGCAGCGCCTTTGCCGTGGCCGATTTCGCATCATACCGATATCCGGATACGCGGGTGATTTTTGTCACCAACACCAGCTTTTTTTCAGACGGATCAATCTTTCATCACGCGCAAAACGCCTGTGCCATGGTGCAATCGGATGCGCCGCCCGAAGATCTTGCGGCGATGGTCGAGCATTACGCCCGCGTGGGCTAGGACGCGAAACAGGGCGGTTGGCGCACAGATTGCCCGAGACGCCCCCATGCCGCGCGCCTTGGGTGTTGACCCGAACCCGCATCGGCCAAGAGCCGGATTTGAAATTCGCGCACGCGCCGGGGCGGCGGCACCCTTACCCGCGTCCGTGTGGCGCCATGAAATCGGGATTGGGGCTGATCGGTATGATCCGGTTCGGATTGATCATATCGTGGCTGTAGTAATAGTGCCGGATGAAATGATCCGCCGCCACGGTTTCGGCCACGCCCTCCCATTGATAAAGCGCGCGCAGATAGGGCCATAGATGCGGATAATCCGTGATTTGGCGCAGATTGCATTTGAAATGTGTGTGATAGACCTGATCGAAGCGCACCAAGGTGGTGAACAGCCGCCAATCGGCTTCGGTGATGCGATCCCCGGTCAGATAACGGCGCGCGCCGAGCAGACCGTCAATCCAATCGAGGCTGTCGAATAGTGGTCCAATGGCGGCATCATAGGCCTCCTGGCTGGTCGCGAATCCGGCTTTGTAGACGCCGTTGTTGACGGTGTCATAGATGCGGGCGTTGATGGTTTCGATCTCGCCGCGCAATTCTTTGGGCCAATAATCATCGGTATTGTCGGTGATCCCGTCAAATGCGGAATTGAACATGCGGATGATTTCCGAACTCTCATTCGACACAATGGTGTTGCGCTCTTTGTCCCATAACACCGGCACAGTCACACGGCCCGACAGTTTGGGATCGGTCTTGAGGTAGATCTCGCGCAGGAATTGCAGGCCGAACAATGTATCACCGGTTGCGCCATCGAAATTTTGGTCAAAGGTCCAGCCATCCACCAACATATCGGGATGCACCACCGAGATTCTGATATGATCTTCCAGATTTTTGAGAGTGCGGAAAATCAAGGTGCGGTGCGCCCAAGGGCAGGCGAGCGAGACATAAAGATGATAGCGCCCGCTTGCTGCGGCGAACCCGCCCGCACCTGAGGGGCCTGCGCTGCCATCTGCGGTGATCCAATTGCGAAAGGACGCGGCAGAGCGTTCGAACGATCCGCCGGTGTCTTTGGTGTCATACCATTGGTCTTTCCAGACGCCATCTTGCAGCAGGCCCATTGCATTTTCCTTTCCACGCTGTTGCCGGATATCTAATCCATTCTGGCCTGCGCACCAATATGGCTTTGAGCGCATCTTCCCTGCGTCACCGCACAGCCGGGATCGCGGCGCGGCGCAATCGGGCAAAGTTCCGCGCGCCGTGGGCGTGACAGGCGCGCGTCTTCGATGCGGGCGCAATTTGATCCGGTTATGCCGGTTTGGGCGATTGCATGGCGCGGGCATAGCAGTATATACCCCCGCCATGAGACGAAGCCCGCCATGGGCCGGAGAGGAGTGCACGCGCAGGCCGACCCAAACAGGGGGCTATGGTGTGCAGCGTCACATTGTCGAAACGGGGCTTTGGCCGGTTTCGCGCTCCTTCCCATTGGCGGTCTGATGAAATGGACAGAGAAGGGGAAAGTGCCATGCGCACCAACACATTCAACACCATTACCGGCAAGGCCCTCGTGGGGCTGGCCAGTGTCGGCGCCGTCGCGTTGACCCCTGCAGCCGCCCTGGCCCATGTCGGGCATCTTGCCGAAGTCGCAGGGCACGGGCATTGGCTTGCGGGGGTGGCGATCGGCACAGCGATTGCCATCGGTTTGGCCCAGGGCCTGCGCGGAAAATCCCGCGACAACGAGAAGGTCGAGGCGGAAAACACAGACGAAGAATTGCAGGAGGCATAAGCCATGGGCAGCCAGACAGCCACCCCACCCAAAACCGGTGTTATGATCTGCGGTCACGGCTCGCGCAGCCAATCTGCCGTGGATGAATTTTCGGTGCTGGCGGATAAATTGCCGGCCTATTTGCCCGATGACTGGATGATGGAATACGGCTATCTGGAATTTGCCAATCCGGTGATCCGCGATGGGCTTGACCGCCTGCGCGAAGCGGGCTGCACCCGTATCCTCGCGGTGCCCGGTATGCTTTTTGCCGCGATGCATTCCAAAAACGATATCCCCACGGTGCTTAATACCTACGCCGAAAAACACGGGATTGATGTGTCTTATGGCCGGGAATTGGGCGTCGATCCGAAAATGATCGCGGCCGCCGGCGCCCGCATTACCGAAGCCGTGGCCAAGGCCAATGCCGCGCACGGCGAGGTTGCCTTGCACGACACCTGCCTCGTGGTGATCGGGCGCGGGGCATCGGACCCCGACGCCAACGGCAATGTCGCCAAAATCGCGCGCATGTTGCACGAAGGCATCGGGTTTGGCTGGTGCGAGGTCGGCTATTCCGGCGTGACTTTCCCATTGGTCGAACCCTGCCTGACCCATGCGGCGAAGCTGGGTTACAAACGCATCATCGTCTTCCCCTATTTCCTGTTTACCGGCATTTTGATCGACCGCATCTACGGCTTCACCGATCAGGTCGCCGCCGCGCATCCCGATATTCAATTCGTCAAAGCCGGATACCTGAATGACCATCCTCAGGTTCTTGCCACCTTTGCCGAACGGGTGATGGAGCAAACCGGCGCGACGCCCGTGCCAAATTGTGGGATCTGCGGATACCGCACTCAAGTGCTTGAAATCGAAGGCTTGGGGGCGCAAGAAATCACCCCCGCCGCCCGCGCCGCCAAATTGGCCGAGGCGGGAAAAGACCACCCGGCTTTTGGCGATGTCCCCCCCCCCACCTGCGTTCTATGTAAATACCGCACACAGGTCTTGGGCTTTGAAGCCGAGGTCGGCGCGGTGCAAGAAAGCCACCACCACCATGTTGAAGGCCAAGGCGCCTCTGCGCCCGGCTCGAACGTCGAAGATTGCACACTCTGTGATCGCTTCTGCACTGGCATGTGCCGGCTGGAAACGGGCGCTGGGCATGATCATGCGCACCATCATCACCACCACCACGGCGACCACGGGCATGACCACAGTCACACGGATGAGCACTCCCATGGACATAGTCATGGTCACAGCCACGATCATTCCCATGATCACGTCCATGCAGAATATCCCCACGCCAAACATCCTCACGGCCCCGAAAGTGCCCGCAAATCCGCGGTCTGATCACGCCGCCGCTTTCTGCTTTTTGATAAATATCCCCGCCGGAGGCTCCCGCCACCGGCCACAATCGCGAAGGTCCGCCCGTGCGCCCCTACATCACCGATCCCGCCGCCATCTACGCCGAGAGCTTCGCCACCGTGCGGCGCGAAGCGCGTTTGGACCGTTTCGATGCCGGGATGCAGCGGATGGCGATCCGGCTCATCCACGCCTGCGGTATGGTCGAAGTGGCCGACCGGATTGCCTATTCTCCGGATGCCTACGCGGCGGGGCGCGCTGCGCTTGAGGCGGGCAAACCCGTGCTTTGTGACTGCGAGATGGCGGGCGCGGGTATTATCCGCCGCTACCTTCCGGGCGATAACGAGGTGATCGTCACCCTCAACGATCCGCGTGTTCCAGCTCTGGCGCAAGACATCGGCAACACCCGCTCTGCTGCGGCGGTGGAGCTTTGGCGCGACCATATCGAGGGCGCGGTGGTGTGCATCGGAAATGCGCCGACGGCGCTGTTTCATCTGCTTGAATTGATCGACGCCGGTTTTCCGAAACCGGCGGTGATCCTCGGATTTCCGGTTGGGTTTGTCGGCGCGGCCGAGAGCAAAGCCGAATTGGCCGCCGATCCGCGCGGTTGCGCATTTGTCGCCCTGCGCGGGCGGCGCGGCGGATCGGCGATGGCCTCGGCCTCTGTGAACGCATTGGCTGCGGGCCTGCCGGAGGAAGCCCGATGAGCCGCGCGCGTGGCGCGGGAGGGCAGGGCGGATGCCTCCGGCGGGGATATTTTACGAAAGCAGAAAGAGCCCGCCCATGACCCCGCCCTGGCTTCACATCATCGGGATCGGCGAAGAAGGCATGGCGGGATTGACCCCCGCCAGCCGCGCGGTTCTTGAGGCGGCAGAGGTGGTGATTGGCGGCGATCGCCATCACAGTCTGGCACCGGATTTGACCGCCGAGCGCATCGCATGGCCTTCGCCCTTTGATGCCTTGATCGACCAATTGCGCGCGCTGCGCGGGCGGCGTGTGGTGGTTTTGGCCACCGGAGATCCGCTTTGGTATTCGGTCGGTGCGCGCATCGCGCGGGCGATGGACCCAGCGGAGATCACCTTTCACCCGCAGGTGTCGGCGTTTCAACATGCCGCCGCGCGCATGGGGTGGTCGATGGCCGATAGCGCTCAATTGACCGTCCATGGCCGCGCGGTTGAACAGGTGATCCCATTCATTGCCCCCAATGCGCGCTTGTTGATCCTGACGACGGGCAGCGAGACGCCGGCGCAAGTGGCGGATATTTTGGTGGATCGCGGGTATGGCGCATCGAAGGTGACGGTTCTGGCGGCGATGGGCGGCGCGCATGAGGCGCGGTTCGACGGCACGGCAGAGGCATGGGCGCATGAGGTGCCGGCCTTTAACACCATGGCGGTCGCCTGCATTCCAACGGCGGGCGCGGCGATACTACCTTTGACCGGATTGCCTGACGATTGTTTTGTTTCCGACGGGACGATGACCAAACAAGAGGTGCGCGCGGCGACGATGGCAAAATTGATGCCGATGCGCGGTGCATTGTTGTGGGACGTCGGATGCGGTTGCGGCTCTGTCGCGGTGGAGTGGATGCGCGGGGCGCGCGATGCATTGGCGATTGGCGTAGAGCCGCGGGCGGATCGCCGGGATCTGGCGGCGCGCAATGCGATTGTTTTGGGCGCACCAAAATTGGAGCTGCGTGCAGGTAAAGTCCCCGAGGCATTGGCCGACCTGCCGGCGCCGGATGCGGTGTTTATCGGCGGCGGGTTGAGCCGCGAAACCGTTGAGGCATCGCTTGGCGCGCTCAAACCTTTTGGCCGTTTGGTCGCCAATGCTGTCACGATCGAGAGCGAATCCTTGTTGGTGCAGATGCAAAAAACATACGGCGGCGAATTGGTGAAAATCGCGGTCAGCCGTGCCGGCCAATTGGGCGGTGCCTCGGGCCCCTCCGGTTGGCGGCCCAGCATGGCGGTGACGCAATGGAGTTTGATCAAACGATGAGCGGAATTCTTTATGGTGTGGGCCTTGGCCCGGGGGATCCTGAATTGATGACCCTGCGCGCCCATCGCTTGATCGCGGCGGCAAAGGTTGTGGCGTATCCGGCATTGGCGGGGGGCGCGAGTTTTGCGCGCTCCATCGCGGCGGATGTGATTGCGAAAGGCGCGACCGAGATCGTGATGGACGTGCCGATGACCGTCGAGCGCGCGCCTGCGCAAGCGGCCTATGACCTCGGCGCCGCGCAGATTGCCGAAGCGTTGGAGCGCGGCGATGATGTGGTCTGCTTATGTGAGGGAGATCCGTTTTTCTACGGCTCCTTCATGTATCTTTTTGCCCGCCTGTCGGGCCGGTTCGAGACGCAAATCGTGCCGGGGGTGACCTCGATCACGACCTGCGCTGCGGCTGCTCGGATGCCTTTGGCGGCGCGCAATGAACGCTTGACGGTTTTGCCGGGGCCCTTGCCCGAAGCCGAGCTGCGCGCGCGGATCGAAGGCGCAGAAAGCGTCGCGATCATGAAGGTCGGGCGGCATTTGGCCAAAATTCGCGGCGTGATTGAGGGCCTCGGCCTGATGGGGCGCGCGGTTTATGTTGAACGGGCCAGCCTGCCCGAAGAGGTGGTCTGCCCTTTGGCGGAGGCCCCTGAAAACGCACCATATTTTTCGATGATCTTGCTTACGAAGGGAGCCGATCCATGGCTTTGACCCCCCCGCAATCGCCCGTCATTCTCGCCCTCAACGCCAGCGGCGAAGCCGTCGCGCACCGCCTTGCCGAGGCGCTGGGCCTGCCGGTGCATGGCCGCAAAGGCCGCGTCGCCAAGGCCGATGCGTTTTTTGACAATGCGCTCGATCATGCGCGCGATTTGTTTGCAGCCGGCGTGCCGATCATTGGCGTTTGTGCCTCGGGTATTTTGATCCGCGCGGTGGCGCCTTTGCTCCATGACAAACGCGTTGAACCGCCGGTCCTGTCGGTATCGGATGATGGCGCGGCAGTGATCCCGTTGTTGGGCGGGCATCGCGGTGCGAACCGGTTGGCGCACGAGATTGCCGAGGTTCTAGGCGCCTTGGCGGCGGTGACGACGGCGGGTGATCTGGCCATTGGTGCGGCATTGGATGTGCCGCCGGCGGGGTATCGTTTGGCCAACCCCGAAGATGCCAAAGGTGCGATGGCGGCGATGTTGTCGGGGGCGCCGGTGGTGCCGGTTGGTGACAATATCTTTGATCTTGAAAGAGGGGTAGAAGAAGACGGCTCCGTATGTTTGCACGTTGCCGATGGGCCGATGCAGGGCGGCGAGGCCGCTTTGGTTTACCATCCGCAAAAATACGTGTTGGGCGTAGGGTGCGCGCGCGGCGCCGCAGCGCAAGAGCTTTGGGAATCGGTGCAAGAGACATTGGATGCGGCGGGCGTTGCCGCAGGCGCCGTCGCCTGCGTTGCGACATTGGATCTCAAGGCGGATGAACCCGCGATGAATGATCTGGCGCGCCGCTTGAATGTGCCGCTGCGGATTTTCACCGCCGCCGAGTTGGAGGCGGAAGCGCCGCGTTTGCAAAACCCTTCGGACGTGGTCTTTGCCGAGGTCGGTTGCCACGGGGTCAGCGAAGGCGCGGCATTGGCCGCCGCCGGAGCGGATGCCACATTGCGCGCGCCCAAGGTCAAAACCGCCAACACCACCTGCGCGTTGGCCGAGGCGCGCGCGCCCGTCACTGAAATGCGCGGCCGGGCGCGCGGGCATCTGTCCATCGTTGGCATCGGGCCGGGTCAAGCCGCGTGGCGCACGCCGGAGGTGAGCCAATTGGTGGCGCAGGCCGATGAGTTGGTCGGTTACGGGCTTTATATCGATCTGCTTGGCCCGCTCGCGTCGGGCAAAATGCGCTCTGATTTTCCACTGGGCGGCGAAGAGGACCGCTGCCGCTATGCGCTTGAACAGGCGGGTAAAGGTCATAACGTGGCGCTGGTGTGCTCTGGCGATGCGGGTATTTACGCGATGGGGGCCTTGGTGTTCGAATTGTTGGATCGCGGCCCCGATCAAATGGGCGTTTCGGATGCGGCGCGCCGCGTCGAGGTGCAATGCTCGCCCGGTGTTTCGGCGTTGCAAGGGGCGGCTGCGCGCGCTGGCGCGCCTTTGGGGCATGACTTTTGCGCCATCTCATTGAGCGATCTGTTGACGCCGCGCGACGACATCATTCGCCGCCTCAAGGCCGCCGCAGAAGGCGATTTCGTCATCGCATTCTATAATCCGGTGTCGAAAACCCGCCGCACGCTTTTGGCCGAAGCACGCGACATCCTGCTCAAACATCGCCCTGCGGATACGCCGGTCATGCTGGCTTCGTCGCTTGGCCGCCCCGAAGAGCACGTGCGCTACCGCAAGCTCAGCGAACTGGAGGTGGACGAGGTTGATATGCTGACCGTGGTGCTGATCGGATCCTCCAACAGCCGCCTTGCGCAATTGGGCGAAGGCCCGCGTATGTTCACCCCGCGCGGCTATGCCCGCAAGATCGACGGCGATCTGGCACAGCGATAGATACGGGCGCGTATGGCCCCGAAAGGACAAAGACATGACCGTTTACTTCATTGGCGCCGGACCCGGTGACCCCGAACTTTTGACCCTCAAGGCGCAGCGGTTGATCGCCGCATGCCCCGTCTGCCTTTATGCCGGATCTTTGGTCCCCGAAGAGGTTGTCGCGGGCGCACCGGGCAGCGCGCGGGTCATGGACACCGCGCCGATGACGCTTGATGACACCCACGCTGAAATCAAATCGGCGCATGCGCGCGGTGAAGATGTGGCGCGGGTGCATTCGGGCGATCCATCGCTTTATGGCGCGATTGCCGAACAAATTCGCCGCCTGCGCGCCGATGATATCCCTTATGAGGTGATCCCCGGCGTGCCCGCCTATGCCGCCGCTGCCGCCGCTTTGGGGCAGGAATTGACCGTGCCGGAGATCGCGCAGTCCATTGTTTTGACCCGTGTGTCGATGAAGTCCACATCGATGCCGCCGAAGGAGACGTTGGAAAATTTCGCCCGCACCGGCGCGACGCTTGCCATCCATCTTGGCATTCGCAATCTGCGCGAGATTGAGCGCCAGCTGGCCCCGCATTATGGTTCCGATTGCCCCGTGGTTGTCGCCTACCGCGTCGGCTGGCCGGATCAGATGTTCATCCGCGGCACGCTCGCCGATATCCACGCCAAAGTGCGCAGCGAGAAGATCACGCGCACCGCGCTGATTCTCGTCGGTCCGGTCTTGGGCGAAGTCGGAGATTTCAAGGATTCGGCACTCTATGATCCTGCGATGCCCCATGTGTTGCGGCCCAAGGCTGCCAAAAAGCCCTAAGCGCGGTCATTTCGGGTATTTCATCAAAGGTTTACTTGACGGGGGCAGAGGAGGTGGCATTCTTGGTCCCCGGAGGAGACCCGCTATGACGACCTATTTGACCGACGAAATGCGCCAAGGCGTGCAACGCGCGCGTAAATTGGCCGCCGCGTCCAAAACCCGCCTGCATGTGGAGGCGGACGGGCAAACCCACAGGGTGTTGCGCCGGTGGGACAACGGGTTTGCCTTGGATGCCGATACCGCGCCGCATTTACGCGGCAATGTTGATCTCTATGATGGCCCGCGTCATATCTATCAATGCTTGATCATCGCCTCTGAACAAGAGGGCGGCGAGATGCGGTTTGAATATAAACGTGCCACAGCGGCGCGCCAAACTGCGCCGGTGGATTTCGAACGTGACCGCGATGCGCCCAGCGGATTGATCAGCGGTCCGGTGTGAAATCCGCGCCGGACCGGCGCGGTTTCTCCATCCCGATCCGGTTGCGCCCTGCGATTTATTGCAAATCCTTGAAGGCCTGCGCCAGACGGTCCACCGCTTGTTCGACCAAGACACGCGGTGTCGCAAGGTTGAACCGCATGTGGCCGTCGCCGCCCGTTCCGAATGTCGGGCCGTGGTTTGCCGCAATCCGCGCCTCTTGCTCGACGCGGCGTGTGTATTCTTCTGTTGGCATTCCCGTGCCGGAGAAATCCACCCACGCCAGATAGGTCGCCTCCAACGGCATTGACGCCAACCCCGGAATATCGGCAATCCCTGCGTCAAAGATCGCGCGGTTGCCGTCGATATAGGCGACCATTTCGTCGACCCATGCCGCACCGGCGGGGCAATAGGCCGCCTCGGTCATGACCAATCCAAAACTATTGGCCGAAAGACCAAGCGCGGCCATCCGGCTTGCGAATTTCGCGCGCAATTGTGCGTCTGGAATGATCACATTTCCTGAATGGCTGCCAGCGATATTGAACGTCTTGGTGGTCGCGGTCATCATCACCAATCGCTCCTCTATGCCGTCAATCAAGGCCATCGGGGTATGTGTATGCCCAGAAAAAACGATATCGTGATGGATTTCATCCGAGACCAAAATTAGATCATGTTTGCGGGCCAGTTCGGCCACGCCCGCCAATTCGGCCCGGCTCCAAACACGGCCCCCCGGATTATGCGGCGAACACAGGATGATCATTTTCGCATGATCGCCGAGCGCTGCCAATTGTGCATCCCACGCCTCGAGGTTCATTTCATACCGCCCACCCTCGACCGACAATTCGCATTCGATGACGTCACGGCCGGCGGCCCGGATCACTTTGGCAAAGGCATGATAGACTGGCGTCATCAACACCACCCCATCGCCCGCCTCGGTATAGGTATCGACACAAAGCGCCGTGCCATTCACCAATCCATGTGTGGTGAAAATGGCCTCTGGATCAACGCGCCACCCATGGCGGTTTTGCATCCACCAACAGATTGCCGCGCGGTACTGTGCATCGTCACCGTAATACCCGTACACCCCGTGATCGAGCATCCCCTGCAGAGCCTCTTGCACGCAGGCCGGTGGGCGAAAATCCATATCCGCCACCCACATCGAAATCCCGTCCTTGGCCGGCACGCCATAGATCCGCTCCATCATGTCCCATTTGGCGGAATGGGTTCCAAAGCGATTGATCACCTCGTCAAAGGCCGCATTGGGTGTGATCTGTGCGCTCATGATCTGTCCTTTCGATGCCGTGCGGCCAATGCCGTCGTTCGAAAACCTACCGCAACCGGACAGAGGCGCAAGGCCGGAGACTACGGCGCGCGCACTTTCTGCTGCTGTGCATGCGCCTTGCCGCAGGCTTGAGCAGGCGCGTTATGCGCGCAAACCCTGGCATCATCGGCATCTGTGCCGTTTCCCGGCGTCTTGCAGATACCGCGCCCGTTGCATGCGCCGCTCGCATCGCCTAAATGAAGCGCATGATACGGCCAATTTTGATACACCCCGATCCGCGCTTGAAAAAGCATTGCGCCCCCGTCGACGATTTGTCCGATGCACGGCGCAAGCTGGCCAAAGATATGCTCGAAACCATGTATGACGCGCCGGGCATTGGCCTTGCTGCACCGCAGGTCGGCGTGATGGAGCGGCTCATCACGCTCGATTGCGTCAAAGCGCAAGGCGAAGCGCCCGAACCTATGGTGATGTTCAATCCCGAAGTGCTCAGCACATCGGAGGAGACGAATGTCTACGAGGAAGGCTGCCTGTCGATTCCCGAACAATATGCCGAAGTCACGCGTCCCAAAGAGGTGCGCGTGGGGTGGATCGACATGGATGGCAACCCGCAAGAGCGCGATTTTGACGGCTTATGGGCGACCTGTGTCCAGCACGAGATCGACCACCTCGACGGGAAATTGTTCATCGACTACCTCAAACCGCTCAAGCGTCAGATGATCACCCGAAAAATGGTCAAGCTCAAACGCGAACGCACGCGGGCCTGAGCAATGCGCGAGGACAACAACACCGAGGCCGAAAGCGCCAAAGCCGAGGCCGCCCGCCCGCATGTTCTGGCCGATGTGATGCGGATGCTGGACGGGCTGCGCAAACAGGGCGGCACCGTGCCGCTGCCGGTGTTGAAATGGCCCGATGCAAGGTTGTCAAAGCGTTGCGAGGCGGCGGAATTGACAGCCGGCGAACGCGCGCCCGACGGTGTTGTCGCCTTGGCGCTTGGCATGCTGCATACCATGTATGCCGCCGAAGGGCGCGGATTGGCCGCGCCGCAGGTCGGTGTGCTGACACGGATCTTTGTGATGGATTGCACATGGAAAGAGGGGGCTTATTCTCCCGTCGTTTGCCTCAATCCCGAGGTGCTCGACGCCTCCCGCGCGGTGTCGGTGATGGAGGAGGGATGCCTGTCGATCCCCGGCGTTTCGGCCCCTGTCAGCCGTCCTGACGAGATCACGCTTGCCTATACCGATCTGGATGGTGTGCATGTGGTGCGCCGGTTGACCGGCTTTGAAGCCCGCTGCGCCCAACATGAATTGGACCACCTTGATGGGTTGGTCACATTTGATCGGCTGGACGCGGCCCGCCGCGAGAAGATCGAAGCGGTTTACACGGTTTCGAATGCGCCTCTATTGGCTGCACCGCCCCCTACATTTCTGCCCAAAGCCGAGGAGTAATCCACATGGCGCCGCGGACCTGCTTGCCCTATCCGAACAAAATTCTGCGTACACCGGCTGTGCCCGTTGATCGTGTGACCGACGAGATCCGCGCCATATGGACCGACATGATCGACACGATGGAGGCGATGCCGGGGGTCGGTTTGGCGGCGCCGCAAATCGGGTATTCATTGGCGCTCGCGGTTGTGGACGCATCCGAAGCGCGCGGCGAGGCGATCCGCATGGCCAATCCCAAAGTGTTGCATGCTTCGGTGCAATTGCGCCCCCATGAAGAGGCCAGCCCGAACCTCAAAGGCGTCTCGGCTTTGGTCGCACGGCCACGCGCGGTGACGGTGGAATACCTCAACGCCGAGGGTGAGATCGAAGAGCGCGATTTTGTCGGGCTTTGGGCCACCTCGGTGCAACATCAAATCGATCATCTGGCGGGCAAGATGTATTTTGACCGGTTGACCAAAACCCGCCGTGACATGCTTTTGCGCCGGGCCAGGAAATTGCGCGGATAGGGGGCGGATATGCGGATCATCTTCATGGGCACACCGGAGTTTTCGGTGCCAGTTCTGGACGCGCTTGTCGCCGAGGGGCATCAGATCGCCGCAGTTTATTGCCAGCCACCCCGCCCCGCCGGGCGCGGCAAGAAAGATCGCCCGACGCCGGTGCACGCCCGCGCCGCCGAGATCGGGATCGAGGTGCGCCATCCCTTGAATTTTAAAGATCCGGCCGAGGTCGAGGCCTTTGCCGATTTGAACGCCGATATCGCGGTGGTCGTCGCCTACGGGTTGATTTTACCGCAAGCCTTGCTCGACGCGCCGGTGCGCGGGTGTCTGAATATCCATGCTTCGCTTTTGCCGCGGTGGCGCGGCGCGGCTCCCATTCACCGCGCGATCATGGCCCGTGATGAGGCCACCGGTGTGTGCATCATGCAGATGGAGGCGGGATTGGACACGGGTCCGGTTCTGCTGCGCCGCGAAACTCCGATCGGCGCCCAAGAAACCACCGCGCAATTGCATGACCGGCTGTCGGAACTCGGGGCGCAGGCGATCGTTGAGGCGTTGAAAACATTGGACAGTCTGTCCCCCACACCGCAAGCGGCGGCGGGTGTTACCTATGCCGCCAAGATCGACAAATCCGAGGCACGCCTGGATTGGTCTGATGATGCGCTGGATATTGATGCAAAAATTCGCGGGCTTTCGCCTTTTCCCGGTGCCTACTGTGAGGTGAGTGGCGCGCGGTTTAAATTGCTGGCGTCCCGCCTTGCCGAGGGGCTTGATACCGGGCAGAGCGCGCCGGGCGACGTGTTGGAAGGCGCCACCGAAGGGCGGCTGATTGTGGCCTGTGGCCGTGGCGCGGTCGAGGTTTTGCGCTTGCAACGGGCCGGCAAGGCCGCGCAGGATGCAGATGAGTTTTTACGCGGCACGGCCTGGACCAAGGGGCAACGGCTTTGACATCAATCCCAACCTGAAGGAGACGGCGATGTTCCTCTCGATGATCGGCACGGTGGTGATTGCGGGCATCGTCGGATATCTATCCGAACGGTCCGGATTTACCCGCAACGGTATTTTGCAATCGATCATTATCTGCATTGGTGGGGCGTTCTTGTTCTATTTTGTGCGGCTGATGTTCGGCCTGTCGTTCGGAACCGCGGGGGTCGATGCGATCTTGTCCTCCATCGGGGCGCTGATCATTGTTCCAACACATTTCAGGGGCCGGAAGTGACCGGGGTTTATCGGGAATTTAAAGGAGACGACTTATGGGTGGAGCAATACTACTCCTGATCATCGGGGCGGCGGCAGGGTTCATTGCCACGCGGATCATGCGCATGGAAACCGATATCGTCACCACGATCGTCATCGGAATGGCAGGCGCTTTGATTGGCGGGCTGGTCTTGCGGGCTTTGATCACAGTGATGGGAATGTTGGCCGGCCTTATAGGGGCAATCTTGGGATCGGTCGCCCTGATCTGGCTATGGAAAACCTATGGGAAGCGCCGTTAACACGCCAGTATTTCAGGATTTAAACGGCGCCATCCCCGCGCGTGCCAATTCATCGGCGCGCTCGTTCTCGGGATGTCCCGCATGGCCTTTGACCCATTCCCATGTCACCGTATGGCGCGCTTGCGCCTCGTCGATCCGTTGCCACAGTTCGACATTTTTGACCGGCTTGCGGTTTGCGGTTTTCCACCCGTTGCGCTTCCATCCGTGGATCCATCCGGTGACCCCGTTTTTGACATATGCGCTGTCGGTGACCACGGTGATGACGCTGGGCTTTTCCAAGGCTTCAAGCGCGTGGATCGCGGCCAAAAGCTCCATCCGGTTGTTGGTGGTGTTGGCCTCACCGCCCTTGAGTTCGCGTTCCTTGACGACCAGCTCACCATCCTTGGCCTGAAGCAATGCGCCCCATCCTCCGGGGCCGGGATTGCCGGAACAGGCACCATCGGTATAGGCGTAAAGCTTGGTCATGTCGGGTCTTTCTAAGGGGAAACGATGAGGGATTACGCGGGCACGCGCAGCACGCGAGGCACTTTGAATTCGACGTTTTCTTGTGCCGTTTCAACCAGTTCTATGCGCACGTCAAACCTTTCTTTGAAGGCATCGAGAACCTCATCGACCAATAGCTCCGGCGCGGAGGCTCCTGCCGTGATGCCCACCGATGTGATCGCTCCCAGGGCGCGCCAATCAATGTTCTCTGCCCGTTGCACCAATTGTGCATAGGCGCATCCATTGGCGCGGCCAACCTCGACAAGCCGTTTGGAATTGGACGAATTCGGTGCGCCGATCACCAAAAGCGCGTCGATATCCGCCGCGATGGCTTTGACGGCGGCCTGGCGGTTGGTGGTGGCGTAGCAGATGTCTTCTTTATGCGGGCCAATGATGGTGGGAAACCGTGATTTGAGCGCGGCAATGATATCCACCGTGTCATCCACCGAAAGCGTGGTTTGCGTAATGAACGCAAGGCGTTCGGGGTCGCGCACGGTCAAGCGCGCGACATCGTCCGGGGTTTCGACCAGCAAGACTTCGCCATCGGGCAATTGCCCCATGGTGCCGATGGTTTCGGGGTGGCCCTCATGGCCGATCATGACCATTTGCAATCCGGCGGCGTGGTGGCGTTCCGCTTCGATATGGACCTTGCTCACAAGGGGGCAGGTGGCATCGACATAGACCATTTCGCGCCGCGCGGCCTCGGCGGGGACGGCTTTGGGCACGCCATGGGCTGAGAAAATCACCGGCCGGTCATCGGGGCATTCGTCCAATTCTTCGACGAAGACCGCGCCCAGATCACGCAGGCTATCGACCACGAATTTGTTATGCACGATTTCGTGGCGCACATAGACCGGCGCGCCCCATTTTTGCAACGCCATCTCGACGATTTTGATCGCGCGGTCCACACCGGCGCAAAATCCGCGTGGCGCGGCAAGATAAAGGGTTAGGGCGGGCTTCGGCATCATGTCTCTCCGAGGGGTGCGAGATATGCACCAGACCTAGGCCACATAGCCGGTGCCGTCCAGATGGGGGAGGGGCGACGGCGTGGGTTTTCCGGCAGAGATATGCAAAACCGGCGCAGTTTCCCGCGCCGGCTGGTTTTTCTTCAATGCTGCGAGCTTAGCTGTCGCTCTGCTCATAGTCCCGCGCGGGCACGTCGGCCATCGGTTCGCGCGGCGGGCGGCCAATCACGTCCTTGAGATCTTCAAGTTCGATAAAATTGTCAGCCTGACGGCGCAATTCATCGGCGATCATCGGTGGTTGGCTGCGGATGGTCGAGACCACCGATACGCGCACGCCCTGCCGTTGCAGGCTTTCGACCAGCGGACGGAAATCCCCATCGCCGGAAAACAGCACGATATGATCGACATGTGGCGCAAGTTCCATCGCATTTACGGCCAGCTCGATATCCATATTGCCTTTGACTTTGCGGCGCCCCATCGAGTCAGTATACTCTTTGGCTGGTTTGGTAACCATGGTGAAACCGTTATAGTTGAGCCAGTCCACAAGCGGGCGGATCGGAGAATATTCATCGTTCTCCAAAAGAGCCGTGTAGTAGAACGCGCGTAACAGCTTGCCGCGACGCATAAATTCCGAACGCAGCAATTTGTAGTCGATGTCGAAGCCGAGGGATTTGGCAGCCGCGTAAAGGTTCGCGCCATCAATGAACAGCGCCAGCCGTTCGTCCTTGTAAAACATCAAAAATCCTTCCAAAATGTCGCTTTGCTCAGGTTGTCGTGAGTGGGTGTGAGTGGTGGTAAGCAAAACGGAAGTGGGAAATTAGTTGCATTGCCCCCCTCTCGCAAGGGGTGCATGAATATCCTTTACGATAGAGGGGAACGTGAACTGTGCAAGAATTTCTCGTGGCACTTGGCGGAAATCTGCCTTCGGTTGTAGGGGATCCCGGAGCAACGCTTTCGGCGGCACTAAACCAATTAGTTCAAAACAATATAGAAATTCGCGCCAAGAGCCCCCTCTATGACACACCTTGCTTCCCTGCCGGGGCCGGTCCAGATTACGTCAATGCTGTTGTCCTAGTCGCCACAAGATTGAGCGCAAAGGACCTTCTTCTGGTCCTACATGACGTCGAGGAAGCTCTTGGAAGAGTGCGCAGGACGGCGTCAAAACGTTGGTCCGGGCGCACGTTGGATCTTGATTTGTTGGCCATGGGTGACTCGATTTACCCGAATATGGATGAATTTCAGGCGTGGTATGAGCTGCCGTTGGAGGCGCAAATGCGGATTGCTCCAGAGCAGCTGATCTTGCCGCATCCACGGATGACCGAGCGTGGGTTCGTCTTGGTGCCGTTGAATGAGATCGCTCCGCAATGGCGCCACCCGGTGTTTGGCAAGACAGCCGCAGAACTTTGCGCAGCTCTGCCGGAGGCGCAGCGCGTCGAGGTGCGTCCGGCGCAGAAGCAATGGTGACCCCTTAGTGGTGATCCGTATAGTTTAGTTGTGATTCGCATGGTTCCCGTATTCATCTAGGCCCAGTCGTCGTGCAGGCCGGAGGGTTCGGCCATGATATCCCGATCCTGATACGCCCTGACAGAACCCGCGGATTGGGCAAACTCTTTAGGCCATTATCCGCCGGCAGAGCTGCGCGGCGGTTCACGCCCACGTGTACTGGGGGCTGCTCGGGCATTTTGCGCTTGTCTTTATGGGCGTTCGCGCCTAAATAACCGCTTTCTAGCCCTATTGCTCCGGAGTGCTCCATGGCCCGCGTTACCGTCGAAGATTGCGTCGATAAAGTTCCCAACCGGTTTGAACTGGTCATGTTGGCCTCTCACCGTGCGCGCGAAATCGCCGCTGGCGGGGCGCTTACAGTGGACCGTGACAACGATAAAAACCCTGTTGTTGCTCTGCGTGAGATCGCCGAGGAAACGCAATCTGCCGATGAGCTGCGCGAGCGCCTGATCGAAAGCAACCAGAACCAGATCGAAGTCGATGAACCCGAAGATGATTCGATGGCTCTGCTGATGGGGGCCGAAGCCGATAAGCCGGCCGAAGACGACATGAGCGAAGAGAAATTGTTGCGCGCCTTGATGGAAGCGCAAGGGCAGGGGTGATTTTCGACGGGCCGCGTTGGCGCGGCCCCACCACTGGTGCGGTGACATCCGCCGCGCTGATCCTCGCTGCTTTAACCTCTCAAGGACGCGGACCCTATGATTGCCGCAGATGACCTGATCGCGCTGGTTCGCAATTATAATCCCAAAACCAACGAGGCCTTGATCCGCGAGGCCTATGATTACGGCGCCGAAATGCACGAGGGCCAAACGCGGCATTCGGGCGATCCCTATTTCATCCATCCTGTTGCCGTTGCCGCGATCCTGACCCAGCAACGTTTGGATGATGCGACGATCATCACCGCATTGCTGCACGACACGATCGAAGACACCAAAGCCAGCTACGCCGAGGTCGAAACGCGTTTCGGCACCGAGGTCGCCGAATTGGTCGATGGCGTGACCAAATTGACCAATCTACAGCTCAGCTCGTCGGAAACCAAACAGGCCGAAAACTTTCGCAAGCTTTTCATGGCGATGAGCAAAGACCTACGGGTCATTCTCGTCAAACTCGCGGACCGTTTGCACAATATGCGCACGATTGATTTCATGCGCCCCGAAAAACAGGCACAAAAAGCCCGCGAGACGATGGAAATTTTCGCGCCACTGGCCGGCCGCATGGGCATGCAATGGATGCGCGAAGAGCTTGAAGACCTCAGCTTTAAGGTTCTGAACCCCGAAGGCCGGCTGTCGATTATGCGCCGGTTCGTGACCTTGCAACGTGAAAGCGGCGATGTGATCGAACGGATCACCGCCGATATGCGCAAAGAGCTGGACGCGAAAGGGATCGAGGCCGATGTGTTCGGACGGGCCAAAAAGCCCTATTCGATCTGGCGCAAGATGCAGGAAAAGAACCAGGGGTTTTCGCGTTTGTCCGACATCTACGGATTTCGCATCATCACCCGGTCCGAAGAAGATTGTTACCGAGTTCTGGGTGCAATCCATCAACGTTGGCGCGCGGTGCCGGGGCGGTTCAAGGATTATATCAGCCAACCGAAAACCAATGGCTATCGTTCGATCCACACCACCGTGTCGGGCCGCGATGGCAAACGGGTTGAGGCGCAAATCCGCACGCGGCAAATGCATGACGTGGCCGAAACCGGTGTTGCGGCGCATTGGTCGTATCGGGACGGCGTGCGCACGCAGAACCCTTTTGCGGTCGATCCGGCGAAATGGATTGCGCGCCTGACGGAACAAATGGGCAGCGAAGAGGATCATGACGAATTCCTCGAAGCGGTGAAGCTCGAGATGTATTCGGATAAGGTGTTCTGCTTTACCCCCAAGGGGGAGGTGGTCAAATTGCCCAAAGGCGCGACACCGATTGATTTCGCATATTCGATCCATACCCGGATCGGGAATGCCTGTGTCGGGGCAAAGATCGACGGCATGCGTGTGCCGCTTTGGACCCGGATCAAAAACGGCCAATCGGTCGAGGTCATCACCGCCGAAGGCCAGGTGCCACAGGCCACATGGCTCGAAATTGCCACCACCGGCAAGGCCCGCAGCCATATTCGCCGCGCCCTGCGCGAGCTTGACCGCGAGCGGTTTATCAAATTGGGCCGTGAATTGGCGCGCTCGGCTTTTGAGCATGTGGGAAAACGGGCCACGGACAAGGCGCTTGAGGCGGCTGCGCGCACCCTGCGTATCGAGAGCCGCCGCGAAATTCTGGCTCGTTTGGGCAGCGCCGAACTTACCGCCCGTGAGGTGGTGCGCGCCGTTTATCCCGAATTGCAACACGATGACACCGACGAGATCAGTGAGGAACGTGCGGTGATCGGCCTCTCGGACGGGCAAAGCTTCACCCGCGCCAAATGTTGCCAACCGCTTCCGGGCGAGCGGATCGTTGGCATCACCTATCGCGGTCATGGCGTTGTGGTGCATGCCATCGATTGTGAAACGCTTTCGAGTTTTGAGGATCAAGTGGATCGCTGGATGGATCTGCATTGGCATTCGGGTAAACACCCGTCCGTCTATGATGTGTCGCTTGATTTGACGATTGGCAATGACGCCGGTGTATTGGGCCGGATTTGCACGTTGATTGGCGAGCAAAAGGCCAATATCTCCGATTTGAACTTTGCCGACCGCAAGCCTGATTTTTATCGTCTGGTGATGGATGTGGAATTGCGTGATGCAGAACATCTGCACCGCGTGACATCGGCGCTTGAGGCCGAAAGTGATGTGGCCGCCGTGCAGCGTTTGCGCGATCCGGCGCGCAAGATGGCCGGATTTGCCGGACTGGACGCGCCAAACACATTGGCACCCGATGTCGCCTGATCGGCATGATATGGCCCTACCACGGCCATCGAGTGCGCCTAAATAGAGATGGGCCAGACAGGCACATCAGGGGCACCGCGCCTATGGTTGCTGCCCCGCCCCGAGCAGAACCGTGCCGTCCGGACGGCACGCACAACGGAGAGTGATACCCCCGAGTGGTCTTTAAACGCCGCGACCGAAGACCGATCTGGAAGATCGCGGTAGAGTTTTTCTACCCGCGTGGCGGATGGTATCGCGCGGCGCTTTATATCAGGCACCGATTGCGCCGGTTGCCCGATCCGCCACACCGCATTGCGCGGGGTATTCTGGCCGGGATATTTACCACTTTCACGCCGTTTTACGGGGTGCATTTTGTGATCGCGTCGCTCATAGCCTTTGTCCTGCGGGGGAATATTCTTGCGGCGCTTCTGGCCACGTTCTTCGGCAATCCGCTGACCTATGTGCCGATTGGTGTCGCATCGATGAAAACCGGCTACTTTCTACTCGGGATGGATCCGCAGGCCAATGATATGCATCGTTCTTTGGGGGGGAAATTCCTCGATGCGGCGAGCGATCTGCAAAGCAATTTCTTTGCGATGTTCACCGACGCGGTGCCCGATTGGACCGGCTTGTCGATCTTCTACCATGAGGTGTTCTTTCCCTATTTGGTCGGCGGTGTCATCATTGGCGTGATTGCCGGGATCATCGGATATTATGTGTCGTTGCCCTTGATCCAAGCCTATCAAAACCGTCGCCTCGGGGCGCTCAAGGCCAAGTTGGCCTCGATCAAACAAAAAGCGGCCGCAAAGGCTGACGCGCGCAAAAAAGCCGATTAATCTGCGGGAAATTCAAAGGATTCGCCCGCGCATTGCATCATGGGCAATCCGCGCAAAAGGACCGCGCTGATGAGCACCATCTCTCCCAAAGGCAAATTGCGTCTTGGCGTCAACATTGACCATGTGGCAACCGTGCGCAACGCGCGCGGCGGCCTGTATCCCGATCCATTGCGGGCGGCGAAATTGGCCGAAGCGGCCGGCGCCGACGGAATCACCGCACATTTGCGCGAAGACCGCCGCCACATCTCTGATGCGGATATTGAAGCTTTGGCGGAGAATCTCAGCGTGCCGTTGAATTTCGAGATGGCCGCAACCTCCGAAATGCAAGCCATTGCTTTGCGCCATAAACCCCATGCGGTCTGCCTCGTGCCGGAAAAGCGCGAGGAACGCACCACCGAAGGCGGGCTCGAAGTTGCGCGCGAGGAAAACCAACTGGCGCATTTCATCGCACCACTGCGCGAAGCGGGGTGCCGTGTGTCGATTTTTATCGCTGCCGATGCGCCGCAAATCGAAGCCGCCGCTCGCATCGGTGCGCAGGTGATTGAATTACACACCGGTGCCTATTGCGATGCCCATGCCGAGGGGCGTTTTACCGCACGCGATGCGGAATTGGCGCGGTTGACAGAAATGGCACGCTACGCCGACAGTCTCGGGTTGGAGGTCCATGCGGGACATGGATTGACCTTTGAAACCGTTGCGCCGATTGCAGCCCTGCCCGAAGTGATTGAATTGAACATCGGTCATTTCATCATCGCAGAGGCAATTTTCATGGGGTTGGACCCGGTGATTGCCAAGATGCGGCGGTTAATGGAAACCGCGCGCCTTTCGGTGTGACCGGCGGGGCGGGGCCATGCGCCGCTGCCCCACATACATGCGCCGTTTCCCTACATAGAGGTGACAAAGGCGGCGCGGCGGTCTATGGGTTTTTGATCAATATAAAGGTATTCGACTTGACCGATTCTTCCAACGACGTACCGACCTCCGCGCCGCTGACCCCGCCGAATTACATCCGTTACTTGGGACTTTTGGTTGCGATCAAAATTGCGCTGATCGTGATCTTCTATCTCCTGACGTTCGCAGGCGTGAACCTAAAAACGACCAGCACCTTTGTCGTCGCGCCGATGCTGGCCGCGATGATCGAGGGGCAGTATTTCGCGCGGGCCAACGGGGTGAAACCTTCGGGCGCGCTTTGCTGGCGGTTTGCGGTTCTTGCGGCGGTTCTGGCGGTTTTTGTCGAGGCGCTGCTCGCGGGAGCATTGTTTGCCTTGATCCCCGAGATCGGGCAAGCCGTGGGTGCCATGCCGGTGGCCTATCTGTTCTCCGGTGGGCTTTTGGCGATCTATTTCGGCGCGTATTTCTTGGCGCATCGGTTTTTCTTCCCGATGGGCGCGCGCAATGCGTTGAATGCCGATGCGGCAAAGACCAAGCGCGCGGCGCAGATGTCCAAAGGTGGAAAATCCTGAACCTGCCTGTCATAGCACCGCGTGCAGGCGCGTTTCTGCTCTGCCTGTCCGGCATTTTGGCCGGACCTGCGGCGGTTGTTTTGCCGACGGCGCTGACCGCGCAGCAAGTGTCGGATTGCGAGGGGGGGATTGCCCGCGCCGACAATCTGATGGAGCCGTGGGAGGAAACCAGCCGGACGTTTTCCGGCGGGCGGACGCGGATCGCGGTTTTGGACCGGATTGAACCGGCGTTGGGTGCGTTTCACCTGATGATCCTGTCGCCACCTTTTGACGCGCTTGGCGCACGGCAATGCCGCGTGGTGAGCTATCGTGCCACGATGGGGTTTGCGCGCCTGCGCTTTGAGGACCTGCAATCCACCTATGATCCACTCAAAGGCCTCGGTCTGCGTCTGCCGGTCGAAAGCTTTGACGCGCAAGGTGATGCGCCTGTGGCGGGGCAATTGCAGGTTATCGTCAACCAGGCGACCGGCGAAATCTCCGCCACATTGGAGGCGTCGCAATGATCCTTGGCATCGGCACCGATTTGGCCAATATCGACAGGATTGCCGGGGTGTTGGAGCGCCATGGCGATCGGTTCCGCAATCGTGTTTTCACCGATGTCGAACAGGCCAAAGCAGAACGCCGCCGCGATGTGGCAGGCACCTATGCCAAACGCTGGGCGGCGAAAGAAGCCTGCTCCAAGGCGCTTGGCACCGGATTGCGTATGGGGATTGCATGGAAGGATATGGCGGTCAGCAATCTGCGCACGGGGCAGCCGGTGATGGCGTTGACCGGATGGGCGGCAGAGCGATTGGCGGATATGACGCCGGCGGGGTATGAGGCGGTGGTCCATGTCACTTTGACCGATGATCATCCCTGGGCGCAGGCCTTTGTGGTGATCGAAGCGCGGCCTGTTGCGTTTGGGGATGCCCGGCCCGCGTGAACGGATGCATGTCGTGCTTGGCTCTTGCAGGAGCCTCCGGCGGGGATATTTGTGGAAAGTGGAAAGGCGCGGCGAAATTGAGCCGCGAAGGCGCGCGGAATGGGCGCATCGGGTTGACAGGCTGCGGCTGCGCGCTCATGAAGCCTGTGAAACATAGACCCAAGTGACCGGAGCGCCCCAATGGCCGAACCCGCAGAGAAAAAAGGCAATGCCGTTGTCGAGACCATCAAAACGGTGGTCTATGCCTTGTTGATTGCGGGGCTGTTTCGCACGCTGTTGTTTCAACCATTCTGGATCCCGTCGGGGTCGATGAAAGACACGCTGCTCATTGGCGATTTCCTCTTTGTGAATAAAATGTCTTACGGTTATTCTTATGCCTCTTGCCCGTCGATCCGTATCCCGGCGGTCGGGTTGGATGTGGATGCCGAGGATTTCTGTGGCTGGTCCAAGGGCGGCAATAAGCGGCTGTTCGGGTCCGAGCCAGAGCGCGGCGATGTGGTGGTGTTCCGCCATCCGGTCAGCGGAAGCGATTATATCAAACGGTTGATTGGTTTGCCCGGAGATCGGGTGCAGATCAAAGAGGGCGTGGTGATTATCAACGGCGAAGCGGTAAAAGTCGAAGCCGCAGGCACCTTTACTGAAGAGTTCGCAGCCCAAGGCCCGCAGCGGATGTTGCCACGTTGTGCCAACGGCGCGGTCGGCGAAGGCGGAACCTGTGAGAAAGAGAAATTCACAGAAACCCTACCCAATGGCGTGTCGCATTCGGTCCTCAATATTGGCAATCAGCGCGCCGATAACACCGGGGTTTATACCGTCCCCGAAGGGCATTTCTTCTTCATGGGTGACAACCGCGACAATTCCACCGATAGCCGGTTCTCGCAAAGCGTCGGCGGGGTGGGATTTGTGCCGTTTGAAGATTTGATCGGGCGCGCGGACCGGATCATGTTCTCCTCTGCGGGCCGGTCGATGCTCTTTTTCTGGACATGGCGCAGCGACCGTTTCTTCAAGGGGATCAATTGAAGATCTCGGCAGAGTTGAAGGCCTTTGAGGGCCGCATCGGGTATTCTTTCAAAGAACCCGCGCTTTTGGTGCGCGCCGTGACCCACAGTTCGATGTCGACGCCGAACCGGGATGACAATCAGCGGCTTGAATTTTTGGGCGATCGCGTGTTGGGCCTTGTGATGTGCGAGGCGCTTTTGGAAGCGGACAAGCAGGCCTCTGAAGGGCAACTTGCGCCACGGTTTAATGCATTGGTGCGCAAGGAAGCTTGCGCCGATGTGGCGCGGCAGATTGACCTTGGTGCGGTTTTGAAACTGGGCCGCTCCGAGATGATTTCCGGTGGGCGGCGCAAGAATGCGCTTTTGGGCGACGCGATGGAGGCGGTGATCGCCGCCGTGTACCGCGACGGCGGGTTCGCGGCGGCCAAGGATTTGGTTTTGCGCCTTTGGGGCAACCGCATCCATGAGGTTGAAGAGGATGCGCGCGACGCCAAAACCGCCCTGCAAGAATGGGCGCAGGCGCGCAAATTACCGCCCCCCGTCTACCGCGAGGTCGCCCGCAAAGGGCCGGATCACGCGCCTGTTTTTACTATTTCTGCCGAACTCAAAACCGGCGAGAGCGAAGCGGCCACTGCGGCCTCGAAACGCGCCGCCGAACAAGCCGCCGCAAAGGCGCTTTTGCAAAGATTGGAACGTTAAATGACCCGCGCCGGATTTGTCGCCCTGATCGGAGAGCCCAATGCGGGCAAATCCACATTGCTCAACCGCATGGTCGGCGCGAAAGTGTCGATCGTCACCCACAAGGTCCAAACCACCCGCGCGCGCATTCGCGGCGTCGCCATGGCCGGCGAGGCGCAGATCGTGTTCGTTGATACGCCGGGCCTGTTCAAGCCGCGTCGCCGGTTGGACCGCGCCATGGTGGCCGCCGCATGGAGCGGTGCGGCAGATGCCGATGTTGTGGTGCTTATGGTCGAAGCGCACCGTGGCATTACCGAGGGTGTCGAGGCGATTCTCGAAGGGTTGGGCGACATCGGCAAGGGCCGAAAAATTGCTCTGGCGATCAACAAGATCGACAAGGTGAAGGCCGAAACCCTGTTGGCGCTGACGCAAGACCTTAACGGACGCTATGATTTCGCCGAGACGTTTTTGATTTCTGCCGAACGGGGCCACGGTGTGGAAGCTTTGCGCGATTGGTTGGCGGGCGAGGTGCCCGAAGGCCCGTGGCTCTACCCCGAGGACCAAATTGCCGATCTGCCGATGCGCAATATCGCCGCAGAGATCACCCGTGAGAAAATCACCCTACGCTTGCATCAAGAATTGCCTTACCAAATGACGGTGGAGACCGAAAATTGGGAAGAGCGCAAAGACGGGTCGTGCAAGATTGATCAGATCATTTATGTGGTCCGCGATGGTCATAAAGGCATCGTTTTAGGCAACAAGGGCGAGACGATCAAAGCGCTTGGCAAGGCCGCGCGCGAGGAGCTCGAAGAATTCCTCGGCCGCCGCGTGCATTTGTTCTTGCAAGTCAAAGTGCGACCGAACTGGCTTGAGGAAAAAGAACGCTATTCGGAAATGGGCCTCGATTTTAAAGACGGCAACGTCTGATCTCATGGCGCGTCTGGCGAGCGGGATTTGGGTTTCGGCCTATTTGGCGCGGCTGCGCGTTTATGATATTCCGGCTTTTGTGGTGGCCCATGGGGACGACACTGCGGGGGCGGTTTTGGTCAAACTTGCCACGCTGGATGGGCGTGCACAGGCCTTTACGCGCGGTTTTGACCTCATGTCCGGCGATCGCAAGTGGGCGCAATTGGCCGCCGGGGCAGAGCCCGAGGTGGATGCCGCCATCGCGCGGCAACGCGACTTTGATCCCGACCTTTGGGTGATCGAAGTCGAAGACCGTGATGGGCGGCATTTGCTGGATGAGGACGGGTTGCAATAACCCACTGCGCGCGGTCATAATCCGCTCATGAAATCGCAAGGAAAACCTCATGGAGTGGCGTGATCAGGGCATCCTTTTGTCTGCCCGCCCGTACGGTGAAACCGGCGCGATCCTAGAGATGTTTACCCCCGAACATGGTCGCCATGCGGGCGTTATGCGCGGCGGTGCCTCGCGCAAAATGGCCCCGATTTTGCAAGCCGGCGCGCAGCTCGATTTACATTGGTCGGCGCGGTTGGAGGATCATCTGGGCACCTATAAGGCGGAATCGATGCGATCCCGCACGGCTTCGGCCATGGCGTCGCGGTTATCTTTGGCGGGGCTGAATACCGTCACCGCGCTTTTGCTGTTTTGCCTGCCTGAACGCCAAGCCTACCCCGCGCTCTATGCCCGCACAGAGGCCTTGCTTGATCTGCTCCCCGAGATCGCCTTATGGCCCTTGGCCTATCTGCAATGGGAAATGGCCCTGCTTGACGAGATGGGGTTCGGGTTGGATTTGAGCTGCTGCGCCGTGACGGGCGCGGTGGAGGATTTGGCCTATGTCTCGCCGCGCACGGGGCGCGCTGTGTCGGCGGCCGGGGCGGGGGACTGGGCGGCCCGGTTGTTACCCTTGCCCCCCATTATGCTGGGACAGGGGCGCGCGCCGGATGCCGAGATTGCCGCCGGGTTGCGGGTGACGGGGCATTTCTTGATGCAAAGCCTGGCGCCGCAAATTGCGCAAAAACCGCTGCCAGAGGCGCGGGCGCGGTTTATTCAGCGATTTGAACGCGGGGTGGTCGCAGATTGACGCCGCGCTTAGCGCAGCGCCAGAACCAGATCGACCAAAGTGCCAAGAGTTTCTTGGTCCGCATCCGTCGCATCAGGAAGACCGGACATGCCGACCTGCGCTGCGAGGATCAATCGTGCAATCTGTGGATTGGTGACGCCAATGGTGTTCAGCACGCCGGAGAGGTAATCGAGCCGGATTTTATCCGTCTTGGCGAGGATTTCCGCCGCCGCCGTATCCACTTGCGCCCAGCCGCGCAGTGCTTTTTCCGCCCGCGCTTCGGTGGCATCCTTGGCAAAACCGTTTTGTGCCAACCCGCGCAGGGTTTTGGTGGCTTCTATGCGATCCGCAGGCCCCTCGGGAAGCGCCGAATGGCGATCTTCCCAATAGGTCAGCATGGATTTATGAAAATCCGGCACATCTTTGAAATGCCAATAAAAGCTGCCCTTTGTCGTGCCCAGTTCGCGCGCCAAAGGTTCGGCTTTGAGCGCAGAAGGGCCATGTTGACCCAAAGCCCTGAGGCCGGCCAGCATCCAGTCGTCTTTTGAAAGGCGTGTGCTACGTTTCATAGGGTCCATCTTACGTCAGTTTGCGGCAAATCTCCAGATTATTATGCAGTTGCAGCATGATTTTTCTGCGCCGCCGCATTAACTGTTGAGAAGCCGGTATGCCGTGGCACCCGCGCGGGCCGAGCCGGTTTGGTCATGTTGATCGGCGTATAACTCCGAAGATCGACGCGACGCAAAACAGCGCGGCAGCGATGCAAACGATGCTTGGCCCGCTCGGCGTGTCATAGATAAAAGAAAACGCCAGCCCGCCAAAGGCCGAGATCGCTCCAATGCCTGCGGCGATGCCCGCCATCGCTTCGGGGGTATGGGCAAAACGGCGCGCGGTGGCCGCCGGGATCAGCAGCAGCGCCGAAATCAGCAACACGCCGACGACTTTGATGGCGACCGCGACCACTAAGGCCAGAGCAAGGGTCAAGATGCGCGCCTCGCGCTTGGGGTTGATGCCGCTAGCATAGGCGAGATCGGGGCTGATCGTGGCGGTCAGTAGCGCGCCCCAACGGGCATAGAGCAACGCCCAAATCGCCGCCGCCCCGCCCCAGATCACCGCCAGATCGCCGCGCGTCACCGCAAGAATGTCGCCAAAAAGATAGGCCATCAAATCAATTCGCACCCCTTGCAAGAAACTCACTGCGACAAGCCCCAAGGCCAGCGCCGAATGCGCCAGAACACCCAAGATCGTATCAAGCCCGTGGCCACGATCGGTCAGTGCCGAAACCGTCAGCGCCATGATCAACGCCACCGCCAAGACGGCGGGAAAGACCGGCAGCGAGAAGGCCAGCGATATGGCCACCCCCAATATTGCCGCATGGGCCGTGGCATCGCCGAAATAGGCCATGCGCCGCCAAACCACGAAGCAGCCCAAAGGCGCGGCGGCCAGAGCCACGCCAAGTCCCGCCAATGCGGCGCGCAGGGCGAAATCATCTAGCAACGTCATTGGTTTGCCTCCGGTATGCTGTCGTCGTGTTCAGCCGCGTGATTGCAGTCGGGGGTATGGGCGTGCCCCTGTGGCAGTTCCGGCGCGCGCGCCGGGTCATTGCCATCATCGTGCCCGTGATCATGTTGGTGCCGGTAGAGCGCCAATGCCCCCTGTGTGCCAGAGCCAAACAGCGCGCGGTATTCCGGCGCCGAGGCGACGATCTCCGGCGTGCCATGGCAACACACATGACCGTTCAGGCAAACCACCCGATCCGAGGCGCTCATCACCACATGTAGCTCATGGCTGACCATCAATACCGCGCATCCCGTTTGGGCGCTGAGTGTTTCAATCTGACGGTAGAAATTGGCTGACCCGATTTGATCCAATCCCTGCGTGGCCTCGTCAAGCAACAGCAGGTCAGGCCGCTCCAGCACCGCGCGCGCCAAGAGCACGCGTTGGAATTGCCCGCCCGACAGGTCGGCCATTTGCCGGTCGGCCAGATCGGGCGCGCCTGCTTCGGCCAAGGCCGCGCGCACCTCATTGGTCCCGCGCCGTTTGGGAAGCGACAGGAAGCGCCGCACGGTCATCGGCAGAGCCGGATCTATATGCAGTTTTTGCGGCACATAGCCGATGCGCAGGCCCTTGGCGCGGGTGATCGTGCCCGCATCTGTTGGCACCGCACCGATGATGGCCTTGAGCAGGGTCGATTTGCCCGACCCGTTGGGGCCAACAATGGTGACGATCTCGCCGCGATCAATCGACAGATCGACATGATTTAACGCACGGTGTTCGCCAAGCGTCACACCAAGCCCCTTAATTTCGAGCAGGCTCATGTGGCATCGACCTTATTGCATTGCGGGCATAGGCCTTCGGCCTCGATGACCATACGTTCGATGGAAAATCCGGCCGCGCGCGCGGCGGTATCGACCAATGTGGCGTCCACGTCGGCTTGCGCCTCTTCCACCGCACTGCATTCACGGCAAATCAGAAAGGCGGGGGAATGGCTGCCGCCTCGATGGGCATCGGGATGGGCGCAGGCGACATAGGCGTTGAGGCGTTCTATCTTATGCGCCAAACCGTTCGACACCAGAAAATCCAAGGCGCGATAGGCGACGGGGGGCTGGGCGCTCATACCGTCTTCGGCCAGATGGGGTAAGATGTCATAGGCGCCCATGGCTTTGTGTTCTTTGAGCAAAATTTCTAAAACGCGGCGGCGGGCGGGGGTGAACTGCAACCGATTCGCTGCACAGTGCGCTTCGGCCGCTTCCATGGCCTTGTTGATGCAGGCACCGTGATCATGCGGGGCAAATCCGAGGGCGGGCATGGGCGTTTCCTTTTGGGAGCAGGGATGCAAGGCATTCAACCTAGGCGCATTTTTTGAGTTGTGACAATATAACATTGCGGCTATGAGAAGCTCAAATGTTATATCATCACACTTTCCGGAGGTCTACCATGCTGTCTTCTTTGTTCCGCAATGTCTCGCGCATTGCCTTGATATCCGCCGTAATGTTCACGGGCGCGACCAGCCGCGCGGCGGCGGATGTGCCAAGCGTGGTCACGGATATTGCCCCCGTCGGGTCATTGGCCGCGATGGTTCTGGGTGATCTCGGCACGCCGCAGGTTTTGGTGGAATCGGGAGCTTCGGCGCATGGGATGTCATTGCGCCCCTCACAAGCGCGCGCCCTGCAGCAAGCCGATTTCGTGATTTGGGTTGGTCCGGAATTGGAGCCGTGGTTGGACGACAGCCTGACCTCTCTGGCACCACAGGGGCAATCTTTGGTGTTAACGGCGCTACCGGGGACACATGTTTTGCCTGGACGTGAAGAAGTGATTTTTGCGGAAGCGGCGGACACGGAAGACGAGGCTCATGAGCATGACCACGAACAGGACGGGGCGGAGCACGCTCACGAGGACCACGCGGGTCATGACGAGGATACGCAGCACGATGCGGAGCATTCGGACCATGGAAAAGACGATCACGAGTCGGCAGAGCACGCCGATCATGATCACGCTGATCACGGGGAGCATGAGGACGGCGCTCATTCGGATCACGATCATGACGCCGAAGCGCATGACGATCACGAGACCCATGACGACAACCACGAGGGCGACAACCACGCTGACGAGAGCCACGATGATCACGGCCACCATGACCACAGCCACGCGGGCGGTATCGATCCGCACGTCTGGCTTGACCCTGAGAATGCGATAATATGGCTCGATGCTATTGCCGCCGCGATGGGCGATGCCGATCCGGAGCATACCGCCGACTATCTGCGCAACGCTGCACAGGGCAAGGCCGAGATCGCTGCTGCCGTGCAAGAGGCGCGTCGTCGGCTGGAGCCGGTTCGTGATCTCCCCCTGCTCGCGTTTCACGATGCCTATCAATATTTCGAAAAGGCGTTTGATTTGACGGTTGCCGCAGCGGTGTCGCTGTCGGATGCCAGCGATCCCGGCCCGGCGCGGTTGGCGGCGCTGCGCGATCTGGTCGCCGAGCACGGCGTGGCATGCGCCATCACTGAGCCGCAATTTTCAATGCGGCGGCTTGATCTGGTGCTTGAAGGCACGTCCGTGCGCCGCGTCCACGTTGATCCGCTGGGGGCCGAATTGCCTCTGGGTGCGGACCAGTATCCGGCGCTGATCCTTGCCATGGCAACCGGCTTGGCTGGTTGTGTCGCCCCCTGATCCTATGTCCCGCGCAGAGGCGGGCAGGGCAGCAGAAAGCCAGCGTTGCGAATAAAGGTATATTTCGTAACGCTCTTTTTGCGCCGGAGCTTGAGATGGCTCCATCTGTAAAAGCCCCTATTTTTCAGGGTCCTCGATTCGGGCTTGATCTTTTTCGGGCAAGGCGGATGAATGGCACCATCTGAACAGGGCTACGTTTTGGCGCGCCCGATTGAACCGCATGGAGGAGAAATGCGGATCGGGCGCACCACAGAGCAGCCCATATTCTTATCAAGTTGCCGTCAAAGGGCGGTGCGTGTTGTACGATTAGGGAGAAAATCAACATGAGCTTTGTGAAAATCGCACGGCGCGGTGTCGCCGCTGGCGCAATGCTGGCCGCGATGTCGACGGCATCTTTTGCCCAAGAGGTGACATTGAAAATGCACCAGTTTTTGCCAGCACAGGCTGCTGCGCCAAAGCTGATTTTGGATGTCTGGGCCGATAAGGTCGAACAGCAGAGCGGGGGCAAAATCAAGATCGAACGCTACCCTTCGATGCAATTGGGGGGCAAGCCGCCGGAATTGGCCAGTCAGGTGGTGGATGGCATTGCCGACATTATCTGGACCGTGACCGGATATACTCCCGGCCGTTTCCCGCGTTCCGAAGCCTTCGAGATGCCCTTTATCATGACCAATGCCGAGGATACCTCGCGGGCCTATTGGGAATATGCCGAGAAAAACATGCTCGACACCGACTTTGCGGATATGAAAATGATCGGGGTTTGGGTGCATGGCCCCGGCGTGATCCATTCCAAGGAACCGATCACATCGGTGGAAGATCTGAACGGTGTCAAACTACGTGCGCCATCGCGTGTGACCAACAAACTGTTCAGCAAATTGGGCGCAACACCCATTGGTATGCCGGTCCCTGCTGTGCCTGAATCCCTGTCCAAGGGCGTGATCGATGCGGCTGTGATTCCGTGGGAAGTGACATCGGCGTTGAAAGTGGCGGAATTGGTCGGAAACCATACCGAATTTGGCGAGGATGCGCTTTACTCCACCACGTTCCTTTTTGCGATGAACAAGGACACATACGACAGCATGTCGGACGAGTTGAAGGCGGTGATTGACGCCAACTCCGGCGCAGACATGTCGGCATGGGCTGGCAAAATCATGCAAGAGGCGGATGCCCCGGCGCGCAAAATCGCCGTGGACCGTGGCAACAACATCATCAGCCTGACGCCTGAGCAAGTGGCCGAATGGAAAACTGTGGCCGCATCTGTTGAGAAAGACTGGGTCGAAGAGGTCTCCACCGATGACTTCGACGGGAAGGCATTGCTGGAAGAAGCCAAGGCTTTGATTGCCAAGCATAGCAAATAGGCCGTAAAACCCCCTTAGATAGGGCCGTGGCATAGGCTGCGGCCCTTTTTTAACGCCGGTGCGGGGCGGACCACCATCGGTCCCCCAGAGCGTTTGCGCCAATGGGGTCGAGAAGAGGGTTTCCATGACAGGATATGCCAACGGCAAGCATCATGCGCTCTATCGCGCTGTGCTGCGCCTGTCGCAACTGATGGCCATTCTCGGCGGCATCGTGTTGACCGGCTTGATTGTGTTGATCTGCATCTCTGTTGCCGGGCGGACGATGAATACGATCCTGCATATGACGGTCATCGAGAACAGCGTTCCTGTTTTAGCCAAAAGCCTTCTGGATTGGGGTCTTGGGCCGATTTTGGGCGAATACGAGGTTGTCGAAACCTCGATGCCCTTTGCCATCATGGCCTTTATGCCGCTGTGTGTGCTGACCGGCGGGCATGCCTCTGTCGATCTTTTCACGCTGCGCATGCCTGCGCGGGTGAACCGCGCCATCGACCTTATTGTTGCGGTGCTCTTTGCGGTTTGCTTCGTGCTGATCACATGGCGGATGTATGAGGGGATGGCCGCAAAAATGCGCTACAACGAAAGCACGACCCTTATGCAAATTCCAATCTGGAAAGCCTATGCTGCCGCGCTTGTCGCGGCTGCCGTGACCTGTGTTGTCAGCACCTATGTCGTGGCCGTCCGTCTCGTGGAAAGTGCCACAGGCCGCGTGATGCTGCGCAACGAAGGAGCAGACTATTGACCGATATTGCATTGGGCGTCGCGTCTTTTCCGGTGCTGCTGCTGCTGATATTTCTGCGGGTTCCAATCGGATTGGCAATGTTTCTGGTCGGTCTGGCAGGGTATTACTACCTCACGGGCGGGATGAAGCTTTCGTTTAGTATATTGAAATCCCACACCTATTCCGAGTTTTCGAGCTATTCTTTGTCGATCGTGCCAATGTTCTTGCTGATGGGGCATTTCGCCACCCTTGGCGGCATGTCCACGGCGCTTTTCAAAGCGGCAGAGGCATTTCTGGGCCATCGCCGCGGCGGGGTTGCGATGTCGGCGGTCGGCGCCTGTGCCGGCTTTGGCGCGATTTGTGGATCGTCCTTGGCCACGGCGGCGACGATGGGGCAGGTGGCTTTGCCCGAACTGCGGCGCTACGGGTATTCGGGCGGATTTTCGACGGCCACTTTGGCAGCCGGCGGCACATTGGGGATCCTTATTCCGCCTTCGGTGATCCTTGTGATCTATGCCACGCTGACCGAGCAAAACATCGCCAAGCTCTTCCTCGCGGCTTTCATTCCCGGCATTCTGGCCGCCATTGGATATATGATCACCATCTCGATCTATGTCCGCCTACACCCCAAGGCGGCAGGCGTGCGCCCCCCTGTCCCGATGCGCGCGCGGTTCAAAGCCTTATCCGCCGTTTGGCCGGTTTTGATGGTGTTCCTGACCGTGATCGGCGGGATCAATTTCGGCATATTTTCCCCCACCGAAGGCGCGGCGGTCGGCGCGGCGGGCACAGGGTTGATTGCGCTTTTCAGCGGCGGTTTGTCATGGGGCACATTGGGCAACAGCTTTTTGGCCACGGGGCGCAACACCGCGATGATTTTCTTTATCATCTTCGGCGCGTCCTTCTATAATGCCTTTCTCGCCCGCTCTGGCGCGCCGCAGGCTTTGTCCGATTACATTGGCAATTCCGGGTTTAGCCCATGGTTGATTTTGACCATCATCCTTGTGCTTTATCTGGTCTTTGGCTGCATCATGGACAGCCTGTCGATGATCTTGCTGACCATCCCGATATTCTGGCCGATCATCTCGACATTGGATTTCGGGTTGAATTCGACCGAAGAACTGGCGATCTGGTTCGGCATCATTGTGTTGATTGTGGTGGAGGTCGGGTTGATCACACCGCCGGTCGGGATGAATCTCTTTGTCATCAACTCGATGGATCGCAAAACCCCCATCGCTGACACCTATCGCGCGGTGGTATATTTCGTCGCCTCCGATATGGTGCGGGTGGTTTTGTTGGTCGCGTTTCCGGGCATTACGTTGTTTTTCTTGCGGATGATGGCATAGATCTCGGTCGCCGCCTCTTGGGCGTTCGGGCGAGGTGTTCGGATGCTGCCTATTTCGTGTTTTGATTTTGGGGCTGCCGGTTAAATCCGCGCCCATACCCGCCCTTGGGCTGCACCGGAGCCCTCTCGTATTTCGCGTGATATTGACTTGGCGCAAAGCGCAGTCAAAAATTACATGCGAATTATAATATATGTTGGCGCGCCCCGTTGCCCGCGCCCGCGTCAAGGAGAATAACATATGGCCCAAACTCAAACCGACGCCGCACCAGACAGCGCATTGGCGCATTATCCTGTGACCTTCTTTGCTGTGGTGATGGGGCTGGCGGGGCTGACCCTCGCGCTGCGCGGAGCCAGCACCGCATTGGGGCTAAGCGATTTGCCCGCACAGGTGATGTTTTATGTCACCTGTGCGGCATTTATCGCCATTGCGGCGTGCTATGCGCTCAAGGCTTTGCGCTATCCCGCGATGGTGCGTGCCGAATGGAACCATCCGGTGCGATTGGCCTTTTTTCCGGCCAGTTCTATTTCGCTCCTGTTGATTTCTGTGGCCGCGATAGAGCAAAGCCGCAGCTTCGCAGAAGCTGTTTGGTTGGTCGGCGTGGCGGCGCAGGCGGTGTTGACGATCGCGGTGGTTACCGGATGGATCGGCACCCGCAGTTTTCAAACCGGCGCCCTGTCCCCTGCATGGTTCATTCCAGCCGTGGGCAATGTCATCGTGCCCATCGCAGGTGCGCCCTTGGGCTATGTCGAGCTGAGCTGGTATTTCATGGCCGTGGGTTTGATATTCTATGTCGTGCTGTTGACCTTGGTGATCAACCGATTGATTTTCCACGACCCTTTGCCGGGGAAATTGCAACCGACATTGGTGATCCTGATCGCGCCGCCTGCGGTGGCTTTTGTCGCGTGGTTGCGTTTGACCGGTGAGATCGACGCTTTCGCCCGCCTTTTGCTGAACATCGCTTATTTCTTCACGCTGATTGTCGCGGTGCAATTGCCACGCATCGTAAAGCTGCCCTTTGCCATGTCGTTTTGGGCGTTGAGCTTCCCGATCGCCGGGATCTCTATCGCCAGTTTCGTCTTTGCGGATGGGACGGGAAGCGCGGCGCACCTGTTTTTCGGGCTGGTGTTGTTAGGGGCGCTCTGTGTGGTGATCGCGGCCTTGGTTTTGCGCACCCTGCGGGCGATGCGCGCCGGAGAAGTTTGTGTGCCTGAATAGACATCCGCATGCAATCAGCCACACCTCGCCGCCGAAGCGAGGAGTTGTTCATGTTATTTGTGCGCTACCTGCGTCATTAGGCAAAAGAAAACCGCCCCCTGCGCAACGGGCAGAGGGCGGGCCAGATTGTCGTGCTATGTGACCGGTTCAGCCTAGCAAGCGGCGCGCGATCACCTGTGCTTGGATCTCTGCTGCGCCCTCGAAGATGTTGAGGATACGCGCATCGCACAGGATCCGGCTGATGGTGTATTCAAGGGCAAAACCGTTGCCGCCGTGGATTTGTAGCGCATTGTCTGCGCAAGCCCATGCCACGCGCGCCCCCAAAAGCTTGGCCATGCCCGCTTCCACATCGCAGCGGCGGTCTTGGTCCTTTTGGAAGGCCGAGAAATAGGTCAACTGGCGCGCGATGGTGATCTCGACCGCCATCATCGCCAACTTGCCCGCCACACGCGGGAAGTTCACCAACTGGCTGTCAAAGGCCTTGCGGTCGAGCGCATATTGCAAGCCCACATCAAGCGCCGCCTGCGCCACGCCGATGGCGCGCGCGGCGGTCTGGATGCGCGCGGCTTCAAAGGTCTGCATCAATTGCTTGAACCCCTTGCCCTCTTCGCCGCCCAAAAGGTTCTCGCCCTTCACATGGAAGTTGTCGAACCCCAACTCGTATTCCTTCATGCCGCGATAGCCGAGCACTTCGATCTCGCCGCCGGTCATGCCCTCGGTCGGGAAAGGGTTCGCATCATCGCCGGGGGTCTTTTCCGCAAGGAACATCGACAATCCGCGGTGATCATCGTTCGACGGATCGGTGCGCGCCAGAACCGTCATCACATGGGTGCGCGCGGCGTGGGTGATCCATGTTTTGTTGCCGGTGATTTTGTAATCGCCGCTCTCGTCCTTCACCGCGCGGGTGCGCAGGGAGGCAAGGTCCGATCCGGTGTTCGGTTCGGTGAACACCGCCGTCGGCAGGATCTCGCCCGAGGCCAAACCGGGCAGCCATTTTTCCTTTTGTGCGTCGGTGCCGCCGCAAAGGATCAATTCGGCGGCGATCTCTGACCGGGTCGCCAACGAGCCAACGCCGATATAGCCGCGCGACAGCTCTTCGGACACCACAACCATTGATGCCTTGGACAGGCCAAAACCGCCGAATTCTTCGGGGATGGTCAAGCCGAAGACGCCCATTTCGGACAGCTCTTCGATCACCGACATCGGGATCAATTCGTCCTTGAGGTGCCACTCATGGGCGAAGGGTTCAACTTTTTCGCTGGCGTAGCGGCGGAATTGATCGCGGATCATTTCCAATTCTTCATCCAGGCCAGATGCGCCGAACATGCCGTTGGCTTGTTGATCGACCATCAATTCGGCCAAACGCATGCGCGCGGCCTGGCTGTTGCCCGAGGTCATCAATGCGCCGATCTCGGTCGTCTGCAACGCCGCCAGCGCCTCACCGGTAAGGCCAAGGTCATGCAGACGCACAGTCTCGTTTTGGCTCATCTGGATGCCGCCGCCGATCTGCATGAGGTATTCCCCAAAGGCGATTTGGTGGATCAATTGTTCGATCTCGCCGAATTTACCGTCGGCGTGAAGCTTCTCGGCCCATTTTTGCATCTGGCGCAGGGATTCCACGTAAGTGGCCAGCCATGCCAAACCATGTGTCGCGGTTTGCTCTTTTTCGACTTCGCGGGCAGACACGCGCCCGTCGACTTCAACGCGGGAACGCACGATCTTTTTGGCCTGCTCCAACACCGTCTCAACAGGGGGCACAGCGGCCCCGGTCACTGCCAGAAGATTGGGGAGAATGATGTTATTTGTCATCGCGTTTCCTTGTCCGTCATGAGCCATGAATCACGTCCATATTTGTCTCGGGTCGGTTTAATCACTTAGCAGTTGCAGCGCAACATTTATGCGACTTTGTTGTTTGTTTTGATCGAAAATTGCGCATTGATTTTTGCAGATGCTGCGCCTGCGAAAGCTGATACAGAGTAGTCATGAACATATACGCATCTTTCGCCGCATTGGATTTATCACCGCAGGTGGCGCTCCTTTGTCTTATTGTCGCGCTCGGCGCCGGGGTGGTCAAAGGCCTTGTCGGTTTTGCCATGCCGATGATGATGATTTCGGGATTGGGCGCATGGGTTGCGCCGGAACTGGCCTTGGCCGGATTGATCGTGCCGACCTTGTTGACCAATGGGTGGCAGGCGTTGCGTCAGGGGCCGCGCGCGGCGGGAAAGTCGGTCAAACGGTTTTGGCGGTTTCTCGTTGCGGGTGCGGTGATGCTCATGCTGTCGGCGCAATTGGTGCGGGTGCTGCCCGTGCCGGTGATGCTGGCTGCGATCGGCATTCCAATCACCATATTCGCCGTGACGCAGATGATGGGCAGGCAGTTGCGTCTCGCCGCGCACCCCTCCGCGCGGGTCGAGTTCAGCATTGGCGGGTTTGCGGGGTTTATCGGCGGATTTTCCGGTGTCTGGGGGCCGCCGACGGTGGCGCTTTTGACTGCCATGGAGACGCCCAAGCAAGAGCAGATGCGTGTGCAGGGGGTGATTTACGGTTTGGGGGCGGTGGTATTATTGGCCGCGCATGTCACCTCCGGTGTGATCAGCCGCACAACCTTGCCGTTTTCACTGATGTTGGTCGCGCCCGCGTTGATTGGCATGGGAATCGGGCTGCGACTTCAGGACCGGATCGACCAAGCGCAGTTTCGCCGTGCAACGATGATTGTGCTGCTGTTGGCCGGGCTCAATTTGGTCCGGCGCGCTGTGTTTTCCTGACTTGGACGGCAGAGCCCCCCCGCCGGATTGGACGGGTCTCAAGCTGTAATCAAAGCGGAATGGAGTGAGGGCGCTTATTGGGTAAACCCGCTGCTGCGGTCGCCGGCCAATGGGCCGTATTCTTTGGTGATCTCTGGTTGATGATATCCGCCCCAGCAGGGCGATGTTGCCCACTCTAAGGGCTGTCAAACCGGGTAGTTTTGTTGTCGTTGTGCAGGAATATGCATGCGGGGGCATCGGTCACCGACGCGGGCGGAACCATAAGCACATGACAGCCCGAAGCGCATTAAAAAACCCCGCCGCAATGCGCGACGGGGGATCTCTCTGTGCAATCGTTTGCAGGTGCTTAGCCGATCGCGGCGGCTTTCACATCGTCGTCGATGAAGGGCACATATTGCTCGAAGTTATCGGCGAACATTTGCACCAGCTTCGCAGCCTGCGCGTCATATGCGGCCCCGTCGGCCCATGTTTGACGCGGGTCGAGCAATTTGTCATCGACACCGGCAACCGCCACAGGCACGTCAAAGCCAAAATTCTCATCCTTGCGGAATTCGGCGGTGTTGAGCGTGCCTTCCAAAGCCGCAGTCAAAAGCGCGCGGGTCGCTTTGATCGGCATGCGCGATCCTGTGCCAAAGGCGCCACCGGTCCAACCGGTATTAACGAGCCAGCAGGTCGCCCCGTGTTTCGCGATTTTTTCGCGCAACAGGTCGCCGTAGGCTTCGGGACGGCGCGGCATGAAAGGCGCACCAAAGCAGGTCGAGAAGGTCGGGGTCGGTTCAACAACGCCGCGCTCGGTGCCCGGTGTTTTCGAGGTGAAGCCCGACAAGAAGTGATACATGGCCTGCGCCGGTGTCAGGCGCGAGATGGGAGGCAAAACGCCATAGGCATCGCAGGTCAGCAAAATCACATTTTTGGGATGACCGCCCATCGCATTTTCGGACGCGTTCGAGATGTATTCGAGCGGGTAGGCGCAGCGCATGTTTTCGGTCAAAGAGCTGTCTTCGAAATCCAATTCGAAGGTCTCTTCATCGTAGACCATGTTTTCGATCACGGTGCCGAATTTGCTGGTCGTGGCATAGATCTCCGGCTCGGCCTCGGGCGAGAGGTTGATCGTCTTGGCGTAGCAGCCGCCTTCAAAGTTAAAGGTGCCACGGTCCGACCAACCATGTTCATCATCGCCGATCAATGTGCGCGACGGGTCGGCAGACAGCGTGGTTTTACCCGTGCCCGACAGACCAAAGAAGATTGCCGTATCAACCGGGTTGCCAACAGCGTGGTTCGCCGAGCAATGCATCGGCATGATGCCTTTTTCTGGCAACAGGTAGTTCAGCAGGGTGAACACCGATTTCTTGTTCTCACCGGCATATTCAGTGCCGCCGATCAGGATCATCTTCTTGTCAAAGTTCATCGCGATCACGGTTTCGGAGCGGCAATCATGCTTGGCAGGGTCCGCTTGGAAGCTGGGGCAGTTGATGACAGTGAAATCCGCGACGAAGTTGTCGAGTGCGGCACGTTCGGGGCGGCGCAGCATGTGGCGTATAAAGAGGCCATGCCATGCCAGTTCGGTCACCATACGGACATTGATCGAATGCGCCGGATCGGCACCACCAACCAAATCCTGAACGTGGTAATCTTTGCCCTCCATATGCGCGAGCATATCCGCATAGAGCGCATCAAAGCCTTCGGGCGACATGGCGGCATTGTTTTCCCACCAGATGCTGTCGACCACGCTGTCGGTTTTGACCACATGTTTGTCTTTTGGCGAACGGCCGGTGAATTTGCCGGTGCTGCAAAGAAATGCCCCGCCGTTGCCCAGCGTGCCTTCGCCGTTCTTGAGCGCGGCTTCGATCAGCGCAGGCTCCATAAGATTGTAAGAGACATTGCCCAGACCCTTGATCCCTTGATCTTCCAGCCGGAATTTCGGGTTTACCCGTCCAAATGTCATATTGCCAAGCTCCTGTAGCCGCGTGAGTGCGGCGGTCTCCTCTACCGGCGTCGGATCACCCAAAACGTCGAACGGGCCGATGATGGCCCGATAACCAGCGTCTTAACATGACGTTTCTGTAAAGGAACAGGATGCTTTTGCGCAGTTTGCGCAAACATTTGCAGTTTAGCGCAATCAGTTTGTTGCGCGCGCCCATCAAACCGGGGTCACAGTAGAAATGTGAGGCAATTTAGCCATTCCTAAGAACTTTTTGTCCCAAATAGGGCTGCGGGCTTGGACTGATTCGCATTTGGGATTGCCTGTGCGAAGCAAAAAGGCGCATAAAGATGGAAAAAAACAGGCAATTAGAGCAGTACAAGGAATACTACCATGTCAAAAATCGCCCTTGTGGACGATGACAGAAATATTCTGACGTCGGTCGCGATGACCCTCGAAGCAGAGGGTTTTGAAGTCGAAACATATCACGACGGACAACAGGCACTCGACGCTTTTAACAAAAAGCTTCCCGATATGGCCGTGTTGGACATCAAGATGCCGCGGATGGACGGAATGGATCTCCTCCAGCGTCTGCGCCAGAAAACCGCGATGCCGGTGATCTTCCTGACCTCGAAAGATGACGAGATCGACGAAGTGCTTGGCCTGCGTATGGGCGCCGACGATTACGTGAAAAAGCCGTTTTCTCAACGCCTTCTGGTCGAACGCATTCGCGCGCTGTTGCGCCGTCAAGACGCGGTCGCCGGTGAAGTTGTTGCCGAAACCGAAGAAACCAAAGTGATGGAACGCGGCGAATTGCGGATGGACCCTTTGCGCCATGCCGTGTCGTGGAAGGGCAATGATGTTTCCCTGACGGTCACCGAATTCTTGCTCTTGCAGGCGCTGGCCCAACGTCCCGGTTTTGTGAAATCGCGCGATCAATTGATGGACGTCGCATATGACGATCAGGTCTATGTTGACGACCGCACCATCGACAGCCATATCAAACGCCTGCGTAAGAAAATGCGCACGGCCGACAGCGAATTCTCTGCGATTGAGACGCTTTACGGGATCGGGTATCGGTATAACGAAGACTAACAACCGGTTTTAACGATGGCTCTAGCCGAAAGGATTGGCGTGCGCGACATGGCCCCTTCCAAACGGGACGGTGATGTGGTTTTGGGCGATGATTTCGTCGCCCCGAACGGCACTGTGGAAGACGAAGTTCGCGTGCGCCGCGAACGGCGTGGACTTCTGTCGCTGAAAAGCTCGCCGCTGACCCGCAAGATCATCACGTTCAACCTGATCGCGTTGAACGTTTTGGTGGCGGGGATACTATACCTCAACTCGTCGCGCGACAGCCTTGCGCAGCAACGCGCCAGCGGTCTCGTCTCTGAGGCGGAGTTGGTCGCCGATGTGTTCGAGGCGCAATTGCCGTCCGGCGCGCCGGTTTCCTTTGCCAGCGGTGATGGCGTTGACGTCGCCGCCACGCTTGCGGGGCTCGATATGCGTTCCTCGGTCGAGGTGTTTGTGTATGACGCGTCGCAGGGTCTGATCGGGTCCTCCAAAGGCACCGGTCGCGGCCCCGTTTCGGGAGAGACGCGTGGCCCCGACAATCCGACGATCATCACGGATTTCCTGGCAAAGATGTGGGACGGTGTGAGTTCCGCATTCGCCGCGCAACATGCCGAGGTCCGCACCGTCAGCGTTGCCGATCAGATCAGCGCATTGGTTCCAGTTACCCTCGAAGGCAGCAGCTATGTCGAAATGGGGCAGGGACCGGACGGCACGTTTTTCGCTGTCACCACCCCGATCATGCAGGCGGGCAAACCCGTGGGTGTCGTCGCATTGGCCAGCGCGTCGGGCGAGATTGATAACCTTGTTGCTGCAGAGCGCGAGCGCGTGTTGCAAATGTTCATCATCGCCACGCTGGTCTCTGTCGGGCTGAGCCTTGTTCTGGCTTCGACCATTGCCAATCCGATTTCCGATCTCGCGGCAGCCGCTGAAATCGGTGGTTCGGACAAGCGTGGGCGTGGCCAATCCGGGCGCATTCGCATACCGGATCTAACTGCGCGTCCCGACGAGATTGGCCGTCTGTCCGGCGCCTTGCGCGGGATGGTGTCGGCGCTTTATGACCGGATCGACGGCAATGAACAATTTGCAGCCGATGTCAGCCACGAGATCAAGAACCCGCTCGCCAGCCTGCGCTCTGCCGTGGGGACATTGCGGGTCGCTAAACGCGATGACCAGCGCGAGAAACTTCTGGATGTGATCGACCATGATGTGCGCCGTCTCGACCGTTTGGTGTCGGACATCTCAAACGCCTCGCGGCTCGACAGTGAATTGGTCAAGGAAGAGGAAGAGAGCTTTGACCTTTTGCATATGCTCACCAACCTTTGCCAATTTTTGGGCGAGGATGCCAAGAGCAAAGGCATTGATTTCATTTCTGATCTTCCCAAAGAACCGATTGTCATCAATGGCCTGGAGGCGCGTTTGGCGCAGGTTTTTGTCAACTTGATCACCAACGCCACCAGCTTTTGCGATGAAGGCGATGCGATCCGCGTTTGGGCCCGCCAACGTGAAAACCGTGTGCTTGTGGTGGTTGAAGACACCGGCCCGGGCATCCCCGAACAAGCGCTTACAAAAATTTTCAAACGGTTTTATTCGCACCGCCCCGAGAATGATTTCGGCAACAACTCCGGCCTTGGCCTTGCGATTTCCAAACAGATTGTCGAAGCCCATGGCGGCGTGATTTGGGCCGAAAACATTCGCCCGACCGATGCGGATGTGACCTCCGATCCGCTTGGGGCACGTTTCGTTGTTGGCCTGCCGGTGTGATCATATGTCCACGTGGTGCGATCCTTTTCACTCATGTTGTCTGACGGCACCGGAGGGGGTGTGACCCCCGCGCCCGCACCGCAGACCTGCCATGCCAGCTGCGTCGCCTATGACGGGCGCGCGGTTTTGATCCTTGGCGCATCGGGGCGGGGAAAATCGGCGCTGGCGTTAAAGCTCATGGCACTCGGCGCGCAGCTGGTGGCGGATGATCGCACCGTGTTGACCCGCCAAGACATGCGGGTGATGGCCGATGCCCCGCCCAATATTCGTGGCCGAATCGAAGCGCGCTTTGTCGGGATCCTCAATGGACGCCCAGCGGGCGCCAGCCCCCTGCGGTTGATTGTCGATCTGGATCAAACCGAAATTGACCGTCTGCCGCCGCAACGCAGCAAAAACCTCATGGGCATTGCGCTCCCCTTGCTTCACAATAGTGACACAAGCCATTTTCCCGCTGCGATTCTGCAATATCTTAAAGCCGGACGCAGTGATTAAACTTGAGGCGAAAAACGGTGCTATGGCCCAGAGCGATGACACACATACGGATGGAAATCCGGCGCAGCGATTGGTGCTGGTGACGGGGCCGTCCGGGGCCGGTCGCACCACAGCCATTCGTGCGCTTGAAGACCTTGGCTACGAGGCGATTGACAACTTGCCATTGTCGTTGATGCCGCGGCTTCTGGATGGTCCGGTGGGGCGGCCCTTGGCCATTGGCATTGATGTGCGTAACCGTGATTTTTCGACCAATGCGCTGATCTCTTTCATTGATGGATTTGCCGAGCGCGGTGGCGCTGTGCCGCTTGAAGTGCTGTATCTGGACTGCCGGTCCGATGTGTTGATCCGGCGGTTTTCCGAAACCCGTCGTCGCCATCCGCTGGCTCCGGCTGAAAGTGCCGCTCAGGGGGTCGAACGCGAATTGGATCTGCTCGGCCCGATCCGCGCCCGCGCCGACGTATTGATCGACAGCTCGGACCTCACCCCGCATGATTTGCGCGCAGAGATCGAGCGCGGTTTTGCCACCACCAAGGGCCAAACGCTTGCCGTATCGATCAACTCCTTCTCTTACAAACGCGGGCTGCCGCGCGGTATGGATATGGTGTTTGACTGCCGCTTCTTGCAAAATCCCTATTGGCGGGCGGAATTGCGTGGTCTTGACGGGCGCGATCCGGCGGTGGCGGAGTATGTGCAAACCGACAAGCGGTTTGAGGATTTCTTCACCAAAGTGTTGGATATTACCCAAATGCTCTTGCCGGCCTACATCGAAGAGGGCAAGGCACATTTCTCTATCGGCTTTGGGTGCACGGGTGGTCAACATCGCTCTGTTGCCCTAACGGAAGTCGTGGCAAAGGCTCTTGCAGACAGCGGCTGGCAAGTGTCAATTAGGCACCGCGAATTAGAGCGGCGCTTGGGATCTCCCACCGCATCGCAACAGAGCGCGCCCCGCGTGCAGTCAACTGAGGAACAATAGGCTTGATCGGCATCGTTATCGTCGCGCATGGAGGGTTGGCTCGGGAATACCTGGCCGCTGTTGAGCATGTCGTTGGCTCTCAGTTGGGGATTCAGGCGATCGCCATCGAGGCCGACCATGACCGCGACAACAAGCAATCCGAAATTTGCATTGCTGCGGATGCGGTCGACACCGGCGATGGCGTGGTTGTCGTGACGGATATGTTTGGCGGCTCGCCTTCGAATCTGTCGCTTCTGGCCTGCGCCCCCGAAGGACGCCGGATTCTCTATGGTGCCAATCTGCCGATGCTGATTAAACTGGCGAAATCACGCCAGCTTTCTGTTGGCGATGCCGTGCGTGCAGCAATGGAAGCGGGTCGCAAATATATTGACAGCCAGAACGTAAGCACAGAGTAGATATTCATGTCCGATACCGTTTCCCGCCCTATGAAGATTGTGAATGTCAAAGGCCTGCATGCGCGCGCCTCGGCGAAATTCGTCGAAGTGGTCGAAGCTTTCGATGCCACTGCCGAAGTGTCCCAACATGGCGACAGCGCCTCGGGCGATAGCATCATGGGACTTTTGATGTTGGCAGCCGCCAAGGGAACCACTATTGACGTCCAAACGACCGGCCCCGACGCCGTTGCTCTGGCCGATGCGCTCGAGTCACTTGTCGCGGACCGTTTCGGCGAAGACATGTGAAAACAAATCGGGGCACCGTGGTAGAGAGTTCTCAACAGAGCAGCGCAGCGCAAACAGATGGGGCGGCCGAAGCGGTTAGCTTTACCACCTACGACCGCCGTTCTCTGACCTATGCCAATTCCTTTGACAGCCCGCTGAAATCCACCGCCATCCGCACGATGGAATGGATGACCGGGAAATTGACGATCCTGCGTTTGGTCAAGCAATTCGAACGCGACGGGGCCCCCACCGGTCAGGCCTTCTGGCGGGCTGCACTTGGCACGATGGGGATTGATCTGCTCACCCCTGCCGAACAATTGGCGCATATTCCCAAAGACGGGCCCGTGGTCGTGGTTGCAAACCACCCGCATGGCATGGTCGATGGGATGATTTTGGCCGATTTGATTGGGCGGGTGCGCCCCGACTACAAAATTCTAACCCGCGCACTTCTCACCGGTATCGACGAGGTGGCCTCGTCCTATATGATCCCTGTGCCGTTTCCTCATGAGGATGATGCGCAACGCAAATCTGTCGAGATGCGCGCCAAAGCCATGGCCCACCTCAAAGAGGGCGGCTTGATCAGCCTGTTTCCTTCGGGAGTTGTTGCCGCGTCGAAAACCATGTTCGGTCCCGCGATCGAAGCCGATTGGAACGTGTTCACCGCGCAAATGATCCGCCGCTCTGGCGCGCGCGTTGTGCCGGTCTATTTCACCGGTGCAAACTCGCGTTGGTATCAGGTTGCAAACCGCATCTCCTCGACCCTGCGCCAAGGTTTGCTGCTCCATGAAATCGTGCATTCGCTGAACAAACCGCAATCGCCCATCGTCGGTGCGCCGCTGACCGATGTGCAGATGGAGCGCCTGCATAGCGATCCGCGCGGCTTTATGGCCTGGCTGCGCGAGCATACGTTGAACTTGCGCGGCTAAGAACCCGGATTTGTTGCTCCGACCCCCATGTCTTGCGCCGCCCGTTCTGCTTTCTTCAAATATCCCCGCCGGAGGCGCAGCTCTCCATGATCGATCCCGCTTGCCCGCCGTTCAGCGGCCCATATCAGCGGGCTAAAACAGAACGCAGAACGCATAAGGGCCGCCCGAAGGCAGCCCCGAAAGCGTGGTTTTGTGTTTCACGGGCCTCAGCCTTTGAACAGGCCTTCGTAAATGGGTTCAAGCGTTTCGGTCTCGAACAAGGACGACACCGAGGTGCCGCTCCAGATGTTCAAAATCGCTTGGGCAAACATCGGTGCGGTCGGCAGGATGCGAATGTTCGGCGCGTTCTTTACGGCTTCGGTCGGCTCGATGGAATCGGTGATGACCAAAGATTTCATCACCGAATTACTCACCCGCTCAACCGCGGGGCCGGACATCACGCCGTGGGTGATATAGGCATGCACTTCGCTGGCCCCATTCTCCAACAGAACTTCGGCCGCCTTGCACAGCGTTCCGGCGGTGTCGCACATGTCATCCACGATGATACATTTCTTGCCCGTCACATTCCCGATTACGGTCATCTCCGCGATCTCGCCGGGTTTTTCGCGGCGCTTGTCAACGATGCTGAGCGGGGCATTGATCCGCTTGGCCAATTCGCGGGCCCGTGCCACGCCGCCGACATCGGGCGACACCACCATCACGTCATCCAATTCGCCTTTGAACTGCTCTTTGATATCAAGTGCAAAGATCGGCGACGCGTAAAGGTTGTCCACCGGAATGTCGAAGAAGCCTTGGATCTGCGCGGCATGTAGATCCAGCGTCAAAACCCGTTCAATCCCCGCTTCAACCAACATATTGGCGACCAATTTGGCAGAAATGGGCGTGCGTGCCTTGGTTCGGCGATCCTGACGGGCATAGCCGAAATAGGGGATCACGGCGGTGATCCGACTCGCCGACGACCGGCGCAGAGCATCGGAAATAATCAGCAATTCCATCAAGTTGTCATTCGCCGGGCGCGAGGTCGATTGGATAATAAACATATCCTCGCTGCGCACGTTTTCATAAACTTCGACGAAAATTTCTTGATCATTGAAACGTTCGACCCGCGCATCCACCAATCCGACGCTGCGCCCACGGTGCATCGACATACGACGGGTAATGGCATTGGCCAGCGGCAGATTCGCTGTGCCCGAGATCATTTTCGGTTCGGTGGTTCTTTGCATGTCTACGGTGTCCCAAGCGCATTTCAGAATTCGGCGCCGTGGCAGAATCGCGCCGTTGACACCGCTTAGCACGGCCTTAACCTGTGGCAAAGCTATCCGGACAGAGGACGACCGACAAATGCCCCATATCACCTATTATTTCTCGGTGCTTTCGCCATATGCCTATCTGGCCGGCGCGCGTCTTGAGGATATCGCGGCTCGTCACGGGGCAGGGATCTCCTATAAACCTTTTGACCTGATGACGGGATTTGCCCGCACCGGCGGGACCAAGCCGGCGGACCGTCACCCCTCGCGCATGGAGTATCGAGCGCAAGAATTGCCGCGTCAGGCCAAGAAAGCCGGAATCCCGTTTAACCTGCGTCCGGCCTATTGGCCGGTGAATGCCGCACCCGCTTCCTATGCGATCATTGCGGCGCAGAATGCCGGCGGCGGGGATGTGGGCGCTTTGACCCAAAACCTGTTGCGCGCCACATGGGCCGAGGAAAAGGATATTTCCGATGATGCAGTGATCCGCGATGCGTTGCAAAGCGCCGGTTTCGACGCCGGATTGGCCGATAGTGGCCTTTTGACCGGCGCGGAGACCTATGCGCGCAACCTTGAGGATGCGGTGGGTGACGGTGTCTTTGGTTCGCCGTTCTATATTGTCGATACGGGGCAGAAATTTTGGGGGCAGGACCGCCTCGATGATCTTGATCTACATCTGGCGGGAGAACTCTGATGCCAAAGGATATACGCGGCGGCATTGAAACCTATTGGCGACAGTTCGGTCAGGGGCCGCGCGAGGCGTTGTTCATTCATTGCAGCCTTGCCAGTTCCGGCGCATGGACGCCGGTGGCCAAGCCGTTTGAGCAGGCGATGACCATCACCGCCTTTGACCTGCCCAGCCACGGCAAAAGTGCGCCTTGGGAGCCTCAGTATGACTACCAAACCTTGGTCACTGCGATGGCGGCAGATTTTTGGACCACCGGTGCGGGACGCGAAGCGGTGCTGACCGGACCTGTCGATCTTGTCGGGCATAGCTTTGGCGGGACAGTGGCTTTGCGTTTGGCGGTGGAACGGCCCGACCTTGTGCGCAGCTTGACGATGATCGATCCGGTATATTTTGCGGTTTACCGCGCCGACACGCCGGGCGGCGCCGATCCCAACGAGGGACACGATCAAGCCTATTTGGATGCGGTCGCGCGCGGCGATGACGAGGGCGCAGCAAAGGCCTTTGTCGGGCGCTGGGGTGATGGGCGCCCTTGGGACAGCCTGACCGAAGAAGCCCGCGCCAAGATGACCCGCCAGATCAAAACCATCGCGGCATCGTCCCCTGCGATCAACGAAGACAATACAGGCATGTTGGCGGCGGGCGCGCTGGAACGGTTGGACGTGCCGACGCTGTTGGTTGCCGGTGCCGACAGCCCGCCGCATATTGCGGTGATCAATGCGGGCATCGCGCGGCGGATCAAGGGCGCGCAAAACAAAACCGTTCCCGGCGGCCATATGGCTCCGGTCACCGATCCGGACGGGGTGATTGCAGTGCTCAAGGAATTTTGGCGGATGGACGCGGACTAATTGTTCCTGCGGCCCGCCCTATAAAAAAGGCACGGGCAGGCGCGGTTGCCCCCCCGTGTTTGAGAAAATTTGATCACCCTTCGATCAGCAGGTGCGCAGGATGTCCAGAAACGCGTCGATCTGGCTGCGTTCGAGGGCCCAATCGCACACCAGACGCGCCTCGAGCGCCTCGTCGGGATCCTCGCCCTCAAGACTGCCGGACCAGACATAATATGCCGCCCCTGCATCATGCAGCCGCTGGTGCGCAGCGCGTGAAAACGCGCAGAAGACCATATTGGCCTGTGGCTCGTGCACAAAGGTGACGCCGTCGATATCGCGCAGACCCGCCACCAGATAGGCGGCATTTTCGTTGGTCTGGCGCGCCGAGGTCAGCCACAGATCATCGGTCAAGTAGGCCTGCATCTGCAACGATAAATAACGGTGCTTTGAGAACAGATGCGCCCCGCGTTTGCGGCGCAACTCGAATTCCCATGCCTTTGCTGGATCGAAGAAAATCACCGCTTCGACGCCCATCAACCCGTTTTTGGTGCCGCCAAAGGACACGGCATCGACGCCGGCTTTCCATGTCATCTCCGCCGGGGTACACCCCAAAGCCACCAGAGCATTGGCAAAGCGCGCGCCGTCCAGATGCACAGGCAAAGCATAGTCTTTGGCCACATCGCAAAGCGCGCGGATTTCATCGAGTGAATAGAGCGTGCCGCGTTCGGTGACCTGAGTGATCGACACCGGCCCGCGTTGCGGCCCATGCACGCCGCGGGTCTCTTCCGTGGCGACCGCCGCGCGCAATTCATTGGCGCTCATCTTGTCGGATTGCCCGACAAGGGTCAGCTTCGCGCCGCCCATGTAAAATTCCGGTGCGTTGCATTCATCTTCGTGGATATGCGCCACAGAGGAACAAAACACCGTCTGCCACGGCTCGGCCAATGTCGCCAAGGCCAATGAGTTCGCCGCCGTCCCCGTCGGCACCAAATAGATCGCCGCATCGGGCGCCTCAAACACGTCGCGCAGACGGGTGCGTACATCATCCATCACCGTGTCGGCACCGTAGGATACGGCATAACCGGTGTTGCCGCGCGCCAAGGCGTCCATCACCGAAGGATGCACCGGGCCGGCATTGTCAGAGGCAAAAAACATCAAATAGGCTCCTCAATGATATGGTTTTCCCATTCGTCTTCGTGGACTTCGAATTCTGGCACGGTGCGCCCGCGCATCGATACGCCCGCGCGGTGCACGCTTTCGGGATCACCGGTGATCAAAGGGTGCCATTCATATAAAGGCTTGCCCTCCCAAATCAGCCGGTACGCGCAGGTTTGCGGCATCCAATAGGCGTGTTGATCAAGGTTCTTGGGGCTGAGCACGATACATTCAGGCACGAATTGATGCCGGATCGGATATTGGCTGCATTTGCAGCTTTCGTCATCCAAAAGACGGCAGGCCACGCGGGTCAGGGCAACCTCGCCGCTGTCTTCGTCTTCGAGTTTGTTGAGACAGCATTTGCCGCAGCCATCGCACAGCGCTTCCCATTCCTTTTGCGTCATGCGATCGGGGCGTTGGGTTTCCCAATACCGTTCGCGCAATCCGCTGCGGTCGATGGGATCGGTCATAGTGCCATCAGGATTTGCCGCGCCTTGTCGCAATCGGCGTCCATTTGCACGATCAATGCATCCAACCCGTCAAATTTCAACTCGGGGCGCAGGTAATCAACGAGACCGATGGACAAAGGCGCGCCGTAGAGGTCGCCCTTGAAATCAAAGAGGAAGGTTTCAAGGTTCGGCACCTCGCCGTTGAACATCGGGCGCACGCCAATCGAGGCCGCGCCGTGATAGGTGCCCTTATGCGGGCCTTCGAGGACATCGACCAAAACCGCATAAACCCCGAATTTTGGCGGATGCAGCCCGTCGATGCTCATGTTTGCCGTGGGATAGCCCAATTCACGGCCGCGTTGTTCGCCGCCAACCACGTTGCCTTCGATACGGTGCCAATGGCCCAGCATCGCCGCCGCATCGCGCGGGCGACCGTCGGTCAAAGCATTGCGGATCGCGGTAGACGACACTTCGCCGGTCTCGCCCTCAAGCAATTCCGCCACGCTGACGCCAAATCCCAACGCGTCGCCAAAGTGTTTGAGCTCTTTGACCGTGCCGGCGCGGCCCTGGCCGAAACAAAAATCGGCACCGACAACCACATGGCGCAATCCAAGCCCCTCATGGATCACCCTGCGCGCGAAATCTTCCGGGCTCAGTGCGGAAAGCGCCGCATTGAAGTTCAATTCATAGAGGCGCTCCACCCCTAATTTTTCTAGACGGTGCGCGCGCGCCTTGCGGCCCATCAGCCGAAAGGCGGGCGCTTTAGGGGCAAAATACTGGCGCGGGTGGGGTTCAAACGTCATGACCCCCAACGGCGCGCCGATTTTGGCGCCTTCTCGGCGGGCGATGTCGATGACGGATTGATGGCCCAAGTGGACGCCATCAAAATTACCAATCGCGGCAGAGGCGCCGCGATCAGTGTCCGTGACGAATATGTAATCTCGGATGATGCGCATGAGGCAGGGTTACCGCTCCGAAACGGCGCGCGCAAGACCATGCGTTTGATTGTCGGTGGAAACCCGCACCATAAGGGCGCGGGGGCAGCCGGTTGTTTCAGTCAAACTTACGCGAGGGGGCCAAAACCGTGGCTTCGCCCGCCAGCACTTTTTTGCCATCGACCCTGCAAACGCAATCCAGTTGCACACGGCGTTTGGCGTAATCAACGCCGATGACTTTGACCTCGGCCAGAACCACATCGCCGGGGCGCACCGGGCCAAGGAATTTCAACGTCTGACCCATGTAGATCGTGCCATGGCCGGGCAATTGTTCGCCAATGACGGCGGAAATCAAACCGGCGGTCAACATGCCATGGGCGATGCGGCCTTCAAAAATCGTATCGCGGGCGTAGTCGTCATCGAGATGCACAGGGTTGTGGTCGGTGGAAACCTCGGCAAACATTTCGATATCGCGGTCAGTGACCTCTTTGCGCAGATGACGTGTCATCCCCATTTCGATGTCTTCGATACAGATCGTGCCGCGGGGCATATTGTCCAACATTAGGGCCCTCCATCTGGTCCGCGCGTAATAAACCACCGCATCAGCGGTATCTTGTGAAACTTTATTACTTTGCAGGCGCAGAAAATCAACCCCCTATTTGGTCTACCGTAATTGCCCCATAGCAAAGGTCGGGGATGCTTTTTCTTTATCTAGGTAGGCGGTTAGGGCGGTTTCGTCGGGCTGGGACGCCGCTGTGTTACCCGTGTGGGTGTCGGAGGCGGCAAGCCCGCCTGAGATAAACAGAGAATCAATGTCCTCGCCCATCGCCCCTGCGATATCGGTTTGGGCCCCGTCTCCGATGGCCAAAATGCGGTCCGCTGGCACGTCGCGGCCAAGGCTCGCCAAACGGCGGCGCGCAAGGTCATAGATCGGCGGATGCGGCTTGCCGAAATAAAGGCTTTCGCCGCCCATCTCGGTGTAAAGCCGCGCCAAAGCGCCCGCGCACCATTCGCGGGTGTCGCCGCGATCCACGACGATATCGGGGTTGGCGCAGAGCAGTTTTAGCCCCTTTTGCTTGGCATAAAGGAAGGCGCCGCGGTTGACGTCGGGATCGGCCATCGGGTCATCCGGGCCGCAGCAGACAATGCCTTCGGCCTCGTCAAGCGGGACGATCTTGATCTCTACGGGGTCCTTGATCACGCTCATCGGCTCGAAAAATTCCGCATCGCGCGCCCATTCGCCCATGAAATGCACTTTTGATCCCACGGCCCCGCGAAACATCGCGGCGCGGGCGCTGTCGCCAGAGGTGGCGATGACGTCCCACGCGTCTTCGGCCACGCCGAATTTGCCCAACTGCACCGCCACGCCTTTGCGCGGCTTTGGCGAATTGGTAACCAAAACCACTGTGCCGCCGCTTTTGCGATAGGCCTGCAAGGCCGCCACAGCCGATGGAATCGCCCGCACCCCGTCATGCACACAGCCCCATAGATCGACGAAAAGCGCATCATAGGGCGCGGAAATATCGGACAGTGATTGGATGATCTGGGTCATGGCGGGCCTTTGGGGTTGGGCTGGTTTTGCCAAAGAGGTAGGCCATTGCGCGCCGAAGGGAAAGCCCGCCGAAGAGGGAAAGCCCGAGGGGCGCGTCAGGCCCCGAAGGCCTTGGGGTAGATCAAGGCGCTTGGCGCGGCTTTGGCGGGGCCTGCGGTGAGGGTATGATCAATCGGGTAGGGCGAGGTAAACCCATCGGATATCGGCGTGAAACCGCAGCGGGTGTAAAAGGCCGGATCGCCCAGAACCACGAGCGTATTGCCGGACAATCGCGCCCATTCGGTGATCATGCCCACCATGCGCCGCCCGTGTCCAAGCCCTTGCAGATCGGGGCGGATCGCCACAGGCGCGAGGCAAAGCCAACCTTTGGGCGCCGTCATCGCCGCGAGCGCGAGATATCCGACAACCCCGTCTTTGGACGGCAGCACCATTTCCCCCGCAATGGCGCGGGATTTGCGCAAAGCCTCGACCAAACGCGCCTCGTCCTTGCCGCCAAAGGCTTGGGTCAGCAGGGCCGCAACCTCGGGCTCTTCGCCGCGGCGCATCTCGCGCAAGAAATCAGGACGTATCATCACGGTGCCTTACTGTGCCTTTCAAACAAAAAGGCCCGCCGGATGGGCGGGCCTTTGTCGTCATGGGTGTCGTCATGCGGTGCGATCAAACCTTGAGGTTCGGAATGATCTGCTTTTTGCGGCTCATGATACCGGGCAAGACAACGGCGTCGCCGGTGACCTTAGCATCAAAGCTTTTCTCTGCGACGGTTTTGACCACATCGTTTTGCACGAACAATGTTGCTTCTTCGTTGAGGATATCCACGACGAACAACAGCACATGATCGACGCCGTCTTCCTTGGCCACATCGACCATGGAGGTCAGCAGGCTTGCCTTGCGGTCCAGAACGATTTTCGGCGCGGTGGTTTCCAACACAGAGACACGGAATTTCATCCCGTCCACGGCGAATTCCTTGCTGTCCATGCGGATGAGTTCGGCGTCGGAAAAGGCCGAGACGTCGGATTTGGCTTCGAACATTTCCGCCGCATAGGTGGACAGGTCGATGTTCAATTCGGCGGCCAGAGCCACGGCCAGTTCTTTGTCCTGATCCGTGGTGGTCGGGCTGCGGAATTCCAATGTGTCCGACAAGATGCACGACAGCATCGCGCCTTTGATATTGTCGGGCATTTTCGCCGCATTTTCGCCCATCAGGTTGTGCATGATTGTCGCGGTGCAGGCCAAAGGTTTGATCGTGATGTCGATCGGGCCTTTGGTTTCCAGGCCGCCGACCAATTTGTGGTGGTCGATGATTTGCACCACATTGGCGTCATTGATCGAGGCGGGCAATTCCGCCGGATTGTTGGTGTCGACGATCACAACGTCATCTTCGGCGGTGACATCTGTGATGATCGCGGGTTTCTCAAAACCCCATTTTTCCAGCATGAACGCCGCTTCTGTATTTGGCTCGCCCAAAAGGCGCGCTTCGGCGGGGGTGCCACGCACCTCGCTCAGATACCATGCCCAGATGAGCGGCGAGCCGGTGGAATCGGTGTCGGGGGATTTGTGGCCAAAAACGAGTGTGGTCATGTCGGATCCTCGGAGGTTATTTGACAAAGGCTTTTAATTGATTTCGCCGCCTTATAGGGCGGGAAATCGCCGTTGTCACCCGCCAGAAAGCTGTGTGAGACCATAGGCGACAATCAATCCCAACGCGATGGCGATGCCGGTGCCAAAATGCTCTTGTTTGAACGCTTTGGGGAAAATCTCGGTGGCCAGTGAGGCGGTGACCGCGCCGGCGGCAAAGCTGCGCATATAAGCCAACGGGGGTGCGCCCGCATCGGCCAATAGTAAATTGCCCGCAAGTGCCGCCGCCGCGAGCAGCACCGCCGCTCCGGTCCAGAGCGCAAGTACTGCGGGTTTGCTGCGTCCCGATTCATGCATTTGTTTGGCGCCGCCCGCCGCTTCGGGCAGGTTCGAGAGCAAGATAGATCCCGCCAGCGCCGCGACGGACAAGGGGTCGGCCCCGATCAAGCTCACCCCTAGAGCGAGGTTTTCCGGCACGCCGTCCAGAGTGATCGCCAGCAACAGCCCGATGCCGCCGGCGGCCCGCATTTTTTCGGAAAGGAACCAATCCGCCAGAGTGAAACAGAGCGCCCCCGCAGCAAGGCTTGCCGCGAGAGCGGTGAAACTCAAAACCTGTCCAGCCGGTTCCACCATTTCCAACATCACCGAAACAATCAATGCCCCGCCGGCGAGCGCAATCAAGAACCCCTCCCAAGATTTGGAAAGAGGCAAATATAATCCCCAGAGCGCGCCGATCAGCAAGGCTCCGGTCACCACGAAAATCATGAGCAGGGTCATCATCATGTAGCCGAAACGCGCGAGGCGCGATTTGGTTCATCTTCCGGCGGTATTGCCACGGCCATGATACAGATCCGGCCGTTACCGCGCAGTGTTGCCATACCGTGTTGCCCCACTTTGATGTGTTGGTGGTTTGCCCGTTTACCGCCGCCGCAGCGCACCAAAACCCGCAAGTGCAAAAAGCAATAATCCCCCCGCCGCAGGCAGGGGCACCTCGGGCAGGTCAAAATCATCATAGTCCACCCCGACAGTGATGTGGGTGGCGGTAAATTCGGGATAGCCTTCGCCGTCGACAGGGCCATATGAGGTCATCAGCAACGGATCGATATGCAACCGGAACCCCGTCAGCGCGCCGCGTCCCGCGCCAAAATCCAGATCGTCGTCGATATAGTTTTGATTGCTCCAAAGGTCTTCGTAATCGTCGCTGACCTCTGTGGGAAACAGGTCCCCACTGCCGCGCAGCGCCAGAGTATATTGAAACTGAATGCGCAGATTTTGGCGGCTTTCCAATGTCACATGCAGTGATCCAAGCCCCGCCCCTTCGGCGGTGAGGGCGAAATCGTCGAAGAATACGTCGACATATAGACCATCGGTGCCGTCGATCACATGATCCGCGCCGCCATTGAGCGCGATGCGCCCCGTGCTGATCACATCGTTATGGATTTCATCTTCGGTCAGGGTGATTTGATCGCGATCGAAATGCAATGTGATGGCTTGCGCGGGGGCGGCGCATAGCAGGGCGAAGAAACTGGTGTAGGCAAGTTTGGCGGGTGTCATCGAAAGGCTCCTTGGTGTGAGAAATCAGGATGTGAGAAATCGGGGGCGTGAGAAACGAAAGGCTGCCATACCCGCGCTTGCATTGCAGGGCAGAGGGGGCTGCGGTCGCGATCCGCATGGGCATTATAGGCGCGCCGCATGGCCGCGTCCCTGCGCGAGATCAAAGTCAGTTTGAGCCCAGATCAGATCCTGCCGCATACGGTATAAAACGGCGGACAAATTTATTCACGCTTGGTTGTTGACTCGTCTTCGTCACCTGCCTAGCTATACGCCGTTATCACTCGCGATGGGTGAGTGATAAGACCCTTCCCCACGGGGAGGGCCGAAATTGAAACTTTGAGTTCAAGGGAGCCTCGAAGATGGCCTTTACACCGCTGCACGACCGCGTGCTTGTCCGTCGCGTTGAAAGCGAAGAGAAAACCGCCGGCGGATTGATCATCCCCGATAGCGCCAAAGAAAAACCAGCCGAAGGCTTGGTTGTTTCGGTTGGCGCAGGCGCCAAAGATGACGACGGAGATCGCATCGCCATGGATGTCAAAGAAGGGGACAAAATCCTGTTTGGCAAATGGTCCGGCACCGAAGTTACGATCGACGGCGAAGAGCTGCTGATCATGAAAGAATCCGACATCATGGGCATTATCGCCTAAGTCGCGCCTCACAATAGTAATTCTAGTCAAGGAGAGACACACATGTCTGCCAAGGACGTCAAATTCGGCACAGATGCACGCAACCGCATGCTCAAAGGTGTCAACATTCTCGCGGATGCGGTCAAAGTAACCCTCGGCCCCAAAGGGCGTAACGTGGTTCTGGACAAATCCTTCGGCGCACCGCGCATCACCAAAGACGGTGTTTCGGTTGCCAAAGAGATCGAGCTTGAAGACAAGTTCGAAAACATGGGCGCGCAGATGGTCAAAGAAGTGGCTTCGCGCACCAATGACGAAGCCGGCGATGGTACCACCACCGCCACAGTTCTGGCCCAAGCCATCGTCAAAGAAGGCATGAAATCGGTTGCCGCTGGCATGAACCCGATGGACCTCAAGCGCGGTATCGATCTGGCGACACTGAAAGTCGTCGACGCGATCAAAGCAGCGGCCCGTCCGGTAAGCGACAGCGACGAAGTCGCCCAAGTCGGCACGATCTCGGCCAACGGCGAAGCGTCCATCGGCCGCCAAATCGCCGATGCGATGCAAAAAGTCGGCAACGAAGGCGTGATCACCGTCGAAGAGAACAAAGGCCTCGAAACCGAGACCACAGTTGTCGAAGGCATGCAGTTTGATCGCGGCTACCTGTCGCCTTACTTTGTCACCAACCCTGACAAAATGATCGCAGACCTCGAAGATTGCATGGTTCTGCTGCACGAGAAAAAACTCTCGTCGCTGCAGCCGATGGTTCCGCTGTTGGAGCAAGTCATCCAGTCGCAAAAACCGCTTCTCATCATTGCAGAAGACGTCGAAGGCGAAGCGCTGGCGACCCTCGTGGTCAACAAACTGCGCGGCGGCCTGAAAATCGCAGCGGTCAAAGCACCCGGTTTCGGCGATCGCCGCAAAGCCATGTTGCAAGACATCGCGATTTTGACCGGTGGTCAGGTGATCTCCGAAGATCTCGGCATGAAGCTCGAGTCGGTGACCATGGACATGCTGGGTTCGGCCAAGAAAATCACCATCACCAAAGACGAGACCACCATCGTTGACGGCGCTGGCGAAAAGGCAGAGATCGAAGCACGCGTGGCCCAGATCAACACCCAAATCGGCGAAACCACATCCGATTACGACCGTGAGAAACTGCAAGAACGTCTGGCGAAACTCGCTGGCGGTGTTGCCGTGATCAAGGTCGGCGGCATGACCGAAACCGAAGTCAAAGAACGCAAAGACCGCGTTGATGACGCTTTGAACGCGACCCGCGCGGCCGTGCAAGAAGGCGTGATCGTCGGTGGCGGCGTTGCTCTGGTTCAGGCTGGCAAGGCGCTCGAAGGCGTGACCGGCGAGAACTCCGATCAAGACGCAGGCATCTCCATCGTGCGCAAGGCGCTCGAAGCGCCTCTGCGCCAGATCGCGGAAAACGCTGGTGTTGACGGTGCGGTTGTTGCGGGCAAAGTCCGCGAGAGCACCGACCTGACCTTCGGTTTCAACGCTCAAACCGAAGAGTATGGCGACATGTTCTCCTTCGGCGTGATCGATCCGGCCAAAGTGACCCGCACCGCACTTGAAGACGCGGCGTCGATTGCTGGCCTCTTGATCACCACCGAAGCCATGATTGCGGATCTGCCCGTCAAAGATGGCGCAGGCGCAGCCGGCGGCATGCCCGATATGGGCGGCATGGGCGGCATGGGCGGCATGATGTAAGCCACTGCCATCTTGGCACATTTATAAGAAGGGCGGCTCTTGATTGGGCCGCCCTTTTTCTGTTCCCTAGGCGATCCTTAGGGGTGACAGCTGGATTTTACCGCAGGCTCCGGATACGCCGCGCGGCGCATCATAGGGATGTAATTGCCATGATACCGTATAAATACCAATTGGGGGCGTGTGACGGCTTGCCAGAACTCGCCCCTGGGGCGTATGCTCGAAGATGTATTTCAAAAGGTATAGGTAATGGGATTGCACACCATCAATCGCGTCAATTTGCGCCCAGTCGAGGCCGACGACCAACTCGCCGTGTCAATACTTCTCGGTACGGTGTTCGACAGTCCTGACCCGGCACGCATGATTTCCAAGCTGCGCGAAAATCAGGAAGTCGCGCTTGAGATGCTCGGTCAGCAGGACGGCAAGGTTTACGGTTATATCGCCTTCACGCGCCATCCACGGCCGTCGGGGTGGTGGGGGTTGTCCTTGGTGGCGGTCTCGTCGGCGTACCAAAGCGCAGGTTTGGGCGGGAGATTGATCCGGAACGGGCTTGATGAAGCCCGCAAGTCGGGTGCACCTGCGGTCACCGTACAGGGTGACAAGGGCTACTACGAACGCTTCGGGTTTTCATCCCACGCGGCGCGTAATCTGCGGGTGTCACATGGGGCGGATATGACAATGATCTATCCTTTTGCTACGGGCACCTCCGGCTATCGCGGCACTTTGACCTTTCCGGCAGCCTATACCAGCTTTTAGCACGCAATCGCCGGATCGCTTGTAATGGGGCTTTGCCGCCGCGTGCAAATGCCGTAGATGACGCGCGTTATCTGCGCTCGACCAACGGGTGCATACGGCCAAGCGAGGGGCGATATGCGGCTACATCTGACCGGTGCGGAAATATTGCAAGATGGCGTCTTGGCTCAGGGTCGGATCGGCGTTGATGCCGGAAAATTCACCGACGCCAGCGGTGGGAAAACCGTTGATTTGCGCGGGTTTCGCATGCTGCCCGGCATGATCGACATGCATGGCGATGGGTTCGAACGCCATATTGCGCCGCGCCGCGGGGCCATGCGCGACATGCGGGTGGGGGTTTTGTCGACCGAGGCGGAATTGGCCGCCAACGGATTTACCACCGCAGTTCTGGCGCAGTTTTATTCTTGGGAAGGTGGCATGCGCGGGCCGGAGGCGGCGGACCGCTTTTGCACGGCTTTGGCGGCCACACGCGGGACATGCGACACGGATCTTCGGTTGCAGCTGCGCTTCGAAGTGAATCTTTTGGATCACTACGCCGCGTTTGAAACCTTTGCGGATCAGGTGGGGTGCGATTACGTCGTGTTCAATGACCATCTGCCGCATGACAAACTCGCCGCTGGGAAACGCCCGCCACGCCTTGTCGGCACGGCGTTGAAATCGGGACGAAATCCCGAGGTGCATTTGAAATTGATGCAAGACCTGCATGCCCGCCGCGATGAGGTGCCTGCCGCAATCGCTGGCCTCGCTGCGCGGCTCGGGGCCAAGGGATATCGTCTTGGCAGCCACGACGAGCGCACCGCCGAAGCCCGCGCCGCATGGCGCGATATGGGCGTGCGCATTGCCGAATTTCCCGAAACTTTTGAGGCCGCAGAGGCCGCGCGGGCAGGCGACGACGGCATTGTTTTAGGCGCCCCCAACGTGATGCGCGGCGGTTCGCATTCCGGCAATGTCAGTGCAGTTGATTTGATCCGCGACGGGCTGTGCGATGCGCTGGCCTCGGATTATCATTATCCTGCTGCGCGGGTCGCGGCGCTGCAACTGGCCGAAGAGATCGGATTGGCCAAAGCGTGGGATTTGGTCTCGGCTGGCCCTGCGCGGCTTTTGGGGCTCACGGATCGCGGGCGCATCGCCGCAGGATTGCGCGCCGATTTCGTGGTGATTGACCCCGAAACCGGCCGATTGGGAGCGACCTTTGCGCAGGGCCGCGCCACCTATATGAGCGGCGAGGTCGCGGCGCGATTTATCTCTTAATTTTAGTGGGTTGTGGCGGCACAACGCGGTTGACGTGACCCATCTTACGGCCCGCTTTCACCTCGGCCTTCCCATAAAGATGCAAGGCAGCATTGCTCTCGCCTGCGATGTGCGGCACCCGGTCCATGTCGTCTCCGATCAGGTTCTCCATCACCACATCCGAATGGCGCACCCCGTCGCCCAAGGGCCATCCGGCCACGGCGCGGATGTGCTGTTCGAACTGATCCACGGTGCATCCGTTTTGCGTCCAATGGCCGGAGTTGTGCACGCGCGGCGCAATTTCGTTGACGATCAACCCCTGCGGCGTGACGAAGAGTTCCACCCCCATAACTCCGACATAATCGAGCGCATTGAGGATATTGGCGGTGAGCAATACCGCATCCATCCGATGCGAGGCGGTCAATGTCGCGGGCACCGTAGTGGTGTGCAATATACCGTCAAGATGGACGTTTTCGCCGGGATCGAAACAGGCGACTTCCCCCGCGGCGCTGCGCGCGCCGATGACGGACACCTCGTGGGAAAAATCGACAAACCCTTCCAAAACCGAAGGCGCGCCAGCCATATCCGTCCAGGCCTGTGCTGCGTCCTCGGGGGATTGAAGTCGCGCTTGCCCCTTGCCATCATATCCAAAGCGGCGGGTTTTGAGGATCGACGGTGTGCCGGTGACTTGAAGGGCGGCCTCCAGATCGTCGGCGTTTTCCACATTGGCGTAGGGTGCAACCTTGAGGCCCAGTGAAGTCAGAAAATTCTTTTCGGTGATCCGGTCCTGCGAAATTCGCAAGGCCTCGCGGCTTGGGCGGATCACCCGCAATCCTTCGAGCATGTCGAGCGCCGATGTCGGAATGTTTTCAAACTCATAGGTGATCACATCGACCGCATCGGCAAAGCGTTTCAATGCATCGGCATCGTCGTAGTTGGCCTGTATATGCTGGTCGGCGACGTGAGATGCGGGGCAATTCGTGCCGGGATCGAACACGTAGGTTTTGAAGCCCAAACGCGACGCCGCCACAGAGAGCATCCGGCCCAGTTGCCCGCCACCCAAAATGCCAATCACCGCGCCAGTTTCCAGCGGAGCGTTTAAAGTCGGAGCCATATCTCGCTGCCTTTATGTCTTATTGATCAACGGGTTCGTCGGGGATCGATGCCGAAAGCGCCGCGCGCCATGCATCGAGCCGTTCGGCCAACTCCGGATCGGAGGTGGCCAAAATACCCGCCGCCATGAGGCCCGCATTGGCCGCGCCCGCAGCCCCGATCGCCATGGTCGCCACGGGGAACCCTTTTGGCATTTGAACAATGGAATAAAGGCTGTCGACACCGGAAAGCGCCCGCGTTTGCACGGGTACGCCAACCACCGGCACGCGGGTTTTCGATGCCATCATGCCAGGCAAATGCGCCGCACCGCCGGCACCGGCAATGATGACCTTTAATCCGCGGCCTGCGGCCTCTTTGCCATAGCGCCACAACCGGTCCGGCGTGCGATGCGCCGAAACGATTTTCGTCTCATAAGCGATGCCAAGGTCATCCAAAATATCGGCGGCCTCTTTCATCGTGGGCCAATCGGATTGGCTGCCCATGATAATGCCGACGTTGATCTCAGTCATGATCGCATCCTTTGCGGGTGGCGTTGCGGGTGGGGCGGAATTTGAAGCGCGCACTATAGCTGTGCGCCCAGCAGGCGCAACATCGTGCGCACGAGTCAGGCGATGATATCGGGGGTCAACCGGTCTTCGATCTGTGCAATCAGATCCTTGAGCCGCAATTTGCGTTTTTTCAAACGTTGTATCGTCAAAGCATCTGCCGTGCCGCGATCGGCCAGCGCCTGGATCGCCTCGTCCAAATCGCGGTGTTCGCGCTTGAAGACTTCCAGCTCCACTCGCAAAACCTCGTCGGTTTTCATCGAAATGTCGCTCTGCGCGTTCATTGGCATGATTCCATTATTCTGACATGAACTCTAACATACTGAAAATCCCGCGTTTCGCAAAGGTTTTGCGTCATGGTCGGGGTTGCACGCGCCCTCTTGCACAGCGCGTACAGGCTTCCCATATTAGGGATGTAGCGGTTGCCGATGATCGGGACCGTAAACTGTGGACTGTCGCTTGATTTGAGGACGTGTCGATGACGAAACTAACCTTGGGAACGCACCCCTATCTTTTGGGGTTCGAACAATTGGAACGGCTTTTGGAGCGCAATGCCAAGATCGGCAATGAAGGCTATCCGCCGTTCAACATTGAACAAACATCGCAAAACTCTTACCGCATCACCCTGGCCGTGGCCGGTTTTGGTGAAGGTGATTTGTCGATCACCGTCGAGGACCGTCAGCTGGTCATACGCGGACGCCAAACCGACGATGGCGATGAGCGCGTCTTCTTGCATCGGGGCATTGCCGCGCGGCAATTCCAACGTAGCTTTGTTTTGGCCGATGGGGTCGAAGTTGGCGAAGCCGTGATGGAAAACGGGTTACTGCATGTCGATTTAAGCCGTGCCGAGCCGGAAACCATGGTGCAGGTGATCAATATCCGCAAGGGCGGTTAAACCCGCGCCCGCTATAGAAAAACGCGAAGGAGAGACGCGATGGATGCGAATTTTGACTTTGATAAACTGATGCAGGGCGGTTCTGACGCCGAGATCGTTTATGTGCGCTCGGTGAAAACCGCCGATTTGCCCGATGACGTGCGCCAACAGGTCGAAGGTCTGGATCAACTATATGCCGTCCACAAGGTCAGCGGTGAACGCTTGGCCTTGGTGGCGGACCGCAAATTGGCCTTTGTTCTGGCCCGCCAACATGACCTTGCGCCAGTGATGGTGCATTGATGTCAGGTTCCCCTGCGCGCATCTGATGTTGCGGGGGGGGGGCGGCCTTGCGGCAAGGGCGCGGGGCATTCGCCAAGTGAGGCGCGCGAAATTTATCGCGCGCCTGTTTTATTTCCGACGGAATTTTGTTGGCCACGCGTTTAAGGGACATATGTTCACCAACAAAGGGTTGCGACATGTCCGTTTCCATCACCCCCACACAGGCCGCCAGCCGCTATTCGCGGCAGCAAATCGCACTGCATTGGGTCATCGCGCTGCTGTTCGCTTTCAATTATTTTGTCTCTGACGGCATGGGCCGCGCCCTGCGCAATTTTACTCAAACCGGCGCCAACGACAGTCTTACTGCCAAGCTGCATATCATTGGCGGCATCACGGTGTTGGTATTAATGGTGCTGCGCGTGATCTTGCGCCTGCGATCCGGCGCACCGACGCCAGTGAAAAGCGGCCCTGCCTTTCTTGAACCAGCAGCGAAATGGGGACACCGCGCGATATATCTGGTGCTGTTTATGCTGCCGATCGCCGGTTTGGTTGCGTGGTTTGGCGGGGTGAAGCCCGCCGCCGAGGTGCATGAAGTCTTTGTGAAGCTGGCTGTTGTGCTCATTCTTGGCCATATTGCCGCCGCGCTCTATCACCAGTTTGTCCTCAAAGACAATTTGATGGCACGGATGCGGCCAAGCAAAGGGTAATCGCGCGGCTGCACCTGACGCAGGCGCGGGTAGGGTGCACACCATGGCAGTGAGGGTTTGGTCTCTTTGCGGCGGGCGTGCCTGACGATGTGCCGCCTTTTGATTGCCTCGGTCAGCTTAGGGGCAAATATCACCCGAAGTTTCCGCCGTTCCGACAGCGTTGGCAGATGGTCTCTCAAACGAAAACGCCCCCCGCGAGAGCAGCGAGGGGCGTCTTTTTGTCATTGTCCTAAAGGCGTTATTCGCCTGCGATCAGGCCCATTTGTTCGAGCTTCAAAATCACCTGATGAGCGCAGTTGTCCACATCGACGTTCTCGGTTTCGACGCGGATTTCCGGGTTCGCAGGCACATCATAGGGGTCCGAGATTCCGGTGAATTCCTTGATTTTTCCCTCACGCGCGAGTTTATAAAGCCCCTTGCGGTCGCGCTTTTCGCATTCCTCGATCGAGGTGGCGACATGGACTTCGATAAAGGCGCCGAACTCTTCGATATCTTCACGCACGGCGCGGCGGGTTGTGGCATAGGGCGCGATTGGCGCGCAAATGGCGATGCCGCCGTTTTTGGTGATTTCCGAGGCGACATAGCCGATGCGGCGAATGTTGAGATCGCGATGCTCCTTCGAGAACCCCAATTCCGACGACAGGTTTTTCCGCACGATGTCACCATCCAAAAGCGTGACCGGACGGCCGCCCATTTCCATCAGTTTGACCATCAAAGCATTGGCAATGGTGGATTTTCCCGAACCGGAGAAACCGGTGAAGAAAACCGTGAAGCCTTGCTTGGACCGCGGCGGTTTGGTGCGGCGCAATTCCTTGACCACCTCGGGGAATGAGAACCATTCGGGAATGTCGAGGCCTTCGGCCAATCGGCGGCGCAGTTCGGTGCCGGAGATATTGAGAACCTTGGTGCCTTCTTCGATTTCGTCGGCGGGCTCGTATTGTGCGCGGTCTTCGACCCAAACCATATGTTTGAAGTCGACCATTTCGATGCCCATTTCCTCTTGGTGCGTGCGGAACAGGTCCTGCGCATCATAGGGGCCATAGAAATCTTCACCGGCGGAGTTTTTGCCGGGGCCGGCGTGGTCGCGGCCCACGATGAAATGGGTGCAGCCATAGTTGGCGCGGATCAGCCCGTGCCAAACGGCTTCGCGCGGACCGGCCATGCGCATGGCCAGAGGCAACAACGACATGGTCGTGGTCGAGGCCGGATACTTATCCAAAACCGCCTCATAGCACCGAACGCGGGTGAAGTGGTCCACATCGCCCGGTTTTGTCATGCCGACAACCGGGTGAATGAGCAGGTTGGCCTGCGCTTCTTTGGCGGCGCGGAAGGTCAACTCCTGATGCGCGCGGTGCAGCGGGTTGCGGGTCTGGAAGGCCACAATGCGGCGCCAACCGAGTTTGCGGAAATAGGCACGCAATTCATTGGGCGTGTCGCGGCGGGCGCGGAAATCGTAATGCACCGGTTGCTGAATGCCGGTGACGGGTCCGCCAAGATACACTTTGCCCGCGTGGTTGTGCAGGTAATTCACAGCAGGGTGCGCATCATCGTCGGCGCCAAAAACTTTTTCGGCTTCGCGCGCTTTGTTCGGCACCCAATTATCGGTGACGGTCATGGTTGCGAGGATTACGCCCTCTTGGTCGCGCAGGGCAATGTCTTGGCCCGCTTCAATCGAGGCGGCAAAATCTTCGCTGACGTCGAGATTGATCGGCATCGGCCACAGGCCGCCATCTGCGAGGCGCATATTTTCGACAACGCCGTCGTAGTCTTCTTCGGTGAGAAAGCCTTTGAGCGGGTTGAAGCCGCCATTCATCAACAGCTCTAGGTCGCAAATCTGACGGGGTGTCAGATCCCAACTGACCAAATCGGCAGCATCGATCTTGAGTTTTTGGGCGCTCTCATAAGAAACATAAAGCTCGGGGACCGGGTTCAAAGGGGCATTTTGCATGTAATCGACTCGCGTGGCAAAGCTTCGGAATGCGGCGGGTAGGCGGCGCCGCGGGTATGCGCCGCTTTGCAGGGTTTTGCAGTCAAATTCAAGTCGCGCGGCAAGGTGGGGCCATATTAGGTGCGAAAATGCCGCGGTGCGGCGTTGGCGATGAAGGATTTCCTGAATAATCGCGCCGCAATGGAATGATTGTCGCCAAAACGGCTGCCGGACAGAATCGGGCGGGTGGGCGAGGCACCGGTTCTTTGGGCACCGCCGGGTTGAAGCCGGGGCGTCGCGCGGCGCAAGCAAAACAACACGGCCGGGAGGCGGTGAAGAAAGCGCCTGAAAGGGCGGCCTCACCGCACCGGCACCGGGCGCTTAGGGGCACCGGTTTTGACGGAGGCCATTCCGCAGTGATCGCGCAAAGCGAGGGCTGCAAACCGTAAAGCCGCCCGCAACATCTGCCGGGCGGCTTTTTGAGTTCGGATGTGCCGGATCGCGGCAAATTTCGAGCGGATCAGCCGTCTTGTTCGGCCAAAAACCGTTCGGCATCCAGAGCGGCCATGCACCCCATGCCGGCCGAGGTCACGGCCTGACGGTATTTATGATCGGTCAAGTCGCCCGCCGCGAAAACGCCCGGAATCGAGGTTTCGGTGGTGCCAGGGTTGACCTTCACATAGCCGCCGTTGTGCAATTCAAGCACATCTTTGACCAATTCGCTGGCGGGGGCATGGCCAATGGCGACAAAGACGCCCTTGCACGGGATTTCCGTGATCTCGCCGGTTTTCACATGTTTGACGCGCACGGCCTCGACGCCCTTGGGGTTATCGGTGCCGACGACTTCTTCAAGCTCATGAAACCAAAGCGGTTCGATCTTGGGGTTTTTCAAAAGACGCTCTTCGAGGATCTTCTCGCTGCGCAATGCGTCGCGGCGGTGGATCAACGTGACTTTCGACGCGAAATTGGTCAAGAACAGCGCCTCTTCCACGGCGGTGTTGCCGCCGCCGATGACCACGATTTCCTGCCCGCGATAGAAGAACCCGTCACAGGTCGCGCAGGCCGATACGCCAAATCCTTTGAAGGCCTCTTCCGAGGGCAGGCCAAGCCATTTGGCCCGCGCGCCGGTCGCCAAAATCACCGCATCGGCGGTATAGGTGGCACCGCTGTCGCCCTTGGCGGTGAAGGGGCGTTTGGAAAGATCGAGATCGGAAATGATATCGCCGATGATTTCGCATCCCATTTCGCGGGCATGGCTTTCCATTCGCACCATCAAATCGGGGCCTTGCACCTCGGTGTCACCGGGCCAGTTTTCAACCTCGGTGGTGGTGGTCAATTGACCGCCCGGCTCGATGCCTTGGACCAGAAGCGGCGACAACATGGCGCGGCTGGCATAGACCCCGGCGGTATATCCCGCAGGGCCGGAGCCAATGATGAGAACCTTGGTGTGACGTGTCTCGGCCATGATGAGTCTCCTTGGCGGCAAATAACGCGGGCAATTTCAGACGCAGTCAGCCAGGGAGCGGAATCCCCATGCGTCTGAGCCATGTGATATAGACACACAGATGGGGGCCGGAAACCCCAAGTGGCTAAGATTATCATCGCAACCGGCTCTATGTCGTCGCGGCAGACAACATGGCAACGATATTGCGCTTGTGCGAAAGATTATTGCGCGCGCCTGCGGCAGTGCTATAACAAACGCAAATTCGTAATGAGGTTTTTGATGTCCGCAACGCGCCTTGATCCCATCGACCGCAAGATTTTGGCAGAGCTACAGGCCGATGGACGTATGACCAACGTAGAATTGGCCAAACGGGTTGGCATCTCTGCGCCGCCTTGCCTGCGCCGTGTGCGCACCTTGGAAGAGGCGGGATATATTCGCGGGTATCACGCCGAAGTAGATGCGCGCGAATTGGGTTTCGAAGTGCAGGTCTTCGCCATGGTCGGTTTGCAAAGCCAGGCCGAAAGCGATCTGTCCGCTTTTGAGGCGCGCTGCCGTGAATGGCCCTTGGTGCGCGAGTGCCATATGCTGAACGGCGAGGTGGATTTTATCCTCAAATGCGTGGCGCCGGATTTATCGTCCTTCCAAACCTTCCTGACTGCGGAACTGTTGACCTCTCCGAATGTCGGCTCTGTGAAAACCTCTTTGGTTATTCGCGGCACCAAGGACGAACCGGGTGTTCCGTTTGATGTGCTTGAAAACCGGCTCAAGCAACAGGCCTGAACCCCACGCTCCACAGGGCGGGATGGCCAAATTGCTGCTGCTTCGGCGCGCCGGTCCCTTTCTTGATCGCCAGATATGAAAAAACACGCCGGCCATTTGGACCGGCGCGTTTTGCCTTGGAGGGCGGCGAAACGAGAGTGTCAGGCGACGTGGCTGCGGGTGGCACCCGGATCGTCAGTTGCCATGCGCGCGCGGCACAGCGGCCCGAAATCGGACGGCGCATCGATATGAGGGAATAACGACAGGAACAAGGTCAGCATATGTTGCCCCATGATCCGTTCAATGCCTTGTCCGGGGTGAAAGCTTTCGAACTCCAATCCCGAGGCTTTGATCGTCGCATGCTGCGGCAAGCACAGGTGGTAGACCGTGACCGGCGCGGGCGGGGTCACCTCAAAGACGCTCATCCCGTCGACCGCATTGCGGATCGGGGCAAAGACAGGACCGGCCGAGGCCAGATCACGCAAATGCGTGGGGCGTTGCAAAATCCGCGCGCCGGGGCCTGCAACGACGTCGGTCATCGGGCGATGCACACCGAAGCTGCCCGCCATGATCCGCGTCAGGCGGGCCAGCGCCGGATCGCTGATCGGTGCGCCGGGAACGATCTGCATCGAGCCGATCCATTGCACGGGCTGCGGCCCTTGTTCGATGGTGTCGATCATATCGCCGGGGCATAGATCCTCTATCGCGCGCGGACCTTGCGCGGTGTCCAGCGCGGTGCCGCGGGCAAAGGCCGAGAAAGCCGCCTCGAAAAAGGCATCGGCCGGAGCCATATGAAAGGAGGTCTGAAGGTCGCCGCCTTCGTCCATCGAGAGCACGTTGTATTTGCGCATCAGGGGCATTTTGCGCGCGGGGCGCAGGTCGGGGCGGCCGGATTGTCGGGGGCTCGTAGATGTGGCGCGGCCCGCGTTCGTATCGGCAAGCGTCGCGTTTTGCCCTCGCAAATGAGCAAGTATAGGGGCGGTCATGTGTCATACCTTTCTACAGGTTTGTCACATCTATGTCGGCCCCCACCGACAACAAAAGAAGGACTGGTTATTCACAGCACAAGCCGGTTGTGCATGACTAACTTCCCTTGGGGAAAGGGGGCTGTCAAAACTTTCGCAAATTTGATGCGAAAGCGCTATCAATCTTGTCGATCGGATGGGGTTTGTTTCCGTGGGGCGCACGAAATTGCCGCATTTGTCGCCGAATCGCGTTGTCGGCGGGGCGGCCAATTTGGTGAAGCGGCTGGCAAATGGCGTCCTCAGGCCAAGATGGACCCTTGGCGGAAGAAGAGGGCGCGCGCCCTGCAGATCGGCCCACATCGGATCCTGCTCGATCTCGTGGGGCCGCCTGCAATCTGGGGTGCTATCAGGCGCGCTTGACCTTATCGGGTGTCGCGCTGCGGCGCGCGATCATTGCCGCGCGGGCCTTGCCGCGCGCCCATGGTAGGGCGGGCATCTCCGATTTGGAGGTCTCGACCACGGATTTGATAAACCGGCTTTGCTTCTTCATCTCTGCTCTCCTAAGCGCCTGTTGTCGCGCGATGTGGGCTTTGCATCATTTCATGTGCAAAGTTGTGTGCGCTATGCCTCTATTCTCGTCTTTCAATGCGGCCCCAGTTGGGCGCAAAGGGTGTTTTTTGAATTTCGGTGTAACGCGGTGCGCCACAATTCATGTCCGCCTGCCAACCACCGAAGGGCGGGCGTTATGGTTAAGAAAATCGAGGGTTTTGCCCCGGATGGGCGGCAATCGCGGCGCTTTGGCCTGATTGTTCACAAATGCGGGCGTAATCAGGCGCATATCAAAGCCTGAATTTTGCCAGATTTCGATGCAGCGGCGGTCCACCGCAGGCTTCGGGCCGCTGCTGGAGGCGGACTCAAAAGCTGCGCAATCTTGAAGGTAGGGCGAACCTCATGCTGTCGCTCTGCTTTGGTCGATCTGTTTGTCGGAGCTCATGCGTAGATGTCGATCGGCCTACCTGTGCGCGATGTGGCGCACTTCAGACGCATTTTCACTCGCAGCTATAGCCGGATTGCAGAGATCAGGCGGCCATAATCGGCCTCGCCTGCATGGGTGGTGCGGCGATAGGAATAGAACCGCGCAGGGTCATGATAGGTGCAATGACGAATCCATTCCGCATGCCCGACCCCTGCGGCACGCAGCCGGTGCAGTCCGAAGGCGGGCAGATCAAATTGCATCCGGTCACCGGTACCTCCGGCAAAAAAACGACTGTTGTCGGGATCGTCGGCGATAAAATCTTCAAAGAACTCCGGTCCAACCTCATAGGCGCGTTGCGAAATCGTTGGCCCAATCACGGCGGTAATGTTTTCACGGGTCGCGCCAAGGCCGGTCATAGCATCGAGAGTGGCCTCCAAGACCCCCTCCATCGCACCGCGCCATCCGGCATGGGCCGCGCCAATCACCCCTGCGTCAGGATCGGCGAACAACACCGGTTGGCAATCTGCCGTCAGGATCGACAAGGCAATTCCGGGCCTATCGGTCACCAGGGCGTCGGCTTTGGTATACGCGGTGTCCGGCCCGTCAACGACAACCACATCGGCGGAATGCACTTGATGCACACCGGTCAACAGATCCGGTGCGACCTGCATTGCCTCGGCCACGCGGGCGCGGTTGATTGCAACGATTTCGGCTTGATCCGTGGAACCGTTGCCGCAATTCAGCCCTTCGAAGATCCCCGACGAGGCACCGCCCCGACGGGTGAAAAACCCGTGGCGCAGCGGCGCGAGGCTGTCAGCGGTAAGAATCTCGAGGCTCATGTGGCCGGTCCATTTTCTGTTAACCCGTCAGGCGCCGGCGCAGGTTCAAGCCCTGCGGGCATCGGCGCGCCATGGGGGGCGAAGGCAATCACTTTGAACAGAGTTCCCATTTCCTCGGGATGGGTCAAGCGCCGATGTGCCGCGATATGCGCCTCCAGTGCCGCGCCGCCGAGCTTGGCCGCCAAAGCCTGCGCCCGCGCTGTGATGCCCAGCCGTTCCAAAAAGACCCCCTGCGGGGTCAGCAGGCTATGGGCGCTGGGCGTGGAAGAGGCGAGGGTTTCGAAATCCACATGCGCGGTCAGATCCGCAGCGCCCGGAGCCGCAAAAGGATCGGTGGGCGCGTGATCTTCGACCGCTTGGAACGTGTCGCCAAGGCTGCGCCAATCGCCATAATCGACGATCAGAGCCACGCCGCCATGGGTTTCAATCTGTGCGCCGATGCGGGCGGCGATGGGGGCGGCTGCGGGGCAAATCTCGACGATGTCGCCGGCGGACGTGTCGGCCATGCGCGGCGCCAGAGCCGCCTGCGCAGCGGGGGCCGTGCGTCCCAGCGTCAGGGTGTTGCCGTGCAACCCGACGCGGCGTTCGGACCATCCGTTCGGGTCACGCTCGAATTGCCGGATGGGCAGGGCGTCGAAAAACTCGTTGGCGACAAAGTACAGCGGCGCATTTTCGGGCAGCTCTTGGATTTGCGCGTGCCATGCCACCTGTTCCGCGCGGTATCCCGCTTGGGTCAGGGTTTCGCCCTGCACAGTGCGCAGGGCGGCGGAGGTTTCGATCAAATGCACTTCTGCGGCCTTGCCAAACTCAGGCACAGCGCGGGCGGCGCGCAAGATATCAGCCATCAAGGTACCGCGCCCCGGCCCGGCTTCGGCCAAAATGATGCGCGCGGGCGCGCCTTGGTCAAGCCATGCTTGCGCCAGACAAAGCCCGATCATTTCGCCAAACATCTGGCTGATTTCCGGCGCGGTAATGAAGTCACCGGTCGCGCCAAACGGGTCGCGGGTGGCGTAATACCCATGCACCGGATGCATCAGACAATCGGCCATGTAATCGGCAAGGCTGATCGGGCCATCGGCTTCGATCCGGGCTTTGATCAAGTCGGCCAGCGCTGTGCTCATGATGTCGGCGTCCCCGCCGCGCGGCGCCGCGCATAGCTGATCAACAACAGTCCGGCGACAATCATCGGCAGCGATAGCAGCTGTCCCATCGAAAACCCGATCGTGTCGGTCATCCGGATCACATGACCCATCGGATTGTCCAGCGAGATGAATTGATCATCGGCTTGGCGGAAAAACTCGACGATAAACCGGGCGATCCCATAACCGGCGACAAAGGTCCCGATGCTCTGCCCCGGGATTTTCAACGCCCCGCGCCGGAACGCGAGATAGAGCACAACCGCGCCAAGGATCAGCCCTTCGAGCAGCGCTTCGTATATCTGTGAGGGATGGCGCGCGCACAGGCCGACAAGGTCGCCGCATTCTTGCGCCGAGGCGCCGGGAAAGATCACCCCCCACGGCAGGTCGGTCGGGCGGCCCCAGAGTTCGGCATTGATGAAATTGGCGATCCGGCCCAGTAAAAGCCCCGCAGGCGCCGCCAGCGCAAGCGTATCCCCAAGCGAAAGCACCGAAATTTTATGGCGGCGCGCAAACAGCGCGGCGGCGATAGCGACGCCGAGAAAACCGCCATGAAAGGACATGCCCCCTTGCCAGACCATCGGGATCTCAACCGGATGTGTCAGATAATAGGCGGGTTTGTAAAACAGCACAAATCCAAGCCGTCCGCCAAGGATTACCCCGAAAATTACCCATGTGAGCAATTCCTCGACATCGGCTTTGGTCATCGGCGCATGCCCGTTGCGCCATAGATCGGCGCGGCTGACCGCCGCGATCACGATGCGCCAGCCGAGCAAAATGCCGACGATATAGGCCAGCGCATACCAGCGCAGCGAAAAGCTGTATCCGCCGAGCGGCAGGGTGAAAATCTCGGGCGAGATGTCGGGGAAGGGGATGGCTGCAAACATGGGCACATCTGGAGCCAAGCGGGCAGGGGCGTCAACCGGATTTTGCCGCAACCGGCTTTGCCACAAGGGCAGGACAGGCGCGCGATGGCCTGCCGTCTTGCCTCTCGCCGGTTCAGCCCCCATATAGAACGCAACCACAGGCATAGATGCGGAGACAGATCATGCAAACGCGCAACAAGATCATGGACGATATTTCCCAATTGATGACCAATGCCATGGGCGTGGCCCAAGGGGCCAAGTCCGAGGCCGATACCGCGATGAAATCCTTGATGGACCGGTGGTTGGCCGACCGCAATCTGGTCACCCGTGAGGAATTCGACGCGGTGCGCGCCATGGCGCAAAAGGCCCGCGAAGAGAATGAAACACTCAAAGCGCGGCTTGACGCGCTGGAGGCGGCCGCAAAGTAAACCGGCCATTGCCCCGTCAACGCCGCGCCCGCTCGCCGGTGCCTTTGCGGTGAACGCGATGAAGTGATGCAAAAGAGCGCGATTTGGCATAGGCTGATCGCGTTCTTATTGTTTGGGGGCGATGTGGACCCAGCATTTCATAATAGCACTGTGGCTGCGGTCTTTGACGGATTTCCGGCGGAGTCGCGGGCGGGGCTTCTGGCGCTGCGGCGGCTGATTTTTGAATGCGCGGCAGAGCGGCCCGAAATCGGGGCAATCACCGAGACGCTCAAATGGGGGCAGCCAGCCTATTCGGCGGAAGTGACCCACGCGGGCACGACCCTGCGCTTGGGCGTGCCTAAAACCGGTGGCTATGCGATTTATGTACATTGTCAAACCACGGTGGTGCCCCAATTCCGCGACATGTTTTCAGATGCGTTTTCCTATGATGGAAATCGCGCGGTTTTGTTCGATGCGCCGCAAGCTCCGGATTTGGAAAAATTGCGATTTCTGGTGATGTCGGCGCTTTGCTATCATTTGGATAAGCGTCATTTGAAGACACCCCACCCCGACATATCCCACCCCGACACGCCCCGCACGGACAAGCGCGGTTAGGATCAGGCCAAAGACCGGAACGGGCGAGGGCGCCTCGATGTCTCGAAGCGCCCGTGCCTGTATGTCCCGCCATATCCGGTTTCGCGTCGATGCGCGCACGATCGGTTGTTCCGATCTGTTGTTGTGACGACAGTGAATCACAACACTGATTCGGCACCAAGAGAAAAATGCACCGACAGCGAAGTTTTTCTGTATTTTGATGAAGTTTTCACGTCCTCCACAAGTTATTGGGGTTATCCCCAATTTATTGCTTTACAGGTTCTTCCCGACACACCACCATATCTAGTAAGGGTGAGGGCAATCTGCCCCGCTCTATAGAGCAGGCACCTAGCGCTTGGGGCGCTGCCACGTCCCGACGCTACACAAAAATGAGGTGGCGCAATGGCACTGTCCGAAGACTTCATGCAGGACGATATTCATCCCATCGACATCGTCGAACATATCGCGGCCCATCACGATTGGGATTTTGACCGCATCGCCGATGATCAAATCGCTATGGCTGTCGAGGGCCAATGGCGGACCTATTCAATTACCTTGGCCTGGTCCGATTATGACGAGACCCTGCGTATGGTGTGTACCTTTGAGATGGAGCCGCCCGAGGACCGTCTTCCGGTGCTTTATGAAATGCTCAACGGGGTGAACGACCAATGTTGGGCGGGCGCTTTTACCTTTTGGGCCGAGCAAAAAATGATGGTCTACCGCTATGGTCTGGTCCTTGCGGGCGGCGGGATCGCCAGCGCCGAGCAGATCGATACAATGATCAAAGCCGCCGTGATGAGCGCCGAACGCTATTATCCCGCCTTCCAATTGGCGGTTTGGGGCAAGCGTAGCCCGAAAGAGGCGCTTCAAATCGCCATTGCAGAGGCCTACGGGCGCGCCTAATACTTTCTCCCTGACGGATTGAACGGCGGGGACAGACGATGGATTTTGACGAAATTGCCACACGCGGGCTGGTGCTTTTGGGCTGCGGTAAGATGGGGTCGGCGATGTTGGCCGGTTGGCTGCGCGGTGGATTGCCGGCCGCTTCGGTGACGGTTCTGGATCCGCACTCGTCGCAATGGGTGCAAGACACCGGCGTTGTGATCAATGGCGATCTGCCCCAAGATCCGGCGATCGTCCTGATCGCGGTAAAACCGCAAATGATGGGCGATGCTTTACCCGCGCTCAAAAATTTGGGCGATGGCAGCACATTGTTCGTGTCGGTCGCCGCCGGCACGCCAATTGCCGCCTTTGAAGAGGCGCTCGGCGCGCAAAGCCCGATCATCCGCGCCATGCCCAACACGCCCGCCGCCATCGCGCGCGGCATCACCGCGATCATCGGCAATCCCCACGCCAGTGCCGCAGATCTGGACATGGCTGAAGGGTTGCTGTCCGCCGTGGGGCAGGTGGTGCGCCTTGAGGATGAAAGCCAGATGGATGCTGTGACTGCAGTGTCCGGCTCTGGCCCCGCCTATGTGTTCCACCTGATTGAAACGCTGGCCGCAGCGGGCGAGGCCGAAGGCCTGCCGCCGGAATTGGCGCTGCATCTCGCACGGGCGACGGTCGCCGGCGCGGGGGAGTTGGCGGATACATCTGATGAAAGCCCGGCGCAGCTGCGGGTCAATGTGACCTCGCCCAATGGCACGACACAGGCGGCGCTAGAGGTGTTGATGGATGCGGCGGATGGGTTTGCGCCCCTGTTGAAGCGCGCGGTTCAGGCTGCGGCAGATCGCTCTCGGGAGCTGTCCAATGGATGAGGCAACCTTTGATGATTTTCTTAAACTCGATATCCGTGTGGGCCGTGTGATCCGTGCCGAAACTTTTCCAGAGGCGCGCAAACCGGCGATCAAGATATGGGTGGATTTTGGCGAAGAGATCGGGGAGCGCAAAACATCCGCGCAAGTCACCGCGCATTACGTGCCCGAGACTTTGATCGGCAAAACCGTGATGGGCGTGGTGAATTTTCCGCCGCGCCAGATTGGAAAATTCATGTCCGAAGTTTTGGTGTTGGGCGTTCCGGATGCGGCTGGGGATGTGGTGTTGATCACCCCTGACAAGGACGTGCCTTTGGGCGGAAGGTTGTTCTGATGACTGCAACAAAAATACTGATCACGCGGGCACTGCCGGAAATGGTGATAAGGGCCGCTGAAGCAGCGTTTGACGTCACCGTGCGGGCGGAAACGACGCCGCTTTCCCACGCCGAAATGCTACAGGCTCTGGCGCAGTATGACGGTATCCTTGCCACGCTCGGAGACGGGTTCTCTGCGGATGTTTTTGCCAAAGCTGCGGAGGGAAAGATCCGCTGTAAGATCATCGCCAACTTCGGTGTCGGGTATAACCACATCGACGTTGAGGCCGCAAAATCCCACGGCATCACCGTGTCCAACACCCCCGGCGCGGTGACAGAGGCCACGGCGGATACCGCCATGACGCTCATTTTAATGAGTGCGCGTCGCGCCGGTGCGGGCGAGAGGATGCTGCGCGCCGGGCAATGGGACGGCTGGCATCCGGTGCAAATGCTTGGCTTGCATGTCTCGGGAAAAACCGTCGGCATCGTCGGCATGGGACGCATAGGACAAGCCATCGCGCGGCGCTGCCATTTCGGGTTTGGCATGCAGGTGCGCTATTTTAATCGTTCGGCCAAAACTGTGGATTTCCCCGCCCGGCAGGTGCAAAGCCTCGAGGCTTTGGCCGCGCAGGTGGATATTTTGGTGGTTGCCACTCCGGGGGGGCAAGAAACGCGTCATTTGATCAACTCAGAAATATTGGCGACGATGCCGCCGCACGCGCATTTGATTAATATCGCGCGCGGCGAAGTGGTGGAGGAGGCGGCATTGATCACTGCTTTGGAAAACGGTGTGATCGGCGGCGCAGGTTTGGATGTTTACGAATTCGAACCCGAGGTGCCCGAAGCTTTGCGGCGGCTGGAGAACGCCACGCTTCTGCCGCATATGGGCACGGCGACCTTGGAAGTGCGTGAAGCAATGGGCCGGATGGCTTTGGACAATCTGACAGGGTTTTTCGGTGGAAAAACCGCGCCGAATAGCGTGAATAGTTAAATCAAAAATCGCGCCGCTACCCGCAGGCACCGCCTGCGATCCGGTCATCTGTGGCCTCGCGCCAATGACGCCGACACAGCGAGACATAGCGTTCATTGCCGCCGACCTCGACCTGTGCCCCGGACGTGACCGCGCGGCCATCTGCGTCGAGGCGTACCACCATCGTGGCCTTCTTTCCGCAATGGCAAATCGTGCGCACTTCGCGCATTTCGTCCGCCAGCGCCAGCAGCGCCGCCGAGCCGGGAAACAGCGCCCCCATGAAGTCTACACGCAACCCATAGCACATCACCGGCACGTCCAGATCATCCACCACCTGCGCCAATTGCCAGACCTGTGCCGGGCTCAAAAACTGTGCTTCGTCGATAAAGGCGCAATGCACCTTACCGGCCGCCAGCCGCGATTTGATCTTGGCAAAAAGGTCGTCTTCTTCGGCGAACGTATCCGCCTCTTGTCCGATCCCGATGCGCGACGCAATGCGGCCTTCTCCTGCGCGTTTGTCGAGTTGCGCAGTGATCAGGTAGGGGGTCATGCCGCGTTCGACATAGTTGTGCGCCGCCTGCAAAAGCACCGTAGATTTGCCCGCGTTCATCGTGGAGTAATTGAAGTATAGTTTGGCCATGCCGCCGTTTTCGCCTGCCCGCGCGACAGTTGCAAGAGAGCGATGATGACAAAAATATGTGCCGCATTCCGGTTGGTGACACAGCGTCGCCATACATTATAATGACAAATGCCCTGTCAGGGCTTAAAAGGAAAACAGGACGATAAACGGCCTGTTTTCAAAGGCTTCAAAGGGCAAGATATGAACGGTACTGGCAGCTATCTGAAAAAACACACAGAAGCTTTGGTTAAGGATGTCGGCATTGAAGTGGCCTGCAGCCTGACCGGCAAATCCAAGGCGACCCTTGGGCGGTATTATTCCGACAGCCCCGAACACGCGGATCGCTTCATGCCGGTTGATAGTGTTGCTGTCCTCGAGGCAAAATCCGCCTATCCGCATGTCACCGGCGCCCTGGCCGAGCTTGGCGGCGGGCGGCTGTCCTATGACGAAAGCCGCCGTAACAGCGATGACAAGGGCGGGGTGAATTCCGATGTGATCGCGCTAAGCCATCGGTTTGCGATGTTGATGGGCGAATATCAGCAATCCATTCAGGACGGGATAATCACCGTCAATGAAGCCAAACGCTTGCTTAAAGAAACCGTGGCGCTGCAAACAGTTTTGATCGAAATGAAGTTGCATCTGGAAGACGAAACCAGCTGAACAACTGCCCCATAGGGACCGGCCCCCGTAGGGCGCATTCGTGATCAAAAGAAAACCCGCGCCGGCCATGCCCCGCGCGGGTTTTCTTGTTCTTTGCGATGTTGTCCGGCTCTATGCGTCTTGCAGGCTGGTCACGTTCAAGGCGCCTTCAGTGCGGGCGCGGATGGCCTGTACAGCGGCCTGCGCCCCGGCGGCGGTGGTGAAATAGGCGATCTTGTCATAAAGCGCGACCGAGCGAATTTCACGGCTGTCTTCCACGGATTGCGCACCCTCGGTGGTATTGAGGACGAGCGAGATTTCCTCGTTCTTCAACATATCCACAATGTTCGGGCGGCCTTCGTAGACCTTGTTGACGATGGTGCAATCGACGCCGTTTTCCTTGATCCAGGCGGCCGTGCCGCGGGTGGCGACGATGGTGAACCCCATCTCGGCCAAATCGCGTGCGGCCTCCATCATCGAGGCGGTCTTATCCGCATCCTTGATCGACATGAAGACTTGGCCAGAGGTGGGCAATTCGGTGCCCGCGCCCATTTGTGCCTTGAGGAAGGCGCGGGCAAAGGTCTTGTCCGACCCCATCACTTCGCCGGTCGAGCGCATTTCCGGCCCCAAAATTGTATCGACCCCGGGGAACCGCGCAAAGGGCAAGACCGCTTCTTTGACGGCGAATGTTTTGATCTGTGGATCGACCAAATCAAATGCGCCCAGTTTTTCGCCGGCCATGATCCGCGCTGCAATGGCGGCAATCGGCGAGGCCACCGCTTTGGCCACAAACGGCACGGTGCGCGAGGCGCGCGGATTGACCTCGATGAGGTAAATATCATCGCCTTTGATCGCGAATTGGATGTTCATCAAACCCACCACATTGAGCGCCAACGCAAGCGCATGCGTTTGCTCTTTGAGGCGGTCAATCATGTTTTGGGTCAACGAGTAAGGCGGCAAAGAACAGGCGCTGTCGCCCGAATGCACGCCGGCCTCTTCGATATGTTGCATGATGCCTGCAACATGCACATCCGTGCCATCACATAGGGCATCAACATCGATTTCGATCGCGCCCGCGAGGTAGCTGTCGAGCAAAACGGGGCTGTCACCGGACACCACCACGGCTTCGGAGATGTAGCGCTCCAACTGCGGCGTGTCGCGGACGATTTCCATCGCGCGCCCACCCAAAACATAAGAGGGGCGAATAACCAGCGGGTAACCGATGTCATCGGCAATCGCCATGGCTTCGGCGTCCGAATGGGCGATGCCATTGTTCGGTTGCTTGAGGCCCAGTTTATTCACAAGCTCTTGGAAACGCTCGCGGTCTTCGGCCAAATCAATCGCGTCCGGCGAGGTGCCGAGGATCGGGATGCCTTCGTCCTGCAATGCATTCGCCAATTTCAGCGGCGTTTGACCGCCGAACTGCACAATCACGCCATGCAAGGCGCCGTTCTCTTGCTCGACCCGCAGGATCTCCATCACATGTTCAAAGGTCAGCGGCTCAAAATAGAGCCGGTCCGAGGTGTCATAGTCGGTCGAAACCGTCTCGGGGTTACAGTTGATCATAATCGTCTCATAGCCCTGCGCGGTCAGCGCATAACACGCGTGGCAGCAGCAGTAATCAAACTCGATCCCTTGCCCGATGCGGTTCGGACCACCGCCCAGAATGACGACCTTCTTGCGGTCGGTCGGGCGGCTTTCGCACTCCACATCGCCCATGACAGGCGTCTCATAGGTGGAATACATATAGGGCGTTTGCGCCTCGAACTCGGCCGCGCAGGTATCAATACGTTTGAACACGGCGTTGACGCCAAGGTTGCGGCGCGCCCGGCGAATGTTGTCCTCGTCGCGGCCCGTCAATGTCCCCAAACGTGCGTCGGTGAACCCCATCATTTTGAGATGGCGCAGGCCCTGTTCGGTGACAGGCAGGCCGTTTTTGCGGATCTCGTCTTCGCTGTCGACGATTTCGCGGATACGGGCCAAAAACCAAGGGTCAAACATCGTGACGCCGTGGATCTCGTCATCGCTAAGCCCGTGGCGCATGGCTTGGGCGATGGTGCGCATCCGGTCGGGGGTTTGCTTGCTGATCGCGCGGATCACGGCGGATTTATCCGGTGCGCCCTCGATCACCACCTCGTCAAATCCGGTCAGGCCGGATTCCATCGATGCCAAAGCTTTTTGCATGCTCTCGTGGATCGTGCGGCCAATCGCCATGGTCTCGCCGACAGATTTCATCGCCGTGGTCAGGTAAGGTTCGGAGCCGGGGAATTTTTCAAAGGCAAATTTCGGGATCTTGGTCACGACATAATCAATCGTCGGCTCGAACGATGCCGGTGTGACTTTGGTGATGTCATTGTCCAGTTCGTCGAGCGTATAGCCGACGGCCAATTTTGCCGCGATCTTGGCAATCGGGAAACCGGTGGCTTTGGAGGCCAAAGCGGACGAGCGTGACACTCGCGGGTTCATCTCGATCACCACCATGCGGCCATCGGCGGGGTTCACTGCCCATTGCACGTTCGATCCGCCGGTTTCGACGCCAATCTCGCGCAGAACCGCAATCGATTGGTTGCGCATGATCTGGTATTCTTTGTCGGTCAGCGTCAGGGCAGGGGCCACGGTGATACTGTCGCCGGTGTGCACGCCCATCGGGTCGATGTTCTCGATCGCACAAACGATGATGGCATTGTCCGCCTTGTCGCGGACAACTTCCATCTCGAACTCTTTCCACCCCAAAAGGCTCTCATCGACGAGGATCTGGTTCACCGGTGATGCATCCATGCCGGTGCGGCAGAAATGTTCGTAATCCTCGCGGTTATAGGCGACGCCGCCGCCGGTGCCGCCCATGGTAAACGCCGGGCGGATAATCGCGGGCAGGCCGATCTCGTCCAAGGCCTCCAATGCGATGCGCACACCCTCTTTCAAATCCGCGTGGCCATTGGGCAATTTCGGTGCGGTGACGATGGTCGCTTTGGGGTTTTCGATCCCCAAACGGTCCATGGCTTCGCGGAACAATTTACGGTCCTCGGCCATTTCAATCGCGTCGCGTGTCGCGCCAATCATCTCGACGCCGAATTTTTCCAAAACACCCATTTCTTCAAGCGCCAATGACGTGTTGAGGCCCGTTTGCCCCCCCATGGTCGGCAGCAACGCATCGGGGCGCTCTTTTTCGATGATCTTGGCGACAATCTCGGGCGTGATCGGCTCGATATAGGTCGCATCGGCCATATCCGGGTCGGTCATGATCGTCGCGGGGTTGGAGTTTACCAAAATGACGCGGTAGCCTTCCTCGCGCAGCGCCTTACACGCCTGCGCGCCGGAATAGTCAAACTCGCAAGCCTGCCCGATCACAATCGGTCCCGCCCCAATGATCATGATCGAGGAGATATCGGTTCTTTTGGGCATGGCAGACCTCGTAAGTGTGCGAATGTTTCGGTGCAGCAAAATTCACGCCGCAGAGTCGCCCCTGCCCGCAAATTGTCGTGGGTTATAGACATGGGGCGCTTGGACGCAAGCCCCATCCACATGCAATCCGGCTTCGATTTTCGCCGCGCCTTTCTGCTTTCTCCAAATATCCCCGCCGGAGGCAAAAAACTCTGTTGCGCTGGATCTGCGTTCGGGAGCCTCCGGCGGGGATATTTACTGAAAATAGAAAGCGCGCAGATTTATGATTTAGTAACCATGATGCGCTTTGTTTGGTTTGCGGTACAGGCGGGGACGCCGATGGCCGTGAAAGTAGAAAGCGCCCCGTTGCGGTTCAGTTGTGGATCGCAGCGGGGCGCGGTTTTTGCGCGCAATGGCCTTCCTTCGCGGGGTTTGGGTTGACTTTTGGCCCTCGCACATGTGTATCGGCGCAAACGGGCGCGCACGGGGTAAGTGGCGGTGCCCATCAGCCAGATCCGAAGGAACGCCAAAATGCACGCATATCGCAGCCATACCTGCGCCGAGCTCAACAAATCCAACGTCGGCGAGACCGTGCGTTTGTCCGGTTGGGTGCACCGCGTCCGTGATCATGGCGGTTTGCTGTTTATCGATCTGCGCGACCATTACGGCATCACGCAGGTCATGGCCGATCCTGACAGCCCCGTCTTCTCGCAAATCGAGAAGGTGCGCTCGGAATGGTGCATCCGCATTGACGGCAATGTCATGGCGCGCGACGAGAGCCTTGTGAACTCTAAAATCCCGACGGGCGAAATTGAAGTGTTCATCCGCGATATCGAGGTGTTGGGCGCCTCGAATGAATTGCCGCTTATGGTCTTTGGCGATCAGGAATATCCCGAAGAGACACGCCTTAAATACCGCTATCTCGACCTGCGCCGTGAGAAGTTGCAAAACAATATGAAGATGCGCTCGGATGTTGTTGCCTCGATGCGCCGCCGCATGTGGGACAAGGGCTTTCGCGAATTCCAAACGCCGATCATCACCGCATCGTCGCCCGAAGGCGCGCGCGATTTTCTCGTGCCATCGCGTTTGCATCCGGGCAAATTCTACGCCCTGCCGCAGGCCCCGCAGCAGTTCAAACAGCTGATTATGGTGTCGGGTTATGACAAATATTTCCAAATCGCGCCCTGTTTCCGCGATGAAGACCCGCGCGCCGACCGCTCGCCCACGGATTTCTACCAGCTCGACCTTGAGATGTCCTTTGTCACGCAGCAGGACGTGTTCGACACCATCCAACCGGTGATCACAGGCGTCTTTGAGGAATTTGGCGGCGGGCGCAAAGTCGATCAGACGTGGGAGCAGATTTCTTATAAAGACGCGGCGCTTTGGTATGGGTCGGACAAGCCCGATCTGCGCAACCCGATCAAGATGCAGGTCGTGAGCGAGCATTTCCGCGACAGCGGTTTCGCCATTTTTGCCAAGCTCTTGGAGCAAGACGGCACCGAAGTGCGAGCCATTCCCGCCCCCAAGGGCGGCAGCCGCAAATTCTGTGACCGGATGAATGCCTTTGCGCAGAAAGAAGGTCTGCCCGGCATGGGCTATATTTTCTGGCGCGAGAAAACCGCCGATGCGGTGGCGCAGGAGTTGGGCATCACCGTCAAAGAGGCGCAGGCCAAATTGAAATCCGGCGAAGTGGCGGGCGGTATGGAAGCGGCCGGTCCTTTGGCCAAAAACATCGGGCCAGAGCGCACCGAGGCCATTCGCCAGCAATTGGGCCTTGGCATGGGCGATGCGGCGTTCTTCTTGGGCGGCAAGCCCAAGGCGTTCGAGGGCGTCGCCGGACGCGCGCGCAATGTGATTGGCGAGGAATTGGGCCTGACCGATAAGGACCGCTTTGCCTTTGCATGGATCGTGGATTTCCCGATTTACGAGCAGGACGAAGAGACCGGAAAAATCGATTTCGAACATAACCCGTTTTCGATGCCGCAAGGCGGTATGGACGCGCTGGAGGGTAATCCTCTTGAGGTGCTCGGATATCAATATGACCTTGCCTGCAACGGGTATGAATTGGTGTCCGGCGCGATCCGGAACCACCGGCCCGAGATCATGTTCAAGGCGTTCGAGATCGCCGGATATGGCAAGGATGAGGTCGAGAAACGCTTTGGCGGTATGGTTAACGCCTTCCAGTATGGCGCCCCGCCCCACGGCGGTTGCGCCGCAGGGATCGACCGGATCGTGATGCTTTTGGCGGATGAAGCCAACATCCGCGAGGTCATCATGTTCCCGATGAACCAACGTGCCGAAGACCTGATGATGAACGCACCGTCGGAGGCGCAAAGTGATCAGTTGATGGAACTGAGCCTGCGCGTGATCGAGCAGGACTAAAACCCGTTTCTAGCCCAAAGAGGACCGCCGCGCAGATCACATGCGCGGCGGTTTTGCGTTTATCGACTGTTGGACGGGCGGCACATCGCGCGAGGGGCACTTAATCCTCCAGATGATCGGCCTTTTTCTTCTCGATAAGCTCCAGCTCCTTTTGCTTGCGCTCTGTGAAGCGCGCGCCGAAGGCGTCATTTTGTTCTTCGCCCACGACCTTGCGTGCGCGGGCGAAAACCTCATCTTCTTCCTCGTCTATATGATGCTCATAGTCGTGTTTGAGCGTCTTGAAACGTGTCAGCCACCCGGAGGACGACATTTCCATTTCATTTAATTCTTCCATGATTTCGTCGATTTGCGCATGCTCATGCACCGAATGTCGGGCGGCATCTTGCCCCCATGTCTCGTTCATCAATGTGGCGTAAAACTCTTCTTCTTCCGCCGCTGAATGGGATTTTACCTCGCGATAAAATGCTTGCCACGCTTCTTTGCGCGCGGTGCTGGCGCCTTCTGTGTCGGCAATTTTTTCGAGCAACTCCCGATGGCGATTGTGGTCATCGCGGATGGCGTCATAGATCGAAACCATGGGATATCCTTTCCTTTTTCCGCCCTGAAGCGGCATTGAAGTTATGGCGTCACAACGCAGACAGGTGAGGGGCGGTTCCATAGTTTGGGCGATGTCTTGCCCATCTGCGGCCCGGATCCGGCGAAAAGGCTGGAACCTTGAGGTGGCATTGCCTAGCTTGACCTATAGGTTGCGCGGCATTGCCCCCCGTGCGCAGTGTGAGGCGTTGCTTCCCGTGTCTGATAGGTCGTTCGAAACCCCAAATGTCTTTGACCCGGTCTTGGCTGAGATCCGTTTTGGCTGTGGGCGCGCGCCGCAGATCGAAGCGCCGCAATCAGTGGAGCAGATGATGACGCGATTGCGCGGCTCGGACGAGGCGGCCCGCGCCTATCCCATTGGCCGATTTGACAGTTTGATTGCGCGCAACACCGTTTTTCGGCAAATGCGCAGCCAAGAGCGTGGCCTCTCGCGCGACTTGGCCGATTTGGATGCCGAGGATCCTGCACGCGGCGCGATGACGCGTGATCTAGAGGCGCTGCACCTGCGTATTACCAAGCATATCCGCAAAGGGCGGCGCAGAGAAATGCGCGACTTTGGCCATGAAATTCAACGCCGCATAACCACCCGCGACGGGCTGCGGGAACGGCTTACGGCGTTTTGGGCGGATCATTTCACGGCCCATTCAAAAAACCAGCAACTGCGCCCCGCCGATGCCGCCTATGTCGAGGAGGCGATCCGTCCGCATGTGGCGGGGCGGTTTGCCGATATGTTGCGTGCGGCGGCGACCCATCCGGTGATGCTGTTGTATCTCGATCAAGCCGGATCAATCGGGCCCAACAGCCGCAGCGCCAAAACCGGGCCCAAGCGCGGCGGGATGAACGAAAACCTTGCGCGTGAAATGCTGGAACTACACACGCTGGGCGTAGACGGCCCCTATCAACAAAGCGATGTCCGGCAGTTGGCCGAATTGCTCACCGGCCTGTCCTACGCACCGGCCAAAGGGTTCGTTTTTCGCACAGGTCATGCTGAACCGGGGTATGAGACGGTTATGGGCAAGCGATATGGTGGCGGCAAACCCGTGATCGAAGACATTTATGCCGCCTTTGACGATCTTTCCGCCCATCCGGCCACGGCCCGCCATATTGCGGAAAAACTGGCGCGGCATTTCGTGTCGGACCTGCCTGATGCGGGGCTTGTGGCGGCGTTGGAGACGGCCTTTGTTGACAGCGGCGGCAATCTGGCCACGGTGACCGAAGCGCTGCTGCGTCATCCGGCGGCATGGGGGCCGGATCATGGAAAGGTCAAGCAACCCTTTGATTTTGTGACTTCGGCCTTGCGCGCCCTCGGGGCAGACCTGCGCCATATACCGGTCAAGCACCGGCAACGCATGCGGCGGTATCTTCACACGCCATTGGCGCAGATGGGGCAGAATTGGCACCGTCCGCCGGGACCGGACGGATGGCCCGAAGAGGATGCCGCATGGATCGTGCCGCAACGTTTGGTGGCGCGGATGCAATGGGCGATGACGGTACCCTTTGCCTTGATGAAACTGCTCCCCGACCCCGAGGATTTCATGCACATGGCGTTGGGCAACCGGGTCACGCCGGACTTGGCCTTTGCCGCGCGGGGGGCCGAAACCCGCGCTATCGGGGTCGGGCTTGTCCTGCTCTCGCCTGCCTTTCAAAGGATGTAAATCATGACCGCGGATTTTATGACGAAAACCGGCAAGGCGGTATCGCGCCGTGATCTGCTGCGGTTTGGCGCGGTCGGTCTCATCGGCTGTTCCTTGGCGGCCAGCCCTTTGGTCACGCCGGTGACATTTGCATCGGCGCCTTGGGAAAACCGGTTGGTGGTGATCATCTTGCGCGGTGCAATGGACGGCGTGGATGTGCTGCGGCCTGTGGGCGATCGGCATTTTGCGGCCCTGCGCGGCGCAGCGGGCCAAGACGGTGCGCGGCTTGGCAACGGCTTTTTTGCGATGCATCCGGCATTGGCACCGCTGGCGCCGTTGTGGAGCGCAGGAGAATTGGGATTTGCCCATGCCGTTTCGACCCCCTACCGCGATAAGCGCAGCCATTTCGATGGGCAGGATGTTCTGGAAGCGGGCACTGATATGGACGCCTTCGGTCGTGTGCGCGATGGCTGGCTTAACCGGCTTTTGCAATCCGTGCCGGGCACCGAAGCACAGACCGGATTTGCCATCGGTCGTGGGGATTTGCGTGTTCTTGCCGGGGCGGCGCCGGTTGCCAACTGGGCGCCGGATACGGCCCTGACCATGGATCCACAGAGCTTTGATCTGGCCGAGCTGATTATGCATGACGATCCGCTGTTTCGCGACGCGCTTTATGAGGCGGCGGAGTTGTCCGGCAATGATTTAACGATGCTGATGGAAAGCGGCGCCGCAGCGGATGAGGGCGCCGGATTTGGCGGAACGGATGCGGGTGCGATGTTATCGCAGATGCAAGAGCAGATGCGCGGCGCGCGCGCGGGCACGGGACATGTGGAACTGGCCGCTTTTGCGGCCTCGCGTTTGACCGGCGCCAGCCGGATCGCGGCGTTTTCATTGGGCGGTTGGGACACCCATGCGCATCAAGCCCGCCGGATCGCGGCACCGATGACGCGATTGGCCGATTGTATCGCCACGTTGAAGGACGGGCTGGGGCCGGTGTGGGGCAAAACCTGCGTTCTGGCGATGACGGAATTTGGCCGCACCGTGCGTCTCAACGGATCGGGTGGCACCGACCACGGCACCGGCGGTGCGATGGTTCTGGCAGGCGGGGCGCTGCGCGGCGGACAGGTTTGGGCCGATTGGCCGGGGCTGGAGGATAGCGATCTTTATGCGCGGCGCGATTTGATGCCGACACGCGATGTGCGTGCGATTGCGGCCTGGGCGATGCGGGGGCTGTTCGGGGTGGACCGCAGCCCGCTGGAAACCGCTGTTTTTCCGGGGCTTGATATGGGGCGCGACCTCCGGTTGTTGCGGTGAGTATCGTCGCCGGTGTGGTGGTGTGCGCTCCACCCATCCCACCGGCGCGATGCGGCTGAACGCGCGGGGCCTGTTTCCTGACCCGCTGCGGGATGGATCTACGGGATGGAGAGGTGCAATGCGATCCGGGACAACATTCTGGCACTTGTCGCTGTGACACGCCACGCGGGGTTTCCCATTTTTTTCAGGCCATCGTTTTGGACTTTCACCCTCATCGGCACCCGCCTATCGTACCCCAAAGCGATAGGAGCCCGGCATGAGTGAGCAGCAATCCATTGGCGAGGAAGTGAAAAACTGGCGCGCGCCCACCCGCCCCGAATCGGCAGTGATGCAGGGGCGGTATTGCCGGGTCGAGCCATTGGACGCCGATGCTCACGCGGCGTTGTTGTTTCAGGCGGTTGAGGGACAGGATGCGTTGTTCCGGTATATGTATGACGGGCCTTTCGCATCTGCGGCACAATATCACCGCTGGGTGCGCGAAAGCACCGCCAAAAGCGACATGCAGTTTTTTGCGATCAAGGATGTTGAGACCGGGCGTTTTGGCGGGGTGGCATCATACCTGCGCATTGCACCAGAGGCAGGATCGATCGAGGTCGGCAATATTTGCTTTGGCCTTAGGTTGCAAAATACCCGCGCGGCCACCGAAACCATGTATTTGATGATGAAATGGGCATTCGAGGCGGGTTATCGGCGCTATGAGTGGAAATGCAATGCGCTCAACATCGCGTCGCGACGTGCGGCGCAGCGGCTCGGCTTCACCTATGAAGGGGTGTTCCGTCAGGCGGCTGTGGCCAAGGGGCGCAACCGCGATACCGCATGGTTTGCAGTGATTGATAAAGAGTGGCCCGCCCTGTCCGAGGCTTTTGATTTTTGGCTCGCGCCGTCGAATTTCGATGCGCAAGGGCGGCAAAAAGAACGCCTGAGTGATTTGACGCGGCTGGTGCGGGCCGGGTCCGATCCGGCGCTATAGGCGGGTGCTGCCCGGCAAATAATGGACGCCAAAATCCGGTATGTACCGCGCAAAAAAAACCGGCGTGGTATGCCGGTTTTTCCGTCGGTGTGTTGATGTTGCTGACGGTCAGATCGCGATTTTTTCGCTCAAACGGTCTTGCACCAAACCAGCCAGTTGGGCGACCACTGTGTTGGAGGCAAGGCCTTCGGATCTGACATCGGATAGGGCATCTGCCACCATCGCCAAAGCCATATCATCGGCGCTGCGCGCCACGCCGGCGACGAATTGCGCGACATAATCCAACATGCGCTCATCAGTGCCTTCGCCCAAAAGATCCGCCACATGAGCCATATCGTCGCGGTAGGCGATGGGGTCGGGTTGGATCACTTCGTCGTTGACCATCCGCGGGCCGCTGGGGCGGCGATCGGCGGGAAGATGAGACAGGATCATTTCTTGGAAACTGGCAACGCTATGGACCGGTTTGGCAAGGAAACCGTCGGCGCCTGCCGCCATGGCCATAGGTTCGGTATTGTCATCGCCGCTCATCCCGAGGATCACCCCGACGCGCGGTGTCGTGCGGGCCAGTTCGTCGATCAATTCGGCGCCGGATCCGTCTGGCAAACCCAGATCAATCATCACGACAGAGGGCCGGTAAACTTGCAAATGCCGCCGCGCCGAGCGCAGGCAATCGGCACGGCGAATACGCGCCCCCGACCGCAGGCACAAAAGACGCAGCGCTTCACATGCAAAACGGCTGTCTTCGACCACCAAAACCGTCAAGCCCAACAAAGGGCGGGTGGAAGTGGGAGAGCTATAGGGGAGGAAGGCGTCTTGATCGTCCATGGGGCTGGTTCCTTGAGGGGCAAATATGAGGGTTTGGGCTTCAGGATTGGAAGACGCTAACGCAACTATGGTGAATGCGCCGTTAATGAGGCGGCGCTGCGGGCAATTAATTTACCATGATCGGCAGAATGTCTGCGCGCCGCCGATGGGGCGTGACGAGGGGCGCGACGGGGAACGGCCCTAGGCGGCAGGTATTTTTTGGTGCCCGTCGCGGGCCCGAACCTTGCTATGATGTGGGGCGCAGATCCGCCAATGGTCCCCTTGCACAGCAGCGATGCGCAGACCATAACAGCACCCAACATATCGTGATACAAAGATGCGAAAGCCAAGGAGAGAGAAATGATTGGCCGATTGAACCATGTTGCCATTGCCGTGCCCGACCTGGAGGCCGCAGCCGACCAATACCGCAATGCCTTGGGGGCAAATGTAGGTGCGCCGCAAGACGAACCGGATCACGGCGTCACCGTGGTCTTTATCGAACTGCCAAACACCAAGATCGAGCTGCTTTACCCCTTGGGCGACAACAGCCCGATTGCCGCCTTCTTGGAAAAGAACCCCTCAGGCGGCATGCACCACGTATGCTACGAAGTCGATGACATCATTGCCGCCCGCGATCATTTGAAATCCACTGGCGCGCGGGTTCTTGGTAACGGCGAGCCGAAAATCGGGGCCCACGGCAAACCGGTTCTGTTCCTGCATCCCAAAGACTTCAACGGCTGCCTGGTGGAACTGGAGCAAGTCTGATGGGGATCACCTCAGCCATCGTTCTGTTTGCGGTTTTATGGTTCATGACCTTTCTGGTCGTGATTCCCTTCCGCATCCAGACCCAAGGCGATTTGGGAGAAATCGTGCCGGGAACGCAGGCCGGCGCGCCAGAGCATCATCATCTCAAAAAGAAAGCTTGGATCACCACGGCGATTGCTTCGGTGCTTTGGGTGATCTGCGCCTTTGTGATCTTTTCAGGGATATTGACGGTGCGGGATTTTGATTTCTTTGATCGTCTCGGCCCGCGCCCCACGTTGGAGCAGTCCGTTCCGGCAGAGCAATAGGCCGCAGGCTGCGCAACATAAAAACGGCGAAGGAGTTCCTTCGCCGTTTTGCATATGTCGTGAGGCCGCGTGCGATTAATTGCGGCGGCGCCTCATCAAGGCAAATGCGCCCATCCCGCCCAGAAGCAAGGGCAATCCCGCCGGCACTGGCACCGCAGGAATTTCGGTCAGGATAAACCGCTCCCATCCACCATAGGCGAAATAGGCAGTCCCCGCGCGCCATCCCGCCCCGATTTCGGTGGCGGCTGCGTCGGCGTCAATATTGGCGCCGGAATTGGTATGCCAGCTCAACCGCTGCGCCCCGTTGCTGAACAACACATCGGCGTCGATCTGGAAAATCGAACTGCCCAGACCGGCAAAACCCATCGACAGCCCGTTGGCATACCATTGGGCTCCATTGGCCTCGACCGTGACGTTGTGGGCGGTGTGCAGGGTGGTCAGTGTGGCCGTGTCAATCGTCGCCAGCAACGAAAAACTGGTTGATCCGACTTGCCGTGCGGCAAACATCACCTGATCATTGGCATCGGAATAAATATCGGCGAGGGCGATGCCGCTGTCGGAATAAAGACCGGAGTAAATGGTTTGCCAGCTGTCGAAAACAGTGGCCTCATTGACATTGGTTTGAACGCCGACAGGGTCATAGGTCAAAGCCCATGCGGCGGGTACACCCGTCGATAGCCCAAGTGAGAGCACCAGCGTGGCGGTGAATTTACGTATCATGACAAGCTCCTTTCGACAGGGGCTTTGCGGTGGCAGAAAGCTCCGGCAGAAGGAGCGTGATCTGGTCAAGATACCGATGGAATGCGGCGTGATCTGGGCAGGATTAAGGTATTGTTAACCGTCGAAGTCGAGACCCGCGCCATGCCCGCAGCGGCACTGTGTCTCTGCGCGGTCCCGTTATGCGCCGGCGCTGGTGGGCGCATAGCGGGCGCTTTGTAGGGCGCTACCCGTCATTGCTACGCCGGTGCAGAGCATGGAAAATATGGGTGAAGGTGGCCGCCCCGATGATCGGCACCAAAAGATTGACCAAAGGCACCGTGAGCGGGATCGCCATCAAAACTCCCGCGCCCCAAATCGTCATCCCGTGTTTCTTGCGCAGGGCATTTGCCCCCTCTGGCCCGATCCGGCGCATCGCGGCCAATTGGAAATATTCGCGCCCCAAAAGATACCCGTTCAGCCCCCAAAAGATCAAAATGGCCCCGAAAGGCAGGATCAGATAGAGTAAAAGCGCCAGAATATTCGCCACGATCAAAACGCCCAGATAGTTGATCGTATCGCGCAGCGCATCGAAAAACGGAGTATGCGGGGCAGGCGGCAAATCGGGGTAATGGCGGGCCTCGACGGCATCGGCGACCTCATCCAGGAACATCGACGTGATGGCCGAGGCCACCGGAACCATCAAGAAGACCGATAGAACCAACATCATGACAATGCTGCCAATGCCGAGAAAATCACCAACCCAAGTGACCTCGCCCACCAAAGGCAGGGTCAGGCTATCGCCGGTGGCCCAGGTGACCAAGGCAAACACACCGGCACAGGCCGCCACCAACAGCGCGATGGTCAACCCGATGCCAAGCATCAAAACCTTGCGAAATCGCGGATCGTCGATTTGCCCGAGGGCGCGGAAAAATGCGGTGAGGATCATGTATCCATCCATGTGGTGATCGTGTCCAGATCCGGGCGGGGCCGGTCGGGCGGCACTGCGCCTTCGGTGCCGATATGGATGATCCCGGCCACACGTTCATGCGCCGCAAGGCCAAAGCCGTCTTCGATGAAACTCCGGTCATGGCTGGGCCAACCCGAAAGCCAATTCGCCCCCCATCCGGCGGCCAAAGCGGCGTTGAGCAGGGCAAGGCACACCGCTCCGGCGCTATAGGTTTGTTCAATGGCGGGAATTTTTTCCGACGGTGTTTGCACTTCGACGACGACGACCGCGAGTTTGCCGCTGGCAAATTGTGCGACGCCTTTGGTGATTTGTTCGGAGTCGAGGCCAAGCGCTTCGCCGCGCGCCTGCGCCAAGCCGGCAAGGCGGGGCATCGCCGGTTGCTCCAACACGATAAACCGCCAGGGCTCCAATTTGCCATGATCAGGGGTGCGGGCGGCGGCAGTCAAAAGCGGGGTCAACTCGGCGCGGTTCGGCACTGGCAAGCCAAGCGTCTTTTGCGGGCGCGAGCGCCGAGTGAGTAGAAATTCAAGAGCGGCAGGGTTCGGGAGGGGCATGAGGATCCTTTATGGGCCTGGAGGTGGCCCTATGGGATTTGAAATGTTGGCGTCAGCTACGAAATCATCTGCCCCTATGTCGGACCTTGCACGGCGATCGTCAAGGTCTTGGTGAGGCGGCGATCGAAGGGTGCGGCGTGTTGCACCGCGCGGGCCGCGCGGCGGCTGGTCCCGGCGTTGCAAACCCGATAAGGTTTCGCGCAGGCTGCAATAATACCAATTTGAGAGCACCGCCTATGTCCAAAACGCCCCTGCTTGCGGATCTGGCCATCACCGGCGCGCAGATCGCGGTGCGTGTGACCCCCAAGGCCGCGCGCAACCGGATCACGGTCGAGGAGGGCGCAATCCGTATTTATGTCACCACCGTGCCCGAAGGCGGCAAAGCCAATGCCGACGTGCAAAAGCTTTTGGCCAAATCCTTAGGGGTGGCCAAATCGCGGCTCCGGCTCAAACGCGGTGAGACCAGCCGCGACAAGGTTTTTGAGATCACTTGAGCCGAAGGGTTATTTGCGCGTGGTTTCGTTGAGCAGATAGGCCCCTTCAGGTAAATCGAGCGCCGCACCAAGATCGCGCAGTTGTGCGATCGATAGGGTGATCATCACCACGGTATCGGTGCGCGGATCATATTGCTCGACGGTGATACATTCGGAAAACGCATTGACCGTGACATCTTCTTTGAGTGGGGCGGGGCCGTCGTCAACCAGGGTGATCACCGTGGCGTCGAACTCATGCTCGATGGTAAACATATGGCCATGATGACCCGGCCGGTAGAGCTTGGCAAGGGGGCGTTGCGGCGGGGCAGGTGACGGGCGGCCATGGTCGCGCCGCCGCCGCATGGATTTGATCACCACCGGTTTGGGCAGGCGCGCGGCCACCCACGCGCAAAGAAGTGAGCGCGAAAGCCTTTCCTATGACTGGAACGCGGCGCACAACCTGCTACAACAAGCAGACATTTCGTGAATGAGGATATTCATGCGCGCTTTCGCTCTTCTCGCTTTACCGCTTCTGGTGGCTTGTGTTGAACCGACCACGACGCCGCGCCCCGGTGGCTCCACCACCGCGCCCGCTGCAACGTCGTCCAACGCGGCGCATCTTACCCCCTCGCAGGCCAACCGGGAATTTGTGCGCGTGGTGCAGACCATCGAGCCGGTCGCCGAAGCCGAATGCCGCCGCCGCGCCCCGCGCAGCAATTGCGATTTCCTCATCGTGATCGACGACCGTCCGAACCAACCGCCCAATGCATTTCAAACGCTTGATGATACCGGCCGCCCTGTGATTGCCTTTAATCTCGGGTTGATTGCCATGGCGTATAACGCCGATGAACTGGCCTTTGTTCTTGGTCACGAGGCGGCGCACCATATCAACGGCCACATCGCCCGCACGCAGGCCAACGCAGCCACCGGTGCGTTGATTTTTGCCGGATTGGCGGCTCTGACCGGTGCTGGCGAAAACGAGGTGCGTGCGGCGCAGGACATTGGGGCCACGGTTGGCGCGCGCAGCTATTCGAAGGATTTCGAATTGGAAGCCGATGCGCTGGGCACACGTATCACTGCGCGGGCCGGATATGACCCCGTGCGCGGGGCGGCATTTTTCACCCGCATTCCTGATCCGGGCAACCGGTTCCTCGGCACCCATCCGCCCAATGCCGCGCGGATTGAAACCGTACGGCGCGAGGCGGCAAAGCTGTAAGCTGTTGCGCCGTCGGAGTGGCCGCAGTTTGTCTGCGGGGGCGGCTTTGCATTGGCGGCGTGAAACCCTTGGCCCCTCTGCCTCCCCCCCCCCCCAGCACGGGGTGCTCGACGAGAGTTTTGATGTCACGCGTAGCAGCATCGTCGCAGCGAGGGAGATTTTTCGGGCCGCTCGATCAACTTCGCGATAGAGCGCAGGCGATTGCAGTGAGGTTTTGCACAGCAGCGACAAGAAGCCGGGCGCGCGGGCCGCAAGAGAGCATTGCAGAGGTACAGACAAAACTCTCCGATAGCAGCCATTGGGTCAACGGTGTTGTGTCAGGGTGGCATGGCATGACATCCGTCTATTAGGTTTTATAACATGTGCTTAGTGGGTTCTGACAACTTTTTGTATGCACAGAGCCACGCGCGCCAAGAGCGGGCTTGCCGCCAAACCTAAGGTGGCGTGTTATGACCCGCGCGCCAGATGGGGCAAGTTGCACCTGTTGCCGTTTTGATCCGGATCAAGGTGCGATAGCCCCGCGTGCTTTATGTCTGAGCTTCGACGCGCCTCTTCATTCGGAGCCCTTCGATGACCCAAAACTCTGTGATGCCGCCCAAGCCTGTCCATGCTCTTGGTCCCTCTATCCGCCATTATTGGCGGGTTAAACGTATGGCAAGGGCGACCGGGACGGATTTGATCGCTGCGTTCGAAGCTGGCGATCTGGACGCGCGGCGCTGGGCACAGGTCGTTGATACCTGCCGAGGCTGCGCATGGGTGAATGGATGCGCACGATGGCTTGCTCAGGCCGACGCAGCGGCCCGCGCGGGGGGCGCAGAAAACGTGGCCGATACCGCACCCGATGCGTGTTTGAACCGGGGCCTATTTGCCAATCTCAAGGCGTTGCAATTGGCCGGATGCCTGCCAGAACCTCAGCCTCAGTTCCAATACCGGATCCAATCCCCATTGCCATTGCCGCGCGCCATAGACCGCCGGTCACCGCCCGCCTTTCAGGCCGTCCATGCGCACCCGCAAAATGCCCTGCGCGAAAAGAGCCCGATATGAGCGTTCCGACTTTGGCCCGATTGGGCGATCCGAACCGGCATTTCTGGCTGACCCGTTCGGTGGGGCGGGTGATGGGGCTGTCTCTCGGGCAAGCCGTTCTTGACGGGCGGCTGAGCGAACAGTCTTATTGCGGTATGGTCACCCGTTGCCGCCGCTGTTTGCAGGTTGATTCATGCGAACGCTGGCTCGGGGCGCAGCCGGTGCCGCCGACCTCTGCGCCGGATTTTTGCCCCAACAGCGAGATTTATAATAGGCTGAAGCAGGGCGGTGCCCCCGATGACACACCTCCTGCCGGCACACCCCCTTCCGACACAGCCCGCTGATCCCGCACAGTCACCCGAGCAGGACCGTCCGCGAAACGGATGACCGGCGACGGGCGTGCGCCGGACATGTCGCGCGGGTCCGCAAGGCAGGCGATGCAAGTCAGGATGTCCGCCGCACTCAAACGATGTGAGCGGCAGATACCGATTGCGGGGCGGTGAGGCGTCGCGCGCAAGCCGCACCATCGAGGGCAGCCCCCCCTCAACAGGGGTGCCATGCCGGTTCCACCGGTCCTACATATGATGCCGCACAGCTCTTGCTGCCGTCCTTCATGCCCCCCCGCGCGGCGGCGCTATTGTCTTGTGCCCGCTGCGCTTGACCTTGCTGCATCGGGCGCGACCGCGCCGAAATCACGGCTTAACGTGGCGATCAACTCTGCTTGGTTTCGCAATTCTGTGCCGGTTAGATCAGCCAAAGATTGCCCGGCAAACGCATCGTATCCATGCCCACCGAGCGCAGCGATCAAACCCGCAGCATCGGTGCCCAACACCGGTGCCAGAACCTCGATCGGGGCCTGCGCCAACAACTGGATAGAGGTAATGTCGGGGCGTCCGCCGCCTTTCCCCCCGCCCAGCGGAACGAAGGACAACGACAGCGCGGCGACGAAAACCGCCATAACCGTGACAGCCAGAGGTCGCTTGAAGTAGAGCGTGAACGCGCGCCTGTTGAGCACCACATGCAAGATCACAGCGGCAATCATCACCAAGCCGATCCATTCATGGGCCAACTTGTTCAAACCGCTGTTGAGGTGGAAAAACATCAACAGGCCGGTGACCGCCATAAGGGTAAAGCTGCCGATGGTGATCGGTGTGGCATAACGGCGAAGGGTAGACATCTGTAAGGCTCCTTGATGGCCTGTCGCCCTGCGTCCGTTCCTGTTCACCGCCAGATCCACAAACCCACGAAAACGGGTCAGGGCCGAAATGCGACCCACACCAGAGGAGGCAGGCCAAAGGCGCCGCGCATAATTGAACGCGGCACCGCATTGCGGCATATCCCGAGGGTGCAAGGCACGAGCGGTTGAAAAGGCGCGGCGCAAAACGGCGTGGTGTTTGGCGCGTCCTGCAGGTGATACGTGCGGGGCAGGGAACTCCGTCGCGCTGGCTTGCAAAAAATCTGCAGGTGACAGCAGCTGCGCCGCCCCCTATCAGGGGAGGGTGGAATCGAAAGGACGCGAACATGGATGGCACATTGGCGGGATTGTTTTTGTTGGTTGGACTGACGGATATGGGGTTCAATCATTGTCCTGACGGTTGCCTGGCCCGAGCCCCCGCGCAGGCGTCCTTCAGCCTGTCGGCGGGTGACGTGATTTTTCAAGAGTCGCATATCGATCGCGAGGCGTATCTGCGCTATTCCTTTGGTCACAGCTTTGGCCCGTTTCAACCTGCTGTCGGGGTGTCGGTAACCGAGAGCGGCGATGCGTGGGTCGGGTTTGGCGCAACGCACGAAAGCAATTTCTGGAATGATCGCGGCTATGTCTCATTGTCCCTGATGCCCGGGGTCTATGCACGCGGCGATGGCCCGGATTTGGGCCATGAGATCGAATTCCGGTCGGGAATTGAACTTGGCTATCGCGCCCAATCCGGGGTGCGTGTGGGCTTGGTTTACGACCACCGCTCCAATGCCGAGATCGCCAGCCACAATCCAGGCCTCGAAACGATCCAGCTTCGCGTGTCTATTCCCGTGAGGTAAGAGGGTTTTCACGCTGCCCTTTTTTTGGGCTAACCGCCCATAATTGCACCATAAGTTATGAGAGACCCGCCCCTCGTGGCACTGGCTGCGCTGTGATCTTGGCGGCGTGCGGCGGGCGCGGCACTGCTCGCTTCATGAGTTATGATCTGAAAATTGCGGTGGTCGAAGCTGACGCTGGACGCTCCGCCGAAATCCTTCAAGGTCTGGCCGATGGCGGTTGGACCGATGTTGTGGTTTTGAGCGAGACCCGCGCCCTTGCGCGGCGCTTGTCCGAAATTGATCCCGATTTGGTGTTGATCGATCTGGCCAACCCGTCGCGCGACCTTTTGGAAAACCTGTCGGCGGCATCCGGGGCCAGCACCCGCCCCGTGGCGATGTTTGTCGATCGCTCCGATGACGGTATGACCGGGGCTGCGATCAAGGCGGGCCTGTCCGCTTATGTGGTGGATGGCCTCAAGAAAGACCGGATCAAACCGGTCTTGGAAACCGCCATTGCGCGGTTCCGGATGATCTCGCAGATGCGTTCTGAACTCGACGCTGCAAAGTTGGCCCTCGCCGAACGCAAAACCATCGACCGTGCCAAAGGGTTGCTGATGCAAGCCAAGGGCATTGGCGAAGATGAGGCCTATTCCTTGCTGCGCCGCACCGCGATGGACCAAAATCGCAAGCTTACCGATGTGGCCCAAGCTCTCATTACTGCGACGGAACTGCTTCAATGAAAAACCTCACCACCCTGAATTGCGGTTATGTACCCTTGGTCGACAGCGCGCCTTTGGTTCTGGCGCGCGAGATGAATTTCGCCGCCGAGGAGGGGATCAACCTTCAACTATTGCGCCAACCCTCGTGGTCGGCGCTGCGGGATCTTTTGGCCCTTGGCCATCTGGACGCGGCGCATATCCTGTCGCCTTTGCCAATTGCAATGTCATTGGGCCTTGGCGGGTTGCCGGCGCAGGTCGATGCATTGATGGTGCTGTCGGTCAATGGCAATGCCATTGGGGTTTCAACGGAATTGGCGGATAAGATGCGCGCGGCAGGCTGGAGCGGGCGGTTCACGGCACCCGAAGAGACCGGCCGCGCCCTGATCGAAGCGGCAGGATCGCCTTTGCGCGTCGGCGTGCCCTTTCCCTTTTCGATGCACGTGGAATTGCTCCACTATTGGTTGGGTGCGCTGGGCGTGGACACAGACCGCTGCCTTGATGTGCGGATCGTGCCGCCGCCCTTGATGGCCGAAACTCTGGCCGATGGCGAGATCGACGCTTTTTGTGTCGGGGAGCCGTGGGGGTCGATGGCGGTCGAGGCGCAGGCGGGTGAATTGATCCTGCCGGGGGCGTCGATCTGGTCCTTCGCGCCGGAAAAAGTGCTTGGCGTGCGCCATGAATGGGCCGAAGCCAACCCGGAGTTGACCGCAGCCTTGATGCGCGCGGTGTATCGCGCTTCGCATTGGCTTGGCCAAGAGGGCAACCTGCCCCTGGCTTCCGAGGTGCTGGCGCGTTCTGAACATCTGGATTTGCCGGCGACAGTGATTGACCGCGCCCTTGCAGGACAAATCATCACCCGTCCTCGCGCTTTGGGGGTGCATGTGCCACAATTTCTCTGCCTGCATCGCGGTGCCACGAATTTCCCATGGCGCAGTCAGGCCGCTTGGATTGCCAACGGTATCGCACGCCGTCACGGGCTTGATCCCGCTGCGGCGATCCGTAGGGCCAAGGCTTGTTTTCGCGCGGATCTGTATCGTGCAAACCTCTCGCCGATCGGTGCGGATATGCCGGGGGCGTCCGAAAAATTGGAAGGCGCAATGCAGTCCCCCGAAGCCGTATCCTCGACGCGTGGCGAGATGATTCTTGGCCCGGATGCGTTTTTTGACGGTCAAATTTTCGACCCATCTGCGGTTTCGTGATGATTTTTTGTGCAGATGCAGCAACCTCGCCACAATCTTTCTGCAAATGCAAAGACTCTCTCTCGCCAAGCGCCAAGGGGCTCCTGTAACTTCAAACCCATAGGGCGGATGCAACGTAGCATCGCCGCCCCCGAGATCCCCGCCGCCGGGGTTTGCCACGAAGAGCAATGCCGCTCGATACGATCTCCGCTCCTGCTTCGAGCTGATCCTATCGCGCGGCTTTTTTAATTTCCCAATTCCGTTGACTGGCCCGCTTGGGCGTCATTGGACCCGCCCCTTTGGGCCACGTAGCACAAGGATTGCCAACGTATGAAAACCGTTTTGAAATGGGCTTTGACCACCACTGCTCTCATCGCTTCGCCCGCCATGGCCGAACTGCTCGATGTTGAAAAAGATGAGCTGAAATTCGGCTTTATCAAACTGACCGATATGGCGCCGCTCGCCGTCGCCTATGAAAAAGGTTATTTCGAGGATGAGGGCCTGTTCGTTACGCTGGAAGCGCAAGCCAATTGGAAAGTGCTGCTCGATGGTGTGATTTCCGGCACCTTGGACGGGGCGCATATGCTCGCCGGTCAACCTTTGGCCGCCACGATCGGTTACGGCACCGAAGCCCATATCATCACACCGTTTTCGATGGATTTGAACGGCAATGCGATCACCGTCTCGAACGAAATTTGGGAGCAGATGAAAGAGTTTGTGCCCGAAGAGGATGGCAAGCCCGTGCACCCGATTTCGGCCTCTTCCTTGAAGCCGGTCGTCGAGAAATACAAAGACGACGGCAAGGCTTTCAACATGGGGATGGTCTTCCCCGTTTCGACGCATAACTATGAATTGCGCTACTGGCTTGCCGCCGGTGGTTTGCAGCCGGGGTATTATTCCCCCGAGGATGTGTCAGGGCAAATCGGCGCCGATGTCCTGCTTTCGGTGACGCCGCCGCCACAGATGCCCGCCACAATGGAAGCCGGCACGATCTATGGCTATTGCGTCGGCGAGCCTTGGAACCAAGCCGCCGTTTTCAAAGGCATCGGCGTTCCGGTGATCACCGATTACGAATTGTGGAAAAATAATCCCGAGAAAGTCTTCGGCATGTCTGCCGCCTTCCAACAGGAAAACCCGCAAACCGCGATTGCCGTGACCAAAGCCTTGATCCGTGCGGCGATTTGGCTGGATGAAAATGACAACGCCAACCGTGAAGAGGCGGTCGAGATCCTGTCGCGGTCTGAATACGTTGGCGCCGATGCAGAGGTCATTGCCAATTCGATGACCGGCACATTTGAATATGAAAAAGGCGACAAACGCGATGTGCCTGACTTCAATACCTTCTTCCGCCACAATGCCACATACCCCTATTATTCCGATGCGATTTGGTACCTGACCCAAATGCGCCGTTGGGGCCAAATCGCCGAAACCAAACCTGACAGCTGGTACGACGAGATCGCCAAATCGGTCTACAAGCCCGAGATCTATCTCGAAGCGGCGCGTCATCTGGTTGACGAAGGTCTTGCCAATGAAGGTGATTTCCCATGGGACAGCGACGGTTACAAAGCGCCGACCCCGTCGGGCGATATCATTGATGGCATCGGTTATGATGGCAAAACCCCCAACGCCTACATCGACAGCCTGCCGATCGGTTTGAAATCCAGCCAGACCGTCGAAGGCAATCAAGTCAAGGGATGATCCCTTTGCCCGCCGCCCGCCTCGCATGGGGCAGGGCGGCGGACATGCTTTATCACGGCACTTTCGCTCCGCCCCAATTCCATACCACGCCCGTCCAAGGACCAGCTTTATGACCGTCATTGACCCCGATACCCTCGCAGCCAGCGCCGCGAAAGACGCGCGCCGCGCGCGGACATTTACCCGCATCAACAAGGCCGATGGATGGCTTAAGGTTGTGGGCTTGCCGTGGGTGACACCGATCCTCAAAGCCATTGCCGGCGACAACCCGCGCACGCAGGCCAAGGAAATATGGCAGCAGCTTGGCGTGCCTTTGCTCGCCATTCTCGTGTTCTTGTTTATGTGGTCGAGCCTTGCGCCGAGGGTGCAAACCTCGCTTGGTGCGATCCCCGGCCCGATGGCGGTATGGGAACAGGTCGGCAATTTGCATGCCGATCACCTGCGTGAGAAAGACAAAGAGGCGCAGTTTTACGAGCGCCAGGACGTGCGCAACGACAAATTGATTGCCGCCGGCAAGGAAGACAAAGTCAAATTCCGCAGCTACACTGGCAAGCCGACCTATTACCAACAAATCTGGACCTCGATCAAAACCGTTTTCTTCGGCTTTTTGATTGCCACGATCGTCGCCGTGCCGCTCGGCATTGCCGCGGGTCTGTCAAAGACTGCCAATGCTGCGATCAACCCGATTGTGCAAATTTTCAAACCGGTCTCGCCGCTGGCTTGGCTGCCAATTGTGACCATGGTCGTATCGGCGGTTTATGCCACCAATGACGGGATGTTCTCGAAATCCTTCCTCGTCTCGGCGATCACTGTGACGCTCTGCTCGCTGTGGCCGACTTTGATCAACACATCGCTCGGCGTGGCCTCGATCGACAAAGATCTTGTGAGCGTGTCCAAGGTCCTCAAAATGGGCACCTGGACCAAGATCACCAAATTGGTTTTGCCTTCGGCTCTGCCGTTGATCTTTACCGGTCTGCGCCTGTCACTGGGTGTTGGATGGATGGTTTTGATTGCGGCTGAAATGCTCGCTCAGAACCCCGGTTTGGGCAAATTTGTCTGGGATGAATTCCAAAACGGGTCGTCGCAATCGCTGGCCAAAATCATGGTCGCGGTCTTCACCATCGGCATCATTGGCTTCTTGTTGGACCGTGTGATGTTCGCCTTGCAACAGCTGTTTACCTTTAGCGCCAACCGGTGAGGCCTGACATGAGCTTTCTTAAATTTGATAACGTCTCCAAAGGTTTCGGCGAGGGCACGCAGTATAACGAAGTGCTGTCTGGCATTGACCTTGAAGTGCCGGAGGGCGAATTTCTTGCCATCCTCGGGTTCTCCGGAACCGGCAAGTCGACGCTGATGAACATGGTGGCGGGTTTGGAAAAACCCTCCAAAGGCACCGTGACTTTCAAAGGCAAAGAGATCGACGGGCCCGGCCCCGAACGCGGGTTGGTGTTTCAAAGCTACTCGCTGATGCCGTGGCTGACGGTGTCGGGAAATATTGGTCTTGCCGTGGATGCGGTTGCGCCAAAAATTTCCAAAAAGGAAAAGCAGGCCAAGATCGACCACTATATCCAGATGGTGGGCTTGACCCATGCTGCGCACCGCCGCCCTGCGGAGCTGTCGGGCGGTATGCGCCAACGGGTCGCCGTGGCGCGTGCATTGGCATTGTCGCCGGAATTATTGCTGCTCGACGAGCCGCTTTCGGCGTTGGATGCCTTGACCCGTGCCAATTTGGCCGATGAGATTTTGCAAATCTGGGAAACCGATAAAAAGACCGTCATTCTCATCACCAATGACGTTGATGAAGCCATTATTTTGGCCGATCGGATCATTCCGCTCAATCCCGATGGCACCTTGGGCGAGGCGTTCAAGGTGGATATTCCACGCCCGCGTGACCGCATGGCGATGAACCACGACGAAGGATTCAAAAAACTGCGCGCGCAGGTGACGAACTACTTGATGGATGTGGGGGTCGATGCCAAAGCCGAAGAAAGTCGCGCCTTGCCCAATGTCACGCCAATCCATGGGGTTCCGGCAGCGGTGGCCAAGGCCCAAGAAGGGATGATCGACAGCAATTTCCTCGATTTCTCGCAGTTGCACAAAATCTATCCGACGCCCAAAGGTCCGCTCACCGTGGTCGAGGATTTCAATCTTAAACTCAACCGCGGCGAGTTTGTCTCGCTGATTGGCCATTCCGGTTGCGGTAAATCCACGGTTTTGACCATGGCGGCGGGGCTCAATTCGATCTCAAAAGGGGTGATCCGCTTGGATGGCCGTGCCGTGATGGGTGCCGACCCCGAACGCGCGGTGGTGTTCCAATCGCCTTCCTTGTTTCCGTGGCTGACGGCGCGCGAGAACTGCTCGATCGGGGTGGACCGTGTTTATCCGACCGCCAGCCGCGCCGAGCGTCAAGATGTGGTCGAATACTACCTTGAGCGCGTCGGATTGGCGGATGCGATGGACCGTCCTGCCTCTGATATGTCCAACGGCATGAAGCAACGGGTCGGTATCGCCCGCGCCTTTGCCTTGTCGCCGAAACTGCTGCTTTTGGATGAACCTTTCGGCATGCTCGACAGTCTCACCCGTTGGGAGCTTCAAGAGGTTTTGATGGAGGTCTGGAGCCGCACCAAGGTCACCGCCGTTTGCGTCACCCATGACGTGGACGAAGCGATCCTTTTGGCGGACCGCGTGGTGATGATGACCAACGGCCCGCAAGCCACGATCGGCAAAATCGTCGATGTGGACCTGCCGCGCCCGCGCACGCGCAAGGCCCTTTTGGAGCATCCGGATTACTACAACTACCGCCAAGAGGTTCTTGATTTCCTTGAGGAATACGAGCACGGCGCGAAACCCGCGCCAAAGCAGGCCGCCGTGAATGAGGACGCGGCGTAATGGCCGAACGTTTGGTCATCATCGGGGCCGGTATGGCGGCCGGGCGGTTGGTTGAACGGCTGTGCGTGGATCATGCCGGCGCCTATGAGATCACGCTTTTCAACGCCGAGCCGCGCGGCACTTATAACCGGATCATGCTTTCGCCGGTTCTGTCGGGTGAAAAAACCTATGCAGAGATCGTGACCCATGATGACGCATGGTATGCTGCTCATGGCGTGACCTGCCGGTTTGGCGAAAAGGTGACCGGCATTGATACGGACGCGAAAACCGTCACCGGCGACAACGGAACGGTTGCCTATGATCGTTTGGTGATCGCGACAGGATCTGCGCCCTTTATCATCCCCTTGCCGGGCAGTGATTTGAACGGTGTGATTGCCTATCGCGATCTTGAAGACACCGACATGATGATCCAAGCCGCCGCCAACCCCGGTGCCCGCGCGGTTGTTATTGGCGGCGGTCTCTTGGGCCTTGAGGCCGCCGCCGGCCTTGCGTCGCGCGGTATGGAGGTCACGGTTGTGCATCTCATGGGCCACCTGATGGAACGGCAATTGGACGAAGCGGCGGGATTTTTGCTCCGCAAGGCGCTCATTGATCGCGGTATCAAGGTGATCTGCGGCGCCAATTCGCATGAAATTCTGGGCCACGATGGCCGCGTGTGCGCCCTTGTGCTTGAGGATGGGCGTAAATTGCCCTGTGATCTGTTGGTCATGGCCGTGGGCATTCGCCCCAATACCGGTGTGGCAAAAGACGCCGGCATTGCGGTCGCGCGCGGCATTCCGGTGAATGACCAGATGCAAACCGCCACGCCGGATGTCTATGCCCTTGGCGAATGCGTTGAGCACAACGGCGCTCTCTTTGGTCTCGTTGCGCCGTTGTATGATCAGGCCGAAGTTCTGGCGACACATCTGACGGGCGGGCAGGCGGCGTTTGCCCCAAAAGAGGTTTCGACAAAGCTTAAAGTCACCGGATGCGATCTGTTCTCTGCTGGTGATTTTGCCGGAGGTGAGGGGCGCGAGGACATCACGCTGCGCGACCCTGAAGGCGGCAATTACAAACGCCTGGTCCTCGAAAACAGCCGCCTTGTCGGTGCGGTGATGTATGGCGATACGGCTGATAGCAATTGGTTTTATGGTCTGATCCGCAGCGGCGCCGACGTTAGCAACATGCGCGAGCAATTGCTTTTTGGCCCTTCACATGAAGGGGCAATCCCCCTTGAACCCTATGGCGGGCGGTGCAGCCTGACCGGGTAATCTGGCCGCGCACCCCACCCCAAACCCTAGCAACCCCAAGTCACAAGAGGCAGCAACATGGCGGGCAAGACATCGCAAAACCGCGCAGAGATCACCTGCACCACATGCCCCTATTGCGGCGTGGGTTGCGGTGTATTGGCCGGGCAGGATGGCACGATCAAGGGCGACCCCGACCATCCGGCGAACTTCGGGCGGCTCTGCTCCAAAGGTTCGGCCTTGGGCGAGACCATCGACCTTGAGGGGCGTTTGTTGCACCCGATGGTGCATGGCAAACAAGCCGATTGGGACAGCACTCTTGATTTGATCGCAGGTCAGTTTTCGCGGGCGATCCGCGATCATGGCCCTGACAGCGTTGCGTTTTATGTCTCGGGTCAGCTCCTGACCGAAGACTATTATGTCGCCAACAAGTTGATGAAAGGCTACATGGGTTCGGCCAATATCGACACCAATTCGCGGCTTTGCATGGCGTCGTCAGTGGCGGGGCACAAACGCGCTTTTGGCACCGACACCGTGCCCGGCACCTACGAAGATCTGGATGAGGCGGATTTGGTTGTGCTGGTGGGCTCGAACCTCGCATGGTGCCATCCGGTTTTATATCAACGCCTCGTCGCGGCGAAGCAGGCCCGCCCTGATATGCGCGTTGTCAATATCGACCCGCGGCGCACCGCGACATGCGATATTGCCGATCTGCATCTGCCAATCGCCCCCGATGGGGATGCGGCATTGTTTAATGCGCTCTTGGCCGAGATCACCCGGCGCGGTGCGGTGGACAAGGACTATATCAGCGCCCATGTGAACGGATTCGATGCCGCAATAGAGGCCGCGCAGGCCGGCGATCCCGCGCTCAGCGGTTTGAACGCCGAGCAAATTAACGCCTTTTGCGACATGTGGATCGGCACACCCAAGGTGGTTACCGTCTATAGTCAGGGCGTCAATCAATCGATTTGCGGCACCGATAAGGTCAATGCGATCATCAACTGCCACCTTGCCACCGGCCGGATTGGTCGCGCCGGGATGGGGCCGTTTTCTGTCACCGGTCAACCCAATGCCATGGGCGGGCGCGAGGTGGGGGGGTTGGCCAATATGCTTGGCTGGCATCTTGATATCGAGAATGCCGATCACCGCGCGGCGGTGCAAGAAGCTTGGGATAGCCCGACAATCTGCACCCATGCCGGTCTCAAGGCCGTGGACCTGTTCGAGGCCTGCGCCTCGGGCAAGATCAAGGCGCTTTGGATTATATCGACCAACCCTGCCGTGTCCCTGCCCGACGCGGGAAATGTCGCCGAGGCTATCGCACATGTGCCCTTCACCGTGGTCACCGATATCATGGCCCGCACCGATACCGGTGATTTGGTTGATGTCTTGTTGCCGGCGACGGGGTGGGGCGAAAAATCCGGTACCGTCACCAACTCCGAGCGGCGCATATCGCGCCAGCGCCCTTTCCTTGAGGCGCCCGGCGCGGCACGGCCTGATTGGAAAATCCTATGTGATGTAGCGGCGCGGATGGGCTGGGCGGATGCCTTCGATTATCAAAGCGCCGCCGATGTGTTCCGCGAATACGCTGCGCTTTCCAACCTTGGCACACGGTTTGGCCGCGACTTTGATATTTCCGGTTTGGGTGACCTGACGGAGGCAGAATATGACGCATTGGCTCCCGTGCAATGGCCGGTCCGCAAGGGCGAGACCCCCGGCGGGCGTTTCTTTGCCGAAGGCGGGTTTTACCACGCGGACGGGCGCGCAAAGATGCTTGCGATCACCGCGCCGCAATGTGTTTCTCCCGAGGCCGAGAATACTTTTGTGCTCAACTCTGGCCGTGTGCGCGACCATTGGCACACCATGACCCGCACCGGAAAATCCGCGCGGCTCAGTCAGCATTTGGCCGAACCTTTTGCCGAAATTCACCCCGAGGATGCCTTTGCCCTTGGTCTGCGCGACGCCGGATTGGTCAAGCTGTCATCGCGATATGGCACCGCCACGTTGCGGGCGCTGATCTCGTCCAAGGTGGCGCGCGGCGAGATCTTTGTGCCGATGCATTGGACCGCGCAATTTGCGCCTTCGGGGCGGATCAATACGCTTATGGCACCGGCCGTCGATCCCGTATCCGGTCAACCCGCCACCAAAGGCGGTGCGGTCAAGGCCGAAGCCTTCGGCGCCCGATGGTATGCGTTCCTCGCCACCAGCGCCGCAATAGAGTGCAAGCGCCCCTATGTTGCACAGGCCCGCACCAGCACGGGTTGGCAGGCCGAAATCGCCGGTTTCAAACAGCCCGAGGATTGGGAGCAAGATCTGCGCGACATCACCGGTTTGGACGCCGCATCGGCCACGGTGATCGAGGATGCCGCCAGCGGTATCGTCCGCGTGGCCTTGACCGACGCGGCGGGGGAGATTGTGGCCCTGTTCTTTGCCGCGCCTGATCCGGTCGCCGTGGCCCGTGCTTTTGCGGTGTCTTTGATCGGCACGCAAACACCGGCCTTCGAAGCGCTTGCAGGTCGCCCCGGCGCGGATCGCCCCGATCCTGGTGCGGTGGTATGTTCGTGTTTCAATGTCGGCGTGAATACGCTAAAATCAGCCATAGCCGAGGGTGCCGATACGGTCGATGCTTTGGGCGCGAAAACCTGCGCGGGCACCAATTGCGGATCTTGCAAACCGGAACTGGCCGCGCTTTTGACCAACCATTTGCCGAAAGTCGCCGCTGAATGAGCCTTGCGCCATATGTACGAATTCTGGGTCGCGGTCCGGGCCGTGCCCGCCCGCTGGACCGCGCGGAGGCCGCCGAGGCCATGCGCATCATCATGGCAGGACAGGCCGATCCGGAATCCCTTGGCGCGCTGCTGATGTTGATGCGCTATCGCGGCGAGAGCGCCGGCGAGATTGCCGGTTTTGTCGAAGCCATTGGCGAAACTTTGGCCGGGCAGGGGTGGCGCGGCATTGGCGCGGCGCTCGATTGGCCCAGCTTCGCCGCCGGACGCACGCGCGGCGCGCCATTGTTTGTGTTGTCGGCCCTTTTGGTCGCGCAGGCCGGATACCGCGTGCATCTTCATGGCTACAATTCGCATCAAGGCACCCATGCCTCGGTGCGCGATGCGCTGGGTCCCTTGGGGATCAAAATTTGCGAGACACCAAAGGCGGCGACATTGGCGCTCGGCGCGGATAATATCGCTTATACCCCGCTTGAGGTCCTCTCGCCGGATGTCTTCAACCTTTTGAAATTGCGTTCAAAATTCAATCTTCGATCCTGTATCAACACGGTCGCGCGGATGCTCAACCCTTCGGCGGCTCCTGCCGCTGTTCAAGGCGTGTTTCACCCGTCGTATCGCGATCTGCAATCGGATGCGGCGCTGTTGCTGGGCCGTGAAACGCTCAGCGTGATCAAAGGCGGCGGCGGCGAATTTGAACGTCACCCGTCAAAATCCGTATTGGCGTATGGGCTGCGCGGCGGGGTGAAATCCGAAGTCTCCGCGCCGCCGCTCCTGGATGAAACCCGCCGTTTGCACGAGGCGGACGGCGCGGGCATTACCTGCGCCGCGCTGTGGAGAGGGACAGCAGAGGATGAATTTGCCACGGCCACGGTGATTGGCACGGCGGGACTTGCGCTTTATACGCTGGGCGCTGTGCCGGATGTGGCCGCAGGTGACAAAATGGCCGCAGATCTTTGGGCCACCCGCAGCAAGACGCCGATTGCGGCAGGAGAAGACGCATGAAGACCTTTCCCATGTTTTTGCAAATGGCAGGGCGCCGCGTGGTCATTGCGGGCGGCGGCGAACAGGCCGCACAAAAGAGCCGTTTGATCCTCAAGACCGAGGCCGAGATCGTCTTGCTCGCGCAGGGTGAGATCGACGAGGAATTGCGGGGTTTGGTTGACGGGGGCCGCATCCGTTTGGACCGCACGCCGGTCACGCCGGATCATTTTCGCGGCGCAGCATTGGTGTTCATCGCCACCGGTTGCCCCGGCATGGACGCGGCATTGCACGCCCTGTCGCAAGAGGCGGGCGCGCTGACCAATGTGGTGGACAGGCCGGACCTGTGTGATGCGATCACCCCCTCGATTGTGGACCGCGACCCGGTTGTCGTTGCCATTGGCACCGAAGGCACCGCGCCGGTTCTAGCGCGTCAAATCAAGACGCGTATGGAAGAAATGCTTGAGCCGCGCCTTGGGGATTTGGCGGCCTTGGTGGGGCGTTTGCGCGGCGCTGCAGCGCAGCGACTTGGCCCGCGTCAACGGCGCGATTTGTGGCGTTGGGTGTTTTCCGGCGCGCCGCGCGATGCCCATGCGCGCGGGGCCGAACGCGAGGCGGCGGAATTGATCAAAGCGGCGATCAACACCGGCGAATTTGCCGCGCCGCAAGCCGCGCCCGTGTCATTGGTTGGCGCGGGGCCGGGCAGCCGCGATTTGATCACGCTGCGCGGGGTGCAGCGCCTGCAAGAGGCTGATATTATCTTTTATGATCGGCTGGTTGACCCCGAGTTGTTGGAGTTGGCGCGCCGCGATGCCGAACGGGTGTTTGTCGGCAAGGCCCCCGGTGCGCACAGTTGGCCACAGGACCGGATCAACGGCGTGTTGGTCGCCGCCGCCAAACAGGGCAAACGCGTGGTGCGCCTTAAATGTGGCGATCCGGGTGTGTTTGCGCGCGGCGCCGAAGAGGCGCAAGCGCTCAGCGCGGCGGGCATTGCCTTTGAAATCGTCCCCGGCGTGACCGCAGCCAGCGCCGCAGCGGCTTGCACCGGCACATTCCTGACTGAACGCGGCAAGACGGATACATTGGTCTTGAGCACCGGCGCGATGCGCGATGGGGCGGAGTTGCCCGATTGGATAGCGCATTTGACCGCCGGAACGCAGATCGGCATTTACATGGGTGTAGGGGCGGCGCAGCGGATACAAGCCGCGCTTGATACCTGTGGGTTTGCCGATGAGGTTGAAGCGCAGATCGTCAGCAAAGCCGGCTATGCCGAACAACGCGCTGTTACCTGCGCCGCGCAGGATTTGGCGCGCACGATCCGTGAGGCCGACCTGCCCAATCCGGCGATCATTTTCCTGCGCCGCGCTTCGGGTGCGGCGGGGGATGCATCTGTGGATGCGGGCGCAGAGCGCCGCGCCAAGTAAGGCTGGACGGCGCTAGCTGCGCCACCGTAGCACCCGCCGTTCGATCAGGCCGATGGCGAAGCTGACCGTGACGCCAAGCGCGGAAAGGATCACCACACCGGCGAACAGTCTCTCCAGATCATAGAGCGAACCGGCCTCGAGGATATAGGCGCCGATGCCATATTCTGCGCCGAGCATTTCGGCTGCCACCAAGAGGATAATCCCGATGGCCAAGGAAATGCGCAGCCCCGACAGGATGCCGGGCAGGGCGGCGGGTAAAATCACGCCGCGCACAATCGACCACCAGCGATGATCGAAACTTTGCGCCATGCGCACCCATGTGCGATCGACGTTATCCACCGCCCCATAGGTCGCCACCACCGTGGGCGTAAACGTGCCAAAGGCGATCAGCGCATATTTCGACCCCTCGTCAATGCCGAACCAGATCACAAACAGCGGCAGCAAAGCGATTTTCGGGATCGGGAACAACGCCGCGACCAAGGGCACCAATCCGGCGCGAAACCATGAAGACAGGCCGATGAGCACGCCGACGCTGACACCGATGGAAATGCCCATGAGTGATCCGACAATCAGCCGCGTGAGCGATGGGATCATATGTTCGGCCAAGAGGCCCGAGCGGTAAAGCTCGACCAGCGTGGCAAAGACATCCGAGGGGCGCGGCAGGGTGAGCGCGGTGATGAACCCCGCGCGTGTCCCCCATTCCGCACCGCCGATCAGCAGCACAAATACCAAAATACCAACGCCGCGCACCGGCGCGGGGGCGAAACCGCCACCGCGAAACCGTACGGGGGTCATGGCGGGGGATGAGGGGGTGTTCGCCGCACCCTGCGGGGTGATTTGCCGGTTGATGGGGGGGGCATATTTTTCGGGATCAGACATGCAAAAGCTCCGCATCGGCGGCGGCGGCTTCGTCGCGCATGAGACCCCACAGGCGGGCCTCGGCCGCTTCTAGCGCCGGATCGCCGTGACGACGTTCGGACAGGGGCGTGTCGATGTCGACCACCTCGCGGATTTTGCCGGGACGGCGAGAGAGCACGACGATTTTATGGCCCAAGCGCACCGCCTCCGACAGGTTATGGGTGACGTAAACGGCGGTGAACGGCGCCCGCGTCCATAGGGTGACAAGATCATCCATCAGCAATTCACGGGTCTGGCTGTCGAGGGCGGAAAGCGGCTCGTCCATCAACATCACCGCAGGGCGCACCGCGAGGGCGCGGGCGATGGCGACCCGTTGTTTCATTCCGCCGGAAATCTGTTTGGGCAACGCATCGGCAAAATCGCTCAACTTGGTGCGGGCCAGAACATCGGTGATGATCGCCTCTTCCTCGGCACGGGGCAGGCGGTGCGGCGCAAGCGCAAAGGCGATATTGCCGCGCACCGAGCGCCACGGCAGCAAGGCGAAATCCTGAAACACATAGGTCAGCGGATTAAGGCACCCTGCGGGCGGGGTGCCGACCTGTAGAACTGCGCCGCCCGTGGGTTGCTCCAACCCGCCGACAAAGCGCAAGAGGGTGGATTTTCCGCACCCCGACGGCCCGACTAGACAAACGATCTGTCCGGCCGGAATGTCCAATGAGATGCCCGAAAGCACCTCGGTCGATCCGTAAGAATGGTGAATGCCGTCGAGGCGGAGGTCCATGTTGCGGCCTGCCTTTGCGTGAAACGTGAACAAGAAACGCGCGCCGGTATAAGGCCGGCGCGCGCAAGAGATCCGTTCGAGGGATCAGATGGTTTTGACGTAGCTGGTGTCGATCAATGTCTCGAGCGCCACATCCGGCACGAGGTTCTCGGATTTAAACCAATCGAGTTGATCCTGGATCGAGGCGACATTCAAAGCCGCGCCTTCATTGACGCGCATCGCGCCATTGGCGATGGATTTCGCGGCGGCTTCGCGGGGTTTGTCGGCATAGACATATTTATGGATCAGGTCGATCATCGCATCGCTCTCGCCGCTGGTTTTATCCACGAGGGCCGCATTGAAATCTGCGCCGCCCTTGGCAAATCCGGCAAGGAAAGCCGCAGTCATGTCGCGTTCGTCCTTGGCGTTTTTGGCCGAGGTGAATGTCGTCGTGACCTGATAATCGGGAATATAATCGGAGACATTGCCGATGATATGCACCGCGCCCGATCCGGCGAGTGGTTTGGCAATATGCGGCACAATGGACCAAGCGTCGATTTGCCCCGATTTCAAAGCGCCGATGATCGCGCCGACCTTTTGCAGCGGCTTGAAGCGCAGGGTGATGCCTTCCTTGGCGGCGATTTTCGACCCCATGTAATGGAACGACGATCCGGCGGTGCTCATGCCGAAACTCTTCCCGTCCAGCATCGCGGGGCTGGTGATGCCCGATTGGAAGGCCGCGTCGGATACAAGGATTTTCTGCCCGTCGATGCCGGCCTCTTCGCTGAGGGCCCCGCCGATCACTTTGACCGCGCCTTTATCGGCCAGCGACACAAGGCCGCCCGATACGGCAGTGACGGCGTAATCCACATCCCCCGAGGCAATCGCCACGGCCATTGGCTGCGCGGCTTGGAAGAATTTCAATTCGACGTTCAAACCGGCGTCTTTGAAATATCCGCGCTCGAGCGCGACAAAGCTGGCGGCGTGGCTGGTAAAGCGCAACGCCCCGACGGTAATTTTGCGATTTGAGGCCAGAGCCGGCGCGGCCAATCCGGCCCCCGCAGCGGCCATCAAGCCAAGCGCGTGGCGGCGTGTGAAATCTGTCATGGTGATCCTCCGTTATGCTCCCGCCATGATCTGCGGCAGCGGCATGGCCTCTTCGGCGTTGAAGGCGCCGATATGATTGCCCTGCTGCGGATGCAAATCCCTAGCTCCCAGCGCGCAGAGTGCACGCCGCCCCTCGAATGCGCAAGTCCGCAGCACTACGGTGCTTTGATCGGTGTCCACAGGCGGAGTGAGGCGGTAAATGCTCGCCCTTAAGGGGAGCGGCGGTTTGTCGCAGTCTCTCGGCGCAACTCCGCTCGATCCGGCGTGGCGCGCCTTGGTAATCGGCAAGAAAAGGTAGGAAAGTTAACGTTTTCCCAAAGGTAAGCTTGCGCCGGGGGCATTCCGGGCCAAACAGGCGGCTTCTAAATGTGCCCATGTTTCCATGATTTTGCGGCGAATCGAAAAAAGGACACTAGCGATTGTGGCAGGAATAAGGTAGATCTACCTTAGGGAAACAAGACAACGCGGCATATGACGTTGTCACAGAGGTAGCGGTGGTAATATGAAGGCGATCGATTTCGTCGTCCGTAATAGTATGGGCGCAGTTCAGCGTGGTGAAATTCAAGAGGGCGGTTCGGTTACCCGAATAGATGCGGGGCTTGATAAAGAAATATCGCTCAATGTCAGGCAGATGGATCTGCAAGGGTATGTGCGCGAAGGGTCAAATCTTCATATCACGCTGGCAGACGGTCGGACGATCGTTCTCGACAATTATTTCGGCACAGACGGCGCCCCCACTGCGCGCCTCTTTATCAGTGCTGATGGCTACCTGAACGAGGTCAACCTCGTCGAGGGGACCGATGATGTTTTCTATGCGCAATATGGCCCGACCGAAATGTGGGGCAAATGGAGCCCCTCTGACGATCTGATTTTCCTGTCGGGCAATGAGGGCGAAGTGATCGCGCCCGAGGGCAACGATGTCTCCATGCTTGGGGCGGGCCTTTTGGCCGCGCCGGGTCTTTGGGGCGGGGCGGCGGCTGCGGCGGCGGCCGGTGTTGGTGCGGCGGTCATCGGCGGCGGCAGCGACGGGACGGATACCCCGGCACGGATCGAACCCACCGTAGACCAGCAGGGCGAGCTGCCCGCGATTGGCGGCGATGGTGTTGAAGACCTGTCCATTGAAATTACCGGCACGGCAGAACCCGGTTCGGAAGTGATTGTCACCATTGGCGAGGAAGAGGTCACCACGGCCTCCGGCTCTGACGGCACATGGGGCGTCGTCTTCGAGGATGACACATTCCCTGATGATGGCACCTATGACGTTGGTGTGGTGGTGATCGAACCTGACGGGACGGAAACCGATTTGGGTGGTCCGGTGGTCGTCATCGATATGACCCCGCCGGATCTGGAATTTACCATTGGCACCACATCGACCGGTGAAGTGATCAATGCCGAAGAGCATCAAGCAGGCACAGTCATTGGCGGCAATGGCGAGGCCGGGTCGAGCCTTGACGTGACGGTGGAGAATGTCACCCATACCGTCACCGTAGGCGAAGATGGCACATGGTCGGTGACTTTTGGTGCCGACGAGATTGCAACCGGCGAATATGTGGTCGACGTCAGCGTTGTGGCGACGGATAGCCTCGGCAATTCCGCCACATACACCGATACGTTGACCGTCGACACGGTTGCCGATCCGGTGACCATCAACACAGATGGCTTCGAAGGCGACGGCACGCTGAACCTTGCGGAAATGGATGACGGCATTCAGGTCACCGGCACGTCGCCCCCCGGTGTAACGGTCACTGTGGCGCTTGGCGGTGCCGAGCAGCAGGTTGTGACCGGTGACGACGGCACTTGGGAGGCGACCTTTGAGGCCGCCACCTTGCCGGAGGGCGAATATGACGCCACCGTCACCGCGACCACCACCGATGCGGCGGGCAATAGCACCACCACCACCGGAACGGTGCATGTGGATACGGCGACCTCCGTGGCGTTCGATGGCACCCCGATTGCGGGCGATGATGTCGTCAATCAAAGCGAAGCTGCGGGCAGCGTGTCTGTCTCCGGCACCGCGCAATCCGGCGCGACCGTGGCTGTGTCTTTTGGTGGCACATCCTTCCCCGCGCAGGTGGCCCCGGACGGCAACTGGACGCTCTCTATTCCTGCGGGCACCTTTGTTGCGGGCGAATACGATGTTGATATGACCGTGATCGCCACCGATCCGGCGGGCAATACCGCGTCGGCAACGCGCACCGTCACCATCGATACTGAAACGGCGGTTTCGATTGATGGCGGTCTTGCGGGCGGCGATGATTTGCTCAACGCTGTCGAAGCGCCCAACGGCGTGACCCTCTCCGGTGCGGCGCAACCGGGCGCATCGGTTGTCGTCACTCTCGGCGCGGTGTCGCATACCGTTGTCGCGGGCAGTGGCGGCACATGGAGCAGCACCTTCACCGCCGCCGAAATTCCCGAAGGGGCTTATGTTGCGACAGTCACCGCAACCGCGACAGATCCGGCGGGGAACACGGCAACGGATACATCCTCGTTGACAGTGGATACCACCGGTTTCGTGGCCTTCGCCGATGCGCCGGTTGAAGGCGACGATGTGATCAACCATGTCGAAGCCTCCGATGGTGTGGTCCTTTCTGGCACCACCGAACCGGGGTCGAGCGTGACCATCATGCTGGGTACGGTGACGCGCACGGCCACGGTCGATGGCGCCGGCAACTGGACGGTGCAATTCGCCGCCACCGATATTCCGGCCGGCGAACATACAACCACCATCACCGCCACAGCGGTCGATGCGTCCGGCAATGTATCGAGCGCCACCAACACCATCGAGATCGACACATTGGTGCGCGATTTTCAGGTCACCTCAACGCCCGGCGGCAGCGACGGTGTGCTCAACGCGGAAGAAGCGGCGCAGGGTCTCGTGCTGACCGGTGTGACCGAAGAAGGGTCCTCGGTTGTTGTGCAACTGGGCGCCCATAGCGTTCATGCCACGGTCGCCGCAAATGGCACATGGGAGGCGCATTTTACCGCAGCACAATTGGGGTCGGGCGAATACACCACCACCATGACCGCCACGGCCACCGATGCCGCAGGTAACGTTGCCACGACATCGGACATGGTGCGGGTCGATACCGATGCCGGATCGCTGGCCTTGAGCACGGTTCCGATCGAAGCCGATGATGTGATCAATTTTGTCGAAGCCTCCGATGGCGTGACCATCAACGGCACCTCGGATGCGGGCAATGTTGTGCAGGTTAGCCTTGGCGGTGTCACCCATTCGGTTGTCACAGCGTCAAATGGCACATGGTCCTCGGTCTTCGCAAATACCGAAATTCCCCAAGGCACCTATGATGCGAGTATCACTGCATCGACCACCGATGCCGCAGGCAACAGCCGCACCGTCACCGACACCGTTCATATTGATACCGCAGTCGACAATCTGACCATCTCTCTGGCTCCGATCGCGGGCGAGGGTGTGATCAACGAGGCCGAAGCGGCCGCAGGTTTTGATGTTGAAGGCACGGTCGAGGCCGGCTCGACGGTTAATGTCACGATTGGCACGGTCACCCGCCCCGCCACCGTGGATGCAAACGGCAATTGGACCGCGCATTTCCTTTCGGGGGATATTTCGGCTGGTGAATATACTGCAGATATCACCGTCAACGTCACCGACGCGGCGGGCAACACTGCCACCGCGACCGATACGGTTGAGGTCGACACATTGGTCAACGCCCTGTCGAGCACCCAAGACGTTACATCCGGCGACGGATCGGTCAACGCCGCTGAGGCGCGGGGCGGCTTCTCTCTGGGCGGGCAGGTCGAAGCGGGATCGACCGTCGAGATCGCCTTTGAGGGTAAAACCTACCACGCGCAAGTGGCCGCTTCGGGCGCATGGACCTTGGCCATTCCGGCCACGGATATTCCGGCGGGCACCTATGATAGCGCCTTCACCATCCGCGCCACCGATGCGGCGGGCAATACTTCGGAATTGGTCGAAAATATCCACATCGACACCGAGCTTCCCGGTGCGGCAGATGTGGCCAGCTACACCCGCGACCATACCGGATTGCGCGCCATCTCGATCGAAAGCACCGACGACAGCGTGTCCATCGCGCATATCGATGATGCCGGAAACATCAGCGATGTCGCTTCGTCTTCTTACGACATCCCCGTGCTAAATGAGACAACATATGCCTTCGACGCCACGGTGCCAGATGGCTCGCATCTTGTATTGACCACCGAGGACGACGCCGGCAATGCCACCGGCACATTCCTTGCTGTCGATGATCCGAGCACCTCGATCGTTGATCTCGGCTCCGGCAACCTTGGCAATTACCAGATCGAAACCATCGATCTGCAATTCGCCGAAGATAGCCAAGTGACGCTTTCCGAAACGCAGCTTTTGGCGCTGTCGTCGAATTCCGATGCGGTGCTGATCAAAGGCGGCGCCGATGATACAGTATCTATCTCTGGCGCGGTCAATACCGGCCAAACCCGGGATGTCGATGGCGAAAGCCACACGGTTTACACCCTCGGTGACACCGGGGTTCTTATTATCGACGACGACATTACCGTCGTTATCTAAAGTGACGAGTAGCAGGGGCGCGGCAACGACCGCGTCTCTTTAAATAATCAATACAAGCACCGGAACAGGGGCGATTGATGAGGCACAGGGCAGTTAAAAGCACCGCGCGCGGTGCGCTTTACGCATTTTTACTTTCCGGCTGTGTGATGCAGGACGGCGGGGCAAACGGGACGGCCACCATGATGGCCATGCACAAACCCGACACTCACAAACCTGAAAAGAGCGCGCGCGCTAAAGAAAGCGCTGAAAGCGCGGTGATTGCCGCGCTGCAGGCCCGCCGCTCGGCTTTGCCTTCGGGCAGCAGTTATGATCAGGTCGCGGCGAATGTTCTTGCCGCTTCGTCGCGCAGTGCTGAAGCAGAATTGCGTTCGGCCCGTTTGCGCGCCGAAGCCCAATCGAAAAACTGGCTGCCCTCGGTCGGCCCAAGTATCTCGCTGTCTTCGCTCGGCGCGGTGGTCGCCGGATTGCTGGTCGAGCAGGTCCTCTTTGACAATGGCCGAAAGAAAGCCGAACGCGATTTCGCCAAAGCCGATGTCGAAGTCGCCGCCGCGACCTTGTCGATTGATACCAATGATCGCGTTTATGAGGCGCTCTCGCTCTATATTTCTGCCGAAGAGGGGCGGGCCAAAGCCACGCTCTCCTCGCGCATTTACGACGATATGAAGCATTTCGAATGGATCATGAACGAGCGCGTTACCGGCGGCGTGTCGGACATGTCTGACTTACAGATCCTGCGCCAGAAATTGTCGCACATCAAAAGCGAACACAGCGCTGCCGCCGAAAGCGTCAGTGCCGCATTGGCGGAACTCAACGCCATGTCGGCGCGTCCCTTGGGCGGGTTGACCGGCCTTGCCGAGGTCGCGGTGACCGCCAAAGACGCCAAACCCCTTTCTGTTCTCAAAGCCGAAGCCGAGCGCGCGCGCGCCATCGCGGAGGCCAAGATTTCCCGCGCGGGCCATTTGCCCGGCGCGAAGTTGACCGCGACGGCAGGCACCGGTGGCAGTTCCGTCAAACCCAATATCTCGGTCGGATCGGACAATTTGCTCGGCCTTGGCACTGGCGCGTCTCTCAAAGCCATCGCCGCAGAAAAAGAAGCCGCCGCGCGCCGGGTCGCGCAGGCCCAAGAAGATGCCAACCGCCGCCTGCGTGCGCTCGAACAACGTCTGGCAGCCCAGGATCGCCAAGCAGCCGAAGCCGCCACGATGACCGCGCAAGCCAAGGCCAATCTCGACATTTTCCAAGAGCAATACGAAGCCGGCCAACGGCAGGTCATGGATGTGGTCGGCGTGTTTGAAACCTTCGCGGCCCAACAACGATCCGAGGTTGGGTTGAAATATAAGGCCGCACTGACGCGGCTTGAGATCGCCAAAGAACTGGGACTATTGGCGAATGGGGAAGAGATTTGAACAAGACGCCTATTGCCTTTTCAGTCACCGCAGGCGGCAAGACCGTCAAAAGCATGGCCGAAGCCACCGCCCCCACTGCCGATCCAGCAGTGAAACCCGAACCCGCCAAAGGGCCGATGTCGCATTTGCCGGCGCCGGATATCTTTGCCGACCGCAAGCCCGAACCCTTTGCCACGCCAAGGGCAAAATCTGTGGCGGCTCCGGCCAAATCGGTGCGGGTGCTGTCGCCCAAGCCGCAACCACAGGCGCCGCAATTGCAAGAGGCGCCAGCGGCCAATCGCGCGCAAAACCGTAGCCGCGCCGCTCAAATGCGTGGGGCGCTGCGCCACGCTGCGCAACGCGCACAGGCCGTAATGCCGGATGCAAAATCCGGCGCGTCGCGGGTGTTGCACCGCGCCCGTAAATCTGTGACTTCGGCGCAATCCGCTGCGCTCGAGGCCACGCCGCAGATTGCACCTCGCCCCCAAGAGCCGCGTGCGCAATCCGCTCCGGTGTCGATCGCCACGCCGATGACATCTGCGGCAAAAAGACCGGTTCTAAAAATCGCCTCGCCCAAACCGCAAGGCGCTGCGCCGAAAGCGGTTTCGCCTGCAAGGCCCCCCGCGCCGCCGGTCGCCAAACCCTCGGCCGCGATTGTGCATCTGGGGGCCGCCGTTGACGCGGTGCGCGCCGCGAATGCCTTACCCGATATGGTCGCCCGCTTTGTGCCGGGCGTTGGGAAATCTCCCGCAAAGACCCCTGTCGCCGCCTTGGAAGACGCATCGCACCCCGTTGATGCACCGCGTATGACGCCCGATCAAATCCGCACCCGCGCCGAAATGGCGTCGGTCTATGCCGGGCTGTTGGGGGCCGATACCCCAGCCGGCGATCTGCGCGACGTGTTGACCACCGCGCGCGAAAACGATCCGCTGCGCGCCTTGGCCCGCAGTTTGCAAAGCGCAGATTTGGTGGCCGAGATCGCCTCGACCGCCACCATCACCCCCGATTTGTGGCCGGCCATGGCGGCGATGACCAATGGCCAAATCGTGCTGGTGCTGCGCCAGCGCGGCGGCGAATTGATCGTGTATGATGCAACCTGCACCGACAAACGCGCCCATGTGGATCTTTCTGAATTCAAAGAGTTCTTTTCCGGCACCTTACTGCATGCCGAGGCGCCGCTCGAACATCTGTCGCGCGCCCACAGCCCCAAGGAAAACTCCGGCCATTGGTTCTGGAGCCAATTCGGCCGCTTCCGCCGTTATTTTGTCGAGATCGCGCTTGGATCTCTTATCGCCAACATGCTCGCCGTGGCGGTCGCATTGTTCTCCTTGCAGGTTTACGACCGCGTCATCCCCCATCAATCCGAAGCGACGCTTTGGGTCTTGGCGGCGGGGGCGGGGATTGCCTTGCTTTTGGAAGCGTGCATGAAAATCGCCCGCGCGCGCCTGATGGATGGGGCGGGGCGTCAAATTGAATTGTCGGTGCAAAGCATTCTTATGGACCGCATCCTTGGCATGCGGTCGGCGGCGGCGGGCAAGTCGCCTGCCTCGCTGTTCTCTTCGATGCGTGAATTTGGATCCGTGCGCGAGTTTTTCACCGCCTCCACCATCGGCACTTTGGCCGACATCCCATTTATTTTTGTCTTTCTTGCGCTGGTCGCCTCGATTGCCGGTCCGGTGGTTTGGGTCTTGATCGCAGGCGGGATTTTGATGGTGCTACCGGGTGTGTTCTTGCAAAAAAAAATGATCCGTTTGACCCATGAGACCCAAGGCGCCAGCGCGAAGTCTTCGCGGTTGCTTCACGAGGCGATTTTCGAATTGGACACGGTAAAGACCCAGCGCGGCGAAGACCGTTTCCGCCGTCTTTGGGCCGAACTGACAACGCTCTCGGCAGTAAAGTCCTCGGACCAACGCAAAATCGCGGCGGCGTTGAGCTTCTGGAGCCAGGGCGTTCAACAAGCCACCTATGTCAGCGCCGTGATTTTCGGCACCTACCTTGTGTTTGCCGGACAATTCACCGTTGGCTCGATCATCGCCGTCGGGATTTTGACCGGTCGCACATTGGGGCCGCTCACACAATTGTCGGGCACGATGGCGCGTTGGGGCAATGTCAAAGCGGCGCTCGACGGGCTGGATGCGATTGCCCATTCCGAACAGGATGAGGAAGAAGCGCGCAGCTATCTGCGCCGCGAGGCTCTGCGCGGGCAGTATGAATTGCGCAAGGTGATGTTTCGTTATGATGAGGACGGCGGCGTTGATCTGGATGTGCCGCAACTCAAGATTTCTTCGGGCGAGCATCTGGCGATATTAGGCGCCAATGGGTCGGGTAAATCGACGCTGCTCAAATTGATGAGCGGGCTTTATGAGCCCTCCGAGGGGCGCATCCTTTTGGACGGCACCGGCATGAACCAAATCGCGCCGCGTGATTTGCGCCGCGGCATTGGGTATCTGGGCCAAGACGTGCGGTTGTTTTCCGGCACGCTGCGCGAGAACCTGAACCTGACGATGATGGAACGCGACGATGATCGCTTGATGGAGGCGCTTGATTTCGCCGGTCTTGGCCCGTTTGTGAAGGCGCACCACAAGGGGCTCGATTTGGTGATCCGCGATGGCGGCGAAGGTTTGTCGGTCGGGCAACGCCAATCGATCGGTTGGGCGCGCCTGTGGTTGCAAGATCCGAAAGTATGCTTGTTGGATGAACCGACGGCGGCCTTGGATCAAACCTTGGAAAATACATTGGTCAGCCGTTTGGAAGATTGGCTCGAAGGGCGCACGGCGATCATCGCCACCCATCGTGTGCCGATCCTGAAATTGACCGAACGCACCTTGATCATGCAGGGCGGCCGATTGACGGTCGACGGGCCACGCGATGATGTCTTGGCGCATCTGGGGCGCAAGCCCAAAGCAAAGGGAGCCTAGGATCATGGCAACAGCGGCGACCAATTTGGGCACCCAGATGGAGCGCGAGTTGCGCGGCCCGAGCGCGGTGATCTGGCTTTCGATCCTCACGGTGGTGGTGTTTATCGGATGGGCGGCCTTTGCATGGGTGGACGAGATCGTGCGCTCCGACGGCGAAATCATTTCCTCCTCGCGCCCGCAGATCATCCAAAACCTTGAAGGCGGAATTTTGGCCGAACTTCTGGTCAAAGAAGGCGATGTGGTTGAACGCGGTGATGTGTTGGCGCGGCTGCACGGGATGCAATTCCGGTCTTCTGTTGATGATCTACAAGATCAGATCAACGCACATGATATTCGCCGGTTGCGGCTTGAAGCCGAATTGGCGGGACAGTTTGATTTTGCGGTGCCGCAAAGCCTGAGCGCGCGCTCGCCCGATATTGTAGCCTCCGAGCGCGCGTTGCTGCAAGCACGGCAATCGGATTACGACAGCCGCCGTCAGGGCGCGCAGCGGGTGCTTGATCAAGCCGCCAAGGAAAAGGCGCTGTTGGAAAATATGTTGGCGCGCAAAATCGTGTCGTTGATCGAAGTGACGCGCGCGCGCAAAACCTATGCCGATGCGAAAATCCGCTATGACGAGATCGTCACGCAAACCGAACTCGACCGGGCGCAGGAATATTCCGAAACGCTCAAGGAACTGGCGACGCTCAAGCAAAACCTCAAAGGGTCGCAAGACCAATTGTCGCGCACGGTGTTGCGCAGCCCGATGCGCGGGATTGTGAACGGCCTGTCAGTGACAACCATCGGCGGGGTGGTGCGCCCCGGTGAGGAGATTTTGCAGATCATCCCGATGGGCGAGGAGTTGTTTGTCGAGGCGCGCGTCGCCCCCGAAGACATCGCCAACGTCCGTCATGGGCAAGAGGCAACGATCAAGCTTTCGGCTTATGATTACACGATTTTTGGCACTTTGAAGGGCAAGGTCGATGTGATTTCGGCCGATACGTTCAAAAACGAGCGCGCCCGTGAGGCTGATAAAGATGCGCATTATAAAGTCACGCTCAAGGTTGATATGGATGCGCTGACCGACCGTCAGGCCGAGGTCGAAATCCGCCCCGGCATGCAGGCCACGGTCGAACTGCACACGGGCGAAAAGACGATTTTGCAATATCTGTTGAAGCCGCTTTATAAATCCAAAGAAGCGTTCCGCGAACCCTAAGGGCCGGCCGGTCTGTCCCTCGTACCGATGGCCTCATCATGCGCATCCCTCTTTTGCGGGGTGCGTATTTTGCATCAAAGACCTGCGGGCAATTGTCCTTGAATATGTGGGGCGCTGCGCCGCATAAGAGCGGCATATTTGAAAGGAAAACTCGATGCCCAATTGCCAGATTTGCAACGCTGAAGGCACCACCGAATACACCGTTGCCCCCAAGGAGGACGTGATCGCCCTTTGTGCGACGTGCCTTGAGGCGGCGCAGGGCACGATCTCGGACGGGCCACATTGGCAATGTTTGCATGACGCGATCTGGAGCACAGAAGCTCCGGTGCAGGTTCTGGCTTACCGCTTGCTCAAGGCGTTGCCACAATCGCCATGGGCGCGTGATTTGCTCGACATTGCCTATCTGGAGCCTGAAAATCTGGACTGGGCCGAGGCAGGTATCGCCGCCGGTTCGGACGAGCCGGAGATCATCCACCGCGATACCAATGGCGCGGTCCTGTCGGCGGGCGATACGGTCGTCTTGATCAAAGACTTGCCCGTCAAAGGCGCGGGCTTCACCGCCAAACGCGGTACATCGGTGCGCGGCATTTCCTTGGTCGCCGATAACGCGGGCCATATTGAGGGCCGCGTCGAAGGGCAGCGCATCGTGATCCTGACCGAGTTTGTGAAGAAAAGCTGAGGCCCATCGTCATTGAGGGGCGTTGGTGTCCGTCTATGTCCATCCATGCGCGGCGGGGCGCAAGATCTCTTCCGGTGTGGTGAGGGGTCGGCTTCGGGTTAAAGATCGACCCATAAGGTCACCGGCCCGTCGTTGATCAATTCGACTTGCATATCCGCGCCAAAACGTCCCGTTTCGACCGGCACGCCGAGCGCGCGCAGGGCGCTGCAAAACGCCTCATAGGCGGGCGCGCCGATCTCGGGCCTTGCGGCGGATGAAAACCCCGGACGGTTGCCGCGTGATGTGTCGCCTGCCAATGTGAATTGCGACACCACCAAGGCGCTGCCGCCGGTATCAAGCAGCGCGTGGTTCATCTTGCCGGCCTCATCCTTGAAGATCCGCATCTTGGCGATTTTTGCCGCCATCTTCTCGGGCGCTTGCGGCCCGTCGCCTTCCATAGCGCAGACGAGGATCAACAGGCCGCCGCCGATTTCGCCCAATACCGCTCCATCCGAGCGGACCGAGGCGCGGCTGACCCGTTGCACCAGCGCGCGCATCTTTTATGCCCCTCGCAGGTCGAGCACCTCACCGAGCGGCGCGCGGGCGGTGCGAAAGCTGTTGGCCGGATGGTCGGTATCGGCATATCCAAATGAAATCGCGCAGGCGATCATGCGGTCTTCGGGGATGTCGAAATGCGCGCGCACCTGATCGGAATATCCGGCCACGGCCGCTTGGGCGACGGTTGCCACACCCGCCGCTGTCGCCGCCAGCGTAAAGGCCGTGACAAAGCCGCCGCAATCCATCGCGCCATAGGGGCCAAGTTCGCGCGCAGTGGTCAGGATCGCCACATGCGGCGCCCCGAACAGGCGGAAGTTTTCCATCGTTTGTTTGGCCGATCCGGCGCGGTCGCCCTTCTCGACGCCGACCGCTTCGTAAAGCTGCCAACCGCAGGTGCGCCGCCGCTCTTGCAGGGCGCCGGAATAGCTCGCTGGGAAGTCGAAATCGGCTTTGCCATCTTCTTCCTGCGCCGCTTGCATCAACCGTGCGCGAAAGGCTTCGGTTTCATCCCCCGCCGTGACGATCAATTGCCACGGCTGTGCATTGCACCACGAGGGCGCGCGACCGGCGGCGGCGGTGATCGTTTGGATCACCTCGCGCGGCACCGGATCGGGGCGATAGGCGCGGCAGCTGTAGCGTGTATCCAAAATGCGCGAGAGCGCGTCGAAATCATCCGGCTGGATAGGGGTAGACATGGGGGAACCTCCAATGGGTTATTGTTGTGTTGCGGCGACAAATCCGATTGCAGCGGCAATCAGCAGCCCAAGGACCACCGCAGTGGCAATTTTCCACGCGCTGTAGGGCCGCGCGCCTTGAACTTTGCCAGTGCGGCCATTGACCACAAACCGATAGCTTTTGCCGCGATACTTATAGGCCGCCATCCACACCGGCAGCAGGATATGTTTGAAGGTCACATCGCGCACATCTGTGTCGATGCCGTGGATGCGTTGGCGGTCGCCGCCAATGTCAAAGCGCACGTCGCGTTCGATGGTGCGGTCCATGATGTGCCGCGCTTCGGCATAGCCGTCCTCGATGGGGACGGAATAGGCCTGGGCGCGAAAACCGGCAAGATATTCGGGGGCGTATGGCACAAGCGCGCTCAAATCCCACGGCTCCAAAGCATCGGTATAGCGTTTCGGCAAGGCCGTCGCGGCCAGCACCAGAACATCATCAAAGAAACGTTTGACGCGGCCTGATTTGGGCATCCAGCGGACTTTGGCAACCTGCACTTTTTGGCGTTTCCCGTCGCGCATCACGGTGCGGGTTTCATAATAAACTGTGCCGCGCTCGCCGCTGTATCGCGATGCAGTGGCGGCATCGAAGGTCCAGTAAGGGACATATATCCCCTGCATCTTCCGGCCCTTACGGGCATAATCCTTGACCCCGTTTGGCGCGAACCACAGCTGCCCTAACCAATGGCTCATCGCATCGCGCGCGGCGGGCTCGTCCAAGGCAAAGGGCAGCACCGCACGCGGTTTGATTTGCCGGTGCGCGCCGGTGTCTGTGACCACGGGCGTGGCGCAAAACGGGCATTCGGTGGCATGCTCATCTGGCCCGAGTTCGATTTCGGCGGCGCAATTGGGGCAATGCAGCGCGCGGATGTCCTGGGTTTCGGCTTCGGGCAATGCACCGTCCAAAGCGGCGCGAAAATCCAATTCGGCAATGTGACCGGTCTGCCTCGTGGCGCGCGCAGGTGCATGTGCGATCTCCATCGGTTCTGCATGGCCGCAATGGTCACAAATCAATTGCGCCGCAGCCGGATCGAACCGGTAGTCCGCACCGCATTGCGGGCAGGGAAAACGGTGTTCCTCAGGGGCAGTGGCGCGGTTGGTCATGGGCTTAACGGACCTTCACGCTGTGTTCAAAGCTGACAATTTGCGCGACTTGCTGCGCGCTGGACGCGGTGTAGCGGATCACATGACAATAGAGCCGGGCACCGCCATCCGCGCCGATCACGCGGCCTGAAACGGTGGCGGCTTTGCCTTGGCTGACCACCTGCTCGACGTAGATTTTGCGCGGCGCGGATCCACGTCCAATGGCCGCCATGATCGCCGCGCGGCCAAGTGTGCAGGGCGCGCCGCTGCGCTCCCAAGCGGCGTCAGGCGCAAGGCTGTCTTCGGCCATTGTGCCCGCGTTCATGACCGCGAGGGCAATGGCCTCGGCGCGGGCATCTTCGGGCGCGCCGGGCAGATCGGGGTTGCGCCGGACGATGGCGGCATCGGTCATGACAGAGGCATTCATTTCACATGCTCGCTCGGTTTAGCCCGCAGGCGGGGGCGGCGGCAAAACCGTGAAAAGCTGCGCCAGCTCCATGACATCCTCGGCGTGTTTCCACCCGTCTTGTCCTGCGGTCCAAACATAGCTGGAGCGGGTCAGGCTGCCATCAGCGGCCATCCGGCCCATTGAAGCTTTGGAGAACGGTCCCTTGGTTTCACCACCTTCGGCGATGTGCCACACATGTTCGGCCGGCGGGGGCGGGGGAACCGGCGCGGCGGCTTGTGGGGCTGGCGCCTGTGCCGGGCGGGGTCCCCACGGTCCGGCGTTGGCCATTGCCATGCCCATCCCCATGCCCATTCCGGCGCCAAGCCCTGCGCCCATACCGCCGCCACCGTTCGGATTGGCGGCCGCTGCGGTCATCGCCTCGGCGGCGCTATATTGGGTGAACCGGCCCAAATCACCGGCCAATCCCATAGAGGTGCGTTTGTCGAGTGCGGCCTCGACCGCTTCGGGCAGCGAGATGTTTTCGATGTAAAGCTCCGGCATCGACAGGCCATAGGCGGCGATCGTTTCGGAAATCTGTGCCGCGACCAATTTGCCTAAATCCGCCGTATTGGCCGCCATATCCAGAACCGGAATACCGGATGAGGCAACCACGCGACTGAACTCTTGCACGATGATGTTGCGGATCTGGAACGAGATTTCGTCCATGGTGAATTCACCGTCCGTGCCGACGATTTCGGTCAGGAAGCGCGCCGGATCGGTGATGCGGATCGAATAGGTCCCATAAGCGCGCAGACGCACAGGGCCGAATTCCGGGTCGCGGCAGATGATCGGGTTTTTCGTGCCCCATTTGAGATCATTGAACCGCGTGGTGTTGACGTAATAAATCTCGGATTTGAAGGGCGATTTGAACCCGTGATCCCAATGGTTCAGTGTGGTCAAAACCGGCATGTTGTTGGTTTCGAGCATATAAAGACCGGGCGTGAAGACATCGGCCAATTGGCCCTCATGGATGAACACGGCGGCCTGACCTTCGCGCACGGTCAACTTGGCGCCGTATTTGATCTCGTGGTCCTCGCGTTCGAACCGCCAAACCATGGTGTCGCGGGTGTCATCGGTCCAATGGATGACGTCGATAAATTCGCCAGTGAGAAAATCGAGAATACCCATGATCAAGGCTCCTTTCGGTTACAATTCAACGGGCGCGCGCGTCAGCGCCTGCGCCGCATTTTTTTCGGTCTTCAGATAGGCCAAGAGCGCCCGCAGTGGTTTGAGGTCGCGATTGATCTCGCCGCCGGCAGCAAGCGTATAGATCTGTTCACTATACCATGCCATTGCCGCGCCGGCATTGGCATCACGCAGTGCGCTGATGCGCGAGGCGGGGCCAAAAATCCCCGGTCCAATCTGCAAATGCGGGCGTGCGGCCACCATCGCCGCACCGGTCAACAGCGCCTTGGGCGTTTGACTGTCGAGGATGATCGGGCGGGCAAGGCCGATAAAATCAATACCTTCCTCAAGAACCGCCGCCTGCATTGCGGCGGCGCTTTCGAACCCGCCGGTGACCATCACCGGAAGCTGTGTCACCTTGCGAAGGCGTGGCACAAAATCGAGAAAATAGGCCTCGCGGGCTTTGGTGCTTTCGCGTTTCGGTTGGGCGGCAAGCGGGTCAAGCCGATCGATATCCATCATCCGGGGCTGTTCGTAATTGCCCCCCGACAGTTCGATGAAATCCGCCCCCGCGCCTTCAAGCCAAGCACCGACCTGGGCGCTGTCATCCTCGGAAAACCCGCCACGTTGGAAATCAGCGGAGTTGAGTTTAACCCCGACGATGAACCGCACCCCGCAAGCCGACCGCACCCGCCGGACGAGTTCCATCAACAAACGTGCGCGGCCCATCAATCCGCCGCCCCACGCATCCGAGCGCCGGTTCGACAAGGGCGAGAGGAATTGCGACACCAAATAGCCATGTGCGGCGTGGATCTGCACGCCGTCGAAACCCGCGCCGCGCGCCACCAAAGCCGCATGCACAAAGGCCTCGATGGTGTCTTCGATCTCTTCGATGCTCATTGCTTCGGGCTGGCCAAAACGTTTGCCACCCATCGCCAGAGCCACCGGAGAGGCGCTTTTGGGGTGGGGGTTGATCGCGGCGGGGGTTTGGCGGCCCGCATGGTTGAGCTGCATCACGACCAAAGCGCCCTGCGCCCGCGCGGCGGTTGCCATTTCGGTCAAGGCGGCGCAGGCCGCGTCGGATTGCGGGCCGTCAATGGCGATATTGCCGCCATGTTCCAAATGCATCCGGTCGACCATGACATTGCCGGTCACGATCATTCCCGCGCCGCTGCGGCCCCAAAGCCCGTAAAGCTTCGCGTGATAGGCATTGGCGTAGTTGGATCCGGCGGCCAGTCCTTCGGAGGTCGCGGATTTGACGATCCGGTTTATCACCGTGGCACCACAGGGCAATGTGACCGGCTGCGCAAGCGTTGCGGCGGGTTCGCTCGCCAAGGGCGTCTCGGCAGGCGCAGTCATAGCGTATCGCCCATGGCTTCGCGGCCCAATATACGCAGGATCGGGCGGGCCTCTTCGGCGCTCATACCGGTTTTGAGACGCGGATCATAAAGCAGTTTGAGCAGCATCTCGTCATGGGTGGTCAGATAGGCGAACTCATCGTCATCGTTGAAAATGGACGGACGCGCGGCAGGGCTGTCATTGCCAAGGCCAAGCCCCTGCGCCAACTCCTCATGGATGCATGCGCGGCGCAAAATGTCAGGATGTTCGGCGCGGATCAAGGCAATCGCGTGGTTATAGCTGTCCGAGGCGTCATTGTCGGAAAAGGCGATGACAAGGCAATGGATCGGCCGCTCCAGATCGCGCAGAACCTGCATCGAGGCGGGCGAGATCGACGGCACCAACGCGCGAATTTTCGGCAAGGCTGCGGCGCGGTCATCTTCGCCCAAAAAGAACACATGGAAATTCGGCTTGCGTGCATTCATATCGATGGGATGGCCGGTCAGACGCGCCAGCCGTGCCGCGTAATCGGCCACTTCGCCCGTGGCGGTTTTGCGGGTTTCGGCATCGACCGAGGCCCCGAATTCGGTGGCGATCCGCACCGGCCCGTTCCACCGCCGCAAGGATTTCACCGCGCCGGTCGAGGCGGTCAATCCCGCCTCGGGTGCATATTCGTCGTAAAAGGCAATCCGTTCGAAATTCCGGATCAACATATCGGAGGTATAGGGCGTGTCTGGCCCGCCGCCATCCATCCGCAACAACCCTTGGGCCAGCAAATCGGCCTGCACCCGCGCGTAATATTGCGCCAGATTGCGCGAGGCGGCGCTTGGAACCGGGGCGGCGGCGGGGCGCGGTTGGATCAATCCGGCAGGGCGCGATTTCGGCGCCATATCCGAGGGCTTGCTCGCCAATAGATCACATCCGGCAAGCGCCGAAAACACCAGAGCCGCCGCGCCCAAAAGAGCGCGCCGGCAAGGGCTGTTCAAGAGTGTTTTGCGTATCACCTGTGCCCTGCCACGTGATCAGGTTTTGGGAACGGCGGTGGCGATGGTCTCGCCGGTGCCGCTCTTGCGGGCCTTGGCTGACGCCAATGTATCGCGCAATTCGGCCTCCATGGTCTTCAACTCGACCTCGGCAGCCGCGCGGCGGGCTTTGCCTTCGTCCGCGATGGCGAGGCTTTCTTCGATGGTGGCGACCAGATCGGCATTGGCGGTTTTGACGGCTTCGATATCGAAGACGCCGCGCTCCATTTCTTCGCGCACAATGCGGTTGCTATCGCGCAGGTTCTTGGCATTGGAGGTCAGCAATTCATTGGTCAAGTCATTGGCACCGCGCACGGCGGCGGCGGCTTCGGCGCTGCGCTGGATGGTGACGGCTTGGGCCAATTGGGTTTCCCAAAGCGGCACGGTATTGACCAGGGTCGAATTGATCTTGGTGACCAGAGATTTGTCGTTTTCCTGCACCAAACGGATCGAGGGAAGCGATTGCATCGTCACTTGCCGCGTAAGTTTGAGATCATGCACACGGCGTTCGAGATCATCACGCGCGGCGCGCAGGTCGCGCAATTCCTGTGCGGCCATGACTTGTTCGGCTTCGGGGGCGGCATTGGCGGCGGCCTCCTTGGCGGGGATGTCGGTTTCATCCAAGCTGCGCAATTTGGCCTCGCCCGCCGCGATATAGAGCGCCAGTTCATCGTAGAAATTGAGGGTTTTCTCATAAAGCATATCAAGTGATTTGATATCCTTGAGAAGCGTATGCTCATGTCCCAACAGATCATCGGTCACCCGGTCGATCTGGCTTTGCACCTCTTCGAACTTCGCGGTGAATTTCGCAAAGGGCGCGGCGCGGCCCAAGAGTTTTTCCCACCATGAACGTTCGCGGCGCACGTCCAGCTCAGAGATTGAAAACCCGCGAATGGTGCTGACGATGTTGCGCAGGCTATCGCCGGCGGGGCCAACATCCTTGTTGCGCACATCGGCCAACATGGCTTGGCTGATCTCTTGCAACTCGGCCTGCGCCCCGGATCCGAAAGAGACGATGGAGTTGGTGTCGCTCATATCCAATTCGGCGATGCGGCGGGTGATTTCGCCGGTCGTCGGTGCATCGGCTTGCTCTAGCGGCACAACCGCATTTGCATCCACCGGTTCGGGCAGGACCACGGCTGTGATTTCTTCGACTTGTTTCAATGTGGCCTCGGCTTTGGCGCGTGTGCTCTCGGTCATGACAGTCCCCAATTCAAATTGGCTGCGGGCGGCAGCGCCCATGTTACAAATTACAGTTCGGTTAGCCTTGCGGCTCCGCCTCGGCGGTCGGCACAGTCAGCCCCTCGCGCGCCAAACGGTCGCGCAGGACTTCGATTTCGACGGTTAAATCCGCACGGTCGCCTTGGCGCATTTTTGCGATGCGGGCGGTGAAATTGCTCTGTAGATCCCCGAGCAGGGTTTCATAATCGGCGCGCGCGCTTGCGTCGCGGCGGTGGCTGTATAGATCGGCAAATTTCACCGTCGCGTCGCGCGCCCCGCGCAGGTAGACCGACAGATATTTGCGCGCTTGGGTCAAATCACGCGGATCGTCTTCCAGCGTGCGAAACATTGTGCGGGCGGTGGTGGCAAAACCGGCGACGCGGGCCTCCAACGCACGATCTCCGGCGCGCAGGATCGCGTTTTGCATGGCGCTCAAATGCGCTTCGGCCTCGCTCACGGCGCGGGCCACGCGGTCGGATTGAAAGGCATCAATGCCATCGATACCCTTGTTTTTCATCGGGTCGGGGCCAAAGGCGAGGAAATGCAGAACCGCGCCAATGGCCACATAGATCAGCGGCCCTGCCACGCCTTCACCGGCGGCATATCCGGCCAGACCAAGCCCGAGGCCGGTCAAAACCGATCCGGCCATTTTGCGCGGAAACGCGGGACGGCGGGCGATGCGGCGCGCCTCATAGGCTTCTTGTGCGGCCAATCCTTCGCGGGTCATCCAGGCCGCCAGCAACAAAAGTCCAAGCGCGCTGAGCGTCAGCGCCAAGGTCTGCGGGCCGTCTCCGAAGGCCGAGGCCATCAAGGGCAGGGGGGCAATGAACAACATTCTCACGCGCGCGCCAATGCGGCTGCGCTTGGCGCCGCGATAGCTGTCTCGCACGGGCGCACCCTCTGGCACATCGTCCGGCGCAGTTCGGGCCGCGTCATCGGGGCTATATTTCCCGCCGTAGCGTTGCGCCATCTCAAACGCCCCCGGTGATCGCAATGAAAAAGATCATGACGATAAGCAGGATGTAGCTGATTTTTTGCAGGCCCGTTCCGGACATAGGATCCCCCGACCCGTTGAATTCCTTGTAAAAGGTAAGCGATGCGGGGGCGGTTTGCTAGGGGGAAGATGAGCGAAGTTTTGCCCATAAAAATGCGGCGCGCCGCTGATGCAGAACCACCGCCGGACCGGGCGCGGCCTGCAAATCCTGCAAGCCGCATCCGGTTATTCTATCAAGCATACACGGCGTTCAATGTCCGCCGCTTTGCGACTTGGCGCGTCGCTCTAGGCCGAGCTTGCGCGAATAGACCGATTGAATGATTTCGACTGCGAAGAGGACCACAACCGAGAAATAGAAGGTGGTCTTCGACATGGGCACAACCTCGTGGCCGAAGAACCGAAGTGCCAAAGTCTCGTCATGCATGGCATGGGCGGCCGCCTGACCGGATTCCCCCAAAAGCACCACGCCGACAATCAGCAAGATGAACAGGCCAAGCACCTCATACATCCGGTTTTTTTGCAAAAATGTCGTCACGCTGTCGGCCAAAAGCAGCATCGCTAGACCCGACAGGATGATCGCAATGGCCAGGATCGGGAAGACATCGGTGATGGCCAAAGCCGACAATACGGAATCAAACGAAAAGATCAGGTTCATCATTACGATCAAGGCCACGACCTTTGCGGCGGATTTGCCGCTCTTGCTGTTCACGTCCGTTCCCAGATGCTCGATGGACAGCATATGCGAGATTTCCTTCACCGCCGTGTAGATGATGAACACCCCGCCCAGAACAAAGACACAGGTGGCGAAATTCACCCCGCCTTCAAGCACGCCGGTCCAATTCATAATGAAAAACGGTTCGGCCATGGAGTCGATCAGCCGGATCATCACAAAGAGCAACACCACCCGCAGCGTCACCGCAATGATGATGCCCCAATAGCGTACGGCGCGTTGATGGGCCACTGGCGCGCGTTGTGATTCGATGGAAATATAGAGCAGGTTGTCGAACCCGAGCACAGCTTGCAAAAAGCACAGCATCACCAGATTGCCCAGATTTTCGGCGGTTAAAAGATCGAACACTAGCAGGTCTCCCGTCATCCGTGTGTGGAGTTAATCATATATTTGGTGTCAAGGTTATGGATAGCGCAGCGCAGCGCCAAGTCAAAGAAAAGGCGGGTGGGCGTTGGGCGCTGCCGGTCAGCTGCGGCCTCTGGGTCCGCCTTTGCCGCCTCCGCCGCGGTGAGGTTTCCCCGAAGGAGTGCCTTGCGGCCTGCCACGCGCGTCGCCCGGCTTGCCGGACTTGCCGGCGCCTGCTTTGCGCGTCCCCCCTTTACCGGCGCCGCGCGGCTTGCCTTGATCCGTGCCGCCCTTGCCAGAGGGACGGCCGGTGCCTATCTCCCATGGTTTTTCGCTGGCGGTCTTTTGGGACCGGGCGGTTTTCCCTAAGGGTCCGGCGGGTTTGCCGCTGTTGCGCCGTGCGCCTGCGGGTTTGTTTGCCTTGCCGCTGGTGCGGCGCAGGCCGCGCGCCGGCGGCGTGGCGGTTGGGTCGATCTCTTCAACCGTCAGCCCCAGTTGGTCGCGCATGGTCTTGCGGCGGACCTCTTCGACCGCCCCGGGTTTCAGATCGCCCAATTGGAACGGGCCGTAAGCAATGCGGATCAAGCGGTTCACGCTCAGGCCAATGGCCTCCATTGCGCGGCGGATTTCACGGTTCTTGCCTTCGCGCAATCCGATGGTCAGCCACGCATTCGCGCCTTGTTGCCGGTCAAGAGATACGGTCATCGGTTGGAAATGCTCGCCATCGGCGGTGATGCCCGCGCGCAGCGGGCGGAAGGTGTCCTCGGTCGGGCGGCCATTGACGCGCACGCGGTAACGGCGCAGCCATCCGGTTGACGGCAATTCCAGTTGCCGTTTGATGCCGCCATCATTGGTCAATAACAAAAGCCCTTCCGAGTTGAGGTCAAGCCGCCCGACGCTCATCACGCGGGGCATGTCCTCGGGTAGGGATTGATAGATCGTCGGCCGGTCCAATTCGTCGCTGTCCGTGGTCACAAGGCCGGTGGGTTTGTGATAGAGCCAAAGTCGCGCCGGTTCGGGCGGCGAAAGCGGCGTGCCGTTGACTTCGATCCGGTCATCGGGAGTGACGTTGAGGGCGGGGCTGTCGATGGTGGTCCCGTTGACGCGCACCTGCCCGATGGCGATCAGCCGCTCGGCTTCGCGGCGCGAGGCGACGCCGGCGCGGGCGATGACCTTGGCAATGCGGTCGCCTTTGGGGGGCGCAGGCATGTCGGATGTATCGGGTTTTTCGACCATTTTGGACAGCTTTCAGGGGGCTGGAGTGCGGATGTTGGCCTCCGGTTACCGGAAAATCCGTCATTGCGAAAGCGGTGATGCCTTGCCAAGAAGAGATATGAAGATGAATTCGCATATGCAGATGGCGTTGGACGAGGCGCGCGCAGCGGCCAAACGCGGCGAAGTTCCCGTGGGTGCGGTGTTGGTGTCGCCTGCGGGGGCGGTCGTGGCGCGGGCGGGCAACCGGACGCGCGAATTACACGATCCCACCGCCCATGCCGAGATATTGGCGATCCGCGCCGGATGCGCGGCTTTGGGGGCGGAGCGGCTGACCAATCACGCGCTCTATGTGACGTTGGAGCCCTGCGCGATGTGCGCGCAGGCAATTTCTGCCGCCCGTATTGCGCGGCTGTATTACGGCGCGTCGGACCCCAAAAGCGGCGGCATCGAAGCCGGCGCGCGGGTGTTTTCGCATGCGCAATGCCATCACGTGCCGCAGGTGTTCGAGGGCATTGATGCGGCGGCGTCCGAGGGGTTGCTCAGGGCCTTTTTCGCAGACAAGCGCCGCCCATAGGCGGCTGGGCCTGTTGCGGGTTTGGGGGGCCTCCGGCGGGGATATTTAAGGGAAAGCAGAAAGAGGCAGCAGCGACCCCCGTGCGGCAAGCTTGGGCCTGCGGTGCGGGTGTCGCTGGGAAGGGGCAAGCAGGCGGCGCACCCGGCCTTAAGGCGCGCCGCACCGGATTTTAAAAGGTGATGGGGGTGAGAACCTCGGGTTCGATCACATTCACATCGGGCAGGGCGGCTGCGAGTTTTTCGGCCGATTGCTCCAGCGCGGGGAAGGTGCGGTAGTGGCCGGGGATCAGCGTGTCGAAATTGAAGTAACGCTTGGCCGCATAGGCTGTGGCCTCCATATCCATGGTGTAATAGCCACCGGCCGAAAGGATGCCGATATCGGGTTTATAATAATCGCCGATCCATTCCATATCGGCCATGATCGTGGTGTCGCCCGACAGGTAGATCGTATGACCCTCGCCTTTGAGAATGACGCCGCATTCCGCGCCCATATAGGCGCCGCGCCCGTCGATCACCAAGGAGGAGCTATGCGAGGCGGGCACCAGCGTGGCGGTGGCCTTGCCCAATGGGATGGTGCCGCCTTTGTTCCAGCCGTGGCCCTCTTTGGCGCCTTGGCTCTGCAGATAGGCCGCAAGTTCAAAGATCGCAGAGACCGGTAGGTCACGGGATTTGGAGATATCCACGATGTCTTGGCTGTGGTCGAAATGGCCATGGGTGACGATGATATGTGTCGCGCCGTCCAGCGCGGCATCGACCTTGTCGTCGGGCATCATCGGATTGTCCGTTACCCATGGGTCAATCAACAGGATTTGATCTTCGATTTCGATGCGCCAGCTGCCGTGGCCAAGCCAGATGATGTTCATAGTGTTCTCCTCTATGGCGTTTACACGTTAGAGTAGCACGGTCGATGCGATTGTGAAGGTGCAGCAACGGCGGCGGCGAGGCTTGCGGGCGCGGCGCGGGGGCGTTAAATGCAGGGGCAACATAGTTTGCCACCCGATAGCCCGAGGAATTCCTGACGATGTCGATCGATCTTGAGACTGCCGCGCGCGTTGCCAAATTGGCCCGCATCCGCGTCGAAGAGGAGGCGCTGCCGGCGCTGGCCGCTGAATTTAACACGATTCTTGGATTTATCGAACAACTTGAGGAAGTTGATGTCGAGGGCGTCGAGCCGATGACATCCGTCACGCCCATGGCCTTGCGCCGCCGCGACGATGTGGTCACCGATGGCGACCAGCAAGACAAGATTCTCAAGACTGCGCCTGATGCGCGCGAAGGCTTTTTTGCCGTGCCGAAGGTGGTGGAATAATGACCGATCTCAATACGCTGACTTTGGCCGATGCACGCGACAAATTGCGTGCTAAAGAGGTCACCTCCGAGGAATTGACCGGTGCCTGCCTGAAGGCTGCCGAAGCCTCCGGCGCGCTTAATGCTTTTGTGCATCACACCCCGGATGTCGCGATGGCGCAGGCCAAAGCCGCCGATGCGCGGATCGCGGGCGGCGACGCACCGTCGATGTGCGGATTGCCGATTGGCGTGAAGGACCTGTTTTGCACCAAACATGTTCCGGGGCAGGCGGGCAGCCGTATCCTCGAAGGGTTCTTGCCCGAATATGAGAGCACCATTACCGCCAAGTTGTTTGATGCGGGCACGGTGATGTTGGGCAAGTTGAACATGGATGAATTTGCCATGGGCTCGTCGAACGAAACCTCGGTGTATGGCAATGCCGTGAACCCGTGGAAAGTCGATGATCGCCAATTGACACCGGGCGGCTCTTCGGGCGGATCGGCGGCGGCGGTTGCGGCGGATCTGTGTTTGGCGGCGACGGGCACCGATACGGGCGGCTCGATCCGCCAACCGGCGGCCTTTACCGGCACCGTCGGTATCAAACCGACCTATGGGCGGTGTTCGCGTTGGGGCGTGGTGGCGTTTGCCTCTTCGCTTGATCAAGCCGGACCGATGACCAAAACCGTGCGCGATGCCGCGATCATGTTGGAGGCGATGTCGGGGTTCGATCCCAAGGACAGCACCAGCGCCGATCTGCCTGTGCCCGATTTCGAGGCCATGCTCACCGGCGATATTCGCGGCAAGAAGATCGGCATTCCCAAAGAATATCATATGGATGGTATGCCCGCCGAGATCGAGGCGCTTTGGGCCGACGGGCGCAAGATGCTTGAGGATGCAGGCGCGGTGATGGTCGATATCTCACTGCCGCATACCAAATATGCTTTGCCGGCCTATTACGTGATTGCGCCGGCCGAGGCGTCTTCGAATTTGGCGCGCTATGACGGGGTGCGCTATGGTCACCGTGCCAAGCTGGACGGTGGGGATGGCATCACCGAGATGTATGAAAAGACCCGCGCCGAAGGCTTTGGCCACGAGGTGCAGCGCCGTGTGATGATCGGGACATATGTGCTTTCGGCCGGTTTCTATGACGCCTATTACAACCGGGCACGCCGCGTGCGCGCGTTGATCAAGAAAGACTTCGATGACGCCTTTGCCGCGGGAATCGATGCGATCCTGACACCGGCCACGCCGTCTTCGGCCTTTGGTCTGGGCGAGATGAAAAACGCCGATCCGGTGCAAATGTATCTCAATGATGTGTTTACCGTGACGGTGAATCTCGCGGGGCTTCCCGGCATTTCGGTGCCTGCGGGGCTGGACAAGGCGGGGCTGCCTTTGGGGCTGCAATTGATCGGGCGCCCGTGGGAAGAGGGCGATTTGCTGAACACCGCCTATGCGCTGGAACAAGCCGCCGGTTTTGTTTCCAAGCCTGCGAAATGGTGGTAAACATCGGCGATACATAATGCGGTCGGGGCACGATAAGCCCCGCCGCCAGCTTATATGGCAGGACGAAAAATGCAGATTTCATTTGGTAAACGCGCGATTGCCACGATGGTGGCGCTGGGCGCGGTCACTGCATTGGCTGGGTGTGATCCGCAGGTGCCCGACAGTGGCTCAGGCGTTGGTTTCAGCAGCTATACAGAATATCAGCAGCGTCAGGCCCAAAATGCGGGCCTCGTGCCCACTGGTGTAGTGTCGGATGAAACCACCGGCTTGCCTGCGGCTCCGGTGATGACTAATGCGACCCTGCCGCCCGCCGGTCAGGTTGCTGCGTCCAGCGGCAGCGCCGAAGAGATCGCGGCCGAAACCCGCGCCGCTTTATCTGCTGCCGAGGCCAATTCCGGTGTTGCGCCGGTGAATGCCTCGCCATCGAACCCTGCGCCGCCCGTGGTCAATGTCGCCGGCATTTCGAACGAGAATAATTTCGAGGCCGTGGGCGAGGTGCGCAGCATCCAAGATGATGCCAACCGCATCGCCGCCAACCGCGCGCAATACGAACAGGTGCAGCCCACCGCATTGCCGGGCCGTGTTGGCACCGGTCCGAATATCGTCGAATACGCGCTCAAAAGCCGCCACCCGATTGGCCAAAAACTCTTTACCCGTTCGCCATTGAACGGACAAAGCAAATTCGTGCGCAATTGTGCGAAATACCCTTCGCCGGATTTGGCGCAGGAAGACTTCCTTGCGGCGGGCGGCCCTGCGCGTGACCGCATGGGATTGGATCCGGACGGCGATGGATTCGCCTGCCAATGGGATCCGCGTCCGTTCCAATTGGCCACCGGCGGCTGAGCGGCCGGCGGGCAGGGCGATAGGGCGCGATATGACCCGTATGGCTGGAGAGCTTGCCCCCCTGACGATATTGCACGATCCGTCGCCGAATTTCGGGGCGCGCCGTGGCGGCGTGCAGCCCGATATGGTCGTTCTCCATTACACCGCGATGCAAAGCGCCGAGGCCGCTTTGACGCGCCTGTGTGATCCGGTTTGCGAGGTTTCGGCGCATTACCTGATCTGTCCCAAGGGACGTATCTGGCGCATGGTCCCTGAACAGATGCGGGCATGGCATGCGGGGGCGGGGGCATGGGGCGATGTGACGGATATCAATTCGCGCTCGATCGGGATTGAGTTGGCCAATACCGGCGATCAACCTTTTGCCGCGCCGCAGATGGCGGCGCTTGAAGCTTTGCTTGGCGCGATCATGGCCCGTTGGACTATTGCACCGCATCGGATCATCGGCCATTCCGACATGGCCCCCGCGCGCAAATCTGATCCTGGCGCGCGGTTCGATTGGCGTCGTTTGGCGCGCCAGGGCCTGTCGGTCTGGCCTGATCCGAAGGGCGCGCCGAAGGCCGATTGGGACGGCTTCTTGCGCGATGCGGCGCGGTTTGGCTATGTCTTGCCGGTGCTCGACGGCGGGCATGGCACCGGCCCTGAGGGCCTGCTTCTGGATGCCTTTCGTCAGCGCTTTCGCCCTTGGGCGGCGGGGCAGGGCGCGCCGATTTCCCCCGCCGATTGCGCCGCGATGCACGATCTGGCCACGCGTTTCCCCATTGACCAAAGCGGCCCGAGCGCCTAGGTGCCATGTCGCGCGGAGGGCTGGATGGTCGCGGGCGGGCTTGACCCGTTCGAGGAAAGTCCGGACTCCACAAAACGATGGTGCCGGGTAACGCCCGGCTGGGGCAACCCAAGGGAAAGCGCCACAGAGAACAGACCGCCGTTGCGCCCGTATGGGATCAACGCAACGGTAAGGGTGAAACGGTGGAGTAAGAGCCCACCGCGGGACTGGCAACAGGACCGGCACGGCAAGCCCCACCAGGAGCAATGCCAAATAGGGACCGCGCGCGGGGATCGCGTCGGCGTAAGCCGATACCGCCCGCAGGGATGTTTTGCCCCGGTGGTCCGGGTTGGCAGCTAGAGGCGTCATGGCAACATGGGGCCAAGATGAATGATCATCCATGAAGGGCAACCTTCGGGACAAAATCCGGCTTATAGGCCCTCCGCGCGTATTATCTTCACAATCTATGTTGACACTGCCAGCGTGTTCCTTAAAAGGCAGGCTTCAAGAGATTTCACGGGACGCACAAGCGCCCGCCGTAGGAGAACGATCATGGCGAAGCCGACCACAATCAAAATCCGCCTGAACTCGACCGCAGGCACGGGCCACTTCTATGTGACCAAGAAAAACGCACGAACAATGACCGAAAAGATGGTCGTACGTAAGTATGACCCGGTGGTGCGCAAGCATGTCGAATATAAGGAAGGCAAGATCAAATAAGATCGCCCCCATATATGACCAGACATCAAAAGCCGCGCCGCAAGGACGCGGCTTTTTCTTTGCTCTAAGACCAGCAGACCAAACCCGCCCCTTGCCCCGCACGCCGCCAGTTTCGACCCCGAAATGGCACCGCATGCAAGGAGTTCTGCACATGCCCCCTTTGAATGATATGGGCGATCCGCCCGCCCCGATAGACCCACACTGTCCACCGCATCCATCTTTGCCCCTTAGTGCCTCCCCGTCGCCGGCCGAGGCGCAGGGGCGTGCAGGAGCGCGGTTGGTGGGGGGCACGCCCCCCGCACTTGCGGATCCCACGAGAACCCCGCAGGAGACCTCTGCATATGGGTTGCCTTATTCGCTGCGTGTCGCGGCCCCGCAGGACGCCGCAGAGATCGAAGACCTGCTACGCAAAGCCTACGGCCGGCTTTTGGTGCCAGACTATGGTGGCGCCGAGCTGGCGGCCGCTTTGCCTGGGTTGAGCGCCGCCTATCCTGCATTTTTGGCCAGCCCGACGTGTTTCATCGCCGAGGGCCCCTGCGGGCGAATCTTGGGGTGTGGCGGCTGGTCCGAATTTAGTCCCTTTCGTGCCCGCTCTTTCGCGGGTCTGGGCCATGTCCACCACATCGTCACCGACCCCGACCATATCGGCAGCGGCATCGGCGCCGCGATTTTTGGGCAGGTCGAACTCTCTGCGCGGTTGGCGGGGATTACTCGGTTGCATGCGCTTGTCACCCGCACCGCCGCCGGATTTTTCCGCGCTCAAGGGATGCAGGCCATGGGAGAGGTTGCCATGCGGATTACGCCCGAAATCCGGTTGCCGGCCGAAGAGATGCACATGGATCTGGCGGGAGTTTGAGCGGTGTATACGTTGAAACCTACCCGCACCGCCGACAGGTAATCGCGGCCGAGGTGATGACTCCGGCCCGCTTTGGAGCTCGCGCCACATAAAGCGCCAGCGGTCCAACGGGTGCGGATTTGGAATGGGCGGCACCACCGCGCGGGTGACATCGCCGGTTGCCACAAACACCCACATTAGACGCGCCCATCCTCAAGGGGATGGACCAAATGGAGATCCGTGCAATAGCCGCGCCAGCACATGGACTGGCATCCGTGGCATTAGGATGCGTAGGCGGACCTTTGATCGCGCGGGGTTAATAACAAAACGCGCAGATACCAGTAAGGCGACGGCACTGAATTGAGGTGGCATCTGCCACGCCGCCACAGTGAACGAACCGTGTCGCCCGTTAAAAGTAAAGCCGTAGGTCGCCGCTGCCATGAGGCAAACGCGGGTGTTGGAGTATTGAGCGCGCGCCGCTTGTGCTGGCCGTAGAATAGCGCGCGGGCAACGCCTGTTTTGCCGCGATGATCTGCTTGATGCGCCGCTGCCATCGCAAACGGACCGGGGGCGGCGGGTGTATCTCTACCGTCGCGAATGCGCGCCGAATCTCGGGCGGCGGTGCCAGCCATCGCCTTTCGTTGTGTTGCGCGGATCTTCGATTTACGCCCTATTGAGAGAGAGTATTTGCCACGCCAACCGATGTGCCGAGCAAGCCAAGGATCGTGCGCGCCGAGGTGACGGGGCTTTCGGTTGCCAAAACCGTGTCATCGGGATTGATGTGAAAATTGCGCGCCGCAAAAAGCCCGTCCGCCGTGGTCAGGTCAAAGGTAAACACCACATCTTCCATTGCCGGACCCGATCCGTCAGCGCGCAGCGCTTCGGCCGCATATTCGCGCAAGACCAACACACCCTTGGGGTTGGCGCGGGTGTCTTGCAGCCCTCCGATCAACGCCAGGGCTTCAATCGCGGTCAGGTCCTCTTGCGGAAAGGCGACCAATTCTTCGCTGCCGGTTGCGCCAAGCGCGGTAAACCGGCGCCGATCCGATTCGATCACCACTTTGTCGCCGCCACGCAGCAAGGTGTTGTAGTCGCCATTGGCAAAGAGTTTTTCGGCGGAAATCTGATAGGTTTTGCCATTTCGGATCAATCGCACCACGGGGTTCGTCAGGTCCGGAGCAATGCCGCCCCCTTGGGCAATCAGGCTGAGAATCGAGGTGTTGCGATCCGCCAGAGGTATGCTGCCCGGATTACGCACGCCCGAGACGAGGTCAGCTGCATTCTGGTGGCCGGGGGTGTGGGACAATTGCACCTGCGCATCTGCCAAAACCTGCCCTAACGCCTGTTGCACGGCTTCGCGGGCCCGCTCCGGCGTTAATCCGCGGATCACCACCTCGCCGGCATAGGGCAAAAACACGCTGCCATTGGCCGATACGGTCGTGCGCGGCATTTGGGCGGTTTTTTGCTCGGGCGCAGTCAAAAGCGAATTTTCCTGACTGTCCCAAATCGCAATCTCGATGCTGTCCCCGGTTCGAATCACCGGCGAGGCAGGCCCGCGCGTGGCGCCAATCCAACCGGTCTGCGACTGGCGGCCTGTGCTCGGCCATTCCGCCAACTCTGTGGTATTGGCGCGGCTGACCGGCACCACCGCAAAGCTTGGATTTTCGGCATTTTGTTCGCGCAAAACTTGGGTGTTGATCGCCGCACCGCGCGGTAAATCGCACCCGCTGAGGGTCGTGACCCCAAGAAGGGCGGCAGTCAAAAGGGCGCGGGTGGTCAATCGGTCATCCTCTTCGGGGCAAGCGCGCAGAGCGCAGAGGTCGGGCAGGGGTGGGTGCGCCCTGTCTACCGACCTGCCTTGCCGATAGATAGCATAAAACGCAGCATATTGTATATGAACCAGCACGGCTTGGCAGGGACTGTGGTAACCGGCCGGGCCTATGGTATGTATGGTGACAGATGAGGAGCGCCAATGACGTGACAGACAGTGAGGCAATTCAACCGGTGAGACGGCGCGTACTGGTGTTGGGCGGTACTGGAAAAATGGGCCGCGTGTTGGCGCGGGTCTGGGACACTGCCCCGCCGGAGGGATGGCGCCCGACGTTTGCGGTGCGCGGATCTGCCCCCCTCCCGCCCACCAGATCCTCCGCAGCATCTGCGTCGATGTCACCACCAACCGCACCGTCTTGCGCGGCTTCGTCGTCGGCGGCGCCCGACCCGCAGGCCCAGCGATCGGGCGATGTCCTTTCCTTGGAAGATCTGGAGGCGCAGATTGCCCAAGGCCGGCCGCCGCAGTTCGAATCGGTTTTGGCGCTCTGGGGGGTGACCTCGGGCGATGCGGCGGCATTGGCGGGCAACACCGCACTTGCCCTGCGGGCGGTGGATATTGCCCGTGCGGTTGGCGCTGCCCGGTTGTTTCATGCCTCGTCCTCGGCGATTTATTCTGCGGTGGCATCTTCTGCTCCCCTGCCCGAAGAGGCCGTGCGCGTGGGTTTTCCCGAAGGTCGAGTTCACGGGGTGCATCAACAGGGCGAGGCCCGCGCCGGATTGCCGGATACCGCACCGGCGGGCGGGTATGGCGCGGCGAAATATGCGATGGAGGCGGCGATTGCCACCTCGGCGCGACAGGATCCTGTACCGCAGCAAATCATCTTGCGCTTTGCCAATCTGGCGGGCGGTGACAGTCTTTTTGCCGCTCTCAACCGCCGCGCGGCCGCCGCTGCCGTGCCGCAAATGACCCTTGATCAATTCGAAAATGGTCGGGGGCCACTGCGTAGCTATATTGCGCCGGTTGATCTGGCCCATGTGATGGAGGCGCTGTTGAATGCGCCGGGTGACAGCTTGCCTGCGGTGATCAATTGCGCCGCAGGCGGGGCCATCGCCATGGAGGATATCGCCCGCGCGGCCGGTGCGCAGGTGCAATGGCGCCCTGCACCCAAGGGCGCGGTGCCCTGTGTCGCGCTTGACCTGACCCGATTGGCCCGGCTTGCGCCCGACGTGGCACAGCCGCGCAGCGGCGCGGATCTGGTCGCGCAGGTTGCAGGGGCTTCGGCACATGCGGCGGCGCGGCCTTCGCCGGGCTCACAGGTGCCGGCATCAAGGCAAACACCGATGCCGCAAGCGGCGGCCCCGCCGCGTGGGATTGCTGCCACGTCCGATCCGGCGCGGCCGATCGCGCGCAGCAAACGGGTGATGGATGTGATTTGGGCGCTGCTGCTGATCTTGTTGCTCTGGCCCTTGATCATGGCGGTGGCGGCCTGGGTGCTACTGCTTGATGGGCGACCGGTGTTTTATAAATCCGAACGCATGCGCAGCCCGACAGAGGGTTTTGATCTGTGGAAATTCCGTACGATGCGCCCCGATGGGGCCGATCGTGGTGTGTCAGGCGGCGACAAACGCCATCGGATCACCCGCAGCGGCGTGTTCTTGCGGCGCTACCGGCTCGACGAGTTGCCGCAATTGTGGAACATCCTGCGGGGCGACATCAGCTTTGTCGGACCGCGCCCGCCTCTGCGCCACTATGTTGAGGCTTTTCCTGACCTGTATGCGGCGGTTTTGCGCAGCCGCCCTGGCGTGACCGGTTTGGCGACATTGGCGTTTCATGCGCGCGAGGAAGCTTTGCTCGCGCCCTGTGCCGATGCGGATGAAACCGAAGCAGTCTACATTCGCCGCTGCATCCCCGCCAAGGCGCATCTGGATCTTATTTATCAACGCAACCGGTCGATTTGTTGGGACCATTGGCTGATTCTTGCGACTGTTTTTCGGCGGTTTCCTCTGCGCGGACCAACACGGCTCAGGCGCGCATCGCGTTAGTTCGGCTTAATTTTATACACCTCACCGTCTTTTTTTGCCGCAACGCGGCATTTTTCGCCAATCGGGCGGAAACCCGCTTGTGTCCGAGTGCTATTAATACTCTTTTAACTTTGTGCCCTGCTGGATGGATCAAGTGGGAATACGCAGAGTGCCGCCTGCCATTCGTGGCCGCGCGGCGACTTTGAAGTGAACCTTGATCAATTTGGGCCTGTTTTCGGCGATGCCGAGGCGGGCAAAGGTGCCGGATATCGATCGGCGAAAAAGGTGTTACTTTGGATCAAAATCGCAATACGATCGATGCCGGTCTTTTCTCTAAGCTTTGGGTGTACCAAAAACTTCTTGCTTTGAAGCCATCGCACAAACGGTTGATTTTCCTTGGGCTGGATATGCTTTGGGTCATTTCGGCATTTTTTATCGCGCTGAAATTGGTGGGGCGCGCACCTGCGGGCTTTGGGCTTGGCGGGTCGCTGATCTATCTGTCGGTGTTGGTCCCTGTCGGGGTCAGTTTGACGGTTTTGATGGGGCTCGACCGGATCAAGCTCAACGCCTATGAGATGCGCGCGGCGAAACTCTCTGCCATTGTGGCCAGCGTGACGGCGCTGTGCGGTGTTGGGGTGAGCATGGCATGGTCCGGCGGGCTACCCGAAGAAGTGTTGGCGGTCTTCTTTATGGTGCTTATGCTCCTGCTAGCCACCTCGCGGGTGGTGATGCGCGAAGTGGTGTTGGCGATTTACCGCAATGGCGGCAATCGCAAGCGGGTGCTGATTTACGGCGCGGGGCAAACCGGCCGCCAGCTTGCCGCCGCACTCAGCACCGATGACGCCATCTTGCCGATCGGCTTTGTCGATGCCAACCCGACCTTGCAAAGCCTCGTTTTCAACGGTTTGCGGGTCTATGCGCCCGCGCGTATCCGCGATCTCTACCATGCGGATGCCTTTGATCGTGTAGTGTTGGCCATGCCCTCGGTCAGCGCGCCCGTACAGGCGAAACTGGCCCGCGAATTGCGCGATATCGGATGCGAAGTATATGCCGTTCCGGCCTTTGCTGACATGATGGAAGACACGGAATTGCGCCGCCGCACCGTGCCGGTGAATTCCGCGGCGCTGTTGGGCCGCGCCTCTTTGTCGTTGGATTTGCCTGCTGTTACGGAAACCTATTGCGGCAAATCGATCCTTGTGACCGGGGCGGGGGGGTCGATCGGATCGGAGCTGTGTCGGCAATTGCTCAGCAGCGCGCCGCAATGCGTGGTGATCCTCGATCATAGCGAATTGGCGCTCTATACCATCGAGCGGGAATTGCGCGAGTTGATGACACAGATGCCCGATGGTCCGCGCCTTGTACCGGTGCTTGGATCGGTGACCGATGCGGTGTTGATCCTTAGCGTGATGCGGGCGCATGACATCGATATCGTGCTTCATGCCGCCGCCTATAAACATGTTCCAATGGTGGAGCATAACCCGGTCGAAGGTCTGCGCAATAATGTCATGGGCACGCGGGTTGTTGCCGAGGCGGCGCGCGATACCGGAGCCGAGCAATTCATTCTTGTGTCGACCGATAAAGCCGTGCGTCCCACGTCAATCATGGGCTCTTCAAAACGGTTGGCGGAAATGCTTGTGCAGGATTTGGCCTCCCGTGCCGAAACCACGCGGTTTTCTATCGTTCGTTTCGGCAATGTACTTGGCTCTTCGGGGTCGGTGATCCCGCTGTTCGAGGAACAGATCGCCCGTGGCGGCCCCGTCACTGTTACCCATGAGGATGTGACACGCTACTTTATGACCATCGCAGAGGCCGTGCGTCTGGTTCTGCTCACCGGTGCCTTTGCCCGAGGTGGCGATGTCTTTGTGCTCGATATGGGCGAACAGGTGTCGATTTTGAAAATCGCACGGCAGATGATCGAGGCCACAGGGTACCGCGTGCGCGATGCTGACACGCCGGATGGCGATATTGAATTGGTGATTACCGGCCTGCGACCCGGTGAGAAAATGCGTGAAGAACTGCTTATCGGTTCGGATATGTTGACCACGCCGCATCCAAAGATCCTACGCGCACAAGAGCAATGCCCGAGCCAACTTGGCATTGCCACGGCGCTGGCCCGGTTGCGCCGCGCCATCGAGGCCCGGGACGAGGCCATGGCCCGCGCAGTGATCACCACATGGGTCGAGCAGGAAGGCCGTGAGGGCGACAAAGACCTGATGGTGGTGATGCAAAACGAGCAGGACGCGTCCTAAATCCCCGATCACATGTGCGTTTTTCAGGCGGGCGCGCGTCGGCACGGGCGGTTGTCAGCGCGATGCGTTCCGGGCGGGGACGGCCCTAACATGCGGGGGACTGGCGCTTCCGCCGGAGCGGGACCGGCCCAAGGGGCGCATCGCCTGCGAAAGAGCCATGCCGTGCCTCGCATTCCTACTGCTGCCATCCGATTCCGTTAGGACGGTATGTTGGCGGTGATCCATAGGGTCGCGTTCTCAAGGTTGGGCGGTGTTTGTAATGGATATGTGGACCTAAGGTGATGAAGGTCCGGCAGACAGCCCCTACGGCCTCCAACCTCATAATGAGAAAGGGCCGGTGGCATCTCTGCCCCGGCCCTTCAGGTGTATGATCTGATGTCGGTTTACTCGCGATTGCCGAGCAGGGACAAGAGCATCATGAACATGTTGATAAAGTTCAGGTAGAGGCTCAACGCGCCCATGATCGCGGATTTGCCGAGCCATTCGCTGTCGCCATGTTGGGCGTGTGCAAGATATGTGTTTTTGATGTTCTGCGTGTCATAGGCGGTCAGGCCGGCAAAAATCAAAACGCCGATCACCGAGATTGCAAAGGCAATCGCGCCGGAGCCAAGGAACATGTTCACAATCGACGCCACAATGATGCCGATCAGGCCCATGATCAAAAAGCTACCCCAACCGGAGATGTCTTTTTTGGTGGTATAGCCCCAAAGCGACAGGCCCGCGAAGGCGATCGAGGTCACGAGAAAGGTCTGCACAATCGAGAAGTCGGTATAGACCACGAAGATGTAGCTGATCGAGACGCCCATCAGTGCCGAGAAGGCGTAGAAGAACAGCTGTGCGCCCGCAGCCGAGAGTTTGTTGATCATAGCGCCAAAGGCAAACACCATGATCAGTGGAGCGAACATGATGATGTAGCGCGTAAAGCCGGTGAAGAGCGTCTGCATCATCGCTTCGTTGGTGCCAACGGCCCAAGATGCCAGTGCGGTGAGCAGCAGACCTACGGACATGGTCCCGTAGACCTTGTTCATGTGGGCGCGAAGCCCTTCGTCGATCGCTGCGGCGCGTGTGCCTGCCGCTGTCCGGATCGTGTTGAGTTCAGCCATCAAAGCCTCCGAAAAGTTAAAACCGTGACGCAGAATGCGCCGTTCGTGTTCAATATCGGGGTAGGGCGGCTTCATTTCAAGGGAATTTGGCAAACAGATGTTGCAAATTTTGCATTGCGTCCCGCCCGCGCCACTTGAACCCGCTGGGATCGTCAGGCGGCAAAGCTGACGTCGGGGATGCGGGCGCAGGTCGGGAGGCTTATCCTATTGGATAAACAGGATTTCTCTACGGGCCTTATCCGCGCCAGCTGTCCGGTGCGCTCCAAGCCGAGCGACGGATTTCGAGCGCGACATCGGTGCGGGTCAATCCCATATCGTCCAGCGCAGCGTTGTCCAGAGCCGCCAATTTGCGGCGTTGACGAGACAGCGCCATCGCATTGCGCAAACGGGCCACGAAGGCGGATTTCGGTCCGGTCGACGCCAATTGCGCGCGGCGGGGGAGGGGCAGGGAGAAGGCCATTGTCTCATCCTTTCGTGATTGTGATGAATGGGCAGTGATTGATTTGTTCTGTTGATGTGTCTACGGATCTGTGAGTAATATTGAAAACGAATAAATGTGCGAATTAGCATCAAGGATGGTGATGAATGCGAAATCTCGATATCACGACCCTGCGCAGCTTTATGGCCGTCGCGGATCAGGGCGGTGTCACCCGCGCGGCCGGGGCGCTCAATCTGACCCAATCGGCGGTCTCCATGCAATTGAAGCGTCTTGAGGAAAACCTTGGTGCGGCGCTGCTCGACCGCAGCGGGCGCAAGGTGGCGCTGACCGGTGAGGGCGAGCTGTTGTTGACCTATGCGCGGCGCATGGTGGCGATGAACGACGAAGTGGTCGGGCGATTGACCGAAACCACATATGAGGGCGAACTGGTCCTTGGGGTGCCGCATGACATCGTCTACCCGCAAATTCCGCAGGTGCTCAAACGCTTCAACGCGGCCTATCCACGGGTCAAGGTGCATTTGAAATCCTCGTCGACCATGCGTCTGCATGACGCCATGGCGCGGGGCGAGGCGGATATCATTCTGACCACGGAAAGCCGCGCACGAGAGGGCGGTGAAATGCTCACCGAACTGGCGCTGCGCTGGACCGGCGCCCTGCACGGGCAGGCGTGGCGTTGGCGGCCGCTGCGGCTTGCGTTCTGCTCTTGCTGTATTTTCCGGCCTATCGTTTTGGATAAATTGGATGAGGCGGGGATCGATTGGGAAATGGCGGTCGAATCCGAAGATGACCGCGCGGTCGAGGCGCTGATCTCTGCGGATCTGGCGGTGGGTGCCTTGCTCGAAACGTCGATCCCGCCGCACCAAGAGGCCATTGCGGGTGGCAATGCCTTACCCGATCTTGGCGTGCAGCAAATCAATATCTATGCCGCGAGCGGGACCAATAAAATGCGCGATGCGCTTGCCGATATGATCCGGCAGGTTTACCGCAACGGTCCGGCTTTGGTGTCTGCAGGGGCCGCGCATTTGGCCGCTGCAGCGGTGTGAGGGCGGCGGTCACGGGGGCGGCGTGATCACCACCTTGCCTGTAGAGGCGCGGCTGCGCAGCAATTCGAGCCCCTCGTCCACGCGCTCCAAAGGCAGGACGTTGCTGACATGGGGTTTGATCTTGCCGGCCTCATACCAAGCAAAAATTTGGGCCAAACTGTCGGTCACCACTTCGGGGCGGAATTTCAGGTAGCCGCCCCAATAGAACCCCAAAACGTCGATGTTTTTCACCAACATATGATTGGCTTTGATACGGGGGACATCGCCGGAGGCGAAGCCGATGATCAAAATGCGCGCTTCGGGGTTGCAGGCCCGAAAGGCCGCTTCGAATTGGTCGCCGCCCACCGGATCATACACCACATCTGCCCCGCCAAGCGCCTTGACCGCTTTGCGGATGTCTTCGGTTTTCGCTTCGATCAAATGATCCGCACCGGCGGCCTTGGCCGCCTGTAACTTCTCGGGTCCGCGCGCGCAGGCGATGACTGTTGCGCCCATCAATTTGCCGATCTCCACCGCCGTCAGGCCCACGCCCCCTGCTGCGCCAAGCACCAAAAGCGTTTCTCCCGGTTGTAGCCGCGCCTTATGCTCCAGCGCTACATGGGAGGTGCCATAGGCGATTTGCATCGCGGCGGCGTCGATATCGGACATGGCATCGGGCACCGGTACGGCGCGGGCGGCGTCAAATACGCCATATTCGGCCAAACCGCCGCTGCCACCAAACACCGCCACGCGGTCCCCGACGGAGATCCCGCTGACCTCCGCGCCGATATCTTCGACCCGACCGGCGATTTCCATACCTAATGTGAACGGCGCCTCGGGAGTGTCTTGATATTCTCCGCGTTGCATCAGAAGATCGGCAAAGTTGAGACCACAGGCACCGATTCGCACCCCGAGTTGACCTGCTTGCGGCCTTGGTGGGCGAAGCTCTGCCAAGATAGCCTGAGTTCCGGGCGAGTGGACTTGATATGCGCGCATGTCATCCTCGTTTATGTTTACATTCAGGTATTTGTCTTAAAATCCAGTCCGGAGCAAGACTCACGGAGGCGTGTTTTCTTTGCGTCAATACCGTATAGATTGCATCTCAAAGGTATAGGAACACGTTTTTAGGGTGTTCTTTCCCGTCCGCCGGGAGTAATGTGCAAGACAGTAGTGGTTTGTGAGGTGGATGGATTCCTGGGCTGGTTGGTCCTAGATCACCCGCGTGAGCGCAAACTTAGAAATGTTAGTGAAGGAGCAAGACTATGACACACCATGTAGATGTGCATGTCGGGAAACGCGTTCGTCACCGCCGTTGGTTGGTTGGTATGACGCAGCAGCAGCTTGCCGAGCAGGTTGGAATTAAATTCCAACAGATTCAAAAGTATGAAACCGGTGCAAACCGCATTTCGGCCTCCCGCCTTTGGGATATTTCCGATGCGCTCGATGTTCCGGTCAGCTTTTTCTTTGAAGGCATGGAAGCAGAGGCTGAAACCGCCGATGTGGACACCGCAGAGGCCGCAGTGCCCTCTTCGGTACCTGCCGATCTGATGGGCGACAAGGAAGCGCTGGATCTGGTGCGGTCGTATTATGCGATACCGGAGAATCAGCGTCGTCGTCTCTTTGAATTGGCCCGCGTATTGAGCGACGTTGCCTAAGCGAAGCGCTTGAGCCTGAGGTCTGGCCGCGCTACTCCTGCAATAGCGTAGGGAGTTTGACCGTGACCGAAGACGACAAGAGCGACATTATGAATACTGCACACGCGCTGGCGAATGCCGCGCGTGTTGCGATTCTGCCCTATTTCCGCAGCATCGGTCTAAGCGCCGATAACAAGCTCGACGCCGGTTTCGATCCGGTGACCGAAGCCGACCGCGCCGCAGAACGTGCCATGCGCGATATTTTGGCGGCCCGTCGTCCTGATGACGGAATTTTGGGCGAGGAATACGGCACCCAAGAGGGCCGCAGCGGGCTGACGTGGGTGCTTGACCCCATCGACGGCACGCGCGGATTCCTGTCCGGTACGCCGACATGGGGTGTGCTGATTGCGCTCTCGGACATCAATGGTCCGCAGTATGGCATCATCGATCAACCCTATATTGGCGAACGATTCGAAGGCGGGTTTGATCGTGCTCGGATGGTTGGTCCACATGGGGCGGGGGTTTTGAAAACCCGCGCCCCGCGCGCCCTGTCCGAAGCGATCCTGTTCACCACCTTCCCCGAGGTCGGCACGCCGGATGACGGCGCCGCTTTCGCCCAAGTTTCCGCCAAGGCGCAACTCACCCGCTATGGCATGGATTGCTATGCCTATGCCCTGTTGGCTGCGGGGCAGATTGATCTCGTGATCGAATCTTGTCTCAACCCCTACGACATCTGCGCCCCGATTGCGGTGATCGAGGCCGCAGGCGGTATCGTCACCGATTGGAAAGGCGGCCCCGCGCATCATGGCGGCCGTGCCATTGCGGCGGCCAACGCCGAAATCCACACCGAAGCCTTGGCCATCTTATCCCGCGCGCCCTAGCGCCCCAAACCGGACCCCGCGATGACCGAGACCCTGATCAAAGGCGCTGACACCATCCTGACCATGGATGACGCGCGCCGCGAACTCGGCGGTGCTGATATTTTGATCCGCGACGGTGTGATCGTTGCGATCGGGCACGGGCTTGAAACCACCGGCGAGACCCACCTTGCGGGCGGATGTGTGGTGACACCGGGGCTGGTGAACACCCACCATCATTTGTATCAATCGCTGACCCGGGCGGTGCCGGGCGGACAGGATGCGCTGCTCTTTGGTTGGCTCAAAACCCTTTATCCGATTTGGTCGCGGTTTGGCCCGGAAGAGATGCGCATCTCTGCCATGACGGGCCTGGCCGAATTGGCGCTGTCGGGGTGTAGCCTCAGCTCGGATCACCTGTATCTTTACCCCAATGGGGCACGGCTTGAGGACACGATCGAGGCCGCCCGCATCATCGGATTGCGGTTTCATCCAACGCGCGGTGCGATGAGCATCGGGGAGAGCCTTGGCGGGTTGCCGCCTGATGGGTTGGTTGAACGAGAGGACGACATACTGAATGACTGTATCCGGGTGATCGACGCGTTTCACGACGCCTCGGACGGCTCTATGTGCCGCGTCGGAGTTGCCCCCTGTTCGCCGTTTTCCGTCAGCCGCGAGCTGATGCGCGACGCCGCCAGTCTGGCCCGTGACAAAGGTGTGATGATGCACACCCATTTGGCCGAAAACGACGAAGACATTGTGTATTCGCTGGAAAAATTCGGATGCCGTCCCGGCCAATATGCCGAAGAACTTGGCTGGACCGGTGAGGACGTCTGGCATGCGCATTGCGTGAAACTCGACGGGCAGGAGATTGATCTTTTTGCAAAATCCCGCACGGGCGTCGCCCACTGCCCCTGTTCGAACTGCCGCCTCGGATCGGGGATCGCGCCGGTGCGGGCGATGCGCGATGCGGGTGTTAAGGTCGGATTGGGGGTAGATGGATCGGCCTCCAATGACACGGGTAATTTGATCCTCGAAGCGCGTCAGTCGATGCTGCTGCAACGGGTTTCCAAAGGTGCCGATGCAATGAGTGCGCGCGAAGCGTTGGAGATCGCCACGCGCGGCGGTGCCGATGTGTTGGGCCGCCCTGACTGTGGACGCCTTGCCGTGGGCAAACGCGCGGATATTGCGATTTGGGACAGTCAGGGCATCGAGAGTGCCGGAAGCTGGGACCCTGCCGCGCTTTTGCTTGCGGGGCCAACCCGCGTGCGTGATCTTTATGTCGAAGGCCGCATTGTGGTGCGCGGCGGTCATCTTGCAACCTATGATCTACCTGCGCTCCTCGCCGCGCAAAACCGTCTCGCACGCCGTTTGGCTGAAAGTCTTTGATATGAAATCGCTGATGCTTGCCGCGCTTTTGGCATTTCCGTTTCCCGCCATGGCCGATCCGGTTCAGGGCGCGGCAGAGGCGCTCAATCGCTACCGCGCTGCGCGCGGAGTGCCACCGGTGACCCAATCGGCCCGATTGCAAGCTACCGCCGAACATCACGGCGCGGATATGGTCAAACGCGGCTATTTCGCGCACAAAAGCCCGTCCGGCAGCGGTCCGGACAAACGGGCGAAACGTGCCGGATATCGCTATTGCTTCATCGCCGAGAACATCGCCAAAGGGCAAAAAACCTTGGCGCAGGTCATGGATGGTTGGGCCAATTCTCCGCCGCATGCGCGCAATATGTCCTCGGAAAAGGCGACGCAATTCGCGTTGGCCCGTGCCGCAGATAACACTTGGGTCATGATGCTTGGCCGTCCCGGTTGCTAACCCGCGTGGGGCTTTGAAGCATTTCGCGATCTCGCGCCACACCCCCGGAACGGCAATGCCTCACACCGCGTTGCCGTTCACGCGTTGCCCGTTGATCCATGTGTCCGTCACGGCGCGGTCATCGCCCATCATGATCGTGGCAAATATCTCTTCCCATATTTCATCGGCTTGGGCCGCCCGCTGTGCAATCGCGGGGGTGGAGGCCAGATCAAGCACCACCAGATCGGCGGCCATGCCTGCGGCGAGGTTGCCGATCTCGCCGCCCAGATGCAGCACCTCTGCCGACCCGCAAGTCGCCAGCCACATCAATTGCGCCGCATGCAGCGGCGTTCCGCGCAATTGCCCGATTTCATAGGCCGCTGCCATCGTGCGCAGCATCGAAAATGACGATCCGCCGCCGGTGTCCGTGGCCAATCCGATGCGTTGTCCTTCGGCCATCAATCCGGCCATATCGAACAGGCCTGATCCGATAAAAGTGTTTGAGGTCGGGCAATGCACCAATGCGCCGCCGACTTCGCGCAATCGCGCCCGCTCGCGCGGCTCCAGATGGATCGCATGGCCATACAGCCCGCGCGCGCCAAGCAATCCATGGGTCTCGTAGGTATCCAGATAATCGCGGGCAGAGGGGTATAGCTCTCGCACCCATGCGATTTCGTCCAATTGTTCGCTCAAATGGGTTTGCATCAAACATGTCGGATGCTCGGCCCAAAGCGCGCCCATGGCCTCCAATTGTTCGGGGGTTGAGGTCGGGGAAAACCTTGGGGTAATGGCATAGACCGCGCGGCCACGTCCGTGCCATCTGTCGATCAAGGCCTTGCTTTCGTCATAGGCGCGTTGCGGCGTGTCGCGCAGGTCTTCGGGGGCGTTGCGGTCCATGGCGGTTTTGCCCGCAACCACCGCCTGTCCGCGCGCGCCGGCCTGTGTAAACAGCGCCTCGGCAGAGGCCGGATGCGAGGTGCAAAAGCTTGCCACCGTGGTCGTGCCATGCGCGGCAGTCAGGTCAAGGTATCGCGCGGCAATCTCATTGGCATAGGCCGGGTCGGCAAACCGCATTTCCTCGGGAAAGGTATAGGTGTTGAGCCAGTCAATCAGCCGCTTGCCCCAACTGGCGATCATCGCGGTTTGGGGAAAATGCACATGGGCATCGACAAACCCTGCCATGATTATGCCTTGGCCATAGTCGATCAACTCGGCCTGCGGATGCGCGGCACGCAACGCCGCACCGTCGCCCACCGCCGCAATCCGCCCGCTTTGGATCAAGACGCCGCCTGCAGTATTGATCTGCGCCGCCGTTTCCGGCGCATCGTGAAACGGTTGGTGCTCAAACCGCAGCGTCCGGCCCAGCAACAGCCGAGGCGTCGGGTCGGTGCCGGTGTTTTGTGCTTTGGGGTCCGTGACAGCGCTCTGGGGCGCTGCAGAGAGGCGGCCCGAAGGGGGGGGAGGGGGCGGCGTGGGCGTGCTCATCAAAGTCCTGACTGGCCCGGTTGGCCGGACATTTTGGGGATCATATTGCCCGCGCGGTAACGGCATGTGGCGGGCGGGGCGTGGCTGCGAATATAGCCAGTCTAAACGGAGCGGTGCGAGAGGTAAATTGCGCGTGGCCCCATTGTGCCTTGCGCCTGATCTGACTAGAGTTTGATCAAAGCAAGAGGGGCATGCGATGAGCGACTTCGAGACCAAAGACGAGATCATCGAAGCGCCCGAAGGTACCGAACCCCGGGGCGATGGCGAAGATAATTACCGCTTGGGCAAACGGACCATGGCGGAGATTTTTTTCGCTGTAGATACTCAGGATCGCGCCGCCTTGATCGAGGCGATGGAGCCGCTGCACGCAGCGGATATTGCTGACCTTTTAGAGCAGATCAATGCGTTTGACCGCCGCCGGTTTATCCAGCTTTACGGTCAGGAATTCGACGGTGAAATTCTGTCGGAACTGGATGATTCTGTGCGCGAAGAGGTCATTGCGCTGCTCAATCCGCAGGTGCTGGCGGATGCGGTGCGTGAGCTGGACAGCGACGATGTTGTCGATCTGATCGAGGATCTTGATGACACGCAACAAGAGGTCATTCTCGACGCGCTCGAAGACGTAGATCGCGCCGCCGTAGAACAGGCGATGACCTATCCGGAATATTCCGCAGGCCGGTTGATGCAACGCGAAGTCGTCGCCGCGCCAGAGCATTGGAATGTTGGGCAAGCGATTGATTTTCTGCGCGGAACTGAATCGCTTCCGGATCAATTTTACCATGTAATTCTGGTCGATCCGCGCATGCATCCGGTCGGCAATGTCACTTTGGGTAAACTGATGTCGAGCCCGCGCAATATGCCTTTGGCCGAGATCACCGAAGGCAGCTTTCGCACCATTCCGGTGATGCAGGCCGAAGGCGATGTCGCCTATGCGTTCAACCAATACCACCTGATTTCCGCCCCCGTTGTGGACGAAGATGACCGGCTTGTCGGGGTGATCACCATCGATGACGCCATGGCGGTTTTGGATGAGGAACACGAAGAGGACATCTTGCGCCTCGCGGGGGTGGGCGAAACCTCTTTGACCGACCGTGTGATCGAAACCACCAAAGGCCGCTTTCCATGGCTTGCGGTGAACCTGTTGACGGCGATCTGTGCTTCGTTGGTGATTGCGCAATTCGAAGCGACGATTGCGCAAATGGTGGCTTTGGCGGTGCTGATGCCAATCGTGGCCTCAATGGGCGGCAATGCGGGCACGCAATCGCTCACCGTTGCTGTGCGTTCAATTGCCACAAAGGATTTGACCGGCGCGAACGTCTGGCGGGTGATCCGGCGCGAGGTCTTGGTCGGCCTCGTGAACGGCGCGATCTTTGCCGTGGCGATGGGATTGGTCGGGTTGGTCTGGTTCGGGTCGGGGATGCTTGGCGTGGTGATCGCCATTGCTATGGTAATCAACATGGTGGTGGCCGGATTGGCGGGCACGGTGATCCCTGTGATGCTTGAAAAAATGGGCGTTGATCCGGCGCTGGCCTCGGGGGCTTTCGTGACCACGGTGACCGATGTGGTGGGCTTTTTCGCCTTCCTCGGGTTGGCCAGCGTGATGTTGCTGTGAGTTGCGCTGATGGTTGATGATCTGCTGGCCCGTAAAGCGGCCGCCCGCAAATCCGCATTGGCGGCGCGCAGCGAAGCACATCGCATCGGCGGGGCAGGGCGCGCTGGCGTTCTGTCTCAGGTTCTGGCCGGATATCGCGGTGCGGCAGTGGCCGGATATATGCCAATCCATTCCGAAATAGACCCGCGCCCCGCCATGGCAGAGGCGGCCGCACATGGCCCCGTTTGCGTTCCGGTGATCAAGGGGGCCGGATTGCCGTTGCAATTTGCACGATGGGACGAAGGCATGGCCATGGAAAAGGGTCCTTTTGGTGCAATGATCCCTGCGGTCAAAGAATGGATCACGCCGGAGATTGTCATCGTGCCTTTGGTTGCCTTTGATGCGTGTGGGCGCCGGTTGGGATATGGCGGTGGTTTTTACGACCGCACGCTTGAGGCGTTGCGCACAAATGGCGCGGTGTTGGCGATCGGGTTTGCCTATGCGGCGCAAAAATTGCCCGAGGTGCCCCAAGAGCCAACCGATCAACCGCTCGATTTGATCGTCACCGAAGCTGGCGTGATGGATCCGCAGCCCTAGGCCTGTCTCGCGGACATATCTGCGCCGGCGCGGGCGTTTTGACAATTTCCGCCGTGCATTGTCTTGCGCTTGGTCCATTCGGCGCGTAACCCCATAGCCCATGAGAATTCTGTTTTTAGGGGATGTGATGGGCCGCGCGGGGCGCGGTGCCGTTGCCGAGCATCTGCCGCGCCTGCGCAAGGAATGGCGGCTGGATTTTGTCGTGGTCAATGGCGAGAATGCCTCGAACGGCATGGGCCTGTCTGGGGCTCATGCCAAAGGGCTGCTCGATGCCGGGGTCGATTGCTTGACCCTTGGCGATCATGCCTTTGACCAAAAGGACATGTTGCAATTCATTGAAGGCGAAAGCCGGATTGTCCGCCCTGTGAATTTCGCCAAAGGTGCGCCGGGGCGCGGGCACCGGATGTTTACCGATGCGCGCGGGCGCAAGGTTCTGGTGGTGCAGGTTCTGGGCCAAGTCTTCATGAAGCGCGCCTTTGATGATCCGTTTTCCGCCGTTGAACCGATCCTCAAGGCGCATCCTTTGGGGGGGCAGGCGCAGGCGATCATCGTTGATATGCATTGCGAAGCCACCTCGGAAAAAATGGCCATGGGGCATTATTGCGACGGGCGCGCCTCGCTTGTCGTGGGCACCCATACCCATGTGCCCACCGGCGACGCGATGCTGCTTTCTTCGGGGAGCGGATATCTGACCGATGCGGGCATGTGCGGCGATTACAATTCGGTTATTGGCATGGAAAAGTCCGAACCGATGCGCCGTTTCATCACCGGCATGGTCAAATCGCGGTTTACCCCCGCCACCGGCGAGGCAACCCTATCGGGCGTGTTCATCGAAACGGACGACCGCACCGGATTGCCCAAAGAGATCATCCCCGTGCGCCAGGGCGGCAAATTGCAGCCATCCGGACCGGTGATGGCCTGACCGACCCGTCGTTCGCGATCACTCTCTAACGGGGGCTCAAAGCGGCGACAACGATAGGGGGCACCCCTACGGCGTCTGGCTGTGAACCATTAGGTGAGGGGTGCCTTTGGTATCCTTTCAATTCGGGGGCTGCGGTGCAACGATGGCACCCCGTCACGGACGCGGCCCCCTCCCGATCAACACCGGCTTGGGTTTTGAGCGGGGTTTTGTGGCCGCGTCGATGGCGGGGATTTGCATCTGTCCAAAACCGGAATGTCTTTAAGAATGCTCGTTCGCCCGCCTTTCGAGCACCCGCCATTCAAACATTGCCAGCGCAAGTGTGATTAAGCGATTGCCCCTTCATAGCCGCTTTTCGAAATACTGGTGCACAGATCTCCCCACTGGCAATTGTGACAAGCGGAACGAACCTGATCTTGTGCGAACGCTGTCCGAAGTCGTTTTAACGTATCTTTGTCCAAAGACAGTTTTGCGCCGGTATGCACCGGCATTTGCATCACCTCGCCCACATCTTTCGCAGCTTGAAGATCCCGATTGTGCACACTGTCGTTGAAACAGTGTGCATTCGCTTCCGCCAGACGCGGAGCACAGATTTCATCCGGCCCCTCGACGATTTCGATGCTCTCTCCGGCTGAAATCCGCCCCGCGATCACAGTCATGTTGTCTGTGAAGGCGGGGGTGTATCCTCGCCCGATATAGGTAAGGATACAAAGAAGATGGTGAGCGCGCAGATGGACAGTCATTCGGCGGTATGTCGGGCGTCACGTGTCAGCAGCTTAAGCGTCATCGCGCCGAGACCGGACTTTAGGACCGCACCGATGATAAAGGGAACCACGCCAGCCATAATCGCCCGTTCTGCGCCGATCAGCATTGCAAGCCATGTGGCCCCCAAGGTCAGGCAGATTGCGTTGCCAATGAGCATCGCCAGAAACGAAAACCAAACGCGCTGACCGTTCCAACCGCGTGCGGTTAACCATCCGACAGCCATGCCCGCGACCGGGAAGGCAAAGAGATAGCCGCCGGTTGCGCCCATGAAATGTTGAGGTCCGGACGCGCCACCGGCCAGAACCGGCAATCCAAGGGCCCCCTCCATCAACCAAGCCACAATTGTGACCCCACCCAAACGCCATCCGTATAAGGCACCGACAAGCATGACCGCATAGGTTTGCATGGTGATCGGAACCGGAACCATCGGAACTTCGATGTAGGACGACACTGCGAGGAAAAGGGTGCCGAAAAACACGGCAGCGATTTTCCACGGCAGTGTAAAGTTCTGCACATCGAAGGCTTTGTGAGTGGTGTAGGCAGCTGCAGGTGTAGATGAGGTCATTTAGGCGCTTCCTTAAAGTATCTATTAAACATCATGCGAGAATCGAGGGATATTTTAATTATAGATAGTTTGCAAGGGTCGCTAAAATCATCCGCGCGAGAGGTGTCGCCGTAAGATCGCTGACGCGGTTTTTTCTTCGCGCCGCTCCATAGCCTGAAGGATCGCCACGTGATCCTTGTCCGATGTGCTCTGCCATGTTGTGCGCCATCTGGCGTGAAACCTCTGTGCAGAAAGCCGCTGAAGTTGTTCGATGCGTCCCAGCAGAAGGGGCCGTGCGCAGGGCTTCAGGATTTCCAAGTGAAACTGCCGGTTGGCTTTTTCCCAAGAAATCGGATCCTTGGCGTGATCGCAAGCAAGCCGAAAACGCTCCATCTCCTGCAGGGCCGCAGGCGTAACGTTGGCAACCGCTTTCGCCAATGCCAATGGCTCCAAGGCGAGCCTCATTTCCAGAATGTCGTCCTGATCTGCGTCGGTCAAAGAAAACGCTCGGACGCCGCGCTTGGGGATGAATGTGGCGAGTTCCATCTGCACGAGGCGTTGAAGAGCCTCTCGGGCCGGGACGTGGCTGCACTTGAAACGCGCAGCGATATGATCCTGCGCAAGTCGAGCCCCCTGGGCGATGTCACCCCTGATGATTTCTTCTGCGAGGATGTCGGCAATGGCTGCGGGTTTTATAGATAAATCAGACATGATGATGATTTAACCTGAACCGGTTCCCTGGAACAGGGCGTTGTTTTTAAAAAATAGGCGGCATCAATGGCGGGTTGGCAAACACGTATCTCCGCAAGCGCCCGAAGATGACCGTTTGTCGAGGGCGCTCGCGTGGCGGCCATTGGTGTGCTTGCAGCGATCTGGCGCTTTGTCCGCATGCTCTCCCTTTAGTGGCGCGCCTCATGTGCTTGCACAGATCGGAACATCTGGGCGCAATCCGGGCCATTCTTGCGCGCTGTGCGACATTCTCTTGCTCCTGCCCGCCTGATAATGGCACAGTAGCGCGCAGGCGATAAAAGGGCATTTGCATTCATGCAGTTTTTGGAATTTTCCCAAACGGGTCAGGCGGTTATGACGCTGCTCGTCGTGGTGATTATGTTCATTCTCTTCGTCAAGGAATATTACCCGACCGAAGTGGTGGCGATCACCGGCGCGGCGTTGATGCTCGGCCTTGGGCTGTTGCCTTATGATGCGGCATTGGACGTGCTTTCCAACCCTGCGCCTTGGACCATTGCGGCGATGTTCATCGTGATGGGGGCCTTGGTGCGCACTGGCGCGCTGGATGCGTTTACCTCCCTTGCCGACAAACAAGCGCAGGTGAACCCGAAACTGGCGATTGCGATGCTATTGGCCTTTGTGATCATCGCATCGGCGTTTGTGTCCAACACGCCGGTGGTGGTGGTGATGATCCCGGTGTTTGTGCAGCTCTCGCGCACCCTTGGCAAATCGGCGAGCAAATTCTTGATCCCGCTGAGTTATGCGGCGATCCTTGGCGGCACGCTGACCTTGATCGGGACCTCGACCAACCTGCTTGTTGACGGTGTTGCCCGTGCCCAAGGGATGCAGGCCTTTACGATTTTCGAGGTCACCCCGTTGGGGATTGTTCTGGTCACCTGGGGGATGATTTATCTGCGCTTTATTGCGCCGCGGCTTTTGCCCGATCGTGACAGCATGGCGTCGATGCTTTCTGACCGCAGCCGGATGAAGTTTTTTACCGAAGCGGTGATTCCGCCGGAAAGCAACCTTGTTGGCCGCGAGGTCAGCGGCGTGCAATTGTTCAAACGCGAAGGCGTGCGATTGATCGATGTGGTGCGCGGCGACGACTCGCTGCGCCGGAGCCTCAAGGACGTGACGCTGCAAGTTGGCGACCGCGTTGTCTTGCGCACCCAGATGACCGAGCTTTTGAGCCTGCAACGCAACAAAAGTTTGCGCCGCGTCGATCAGGTGTCCGCCGTGGAAACCCATACGGTCGAGGTTCTGATCACCCCGGGGTGCAAAATGGTGGGCCGCTCGCTTGGCTCGATGCGCTTGCGTCGCCGGTTCGGGGTCTATCCTTTGGCGGTGCACCGCCGGAACCAGAACATCGGCCGCCAACTCGAAGACTTGGTGGTGCGTGTGGGTGATACGCTTTTGCTTGAAGGCGCGCCCGAAGACATCAAACGCCTTGCTTCGGAAATGGATATGGTCGATGTGACCACGCCCACGGCACGGGCTTTCCGGCGCGGTCATGCGCCGATTGCGATCCTGTCTTTGGTGGCGATTGTTGCGATGGCGGGCATGGGGGTCGCGCCGATTTTTCTGCTGACGGTCTTGGCGGTGGCGGCGGTGCTCCTGACCCGCTGCATCGATGCCGACGAAGCGTTTTCCTTTGTTGACGGGCGTTTGTTGGCGTTGATCTTTTCGATGCTGGCCGTCGGGGCGGCCTTGGAGCATACGGGTGCGGTCAGCTTGATCGTCGAAGGGGTCGCGCCTTTGCTGGGCGGCTTGCCGGGACCGGTGATCATCTGGGCGATCTATCTGCTGACCTCGGTGCTTACCGAACTGGTATCGAACAATGCCGTGGCCGTGGTTCTTACGCCGATCGCCATCGGTTTGGCCGATGCTTTGGGGTTTGATGCGCGCCCGCTTGTGGTCGCGGTTATGGTCGCCGCTTCGGCCAGCTTCGCCACCCCCATTGGCTATCAAACCAATATGTTGGTCTATGGCCCCGGTGGTTACAAGTTCACGGATTTCATGCGGGTCGGTATTCCGCTGAACCTGAGCATCGGGATTTTGTCCGCTGCGATCATTCCGCTGATCTGGCCATTGTGACCTTTGGACAAAGCGCGCGGCGCCAAATGGTGCACCGTGCTGTGATCGGGCCCGATGTGGGGGGGGGCTGTGCCCGTCCAACCCGCGCGGAGGCGCCGCCGCGCGAACATCTGCTATCATGCTGCGCCGCTCGCCCGCGCATTTGCCGCGACAAGCCGCCAACAGGATAGGGCCCCCCGCAGGATGGGGATCGCCGCCGCTGATGCTCTGGATCGGCGTGTCAATCTCGCCCGCGTGGCCGGCGGCGGCGCTACATTGGCCAGAACACAAGGATTGTCGGGATCGAGACGCAGACGACCAACACTTCTAGCGGCAGGCCCATACGCCAGTAGTCGCCAAACTGATAGCCACCCGGGCCAAGGATCAGCGTGTTGTTCTTATGCCCGATAGGGGTCAGATAGGCCGAAGACGCCGCCACCGCCACCGCCATCAGGAACGGGTCGGCCGAGACGTTCAAGGCGCTGGCCATCTGGATTGCGACGGGGGCGGCGACGATGGTCGTGGCGGTATTGTTGAGCACATCCGAAAGCGTCATTGTCACCACCATCAGCACCGTCAAAATTGCCCATGAGGGCAGGCCGGCGGTGATCCCGACCAGAGATCCGGCCAAAAGTTCGGTGCCACCGGAGGTCTCGAGCGCCGCACCGAGCGGGATCATTGAGCCGAGCAATACGACCACAGGCCATTCAATATGCGTGTATAATTCCTGAATCGGGACGATTTTGGTCAGGACATAGGCCACGACCACCAATCCCAACGCCACCGGCAAATAGATCAAGCCAAAGCTTGCTGCCGCAACCGCCCCGGCAAAAAGCCCAATGGCCAGCCATGTTTTGCTGTCATCGGTGACAGTCAATCCGCGTTCAGCCAGAGCCAGACAGCCAAGCCAATCGCTGATCTCGGCGGCGTGACCTTTGGGCACGAGAATAAGCAGGATATCACCGGCGCGCACTTCGGTTTTGCGCACTTGGCTGCTGATCCGCCGGCCTTGGCGGGCAATACCCAAAAGCACCGCGCGGCGGCGCCACGCAAGACCGATACCTTGGGCGGTGCGCCCTTCGATGCGCGCATCCGGTTGCACGACCACTTCGATCAAATCCAATCCCTCGCCCTCGGCACGGACCAGATCTTCGCGGGTCTGATCGGAAAAGGCGAGGCCGGCCGCCGCGCGGAATTCGTCCAAAGCATTGGGGCTGGCCTCGATCACCAACGCGTCACCGGCACGCAATAGGGTGCTGCGCGCCGGGCCATAGCGGCGTTTGCCATCGCGGATCACGCCGATCACGGCGACATCGGCTTTCTCGGCATCCGCGTCCAGTTCGGACAGGCGTTTGCCGATCAATTTGCTGTCTTCGGGCACGCTCAGTTCGGCCACATAGGGCGAGAAATCCTTGGCGGCCAATCCGGCGTCATCACGGCGCGGGATCAACCGCCAGCCGATCAACGCAACAAAAATCAGCCCGGCAATCGCGGTGATCCCGCCGACGGGGGCAAAATCGAACATACCATACGGCTCGCCCATGGCTTCTTCGCGGAAGGCGGCAATAATGATATTGGGCGGCGTGCCGATCAAGGTGGCCATGCCGCCAAGGATCGTTGCAAAGCTGAGCGGCATCAAAGACAGCGCCGGCGCGCGCCCCGCTTTGCGCGCGGTCTGAATATCGACAGGCATCAAAAGGGCCAAGGCCGCGACATTGTTCATAAAGGCGGACAAGACCGCACCGATCCCACCCATCAAGGTGATATGCCCGCCAAGGCTGCGCGAGCTGTCGACGAGGGTGCGGGTGATCAGGAACACTGCGCCCGAACGAACCAAACCGGCGGACACCACCAGAACCAGCGCCACAATCAAGGTCGCCGGATGGCCAAAGCCGCTGAAGGCGTCCTCTTTGGGCACCACGCCAAGCACAACACCCGCCATCAGCGCAGTAAAGGCCACAATGTCATAGCGGTAGCGCCCCCAGAGCAGCAGGGCGAAAACAGCAGCGAAGAGCGCAAAAAGCGTGATTTGTTCATATGTCATAGAGCAGACATAGCTTGGCCCTCTGCGCGCGGCAAATGCGCAATGCAGCATAGCCGGAAATTGGCCGGGTGTGAACGCTCTGTGAGGGGGCTGTGAGGCGCCTGTGAAGCCGGCCTGTCAGTCCTGTGAAGCCCAGTTTTTCCTTATTTTACAGGTGATTCGAGCCGATTCTTGCCGCAATTTTGTTAACCCTGTGGCAAGTTGTTGTGCTGCAAGGAAATTACCTGTGTTGGCGGGATTTGGCATTCATGTTACCCTTAAGTCATCTTCGCCAAACCCGATGAGATCGGACAGCGGCGGGGAGATTTTGAAAACGAACCGCATTTTGAAGGCACTATTTTGATCCGATGAACTTGCGGGGGCTATTTGCGCCCGAAAGGTCATCCACCACTTTGACGATGAAACGACCAAGACCCGACTTTTGATTGCATCCGGTATCGGGGGGCGCATGCCCTGCGATCATGGCGCAATCACTTTTGAACCGGACTGTGACGCGCAGACCGGAGCGGGAGAGGTGCGTGCGCTGCCGTCTTGGGCGGCCTGCGGGCCCGGCCGATCAATGCATTTAACCAAACAGGAGATTTTCAATGACTGAAGCACTTAACCTAAAGGCCCTCGCCAAGGAGCTCAAAGCGTCCGGTGCGCCATGGGAGATGGATGAATCCACCGAAATGGCGCTTTTGACTGAGGACGAGCGGCGCATGCGCCTCGGCGTGATCCCCCCCGCCGGCGCCATGAGTTTTGAACAAGCGGTCGCCGGAGACAAATCCGCGCCGATGGTGACGGCCGATATCATCGCCTCGGAAACCGCCGCCGGATTGCCGAGCAAATTCGATCATCGCGATGTGGGCGGTAAAAATTACACCACCCCGCCGAAAAACCAAGGCGGCTGCGGCTCTTGCGTGGCGCATGGCGTGGTGTCGGTGATGGAGACGACCTATCGCCGCTCGATCGCCTCGGACAGCTACAACCTCGATCTATCCGAGGCGCATCTGTTCTACTGCCACGGCGGCGAAGAGGGGCGGACCTGTGCCAATGGTTGGTTCCCCGATCAAGCGCTTGATAAATGCAAGACAAAAGGCGTCACGCTCGAAAGCGTCTATCCCTATACCGGATCCCAGCAAGCCTGCGCCGTGCCGTCGGGATGGGAGGCCAATGTCGCCAAATCCTTGGGCAAAACCAAATTGACCAACCGCACCAAGATCAAGGAATGGATCGCCACGCGCGGCTCTGTCACCGGCTGTTTCATCGTGTATCAGGATTTCTTTTCCTACCGTTCCGGCGTCTACCGGCATGTGTCGGGTGATGCGGCCGGTGGGCATTGCGTTGAAATCATGGGCTATGATGATGCGCTTGGCTGCTGGATTTGCAAGAACAGCTGGGGCACGAATTGGGGCGAAGGCGGGTATTTCAAAATCGCCTATGGTCAGGCGCAGATCGAAACATGGCTTGGCCCATATGGCACCAATGGGGTGACGGTCAAAACCTGGAACAACAATCTGAAGGTTAACGGTCTGTGGACCAATGAGGCAGACCGCAATGCCTACGTGCATTTTACCGGTCTCGGGTGGAAACGCCTGACCACCAGCAGCGCGGTGCAGCAGCATGCGATGTTGGCCGATCTGATCGGTGCCAAAGGCGGCAATCGCACGGTGCGCGCGCTCATCGACGGGGCGCAGGTCAAAGAGATTTATGTGATCTGAGCTGGAAAATTTTTCGCGGGCGCGCCCGATACGTGGCGCGCCGCATCAAACTCAATTGTTGAACAAGGAATATTCAAATGCCCAATACAAAAGACAAAACCGCCCCGAGCGACACTGCTGAAACCCTGCGCGCGCAGACCGGAGGCGGTAGCGGCGCACCCAGCCTTGATATCGGGTCGATGATCTCCGAGGCCAAACTCGAAGGTGCGATGGCGCCGGCCATGACCCCGCCGGGCGATGAGACCGCCGAAGCGGCCGGTGCCGATGGGGTGACCGCATGGCACAATGGCAAAAAGATCACCGCAACGTGGTGCAACTCGTCCAATCGCAACGCTTTTGCCTCGGTGCAGGGATTGGGTTGGCGCCGGTTGACCAACGCAAACGACAGCGCATTTTTGTCGATGGTGATGATGGCCGCCCATGCCGAGCAAATGAACTCTACCGTCAATCTGAAGATCAGCACCAGCAACGAGATCACCGAAATCTATGTTTGGTAATTTCCGGTGCGGATCGTGACACAGAGAAAGGCACACCATGTCCGGTGATATCTTACTCTCGATGGGGGACGCGGGCGGATCTGTCCGCGTCCCTGCGGGCGGCGTGATCGAACTGCGTTTGCCGGAAAACCCGACAACGGGCTATCGGTGGACGTTACCGCCGGACAGCTGCACCGAGATGATCGAAGATCGCAACGCGGCGCCAGTGGGCGGTGCCGGAGTGGTTGCAGGTATCGGGGCCGCTTCAGAGCGGGTCTTCTTGTTCCGCCTTAAAGGCAGCGCGCCGTTGCATTTACGTTTGGATTTGACCCGCGCATGGGAGGAGGGCGCCCCGCCTGAATCCCGTTTCGAGATCGAATTGGTGCCGCAATAGCCGGTCAAACCGCCGTTGCCTTCCGTGAAAGACACCGAAAGCCGGTTCCAAGGCCGCCGTCACAGGCCCGGGGGTGCGGTATTGATCCTCATAGTACTCATAGTAGGGCGCGAAAGACCCGCGGCGCATTTCATCCGTACGCGGGGGGAACGCGGCGCCGGCCGCGATCAAGAAACATCGATCCAACACGGTCGAAACCTGCAAGATCGCCGGGCACCCGCCGGGCACAGGCAGGCGCGAAACCGGACGCGGGGTTGCACGATACGCGCCCCATAGCATATAGGGAAAGCCAAACTCAGCATCTCTAAGGGGTCCCTCATGGCCGGCCATTCCAAATGGGCAAATATCCAGCACCGTAAAGGGCGTCAGGACAAACTGCGCGCTAAACTTTTCTCGAAACTTTCCAAAGAAATCACCGTCGCCGCGAAAATGGGCGACCCAGATCCCGAGAAAAACCCGCGCCTGCGCCTTGCAGTGAAAGAGGCCAAATCCTCCTCGGTGCCGAAGGATGTGATCGAACGTGCGATCAAAAAATCCATGGCTGGCGAGGGCGAGGATTACGAAGAAATCCGCTATGAAGGCTATGGCCCCGGCGGCGTGGCCGTGATTGTCGAGGCGATGACCGACAACCGCAACCGCACTGCGTCCTCTGTGCGCTCGACCTTTACCAAAAGCGGCGGAAATCTGGGCGAAACCGGATCTGTCGGGTTCATGTTCGACCGCAAGGGCGAGGTGACCTATCCGGTAGAGGCCGGCGATGCCGACACCGTGATGATGGCCGCGATCGAGGCCGGCGCCGAAGATGTGCAAAGCTCTGAAGACGGCCATGTGATTTATTGCGCCGATACCGACCTGAATGAGGTTGCGACGGCTTTGGAGGCCGAGTTGGGCGAAAGCGCTTCGACCAAATTGGTATGGGTGCCGAATATTTCCACCGAGCTCGACCTTGAGGGGATGGAAAAGCTGATGAAGCTGATCGATGCGCTCGAAGATGACGACGATGTGCAACGTGTCACCGCCAATTTCGAAGCCTCCGACGAGGTCATGGCACAGCTGTGATCTGCGGATCTGATATGGTAATTTCAAAGGCGCACCGGCATGGGGCGCCTTTGGCATTTGGCGCGCGCGCATGACCATTGGTTTACTTCCCTCGGGCGTTGCGGGGTTCTGGCTTGGCCTGTCGTTGATCCTTGCCATCGGGGCGCAAAACGCCTTTGTCCTGCGTCAAGGATTGATGCGCACCCATGTGTTTGCGGTGTGCCTGACCTGCGCCTTGTCGGATGCTTTGTTGATCGCGGCCGGTGTCGCGGGATTTGGCGCCCTGACCACGGCGGCCCCGTGGATTGAACCGGTGATGCGCTACGGCGGTGCGGTTTTCCTCTTTGTTTACGGGCTGCGTGCCTTTCGCAGCGCATGGCGCGGCGATGCGGGCGGACTTGAAGCAGGGGCGGGCGGCGTGTCTTCTCTGGCTGCGACGCTGTCCACGTGTTTGTTGCTGACGTGGGCCAATCCGCATGTCTACCTTGATACGGTGGTGTTGCTTGGCGCGGTCTCGGCGCAATATTCCCCGCGCATCGCTTTTGCCGTGGGGGCGATGACCGCGAGTTTCGTGTTCTTTTTTGCACTGGGGTTTGGCGCGCGCCTCCTCGCGCCGCTTTTTGCCAAAGCCGGCACATGGCGGGTGTTCGAGGTGGTGATTGGTCTGGTCATGTGGGCAATTGCTGCCAAGCTGGCCTTGGGCGCGTGAGGCAAAAGGCGTCCTAAGCCCTTTTATCACATAGAAAAATTTGCCGCGCTGCATCTGGTGCGTTTGCGGATCGGGTCGCAATCGCGGCGTCCCGCCAGCAAGACCCGTCTTGGAAACGGCGACCTTGCGCCGGAGCATAGCGGATGCCGATGACGCCGCCCGCGCCCGTGATTACCCGCGCGGGTCGAGCAGTTTGGCCAGAATTTGCGCCCGCGTGATCACACCAATGAGCACGCCGTTTTCCATCACACCGACATGTTCCTCCGCTTCATCCGTTACCGCCATGACATCGCGAATAGCAAGATCCGCCTCGACGGTGAGCTCGGGTACTGCCGCGCCGGCGGGCACCATCACATCGCGCGCCCGTAGCACGCCCAGAGGGTTCATATGCGCGACAAATTCAGCAACGTAATCATTGGCAGGGGCGGTGAAAATCTCTTGCGGGGTGCCGCATTGGATGATCCGCCCGCCTTCCAAAATGGCGATGCGATTGCCGATTTTGAAGGCTTCATCAAGATCATGGCTGACGAAGATGATCGTGCGCTGCAGCTGCTTTTGCAGCATCAGCAATTCGTCCTGCAAATGCGTGCGGATGAGCGGATCAAGCGCCGAGAACGGCTCGTCCATCAACAGGATCGGCGCCTCGGTGGCGAAGGCGCGGGCCAGGCCGACGCGTTGCTGCATCCCGCCCGATAACGCGCTGACTTTGTGGTCCGCCCAATCGGACAAAGAGACAAGCTCAAGTTGCTTGGCGACGGTTTTGGCGCGCTCGGATTTGCCCATGCCGGAGAGTTCCAATCCCAGCCCGACATTCTCGGACACGGTGCGCCACGGCAGCAGTCCGAATTGTTGGAACACCATCGCCACACGAGTTTGGCGCAAGTGGCGCAGGGTGCTGGCATCGCAACTGCCGACCTCTGTCATGCCGTCGCCATTGTTGACCCGCACCGCGCCGCGCGCCACGGGGTTCAGCCCGTTGACCGCGCGCAGTAGCGTCGATTTGCCAGAGCCAGACAAGCCCATTAGCACCAGGATCTCGCCTTCTTCCACTGTGAGCGAGCAATCATGCACGCCCAACACCTGTCCCGTGGCCTCTTGGACCTCGGCGCGGGTTTGCATTAGATCCATCAAGGGCAGGGCGCTTTGCGGCGCGTCGCCAAAGACGATGGAGACGTTGTCGAATTCTACGGCTGTCCCCATGATCAACGCTCCACCCGCAACATCCGGTCGAGCATAATTGCCACCACCACAATGATCAGCCCGCTTTCAAATCCAAGCGCGGTATTGACCTGACCCAGCGCGCGCATCACCGGCACGCCCAATCCGTTCGCGCCGACCAATGCGGCGATCACCACCATCGACAATGACAACATGATCGTCTGGTTCAAACCGGCCATGATTTGCGGCAAGGCATAGGGCAATTCCACCTTCCACAGCTTTTGCCGCGGCGTTGCGCCAAAGGCCTCGGCAGCTTCCAACAGCGGCGTTGGGGTTGAAGAGATGCCAAGTTGGGTCAAACGGATGGGCGCGGGCAAAACAAAGATCACCGATGCGATCAATCCGGGCACCATGCCGATGCCGAAAAACACAATGGCAGGAATAAGATAGACGAAGGTCGGCAGGGTTTGCATCAAATCCAGAATGGGCCGCAGCGTGCGATAGAGACGCGGGCGATGGGCCGCTGCAATCCCGATCGGCACGCCAACGCCCATGCAGACAACGCAGCCCGACAACACCAATGTCAGGCTTTGCGTGGTTTCTTTCCAATAGCCTTGGTTCAGGATGAACAAGAACCCCAAAAGGACAAATAGCGCGGTTTTCCATGACCGTTGCAACAGGTAGGTCAGCCCGACAAATACCGCGATGATGATCAAAGGATGCGGCGTTTGCAGTACCCATAAGAAGGCATCAATCATCGCCTCCAGACCGGCCGCCAAACCGTCAAACACCACTGCGCCGTTGTCTTGCAAAATGTCGAAAAACCCCTCGGCCCATTTGCCGACCGGTATTTTGCTGGAGGTGATCCAGTCGAGAATGGAATCCATGAACGCGCGTCCCTATTGTCATTCTTGTCGTTGTACGCCGTCTTATGCGGCCTGAATACCGCGAGCGCGATACCGTGCTATGAAAAAGGGCGCCCGACGTTGTGAGGGGCGCCCTGATCGGGTGGATTAGAGGCCGAGGGCCGCCTTGACCGCCGGCAACCCTTCGTCGCCGTCTTTGGTTGTCACCCCGGCAAGCCATGTGTCCAGCACATCGCCATTGGCCTTGAGCCAGGCCATCGTGGCCTCGTCGGGGTCCATACCGTCATCCAAAATCTGGCCCATGATGGCGTTTTCCATCGGCAGGGAAAACTTCAGATTGCTCAAGAAGGTGCCGACATTCGGGCATTCGGCGGCATAGCCTTTGCGCGTCACGGTTTCGACCACGCCTTCACCGCCAAAGAAATCCTCGCCGCCGGGCAAGTATTTCAATTCGAAATTGGCGTTCATCGGATGCGGCTCCCAGCCAAGGAAAACCACGTCTTCGTTTTTCTTCACGGCGCGTTTGACTTGCGCCAGCATGCCTTGTTCGGAACTTTCAATAATCTCGAACCCCTCGAGCCCGTGCGTGTTCTCTTCTGTCAGAGATACGAGATAACCGTTGCCTTCATTGCCCGGTTCAATGCCGTAGATTTTGCCGTCGAGGCTGTCGCGGAATTTGGCGATATCGGCGTAGGATTTCAAACCCTTGTCATAGGTATAGGCCGGCACCGCGAGGGTGTATTTCGTGCCTGTCAGGTTGACGCCAACGGATTCAATTTCACCGCTTTCGATATAGGGACCGATCGCACCGGCTTGTGCGGGCATCCAATTGCCCAAGAAGACATCGACGTCATCGGATTCAAGCGCCGCAAAGGTCACCGGAACCGACAGGATTTTCACCTCGACGTCATACCCAAGGGCCGTCAACACATGTTTGGTTGCCGATGTGGTTGTGGTGATATCGGTCCATCCGACATCTGAAAACGTAACCGAGCCGCAATCTGCAAGCGCGGGGCTGGCCGCGATGAGGGCCAGCGCGGATAAAGTGGATTTCAATGTCATGGGTCGCTCCTTGAAGTTGGCGATTTTTATTGATTGACGAGTCAATCAATCAGCAATATCGAAGCAAAAGCAAGGTTATTAAGGGTGAAAACGATGCCTAAGCTTGGGGTGGAACCTATCAGGCGGCAAGCGCTTGTAAAGGCGACGATCACAGAGATTGGCGCGGCTGGCTCTCTGGACGTGACAGTGAGCAAAATCGCGCGCAGGGCGGGCATGTCGAGCGCTCTGGCGCATCACTATTTTGGTGGCAAGGAGCAAATCCTGCTGGCGGCGATGCGCCATATCCTTGTGCTTTTCGCCGATGAGGTGCGCAGCCAGATCGCATCGGCGCGGACCCCCGCCGAACGGCTCGACGCCATTTTGCGCGCTTCTTTCGCCTCGCCGAATTTCACCGCCGAAGTCATCGCGGCATGGCTCAATTTCTACGTTCTGGCGCAAGCCAACCCCGAGGCCTTGCGCCTTTTGACGGTGTATCGCCGCCGGCTTCAATCGAATTTGACCTATGCGCTGCGCCCTATGGTGGGCGCCGCCGCCGCAGACAAAGCCGAAGTCATCGGCGCATTGATTGATGGGGTTTATATCCGTCAATCTTTACGCGCCGGGGCGATGGGCGGGGCTGACGCGCTCGCGATGCTGCGCCGCACGGTCGATCACATGTTGCCGGGCGCGGATCAAAGGAAAACCGCCGAAATGGTGGATGGAGCAATGACATGAGCCGGCCGAATATCCTGATTTTTATGGTGGATCAATTGAACGGCACGTTGTTTCCCGATGGGCCTGCCGATTGGTTGCATGCGCCGAACATCAAAAAACTCAGCGCCCGTTCGACGCGGTTTCGCAACGCCTATACCGCTAGCCCGCTTTGCGCTCCGGGGCGCGCGTCTTTCATGTCCGGCCAATTGCCCAGCCAGACCGGTGTTTACGATAATGCCGCCGAATTTGCCTCTTCGATCCCCACATACGCGCATCATCTGCGCCGTGCGGGTTATCAAACCTGCCTGTCGGGCAAGATGCATTTCGTCGGCCCCGATCAATTGCACGGCTTCGAAGAGCGCCTGACCACGGATATTTATCCGCCCGATTTCGGGTGGACGCCGGATTATCGCAAACCGGGTGAGCGTATTGATTGGTGGTATCACAACATGAGCAGCGTCACCGGATCGGGCGTTGCCGAGATCACCAACCAAATGGAATATGACGATGAGGTCGCCTATCACGCCACGCGCAAGGTTTACGATCTGGCGCGTGGTCTGGATGCGCGGCCATGGTGTTTGACCGTCAGCTTCACCCATCCGCATGACCCCTATGTGGCGCGGCGCAAATATTGGGACCTTTACGAGGACTGCGACCATCTTTTGCCCGAAATCCCGGCCATGGCCTATGACGATCACGACCCCCATGCGCAACGGATTTTCGACGCCAATGATTGGCGCAATTTCGACATTGGCGAGGAGGATATCCGCCGCGCGCGCCGCGCCTATTTCGCCAATATTTCTTATCTCGATGACAAAATAGGCGAGGTGATGGAGGCATTGGAGGCCACGCGCCAGGAAGCGATTATCCTCTTTGTCTCGGATCACGGTGATATGCTTGGTGAACGTGGGCTCTGGTTTAAAATGTGCTTTTATGAAGGCTCTGCCCGCGTGCCCTTGATGATTTCCGCCCCCGATATGGCGGCAGGTTTGGTGTCTGATCCGGTCTCCAACATCGACATCTGCCCGACGCTTTGCGATCTGGCGGGTGTGCGCATGGACGAGGTCATGCCGTGGACGGCGGGCGAGAGCCTTAAACCGCTTGGCCAAGGCGGCGTGCGATCCACCCCCGTAGCGATGGAATATTCCGCCGAGGCCTCTTATGCGCCGATGATCGCTTTGGTGCAGGGCCGGATGAAATACACCGCCTGTGCGATTGATCCCGAGCAATTGTTCGATCTCGACGCCGACCCGCATGAGTTGACCAATCTGGCGGGTGATCCGGCCTATGCCAAGGCATTTGCGCGATTGAAATCCATCGCCGGTCAGCGTTGGGATTTACCGCGTTTTGATGCCGATGTGCGCCAAAGCCAAGCCCGCCGGTGGGTGGTCTATGAAGCTTTGCGGCAGGGGGGCTATTTCCCTTGGGATTACCAACCTTTGCAAAAGGCGTCCGAGCGTTACATGCGCAACCACATGGACCTCAACGTGCTTGAAGAAAACAAACGTTTCCCGCGCGGCGAATAGCGCGCTCTGATCCTGCTCCAAACCCGAAAGCTGCCCTGATGATCGATATCCAACCCAAAGCCAGCCATTACATCAATGGCGCTTACGTCGAAGACACCTCCGGCACCGCGATCCCTGTGATCTATCCGGCGACCGGCGCGGCGGTGGCGCGGGTGCATGCCGCGACGCCCGCGCTCATCGAGCAAGCGATTGAGGCCGCGCGTACTGCGCAACCGGCATGGGCGGCGATGAGCGGCACCGAACGCGGCCGCATTTTGCGCCGCGCCGCCGATATCATCCGCGCCCGCAATCATGAATTGTCGGTTTTGGAAACCTATGACACCGGCAAACCGATGCAAGAAACGCTTGTCGCGGATGCCACATCCGGCGCGGATGCGCTTGAATATTTCGGCGGTCTCGCGGGCAGCCTCACCGGCGAACATATCCCCTTGGGCGGCGATTGGGTCTATACGATCCGCGAGGCGCTCGGCCTTTGTGTGGGCATCGGCGCGTGGAATTATCCGACGCAAATCGCGTGCTGGAAGGCGGCGCCGGCTTTGGCTTGCGGCAATGCGATGATTTTCAAACCCTCCGAGGTGACGCCTCTTTGTGCGTTGAAGGTTGCGGAAATCCTGACCGAGGCGGGCTTGCCCGACGGGGTTTTTCAAGTGCTGCAAGGCGCGGGCGAGGTTGGCGCGCCTTTGGTGACCGATCCGCGCGTTGACAAGGTGTCGCTGACGGGATCCGTGCCGACCGGCAAAAAAGTCTATGCCGCCGCCGCCGCGCAGATGAAACATGTGACGATGGAACTCGGCGGCAAAAGCCCGATGGTGGTGTTTGAGGATGCCAATATCGACGATGCCGTGGGCGGCGCGATTTTGGGCAACTTCTATTCCTCGGGGCAGGTATGTTCCAACGGCACGCGGGTGTTCGTGCATGCGTCGATCAAGGACGCCTTTCTCGCACGGCTGAAGGAACGTCTCGGCGGTGTGGTGATTGGCGATCCGATGGACGAGGTGGTGAACTTCGGCCCGATGGTGTCGGAGGCGCAGCGCGCCATCACATTGGACTATATCGCGCAGGGCAAGGCCGGGGGCGCAACGCTTTTCCACGGCGGCAAGGCCATTGAGGGCCAAGGTTTCTATATTGAACCCACGGTGTTTTCGGATGTCACCGACGACATGACCATCGCCCGCGAAGAGATTTTCGGCCCCGTCATGTGCGTGCTGTCCTTCGAGGATGAGGCAGAGGTCATCGCCCGCGCCAATGCCACCGATTATGGCCTTTCGGCGGGGGTGTTTACTGCGGACCTGACCCGTGCGCATCGGGTGATCGGGCAATTGCAGGCCGGTTCGTGTTTCATCAATACCTATAACCTCGCCCCCGTCGAGGCGCCTTTTGGCGGGGTCAAAGCCTCCGGCGTCGGCCGTGAAAACTCCAAGGCGGCGATTGAGCATTATAGCCAGATGAAATCGGTTTACGTGGCCATGGGCCCCGTCGATGCCCCGTTTTAGCCCCGCAGCGGAGAGATAAGCCATGCAGCCAGATTACATTATCGTTGGCGCCGGCAGCGCCGGATGCGCCGTGGCTTACCGTTTGGCCGAAGCGGGCAAAAAAGTCATGGTGATCGAACACGGCGGCAGCGACGCAGGCCCGTTCATACAAATGCCTGCGGCCCTGTCTTATCCAATGAATATGGGGGTTTATGATTGGGGTTTCCAATCCGCGCCGGAACCGCATTTGGGCAACCGCCGCCTTGCGTGTCCGCGTGGCAAAGTGATCGGCGGATCTTCCTCGATCAATGGCATGGTCTATGTGCGCGGCCACGCCAAGGATTTCGACCATTGGGCCGAGAGCGGCGCGGCGGGGTGGTCTTACGCCGATGTGCTGCCCTATTTCAAACGCATGGAAAGCACCCATCACGGCCAAGATGCGGCCTATCGCGGCACCACCGGCCCGCTGCATATTGCGCGCGGTCCGCGTGACAATCCGCTGCACGACGCTTTTGCCACCTCGGCGGCGCAGGCCGGATATGCCCAAACGCCGGACTATAACGGCGCGGCGCAAGAGGGGTTCGGCCCGATGGAGCAAACGATTTACAAGGGACAGAGATGGTCGGCGGCCAATGCCTATCTGCGGCCGGCGCAAAAGACCGGCAATGTCGACGTGATCCGTGCGTTGGCCTGCCGCGTGGTGTTTGACGGCACCCGCGCGGTCGGCGTCGAGGTGGACCGTAAAGGGCGCCGCGAGGTGCTGCGCGCCCGTCAGGAGGTGATCTTGGCGGCGTCTTCGATCAATTCGCCCAAATTGTTGATGCTGTCGGGGATTGGTCCTGCTGCGCATCTGCGCGCGCATGGCATCGCGGTGATTGCCGATCGGGCCGGCGTTGGGCAAAACCTGCAAGACCACCTCGAGGTCTATTTGCAAATGGCGGCGAGCCAACCGGTGACCTTGTTCAAATATTGGAAGCTGATGTGGAAAGGGGTGATCGGGGCGCAATGGTTGTTCACGCGCCGCGGCCTTGGGGCGTCGAACCAATTTGAAACCGCGGGTTTTATCCGCTCGGCGGCAGGGGTGGACTATCCCGATATCCAATTTCATTTCCTGCCGATGGCGGTGCGGTATGACGGCAGGGCCGCCGCCGAAGGTCACGGGTTTCAAGCCCATGTCGGCCCGATGCGCAGCGCCTCGCGCGGGGCGGTGACATTGGCGTCCAATGATCCCAAGGACGCTCCGGATATCTTTTTCAACTACATGTCCGAAGACAGCGATTGGCGCGATTTTCGCGCCGCGATCCGGCTGACCCGCGAAATTTTCGCGCAAGAGGCGCTCAAACCCTTTGTCAAACATGAAATCCAACCGGGGGAGGCGGCGCAAAACGACGCCGAGATCGATGATTTTATCCGCGAGCACGCCGAAAGCGCCTATCATCCCTGCGGCACCTGCAAGATGGGCGCGGCGGATGCGCCCGATACGGTCGTCGATCCCGAAGGGCGGGTTGTGGGCGTCGACGGATTGCGCGTTGCCGACAGCAGCATTTTCCCGCGCATCACCAATGGCAATCTCAACGGGCCCAGCATCATGGTCGGAGAAAAGATCGCCGATGCGATTTTGGGCCGGCGCCTGCCGCCAGAGAACCTGCCGCCGGTGATGCCAGAGCATTGGCGGGCGGCGCAGCGATAGGGACAACCGCACAGCCCCTGTGCATTCCGGCCCTCATTCACGCCTTGGGTCCGATGGGCATAGCTGGTAGATTGCCATTATGAGCGACGAAAACACGATAGAGACCCGTACGGGGTTGCCCGAACATCTGCGCGTATTGGCAGATAGATACCCGCGTGACATGTGGCGGGGGCATCCGAATTTTAATGAGCTGACGTCCTTTTGGCTCGAACGGCATCTCATGTTGCGGCAGATTTTGGGCAAATTGCAGGACGGCAGCGCCGAATTTCTTGATGGGCGCGCGCCGGGCTATGTGCCGGAGATGGCACGTTACACGGGGTTCTTTTTAGAGCAACTGCACGAACATCATCATATCGAAGATCACCACTATTTTCCGAAATTCAAACCTTTTGATGCGCGGCTTGATACCGCATTTGAATTGCTGGATGCGGACCACCACGCGCTTGACGGGCAAATGAAGGCGCTGACCGAGGCATCCAATGCAGTCATCGGGGCGGCGCAATCGGATGGCGATGTGATTACGGCGGCGGCACGTCTGCGCGATGTGCAGGGCGGATTCGAACGGTTCCTCAATCGCCACCTATGCGACGAAGAAGAGGTCATCGTGCCAATTGTTTTGGAATATGGCGAAGAGATCGACTGAGCGCTTGATCGGGATCAAAGTGGTGCGCGTCGCGGGCGGATAAGCTTTGGGTCAACGCGACAGAAGGAGATACCGCGATGAGCCATACCCCACATGAATTGCACGAAGAATTCCCCGAATACGCCGAGAAAATGACCGCGCTGAAAACCTCGGACGCACATTTCAACAAATTGGCGGACGAATATCATGAGGTTAACCGTATGGTTCATCGTGCCGAAGCCAAAATTGAACCGGTGGCCGACGAGGCCGAGACAGAATTGCGCAAAAAACGCGCGGCTTTGAAAGACGAAATTTACCAACTGTTGTCTGCCTGATCAGACTGGCGGGACAGATAAGGGGCGCCTTTGGTTGGGCGCCCTTTTAACTTTTTGGGCGATATAACGTAGGGCGTTAGGCCACCTCATAGGGTAGGATGCCGCGCGTGCCTGCTTCGACCTTGAGGCGGCGTTCAAGCGGCGGGATCGACCGTTGATGACAATTGGTGCGTTCGCAAATTCTGCAAGATATACCAATAGGTTCATAGGCTTGCGGCACCTGCATGTTCAACCCGTCAGCATAGATCAGCGCGTCGGCGTGGCGCACCTCGCATCCCAGAGCAATCGCATAGCGCCGCACCGGCGCGCCGAAGGAGCCGCCTGACTTCGACACGTCTCGGGCAAGGCTGATATAGCGCACCCCATCCGGTGTTTCGGCCAATTGCCGCAAGAACCGTCCCGGCGTTTCAAAGGCGCGATGCACGTTCCATAACGGACATGCCCCGCCAAACCTGGCAAATTGCAGCCGCGTGGCGGAGTGGCGTTTGGTGATGGTGCCCGCTTGGTCCACGCGTACGAAGAAAAACGGAATACCTTTGTTTCCCGGGCGTTGCAGGGTGGACAGGCGATGTGCGACCTGTTCGATCGAGGCGCCGAAACGGTTGGCGAGACGTTCAAGATCGTGGCGCATGTCATTGGCTGCGGTCAAAAATGTCGTGTAAGGCATCAGCGCCGCACCGGCAAAATAATTGGCCAGTCCGATTTTGGCGATGTCGCGGGCTTCGCTGGATTGAAACCGTGCCAGATCAAGCGTCGCTTCGATAAGCTTCTCTTGTTGCAGCAGGGCCACCTGTAACAGCAGTTGAAAGGTTTGGGTTTGCGGGGCGGCGCTGGAGGAAATGCGCAGCATGTTTTCCTCGGGATCGAATTGACGCAGTTTGTCCATATCGGTGAATGCAACCCGCACGCCGGAATGACCCAAGGCCTTGATCGCAGCGAGGCGGATGTTGGTGGGGGCACCTCCGGGGGCGGCGAAATGCTCGGCGGCGATATCCACCGCATCAATGTAATTGTCGCAGTAATGAAAGAAATCACGCACCTCGTCCCAAGGGCTGGGTTGGATACGGGCGTCTTCACGGCCCAAAGCTTCGTCCAGAGAGGCGAGCCGCTCATGGGTTTGACGATACGCGCGGTGCAATTCCAAGAACGCGCGGGCAAGCGCCGGGGCGTTTGATGCGGTTAACCGCAGATCGGCCAAGGGCGGCGCAATTTCGGCAAAGACAGGGTCGGCCAAGGCTTCGCGCATGTCCGAGACAAGCCGTTCGGCGTCGCCGGTCGACAGCTCGGTGACATCGAAGCCGAATTCTTGCGCCAACGACAAGACCACTGTGGTCGACAGCGGGCGGTTGTTGTTTTCCATCTGGTTCAGATAGGGCAGGGAGACACCCAGTTTTCCCGCAAAGGCCTTTTGGGTCAATCCGAGCCGGGTGCGCGTTTCGCGCAGTTTGGTGCCTGCGTAGAGTTTTTGCGTGGTCATGCTGCGGTAACGCCTGTTTTGCTTTTGGAAAACCTTCACCAAGGTTAACTTTGCAAAGCAGGGTTAACAAGCTGCTAACTCTGTCCTGTTTAGGCGTTCAGCCGGGAAAAATTTGCTTTTCGCGTCGGATCACGTAGAGGATCGAACAAAGCCCTATCACAGCAGAAAGCTCCATGAGGATCAGCAGGGGCGTCGCTCCTGTGCCCGGACCAAGCAACATGCCGGAGATTGCCGAAAGCGCCGCGCCGCCCCCGATCATGAAGGATGCGCCCAGACCTGAGGCTGTGCCTGCCAGATGCGGCCGCACCGATAACATCCCTGCGGTGGCATTGGGGATGGTGAGCCCGTTGCCAAGTCCGACAAAACACATGAACCCGAAGAAGGTATAGACCGTATCGTGGCCGGTGCTGTCGATGATCAACGACATGCCCACGCCGGAGATCGTGAACAGCAACCCAAGGACGACCAGATTGTTGATCCCGTAGCGCGCCGAATAGCGGGCCGTCAGATAGTTGCCAACGAAATATCCCAGCGACGGCGCGCCGAAAAACAGGCCGAGCATCTGCGGGTTGAGGTCATAGACGATGCTGCCCACAAAGGGCGCGCCACCGAGATAGGCGAAAAACGTGCCGGAGCCGAGGGCCGAGGCGAGGCAATAGCCCCAAAATCGCCGGGAGGTCAAAAGCTCGGGGTATTGGGCGAATTGTTGCCCCAAGGTGTTGCCCGAACGCCGGCCCGTTTCGCCGAGGTCCAAATAGCTCAATCCAAGCACCAAAAGCCCGGCAAACAGTAAAAGCCAGAAGTTTGCCTGCCATCCCAATATGCCGTCCAAAAAACCGCCAATCGCAGGCGCGGCCATCGGCACCACGGCCATGCCCATGGTGACATAGGCGATCTTCGCGCCGGCCTCTTCGGGGTCGTCCACCATATCGCGCACCACGGCCCGCGACAGCACCATCGCGGCGGCCGTGGTGGCCTGAAGCATCCGGAAGATCAAAAACCATCCGGTCGTCGGCGCATAGATGCATCCGACTGTGGCCAGACAAAAAATCACCGTGCCGCAAAGGATCACCGGCCTACGCCCGATCATATCGCCAATCGGGCCGATCAAAATTTGTAAGACCGCAGAAAACCCAAGATAAATCCCCACCGACAGGCCCATCACACCCGTGCTCGTGCCGAAATGCGCCGCCATCGACGGCAGCGATGGCAGATACACGTTGATCGCGAGGGCGGAGAGGCTGGCCAGAAGAACAAGCGTCACGATATGGGGCGGGGTCTTGCGGCGCAAGAAATGCGCCGGGGATAACGATTTGTCCATTTGCAGTGATTATGTCCTGTGCGGCGGCATTGTCCATTGCTGTGCGGTTTTTACGGCAGTGATGGACTGTATATAGGGCGTAATATCGCAAAGATGTGATGCCGCCGCTTTGCGTGCCATCGTATGGGGTGTCTGCGGGCGCAGAAGGTCGGAAAAGCCCCATCGCCACCTTTGGATGCGCAGGGGTTTGTTTGCAGATTTGCAATTTGCAGATAGAGTGCCGTATGTAATTTGCAAATTTGCCGAATTCCGCTTTTGTGCCGCGCGGGCTATGTGTATGCTCCGCGCAAACAAGAGGGGAATTCCATGAAAGATATCCTGCAAGAGCTGCAAGATCGCCGCGATGTCGCCCGTTTGGGCGGTGGCCAGAAACGTATTGATGCCCAGCACTCCAGAGGCAAGCTGACCGCTCGCGAACGCATTGATCTGCTGCTCGATGAAGACAGCTTTGAAGAATTTGACATGTTTGTCGCCCACCGTTGCACCGATTTCGGCATGGAAGAGCAAAGACCTGCCGGAGACGGCGTGGTCACCGGATGGGGCACGATCAACGGTCGCCTCGTTTATGTCTTCTCACAGGATTTCACTGTCTTCGGCGGGTCGCTCTCGGAAACCCACGCGCAGAAAATCTGTAAAATTCAGGACATGGCGATCCAAAATGGCGCGCCGGTGATTGGTTTGAACGATTCCGGCGGCGCGCGCATCCAAGAGGGTGTCGCCTCCTTGGCCGGTTATGCCGAAGTGTTCCAACGCAATATCATGGCTTCGGGCGTGGTGCCGCAGATTTCTGTGATCATGGGGCCATGCGCGGGCGGCGCGGTGTACTCCCCTGCGATGACCGACTTTATCTTTATGGTCAAAGACAGCTCTTACATGTTCGTCACCGGCCCTGACGTGGTCAAAACCGTGACCAACGAACAGGTGACGGCCGAAGAATTGGGCGGGGCGTCGACCCATACCAAAAAATCCTCGGTCGCGGATGGCGCTTTTGAAAATGATGTCGAGGCGCTCGCCGAAGTGCGCCGCTTGGTCGATTTTCTGCCGCTCAACAACCGCGAAAAGCCCCCTGTGCGCCCGTTCTTCGACGAGCCGGGCCGTGTGGAGCAAAGCCTCGATACATTGATCCCCGAAAACGCCAATGCGCCCTACGACATGAAGGAATTGATCCTCAAGGTCGCGGATGAAGCGGATTTCTACGAGATCCAAGAGGATTTCGCTAAGAACATCATCACCGGTTTCATGCGTCTCGAAGGTCAAACCGTCGGCGTTGTCGCCAACCAACCGATGGTTCTCGCCGGTTGCCTTGATATCGACAGCTCGCGCAAAGCCGCGCGGTTTGTGCGGTTCTGCGATGCCTTTGAAATTCCGATCCTGACCTTTGTTGATGTGCCTGGATTCTTGCCCGGCACCAGCCAGGAATACGGCGGCGTTATTAAACATGGCGCGAAATTGCTCTTTGCTTACGGCGAAGCGACCGTGCCGAAAGTCACCGTCATCACCCGCAAGGCTTACGGTGGTGCTTATGATGTGATGGCCTCCAAGCACCTGCGCGGTGATTTCAACTATGCGTGGCCAACGGCAGAGATTGCCGTGATGGGCGCCAAAGGCGCCACCGAAATCATCCATCGCGGCGACCTTGGTGATGCAGAGAAAATCGCGGCCCACACCAAGGATTATGAAGACCGTTTTGCCAATCCCTTTGTGGCGGCGGAAAAAGGCTTCATTGACGAGGTGATCCAACCTCACAGCACCCGCAAACGGGTCAGCCGTGCTTTTGCCTCCCTGCGCGGCAAAAAGTTGGAAAACCCTTGGAAAAAACACGACAATATCCCGCTGTAAGGCGGGGTATCGACGTGGTTTCGGATCAATAAGGGGCATAGCGCATGGCGCGGCACAGATGGCATATCCTGCGCGACGGGGCGTCGGTGACGGTGGCACGGCATTTGCCGGTGCGGCTTGATCTGGCCGTCGAGGGGTGTTTGTCATTGCCCGCGTCCAGGCCCGTGTCACGCACCCGTGTGGCGCAGCAAATTCGTCAAGACATGTGGCGCGCCTTGCAAAATCTGCGCGGGTTTTCCCCCGTTGTGCGGGTGGTGCAAGACGGCGCGATATTGCGGGTGACCGCAGGCGGACGGTTGGCGACCAAGGCCGGGGCAGGGAATGCAGAAGCAAAGATCGCTGCGCTTCTGGAACGCCCGGAGATGCAGGCCCGTTGGCTTGCTCACGCCGCGAGGCGCGCCGCCCATGGTTAACCCCTCGGTCAAAGCCATCGCATTTGCCGCCATCTTGAACGCCCAACCGGGCGCGGCGGCCACGGCGACGGGCGAAGAGGGCCCTCTCGCTGTGCCTTCGGGGCAACCGGTGTCCTTCGTCGAAATGATATGGGATCAACCGGGCGGCGGGCTTGTGTATCGTTTCCGCTTCCTCGCGCCGCAGATTGGCCAAAAGGTCGGCTTTGATTCGGCGGCGGCGGATATGGAGTTTCTGTGCCGCGAATATGCTTTGCCTCGGCTTGCTGAAATCGGCCCGCAGCCACGGCAAATCATCATATCATTGTCCGACCGGGCGGTGGATTTCGGCGTCTTGGACAGCGACGCCGTGCAATTTTTCGAAGCCTACCGCGTCGAAAACGGTGGCTGTATCTGGGAGGTCTACTGATGCAGATACAACATCTTGCGGCTGTCTCCGGCAGTGCGGGGCCGGATGCGGCTTTCGCATCACAGCGCGCGGGCTTTGCTGCGCTCGCATATCTACATGACGAAAATTCGGCTATGGTTGCGGCAGGCCCCGTGGTGGGGTCCAAACCCGAAATGGGGAAAATGCCGCGCGGCAAACGCGCGCGCGGAGCAGTAAACACATACAGGAGTTTCACATGTCCAAGAGCGTCAGAGCCTTGCTTGCCATCAGCCTCGTTGCCTTCACGGCAGCCTGCGCGCAGCAAGCTGAAGAAGAATATATCGTGGTCGATCCCGAGCCGATCTCCATGGAACCGACCTACACCGGCAAACTCAAGTGAGCTTGCCTGCGCATTATCAGGATCGGCCGTTGCGCCGGTCCTGACACCCGCGGCGGGCCACCATGCCCCTGCAACGCCGCAACCGCGCCATGTGCGCCCCATCTTGAAGGGCGTGGCATGATCAAGCATCGCGGCTTCCCCGGACGCCTTCCGGGCACTGATTTCCAATTTGTGATCCGTCGCGGCAATCCGCGCGGGGTGACGCCCCTCAAGCGGCTCGAACGCCGTCCGGACCGGCGCCCGGCCGACCGCCGCGCCGATGCGGGGTTTATCCAAGCGCTGTGGGATCATTTTGGGGCCGAACCCTTCGAACGCGGCAATCTGGATGCGGGGCGGCTCAGTTGGCTTTTTGGCCGTGAGGTGATCCCCGCCGAAGATCCGTTCGATCCCGAAAGCTATGAGGCTTTGCTGCGGATTGATCCGGCGGCTGTTGCGATTTCTTTTCCCGAAGTGATGGACAAGTGATGCGCGAAATATCGCCTCATATCGCCGCGCATCGGCGGCCTGACGCCGCTGTGGTCGGCTGTGTGCGCATGCCCTTGTCGGGCGCGGTTGTCGTTGCCACCATGACGGGCGTGACTGTTGCGCCCGTATTGGGTGTATTGACCGTTCGTCAAAACCGTTACCCTTCCCTTTGGGGGCGGTTTGGTATGTCCCCATGCCAACCGCCCCGTCTTTTTTCTGCGGATATATTTGGCGCGGCTCGGGGTTTTCCTCGGCGCGTTTCCGCCCGTGCGGCCCGCCATGGGCAGAGCCTTGCCGAAAAAAACTACGCCGAAAACAAAGTCTTTACGGAACCCAAACCGTGCTCATTGGTTGACTTGGCAAGATCCCGCACCATGACGGGAGCCAATTATGAAGGAGCAGGCACATGCAATTACACAAATGGATTCTCGCCGGTTTGGCCGCCGCATCGCTCACCGCGTGTGGCGACACCTTTGGGGAGCAAGCGGTTCTCGGCGCAGGTGCAGGGGCCGGTACGGCCGTTGCCACGGGCGGTGACATCACTACGGGTGCGGTTCTCGGGGCTGCGGCCAACGTGGCCTATTGCCGCCAATACCCGTCGCGCTGCTGATCGCGCGATAAATACTCATACGCACGGCATCTTGCCGCGCGATACGTCTATGACCATCGGTGCTTTCTGCGCCGGTGGTCTTTTTGTTGCCAATAATGTCGGCGGCTCGCGCCGGCCAAGAACCTGAAGGGACGACAGATGTTCAAAAAGATCCTGATTGCTAACCGGGGCGAGATCGCCTGCCGCGTCATTAAGACCGCTCGCAAAATGGGCATCCAGACCGTGGCGGTCTATTCCGATGCGGATAAAAACGCGCTGCATGTGTCGATGGCGGACGAGGCCTATCACATTGGCCCGCCCCCTGCGAACCAATCCTACATCGTGATCGACAAGATCATGGAAGCCATCAAGGCCACCGGTGCCGAAGCCGTCCACCCCGGTTACGGTTTCCTGTCGGAAAACAGCAAATTTGCCGAAGCGCTCTCCGCCGCTGGCGTGGCCTTTATCGGGCCACCCGTTGGCGCGATCGAGGCGATGGGTGATAAAATCACCTCGAAAAAATTGGCCCAGGAGGCCAACGTCAGCACGGTTCCGGGCTTCATGGGATTGATCGACGACGCCGAACATGCGGTGAAAATCTCGAACGAGGTTGGTTATCCGGTGATGATCAAGGCCTCTGCCGGCGGCGGCGGCAAGGGCATGCGCATCGCGTGGAATGATGACGAGGCCCGCGAAGGGTTCCAATCGTCGAAAAACGAGGCGGCGAATTCCTTTGGCGATGACCGGATTTTCATCGAAAAATTCGTCACCCAACCCCGCCACATCGAAATTCAGGTGCTGTGTGACAGCCACGGCAACGGCATCTATCTGGGCGAGCGCGAATGCTCGATCCAGCGCCGTAACCAGAAGGTCGTCGAAGAGGCGCCAAGCCCCTTCTTGGACGAGGCCACCCGCAAAGCCATGGGCGAGCAAGCCGTGGCCTTGGCGCAGGCAGTGGATTACGCATCGGCAGGCACGGTGGAATTCATCGTCGACGGCGCGCGCAATTTCTACTTCCTCGAAATGAACACCCGTTTGCAGGTGGAACATCCCGTCACCGAATTGATCACCGGTGTGGACCTTGTGGAGCAGATGATCCGCGTTGCATACGGCGAAAAGCTGACCATGACGCAGGATGATGTGAAGCTCACCGGTTGGGCGATTGAAAACCGGCTTTATGCCGAAGATCCCTATCGCGGGTTCTTGCCCTCCATTGGCCGTTTGTCGCGCTATCGTCCGCCGGCGGAGCAAGCCTCCGGCCCGCTTTTGGAGAATGACAAATGGCAAGGTGATGCCCCTGCGGGGACCGTGGCCGTGCGCAATGATACCGGCGTCTTCGAGGGCGGCGAGATCAGCATGTATTACGATCCGATGATCGCCAAACTGTGCACATGGGCCCCGACCCGCGAAGCGGCCATCGAAGCCATGCGCAATGCGCTTGACGGGTTTGAAGTCGAAGGCATTGGCCACAACCTGCCGTTCCTGTCGGCCGTGATGGATCACCCGATCTTCATCAAAGGCGAAATGACCACCGCCTTTATCGAAGAGGAATATCCTGAAGGTTTCGAAGGGGTGGAGTTGCCCGATGAGGCGCTGCGCAAGATCGCCGCATCATGCGCTGCCATGCACCGCGTCGCCGAAATCCGCCGCACCCGCGTATCGGGGCGGATGGACAACCACGAACGCCATGTTGGTGAAAACTGGGTGGTGAGCGTGCAAGGGCAAAGCTATCCGGTGACCGTGGCGGCCGATCACGATGGATCGACCGTGACCTTTGAGGACGGAACCGCATTGCGGGTCGCTTCGACATGGACCCCGGGGGATCAATTGGCGACGATCACCGTGGATGGCGAGGGCCTTGTGTTGAAGGTTGGCAAAGTCTCCGGTGGTTTCCGCATCCGCAGCCGCGGCGCCGATCTCAAAGTGCATGTGCGCAGCCCGCGCCAGGCGGAATTGGCGGCGTTGATGCCGGAGAAGGTCGCACCGGATACCTCGAAACTTTTGCTTTGCCCGATGCCGGGCTTGGTGGTGAAGGTCGATGTCGAAGTCGGCGATGAGGTCCAGGAGGGCCAGGCGCTCTGCACCATCGAGGCGATGAAGATGGAAAACATCCTGCGGGCTGAAAAGAAATCCGTTGTCACCAAAATCAACGCGGTGGCCGGCGACAGCCTCGCGGTGGACGAAGTGATCATGGAATTCGAATGATCCGATGAACCTGCGCGTCCCTCATATCGGCCCATGGTTCCGGCGCTTTGCGGCGCTTGGGCTGTTGGGTGTGGGGGGCGCGGTTTTAACCGGTTGCGACCGGCACGGCGAAGACGAAGTGCGCGCCGCGCTGGAGCGTTGGTTCTATCTTGGTGATGCGACCTATTTTGCATCCAACAGCGCATGCACGGCGGCAATGTATAAGGCGCAAAGCTTTGATGTGAAATCCTCCCTGCGCACAGAAAACAGCGTCGAGGCGGCGATTTACGGCTATAAACAAAGCGGTACATTTGCGTTGCAACGTGCGGGCATCACCCCCGATCAGGCCTTTTTAGACGCGATGAATGCCGACCGCCCACTTGGCGTGCTCATTCAAGCGGCGGGGCTTGAGGGCAAGAACTGCATGGATGAAACCATCACCAGCGCCTTTCACTATGCGCTGTCCAATCCCGAAGGCGTGATTGTGTTCGACAAAGACCTCGGGGCCTTGATTATGCTCGATCCGCGCACGCGATTGGTGATCTTTGCCAGCGGGGGGGCATGAGGATGCGCCGCTACCGTTTCAGTTCCTGTTGCCGCAATGGCATCTTGTCGATGCTACGGCTCAATTCGCGCACGTCCCATGGTACAGGTTTGCGCAGCTTGACGCCGCCATCCTTGCCAATCAGAACCAAGGCAAAGCCGCGCGGCCGCAATTCTTCGCGCAACGACGTGGCGGCGGCCGGGTCGGTGTCGGTGATCACCACCACATCGCGCGCCGCCAATTCGGCCACGCCCTCGGCCAATAACGTCATCTGGCGCATGAAATCAGGATTGAACGGGCTGTCCGAGAAGATCACAAGTGGTCGTTTTATCCATTTGAATTCACTCAAATTGTCCACGTCACCGGCGTCGATCACCGGTGTCACCGCCGGTTCGGGGGTGTCTTGCGCTGCAACGGCAGGGGCGCAAAGCACCATAAGTACAAAGGCTAAGAGTGGTTTCATAGGCTCTCCTCACCCGCTACATATAGGGCGTGGATCGCTCAAGCATAAGGCCTTTGCGGGGCAAGATCCGAAAATTTTAACATTAAGCGCTTCATAGGAGGTGACGGGGATGATGACAGCCAATGTTCTCTCTTGGTCGCCCGTCGCGGCCCTCATGATAAAGGCGCGAATGGCTATGGACGTGATTTTGCATATCGGGGCGCACAGAACGGCGTCGACCAGTTTTCAGATTTATATGCGCGAGAACGCGCATCGTTTGATCCGCGATGGAATTGGGTTCTGGGGCCCGCGCCGGACCCGCAACAGCGGGGTCTTTTCCGGGATCATGCCGGTGCCAAGCTCGGTGCCGCCCGCACGGCAGTTTCGCCTTGCCCGTGGCCGCATCCAAACCCAGACGTCGATCTGTGCCAAGGCAGGATGCGCGTCTTTGGTTGTCTCGGACGAGAATATTCTGGGCTCGCCCCGTCGCAACTTGCAAAAATCCAAACTCTATCCCGATGTCGGGGACCGCATGGCGCGCTATCTCGAGGCCTTTGGCGGGCAGGTGAACCGCATTGCTCTGTCGATCCGCAGCGGGGACAGTTTTTGGGCCTCGCAAATCGCATTTTCGGTGGAACGTGGATATGATGTGCCGGATGTCGATGCGCTTGATCGTCTGGTGACACAACCGCGCAGCTGGCGCGATGTGATCACCGATCTGCGCGATGCGGCACCGGGTGTCGAAATCCTCGTGATGCCATATGAAAGCTTTGGGGGTCGCCCGGAACGTAAACTGGGCCACATGCTCCACCACGAGATCACGCCGCCGCTATTGCATTCGCGCGAATGGGTGAACCGCCGCCCCGATTTGCCCACGCTGCGCGCCGCATTGGCCGAGCGCGGCGATGATCCGGCGCTTTTGCCCGAGGGCAATGGCCGCTGGAACCCTTTTGACGCAAACCAAACGGCGGCTTTGCGTGAAACCTATGCGGACGATCTGTACTGGCTGCGTGCCGGCGCGGATGGTCTGGCAACATTGACCGAGGAAACCGGACCGGACATGGCGGGGATAACACCGCCAGACGGTCTGCCGATAAGAGGACAAACCTATGGTATCGAAGAACGACGCATGGCGGGAAATCGCTGAAAAGGAACTGCGCGGAAAAAGCGTAGAGGACCTGACTTGGAAGACCCTTGAGGGGATCGAGGTCAAGCCGCTCTATACGGACGAGGACACCAAGGATCTGCCGCATTTGGGCACGATCCCCGGCGCCGCGCCGTTTACGCGCGGGGTTAAGGCGACGATGTATGCCGGCCGCCCCTGGACGATCCGTCAATACGCCGGGTTTTCCACTGCCGAAGAGTCCAACGCGTTCTATCGCCGCAATCTCGCCGCCGGTCAGCAGGGGGTCTCGGTGGCCTTCGATCTGGCCACCCACCGTGGATATGACAGCGACCACCCCCGCGTGGTCGGCGATGTCGGTAAGGCCGGTGTGGCGATTGACTCGGTCGAGGATATGAAGGTGCTGTTCGACGGTATCCCGTTGGACAAAGTGTCGGTTTCAATGACCATGAACGGTGCCGTGGTGCCCATTTTGGCGAGTTTCATCGTCGCGGGCGAGGAGCAGGGCCATGATAAATCCCTGCTGGCGGGCACCATTCAGAATGACATTCTGAAAGAATTCATGGTGCGCAACACCTATATTTATCCGCCTGAACCGTCGATGCGGATCATTTCGGATATTATCGAATATACCTCGAACGAGATGCCGAAATTCAACTCGATTTCGATCTCTGGCTACCACATGCAAGAGGCCGGTGCGAACCTCGTGCAGGAATTGGCCTATACGCTGGCGGACGGGCGCGAATACGTGCGCGCGGCCATTGATGCCGGCATGGACGTCGATAAGTTCGCGGGCCGCCTGTCGTTCTTCTTTGCGATCGGGATGAATTTCTTCATGGAATCGGCAAAACTGCGCGCGGCGCGGATGCTGTGGCACCGGATCATGACCGAGTTTGGCGCAAAGTCCGACCGCAGCAAAATGCTGCGCACCCACTGTCAGACCTCGGGCGTTTCCTTGCAAGAGCAAGACCCCTATAACAACGTCGTGCGCACCGCCTATGAGGCGATGTCGGCGGCTTTGGGCGGCACGCAATCCCTGCACACCAACGCATTGGACGAGGCGATTGCCTTGCCGACCGAGTTTTCGGCGCGTATCGCCCGCAACACGCAGTTGATCTTGCAAGAGGAAACCGGCGTGACCAATGTGGTCGACCCGCTGGCGGGGTCCTACTATGTCGAAAGCCTCACGGCGGAATTGGCGGAAAAAGCATGGGCCTTGATCGAAGAGGTCGAGGAAATGGGCGGCATGACCAAAGCCGTTGCCTCGGGCATGCCGAAATTGCGCATCGAGGAAAGCGCGGCCATGCGTCAGGCGATGATCGACCGTGGCGACGAGGTGATCGTCGGGGTCAACAAATACCGTCTCGACAAAGAAGACCCGATCGACATTCTCGATATCGACAATGCCGCCGTACGGGTCAGTCAGGTGGCGCGTCTGGAAAACATGCGCAGCACCCGTGACGAGGCGGCCTGCACCGCAGCCTTGGACGAGCTTACCCGTCGCACCGTTGAGGGCGGTAATCTTCTCGAAGCGGCGGTGGAAGCCGCGCGCGCACGTGCATCCGTGGGAGAAATCAGCATGGCAATGGAGAAAACATTCGGCCGGCACCGCGCCGAGGTTAAAACATTGGCGGGCGTTTATGGCGCCGCCTATGAGGGCGACGAAGGGTTTGCCGCGATCCAGAAATCGGTTGAGGAATTTGCCGAGGACGAAGGTCGCCGCCCGCGGATGCTGGTGGTGAAAATGGGCCAAGACGGCCACGACCGCGGCGCCAAGGTGATCGCCACGGCCTTTGCCGATATTGGCTTTGACGTTGACGTTGGTCCCCTGTTCCAAACCCCGGACGAGGCCGCGCAGGATGCGGTGGACAACGACGTGCATGTCATCGGGATCTCTAGCCAAGCGGCGGGGCACAAGACATTGGCACCGCAATTGATCGAGGCGTTGAAGGCCAAGGACGCGGGCGATATTTTGGTGATCTGTGGCGGCGTGATCCCGCAGCAGGATTATGATTTCCTCAAAAAGGTCGGCGTGAAGGCGATCTTCGGTCCCGGCACCAATATTCCCGAAGCGGCGCAAGATATCTTGCGGTTGATCCGCGCGGCGCGCGGTTAACCTCGGTGCTGCAAGAAATTGGAAAAGGCCCGATGAAATAGCGCGGCGCGCTCCGGATGTTGGGTTTATACTGCGACGGCTATCGAGAGAAATCTCGGTAGCCGTCTGCTTTTATGAATGTATGTTTTAAGCCAATGTGGCGATGCACGGGCGTTTTACCCTACGCAACAGCAGGTATGAGAAATGTTTCGGACCTCCGTCTTTGACGGAACCGGCCAACATTCTGATTGGCCTTGGAGGTTTTCTCGATGTGTTTTTCGGGGTGGCGACCATCGACCACTGATAGGGGGGAACAGATCCATCCCCGCCGCAAGGGGAGCGCGCGCTCGCTCTCGTATTGAGTACATGTCTGGCGTGCGGCCTTGCAATCGAACGCGCGCGCCACTGCCTGCGATGGTCCTAGCGATTTCTTGCAATATCCAATGTGCCTACATGACGAAAAGCAATACGGGGACGTAAGGCGCGTCCCCGCTGTTGGTGTGCGAACCGCGTATCGCGCCACTGATATCGGCGGATTGTTACCTTGGACGGTGCATTCTCATGGGCGGATAAATCAGCGTCTGCCCCCGATTTCTCAGGGGGCAGACGCTGATCTTTGTTTAGGTCTTTACCGCAGGGGCGGCCAGTTCTTCAGGCTCGTCCAGGCGGGCGGCGTATTTCAACACCGCAAAGCCCAAGAGCCCCGACACGATCGAACCTGCCAAAACACCCAAACGCACATCGTTCATCAATTCGGCCGATTCAAAACTGAGCGAGCCGATGAACAGCGACATGGTGAACCCGATCCCGGCAAGACAGGCGATGCCATAAATATGCAGCCAGGTCGCACCGCTTGGCATTCGTGCCAATCCAAGTTTCACCATGGCAAAGGTCACACCGAAAACCCCCAATTGTTTGCCCACAATCAACCCCAATGCGATGCCAAGCGGCAAGGGCGCGAGCAGATCGGTAAACGACAGCCCCGCCAAAACCACGCCGGCATTGGCAAAGGCAAAAATCGGCACGATGAGGTAGAGCACGTAGGGTTCCAAAGCATGCTCCAGCGCGTGCAATGGCGATTTGCCCCACTTGTCTTTGAGCGGAATGAGAAAGGCCGTGACCACCCCGGCCAATGTCGCATGCACGCCGGATTTGAGAACAAAAGCCCACATGATCATGCCCAAGATAATCGCAGGGGCAACGCGGTGTGCGCCCTTGAAGTTCAGCCAAATCAATCCTGCAAGAGGGAAGAGCGCGAGATAGAGGTAATCAATTTTCAATTCAGCAGTGTAGAACAGCGCGATAATCACGATCGCACCCAGATCGTCCAAAATCGCAAGCGTCAACAAGAAGACCTTTAGAGAGCTTGGCACGCCTTTACCGACCAAAGCCAGAATGCCCAAAGCAAAGGCAATATCGGTCGCGGCCGGAATCGCCCATCCGTCCATCGTCGCCACATTGCCCCAGTTGATCACCACATAGATCCCCGCAGGCACCAGCATCCCGCCGACGGCGGCCATGCCGGGCAGAACCACATCCGCAGGGTTCTTCAGCTTTCCTTCGAGAATTTCGCGTTTTAATTCCAACCCGATCAGGAAGAAGAAAATCGCCATCAACCCGTCGTTGATCCACAAAATAAGTGGTTTTTCAATGCCTTCCCCGTTGAGGGTCAGGGCGAGGTAGCTGCCCAACGCCCCCTCATAGGTGCCGCGCAAAGTCGAGTTTGCGACAATCAAAGCCGCCGCTGCCGAGAGCATCAAAAGCACGCCACCTGCAGCGTCGTGGCGAAAAAAGCGATCAATCGCGCGTATCAGCATTGTCATTCCCTGTTTTTGAAATTTATTCTACTCAAGATGGGGTCAATGGCCCGCGCTTCAATACCGCAAGGACCAGTTATTGAAGTGTTTTCTCATGTACTCTCTTGTCGCGACATATCGCGCCCGTTTGAAAGACCTCTTCATGCTGATACGCCCTGCCATTTCCGCCGATTTGCCGCGCATTGTTGATATCTGGGCACCGGTGATCCGCGACACGACAATCACCTTCTCGTCAGAGTTGCGCAGCGTGCAAATGGTTGCGGATCTGATCGAAAAGCGCCGTGCGGCGGGGCGGGAGTTTTTCGTCGCCGAACGCGAGACAGAAACTGCATCTCCGGTGATTGGCTTCGCCAGTTATGACCAATTTCGCAGCGGAAATGGCTATCTTCATGCGATGGAGCATACGATTATTCTCGCCCCCGAGGGCCGCGGCGGCGGGGCAGGGCGCGCGCTTATGGCGGCGGTGAATGATCATGCTTCGGCGGCGGGGGCGCATACGATGGTCGCGGCGATTGACGGCGATAATGTTGCCGCGCAGGCCTTCCATGCGGCGGTCGGCTTTGAACATGTGGGGCGGTTGCCGCAGTCAGGACGAAAATTCGATCGTTGGCTCGATTTGGTGCTGATGCAGAAGATCATCGGCTGACTTCCCGGCGGGGGCACTGTATCATCCCCTCATGTCGATTTGGACCCGTATAAGTGATGCATTGGCTGCCCTGCGGGGCGGGGAAGGCCTGTCTGCCGTTTTCGACCGGCTGCGCACCCCGCCGGAGCGTTCGATCGGATTCACCATTGCGGTCGTCGCCTTGGGCGCCAAAATGGCCAAGGCCGACGGGCAGGTGACCCGTGACGAGGTGACCGCCTTTCGCGAGGTCTTCCAGATCACCGCCGAAGATGAAGCCGGCGCTGCCCGCGTTTTCAACCTTGCGCGGCAGGACGTGGCCGGGTTTGAGGACTACGCCCGCCGGATCAAAACCATGTTTGCCCAAGAAGACGGCACCCTGTGCGATTTGATGGAAGGGCTGTTTCACATCGCTATGGCCGACGGCAATTACCACCCCGGAGAGGATGCATTTTTGGCCCGCGTGGCCGAGATTTTCGGCATTCCCGATCCCAGCTTTCGCAGCCTGCGCGCGCGATTTGTCAAGGACGCTCCTCCCGATCCCTATGCGGTGTTGGGGGTTGCGGTCGATGCGCCGATGCCACAGGTCCGCGCCGCATGGCGACGCGCGGTGCGCGAAAGCCATCCCGACCGGTTGCAAGCTCGCGGCGTGCCGCCCGAAGCGGTTAAAATGGCCGAGCGGCGTTTGGTGGACATCAATCAGGCATGGGCCGAGATTTCCGCCGCCCAAGGCAGCCTTGTGGAGGGGTGATGCGGATTGCCACCTATAATATCGAATGGTTCAATGCGCTGTTTGATGACGCCGGTAACCTGATCGAAGATCACAAATGGTCAAGCCGCTATAACGTGCGCCGCATCGACCAGATCATCGCGCTTGGCATTGTTTTTACCGCTTTGGACGCGGATGCGGTGATGGTGATTGAGGCACCGGACCAAAATGGCAAACGTTCCACGGTGTCCGCGCTTGAAAACTTCGCCGCGCGCTTTGATCTGCGCGCCCGTCAGGCGGTTATGGGGTTTGAAAACGATACACAGCAAGAGATCGCGTTGCTCTATGATCCCGATAAGTTGACGGCGCGCCATGATCCGATCAGCGCGCCAACCGGCGTGCGCGGCGGCGATGTGCCGGATATCGCGCCGCGCTTTGATGGGGCGTTCCATATCGATCTGGATATCGACGCGGACGAAGATGTGGTACGGTTTTCCAAACCTCCACTGGAATTGGCGATGCAAACCAAAGACGGATTTGCCTTTCGCATGATCGGTGCGCATTTGAAATCCAAGGCTCCGCATGGCGCACGTAATGACAATGAGGTTATGCAGATTTCGATTGCAAACCGGCGCAAGCAATTGGCGCAAGCGATCTGGCTGCGCCGCCGGATCAACGGGCATCTGGAGGCCGGCGAACCGCTTATCTTGCTTGGGGATCTCAATGACGGTCCGGGGTTGGACGAATACGAAGACCTCTTCGGGCGTTCCTCAATCGAGATCGTCATGGGAGACAGTGCAGGAGCAGGCGAGAGCGCCTGCCTTCATGACCCGCATGCGCGGATGGCCTTGCGGCGCCGGTTGGGCGCGGCGCCAACCAGTGCACGGTTTTATATAGATACGACCAAATCTTACCTGCAGGCATTGCTTGATTATATCATGGTATCGCCGGATTTGGCGGCGCGCGCGCCGGAATGGCGGATTTGGCACCCGTTCGATGACCCTAAATGTTGGGCGGTGCCGGAATTGCGCGATGCGCTGATCACGGCATCGGATCATTTTCCTGTTACGCTTGATATTGATCTGTGAGCGCGGATCAGGGTTTCGGTGTTTTCTTGATCCGCACTTGCGCTTGCGCCCCAAGTGCCGATGCCAGCGAATTCAACCGCGCTTCGGCCACCTCGCCAAACAACGGCAGAGCCTCTTTCGTCAAAAACAGCTCAAGGTGCTTTTTCTTCGGGAAATAGCGGATTTCTCCGATTTCGTGGTCCTTTTCCAACCAGAGCATCGCCGCGAACCGCAGCGCCTTGCCGACCACTTCGGCCTCGTTCTGCGCCTTTTCAGGAAGTAAATCATACATTTCCTCGAACCGTGTGCCCTGACGGCTGTTACGATACCGGTGCAGCAATGCGAGGCCAAGGAACACCCGTTCTTGATGGCTGATGCCGCCAAGGTTGGCCCGCGTGGCCAAATCGAAACAGGTTTCGGCGCGGTAATCGGGATGGGCGCGCCAGCTGACATCGTGCAAAAGACAGGCCGCCTTGATCAGCCGTTTGCGGTCTGCACTTGCGCCTTTGAAAAGCGGATAAAGGAATTGGTAGAGGGTTTTGCCAAAGCCGGGCAATCGGGCGTCCTTGACCTCGGCAAACCGGCAGGCTTCGATCAAAGGATCCCGGTCGCGCAGCTTTTGCGGCATTTGTTCGTAAAGCATCCCCTCGCGGATGCCGTAGGAAGAAATCGCTATGTCGCGGGGCCGGAAGGTTTTCACCACCTCCTTGAGCACTTCGATGGCCAGGGGCACCAAGGCCATCCGCGCCGAAGATACGCCGCAGCGCCCGCGCAACTCGTCCAGATCACTTTGGGCAATATATTCGGCTGTGGCGCGCACCGACCGTGCCGTCATCCGGTATTCATGCAGCACATGCAGCGCATAGCCACGTCGCTCCATGTCAATGCGCGCAATCGCCCGCCACGATCCCCCGACTAGAAAAAGCCGGTCCTCTTGTGGACCAAGCCGATTGGCGAGCCCCTCCAGAACGTTCTTTATATGGGCCTTACGGCCTTTTTTGCCGCCTTTTACATCGGATAATTTCAACGGTCCAAGCGGCGAGGTCACGCGTTTCCCGACGCGTCCGCCCGCGATTTCGGCCAATTCCATCGAGGAGCCGCCAATGTCGCAGACAAGCCCATAGGAGCCGGGCCAGCCCAGCAATACCCCTTGCGCGGACAATCGTGCCTCTTCTTCGCCGTCGATGATCCAGATTTTGACGCCGGTTTCGCGCGCAACCTCGTCGCGAAATTCGAGCCCGTCCTCGGCTTCGCGCACGGCGGCGGTGGCGGCGGTGGTGAGGGGGCCGGTGCCCATACTTTGCGCCAGAAGCTGAAACCGAGCGATGGCCTTGAGGGCGCGGGCGCGGCCTTCGGGGTTCAAGCGCCCGGTTTCGGACAAGCCGCGCCCCAAACCGCACATGATTTTTTCGTTGTAAAAATACGCAGGCGAGCGCGCCGCGCCGTCAAAAACCACCAAGCGCACCGAGTTTGACCCCACATCCAGAACCCCGACACGGCGTAGGGCGCGGGCCGAAGGGTCATCAAATATCGGTCTCCCGAACCGTGCTTCTGATTGTTCCGCAGCAGGGATGGAATTTGCGGTCAATGACACACCTCATCGGTTTGGCTCTGGATCGCCTCGGTCCCTTTATGTCGCTCCTCTGCGGGGGCGTCAATCGCAAGGGCACCGGGGTTTTGTCGGGGCTGCAAGGCCAAGGGCAAAGCCGCCGCCGACAGATCAATCAATCGCGTGGGTGAGTTTTGGCACATCTGCGGCCCCCGCCGACCCGCGCCCGGAAAGCGACGGGTTCTCCATAAAGAAGCGGTGGCAATTGAAGGCGAATGTTCCCTCGACCATTTCGGCGCGGTCGAAATGCCCGTCGGGCCGCATCACCCAACTTTGCGCCACATCGGCAAGATTTGCCGCCATGACCTGTTCGGTGATCTGGGCTTTGACCGTGTCATTTTTGATCTCGACCAATGTCTCGACGCGGCGGTTCAAGTTGCGTCCCATCCAATCGGCAGATGAAATAAACACCCGGGCCTTTTTATGCGGCAATCCGTGGCCATTGCCAAAACAGACGATGCGCGAATGTTCCAGATACCGGCCGATGATGGATTTCACGCGGATGTTTTCGGACAATCCTTTGATCCCGGGGCGCAGCCCGCAAATCCCGCGGATCACGAGGCTGATCTTTACCCCCGCTTGCGAGGCGGCGTAAAGCGCATCAATCACTTCGGGATCGACCAGAGAATTCATCTTGGCCCAAATCTCTGCGGGTTTGCCATTGCGGGCGTATTTGGCCTCGGCGGCAATCATTTCCAAAAGCCGGGGTTTCAACGTGATCGGGGAAAACGCCAGATTTTCCAATCCCTCGGGTTGCACATAGCCGGACAGGTAATTGAACATTTTGGTCGCATCACGGCCCAGTTCGGCGTTGCATGTAAACAGCGACAGGTCGGTGTAAATGCGCGCGGTGATCGGGTGGTAATTGCCGGTACCATAATGGGTATAGGTCACAAGGTTGTCGCCTTCGCGCCGGACCACAGTGGAAATTTTCGCATGGGTTTTGAGATCGAGAAACCCGTAAACCACATGGGCGCCGGACCGCTCCAACCGCCGCGATTGCCGAATATTTGCAGCCTCGTCAAAGCGTGCCTTCAGCTCGACCAATGCGGTGACGGATTTACCATCCTCGGCCGCCTCGCACAGGGCGTCGACAATCGGCGAATGTTTTGATGTCCGGTAAAGCGTTTGCTTGATCGCCACCACGTCCGGGTCGCGCGCCGCCTGTTGCAAGAACCGCACCACCATATCGAAGGTCTCGTACGGGTGATGCAGCAGCATGTCCTTTTGCCGGATCGCCGAGAACATGTCGCCATCGTGATCTTGCACCCGTTCGGGCACCCGCGGTGTGAAATTGGGCCATAACAGATCGGGTCGGCTGTCGAGCACCAATTCGCCCAAATCGGAAATTCCGATCATCCCGTCGACATCGACCACCTCGTCTTCGCTGACATGCAGCTCTTCCTTGATCACCCGGCTGAGCGCCTTGGGCGCATTGGCAGAGATTTTCATCCGCACCACTTCGCCGCGCCGGCGCCGTTTGAGGGCGACTTCGAATTCACGCACCAGATCTTCGGCCTCGTCCTCGACTTCGAGATCACTGTCACGCAGCACGCGAAAGGTGCAATGGCCTTTGGTTTTATATCCGGGGAACAGGCTGCTCAGATGCAGCAAGAGCAGTTCTTCCAGCGGTAGGAAGCGGGCCTGACCTTCGTTCGATGGCATGGGTACGAAACGCGCAATTTGCTGCGGGATCGGCAGCAATGCTTGCAGCGGGCGTTTGTCGCTGGCGCGCTCGAGTTGCAACGCCAAGGAATAGCCGGTGTTGGGAATGAACGGGAAGGGATGCGCCGGATCAATCGCCAAAGGCGACAGAACCGGGAAAACCTTGCCCAAGAAAAATTCGGTCAGATAGGCTTGGTCTTCCTCGCTGATATCCTCTTGGGTCAGGATCGAAATACCGGCCTCTTCCATTTCGGCACGAAGGTTGGTGAAAATGCGTTGCTGCGCTTCCATCAGCGCGCGGGCGTCCTCGTCGATCAAGACCAATTGTTCGGCAGGCGACAATCCGTCAGAGGCGGGCGTCATATTGCCCGCCCGCGCCAATTCGCGCAACCCCGCCACGCGCACCGTGTAGAATTCGTCCAGATTGGTCGCGGAAATCGACAGAAACCGCAACCGCTCCAACAAGGGCACGCGGGGGTTTTCGGCCTCTTCCAAAACCCGCCAGTTGAAGCCCAGCCAGCTGAGCTCGCGGTTGTAAAACCGGCCCGGCGATGTCGGGTCAAGATCGGGAAGGGCAGTCGCGTCCGGGAAGGGCGCATTCAAGAAATCAGCTTGTATCATAGGGGCCTTATGGCTTGGCTGGGTGACGGTTTTATGACGGTTTTGGGCGCGGTTGCGCGCCGGTTCCCGGCGGGGACAGGAGGCGGCAACACGTTGATTTTGCGCTTGATTGACTGGGATGTCCAGAGAAGGCTTGGCGCGCTTGCTGCGGTGGCAGATCCGCGATCCGGCCCCGGCATCCCACCTTTGGGCCGATCCGGCGCGCTTGGCTAATCGGCCTCGTCGGGGTCTGTGTTCGGGCTGCTGTCGGAGGCGGTGCCCGCATCGGGCGAGGAGGCGGGCGGGCTGGACAATCCCGTCTCGCTCAATATGCGCGCGGCCAACCCGCGCGTGATCGGGCGATTTTCCGCCAGAGCGGCAGCGTCGATTTCCGCCACGATCTGGCGCGCTGCCGCAAAGCTGCGGTCCATATGGGTCGCCAGATAGGAAATGGTTTTTGGCGAGGGCGACAATTGCCGGTCGGCGAACAGTTTCATCACCAAAGCCGCCAAAAGCCGGTCGTCAGGACGTTCGAGAATTGCGGCCGGCGTGCCCTGCATCCGGCTGGCCAGATCCGGCAGGGACAACCCCCATTGCTGGGCCGGCCGGTCGGCCGTGACCAAAAGGCTGTGCCCCTCGGCCAGCACCAGATTGTGCAAATGGAACAAGGCTTCTTCGGCACCGGCATTTCCGGCGATCTCATGGATGTCTTCGATCGCAATATGGCCGTGGGCGAGGGCGGGGATATCGGCCCCGGCCAAATCGCTGGCGGCGGTGATCTGCGCGCCTGCCGCCTCGGCCCAGACATGAACCAAATGGGTTTTGCCCGACCCTTCCGGCCCGATCAGCGCCAATTTACGTCCGGCCCATGTTTGCCACGCGTCAATCATTGCCACCGCCACGGCATTGGCCGGCGAGACGAAAAAATCCTCCCGCCCAAGCGCGGCCACGCTGGGCAGGTCAAAGCTGAGTTGGCGGGTCATTTCTTGGCTGCGTCCTGTTCGACCAGCCGTTGAGAGGCGCTTGGGCCGGTGCTCGCGGAGGTGCCTTGATAGAGGAGGCTGTCGCGGTATTGATCAGCGGCAAAACGCGCGATCACGCCCAACGCGGCAGCCACGGGAACCGCGACCAACATCCCGACAAAGCCAAATAGCGTGCCAAAGACCGAAAGCGCGAAGATCAGCCAGACCGGATGCAAGCCGACCGAATCTCCGACCAGCTTCGGCGTCAGGATATTGCCTTCGATCACCTGACCAAGCACGAAAATCCCCGCGACCAACCCCAACGATACCCAGTCGCCCCAAAATTGGAACAGGCCAAGACCAATCGCCAGCGCTCCGCCGATCACTGCGCCCACGTAGGGAATAAAGGTGATGAGGCCTGCGATAAATCCGACCACAAGCCCGAATTGCAACCCGACCAGCATCAAGGTCACGGCATAATATGTCCCCAAAATCACGCAAACCGTGCCCATCCCGCGGATGAACCCGGCCAAGGTCTTGTCGATATCGCGGGCCAGTCTACGCACCACAGGGGCGTGATCGCGCGGCAAGAGTTCGTCGATCTTGGCCATCATATTGTCCCAGTCATAGAGCAAATAAAATGCCACGACCGGCACGATCACCAACAGCATGATCACATTGATGATCGACAGTGCCGAGGTCAGCACCGTGTTGAACACCTCGCCGCCCTTGGATTGGATGGTATTGCCGATCGCCTCAAGCGATTGATGCAGCGTCGATCCCTGGTCCAGAATGTCAGGGAAGCGCGCGGTCAAAAACGAGCGCAAGTCGTTGAAAAGTTGGGGCGCGGTGTCGATGAGCGACAGGGTTTGTTCGATCAGCGTCGGCACCACCAACAGCGCCACGAGCGTGAAAATCAACACTGCAACTATGGTGATTACCGCCGTGGCCATCGCCCGCGATAATCCCGCGCGCTCCAACCGGTCCGCGATCGGGTCGAGGAAATAGGCCACCGCCCCGCCCAGAACGAAAGGCAAGATCACATCGCCCAGAAACCACATCAACACAAAAAACACCGCTGCCGCGATGCCCCAATATTTCATCTGATCTTTTACGGGCAAAGCCATACACTCATCCTCTCACGCGGTTCTACGTAATGTTGCGCGTGCAGCATGGGATTTCAAGGGGCTGTGGGATTGGCTTCGGGGGGCGGTGCGACGAGGACGCTTTTCGTGGCATCTGTCTTGAGGATCGATCCGCGCTCAGGTCTTGCGCCATGGGTCTGACGCGGTTTGAGACGGTTGGCTGCCGAACTGTTTGTTCCGCGCGTTTGTTTTGCATCATTGCCGTCGGCGAGGTGCCGCGAATGTAACACGTTAAGAGGTCACCTAAATGTCCGATCAAGGTTGTCTTTCACATAGAAACTCCGGCCAGTTCGACCCTACGAATTGGATCACCGAAGGCGATGGCCTGTTCGCATCGTCTAAGAAAGTCAGGGAGATCTGGGTCGAACACCGAAAAGCGTTTTCAAGAATCGTAAGCCTGTCAGGCCGCGGTCAAAGACCCACGGTTGACGACTGGTCTCTCCGGAAGGGTCTGCCGCGAACGTCGATGCTCTCGCTCGGGTAGCCGTCTGTTTATCGCGTACACTCGGCCTGGATGCGCGTGCGCGCCCGCTTTGCCGCGTTCTCACCCATATGCGCCGGCCCATATGCCGCCCGCACGCTCTTGCCCGCGCGGGCGCACTCGCCTAAACCCTTTGATAACCCAACTTCACGTCAAGGAGCGCCCATGCGCCTGTCCCGCTATTTCCTGCCCGTCTTGAAAGAAACCCCTGCCGAGGCGCAGATCGTCAGCCACCGTCTCATGCTGCGCGCCGGTATGATCAAACAGGCCTCTGCGGGGATTTACTCGTGGTTGCCTTTGGGGTTCAAAGTCCTGCGCAAAATCGAGAATATCGTGCATGAGGAACAGGCCCGCGCGGGGCATATTCCGATGTTGATGCCGACGCTGCAACCGGCGGATTTGTGGCGTAAATCGGGGCGCTATGACGCTTACGGCCCCGAGATGTTGCGTGTCAGTGACCGGCATGACCGCGAGATGCTTTATGGCCCCACGAATGAGGAGATGATCACCGATATCGTCGCCAATTACGTGACCTCCTACAAGACGCTGCCGCTGACGCTCTATCATATTCAATGGAAGTTCCGCGACGAGGTCCGCCCCCGGTTCGGCGTGATGCGCGGGCGCGAATTCCTGATGAAGGATGGTTATAATTTCGACCTGACGAAAGAGGATGCCCTGCATGCTTACAACCGTCATCTGGTCAGCTACCTGCGCACCTACGAACGCATGGGCCTGCAAGCCATCCCGATGCGCGCCGACAGTGGCCCGATTGGAGGCGATTACACCCATGAATTCCTTGTGCTGGCGGACACCGGCGAAAGCGAGGTGTTCTATGACAGCGAAGTGACGGATCTGACCTTTGGTGACCGCGAGATCGATTTCGACGACAAGGCGCAATGCGCTGCGGTTCTGGAGGAGTTTACCTCGCGCTATGCCCGCACGGACGAAACCCACGACGCCGCCGCCTTCAATGCGCTGCCCGAAGAACGCCGCCGCACCGCGCGCGGTATCGAGGTCGGGCAGATTTTCTATTTCGGCACCGAGTATTCCGAGAAAATGGGCGCGGTTGTGCAAAACGAAGACGGCGCGCGGGTGCCGCTGCATATGGGCAGTCACGGCATCGGCGTCAGCCGGCTTTTGGGTGCGATCATTGAGGCCAGCCATGACGACAAGGGCATCATCTGGCCCGAAGGTGTCACGCCCTTCCATGCCGGTATCGTCAACCTCAAACAGGGCGACGCCGAAGCCGATGCGGCCTGCGAGGCGCTTTATAAGGCGATGGAAGCGCACGGGATGGAGCCGCTATATGATGACCGCAACGAGCGGGCAGGCGGCAAATTTGCCTCGATGGATCTGATCGGCCTGCCATGGCGGATTACCGTCGGTCCGCGCGGCCTTAAAAACGGCGTGGTGGAACTCACCTCGCGCCGCAGCGGCGAAAGCGAAGAGATGCCGCCCGAAGCCGCGATCGAGAAGCTGGTGCAGATTTACGCAGGCCATCTTTAACAGGCCGCTTGTAAACGGCGATGGCCGCAAAAAAAACATAGCAAATGATCTACGGCACAGGCCGCTCCTCACGTCGGGGCGGCCTTTTTCGGTGTTTGGTCGATGGTGATCGTTGGCCTTCGGGTTTGGCGGCATGCGACGGATATACGGCCCGCCCCCTTCGCAGCTGCGCCGCTTCGTGATATAATGACACGGACCGGCCGGAACAGAGCCGGCGCGAGGCAGGTGGCACGAGGCAGTAAAATGATTGTCAGAACACTGGCATTGGCCGCAGGGATCGGCGGCGCGGCGGCCTTGTCGCAATTTCCCGAGTTTTCGCAACAGTATGTGCAGCGCCTCGGTGGGGCGGTCGATGAATTATCCCGCGTGGCGGATGATTTCGATGCCTCTGCCCACGCCGAAGGGTTGACCCGTACGCAGGCCTTGGAGCAGATGCAGGGCACCGAATTTGTCGCCCGTCGCCGCGCCGATATGGAGCGCAGCTTCCTCCGGTTGGAGCGGCTGCAAAGCGATTTGCAAATGCTGCGCGGTCACGGTCCCTTTATGCGGGCCTATCGTGTGGGGCGCCTGTCGGACCGCGATATTGTTGCCCGCACATGGGATGATTTTGCCCCCGCCGTGCCCTTGACCTTGGCCGGCGCGATTTTCGCGGCGCTGGGCTTTGTCGCCGGATGGGGCGGGTTGCGGGCAATCATGGCACTGATCCGGCGGATCACCTTACGGCGCCGGTTGGGCGGTAAACCGAGCAAGGATGCCGCCGGCGCTTGACCTTATAGCTTGAAACCCGCAGGTTCGCGCGCAGCCGTTTTAGACAGATCACCACGCCCGAAACAGGGCCGCACAGGAACAGATTATATGGCAGGCTCGCCGCCCCCTTTCGCCCCGTTTGAATGGATGATCGCATGGCGCTATTTGCGCGCCAAACGCGCCGAAGGTGGCGTTTCGGTGATGACATGGATCTCACTCATCGGGATCACATTGGCGGTTTTTGCCTTGATCGCCACATTGGCGGTGCGTTCTGGGTTTCGGGCCGAATTTGTCGATACGATCCTTGGCGCCAATGCCCATGTGACAGTCTACCAATCGGGGCAGGTCAATGCCGCCGGGCAGATTGACCAAAGCATCACCGATTACAATGATATGGCCGCCGCCCTGCGCGCCGTGCCCGGCGTCACCCGCGCCGCGCCGCTGGTGAAAGGGCAGGTCATGGCCAATTCCCGCAGCCGTAATGCGGGGGTCGAGGTCTTTGGTATCGCATTGGAGGATTTGAAATCCGTGCCGCGCATCGCCGCATCAGATGCGGCTTACGGTGATATTGATCGTCTGGCCGAAGGGGTGGCGATCGGATCGGGGGTGGCGCGCGAATTGGGCGTGACGGTCGGCGAAAAGATCAAGTTGATTTCGCCCAATGGTGTCAAAACCGCCTTTGGCACCTCGCCGCGGGTCAAGGCCTATGAGGTGGTCTATGTTTTCACGGCGGGGCGGTATGACATCGACCGCACCCGCGTCTACATGCCCTTTGCCGAGGCGCAATCCTATTTCAATCGCGAAGAGGCCGCCGACGAGATCGAAGTCATGTTGGCACAGCCCGAAGAGGCGGACCGCATGGCGCTTGCGCTTTTGGCCGCAGGTGGCGCGCGGGCGCAGGTCTGGACATGGCGCGATGCCTCGGGCGGGTTTTTGCGTGCGCTTGATATCGAAGACAACGTGATGTTCGTGATTTTGTCGATCCTCGTGCTCATCGCGGCAATGAACATTGTGTCGGGCCTGATTATGCTGGTCAAAAACAAAGGCCGCGACATCGGTATTTTGCGCACGATGGGCTTGACCGAAGCCTCTGTCTTGCGGGTGTTTTTCATTTGCGGGGCGTTTACGGGCCTTATTGGAACGGCGCTGGGCGTGATCCTCGGGTGCCTGTTTGCGCTCTATATCGATCCGATCTTTTCGGCGGTGAACTACCTGTCGGGGGGCGGTGTATGGGATCCGGCGGTGCGCGGGATTTACCAATTGCCCGCGAAACTACAGCTCGCGGATGTCTTGTCGGCGGTGTGCCTGTCGCTGGGCTTGAGTTTTGTCGTGACCTATTTTCCCGCCCGTCGCGCGGCGCGGATGAACCCGGTGGAGGCGCTGCGTTATGAGTGATCCGGTGTTGCGCCTGAGCGCGATTGAAAAGTCCTATAACGCGGGCAAACCCAATGAGGTGCGGGTTTTGTCCGGTGTCGATGTGGCGCTGAACGCTGGTGAAATCGTCGCATTGGTCGCCCCTTCGGGCGCGGGCAAATCGACGCTTTTGCATATTGCGGGCCTGCTTGACACGGCGGACAGCGGCACGGTCGAGATCGAAGGCGAGGATATGACCGCGCGATCGGATCGCAAGCGCACGGCAATGCGCCGCGAGGCGGTCGGGTTCGTTTATCAATTCCATCACCTGTTGCCGGAGTTTACCGCGCTTGAAAACATCACCTTGCCGCAGCTTGCCAATGGCACGCCGCGCAGTGAGGCCGAATTGCGTGCCTATGATTTGATGACCCGCGTGGGGGTTGAGGGGCGCGCCGATCACCGGCCATCGGCGATGTCCGGCGGCGAGCAACAGCGCGTGGCTTTTTGTCGGGCATTGGCCAACGCGCCGAAATTGTTGCTGGCGGACGAGCCGACCGGCAATCTTGATCCGGCGACCTCTGATCAAGTGTTCGGCACGTTGCTTGATCTGGTGCGTGGCACGGGGATGTCGGCGTTGATCGCCACGCATAACCTTGAACTGGCTGCGAAAATGGATCGGGTGTTGCGCCTGGAGGGCGGGCGGTTGGTACCTGTTTGACCGATGCCGGATGATCGCGGTCCGTGGTTGGCCATCCTCTAAGGGCGGGCTGATCTATGTCATGGTTTCCTCTGCGGAGGGTGTTAGCCTTATCGTTGAGATTGACGCGCCCCGATGACAGGAAACCAAATGATAATCCAAAAGATCAATGTGTTTGCGTGCCTTACGGCCGTTCTCGGGGGGCTGGCCCTCGTCGCCTGCCAAGCGCCGCAAGACGGCATGGCCACGGTGGACCTAGGGCGCCAAGATGCAAAAACGGCGCAGGGTGCCCAAATCTATGCACAGTATTGCGTCACCTGCCATGGCAGCTCGGCCACCGGCGACGGGCCGATTGCATCGCAATTGCCGACACCGCCCGCCGATCTGACCCGGCTTGCGGCGGCCAACGCAGGGCAGTTCCCGATGGAGCAGGTTATGGCGAAAATCCATGGATATCCCGATCATTTCCACGCCGAAGTCATGCCGCAATTCGGCACGCTCTTGGACGGGCCAGTGACGGATTACGTCGATGCAAGTGGCGCATCTGTGAAGACGCCCTTGGCCTTGCTTGAACTGGCGCGCTATCTGGAAAGTCTTCAACAGGGGTAGGAGCGGCGGCGCGCCTGTCGCAGCGGTATGATGTCGATCAATGTTGCGACAACGGCACGCCGTTAGAATGGCATCAATAAAAGCGCCGCCGCGCATTGGCCTCGCCCGCGCTTATTTTGTCAATATTTTTTGGAGGAGAAGACCCATGATCCAGACATCGAAAGCGATCCGCCGCCGCGTTCTTTGCATCATTTTTGCCGCGATGGCGACGCCGGTTTGGGCCGATCAAAACCAAGGCGACGCTGCCGTGGGACAGGAGCTTTTCTCCCATCATTGTGCGGTCTGTCACGGCATCGAGGGGACCGGCGCAGGGCCGATGGCACCGGTGATGTTGGTGCAGCCTGCGGACCTGACGGAGGTGGCGGCAGGCAATGGCGGTGTCTTGCCTGTGGCGCGCATTGCCGCGCGAATCGACGGGCGCGATCCTTTGGTCAGTCACGGCAGCACGATGCCGGTCTACGGGGATTTCTTCGAGGGCGAGGATGTGAGTTTCAAAACTCAGAGCGGTCAGCCGATGATCACCAGTCGCCCGATTGCCGATCTCATCGCCTATCTGGATAGTCTCCAAGGGATTTGATAGGCCATGATCAACATGGTTGAGGGAGAGCAAGGATGCAGATGAAATGGGGTTTTGGCGCGGGGATCTGTGCGATAGTGGCCGCCTGCGCAACGCTTGATATGCCTGATGCGCTTGAGGGCAAGGCATTGTTCGATGAAAACTGTGCGGTGTGTCACGGGGCCTCGGGGCGCGGCGACGGGCCATGGGCCGAGGGGATGTCGCCGCCGGTGGCGGATTTGACGGCGCTATCGGTCAAAGGACAATTCCCGCGCGCGCGGGTGCTCTCGGTGATCGACGGATATGACCGCACCGGATTGCCCGGAAAAGACATGCCGGAGTTCGGTTTGCTTCTGACCGGCGATACCGTTCCGGTGGACGTCGGCGATGGCGTCTTAACCCCCACACCTCGCCCCTTGGCGGCGCTGTTGGCTTATTTGGAAGCCTTGCAGGACTAGCGTTTTGCTGCGCGAAAGCCTCTGTTTGGAATACGCCGGTATTTTGTCGGTACCGGGCCGGTGGCCGTAACGATACCCAAAACCCGCGCATGGCGCGATGGGCGCGCGTTAATGACGCCAGCTCGTATGCCCGTTGCGCCAAGGCAGCGCTTTGGCGGAGATAGGTTCGCCGCGTATCCGGCCGTGATAAAGCAATCCGAACAACTCTATAGATGCAGAGAGTTTGTAGAAAGGCATGTTTCCCCAGAGGCGATCCGAGGGGCCTCCAAAACACGATGCGACGCGACCGGATAGAAATTCACCGACGGGATGGCCGGCCCTTGGACATGGTTTAGGTTCGCACCCTAAACGTCCAACTCCTCAACAAATTTCGCATTTTGCTGGATATACTCGAACCGCAATTCCGGTTTCTTGCCCATCAACCGTTCAACCAGATCGCCGGTTTCTCCGGGTTCATCCTCGTCGATGGTCACACGGATCAATTTGCGGGTGGCGGGGTTCATGGTGGTTTCTTTGAGGTCTTTTGCGTCCATTTCGCCCAGACCTTTAAACCGCGACACGTCGATTTTGCCTTTGCCGCCCAACCCCTTGGCCAACCACGCGTCGCGCTCTGCCTCGTCAATGCAATAGGCGCGTTTCGCCCCTTGGGTCAGCCGGAACAGCGGCGGGCAGGCCAAATACAGATGCCCCGCGTCGATCATCGGGCGCATTTGTGTGAAGAAGAATGTCATCAACAGCGACGCAATATGGGCCCCGTCGACATCGGCATCGGTCATGATGATGATTTTGTCATAGCGCAAATCATCCAGATTGAACCGCGTGCCAAGGCCGGCGCCGATGGCTTGGCATAGATCGTCGATCTCTTGGTTGGTGCTGATTTTGGAACTGGCGGCGCCGAGCACATTGAGGATCTTACCGCGCAGCGGCAGCAAAGCCTGTGTTTTGCGGTCCCGGGCCATCTTGGCGCTGCCGCCGGCGCTGTCGCCCTCAACGATGAAAAGCTCTGTGCCCTCGCGCGCGTTGGTCGAACAATCGGTCAGCTTGCCGGGCAGGCGCAGCTTCTTGGTTGCGGTTTTACGCTGGGTCTCTTTTTCCTGACGGCGGCGCAGACGTTCCTCGGCGCGCAGCACAAGGTAATCCAAAATCGCGCCTGCCGCTTTGGTGTCTGCGGCCAGCCAGTTGTCGAAATGATCGCGCACGGCGTTCTCGACAAGGCGCTGCGCCTCGACAGTGGCAAGGCGGTCTTTGGTTTGGCCGACGAATTCCGGCTCGCGGATAAAGCACGAGACAAGCGCGCAGCCCCCCGCCATCAAATCCTCGCGGGTGATCTGGGTGGCTTTTTTGTTGTTGGCCAATTCGCCATAGGCACGGATGCCTTTGAGAATCGCGGCCCAAAAACCGGCCACATGGGTGCCGCCTTCGGGGGTGGGCACGGTGTTACAATAGGATTGGATGAACCCGTCGCGCGCCGGGGTCCAATTGATCGCCCATTCGACCTTGCCAGGGGTGTTGAAGCGTTCGTTGAAATCGACGGTGCCGGCAAAGGGCGCATCGGCGTAGGTCGAGGATTTACCGAGCGTCTCGTTGAGGTAATCGGCCAGACCGCCGGGGAAGTGAAATGTCGCTTCGGTCGGGGTCTCGCCATCGTCAATCGCGGATTTCCAACGGATTTCGACACCGGAAAACAGATAGGCCTTGGACCGGATGGATTTGAACATCCGCGCAGGTTTGAACCGGTGCGCGCCGAAAATCTCTTCGTCGGCGTGAAAGGTGACCGTGGTGCCGCGCCGGTTCGGGGCCGCGCCTATTTTCTCCACAGGCCCAAGCGGAATGCCGCGCGAGAATCGTTGTTCGTAGAGCTCTTTGTTGCGCGCGACCTGTACGACCATACTGTCGGAGAGGGCATTGACGACCGATGCGCCGACGCCGTGCAAACCGCCCGAGGTTTGATAGGCATCGCCGCCGAATTTGCCACCCGCGTGCAGGGTGCACAGGATCACCTCAAGCGCGGATTTTTCGGGAAACTTCGGGTGCGGATCAATCGGAATGCCGCGCCCGTTGTCGCGGATTGTCACGGCATAATCGGCGTGCAGCTCGACTTCGATACGGCTGGCATGGCCGGCCACGGCCTCATCCATCGAATTGTCGAGGACCTCGGCCACCAAATGGTGCAATGCGCGCTCATCGGTGCCGCCGATATACATGCCGGGCCGTTTACGCACCGGTTCCAATCCTTCGAGAATCTCGATCGAAGAGGCGTCATAGGTTGTGGTCTCGGTAGAGGCGAGAAGGTCGTCTGACATGGGCGCTGCTCATTATGCTTGATTGGCAAACACTATGGCATCTTGGCCCTTCGGTGGAAAGGCATTTGCCACGAGTTTTAGCCGCTTTTAAGGACTGTTTGAGGCAATAGACCGTGCCTGCGCAACCGGATTTAGGCGACTATTAACGCAAGAAACATAGCTGTTGCAGGAATTCCGGCGGCGCATGGCCGTGTCGTCGATTGTGCCATGATTTCGGTGTCGCGGCGCGCCCCGTCCAAGAACGGCGTTTTTCACCTCAATGCCGTGTCGCATAACCGGCCCTGCGCCGCCCATAACAGGAGCCATCCGATGACGATTTCCCCCGCTTTTTTTTCTAATACCTTTGCCGCGCTGCGGGGCATTGCATCTGCCGGTGCGCGCCGCAGAAATGCTCTGCGCGGGCTTTGCGCGGCGATCATGGTGGTGGCAAGCGCGGCGTCGGGGTGGGCAGGCGCGGGGCACGGGAGCGCTAACGGGCAGCGCGCCGTAGGGCAAGGCAGCAGCGGCGCGCTGTGCCAAGGTTACGGCCCACAAACGCCGCGCGACATCTCTCAGCACGCCGGAGCAAGCCGCCGCGTCTTTGCCCTTGCGCCGCCGGCGCGCGACATGAACCTGTGCAACATCCATATGCACTCCAATGCCGAACATCGCGGCCCGGGATTTTCGGTACCGGCAGCGGCGGACACAGATGGCGGTTTCCTGTGCAACAACAGCCATACGCTCACCCGCGCCGAGCGCGCGCCGGTTAAAAAACGACCCGGCCGAAACCGGGGTATGATCGGGGTCAATCCGGGGGATACAATTGAGGTGCATTGGGTGTTTTCCTCTTGTGATGTGGCGCCAGGGCCGGCGCCCGGTTCTTGCCTCTCACCGCAGTGTGCCAATCCTGAATTGCGTGTCGAAAGTCAGGTCTTTTTAGTGGTGAATGATCCCAACGCCCTCGATTTTGACTATTTTTCCTACGGCGGCAATCGAGTGAACGGGTTTCACCAACCCAAGGAAATTCCGGGGGGCACCGGTGATCCGGTGGTGTTTGCCGGATCGTCTGCGGGGGCGGAATATTCGGCCTCGTCCTGTTCACCCTATCAAGTCACATGGTCGGTCCGCCCCAATTGTGCCAAGGTCGACATCCAGTCGATCCACGATTGGGCCGATAGCGGCAATGTCTTTCACGAATATCGCAGCCACGGCGTGCGCCCGCTGGTCACCGCACCGGAGCTCTTGTCCCCGATCAACAGCGCGGAGATGCAAGGCAGGGTCGGCCACTAAAGGTGTGATTGGGCGATCCGCCGGGCGTAGGGCACAGGGCGGCATTTGAAGCGCGACGAGCAACGCGATGAGAAGGGCGCAGGGCAAGGCCATCGGTCGGGGTGGTTGCCTAGCTGACCGGCATGGGCGCGTGGAGGGGGCGCAGGCACCTGCTGAAAAATACTCCCTTGGCCGGTCAATCACGGTAAAAAGGGGCGCGTCATGCGCGGGCATGTGCAGATGCAACGCGGGCCGCCGTCGCCGCCGAAGATTGCGCGAATCCTCGCCGCCCGTGATCGGGCGCCCCAATTGACGCTTGCGATGGGATGGCGGTGCGTTAGAGATTGCATATGGTTTTGTCGCTCCCGCTTCGTTTGTGCCCCTCTGTGCGGCGCGCTGTGATACCCGCTGTCGCGGTGTGGCTCTGCAGTGCTGTCAGCCCGGCTCTGGCGCATCCGCATATTTTCGTCGAAACCGGATTGCGGCTCGAAATGGATGGCGCGGGGCATGTGATCGGTATTGAGGTCACCTGGACCTATGATGAGCTATATTCGCTTTTGGTGCTCGAAGATCTTGAATTGGATGATGATTACGACGGGGCACTGCGCCCTGACGAGATCGAAAAGCTCAGCGGTTTTGATCTCAATTGGGCCGCAGAATTTGCCGGGGATCTCTATCTTTTCCCTGCGGCGGGCGCCGACATATCCCCCGAGGACGAGACCGGGGCCTTGGCGCTCGGCGCGCCGGAGAATCGCGGTGCGCGCTTTTCTGAAGGCAAGATCACGACCGTGCATTATCGCGCTGTTCCCGCGCAGGCGGCCGAGGGCCTGCGGCTGCGCGCCTATGATCCGACCTTCTACACCGCCTATGAAGTGTCAGGCCGGGTCGATGCCCCGGCGCCATGTCGCGGGTTGGTCAACAAGCCCGACCTCGAGCGCGCCTATGCCGAAGTCGAACGCCGCTTGGGCGGGCGCTCTGCCGAGGTCGATGATTATCCCGAGGTCGGAGCCTTTTTTGCAGAAACTTTGGTCATTTCATGCGATCCGGCCTCTTGAAGGGCGGCGGGTTCTGGGCGGGTTTGGTGCTGATTTTTGCGCTGGGGCTTGGCTATTGGCTTTGGGGTCTGGGGGGCTTTTCCGGCATTGCGCGCTGGGCGTCAGAGTGGCAACGACAGGTGCAAACCACCATGGCGCATGCCCTGCGCGCGCTTAAATCCGGCGAGGCCGGGGCGCTTATGGGGCTATGGTCGCTGTGCTTTGCCTACGGGTTTTTCCACGCCGCAGGGCCGGGACACGGCAAGTTGGTCATCGGCGGATATGGTATGGCGCAACGGGTGCCGGTGCGGCGTCTGCTGGCCTTGGCTCTGGCCTCCTCTTTGGCCCAAGCGGCCACGGCGGTGATTTTGGTCACTGGCGGCATCGCGATCCTTGGTTGGGGCCGGGCGCAATTGACCCAGACGGCAGACCGGTTTTTGGAACCGGTCAGCTATGGCGCGATCGCGCTGATTGGTTTGTGGCTGTTGTTACGCGGAGCGCGCAAAATCTGGCGTCAACTGCGCGCGCGGCGTGCTCCTGTCCAAGCGCAAGATCAAAGGCATTACGCCGATCTTCACGGCCTTCATCATAGCGATGCGCCTGCGGATAAGGCGTTTAACGACCGTTATGGCGCAAGCGCCGATGATGATCATCACCTACATGCGGATGAGGGCGTCTGCGGATGCGGGCATAAACATGGCCCGACATTGGAAGAGGCGCAATCGGTGCGCAGCCTGCGCGATGCGGCGATGTTGATCGGCGCGGTGGCGATCCGGCCTTGCACCGGCGCCGTGTTTTTGTTGATCCTGACCTGGAAAATGGACCTTTTGGCCGCAGGCATTGCCGGGGCGTTTATCATGGGGTTGGGCACCGCGAGCATCACGGGATTGGTTGCCGTGGCCGCAGGCATGATGCGCGAAGGTGCGTTGGCGCCATTGGCCAGCGGCGCGGTCGCGCGGGCGATGGCTCTGGCCGAGGTTCTGGCAGGGGGGCTCATCGCCGCTGTCGCGCTGCAAATGGTGATGCGGCTGATGTAGAGCGGCGGGTAAACATCCTGATGTCGGGCAATGCGCGCGGTAGCCGTTTATCATCAGCGCTAGTTCTACCGGCTGTCGCGGGATCTGATTGCGGCTTACCCTCATCCGGTGTGCGCCCCTTGGGGGCCGCGCATCGAAAATGGGTGACGCCCCCCCGTAAACCTCCGGCTTGTGGCAGGTTTGGCGCTTCTGTAAGTCATTCTCATGAACCGCAAAGCGCCTCCCCCTGATATGGCCGGATCTGCGACGCCCGAACTGAGCGTCGGCGGTCACATTCGTGCGGTCAGCGTGTTGGGGGTGCCGTTGATCGGCAGCCATGTGGCGCAACATGCGATCCACCTGATCGATGCGGTGATGCTCGGTCGCTATGACGTCGAGGCTTTGGCCGCTGAAGTTTTGGGTGGCACGTTGTTTTTCGTGTTGTTCATCATGGGCTCCGGGTTTGCCTTTGGCGTGATGCCGATGGTGGCCGAAGCCATGGGCCGCGGCGCAGAGGCCGAGGTGCGCCGCGCCACGCGCATGGGGCTTTGGATTTCGCTGGCCTTCGGGGTTTTGACCCTGCCGCTGTTTTTGCTGTCCGAACCTATCTTTATCGCCATCGGGCAAGAGGCGGAAATCTCTCGGCTTGCAGGAGAATATTTGTCGGTTCTTGGGATTTCGATTCTACCGGCTTTGATGGTGATGGTGCTTAAAAACTACCTTGCTGCGCTGGAGAAAACCCAAGTGGTTTTGTGGATCACCCTGATTGCTTTGCCGCTGAATGCCTTGCTGAATTATCCGCTGATTTTCGGCGCATGGGGCGTGCCGGAAATGGGCGTTCTGGGCGCGGCGATCGGCAGCCTTCTGGCGACCACGTTTTCGATGTTGGCGCTGGGTGCATATATCTGGATCTATGTGCCGCAGCATGAAATTTTCTCTCGGATATGGCGCCCCGATTGGGAGGCTTTTGCAGCGGTCTTCAAGCTCGGCTGGCCCATCGGGGTTTCCAATCTGGCCGAGGTTGGGCTGTTTGCAGCCACCTCTATGATGGCCGGTTGGCTTGGTACAATCGTACTGGCGGGGCATGGGATTGCCCTGCAAATCACCTCGCTGACCTTTATGGTGCATCTGGGGCTGTCCAATGCCGCGACGGTGCGGGCGGGGCGGGCGATGGGGCGCGGTGATGGCGCGGGGCTCAAACGCGGGGCACGGGTGGTGATTGTGATGTCGATTTGCGTGGCTTTGATCACCGCAGCGCTGTTTGTCATTTTCGGTGAGACGTTCGTCGGGATGTTTTTGTCGGCGGATGATCCGGATCGCGCCAGCGTTGTCGCCGTGGGCGGATTGCTTTTGATCGCGGCGGCAGTCTTTCAACTGGTCGATGCGGCACAGGTCATGGGGATCGGGTTGCTGCGTGGATTGCACGACACCCGCGTGCCGATGGTGATCGCTGCGGTGAGCTATTGGATCATCGGCGTGCCGGTCAGTTACCTGCTCGGCTTTACCTTCGGATATGGCGGGGTGGGCATATGGCTCGGGCTTGCGGTCGGATTGGGCTTTGCCGGCGTGGCGATGATGTGGCGGTTCTGGCGCGTGGCCGCGCCCAAGGTCGGCCCCGCCAGGCTTTGACACCGCGCTGTGACAATCCCGGGGGGATGCGGGCCCGAAGTTTATGCGGGCAATTCAATTTAATCGCAGGCGCATGCCGGTGTCGCATGGCAGTATGGCCCGATCGGACGGCCACGGGTTTTTGCTGTCGATCGTCGGGGCGCAGGTTGCGCGCGATCTGCGCTGCGGATGAGCGACAGACAGAGAAGACTCAGGGAGCGAGAGGCGGCGCTAGGGCTGCAACATCCTGTCGGCTTTCTTACGCACCAGAACCGTGCGCAGGTCATGCATTGCCAGCAAAAGCGCATCGGTCACCGCCTCCAATTGCGCGCCTGTGGCTTTGCTTTGTGCCCAATGGGTCGTCTGGTTGAGATAATCCACCGCGCGATAGATATCATCAATATCGCGCGCCGCCAGAACCGCCATCCGGTCTTGCATCCAGGCTTTGATCGCTGCGAGGTCCGCTTCTGACAGAGTGCGGTCGCCATGCGGTTTGATCTCACCATTGCGGATATTCACCACCGCGATCTGGTCCATATCAATCCGTCGTTGACGGTTTTCGGTATCGACGCGAAACACAAAAGCCCCGTTGTCACGGACGCGGAAATAATAGTCGGGAAGATCGGACATGGGGCGTTCGCCTGTCTTTATTGTCTATGAGGTCGACTGTGCCGCGCCGCGCGGGTTTTTTCAACCACGCGCAGCGGGTGCGGATGCCCCGTGGCCGATGAAAACCGCCGCGCAGCATGGCAGGTGGTTCGAAATGGACCCGCCATTGCCGCCACGGTGGGCTTAATTCAGCGCCGCGCAGAAATCTTGGATACGGCTGCACGCTTCGGTCAGGGAGGCGTCCGAGGTGGCATAGCTGACGCGGAAACAAGGCGAGAGGCCGAAGGCCGCGCCAAACACCACCGCCACGCCGGTTTCCTCCAAAAGTGCTTTGGCAAAGGCCTCGTCGGTGTCGATCAAGGTACCGCCCTTCGAGGTTTTGCCAATCAGTCCGGCAATCGACGGATAGACGTAAAACGCCCCCTCGGGCACCGGGCAGGTGAGGCCGTCGATCTCGGAGAGCATCGACACCACCAGATCACGGCGACGCTTGAACATCTCGTTGTTGCTGGCGATGAAATCCTGCGGGCCGTTCAAGGCCTCAAGCGCCGCATATTGGCTGATCGAGCAGGGGTTGGATGTGGATTGCGATTGGATCATCCGCATCGCGCCGATCAATTCCTTCGGCCCCGCCGCATAGCCGATCCGCCAACCGGTCATCGCATAGGCTTTCGATACGCCATTGCAGGTGAGCGTGCGCTCATACAACTTGGGTTCGACTTCGGCCGGGGTGCAAAAGACGTAATCATCATAGACCAGATGCTCATACATATCATCGGTCATCACCCACACATGCGGATGGCGCAACAACACATCAGTCAAGGCCTTCAATTCATCGCGGGTGTAACCTGCGCCTGTCGGGTTGGAGGGCGAATTGAAGATGAACCATTTGGTTTTGGGCGTGATCGCCGCCTCAAGCTGCGCCGGAGTGATCTTGAAGTTGGTTTCGAGGCTGGCCTCGACGGCAACAGGTTCACCGCCGGCCAAAAGCACCATATCGGGATAGGACACCCAATAGGGGGCGGGGATCACCACCTCGTCGCCGGGGTTCAATGTGGCCATCAGCGCATTATAGAGAATCTGTTTGCCGCCGGTGCCGACCGAGACCTGCGCAGGCACGTACTCCAGCCCGTTGTCGCGTTTAAGCTTGGCGCAAATCGCCTGCTTCAATTCGGGGATGCCGTCCGGCGCGGTATATTTGGTTTTACCGGCGTTGATCGCAGCAATACCGGCGTCTTTGATGTTCTGCGGCGTGTCGAAATCCGGCTCGCCCGCGCCCAATCCGATCACATCACGCCCTGCGGCCTTTAGCTCGCCCGCCATGGTCGTCACGGCGATGGTCGGCGAAGGTTTCACGCGGGCAAGGGTTTTGGAAAGAAAGCTCATTTACTGCGGCCTTGGTTTGTGTTCCGGTCGACCATGTCTTAGGCTCGGGCGCAAAGGCGATCAAGCGCGAAGGCCCGCACCATGTCGCAAATCCCGCCAAAAGCTCCCATGGCCATCAATTCCGAGGAAAATATGAGCCACGCACCAACGCAATCGACAGACGATGATAATCCGGCAGACGTGAGTTCCGCATGGTTCGACCCCGATGTCACAACATTTGGCGACCGGCTTGCCGGTGCCCGTGAGGTGGCGCAGTTGACGCAGGCGGAGATGGCAAAGCGCCTCGGGGTGAAGCTCAAAACCCTGCGCGGATGGGAAAATGACCTGTCCGAGCCGCGCGCCAACCGGTTGTCGATGATCGCCGGTTTGCTCAATGTGCCGTTGGTCTGGCTTATCACCGGCGAAGGCGCGGGCGGCCCCGAGGACACCGATCCGGCGCTGAGCCGGGATGTGCTTGCCATTCTGACCGAGATCCGCGATTTGAAGGGGCAGTTGTCGCAGGCTGCCGACCGTCTGGGACGGTTGGAGAAAACCCTGCGGGCCACGTTGAAGGATGAAGCGCGATGAGTGATCAGGTGAAACCCACCCCCGCAACCTCTGCCGCAAGCAAAGCCGCCACCAATGCGGTGCAAGATGCCGCCCACGCCCGTGCTTTGCACGAGGGTTCGTATCGCGCCGAGAATGAGAGCCGCGACACGCGGGTGCGCCGGTTGAAGCTGCGCTCGATGCGGCGGGGAATCAAAGAAATGGACATCATCCTTGATGCCTTTGCCAAAGCGCATCTGGATAAGATGACCGAGGACGATCTTGCGGCTTATGACGCTATGCTGAGCGAGAACGACCAGGATCTTTATCAATGGGTCACGGGGCAGGTCTCCCCGCCCGAGGCGCATGAGGCGATGGTGCGCCGTGTTGCCGCCCACGCAGGGGCCAGCGGCGCCTGAATCCCGCGTTTGCCCGCAAACGAATCCCCTCTTTACCCCCGTTTTGCCGCGTCTCATGAGGCGCCGTGTCCTGTTTTGCAGCTTAATTTTACCAAAATCTCTGAAAAACTGCGAAGAGTGTGTCGTATTTTAGACGTCTTTGCCTCCGTTTAACGGAATGTTGGCGGTTTTGCCTCAGGGTCGATGTTCAACGGACGGATGGGCCAACAAACGCTCGCCGGCGCTAGTCAACGCACGGAGACAAAAATGAGTATGAATAAACCTCTCGGGCTGGCCGAGGAACAAGGCTTTATGAACACCTATCTTGACGCACTTGCATTGGTGGAACGACTTCACCGGTTGCTGCTTGACGTGATCAAGGATGAATTCGAACGGGTGGGCGTTCTGGAGATCAATGCGGTGCAGGCTCTGCTCCTGTTCAACATCGGTGACAATGAGGTCACCGCCGGCGAATTGAAAAGCCGCGGATACTACCAAGGGTCGAATGTCAGCTATAACCTGAAGAAACTGGTGGAAATGGGCTTTATGCACCACCAACGTTGTGAAATCGACCGTCGGTCGGTGCGCGTGCGCCTGACGGAAAAGGGCCGTTATATTCGTTCGGTGGTGTCCGAATTGTTCTCGCGCCATGCCGAAGGTCTGGAGGCCGATGGTGTTCTGGGCCCGATGGGGCTGGACGAGATCACCGCGTCGCTGCGCCGTGTTGAACGCTATTGGAGCGATCAAATCCGCTATATCTACTAAGCGACGATAGACGGTGTGACCGGCCTGCCGGGCTGGTTGCGGCGAAGGCTATCCTCCGTGTATGTCGAGCAGACCGCCTTGCAGGCGGCAACAGGTTCGGGGCGCCCCATTCGGGAGCGCCCCGTCTCTTTTTTGGCGGATTTATGCGCCATCGCAGGTGCACCGCCCAAAGGGTGGCGGTGGCGCGGTCCGGCGCGCGCGGCGATTATGCCCCCGTGGCTTACCAGTGACCGGTGTTTTCCATACTGGCCCATGGCTCTTGCGGCGGGAGGTGTTCGCCGTCTTGCAGCAATTCAATCGACACATTGTCAGGGGAGCGCACAAACGCCATGTGCCCGTCGCGCGGCGGCCGGTTGATCGTTACGCCCGCATCCATCAATTTTTGGCACATCTCGTAGATGTTTTCGACGCTATAGGCCAGATGGCCGAAATGGCGGCTGTCAGAGGGCAGCGCATTGTCGCCATCCCAATTATAAGTCAATTCGACCGGGCATTCCTCTTGCCCGTCTGGCGCCATGAACACCAACGAAAACCGCCCGTCTTCATTGTCGATCCGGCGGGTTTCCCTCAGCCCCAATAGGGCAAAAAAAGCCATGGATTTTTCAAGGTCTTTCACCCGAACCATCGTGTGCAGGTATTTGATTTTCATAGCCGTCCTCTTGGTGTCGCTTTTGCCCTGCCGGTGTGGGTCAAAAGCTGGATTCAATCCCGAAACCCACCGACATTTCGGTGGTGTCAAAGCGCGAAACATTGGACCGGTTCTTACGCGCCTTCAAACTAACACTTGGGGCAAATCCGGCATAGTCAAGGTCGTGAAAGAGAAAATTCACTGTGCCGAATGTTGACCGGTCCGACCGGTCCACCGTGCCAAAGCTGCGGTAAAGCCCGTCATGGGTGCCCATGCCAAGCCCGAGGCTGATCTTGGCCGGCCCGATCGCTTGGTCGAAACTGTATTTGGCATAGAGGGTCACGCGGTCATAGGTGGCGTTGCGGCTGCTGCCGTCATTGGCGGTGTAGCTGAGGGACAATGCGGCCAAATCGCCGCTGTTTAAACGGTGTTCGATTTGCGCCGAAGCGGAGCGGCTGGTTGTGGTGCCATAGGCGCGATCTTCGAACCGGCGTTCCTCGATAGCGAAATCCAGATGTAGCCGCGTGCGCGGCGCAAGCCGCCAGTTGGTTTCGACACCGGCCTGCAAAAGTTGTTGATAGACCGCGCCACCATACCATGTTTGCCCGACCGAAAACGACACTGCGCTGTGGTGGCCGCTGCCGACCGGCAGGGCAAAGGCGTGGCGCAACCCGACCCGCGCCACGGTCGATCCGAAATCGGCGTTCTCAATGTCGTCGTCAAGCAGTGTCGCCGTCGCAGCGGCCAGATCATAAGCCTCTTGCGACAGCACCACGCGGGTCACGCCGAGCGCCCCAAACAGCCGTGTTTCGCTGACGTCGCTCTCACGCAACTTGTAAGAGGTCTGCAGATCGGCGCTGATGGTCAGCCCCTTGAGCGCCTGATCATAGGCGCTGATCGTAAACGGGATGGCGAAATGATAGCCATCGATCAGGAAATATTCACCATCCGATCCGCCATTGACGTTGGACGAGGGCGAGACATTAAAGTGCAAGTTAAAGCTCAGCGGGTTGCGGGCGCGCACCACACGGTAATCTTGCACCACCTGTTCGCGCGCCTGCGCATGGGGGGCATAGGGCAGGGACCGGCGCAACCACATTTGCGCCCGCGTCGGTTGTTTTGCGTCAAACGACAGTTTGGCGGCCAATTGCGCCGCGCGGAATTTGTCGGCCTTTTGCGGTGCAAGGCGAAACGCCTGCGCCGCCGCGCCGCGCGCTGCGGTGATCTGTCCCAAACGCGCAAGGGATTCCGCCAAGAGGTAATGGCCAAATCCGTCCTTTGTGTCACGCGCGATCAAGGCGTGGGCGATGTCGCGGGCGACCTCGGGGCGGTTGTCTTTCAGCGCCGCAATCCCGATCATCCGGGCCTGTGCAAGGTCAACGGTGACAGGTTGTGCAGCGGGGGGCGCTTTGGTGACATCCTGCGCTGCGACTACAGCAGGTAACAGAAAAGCCGCCGCAAATGTTGCGGCGCGCCCGAGGGCGGGACTGCGCTCCATTATTCTAGGGCGCAAAGCGCGCCTTCGCCGGTGACGCCGCAACGTGAGAGAACAAAGATGCCGTGTTCTTCTTCGTTTTCGAGCGTGGTATCCCCGCCCCAGTTCGAGGCCTGCACGACGCCCGCAACCGCCGTCGCGCCATCGCCGCCAAATATGCCGCCCCAATGGCCTCTTTGTTGTTGATCCACCGAAGTTGTGCCGAAGAATTCGCCGTTTTCATCAATAGGCGCGGCGTTTAGTTCCAGATCGGGAATGCCAGTGTAGTCTGGGTAATCGGTGAATGCGCGCTCGATGATGATGCCATTAACGGTCATGCCACCATCGGGATTAGGTTCGTTGAAATCAGCATTGATCAAGATCGTGCCTTCAAGCCGGGCGGATTGTCTGGGTCGCAAACCGTCAGGTAGTGTATCGCCAAGGTCAACGCCGGCGCCCTCTAAATTGGTCAATGCGACGTAGCGCCCCGTGTAGGACACGAGGCCAGTATTGGGGCCGTCACCAACCGGGGGGCCAGCATCGGGTTTGACGTAATCGCCCGTGCGCTCATAGGCGCCGCCGGCATAGAATTCCCCGAATTGCCCGCCGTCGCCCGCGACCATCGCACGCACGGTGCCGTCCGGATCATCGCTGATCTTGGCAAAGCCGGTGAAATGGCGTTGCAGGTTGGTTTGCTGTTTGGTGAAGGCGATATAGGGGCCGACATCAAGGCTGGGCGTGCGGGTATAAGTGTCGATCAGGGCCGCACCATCGAGCGTGGTATAGACTTGCAATGTTGGCGTGCCGCCCGCCTCGCTATAGGAAGCCGCCTCGAGGTTATTTGCCAATTCCTCGGGGATCGTGCTTTCTTCGGCTTTATCAATGATCTCTGCTTCGGATTCGGTTGAAAACGGGTTGGTGCCGCTGCCTGCCGCGCAACCGGCCACAGCCAATACCGCCATTAGCGATCCTGCGAATTTTATCATGATACTTGCCCTTTACACGCTGCTCGGCCCAAATTCCCCGCGCTGCTGTAAAAAGTCAACGGCACTATGTTGGCGATGAGGGGTTTTTTCACATGTGTTGCTGTGGCGTTTTCTACGTCTCATTGCGCCATATTGTGGTGCCAAACGCGACCCAATCAATATAGTGTGGTCTCCGACTCGCCATACTGACAGAGGATCAACCCCATGCCCGTCACGCCCGACCAACAAGCCGAAATCGACGCCGAACGCGCCAACCCGCGCCAAACGTTACGTGCCACATCCCCCGGGATGGAGCAGCACCTCTACACCGCAATTCCGGTTCTGGATCATGGGTTTGTGCGCGTTGTGGATTACATGGGCGACGATGCCGCGATCTGTCAGGCCGCCCGCGTCAGCTATGGCAAAGGCACCAAATCGGTGCAAAACGACGAAGGGCTGATCCGTTATCTTATGCGCCATTGGCATTCGACGCCCTTCGAGATGTGCGAAATCAAGCTGCACGTAAAATTGCCGGTTTTCGTCGCGCGCCAGTGGATTCGCCACCGGACCGCCAACGTCAATGAATATTCGGCCCGCTATTCGATCCTCGATCGCGAATTCTACATCCCCGCGCCCGAACACCTTGCGGCGCAATCGGTGGTCAACAACCAAGGCCGCGGCGACGCATTGTCGGGCGAAGATGCCGCCAAGGTTTTGGAAATTCTCAAGGCGGACAGCTCGCGCGCCTATGACCACTACGCCGAATTGATCTCCGAAGAGGAGGGCAGCGTCGGTTTGGCCCGCGAATTGGCGCGGATGAACCTGCCGGCGAATATCTATACCCAATGGTATTGGAAGGTGGACCTGCACAACCTGCTGCATTTCTTGCGCCTGCGCGCCGATGCCCACGCCCAATACGAAATCCGCGTCTATGCCGATGCGATCTGCAACGTGGTCGCCGATTGGGTGCCCTTCGCGTTCAAAGCCTTCGAGGATTACCGCATGGGCGCCGTGTCGATGTCCGTGCAAATGATGGACAGCCTGCGCCGGATGCTCAAAGGCGAAGAGGTCACACAGGAAAATTCCGGCATGAGCGCGCGCGAATGGCGCGAGTTTATGGGGGTGATTGAGGGGTAGGGCGGCGTATGGATGGCAATTCTAAAGTTACACTAATTGTAGGGGCTTCCGCCTGCGCCCTATTGGGTTGGCTATTGCGAGACTATGTGGAGGCCAAGCTCGTTTTCGATGACACCGTCCGTGGCGCAATCTTAGGTGGGTTTTTGGCCGGTGTTTTTGGCTTGCTAGCGGCAGGATACTCTATCTATGCCGACAGGGTGGAAAAGAAGCGCGAAACAGATATGCAGGATCTAGTTTTGCTTAGATCGATTGTTATCAAGCTAGGCGATTTACATGATCTTATTCTAAAGAATCGCCTACATTTTCAGGACGAGTCAGGACGAAGTTACTTTGAAGCAGGCGGAGAACAAAAAAGCTTTTCCAGACCGCTAGAGTTCAGGGCGAACTCTATCGACTTTTCGATAGATGAGCGTTCGTTCGTATTGCGAAAATATGGCGGGGAATTATTCACCACCCTGTCAAATATGCGTGGCCTATCGCAATCATTCAGTTTTCTTCATGAACGCCATAGAGACGCATTTTATCTCTTTAAGGAAGAAACTACCTCCAATAAAACGGCACGAGAGGGCTACCAGATCACTAGCGAAGTAGATTTGAACAGTGACAGACTTCTTGCGTTAATGGACATTGACGGCGCTTTACGAAGTATGTTGGAGCATTCTACGGATGCGTTGCAAAAGTTTTATATGAAGATACTCGCTATCTATAATCAGTCATCAGATATTGCCATCAGAATTGAAGTGTTCGAGGGTTCGCCCTCAGCGTCGAACGATTTAAGGGTGGAGTATTGAAAAATTCCCGTGCCCCGCACGGGCCGCGCCCGAACCGCCCCCACGGGGCGGGCGCGGCCCTGATGTTGTGGCGCTTCGATCGTGCGGCGCGTTTTATGTGATCCAAACCCCGCCGCGCCGCGTATCCTTTGCAAAAGGACAGACACATGCCGCTCATTATACTCTATATTTCCACCGCGATTATTTTCCTCGGGCTTGATGCCGTGATGCTCAAAAACGTCATGCGCCCGCTGTTCGAAACCCGCCTTGGCGATCAACTGCTTGATGACCTGCGCCTTGGCGCGGCGGCGCTGTTCTACCTCGCCTATGTGGGCGGCGTTCTCTATTTCGTTTCGGCCCCCGCATTGCGCGATGGTGGCGCATTGGGCGCGGTGTTCCTGTCCGCTGCGATCCTCGGCGCCATGGCCTATGGCACCTATGAATTCACCAATTTCGCCACGCTCAAAGCCTGGGATTGGCGGATGGTGGCGGTGGATCTGACGTGGGGCGCGGCGCTGACCGGCACCTCTGCGGCGCTTGGCCTATGGATCACCCGCGCGGTGGCATGACCTTTGATGCCTATCGGGCGAAGCCGCGCCGTGCGGGCGAAAAATACTGGACCCGCCGGGGCAATCGCTGTCTACTTGGGCCATAAAAACGGTGATGTAATGTCGGGGACGGAAATTATGAAACTGAAAACAGCAATCTGCGGGGCATTTGCTTTGACTGTTCTGGGGGCCGGCGCGGCGCTTGCCGATGCGAAAATCTATCCTGAGACGCGCTATGGCAATTTTTGCCCTGCCGGTCATCAGCCCGTGCGTATTGATGGCGTGATCTGCTGCGGTCAGCCCAACCAAAGTGTCAGCTACCAATCCATGATGCGCCATCCTGCAGGCAAAGTGCACCGGGCCCAATCAGCCAAACGCACCCTATGTCCCGTGGGCGAAAAAGGCTGCCGCACGCAATAACGTGTTGATGCCGATTGACGTATTCAGAAAGGGCGCCGAAAGCGTTGCGCCCTTTTTTGCGCGCTGATGGGAGGCTTGCACTGCGGCGCTTAGACCAGTTTCAACTCGCCCGCCATCTGCCGGCCGTCGCGGCCTTCGGTCAATTCGAACTCGACCTTTTGATTATCGCTCAATCCGGTGAGCCCCGATCGTTCCACGGCAGAGATATGCACGAACACGTCCTTCCCGCCGCTTTCGGGTTCGATGAACCCGTAACCCTTTGTTGTATTAAACCATTTCACGGTGCCACTGGGCATGTCCGTGTCTCCTTTTACCTTAAGTCCTTTGGGCCAAACGGGCCCGATCACCGCCGAACCGCCTCTTTGCTGCCAAAGTTGACGTATCGGCAGCTTTGATGTTTGCATCTTCCCCGCAAAAAGCAAGAAAAACTGGGGTGCAGTGCAGCCCGCCGCCTAGTAAATAGGCGTGATTGGTGAGAGGGCGAAGATGAGACTCTATGGATTAAAGACCTGTGATACCTGCCGTAAGGCGTTGAAATCACTTTCAGATGCCGAATTGGTTGATGTGCGTACCCAAGGGGTGCCGCCCGAAGTTATGGCGCGGGCCTTGGCGCAGTTCGGCGAAAAACTGCTCAATACCCGCTCAACAACATGGCGCGGGCTGAGCGAGGCAGAACGCGCGCGCGCGCCGTTGGACTTGCTGGCCGATCACCCGACCTTGATGAAACGGCCATTGATTGAAACGGAGGGCAGGCTCTACCTCGGATGGGGGGCGGAGGTTCAGGCAGATCTGGCTTAACTGGCTGATGTTAAAGGCGAGATCGTGCTTTGACATCAACTGATCCAAGGCCACCGCCCGCCGCCGCGCGGCACCAACCAAGGCGCGCACCGGTCCAAATTTACCGCAGCGGGCGCGGCATCACACCATGTGCAAAGGATTTCAAACAGGGCGATGGCCATCACCGAGTGTGCTGTGGCCGAGGACCGGCATGAGAGCAGCAACATCACCGTGAAACCGGACCGCGACAGCGTTGGTAAGACGTCAAAACAGGTGTCGCAAAGATCAGGGCAGCGCCAAGCTGCATGTTATGGGTATGTATGGAATGGAATATCATACTGCAAATTTCGGTGCATAAATCGTATGGTTTTGGGTGAAAATGGAAAGCAGATGTAACGAGTGAAAATCGCGATCCTGCGCAAATTCGTCTGTTAACCCTTCTTTGATTGTGCTGCTTGATCTGAGGTGCGCGCGTGCTGACGGATTCTCCTTACGGGTCAGAGGCGGGGAGAGTGGGGCACGGTACTGCGGCGGGCGGGGCACCACTATGCCGCTGACACCGTAAGTGACAGAGTGGCCAGCCGGGTGGGGTGATCCGCAATCGCCGTTGTGCCCGAAAATTGGGCATCAACCTTTGCGGCAATATATTTCTGTGCATCCGGTCATGCTGGAGCTTCGCGAGGCGACACCCACGCCCAATCCGGCGGCACAGGCGGACCTTTTCCTGCAGGACCTCTGACAAATATTGCAGCATATGACAGCGGGGAGGCAACGCGTGTGGATCCGGGACCGAGTCACGGCCGAATCTTGCGGGGATTCAGTTGCGAAAATTGGCGAGCATCGGAAAAAACCTGATGAGGAGCAGAGTTGACCTGCGCGCGTTGCGGGCATGGGACAGATGCAAAAACGGCGCCACATAGTGCGGGGCGCCGTTTTGAAACCTGTGCTCTTTCGTGCTTAGCTCTTGCGGCGACGGACCGCAAAACCCGCGAGGCCAAAGGCCGAAAGCAACAACGGTAGACCCGCAGGCAACGGAATCGTAGGGGCAATTACATCAAATGTCGCGGTGATCGAGCCGCTGTTGTCGGCGTAATAATTGGGATCGCCCTCAAATTCAGGGGCATCCACGAAGCCGATCAACAGTGTGTCGGCCCATTCCGGTATATAGAACAGCTGCTGCGTGCCGGTTCCGGTTCCCGTCAAGCCATCGCCCATGAAGAAGACTTGGTTCAACAAGGGGGCGAAGGCGGTAAAGGACAGGCTGCTTGCGCTAAAGTCGCTGTCTGGCGCGGGCGTGCCCGAAGTCGAATAGGTGCTGCTGTCGATGAATGCACCGGCGAGAAACAGCTGGCTTTCAGCGACGCGAATACCGGACAAACCGTTTGCGGCGTTCACGTCGGTGTTGCCACCCCAAGGGGCATGCCCTTCGGGCATCAAGTCGAAGTCACCGCCATCGGCGCCGACAAAGTAACTGTCGCTCAGGCAGCAATCGACTTCGCCGAAAACATCGGACAAGACAACGGCAGAGCCGGCCTCATAAGAGCCGAGTGCGAATTCTTGCGCGGCGATGCTACCGTAGAACCCCGTGCCGTAAATCGATGCGGCTCCAAGAGTGGTGATGGTTTCTGCTTGCACAGAACTTGCAATGGTCAAGCTTGCGATCAAAGTTGCGAAGCGCTTTTTCATGGTACCAACCTCTAAAAGAACTAAAAATGGAATATGTCAATTGTTAGGCAAAATGAGTGCAGAGTCCAGATAAATGCGAATTGAAACCTTGCGGTTGGTGATCTGTGGGCATCAATCGAGAGCCACATTTGGGACTGTTAGCAAAGTCGGGGCGAGGCGACGGTTTTGCCGCCTCGCAGAGGGATTATGCGCGTTGCAGATCGGGCGCGATGGCGTCTTCGGCCAATGATGTGAGGATGTCGTCCAAGCCCACCACCGAGGTTTGCTTTTCGCCCAACCGCCGGACGGTCACGGTGCGTTCCTCGACCTCGCGCGCGCCGACGGCCAAAATCACCGGCACTTTGGCGAGGCTGTGTTCGCGGACCTTATAGTTGATCTTCTCGTTGCGGATATCGGCCTCGACCCGCAAACCTTTGGCGCGCAATGCCGCGACGACCTCTTGCACATATTCATCGGCCTCGGAAATGATCGACGCGACGACGACCTGACGCGGGGCGAGCCAGAAGGGCAGGCGGCCGGCATGGCTTTCGATCAAAATTCCGATGAACCGCTCAAACGAGCCAAGCACCGCGCGGTGCAACATGACGGGGCGGTGTTTTGCACCGTCCTGCCCGATATAGGTCGCATCCAGCCGCTCGGGCAGGTTGGGGTCAACCTGTAGCGTGCCACATTGCCAGTCGCGGCCAATCGCATCGGTGAGGGTGAATTCCAGCTTTGGCCCGTAAAATGCGCCTTCGCCTTCTTGAAGCTCGAAATCATAACCTGCCGCTTTACAGGCATCGCCGAGCGCGGCCTCGACACGGTCCCAGCTTTCTTCGGAACCGATGCGTTTTTCGGGGCGGGTCGACAGTTTGATTGTCCAATCCTCAAAGCCCAGGTCGGCATAGATGCCGGCCAGAAATTCGATGAATTTCTTGGTTTCATATTCGATCTGCGCATCGGTGCAGAAAATATGCGCGTCATCTTGGGTAAATCCGCGCACCCGCATGATCCCGTGCAAGGCGCCCGACGGCTCATAGCGGTTGCACGAACCAAATTCGGCCATGCGCAAAGGCAGATCGCGGTAGGATTTCAAACCTTGATTGAACACCTGCACATGGCAGGGGCAGTTCATCGGCTTCAGCGCATTGATGGTTTTTTCGCGGGCGTGTTCCTCATCCACTTCGACGATGAACATGTTCTCTTGGTAGTTGTCCCAATGGCCCGAGGCTTCCCACAGCTTGCGGTTCACCACCTGCGGCGTGTTCACCTCGACATAGCCGTCGGCGTCTTGTTTGCGGCGCATGTAATCTTGCAGCAATGTGTAGATGCGCCATCCGTTCGGATGCCAGAAAATCTGCCCCGGGGCTTCTTCTTGCATGTGGAAAAGATCCATCTCGCGGCCCAACTTGCGATGGTCGCGTTTGGCGGCCTCTTCGAGCATGGTCAAATGCGCCTTGAGGTCTTTGCGATCCTTGAAGCCCACGCCATAGATCCGTTGCAGCATTGCGCGGTCGCTGTCGCCGCGCCAATAGGCGCCGGCCACCGACATCAATTTGAACCCGTCGGCGGGCAATTGGCCGGTGTGTTGCAAATGCGGCCCGCGGCAAAGGTCCTGCCAGTCGCCGTGCCAATACATACGGATCGGCTGGCCGTCGTCGGGGATCATTCCGACCAATTCGACCTTATACGGCTCGCCGGTTTTTTCGTAATGGGCGATGGCGTCGCTGCGGCTCCAGACCTCGGTGCGGACCGGATCGCGGGCATTGATGATCTCGCGCATCTTGGTCTCAATCGCGCCAAGGTCTTCGGGGGTGAATGGCTCTTCGCGGTCAAAATCGTAATACCAGCCGTTTTCGATGACGGGGCCGATGGTGACTTTGACATCGGGCCAAAGCGATTGCACCGCGCGGGCCATGACGTGGGCCAAATCGTGGCGGATCAATTCAAGCGCAGGCGCTTCGTCGGCCATGGTGTTGATGGCGACGCTGGCATCGGTTTCGATCGGCCATTGCAGATCATAATGCGCGCCGTTCACGGTCGCGGAAATTGCCTTTTTCGACAGGCTTTTCGAAATGCTCGCGGCGACTTCGGCGGCGGTTACGCCGGCCGGATATTCGCGTGCATTGCCATCGGGAAAGGTAAGGGAGACTTGGGCCATTTTCGGCACTCCTCGTCGGTTTGGCGCCCACTGAACGCCCGGTTGCGGGTAATATGTCCGCTCTATTTGGCGGCGCGCGCGACCCAAGTCAAGCACCGGCACGGCGCATTGCGCCGCCGTGCCACAGAATGACGCATTCGCGTGACGCATTTCTTTCTCGCTTTGTCAGGGGAATGCAATAAGTATTGCCGCAGCCCGCGCGATCTGCTGCGCCATTCGGAGCCTGCCGTCATGCCTGACACTCTTCAGATCGCCACCTTCGAGCGCATCACCGGCAAGCCGCAAAAGACCCCGGATGCGGGCGAGGCGCGCAACGGGTTGCGCCATGTTGCGGCTTTGGCGATGACCAAACTTTCGGATGGGCTTATTGATCCCAAATTGGTGCTCAGCTGGCTTTTGACGACGCTCGGGGCCCCCGCGCTCTATGCCGGCGCCTTGGTGCCCATTCGCGAGGCCGGGGCGCTTTTGCCGCAATTGTTTCTTGCCGACCGGTTGGAGCGCATGGCGCTGCGCAAACGAATGTGGGTCGCCGGATCGGTGATCCAGGGGCTTGCGGCGTTGATGATCGCGCTGGCGGGGATGACTTTGACCGGCGCGGCGGCGGGGCTTGCGATCTGCGCGGCCTTGGCGGTCTTGGCCTTGGCGCGTGCTGCCAGCTCGGTTGCCTATAAGGAGGTGCTGGGCAAAACGGTCGCGCAATCGCGGCGCGGCGCGGTGACCGGCATGGCCGGATCGTTGGCATCGGCGCTGATCTTTGTGTTCGCGGTGTTGATGATCCTTGGCGCACTGCAAGGGCGGGCAGCGATCATTGCGGCCGTCGCTTTGGCGGGGGGGCTTTGGCTTTCTGCGGCGTTGACGTTTTGGCGGATTGAGGAAGCACCAAGCCAATCATCCGCGCCTCAGGGGCTGCGCTTTTGGTCGGTGTTGGGAGAAAGTGCCCCGTTGCGCCGTTATATCATGGTGCGCGGGTTGCTGGTGTCGACGGCGCTTGCGCCACCCTATTTGGTGGTTCTGGCGCAACAGGCCGGCGCCGCAGGCTTGTCGCGGCTCGGCGTTATGGTTCTCGCCTCTGCGGCTGCGGCATTCTTATCTTCCTATGTCTGGGGGCGCTTGGCCGACCGTTCGGCGCGCTGGGTCTTGATGCTGTCCGGTGTGGCGGGGGGCGCGGCGCTTGTTGCTGCGCTTGGTCTTGATCTTGTGGGGCTGGCGGGGGAAGCCTTGTTGATGCCTCTGGCGCTGTTTGCGCTGATGATCGCCTATCATGGTGTGCGGCAGGGGCGGTCGGTTTATCTTGTGGATATGGCACCCGAAGGCAAACGCGGGCGCTATGGCGCGGTGGCCAATACCGCCATTGGCACAATTCTTCTGGGCGCCGGCGCGATCGGTGGCGGTGTGTCCTTGATCGGGACGCAAGCCGTGGTCGCGGTTTTCGCGGTGATGGCTTTTGCCGGTGGGGCGCTTGCCTTGACACTCGACGAGGTGGACCGCGCCGAATAGGACAAAAGGGTCTTTCCTCATGCGGTGCTTTGCGGCAGTTTGCACGCCAATACACCGCGATAAATTCCCCGCAGGAGAGAGCCGATGACCCATCCCGCCCCGCAATTCTTTGATGGTCCCAAAGGCCGACGGCTTGCCTATCACCAGACCAAAGGCACATCGGCGGCGCCCGGCGTGGTTTTTCTCGGCGGGTTCAAATCCGATATGGGCGGCACCAAGGCCGTGCATTTACAGGAATGGGCCGAACGCACAGGGCGTGATTTCCTGCGCTTTGATTATTCCGGCCACGGCGAAAGCAGCGAGGCCTTTGAGGACGGTGCAATCGGGGATTGGGCCGAGGATGCGCAGGCCATTATCGAGGGCGTCACAACCGGCCGGCAAATTCTTGTCGGATCGTCGATGGGCGGATGGATGTCTTTGCTCATGTGCAAACGCATCGCGCCGCGCATTGCGGGTCTTGTCACCGTGGCCGCCGCGCCGGATTTTACCGAAGACAGTATGTGGGCCGGATTTGACTCGGCGCAGCGTGCGGCGTTGCAGCGCGACGGGCGCGTGGCGCTGCCGTCGGAATATGGCGACCCCTATGTTATCACCAAGCGGTTGATCGAAGACGGGCGCAACCATTTGGTGTTGCGCGATCCCCTTGTCTTGCCGTTTCCGGTGCGGATGTTGCAAGGTATGGCGGACGAGGACGTGGACCAATCCGTTGCCTTGCGTCTTTTGGAGCATGTGGAGGGGACAGACATTCGCTTGACCCTTGTCAAAGGCGCGGATCACCGGTTCTCGGATCCGGAGTGTCTGGCTTTGATCGAAGCCTCGGTGAACAAGGTGACGGCGCGGGTGACGCGCGCCGCCGGTTGAAGGACCCGTAACGCCAGACAGGAGACGGAAATGAGCAAAGCCGCCATGGAACAACGCATATCATTGATCACCCTCGGGGTGCGTGATCCCGCTGCTGCTGCGGCTTTTTATGACGCGATGGGATGGCAACGTGCCGAAAGCCCCGACGGGGTTGTGGCCTATGACCTGATCGGCGCGACCTTGGGGCTTTATCCGTTGGAGATGCTGGCCAAAGATATCGGTGTGTCGGTGGATATGCTTGGCCACGGCGCCGCGACTTATGGCTATAACGTGCGCGGCCGCGACGATGTCGCTCCGGTTCTGGCTGCGGCCGAAGCTGCAGGGGGCAAGGTGCTCAAACCCGCGCATGATGTTTTCTGGGGCGGCCATATCGGGTATTTCGCCGATCCCGAAGGCCATATTTGGGAGGTGGCGCATAACCCGTTCTCGCCCTTGTCGGCGGAGGGCGCGTTCCGGTGGAACGGATACGGCGACGCCGAAGCGCCGGCTGGATGAGACGCAAACCGGCCAGCATGCGCGGCCTTGAAACTCTCGGCCGCGTGCGCTTGTCGAAACACTTTTACCTGCGCGATTTTTTGCACTCAGAGATCGGCAGCTATTACGGCATTCCCAATATACCCGAGACCCCCGATTTGGTGATCGAGGTGGGGGAACAGTTTTGCCGAAGCCTGCTTGATCCATTGGAGGAAACCTTTGGACGTATCGCGATCCGGTCAGGTTATCGCGCGCCTGCGCTCAACGCCTTTGGCAATAAAAACGGACTGTCCTGCGCGCGCAATGATTTCCCGATGGAGTGCCACATCTGGGATCGCGGGCGCGGCGAAGATCGCATCGCAGGGGCATCGATCGTGATTCCGTGGTTCGCGGATCAATATGATCAAGGCCGCGATTGGCGCGATCTGGCGTGGTGGGTGCATGATCATCTGCCCTATTCCGAAATGCAGTTTTTCCCCAAACTGGCGGCGTTTAATTTGATTTGGCGCCCCACGCCGCGCCGCGCGATCCACTCCTATATCGCGCCCAAGGGGGCCTTGCTACGAAGTGGGCAGTCACCGCAGGAAGAGGCCGCAACACGCGCCGCGCGCTATAGCGATTTTCCGCCATTGCGCGGCATCGCCTTTCCTTAGGGCGGGGCCTGCGGCAATATCGCGGTTGACGTTGGCGGCGTCTGTGTCAATCTGCGCCGTGGCGCGATGCGATTGGCGCCGCGAAATTTTAGTACCGGACGCGTCTTTTGCGCCGATCATCGCAAACAGGCGCGGGACAGCGCCGACAGGGAAGGTGTTGGGGCGATATGAACGAACCTCTTGTTTTTATTCCGGGAATGCTCTGCGATGCGCGGCTGTTCGGGCCACAGATCGCCGAATTGAGTTCAGAATTTGCCGTCATGGTTGCGCCGATTACCCGCGGCGAACGGATCGAAGAGATCGCGTCGGGGCTTTTGGATCAACTGCCGCTTAAATTCGCGTTGGCGGGCCTGTCGATGGGTGGGATCGTGGCGATGGAATTGCTGCGCCGCGCACCGGACCGGATCACGCGGATCGCCTTGATGGATACCAACCCTCTGGCCGAAACCCCGCAATCGGCCACATTATATGAACCGATGATCATCTCGGCCCGCGCTGGGCGTTTCGAAGACGTCATGACCCAAGTCATGCGTCCTGAATATCTGGCGGACGGGCAGCACCGCGAGGAAGTGCTGGAGCTGGCCTATCAAATGGCGCGGGATCTGGGGCCGGAGGTTTTCGTGCGCCAGGTCCGTGCCTTGCAACGGCGCCGCGACCAACAACCGGTGCTGCGCCGCTGTAAGGTGCCGGCGCTGGTTTTGTGCGGAGAATATGACACGCTGACGCCGGTGAAACGGCACAGTTTCATGGCGGAATTGATCCCCTATGCCAAATTGCATGTGGTGGATCGGGCCGGACATTTGCCCACGTTGGAACGCCCCGACGAGACCACGGACGCCCTGCGCACATGGATGAAGCAGCCCTTTGTCTTGCAGTGATCTGCGCGCCAATGAGCGGCGCGCTCACGGACCGTCGGTCGGTGCGCAGTGCGGCCCAAACCGTCGAAACTCTGGCCCGATAGACCCTCGGCATGACAAAGCCGCAGCGGTGAGGCTGCGGCTTTATTTTCATGTGGCATCTTTTGCGTGTGCTGTCTGATCCTGCCTACGCCAGCACCTGCGGGCTGTCTGACAGGGGGCTTAGACGGCTTTAAGTTCTGTCTTGGCGGGGGCGGCTTTGGCCTTGCGCGGTTTGCTATTGGCGTCGATGAAATCAAGCACCAGAGGACGGATGTTGTTGCGCCAGCTCGACCCGGCAAAAATACCGTAATGGCCCGCGCCCGGTTCGACGTGGCTGGCCTTCATATCGTCCGGTAGGCCAGAGCACAGGTCGAGCGCCGCGATACATTGCCCCGGCGCAGAGATATCATCATTCGCGCCCTCCACGGTCTTGACCGCCACTTGGGTGATCGCCCCCATATCGACCAACTTACCATCGACGACAAATCGGTTTTTGGCGATGTCGCCATTTTTGAAAATCCGCTCGACGGTCGAAAGGTAAAACTCGGCGGTCATATCCATCACCGCGAGATATTCGTCGTAAAATTTATTGTGGGAATCATGATCCGATGCCTCGGCGCGCATGACGCGGGAAATCTGTTTTTTGAAGGCCTTTGCGTGGTTTTCCATATTCATCGAGATGAAGGAGTTGAGCTGCAAAAGACCGGGGTAGACCTGACGGCCGACGCCTTTGTATTTAAAGCCGACGCGCTGGATCATGAGTTCTTCGAGCTGGCCCATGGTGACGCGATTGCCGAAATCGGTAACCTCGGTGGCATTGGCATCGGGATCAACCGGTCCGCCGATCAAGGTCAACGAGCGCGGTTGTGCATCGGGATCTTCATCCGCCAGATAGGCGGTCGCAGCCAAGGCTAAGGGCACGGGTTGGCATACGGCGATCACATGGATGTCGGGGCCGAGATGGCGCATGAAATCCACCAGATAAAGTGTATAATCCTCGACGTCGAATTTGCCTTCGGAAACGGGGATGTCACGGGCGTTGTGCCAATCCGTCACGTAGAGTTCGCAATCGGGAAGCAAGGATTGCACCGTCGAGCGCAGCAGCGTCGCATAATGGCCAGACATTGGCGCGACCAGCAAAATTTTGCGCGACTGGGGTTTGCGTCCTTGGATGTTGAAATGGATCAAATCGCCAAAGGGGCGCTCGACCACGGTTTCGACCGACACCAGATGGTCCCTGCCATCTTCGCCGGTGAAATGCGGGATGCCCCAATCGGGTTTGACGATCATACGTTCAAAACTGCGCTCGGTGACTTCGCCCCAAGCGGCCATCCATTCCATCGCCGGATTTGGAACCACAGACAGTGCCGGGTAAGACGCCATTGCCTTTGCTGAGGCGCCGAGCCATTGCTGAGTGTTGCGAACCGTCTCCATCAAGTCGTATGATGCCATAAAGCGCATGTTGTTTCTCCTGTACAGGGGGTCAGCCCCTTACAGCAAAGGCGGCGCGCGCACGGGGAGTGCGTACATACGCAATGCTGCATAGCAGCAATTTAGGGGGGATTCGTTAAGATGACAACTACAGAGACGGTTGAAGAGGGCGTTTCCGCAGCGATGGAGGCGAATCTGGCACGAATCGAGGAGCTTTCGCAGCGCCTTGTAAGTGTATTTTCCCAACGAAAACCGGCAAATGAGGCGTTGAATGCCCCGGATCCGGAAATTTTCACCTCGGCGATTGGGGCGTATTGGCACCAAATGGCCCAGGATCCGGCGAAAATATTCGAGCATCAGCTCGAATATTGGGGCAAATCTGTCAAACATTACCTTGATGCGCAACAGGCACTGGCGCGGGGAAAACTCGAACCCCCCAAGGATCGTGGCCCGTCAGACAAACGGTTTTCCAACCCGCTTTGGGATACGCATCCCTATTTCAATTACGTCAAACAGCAATTCATGCTGAACAAAGCAGCAATCGAGCAAGCGGTTGAGGATACCGAGGGGCTGGATGAGACAGAGCGCCGCAAATTGCGCTACTTCGCCCGTCAGATCAGCGACATGATGGCGCCAACCAATTTTCTGGGCACCAACCCTGATGCGTTGCAAAAGGCGGTGGAGACCGAAGGGCAATCTTTGATCGACGGTCTGGAAAACCTCGTGGCTGATCTGGAGGCCAACGGCGGCGAATTTCTGGTCAGATTGTCCGACAACAAGGCGTTTGAATTGGGCCGCAACATCGGGGCGACGCCGGGCAAGGTCGTGTTTCGCAACCGGATGATGGAGTTGATCCAATATACGCCGACTACAGACGAGGTGCATGCCACGCCGTTGATCATTTTTCCGCCCTGGATCAATAAATTCTATATCATGGACCTTAAGGCACAAAACAGCCTGATCAAATGGATCGTCGATCAAGGCTACACGCTGTTTGTGGTCTCATGGGTGAACCCCGACGCCGCCTACCGCGACGTCGGTATGGAAGACTATGTCGAGGATGGCTATCTGGCGGCGCTGCGCGAGGTGAAACAGATCACCGGCCAGAAGCAGGTCAATGTGGTCGGCTATTGTATCGCGGGCACGACGCTCAGCTTGACGCTGGCTCTGCTGAAGGCTCGCGGCGACACCTCGATCAAATCCGCGACCTTCTTTACCGCGCTGACCGATTTCTCGGAGCAGGGCGAATTCACGCCTTTCTTGCAAAACGATTTCATCGACGGGATCGAGGTGGAGGTTGATCGAATCGGCGTGTTGCGCAGCTTTATCATGGCGCGCACCTTTAGCTTCCTGCGCTCCAATGATTTGATCTACACCCCCGCGATCCGAAGCTACATGTTGGGCGAAACTCCGCCGGCGTTCGATTTGCTTTATTGGAACGGGGATGGTGCCAACCTTCCGGCGAAAATGGCCAAGCAATATCTGCGCGGCTTGTGCCAACGCAACGAATTTGCCGACGGCGGGTTCGACCTGCTTGGCGAGCGATTGCACGTGAGCGATGTTGATGTGCCGCTTTTTGCCGTCACCTGCGAGAACGACCATATCGCCGCGTGGAAAGATTGCTATCGCGGTGTGCAGCAAATGGGCTCAAAGAATAAGACCTTTGTGGTTTCGGAAGCGGGCCATGTCGCCGGCATCATCAATCCCCCGACCAAAGACAAATATGGCCACTATACAAACGACGATTTGAGCGGTACCGCGCAGGAATGGCAAGCCGCCGCGCGGCTCAACACGGGATCGTGGTGGCCACGGTGGGAACGCTGGCTCAAGAAACGTTCGGGTAAGATGGTTCCGGCCCGCACGCCGGGTGATTCGACCCATCCGGTGCTTTGCGATGCCCCTGGGGAGTATGTGAGCGCCGTGCCAAAGGTCTGATTTTCCATACCTTTCCGAATTGTTCGCCGCAGCGCAGCAAAATCACTTGATTTGCTGCGCTGCGGCATGTATATTCTATGCAAGCGCAGAAATTGGGGTTCTCCCAACGGATGCACCAAGCGAAGCAAAGGATTTGCACAATGGCTAAGACACAAGATTTCACAACGATGTTCAAAGACATGATGGGCGCGTTCCCGGTTGATATGTCTTCCATGGATGATGCGTTCAAAACCCAAGCCGGTCTGAGCGAGAAGCTCTCGGCTGTTGCACTCGAAGCGGCGGATAAATCCACAGCTTTGTCGACCAAATGGACCCAGGATTATCTGGCGAAATTGCAAACCATGACCAAAGCCAAGGCAGACCCTGCCGATTACGCCAAATCGATGACCGATTTTGCGTCGGCCACTGCCGAAACAGCTGCTGAAAACATGGCTGCTTTCGCCGAGATCGCCAAGAAAGTCCAAGTGGACACAATGGAATTGATGATGGCTGCTGGAAAAGACATGACCGACGAAGCATCGGCTGTTGTTCAAAAGGCGACCAAAGACGCGACTGCTGCTGCCAAAAAAGCGACCGCGAAATAAACCATTCACGGCATGCGATCTGCGCCGGTTTTCTCCTCCTCCCTAACCGACGTATATCCCTAAGAGCGAGCCCCGCACGGCTCGCTCTTTCTTTTTGTAAAACTGTGGCCTAAGCTGCGGTGCAGCAATGCTCAATGGGGGAGGGATGCCCATGACCGACAATACAAAACACCTGCTTATCAAACGCTACGCAAGCCGCCGTTTGTATAACACCGAGACCAGCGATTACGTCACGCTTGAAGATATCGCGGGGTTTATCCGTGCGGGGCGGGATGTGCAGATTGTTGATCTGAAATCGGGTGATGATCTGACGCGGCAATATCTGTTGCAAATCATCGCCGAACACGAAAGCCGCGGCGAAAGCGTTTTGCCGCTTGGCGTGCTCAATGATCTGGTGCGCAGCTATACCTCGCAAGCCGGCTCCATCGTGCCCGATTTTCTGCAAGCTTCCTTCGAAATGCTCAATGGCGGGCAATCCAAATTGATGGAGAATATGTCGTCGATGAACCCGATGGCAAAACTGCCGGGTTTCGAAGCATTGCAAGCCCAACAGGCTGCCTTTTTGAAGGCGATGACCGGCGGCGGGGTGCAATGGCCCTCGGGACCGGCGGAGGACGGACCAACCGACGCGCCACAAACAGCCGCGCCAGCGAAGGGCGATGAGGATCTCGACCAGATCAAACAACAGTTGGCCGCGCTTCAAGAGCAGCTGTCGAAAATGGGCAAGTAACGCCCGATGGTCACGTCTGCGGGCCGGATCACGCTTTGGGGTATCGAGGTTTTTGTCGCTGCCGCAGAGGAACGCTCAATTTCGGCCGCCGCGCGGCGGTTGGGGGCGAGCGCCTCTGCGGTCTCGCAACAATTGACCAACCTCGAAGGCGCGATCGGGTCCAGCCTGATGAATCGCACCGCGCGCCCCGCCACTTTGACGCCGGCGGGGGAAAAGTTTTTGCGCCGCGCTCATCTTATCCTCAATGAAGCCGAACAAGCACGCGCCGAACTGGCCGGTGTGGATCTTGGTCCGGTGACGCGTTTGCGCCTCGGCGTGGTCGAAGATCTCGAAGTGGATGTCACGCCGCGATTGTTGACGGCCATGGCCGACACCATGACCGGATGTCAGTTTTTGCTCGAAACCGGTGCCAGCCACGCATTGTATGGTCAATTGGATGCGCGGGCTCTTGATGTGATTGTCACCGCCGAAATGGGCGCGAGCGCCGAATGGACCGAAGTTCACCCGTTGTTGCGCGAGGGCTTTGTCGTTGCCGCACCCAAAGGGGCCATTGATCCCGCAGACCATATTTTGAAGCAGCTCCAAGCTTTGCCTCTGGTGCATTACACCACCCGGCATCACATGGGGCGATTGATCCAAAGCCACCTGTCGCGGCAAAACCTGACGCTGGCGCATCGGTTCGAATTGGACAGCTATCACGCTATTCTTGCATTGGTCGGGCAGGGGGCCGGATGGACGATCTTGACGCCGATGGCCTTGATGCGGGCACAGCGGTTTGCGCCATTGCTGGATGTGCTCGAATTGCCTTTCGCACCGCTGTCGCGGACGATCTCCCTGACGGCGCGGCGCGGGGTTTTGGGGGAAATGCCCCGCGAGATCGCCTCGACCCTGCGGCCGCTGTTGCAAGGGGCGGTGGTTGATCCGGCGCTTGAGCTCTTCCCGTTCATGGCTGGCGCTCTTGAGGTTCTAGAAGCCTAACCCAGATGAAAAGCCCCGCCGGTTGCGGGGCTTTCTATCCTCGCCGACCGGCGGTTTCAGGTGCCATAAGCGCGGGTGTCGCCCATGACATCTGCGGCGGCCGCGACCAAAGTTCCGGCAATCAGATCCAAATCGGCACGTGTCAATCGCGCCGGCAGGCGGGTGTCGCAGGCCTTCATCAACATCGCGCGGGTTTGTGGCAACGCGGGCAGCTCGCCGGTGATGAATTGCCAGTTCCAAAAGGCGCGGGCGTTGTCGGTGCTCAATCCAAACACCTGAACCTTGACCCCGCGCGCTGCGGCAGCATCGGCATAGGCGCGGGTTTCATCGGCGTTGAGGCCCACAAGGTTAAACTGGATGCTGTCCGGTGCCCGTTCTTCCGGGTCAAGCTTTTCAGGCACCTCAAGCCAAGGCGAGGCGTTCAGCAATGCGGCGACATAATCATGGTTGCGCCGCCCGTCGCGGACACGGCGGGGCACCTCATTGAGTTGCGGGCGCACCATTGCCGCCGACATATTGCCAAGCCGCAGGTTATAAAGTGGCAATTGGTTTTGGTGGCGGGCGAATGCGGTTTCAAGATCGGCGGTGTTCTCGCCGTGCGGAGCTTTGTGCTTGCGCCAGTTATGCTCGTAGGCGCCGGACATGATGACCGCGCGGGCCAGGATGTCAGGGTCATCAGTGATCATGATGCCGCCCTCGCCAGCGTTCAGTAATTTGTAGGATTGAAACGAGAAGCAGCCGATTTTACCAATCGTGCCGATGTTTTTACCGTGCCATGTGGTGCCCAGAGAATGTGCCGCATCCTCAACAACCGGAATGCCGCGTGTGTTGCACAGCGCCATTATGACATCCATATCCGAGGTGTGCCCGCGCATGTGGCTGATGATCACGGCTTGGATGCCGCCATGTGTCGGGTCATCGAGAAGCGCCTCAAAGGTCTTGATATCAATGCGGTAATTGTCGCCCACTTCGCAAAGAACCGGATGGCAATCGGCATGGACCACCGCCGAAGGCACGGCGGCAAAGGTGAAGGCCGGGATCAGGACCCGCGCGTCGCGCGGCAGGTCGAGCGCCTTGAGCGACAAGAACAAGGCCGCCGAGCAGGACGAGACTGCAAGCGCATATTTGGCACCCAGCATGTCGGCAAACTCGCGCTCCAAAAGGGCGACAGGGGCATCTTCGGGCGCAGTATAGCGAAACAGATCCCCCGATTGCAAAAGGCGCTCGATCTCGGCGCGGGCTGCTTCGGGGATTGGTTCGGCGTCGTAGACATTTGGCGGTAGGGTCATGGCGACTTTCGGCTTTCCTGAAGTGCTGTTTCGCCTTTTCTAAACGACAGGCCAGCATTTCCCAAGCAATTTCGCATCTCTTCGCAGGGGATTCCGCCATGGGTGTGCTGCCAAGCGGGACAACCGATCGTGGCCCGCAGCATATTGTCGTCTCCGCCTACATCCCGATCCGGTCGCGCAAGGCAAACCAACTCATCGCCAAGGCCAGAAGCGGCGCGCGCATTCCTCCGGCGCCGGGGAACACCGGGGCGGGGACGGCAGCCATAGCATCGAAGCCCGCAGAGTGCCCGGCGATGACATCGGCCATCAATTTGCCTGCATGGGTCGCGGTGCCGACCCCATGGCCGGAATATCCCGATGCGGTTAAGACACCCGGCGCGAGCCGCGCCAGGTAGGGCATGCGCTTGCGCGTGATCGCCAATGTGCCGCCCCACGCATAGTCGATCTTCACATCGCGCAGATGTGGGAAAATCTGTGTCATCGGTTTGCGCACCACGGCGGCGATATCGCGCGGAAACCGGTAGCCATAGCTTTCGCCGCCGCCGAACAACAGGCGTTTGTCGTGGCTGAGCCGGAAGTAATTGACCACGAATTTACTGTCAGCCACGGCGATGTCTTTGGTCAGAACCCGGACCGCCTGATCCCCCAATGGTTCGGTCGCGGCGATGAAGTTGTTGATCGGCATGACGCGGGCGGCGGTTTTTTGATCCAGCGTGCCGAGGTAGCCGTTGCAAGCAAGGATCAGATGATCCGCGACCACGCGGCCATGGCCGGTTTTGACGGTGATGGGGCGCGCGTTGGAGCCGGACCCGCGCTCCCATCCATGCACCTCGGTGCCCTCATGGATCACCGCCCCCGCCGTCATCGCCGCACGGCCTAATCCAAGGGCATATGCCAGCGGATGCAAATGCCCCGCGCCCATATCAAGCATCCCGCCGTGATAGGCGGGGGAGGGGCACAGACCGCGCATGGCGTCGGCGTCCATTGTGGTGATGTGATCATAACCGTAACGCTCGGACAGCAGCGCCGCATAGTCATGCATATGGGCCATGTCGCGGGCGTTCATGGCGGTCCACGCCACGCCGGGCTTATAGTGGCATTCAATATCGTGTTTTGATATCAGACCTTTCACGAGATCCTTGGCCTCTTCGCCCATCTGCCAAAGCGTGCTTGCGGCATCCGTGCCTATGAGCTTTTCCAGATCGTCTTGATACATACGCTGCCCGGAACCAAGCTGCCCGCCGTTGCGCCCGGAGGCGCCAAATCCGATGCGTTGGGCTTCCAGCACCCGCACGGAATACCCCGCCTCGGCCAGATGCAGCGCCGCCGACAGCCCGGTATATCCGCCGCCAACCACGCAGACATCTGCGCGCGCTTCGCCTTTGAGCGGCGGGCAGGGGGCAAGCGTATCGACCGTGGCGGCATACCAGCTGGCGGGATATTTCCCGCGCCGGTCATTGGCATAGAGCAGGTTCATACGTTCAACAGAAGGTGCTCGCGCTCCCACGGCGAGATCACTTGCAAAAATTCGGTATATTCGGCGCGTTTGACGATGGAATAGACGCGGGCAAAATCCGCTCCCAAAACCTCATGCAGCTTTGGCGCATCCTCAAACAGATCCAGAGCATCGCCCATCACCGAGGGAATATCGCCTTCGCCCTCATAGGCATCGCCTTTGAATTGCCGGTCCGGACGCTTTTCCTCAATCAATCCCAGATATCCGCAGGCCAAGGAGGCCGCGATGCCGAGATAGGGGTTGCAATCCATCCCCGCGATGCGGTTTTCGACCCGCCGCGAAGCGGGGTCGGAGAGCGGCACGCGAATGCCGGTCGTGCGGTTGTCACGGCCCCATTCAAGGTTGATTGGCGCGGCGTGGTCTTTGACGTAGCGCCGGTAGCTGTTCACATAAGGCGCCTGCACCGCAATGGCCGACGGCAGGTGATTTTGCAGCCCTGCGATAAAGTGGAAAAACGCATCCGTCTCACCGCCCTGCGGGCCGGAAAACAGGTTCTGCCCCGTTGCGATATCAATCACCGAATGGTGGATGTGCATGGCGCTGCCGGGTTCGTCTGCGATGGGTTTGGCCATGAAGGTGGCAAAACAATCGTGGCGCAACGCGGCCTCGCGGATCAACCGCTTGAAGTAGAACACTTCATCGGCCAATTTCACCGGATCACCGTGGCGCAGATTGATTTCCAATTGCCCCGCGCCGCCCTCTTGGGTGATGCCGTCGATCTCGAACCCCTGCGCTTCTGCAAAATCATAGATGTCGTCGATCACCGGGCCGAATTCATCCACCGCCGTCATTGAATAGGCTTGGCGCGCGGCGGCGGGGCGGCCCGAACGGCCCATCATCGGTTCGATCGATTTGGCCGGATCAATGTTGCGCGCCACGAGGAAAAACTCCATCTCCGGCGCGACCACCGGCTCCCATCCTTTGGCGCGATAGAGTTCAACCACGCGTTTGAGGACATTGCGCGGCGCATAGGGGATCGGTTTGCCCTTGCGATCATAGGCGTCGTGAATGACCTGCAAGGTGTAATCGCCGGTCCAGGGTGCAGCGGTGCAGGTGTCCATATCAGGGCGCAGGATCATGTCGCGCTCGATAAACCCTTCGGCGCCTGCAGCCTCGCCCCAATCACCGGTGATGGTTTGGTAAAAGATACTGTCGGGCAGGTGAAAATAGTCTTGGCGGGCGAATTTGCTCGCCGGAACGGCCTTGCCGCGCGCAATGCCGGGCAAGTCGGAAATGATACACTCCACCTCGTCCAATCGTTTGCCAGCGAGATAGTCCTGCGCGGCTTCGGGGATTGTGCTCAGCCAGTCAGCCATTTTGGCCTCCTTTTAGGAAAAACTCTGCGATATGCGCGGCAAGGCGCGCGCCATCTGTTGGGGCTTGCAGTTTGTCGGTCGCAGCCTCAAGCAGCGGCGCGGGCACGACACCTTTGGCGCGGGTCTCGATCAGGCCACCGACAAAATCGTTGGCGAATTCGGGGTGCGGTTGCACGGTATAGATCGTGTCACCATAGATCAGCGCCCCCGTGCTGCAATGGCCCGAGGTGCAAGCCCCCACTGCGCGTGCGTCGCGGGGCAGGGCGACGACTTGATCCTGATGCCACGCATTGAGCGTCAAAGCCTCGCCGTCGATCAGATATTCGGTCGGCCCGACGGCCCAACCTCCGGCGAATTTCTCGACCCGCCCGCCAAGCGCCTGCGCAATGATCTGATGGCCGAAACATATCCCGACCAATGGGATTTTAGCGGCCCAAATAGTCCGGATCAATTCTTCGAGCGGCGCTATCCATGGGTGTGCTTCATAGACGCCATGCCGCGATCCGGTGATCAACCAACCATCGCAGTCGTGGATGTCGCAGGGCATTTCACCGGCCTCTATATCATAGGTGGTAAAGGTGAAACCGTGCCCTGCAAGCAAGGTTTCAAACATCTGCGGGTAATCCCCCGATGCGCCAATCAGCGCGTCAGGAGCATGGCCGGTTTGCAAAATGCCGATTTTCATGGGGCACCATCGATAGGGGTTGCATTAAAAAATACGCCGCGCCGTGCGGGGCGGCAAGAGGCGGCGCGCGGGCGGGTAATCATACGGTGTCGAGGTAAATTTCCACCTGCTCCGTGGCGTCCAGTTCGCCCATGAAATGCAATTCCTGTCGTTTGGTCAGAACCAGATTGCGGATGAGTTCAGGGGCAAAGATACGGGCGATTTCTGGGCTGGCCTCAAAGGCATCAATCGCCGCACCCCATTGCGTTGGCATCTGCGGCAGATCGGCGGCATAGGCATTGCCGGTGATCGGTTCAGGCGGCTCAATGCCATCCTCGATCCCGTTGAGCGCGGCGCCCAAAATCGACGCGAGCAACAGATAGGGGTTCACATCACCGCCGGCAACGCGGTGTTCGATCCGCCGCGCGGCGGGGGCGCCGGAGGGGATGCGGATCGCCGAAGTGCGGTTTTCATAGGCCCAACAAATCCCCGTGGGCGCATGGGCACCGGGCACCATGCGGTCGTAACTGTTGGCATGGGGGGCAAACAAAAGCGTGCTGCCGGTCATCGCGTTGAGGCATCCGGTGACCGCATGGCGCAGTGCCGGCGTGCCCTTTGCACCGCCGTCGTCGAAAATATTGTCACCGTTCTTATTCAGTACCGAGAAATGCGTATGCAGCCCGGATCCGGCGTAATCGGCATAGGGTTTGGCCATGAAAGAGGCGGCAAACCCGTGGCTGCGCGCCAATCCTTTGACCAACATCTTGAAAAGCCACGCATCATCGGCGGCGCGCAGCGCATCGTCGCAATGCATCAAATTGACCTCGAACTGGCCCAAACCTGCCTCGGAAATTGCGGTGTCGGCGGGAATGTCCATTTCCTCGCAGGCATCATAAAGATCGGTGAAAAAATCGTCGAAAGCATCCAGCGCCCGGATCGATAGGGTTTCCGCGCCTTTGCGGCGGATGCCTGACCGTGGCGAGATCGGTATTTGCGGGTTTTTGCCCGAATCGTCGATGAGGAAAAACTCCAACTCCATCGCGCAAACTGGGGTGAGCCCGCGCGCGGTATAGCGGTCCACAACGGCGCGGAGCGCATGGCGCGGATCTCCCTCATAGGGCTGTCCGTTTTCGCGAAACATCCAGATCGGCAAGAGGGCGGTGGGCGCTTTGAGCCAAGGCATCGGCATGAAGCCGCGCTCGGTCGGTTTTAAAACTCCGTCGGCATCGCCGCTGTCAAACACCAAGGGGCTGTCGTCGATGTCTTCGCCCCAAATGTCGAGATTGAGCACCGAAAGCGGGAAGCGCGTGCCGTCCTCAACCACCTTGTCGGCGAAGCGGGTCGGCACGCGTTTGCCGCGCGCCTGTCCATTCAAATCTGCCGCGGCGACGCGGATCGTGCGCACAAGCGGATGTTTCCTAAGCCAATTTTTCATGTTTGCGTCCTGCATCGGACCACCTGTTTTTCGACATTCTGACGGGGTGCCGCCGGGGCCGTCAGGCAGGGACGCACGCGGTTTTCGGCTGGATCAGAATTTGATCATATTTCAGCACTCTATCCCAAACCCCTGCGCACGCAAGCAAAAGCCGCAGGCGAGACCCGGACGCAAAACCGCAATATTGAAAGGGGCCGGCCGTGTTAGGGGCGGGGGCTGACTCTTTGCCGGGCGCGGGCACTGTCGGTGTCGCTGACGCCCAATAGATTGCTGACCATACGCAGCATGGCGTCTTCTTCGGCGTCACGGGCACCATCGGCCAAGGCAATCTGCCAAAGTGCCTCGATCACTGACAGGCGGTCCTCGTAGGGCACAGCGTCCTTGATCGCGCGGGTGAACCGCACGGTATCGGGCGCCTCGTTTTCCAACACTTCGGCATGGCGGCGCAGTTCATGCGCCTGCTCGACCGACAATCCATAGCGCGCCTCGATGATCGCATCGATCCATTCAATTTCCGAAGCGGCATAATGCCCATCCGTCCGTGCCAGCCGCACCAAAAGCGCACAAAGCGCAAGGCGGGCATCGGTATCGGGCAATTGGGCGGGCTCCGGCTGAATCAGCCGTTTGAGAAAATCAGCAAACATAAGGTTGATATAGGGCGGCAGCGGCGCAAGGACCAGAGGGGTCAGCCCTCGTAACCTTCGACAATCACCAAATCTCCGATGGAGACCGGCTCTGCGCGCAGGGCCTTGGCGGCTTGATACCCGGGGCTTTCATAGCAGGCCACGGCGGCGGCCATTGAGGGAAACTCAATCACAACCGTACGCGATTTGCAGGCCCCTTCCCGGACCTCTTGCGCCCCGCCGCGCACAACAAAGCGCGCGCCATATTCGGCGAAAGGGGCGGCATTGGCGGCGCGATATTTATCATAGGCCTGCGGATCGCTGACATCCATATGGGCCACCCAGTAGGCTTTTTGGGTCATGGGGCTTCCTCCTGAAAACTGCCATAAAATCGCGTGATTATTCGGGTTTGTCCATGCCCTTTGGCGGCCAAAGGTTTTGGAGCCGCAAGGCGTCTCTGGACCTTCGAGGGTGCGCCGCCATCTCCGGCCCCAAGAGATCAAAACAGGGGCACAAAGGGATTGCATGAGAGGGCCATAGGCGCATTTGATGGGCTGGGTGCCTGCGAAAAGGCGTATATGTAAATGAGGATCGGAGGCGCGCCCGCAAGGCGCGCGCGGGTGCGGCGCGCGGTGAAGGGGCAATTATCCGCAAACGGTTCTGGCGGGTGCGTGGCGCAAATAGGGCGGTGATTGGGGCAGGGCAGTGCCGGTGCTTTTGGGAGCGCGATCCGGTGCGTCATGCCGATGCTTTCAAACCCAAGGGGTCTGCCGCGCCACAGATCCCGAAGCCGTGCGACGTCTCTGCTCAAAACCCTGTTCCGAACCGCACCGATCCTTCGATCTTCATGCCAATATGTGCGCCGGATCTGTGCGCCCGCTTTGCAAGGCGGCGGCCCGCCGCTTCGCGCTCTTGCTGGCAGCAACGAAGGGCCGCGCCTATGGTGATACATCTGCGCGGTGGGCGCGGGCGAGATCATGCCCGAACGCCGCGCCGCGCGGTCAGACCAAACGCGAGTTTTCCACCGCCGCGCGCACGAAATCCTTGAACAAGGGATGCGGTGCGAAGGGTTTGGATTTCAATTCGGGATGGAACTGCACGCCGATAAACCACGGATGATCTTTCCATTCGACAATTTCGGGCAGGCGGCCATCGGGGGACATGCCCGAGAACTGTAGCCCGCTGGCCTCGAGCGTGTCTTTGTATTCGGTGTCGACCTCATACCGGTGACGATGGCGCTCTTCGATGGCGGTATCGCCATAGATCCGCGCGACATTCGATCCTTCGGAGAGGGTGGCGTCATAAGCACCAAGGCGCATGGTGCCGCCTTTGTCATCGCCGACTTTGCGTTTGACGGTATGGCTGCCCTGCACCCATTCTTTGAGGTGGTAAACCACAGGGATAAAACGATTTTCACCGGCCTCATGGTTGAATTCTTCGGATCCGGCATCGCCCATTTTTGCAACATTGCGTGCCGCTTCGATCACCGCCATTTGCATGCCAAGACAGATGCCAAGATAGGGCACCTTGCGTTCGCGCGCGAATTGCGCGGCGCGAATTTTGCCTTCGGTGCCGCGTTCGCCAAAGCCGCCGGGCACAAGGATCGCGTGATAGCCTTCGAGATGCGGCGCGGCGTCTTCGTGGTCAAACACTTCGGCATCGACCCAATCCACATTGACCTTCACACGGTTGGCCATGCCGCCATGGGTCAATGCCTCTTTGATCGACTTATAGGCGTCTTCGAGTTGCACATATTTACCGACGATGGCGACATTCACTTCGCCGTCGGTGTTGTGGATGCGGTCCGCCACGTCCTGCCATACAGTCAGGTCGGGTTTGGGCGCCGGAGAGATGCCAAAGGCGTCGAGAACCGCTTGGTCCAACCCCTCGTGATGATAGGCCAAAGGTGCCTCGTAGATCGATTTGAGATCATAGGCCGCAATGACATTCTCTTTGCGCACATTGCAAAACAGGCCGATTTTCTCGCGCTCTTTCTCGGGAATCGGATGTTCGGAGCGACAGACCAACACGTCCGGTTGAATGCCGATGGAGCGCAATTCCTTGACCGAGTGCTGCGTTGGTTTGGTTTTCAATTCCCCCGAAGCCGCCAGATAGGGCAGAAGGGTCAGGTGCATGAAAATGCACTGCCCGCGCGGTTTGTCGTGGGCGAATTGGCGGATCGCTTCGAAAAACGGCAACCCTTCGATATCGCCGACGGTGCCGCCAATCTCGCAGAGCATGAAATCCACCTCATCCTCGCCAACGGAAATGAAGTCTTTGATTTCATTGGTGACATGCGGGATCACTTGGATGGTTTTGCCAAGGTAATCACCGCGCCGTTCTTTTTCCAGAACATTGGAATAAATCCGCCCCGAAGAGACCGAATCTGTCATCCGCGCGGCGACGCCGGTGAACCGCTCGTAGTGGCCAAGATCAAGGTCGGTTTCGGCGCCATCATCGGTGACGAACACCTCGCCGTGTTCAAACGGGCTCATCGTGCCGGGATCAACGTTGAGGTAGGGATCAAGCTTCCGGAGCCGCACCGAAAACCCGCGCGCTTGCAAAAGCGAGCCAAGCGCGGCCGAGGCAAGACCTTTGCCCAAAGAGGAGACAACGCCGCCGGTGATAAAGATGAACCTTGCCATAGGTTGGCATTCCCCCGTGTAAGTCGCACGTTCCAAACACAAAACCTGATATTAGGTCATGGCCGGAGACGCCGGAAAAGTGAGCAATAAGTGAGCCCTGCGTCGCCCAAAAAGCCACAGCACCACGGGACTCAAGACATAAAGGATTCGCAGGCCAAGCGCAAGCAGACCGCAAGATGCTGTTGCAGCAACGAAAAGATTAACAACCGATAGTGGTTTGCCGAAAGGCTTAGTCGGCGAGCGGCACCAAAGGCGCGTTCTCTGCGGCCGAGGGCGGCAAGAGATCGGCGCCCGACGGGGCATCTACGGCGTTTTCGGGGGCCGAAGCGGGCGCATCGCCCATACGGTCCAAAACCGAAGATCCGGCCGATTTTTGTGCCGCGATCACTGTCAGGCCAATCGAGGTGCAGATAAAGCCGATGGCAAGGATCCATGTGACCTTGCCAAGCGCCGTGGCTGCCGCGCGCCCCGAAACGGCACCGCCGCCACCGCCGCCGCCGCCCATGCCAAGCCCGCCACCTTCGGAACGCTGCAAAAGCACCACGCCGATCAGCGCAAGAGCCAGAAGGAGATGGATGGTAAGGACGACGTTTTCCATGAGAGCCTGCCTGAATGAGATAACAGGGGGCTATGTAGGCAAAGAATGCCCGCGCCGCAACCCGTCATGCGCGCCGTTGTGGGGTTTCGGGGTTAATCGTCAAGATCATCCATGTCGGCCTGTCCGCTGAGACGGCGGCGCAGATGGCTCCAATTGAGGCCCGTGCCTAAAACTGTGGCCAGTGCAGCCAGCACGATCCAGGTATTCGTCCCCGGATTATCAAGCCGGATCACCCCGTAATCGGAGAGCACCCAAAGCGCTGCTGCGACAATGGCCAGAACCAGCGCCATGCCAAACACGCCGATCGAACGCAGCGTCGCGCGCAAATAGATGATATAGCCGACCCCCAACAAGAGGCCCGTCAATACGATCACGGGCATCGCATCGCCCCATTGGGTTTGTGCCCAGCGGGTGTAATTCCAACGGGTCGGGTTGTAGGTTGCGCTGAGCAATCCAAAGGCTGCGACCCAGCGCAGTAAAAATCCCATCTCTCTTCGTGCCCTTTGCAGTCAGTGTGGAGCCTGCACCACAAGAACTCGCACCACAAGACGCCGCACCGCGCGGCATCGCTGCCGAAGCCAGACGCCGAGAACAATCCAGTCAGATCACCCCGGGTAAGCACCGCGCGGCTCTGCGTGCCAACGTTGTGCGGCCTTGGCGCAGGTCGAACAATAATGTGACCTCCATCTGCAGCCATGTCCAGAGTGACGCGGCTCCGGCGGGTGGCAATGTCCCCAGCGCCGCAGATCCGCGCCGGGGCCGCCGGCAAGCCTTGCTCAAACCCGCGCCGGTGCATTTGGTTCCTATTGCGCGGGCTTGGCCGTGCATGCAATAAGGTGCATATGAAACACATCTATTCTATACGTCCGGCCTCTGCGCCCGATGCTTTTGCCATTGCAACCATCCAGGCGGGCCTGTGGCGGCCAAGCTATCAAGGTGTCTTGCCGGATGCATTGATCGAGCGGATGGAAAATGTTGGCCCGCGCAAGCAGGCGTGGACGACCATTTTTCAACATTTCGAAGAGAGCGGGCTTGGCGGGGGATATGTTGCGGAAATCGAAGGCGGCGATGTGGTGGGGTTTGGCACCTGCGGCCCGCAACGCGATGAGGCGCTGCGCGACGAAGGCTATGAGGGGGAGATCACTTCGCTTTATGTTGCTCAGGACCACCAACGCTGCGGCCTTGGGGCGGCGCTCTTGCGGTTCATTGCGGCTGATATGAACGCGCATGCACCTGCGGCGGCCTTTTGGATTCTGGATGGCAATGCCAGCGCCGAAGCCTTTTTTGCCCAAAGCGGCGCGGTGCCCTGTGCGACCCGCACCAGCGAAATGGGGGATATATCCGAAACCGCCTATGGCTGGCGCGATTTATCCGTATTGATCGGGCCTGTCTCTTAACCCTTCTGGTTTTTCAAAGACTGCGCCCGAGGAAAAGAAATGTTGGAGGCGGCCGGACGGCAGCGAGAATTCCCCAAACCGCCACCGCCGCCCGACCTGCGCGCGCCACGCCGGAAGAAATCCGCAAATAGAGGTTTCATCACGCCGGACCTATGGTTATACCGGCGCGGGTTTGAAACAGATTCCACACATGAAGGATCACCATGGCAAACGTCGTCGTCGTCGGCGCCCAATGGGGCGATGAGGGAAAAGGCAAGATCGTAGATTGGCTCTCCGAGCGTGCAGATGTGATCGCGCGTTTTCAAGGTGGGCACAATGCCGGTCACACGCTGGTCATTGAAGGCGAGGTGTTCAAATTGCACGCCTTGCCATCCGGCGTGGTGCGCGGCGGAAAATTGTCGGTGATTGGCAATGGCGTGGTGCTGGACCCGTGGCATTTGCTTGGCGAGATCGAGACGATCCGCAAGCAAGGCGTGGAAATCACGCCTGAAACATTGATGATCGCGGAAAACGCGCCGTTGATTTTGCCCTATCATGGCGAATTGGACCGTGCCCGCGAAGAGGCCGCGTCCAAGGGTACCAAGATCGGAACCACTGGCCGTGGCATTGGCCCGTGCTACGAAGACAAAGTCGGCCGCCGTGCCATCCGTGTGGCGGATCTGGCCGATCCGGCCACGCTTGAGGCCCGCGTTGATCGCGCCTTGGAACACCATAATGCGCTGCGCAAAGGCATGGGGATCGACCCGATTGATCGTGCCGCTTTGCTGAATGATATCAACGAAATCGCGCCGCAAATTCTGGCCTATGCCGCTCCGGTTTGGAAGGTGATGAACGAGAAGCGCAAAGAGGGCAAACGCATCTTGTTTGAAGGTGCGCAGGGCGCGTTGCTCGATATTGATTTTGGCACCTATCCGTTTGTGACCTCCTCGAATGTGATCGCGGGCCAAGCGGCCACCGGTGTGGGCATCGGTCCGGGGTCGATTGATTACGTCCTCGGTATCGTCAAAGCCTATACCACCCGCGTCGGCGAAGGCCCGTTCCCGACCGAATTGGACGATGCGGATGGTCAACGTCTTGGCGAACGCGGTCATGAATTCGGCACCACCACCGGTCGTAAACGCCGTTGCGGTTGGTTTGATGCGGCTTTGGTGCGCCAGACCTGCGCCACATCGGGCGTGAAAGGCATCTGCCTGACCAAGCTCGACGTGCTCGACGGGTTCGATACATTGAAAATCTGTGTCGGCTATGAGCTGGATGGGGAACGACTTGATTATCTGCCCACGGCGGCAGATGCGCAGGCGCGCTGCACCCCGATTTATGAGGAAGTGGATGGCTGGTCCGAAAGCACCGAAGGCGCGCGCACCTGGAATGAATTGCCCGCCAATGCGGTCAAATATGTGCGTCATATCGAGGAATTGATTGATTGTCCGGTGGCTTTGCTTTCGACATCGCCAGAGCGCGACGATACCATTCTCGTCACCGACCCTTTCGCGGATTGAGCCGATGTCGCTCAGTTACAAAGCCCGCCGTCGTTGGTCCTTGGTGATCTTGCTGATCGGTCTGCCACTTTACGTGGTGGCGGCGGTCAGCTTGGTGAGCTTTCTGGATCGGCCGGGCATCTTGGTCGAACTGCTGGTCTATGTCGTGCTCGGGCTCCTTTGGGCGTTGCCGTTCAAGTTCATCTTCAAGGGCGTCGGGCAAGCGGATCCGGACGTGGATCCGGACGAATAGCGTAGATTTTTCAAGCCTAATGAAAGAAGTCTAATGAAAAAGGCCGGCCCCTATGGGACCGGCCTTTTGCTGTATCTGTGGGCGCTTGTGCGCCGGTGTTAACCGGCTTCGCGCTCGCTTGGACGATAGCCGATCTCGTCGGACACCTGAAAACGTCCGCCTTTGATTTTGCGGATCTTGCCGGCGCGCAGCAATTGCCCGAAAGAGCGTAGCCCATCCTCGCGGCTGAAATCCTCGGCTTCGACCTGACGCACCTTGGTCATCAATTGCGGACGCGAGAATTGCTCCATCCCCTCCACAAACGACAAATAGGCCGCCGCCGCTTCGAGAAGATCGGGCAGTTTGCTGGCGCCGACATTTTCGGCGTAATCCGCAAAGCTGCCTGCTTTTTCAAGCGCTTCGGCAACTTCGGCAGAGGCGGGCGGTTGCGTGGCGGCCAATTCGGTCACTGAAATCCGCCGCGGGCGCACCGGTTCGGCGGAGACATCGACGCGTTGCTCGGCCACCAATTTCAACGGCGCGGGGCGGGCATCACTGGGACGTGCAGAACGGGCGGCGGGGCCGGTGTGTGGTCGGCGCGGACGGACCACGTCGGCCAAGTCACCGCGATAGGCATCGTCCTTGCGCTCTTCTTTGAGCGAGGTTCCGGCGCGTTGCTCGGCTTTGGTTGCGGCAACCGCCGCGCGCAGATGTGCGATGGCGTTGCGGCGGCGGGAGCCGTCAGGTTCGTCCATCTGGCTTTCGGTTTTCTCCAGCATCCGGTTCAAATCCGGTTGGCTGTCCCGCAAACGCGATGCGCCGCGCGCGGCGGGCTCTTCGGTCTCGGTTTCGCGGGGGGCTTCGGCTTCGGCAACGGGGGGCGGCGATTGTTCTGCGGCGGCTGTGTCTTCTGCAAGCTCCGCCTCGACTGCGGCCAACTCACGTTGCAATTCGGCTTCTTCCGCTTGGCTCAGCGTTGAACTGTTTGGCGCGGTTGCGGTCTCGGCAGAATCGCCATCGGTGATGCCATCGAGGTCGTCATCCAAATCGCCATCCAGATCCACGTCGCCTTCGTCGTCATAGGCTTCTTCGATCTGACCGGCGGCAAGCGCCGCATCAAATTCGCTGCGCTTCATACGAATCACGCGGGCGCGGAGCGGGTGAACCGTTTGGTCGGTGGGTTGGTCGGCGGGGGCGGCCGTCGCTGCGGGATCGACGATTTCCTCGACTTCTATATAGGCGTCTTCGCTGTCCTCATCGCGGTGTGTCTCCGGATCCGCAGCGGATGTTGCATCGGCTGCATCGTCGGGCACGATGGCATCGGTGATCTCGTCATTGAGAATCTCCTCCACTTGCGTTTCGATCTCTGCCTCGGGGTGAGGCTGTGCATCGGAAGAGGTGGCGGCATCCTGCGCATCGACGTCGTCGGTCGCCTGATCCGTCGCGGGCTCTTCTGTGATCGGCGACATCGCGGTTTCGGCGTGATGCTCGCGGCTCAGACGTGCGAGGATCGACGAAACTTCACTGGGGGTTTCCGCCGTGGCTTCTGCCGCAGAGGCGCTTCCGGCGTGCTCTTCGGCGGGCGTGTCTATGGCAGCGTCGGCGTGCTGGTCCTCGGTGTAGCTGGTGTCGGCGCTCTCGCTCTCGGTTTTGGATACCACGGCGCGAATACGCTGCAGTTTGGCTGCCACGCTGTTTTGATCCGGATGGGTCACGGGCGTGTGGGGCGCTTCGGTGCTGTCTACCGTGGTGGCGGCGTCTGCGGACGGCGCGGGATTGGCGACACGGGCGGCGATGGCGGCGAGGGTCATGGCTTCGGTCTGGGCGACCTCTGCTGCTGCGGTATCGACCGTTTCGGTGCTGTTGGCCGCATCGGCTTCCTCAAGCGCACTGTTCTCGCCCTCAACATCGGCGGTGTGTTGCGGTGCAACCTCTTCATGGATCTCGGTGTTTTCCTCCACCTGTGCGGTCTCGACGGTGGATGTGTCCGCAGCCTCGGCCGCCTCGGCTTTGGTCAGATCCGCATCCTCCAGATCGGCTTCGGGCGCGGCAGCCGATTCGGTCGTCTCGTTGAGAGCTGTGGCAGCGATGTTGTCTTGCGGCGTGTCCTGAACCGGGGGCGGGGTGGGCGAAATTGCGGCAGTTTCAAATTCGGCGCGATCTTCAGCAACATCGGACGAATCGGTTTCCGTGGCATTCTCCGGCGCCGCGGGCGTGGCAAGCGGGCTGACATGGGGCGTTTCAGCGGCGGTCGGGGCATCAGCATGCGGCGCGGGTTCGGAAGCCGTTTTTGCGTCGCTTTTCGGGGCAGGCGTTTGCGAGGCATCAACCGCTTGATCGGCCGCAGGCGCAGGCGTGGCCGGGGACGCGGGGGCGGAAAACGGGGCGGTCGCGGGGGCCGCAAGAGGGGCGAGCGTAGAGGCCGCCTCGCTGGTGCGCAACACGATATTACCCTTATCCATATAGGCTTCGACGCGGCGTTCAACCTCGCGCTCGGCGATGCGGGCCAACATTTCGGCATCCGGTGTGGGCGGCTCTGCGCCAAAATAGCGGTCGTCGGCGGCCAAATCCCGGAAATACTCGGCAATCGCCTTCATGGTATCAAAAGAATCGTCAAATCCTTCCAACGTGCACGAAAAGGTGCCGTAGGAAACTGTAAGAATTTTGCTCGTATTTATCATTGTCTAGCTCGCTTTTGCGGTTGCCTGCTAGGGTTTGGTTTACCATGAAGGCCAAGTCGATTTCTGATCGAAGATGCGATATTTACCGTATCATTTCATGGCAGGAATGTGGCGTTATGCTTGATAGGTCCATTAGAAACGGAAGTTTGACGTGATTGTCCACAAAACAGAACCAATCTTGCTGGTTGGGGCCGGATCGTTGCCTGACGGGCTGTGGCATGAAGCAACAGCACTGGCGCCGCATATTGTAGCGGTCGATGGCGGACTGCGGCATGTGCTGAATCACGCTGGCGAAGCCGACGCGGTAATCGGTGATCTGGACAGCATCGGCGCATATGCCCAGCAGGTGCCGCGCGACCGATTGCACCGGATTGCGGAACAAGACAGCACCGATTTCGATAAGGCGCTGCGCAATGTCGCCGCGCCTTTGGTGATTGCTGTGGGATTTTCAGGGCCACAGGTGGATCACCAACTGGCGGTTTATTCCAGCCTGATGCAACGCCCTGAGCGGCCCTGTGTCGTGGTCGGAGAACGTGATCTGGTGCTGCTGGCGCCGCCGAGATTCACTGCCGCCTTGCCGCACGGCATGCGGTTCTCTCTTTACCCCATGGGCCGGGTGCGTGGGCGGTCCGATGGATTGAGATGGCCGATTGAGGGTATCGAATTTGACCCTATGGGTCGGATCGGCACGTCAAATCAGGTCGGAGATGGGAAGGCGGCGGCGCAGGACGGGCAGGAGGTTCAGGTCACGGTCGAAGTCGACGCGCCCCGCATGCTGCTTATTCTGCCGCGTGCTGCGCTGCCTCTGCTTCCATCAGCGCTTCTTGGCTCTGCTCGGGCTCCTGATGCTGGGCAGTGGAGCGCTCGCGCATAACAATGAACAGACCGGCAGTCATCGTCATGGCAATGCCAATCGTGGCCATTTGGTTCGGCCAATCGCCAAAGAAGATAAAGCCGAAGAAGGTTGCAAAGGGAATTTCCAGATATTGCATCGGGGCCAATGTCGCCGCCGGGGCATAGCGCAGGGCCCATGTCATCATAAGATGCGCGAAGGATCCCAAAAGACCCGCTCCAATCAACAGCGCCCAGGTCAGGGTATCCGGTTGCACCAATTCAAACACCGGGATCTCTTGCGAGGCACCGATCAGCAACACCGGAATGATCATGACCGTCGCCATGACGCCAGAGACGGCTTGCAAACCCATCGGGTCGGTGTCCTTGGCAATCTGCCGTGTGATCAGAACAAAGGCCGAGAAGGTCACCGCCACGCCCAGCGGCAACAATGCCGGCCAGCCAAATTCGACAAAGCTGGGTTGAACCACCAAGAGCGTGCCCAAAAATCCGAAAATACAGGCGATCAGGCGGCGATGCCCGACCTCTTCGCCCAAGAAACGGTGTCCGAGAACCAGCATAATGAAGGGCATGACAAAGGTGATTGCCACCGCATCGGCCAGTGGCAGGTATTGGAGAGCCGTGAACATGAACCCGATCGCCGCAACGTGCAAAAGCGTGCGCACAAAGGTCAATGCCAAAACGCGGCCACTCATCCGCCATGCCCGTCCGGTCACCGCTATGATGGGAACAAGCGCCAGCGCCTGCACCGCGAAGCGGACCAAGAGCATTTCACCGAGCGCGACGCGCTCACCGATCATCTTCGCAACGGCATCCCCGAAAGGCGCCATCAGGCAAAAAATGAGCATCAAGCCGATGCCGAGAAGGGGTTTATCCTGTGTCATGTCGATCACCCTATGCGTGTAACTGGCGTGGATCAACACTTTATTCGGGCGTGTGGTCTGCTTTTTGGGTGCGCGCTTTGGTTGTGTGGTGCGCCATGTGGCCGATCCTTTGCTGACATGCGGCGCTGTGCTGCGGCGCGCATGCGGGCGACGCGCATCGCGGTGGATGGCCCTGTATGACGTCGGTGAATAGGAATTTTTCCGATTTTTCGGCAACTTGGCGCGCGTTATCGGGGCGCGCAGGTCAGGGGCTGGCAGGGGGCCGTGCGGGCGTTTGTCCGGCCTAACCTTTGCCAATGCCGGCAGGTTGGGGTGTGGCTGCGGGCCGGTTTCCGGCGGTGCCGCAACACGGAGTGTTATGGGGGAATTCTGTGCAATTGTTGCGGCTGGCACGGCGATGGCTGAAGGCGGCGGCGCGCAGATGCGAGGTGATTGCGCCGGGTGAGGGAATCACACGCGGGCATTTCGGCTCCGGCACGCTTGCGCGATTAATTGACAAAGGCATGCATTTTCCGGCGCGATCCCTCTCGCGCCTTGCGCGGCAATTGCCTATAAGATGCGGGCAATAAGGAGATGCGCCAATGTCCGGAGAACTGTCCCCCATTGATAAAGCCAAATTCGTCGCGGCGAAACGGGCCTGCGATTATGTCGAGGATGGCATGCGTGTCGGGCTTGGCACCGGATCGACGGCGGCGTGGTTGGTGCGCTGCCTTGGCGAGATGGTGCGCCAAGACGGTTTGAAAATCCGCGGCGTGCCCACATCGACCCGCACGGCCGAACTGGCCCGCGAGGTCGGGATCGAGGTGATCTCTCTGGATGAGGCCAAGTGGCTTGATGTGACGATCGACGGCGCGGATGAATTCGATGCCGATCTGAACCTGATCAAAGGGGGCGGCGGCGCTTTGCTGCAAGAAAAGATCGTGGCGACGGCCTCGGATCAAATGGTGGTCATCGCCGATGTCGGCAAAGAAGTGGGGCAATTGGGTGCATTCCCCTTGCCGGTCGAGGTGATCCCCTTCGGGTGGCAAACCACACGGGCTTTGGTCGAGGAAACCTTGATCTCGATGGATGTTCTGGGCCGCGATGTGACCTTGCGGATGAATGGCGAAGTGCCGTTTGTCACCGACGAAGGCAACCATATCCTTGATCTGCATTTGAACCGTATCGGCAATGCGCGGCAATTGGCGATGGTGCTCAATCAAATGCCGGGTGTGGTGGAAAACGGATTGTTTATCGACATCTGTGATGCGGTGATCATCGGGTATGGCGATGGCCGCGTCGAAGTCCGCGATATCAATGCGGGCACAGTCGAAACCGACAAATTGGATTTTCTAGAGAGCGACAACCTGTTTAGCGATTTGCTGGACTAGGCGGCGCGCCAAGGGCGGATGCGCCGGGTTGCATCGGCCCGGTTTTACGGCGGCTGTCGGGGTGCCTCATGGGCACGAAACTGTGATCGCCGGGGCCGGCATTTTGCATGATCAGGCCGGGTGTGCTGGGCGCTTCGGGGTGGACAGCCCGTCGCGATACAGTATTGATAACGCGCTCTGAGCGAGACCACTTTGTCCATCGAAAAGGGACCTCCCATGACTTTTGACTATGATCTGTTTGTAATTGGCGGCGGCTCCGGCGGTGTGCGGGCCGCGCGAGTGGCCGCAGGCGAGGCGGGCGCAAAGGTCGCTTTGGCCGAAGAGGACCGGTATGGCGGCACCTGCGTGATCCGGGGCTGTGTGCCGAAAAAACTGATGGTCTTTGCCTCTGAATATGCGGGCGTATGTGATGACGCGGCGGCCTATGGTTGGAAAATGACCAATGAGGGGTTCGATTGGACCGCCTTTCGCAGCAAGCTGGAGGGCGAATTGGACCGTCTCGAAGGGGTCTACCGCAACCTTTTGGCCGGATCGGGTGTCGAAACCTTTGATCAACGTGCCTCGGTGGTGGATGCCCATACGGTGCGTTTGGCTGATGGCACGCAAAAGACCGCCAAACATATTTTGTTGGCCATGGGCGGCCGCCCCGTGAAACCCGACATCGAGGGGGCGGAATTGGGCCTCACCTCGAACGACATTTTCCATTTGGACAAACTGCCCGAAACCATCTTGATCATCGGCGGCGGCTATATCGCCTGTGAATTCGCCGGTATCCTCAACGGGCTGGGCAGCAAGGTGACGCAATTCTATCGTGGCGCGCAGGTTTTGCGCGGTTTTGACGACGAGGCGCGCGGATTGGTCAGCGAAGAGATGATCCAAAACGGCATCGATTTGCACCTTGGCACCGATATCTTGAGCCTCTCTAAAAACGGCGACAAAATCACCGTCAAGGCGACCAACGGCACCGAGCACAGCTTTGATCAGGTGTTCTTTGCCACCGGCCGCGTGCCCAACACCGATGATATGGGCCTCGAAGCGGCGGGTGTGAAATTGGGGCGCAAAGGCGAGGTCGATGTCGATGGCTATAGCCAAACCGCCGTGCCGTCGATCTATGCCGTGGGCGACATCACCGACCGCGCCAATTTGACCCCCGTGGCGATCCGCGAAGGCATGGCCTTTGTCGAAACCGTGTTCAAAGGCAATCCGACCAAGCCGGACCACGATTTGATCCCTACCGCGATCTTTACCCAACCTGAAATGGGCACCGTGGGCCTGAGCGAGGAAGAGGCGCGCGATGCGGGGCCGGTCGAAGTCTATTGCTCCTCCTTCAAGCCGATGCAGCAAAGTTTCGCCGGGCGCGCCGACCGCGTGTTGATGAAATTGGTGGTTTGCGCCGATACGCGCCGCGTTTTGGGATGCCATATCGTCGCGCCCGCAGCGGGCGAAATGATCCAATTGGCAGGCATCGCCGTAAAAATGGGAGCGACCAAGGAAGACTTTGATCGCACCTGCGCCGTGCATCCGACCATGGCCGAAGAGATGGTCACCATGCGCAATCCGACGCGCACACATAAATAATCCAAGCAGCGGCGCCAAAGCGGCGCGGCAAAGACCGGTAAACGGTTGAATATTAGCGCTCGCACGCACATGTTGACAGCAATCCGCGACGCGCGGGCGAGACAGGTTTTAGAAGGGAAGAGGTATATGGCTGGAAATTCAGGCGGCCCTTGGGGCGGCAGTGGCAATTCGGGTGGTAATGGAGGCGGCGACAATGACAATCGCGGCCCCAAACGCCCCCCCGAGGAGGGTCCACAGATTCCCGAGATCGAAGAGCTGATGAAAAAAGGCCAAGAGCAGTTGCGTGTCCTGATGGGCGGACGCGGCGGCAATGGTGGCGGGCGTGGCACCGGCGGCGGCGGGCAATCCCCGCAAGGCCCCGGCATCACCCGTGGCACAATTGGGCTTGGCGTGCTGGCAGCTGTTGGCCTTTGGGCCTTTGCCAGCTTTTACACCGTAAAGCCCGAAGAGCAGTCGGTCGAATTGTTCCTTGGCAAATGTAATTCGCCCTGCATTGGTTACTCCGGTTTGAACTTTGCGCCGTGGCCCGTTGTCACCGCCGAAGTGATCTCGGTCACCAGCGAACGCACTGAAGACATCGGTGTGGGCGCGCGCGGCTCCGAGGCGGGGCTGATGTTGACCGGCGACGAGAACATTGTCGATATCGACTTCCAGGTCGTGTGGAATATCAACAACGCCGAGAAACTGTTGTTTAACCTGCGGGATCCGCAGATGACCATTCGCGCGGTGTCGGAATCGGCAATGCGCGAGATCATCGCGCAATCGGAACTCGCGCCGATCCTCAACCGTGATCGCGGCATCATTGCCGACCGCCTCAAAGAGCTGATCCAGAACACCCTCGACAGCTATGATAGCGGCGTCAACGTGGTGCGTGTGAACTTTGACAAAGCCGATCCGCCCGAGAAGGTGAAGCAAGCCTTCTTCGCGGTGCAATCGGCCGAGCAAGACCGCGACCGTTTGGAAAAAGAAGCCGATGCCTACTCCAACAAGGTTCTCGCCAGCGCCCGCGGTGAAGCCGCGCAGGTGCTCGAAGAAGCCGAAGGTTATCGCGCCCGTGTGGTCAACGAGGCCGAAGGTGAAGCCAGCCGCTTTACTGCCGTTCTCACCGAATATCAAAAAGCCCCTGAAGTGACCCGTAAACGGCTTTATTTGGAGACCATGGAAGAGGTGCTTGGCAACGTTGATAAGGTGATCATGGACAGCGATAGCGGTCAGGGCGTTGTGCCTTATCTGCCGCTTGGCGAGCTGCGTAAATCCAACACCGGCGGAGGCAATTAAGATGCGTAAAACCACATTACTCATACCTGTTCTGGTGCTTGTGATCGCGGGCGCATTGTCGTCGCTGTTCATCGTTGATGAACGCGAAAAAGCCCTCGTTTTGCAATTCGGGCGCGTGGTCGCGGTTAAGGAAGACCCCGGTTTGGCGTTCAAGCTGCCGCTTGTGCAGACGATCGTGCGCTATGATGACCGGATCCTCAGCCGTGATGTCGAGACCTTGCAAATCACGCCTTCGGATGACCGCCGCCTCGAAGTAGACGCCTTTGCGCGCTACCGCATCGCCGATGTCGAACAGTTCCGCCAAGCGGTCGGCGCTGGCGGGATCCGCTCTGCCGAGAGCCGCCTCGATTCGATCCTGCGTGCCGAAACCCGCGAAGTGCTCGGTTCGGTCTCCTCGAATGAAATCCTGTCCTCGGATCGGGCGACTTTGATGTTGCGCATTCGCAATGCAGCGATTGCAGAGGCGCGCAATCTGGGGCTCGAGATCATCGATGTACGCCTCAAGCGCACCGATCTTCCCTCTGCCAACCTCGATGCCACCTTCGCGCGGATGGAGGCTGAGCGTGAACGCGAAGCCGCCGACGAGATCGCGCGCGGTAACGAAGCCGCACAACGGATCCGGGCCCAAGCGGACCGGACGCAGGTGGAAATTGTTTCGGACGCGAAGCGCCAGTCGGAGATCATTCGCGGTGAGGCGGATGCCAAACGCTCGGCGATTTTCGCTGCTGCCTATGGTGCCGATCCGGAGTTCTTCAACTTCTACCGCTCGCTGCAAGCCTACCGCGGTGCGCTGCAGGGGCAAAACTCCTCGATGGTGATGAGCCCTGATAGCGAGTTCTTCAACTACCTGAAGACGACGAACGTCGGCGACTGAGCCGCCGCGCAGTAACAATAAAATAAAGGGGCTGGTCAGAGATGACCGGCCCCTTTTGCTTTTTTAACGGAAGTGAGCGCTTCTCATGCCGTGTTCTGCATGGGCATTGCCCGGGCGGCCCGCCGCATGGGGAGGGGGCGCAGTCGTCAGCGTTCAATTCGGGTTGTGGTATCCGGCGGCTTTCGCCTCGGCCGCCGTTAAAGCGCGCGCCATCCAATGTCGCGGCGACAGAAGCCCTCGGGCCAATCAATCGCGTCAATCATGTCATAGGCTGCCTTTTGTGCGTCCTTGAGGCTCGCGCCGCGCGCTGTGATGTTCAACACCCGTCCGCCGGCGCTGACGATCTTGCCGTCTTTCTTGGCGGTGCCGGCGTGGAAACACATCTGGTCACCGCTTTCGGGCAGAGCAGACAATCCGCGAATTTCGGTGCCTTTTTCATAGGCTCCCGGATAACCCTTTGCGGCCATGACAACGGTCAAAGCATGGTCGTCGGCCCAATTGACCTGCGCTTCCTTCAAACGGCTCTCGGCGGCGGCTTGCAACAGATCCAACACCTGCGCGCCAAGGCGCATCATCAAAACCTGACATTCGGGATCGCCAAAACGCACGTTATATTCGACAAGCCGTGGTTGCCCGTCCTTGATCATCAACCCCACATAAAGCACGCCTTGATAGGGGGTGCCGCGCGCGGCCATTTCGCGCAAGGTCGGGCGCACGATCTCTTCCATCGCTTTTTCGGCAATCGCATCGGTTAGAACCGGCGCCGGGCTATAGGCCCCCATGCCGCCGGTGTTTGGCCCCTCGTCGCCGTCATAGGCGCGTTTGTGATCTTGCGCTGTGCCGATCGGCAGGGCGTCCTCGCCGTCGCACAGGATAAAGTAGGAGGCCTCTTCGCCCTCCATGAATTCTTCGATCACCACCTCTGCGCCCGCGCCGCCAAAGGCGCCGCCGAACATATCGTCGATGGCGTCCAATGCGGTTTGCTCGTCCATTGCCACGATCACGCCCTTGCCTGCGGCGAGACCGTCGGCTTTGACCACGATGGGTGCGCCATTGGCGCGAATGTGGGCCTTGGCGGCCCCGGCGTCTTTGAAATGGCCATAGCCTGCGGTGGGCGCGTTCGCCGCATCGCAAATCTCTTTGGTGAAGCTTTTCGAGCTTTCAAGCCGCGAGGCCGCTTCGGACGGGCCAAAGACCAAAACCCCCGCATCGCGCAAACGATCGGCAACCCCTTCTGCCAAAGGCGCCTCCGGTCCGATAATAACAAATTCGATCGCGTGTTCTTCGGCAAAACTGACCACGGCAGCCCCGTTCTCGATATCAATCGTGGCGCATTCGGCAATTGCGGCGATCCCGGCATTGCCCGGTGCAACAATCAATTTATCGCATTTGGGGTTTTGCATCACGGCCCAAGCCAGAGCATGTTCGCGGCCACCGCCGCCAAGGATAAGGATGTTCATCGGGCGCACTCCTGCTTGGCCTTTGCTTGGCGGCGTTCTAGACTGCGCGCGCGCGACCCGCAAGCCGCGCCGCCGTTATGCGCCCATATGACCGCTCAAGACCGAAGGCCCGCTTATGTCCGATCTGCTCGACGATCCCACTCCGGGGCAAAACGCCCCCGAATTCAGCGTCACGGAAATTTCCGGCGCGATCAAACGGGTGATTGAGGGCGAGTTTGCCCATGTGCGCATCCGCGCCGAAATCGGGCGCTGCAGCTTTCCGCGCTCGGGTCATGTCTATTTGGATCTCAAGGACGACAAATCGGTGATTTCCGCAGTGATGTGGAAAGGCGTGGTCGCCCGCATCGCCACCCGTCCCGAAGAGGGGATGGAGGTCGTCGCCACGGGCCGCATCACCACCTTCGGCGGGCAATCGAAATACCAATTGGTGATCGAGGATATCAAGCCGGCGGGTGTTGGCGCGCTCATGGCGATGTTGGAGAAGCGCAAGGAAAAATTGGCCGGCGAAGGATTGTTCGAGCAAAGCCGCAAGAAACCTTTGCCCTATCTGCCCGAAGTGATCGGGGTTGTGACCTCGCCCTCGGGCGCGGTGATCCGCGATATTTTGCACCGTTTGCGCGACCGTTTCCCGCGCAAGGTGCTGATCTGGCCCGTTGCGGTGCAGGGCGAGAAATGCCCCGCCGATGTGGTGCGCGCCATCGAAGGGTTTAATGCGATGAGCGCCGGCGGGGCTTTGCCGCGGCCCGATCTCATCATCGTGGCGCGCGGCGGTGGCTCGCTCGAAGATCTGTGGGGCTTTAACGACGAGGGTGTGGCGCGGGCCGCAGCGGCGTCAGATATCCCGTTGATCTCGGCGGTGGGGCATGAAACCGACACCACCTTGATTGATTTCACCTCCGACAGGCGCGCGCCTACGCCGACCGCCGCTGCCGAGATGGCGGTGCCGGTGCGGCATGAATTGCTGGCATGGCTTGGCGACCAAGAGGCCCGTATGGGCCGTGCCTTGTCCGACCGGTTGGCGCAACGCGGTCAACGTCTGCGCGATCTGAGCCGCGCCATGCCGCGTGCCGATACGCTTATGGATGGCCCGCGCCAACGACTTGATACATGGGGCGAACGGCTGCCTGCTGCGCTGCTGCGCGTGGTGCAAGGGCGGCGCGTCACGCTGGCGGATGCGGGCGCGAGCCTGCGACCATCGGTGTTGCACAGCGCAGTCGCGCGTAAACGCGAAGCCTTGGGCCGCCGCAGCGATAAGTTGAACATCACTGCGCTGACCCGCGACCTCTCCCGTAAACGTGCCGACTTTACAGCCCTGCAAACGCGCATGGCGGGGGCGGCCCAACGGCAGATTGATGGCTGGCGGGGGCAGGTCGAGACCACGGACCGGATGCGCGAAACGCTGAGCTATAAGGCGACGCTCGCGCGCGGTTATGCGGTGGTGCGCGGGAAGGATGGTGTGGTCACCGGTGTCGGTGCCGCCCGCGCTGCGGGCATTTTGGAAATTGAATTTGCTGATGGCCGCATGATTGCCGGGCAGGGCGACGCGGATAAAACGGCGGCCTCTGCCGCTCCCGCAAAACCGGTCAAACCGAAAAAATCCAAAACCGTGCGGAAACCTGCGTCGAAAAAGCCTCCGCCCGAACAGGGCAGCCTATTTTAATACCGGGCGGCGCGCCGGATCGGTTTTTTGCGTTCGAGCTCTAGGAGCAGCGTCACGCGTCTCTGGCCCGGTCATGGCATCAGGATTTTAGGAATGGGCGTTTGCCGGCGTATTCGCCATTGGGCCGGGTTTTAAACCCCGACCTTTGGCGCTTTTACACTCCGACCTTTGGTCCGAGGCACAGGAGCGGCTCGGGGCTTTTTTGCACTTCGTATAATTCGGTCAGCGTGGGATCGTTTTGGAAGGTGGCGATCAGGCCTGCCGCGCTTTGCACAAAAGTCCAACATTGCGGGTCGGGACGGTCCTCATAGACAAAGCAAATCATCTTACCGTCTTCATACCACTCGCCATCCTTGCACTCACCATCCAGAAACGACCACCGCACACGGCGATTGTCGAGATACTCCTCAGCCCCGTAGGGCGTGCCGCTTTCCGCAAAATAGAAGGTTTTGCCGCGCGAGTAGGCATCGAATTCCGCCCCTGTCATTGCCTGCTGCGCCGAGGCGGCAGCGCCAACAAGAGAAAAGCAAAGCGCCAGACCCGCAGTCAGATTAGCGGCGGGTTGGCGGGATGTCGCGGGGGTCGAGAACGGGAACGTCATAGCGCAGTTTAGCCGTATCCTGCCTGTCATTGCCACCGGATTTCGCCTCTCGCAAATTGGCTTGCGGAATATTGCTTGCCGCCGCCTCGTCAGCGGGAAGACGGGTTTCCCAATGAGGTTGCCATGGGGCCGCCAACGGGTCCATCAGTGCCTGAAACCGAAACGGCAGCAGCGCCATCAACACCATCACCGGCAAGGAATAGGGCAGGATCGGCATGGTGTCGGGATCAAGCCGCAGCCCGGGGTAGGGGCGTTGCGGGTTGAGGTGGTGATCGGAATGCCGTGGGGCGTTGAGCATCAAGGAAGAGCTGAACCATTGCGGCGCATTCCACGAATGTTGCGGGCCGACGGGTTCCAACTTTCCATCTGCCAATCGTCCCCGGCGTAGGCCGTAATGTTGTACATAATCGCTCAAGAACAATTGCATCTGCGCATAGCCGCCCAGCCCGATCAGGGCCAATACCCCCGCTGGGCCCAAGGCAATCGCTGCCGCCATCAAGCAAAGTACAGAGGCCAGCATATAAAATAGATAAGGGTGGCTCAAACGGTGTGGCGGTGTGTTTTTGCGGGCGCGCATCCGGTTTTCCGCCCGCAGCCCTGCGGTGAAGGACCCGATGCAAGCCTTTGGGAAATATCGGTAAAACCCCAATCCAAGTGGCGCAGAGGACGGGTCGCGGTCGGTTGCGGCCCAAATGTGATGGACCTTGGAGTGTGCCGAGCTGTGATGCCCGATCATCAGCGAGCAATAGACCAGTTTTCCAAGCAGGCGGGGCCACCGTCCTGCGCGGTGGATCAACTCATGCGCATTGGGGTGTGAAACCTGCCCGAAAAACAGACCAAAGGCCGCGAAAGCGCCGATCCGGCCCAGGGTGTCAAACCCGGATGGGCCGGCAACGGCCCAAACCGCGAGGCCAAGCAACGGCAGATGCACCAGACCCAGCACCGCCGATAAGCCTTTGCCAGCCGGAAATTCGGCACCGGGATCGGCCTTTTGCGCTGCGCCGATGCTGATCCGATCACAGAAAAACGAAAATACTGTCATATAGAGCAGCGCTGCCCAAATCACCGGCGCGCCAAAAAGGACGGCGGTGGCCAACAGCAGCACGGGCGTGAGGGTAACCAGCGTGAAGATAAACATCGGGGCTCCGTTGGGTTGCGGTCATTAAAGCCGATCCCGGTCATTATAGCTTCTGAAAACTTAACCTTTTGGACCCAAGCGTGGAGTTTTCAAGGCATTGTAGCCCGCAGTTTCCCCACCGCCAGATATAGGGAGCGGCGTTGCTGTTTTGCATCGCGGGTGGCGAGAACGGTGGATTGTTTGGCGGGTGATGCGGCAAGGCGGACCTTGCTACGCAGCGCCCTTGGGGCGAATCGCTTTGGTCTTTGCGCCGGGCGCAGGGAAGATATGGCACCGGCCATGGGATGTGTCAGCACAAAGCAATGCCGCGCCGGACTGCGGGGTGACGGGCGGTGCTGCGGCGGGGATTTGCGGCCTGCGCCGCCGATCTGTTGCACGCAGGCTCTTCCATCTTGGTGCGCATCACATTAGGTGAGGGGGCGACAAAAGCGGAGCGGCACATGGCCTTTTTCTCGAAACTCAAAGATCGGTTGTTCAAGTCCTCATCCAAGTTGGAGCAGGGGTTGGATGCGATCGTGGAGGAGGGCGGCGAAGACGACGTGATGCGCAGCGATGCAGCAGCCCAGAGCGCCAGCGACCAGATGCCGGCGCGGGACGTGGTTCCAGAGCCGGTTGCACAGCCCGAACCGGACCCGCGAACCGCGCCGGATCCTGCTCCGGATACTGTACCAGAACCCGAACCTGAATTCACGCCAGAGCCAGAGATCCTTCCCGATCCTGCGCCGGTTGAAATCCCGGCGGGGGCGCCTGATGTGGCGGCGCCAACACCGCCGGTCGAGGTGCCTGTGGACACCCCCGATGAATCGCCCGACGAGACGCCGGCGCAGCCGGACCCGATAGAAACGCCGGCACCGGCGCCTGATGAGGGACCGATGCGCCCGCCCGCAGAAACGCCCGAATTGCCGGTAACGCCCCCCGCCGAGACGCCCGAAGAGATCCCGCAGTCCCCGGTGCCGAGTGCGCCGCCCGCTGATGCCTCGGTGCCGCCGCGTACCGGGATTTTGGGCCGGATGTTGGGCCGTGGCCGCGAAGATGAACCCGCCGCGACAGCCGCGTCAATGGCTCCCGCGACCACTGCGCGCGCGCAAATTGTGCCTGCCGCGCTGCGTCCGACCAAACGCCGCGTGCTTGATGATGATATGCTTGAGCAGCTCGAAGAGTTGCTGATCTCCGCCGATATGGGCGTCGATACGGCCCTGCGCGTCACCGCCAATATGGCCGAGGGCCGTTTTGGCAAAAAGCTCTCTGCCGATGAAATTAAACGGATTTTGGCCGCCGAAGTGGCGCGGATCATGGATCCCGTGGCCCGGCCGATGCCGCTTTATCCCAAGCGCCCGCAGGTTGTGTTGGTGGTTGGCGTCAACGGATCGGGCAAAACCACGACCATTGGCAAATTGGCCAGCCAATTTAAAGCTGCCGGAAAATCCGTGGTGATCGCGGCAGGCGATACATTCCGTGCCGCAGCCGTCGGGCAATTGCAGGTGTGGGGCGAGCGCGCCGGTGTGCCGGTGTTGACGGCGCCCGAAGGGTCGGATCCCGCGAGCCTTGCGTTCGACGCGATGACAAAAGCCGAAGCGGACGGCGCGGATTTGCTGATGATCGACACCGCTGGGCGATTGCAAAATCGCGCCGATCTGATGGAAGAATTGGCCAAAATCGTTCGTGTGATCCGCAAAAAAGATCCCTCCGCGCCGCATAACACCCTGCTGGTGCTGGATGCGACCACGGGGCAAAACGCCTTGCGGCAGGTGGAAACCTTCCAAAAACTGGCCGATGTCACCGGCCTTGTGATGACGAAACTTGACGGCACGGCCAAAGGCGGCGTGTTGGTGGCTTTGGCCGATAAATTCGGCCTGCCGATCCATGCGATCGGCGTCGGCGAACAGATCGACGATCTGGCGCCATTTGACCCTGAAGAATTTGCAAAGGCGCTGACTGGTCTTGATGCTTGAACTCTGTGATACTTTGAACCTGCACGCGACAACGCCTGCGGGGCTTGATGCTTTGACGATGTATGATGCGGTGCAAGACCTCATCGACGAGGCGCGGCTTGTGCCGTCTGAGGCCGATGAAACATGGACCGAAGAGCGCTGCCTGTTCTCGGAATGCGCTTTGATGGACGGCGAGGAATTGGTCGGTTTTGGTCGCCTTGTGTGGGATCAGGACGTCGCGGGTGCCTTGCCGAAAATCTATGATCTGGCGCTGCGCCGTGCTTATCGGAGCGCGTTTCTTATTGATGCGATCCAGGCCGAGTTGATCGAGCAATATGCCTATCTGGCCGAAGCAGGCGAAGAAATCCTGACCCATGACGGGCGGCGGGTGGATATATCGCCCGTGGCGGCGCGGTTGCGCGATCCTTCGGCGCTGCGGCTGTGTGCGTGAGCCTCGCCAAAATGCGCGCGGCGCGATGTGAGCAGGCGCGGGCATGAGTGACTGGCTGATTTCGCTGGAAGGGACCGAGGCGGGGCATGACCTTGCATTGGTCCTCGCGTTGTCAGCCGCATTCTTGCATGCCGTGTTCGGAGCCTTGCAAAAGGGGCGGCACGATCCGTGGCTCAGCCGTGGGGTGATTGATTTTTGCTACGGGATGATGGCGCTGCCCTTTGCCTTGTTTGTGGTGCCTTGGCCCGAGGCCAACCTCTGGCCGGTTCTGGCGGGCGCCTTTTTGATACATCTTGGCTATAAGGTTTTGCAGGCGCTGGCCTATACCAAGGGCGCCTATACGGTGGTCTATCCGGTGGTGCGCGGCACCGGGCCTCTGTTCACCGTGATCGGCGCGGGATTCTTGTTTGGCGAAGTTTTCACAGCGGTGCAGTGGCTCGGGGTCGGGGTTCTGGTTTCGGCGATCTTCGGCCTTGCGGTTTATAATTTGCGCCACCTCGAAGTGGCGCGCGACACGCTCGGCGCGGCGCTTATATTGGCCGTGGCGACAGGATTTTTCGTCGCGCTCTACACCACTTATGACGCGTATGGCATTCGCCTTTCTCCCGATCCTTTCACCTTCCTTGCGTGGTATTTTGTGGTTGATTCCGTCGCAATGCCGCCGGTGGCTTTGCTGCGCTACCGGGCGATGACGCCGGCCCTGCGCCCGACACTTGGCCCGTTGTTTGTGCGGGGCTTTGCCGGTGCCATCGTGGCGTTTTTCTCTTTCGGCTCGATCATGTTGGCGACCCGCTTGGATAAGGTTGGCGAGGCCGCCGTTTTACGCGAAACATCGGCGGTGTTTGCGGCGCTGATCGGCTGGCTTGTGCTCAAAGAGACGGTTGGCCCCCGCCGCATTGCCCTTATGGCATTGATTGCGGTGGGCGCTGTGATAGTTGAGATGGGCGCATAGGCAGGAGACCCGACATGGCAGACCCCCGCGAGATCAACCCTTTTCTCAAACTGAGCCTCGACATCGGCCCGATCGTGTTGTTTTTCGCCGCCTATATCAAGCTCAAGGACCGCATGTTCACCATCGGCGGCACCGAATATGAAGGCTTTATCGTCGTCACCGCATGCTTCATCCCGCTGATCCTCGCCTCGACCGCGATCTTGTGGAAGTTGACCGGAAAACTGTCGCAAATGCAGGTGATCACCGCGATCTTGATCACCGTGATGGGCGGTCTGTCCGTGTGGTTTAACGACGAACGGTTCTTCAAAATGAAACCGACGATGATCTATTTGCTGTTCGCGGCGGTTTTGGGATTTGGCCTGCTGCGCGGACAAAGTTACCTGAAACTGGTGATGGAAGAGATGATGCCGCTCGAATATGAAGGCTGGATGATCCTGACGCGGCGTTTGACGGGGTTCTTCTTTGGCCTTGCGCTGCTCAACGAGGTGATCTGGCGGAATTTTTCGACCGAGCACTGGGTTTATTTCAAAACATTCGGTCTGACGGCAGCGGTGTTTATATTCTTCATCACCCAAGGCGGGGTGATGCGCCGCCATGGCATCGAGGAAGACGACGGCGCCTAAGCGGGTGTCGCACGACCACGGCCCCCCGGTGAGTAGACAGACCAAAGGCCACCCGATAAGAGGGCGGCCTTTGGTGTTATCTGCGATTGGGAGCGGCGCGGCGGTGTCAGCCTTCTTGACCGAATAGAACCTTTTGCGCGTTCTTGCTGTCTTCGATATTGGCGCGCCGCTCTGCTGCCAATTCTTTGCCGGTTTGCACCGCCTTGCGCGCGCCGACCTGATCGAGCCAGCGTTTCATATGCGGTTTGTCCGTGATATCTTGTTGCTGCCCTTCCCACAAAATCGCCCAGGGCCAGATCGCCATATCCGCGATAGAGTAGAAATCACCGGCGACATATTCGTTCTCCGCCAACCTCTTGTCCAAGACGCTGTGCAAACGGCCAACCTCGTTGCGATAGCGGTCTTTGGCATAGGGCAAATCGTTCGGCGGTTCCATCGCGGGGGCATATTTGAGGAAGTGATGCGCCTGTCCGGCCATCGGGCCAAGCCCGCCCATCTGCCACATCAGCCATTCTTCGACGGCGACGCGCTCGCGTTCGTTGCTGCCGCCGAATTGACCGGTTTTGCGGGCCAGATATTGCAAGATCGCGCCGCTTTCAAACACCGAGATCGGCGCCCCGTCTGGCCCGTTCGGATCGACAAGCGCCGGCATCCGGTTGTTGGGCGAGATCTTCAAAAACTCCGGCTCGAATTGCTCGCCCGCACCGATGTTCACCAGATTGACGTTATAAGGTAGGCCCATTTCCTCCAAAGCGATTGCGATTTTCCAACCGTTCGGCGTCGGCCAATAATAAAGTTCGATGGTCATGCTATGTCTCCCTACTGCTCGGGTAACATGGCTGATCTTCAGGGGATTTCAATGCGAAGCTTCCACATTACACGGGGAGGTGATGTGGCCCAGTGATGCCGGGCACCGGGGCCGCAGGGGCAGCGCCAAGATGCTCAAGCCCGCGCAAAACCCCGAACGGCAATTGATCCGGTGTTTCGACCAGAGCGCGATAAAACGGCCAAACCCCCTCACGAAGATAGACCGACCAATGACACACCCGCCGTGCGGGGTCCGCGATCGGATAACCCATCGTGGCCAGCCGGTGCAAAACAGCGTCATGATGTAAATGGATCTGCGCTACATTTTGGGCGACACTGCCGCCCAAGCCCATCGGCAAATCGCGTGGTGCAGGCGGCTTCATGCCCCAGCGCAGCAGGTGATCAAACAGCGCATTTTCGCGGCTGGTGATATGCAACATTTCGGTGGCCCGCCCGCAGGGCGTGGTCGCCGCAGTGCGGGCCGCGCCGGTGAATTCCGCCGCCGTGAGCATCACCACCCTGCAAATATCGCCCGCCTCCAATGCGGACAGCGCCGAAAAGGCGACGCGGGCGCCCAACGAATGGGTCAGGATATGAACCGGCCGCTCGGGTGCGGCGCGGCGCACAATCCGCACCGCTTCGGCCAAATCCTGTCCGGCGACCTGCGCGCGGGCATAGGCACGGCGCAAGCTGCCGCGCGCCGGCCAACCAAAGGCAATGCCAAGCATCTGCGCCTCGGGCGCTGTTGCACCCAATCCGCGCGGCCAACTCATCGCCTTCCAACAGGGATGGTCCTGCCGGGTGCTGAAGATATGATCATGCGGGCAATGGCGCGGATCGGCAGGGGCGAATTTGTAGCCGTGGACCATGAAGACCACGGGTGCAGTGCCGCGCATCTGCCGCGCCGCAAAGCCAAGAGCGGCGCCTGCCTGCTGGGCGCTGCGATGGAGCTCCAGCCCGTGATCGCTGCTGTTGATGCGCAATAGGCTCATGCCATGCCCCCACTATATCTTGTGGCGCTTATTTCCCATACACATATGACGCCGCCATGAAACGGCAGTTAAAGAACCGTGACGGACCATGGCATAGGTCGTTAGGGATCCTCCCTATCCTCTTTCGATGCGGGTGCGGAAATAGGCAAAACCCGCGCCATTGATCGCCCGCTGGGCAGGGGTTTCCGGCAGCGGTTTGGCCAATTGACGCAGGGGCCAAAGCCTTTTATGACACCCGTATCGCGGCGATTTGTTACCGGATTGCGGGCCGCAGGAGGGCAGGGACCCTTTGAAACACCGCTAAAGAGGTCAGCCAGAGGACTTTCCTTTCTCCTGACCCGCGTTTGGGGTTTTTGTGGGCCGCCCCTCGATTGGCCCGCCGCGAATGGAGAGCGTCATGGCCGATAAGGCAGAGCAAAGCAGCTGGAAAAATCGCACCAAATTGGTGCATGGCGGCACCCGCCGGTCGCAGTATAACGAGGTTAGCGAAAGCGTCTTTTTGACTCAGGGGTTTGTTTATGACACCGCCGCTGCGGCGGAGGCGCGGTTCGTTGCGGCGGGCGAAGACGAATTCATCTATGCCCGATATGGCAATCCGACCATGCGCATGTTCGAAGACCGGATCTCCGGCTATCTTGGATATGAAGACGGCTTCGCCTGTGCATCGGGCATGGCGGCGGTCAATGGCGCGTTGATGGCATTGCTTAAATCCGGCGATACGGTTGTCGCATCGCGGGCTTTGTTTGGCTCCTGCCTCTATGTGCTTGAAGATATCCTCGGCCGTTTCGGCGTCAATATTGTCCTTGTGGATGGCACGGACAATGCCGCATGGGATGCGGCGATCACGGACGATACCACCTTGGTCTTCTTGGAGGCGATTTCCAACCCGACGCTCGAAGTTATTGATTTGAAACATGTTTGCGGTGTTGCCCATGCGCATGATGCGCTGGTTCTTGTGGATGATGCGATGGCGACGCCGGTATTTTCTTATGCGCAGGCCTGCGGTGCCGATCTGTCGATTGTCTCGACCACCAAACATGTGGACGGGCAGGGGCGGATGCTCGGCGGGGTGATCTGCGGGCCGCGCGACATCATTCGCGGCCCTGTCGAAGCCTATATGAAGCACACCGGCGGCGCGATGAATCCCTTCACCGCATGGACGCACCTTAAGGCGCTTGAAACCTTGGAGTTGCGTGTGCGCGCACAGGCGGCTGCGACGTTGAGCGTTGCCAAGGCTCTGTCTGGCCACCCTAAATTGTCTGCGGTGCGTTACCCCACGCATGAGGACCATCCGCAGCACGCGCTGGCACGGGCGCAGGCGGAGGCCGCCGGCACTGTGTTGACCATCGAGGTGAAAGGCGGCAAAGACGCCTGCTTCCGTTTTCTGGATGCCTTGGAAATCATCATTATTTCCAACAACTTCGCAGATGCAAAATCCATCGCTACCCATCCGGCGACCACCACGCATCAACGCCTTCCGCAAGCGCAAAAGGACACGCTTGGCATCACCGATGGTCTTGTGCGTCTGTCTGTCGGGCTTGAGGATGTTGACGATTTGATTGCCGATCTAATGCAGGCGCTGGCGCAGGTCTGAGGGGGCACAACGGGTCACGGTGTTGTCGCGCGGCCAAAGGGTCCGCCGCACAGAATTTGCGGTGGGCCTCTTTGTTTTGCTCTTATCGCGCATCGCACCGCGCGGCGCGACAGAGTGATCCGATATCAATTTTCGTTCGTATTTTATGCAAGTGGTTGGAAAAGAACCGCGTAAAGCCTTACATATAGGCTGTGCCATGGGACCGAAGGGGCCAATACGAATGAATATATATGTCACGACTCCACCCGCAGACGGGCAGGATCGCAACGCTGCTGCGCGCGCACTTGATACACTGCGTGCCTTTGCAGACACGGCCTCGGACGCAGAGCGCGCCGCGCTTTCGGAGCAGATCGCCGATGTCATCGCCCCGGCGACCTATCCAGAATTCTCGCGCGAGTATCCACAAGATTTTGCGGTCGATGATGCCTATCGTGCCACATTGCCTGATTTGCAAAACGGTCCCTCCAGTTTGATTCGCGGCGCCGCCGCACAAATCCAACATGTCGGCATTTCCAATTTTCGCCTGCCGGTCGCTTTTCACTCCCGTGATGGTGGCGAACAGCGGCTCGAAACTTCCGTGACTGGCACGGTCAGCCTTGAGGCCGAAAAGAAGGGCATCAACATGTCCCGGATCATGCGGTCGTTTTACAAGCACGCCGAAAAAACCTTTAGTTTCGAAGTGATAGAGGCCGCTTTGGACGACTATAAATCCGATCTCGACAGTTTCGATGCGCGGATTCTGATGCGGCTCTCCTATCCGGTGAAACGCCCGTCTTTGCGCTCCGGGCTCGAGGGGTATCAATATTACGACCTTGCGCTTGAGTTGGTTGAAACCGGCGGCGTTCGTAGCAAATACCTGCATCTCGACTATGTCTATAGTTCGACCTGCCCCTGCTCTTTGGAGTTGTCCGAACACGCCCGCGCCACCCGTGGACAATTGGCGACGCCACATTCGCAGCGCTCTGTGGCGCGGATTTCTGTGGAGATTAAAGAGGGCGAATATCTTTGGTTCGAGGACCTGATTGATCGGGCCCGCACCGCCGTGCCGACCGAAACGCAGGTTATGGTGAAGCGCGAGGATGAACAGGCTTTTGCCGAGTTGAATGCGGCCAATCCGATCTTTGTCGAAGATGCGGTGCGGTTGTTTTGCGAGCAGCTACAATCCGATGCGCGCGTCGGGGATTTCCGCGTCGTGGCCAGCCACCAAGAATCGCTGCATTCCCATGATGCGGTATCGATCCTGTGCAGCGGGCCGACATTTACCGCCCAAAGCCATGATCCGCGTCTTTTTGCCAGCCTTTACCATACCGGTTGAGGCGCAAAAAATGGCGTATTGATGCTTTTTTAGGCATTTGAAAAAGATTGCGCGCCGGAATGTCAACGGCGCGCCCGCCCGCTCTTTTATCCTCGACGCTCTCGCCGCACAGTTGTCGCAAACGGGATGCCACGCGGGGGATCGGCTCATCACGGCTCAATCGCATATTTTGCCCGCGCGTCGGGTTGAACCGGACATGGCGGCGCGACAACCGCGCGCCGTAGGGCAGGCGGTTTTGCGTAGCAAACGCGCGCGCGGGGCCGCACGGATCGACGATCTGCGCACGTCTGGTGCGCTTAAACTTTTGTTCCCGCAATCGCGCGCCGCCCATATGTTGCAAGCGGTGTTTTTGAACACGGCCGGCGGGGTGACCGGGGGTGACCGGTTGTCGATCGCTGCAACAGCGGGACAAGACAGCCATTTGCAATTGACCTCGCAGGCCGCCGAACGGCTTTACCGCGCCAAAGCCGAAGAAACCGGATGTCTCGACGTGACTTTGACCGTCGAAAGCGGCGCCCGTCTTGATTGGGTGCCGCAAGAAACCATCATGTTTGACGGGGCCCGCACCCGCCGCCAGTTCACCGTCGATTTGGCCTCTGATGCACGGTTGTTGGCGGTCGAGCCTCTGGCGCTTGGCCGTTTGGCGATGGGCGAACGGGTCGGATCCGGTCTCTTGCATGACATCTGGCGCGTGCGTCAGAACGGGCGATTGATCTTCGCGGACAACCTGTTTCTGGATGGGGATCTCGCTGGAACCTGTGCTCATCCGGCGCTTTTGGCGGGGCATCTGGCCACTGCGAGTTTGCTCTATGTTGGCCCGGATGCCGAAGCACAGCTTGCGCCTTTGCGTGCGGCGCTTGGCCCGTTCGGCGGCGCATCTATGCTGCGCGAAAACCTGCTGTTTGCACGGTTGCTCGCCCCCGACGCTTTTGACCTTCGCCGTCCGCTGTTGCCTGCTATCCGGCAGCTCAGCGGGACTGATTTGCCCAAGACATGGATGCTGTAGCCCGATGCAATTGACCCCCCGTGAAAAAGACAAACTGCTGATCTCGATGGCCGCGATTGTGGCACGAAACCGCCACGCGCGCGGAGTGAAATTGAACCATCCCGAAGCCATTGCGATCATCACCGATTTCGTTGTTGAGGGCGCGCGCGATGGACGGTCGGTCGGCGACTTGATGCAGGCAGGGGCGCAGGTCATCGGCGCGGCTGATTGCATGGAGGGCATCCCCGAAATGATCCATGAAGTGCAGGTCGAAGCAACCTTTCCCGACGGAACAAAGCTGGTGACTGTGCACAATCCGATCAGGTGAAGAACATATCGAATGGAGGTTTGAAGTGGCTGAAATCATGACGAAATTCCGAAATGTTATCCGCGATATTCTGCATCTTGCAGCCCCGCGTACAAAGTCTTCGATCTATTTGGAGACCTGTTGTGACAAACAGCGCCACGCGCGCAGAAAGACGCCAAATGATACCCGGTGAACTGTTGCCCGCCTCTGGCGAGATCATGTTGAATGACGGCGCAAAGGCCATCACATTGATGGTCGCCAATACCGGGGACCGCCCCGTGCAAATCGGAAGCCATTACCATTTTGCCGAGGCCAATGGCGCGCTTGATTTTGACCGCGATGCGGCCCGCGGTATGCGGCTCGATATCGCAGCCGGCACCGCCGTGCGGTTTGAACCGGGGCAGCGCCGCGAGGTGCAATTGATCCCCGTTGGCGGCGCGCGCCGGATTTTCGGTTTCAATCAAGCCGTGATGGGGGCGCTGTGATGAAGCCCTTCATTGCCTTCTCTCCCGCATCTGCCATGGATATTTGGCGGGTGGCCAGCGAGGCGACGATGCTTGCCTTTGAGGCGCAGGCCGTTGTCGGGTATCGGATCATGGGCATGGCGGGGTTTTGGGCCGTCACCCCGCATGAGAGCACCCGCATGGTGAAAGAGAAAACCGATGCGTTTACCGAAGCAGGCGTGGCGGTAACCCGTGCGGCCTTGTCGGGTGCCCGTCCCGATCAGATTGCCGGCGCGGGGATGAAGCCCCTGCGGCAACGTACGAAATCCAATGCCAAACGTCTTGCCAAACGCGGACCAAAATTGCCCTGACTCTTTGCTCGATACTGTGCCGCCCGTCTTCTGCCGGGATGTGCACCAATTGCCTTAAGGACCGACCCGATGCCCGTTAAAATCTCTCGCCCTGATTATGCCGCCATGTATGGCCCCACCGTGGGCGACCGCCTGCGGCTTGCTGACACGGATCTCATCATCGAAGTCGAGGCGGATCTGACGACCTACGGCGAAGAAGTGAAGTTCGGCGGCGGTAAGGTGATCCGCGATGGCATGGGCCAATCCCAAGCGACCCGCGCCGAGGGGGCGGTGGACACCGTTATTACCAATGCTTTGGTGGTGGATTACAACGGTATCTATAAGGCCGACATCGGATTGCGGGATGGCCGGATTTGCGCCATTGGCAAGGCGGGCAATCCTGATACGCAAGACGGCGTTGATATTATCGTCGGTCCCGGCACCGAAGCGATCGCGGGCGAAGGCAAGATCCTGACTGCGGGCGGCTTTGACAGCCACATCCATTTTATCTGCCCGCAGCAAATCGACGATGCGCTGCATTCGGGTGTGACCACGATGCTGGGCGGCGGCACCGGCCCCGCGCATGGCACATTGGCCACGACCTGCACCCCCGGCCCGTGGCACATTGAGCGGATGCTCCAAGCGATGGACGCCGTTCCGGTCAATATCGGCCTCGCGGGCAAAGGCAACGCCAGCCAGCCTGCCGCCCTTGTGGAAATGGTCAAGGCGGGGGCCTCGTCGCTCAAGCTGCATGAGGATTGGGGCACCACCCCTGCGGCGATTAATTGCTGCCTCTCGGTGGCCGATGACATGGATGTGCAGGTGATGATCCACACCGATACGCTCAACGAAAGCGGCTTTGTCGAAAACACCGTCGCGGCCATCAAAGGCCGCACAATCCATGCCTTTCATACCGAAGGTGCGGGGGGCGGCCATGCGCCGGACATTATTAAAATATGCGGCGATGCCAATGTGATCCCGTCCTCGACCAACCCGACGCGGCCCTTTACGGTCAATACGGTGGATGAACATCTCGACATGTTGATGGTGTGCCATCACCTCGACAAATCCATCCCCGAAGACGTCGCCTTCGCCGAAAGCCGCATCCGGCGCGAAACCATCGCCGCCGAGGATATCTTGCACGATATGGGGGCCTTTTCGATCATCGCCTCGGATAGCCAAGCCATGGGCCGCGTGGGCGAGGTTTTGATCCGCACATGGCAGACCGCTGACAAGATGCGCAAACAGCGCGGGCGTCTGCCCGAAGAAACCGGCGAGAACGACAATCTGCGTGTGCGCCGCTATATCGCCAAATACACCATCAATCCGGCCATCGCCCATGGGATCAGCCACGAAATAGGTTCGATTGATCTGGGCAAGCGTGCCGATCTGGTGCTTTGGTCACCGGCATTTTTCGGGGTGAAACCGGATATGGTTATGGTGGGCGGCATGATTGCCTGCGCGCAAATGGGCGATCCGAATGCCTCGATCCCGACGCCGCAACCGGTGTATTCGCGTCCGATGTTCGGCACCATGGGGCGGGCGGTAGAGCGTTCTGCGGCCTTGTTTGTATCGGCGGCAGCAGAGGCCGACGGGATACGCGGCAAATATGGCCTGTCCAAAGACGTGGTGGCGGTCAAAGGCACGCGGAACATCGGCAAGGCCGATCTCAAGCTCAACGATGCTTTGCCGAAAATCGAGGTGGACCCGGAAACCTACGAGGTCCGGGCGGATGGCGTTTTGTTGACCTGTGAGCCTGCGCAAACGCTGCCGATGGCGCAGCGGTATTTCATGTTCTGAAGCGTGCTTTGATCGTTCGGGTAAGAGAAATCCGCGCCCCGCGCGGTCTAGGTCGCGTGTGGGGGCAGTGCGTCGCTGTGCTGATATCTCCAAGCGATCCTTGCCGCCCGCAGCCAGAAGCGTGACCGATCATTCGCATGAGGGACAGCAATTATGACTAATTTGCTGCATTGCAGAAATCGCATGGCAGCAATACCAAACCGGCACTGGTAAGGGCGCAATTGTTGACCTAAATTAAAGGGCATGGGAGCAAATGACCCCCAACCCAAGAGGTTTTCCAAATGGCCACTCACAGCACAAATATCTCCGACAGCAGCCTTGGGCTGCGCGCCTTTTTCGCCGCGATCGGGCGGGGCATTGAACGGTATGTCGAGCGTAAATCACGCGCTGGTGAAATTGCCGCTCTGGAAGCGAAATCCGATGCGGAACTCTCCGCCATGGGTTTGACGCGCGACGGCATCGCGCTGCACGTCTTCCGCGATATCTACTACATCTAACCGGCCCCTCGGTTGGCACTCTGGCGGTGCGCAACAGATTTTGCGCATCGCTGCGGGGGTGTCGATTGCCCGTGTGATTTCCGGGTGATTGCAGCCAGACAACTCACGAAGGGCGGCTCATCGGGTGCGCCCTTTTATTTTGCCACATTTTTCAGCGCCTAGTTGAAAATGTGCCACTTTTTGTATCTCTGCTCTGGCGTCCAAGCGCAGCGGCGGCCACTATGTGCCAAAGGCGGCGATAGGGCCGCGTGACATCAATGCGGCCCGCGTGCCGCGTGACTGCGGCTTGAGGGCACTCATATGACCATACTTCGCGCCACATATATCCATCGCGCCGCGCCGGATGCGCCGCCGGTTGCCCATGCGGGCTCAGATCATATCGCGCTCAGCTACGAGGCACGGTTTTTGCGGCGCAAACGGCTTCGCTCTGCGGGCGGCGCGGTGTTCTTGGTGGATTTGCCGAAAGCCGAAAGCCTTGAGGAGGGCGATGGATTTGGGCTTGAGGATGGGCGGGTGATCACGGTGCTGGCCGAAGCCGAAGCTTTGCTTGCGGTGCGCGGCGACTTGCCGCGACTGGCTTGGCATATCGGCAACCGGCATACCCCTTGTCAGATCGAAGAAGACCGGCTGCTCATTCAGGATGATAAGGTTTTGGCCGATATGCTGCGGGGCCTTGGGGCCTCGATGGAGCCGATCACTGCGCCGTTTACTCCCGAAGGCGGCGCTTATGGGATGGGCCGCACCCATGCCCATGCCCACGGGCATACGCATTTCGGCATCGATGGCACTCCGCAGGGCGGCACCGCGCATAAGGATCTCGCAGCAGAGGACCACTCCGCTGACCCTTCTCACGCCTCCCGCGACCCCAACGGAGATACCCCTCAACACGCCCACGGTCATGCCCACAGTCATGCGCATAGCCACAGCGCGGAAGACCACAGCCATGATCATCCGGCCCGACATCATGATGGGCATGCCCTGCGCTCTCATCATGACTGATCCCATCTCATGACAGATCCTGTGCCGGACCCGATAATGCCGCCGATTTCCCAAAATTCCGAAGCCGAAGCGACGCAGATTTTGCACCAATGGTTCTCGCCGGCGTTTCCGGTGGGGGGATTTGCCTATTCGCACGGGTTGGAGCGGGTGATTGCCGACGGGCAGGTCACCTCTGCCGCAGAATTGCAGCTTTGGCTTTCGGGGGTGTTGGCACAGGGCACTGGCCGCTTGGATGCGGTATTGATGGCACATGCATGGCGCAGCGATGCGATGGGTTTGACAGAGCTGTCCGATCTGGCGGCGGCGCTCGCGCCTTCTGCCGAGCGGCGATTGGAAACCGAGGCGCAGGGCGAAGCCTTTGCGCGCACGGTTTCGGCGCTCTACGGGTTCGATATCGGGCCAATGCCCTATCCGGTCGCCCTGGGCCGCGCCGCGCGCCTGGCCGGACTGCCTTTGGCAGCATTGCTGCGCATGGCGGTGCAGGCGTTCGCCGCCAATCTGGTGTCGGCTGCGGTAAGGCTTGTACCGCTGGGACAGACGGAAGGGCAGGGGGTGACCATGGCACTTTTGCCGCTTTGCGCCGCGATTGCAAAGACGGCAGAGACGGCAGAATTGGACAGCATCGGCAGCACCGCTTTGGCGGCGGATGTCGCCTCGATGCGCCACGAGGTTCAAGACGTAAGGCTGTTTCGCTCATGAGGTTGCTGGCGGACGGGATCAGTGTGGTTTTGGTGGGGATTGCCGCCTTGCATGGGCTTTGGGCGCTGCGTATATGGTGGCCGCTGCTAGATGAAACCGCTCTGGCTCGGGCCGTGGTGGGCCGCGCGGGCACCATCAAAATGCCCACACCCGCCGCCTGTTGGACCATGGTGATGGTGCTTTTGGCGGCGGCGCTATGGCTGCAATTTCCATTAGACAGCGGCGGTCTGCGCGGGGCATTGGTGGGGCTGGGATTGGCCGTCATGGCCGCCCTATGCTTTGCCCGCGGTCTGGGCGCTTATGTTCCTGCTTTGCGTCGCTCTCGTTCCGAAGAGCCCTTTGCCACCTTTGACCGGCGCTATTATGCGCCGCTGTGCCTTGTGCTTGGTGGCGGTGTTGGGCTTGTTCTTTTGACCCATATGATCTGAGGATAAACCATGACCCAGTCGCCCAACGGACCTTTGCGCATCGGCCTCGGCGGCCCGGTCGGCGCGGGAAAAACCACGCTGACCGCCGCACTTTGCCGCGCCATGGCTGAGCGCCTGTCGATGGCCGTGGTGACCAATGATATCTATACCCGCGAAGATGCCGATGCCTTGGTGCGGATGCAGGTTCTACCCTCGGATCGCATCATGGGCGTCGAAACCGGCGGCTGTCCGCATACGGCGATCCGCGAAGATGCCTCGATCAATCTGGCGGCGATTGCGCGGCTGACCGACCGGTTTCCCGATCTGGATGTGGTGCTGGTCGAGTCGGGCGGTGATAACCTGTCGGCAACATTCTCGCCCGAATTGGTCGATTTAACGATCTATGTGATCGACGTGGCCGCAGGCGAGGAAATCCCGCGCAAAGGCGGCCCGGCGATCACCAAATCCGATATTCTGGTGATCAATAAGACCGATCTCGCGCCCTATGTCGGTGCATCGCTTGAGGTGATGGAGCGCGATGCGAAGGCACAGCGCGCGGCGCGGCCTTTCGTCTTCAGCAACCTGAAAACCGGAACAGGAGTGGCGCAGATCATTGCCTTGATCGCGCAGATCGGCGGGCTTGAGCTTGCGCCGGTGCCTTCGGCGGACCCCGCGTCCGAGCGGATCTGAATGCGTGAGCGCTTGACACCGCGCGCGCGCCGCGCCAACCCTCGCCCTTATGTTTGATCTGCGCCCCGTTGGATATGTGATCGGCCTTTTGGTGACAGCCCTTGGGCTTACCATGTTCCTGCCGATGCTGGTGGATATCGCCGAAGGGCGCGGTCATTGGCCCGCCTTCGCAACCTCTGCCTTGCTCAGCGTGACCATCGGCAGCCTGGTCGCCTTGTCATGTCGAAACGGCCTGCGCGAAGGCCTGTCGATCCAGCAGACGTTTTTGCTGACCACGGGCGTTTGGTTGATGTTGCCGATTTTTGGCGCCTTGCCCTTTGTCTTGGGCGAGACCGATGCGCGTTGGGTGGATGCGTTTTTTGAGGCCATGTCGGGCGTGACCACCACAGGATCTACGGTTTTCTCTGGCCTCGACGAGATGCCTAAGGGAATTTTACTGTGGCGGGCGATATTGCAATGGCTGGGCGGGGTCGGGATCATCGTTGTCGCCATGGTGTTCTTGCCCGAATTGCGCGTCGGCGGTATGCAGATTTTTCGCTCTGAAGCCTTTGAGACGATGGGTAAAATCCTTCCACGGGCCTCGGCCATCGCCTCACAGATTTCGGTGATCTATGTCGGGCTAACGGTGGCCTGCGCGGCCTCATATATCCTCCTCGGGATGACGGCCTTTGACGCGACGGTGCATGCGCTGACCACGGTGTCGACCGGCGGGTTTTCTAATTATGACACCTCCTTTGCCACGTTTTCCGGTCCTACCGAATATGTTGCGTCGCTGTTTATGGTGCTGGCAGCATTGCCGTTCGTGCGCTACGTGCAGATGGTGAACGGCCATACCACGGCGTTGTTCGGCGATGTTCAGGTGCGCGGCTTCTTGTTGGTGATCGGCGTGCTGGTTGTGGTCACCACCTCCGTATTGACGACCATTTTCCCACATCATTGGGAGCAAAGTTTTCGCGAAGCTTTGTTCAACATCACATCGATCATTTCCGGCACCGGCTACGCCAGTGTCGATTACATGACCTGGGGCGGTTTCTTGATCGCGATCTTTTTCTTCATCGGCCTCATCGGCGGCTGTGCGGGCTCGACGGCCTGTTCGGTGAAAATCTTCCGCTACCAAATTTTGGTTGCTTCGGTGCGGTCGCAAATTCGCCGCATCCATTCGCCCCACGGGGTGTTCACACCGCGCTATGATGGGCGGGTGATCGACGAGGACGTGCTCAATTCGGTGATGTCGTTTTTCGTATTTTTCGTGGTGACGCTCGGGGTTCTGGCCGTGGCCTTGGGATTGACGGGGTTGGATTTCACCACCTCGGTCTCCGGCGCGGCGACGGCTCTTGCCAATATCGGGCCGGGGCTGGGCGATAAAATCGGGCCTGCGGGGAATTTCGGCGGATTGAATGATACGGCGAAATGGCTTTTGGCGGCGGGCATGTTGATCGGTCGGCTCGAATTGATGGCGGTCTATGCGATCCTGACTGTGAATTTCTGGCGCGCCTGAGGGCGGGCTGGCCGGGGCGGGATCGCTCAACGCGCCCAGGTGCCTTTTGACCCATTGGATCTCTCAAACGGAAAAGACCCCTCGAAAGGGGCCTTTGCTGTATTCTATCGGTGCCGCCATGGGGCTGCAAAATCTGTTTTGAAGCCATCCCATAATGGGTTTTAGACGGCACGGACGCGGCTGATGCGTGGCTCCCGTGCGTGTCTTATTTCCCCTGTGAGGGGGGGGGCACACTTACTCCCAGCAGCTCACCAAAACGGTCATGCCGCTGGCGCTGGTGCTGAGGTCCACAGGATCGACCGTCCCCAAAGCATCGGTTGTCTGTGCATTGATCCCTTCGCGTTGAAGCAACGCCAGAACCGCGCTGCCATCGGCAACAAAGCTGACCCCTTCGGGCAGTTTTTGCGTGCCGTTGGTTGCCGGCAACAGCATGCCAAGCACCGCGCCGCCTGCATCAAAAACCGGACCGCCGGCATCGCCGGGCAGGGCGTTGAGCGCGAGGCGCTTGAGGCTGGTTTCGCCGCGCAAACCGCGAATGTCCGCCAATGTGCCATAGGTCAGGGTGGGGCCGTTCAACACGCCTTCAAAGCTGTATCCTGAAACTGCCACATCCGATTGCAACCGGGGCACAGCGCGTTGAAAGCGGGCGGTGGAGATCGGCGCAAGCGGTTCGTGCGGACGCAGGATGGCAATACCGTTTTCGCTGTCGGTGGCGACCACGCTGGCATCGATGTCATCTTCAAGCGTGATCCGCGCGCAACCGGCGACAGCCTCGGCCGTTGTCACGACGGTGCCGCTGGTGTCGATATAGAACCCCGAGCGCGCCAGCTTGGGCTTACGGATTTCCAGACCTGACAACAGATCAATGCTCTGTGTGCCATTGTCGCCCGCCGCCGGATCAAGCGCCGCGCCGAAGGTGGTGAAACTCGCCTTCATCTCGCCAAGCACGCGGCGACGGCGTTCCTCATCGCCGGCCGGCCAGATCAGGGTAAAGCCTTTGACCATTCCGTCGCGCAGGTAGGCTTCGGTATGGGACACCATATGCCCATCCTCGCCGATCAGGACAAAGCTGTCTTTCTTGCGCTCGCGCGGGCCGGACGTCGGCACGATTTCAAGCGTCTGCATGATATCATACAAGCCCCAAAGCGTGGCTTGATCGCCGCGCTGCGAGATGGTCAGAACCTGCGCATCGAGGTCGCCTTTGGCGGTGTAATGGCCAAAGGGTGGTTCATAGCGATCAAAGTTGACCACGCCGAGCGGTATCATCATTTCCACGCCCGCGCCTTCGTCGCGCACCATGCGCAAATCCATACCGTCGAGGATGGCGTTATATTGTTTGAGAAGGGCGGCGCGTTGCAATGTCGTCATCACGCCGGTGACCTCGAAACCGTTGACCTCTTGCCATGCCGCCATCGAGGCGCGGGTGCCGCGACCAAAGGCACCGTCGATGCCGCTGTCGTAGAAACCGGCCCATTTCAACATGGATTGCAATTGCATCCGCGCCGTGCGGTCGAGCGCACGTTCATTGCGCAGCGCCTCGTTTTTGGTTTCGTCCGGGGCCGGCGGTTTCGGCGCGGCGGCCGCTTGGCTTGTTATCTCTGTCTGGGGCGTACTTTCTTGCGTCTCGGCGGTTTGATCCGTGAGAGTGCTGCGGGGCGGGTTGGTCAGGAAATCCGTGCCCACCGGCCAAAACTGTTGACGGAACTGATTGGTGAAGGTGATGAAACTGTCGCGGGGGATTTGCGCTTCGCGGCGGTAGACGCGCAAGACTTGCGCCGCATCCTCGCGGCTGTAGGGGCCCAGAACAATGGCGTACCATCCCTGTCCCAAGGAGAACCCGTTCACATCGGGCAGCCGCCCAGCGTAGCCGCGGATTGATTCTTGCGCGCTGTTGAGGTTCGGTTGTGCCTCGATTTGCACCCACGCGACATTGGCGCTTTGGCTTTGGCTGCTTTGCGCTGTGGCGCTCAGGGGCGCAAATGGGCCCGTCATCAGCAGCGTGAGAACCACTGCTGCAGGTTTGAAAGAGGTATTCAAAAATTGCCGGATCATCTTGCCCTGTCGCCCTTATCAATCGTGTTTTTGGTCTCGCTGCGGGTGTCATACCAAATTTGGCGCCAAGCGCATCCAAATAATGCGTGAGCGTGCAATTGACCCCGCCGCGAGGGAGCCGTAGGAATGGCGCGCGATTTAAGGGCACCGGACCTGCGGTTCGTGCCCCAACCAGCGCCGTTATAACCGGCAGGACCGCATGCCATGACCGGCGCGTGCCTGCCCCCGCAAGATGCCCCTCCGCGCTGCGATCGGGCCGTGGATCATGAGAAGCAGGGACCGATACCTATGGCAACCAGCACCGATAAACCCCGCAGTTTTCAAGAGATTATCCTGCGTTTGCAATCCTATTGGGCGGCGCGCGGATGTGCGGTGATGCAACCTTATGACATGGAAGTGGGGGCGGGCACCTTCCACCCGGCCACCACATTGCGCAGCCTTGGCTCGCGTCCTTGGGCCGCCGCCTATGTGCAACCTTCGCGCCGCCCGACCGATGGGCGTTACGGCGAAAATCCCAACCGGATGCAGCATTATTATCAATATCAAGTCGTCATCAAACCCAGCCCGCCGGATTTGCAAGCCCTCTACTTGGGCAGCCTTGAAGCCATCGGCATCGACATGGATCTGCACGACATCCGCTTTGTCGAGGACGACTGGGAAAGCCCGACTTTGGGCGCTTGGGGCCTTGGATGGGAGGTCTGGTGCGACGGGATGGAAGTGTCGCAATTCACCTATTTCCAACAGGTCGGCGGCCATGATTGCCATCCGGTGTCGGGCGAATTGACCTATGGGTTAGAGCGCCTTGCGATGTATGTTTTGGGCGTCGATCATGTGATGGACATGCCCTACAACGATCCGCAATCGCCCACGCCTTTGACATATGGGGATGTGTTTCGCCAAACCGAAGGCGAATACAGCCGTTGGAATTTCGACGTGGCCAATACCGATGTTTTGTTGCGCCACTTTGAAGAGGCCGAAGCCGAGTGCCAATCCATTCTGGAGCAGCCGGCCGAGGATCCCAAGACCGGAAAACGCATCATCATGGCGCATCCGGCCTATGACCAATGTATCAAAGCCAGCCACATTTTTAACCTTCTGGATGCGCGCGGCGTAATTTCCGTCACCGAACGCCAAGGTTACATCGGCCGCGTGCGCACATTGGCCAAAGCCTGCGCCGATGCCTTCGTGCAAACCGAAGCGGGCGGCTTCACCGCAAAGCAGGGCGCATAACATGGGAAAATTTCTCGCAGGTCTTATCGTGATTTCAGCACTGGCCGCCGGCGCCGCCGTTTATTATCTTCAGGTCTATCATTACTACGACGAGGTCGCCGCCAATGGCACCGAAGACGTGGTGATGACCTCTGTTGCGACCGGCGTGGCCGAACCGATCCTCTACGAGGGGTTCAAAGCCATCGATAGTGACAGCTCGCCGATCCGGTATCGCGCCTGCTTCACCACCGGATTGAGCCAGGCCATGCTCACCGAAACCTACGAGATTTACGAGAGCGCCGAGCCGAACATCGCGCCGCCGTGGTTCGATTGCTTTGATGCCGACGAGATCGGAAAATCCATCGAGGACGGCGACGCGGTCGCCTTTCTTGGCACCGAAAATATCCACTATGGCATCGACCGCGTGGTTGCCGTGCTGCCCGATGGCCGCGGCTATGTCTGGCAACAGATCAACCATTGCGGCGAAGCGGTGTTCAACGGCAAAGCCGCACCCGACGATTGCCCTCCTGTTCCGGAAAGCTATAAATAATGCCTGATCTTCTGATTGAACTTTTCTCCGAAGAAATCCCCGCACGTATGCAAGCCCGTGCCGCCGAGGATCTGCGCAAAAAGGTCACCGACGCTTTGGTCGAGGCCGGATTGACCTATGCGCATGCGGCGGCATTTTCGACGCCGCGCCGTTTGACATTGGCGATCGAGGGCCTGCTTGCACAAAGCCCCGACACCCGCGAAGAACGCAAAGGCCCGCGCATTGATGCGCCACAAAAAGCCATCGAAGGGTTCTTGCGCGGTGCAGGTGTCTCACGTGAGGATCTGGAAGAACGCGACGAGAAAAAAGGCAAGGTCTTCTATGCCGTGATCGCCAAAAAGGGCCGCCCTGCCGCAGAGATCATCGCCGGGGTTCTTGAAGACACGATCCGCAATTTTCCTTGGCCCAAATCCATGCGTTGGGGGGCGGGTAGTCTCAAATGGGTGCGCCCGTTGCACTCGATCCTGTGCATCCTGTCCGATGACGCGGGGGCCGAGATCGTGCCCTTTGAGGTTGACGGGATCCGCGCCTCCAACACCACCGAAGGCCATCGTTTTATGTCAAAGGGCCGCTTTACTGTGACCTCTTTCGACGATTATGCCGCCAAGCTCAAACGCGCCCATGTGATCCTTGATCCCAAAGAGCGGGCCGAACATATCTGGCATGACGCCACCAATCAGGCCTTTGCCAATGGGCTGGAGGTCGTCGAAGATGCCGGTCTTCTGGCCGAGGTTGCCGGATTGGTCGAATGGCCGGTGGTCTTGATGGGCGAGATCGCCGAGGATTTTCTGGATCTGCCGCCTGAGGTGTTGCGCACCTCGATGAAAGAGCACCAAAAATTCTTCTCGGTGAAAAACCCCAAGACCGGCCGGATCGAGCGGTTTATCACCGTCGCCAACCGCGAAACGGCGGACAATGGTGCGACGGTTCTGGCGGGCAACCAGAAGGTTTTGTTCGCGCGCCTGTCGGATGCGAAATTCTTTTGGGAAAATGATCTGCGTGTGGCGCGGACGGGTATGCAGACATGGACCGAACAATTGTCCAATGTGACCTTCCAAAACCAATTGGGCAGCCAAGCGGACCGTATCGCACGGATCAAATCCCTGTCCGGCGAATTGGCACCTTCTGTTGGCGCCGACACGGATCTGGCGATGCAAGCCGCCGAGGTTGCCAAGGCCGACCTCAGCTCGGAAATGGTCTATGAATTCCCGGAACTTCAAGGGCTCATGGGTCGGTATTATGCCGCTGCCGCCGGATTGCCCGATGAGGTTGCGCAGGCCTGCGAACAGCATTATTCGCCCCTTGGTCCTTCGGACGATGTGCCGGAGGGCGCGGTCGCGCGCACCGTAGCTTTGGCCGATAAACTGGACACATTGACCGGCTTTTGGGCGATCGACGAGAAACCCACCGGATCAAAAGACCCCTATGCGTTGCGCCGCGCCGCGCTTGGCGTCATTCGCATCATTCTGACCGGCGATTTGCGCCTGAACCTGGATCACTTCATCGACAGCCAGTTGATGAAGCACAAGATCAACCTTAGCCGTGACGGCGCCGATGGCGCCGAGATGGCGGCGCTTGAGGATGTTCTCGAGGCGATTGCCGATCACGGCGTTTTTGGTGCGGCCTTCCGCACGGTGATCGCAAAACTCGATGGCAAGAACGATGCGCCGGACACTGGCAAAGGATCGCTCTTGGGGGATCTTGGCAACCGGATGCCGGATCTGTCGGCGGATCTTTTGGCGTTTTTCCACGACCGGCTGAAGGTCTATTTGCGCGATCAGGGCCTGCGCCATGATGTGATTGACGCTTGCATTGCCATGCCCGGCAACGACGATTTGACGCTTTTGGTCAAACGCGCCGGTGCCTTGTCCGACGTTTTGGCCACCGATGATGGGGCGAACCTGTTGCAGGGCTTCAAGCGCGCCAACAACATTCTCACCCAAGCCGAAGACAAAGACGGCGTCAGCTATGAATACGGGGCGGATGTGAAATTTGCCGAAACCGAGGCCGAGCGCGATCTCTTTGCAGCGCTCGACACGGCGGGGGCGTCGATTTCTTCTGCCATCGAGGCCGAAGATTTTGCATCCGCGATGCAAGGCATGGCGGCGCTGCGTGGTCCGATCGATGGATTTTTCGAGGCGGTGCAGGTCAATACCGACAACGAGGTGATACGGCGCAACCGGCTGAACCTGTTGAGCCGCATTCGCACCATCTGCCTGTCGGTGGCGGATCTCACACGTATCGAAGGGTGATGGTGCCTGTTGCCGCTTGCGTGCTGCGCCCCGAGGGGCGTAGTGTGACGGCAAGATGAAAGGTGCCGCAGTGCAGCAAGACCCAAAGATCGCCCCCGCCGACAAGGCCGTTGAAACACCGCAGGATCGTGCGGAGCGTTTTGCTGCACTCGATACGCATCCCTTGGCGCAAGATCCGGATGTGACCTTGATCACACCGAGGGCGCCGATGTCGCCGATGACCCATGGCGGGCGGGCCAAATGCCTGCAACGTCTGGTGCGGCTCGATATGCCGGTGCCGCGCACCGTGGCCTTGTCCTTCGCCGAGGTCCACCGGATTGCCGCCGGCAAGATGCCCGATATGAAGAGGTTGCTTGAACCCTTTGGTGAGGCGCCGCTTTTGTGCGTGCGGCCCTCGTCCGAGGGGGCCGATTGGGGTGGCCCGGGAGCGATTTTGAATATTGGCCTGAATGATGCGCGTTATGCAGAGCTGAGCGCGCGGATCGGCACAGAGGCGGCTTGCGGGCTCTATCGCCGGTTTATTCAATCCTATGCGGTCGATGTGGCGCGGCTTGACCCCGATGAGTTCGAGGAAATCGAAGAGACCGGAGAAGCCGGATTGCAGGCCATGCTGCGCGCCTATGAGGATGAGATGGAAGAGCCCTTTCCACAAGACCCTGCGGTGCAATTGGGCGGTGTGCTCCGGTCCATGGCGCGGGCATGGGAGGGCACCACGGCACGGATTTTGCGCGAGGCCAAAGGCGCGCCGGTTGATGCCGGGTTGGGCCTTGTGGTGCAGGAGCTGGCGCTCGGTTTAGGGCAGGGGGAATGCGGATCGGGCGTGATCCAATTGGTCAATTCACATAGCGGCCATCCGCAAATCACCGGCCGGTATTTGCGTCAAAGTCAGGGGCGCGATGCCTTGCAACAAGGCGCAGAGGCGATCTTTCTCGAAGACGATCCGCGTGGCCCGTCGTTGCAGGAACTTGCGCCCGAAGCCTTTGATGAATTGATCGCCCATACGCAATTGATGCGCAAACGGCTGCGCGCCGAAATGCAGGCGGAATTTACATTGGTGAACGGGCGCGTGCATATCCTTGACGGGGTGCGGGTTGCGCGGTCGGGGCGGGCGGCCGTGCGCATTGCTGTGAGCCTTGCCGAAGATGGGATCATCCCGCATGAAGAGGCGTTGCTCAGGATCGAACCCCGGGCATTGAATGAACTTTTGCACCGGCAGGTCGACCCCGACGCGCCGCGCGATTGTATTGCCAAAGGCATCGCCGCCAGCCCCGGCGCCGCCACGGGTATTTTGGTGTTTTCCGCCGCCGAAGCCCAAGCCGCCGCCGCCCGCAACGAGCCTTGTATCCTCGTGCGCCGTGAGACCTCTCCCGAGGATATTCGCGGGATGCATGCTGCTGTCGGTGTGTTGACCGAACGTGGCGGGATGACCTCGCATGCGGCGGTGATCGGGCGCGGTATGGGGTTGCCTTGTGTGGTTGGTGTGTCGGACCTGCGGTTTCAAACACGGCAAAACACCCTCACCGCCGCCGACGGGCGGGTGTTCCGTGAGGGCGATGTTTTGACCATCGATGGCACCAATGGCGAGGTGCTCGCCGGTGCCCCCGATTTGATGGAGGCCTCGTTGGATGAGGCGTTCCAAACCTTGATGAGCTGGGCGGATGACATGTGCGATATCGGCATTCGCGCCAATGCCGACACGCCTGCCGATGCGCAAACCGCCCGCAATTTTGCCGCCCAAGGCATCGGGTTGTGCCGCACCGAGCATATGTTTTTCGAGGCGGATCGCCTGACCGTGATGCGCGAAATGATTTTTGCCGACGAACCACAGGACCGCCGCGCCGCGATCGACCGGTTGTTGCCGATGCAACGCGCCGATTTCGCGGAATTGTTCCGTATCATGCAGGGGCAGCCGGTCTGTATCCGGCTTTTTGATCCGCCGCTGCATGAATTTCTTCCCCATGACCGTGCAGGGCACCGCGAATTGGCCGAGGCGCTGGATCTGCCGTTGTCGGATGTGACCCGCCGTGTCGAGGCTCTGTCAGAGTATAATCCGATGCTGGGGATGCGCGGCGTGCGTTTGGGGATCACCGTGCCCGAAATCTATGACATGCAGGCCCGCGCGATATTCGAAGCCACCGTCGAAGCCAGTCGCGACGGGGCCGCCGTGGTGCCGGAAATCATGATCCCGTTGGTGTCGGCGAAACGCGAGGTCGAGCTTGTGAAAACCCGTATCGATGCGGTGGCCGCCGCCGTGCGCGTCGAAACCGGTCGCAATTTCACCTATCGCCTTGGCGTCATGGTTGAAACGCCGCGGGCTGCATTGCGCGCCGGCGAGATTGCGCAACATTCGGCCTTCCTGAGCTTTGGCACCAATGATCTGACGCAAATGACCTATGGGTTGAGCCGCGATGATGCGGGGCGCTTCATGTCGAAATATGTAAATTTGGGCGTTTACCCCGAAGATCCCTTTCATACGCTCGACACTGACGGAGTGGGTGAATTGCTTACCATCGGGGCGGAGCGCGGCCGTGCCGCGCGCCCGGATTTGACCGTGTCGATTTGCGGCGAACATGGCGGCAGCCCCGAATCAATCGCCTTTTGCCGTGCGGCCGGATTTGATTATGTTTCCTGTTCGCCCTTCCGTGTGCCGGTCGCGCGGCTCGCTGCGGCACAGCTTGCGGTGGCCGACAAAATCGGGTGGATTGCCGGGTCTAACCGTCCATATGCTGCGGTTCCGGCGCAATATTACTCCTAGGCAATCGGCAAAATTATGCGCGGCGTGAGGACAATATCCGAACGTCTGGACCTTTTGTGCTGTTTTCTGTACGAGGAGCGCAACTGTCCGAAGGTTAATCAATCTTGAAGATTGGGTGGCAAAAGAGACAGGGTGACGATCCGAGGTCGAGCCAACGAAAAGAAAGTCTTTGATCTATGATCGTATTTGCCCTGGCCGTTTCGGCCGCCCGCTCCATTTTGCTGAACGCATGCTTTTTATCGACCCTCGCGGCAATTTTCGCGCTGGGGATCGATCCGGCCCCTGTGCGGGCCGATACTCCGGTGGATAAGTTCCTGACGCAAGAACGCCGCGGCCTCGGGGCGCTGAGTGATGGCGCGATTCAGGGGCTTCTTGAACGTCCGGGCACGCAGATCAAATATTCGCGTGAATGGTTGGCCCGTCAACCGCGTGTGCAGGGCGGGGCGCAATGGCGTTGCTTGGCCGAAGCACTCTATTTTGAGGCGCGCGGCGAAAGTGTAAAGGGGCAATTCGCGGTGGCCGAGGTGATCCTTAATCGCGTGGAGAACAGCCGCTACCCCGACACGGTGTGCGCCGTGATCAACCAAGGGACAGGGCGCAAATATGCCTGCCAATTCACCTATACTTGCGATGGCAAAAAAGAGGTGATCGCGGAGCCGCGCGCCTTTGAGCGGGTCGGCAAGATTGCCAAATTCATGGTCGAGGGCGCGCCGCGCGAATTGACCGATGGTGCAACCCATTATCACACCAAAGCCGTGCGCCCGAAATGGGCCCGTACGTTCCCGCGCACCGCTACAATTGGCGTGCATCATTTCTACCGTCAACCGACGCGGTTGTCGCAGAACTGATCGCGGAGGCATTTTGAGTGATGACCTGTGTCGCCGCGATACAGGGCGGGCGGATTATACCCTATGTTGTTTCGGCTGAACCCCTGTGCAATTTGCGTCCGAGCAATGGGTCGCTTGCGGGTCTTCGAATGTCGCCTGCTTCTGGTAGAGCGTTGGTGCGCCTGCTATAAATCTCCTTGGATCCGGTGCGCCTCTCATGGGGTGCGGTCTGATCGCTTCTGATGCGCGAGAAACCACCTGATGAGCCACGATATTCACCTCGCTTTTGAGCACCCTTCGGCCCGTGCCCGCGCCACCGAACATGCCACCCGGACTGCCCCCTTGGATCGTATTTCCTTGCGCGACCATGTGGTTGAAGTCGAAATAGGCGCCTTTCAAGCTGAACGTGGCACCACGCAGAGGATTTGTTTTAACGTGGTGGTCGAAGTGCGCGCTCTTGCGGCGCCGGTCGAAGATGACGTGGATCGCATTCTGTCGTATGATAAGGTCACCGAGGCGATTGCCTTTGAATTGGCGGCCGAACGGGTCAACCTGTTGGAAACACTGGCCGAACGTATTGCGGATCGCATTTTGTCCGAGCCGCAGGCCGAGCGGGTCTTCGTACGGATCGAGAAACTTGATCGTGGTCCTGGTGCATTGGGTGTCGAGATCGTGCGCTCGGCGGATGAACGTTCGGACGCGGTCGCACTCAGCCCGCAACCACGCCCGCATCTGGTGTTTTTAAGCAATGAAGCGATTGGCAGCCCGCATCTTACCCACTGGCTTGATCAATTGGAGGCCCGCGCCGAGCCGGTGATCCTTTGCGTGGGGCCGCATGATGCCGCCGTGCCGAGGGCCACAAACCCGCTGGCACAGCGCCGGATTGACCTGCTGGCGATGGAACAGAATGCGTGGACCCTGGCCGCGCGGGATCGGCGCTGTGTGGTCACTGCGACCCGGACCGAGCTTGATTGGGCGATGAAACATGAACAGATTTGTGTTTGGGCCCCGTCAAAAATGTTGTTGGACGCGCCGCAGAACCCGTTGAACGATTTGGGTACCGGTGATCCTTTGCGGCTTGCACTCTGGCTCGGAATGCAGATGACCGCGACCGATCTTTTGGTCATCGGTGCGCAAAGAAGCGATATCGCCGGATCCACCGGCAGCGCCTTTGGCGATGGGATTTTGCCGCTGCGCCATATGCCTGCCGATCACGCGGATATTTGATCCGATGCGCGCGTATTTCCGTCCCCTTGTGCAAAGCGCGACGCCGCGCCCTGATGATGCCTTGCCGCTGGCGGGGGGGGCGCTTTGGTTCACCCATGCGATCCGTTTCATGCGTGGCGGCCCCGCCAAAGTGGTCCCTGCCGCCGCCATTCCTGCGGATTTATGCACCCGCCTGACGGCGCCGCGCACACCGCTTGCGGGGGTGGCGATGGACCGGCCCGCGATCATGGGCATTTTAAACACCACACCGGACAGCTTTTCCGACGGCGGCGACCATTGCGATCCCGGCGCTGCGGTGGCGGCGGCTCGCGCGATGATCGACGCCGGCGCGGATATCATCGACGTGGGGGGCGAATCCACCCGACCCGGCGCGGTTTTGGTGCCGGAAACCGAGGAAATTAGCCGCACCGTGCCTGTGATCGCGGCGCTGCGGGAGCAGAGCAATGTCGCAATCTCTATCGACACGCGCAAATCCGCCGTGGCCCGCGCCGCACATGCGGCGGGCGCAGGTTTGATCAATGATGTGTCTGCCTTTGCCTTCGACGCGGACATGCAGTCCACTTGCGCAGCGCTTGGTGCGCCGGTTTGCTTGATGCATGCGCAGGGAACGCCGGAGACCATGCAAGAGGATCCGCACTATGATGATGTGTTGCTCGATGTTTATGATGCGCTGGAAAAGGCGGTTGAGCAGGCCGAGGCGGCCGGCATTGCACGGGCGCGCATTCTCATTGATCCGGGCATCGGATTTGGCAAGTCAGTACCACATAACCTTCGCCTGATAGAGCATGTTTCCCTGTTTCATGGCATTGGCTGTGCCTTGCTTTTGGGGGTGTCGCGCAAAGGGTTTATTGGCCGTCTCGGCGCTGCGCCCGCTCCCAAAGATCGCGCCCCGGGCTCAGTCGCAGCGGGATTGGCCGGATTGGCACAGGGGGTGCAGATGTTGCGGGTGCATGATGTGCGCGAGACCGCTTCGGCCATTGCGCTTTGGCGCGCCTGTCACGGGTTTGGCGCCGACCTGTGATGGCGGGCTTTGACGCCTGTGCCATTCTTGCATAAACCTATGTTCAATGACGCGGCGCGTCGCATAGAAGTCGCATAGAAACAGTCAAGGACACCCCAATGACCCGCAAATTTTTCGGCACCGACGGGGTGCGCGGCACCGCCAATACCTATCCGATGACGGCCGAAATGGCGCTGCGGCTTGGTGCGGCGGTGGGACGGTATTTTCGCCGCGACGGATCAAACGTGCACCGTGTTGTCATCGGCAAAGACACGCGATTGTCGGGCTATATGTTCGAGAATGCACTGACGGCGGGGCTGACTTCGACGGGGATGAATGTGCTCTTGCTCGGGCCGGTGCCGACCCCTGCGGTGGGGCTGTTGACGCCATCGATGCGCGCCGATCTTGGTGTGATGATCTCGGCGAGCCATAATCCCGCCCATGACAACGGCATCAAGTTTTTCGGCCCCGACGGGTTCAAATTATCGGATGAGGCCGAGATGGAGATTGAGGCCTTGGTCGAGGCCGGTGTCGAACCGGCGCAAGCGCGCAATATTGGCCGCGCGCAGCGGATCGATGATGGTCTGTTCCGCTATGTAGAACGGGTGAAATCGACCTTTCCGGAAGGCCGCCGTTTGGACGGGATCAAGGTGGTGGTCGATTGCGCCAATGGCGCTGCCTACCGCGCCGCGCCGGAGGTGCTTTGGGAGTTGGGCGCCGAGGTGGTTAAAATCGGGGTGTCGCCGAATGGTTTGAATATCAATGAAAACTGCGGGTCTACGTCCCCCCAAACCGCCGCCGAAGCGGTGGTTGCCCATGGGGCGGATCTCGGGATCTGTCTGGATGGGGACGCGGATCGGATTATCTTGATTGATGAGACAGGAAAAATCGCCGATGGCGATCAGTTGATGGCGCTTTTGGCCAGCCGTTGGGCGGAAGAGGGCCGCCTTAAAGGCAATGCCTTGGTGGCCACCGTGATGTCGAACCTCGGGCTTGAACGGTTCCTGGCCAGCAAGAACATCGGGTTGGAGCGCACCGGCGTGGGTGATCGCTATGTGGTTGAGCGGATGCGCGCGGGTGGTTTTAATTTGGGCGGCGAACAATCGGGCCATATCGTGATGACGGATTACGCCACCACCGGCGACGGGTTGATGGCGGGTTTGCAGTTTCTGGCCGAAATGGTCCGCTCCGGGCACCGTGCCTCGACGCTTGCCAAACAGTTCGAGACCGTGCCGCAACTTCTTAAAAACGTGCGATTTTCCGCCGGTCAGGCGCCGTTGGACGAGATCAAGGTTCAGGCCGCGATCAAACAGGCCGAGGCGGATCTCTCTGGCTCTGGCCGGCTTTTGATTCGTAAATCCGGCACCGAACCTTTGATCCGCGTGATGGCCGAATGCGAGGATGAGGACCGTCTCAACGCCGCAGTGGCGCAAGTGGTCGAGGCGGTGCAAAAAGCTTTATAATCAACCTATGCGCGTCCTTGACCTATGCTCCTGCAAGGGCATTGGGTCACCCATAACTTATAGGAGAATGCATATATTTTATCGAATTGGGCGCTTGCCCGCAGTCATCGCACTGGTTTGTGTTGCGGGGGCAGCCCATGCGGAGATGTCCGTGGCATTGGACGCGCCATGGACAGGAAAAACCGTGCCGGACGGGCAGCAATGCACTTTGTTTGGGGGCAATGGATCGACCCCGCCGATGCAGGTTTCGAACCTGCCCGAGGGTACTGCGTCATTGATTGTTGAATATGACGACAAATCCTATCCGCCGATGGCGACGGATGGCGGTCATGGCACGCTGATGTATCCGGTCAACGGGGCGGCGGCCAAATTGCCTGCCGTTCCGGGGCTGACGGATGAATTGCCGGGCGGTGTCAAAGTCGTACACGCGGCGCGCGGCACGGGCAAATACGCCTCCAAAGGGTATATGCCACCCTGTTCCGGCGGCAAGGGCAACCAATATACCGCCACGCTGAAAGCGGTGAGCAGCGACGGTAAGGTGATCGAGGAAAAGACCATCACCATCGGCAAATATTGAAACGAAAAAAAGGGCGCCCCGAAAGGCGCCCTTTTTAAGGTCTGGTGCAAAATTAATTTTTTGCTTTATCGACCATTTTGCCCGCAGAGATCCAAGGCATCATGTCGCGCAGCTTGCCGCCGACAACTTCGATCTGGTGCTCGTCATTGGACCGGCGCGATGCTTTGATCGTGGGTTGGCCAACCGCATTTTCCAGCATGAAATCACGCACGAATTTGCCGGACTGGATGTCGCTCAGAACCGCTTTCATGTTCGCCTTTGTTTCTTCGTAAGGCAGGATGCGCGGGCCGGACACGTATTGACCGTATTCGGCCGTGTTGGAGATCGAGTAATCCATGTTGGCGATGCCGCCTTCATAGATCAGATCAACGATGAGCTTGGTTTCGTGCAGGCACTCGAAATAGGCCATTTCCGGCTCGTAACCGGCTTCGACCAGCGTTTCGAAACCCATGCGGATCAATTCGACGATACCACCGCACAAAACAGCCTGTTCGCCAAAGAGGTCGGTTTCACATTCTTCGCGGAAATCCGTTTCGATGATGCCGGAGCGACCGCCACCGATGGCCGAGCAATAGGACAGGCCGATTTCCAGCGCTTTGCCGGAGGCGTCTTTGTCAACGGCAACAAGGCAAGGCACGCCGCCGCCTTTGGTGTATTCGCCGCGCACGGTGTGGCCGGGGCCTTTGGGGGCCATCATGATCACGTCGACGCCTTCTTTGGGCTCGATCAAGCCGAAGTGCACGTTCAAGCCGTGCGCAAATGCGATCGCGGCGCCGGGTTTGATGTTGTCATGCACATATTTTTTGTAGGTTTCGGCCTGCAATTCGTCGGGCATGGTGAACATGATCACGTCGCACCATGCGGCGGCTTCGGCGATGCCCATGACCTCGAGGCCTTCACCTTCGGCTTTTTTGGCCGATGCCGAGCCTTCGCGCAGAGCAACAACAAGGTTTTTCGCGCCAGAGTCGCGCAGGTTCAGCGCATGCGCATGGCCTTGCGAGCCGTACCCAAGGATGGCCACTTTTTTGTCTTTGATCAGGTTAATGTCGCAATCGCGGTCATAATATACGCGCATGATATGTCCTTTCGGGTTGGTGGCGGAAGCCTGTCGCTTCCGAGTCGTCGTCTGTGCGCACCATAGGCGCATTTTTCGCGATATGATTTGGCAATCGCATGATATTTTGTGTATATTTGAAAAATCTATTCTCTAAATTATGAAAAGATTGCCATTTGATGCTTGATGACACTGATCGCCGCATTCTGAGGTTCTATCAAGCGGATCCCGGCCTGACGGCGGCACAATTAGCGGCGCAGGCGGGCTTGGCCACGGCGACCTGTTGGCGCCGGGTGGAGCGGATGATCGAAAATGGCGTGATCCGGGGGAACCGCGCGGTGATAGATTGGCGTGCGCTTGGATATGAGGTCGAAGTCAGCCTGCGCATCAGCCTCGATAAAACCAATTCGCGTGCCTTCGACGAATTCATTTCCGAGGCCCGAACTGTTCCCGATGTCATTGAAATTCAAACATTTTTGGGGCGCGTCGATGTCCGCCTTTCGGTCATTGCCCGCGACATGGCGCATTACCAAGACATCTATCGTAAGAGAATTCTATCCCTGCCGCATATCAGCGATATCGAAGCCTTGATGCATGTGGCGCGGATCAAGAGCGATGAGACGCTGCCGCTATGATTGAGCTGGATGATGTCGACCGGATGCTGTTACGCGAATTGGCGCGTGATGCCGGGCAAACTGCGGGGGCCTTAGGGCGCAAGGTTGATCTGTCACAGCCTGCGACCTGGCGACGGATTGAACGGCTCAAAAGCCTTGGCGTTATTGCCGGGCGGCGCTTGGAACTTGATCGTGAAAAGCTCGGGTTTGGCGTAGCGGTTTTTTTGGGAATCAAATTGGCCACCAAGGGCCGCGTCAGTCTTGATGATTTCGAACGCGCCGTTTGCGCGATCCCCGAGGTGCAAACCGTCGAGCATGTGCTCGGCATGTATGACTATCGCCTGCGGGTTGTGGCCCGCGACATCGCGGATTTTGAACGGGTTCTGCGGCGCCGGATCATGACATTACCCGGCGTGGGCGATGTCGAGGCCAATGTGCTCTTGTCCGAAGAGCGCGTTGCGGGGCCTTTGGGGTAGCGGGCGCGATTTTCGGCTTTTGCTAGGCGCGCCGCCGGAGTAGCCTTTGGCCAACGCCCCGTTGCCTAAGGAGACTGTCCATGACCGCCCTGCTTGATACTGTCGATCCCGATGGGTTGCTCGAATATTCAGTGGTCTTCACTGACCGTTCGCTCAACCATATGTCGCAAACATTCCAACAGGTTATGCGCGATATCTCATCGATGCTCAAAGAGGTGTATAACGCCCATTCCGTGGCTCTTGTCCCCGGTGGCGGCACCTATGGGATGGAGGCCGTGGCGCGCCAGTTTGCGGCTGGAAAACATGCGATGATCGTCCGCAACGGATGGTTTTCCTATCGCTGGAGCCAGATTTTCGAGGCGGGTAATTTCGCCGCCGAAACCACGGTGTTCAAGGCCCGCCAAACCGGCAATGGCGCGCAATCGCCCTTTGCACCCGCGCCGATTGACGAGGTGACGGCGGCGATCCGCACGGCCAAGCCAGAGGTTGTTTTCGCGCCTCATGTGGAAACATCGGCGGGGTTGATATTGCCCGATGATTACATCAAGGCGCTGGCCGTGGCCGCCCATGAGGTCGGCGCGCTTTTCGTGCTCGATTGCATCGCTTCGGGGTGCGCGTGGGTCGATATGGAGAAAAGCGGCGTCGATGTGTTGATTTCCGCGCCGCAAAAAGGGTGGTCCGCTTCGCCTTCGGCGGGTTTGGTGATGATGTCCGAGCGCGCCGCCGCGCGATTGGAAGAGACAACCTCGGACAGCTTTGCGTTGGACCTCAAAAAATGGCGCGCGATCATGGTGGCCTATGAAAACGGCGGCCATGCCTATCATGCGACCCTGCCGACCGATGCCCTGCGCGCCTTTCGCGACACGATGCAGGAGACGAAAGAATACGGATTTGAACGCCTGCGCGAATCGCAATGGGCCTTGGGCGACGGGGTGCGTGCGATGTTGGCGGCGCGCGGGTTTTCTTCGGTCGCTGCCGACGGATTTGGCGCGCCCGGCGTGGTGGTCAGCTATACCGACGATCCATTGATCCAGAACGGCAGCAAATTCGCCGCGCAGGGATTGCAGATTGCGGCGGGCGTGCCGTTGGCCTGTGACGAGCCAGAGGGGTTTATGACCTTCCGCATCGGCCTGTTCGGTCTCGATAAACTCTATGATGTGCCAAGCGCGCTTGGCCGTTTCGAGGCCGCTTTGGATACGGTTCTCGACGGGTAAGCCATTGGGCACGCGTGGTTATCCGCGTGTGCCCAATCCCATTTGCATCATCATTTTTCGTACCGGCGCCATGCCGTAGATCGCCGACAGCCCCGCCGCGCGCAAATCGCGCAAAGGCTGGCTATGCATTTGCGACGCACGGTTGAGCATATCAATCCCCGCCACCCGCGCGCGGACTTCCTTGTGTCGCGCCGCATGGAATTGATCGAGCATCATCCGTGACCCAAGCGTATCGGGCGCGGAAACGGCAAGATCGTGCAGCACCCGCAGATCACCAAGGCTCATGTTCAATCCTTGCGCGCCGATGGGCGGCACCACATGGGCGGCCTCGGCGATCAAGGCCAACCGCTCGCCGCTCATCCTTTCGGCCACTTGGGAAATAATCGGCCAAGTGGTGCGGCGCGAGGCAAGCGTCAGTGGGCCGAACAATTCGCAGGACCGGCGATTCATTTCCTCTTGGAACTCCGGTTCCGATAGGGCGGCAAGGCGCATCACCTCGGGCCCGTCCTCCATCCAGACCACCGCAGAGGAGGGGTGCCCGTCATGGTCCGGCAATGGCACCAATGTGAACGGCCCACCCGAACGATGAATTTCCGTGGAGACATTGTTATGGGGGATCGGATGGGTGACCGCAAAGGCCAATGCCTTTTGCCCGTAACGCGTTGTTTTGACCGGAATCCCGGCCGCCTCGCGCAGGCGTGAATTGCGTCCGTCTGCGGCGATCACCAAGCGTGCGTGCGCGGTTTCTCCGTCGCTAAGCGATACGCGGGCCTCATCGGTGCGGGTGAACAGGCCCTTGGCTGCGGTGCCGGCGCGGAACTCCACATTCGGCAATTCGTCAATCCGCGCCAAAAATTCGCGCCGCAGCAGCCAGTTCGGCAAGTTCCACCCAAAGGGCAGGTCGGACAGATCGGCGGCGTTAAACTCGCGGGTCAATCGCGGGCGTGGGTCCACGCCGCCGGCATCGACAATGCGCATGATTTGCAAAGCGGCGGCATGCGGGGCGAGGCGATCCCATACGCCGGCCCGATCCAAAAGCGCCTGTGCGGGCTGCAAAAAAGCGGTGGTGCGCAAATCCGATCCGGCCCCGTCGCGTGTTGTCACCGGCGGTGCCGGATCAACGCAAAGCACGGAAAACCCTGCCTGCCCGAACACGCAAGCCGCCGCCAGACCGGCAATACCGCCGCCGGAAATCACGATATCAAGATCGGTCTGCATGGCATGGCCTCCTGCCAGATAGTGTCGCCTATGAAGTAGCGCAGTTTCCTGCGGGGTTCCATGCGTGATCCCGCCGCGCTTTAGAGGACTGTGCCCAAAAATTCCGCCAGATCGTCGGTATGGTGCTGCACATGCGGGTGTGGGTCGGCGGTTTGCGCCACATGCACCGTGCGCAGCCCCATGTCATGCGGGACTTGCAGGTTGCGTAAATCATCCTCGAACATGGCGCTCGCGGTGGGGGAGAGCCCATCGGCGGCGAAGACGGTTTCAAAAGCCGCGCGTTCGGGTTTTGAGGCAAAACCAGCATGTTCAACGCCATAAATCGCATCGAACAGCCCGCCAAGCCCGCGTGCTGCGCTGACTTTCTCGGCATATGGCGCGGTGCCGTTGGTGTAGATGATTTTGCGCCCGGGGAGGGCACGAATGCGCTCCGCAAGCACGGGATCAGGCGTCAGAGGTGTGAAATCGATTTCGTGCACCTCTTCCAGATAGGGAGCAGGGTCAACATCATGCTCACGTATCAATCCGGCCAAAGTCGTGCCGTATCTGTGCCAATAATGGCGGCGCAAGTAATCGGCGCGGGCGCGGTCCACGCCGAGCGCCTGCATCACATAAGCGGTCATGCGGATCTCGATCTGGTCAAACAGGCGCATCGCAGGCGGATACAACGTATTGTCGAGATCAAAGATCCAGGTGGTGACATGAGAGAAATCGGATTTTGGCATGGGATGAGGGTAGGGCGCGCGGCGCGCCTGCGCAATCTCTTTGGTTGATCGCAGGGGGCGCAGGCGGATAAGGTTTGCGCAGCTGACACCAGATTTGGATATTGCCTATGAAACCGGCCCAAAAAGATGCCTATATGTTGATCCTCGAAGCGATCGACACAGGGTTGTATAAACCCGGTGACCGGTTGGTCGAAAGCGATTTGGCCGAACGATTTGGCGTGTCGCGCACGCCGATCCGCGAAGCTCTGCAGCGGCTTGAGACGCAATCGCTGTTGGCCCGCGACGGGCGCAGTTTGATCGTGGCATCTTTGGATCACAACCAATTGTCCGAACTCTACGTCGTGCGGGCCGATCTTGAAGGTCTGGCGGCGCGTTTGGCCGCCCGTCATGCCACGAGCGAAGAGGTGCGGGTGCTGCGGGATATGGTGGAAGAGGATCGCGCGTTGCTTGGCCAACCCGCCGCGATGGCGCGAGCGAACCGGCGTTTTCACAAGATGATCCATCTGGCGTCGCACAACCGGTATTTGGTGCAACAATTGGACCTTGTCCACCGCACGATGGCGTTGATGGCGACCACGACTTTGGCGGCCGAGGGGCGAGACAAAAACGCCTTGGCCGAACATGATGTGATTGTCGCCGCGATCGAATCCCGCGACGAGGCAAAGGCCGAGAAAGCCCTGAAAGACCATATTTCCAAGGCATTCATGACGCGGCTAAAATCGGACGCGCGCAATCACGATGCGTTGCATTGAGCGGTATCGTCAAAGCGCCTCTGCATATCGCAACGACAAACGGCGCCATCGTGGCGCCGTTTTGCGTTACACGTGCGGCCGTGCCTTGGGGGTTTGATCGGTGCCTTTGGGGTGGTCAATCGACAACCCGTGTGGGGTTTTGTCCCAATAAAATGGGATGACGATCAATTCGTAAAGCGCCTTGTAAGCCGCAAAAACCCCCAGCGGATAATAGACATGCATGGTCGCAACCCAAGGAAGCAGATGTCGGTGCCCGGGATTGGCAATGGCGGTGAGATTGGCGACCACATTGATCATCTCGACGGTCAAAAACAGCGATCCCATCGTCAAAAGCATTTCATGCGGCACAATCCCGTCCAGAGGGTGCGGTAGCCCCAGAATCACCAGCCAGAAGGACCAGAGAAGCGGCGCAAGGAAGAATTGCGACATCGCAGTTACGAAATGCGCCTGAAAGCCGATGAACCGCCATGCACCAAGTTGATTGAACAATTTCAATGGCTTGCGCATATGGACCAGGTAAGTGGTCATATAACCTTTTAGCCATCTCGAACGTTGGCGCACCCACGGCAGCGCCCGGCAGTTCGCCTCTTCTCCAGTGACGGTTTGGATCACATCGGTGCGGTAGCCATGACGTGCCAACCGGAAGCCGAGGTCGGCGTCTTCGGTGACATTATGCGCATCCCAGCCGCCCAGTTCTTCCAAAGCATCGCGGCGGAAATAGAGCGTTGTGCCCCCCAACGGAATGCCAAAGCCAAGCTGTGCCATGCCGGGCAGGATCAGCCGGAACCATGCCGCATATTCGATGGTAAAGCAGCGCGCGATCCAGTTTTGACGCGGATTGTAATAGTCGAGGATCCCCTGCAAACAGACCAAGTCAGGCGGTGCGTTAAGGAAATGATGTGCAACGCGCGTGATTTGATCGGCATCGGGCGCATCTTCGGCATCAAAGATACCGATGATTTCCCCATCGCAGAAATCCAAGGCGTAGTTCATTGCACGCGGCTTGGTTTGCGGCTCTCCTTTGGGCACGACCACCACCCGAAGCCAAGGCGGCAAAGATGTCCGGGCGACCGTGTCCTGAGTGAGCGTGTCGACCTCTTCGAGAACCAACACAACATCAAGCAACGATTTGGGATAATTCAGTTTTTTAAGTCGTTGAACGAGATGGGAGGCGATTTCTTTTTCTTTAAAGAGCGGCACCAAAACCGAGACTTTTGGCAGCCGTGCTCCCGATGGCAGATCGGGTGTCAGGAAATCCTCTGGCGGCTTCGAGACCCGCGCGACAAAGGCGGCGGTTTTCATCACTGACGACACCATTAAGGTAAAGATTGCCCAACCGACCAATGCCATGAAAACAATGGTAGGGTAGCGAAAGGTCAGGACTGCCACTGCGGTCAGAGCCGCGAGGCAAAGCACAATGCGCAGGCGGCGGTTCTTGCCCCATGTGCGGCAGCTTTCGGCCTCGGGGACACGGGTTTGCGCCGCCAGAACCAGCGCAGGCCGGCTCAACCGCGCCACGGTGTTTTGAATTTGCTCTTGGCTGGCAATCACCATCCGCGCCGGTAACAATTCGTCGGGCAGGGCGGCGACGATTTGCTCGAACAGATGCGGGCGGGAGGTGGCGATATGCGTCACATCATCCACCTTCTGCCATGCAACGATACAATGTTTGATGCAAAATTGAGGATCAAGCATATGGATCAGCGTGCCCGCCGGCGGCGTCTCTTCGAGATCGACAACAAAGGTATCGTGGTACCGCGCCAATGCCGACCGCATGTCGGCGGGGCGCATGATGCCCTCGGTCGTAAGGATTTTGTCAAGTGTTGCGTCGCATTGTGCCTGCACCGAAAGCGCTGCCATCAATTGTTCGGAAGTGATGGCACCGGTGCGCACCAACTCCGAGCCAAGAGATGCGGGTTTGAGGTCGGCGTTTGATGTGCCGTCAAACTCTCGCAGGTCTGGGAAATACATTCGAAACGCCTCACTTATGGTCAGCAAGGAGTTTCTACATAGAGAGTTAACACCGTATTAACATGCGCTTAACGCGACGCATGGAATACGCTTTTTAAGGCTATGGCGGATGTCCGCCGATGGCAACTCGCCATAAATAGCGAGGCGCAGAGATTTTCTTGCCAGAAAGGGCCGATATCGCCGCCAAAAACAGGGCCTATTAACCGAATCTTAAGCGTGGCTTCGCGCCGAACATATGTGCCGGCTCGGTTAGCTGCGGGCGGCCATATGGGCTGCGAATCGCTCGAACAGGTAAAAACTGTCTTGCGGGCCGGGGCTGGCTTCGGGGTGGTGTTGCACCGAATAGACCGGCCGGTCTTTCATGCGGATGCCGCAATTGGAGCCGTCAAACAGCGACACATGGGTTTCCAAGATGCCTTCTGGCAAACTTTGACTGTCTACTGCGAATCCGTGGTTCATCGAGGTGATTTCGACTTTTCCGGTGTCTTTGTCTTGCACCGGATGATTTGCTCCGTGATGCCCGTGGTTCATCTTGATGGTCTGCGCGCCCAATGCGAGGGCAAGCATCTGATGCCCGAGGCAAATTCCGAACATGGGCAGATCGGTCGTGTTCAAGATCTTTTGGATCATCGGCACCGCATATTTGCCCGTGGCCGCCGGGTCGCCGGGACCGTTAGACAAAAATACGCCGTCCGGATCATGCGCCAAAACCTCTTCGGCGGTGGCGGTCGCGGGCAGGACCGTGACATCGCAGCCCGCCGAGGCAAGACAACGCAGGATGTTGCGTTTGGCACCATAGTCGATCGCAACGACTTTATGTTTCGGTGCGGTCTGCGGCAGATATCCATCGGGCCATGCCCACCGCATTTCATTCCAATGGTAGCTTTGAGCGCAGGTCACATCTTTAGCCAGATCGACCCCTTCGAGGCCAGCAAATCCGCGCGCGGCTGCAACCAGGGATTCGACGTCGAAATTACCTTCGGGGTCATGGGACAGCGCCACATGCGGTGCGCCCGATTGGCGGATCGCACGGGTCAACCGGCGGGTATCAACGCCGCCGATGGCGATCCGCCCGCGCGCAGCGAGCCAATCGCCCAATTCTTGCGTCGCGCGCCAGCTGGACGCCACCGTGGGATCCCATTTCACCACCATGCCTGCGGCCACCGGATCGGCGGTTTCGTCGTCTTCGGGGGTCACGCCGGTGTTGCCGATATGCGGGAAGGTGAAGGTTACGATTTGCCCCGCATAGGACGGATCGGTCATGATTTCCTGATAGCCGGTCATCGCCGTATTGAAGCACAATTCGGCGGTGGTTTCGCCCGTCGCGCCAAAGCCATGGCCAAAGAAAAGCGTTCCGTCCGCAAGTGCTAAACAGGCGGTCGGGCGGGGGCTAGGCTGTTGGGCCATGATCAGTCTCCGGATGCGGTGAATTTGCGCATAGGTAAGGGGGAGATCGGCAGGGGTCAACCCCTTGAACGCGCGATATCGCGCGGCGGGAGCCATGAAAACAAGGGGCATTTCCCTACCAGTTGCAGGCTTGCCAACACCTGCGCGATTGGGTAGAGGTCAGGGCTTCTTCGGCACCATGGGGATGGGACCAATATGGAACTTAGAGATCGAGTTAATACCGCGCTGAAACGGGCGATGAAAGACAAGGACGCGGCGCGGTTGTCGACATTGCGGCTGATCAATGCCGCGATCAAGGACCGCGACATCGCCTTGCGCGGTCAAGGTGGAGAGCAAGGCATCGGCGACGATGAAGTGCTCAGCATCCTTGGAAAAATGGTTAAGCAACGACAAGAAAGCGCCCGCGTGTATGAAGAAGGCGGGCGGCTTGATCTGGCTGAGCGCGAGATTGCCGAAACCGAGGTGATCATCGAATTCCTGCCCAAACAGTTGAGCGATGACGAGGTGCAGGCGGCGATCGCGGCGGCGGTTGAAAAAACCGGTGCGACGTCGATCCGCGATATGGGCAAAGTCATGGGCGCGCTAAAGGCGGATTATACCGGACAGATGGATTTCGGCGCCGCCGGTGCGATGATCAAGGAGCGGCTCGCCAAGCAAGGCTGAGCGCATGCAAGCGAGAGACACAAAGGCGCGTTCCCTCGGGGGCGCGCCTTTTGCGTTTGGCGCCTGTTCAAGGCGAGGGCGCGCTGGATTTGATGTCCTTGAGCACCGCGATCAACTCGGAGTAAAGCCTCATACGCTCGTCTTCGGTCAGGAACGCACCCAATTCCACCACACGTGAGCCACCTGAGAGGGTGATATAGCTGGGCACGGGTCCGCCCGAGGGATGGATTTCGGGCCGCAGCCAATAGGTGTTGCAGTCCCATACCTGCGGTGTGCTGCGGGCCGAGCGGCGGCTGAGGCGGGCCGTGTCCGCATCAATCTCCAGCTCCTCCAACACCTCGCCGTCCTTATAGGACCGGGCAATCCCCCACCACAGTGCGCCGATGGTGAGCAGGGCAAAGGGCAACAAACCCCAAAGCACTTTGGTGCCCAAAACCCCGAGCAAAGGAATGGTGATGAACAAAAACGCGCCCAAAATCACGGCTGCAAATCCGGCCTTGGGCAAAGAGCGATGCGGCCAAGCCGAGAGCACCCGACGGGGGAGGCGATCAGGGCCAGAAGGGGCGATGGTCCATTCATAGGGCATAAGAGGGCGGCTCGGTGGTTGTCGCAAATAGAAACGGGGCCGCAGATGGAATGTCTGCGGCCCCGCTTTGATCTTTAAAAGCTACGCCTTAGTGGGCGGGGCTTTTGTCCCAGTCTTCCTGTTTTGGAAGCTGCTCGAACGTGTGTTCGGGCGGCGGGCAGGGCAGGGTCCATTCCAACGTATCGGCATATTCGTTCCAATAGTTGTTCTCGGTCACGCGTTTGCCTTTGAGCAGCGAATAAATCACGATGCCAAAGAACAAGATGAACGAGGCGAAGGAGATGAAGGCGCCGATTGACGACCAGTAGTTCCAAACAGCGAACTGCTCGGGATAGTCGATATAGCGGCGCGGCATGCCCTGACGGCCCAAGAAGTGTTGCGGGAAGAAGGTCAGGTTCGCACCGATGAACATCATCCAGAAGTGCAGCTTCGCCGCCGCTTCGGGATAATGACGACCGGTCATTTTGCCGAAGTAGAAGTAGATACCGGCAAAGATCGCAAAGACCGCCCCGAGGCTCATCACATAGTGGAAGTGTGCCACAACATAATAGGTGTCGTGATAGGCACGGTCCACGCCCGGCTGGCTGAGTACGATGCCCGTCACGCCGCCCACGGTGAAGAGGAAGAGGAACCCAAAGGCCCAGACCATCGGCGCTTTGAATTCAATCGAACCGCCCCACATTGTGGCAATCCAGGAGAAGACCTTCACACCCGTTGGCACCGCAATCACCATCGTCGCGACCATGAAATAGCTCTGCTGCGTTAACGACAGACCCACGGTATACATGTGGTGCGCCCAGACAACAAAGCCCAGAACACCAATCGCGATGATCGCCCAAACCATTGGCAGATAGCCAAAGACCGGTTTGCGCGAGAAGGTCGCGATGACGTGGGAAATGATGCCAAAGCCCGGCAGGATGATGATGTAAACTTCAGGGTGACCAAAGAACCACAGGATGTGTTGGTAGAGGACTGGATCCCCGCCGCCACCCGGTTGGAAGAAGGTCGTGCCAAAGTTACGGTCGGTGAGAAGCATGGTGATCGCGCCCGCCAGAACCGGCAAGGACAAGAGGATCAGCCACGAGGTCACAAAAATCGACCAAGAGAACAGCGGAACCTTGAACAGGGTCATGCCCGGTGCGCGCATGTTGAGGAATGTGGTGATCATGTTGATCGCGCCAAGGATCGAGCTGGCGCCCGAAACGTGAACCGCGAAGATCGCCAAATCCATTGAATAGCCGCCCTCAGAGGTCGACAAAGGCGGATATAGAACCCAACCCACGCCTGATCCAAGCTGTCCGTTGCCGCCTGGGCTAAGCAAGGAGGCAACACCCAAGGCTGTGCCGGCCACATACATCCAGAATGACAGGTTGTTCATCCGCGGGAAGGCCATGTCCGGCGCGCCGATTTGCAGCGGCATGAAATAGTTGCCGAAACCGCCGAAAAGCGCCGGAATCACAACGAAGAACATCATCAAAACACCATGATAGGTGATCATCACGTTCCACAGGTGTCCGTTGGGGGTACATTCCGCCGCTGTCGCGATGAAACGCGCGCCTTCAAGGCACATGTATTGCACGCCGGGCTCCATGAGCTCCAAGCGCATATAGACCGTGAACGTCACCGAAATCAGACCGACGAATGCCGATACGATCAGGTAAAGTAGGCCGATGTCTTTGTGGTTGGTCGACATGAACCACCGGGTAAAGAAACCGCGATTGTCTTCATGATCGTGGCCGTGAATGGCTGCGTCTGCCATTGGGTGCCTCCTGCTGGTATGGTGATAGGCGCGCAAACACATGTCGCACGCCCGATGTCTCTGGGTGACGTTTTAGTGTGCAACGCGGCGCGCGGCAATGTCGACTTTGACGCAGATCAAAGAATTTTGTCGCACCCCCACCTGTTTGCCGCGAAATTTAGGGTCTTATTCGCATAGCTTACCCATTTGCGTCGTGCAGGCGGGCGATTCCATGCGTTGAGAGATGGCGATGGCATGGGACGATCCGGTCGGCATCGGGCGGAGCCGGTGCGAGTGCCGGCCCGGGGCGTCCGGCCCCCGGTATCTCGGGTGGCTCTGGCAAGAGGGTGCTTTGGCATGAGGGGGCTATGAGGGAGAAACGCAAAACGCCGCGCGGCCGGTGGGGCTGCGCGGCGTTTGCCGGTTCTTCTATCGCCCAAAAGGCGGGTTAGGCTTATTCGCTTTTGGTCTCTTCGCCATCGGCGTCCATATCAGATTCGGCATCTGCTTCGGCGGCCGGTGACACGCTGGCCAAATAGGCCGCTACATCCTCGCCACCTTTTCTCAGCTTGAACGTCATCTTCGATTTGGCCGCGCCATCGTCAAGATAGTCTGCGAGGAAACCTTTGGGGTCTGCGACATACTCCGCAAGGTTGGCAGTGTCCCACACCAAGCCTTTTTCACCGGCCTCCTTCAGGGATGGGCCGTATTTGAAATCTTCAACCGATCCGGCGACACGACCGACCACACCATAAAGGTTCGGTCCGGTTTTACCGCCTTTCAGGAACACTTCATCTTCGCTGGACACCATATGGCATGCCTTGCATTTCTTCATGACTTTTTCACCGGCTTCGGCATCGCCTGCGGCGCTGTGGCTGTCTGCAAAAACGGGGGCGCTCAAGGCCAGCATCGCGGCGGCAGCAGTCAAAAGGGTTTTCATAGTGTATCCTCGTGGTTTTTCGTTCGGCATGATCAATGCCCTCGATATGCCTCGATACCTAGCACGGCCATGCGAGAAAGCAACGTGAGACAATTGTCGCAGGCCCGCCTGTGACAATGCCCCGCAGTCGCGCCTATTCGATCCTTCATAGTGTTCTCGCGCGGGCCGCGCGCATTCTGGCGGGCGCATCTGTTCGGCGGAGGCGTCTCTATGTAGATGTGCCGAATACCTGATCAAAACTGCGCCGAAGCGCCATGTCCAGATCTGCCATTTCCACCGGCAATCCCAAATCCACCAAGGAGGTCACCCCGTGTTCGGAAATTCCGCAGGGGACGATGCCGGAGAAATGCTCAAGATCGGGTTCCACATTTATCGAAATCCCGTGAAAGGACACCCATTTGCGCAGGCGGATGCCAATGGCGGCGACTTTCTCCTCGCACAGGCGTCCATCGGCGCCGCGTGGTTTTTCGGGCCGCTCCACCCAGACCCCGACGCGCCCCTCGCGGATATGGCCGACCACATTGAATTCGGCCAATGCCGCGATCACCCATTGTTCCAATTGCTGCACAAACACCCGCACATCGCGGCCCCGTTGCCCCAGATCGAGCATCACATAGGCCACCCGTTGCCCCGGGCCATGATAGGTATATTGCCCGCCGCGCCGCGCTTCATAGACGGGAAACCGGTCCGGATCGGTGAGGTCTTCGGGCTTGGCAGAGGTGCCAGAAGTATAGAGTGGCGGGTGCTCGACCAGCCAGATCGCCTCTTCGGCGGTTCCCGCCGCAATCGCGTCGGCCCGCGCCTCCATGAGGCTCAGAGCCTGCGGATAGTCGGTCAATCCCGTGGTTGTGATCCATTCGACCATATGTGCCGCTCCTGCCGTCTTTGACTGCGGTTTAGCGCCGTGAATGCGCAAAATGAAGCGAATTCCACCAATTTGCGTGACCTGAGGACGGGGAATCGTGTTAGAGTGCCTCCCCAGAAGATTAGTATTTTTGGAGAATGTCCTATGATTTCACGCAAATTTCTTACAGTCGCTGTCACGGCCGCCATGGTCACCGCCCCGGTGTCGCGGGCCACGGCGGGCAATGGTGATTTTATCGCGGGTGCCATCATCGGCGGGATTGTCGGCGCGGCGGCCAACAGTCAGGTCAAACAAAAACGCACCACAACAAAAACCTATCGCAAGGCCGCGCCGCGTTTGCCCTCGACCCAAGAGGGACGCGAGATTCAAGCCTCGCTTAATTACTTCGGCTTCAATGCCGGCAGCGTCGACGGTCAATTGGGCAGCAAAACCCGCAGCGCCGTTTCTCAGTATCAAGCTTATCTTGGTTATCCGGTCACGGGACATCTCAGCCCGTTTGAGCAACAATTGCTGACCAATTCTTACAATCGCGCCATGGCGGGAGGGCCGGCGGTGATGCAAACTGTTGCCTCCAATCCTGACGGCACCCGCGGGCTTCTCAAAACGTGGCGCAGCGAAATGGCCGGTGGGGCCATCTCGGGTGGCACAATGGCCGCCGTGCCGATGGTTGCCACAACGCCGGGGATGACCACCGTCGTCGTCAACCAACAACCGCCCGCTGCCGCCGCGCCTGCACCGGCGCCTGTCGCCGCTCCGGAACCGCAAATGGCTGCTGCCACCTCTGCACCCGCCTTGCCCAATTTCATGGGGGAGACGAACGGCCGCTCTTTGGCTTCGCATTGCAACAAGGTGTCGCTTTTGACCAACTCTAACGGCGGATTTGTCAAAGTCGGCGCGATCACTGATCCGAATGTGGCTCTAAGTGAGCAATTCTGTCTGGCGCGGACCTATGCGATTTCGCGCGGCGAAGAGATGGTCGCCAAAGTTCAGGGCGCCACGCCTGCGCAAATCGAAGCACAGTGCAAAAGCTTCGGTCCGGTGATGAAACCGCATGTTGCGTCGCTTTCTTTGAAGCCTCTGGACGAGGTGGTGCAGGGGGTTTCGGGGTATATTCTGACCACCGGCATGGCACCGGAACATTTGGCAGGGACGGCGACGATCTGCCTGTCGTCGGGGTACCGCACCGATGATATGGATGTGGCCGTCGGGTCGGCGTTGTTGCTCTATGCTTTGGGCGAAACGGTCTATGGCGAATTGATGGGCCATCACCTCTCGCAAGGATTCGGCGCCAGCACCCGCAGTGATCTGGCCGAAACATGGTATGCTTCGGCGCTTGATGCGTTGGACGCCGGATCGCCCGCCGTCTTCGCGCCCGGGCAGCCCGAGCGCTCCCAGTTGATTCGCGCGGCGGTTTTTGGTGGCGGTGCAGATGCGTCCTTGCCCACACCCACCGCAGCCAGCCTGCCGAGCTTTACCGTCGCAGACTGAGCTAAAGAGCCGGGGGGAGAAGAGGGACGCCACGTCTCGCTCCACACCGGCGATATATCAGACAGAAACGCCGCCCTGATTTTTCAAGGCGGCGTTTTCGATTTGGGCGCCACCATAGACTTTATGATCTGCACCCCCATGGCCTGCGCGCGCCGCAGGCCAAAATAATTTGCGCCGCGCGGCTTTTGCCTCTTGGCATCGTGCGCCGCCTTCGTTAGATAGCGCCTCACCAAGTCAGACTGTGCGGTCGTGGCGGAATTGGTAGACGCGCAGCGTTGAGGTCGCTGTGGGGTAACACCCGTGGAAGTTCGAGTCTTCTCGACCGCACCAAAACATCCCCTTGAGGGCATTGTTTTTCAAGCACATCATGACGTTAGTACCCCTCCTGAAATACAAAACAGGACGGTTTAGGTCACTTCGCATGTGTGTTGTGATGAAACTGAAATACGTTGATGAACTTGGCGGGGGCCGCAAACGGTTCCGCCGCAGGTCTCCGGAAGCTGTTGCTCAGGTGCTGGGCGACTCCGTTTTTCAAGTCCGATGTCCGCGCGGAGGTAGAGCGCCGGCAAAAGGCTGCATGACCCCACCCCGATGCATCATAGCCAAGCCGTAAACCTGTTCCCAAAAACAGGGCCGCGTCTTCCGGCATCCGCGAGACCGGCCGGCGGTTCACCAGAGCCGTGATGCGGGGAAATCTGACAGGCACAGTGTCGGATTAGACGCCAAGCAACAGAGAAATCGCCGCGATAGACGCGGCCCCCAGAATAATTTTAAAAGAAAACAGGGTCATAGCACCACCGATGCAGTTACGTTGAACGCGCAGACCACGGATCAAAATATCCGTCCGCGAGGTGAACAGGCAGGCCAGACGCCACAAATTGCAGGTCATACGTTCGGGACCGCAGCTTCTGCGACGCTCAAAACATACCATACGAAGTATAGGCGATTTTTGGCGAAATTGCGACTCTGCCCCCTTTAGAGCCGCAGGGCCCCACCCGTCGGATCAACATTCCGGCAGATTTACGGCCAAGCCTCCTTGCGAGGTTTCTTTATATTTGGCACTCATATCGCGCCCGGTCTGACGCATCGCCTCGATGCAATTGTCCAGCGGCATGAAATGTTGCCCGTCGCCGCGCAGCGCCAGCGACGCCGCCGAGACGGCTTTGATTGCGCCCAACCCGTTGCGCTCGATACAGGGTACCTGTACCAATCCCGCTGCCGGATCGCAGGTCATGCCAAGATGATGTTCCAATGCGATTTCTGCTGCATTTTCAATTTGTTCATTGCTGCCGCCAAGCGCCGCACAAAGCCCCCCGGCAGCCATGGCGGCGGCGGAACCGACTTCGCCCTGACACCCGACTTCGGCGCCGGAGATCGACGCGTTGTGCTTGATCACCCCACCAAGGGCCGCCGCCGTCAGCAGGAAATCCCGCGCCCCCGTGGTGGTCGCACCGATACATTGCGTGCGGTAGTAGCGCAGCACCGAGGGGATCACCCCCGCCGCGCCATTGGTCGGCGCGGTCACCACCCGCGCGCCTGCGGCGTTTTCCTCGTTCACGGCCATTGCATAGACGGACAGGTAATCGTTGACGGTATGAGGGTGCGCGCGGTTGAGACCGGCTTCGGCCATAAGTTGTACGTAGATCGCGCCAGCCCGCCGCCGCACATTCAGCCCACCCGGCAAAATGCCGTCTTGCGCCAAACCGCGTGTGATCACCGCATCCATAATCCCCAAAATTGCATCAATTCGCGCGTTGAGATCTCCGTCTGCGCCGCCGGGGTGGTGCATATGGGCCAACTCATTGGCGCGCTTCATCTGGGCGATGCTGATCCCCGCTGCGCGCGCCATATCGAGCATTTCCGCCGCCGATCCAAAGGGGTAGGGATATCCGAGCGCGGCTTTTTTGGCGCGCAGCGCATCTTGGCCTTTGGCGGTGGCGGAGAGTTCGGCCTCGGTCACGACAAACCCTCCACCGACGGAATAATAGGTCTGCGTCAAATAGGGCGCGCCGCGCGGATCAAAGGCGCGCAGGATCATCCCGTTGGCATGACCGGGCAGGGGCGGGCCGTAGTCAAAGATCACATCAGAGTTCGGATCAAACGCCAGAGCTGGCAATCCGTCTGGTGTAAGGGTCTTTTCGGCGTAGACCCGCGCCAACGCCGATTCTGCCATATCCGGATCCAAAGTGGCCGGATCGAAGCCGCACAGGCCCAAGATCACCGCGCGGTCGGTGGCATGGCCTTTGCCGGTGAACGCCAAAGAGCCGTGCAGCGAGGCCTTGATCGATGTCAGATCCCCTGCGCCGGGGATGCGTTCGGCCCCGCCGCGCAGTGCATCGAGAAACCGTGCGGCGGCGCTCATCGGGCCCATCGTATGCGAAGACGACGGGCCGATTCCAACCTTGAAAATGTCAAATAGACTTAGGAACATGGCGGGCCTCAATATTGTGGCGGTGGTCCTATTTTACCCTGTCTCGGGCCGTATCCGAAGCCAATATACGACGTGCGGCCTTGCGGCGGCGACTTAACTTAAGGGGCGGCGCTGGCGGCTGCTAGGATCGCGCAAAGCCTCTCATGATCCAATGGTGCGGGATTGGCTTTCATAGATGAGGATTCAAGCGCCGCTTTGGCCACGGCGCGATGATCCCTGCGGGTCAGCCCCATGTCCGATAGGGTGGGCAACCCCCGGGCATGGGTCCATGTGGCAAGGGCGTTGATGTCGGGCAGCTCAAGCGCGGAGCAGATCATCGCTTCGACCTCGCGGAAACGGCGCCGCGCGGGGAGGGCGGATGTGTTGGCTATGAAGACATGCGGTAAGAGCGCGCCGCAAACCGCGCCATGGGCGGCGGCGGGGGCCATGCCGCCAATCGGTCCGGCCAATCCATGCACTGCGCCAAGGCCGGAATTGGCCAAGGCCAATCCGCCCGACAGCGCGCAGAAGGCCAGATCATCGCGGGCTGCGGGATCTTCCCCCTCCATTAGCCGTGCCAATCCGGACAGCCCGCGCGGCAGCGCCGCCCAACACAGGGCATCGGTCATCGGAGTGGCGCGGGTGCACAAATAAGGCTCAATCACCTGCGTGATCGCATCAAGCCCCGAGGCCAGCGTCACCGATTTGGGGCATCCATCGGTCAAGGCCGGATCGACCAAAGCCAGATCGGCCAGCATCCGCGCATCGCGCAACGACACTTTGCGGCCATGATCCGGCACGCCAATCACCGCATTTTTGGTGACCTCTGCGCCGGTGCCCGCCGTGGTCGGAATCGCGATGAACGGCAGCGGCGCGGCATCAAGCGGCAGGCCCCTGCCGACGATTTCGAGGTGATCCATTGCGGGGCGCGAAGCAGGGATCAGAGCCGCCAAAGCCTTGCCAAAATCGATCACTGCGCCGCCTCCCAAGCCAATGATCACCGCCGCGTTTGCGCCGCTTAATTCGCGTCGGGCCGATTCAATCATCGGCAGGTCCGGCTCGCGCGGGCATGGGAGGCAGATCGGTGCGCGCCCCGCCGTGGTCAGGGCCTCCACCAACCATGCCGCAGGGCCGGGGCGTTTGCCATGCACGACGATCACCGGCCCGTTATAGGCAATTGCCGCAGGCACGGCTTCATGCGCTACGCCGCGGCCAAACCGGATCACGGGAGCGGAAAATCCGAAGGGCGCGATCATACCGACATCGTCGCCTGAACGGCGGATTTCCACCGCGCGGTTTTGGCGTTGCGGGTGGCGTCGTCCATCGCGGGGGCGAACCGCCGTTCAAGCGCCCATTCTTTGGCAAATCCGTCCATGTCCGGATAAAGCCCCGCCTGCATCCCGGCCAGCCATGCCGCACCAAGCGCCGTCGTCTCCAGAACCTCTGGCCGGTCCACTGGCGCGCCGATGATATCGGACAAAAACTGCATCGCCCAATCTGACGCGCTCATACCGCCGTCGACCCGCAAAACGCCTTCTGCGGTCTGTCCGGATGTGGCATCGGCCCAATCGGCACGCATCGCTTCCAAAAGGTCAAGCGTTTGAAAGCCGACACTTTCCAATGCCGCGCGGGCAAATTCGGCGGGGCCGGAATTGCGCGACAATCCATAGATCGCGCCGCGACAATCGGCGTTCCAATACGGTGCGCCAAGACCCGTGAAGGCGGGCACAAGAATGACATCCTGCTGTGGATCGGCGGCTTCGGCGAGGGGCTGTGTTTCCTTGGCGTCGCGGATGATTTTCAAACCATCGCGCAGCCATTGCACCACCGCCCCGGCGATAAAGATCGATCCTTCAAGCGCATAGGTCGGTTTGCCGTCGAGTTGATAGGCAATCGTGGTCAGCAGGCGATTATGCGACACCACAGGCGCATCGCCTGTGTTGAGCAAAGCAAAACACCCGGTGCCATAGGTGGATTTCATCATCCCCGGCGCGAAACAGGCCTGCCCAACGGTGGCGGCCTGTTGATCGCCCGCAACGCCCGAAATCGGGATTTCGCGCCCAAAGAGATCGGCGCGGGTGACGCCATAATCGGCGGCGCAATCGCGCACCTCGGGCAGCATCTGTATGGGGATCTCCAAAAGATCGCACATCGTCCGGCTCCAGCGGCCCTTGCGGATGTCATAGAGAAGCGTGCGCGCGGCATTGGTGGCATCTGTGGCATGGACGGCGCCGCCGGTGAGTTTCCAGATCAGAAAACTATCGACCGTCCCAAATAGCAATTCGCCCGCTTCTGCCCGCGCCCGCGCACCTTCGACATGATCCAATATCCATTTCAATTTGGTGCCGGAAAAATACGGATCGAGCAAAAGCCCGGTGCGGTCGGTGACCATCGGTTCGTGACCGGCTTCGCGCAGCGCGGCGCAGGTGTCTGAGGTGCGCCGGTCTTGCCACACGATGGCGTTGTGAATGGGCTGGCCGGTGGATTTGTCCCATACCACGGTGGTTTCGCGTTGGTTGGTGATGCCGATGGCGGTGATGTCTGCGGCGGTGAGGCCTGCGCGCTCGATCACCGCGCGGCAGGTGCCCGCCGTCGTTGACCATAAATCGGACGGATCATGTTCGACCCAACCCGAGGCCGGATAATGTTGTTCGAATTCCTCTTGCGCCGTGGCGACGATCTTCATCTGCGCGTCAAAAAGAATGGCGCGGCTTGAGGTGGTGCCTTGGTCGATGGCGAGGATATGGCTCATGGAGTGGGCGCTCCGGTCGTGAATTCATGTGGACTGCGGCGACCCGCAAGCGCGGGTGCAAGATGGGGCAAGCGTGGCCGAACCATCAGGTATAAACGGATCGGGGCCGCGCAGGTCGCGCCGCGCGGCCCCCACCATGTGGTTACTGCCAGGACTTGATCAGCTCGTCATAAGCGACGGTCTTGGGTTCTTCGTCCTCATTGGCCAATTTCGCTTTGGGCGAACCGGGCTGCGACAACCAATATTCGGCGTCTTTTTCCTCGTTCAGCTTGGGGCCGATTTCGCCTTGAACGCCTGCACGTTCCAAACGGGCCATGACCTTTTCCTGATCAGCGCAGAGGCTATCCAATGCCTCTTGCGGGGTTTTGGCGCCAGACATGGCGTCGCCGATGTTCTGCCACCACAGCTGCGCCAACTTCGGATAATCGGGAACATTGGTGCCGGTGGGCGACCATGCCACGCGGGCAGGCGAGCGGTAGAATTCGACCAAACCGCCAAGTTTATCCGCGCGCTCGGTGAAGCTTTCATGCTCGATGGTCGATTGGCGAATGAAGGTCAGACCGACATGGGCTTTCTTCACGTCCACGGTTTTGGAGGTGACGAATTGCGCATAGAGCCATGCCGCTTTGGCACGGTCCACGGGCGTGGATTTCATCAATGTCCAAGAGCCCACGTCCTGATATCCGATCTTGGTGCCTTCTTCCCAATATGCGCCGTGGGGGGAGGGGGCCATGCGCCATTTCGGCGTGCCATCCTCGTTCATCACCGGCAGGTCGGGTTTGACCGTGTCGGCCGTGAACGCTGTGTACCAGAACATTTGCTGGGCCACGTTGCCTTGCGCGGGGATCGGGCCGGCTTCGGAGAAGGTCATGCCAGCCGCCGCCGGGGGCGTGTATTTTTCCAACCATTCGATCGCCTTGGTCACCGCATAGACCGCTGCGGGGCCGTTGGTGGCGCCGCCGCGGGTGACGCAGGACCCGACCGGTTGCGATTTTTCATTGACGCGAATGCCCCATTCATCGACGGGCACACCGTTTGGCTCGCCCTTGGAGCCGGCTCCGGCCATCGACAACCACGCATCGGTGTACCGCCAGCCAAGCGAGGGATCCTTCTTGCCGTAATCCATGTTGCCAAAGACATCGCCATCAACGCCCATATGCGACAAATCGCGGCCGGTGAAGAATTCCGCGATGTCTTCATAGGCAGACCAATTCACCGGAACGCCAAGGTCATAGCCGTATTTTTCTTTGAAGTCGGTTTTGTTCTTGTCGTCGTTGAACCAATCATAGCGGAACCAATAGAGGTTCGCGAATTGCTGGTCGGGTAATTGATAAAGGTTGCCATCGGGCGCCGTGGTAAAGGAGGTGCCGATGTAATCGGCCAGATCAAGACCGGGGTTGGTGACATCTGCGGCTTCATTTTCCATCCAGTCGGTCAGATTGCGCGCCTGTTGATACCGCCAATGGGTGCCGATCAAATCGCTGTCGTTGATATACGCATCATAGATGTTTTCGCCCGATTGCATCTGAGTTTGCAGCTTTTCGACAACATCGCCTTCGCCGATCAGATCATGGGACACCTTGATCCCGGTGATTGCGGAGAAGGCCGGAGCCAATACTTTGCTCTCGTATTCATGGGTGGTGATGGTTTCGGAAACAACTTTGATTTCCATGCCGGCCATCGGTTTGGCGGCATCGATGAACCATTGCATTTCTGCTTCTTGATCGGCGCGGGTCAGCGCCGAAAGATCGCCAATCTCGGCATCGAGGAAGCTTTTTGCGGCCTCCATGTCGGCAAACGCGGGATTGGCCATGAGGGCCAACGCCATGCCGAGCGCTGTTGAGGATTTATACTTCAGGTTCATTGGTTTTCCTCCCTTTCGAACCGTTAACATACGTGCAACCCGAGCCCTCCCGACCCGTTGGTTGCGGTGGTCTCATCTAGACCCAGCGGAAGACCGCGAGGGCGTAGATAAAGCAGACAATCATTGCATAGGGTTGGGGGCCAAACCCCATACCAAGCCATGCGAGATTGATAAAAGCCGAGCCGAGCAGTGTGATGAACAACCGGTCGCCGCGCGTGGTTTCAATTTGTAAAATGCCTTTGCGCGGGGTCTCGGGGAATTTGATCGCCAAAACAGTAAAAACGATCAAAAGCGCAGCGATCACGCAAAAGAAAATCGCCGTCGGCCATGTCCATGCCATCCAGGCCATCATGCGGCTCCTTGGTTGTGGCTAAATATCACAAAGCCCATGATCACACCCGCCCAAGGGCAAAGCCCTTTGCAATGTAATTGCGCACAAAATAGATCACCAAAGCCCCCGGAACGATTGTTAAAATCCCGGCTGCGGCCAAGACGCCCCAATCCATGCCTGACGCGCCTGCTGTGCGGGTCATCGTGGCGGCGATGGGTTTGGCCTCGACCGATGTCAATGTGCGCGACAACAGCAATTCAACCCATGAGAACATAAAGCAAAAGAAGGCGGCGACGCCGATACCGCTAGCGATCAAGGGCATGAAAATTCTCGTAAAAAACCGCCCGAACCCGTAGCCGTCGATATAGGCAGTCTCGTCGATCTCTTTGGGCACGCCGCGCATGAACCCTTCCAAAATCCACACAGCCAAAGGCACGTTGAACAGGCAATGCGCGAGGGCCACAGCGATATGCGTGTCGAACAATCCGACTGAGGAATAGAGTTGGAAGAACGGCAATGCGAAGACTGCAGGCGGGGCCATCCGGTTGGTCAGCAGCCAGAAAAACAGATGCTTGTCGCCCAAGAAGCTGTAGCGCGAAAACGCATAGGCGGCGGGCAGGGCAACCGCGATGGAAATCACCGTGTTTATAACCACATAGATCAAGGAGTTCACGTAGCCCATATACCAGCTCGCATCGGTCAGGATCACCACATAATTGCGCAAGGTGAGATCGCGCGGCCAAAGCGAGAATTGTCCCAGAATTTCCGAATTGCTCTTTAGGCTCATGTTGAACAGCCAGTAGATCGGCAAGAGTAGGAACAGCAGATAAAGCCCCATCACCACTACGGAACTATTGAACCGCAGGGTGGGTTTGCGCCGCTGTGCAGAACGATCAGCCATCATACTCCATCCCTTTTGTCGAGGTTCGTCATCACGGTGTAGAACACCCATGAAATCAACAGGATCACGAGGAAATACATCAATGAGAAGGCCGCCGCAGGACCAAGGTCAAACTGCCCCAATGCCATCTTCACGAGGTCGATTGACAAGAAGGTCGTCGAATTGCCCGGACCGCCACCGGTCACCACAAAGGGTTCGGTATAGATCATGAAACTGTCCATAAACCGCAGCAGAATGGCAATCATCAACACGCCCTGCATCTTGGGTAACTCGATGTAGCGGAACACCTTCCAACGACTGGCCTGATCGATTTTTGCGGCTTGGTAATAGGCGTCGGGAATGGATTGCAAACCGGCATAGGCCAAAAGCGCCACCAAAGAGGTCCAATGCCAAACATCCATGACGATCACGGTCGCCCAAGCGGCAAAGAAATCTTGCGTGTAGTTGTAGGAAATCCCCAGTTTATCAAGGGTATACCCCAAAAGGCCAATGTCGACACGGCCAAAAACCTGCCAAATCGTCCCGACGACATTCCACGGGATCAACAAAGGCAGGGACATCAACACGAGGCAAAAGCTCGCCCAAAATCCCTTTTTCGGCATATGCAACGCCACAAAAATTCCCAAGGGCACCTCGATGGCGAGGATGATGCCCGAAAATGCCAATTGCCGCCCCAATGCGCCCCACATCCGTTCGCTGTCGAGCAATTCTTCGAACCATTCCAGGCCCGCCCAGAAGAATTTGTTGTTCCCGAACGTGTCTTGAAAGGCGTAATTCACCACGGTCATCAACGGGATCACCGCCGAAAATGCCACAAGGATCAACACCGGCAGTACCAGAAACCATGCCTTTTGATTGACTGTCTTTTCCATCAGGCGGCCACTCCTAGCGGCGCGACGCGCCAATCGTTGCGATAGACGTTGATCGCGGCGGCATCGAATGTGACGCGGGTCATATCCGCAGAAATCTCTTCATCTTCGCCAGATATAATATTGATTTCATTCCCGAAAACTTCGGCGCGCACGATTTTGTGGCGGCCAACATCCTCAACTCGGCGGATGTTGACCGGCAGACCCTCGCGCGCCGAAAGTCGGGTGAATTCGGGGCGGACACCGATTTCGATCTTACCCTCGGTGGCGCCGTAGAAGGCGCCCAATGCAATCTCCGCGCCGCCGACATGGGCCATGGCGCCGCTGACCTGCGCGGGCAAAACGTTCATCCCCGGTGAGCCGATGAAATATCCGACGAATGTATGTTCGGGGCGTGCGAACAATTCCTCCGGCGTGCCGATTTGCACCACGCGCCCGTCATACATCACCACGACTTTATCCGCGAAGGTCAACGCTTCGGTCTGGTCATGAGTGACATAAATCATCGTGTGCCCGAATTCATGGTGCAGACTCTTGAGCTGTGTGCGCAATTCCCATTTCATATGTGGGTCAATCACGGTCAGCGGTTCGTCAAACAAAAGCGCATTCACGTCCTCGCGCACCATGCCGCGCCCGAGAGAGATTTTCTGCTTCGCATCTGCTGTCAGGCCGCGCGCCTTGCGACCGAGCACATCTTCCATGCCGATCATCTGCGCAATTTGCTGCACACGGCTGGCGATATAGGCGGGATCTTCGCCACGGTTTTTCAACGGAAAAGCGAGATTGTCGCGCACCGTCATCGTGTCATAGACCACAGGAAACTGGAACACCTGCGCGATGTTGCGCTCGGCGGTGGGGGCATGGGTCACGTCGACATCATTGAATAAAATCCGCCCTTGGCTGGGCTGCAACAGGCCGGAAATGATGTTCAACAGGGTGGATTTTCCGCAGCCTGACGCCCCAAGCAGGGCATAGGCTTCGCCATCCACCCAATCGTGGTTGAGTTCTTTAAGCGCGAAATCTTCCTCGCCTTGCGGGTTGGGAAGATAACTGTGCGCCAGATTGTCCAGAGTGATTTTCGCCATATCCGCTCCTCAGGCCGCTGCCGCATAGCCCGCCGGCGCGACCAGCGCACCGTCAGGGTCAAAGATGTAAACATGCGCCGGATCCAGATAGACTGGGAGCGGCGCGCCAATGGCCAATTTGTGAACCCCATGGATCAATCCGACCCAGCGTGCGCCGTCGTGGTCAAGATGCACAAAGGTTTCCGAGCCGGTCAGCTCGGTGACGCGAAGCAGGGTGTCGAACCGCATTGCGCTTTCAACATGCTTGTTTATTTCCAGATGATTGGGCCGGAACCCTGCGGTGTATCGCCCATCGGGAAGTCCCGCCAAGAGGCCGGTCGCAGGGGCCGATTGCCCCGTGCCAAACATCAATTTTGTGCCGGTTTTGGATACGTCGAGGAAATTCATCGGCGGGTCGGAAAATACCCGCGCCGTGGTCGCATCAATCGGGCGGCGGTAGACCTCTGGTGTTGGGCCAAATTGCGTGACGCGGCCCTGCCAAAGCGTTGCCGTGTTGCCCCCCAGCAAAAGCGCCTCTTCCGGCTCCGTGGTGGCATAGACGAAAATGCTGCCGGCTTCTTCAAAGATTTTTGGGATCTCGATCCGCAATTCTTCACGCAGCTTATAGTCCAGATTGGCAAGAGGTTCGTCGAGAAGAACAAGCCCCGCATCCTTGACCAGGGCGCGCGCAAGGGCGCACCGTTGTTGTTGCCCACCCGAGAGCTCCAAGGGCTTGCGATCCAACATGCCGTCGAGCTTCATCAAGGCTGCAGCCTTTTGCACGGATTGATCAATCTCAACCTTGGATTTGCCTAAGAGCTTTAAAGGAGAAGCAATATTGTCATAAACCGACATGGAGGGGTAGTTGATGAATTGCTGGTAAACCATCGCCACGCCGCGATCCTGCACCCGTATTCCGGTGACATCCGTGCCGTTCCAATAGATGCGGCCACGGGTTGGCGCATCCAATCCGGCCATTAAACGCATGAGCGAGGTTTTGCCCGCCGAGGTCGGACCCAAAAGCACATTCATCGTGCCATTTTCCAGCGTCAGATCGGTGGGGTGGATATGTACCTGCCCCTGAACAATTTTTGAGACGCCTTCGAGTTTCAATGTCATGGCGCACCTCCTGTCTTTGCCTCGGAGGTCATATTCCGTTCCATTCTGCGGCTTCCTTCGGCGCGATGGGCGCGCATCCATGTTTCAAGCGTTGAAATCTGGTCCGCATCCATCCGCAGGCCCAATTTAGAGCGCCGCCACACCACGTCGTCGGCATGGCGGGCATATTCGCGGTCCATCAACCAGCGCACTTCGGCGGCATATAATCCCGCGCCAAAGTCGTCGCCGAGATCCGCGAGCGAGGTGGCGCCGGCCAGAAGATCGCCCGCTTCGGTGCCATAGGCGCGGCACAACCGGCGGGCAAGTTTGGCCGGAAGGAAGGCGAAATCACGCTGTAAATCCGCCAGAAGCCTTTCAAACCCATCCACGTCGAAATCCCCCCCGGGCAGGGCGACACCGGCGGTCCATTTGGGGCCAGCCTTCTCAAAATAGGGCGCAATCAACTCCATCGCGCTTTCGGCGAGGCGGCGGTAAGTGGTAATTTTTCCGCCAAACACATTCAGGACCGGCGCACCGCCGTTGTCGTCCACTTTGAGCGTATAGTCGCGCGTTGCGGCGGTGGCAGAGCTGGCACCATCATCATAAAGCGGCCGGACTCCGGAATAGGTCCAGACGATATCGTTTGGGGTCACAGGGATTTTGAAATAATCGCTGGCAAAGGCGCAAAGGTAGTCGCGCTCGGCATCGGTGCAGACGGGGCGCGTGTCGGGATCAGAATGTTCGGCATCGGTCGTGCCGATCAAGGTGAAATCCTGCTCATAGGGAATGGCAAAAATGATCCGCCCGTCGGTGCCTTGGAAAAAATAGCATTTGTCATGGTCGTAGAGCTTGCGGGTGACGATATGGCTGCCGCGCACAAGTCGCACGCCTTCGGTGGTATCTATGCGCACCTTATTTTGGATCACATCGCCGACCCATGGCCCCGCCGCGTTGATCAACATGCGGGCCTGCACGGTGCGGGTCGCGCCGGTTTCGCGGGTTTCGACCTGCACCTCCCAGATATCGCCGGCGCGGCTCGCCGAGAGGACCTTTTGTCCGGTCCAGATCTGGGCGCCGCGCGCCTGTGCATCGCGGGCGTTGAGGACCACAAGACGCGAATCCTCGATCCAGCAATCGGAGTATTCATAGGCCGTGAGAAATTTTTCTTTGAGTGGCGTGCCTTCGGGGGCGGTTTTCAAGTCGATTGTCTTGGTCGCAGGCAGGATTTTGCGTCCGCCAAGATGGTCGTATAAAAACAGGCCAAGCCGGATGAGCCACGCCGGGCGGCGGCCCTTCATCCACGGCATTACCGCCGACATCAGTGTCGACGTTGGGGTGCCGCCTTCGAACCGCATGTCGGTGTGGTAGGGCAGAACGAAGCGCATCGGCCAAGAGATATGCGGCATCGCGCGCAGCAAGATTTCGCGCTCGATCAACGCCTCACGCACCAGCCGCACTTCGAAATATTCAAGATACCGCAGCCCGCCATGGAACAGTTTGGTCGAAGCAGAGGACGTCGCAGAGGCCAGATCATTCATCTCGGCCAAGGCGACAGTGAGCCCGCGTCCGGCCGCATCTCTGGCGATGCCGCATCCATTGATGCCGCCGCCGATGACGAGCAGGTCGTAGATTTGCTTTTGTGGTGCGGAGTTGGTCACGCGCCCCTCCCAAAGCGTAACTGATTGCGCAAACACACACGATTTGCGGCGATGCGTCAATGTGGATGCTTTCGTTTCTGTTCTTTTTTCGAAATTACCTGCGGATTCAGGCGATTGGAGCAGCGAATATCGCGGTCGTCGTGGAGAGATGCGCTGCTTTGCGCGGATTTTTCGCCGAATCTCTTTCGAATTTGGGTGATTCGAGTCGTACGCTCGTTGCCTGTTGTTTGGCCGCTGTCACTATAAGGCCATAAAAAACACGAAAATCCGGCGCGGAATGTGCTCTGGCTTGATTTGGCTGGGAAACCACAGCAAAGTGTTTCGAACAAAAAGGAACATGGGTCGAAGCCGACCGTGCAGATCACGTCAGAAGGAGACGGCATGTCGCAAAACTTCCGCTTGCCGGAGATCCTTGAAATCGCGCGCAGCGAAGGCAAGGTGACGGTCGACGGGTTGGCCGAACGCTTTGGCGTGACCGTGCAAACCATCCGCCGTGATTTGACCGAATTGGCCGAGGCAGGGCGGCTTGAACGGGTGCATGGCGGCGCGGTCCTGCCATCGGGTGTTTCCAACATCGGGTATGAGGACCGGCGCGGTTTGAATGAGGCGGCTAAAGCCGCGATGGCACGGGCCTGCGCGCGACAAATCCCCGAAAGCGCCTCTGTCTTTCTCAATATAGGCACGTCGACCGAGGCGGTGGCGCGGGCTTTGCTGCATCATCGCAATCTTTTGGTGATTACCAATAATATGAATGTTGCCAATATTTTGGTCGCCAATCGTGATTGTGAAATCATCGTCGCGGGCGGGGCCTTGCGGCGCTCGGATGGTGGATTGGTCGGGGCCTTGACCATCCGCGCGATTGAGCAGTTTAAATTCGATTTTGCGGTCATCGGGTGTTCGGCTCTGGATGTCGACGGGGATCTCTTGGATTTCGATATTCAAGAGGTCGGCGTTAGCCAAACCATCATTCGCCAAGCGCGCAAAACCTTTCTCGTCTCGGACGCGTCGAAGTTTCAACGCAGCGCCCCGGCGCGAATTGCCTCGCTGTCCGAAGTGGACAGCTTTTTCACGGATCGTCCCTTGCCCGGTGATCTATCGCAGCGCTGCGCAGATTGGGGCACTGCGGTCGAGATTTGCGGCGAGGGCGCCCCGTAACCTCGGGCCGGTGTGACTGCGCCGTAACCTCATGGGGTGCGCGTAGGAAAAAAACCCCCGGCCGGACGGGTTTTCAACCTTGGCATGTGATTGGCTGCAGAGTAGCCTTTTTTCAGATGCTGCCTTTTGAAAACAAGGCGGCCAACAGGGAGGTGAACATGAGAAAATTTGCAAACACGGTCGCGTTGGCGGCTTTGGCCACCGGCATTACAACGGGCGCTATGGCGACCGAGTGGAATGTTTCAGTCTGGGGCAAGCCACGGGCTTTTACCTCGCACGTCGAGGTGTTGAACGAGATGCTGCAGGAAAAAACCGGCGGCGCATTTAAATTGAACATCAGCTATGGTGGCCTGTCCTCGAACAAGGAAAATCTTGACGGTATTTCGATCGGTGCCTTTGAGATGGCCCAATTCTGTGCCGGATATCACGAGGATAAAAACCCGACGTTGACGGTTTTGGAATTGCCCTTCATCGGCGTGAATACTCTGGAGGAAGAAGTCGCCGTGTCTCAGGCGCTTTATGCCCACCCTGCGGTTGCCAAGGATTTGGGCCGCTGGAATGCGCGTCTGTTGATGCCGTCTCCGATGCCGCAATATAACATCGTTGGCACCGGCGAGGTGCGCGATACCGTTGCCAAAATGGATGGTATGCGGGTGCGGGCCACGGGTGGTTTGGGCGAGGCATTCAAAGCCGTAGGGGCGGTGCCGACATCGGTGACCGCGACGGAAACCTATAATGCGATGGAATCCGGTGTTGTCGATACCGTCTCCTTTGCGCAGCACGCGCATTTGGCCTTTCGCACCATTGACCAAGCCGATTGGTGGACCGCCAACCTCAATCCGGGCACGGTAAATTGCCCCATCGTGGTCAATACCGATGCCTATGATGCCCTATCGGACGAGGAGCGTGCCGCTTTGGACAGCTCGATCGAGCCGGCATTGGCGCATTATCTTGAGGTTTACGGCGAAGTGCTGAAAAAATGGGATGCGGTTTTGGCCGAACGTGAGGTCACCAAGGTGATGTTCACCGAGGAAGAGTTGGATAAATTCCGTGCCGTGGCTGCCGGTCCCGCCCGCGCCGCATGGATCGAAAAGATGAGTGCGCAGGGCATTCCCGCGCAGGAATTGGTTGATCTGGTCGACAGCACATTGGCGGCCAGCCGTTAGGGTGCGCTGACGCTTTATGGCAGCGCCCGCGTCTCGATCACGAGGCGGGCGCTGCTTGAGTTTGCCCGTTCAATCCGCACGACAGATGCGGCAAGGGGCGGCTTTTTGGCAATGGCTGCGATGCACGCGTAGGACGCGGGCGCGGTGCCGCCGCCGCAGGAGCATAGACAATCAATAGGGGGACAGGCCGATGGCGGGAAATGCTGCGGTGCTTGAAGACGGATCACGGCTCAGCCGGATTGATCGCGCCTTGGCGGGGATTGAAACCAAACTCGCTTTGGTCAGTGGCCTCGCGGTCTTTGGCTTGATGCTTTTGGCGGTGGTGTCGGTTACGGGGCGTAATATTCTCAATGTGCCGGTGCCCGGGTATGTGGATTGGATCGAGGTCACCATGCCGCTCATTGCCTTCATGGGCATCAGCTACACGCAACGCAGCGGCAGCCATATCCGCATGGATATCCTGATCGGCAAACTCAAAGGGCGCATGATGTGGGCCGCTGAATTGTTCTCGGTTCTGATCATGCTGGTTTTGGTGCTTTTCCTGATTTGGGGATCATGGGCGCATTTCGCCCGCAGCTTTGATTTTGCCGCGCCGCTATGGAGCCGCGACAGCACCATCGATATTCGCTTGCCGATTTGGCCCGCTAAGTTGCTGGTGCCCTTCGCCTTTTCGGTTCTGGCCCTGCGGTTGGTTTTGCAAGTCTGGGCCTATGGGCGTGCGGTCGTGACCGGTGCGGAAAACCCGATTGCCGTGCCTTTGCCCCTGTCCGCCGCTGAACAAGCTGCCGAAGAAGCCAGCCACGTCAGTGCGCTCGACACCAAAGGAGCCGCATGATGGAACCGATTGATATTGGCATTATTGTTTCGGGTGGCATGCTCTTGTTTGTCGTGCTCGGGATGCGCGTTGCTTTTGCTGCGGCGCTCGCGGGCTTTGTTGGGTTGACGTGGATCTTTTGGGCGAAATTTGGCTATAACCCCGATAAGTTTATGAAAGCCCTCACCATTTCGGTGAAGACAGCGGGGCAGGTGCCTCATGCCAAAGTGTCCTCGCAAGCGCTCAGCCTGATCCCGACGTTCATCTTGATCGGCTATTTGGCCTATTATGCGGGGCTGACCAAGGCGTTGTTCGAGGCCGCAAAACGCTGGGCCGGTTGGATGCCGGGCGGCATGGCGGTGGCCACGGTCTTTGCCACGGCGGGGTTCTCGGCGGTTTCGGGCGCCTCGGTCGCCACCTCGGCGGTGTTCGCGCGCATTGCGATCCCCGAAATGCAAGCCATGGGATACAACAAGCGTTTCGCGGCGGGTGTTGTCGCGGCGGCGGGCACTTTGGCCTCGCTCATTCCGCCCTCTGCGATCCTCGTGATCTATGCGATCATCGTTGAACAAGATGTGGGCAAGCTGTTGCTCGCAGGTTTCATTCCCGGCGCGTTTTCCGCCATTGTCTATGTAAGCCTGATCGTTGGTATGGCGATGATTTGGCCCTCTTACGGCCCGAAAATCACCGGTTATACATGGCGTGAAAAATTCGCCTCTCTGCCGCCGGCATTCCCGATTTTCTTTGTGGTCGGCATTATTATCTTCTTTATCTACAACCCGTTTGGCGATCCTTGGGGCACGCCCACCGAAGGCGGGGCGCTTGGGGCTTTTGTCGTCTTTCTCATGGCGGTCCTTCAAGGCATGCGTTGGAGCCAACTCAAAGACGCGCTGCTCGAAACGGCCAAGCTTTCGGCAATGATTTTCACGATCGTCTGGGGCGTGTTGATTTATGTGCGTTTTCTGGGCTTTGCACAGCTTCCCTCGGCCTTTGCCGACTGGATTTCGGGGCTGGAGCAATCGCCGATGCTGACGCTGATTTTCATCCTTCTGGCTTATGCGGTGCTTGGGATGTTCATGGATGCCATCGGGATGCTGCTGTTGACCTTGCCGGTGGTGTATCCGGCGGTGATGGCGCTGAATGGCGGCGAAGGGGTGTTGGCTGCCGACAGTGCCTTTGGCATGTCCGGCCCGATGTGCGCGATCTGGTTCGGGATATTGGTGGTGAAAATGGCCGAGTTCTGTTTGATCACCCCGCCCATCGGGCTCAATTGCTTCGTGGTCGCAGGCGTGCGCGATGATCTCACCGTCCAGGACGTGTTTCGCGGCGTGATGCCATTTTTCTTTGCCGATGCGGCCACCATTGGTCTGCTCATCGCCTTCCCGCAAATCGTGCTTTATCTGCCGTCGCTGGCTTAGATGCCGCACTTCAAAATCCCGCGTTCAAAGCAAGCAGCGCATTTTGCAGCTCTGTCGGGGGATTTTGCCCGGATGAGATCACCCATCGGAGGCATGGCCAAATTTGCTGATCTTGGGCCCTAGATGCGGCGGGTCGAAACCTGTGCCTAAGACCCGCATCATCACCCACCTCCCGTGCCCGGAGGCGGGGGAGGTGGGTGATATGATTGCGCATATCTGCGGTTTTTAGCGGACCACCTGGGCCATTGCGGAGCACGTCGGCGATTTCATCGGGCTTGTGATGCGGCTTCCCTGACCGCGCCGGTGATATCGCCCTTTGGCGGCGCATATGCGGGCCAGATCCCCGCGCGCGTGGGCGGTCATGTGCCTGTAAAATTCGGTGCGCGTTTCTCGACAAAGGCGGCGGAGGCCTCTGCGTGATCGGCAGTATCGGCACAGCGCATGAAATTGCGCGCCTCAAGGTCCATACATTCACCCATGCTGCCGCCGCCTTCGGCCAGAGCGATGTTCTGTTTGATCCGGCCATAGGCCAAGGTGGGCCCCGCCGCCAACGCACGGCCGATTTCTAATGCCGTGTCGAGGGCATCACCCGCCGCGACGGCCCGCGAGAACAACCCGATGCCCGCCGCCTCATCGCCCGATAGCACCGGCGAGGTCAGGTATAATTCACGGGTTTTTGCAGCGCCCAAAATATGCGTCATCAAATAGGTGCCGCCGTAATCACCCGACAATCCCACCTTGGCAAAGGCAGTTGTGATTTTGGCGTCACTGGCGCAGATGCGCACATCGCAGGCCATTGCGATCGCCAATCCCGCCCCGGCGCAGGATCCTTCGACCGCCGCAATGGTGGGTTTGGGCATGTCATGCAGGTTTCGGGAGGTATCCATCCGGTCGCGCAACCTGTGTCGGCGCAACCCAAACGGCGCGCTGCGGGTGCTGCCGGCATTCATGGCTTTGACATCGCCGCCGACGCAAAAATGCCCGCCCGCGCCGGATATCACAATGGCGCGCACGGCCGGATCGTCTGCGGCTTCCACAGTGGCATCGCGCAGCGCCTCGGTCATGTCGAGATCGAGCGCATTACGCGTTTCGGGCCGGTTGAGGGTTAAAATCAACAAACCGTCTTGAAGATCTTTGTGGAGCACATCGGACATGCGTTTTCCTTTGTTCGATGGGGATTAGGACGCAGCAGGCATAGCCCCCCCTGCGCCGAGCCGGGCGCCGGGGCACGGCGATGATCTGCCATGGCATCCCCTCCCGATAGATGACACTGGCGGTATTGGCAGTTGGATGCCACACTGACATATGTCAGGGTATGGAGGGCGCGCCCGTGGGTCAAGTGGAGCGTCGCGGCTTTTACGAGCCGTAATTTTGATGCGGTTGTGCGGCCTTGGCGCCGGCGCCAAAAAAACGCGCGCAAATCCGGCCGGCGCGCCTACAAAAGGGAATGCGCATGTCATCGGATGATCGCAACACGGGTCTTGGCGCGGTGCAAAAAGTCTATTTGCAAGAGGCGCAGATCACCAGCGTGCAAAACGAGGATCTGGTGTCGACGCGGCGCGAACAGATTTGCGACGCGGCGTTGGAACTGTTCTTGGAAAAGGGATTTGCATCGACCACCATTCGCGATATTTGCGCGCGCTCCGGTGTCAATCAAGCCAGCATCTACGATTATATCGCCAACAAGAACGATATCCTGCGGCGGTTGTTGAACCAGCTTTGGTTCGGTCAGGATGTGCAACCCCTGCCGCAGATTCTGGCTGATGAAAGCACATCGCTGGAACAGGCCTGTGCGCATTATTTCCGTGAGGTCTGGAGCAAAAAACGCAAGGGGACGTTGCTTGTCTACCGTTCGGTGCCCCATTTGCTGGAGGAAGATCGCAAGGCGATGCGCGCGCGGGATATGGCCTTGATCCATGACCTGTCCGAGCAATTGCGCAAACGATCCGGGCGTCCGGTAGATGACATGCAAATGGACGTTCTCGCCAATGTTCTGGTTTTTCTCGCCGCTTTCGGGCCGATGCGTGATTGGTTGATCAAGGAGGTGCCCGAAGAGACCGTCGTGCGCACCGTTGCGGTCGGGGCGGCGGCGATGATCCGCGAATTGATTGGCGCCGAAACGCCAGAATAGGACCGCGCACAACAGTCGCCATTCGGGGGCGGGGAGCGGGGTCGGGATAGAACGCGCATTTGTGACGTGAGGTCCAAAAGCCGGGCTTGGTGAACAACCTTGACGTTTTGCGGAATTAAGTTCTACCTATGTCTGACAACTGTCAGGGAAGCTTGCGCGGCCGGGTCGGGCGTGTCGCAGGCAGCCGGTGGGGAGGCCGGAAACGAACGGAAATCCGTATGAAGTCAGGCGCAGTCTGGCACGATCTCCGGCTTGCCTCGTTATCTTGGTACGCGCGTCCGATGTGGGTGTTGGCCGTCCGGCTGCTTTCGGCGCGATAATACCGCGCGTGTGTGGGGCTCTACGGCCCTTTCGCGCATCGAGAGGGAGAAGGGGAGGAGACATGCGCAACGCCACAGATGACGCCGCTGCCGATCTTGTTGCCTTTGGCAAAGGGGGCAGGGAGATACCGCGCCCGCCGCCTGTGCCCGATCATCAAATCCGGCATCATCGCCGCCAGCACCATGATCGGCAGTATTGCGATGAATTTCGCCGCCTGCATCCCTGAGTATCAAGGAGAGAAGAGAAGAATGGCATATCCAAACGACGAACTGCACAATCTGGCGATGTCGGAGGGCGCGCGCCCGCTGCTCGACCGCGTTGTCAAACATATCACCGAGCATTGCGACCCGGCCTATGCCGCATATGAGGCGCTGGAGGCCAAGAAAACCTCGCGGTTCGAATATGCGCCGGGCCAATTGGAGATCATCGATGGGTTGAAGGCCAAGGCCAAGGAGGCCGGTCTTTGGAACTTCTTCCTGCCCAATGCCGAAACCGGCGAAGGTCTGTCGAACCTTGATTACGCCTATATCGCGTTTGAATTGGGGAAAAACCCTCTGGCGGCTGAATCTATGAACTGTGCCGCGCCGGACACCGGTAATATGGAAGTGCTCGAACGGGTCGGCACCCAAGAGCAAAAAGATAAATGGCTCAAGCCGCTCCTTGCCGGTGAAATTCGCTCTGCCTTTGCGATGACCGAACCGGATGTGGCCTCGTCGGATGCGAAAAATATCGGCACCCGCGCGGTTTTGGAAAACGGTGAATGGGTCATCAACGGCGAGAAATATTATATCTCCGGCGCTGGGGATCCCCGGTGTAAGATTATGATTGTCATGGTGAAAACGTCGCCGGAGGCCGAAACGTTCCGCCAGCAGAGCCAGATTCTCGTGCCGATTGACACCCCCGGTGTTGAAATCGTTGGCCCGATGACGGTCTTTGGCCATGACGATGCGCCGCACGGCCATATGCAAATCCGATTCACCGATGTGCGCGTGCCCGAAAGCGCGATCCTGTGGGGGGAAGGGCGCGGTTTCGAGATCAGCCAGGTGCGTCTTGGCCCCGGCCGGATTCATCACTGCATGCGTTCGATCGGCGCTGCGGAAAAAGCGCTTGATCTGATGATCTACCGGGGTCTGACCCGCGAGGCGTTTGGCAAGAAGATCATCGATCTGGGCAAGAACATGGAGACAATTTCCCGTTCGCGTATCGAGATCGACGCCATGCGCCTCATGGTTCTCAAAGCGGCCAAAGCGATGGATGTCCTTGGCAACAAAGAGGCGCGCATCTGGGTGTCGAAGATCAAAGCCATGGTTCCGGAAAAATGCTGCAAAATCATCGACGACGCGATGCAAGTGCATGGCGCGACAGGCATCAGCCAATGGTCGCCTTTGTCGTCCATGTATATGAAGCAGCGCACCTTGCGGTTTGCCGATGGCCCCGATGAGGTCCACCATCACGTGATCGCCCGGGCCGAGCGCAAAGAGTTCGAAAATTCGAACGAGCGCGTGGCCGCAGCCAAGGCCGAAACCGAGGGTGGCGGGAATATCTTTGACGGGCCGTAACGGATGGCCTGTTAAGAGGGTTGGATTGGCATGGTCGCGCCGGTTGCGGCGCGTAGTGGTATCATTTTTGCCAAGCTTTTGCTTTCAGGCCGCATATAGCCTTTGCCTGTGATTTGGGCTAGATCGCGCGCGCTGCCGTGTTTAAGTGTTCGTTCTTCGATAGGCCTATTTTGGGCGTGAAACTGGATTGTTTCATATGACGCCGAGGTATGCTGGATGTGAAGATGGGCGTAACTCGGCCGAAATTGGCAAAAATGGTATGACACTGCTATGGCGGAAAATGTAACTAAATCAATGCCCTCAAGGGCGGCTCGTCTCTCCGTTGCACCCATGATGGATTGGACGGACCGGCATTGCCGTTATTTGCACCGGCTGCTGACCCGCGAGGCGCTGCTTTATACTGAAATGGTGACGGCGCCGGCTTTGGTCCGCGGCGGGGCGCTGCATTTGCTTGACTATAACGTCGAAGAGCATCCCGTGGCCTTACAATTGGGTGGCTCTGATCCGGTGGAATTGGCGGCGGCGGCGAAGCTGGGCGCGCAGGCGGGCTATGACGAGATTAACCTCAACGTCGGCTGTCCGTCGGATCGGGTGCAATCGGGCACCTTTGGCGCGGTGTTGATGAAGGATCCGGCATTGGTGGCGGAATGCTGCGCCGCGATGATCGCCGCGCAGCCCCGCGATGTTACGGTGAAATGCCGCATCGGCGTCGATGACCAAAATGCAGAAGAGGTCTTGCCGGAGTTCATCGCGCGGGTCTCCGCGGCCGGGGTAGGGCGGTTCACCATCCATGCGCGCAAGGCGTGGTTGCAAGGGCTTTCCCCCAAGGAAAACCGCGATATTCCGCCACTGGATTATGATCTGGTGGTGCGGATGAAGGCGCTTTTTCCGCATCTGCACCTGTCGATCAATGGCGGCATTGCGACGCTGGACGCGGCCGAGGCTCTGCTGGATCGTGGTTTGGATGGGGTGATGATCGGGCGCGCTGCCTATCACCAACCCGGTGATGTGCTTTGCGGGGCGGATGCGCGGATTTTCGGGCGCGATACCGGCCTGAGCGCCCCCGACGCCGTGCGCGCGATGTTGCCCTATATCGAGGCGCATCTTGCCGCAGGTGGCAAATTGAACCAGATCACCCGCCATATGCTTGGCCTTTTTGCGGGGCGCCCCGGCGCGCGTGGATGGCGACGCAGTCTGTCAGAGGGCGCGGCGCACAAAGGCGCGGGGCCAGAATTGGTCGAAGAGGCCTTGGCGCGCATTTGTTCTCTGGAGGCTGAGACGCAGGCCGTGTAAGGCTGCGCGTCATCGATATGTCTTGCCCAAATAGCCCGGAGCCGCGCCATGCCTGATCCCACCTTGTTGCTGATGATGCTGGCGCTTTTGATCGTGATCGGTGCCTTGGCAGGGGTTTTGGCGGGGCTTTTGGGACTGGGTGGCGGCATCGTTCTGGTCCCCGCATTTTTCTATGCGTTTCAAACGCTTGGCTATGACAGCCCACAGATGATGCAAATTTGTTTGGCGACATCCCTATCGACAATTATCGTCACATCGGTGCGCTCGGTTCTGAGCCATAATAAAAAGGGCGCGGTCGATTGGCAGATATTGCGCACATGGGCACCGGGGATCATGGCCGGCGCGGTGCTGGGCGTGATGGTGGCCTCGTCCTTGCGCTCGACAACCTTGCAAATGCTGTTCGGCTGCCTCGGGATTGTGATCGGGCTTTATCTCGGATTTGGCCGTGCCGAATGGCGGATTGCCGAGGCAATGCCAAAGGGGTTTCGCCGTGCCGTTATGTCGCCGGCCGTGGGGTTTTTGTCGGTGCTGATGGGCATCGGTGGTGGCAGTTTTGGCGTGCCGTTGATGAGCCTGCACGGCGTGGCAATCCATCGGGCGGTGGCCACGGCGGCGGGTTTTGGGGTCACCATCGCGGTGCCTGCGGTGATTGCATTTCTGACCGTCTCGCTTGAGCCATCGGCACGGCCACCTTTCACCATCGGCGCGGTGAACTTGCCGGCCTTTGGGGTGGTGATCGCGATGACGCTGCTGACCGCACCGCTCGGGGTCAAGATCGCCCATGCGATGGACCCGAAACCGTTGAAACGGATTTTTGCGGTGTTTTTGATTCTGGTGGCCTTAAACATGCTGCGCAAAGCGCTGGGGCAGTAGTTGGGGCAGTAAGCACAAGGCGCATACTTGTGGTTGGGGTGGGGCGCTGCGCCGGTGCCCCCAACTAAGTGCCGAGGCGGCGGTGCTTATTTTTGTTTCTTCAACCGCGCGGCGCGGCCGCCGCGACGCTTTTGTAATCGCGGTGCGCGGGCGGGCAGGGCGGCCAGAACCTCGGCCCGTTCGTCATTGCTCATCTTCGACCAAGCGGAAATCTCGTCGATCGAGCGCAGGCATCCGGTGCAAATCCGTTCGGCCGGATGAATCACACAGATATTGATACAGGGCGATTCCACTGCCTCGCGCCGCCAGATTTTCTTGCTTTCATTGGTGTCATCCATGGTGCCACTCATCCGCCTGTTCTCAGATGCGCCAACCGGTCAAGCGCGCCTTGCAAGATATAGCTGGCCGCGATGTTGTCGATGACCTCGGCGCGGCGGGCGCGTGAGGCATCCGCTTCGAGCAGCGCACGTTCGGCGGCAACGGTCGACAGACGCTCGTCCCAATAGGTGATCGGCATGGGGGCAAGCCGGTCAAGGTTGCGGGCAAAGGCGCGGGTTTTCTGGCACCGCGGCCCTTCGGATCCATCCATATTGCGCGGCAATCCCAGCACAATACCGACGATGTTGCGGTGGGCGATGATCTCTTGTAGCCGCGCGGCATCCAGGGTGAATTTCTTGCGCCGCACGGTTTCCAACGGCGAGGCCACGGAGCGCATCCCGTCCGACACCGCGACGCCGATGGTTTTATCGCCAAAATCGAGCCCCATCAGCGGCCCCATCGCCCCAGCGTGTTCGACAAACTCTTGAATATCATCAAAAATCATTGTGCCACTCCGGCGCGCGCCGCGCCTTGACGCACCTCTTCGAGCGCCTCGGGATGGGCGGCGAAAATGCTTTGGGCTTCGGTCCATATCGCGCGGGCGCGATCAACCTCGCCCAGCACGCCATAGGCGCTGATCAACTGTGCCCATTCGGCGGGGCTGCCGCCGGATGTGGCGAGCCGTTCGGACAGTTGCGCGACCATGCCGCGCACCATTGCGTTGCGGTCCTCGGCGTCCAATTCGCTTGCGGCCTCCATATCCTCGGCGCTTGGACCTTTGAGGTCGGCGGGCGCGCCGCCGGCGGCAGAGGCCGTATAGATGGGCGGGACGCTATAGTCTTCGCCGGCCAAAAACGCGACCTCTTCGATGCGCGACACAATGGGCGCGATCCAAGGCGCATCCACGGGGCCTTCGCTGAGCAGGTTGCGCCATGTGCGAAAGGCGACGTCGGGCCGTCCGGTTTGCAACATCAAGACACCCATATAAAACCGCGCTCCGCCATTGGTGCGGTCGCGGGCCAGCGCCGCGCCAAAGGCGGCTTCGGCCTCGGGCGAGACGCGATTGCCCGCCGCAATGAACAGCAATTCGCCATAGGTCGTGTAATCCTCGGCGTTTGCCGCATCGCCCTTGATCGACAAAACCCGCTGCTGCGCGGCATAAGCGGCGCGGAAATTGCCCACGGCGGCCTCATATCCGGCAAGCATTTGTGCCCCTTTCAAATCATCGGGGCGGTCGGCCACGGCGTCGCGCAGCGCCTCCATCAGTTCCGCATCCCTCTCGGGCAGGGGCATCGGCGGCACGGGCGGCAAGGCGGCTTCCAACGCGGCTTGGGTGTCGCGGGTTTCGCGCATGGTCTGGGCGGCGGCGATCCGCGCCTGACGCGGCAGATCCTCAACCCCGGGTGCCCCCATTGCGCGATAAATCCAAAGCGATCCACCGATCAACCCCACGGCCACCAGCCCCGCCGCAAGCACATTGACGGTTTTGGGCGCCTGCGGGGCGGGCGTGCCATCGGCAGAGCGGTGCGCCGCATCGGCGGCAAGAATACGGCGTTTGACCTCGGTGCGGGTGCGTTCAGCGTCGTCTTTGCTGATCACGCCGCGTTCCAAATCACGGTCCACTTCGGCCAATTGGTCACGGTAGACTTTGATATCAAAGGCCGAACCGCGACCGGCTGCGGCGCTGACCTCGGCCTCTGGGCTTTGGGGCGCGGTGCGGCGTGACTGTGCGGCGGGGCGCATGCGTCCGCGCAGCATGGCCGCGACGAGCGATGCGGTGACCGCGAGGGCGATAAGTGCCGTGGTAACCCAGAATGTCATAGTGCCTCCGTTTCCGTTGCTTCCATGTAATGTGCCACGGGCATGCACAAAAGGCCAAATCATCGCAGCGCTGCGCCATGTCGCAACTGGACCCGAAAAGGGCGCTGTTAAACGCGGGCGCGAGGGCGCACAGAGGCACATAGGAAGAAACATGCCCGCGCCGCAGACCCCCTATGGCGGCGGACAGCAAAAGCGCTAAGTTAAGGCGTGGTCATAGCTTCGGAAAGCGAGCCGATGAAACGATATTCTGCCTTTGCCATCGCCCGCGAGGCGCTGCGCTTCCACAGCGGATGGGAGCGCGCATGGCGGTCCCCCGCGCCCAAGAAACGCTATGATGTGATCATTGTCGGCGCGGGCGGGCATGGTTTGGCGAGTGCCTATTACCTTGGTAAAAACTTCGGCATCACCAATGTTGCGGTGCTTGAAAAAGGCTGGCTTGGCGGCGGCAATACCGGGCGTAATACCACGATCATCCGCTCGAACTACTTACAGGACCCGTCGGCGGCGATCTATGAAAAGGCGCGGTCGCTGTACGAGACCATGAGCCAAGACCTTAATTATAACGTGATGTTCTCGCCGCGCGGGGTGATCATGTTGGCACAGACCCACCATGAGGTGCGCGGCTATCAGCGCACGGCCTATGCCAACGCCCTGCAAGGCGTCGAGACGCAATTCATCGGCCCCGATAAGGTCAAAGAGCTGTGCCCGATCATCTCGCTTGAGGGGCCGCGATATCCGGTGCTTGGCGGGTTATGGCAACCGCGCGGCGGCACCGCGCGCCATGATGCGGTGGCGTGGGGCTATGCGCGGGCCTGCTCGGATATGGGGATGGACATCATCCAGCAATGCGAGGTCACCGGCATTCGCAAAGACGGCGGCAAGGTCACGGGCGTCGACACCACCAAAGGCGCAATGGATTGCGGGCAGCTTGGATTGGTGGTGGCGGGGCATTCCGGCGTTTTGGCCGAAATGGCGGGATTCCGGCTTCCGGTGGAATCGCTGGCGCTTCAGGCTTTGGTCTCCGAGCCGGTCAAACCCTGCATGGATGTGGTGATCATGGCCAATACAGTCCACGGCTACATGAGCCAGTCGGACAAGGGCGAAATGGTCATCGGAGGCGGCACGGACGGGTTCAACAACTACACCCAACGCGGCAGCTTCCATCATATCGAGGAAACCGTGCGGGCCTTGATCGAAACCTTCCCGATGATTTCGCGGCTCAAAATGCTGCGCCAATGGGGCGGGATCGTCGATATGACCGGCGACCGCTCGCCAATCGTGTCGAAAACTCCGGTCGAGGGCGTGTTCGTGAATTGCGGGTGGGGCACCGGCGGGTTCAAATCCATTCCCGGCTCTGGTTGGGGGATGGCGGAACTCATGGCCAAGGGGCATTCGCCATTGACCGAAGAGTTTTCCATGTATCGTTTCCGCGAAGGCAAATTCATTGACGAGAGCGTGGCAGCAGGGGTGGCGCATTGATGTTTGTGATTTTGACCGGATCAAACGATGGCGGCGCTTTTGCTCAAACCTGTGATTTGGGCGGCGTTCGAACCGCGGTCATGGGACGGAGGCTCTCGCGCCGGATTTTTGCAGCGGGCGCGGGTGAAAAATTGCCGATGGAGGCCGCGCCATGCTGATGCTCAAATGCCCGTATTGCGGCGTCATGGCCGATGAGACCGAGCTTTCGGCAGGCGGTGAGGCGCATCTGAAACGCTTTGGGCCGCAGAGTTCTGCCGAGGACTTCGAAGGCTATCTCTTTGCGCGGGAAAATCCCAAAGGCGTGCATGTCGAACGCTGGCGCCATGTTAATGGCTGCGGCAAGTGGTTTCATGCGGCGCGCTGCACCCTGACGCTCGAGGTGTTCGGGACTTACAGCGCGCAGGTGACCGCGCCGCCGCAAGATATCCGCGACGCGATCCGCGCAAAGCATCCTGAATGGCACTGGAGGGATATGCCATGACCTTGCGCTGCACCCTGAGCCACCGACGCCCGACAGACCCAACAAAGGCATCCACGTTATGAGCACCCGTTTGGCCACTGGCGGCCGTTTGATTGATCATGCCGCGCCGATGACATTTACCTTTAACGGCAAAGAGATGCAGGGATACGCGGGCGATACTTTGGCCTCGGCGCTTTTGGCCAATGATCAAATGCTGGTCGGGCGCTCGTTCAAATACCACCGTCCGCGCGGCATCATGGCCAGCGGCGCAGAAGAGCCGAACGCCTTGGTCGGGCTTGGCCGTGACGGGCAGTTCGAGCCGAACCAACGCGCCACCACCACCGAATTGTTCGACGGTCTGGAAAGCACCAGCCAAAACCATTGGCCCAGCCTTGACCATGATATCGGCGCCGTGAACCAATACCTCGGACGGGTGTTGCCCGCCGGATTTTATTACAAAATGTTCCTCTATCCGCGTGCCTTTTGGAAGCATGTGTATGAGCCGTTCATCCGCCACTCGGCGGGCCTTGGCAAAGCGCCGCAAGACCGCGACGCCGACAGCTATGAACATTTTCACGTCCATGTGGATGTTCTGGTCATCGGCGGCGGTATCGCGGGGCTGCAAGCGGCCTGTGCGGCAGGACGTACGGGCGCCAAGGTTCTGCTCATTGAGCAAACCGCCCATTGGGGCGGACGCGCGCCCGTCGATGGCGGCGTTGTGGATGGCATATCCGTCGACGCATTTACGCAAAACCTCATTGCCGAACTGGACGCGATGGAGAACGTCACGATGCGCCTGCGCACCATGGGCGCGGGGGTTTACGATCACGGCTATGTTTTGGGCTATGAGCGGCGGACCGATCATGCGCCGGATATGGGCGGTCCGCGCCACCGGCTATGGCGGATACGCGCCGCGCGCACGATCACCGCCACGGGCGCGATCGAGCGACCTTTGTCTTTTTCCGGCAATGACATACCGGGTGTGATGTTGGCCTCTGCCGTGCGCGATTATGCGGTGAATTTTGGCGTGGCTGTGGGCGACCGGACGCTGGTTGTGACCAACAATGACGACGGATATCGCACCGCGATTGCGCTCAAAAACCTTGGCCTTGATGTGCCCGCAGTGATCGACGCACGCCCTGCGGGCGGCGGCGCATTGGCGCAGGAGGCGGCCAGTCTTGGCATTCGGATCGAGACCGGAAAAGCCGTGGCCAAGGCGCTGGGCGGTAAGCGGATCACCGGCGCTGCGATATGTGCACAGGCGGGCACCGGGAGCATCGATGAGGAGATCGAATGTGATTGCATCGCCATGTCCGGGGGGTGGTCGCCGGTGGTGCATCTGTGGTCGCATTGCGGCGGCAAACTGATCTGGGATGCCGATCACGCCTTTTTCCGTCCCGATCCGGCGCGCCCGCCGCTTGGCGCAGAGGGCCAAGGGGTCGTCATGGCCGCCGGCAGCGCCAACGGCGCACTCGATCTTGCGATTGCTTTGGCCGATGCCGATTACGCCGGTCGCAAGGCCGCAGAGGCCACCGGATATAGGCCAAAACGCGGCCGCCCGCCGGAGGCCGAGCAGGCCGGCGAAGCGCCGATCCTGCCGGTTTGGCAGATGCCGGAGGGCGCGGATCAGGCGTTGCGCGCGAAAACATGGTTGGATTTCCAAAACGATGTGAAGGTCACCGACGTGCAATTGGCCGCGCGCGAGGGATTTGAAAGCGTCGAGCATACCAAACGATACACCACGCTCGGCATGGCGACAGATCAGGGTAAGTTGAGCAATATAAACGGGTTGGCGGTTTTGTCGGAGGCTCTGGGACAGGCCATTCCGGCCACGGGGACCACGACATTCCGCCCGCCCTATACGCCGATTTCCATGGGCGCGATTGCCGGCGAGGCCCGCGGCGATCTGTTCCAACCGCTGCGCCGCACGCCGATGCATGAGTGGCACGAAGCCAATGGCGCGGAGTGGGAACCGGTCGGCCAATGGCGCCGCCCGTATTGCTACATCCAAGGGGATGAAAGCCCTGCCGATGCCGTCACCCGCGAGGTCACTGCCGTGCGCCAGAGCCTTGGCCTTCTCGATGCCTCGACGCTTGGCAAGATCATCGTCAAAGGTCCCGATGCAGGGCGGTTCCTCGACATGATGTACACCAATATGATGAGCAATCTCGGCATCGGAAAATGCCGCTATGGCCTTATGTGCAACGAGAACGGGTTCTTGATCGACGATGGGGTGGTGGCGCGAATCGACGCCGATACATGGCTGTGCCATACCACCACAGGCGGGGCCGATCATATTCACGCCCATATGGAGGAGTGGCTTCAAACCGAATGGTGGGATTGGCAGGTCTACACCGCCAATGTGACCGAACAATGGGCGCAAATCGCCGTTGTCGGCCCCAATGCGCGTAAGCTTTTGGAGAAGTTCACGGATGATGATCTGAGCGCTGAAGCTTTCCCGTTCATGACATGGAAGGATGTGACGCTAAATAGTGTCAGGGCGAGAGTGTTTAGAATTTCTTTCTCTGGTGAGTTGAGCTATGAAGTGGCTACACCCGCTGGAATGGGCCGCGCCGTGTGGAATGAGTTGCTGGCGGGTGCGGAAGAGTTTGGCGCGACCACCTACGGCACCGAAGCACTGCATGTGCTTCGGGCCGAAAAGGGTTTCATCATGATTGGCGATGAAACCGACGGCACGGTAACCCCGCAAGATTTGTGCCTGAATTGGGCGGTTTCCAAAAAGAAGCACGATTTTATCGGCAAGCGCGGGCAACAACGCAGCCATCTGTGCGATCCCAAACGTTGGCGTCTCGTTGGATTGCAAACGCTGGATGGATCGGTTTTGCCGGATGGCGCCTATGCCGCGACGCAGGCACGGAATGCCAATGGGCAACGCAAAACCATCGGGCGGGTGACCTCGACCTATTATTCGCCCACGTTGAAACGTGGCATTGCCATGGGGTTGGTGGAAAACGGGCCGCAGCGCATGGGCGAGGTGATTGATTTCCCAATGTTGGACGGCACGGTGCAGCAGGTGCGCATCGTCGATCCGGTGCAATATGACAAGGCAGGGGAGAAGCAAAATGTCTGAGGTCTGGCAGAATCAGAGCGCGCTTCCCGGTGCCTCGGCGACGGGGTTCGCCCGTGTGGACGAAATTGGCCTGCGCGGCGCGATCGTGCTGCGCGGGGATCTGTCGTCCTCTGCGGTGAAAAATGTGGCCACGGGGATCGGCGGCGTCGATATGCCCGGCGCCTTGGGGATCAACCTTGTCGAAGAACGTGCGGTTGCATGGATGTCTCCCGATGAGTTGCTTTTGATGATGCCCTATGCCGAGGTGGATGTGGCGCTTGGACAAATTCACAAGACCCTGGAGGGGCAGCACTATCTTGCGCAGAACGTGTCGGACACACGTGCGGGGTTTCTTGTCAGCGGCGCCAGAGCCCGAGAGGTTCTGGCAAAATTGACCCCCGCCGATGTCAGCCCCGATGCCTTCCCCAAAGGCGTGGTGCGGCGCAGCAAATTGGGGCAGGTGCCCGCCGCGTTCTGGCTCAATGACGAAGGTGACATCGAGGTGATTTGCTTTCGCTCGGTGGCGCAATATGTGTTTGATCTCTTGGCCAATGCGGCGAAAGCGGGCAGTGAGGTTGGGTATTTTTTAGCCTCGGACTAGAATGAAATTGTTATATTCTGTGCGTAAGCTTTGAATTACCCACCAAAATTCGGCCCAAATTTGATTTATTTGTATATGCACGCGGGGCGGGGGAGGCGCCCACGCAGCGGCGCAGTTCCGCTCTGTGCCCGATTGGGGCTTGACCTTACGGCTGCTGCGCTACCATCTAACGCATATCGAATTCACAAAATCAAAGGGGGCCCCGACATGGCTTTTGAACTTCCTGATCTTCCCTATGCACATGATGCGCTTGCCGATCTTGGCATGTCTGCCGAAACCTTCGAATATCACCACGATATTCACCACAAAGCCTATGTGGACAACGGCAACAAGTTGATCGAAGGCACCGAATGGGCGGGCAAATCCGTCGAAGAGATTGTCAAAGGCACCTATCAATCCGGTGCCGTGGCGCAAAACGGCATCTTCAACAATGCCTCGCAGCATTGGAACCACAGCCAGTTTTGGGAGATGATGGGCCCGGGCGGAAATGAAATGCCAACCGAGCTTGAAAAAGCCATCACCGAAAGCTTTGGCTCGGTCGACAAATTCAAAGACGAGTTCGCCGCTGCGGGCGCGGGTCAGTTCGGCTCCGGCTGGGCATGGTTGGTCAAAGACACCGATGGCGGTCTCAAAGTCACCAAAACCGAAAACGGCGTCAATCCTTTGTGCTTTGGTCAAACCGCGCTTTTGGGCTGCGATGTGTGGGAGCATAGCTACTACATTGATTTCCGGAACAAACGTCCGGCTTACCTGTCGAATTTCTTGGACAAGCTGGTGAATTGGGACAACGTCGCATCGCGTCTGTGACCCCTCGATAACATTACATTTGATCCCGCCGAGGCATGGCTTCGGCGGGATTTTTTATGGCCATACCGTAGTCATCCCATCGTGATTTTTCTTGGGTGCCGCCTTCAGGGACGGTAGAGAATGGGCGACAAAGGAGCGCGCCCATGACCCCGACACAAACCGCAGAACGCGCCGGAAAAATCGGCGTTCTGGCGCTTGTGGGCAGTTGTGTCATCTGGGGGCTGTCGTCGATCTATTACAAACAATTGGCCCATGTCCCGCCGATTGAGGTGCTCGCCCACCGCACACTATGGTCTTTGGTGTTTTTCCTGATCATCCTCGCGCTGCAGGGGCGATTGGCCACTCTGCGCGCTGCCCTATCCCGAAGACGGCAGGTCATGGTGATCGGTTTTGCGGCCATCATGATATCGGGAAATTGGTTCGGATTCATCTGGGCCGTCGGAGCGGGCCATGCCACCGAAGCCTCATTGGGCTACTATATCTTCCCCTTGGTTGCGGTTCTGATGGGGCGGATGGTGTTTGGTGAAAGCCTCGCGCGATTGCAATGGGGGGCGATTGCATTGGCCGCAGGAGCGGTCGGGATACTGACCTGGGGGTTGGGCGTTGCGCCTTGGATCTCCTTCTTCCTTTCCATGACCTTTGGGCTCTACGGCCTTGTTAAGAAAAGCTTAAACGTTGGTTCTGTGGTTTCGGTCGCGGCCGAGGTTTTGCTTTTGATGCCGGTGGCGCTGGCGGTGCTGTGGATGGCGCATTCGGGGCGGATATCCGGCGGCGGTGCCTTTGGTCGCAATCTGCATGACACGGTGATGTTGATGCTCTCCGGTCCGTTGACCGGCGCGCCGCTGATGTTGTTTTCCTATGCGGCGCAGCGGGTGCGAATGTCGACTGTCGGCGTGGTGCAATACATCAATCCAACGCTGCAATTTCTTGTGGCGACGCTGCTGTTTGCCGAACCCTTCACCGAATGGCACGCCATAGCCTTCCCGTTGATCTGGGCGGCACTGGCGCTTTATTCTTATGCCAATGTTGTCCGCGACCGTGCTGCCAAAGCCGCGCTTAAAGCCGGCGCATCGTCGACGACATCGACATAGGACAAAAACGTTTCCTCGGCAAAGCCTTCGGTGATCACATGGCGTATCATTTGCATGAGGGGATCCCAATATCCTTCTGTATTCAAAAGAAAGATCGGCTTTTGATGTAGGCCGAGCTGCCGCCAGGTCAGCACTTCGAAAAACTCGTCCAACGATCCGGCACCGCCGGGCAGCACCACGATCGCATCGGAATTCATATACATGACCTTTTTGCGCTCATGCATGTTTTCCGTGACGATGTATTGGGTCAGATCGGTTTTGCCCACCTCGCGATCCACCAAATGTTGCGGGATGACGCCAAAGGTTTCGGCGCCGCCCGATTGCGCCGCGCGCGCAACGGCGCCCATCAATCCGACGTCGCCTGCGCCATAGACCAACCGCCAGCCGTGTTCTGCGAGTAGGGTGCCGACCTGTGTGGCGGCGGCCTCATAGGCGGGGCGGGTGCCACTGCGGGATCCGCAGTAGACACAGACAGAAAAGCGGGCAGAGACACCGGAGGGGAGGGGCATGATATGGTCCTGTGCGTTGGGTGGCGCGCGCGACATTGACGGTGGCGCCGGCGAGGTGAAAACAGAAATGGCTTTTGACCGGTCATAGCCTTGTTGCTATGCTGGCTCAACTGCGCAAGGCGCAAGTAAAGTGTCGGTGAACAGGTGCCACGCAACATCTTGGGGGAGACAGGTCGAATGACAGGGACATCCAACAGCGGGCCAGCGGCGGAAAAGGCACCGTCACGCGGCACGAAAATCGCGGTTGTTGCGGTGCTCGCGGCGGGGGCGGTGATGCTTTGGCTGTTTGGCAAAGATGCGCGCGATACCGGGGGCGAAACCGCCGTGATCTCACAAGAGCCGCAAGCGTCAAGCGAACAGGCGCCACCGGAATCTGCGACAGAGGCCTCAGCGCTGCGCAGCGCGCAAGATCCGAACACCCCAGCACAGCAACCGCAGGGGGGAGACGCAACCGCTCTCCCCCCCTCATCGGGGCAGGCGTCCGAAATTACCTCTGGTGCGGCGCCGGATCCGTCTGTTGTGGCGTCAGGCACCGCGCCGGATGTTGGGGCAAACGATGGTGCGGTGCGCGGCGACTCAGTGCAGGACGCCGGGGCCGTCGATGCCAAGGATGCGCTTGTTTTTGATGTGGTGCGGGTTGAGCCGAATGGCGCGGCGCTTGTGGCGGGCAAAGCCGCAGCAGGTGAGGTTGTTCGCCTTGTGGGCGGAGCGCAGGTTCTGGCCGAAGCGGTCGCAGACGGGAGCGGGCGTTTTGTCGTCTTTGCCGAAATCAAAGACATGACAGCAGGGCAGGTTCTATCGCTTGAAGTCACACGCGACGGGTCGGTTTTACGGTCCGCAGGGCAAGTGATCGTTGCCCCGCATATGGCCGATGTGTCTTCACCAAATCCGCAGGCCGGCGGCCTCGAAAATGCAACACAAACCATTGAAAATACATCCGGTGACAGGGCCGCCGCTACGGCGCCATCGGTCGTCATCTCGGATGCGGCGGGGGTGCGGGTGTTGCAATCTGCGGCACCGGAAACAGACGTCACCTTGGACATGATCAGCTATCGCGCCGATGGGGCCGTGCGTTTGGCGGGGCAAAGCGCAGTGGGCGCGGGGCTTCGCATCTATCTTGACAACGTCGTTGTTGGCGAGGCGCAGGCAGGGCAAAATGGCGCATGGCAGTTGGATATTGATGGCATCGACAGCGGTGTTTACACCCTGCGCATCGACCGGATTGCTGCCGATGGCAGCGTGATCAACCGTATTGAAACCCCGTTTAAACGCGAAAGCCTCGCGCGGATCGCACAGATCGACGCCGCGCAAAACGCCGCATCAGCGGCCTCTGCGACACCCGATGCGGGCGGCTCGGACACGGCAGGACAGGCCGACGATCTCTCCGCCGAACCCGCAGAAAATCCCGATATGGCTGAGGTGGGCGGTGACGGCACGGCGATGGCGGAAGCCGGCAGCGCGCTTCAAACACAGCCTCAATTATCGGCAAACGCCCCGGCCAAGGCTCCGGGCACCGCGAAGTCCGCCTCGGGCGCATCTGCGCCGCAATTGCAGGTGGTGACCGTGCAGCCGGGCTCGACCCTGTGGAAAATTTCATCGACCAATTATGGAGACGGCATCGAATACATGCGTATTTTCAATGCCAACCGCAGCCAGATCCGTGATCCTGATTTGATTTATCCCGGGCAGGTGTTTGACATTCCGCGCGATTGAAACGTGATCCTGCGCACGGTGGGCGGGATCACCGGTCGCGCGGTGGCGGCTGCGGCGCCTCTGGTCATTGTCGGTTTGCGGGCTTATCTGTGGGCGAGGCCCTGCACCGCGCCGTGAACGCGGTGCGCAGGGGCCAGCCGACAGATGCGAAAGGCTCCCGATGCGCAGACGCCATGCCACTTTGACCACCACCGAAGCCCCCAAAGATGCGATGCGCACCGTGCGGCGGGTGATCCCCTATCTTTGGCCCGCCGAGGCCCCGTGGGTCAAACAGCGGGTGGTGTTGGCCATGGCGATGTTGATTTTTGCTAAAATGATCATCGTCGCCACGCCGTTTTTTTACAAAGCTGCGGTTGACCGGTTGAGCGGCGAAACCCCCGAGGGCGCAATGCTTTTGGGACTTGGTGCGGTGGGATTGACCGTGGCCTATGGCATGGCCCGCCTTATGGGCAACGGGTTCCAACAATTGCGCGACGCGATTTTCGCGCGAGTCGGGCAACGGGCGTTGCGGATGCTGGCGCTGGAAACCTTCACCCATATTCACCGCCTGTCGATGCGATATCACATCAGCCGCAAAACCGGCGGGCTCAGCCGGATCATGGAGCGCGGTGTCAAAGGCGTCGAATTCCTGCTGCGCTTCTTGCTGTTCTCTATCGGGCCATTGATCTTGGAATTGATGATGGTGGGGGCGGTGCTCGCCGTGGTGTTCGATATTTGGTATCTTGCGGTGGTCGTCGCGGTGATCGCCGCCTATGTCGGGTTCACATTCAAGGTCACCGAATGGCGCGTGAAGCTGCGCAAAGAGATGAACGATCAGGACACCGACGCCAATCAAAAGGCGATCGACAGCTTGCTGAATTTCGAAACGGTGAAATATTTCGGGGCCGAAACCCGAGAAGCGGCGCGCTATGATGTCGCGATGGAGCGCTATGCCTCGGCGGCGGTGCGCACCTCTGTCTCTTTGGCGTTTTTAAACTTTGGCCAAGCGTTTTTGATCACCACCGGCCTTGTGGTGGTGATGGTCATGGCGGCGCTGGGGGTGCAAGCGGGCACATTGACTGTGGGCGATTTCGTCATGGTCAACGCCTATATGATCCAGATCACCATGCCGTTGAATTTCCTTGGCACGGTTTACCGCGAAATCCGGCAGGCTTTGGTGGATATGGGGGATATGTTCCACCTGCTTGATCAACCCGCCGAGGTGGTTGACCGCGCCGGCGCGGCACCGCTCAAGGTGGAGGGCGCATCGATCACATTGGAGGATGTTCGTTTTGCCTATGATGCCGAACGCCCGATTTTGAAAGGCGTGTCTTTGTCGGTGCCTGCGGGGCAAACCTTGGCCTTGGTTGGCCCGTCCGGCGGCGGAAAATCCACCATCGGGCGGTTGCTGTTCCGGTTCTACGATGTCACCGGCGGCGCCATCCGGATCGACGGGCAGGATGTCCGTGATGTGACGCAATCAAGCCTGCATGACGCGATTGGTGTGGTGCCGCAAGATACCGTTTTGTTCAATGATTCCATACGATACAATATTGCGTATGGCCGCGACGGTGCAACGCAAGCCGAGGTCGAAGAGGCCGCCCGCGCCGCGCAAATCCACGAATTCGTGATGTCCCTGCCGGAGGGATATGACACGCAGGTCGGGGAGCGCGGGCTTAAACTGTCCGGTGGAGAGAAACAACGGGTCGGCATTGCGCGCACCTTGTTGAAAGACCCGCCGATCCTATTGTTGGACGAGGCGACTTCGGCGCTGGACACGCAGACCGAAACCGAGATCCAAACCGCATTGGCCCGCGCCGGGCAGGGGCGCACGGTCATCACCATCGCGCACCGTCTGTCGACGATTGCCGATGCGGACCGGATTGTGGTTCTGGATGCGGGCGAGGTGGCCGAACAGGGCACCCATGCGCAATTGCTGGCCAAACAGGGACGTTATTGGCAGCTCTGGCAACGCCAAGCCAGTGAAGAAGCGGCGTGATGACGGGCTGCGTGGGTAAGTAAGTAATCACACGCCGCCTTTTGACCCAGCCATGCACGCGTGCGGCGCGTGCCTAGGCAAGGCCTCTCGTGCGGGGCGTCTGCCGCGCCTCTAGGACAGCGCCTTGCGCGCTTGTGCAATTTCACGCCCGAAAACCACCGCCGTGGCCTGCTGTTTCCACCACGGGGCGCGGGCTTTTTTCATGTGTGGTGCGCTCCAAGGTGGTGATGTCCAACAGGTGGACGCCTTTGCGTGTCATGACCTGACGCGCCACGGTGGTCGCTCCGTAGAAACCTGTCGTGCCCAGCCGGTCATCAAACGCCACCCGGATTTGCGCCAGATCGCCCAAAGTCACCACGCGGTCGCCATTGGTGTTCACCAGCAGCGCATAGATATCGCGCGGTCCATCATATGATGCGAGGATTCCAACCGCGAATGTGCCTTGCGCCATTCGGACTTCGCCGGGGGCAATTAATTGATGTTGTTTCGCACCACATTGATCAACTGCGGCGGCGGTGATGTTATCGGCCTCAAGCCAAAAACGCCTTGGCCTTGGCAGGGGCGGGGGGCTGAGGTATGAGAGGCAAAACCAAGAGAGGGCGAGCACAGTGAGCGACACCGATTCCTTCATCGACGAAGTGACCGAAGAGGTCCGGCGCGACCGGCTTTTTGCCATGATGAAACGCTATGGCTGGATCGCGGTTGTGATCGTGCTGCTGATCGTCGGCGGCGCGGCCTATAATGAAGTCAGCAAGGCCCGCGCGCGCAGCAATGCCGAAGCATTGGGAGACGATATTTTAGCCGCCTTGCAAAACAACGACAGCGCCCTTCGTGCCGAAAGCCTTGGTGCCATCAGCGCGCCCAATCCCGAAAGCGCCGCGATCGTGACCCTGTTGCGCGCCAATGAATTGGTCGCATCGGGCGATGCAGAGCAAGCCGCCGAGGCGCTGAATGCCCTAACCGCCCAATCCGATGTGCCGCAAATCTACCGCCAGATCGCACGTTTCAAAGCGCTTTCGGCGCAGGATACGACGCTTGATATCGCGGCGCGGCGCGACGGCTATGCCGCCTTGGCGATCCCGGGCGGGCCGCTGCGCCTTCTGGCCGAAGAGCGCCTTGCGCTTTTGGACGTCGAAGCCGGTGATACCGATGCGGCCTTGGAACGGCTCGAAGCAATTTTACTGGATGCGGAAACCGGCAACGGGCTACGCCGCCGCGCCACCGGTTTGTTGATCGCTTTGGGCGGGGATATGCCCGCCGCCCCGGTCAGCCTTGGCGCCAGCACCGCAGACGACACCCGGTTGACCGGTCAATAACCCGAAACGCCGCCCTGCGCAGGCCGCCGCCGCGAGAGGACTTGGCGTGCCGGACGCATCGCGGTAAGGTCGCCGCACAACCGGGCAGGCAGACCCGATAGATGTCAGGAGCAGCAATGCAAAAGAAGTGGATCACAGGGCTGATGGGCGGGCTTTTGGCTGCAACCGTTCTGAGCGGTTGCGACGAGGGCGAGATCATCTTGCAAGGCAAGCGTGAAAATCCGCGCGCGATCCTCGATAGCACCGAAAGCACCGAGGTTGTGCTGCCGGAAAATGCCGCATTGCCGGTATCCTTGCCCGCGATCCGGCAAAACGCCGATTGGACCCAAGGTCCAGGCACACCTGCCACCCGCATCAACCACGCAGCCTTGTCACCCACACCCACATTGGCATGGGCGGTCAACATCGGCCAAGGCGACAGCCGCCGGGGCCGGATCACGGCCAATCCGGTGGTCGCGGACGGGCGGGTGTTTACGTTGGATTCTCAAGCTTTGGTGGCTGCCACCTCTACCGCCGGCGCGCCGCTTTGGTCGACCGACCTCGTTCCCGCATATGACAGCGGTAAAGACGCCTCTGGCGGCGGTCTCGCCTATGCGGAGGGAACGCTCTATGTCTCCTCCGGCTTCGGCCTTCTGACTGCTCTGGATGCCGCAACCGGCGCGCAGAAGTGGCAACAAAAGCTCAACGCCACTGGCAGCGGCACGCCAACGGTTTTCGGTGATCTGGTCTATCTCGTGGCGGGCGATTCGACCGGTTGGGCGATTGAACGCAGCACCGGCCGTGTGCGGTGGCAAATCGACGCCACCCCCGATATCAACAACGTCATGGGCGCGCCCGCACCTGCGGTGACCGAGCAGTTCGCGCTTTTTGCCTTTGGCTCTGGCGAAGTTCAGGCCAGCTTCCGCGAAGGCGGGCTGCGCCGTTGGGATGCGCTGCTGACCGGTAAACGCGCCGGATTTGCCCGCGCAGAAATTTCCGATATCACCGGCGATCCGGTGATTGCCGGCGATGCCGTCTATGTGGGCACCAATTCGGGCCGCCTGATCGCGCTCGATCTGGAGAGCGGCGCACGGATCTGGACCGCCGAGCAAAGCGCCCAAAGCGCGCCTTGGGTCGCGGGCGACGATGTGTTTTCCATCAATGACAGCAATGAACTGGTCCGGTTGAATGCCACTACCGGCGATCGGATCTGGAACATAAAACTGCCGTTCTTCACCAAGACACGCCCGAGCAAACAACGCGAGATTTTTGGCCACTATGGTCCGGTTCTTGCGGGTGGTCGTCTGCTGGTCGCCTCCTCTGATGGTGCCTTGCGCAGCTATGATCCCGTCTCCGGCGCGCTTCTGGCCGAAACCAACCTTCCCGCCGGGGCCACCACCGCACCGGTCGTCGCCGGCAATACCGTCTATGTCGTCAGCACCAAAGGCCAGTTGCTCGCTCTGCGCTAAAACTGCCTTTTCTGGGTGCGGAGGGACCAAGATTGATCGCGGGGCGGTCTTCTCATGCGGTCCCCGCGCCAGTGGATTGCCTCACCTTGGGGGATAGGAGGCCGTCGCCGCGCCTCCTTTCTACTTTCCTCAAATATCCCCGCCGGAGGCACCGACATTTGCCCCGCGTGATCGCGTATCGGGCCGGACACCCGCCGCCGTATCGCTATTTGGGGTTTGCGCCGCGCGCCATTAGATGTAAGACACCCGCTTGACCGACTTCGGAGCCAAGTCATGAGTTTCACTCTCGCCATCGTGGGCCGCCCCAATGTGGGCAAATCCACACTGTTCAACCGCCTCGTCGGGAAACGCCTTGCGTTGGTCGATGACCAACCCGGCGTGACGCGCGATTTGCGCGAAGGGGCGGCCAAACTGGCCGATCTGCGCTTTACCGTGATTGACACGGCGGGCCTTGAAGAGGTGACCGACGACAGCCTTCAGGGGCGCATGCGCCGCCTGACCGAACGTGCCGTGGATATGGCCGATGTGTGCCTGTTTATGATTGATGCGCGCACCGGCATCACGCCCTCGGATCTGGTATTCGCCGACATCCTGCGCAAACGCTCGGCGCATGTGATTTTGGCCGCAAATAAGGCCGAAGGGGCTGCCGCCGACGCGGGCGTGATCGAGGCCTATAGCCTTGGCCTTGGCGAACCTATTCGCCTCTCGGCCGAGCACGGCGAAGGCTTGCACGACCTTTATGTCGAGTTGATGCCCATTCATGACGGGTTCACCGAGCGGGCCGAACAACAAGAGCCCGAGGTCGACGTCGACCTGCCCGAGGATTTCGACGATGAGGACTGGGACGAGGAAAACCCGCCGCCCTATCCGATGCCGACCGATAAAAAGCCATTGCAAATCGCCGTGGTCGGGCGCCCGAACGCGGGCAAATCCACGCTGATCAACCACATCATTGGCGAGGATCGCCTGCTCACCGGGCCAGAAGCGGGGATCACCCGCGATGCGATATCCTTGCGCTTTGATTGGGATGGTATCCCGTGCAAACTCTTTGACACCGCGGGCATGCGTAAACGCGCCAAGGTGCAGGACAAGCTGGAAAAACTCTCGGTCTCTGACGGTTTGCGCGCAGTGAAATTCGCGGAAATCGTGATCGTCCTGCTCGACGCCGCCATCCCGTTTGAACAACAAGATCTGCGCATTGCCGATCTGGCTGAACGCGAGGGCCGTGCGGTGATCGTGGCGGTGAACAAATGGGATTTGGAAGGCGACAAACAAAACAAGCTGCGCGATCTGCGCGAGAGCTTTGAACGCCTGTTGCCGCAATTGCGCGGCGCGCCATTGGTGACCGTATCGGCCAAAACCGGCCGCGGCATTGACCGGCTGCACACCGCAATTGAACGCGCCTATGAGGTGTGGAACCGCCGCATCACCACGGCGCAATTGAACCGGTGGCTGTCCGGCATGGTCGAGGCGCATCCGCCCCCCGCACCGCAGGGCAAGCGCATCAAATTGCGCTACATGACCCAAGCCAAAACCCGGCCGCCCGGCTTTGTGGTGATGTGTTCACACCCCGATAAAATGCCCGCCAGTTATACCCGTTATCTGGTAAACGGGCTGCGCACCGATTTCGACATGCCCGGAACGCCGATCCGGCTTTATATGCGCTCGCAAAACGATTCTAACCCCTTCAAGGGGCGCAAAAAAGCCGGCCCGTCGAAGTTGCGTAAACATACCAATACGCGCCGCTCGGAGAAATGACGGGAGCAGACTAGGGATAGGCCGTAGTCTGCGTTTCATGTGGAGGTCTCGCGGCGCCGTTCAACCGCGCCGCGCCGCCCATGCCGCGCCGTTAGACGGCGGTTTCGGAGCCATCGACAATCGCGCCGAAATCAATCCGATCGCCAGAGCGCAAAGCGCAAGAACGGCAATGTTGCCGTCTTCGTCCCCATTGCCGATATTCGCGGCGCAGACCCCGATCAAGGCCCAGATCACCGCCGCGGCATAGCCGCGACTGATCGGGCGGAGGGTCAAAACTGCCAAGGCGATGATCATCGCCAGCGTCAAACAGATCAGGGCCGCCACTTGCGGATCAATCACCCCATATCCGGCCAGCACCAAAGCCAGAGCGACATTCGCCGCAACGGTCAACCATCCCGCGTAAAGCCCCACTGGAATAGACCCCAACCATGGCAGCTCGGCAGGCGCGCGCAGCAGCGCGAGGATGGCCGCTCCGGTCATCAGCCAAATCATCACGGTTGAGGCGAGAGGCGATATTTGCGCCACGGGGATCCATGCGGCACCGATGGCCAGCGAAACGATCAAGCCGCCCCGCATCCGGTTCCAATGCCGGTCGGGGGCGCGGCGGAGCACTCCGTATCCGGCGCTGACCAACAACCAAAGGTAAATCAGCCCCCAGATTGCAAATGCATAGCCCGCAGGCTGCGCGGGCGGATCGATTTGCGCGATAGGGAACCGGTCGGGCGCAAACCCGTTGAACCCGCCACTCAACAGGGGCGAGAGGGCAAAACTGATGCTGACAAGAAGCAACAGCACGGATTTCCAATAACGCTTTGCCATTTTGGGACTTTCTGGCACGTGTTCGCCGATTGATCTCGAGGTCTGTCTTATGCGCCGATGGGCGCGCACGCCCGCTCAGCACCGTGAATTTGGACCAGCATAGTTAATCGGCCCTTAACTTCGACCGTGATTTGTGGAGTAGAATAAGGCGATTTAATGGCAAGAAAACCCCGCATGCGCGAAAAGCGCGCGGGGAATCTCAGGCGGCTGGTGGCATATGTGGTGCGCCTAAACCAACGTGCCGTCTGCGGCCAAAGTGGTTTTTCCGCGCAGATAAGGTGCAAGCACGTCGGGCAATGTGACGGATCCATCGGCACGCTGACCGTTTTCCAGCACGGCGATCAAACACCGCCCCACGGCAAGGCCCGAGCCATTCAGCGTATGGACAAATTCCGGCTTGCCGCCGCTTGCGGGTTTGAACCGCGCGTTCATCCGGCGGGCTTGGAAGTCGCCGGTGGTCGATACCGAAGAAATCTCGCGGTAGGTGTTTTGCCCCGGAAGCCAAGCCTCGATGTCAAAGGTGCGTTTGGCGCCAAAGCCCATGTCGCCGGTGCATAGTTGCACGGTGCGGTAGGGCACGCCGAGATCTTCGAGCAGGCGCTCGGCACATCGCAGCATGCGCTTTTGTTCGGCGTCGCTCTCGTCCGGATGGGTGATTGAGACCATTTCGACCTTCTCGAACTGGTGTTGGCGCAGCATCCCCGAGGTGTCGCGCCCTGCCGATCCGGCCTCGGAACGGAAACACAGCGTATGCGCAGTCATCCGCAGGGGCAGGGCGGCTTCGTCCAAAATGTCGCCCGCCACCGAATAGGTCAAAGGCACTTCGGAGGTCGGAATCATCCACCACCCATTGGTGGTTTGATAGCTGTCTTCGCCGAATTTGGGCAGTTTATCCGTGCCATACATCGCCTCGTCGCGGACCAGAACAGGCGGGTTATGTTCAACCAGACCATTCCTATCGACATGGGTGTCGAGCATGAATTGTGACAGGGCACGGTGGATACGGGCGACCGCGCCGCGCAGCATGACAAAGCGCGCGCCGCTGAGTTTCGCGCCCATATCGAAATCCATCGAGGCCGCGACCGAGGCCAATTCGAAATGTTCTTTGGGGGCAAAATCAAATACCGGCAGCGTGCCCCATTTGGCCACCTCGACGTTTTCATCCTCATCCGCGCCATCGGGCACATCGGCGGCGGGCAGGTTGGGGATGCGCGCCAGCATGTCGGTCAAGGCGGCATCCTTGGCCTTTGCTTCGTCATTGAGGCGGGCGATTTCGGCCTTTTTCTCGCCGACCAGGGCACGCAGACGGTCAAATTCCGCGTCATCGCCCCGGCCCTTGGCCGCGCCGACCTCTTTGGAGGCTTTGTTTTGCTCGGCCTGCGCGGTCTCGGCGGCATGGATCAAGGCGCGCCGCGCTTCGTCCAAGGCCAGAACCGAGGCCGCCATCGGTGCATCGCCGCGGCGGGCAAGGCCGGCGTCAAAGGCATCGGGGTTTTCACGAATGGCGCGGATATCATGCATGTCGGGGCGTCCTTAGATCGGGCTTGGCTGTGAATCACTGACCGTCTTATGACCGATTTTCAGCGGCGGCGAAACTGGCGGCGGCGCCATTGTATGCGCTGTGATGGCATTGCGCGGGTCGCCAAAGGAAGGCGGGGGCGAATTTGCCCCTCAAAGGATGATTTTGCCCGCGCTGACGCCTTGCAAATGCCCCGCACCGGACATAGGTTCCCCAGCAATCCGCGCGGGGGTGTCCGCGCCACACATAGAAAGAGGACGACCCCATGGAAGGTGGCAATCTGGCCCAATTTGTACCGCTGATTCTGATCTTTGCGATCATGTATCTGCTGATGATCCGCCCGCAGCAAAAGAAGCTGAAGCAACATCAGAGCATGGTCGCGGCCCTGCGCCGTGGCGATACAGTCGTTACCCAAGGCGGGTTGATCGGCAAAGTGACCAAAGTCAAAGACGAGAACGAGATCGAGGTCGAAATCGCCGATGGGGTCAAGGTCCGCGCCGTGCAAAGCACCATCGCGCAGGTCCTGTCCAAAACCGAACCTGCGGCGAACGCGTAAGACGTGCGCCGATAAGATAAAAAAGGGGCCACGGCCCCTTTTTCGCCTTTTGGACTCCCGCGATGGGGAGAGGGGCAAGGCCAAAGCGTCATTCTACGCGATCCGGGCCTGCTCCAATCAGACACACGAAGACATGAGAGAAGGCTTGGGCCATGCTGCAAATCGATCTGTGGAAACGTATCACGATCTGGGGGCTGGTTGCGCTCGGATTGTTGTTGGCCCTGCCGAACGGGTTTTATTCCCGTGTCGAGCGGCACAATGATGCCGTGGCCGCGATCACCGCGATTGAGGCCGGCGAGAAAAGCCAGTCTGAATACGCCTTAAGTGCTGCGGAACTGGATGACGACGCGGGGCTCTGGCCGTCGTTCCTGCCGTCGCGGTTGGTCAATCTGGGGCTTGATTTGCGCGGTGGGGCGCATTTGCTCGCCGAAGTGCAGACCGCAGAGGTCTACAACACCCGTGTGCAAGCCATGTGGCCGGAAATCCGCGATCTGTTGCGGGAGGAGCGGGCCACCGTCGGCACCATCCGCTTGCAGCCGGCGTCGGATGACACATTGCGCGTGCGGATCGGCAATGCCGATCAAGCCGCCCGTGCCGCAGAATTGGTGCGCGGATTGGCCCGCCCGGTGGTTTCCTTGTCCGGCGCCGGCGCCTCGGACATCGACGTGACGGTGCAAGGCACCGATATTGTCGTCACATTGTCGGACGCGGAAAAAATCGCCACCGACGAACGCACCATGCAGCAAAGCCTTGAGATCATCCGCCGCCGGATTGACGAGGTCGGCACCCGCGAACCGACGATCCAACGTCAGGGCAGCGACCGTATCCTCATTCAGGTGCCCGGCATCGGCAGCGCCGCAGAATTGATCGATATCATCGGTGTCACCGCACAGCTGACCTTCAATCCTGTCGTCGGCTCGACCACAGATCCCGATGCCCGCGCCGGTGTTGGCAATGTGGTGTTGCCCTCGGTGGACGAACCGGGCCGCTATTACATCATTGAAAAATCTCCCGTGGTCAGCGGCGACGATCTGGTTGATGCTCAGCCCAGTTTCGACCAAAACGGCCGCCCTGCCGTGAATTTCCGTTTCGACACCACAGGTGCGCGCAAATTTGGCAACTACACGGCCGATAACATCGGCAGCCCCTTTGCCATCGTTCTCGACAACGAGGTGATTTCCGCTCCGGTGATTCAAAGCCATATTCCCGGTGGGTCGGGGATCATCACCGGCAATTTCTCTGTCGAAGAAAGCACCAAGTTGGCGGTGTTGTTGCGCGCCGGGGCCTTGCCTACCGGACTGGAATTCCTGGAGCAGCGCACCATCGGGCCAGAGCTCGGCGCAGATAGCATCGAGGCGGGGAAAATTGCCTGTATCGTCGCTTTTGTCGGTGTGTTGCTTTTGATGATGGTCAGCTATGGCACCTTCGGGGTGTTTGCCAATCTGGCATTGATTGCCAATGTGGTTTTGATTTTTGGCCTGTTGTCGACGGTCGGCGCGACATTGACCTTGCCCGGGATTGCCGGGATCGTTTTGACCATCGGGATGGCGGTGGATGCTAATGTGTTGGTCTTTGAACGGATCCGCGAAGAAATGAAAAGCGCCAAAGGCGCCGCCCGCGCGATCGAATTGGGATATGAAAAGGCATTGTCGGCCATTGTGGACGCCAATATCACCACCTTCATCACGGCGGTGATCCTCTATATGGTCGGATCCGGCCCGGTGCGCGGATTTGCCATTACGCTCGGTCTTGGCATTATCACCTCGGTGTTCACGGCAATTTTCGTCACCCGCCTGCTTGTGGTGCTGTGGTTCGAACGCAAACGCCCCAAAGAGGTGCTCGCCGGACGCGGTCTCAAAATGGTTCCCGAAACCACCAATTGGGACTTTTTCCGCCGTTGGCGTGTTACCATCGGCGCGTCTTGCCTGTTGTTGTTGGTCGCAGCCGGCAGCTTTGCCACCCAGGGATTGAATTTCGGGATTGATTTCCGGGGCGGCACCACGATCCGCACCCAAAGCGTCACACCGGTTGATATCGCGTCGTATCGCGGGGCGATTGACGCGCTTGATCTGGGGGATGTGACCATCACCGAGGTGTTCGACCCGACCTTTGATGAGGATCAGAACGTCGCCATGGTGCGGATCCAGGCCCAGGACGGCGAGGAAGCCGTGTCCAACGATATGATCGTCGCGGTCGAAAGCGCATTGCAAGATGTGGCGCCGGAAATCCAGTTCGTCTCGGTCGAATCCGTGGGGCCAAAAGTGTCCGGCGAATTGATCCAAACAGCATTGCTGGCGGTGGTTCTGGCGATTGCGGCGGTGCTCTTCTACATTTGGTTGCGCTTTGAATGGCAATTCGCCGTCGGTGCGGTTGTGGCGCTTGTCCATGATGTGTTGTTGACCATCGGGGTCTTCGCGGTGCTGCAGATCCGGTTTGATTTGACGATCATCGCGGCTTTGCTGACCATCGTCGGGTATTCGCTTAACGATACGGTGGTGGTGTTTGACCGCGTGCGAGAGAACCTGCGTAAATACAAAACCAAACCATTGCAGGATGTTCTCAACCTCTCGATCAATGAGACACTCAGCCGGACAGTGATGACATCGGTCACCACATTGTTGGCGTTGATTGCGCTGTTCGTGTTGGGTGGCGATGTGATCCGCGGGTTCGTCTTTGCGATGATCTGGGGGATCGTTGTCGGCACCTATAGCTCGGTTTTCGTGGCCTCGACGGTATTGGCGAAATTGGGTGTGAAACGCGATTGGTCCAAACCGGACAGTGGCGCCGCAGGCACGCAATTTGGTGACATCGACGCCTGAGGCGCAACGGCAGGAGGGCGAAGATGCAGCTGACCGAAATCACATATCAAAACGCTGTGCCGATCGATGGGTACGGGCCGGGGTTTTTCCGCATCAAGAATGAGGTTCTGCACGGTCACGTCATCGTCACGGCCACCGGTGCGCGGCTTTGGGGCGGGCTAGCGGATGCCGAAGCCTTGCTCGCTCTGGCCGGTGAGGTGGATGTTTTGTTCGTTGGCACCGGCGGTGAGATTGCTCATATCCCTGCGCCGCTGCGCGCCACATTAGAGGCGGCGGGGCTGGGCGCCGAGGTGATGAATTCGCCGGCTGCGGCGCGCACCTATAATGTGTTGGTCAACGAAGGCCGCCGGGTTGCTGCCGCCTTGTTGACGGTGTGACGCAGTGTGCAGCGGCCCGCGATAGGGTAAGAAATTGCTATGACGTTGGATACCACTCCTTTGCAGGTTGAAAATCTTGCTGTGGCGCGCGGCGGTTTGGCGGTGCTCGAAGGGGTGAGCTTTTCGCTGTCACGCGGCGCGGCGTTGGTGTTGCGCGGGCCGAACGGTTGCGGCAAAACCACGCTTTTGCGTACCATCGCCGGATTGCAACCCGCGCTGTCGGGGCATATCGGGTTGGAGCCGGACGCAATGGCCTATGCGGGCCATTCCGACGGGGTGAAACCGGCGTTGACCGTCACCGAGAATTTGCGATTTTGGGCGGACATTTTCGGCACATCGACGATCGAGACAGCACTGACACAGTTCAACCTTGTCGCGTTAAAAGACCGCCCGGCGGGCACATTGTCGGCAGGGCAAAAGCGCCGTCTTGGCCTTGCCCGGTTGCTGGTAACGGGGCGGCCGATGTGGATATTGGACGAACCGACCGTTTCCTTGGATGCGGCATCGACAGCGATGTTCGCTGAGGCGGTGCGCGCTCATCTGCAGGGCGGCGGCATGGCGCTTGTGGCGACCCATATCGACCTTGGACTGGCCGAGGCGCAGGTGCTTGACCTCACGCCGTTTCGCGCCAAAGCCCCCGCCCTGGATGATTTCGACGAGGCCTTCTTATGAGGGCGCTGCTCATCCGCGACCTGCGCCTCGCGGTGCGGGCTGGGGGCGGCTTCGGCCTTGGTCTGGCGTTCTTCTTGATTGTCGTGGTGCTGATCCCCTTTGCCGTCGGCCCGCAAAGCGCGCTCTTGGCGAGGATTGCCGCCGGTGTGTTGTGGATCGGGGCGTTGCTGGCCTGCCTTTTGTCGCTGGACCGGCTGTTTGCTTTGGATTGGGATGACGGCTCGCTTGATCTGCTCGCCACCGCGCCCCTGCCGATGGAGGCCATCGTTTCGGTCAAGGCGCTGGCGCATTGGCTTACCACGGCGCTGCCTCTGGTGGTGATCGCGCCTGTGCTTGCTGTTTTATTGAACCTGCCTGCGGCGGGATATTGGCCGCTTGTGTTGTCGCTTCTGCTGGGCACCCCGGCGTTGAGTGTGATCGGCACATTCGGGGCGGCGCTGACCGTAGGATTGAAGCGCGGCGGCTTGCTCATGAGTCTGCTCGTTCTGCCGCTCTATGTTCCGACATTGATTTTCGGCGCAGAGGCGGCACGGCGCGGCGCCGAGGGCATGGCCTATGGCACGCCGTTGATATTTTTGGCTGGCATTACCTGCGGCACAATTGCGCTTTTGCCTTTTGCCTCGGCTGCGGTATTGAGGGTGAACCTGCGCTGATCGCGTGGGCAAGGAGACACAATGGCATCGATTTGGTCCTACGCGAACCCGAAGAAGTTCATCGACACGACAGACCGTGTTTTGCCGGTGCTATCCGTGCTGGCGCTTGCCGCGCTGGTGGGCGGGTTGGTGTGGGGGTTTTTCTTCACGCCCGATGACTACAAACAAGGATCGACCGTTAAAATCATCTACCTGCATGTGCCGGCCGCGCTAATGGCGATCAATGCGTGGATGATGATGCTGGTGGCGTCCGTGGTGTGGATCATCCGCCGCCATCATGTCAGCGCTTTGGCCGCCCGCGCCGCCGCACCGGTGGGCGCGATGATGACGGTGATTGCCTTGGCCACGGGGGCCATATGGGGCCAACCGATGTGGGGCACATGGTGGGAGTGGGATCCTCGGTTAACCTCGTTTTTGATCCTTTTTCTGTTTTATCTTGGCTATATGGCGCTTTGGTCTGCGATCGAGGACGACGACACCGCCGCCGATTTGACCGGCATTCTGTGTCTGGTGGGATCGGTCTTTGCGCTGCTGTCGCGCTATGCGGTGAATTTTTGGAACCAAGGCTTGCACCAAGGGGCCTCGCTCAGCCTTGATAAGGAAGAAAACGTCGCAGATGTGTTCTATTATCCGCTCCTGTTGTGCATCGCGGGGTTTGTGTTGCTCTTTGTTGCACTGGTGTTTTTGCGCACCCAAACCGAAATTCGTGCCCGCAGGATGCGGGCGCTCTTGGCGCGTGAAAGGCTGAATGACTGATGCCCGAACTTGGAAAATACGCCAGCGAAGTGTTGGCCTCCTATGCGGTCTCTATCGCTCTTTTGGCGGTGTTGGTCGCGGTGAGTGTGGCGCGCGCGCGCCGTCTGCGCCGCGATCTGGCACAGGTAGAAGAACGGATGAAACGCAATGGCTAAAATCTCGCTGCTGATGGTTGCCCCGCCCGTCATCTTTGCCGGCCTCGCGGTGATGTTCTATATCGGGATGCAACGGCAAAACCCCGATGAATTGCCGTCGGCGCTGATCGGCAAAGAGGCCCCCGCTGTCGAGGTGACGCCCTTGGGCGATCTGCCGGTGTTCACGGATGCGGATTTGCGCGATGGCGAGGTGCACTTGCTGAATTTCTGGGCCTCTTGGTGCGCGCCCTGCCGTGTCGAACACCCTAATTTGGAGGCTCTGGCCGCCGAAGGGGTGCGGGTGTTTGGCGTGAACTATAAGGATAAGCCCGAAAACGCCCTTGGCTTCTTGGCGGAATTGGGCAACCCTTATACTGCCGTTGGGGCCGATACCTCGGGGCGTGTCGGGTTGGAATGGGGCGTTTACGGCGTGCCTGAAACCTACGTGATCGACGGCGAAGGGCGCATTGTTCTGCGCTTTGCCGGACCGATCACCGCGCGCGTGATTGCGGATCAAATCCGCCCTGCGATAGCGCAGGCCAAAGCCAATTTACAAGACTGATTGCCGCCTAAGCTGATTCGGATTTTGTCTTGTCCATTTGGGTTTTCAGCCCTGCCTCATGTGTTTTTGTGACGAAGAGGGGGACTTGCCCGATTTCGGAAAACTGTGTCCCCGCAAACTCGCGGCGTTAACATTTTGTTAACTATGATTTTTTGACCCCCGAACCTTTGCGCCGCATTTGCCAGGGGGACATGGTGAAAATTGCAAAGTTGCTGAAATTGTGTTATTATTATGGCGTAAATTAATCAAATTTGGATATTCATAATGAAAAAGACCGCACAGATTTCCGTGCTGTTGGCAGGGCTTTGTTTGGCCGCCACTGGCGCTTCTGCCCTAACCGTTCCCTCTACCAGCATTGATTTTGGCACCTCGTCAGGCACCGGAAGTTATACGGAAGACGGGTTCAGCTTTGCCAGCGCCAATTTGAACCAAAGCACCAACTGCCCCGGTGGTGGCGCGTGTTTGTTGTTGAATAATGGTGCTTATAGCGATGCCTCTATGGTTTCGGACGCCGGGGATTTCTTGTTCCACGGCCTTTCCTATGCCTTTAACAGCGCGGGTGGGGGTAATTCCTTTACCGTTTTTGCTGATGTTGGTCCGCTGATCACAATCTACGCTGCGGATGGTTTGACCGGGACGCTTTCGATCGCACCGGTCTTGATGACGCAATTGTCCCTATCGCATGGCGGTGGTGGGAACGTGCGGATTGACGACATTATGGTCAGCGCTGTGCCACTGCCCGCCGCAGGCGGGATGTTGTTGGCAGGGCTTGGGCTGTTTGGTGCTCTGCGCCGCCGCCAAACATACGTAGCCGCATTCGCACCCGCCTGCGATGGGGGGGCGAAAACGGCTGCTGCGGAGTTCTGGCGCCCTTTGGACCACGACATACAAGAAGGGCCGCGTCATCACTGACGCGGCCCTAACTGTTTTTCCGTCTCTAAAAAGTCTTACGACTTGGCAAGGTTGCGCAGCACGTAGTGCAGCACGCCGCCGTTTTCGACGTATTCGATTTCAGGTGCCGTATCGATGCGGCACTTGATCTGGATGGTTTTCACGGTGCCATCGGCAAATGTGATCTCGCAGGGCACATTCGACAGCGGCTTCAAATCACCCGCAAGTCCAGAGATCGAAACGGTCTCTTTGCCGGTCAGGCCGAGCGATTTGCGCGTATCACCACCGGTGAATTCAAACGGGATTACGCCCATACCAACAAGGTTGGAGCGGTGGATCCGTTCGAAATTCTCGGCGATCACGGCTTTCACGCCGAGCAGCGCGGTGCCTTTCGCGGCCCAGTCACGCGACGAACCGGCACCATATTGCTCACCAGCGAAGATCACCAAAGGTGTTCCTGCTTCTTGGTATGCCATCGAGGCATCGAAGATCGAGGTTTGTGCCCCGTCCGGTCCGTTGGTGTAACCGCCTTCAACCCCGTCGAGCATCTCGTTCTTGATGCGGATGTTGGCAAAGGTGCCGCGCATCATCACTTCGTGGTTGCCGCGGCGCGATCCGTAGGAGTTGAATTCGCGCACAGGCACGCCATGCTCGGTCAGATATTGACCGGCAGGGGTCGTGTCCTTGAACGAGCCTGCGGGCGAAATGTGGTCGGTGGTGACCATATCGCCGAGGATCGCCAGAACCTTGGCGCCTTCGATGTCGGAAATCACACCGGCCTCTGCACCCATGCCTTGGAAGTAGGGCGGGTTTTGCACATAGGTCGATTCGGGCGGCCAATTGTAGGTTTCGCTGTCGACGGTTTCGACGCCCTGCCATTTTTCGTCGCCTTTGAACACATCGGCATATTTCGACACGAAGGCTTCGCGGGTCACAGTTTTTTCGACCAGATCGGCGATCTCTTTGTTGGTCGGCCAGATATCTTTGAGGTAGATATCTTTGCCTTCGGCATTTTGCGCGATCGGATCTTTGGAGATGTCGATGTTCATATCGCCCGCCAAAGCATAGGCCACCACAAGGGGAGGCGAGGCGAGGTAGTTGGCCCGCACGTCAGGGGAGATGCGCCCTTCAAAGTTGCGGTTGCCCGACAAAACCGATGTGGCAATCAAATCACCGGCGGCAATGGCTTCGGACAATTCCGGTTGAATCGGGCCGGAGTTGCCGATGCAGGTGGTGCAGCCGTAACCGACAAGGTTAAAGCCCACCGCATCGAGGTCTTCTTGCAGGCCTGCGGCCTCAAGATATTCCGACACGACTTGCGATCCAGGAGCGAGCGAGGTTTTCACCCAAGGCTTGCGGTTCAATCCCAATGCGCGCGCTTTGCGGGCGACAAGACCCGCACCGATCATCACATAAGGGTTCGATGTGTTGGTGCACGAGGTGATCGAGGCGATCACGATCGAGCCATCGTTGAGGCTATAATCCTCGCCCTTGACCGGGTGGGATTTGCGCGGGTCGGCGGGGGCCGTGGGCGTTGGGCCCTCGGCGGCCATGTCTTGCGCGTCTGCGGTGGCATCGGTGCCGCGATATTCGGAAACGACATTCATAAAGGCCGGCGCAGCTTGGTCCAGCGCAACATAGTCTTGCGGGCGCTTGGGGCCGGAGATCGCCGGAACGATGGTGCCCATATCGAGCGTCAAGGTGTCGGTGTAGATCGGATTGTAATCCGCATCGCGCCAGAACCCGTTTTCCTTGGCATAGGCTTCGACCAGAGCAACGCGCTCTTCGTCGCGGCCGGTGTTGCGCAGGTAACGCAGGGTCTCGCCGTCAATCGGGAAGAACCCACAGGTGGCGCCATATTCCGGTGCCATGTTGGCAATGGTCGCCCGGTCGGCGAGCGGCAGACGGTCAAGACCGGCGCCGTAGAATTCGACAAACTTGCCGACAACGCCTTTTTCACGCAGCATCTCGACGACCTTGAGAACCAGATCGGTGCCGGTGGTGCCTTCGACCATTGTGCCGGTCAATTCAAAACCGATCACTTCGGGGATCAGCATCGAAATCGGTTGGCCCAACATCGCAGCTTCGGCCTCGATGCCGCCAACGCCCCAACCCAGAACCGCCAAGCCGTTGACCATTGTGGTGTGGCTGTCGGTACCGACGAGCGTATCGGGATAGGCAACCTCTTGGCCGTCCTGATCGGTGTCGGTCCAAACGGTTTGAGCCAGATACTCAAGGTTCACTTGGTGGCAAATGCCGGTTCCGGGGGGCACAACGCGGAAGTTGTTAAATGCGCCTTGGCCCCATTTGAGGAACTGGTAGCGCTCCATATTGCGTTCATATTCGCGGTCGACGTTCATTTGGAACGCGCGCGGATTGCCGAATTCGTCGATCATCACCGAGTGGTCAATCACGAGATCAACAGGGTTCAACGGGTTGATCTTTTGCGCATCACCGCCAAGGGCCTTGATCCCGTCGCGCATGGCGGCAAGGTCGACAACCGCCGGAACGCCGGTGAAATCCTGCATCAACACGCGGGCAGGGCGATAGGCGATCTCGCGCGGGTTTTTACCGCCCTTGGCGCCCCATTCGGCGAAGGCTTTGATGTCATCGACCGAAACCGAAAAACCGCCGTCTTCGAAACGCAGCATGTTTTCCAGCACCACTTTCAAAGCAGCAGGCAGGCGCGAAAAATCGCCAAGTCCGGCTTCTTGAGCGGCGGGGATGGAGTAATACGAAATGGATTTGCTGCCGACACTCAGCGTTTTGCGTGTCTTGGCGGTGTCTTGTCCGACTGTGATGGGCATGGTTGGCCTCCCTTTCGGTGTGAAACAGGGTTGTGCTGGCTCGCTTCTGCCGCATTGAGGCGGTGCAATCAAGGGGGGAAATGCGCTTTTGTATACCATCGCACACAATTTTGGCCTTTGGCCCGCAGTTTGGGCGGGGTGCGGGCCCTTTGCGGGTTTGATGGGCCGTGCGCGGATCGGCCGGATGATCCACCGGCGTCCTGTGGATTTCCGATCTCGCCATAGAAATATTCGCAACGATTGTCTGCCTGTGGTCAACCGGGCGCATCACACGGGCTCTCTCGAAACCTTGATTGGTTATTTCAATCTGTGCTGTCTAAATAGGGGAGGAGTTTTGGAATAGAGGCGCGACACATGGGTTCGATCCACGACACGGCAGGTCTGAATAACGGGGCCGTCAATGAGAACAACCAATCCCTCCGCCGTAGGCCGCGCCGCGCGGTTTTCTCCATGGTTATGGCGGCAGCGGCTTTTGTGGTTGGCGGGCTCGCGACGCCAGACGCCGCCCGCGCGCAGGATCGCAGCCCCGTGGTGGTTGAACTTTATACCTCACAGGGCTGCTCATCATGTCCGCCCGCAGATGCGCTGATGGCCGAGCTTGCCAAACGCGGTGATGTGATCGCTCTGTCACTGCATGTGGACTATTGGGATTATATTGGTTGGAAAGATAAATTCGCAAATCCGGCCTTCACCGCGCGGCAAAAAGCCTATGCCCGCCAAGGCAAACGCCGGTCGATTTATACGCCGCAAATGATTGTTGGCGGCACCGATGATGTGGTGGGCGCGCATCCCAAAGATGTCGCCACCTTGATTTCCAAACATGGCGCGCGTCCTGCGCCGGTGGCCTTGACCGCGACCCGCAATGGCAACCAGATCAGCCTGCTTGCGGCGGCATTGCCGCAAAGCCGGTCGATGATGGCGGTGCAAGTGGTACATTATAAACCACGCGCGGAGGTGCAGATTTTGCATGGTGAAAATGCGGGGAAAACAGTCGAATACGTCAATATCGTCACCGGATGGCAACGGGTCGCAGAATGGGACGGGCAGGGCGCATTGGCCATTGATCTCACCGTCAATCCGCAGACCCCCGCCGTGGTCATCATTCAAGAAATTGCCAAACGTGGCCCGGGTGCGATCCTTGCGGCGGTTGAGGTGAAATAACTGCGCGGCGATTAACCTTCGTCCTCGTCGTCATCCGCAACCAACAAGATTTCGCCATTGGCTTCCATCTCGCGGATTGCATTGATCACCTCGGTCATGGCCTCTTCGCCATCTTTGGTTTTGACCTTGCCTGCGGCTTCGATTTCCTCGCGCAAGGATTCGGCCATGCGTTTGGACATGTTCTCGAGCACAAATTCCGCCGATTTCGCCATGTCGCCGCCCTGCGCCGATGCCGCTGCCAAGGCGGTGATCAAAGCGGCTTGATCGATCTCGCGAGTGACCTTGGGAATGTCGCGCGGCGCCAGACGTTGATAGATATTGGAGAATGTGAAAATCGCTTTGCGCACCTGATCTGCGAAAACCTGATCTGTTTCATCCAGACCGGTGAGCACGTCATCACGGGTGGCGGCGGGCGAGAAGTTCAAAATCGCGCCGACACGTTCGACGGGACCATCGGCAAAGGCACGCTCGGGTTGCGCGTCCAGCTGCGCCGCCAAGGACAATCCGATCCGGTCCACGGCATTCGGCGTCACCGCCCCGGTGAGCGATACCGCATAAGTGATCCGCCGCGCCTTTTCACCGGGCAAACGACCCAAAAGTTCGGCAGCTTTTGACACGTCTATTTTGACCAACATCACAGCTGCCACTTCGGTGCTTTCGTTTTCGACAATCGGCAAAAGTTGGTCGACACCAAGACCTTTGATCCGTTCCCACGGGTCGCCATACTGGCGCACGCCGGCCTCTTTGCGTAAACGCGCGGCGGTATGGGGCGAAATTTTTCCATCCAATTGGTCCAAGGCACCGGCCAGATCGCGCGGGAAGGTCAGGCCCATACTGTCCAATTCATCGGCGAATTCCGAAATCACCCCTGCGAGCGTATCGCGGGTGATGTGGCGCATGTCGCCAAGCTGCTGTGTCAAGGCGATCTGCATATCTTCGGGCAGATCCTTGAGCCGCAATTCGGCCCCTTCGTTCAACAACAGTCGAACGATGATTGCGGCTTTTTGCTTACGGGTCAGCCGACCATTGCCACCGGATTTTCCGGGGCTGGGCAGTTGGGCCAACGGTGTCAGGTTATTCATCCTGTCCCTCATAGACGTTTGCGCCAGATAAACAGGGAAGGGTGAATTTTTCCTTTCACGCGGAAATAAAGAGACGCGATTTTCTGCGGCTCTTTATCAAATCGCGGTCAGGTGTTGGTTTGGGTGACGCAGCTATGCGCGCTGTTGTCCCAAACCATGCCGTCGGCGCAAGACATTGTTTGTTTCGAGGCGGCGCAGGCCGAGGACATCACCGGTAGGGCGGTCAAAATCGCAGTGAAAAACGTGACTTTCAGGATCTTCATTGGGAATTCCTTTCGCATGTTTGTACCCTCAGCCTATCATAAAAATGCCCCCGCGCGAAGATCACATCGCGCGGAGCCCATTTGGTGCCGGATCGCTGCCGCTTAGCCGCGTCAATCTTGGGCGGTTCAGCTTTCGCCGAACACCCGTTTGAAGATCGTATCGACGTTCTTGGTGTGATAATTCATGTCGAAATTATCGTTGATCGCCTCAACGCCAAGAGCGGCCACAACGTCCTTATCCGCCAGCAATTCTTCGCGAAAATCGGTCCGCTCTTCCCAGACTTTGAGCGCATTGCGCTGCACCATCGCATAGGCGGCTTCGCGGCTAACGCCGGCTTGGGTCAGGGCCAACAAAACCCGTTGGCTCATCACAAGGCCGGGGAATTTGTTCATGTTGTCCAGCATATTTTGCGGGAAAATCAGCATCTTGTCGATCACGCCGGTGAGGCGCGCCAAGGCAAAATCAAGCGTGACACAGGCATCGGGACCAATCGCGCGTTCGACCGAGGAATGCGAGATGTCGCGTTCGTGCCAAAGCGCCACATTTTCCATCGCCGGCACCACCGCCATGCGCACCAAACGCGCCAAACCGGTGAGGTTTTCGGTCAGCACAGGGTTCTTTTTGTGCGGCATCGCAGAGGAGCCTTTTTGACCCATCGAGAAAAACTCGGCCCCTTCTAACACCTCGGTGCGCTGCATGTGGCGGATCTCGATCGCGACGTTTTCGATCGAGGAGGCAATCACCCCGAGCGTGGCAAAGAACATCGCATGGCGGTCGCGCGGGATCACCTGTGTGCTGATCGGTTCGGGGTTCAAACCCAGTTGCGCACAGACATTCTCTTCGACCCGCGGGTCGATATTGGCGAATGTGCCAACCGCGCCGGAAATCGCGCCGGTGGCGATTTCGGTCCGCGCCAGTTTCAGCCGCGCAAGGTTGCGGTCCATTTCCGCATAGAACCGCGCAAAGGTCAGGCCCATCGTCGTCGGTTCGGCATGGATGCCGTGGCTGCGGCCGACACGCACGGTGTCTTTGTGTTCAATCGCGCGGCGTTTGAGCGCGGCCAAAAGGCCTTCCATATCTTTGATCAAAATATCCGACGCCCGCACCAGTTGCACATTCAAACAGGTGTCGAGCACATCCGAAGAGGTCATGCCCTGATGCACGAAACGCGCTTCGTCAGAGCCGACATGTTCGGCCAGATGGGTCAGGAAGGCGATGACGTCATGTTTGGTCACGGCTTCGATCTCATCAATGCGCGCGACATCGAATTCCACGTCTTTGGCTTTCCACACCGCCTCGGCATTCTCGCGCGGGATCACGCCCAGATCGGCCATGGCGTCGCAGGCATGGGCTTCGATTTCATACCAAATGCGGAATTTGGTTTCCGGCGACCAGATGGCGACCATTTCAGGGCGGGAATAGCGGGGAATCATGGGCAAAACCTATCATTTTGGTTGCGAGCAGCGTCTCGCCCGTGTCTTTAAACGGCAGGGCGCGGCACGGCAAGGGTCGCAGGCAGGGCAGCAAGTCAGGAGAGGTCGGATGACGGCAAAACCGGAATTGATGACGTTTCACGGCGCTTGGACAATCACGCGCCGGATTGCCGTCGCCGCAGGGCCGGATGCGCGGTTCGACGGTCTTGCGGTGTTTTCGGATCATGCCGGCGGTTTGCGCCTGACCGAAACCGGCGAAATGCAACTTGACGGGCAGGGCCGCTTTGCCGCCACGCGGCGCTATGACTGGCGTGCGGGGGCCAAAGGATGGATCGATGTGTTCTTTGACGATGGCCGATATTTCCATGGCTTCGATCCCGCTAGCGCCGCGCCGCAGGCCCATCACGATTGCCCGCCCGACATCTATGATGTGCGCTATGATTTCACCGCATTGCAAGGCATCGCCCCACAATGGACCGCCGTGTGGCGCGTCACAGGGCCGCGAAAAGATTACGTTATGACAAGCACTTACCGCCGCGCGTGAAGGGTCAGGCCAATTCTGTTTCGACCTGTGAGGCGCGCTCCAATGTCCTGTGCACCGGACATTTGTCCGCAATTTCCAATAGCTTCGCCCGCTGGCTCGCGGTCAAATCGCCCTCCAGACGGATCAACCGCCGGAAGCTGTCGATTTTGCCGGTCTGGCCCAATGCGCTGTCTTGGCCATGCACTTTGTCGTGGCTGATATCGACGCTGACATGGGTCAATGGCCACCCCTTGCGCCGCGCATACATACGGATCGTCATCGACGTGCAAGCCCCCAATCCCGCCCCCAGCAATCCATAGGGCGACGGCCCGCGATTGGTGCCGCCATAGGCCACGGGTTCATCCGCAAGGAAATGATGGTGTGGGCCGTTTTGCACATCCTGCAAGAACCCGTCGGGATCGGCCTCTGATACGCGGACGATCCCTTCGGGGGCGCCGCGCGGCGGGGCAGGCGGGGCAAGATCGATATATTTACCCGCCCATGTGGCAATGACCTCTGCGGCATATTCGGCGTCCTCGGGACGGGTCAAAAGATGATCGGCGCCGTCCAGCGTGACAAAGCTTTTGGGGTGTTTGGCGGCCATGAAAATCTGTGCCGCATTGTCGATGCCAACGGTTGCATCGCGCGGGGCATGCAAGACCAAAAGCGCGCGGTGCAGGTCGGCAATCGGCGCGGCGGGATCATCGCCTTGGCGCATTTCGTCAATAAAGCTGCGGCGAATGTGAAAAGGCCGGCCACCAATGTCGACCTCTGCCCCGTCACTTGGGGCGCGGGGGGAATTGTCATCCTGACCGTCGATTTCGTCGGCACCTGTGATATGGCCCAGAACATGCGCAGGATCGAAGGGCGCGCCGATGGTCGCCACCGCCCGCAATCCGTCGATCTGTCCTGCCGCCCGCAACGCGGCTGCCCCGCCAAGCGAATGACCGATGAGCAGTGCCGGCGGTAAATCTTGCGTTGCCAAATAGGCCGCTGCCGCCTCGATATCCTTGACGTCGCGGCCCAAACCCGCCTCCCCGAAGGCCCCGCCGGATTGGCCCAAACCTGTGAAATCAAACCTCAAAACCGCGAACCCCATCGCCGAGAGCCGTGCCGAAATCCGCCGCAGCGCCCGCAGATCTTTCGAGCAGGTAAAGCAGTGGGCGATCAAGGCGGTGGACAAGACCGGCCCCTGCGGCAGCGACAAGGTTGCGGCGAGCGTGTCACCGTGATGGTTTTGAAAGGTCACGGAAGTATCGGGCATGGGGCATCCTTTTGGCGCAACTGGGCAAGCTGGTGTCAGGGTGGCGCGGGGCAGGGCCGGTTGCAAGCGGCGCGGCACCTGCTTCACAGGAATATGAGCCGCAGCGCTGGCCAAACCGACGTGATACGCTTGCGCGTGACGTTGAAGCGCGGCGGCGCTACTGTCTTGGTATGACCGAGATATTACACCGCATCCTGCCCGATGATATGACAACACCGCGCCCCTTGCCGGGGGTCGCGCCGCTTGATCCGGCGCGTTGGTTGGTGGTGGACGAAACTTATGCCGCGCAGATGGCGGAGCGCGCACGGCTTTGGCATACGGCGCGCGATGCGGTGCGTTATTTGCAGCCGCAGGCCGATGCGGCGGCGGCGGAATTGTTGGATCAGGTTTTGGCGCATCTGCGGAACAGTCACGATGGATTTACAATCAGCGCGGCGCAGGTGCGCCGCCCCGATGGCATCACCGTTGCGATCGAACGCGCCGATCCGCTCGGCACGTTGGCGCATCTGGTGCAGGAGGATTTTTGCATTTTGCAAAAGCCCGATGGGGCTGCCGAACATATTCTGACGGCTGCGGTCTTGTGCTTTCCGGCCAATTGGCGATTGGACGAGAAAGCAGGGCGGCCCATGCGCGCCATCCATGATCCTGTGCCCGAATATGACACGCGCATCGCCAAACGCGTGCAGCGATTGTTTGACGGGGTGCAGGTGGGAAAACCGCTTTGGCGTTTCAACGCGCTACGCTATGCGCATCCGGATCTGTTTCACCCCGATAGCAAACCCACCGTCGACCCGCGCCCTTACTTGCGCTCGGAGAGGCAAACCATTCTGCGCCTGCCGCAAACCCGCGCAGTGGTGTTTGGTATCCACACCTATGTTGTGAAAGACATGATATGAAACCCTTCCTGTTGTCCCTTGCTTTGATATTTGGTGCGGCGTCGGCTGGCGCCCAAGACGCCCGACAGATCGCCCTTGCGGCGCGGATCGCGGCCAATGGGGCACATGAATTTGAAGGCGTGCGCCATGCGGCAGAGGTCGAGGGATGTGTCCTATGGACCTATGTGTGGAAACCCGAAGGCGAAGATCCTGAAGCGCTTTGGACGGTGTTCCGCTTGGAGATGCAGGGGCTCGACTTTCCCAAGCAGAAGGATGGGCTGCGCTACATATATATAGAGAAATTCGGCGATCATAGCGCGACGATGGTCCTTTTTAAGATGAGGCCTCCCTTTCAGGCGCGGCATGAAAAGCCGATGTTTCGCAATCCCAAACCGCCTTTTGATCCCTCGCCGCGCGAGGCGCCTTACCACTATGTGTTCCAGTACAAGGACAGCGGGTTCATTTTGCACGAGGGCGTTGAGGGCCCCGAAAAAGCGGCACAGTTTGTTGAGGATGTGCTCGACTATAAACGGCGCTATTGCCTCGTGATGGGGTAGGCGCGCGCAGCGGGCGCACGGCCCGCTGCCGTGCTTATCTCGATAATATCCGCATCTGTGGTTCACCATCCGACGTGGCGGCGGCGCTGACACCTTGGCTGTTCACCGTGCAATTCACCTGCTTGCGAAAATTGGAGAAATGCACCGAGGTGACCACATCGACAGCCTCGTCAAAAACGATTGTCAGCCGCCAGTTATGGCCCATTTCGGCGCTGGCTTTGATTTGGCCTGTGAAGTTCTGGCCAAGGTATCGCCCGCGCACCTCCTCACCAATTTGGAAGCGGCGGCGCGGCGCATCACCGGCGGCGGCTTGTGCGGTGTTCCAATCCCGAAACCCCCATTGGGCGGCCACCGCTTCGAGCGCGGCGGCATGGGTGATCGGGGTGCCCGCATCGGTTAAAGCGGCGCGCATCCGTTTGGCTTGCGCTTTGAGGGCGTCGCGGGAAGGTAGAGAAATATCCATGTTTTCAGGTCCCTAATGGGTCACATGGGCAGACGGGGCTCGCATTGCCATCCATCCGTGACCAAAGTGGGGGTCATGAAAACGGATCGTGTTGAACAGGACTTCACCAAACCCAAAGGGCGCGAGCGGCGGGGGCCTGCGCCCCATATGCGCGCTTTACGCCGCCCTATGCGGCTCTGTCAAGACGCCGCGCGCCTATCCGTCGATGCGCGCACCCATGATGGCAATGGCTTTTTGGTAGACGCCAGCCGCATTCCATTGCTTGATCACGCGAAAATTCGGCGCGCCCTCTTGATAACCCCTGCCGGTTTTCCATCCCTTTTTCGACAGAAAATTCGCGGTCGAGGCCATGGCATCGGACAGGTTGTTCATATCCAAACGCCCGTCGCCATTGCCGTCCACGCCGTATTTTTCGACATTGCCGGGCAAGAATTGCGTATGGCCCAATTCGCCATGTTTCGCGCCGATGCTTTTGGGTGATACCACGCCGCGATCCACAAGCCGCAAGGCCGCCAGGGTGTGCCCGGTGAAAAACTCCGAGCGGCGGCAATCATAGGCCAGCGTCGTGATCGAGGAGACGACATTGCTGTCGCCCATGAAATGACCAAATCCGGTTTCCATGCCGTGAATGGCCAAAATTACCCCCGCCGGCACGCCGTATCGTTGCTCAAGTGCTGCATAAAACGCCGCATCGCGGGCTTTGCGTTTGCGCCCCTGCGCGACGATCGTATCGGCGCCGCGCAGCTGCATGAATTTGTCGAGACTGTATTTGAAGGATTTTTGGTTGCGGTCGGCGGCGATGGTGCGCTTGGCGTATTGGGTGCCTTTGAGTGCCGCGATGCCTTTGGATTTCACGCCTGCTTTCTTCGCTTCCTTGGCAAAATCGGCCTTCCACGCCTCGAAGCCGGAGGCTGTGTTGCCGCATGGCGCGGCAGCGGTTGGCGCAGCCAGACCCAGCGTCAGCAAAAGGGTAGAGATTTTCAACAGACGCGACATGCAGCCCCCCAAAGGCAAAGTGGTTAAGCGCCCCGACTGTAGCGGGCAGGGCAGAGGAGGCAAGTTCGAACCCCGCGCAATCAATGATGATATGCAAATGCACGTCGCGGGGCAGGGGCGCGCAGGTTCGATCCAACACAGGTCAAAGGCCCCATCGCGCCCGCATCAACGCACCGGACGGCAAAAGGGGCGCCCGAAACGGACGCCCCTTCCTTTCGCTGTAACCCTAAGAGATTAGCAGCTGTAGTACATTTGGAATTCGACGGGGTGAGGCGTGTGCTCATACCGTTCGATTTCTTCCATCTTGAGGTCGATATAGCCTTCGATCTGGTCTTTGGTGAACACGTCACCGGCCAAAAGGAAGTCCATGTCACTGGACAGCTCTTCCATCGCTTCGCGCAAGGAGCCGCAAACCGTCGGGATATCGGCCAACTCTTCAGGCGGCAGATCGTAGAGGTTTTTGTCCATGGCTTCGCCCGGATTGATCTTGTTCTTGATGCCGTCGAGGCCGGCCATCAAGAGCGCCGCGAAGCACAGGTAGGGGTTCGCAGCCGGATCGGGGAAGCGCGCTTCGACGCGTTTTGCCTTGGGGCTTTCCGCGAATGGGATACGGACACAGCCCGAACGGTTGCTGGCCGAATAGGCGCGCAAAACCGGCGCTTCAAAACCCGGGATCAGGCGTTTGTAGCTGTTGGTCGACGGGTTGGTGAACGCGTTCAACGCTTTGGCGTGCTTCAAGATACCGCCGATGTAGTACAGCGCTTCTTGCGACAGGTCGGCATATTTGTCGCCTGCAAACAATGGCTTGCCATCTTTCCAGATCGACATGTTCACATGCATGCCCGTGCCGTTGTCGCCTGCGATGGGCTTGGGCATGAAGGTCGCCGTTTTGCCGTAGGCATGCGCGACGTTATGCACAACGTATTTGTATTTTTGCAGCTCATCGGCCTGTTTGGTCAATGTGCCGAAGACGAGGCCAAGCTCGTGCTGGCAAGACGCAACCTCGTGGTGGTGCTTGTCCACTTTCATGCCCAGACGTTTCATCGTCGAAAGCATTTCAGCGCGGATGTCGTGGGATTCGTCGGTCGGGTTGACGGGGAAGTAGCCGCCCTTGACGCCCGGACGATGGCCCATGTTGCCCATCTCGTAATCGGTGTCGGTGTTCCAAGCGCCGTCGATCGCGTCGACTTCATAGGACACTTTGTTCATGGTGTTTGCATATTTGACGTTGTCAAAGAGGAAGAATTCCGCTTCGGGGCCCATATAGGCCGCATCGCCGATGCCCGACGATTTCAAATAGGCTTCGGCTTTTTGCGCCGTGCCGCGCGGGTCGCGGGCATAGGCTTCGCCGGTGTCCGGTTCAACAACCGAACAATGGATGCAGAGGGTTTTCTCGGCATAGAAGGGGTCGATGTAGGTGCTTTCGGTATCGAACATCAGCTTCATGTCCGAAGCTTCGATCGATTTCCAACCTTCGATGGAGGAGCCATCGAACATGAAGCCACCTTCGAGGAAATCTTCGTCGACTTCATCGCAGATCACTGTGACGTGCTGCAACTTGCCGCGCGGGTCGGTAAAACGGACGTCGAGATATTCGATCTCTTCGTCTTTCATCTGCTTGAGAACTGCCTGAATGCTCATTCCCTTGTCCCTTCTCGTTTGGAAATTTTGATCTTCGCAGCGGCCCGCCGGTTAGAACGTGCCGCGGAATTCTATGGCGCGATCAGATCGCGTCAGAACCGCTTTCGCCTGTGCGGATGCGGATTGCTTGTTCGACGGGCGAGACGAAAATTTTGCCGTCACCGATTTTGTCGGTTTTGGCCGCGTCGATGATCGCCTCGATGGCTCCATCAACCAGATCGTCTTCGAGCACGACTTCGATTTTCACTTTGGGAAGGAAATCGACAACATATTCTGCGCCCCGGTACAATTCGGTATGGCCTTTTTGACGCCCGAACCCTTTGACTTCGATCACCGAAAGCCCCTGCACACCAACCTCTTGCAACGCTTCTTTGACTTCGTCCAGCTTGAACGGCTTGATGATCGCTTCGATCTTTTTCATACGGGCGGCCTCCTCGTTTTCTGTCATGGCGGTGAGAACACTTTCCCAAAGCCGCCTCAATTGGCTAAGCTGTTCCTACGCTGGGAGCCAAGGGGAATCCAGAGTCTGCGCCTGAATATTGCGCGATGTGCGTAAAATTTACGCAGTTTTAAAACGATTGTCGTGGATGCCGTGGGAAATGCCATGTCTGAATTGCTGACCACCGCCCAAATGCGGGCCATCGAAGCCGCTGCTATCGAATCCGGTCGGGTCACGGGGCGCGAATTGATGGAACGCGCGGGTGCGGGCGTGGTTGAGGCGATCATGGAAGAATGGCCGGCCCTCGCCAAATCCTCTTACCGTGCCGTGGTGCTTTGCGGGCCGGGAAACAACGGCGGCGACGGTTTTGTCATTGCGCGGCTGTTAAAAGAGCGCGGATGGGAGGTGCGGGTCTTCTTCCATGGCGCCCCTGAGGCCCTGCCGCCGGATGCGAAAACGAATTACGACCTATGGTGCAGGCTGGGTGATTTGCTGCCGTTGTCGGAGAAAGAATTTCGCAAAGACGGGCGCAACACCGCAGACATCTACATCGACGCGATTTTCGGCACGGGCCTGTCGCGCGCGCCTGATGGTGAATTGGCGCAATTTCTGCGCCACCTTGGCGGCGCGGGGGGCGAGGATTATGCCGCGCAAATGGTATCCGTCGATGCGCCCTCGGGCCTTTGCCTCGACAGTGGCCGCGTTTTGGTCGGGCCGGCTCCCGAGGCAATCGCAAACCGGCCGGGCGCAAGGCCCCGCAGTGCGCCGGTGTATTCAGACCGGTTCGCCGCGCTCACCGTGACGTTCCAATCGGCCAAAGCGGGGCATTTTCTCACGGAGGGTCCGGCGGTCTGCGGCAAGGTGGTGGTCAAGGATATCGGGCTTTCTGATTGGCAGAAACGCGACCTCGCGGCCAACGGCGGCGCGGGACATCCAGGCAAAGGGCTGCGTATTCCCAAGCTTTTCATGCGTGACGGGCCAAAGGGCGACGCTGATCCGCAGGTGCGGCATTTGCTGTATGATATGGAGATGCTCTCAAAACATCGCGGCGCGGGCAGTCATAAATTCACCTACGGCCATGCTTTGGTTCTTTGCGGCGCTGCGGGCAAAACCGGTGCGGCGCGATTGGCGGCGCGCGGGGCGTTGCGGATCGGCGCGGGAGTGGTGAGCCTTGGCGTTCCGGCCGCCGCGATGCCGGAGGTGACGGCGCAGGTGACATCGATCATGACCGCTCGCATCGACAGCGCCGAGGATTTACGCGAGGCCCTCAAAGACAGCCGCATCACCACGCTTTGCCTCGGGCCGGGGATGGGGATCGCGCGCGCGGCGTCGCTTTTGCCGGTTGCTTTGCGGGCAAGACGCAAAACTGTGCTCGACGCGGATGCGCTGACGGCGCTCTCGCAAGATCCCGCATTGATGGCATTGCTGCACGATGATTGCATTTTGACGCCTCATGCGGGTGAATTTGCGCGTCTCTTTCCGCAGATATCCGCCAGACTGAAGGCCTTGGCGATTTCTGGTCCGGCCTATTCCAAAGTGGATGCAACCCGCGAGGCCGCAGCCGCAGCAGGCTGTTCGGTGCTCTACAAGGGCCTTGATACGGTGATTGCCGACAAAACCGGCCGCGCGATCCTGTCGCCGGCATATTACAGCCGCGCCGCGCCGTGGTTGGCCACGGCCGGATCGGGCGATGTTTTGGCGGGTTTCATCACGGGGCTGTTGGCGCGGGGTATGCCGGTGTTGGTTGCTTCTGAAATGGGGGCTTACCTGCATGTAGAGTGCGCGCGAAGCTTCGGGCCGGGGTTGATTGCCGAAGACCTGCCCGAGGAATTGCCAAAGGTGATGCGCGCGCTTGGCGTTGCCTGAAACGAAACAAGGCCCCCAACAGAGTGGGCGCCTTGTGGGAAATCAGGACATGTCGGGAGGTGAAAGGGCGCTTAGGCCGCTTCGGCCTGTTGAACAGCGTGTTGCAAAAGCGGGCAGGACAATTCCAACCCATCGGCATAAATCACGTGCTCACGGTCAAATTCGATCATGTGCAGGGTCACGTCGCGCGCGTGCTGCAGTGTGACAAACTCACCATCGGCCAAACGGCGGGCAGGCACCAAGGCTTGTTTATTGCCGAAGACCGCCTTTGCGCGCCAATCGCGGATCAGGATCTCTTGGCTCGCGGGCAATGTCACGTCGCTTTCGGGGCGGGCATGGCCGAGAGATCCGGCTTTGATCTGAACGGTTTCGATATGGGCCAACCGGCGATGCACGTGGCGGATCACGGCCATGCCGCTGTCACGGGTGATCACGCGATCTCCGGGCGAGAGAAATTCCACCGGCATCTCACCTTCGAGGGTCAACACAATGCTTCCGGCCATCAGGCCTTGGGCGTGTAGGATTTCTTCACTCTGTGCGCTCTTGGTGGAAAGCTTTGCTTCCGAGCGCCCGACCGTATTCGGTTTCATGGCGTTTCTCGCTGTTTGTCTGCCTCAATTTATTAAATGAGATTAAGGCAGCATTAAGGACATTGCTAAGGAATTTGACCTTTGAGATCTTGCGCGCGGCGGATGTGGCGCGAATGCACGGCCCCGGCGCCCCTCCCGACCGGCCACTTTGTCCAAGGGGCAAAGGCCCCTCCGCCGTGATCATGCCGCGTCATAGGTGTGGCGGTGTTGGGCGACCGCATCCCCGGCGAAGCCGTCCCCGTCGGAGCGTTTGCCCATGCCATCAACGTGAAAGAAGCCGATCAGATCCCGCAGTGTCTCGCTGTTATGGGCAAGGGTTTCGGTCACGGAGGCATATTGTTGGGTCAACTCGGCGTTTTGATTGGTGGCCACGGCAATTTCGGCCACGGCACCTTGGGCGGTTTGCGCCCGTTCGCTTTGTTCGCTCGACCGTTCTGCGATGGCAGAGATCATCGTCACCAAAGGTTCGATCCCGTCGCGGATTTGCTCGAAGACCTCGCCGCTGTTTTTGACGTGGCGCGCACTGCCTTCGACTTCGCGGACATTCTCCGCGATCAGCGCAGCGATCTGTTGCGAGGCGTCGGCGCAGCGCCCCGCGAGGCCGCGCACTTCGGTGGCCACCACCGCAAAGCCTTTGCCCGCCGATCCGGCGCGCGCGGCTTCGACCGAAGCATTGAGCGCCAGAAGGTTGGTTTGGAAGGCGATCTCGTCGATGGTGCTGGTGATGTCTGCGATGCGGCTGGAGGCCGATTCTACATGCCCTATGGCTTCGACCGCTTCACTGACGGTGCGCGCGCCGCCCTGCGCAACATCGCGTAGGGTCAGTGCCATTTTCGCGCCATCATCGGCTTCTTTGGCATTGTCGGTGGCCCCACGGGCCAGGGCCGAGATGGTCTCGCTGGAGGATTGCACGGCGGCATTTTGCTCTTCCGTGCGGGCGGCCAATTCAACGCCCGAGCGCCCCAACCCACCCGCAGTCTCGCCGACCAGCGTCGCCGATCCGTTGATATCATTGACGATGCTTGCAAGAACCTGTGTCGTGCGTTGGGCGGCATCGCGGATATCGCCGAATAAGCCGTGGTGGTCCGGATGCATTTCGCGGGTCAAATCGCCTTCGGCCAATCCGGCCAGAACCATGCGGATATCTTCAAGCCCGTGCTCCGTCACTTCGGAAATTCGGTTCACGCCTTTGGACAGGTCGAGGAAGCTGCCGGTCTTGTCGCCTTCGGGCACACGTTGGGAGAAGTCGCCGTTCGAGCAGGCCTCAACAACCGTGGCCAGTTCTGCCGAGGCTTTCGCGGCGCGTTTTTCGGCGGCTTCGCGTTTCGCGCGTTTATCGGATTCATAACGGTGCTGGGTATCGATGGCCTCACCGGAAAGTTTGACGATGTCATTGATCGCGGCGCTCAGGGTTTGGAACGTGCCGGTTTTGGTGTCGAGGTCGATGAATTTGTCAAAGTGGCCATTTTTGCAACTTTCGATTACATCGGCAATCTCTTTAACGGCGGTGTCGCGGGCCTTGTCTTCGGCAGCAACGGCAGCTTTGCGCGCGGCGGCATTGTCGCGAAACACCCGCAAACCGCTGGCGACTTGGCCCAATTCATGACGGGTCATGTTGGGGATATCCACGTCGATGTCGCCCTTTGCCAATGCGTCCATCGGGGCAAAAATACGGGTGAGGGCAGCGCGATAGCTACGATAGATGACAAAGCACAATACGCTTGATGCCAATAGGGCCACACCGAGAAGAATAAAGTTTTGCATCATTGCGGCCTGTGCCTGACCGGCGGCGGCATCTGCCTCGGCTTGCAAAATATCACCACTTTGCCGTTCCACCGCGAGCAGCATGTCCAGTTTGGCTGTTTGGGCAGCGAACCAATTTGTCACGGAAATATCGCCCATCATCACGGCATCATCATCGAGAATGCTGGTGCGCCATTCTTTGATTTGTTGGGCGACATCGCTCATTAGGGCCTCTTGTAACGCCGTGCCCACCGCATCCGAAGAGGTGGCCAAAACGTGGTTATGCAAAGCGCTTTGTTGGTTGATCAGTTCGCGGAAGCGGATCAGTGTCTCCATTTTGAATACGCCGGTCCCTGTGTCGCTTGCGGCCATGCTCAATCCGCTTGCGCCCACGGCCCGCTCAAGGCCGGCCATATCTTTGGCGGATAGCAAGATGGAGTGGCGTTGCATCAAGTAAGACAACCGTCCCGAGGGCACAGTTTGCGCCAAATCCCCGATTTCCGCGAATGCCTCGTGATGAAATTCGGTATAGGCGCCGGCCGCTTCGCCGGGAGAAATCGCGCGCCCATCGACGGCCTGACGCCCGGCCAAAAGCGTTTCGAGATGTTGTGATAGCGCAGTGACCCGTTCTGCGACAGGCGCCGGAAGGAAGGGGCGGTCGGCGGCGATACGTGCGTCGAGCGTGTTGCGCATGTTGTCGACACGGGCGCGTTGTTCTTGCAACTCCGGGCCAAGAATCCTGCCGCCTGACGTCAGATAAACCAATGTCATCCCACGCTCCGATTGCAGCTCATGTACCATCATGCCGAGTGCGCGGCTCAAGGTGGCGAAATGCGGCAGCGATTCAAGTTCGCGCGATTTTTCCATTTTGTCGCGCAATTGCATTTGCGCGAAGAACAACGCCACGGCGAATCCGATGGCGATGAACAAGAACATGATGTGTCCAATGGAGAGTTTGGTGATCAATCGGGACATGGGGACCTCGGAGGGTTATAGGGTGGCGTGTGTTTCGTGTAGCAATGCAAAGCAAAAGAATTCGTTACTTGCCGCTTTGCAGCAACGGGCAATTGTCGCCATTTTGAGCAAATGGCGGGCCGGCGAATTTGGATGATTTTTCTCTCGCAACCGGCCACGGGATTTGCTATTGCACGCCTCATTCGGCCCCCGCACTGCGGATCACGGCCATGGATGCGGGTGTGGCGGAATTGGTAGACGCACCAGATTTAGGTTCTGGCGCCGCGAGGCGTGGGGGTTCAAGTCCCTTCACCCGCACCACTATGATTTCATGTGTTAATGTAAGATGCTGCAAGGCCTGTCGGGATATGGTCTTTGCGGATGTGGCCCGATGACTGGCATAGGGATTGAACTCGGCCGTTTCCACCGCCGCCCCGAAAAAGGCGATTCTAGGCCGGTGTTTTGATCGGGGTCATGTGCGTGTTTGCCCGCACGGCGGCTGCGTATGTTTCCGGTCTGACTTGGTTCTTTGCGGCAGGTAGGTTACGCTGCGTTCTGCGTGGCAGACCTGCGCCCTCGCAAGCGGGCAGTGCCTCCGCTCACCGGAGGAGCGAGAACGCGCGGCGCCCCTTCTGCCCTTTGTCGAACTTGATTATTCGCGCCGGCATCCACCCCGAGCAGGGGCAATTAGTTTCGATTTTCGGCGGGGCGTCGACGGCGGTCGTGACGGGGATGTCGGGTCGGGTTCTCCCCTGTGGCGCCGATCGCGATAGACCATACAGATACAGGCGGATCGGGACAGACGCCGCGATGCGACCAAACAGCAGCGCGCATCATAAGTGGGCACCGCGCAACTTTATTGTCGTGACGCGGCGCTGACGGCGCTGATTATGTTTCGAGGGGCGATTCTGTGGTGAGGCGCACTTAAAAGTAAAACCGGTCGTCGGCCACGAACTCGGTTAAAAACGCATCCATTTCCTCGGTTCCCTTGCCTGCCACCTCTAGGCCGATCCGGTCGGCGGCTTGACGCAGCCCCTCGGTCAGAGCGGATTGCATGACACCGCTTTCCAAGGTGCTGCGCATTGCCTGCTGCACCTGTTTTTGGATTTCCTGTGCGATCTGTGGCCCGCGCAGCATCGCGATGCTTGCATTTTGTAAGGCGCTTTGCATTGCGTCACGCAGCATCGGCAGGGTCAATTCGTCTTTGGTGATGAAATCATGGCATCCGTTGCGAAAGGCAGAAACCGCGACCTCCATATGTTCTTGGCCGGAAATCATGATCGTGGCCGCGCCGCGGTTGGTGGCGTGGTTCTGGATCAGGTCGAGCGCTTCCAATCCGTCGCCCTCTGCCAGTTGGTAATCGATCATGATCAAATCAAACACGTCACGATCCATCACCTGCGACAGTGCGGCGATGGTCGGCACCTCTTCGATCATCATGGGGATGTCGGATTTTTCGGTCATCCGGCGGATGCGGTTGCGGTCAAAGGCGCTGTCGTCGAGGAGCAGGGCCTTGATGGGGGGCATTACCTCACCGGCGTTCGAATCTTGAATTGGCATCGGGGCTGTCTCATTCTCTTGCTATTGGCCCCAATGTGCACATATCCGCCCCATAAGCTCCTAACGCAGAAGAAGAATTTTAGAGACATTGCGTGTAAAATTGTATGGAAGCCGGATTTTACTTGGCGATCGGCGGCACGTTCCAAGTGCTGTGGGCGGGCGCAGATCTTGCCGGTGGTGGCGGATTGCCCTTTGATTGCTTTGCCGCGATCGTTCAAGCGCACGATTGCGACGGTTATTGGCGCGATCATCCCCGTCCGGCAAAACACCCATTAGAAAAATGACATTATCCATCCATGCGGCGGGTATAAAAGGGCGCGCCCTCTGTTCGCCGTGCTGGTTCCCATGACGTCATAAGCGGCACCCAAGATGCGGCAGCTGTCACCCTTGCCCGCTTGGCGACATTGGGGGCACTATGTCGGCAAGCGTATTTCGAGGTCGGCACTGGCGTCGTCGGCCTCCATGCACCACCGCAGAGTGCCGCCGTAGTGCTGGACAATTTTGCGCACGATGGCCAATCCCATTCCGCTGCCCTCGACCTCGTCGCGCGGTTTGAGTGTGATCATCGCCTCGAAGACCCGGTCGCGGTATTTCTCCGTGATGCCCGGCCCATCGTCGCGCGCACGGATCACCAGATCACCGCCGTCGCGCCGCGCCGAGAGCGCGATGGAACCACGGTCGCGGTGATGGTGTTTGGCGCTGTTGGTGATCAACTCACCAAGCAAGGTCAGAATGTCGCGCTCCCCCATATCTACCGAAAGCTGCGCCAGATCCGTGTTGACCGTGAACCCGTGGGGCAGGGAGATTTGCGCCAACACCATTTGCACAGCCTCTTCCAGGTCGACAGTGTGTTGGGTTTGTTTGCGTCCGACGCGCGAAAAGGTCAAAAGATCGACCAACATCCGATCCAGACGTCGGGTGTGAGTGTTCATCAATTTGATGTTCTCAGCCAGCGCGCCTTCGACCGGATAGCCCAGGTCGATGAGATCCTCTTCGATCCATTGCGGCACTTCGAGAAGCGCCCGCGCGGAATTGCGCACATCATGGCTGAGCAGATAGATGAATTTTTCCAGTTCATCCGGCCCGCTTGTCTCTGGGCGGTTGCCCAGTGCCGGTTTATCTATGGCGCGATTATGTTGAATGTTCATCAGACACCTCAAAGCCGGACGGCGGATTTGATCCCGCCCCGGATGTATTTTCACGACTCAGGCGCGGGCGTATGCTCCGTCCCGCCGCATCGGCTTCCGCGCAGTTTTTTAGGCACGGAAACACAGGCTAGGAAAGGTCTCTTAAGACACGCCTAATGCGCGCGGGGTATTTTGCGCGCAATTGTTCCCATCGTTTTATTTGAAGCGGACGACCTGCGCCGCTGGTGATCACTTGCCATGTCTGCGCCACGCGTTCCATCGCCTCTTGAGGGGAGACCTCCCCGCTGAGGGCGCGGCTGATCCATTCGCTGAGAATACGGAAATACGCGCCTTGGTTTTTGAGGTAGAGGTCGGGGATCGAGGCTTCCAGACTGGCGCGATGAACGGCGAGGAATTCCTCGGAATAGGCCGATTTGATACCGATGTCGTCGTAGTGTTCTGGGCGAAACGGATCGAAGAATCCGTCTTTTTGACGCACTGCGAGCGTGGACATTTCCGGTGTCGATGCAAACAGCGCAAAAAGATAAGCGAGTTCGGGGAATGCGCTATTGCTGGCGACCACATAGTTCCACCCCCAATTGAAATAGGGCGTGATCAGCAATTCCCCCTCCAACATTCCGCCGGGGGTGGGGCCATAGACCATGTTGCCGCGCATGCCGGATCCGGCGCTGTTGAAGTATTTCTGCGATCCGCCCCAACCGATGTTGCAATAAACGTCGCCGCGGCTGTAGCGCTCCCAATTTTGGAACACTCCAACATGCGCCGCCTCCGGGCAAAGGCTTTCGCTGGACCGGATCATGTCTTCGAGGGCGCTAATACCTTCGGATGATGTGATCTGTGGTTCCATATCGGGCGAAAACGGCCAGACGCCCTTGGCATGAAACCGAACCCACCATTCCCACGCCACATGGCCGAGCGATCGGAAAAGAAGTCCGCCCCACTGGCCTTGCTCGGGGCGATTGAAAAAGGCCATTTGCCGATCAAGCTCTTGCCATGTGAGAGGTTTTTCAAGTTCCACGCCATATTGATCCGCATAGCGCGCGCGCTCGGTCGGGTTTTTGAGCATCGCCTTATTGTAGAACATCACATAGGCATCACCATCGGTTTGAAACCCGTAGGTTTCACCATCGAAACTGTCCCCGACCTGATAAAGAATGTCATCGCGAAACCCCTCGGGTTCATGCTTTGCGACAAATTTGCTCAGCGGCAAAATGGCCTTGGAGGCGACCAGATCAGGCACCCCAAAGGTCGCGGGTAAGGCCAGATCATAGGTATGCGTGTTGCTGAGCGCGTCGAGGGTCAACTGGGTGTTGATCTCTTCTAAGGAGCTTTCCGTGAATGTCACATGGACGCCGGTCATCGCAAGAAACTGTGCGATCACCGGTGTGACATTGGCTCTCGACCCCTCTGGCAGCAGCAATTGCAGATTGATCTTTTGTCCTGCGGTCAAGGCGCGCGCGCGCCGCGCGATGTCATGGTGGAGCGATGCGTCCCCGGCCGCAGCGGCGAGGCGCGAAGCCACAGGAACGAGCGCCGAAGCGGCCAGGGTTGTCAAAGCCGTGCGCCGCGACATCGCGCGCGGCAAGGCGGGAGGTTGGGTCATTCTTGGTGCGCTCCTGTAGCATCGCGTTCACGGCCGAATGTGACCGATTGGGATTAACCGGCGCTTAATTGCTGCGCCTTAGGAGATGTGCAGTCGGATCATTCGGACGCAGGAGCAAAATGCAAAACTGTTATGGCTATTCATCGACGGGAGGGATCGTCGGCCGGTTGCGGATCGTATTCCTCTCGATGGCATTGATTTTGCTTGCTGCGGTGGGCAGCGGTTTGGTGCAATTGCGCGGTCTGCATAAATCGGTTGACGGATTGACACTTTTTGCGGTGCCAGTGTTGGAGCAAGCCGAGGATCTTGAACGCAACCTCACCGATATGTTGTTGGAATTACAAGAATTTGGCAATCTTGATAGCCTGCAGGGACTGGATTCCACGCGTGAGGAACTATCCCAAAGGTTGCTGGTTTTGCACGCTGCGGTCGCGGCCTTTACCGATATCGGCCTGCCGACTGAAGATATGGCGCAGAGCCTCACGAAAATTGAAGCCGGCGGGTTCGACACGCTCGATACCAAAGCCGCGCTTTTGCATCACAGCGGCGCCTTGGATGCGCTGTCGATGCAATTGGGGCAGTGGCTCGATGATGTGAATCTACTGCTCCAGACTCTGGCCTTCACGGCTGAATCCACCAGACGTGCGACGCATGAGGAAACGCTCACCGATGCATTTGCCTCGACGCAGATGATTGAAGAACGCTATCGGCAGGAATTGCTTTGGGCCAATGCGATCACCGCCGTGTCCTCCGAAATCTACGCGAGTGTTGATCTGGCAAAGGGGCTACGCAACCTGCCGAATCGTGGTGAACTGGATCAGGCGACAAGCGTCCTGCTGTTCAAGAAACAGGGGATCGCGCATGCATTGGCCAGCCTCCCACCCAGCGACGAACGCGCGCAGCTGGCTGCGTCTGTGATGGCCTTGCGGGCGTTGATTTTCGGCGAAGAGGGGATCATTGATCAGGCCGGCGAAGCCATCGCATTGCGCGCCGAGTTGGACCGCAATACCTATCAGCAACTTCAAATGGTTACAGAGTTTTTCGCCGTCTCCCAAAACATCCGGCGCGCGGCGCGCAAGCAAGTGGATGCCGCCAATCAGGATGTGGTGCAGACCTCTGATAAACTGGGATGGGTGTTGATCATCTCTGCGGTTCTGACGTTGCTTAGCATTGGCGCCGCTGTGTATTTCATTGTGGAACGGCAGATCAATCAACGTGTGAAACAGTTGACGCAGGCAGTGTTGACCATCGCCGAGGGGGAAATTGATCAGGAGGTGGCGGTTTGCGGCTCTGACGAGCTTGGTAAAATCGCGCAGGCGCTTGAGGTGTTCAAATCCAATGCGCGGGAACTGTTGCGGTCGAACTATGAACTGGAAAAATTTGCCTATGCCGCGTCGCATGATCTGCGCTCGCCGCTGCGCGCGATCCAGGATTTGTTGGAATGGACCATTGAGGACGAAGAAAACCACTTCTCTGCCGAGGGGAGGCAGAACATCACGCTTGTGCAGCAACGGGTCGCGCGGTTGAACTCGTTGCTGGCGGATCTCTTCACATATTCCGTCGCCGGACAGGACAAGACCAATTTGGCCGAACTGTCGCTTGCGCAGGTGATCTGCGAGACGGCTGGTCTTCTTGATCCGCATGACAGGTTCAACATCACTTTTACCGGTTTGGAGACCTCGGTTCTGACCTACGCCACGCCAATGCGGCAAATTCTGCTCAATCTGGTCAACAACGCGATCAAGCATCACGATCGTGACAACGGCACCATCAGTGTCGCGGCCCATCTGCGCGACGGACGCATTTTTTGCGAGGTCCAAGACGACGGACCGGGGATTGATCCGAAATATCACGACAAAATATTCGGCCTGTTTCAAACCCTGCGCTCGCGTGACGAGGTCGAGGGCAGCGGCTTAGGCTTGGCCATCGTGTCGAAGCTTGTCGAACGCTATGGCGGCACGATTTCGGTGCGCTCCGATCCGAGCGCCGGACGCGGCACGCGGTTCATTTTTGATTTACCTGAAATGTCTATGGACAACAGTGACACCGCTCTCGCGGCATAGGGAGAACGCAGATGAATGACATGTACCAACAAAATTTCGGCGCGCAAACCGAAGCGGTCAAATTCTTGATCGTGGATGATGATTTGGTGAGCGTCATGGCGATCAAACGGGCATTGAAAAAGCTCAAGATTCTCAATCCGATCGTTGTCGCGAAAGACGGGCAGGAGGCCCTGGACATCCTGCGCGGGTCCTATGGCGACGGAAAACTGCTTCCACCGTTTCTGGTCACGTTGGATTTGAACATGCCGCGCATGGACGGATTCGAGTTTCTCGAAGAGGTGCGAAAAGATCCGGCATTGCACCGTGCAGTGATTTTTGTGCTCTCGACCTCGGATGCGCCGCGCGATGTCGAAACCGCCTATAGCAATAATATCGCCGGATATATCGTCAAGGATGACCTCGGGGAGAGTTTCATGCGGGCGCTCAACATGATTGATTCCTACACCAAAGTCGTCGAATTGCCGCGTTGATCTGTGCAGGTCGTGAGCCGCGCGTGACCCTATGGCGGCCCGATGAGCCGCCGGGTCGGTTTGTCGTAATTTTATCCATATTCCGAGGCGTTCGCCAAACAATTTAAGCCGCAGTTAGGCTTGTGCCTCCAGTTTGGTGCGGGGTCGGCATGTTGCGCGGCTGAAACGAACCGAGGTCATTGATGAACACCACCAAACTCTACAAAGATCGGGACGCGTCCCTCGTTGCGTTACAAGGCGATGTGAAGGCGCTCATTCTGGATGACAGCCGCTTTGATCGCACCCGTGTGCGCCGTCTGTTCCGCTCTGTGGGGGTGCCGTTCAATTTGGACGAAGCAGATACCGTGGACTCGCTCAAGAAGGTGCTGGACCAAGAGACCTTTGATGTCATTTTGGTTGATTACAATCTGCCGGTGAGCAACGGGCTTGAGGCATTGAAAATGGTGCGCGAGCACCCCAAAAACGCCAATGCCGCCACGATCATGATTGCCGGAGATGACCAAACCGAGGTCGCGGTGCAGGCCATGAAATTTGGCTGCAAGGATTATATTTCCAAACGCCAACTGTCTGCGGAGCGGTTGAAATCCTCGATTTTTGCCGCCATCGACGAAGCCCGGTTGGAACATATCGACGGGCATCGCCGTATTCACCAGATCGAAGAATTGACCAAACAGGTCATGTCGAAATACAGCACTGCATTCCAACCGCAGATCGCCCGCATCGTGCGTGATATCCGGGCCTTGAAAGTCACATTGGCAGACCCCAATAGCAACCTGCCGGCTGATATCGAAGCCATCGAGCAACGCTGTATCAGCCTATGGGCGCATCTGATCGAACCCAAGGGGCTCGATGCAGTAAAGTTTGCTCAGGACCGCATGTAATCGGTGCTGTGGAGCAAGCCAGCCGGCCTGCTGCGCCAACGTGATACCAATTTGGGGGGGGAACGGCGCATAGAACCGCCGCTTTCTCTATCTCTACCCCCATATAGACAAGACTCTGCTTGCATGCGCCGCCTGCCGCACCTAGAAGGACGCTTGATTTATATAGGGGCGCGGAGCGCCTCGCCGGATGAAGATGTAAAGGACGAGAACATGCAGGTCACCGAGACCCTCAACGAAGGCCTCAAGCGCGCCTATTCGATCACCGTCACTGCGGCGGAGCTCGATGCGAAAGTCAACGAAAAGCTGGTCGAAGCGCAGCCCGAAGTCGAAATGAAGGGCTTTCGCAAAGGCAAGGTCCCGATGGCGCTTTTGAAAAAACAATTTGGCCCCCGCGTTCTTGGCGAAGCGATGCAAGAAGCCGTCGATGGCGCCATGTCCGAGCATTTCGAAAAAACCGGTGACCGCCCGGCGACGCAGCCCGACGTCAAAATGACCGACGGCGAAAACTGGAAAGAGGGCGACGACGTTCTGGTCGACATGTCCTACGAGAAACTGCCCGAGATCCCCGAAGTCGATCTGGCCAAGCTGAAGCTCGAAAAGCTGGTTGCCAAGGCCGATGACGCGGCTGTGGAAGAAGCGCTCGCCAATCTGGCCGAAACCGCACAGGATTTCGAAGACCGCAAAAAAGGCTCCAAAGCCAAAGATGGCGACCAAGTTGTCTTCGACTTCTTGGGCAAAGTTGACGATGTGGCCTTTGAAGGCGGCGCCGCCGAAGATTACCCGTTGGTGCTTGGCTCCGGCAGCTTCATCCCCGGTTTCGAAGAGCAACTCGTGGGCGTGAAAGCCGGCGAAGAAAAAGCCGTCACCGTGACCTTCCCCGAAGATTACCAAGCGGAAAACCTTGCCGGTAAAGAAGCGATCTTTGATTGCACGATCAAAGCCGTCAAAGAACCCAAAGCCGCCGAAGTGAATGACGAGCTGGCCAAGAAATTCGGTGCCGAAGATCTCGCCGGATTGAAAGCTCAAATCGCCGAGCGTCTCGAAGCGGAATACGCCGATGCCGCGCGCGCGTTGATGAAACGCGAATTGCTCGATGCCCTCGACAAAGAGGTTACATTCGATTTGCCGCCGTCGCTCGTGGAAGCCGAAGCCGGCCAAATCGCGCATCAGCTGTGGCACGAAGAAAACCCCGATGTGCAGGATCACAACCACGATCCGATCACACCAACAGACGAGCACAACACTTTGGCCGAACGCCGCGTGCGCCTTGGCCTCTTGCTTGCCGAACTGGGCCAGAAAGCCGAAGTCGAAGTGACCGACGCCGAAATGACCCAAGCGATCATGAACCAAGCCCGCCAATACCCGGGCCAGGAACGTCAGTTCTTTGAGTTCATTCAGCAAAACCAGCAAATGCAACAGCAGATGCGCGCACCTTTGTTCGAAGACAAAGTTGTCGATCACGTGTTCTCCTTGGCCACGGTCACCGAAAAAGAGATCACCAAAGACGAACTGCAAAAAGCTGTCGAAGCGCTCGAAGACGAGTAAGATCTCGCATCATATTTTGGGGAAGGGGCTGCCGTTTTGGCGGCCCTTTTTCGTTGCGCGGCTTGCCATGTCGCGCCCCACAGGCCATCGTGCCATGGCAAATAGGGGAGGAGACCCAATGGATTATCTGGGGTTTGATAAGGAAACATTTGACGCGTTCCGCGCCGATGATCGGTCAGGGCCGATCCATATGCTCAATCTGGTAAAGCTGCACGCAGTGGCCACCTATGAGGACGGCACAACGACCACCGGGGCAGAGGCCTACGCCGCATATGGACGCGAGAGCCAGCCGGTGTTTGAACGGCTCGGGGGGCAGGTCGTCTGGCGCGGCGCGATGGAATTGATGGTGATCGGGCCAAAGGACGGCAGCGAGGATTGGGATCTGTGCTTTATCGCGCAATATCCGCAACCGTCTGCCTTTGTTGAAATGATTTTCGACCCCGAATATCGCAAGGCGATGCGCCATCGGCAAGCGGCGGTGAAAACCTCGCGTTTGGTGCGCATGGCCCCGAGAGAGGCCGGCGAGAATTTCGGGGAATAACGGGGCCGGTGAGAACGGGGCCGGTGAGGCAGCGTGAACCGCGCCGCCGTAGGGTAGCGGTGCATCGTTTAAGCTCCCTTGTTCGATGGGCTGCGCGACACAGTGAGCATAAAAAAAGGCCGCGCAAATTTTGCGCGGCCTTTCAATTTTGGGTCGAAAGCGCGGCTTACGCGCCTTCGTCATCCGAGGTGTCGTCGTCGTCGCTGGACACAGCTTCGGCGAGATCTTCATCGTCCGATGCGGCTGCGCCGATGTCTTCGAACAATTCAGAGATCTCGAATTCCGCTTCGGCTTCTGCCTCGGCTTCGAGTTCCTGGATCGACTTGCCCGAGGCTTGCAATTCGGCTTCTTCCACCGAACGCGCGACGTTCATGACGATTGTCACGGTGACTTCGGGGTGAAGTTTAACCGACAGGTCGTGCAGGCCGAGGTCTTTGATCGGGTTGATCAAGGAAACCTGCTTGCGGTCCACCGAGAAGCCCTCTTCCGTTGCAACTTCGGCGGCATCCCGTGGGGTGACCGAGCCATAAAGTGCGCCGGAGTCGGAGGCGGAGCGAATCACGATGAACTGTTGCCCATCGAGTTTTGCGCCCAATGCTTCCGCTTCTTTTTTGGTTTCAAGGTTGCGTGCTTCGAGCTGCGCTTTTTGCGCTTCAAAGTTTGCAACATTGGCCGAAGACGCGGTCAGCGCCTTGCCCTGCGGGAGCAGGAAGTTGCGCGCATAGCCGGATTTCACGTCAACGACGTCACCCATTTGGCCAAGCTTGGCAACACGTTCGAGAAGGATAACTTGCATGTGCTTTCTCCTTACTTCACGGCATAGGGCAGCAGGGCGAGGAAGCGGGCGCGTTTGATGGCGCGGGCCAGCTCACGTTGCTTCTTGGCCGAAACGGCAGTGATGCGCGAGGGAACGATTTTGCCGCGCTCGGAAATGTAGCGTTGCAAAAGTTTCGTGTCTTTGTAGTCGATCGCAGGTGCATTGTCGCCCGAGAAGGGGCAGACTTTGCGACGGCGGAAAAACGGTTTGGTAGCCATTGTTTAGCGTCCTTTTCTCAAGCGTTGATTAACGACGGTCGCCGCGATCACCGCGGTCTCCGCGATCGCCGCGCGGGCCGCGCTCACGTTCGTCACGTTTTTGCATTTGCACCGAGGGGCCCTCGGCGTGCTCGTCAACCTTGATGGTCAGAACGCGCATGACATCGTCATGCAAGCGCATCAGGCGTTCCATTTCCTGCACGGCTGCGGCGGGCGCATCCACGCGCAAGAAGGCATAGTGGCCTTTGCGGTTCTTGTTGATTTTGTAAGCCATCGTTTTGACGCCCCAATACTCGTGGTCCACGAGTTTGCCGCCGTTGTCGGCGAGGACGGTGCCAAAATGTTCGATAAGGCCTTCAGCTTGCGTGTTGGACAAATCCTGACGCGAGATGAATACATGCTCATAAAGCGGCATGTGCTCTCCATTCATTTTTCAGGCGCATTTCATAGGACGGGCAAAATACCGTGACGCGGCCCATCCACGAGAGACTGCGCGGTTCAATCGATTTGCGCACGGTAAGCGCGCCTCTTAGCTTGCTTTTCCTTGTGGCGCAAGGCCCGCCGTGACGCATGCGGTCGGGGGGCGGATGTCCCACGGGGTATGCCGGTGCCCGCACAGCGTTCAGCAGCGTCACTCGAAAGCCACAGATGTGCGTCGAGCCGCGCTTTTACCTGCCGGTTGCCTCATTTCGGTCCAATTCCTACCCGAGTGTTAACCACAACAGAGCGCCCCGGCCGTAGAGCCAATTTATTCAAAGCGGGCGCGTGACAGTGAATGGATCCGAAGGAGACCGCCATGTCCTCGATGTCAGATATCCTGCTTGAGCCACATATCCAAGCTGCGGCACGCGGCAGGGATGCCGCAGCCCGACAGCAATCGCGTCGCAATGTGGTGCGGGTGGTGGGCGCCCCGATGATCCGCGCGGCTTCGATCTTTCTTGGCGTGGTTTTGATTACCTCGGCGGGCGGCCTTTGGTTGATTGGTTCGGGAAGCTGGGACGCCGAGCAAATGCTGATCCGCTTGGTGATCTCCATGCTGTTTTTGGGTGCCGGTCTTGCCGTCATGCAGCCGGGCCGTCAGGGCAGCATCCCCGAGGTGCATCTTGATCCGGCGCGCGGCGAAATGGTGTTGTTCCAAGTGTCCGCAACGGGCGCGCGTAACGAGATTGCCCGTTACAGCTATGACGATCTCGGGTCGGTGGATTTTCGCAACGACATGCTTAAGGCCACAGATGCCCGTGGCGACACCTTGATCGAAATGCCGATGGCCGAGCCGGGCGATCTGGATAAACTTCAAATGGCGCTTGGCGCGGCATTCGCACGTGCGGTGTAATTCAACGCGCGGCGGTTAAGCCGGCTCAAGGTCGTGCGGGCGTGTCTATGTGGTTTTCCGTGTGGCCAATCGCGTTGTGCAAACCTCCCAATTCTCTACGGCCCGCTTCGGCGGGCTTTCTGGTGTGCCCATCTGGTGTGCCCGTCGCGGCGCTCATAGCGGGCATTCTCGCTCTGGCCGTCGGGTGTCGTTAGGGGCGGAGCGATGGCGTAAATGGCCCGAGGGTTCTATGCGGCCATGAAAATGTGATATGAAACAGGCAACAACGCATGGTTTGTCAGGGCAGCAGTCGGCGAAAATATGCCGGCAAGCCGAGATGAACCGGCAAAAACCGACATGCGCGCTGCTGCGCAGCTTCTGTTGAGTTCTGTGCAGTTGTGTAACTTTGGCCATCGTTACATAATTTCGCAACAGACACTCCAATCCCACAGGGAAGGATTTTTCGAATGACCTTTATGACATCGACCCTAAAGACCGGCGCCCTGAGCGCCACGCTTGCCGCCGCGATGGCCTTTGGCGCCGGTGCGGCCCATGCTGCCGCCGAGAAATATGTGCTCGACCCCAGCCACAGCCAGATCGTGTTTAATTATAACCACCTCGGGTTCTCGACCAGCTATGGCATGTTCTCCGGTTTTGACGGCGAAATCATGTTCGACGTTGAAGATCCGGCCGCCTCTTCGGTGACCGTTTCATTTCCGGTGACCTCGATGCTGACCGGATGGGAAGAGCGCTTTGCGCATTTCATGGGCGACGACTTTTTTGGCGGTGCCGATGAAACGGTGACTTTTACCTCGACCGGCATTGAAGTGACCGGCGAGAAAACCGCATTGATCACCGGTGACCTGACTTTGAACGGCGTGACGAAATCGGTGGTTCTGGATGCGGTGTTGAACCAAGCAGGGGAGCACCCGATGGCGAAAAAAACATGGGCCGGTTTTTCGGCCACAACGACGGTGAAGCGCACCGAATTTGATCTTGGGCAATTCGCCCCCTATGTGTCCGACGACGTGCAAATCGACATTTCTATTGAGGCAATGAAAGCTGAATAAGCTTTTCGTTATCTGAAACGTCACATGCAAACGCCAGCGCAGAGAATGCGCTGGCGTTTTTTCTTGTCTGCAAGGCGTGGTTTGTCGGGTGGGACACGGATCGGGCGGCTCGTCCGCACCCGTGTCGTTCGCGTAATATGCCCTGTTCTACGGCGCTTGGGTTGCGGTCAAAGACACCGTGACATCGACAGCAAAGCCAAGGCTGCCTTCGTCGTCCATCGACAGGCCGATGCCGAAATCGCGCCGGTCAAGGCGCAGCGTGCCGCGCATCTTTGCCTCTTTGCCCTCGAGCGTCTCTGTAATGTCGAGCGAGAAGGGCAAGGTTACCGGCATGGCATTGTCTTTGATGATCAAGGCGCCGCGCGCGAAGAGTGCCCCGGCCTCCTCGATGATCTGAGCCTCGAACAGGGCCTCGGGATGGGTCGCGGCATCGAAGAAATCCGCGCCGAGCGCCTGTTCGGTGACCGATCCAAGAGACAGCGAAGCAATTTGGATACGCACGTCGACTGTGCCTTTGTTCCGGTCGGCTTCGGGGTCGAAAATGATGTCGGCGTCCCATGTGCCAAATCCGCCGGTGACCTGCGACCCGAATTGTTGCACGGCGATGGTGATCTCGCCGTTTTGCACCTCCCATACAGGTAAATCGGTCGTCGCGGCGCTTTGTGTGGCATCTATCCCTGCCGCATCCGGTTGAGCCTGCGTAGAGGTGGATTGGGGCGTGCCTTCGGTCTGCGCAATCGCGCCTTTGGTATGGTCCTCGGATCCGTCTGCGGCGGTCCAGCCAGCAAACAGCGTCGCCGCAAGCAATAGCGCAGCCATGCCCGCGGGCAATATATGTGAGGGTTGCTGCGCCGAGGGTTGCGCTGATCCGCCGCGCGGCAGCATCCGCCGCAACGTTGCATCCTTATCTATGACGTGGTGTTTCACGGCTCCCGCGACATGCATCGCAATCGATACCATCATCAAGCGCCCTGATAAAAAATGCACCACTTCGGAGGCTTCGGCAACAAACGCAGAGCGCGGCACCAACGGCAGGGTTTGACCAAAGGGCCACCAGATTGGTGCAAAGCCGGAGGTCGCGGCATGATGCACCCATCCTGACAAAGGCACCAGCAGCATCGTGCCGTATAATGTCCAATGCACTACTTCTGCGGTCAGGGCTTCGATCCGGTGATTGCCGTTGATCAACCCCGGTTTGGTTTGTCCCGTTGCCCAAAGTATCCGCCCCAGCGCCACGAAAAATGCCGCGACGCCCAATGTTTTATGCAAGGAAAACAAGAAGGCCACCCGGGCCACTGACGCCGCATCCGCGCTGCCGCTGCGCAGATCGACGGAGAGTTCATGCGCCAGCCATCCGACAGGGATCGTGACGAGGATCACGAATGCGGTGAGCCAGTGAAAGGTTTTGGTGACGCTGCCATAGCGTTGGGTGGTGTTGGCGTGGGGCATGTGAGATCCGATTGATGAAATGCAGTTGCCGCGTTTTACCGGCATTTAGGATGTAAATATATCGCCATTCCCGCACAGGTCCTCATGTTTGGCGCACAGGTTCGGATGTCAGGGTGGCAGCGGCCGCGACATGCCGAGCGGAGAAGGGGCATGGCAGGGCACCCGCGCATAGGGCAGGCATATGGAACGGGTGCACAGGCATGAGGCCCGGGCGGGGATCGCGGAGGCGGCAGCACAGGATGATGCGATGCGCGATCTCGCGGCGCGCCTTATCGTTGCCAACTGCGCCGCGCCGCGCTATCTCGGTTTTAACCAGAAAACGAGCAAGAACGGAGGCCATGAAATGAGCCGCGCATTGATTTTCCCCGGGCAGGGTGCCCAAACCATCGGCATGGGTAAAGCCCTGGCCGAGGCCTATCCCGCCGCAAAGGCCGTCTTTGACGAGGTGGACGAGGCTTTGGGCGAAAGCTTGAGTGCGTTGATCTGGGAAGGCGAGCAAGACACGCTGACCCTGACGCAAAACGCACAGCCGGCCTTGATGGCGACATCTTTGGCGGCGATGCGCGCGCTGGAGGCCGAAGGCGTGGTTCTGGCCGATGTGGCGGACTATGTGGCCGGTCACTCTTTGGGCGAATATTCCGCTTTGGCCGCAGCGGGCGCGTTTAGCGTGGCCGATGCCGCGCGGCTGTTGCGTATTCGCGGCAAAGCCATGCAAGAAGCCGTGCCCGTTGGCGTCGGCGCAATGGCAGCTTTGCTCGGGTTGGATTTCGACACCGCGCAGGCCGTGGCCAAAGAGGCCGCCCAAGGTGAGGTGTGCCAAGCCGCCAATGACAATGATCCGGCACAAGTCGTCGTGTCGGGGCACAAGGCCGCCGTCGAGCGTGCCTGTGACATTGCCAAGGCCAAAGGCGCGAAACGCGCGCTCTTGTTGCCCGTCAGCGCCCCGTTTCACTGTGCTTTGATGGAACCGGCGGCACGGGTCATGGCCGAGGCCTTGGGGCAGGTTGATATCAATCGTCCTGTGGTGCCGCTGGTGGCCAATGTGCGCGCCGATGCGGTCCGCGACCCCAGCATGATCCGTGCGCTGCTCGTCGAGCAGGTCACCGGTTCGGTGCGCTGGCGCGAAAGCGTTTTGTGGATGGGCGCGCAGGGCGTCACCGAAGTTTGGGAAGTCGGAGCGGGCAAAGCGTTGAGCGGCATGGTCAAACGTATTGACCGCGCAATCGCGCCGATGAACGTTGGCACACCAGAAGATGTGCAGGCCATCGTCGCGGCACTCGCCTGATTTGAACTGATAGAGAAAGACGTGAAAATGTTTGATTTAACTGGGAAAAACGCGTTGGTTACCGGCGCATCGGGCGGCATCGGCGGACAGATTGCTAAGGCGCTGCACGGCGCGGGCGCAACCGTGGGCCTGTCGGGCACGCGGGTCGAACCCTTGGAGGCTTTGGCCGCCGAATTGGGCGCGCGGGCGCATGTTCTGCCGTGCAACCTGTCGGACGCCGATGCGGTGGATGCCTTGCCGAAGCAAGCGATTGAGGCAATGGGATCGGTAGATATTCTCGTCAACAACGCCGGCATCACCCGCGACCAGATTTTCATGCGCATGTCGGATGACGAATGGCAATCGGTGCTGGATGTGAACCTGACCGCGACCATGCGCCTGTGCCGCGGTGTGATGCGCCCGATGATGAAGGCGCGTTGGGGGCGGATCGTGAATATTTCCTCCATCGTCGGCGCCACCGGCAATCCGGGGCAGGCAAATTACGCCGCCTCCAAGGCCGGTATGATCGGTATGACCAAATCCATCGCCTATGAGGTCGCCAGTCGCGGGATCACCGCCAATGCGGTGGCGCCGGGATTCATTGCGACCGCGATGACGGATAAATTGACCGACGATCAAAAGGCCAAGATCAACACGCAAATCCCTGCCGCGCGCATGGGCACCCCCGAAGAGATCGCCGCTGCGGTGCTTTATCTGGCCAGTCTAGAGGCCGGTTATGTCACCGGCGCGACCTTGCACGTCAATGGCGGCATGGCGATGCTGTGATCCCTATTTGATCGTCATGATTAGATCAGAGCGCGGCTTCGGCGGCGCTCTTTTTGCATGAGGTGCATGAGGCCACCTGTGAGCGCGGTGTTTAAGGTGGCCCCGCGCCCATAGAAAGACGATACGCACTCGGCGTCACGTTGCAATTCGAGTCACCCGATCGCCGGCATCGGCAATGGTTCGCATGGTGGGGGGACCGGCTGTTTTGATCATTTTGAACGGGTCGGGGCACGCCGCCGCCGCGCCCGATATGGGGCGGCCTGTCAACTTTGGGGTATGGGGTTTCCCGTTTATTACCATATGATTACAAAGCCTTATCTCGCCGTTCCCGTGGCGTTGGTCCTTATGCGGTCACAGTGGCCATCGCCACGGGTGCGAGATTATTTGCAACGCCCGCTTGCAGGACAGCAGAGCAGACGCCACTTAAGACAAAGCGTTTGCCAATTGCGCGCCATGTGCTATAGGCGGCGACAGAACCGTGCATGCACCCATATCTTGTGTGCCTGCGCATCCCCGCGCTGCGGGACAGTTAGACCAGCCGCCCTTCGGGGCACTAAAACGCCGAGCTTCCTGATTTAGGTCGGAACAAGGCAGAAAAAACGGGCCGCAGCGCCCAGACCAGTTATGAGGACTTGACATGAGCGACGTCGCAGACCGCGTGAAGAAAATCGTTGTAGAGCACCTGGGTGTGGAAGAAGACAAAGTCACCGAGAACGCGTCGTTCATCGACGATCTGGGTGCAGACAGCCTCGACACTGTCGAGCTGGTTATGGCATTTGAAGAGGAATTCGGCATCGAAATCCCTGATGACGCCGCCGAAAACATCCAGACCTTCGGTGACGCGGTCAAGTTCATCAAAGAAGCCTCCTAAGGCTTTGCCGCCGCCCGATCCGGGCGTGCGACGAGATAAAGCAGCCCCTGCCGATATTCGGCGGGGGCTGTTTTCGTTTGGAGCCCGCCCGCGCGGTCCTCGCACGATCTTGGCTGACATCGGGGCGCATGTTGCGGGTGGCCAACAGATGTCTTTGCATTTTTGTCGGCCCCGCACCCCCGCCACATGCGGGGGAGAGGTGTAAAACCCTGCCGATAGATTGCGCGCGCCTCTTGCCCCTCGCCCCCAAGGCGCGGTATGGACATGCGCAAAGAAACGGGGAGGCATCATATGCGCCGAGTAGTTGTCACAGGTCTGGGTTTGGTCACGCCGCTGGCTTGCGGAGTCGAAGAAACATGGAAGCGCCTGCTCGCGGGGCAATCGGGCGCCGATACCATCAAGCAATTCGACGCCAGCCATCTGGCCACGGATTATGCATGCGAAGTCAAACACGGCGACGGCACCGACGGCACATTTAACGCCGATGACTGGATGCTCCCGAAAGAACGTCGCAAGGTCGATGACTTCATCCTCTACGGCATCGCCGCCGCCGAACAGGCCGTGCAGGACGCCGGATGGAAACCCGAAGACCGCGAAGGTCAAATCCGCACGGGCGTGATGATCGGATCGGGCATTGGCGGGCTCAATTCCATCGCGGAAACTGCGGTTTTGATCAAAGAACGCGGTCCGCGCCGCGTCTCGCCCTTCTTTATCCCCGGTGCGCTGATCAATCTGATCTCCGGTCAGGTCAGCATCAAGTATGGCTTTAAAGGTCCGAACCACGCGGTTGTCACTGCCTGCTCGACCGGTGCCCACGCCATTGGCGATGCGGCGCGTTTGATCCAATGGGGCGATGCGGATGTGATGATTGCGGGCGGGGCGGAGTCCTCGATCTCCGAAATCGGTATTGCCGGATTTAATGCGTGTAAAGCATTGAGCACACAGCATAAAGATGATCCGAAAAATGCATCGCGCCCCTATGACACAAACCGCGACGGATTTGTCATGGGCGAAGGTGCGGGCGTTGTCGTCCTTGAAGAGTATGAGCACGCTGTCGCACGCGGCGCGAAGATCTATGCCGAGATTTTGGGCTATGGCCTGTCGGGCGATGCCTATCACATCACCGCACCGGCCGAGGATGGCGATGGCGCCTATCGCGCCATGGAGGCGGCGTTGAATCGCGCTGGCGTCAAACCCGCCGAGGTGGACTATATCAACGCGCACGGTACATCGACCATGGCCGACACCATTGAACTGGCGGCCGTGGAACGCCTTTTGGGGGATGCGGCGGCAAATGCGACGATGTCATCGACCAAATCCTGCACCGGCCACTTGCTGGGCGCGGCGGGCGCGATCGAGGCGATCTTCTCGATCCTGGCGATCCGCGATCAGGTTGCTCCGCCGACGATCAACCTCGACGATCCGGCGGTGGAAAGCCAACTGGACCTTGCCCCGAATGCCAAACGCGAACGCAAAATCGACGTGGTTTTGTCCAACAGCTTCGGGTTCGGCGGCACCAATGCCAGCCTGTGCATGGGGAAATTGCGCTAAATGTGGAAAGCCCTTGCCTCGAACGCGATCACCTTTTTGATTGTGATCCTGTTCCTTTTGGGCGGACTGATCTTGTGGGGCCAATCGCAATATAATGCGGCTGGCCCATTGGATCAGCCGATATGTCTGCGCGTGCCATCGGGTAGCAACATGTCCCGTGTCAGCAAAGATCTGGTCGCGCAGGGCGCTGTTTCCAATGGCCGGATTTTCCGTGTTGGCGCGGATTACACCGATAAAACTCAAGAGCTTAAGGCGGGGAGTTATTTGATTCCCACCCATGCAAGCATGGCGCAGATCACCGATATCGTTACCCGCGGCGGCGCCAGCACTTGCGGCACCGAAATCGTATATCGTGTCGGGGTGACCCGTTCGACCGTGCAATTGCGCGCTCTGGATCCCGCCACCAGCCGCTATGTTGAACAAGCCTCTTATCTTCCGGGCGAAGACGCCGTTCCCGCCGAATTGACCGAGGCCTTGGACTCCGGCGATGTGCGGTTCCGTGTGGCGTTGGCCGAAGGGGTGACCAGCTGGCAAGTGGTGGAGAGCCTGAACGCCATTGAGGTCATGATCGGAGAGGTTACAGAAATCCCCGCCGAGGGTAGCCTTGCGCCGGACAGCTATGAGATCAGCCGTGGTGCCGACCGCGCCGAGTTGATCGCCAGAATGCAACGAGCGCAGCAAGTAATTTTGGCCGCCGCATGGGCCGAGCGTGCCGAGGATCTGCCGGTCAAAACCCCCGAAGAGGCGTTGATCCTTGCCTCCTTGATCGAAAAAGAAACCGGCGTTGCCGAGGAGCGCCGTCAGGTTGCCAGCGTTTTCGTCAACCGTCTGCGCCAGGGCATCAAATTGCAAACCGATCCGACCGTGATTTACGGCATCACCAAAGGTCAGGGCGTTTTGGGGCGCGGTCTGCGTCAAAGCGAATTGCGCCGTGAGACACCGTGGAATACCTATGTGATCCCCGCGCTGCCGCCGACCCCGATTGCCAACCCGGGCCGCGCCAGCATTGAGGCCGCGCTAAACCCGGACACGACGGAATTCATTTTCTTTGTTGCGGACGGCACGGGCGGTCATGCGTTTGCCGTGACCTTGGCCGAGCATAACGCCAATGTGGCCAAATGGCGCGCCATCGAGGCCGAACGGGCAAAACAACCCGATTAGGCCGACTGGCATTCCTGCGTTAATGAATTTGAAAGGCCCCGCTTCGGCGGGGTCTTTTGTTAAGGATTTGAAACCGGCAGAGGCGGTGGGTGATGCCACTAGGGCCAGCTGTCAAAACCCGTTATCGTAGAAGGGGTTAGATCGCGGCCCGCCGCTTTTTGAGTTCTGTTTACGGGCCGGTTTTTAGTGCGAATATCCGAAAAAATCTAATCATACCGTGCGGTTACGTGTTTCACCTGTTGCGAAATCGCTTGACTTTGCGAACGCTCTCGCCTATAAGTTGTGACATGCTGGAAGAAGTGACGAAACGGCCATAGGGGCGATCCTAGGGGCCGTTTTTTCGTTTTCTCACATGCGGGGGCAACGCACCCAAAGAGGCAGAGCAAACCCATGACCATGACCACCTCGCAAGAGGGACCCTCGACATTGGTGGAGAGCATCACCGGTGTCGAACTGCAGTTGATGGACCTTCGGGCCGATCTTCTGGAGATGCAAAAACGTATCCGCGCCGGTGACGTCGCGGGTTTGAAAGACAGCACAAAAGCCATCTCTGATATCCGGCAATGGCTCAAAATCGCACATGAAACGGAGATCCTCCATGAAGAACGCCGCAGAAAAGAAAAAGGTATCGTCAAGGACTATGCCCTCGATTTCGACGAGGCCCGACATCAGATCGGGTGCCGGTTGGATCGCCTCCGCCGAACCTGCGGTGCAGGACGCCTTCCTAAATGAACTCAGCGAGGGAGAGCTTTTGGCTCTCCCTTATTTGTTTGAGTTCTGGGCCTTGGACCACCAATTGCCGCCCGAAGGCGATTGGCGGTCCTGGGTGATCATGGGCGGGCGCGGCGCGGGCAAAACCCGCGCAGGGGCGGAATGGGTCCGCTCTGTCGTGGAGGGGCCGCGCCCGATGGACAAGGGGCGCTGTTCGCGGCTGGCTTTGGTTGGCGAGACAATTGATCAGGTCCGCGAAGTGATGGTGTTCGGGGAAAGCGGCATTCTTGCCTGCTCGCCTCCCGATCGGCGCCCCGAGTGGCAAGCCAGCCGCAAACGGTTGCTATGGCCCAACGGCGCCACGGCGCAGGTGTTCTCCGCCCATGATCCCGAAAGCCTGCGCGGTCCGCAATTTGACGGGGCATGGGTGGATGAGTTGGCGAAATGGAAGCGTGCCCAAGACGCATGGGACATGCTGCAATTCGGCTTGCGCCTTGGTGAGACGCCGCAGGTTTGCATCACCACCACGCCGCGCAATGTCGGTGTGCTTAAACAAATCCTTGCTTCGCCTTCGACCGTGACCACCTCGGCCCCGACCGAGGCCAATGCCGCCTATCTGGCCGACAGCTTCTTGGAAGAAGTGCGCGCGCGTTATGCGGGGACACGATTGGGGCGGCAGGAATTGGATGGCGTGCTCTTGGAGGATGCCGAGGGTGCGCTTTGGACCTCGGCCCTGCTCGAAGAGCTACAGGTCGAGGCGGTGCCGGAGTTTGACCGTATCGTTGTCGCCGTCGATCCGCCGGTTAGCGGTAAGGAGACCTCGGATGAATGCGGGATCGTTGTGGTGGGGGCCTGCACCAGCGGCCCTGTGCACGAATGGAAGGCCTATGTTCTTGAGGATGCCTCGATCGGGGCCGCCACACCGACACGTTGGGCCACCGCCGCCATTACCGCCATGGAGAAATGGGGCGCAGAGCGATTGGTCGCGGAAGTGAACCAAGGCGGCGATCTGGTCGAATCTGTTATTCGGCAGGTCGACCCATTGGTGCCGTTGAAAAAGGTCCATGCCAGCCGTGGCAAGGTCGCCCGCGCCGAGCCGGTGTCGGCGCTATATGAACAGGGCCGGGTCAAACACCTGCGCGGGCTTGGCGCGCTTGAGGACCAAATGTGCCGCATGACTGCGCAGGGCTATGAGGGCAAAAATAGCCCTGATCGCGTTGATGCATTGGTCTGGGCGCTGACGGAATTGATGATTCTTCCGGCGGCAAAATGGCGGCGCCCGCAGGTGCGTGCGCTCTAGTTGAAGCTCCTTAACCATTTGATAGGCATCTTCTCCCCAAGCCAGAGGGCAGCACCAGAACACTTCCACCGCTGCCCTCGGACCCTTTGAAACCTGCCCGTCTCTGCGGTGTCAGGCGCGGCCTCAAAAGCCGTATCGCGCAAGATCCAAAAGGAGCACCGAATGACGGTTTTTGATTTCTTTCGCCGCGGCGAAGCCACCCAAGTGCCCGAGCAAAAAGCCAGCGCCACCGGCCCCGTGGTTAGCTATCACAGCGCCGGCCGCGTGGCATGGAGCCCGCGCGATACGGTCTCCTTGACCCGTACAGGGTTTGCCGGAAATCCGGTCGGGTTTCGCACCGTTAAATTGATCGCAGAAGCCGCTGCCGCGCTGCCTTTGGTGCTTCAAGACGACCGTACCCGTTACGACAGCCATCCGATGCTACGTCTGATCCAAAGCCCAAATCCGGCGCAGGGCCGCGCTGAATTGTTTGAATCGCTCTACGGGCAATTGCTCCTGTCGGGCGATGCCTATCTTGAGGCTGTCGGCGGCGAAGACGGCACACCGGTGGAATTGCACGTGCTGCGGTCGGACCGGATGAGCCTTGTCCCCGGTGCGGACGGATGGCCGGTGGCCTATGATTACACCGTTGGCGGGCGTAAGCACCGTTTTGACGTGGCGGGCGGGCATCCTAGCATTTGTCATATAAAAAATTTCCACCCGCAGGACGATCATTACGGGTTCAGCCCGATGCAAGCCGCCGCCATGGCGATTGACGTGCATAACAGTGCCAGCCGGTGGTCCAAGGCTTTGCTCGACAACGCGGCGCGGCCTTCTGGCGCGATCATCTACAAGGGGTCGGACGGGCAGGGCAGCCTGTCTGCCGATCAATATGACCGGTTGGTGAATGAAATGGAAAGCCATCACCAAGGCGCGCGCAATGCGGGGCGGCCGATGTTGCTGGAAGGCGGGCTGGATTGGAAACCGATGGGGTTTTCGCCCTCGGATATGGAATTCCAAAAGACCAAAGAAAGCGCCGCGCGTGAGATTGCCATTGCCTTTGGCGTGCCGCCGATGCTTTTGGGCATACAGGGCGATGCGACCTATGCCAATTACCAAGAGGCCAATCGCGCCTTTTACCGCTTGACCGTGTTGCCTTTGGCGACCCGCGTGGCGGCGGCGGTGGCCGATTGGTTGTCAGGCTTCACCGGTGAGGAATTGCACCTCAAACCCGATCTTGATCAGGTGCCGGCCTTGGCCGCCGAACGCGACGCGCAATGGACGCGTGTCTCGCAGGCCAGCTTTCTGACCGACGCAGAAAAACGTGCGATTTTGGGCCTGCCGCCGGTCGATAACGAGACAATGGCAAACCCATTGGCTGCGGAGCAAAGCGATGAGTGAGGAAAGCCACCGCTTCGGGATGGAGCAGTTTGATTGCGCGCCCGGTCTGCGCTTGCAGGCCCACGAACGCGTAAGTGATTTGCATATTCAGGGGCTTACGCGACGCCTCGATAAGTTGGACGAGATGATGGAACGGCTTGAACGCCGTTTGTGGCTGACGGTCTACGGCGTGGTCGGCGCGATCCTGGCGCAGGCGCTCCAATCCTTTGTGGTGAGCGCACATTGAGCGCGGCGCATCATCCGACTTCGGCAATGAAAGGACAGAACATGGATATGGATACAGGACTTGAGCAGAAATTCTGCCGCTTTGACAGCGAGTTGACCGTCCTGGATGGCACCAAGATCGAAGGCTATGCTTCGGTCTTTGGGGCCTGCGATCAAGGCGGCGATATCGTCCAGAACGGCGCCTATGCCGAAAGCCTCAAACGCCTTACATCCGAGGCCCGAGCCGTGAAAATGTTGTGGCAACATGATCCGGCGCAACCCATCGGCATTTGGGATGAGGTGCGCGAGGACGGGCGCGGTCTCTACGTCAAAGGGCGTTTGTTGGAGAGCGTCGCCAAAGGGCGCGAGGCCGCCGCCTTGATCGAGGCAGGCGCGATTGACGGCCTGTCGATCGGCTATCGCACCGTCAAGGCGACGAAGAACACCAAGGGCCAGCGGCTCTTGACGGAACTGGAACTTTGGGAGGTGTCGCTTGTGACCTTCCCGATGCTTCCCAGTGCGCGGGTGGGAGTGAAAGGCGATGGCCTTGAGCGCGATGCCCTGCGCGATCTGGCGGCGGCCTTTGAGGACGCCCGCCAGTCCATGGCGCAAGACTGACGCGCTTATCGCAACCAAACGCAACCGACCAAGGGGACGTTTTATGACGCAGACCGAGAGCAAGTCTCGGACCGGAGAAGCTATGTCTCCGGTCTCCGAGGTGAAGACCGCCATGACAGGCTTCATTAGCGATTTCAAAGGCTTCCGAGCCGATATTCACAACCGACTTCAACAGCAAGAAGAGCGATTGACCATGCTTGACCGTAAACAAATGACCGCCGCACGTCCGGCCTTGGCCGCTTCGGGCGATTTCGACGCCCCTCATCAGAAAGCCTTCAACGCCTATCTGCGCGGCGGCGATGATGATGCGCTGCGCGGTTTGATGATGGAGGGCAAATCCATGTCCACCGCAGTGAACTCCGATGGTGGCTATCTCGTCGACCCGCAGACCGCAGAGACGGTGAAATCGGTGCTCAAATCTACCGCGTCGATCCGCGCCGTCGCCAATGTGGTTAATGTCGAGGCGACCTCTTATGACGTGCTCGTTGACACCTCCGACATCGGGTCGGGTTGGGTGACGGAGACCGGGGCACTGACCGAAACCGCGACGCCCACCATCGACCGCATTTCCATTCCGCTCTATGAGCTCTCGGCCCTGCCGAAAGCCTCTCAGCGTCTTTTGGATGACGCCGCATTTGACATCGAAGGTTGGCTGGCGGCGCGCATCGCCGACAAATTCTCGGCTGCCGAAGCAGGCGCCTTTATCAATGGCGATGGCATCGACAAACCGACCGGTATTTTGAACCACACCCAAGTGGCTGAAGACAGCTGGGCCTGGGGGTCTTTGGGCTATATCGCAACAGGCACAGATGGCGGTTTCGACGCCAGTAATCCGGCCGATGCGATCATCGAATTGGTCTATGCCTTGGGCGCACAATACCGCGCCAACGGCACCTTTGTGATGAACTCGAAAACCGCTGGCCAAGTGCGTAAGCTCAAAGACGCGGACGGTCGTTTCCTGTGGTCCGATGGTCTGGCGGCGGGCGAACCTGCACGCCTGATGGGGTATCCGGTTCTGATTGCCGAGGACATGCCGGATGTGGCATCCGACGCGGCTGCGATTGCCTTTGGCGACTTCGAAGCCGGCTACACCATTGCAGAGCGTCCCGACCTGCGCGTCATGCGTGATCCTTTCTCCGCAAAACCCCATGTCCTCTTTTATGCGACCAAGCGCGTGGGCGGCGACGTGAGCGACTTTGCCGCGATCAAGTTGTTGAAATTCGGCACCGCCTAAACGGGCATAGCCGATGGGGAGGCGGGCATGGTTCGCCCTCCCGCGCACGGCGTCTTCAAAAAAGCGTTGTCCAGCTGCTCCCCTCCGTCCGAGCAACGCGGAGGCGCCGTGCGCATATTCCCTTCGGGGGGAGGAAAATTTGCGGAGTGATCCCATGATGTTAATCGAAGAAAGCGCGGTGCCGCAAAGCGCCCTTCCGCTGGATGAATTTAAAGACCACCTGCGCCTTGGTACCGGGTTTTCCAACATTGGTTTGCAAGATTCAGTGCTTGAAAGCTTTCTGCGTGCGGCCATTGCTGCAATCGAGGCGCGCACCGGCAAGATTTTGATCACACGGGATTTTTCCTGGACGTTGAGCTGTTGGCGCGATCAATCCGGGCAGGCCTTGCCGGCCGCGCCGGTTGTCAGCCTGACCTCGGTGGCGATGACAGATGCCGGCGGGACGCAAACGGTGCTGGATCCGGCGGGCTATTATCTAGAGCGCGATCAACAACGCCCGCGTTTGCGCGCCAAAACCGGTCTTCTGCCTTTGGTCCCCTTGGGCGGCTCGGTCGATATTCTGTTTACCGCCGGCATGGGCGAGACATGGGGTGAGTTGCCCGCAGATCTGGGGCAGGCGGTCCTGCTTTTGGCGGCGCATTATTATGAATATCGGTCTGAGACGGCGCTTGGCAGCGGTTGCATGCCCTTTGGCGTGACCTCGTTGATCGAGCGCTATCGGACCCTGCGCGTTCTGGGCGGCAAGGGAGGCACGGCGTAATGGCAGAGCTTCCCAACCTTAGCCGCGCCTTGGCTCTCGAAACACCGCTGCGCACGCCCGATGGGGCGGGGGGCTATGATGAGGTCTGGCAGGTGCTTGGCACGCTGTGGGCCGAGGTCATTGCCGCCGGGGGGCGCCAACGCACGGGCGCGGCCACGGCCGTTTCGGATGTTGGCTACCGCGTCATCGTGCGCGCGGCCCCGCCAGGCGACGAACGCCGCCCGCGCCCCGAACAACGGTTTCGTGAAGGTGCGCGCGTGTTCAACATTCTTGCTGTGGCCGAAGACGATCAGACCGGCCGCTATTTAACCTGCTATGCCAATGAGGAGCTTGTGCCATGAGTTATGTGACTTCGCCGGCGTTACAAGCGGCTGTGTTCAGCGCGCTTTCTGCCGATCCCACGGTAACCGGCCTGGTGAGTGGGGCGATTTATGATGCGCTCCCTTCGGGCACTTTACCATCGACCTATGTCAGCCTTGGGCCGGAAACGGTGTTCGGGGCGTCGGATATGACCTCGGAAGGTGCATTGCACAAATTCGAAGTTTCCGTCGTCACCACCGACCAGGGCTTTCAAAGCGCCAAAGACGTTGGCGCAGCAATCTGCGACGTGCTCATCGACGCAGACCTGACCCTCTCGCGTGGCACGCTGATCGGTATCGGTTTCGACCGTGCCGTGGCCCTGCGTGAAGAGAACGGCACCGTACGGCGTATTAACCTCACGTTTCGCGCAAGAGTAGAGGCTTAGGCCAGATCCCTGCGCGGGGCATTTTTTACCACCATCCACCACCACTTGGAGTGACGAGCATGACAGCCCAGAACGGCAAAGATCTTTTGATCAAAGTAGACATGACTGGCGATGGCCAGTTCCAAACCGTGGCGGGTTTGCGCGCCACGAGGATCGCTTTCAACGCCGAAAGCGTCGATGTGACCTCATTGGAAAGCCAAGGCGGCTGGCGCGAACTGTTGGGCGGCGCCGGTGTGCGTTCGGCCACAATCACCGGTTCGGGTGTCTTCAAAGACGAACAAACGGATGAACGCGCCCGGCAGATTTTCTTCGACGGCGAGACACCGGATTTTCAAGTGATCATCCCTGATTTCGGCAACGTGGAAGGTCCGTTCCAAATCACCTCGATTGAATATGCCGGCACCTTCGATGGCGAGGCCACCTATGAGCTGTCATTGGCCTCTGCCGGTGCCTTGCTCTTTACAGCGGCGGTCTAACCCCATGGCGAACCCTTGGACGGGCGAGGTCACCCTTGCCATAGATGGAGAGCAGCGGGTTCTGAAACTGACCTTGGGGGCTTTGGCGGAGCTTGAAGAGAGCCTCGACGGGAGCACCCTGGTGGACCTTGTCGAGCGCTTCGAAGCCGGTGCGTTTTCCAGCCGTGATGTGCTTGCGCTCATCGTGGCGGGTTTGCGCGGCGGCGGTTGGCAAGGCAGCAGCCGTGATCTGCTGTCGGCAGAAATTGCGGGCGGCCCGATGGGTGCGGCGCGCGCGGCGGCGCAATTGCTCGCGCGGGCCTTCATGTTGCCCGAGGAGCGTGCCGGATGACGGGTCTTGATTGGCCCGTGTTGATGCGGGCGGGGATCCACGGGCTTGGCCTGTCCCCGTCCGAGTTTTGGCGCCTGACCCCGGCAGAGCTTCGGCTGATGCTGGGGGAAAGCGGCGGGAGTGTCCCGCTGGCGCGGTCGCGGCTCGACGAGCTGCTCGAAGCCTATCCCGATGCCGAAGGAGGCACAGACGATGAGTCAATTTAACGGTTTGGACAATCTCGACATTCAGGTGTCGGCGCTGGAGGCGACGCTGGGTGATGCGGCGGTGGTCGCGGCAAGTTTCAATGAGGAACTAAGCACGATCCGCACGACATTATCCGGCACGCAAACTGACGTGGCGACGCTTGAAAAAGGGCTCTCGCGCGGTTTGCGCAAGGCCTTTGATAATGCGGTTTTCGACGGCGCACGTTTGTCAGAAGTGATGCGCGACGTGGCGCAAACCATGGCGAACACCGCATATTCCCAAGCGCTTAAGCCGGTGACAGATCAGGTCGGCAGCACCATTGCCCAAGGCATTGGATCGCTGGTGGGGGCGGCTTTGCCCTTCGGCAACACCGGCCTTTTTGGCGGTGCAAAAACCGCGAGCGTGGCGGGGTATGACAGCGCGAGGAGCGCGGTGATGAGCGCCTCCGAACGGTTGGGCAATGGCATGCAAACCGCTGGACCGGTCAGCGTGGTGATGAATATCTCGACCCCCGACGCAGCGAGTTTTCAGCGCAGCAATGCACAGGTCGCCGCCGAGATGTCCCGCGCGCTTAGTCGCGGGCAACGCAACCGCTGACCCGGCGGATCACGACAGGTAGGGGCACGCGCCCCGTAACAGGATATTTGAGGAGCACGACAATGGGATTTCATGAAACACGGTTTCCGGCCTCGCTCAGCTTTGGATCAGTCGGCGGGCCCGAGAGGCGCACAGATGTGGTCACCCTTGCCAACGGGTTCGAAGAGCGCAACACGCCATGGGCCCATTCGCGCCGCCGCTACGATGCGGGCGTTTCGATGCGCAGCCTCGACGATATTGAAACCTTGATTTCGTTTTTCGAGGCACGCAACGGGCAGCTGAATGGCTTTCGTTGGAAGGATTGGGCCGACTATAAATCGTGCCTGGCATCCCGGGACATTGCCTATGACGATCAGGTGATTGCCATTGGCGACGAGATCGAGGCCAGCTTCCAATTGACCAAAACCTACCGGTCAGGCGATGAAAGCTATACCCGCCCGATCACCAAACCGGTGGCCGGCACGGTGCGGGTCGGGGTGGCCGGTGATGAGCTGCAAGAGGGCATACATTATTCGGTCGACACTGCCACTGGCATTGTTACCTTTGTTCACCCGCCCAACGAAGGTTTCGAGATCACCGCCGGGTTTGAATTTGACGTGCCGGTGCGGTTTGACACCGACCGCATTCAGACTTCGGTATCATCCTTTCGCGCGGGCAATGTGCCCTCGGTTCCGGTGGTCGAGGTGCGCATCTGATGGGCTATTCCGATGAATTCAAAACCCATTTGGCCAGCGGTGCAACCACCCTATGCCGCACATGGGCGATCATGCGCAGCGATGGCGCTGTGTTTGGTTTTACCGATCATGATGTCAATCTGACATTTGAGGGGATCACCTTCAAGGCGGATAGCGGCCTGACTGCTATGGCATTGGCGCAGTCCACCGGCCTTGCGGTGGACAACACCGAAGCGATTGGTGCGTTGCGCGATGCCGCGATCAAAGAGGCCGATATCGAGGCGGGCCGGTTCGACGGGGCGGAGGTGCGTGCGTGGCTGGTCAATTGGGCCGATGTGAGCCAACGCGAGATGCAGTTTCGCGGCTCCATCGGGGAATTGCGCCGCACCAATGGCGCATTCACGGCTGAACTACGCGGCTTGACCGAAGCCTTGAACCGTCCGTTGGGACGGGTCTATCAAAAGCCCTGTAGCGCAGTTTTGGGTGATCGTGCCTGCGCATTTGACCTCACAGCCGCAGGGTATTTTGCGGAACTGGCCGTCGAGGCAGTCGAGGAACGGCAGGTGTTTCGCTTTGATGCCTTAACCGGTTTCGATGACGCCTGGTTCGCGCGCGGGCGGTTGATCGGCCAAAGCGGGGCCTGTGTCGGGCTAAGCGGCATGGTGAAACGCGATTACTTCGATGAGCAAACCCGAGTGATCGAGCTCTGGGCTCCGATGCGGGCACCGATTGTTGCGGGCGATATGATCCGGCTCGAAGCGGGGTGCGACAAACGCATGGAAACCTGCCGTTTGAAATTCAATAATATCGCGAACTACCAAGGGTTTCCCGACCTTCCCGGTGATGATTGGACGGTTGTTCCGCCCAGCCAGAGCGGCATTTCAGGCGGCGGGAGCCGTCGCTGATATGGTGCAGGTTGGGGATCATATCGTTTCGGCGGCGCGTGGCTGGATTGGCACGCCCTACCGACATCAAGCCAGCGTCAAAGGTGCGGGCACCGATTGCCTTGGCCTCTTGCGTGGCGTCTGGCGCGAGGTGCTGGGCGCGGAGCCGGAACCCGTTCCGGCCTATACGCAAGACTGGTCGGAGCCTCAGGGCGACGAAGTTCTGTGGCGCGCGGCCACTGCGCATCTTGTTCTCAAGCGCCGTGATGATCCGGCGCCCGGCGATGTTTTGCTGTTTCGGATGCGGGCGGGTGCGGTGGCCAAACATTTAGGCCTTCAAGGCCACGTGCCGCTGACCGGCGGCATGCCGACATTTATTCACGCCTATTCAGGTCATGCGGTGGTTGAAAGCCCGCTGAGCCTGCCATGGCAGCGCCGTATCGTGGCGCGTTTTGCTTTTCCTGAGGAGACTGTGTGATGGCGACGATCCTTTTATCTGCGGCGGGTGCGGCGATCGGCGGCTCGGTGGGGGGCACACTTATGGGTGTCTCAGCGGCGGCTGTTGGCCGTTTGGCAGGGGCCACATTGGGCCAAGCCGTCGATCAACGTATCATGGGGAACGGCGCCGAAGCCGTCGAGCATGGGCAAATCGACCGCTTCCGTTTGACCAGCTCCGGCGAAGGCGACCCAATTGCACAGGTCTATGGCCGAATGCGGGTCGGTGGCCATGTGATATGGGCGACCAGTTTCTCTGAAACTGTATCGGTTTCGGGAGGTGGCAAGGGCGCGCCAAAACCCACGGTGCGGTCCTATAGTTATACTGTCAGTCTGGCGATTGCCGTTTGCGAAGGCGAGATCACCAGTATTGGCCGCATTTGGGCAGATGGCAGCGAAATATCGCGCGATGGTTTGAATATGCGTGTTTACACCGGTGCAGCGGATCAATTGCCGGATCCCAAAATGGAAGCCGTCGAGGGGGCGGGTAATGTGCCTGCCTATCGCGGCACCGCCTATGTGGTTTTCGAGGATCTGGCGTTAGAGCAATTCGGCAACCGCGTGCCGCAGTTCTCGTTCGAGGTGGTGCGTCCCGCGCAGCCGCATACCGAGAGCCATAAATATGATCCGGCCTTTGGCATCCAAGGCGTTGCCATGATGCCCGGCAGCGGCGAATACGCGCTCGCCACAACGCCGGTGCATTTCTCCTATGGGGTCGGGCAATCGGCACTGGCCAATGTCAATTCGCCTTCGGGCAAATCGGACTATGCCACTTCTCTGGAAGCCTTGGGCGAAGAATTGCCGAACTGCGGTTCGGTTTCGATGATTGTCTCTTGGTTCGGCAACGATCTCCGCGCCGCCAATTGCGAAATCAAACCCAAGGTCGAGCAGACCCAGTTCGATGGTCAGGAAATGCCATGGTCCGTTGCAGGCGAGGTGCGCAGCACGGCCGATTTGGTTCCGTTTGATCCCGAAAACCGCCCCATATATGGCGGCACACCGGCGGATGCCTCGGTGATTGAAGCCATTCAGGCGACGCAAGCCAACGGGCAGGGGGTGATGTACTACCCCTTCATTTTGATGGATCAGGTGGATGGCAATACCCTGCCCGATCCTTATTCGGATGCGACGGCGCAGCCGAAACTGCCGTGGCGTGGACGGATCACGCTGAATGATGCACCGGGTCGCCCGGCATCGGCGGATGGCACCGCCGCCGCCGATGCAGAGGTCGCGGCCTTTATGGGGACGGCCACGGCGGCGGATTTTGCGGTGTCGGACGGGACAGTGATCTATAGCGGTCCGGCCGAATGGCGCTACAACCGCTTTATCTTGCACCAAGCGGCACTTTGCGTTGCGGCGGGCGGGGTCGAGGCGTTTTGCATCGGCTCCGAGATGCGCGGATTGACGCAAATTCGCGGGGCCGATGGTCGCTTTCCTGCGGTGGAGGCCCTGATCGCTTTGGCGGCCGAGTGCCGCGCGATTTTGGGGCCCGATTGTAAGATCGGTTATGCCGCAGATTGGACCGAATATTTCGGCTATCAACCTCAAGACGGCACAGGAGACCGGTATTTCCACCTTGATCCGCTTTGGGCGGATGACAACATCGATTTCGTCGGGATCGACAATTACATGCCGTTGTCCGATTGGCGCGACGGCACCGATCACACCGATGCCGATTGGGGCGCGATCTATAATCTCGACTACCTTCAAGACAACATTGAGGGCGGCGAAGGCTATGATTGGTATTATCATTCGGTCGATGCCCGCGCCGCGCAAATCCGCACACCGATCACCGATGGTGAGCACAACGAGCCATGGGTCTACCGGTATAAGGATATAAAAAATTGGTGGCTGAACGCACACCATGAACGCATCAATGGTGTCCGGCAAACCGACCCGACAGAGTGGGAGCCGATGTCGAAACCTGTCTGGTTTACCGAATTGGGATGTGCCGCCGTAGATAAGGGCACCAACCAGCCGAACAAGTTTCTGGATCCGAAATCTTCTGAATCCAGCTTGCCGCGCTATTCCAACGGGCGTCGGGACGAGTTGATGCAGATGCAATACCTGCGCGCGATGTTCAGTTATTGGGATGATCCGGCCAACAATCCGGTCAGCGAGGTTTATGCCGCGCCGATGTTGGATATGAGCCGTGCCCATGTTTGGGCCTGGGATGCGCGCCCCTATCCATTCTTCCCCAACAATCGCGGACTGTGGAGCGATGGCGACAACTATGCACGCGGTCATTGGTTGACAGGACGCGGGGCTTCGCGGCCTCTGTCGGATGTGGTGGCCGAGATTTGCAAACGCGCCGGTGTGTTGAGCTATGACGTCTCCGAGCTCTATGGCTATCTGCGCGGCTATACGCGTGCCGAAGTCGCACCCGCGCGGACGGCATTGCAACCCTTGATGCTGCGCTATGGCTTTGATGCGGTGGAGCGGGGCGGGACGCTCAAATTCGTCATGCGCGATGGCCTTGACGACATCACCGTGGCGCGTGACGAGATGGCTGTGGCCAGCGAACTCGACGGCATTGTCGAAGAAACCCGCACCGCCGAGGCAGAACTTGTCGGGCGTGTCCGGATGCGGTTTGTGCAGGCCGAGGGGGATTTCGATGTGATTGCCGAAGAAGCGATCCTTCCCGATGAGCAGACCCATGCGGTGGGTGCAACCGAAGTGCCTTTGTCTTTGACCCGGGCCGAAGGACGGCAGGTGGTCGAACGGTGGCTGTCCGAGGCACGCATCGCCCGTGATGTGGTGCGCTTTGCCTTGCCGCCGTCGAAGCTGCCGCTCGGGGCGGGCGATATCGTGCGGCTTGACAATGACGGGGTGCCGGCGCGCTATCGTATTGATCGCGTCGAACAGGGCGACAAGCAGTTGATTGAGGCCGTACGGATCGAACCGGAAACCTATCGCCCGATTGATATGGCCGATGATGCGGTGGCTGTGCGGGCCTTTACGCCGCCGCTTCCGGTGTTCCCGCTGTTCCTCGATCTGCCGTTGATGACCGGCGACGAGGTGCCCCATGCACCGCATCTTGCGGTCACGGCGGAACCATGGCCCGGCACTGCGGCGCTTTATGCCTCTGGCTCGGATACCGGCTATAGCCTCGATCAATTGATGTCCAGTCGCGCGACCATCGGTGTGACCGAAACACCGATGTTTGCTGCGCCGATGGGAATCATCGACCACGGCGACGGCTTGGTGGTGAAATTGACCTCTGGCGCATTGGCCAGCATTGATGATCTCGGGTTGCTTAATGGCGGGAATTTGATGGCGATCGGCGATGGCAGCGCCGGCAATTGGGAGATTTTCCAATTCCGTGATGCGCAGCTGGTAGGCGAGAACACCTATCTTCTTGAACACCGTTTGCGTGGGCAATTGGGATCGGATGTATTGATGCCCTCTCAATGGCCGGTGAGTTCCTATGTGGTGTTGCTTGACGGCATACCGCAGCAGATCACGCTGGCGGCCAACCAACGCAATATCGCGCGGCACTACCGTGTTGGCCCTGCACAGCGCAGCTATGACGATCCGTCCTATGTGCACCGCATCGAAGCCTTCGATGGTGTTGGCCTGCGCCCCTTTGCACCGGTGCATCTAAAGGCGCAATGGCAGGGCGCGGATGCAGATCTGTCGTGGATTCGCCGCACGCGGATTTCCGGGGATGGATGGGACGGCATCGAGGTGCCGCTCGGCGAGGAAAGCGAAAGCTATCTGCTGCAAATCCGCCAAGGCGGCGGGTTGATCCGCGAGGAAATCCTTGCCGCGCCGGTTTGGAGCTACACCGCAGCAATGCGCGCGGCAGATGGGGTAACGGGCGCATTCGAGGTGAGAGTCGCTCAAATCTCCGCGAGCTATGGCGCTGGTGCAAAACGAAGCCTCGTTGTAGCCTAAGACGGAAAGTCATCTGAAATCAATGGGCTGTGCCGGGTTCTGCTCCGCGCAGTCCTTTTGCGTTTCGGCGCCAAGGCAGAGGATATTCCGTATCGGAATGGTTAAAATCACAGCTTTGCATTTCCGCATCGCCTGCGCTCTGTTATAGAGAAAGCCAAAGCAATCCCTCTGATCGACGTCACTGCGACGCCTATCCGGGGCCGTTCAGGCGAGGCACGATGGCCGAGAAACGCGCAACACTGTCCCAGATTGATCCGGTCTGGACTCGTATCACCCAAGAAGCCCGGCAAGCTGTGACCGATGAGCCATTGCTTGGTGGATTGGTGCATGGATGCATTTTGCACCATGAAACGCTCGAAAATGCTTTGGCCTACCGTATGGCGCAAAAGCTGGCCTCGGCCGAGATGTCCGAGCAATTGCTGCGCGAGATCGCCGATTCCGCCTATGCCGATGATCCCGAATTGGGGGCCGCCGCGCGGGCCGATATCATCGCCGTGTTCGAACGCGACCCGGCCTGCCATCGTTACATCCAACCCTTGATGTTTTTCAAAGGGTTCCAAGCGATTCAAGCCTACCGTATCGGGCATTGGCTGTGGCGCCAGGGGCGGCGTGATTTGGCCTATTTCGTGCAGATGCGGGTGTCGGAGCAATTCGGCGTTGATGTCCATCCAGCGTCCCGCATCGGTAAGGGGCTGTTCCTTGACCATGCCCATGCCATCGTGATTGGCGAAACCGCCGTGGTTGGCGATAATGTGTCGATCCTGCATTCGGTGACCTTGGGCGGGACCGGCAAAGAGGACGAAGATCGCCACCCCAAAATTGGCAACGGCGTGTTGATCGGGGCAGGGGCCAAGGTGTTGGGCAATATCAAGATCGGCCATTGCAGCCGCATCGCAGCAGGGTCCGTTGTGTTGACCGAAGTGCCCCCCTGCAAGACGGTGGCCGGTGTGCCGGCCAAGGTCGTCGGCGAGGCAGGATGCGATCAACCCTCGGTGTCGATGGATCAATTGATCGGCGCGCGTGAATAAAAAGCGCCGCAGCCGGAATTCAAACCAAAACGCCCGCAGAAACCTGCGGGCGTTTGTTGTTTCACGGTGCGCCGGCCGGTGACCCGGCGCGCCGGTCAGGCCAGCATGGCAATCGGGTTTTCCAGATTGTCGACGATTCGGTTGAGCAGCTCTGCGCCGAGCGCGCCGTCGATAACACGGTGATCGACCGAAAGGGTCACGGACATCACCGTGGCGACTTCCAATGCGCCGTCCTTGCCAACCACCGGTTTTTTCACACCCGCACCAACTGCAAGAATTGCGGCGTGTGGCGGGTTGATGACGGCGTCAAAATTATCAATTCCGAACATTCCGAGGTTGGAAATCGCAAAACTGCCACCTTGGTATTCATGCGGCGCAAGTTTGCGGTCGCGAGCGCGGGTGGCAAGGTCTTTCATCTCTGCGGAGAGAGCCGAAAGCGATTTCATCTCGGCGTCCTTGAGGACCGGCGTGAACAAACCGCCTTCAATCGCGACCGCCACGGCGACATCGGAGGGCGTCAATTGCAACACGCGGTCCCCGGCCCACACCGCATTGGCCGCAGGCACCGCTTGCAACGCCAAGGCGCAGGCTTTGATGATGAAGTCGTTGACCGAGAGTTTGACGCCGCGGGCTTCCAATTTGCCGTTCAATTCCGTGCGGAATTTCATCAGCGCGTCGAGCTTGATATCGCGGCGCAGGTAGAAATGCGGGATCGATTGTTTGGCTTCGGTAAGGCGTGCGGCAATGGTTTTGCGCATACCGTTGAGCAGTATTTCCTCATAGGCGCGGCCTTCATACATCCGTTTGACCGCATCGGCGGAGGGGCCGGATGCCAAGGCGGCGGGCGCGGATGCCGCAGCAGGCTCTGCTGCGGGGGCGGCGCTCTCCGCTGGGGCGGGGGCTTCGGCTTGGGCTGCTTCGACATCGGCTTTGACGATCCGGCCTTTGGGACCGGACCCGCTGATCGAGGATAGGTCTACGCCTTTGTCCGCTGCGATACGGCGCGCCAGGGGGGAGGCGAAAATGCGTTTCCCATCCGCGTCTTGCGGTGCGGTGGGGGCAGCGGATGCTGAGGGTTTGGGGGCGGGTTCCGGTGCAGCCTCCGGGCGCGCGGCGGGCGTCTCCTCGGGGGCTTTTGCAGGTTCTTCGCCAATATCATCGGCGCTTTCGCCCTCTTCAAGCAGCACCGCAATCGCCGTGTTCACTTTCACGCCTTCGCTGCCTTCGGCGACGAGGATCTTTCCGATGACGCCCTCATCGACGGCCTCGAATTCCATCGTCGCCTTGTCGGTTTCAATCTCGGCCAATAGGTCGCCGGAGGAGACGGTGTCGCCCTCCTTGACCAACCATTTGGCCAATGTGCCTTCTTCCATCGTCGGCGAGAGGGCGGGCATTAGGATTTCTGTCGGCATCTCTCTCTCCTTACCGGTAAGTGACTTGTTTCACGGCTTCAATCACCTCATCAGTGGTCAAAAGCGCGTGTTTTTCAAGGTTCGCCGCATAGGGCATCGGCACATCTTTACCGGCGCAATTGAGCACTGGCGCATCGAGGTAATCAAAGGCGCGGGTCATGATTGTCGCGCTGATATGGTTGCCGATCGAACAGACGGGGAAGCCTTCTTCGACGGTGATGCAGCGGTTGGTTTTCATCACCGATGTCAGCACAGTGTCATAATCAATCGGGCGCAGGGTGCGCAGGTCAATGACCTCTGCCGAAATCCCGTCCTCGGCCAATTTATCTGCGGCCTCAAGCGCATAAGTCATGCCAATGCCAAAGCTGACGATGGTGACATCGCTGCCTTCGCGCCAGATTTTCGCCTTGCCGAAGGGGATGGTGAAATCCTCCATCGCGGGGACTTCAAAGGATTTGCCGTATAGGATCTCGTTTTCAAGGAAGATCACCGGGTTGGGGTCGCGGATCGCGGTTTTGAGCAACCCTTTGGCATCGGCGGCAGAGTAGGGCATCACCACTTTCAACCCCGGCACTTGTGCATACCATGCGGCGTAATCATGGCTGTGCTGGGCACCGACGCGGGCGGCGGCGCCATTGGGGCCACGGAACACCATGGGCGCGCCCATCTGTCCGCCCGACATATAGAGCGTCTTGGCCGCAGAGTTAATAATCTGGTCAATGGCTTGCATGGCGAAGTTAAACGTCATGAATTCGACAATCGGCTTCAATCCACCAAAGGCCGCGCCGACACCGATACCGGCAAACCCGTGTTCTGTGATCGGTGTGTCGATCACCCGTTTGGAGCCGAAATCATCCAAGAGGCCTTGGGAAATTTTATAGGCCCCTTGGTATTCGGCCACCTCTTCTCCCATCAAGAACACGTTTTCGTCGCGGCGCATTTCTTCGGCCATCGCATCGCGCAAGGCCTCGCGCACGGTCTGGGTTTTCATGGGCGTGCCGTCGGGCCAATCGGGGGTTTGCTCGGCAGGGGCGGCTTCGGGGGCGGCGGGTTTAGCGCGTGCCGGTACGGGGGCTTCGGCATCCGTTGCCGCCTCGTCTGGCGCAGCCTCAGACGCGTCAGCGGGCGCAGTCGAACCGGCAGGGGATGATGCGATGTCATCGGCGCTTTCGCCATCCTCAAGCAGCACCGCAATCGGCGTGTTGACCTTCACGCCCTCGCTGCCCTCGGCAATGAGGATTTTTCCGATCACGCCCTCATCGACGGCTTCGAATTCCATCGTGGCCTTGTCGGTTTCGATCTCGGCAAGAATGTCGCCGGAGGCAACGGTGTCGCCCTCTTTTACAAGCCATTTGGCCAATGTGCCTTCTTCCATTGTGGGGGAGAGGGCGGGCATCAAGATTTCGGTTGTCATGGTTCTCTCTCCCTTAAGCGGTCTGTGGCGCTTCGGCGTAAATGTCGGTCCAAAGTTCGCTCAAATCCGGTTCGGGGCTGGTTTTGGCAAACTCGGCGCTGGCGTTGACGATGCTTTTGATCTCTTTGTCGATGGCTTTGAGGTCGTCTTCGGTGGCGTGTTTGCCCGTCAAAAGCAAATCACGGACATGTTCGATGGCATCCTTTTCCTCGCGCATTTTCTGCACTTCTTCACGGGTGCGGTATTTGGCCGGATCGGACATCGAATGGCCGCGATAGCGGTAGGTTTTGACCTCGAGGATATAGGGGCCCTTGCCCGCGCGGCAATGCGCGACGGCGGTGTCACCGGCCGCTTTGACGGCGAGAACATCCATGCCGTCGACAGCTTCGCCCGGGATACCAAAGGCGGCGCCGCGTGTGAAAATATCCGGTGACGACGTTGACCGCGCTTGCGCGGTTCCCATGGCATATTGGTTGTTTTCAATCACAAAAATCACCGGCAATTTCCAAAGGGCGGCCATGTTGAAGGTCTCGTAAACCTGTCCTTGGTTGGCGGCGCCATCGCCGAAATAGGTGAAGCTGACGTTGTCATTGCCTTTGTATTTGTCGGCAAAGGCCAGCCCCGCACCGATTGGCACCTGCGCGCCGACGATGCCGTGACCGCCGTAAAAATGCTTCTCTTTGCTGAACATATGCATCGAGCCGCCTTTGCCTTTGGAATAGCCGCCGATGCGTCCGGTCAATTCCGCCATAACGCCGTTCGGGTCCATGCCGCAGGCCAACATATGCCCGTGATCGCGATAGGAGGTGACGCGTTTGTCGCCCTCTTTGGCCGCCGCTTCAAGCCCGACAACAACCGCTTCTTGTCCGATGTAGAGGTGGCAGAACCCGCCAATCAACCCCATGCCGTATAGCTGTCCGGCCTTTTCCTCGAATCGCCGTATCAACAGCATATCATGGTAATAGGCTTGTAACTCTTGCGCAGAAACGTTTGGTTTCTTTGAGCTTTTCTTGACGGCCATCGGCGGGTTCCTCCTCCGGGATGAAACTAGTTTAGCGTTAAACTAATTTATACAGCATCCTGCGCAGGGATGCGAGAAGGAATTTCCAACGGGGGGGGTGACAGCAAAATTCGGCCCGCAGCTCAGGGACGCCCGCCGCGCGGCGAATGTGTTGTGATAAACTCGGTAGGAAAGGTGTGATTTAACGGATGACGATCTCGTCGCTGCGCACCATGCCCAGCACATCACGGGCCTGTTGGTCGAGCAGGTCTAGGTCAAGGTAGCTGTCCGAGAGGCGCTGCGTCAGGTTTTCCATCCGCGCCACATCGGCGCGCAGTTTGGTCAATTGCGCTGCCAATTGGTCATGCTCGGCGTTGATTTCGGCACGGCGAAACAGGCCATAGTCGCCCTGCACGGCGGCAAAGGCAAAATAAAGACCGATGCTGAGGGCGGCGGCGAAATAGATCAGCACACCAAAACCGGGTTTTTTGCGCGACGTCATAATGGAAATCTGCCTAACACTGCTTGAATTCCGGCCTCTATCGGACCCTTCAAACACCATGCCACATGCGATTCGTTTTGTGAATCCCCCGCGTCACATTTTATTAAATTTATGTCTGTGATGAGCAGGTTATTGCAAATAACTGCCGCAGTTGCGAGGCTGTGGAGATGCACCGCAACGATTGGGGTGCAAGACGAGGAACCTTGCTTGACATGACGCGCATTCCGCCCCCGATTTCCGCTTCGGATTCTGCTGCTTCTGGCGGCACCTTTGCCGTTGCCTCCGGGCGTGCCTCCGCGCCTGGCTCTGTCCCGCCGCAGGCTGATTTGGGCACCCATGAGGTCACCAATCAACCCGCACCGATGGGCGATGGCGATTTGTTCACTGCCGATCCGGCCTTGCGGTGCCATGCTGCGGCAAGCGGGGCCGATATGGAGCATTTGGCGCATTTCGGCGGTCGTATTGGCACCGAGGAGATGCGCGCTAAAGCCCGTGCCGCGCAGCGTTATAAACCCGAATTGATCACCCATGATGCCGGTGGGCGCCGCATCGACGAAGTGGTGTTTCACCCCGCGTATCATGATTTGATGCAGGCGGGGATCGGCGGCGGTATGGCGGCCTTGCCATGGGAGGGCGCGCGCGGTGGCCATGCCACCCATGCGGCGATGCTATACCAGATGACGCAAATCGAACCGGGCGTCTGTTGTCCGCTGACGATGACTTATGCCGCCGTGCCGGCGCTCAAGGCCAATCCAAAGCTATTGCAGGACTGGGTGCCGAAATTGACCTCGCGCCGCTATGACGGATCGGCGCGGGCCTTGACCCGCAAAGCCGGTGCGACGTTGGGCATGGCGATGACCGAGAAACAGGGCGGATCGGATCTGCGCCGTACGGCCACCACGGCGGTGCCGGCCGAGGGGCATTACCGGTTGACGGGGCACAAATGGTTTTGCTCGGCGCCGATGTCCGACGGGTTTCTGACATTGGCACAGGCCCACGGTGGTTTGACCTGTTTTCTGGTGCCGCGCTGGCTTGAGGGCGCGCGCAACGGCATCCGCATCCAACGGTTGAAGGACAAGCTCGGCAATCAGGCCAATGCCTCCTCTGAGATCGAATATGACGGCGCGCTGGCCTATCGATTGGGGGCAGAGGGCGCAGGCGTCAAAACCATCATTGAGATGGTCCACCACACGCGGCTTGATACCGCCATCGCCCCGGCGGGATTGATGCGCGCGGCATTGGTGCAGGCGCATCATTGGGCCACGCATCGCACGGCGTTTCAAAAACGCCTGATTGATCAACCGATGATGCAATCGGTTTTGGCCGATCTGGCGTTGGAGGCCGAGGGCACTTTGGCGCTTTCGCTGCATGTGGCACAGAGCTTCGACAGCGGCACCGAATCCGGCCGCGCGTTTTCGCGTATTGGTGTGGCTTTGGCGAAATATCTGGGCAATCGGCTGTGCCCGCAGGTGGTCTTCGAGGCGATGGAATGTATGGGCGGTTCGGGATATGTCGAAGAGGGGCCAATGCCGATGCTCTACCGCGAGGCGCCGCTCAATTCGATTTGGGAAGGGTCGGGCAATGTCATCTGTCTCGACATTCTGCGCACGCTGGTCAAAGCGCCCGCCACCGCCGAGGCCCTGTCAAACGAGCTGACGCTGGCGGCGGGGGTGAATCGACATTTCGATGCGGCGATCAAAACCCATATGGCGCGGTTCCCGCGATTGCCCGATGAGGCGCAGGCACGGTGGTATGCGGAAAGCCTTGCAACCTTGCTGACGGCGGCAGTTCTGATCCGCAAAGCCCCGGCCCCGGTGTCAGAGGCCTATGTGAGCAGCCGTCTGGCCGGCGCGCGCGGGCGCACCTATGGCACCATGCAGGGCGTCGATACGGTGCCCCTTGTCACGCGGATCACCCAAGGATAGCCGCGCCCCCGCCGTTTTGGCACGCCAGTCCCGGCAAGACGGTTTCGCGATATGCAACGCCCGGCTGCGGCCCCGCAGGCTCCCCCTTATGGCGCGGCGGGATGCGGGGTAAACAGGATATGCGGCGCATATAGGCATGCGCGGAAGGCGCATCGGGAGGCATGTCGGGCGGGCAATCGCGCCAGCAGTGCAATCCGCCGCCCGCAGCGTGTGGCAACCCGCGCCATGCAGCACGGGCCGCAGAGCGGGGCTTACTGCTGCCCTGCGGCCTCAAGCTCAAGCGCGGCAACACCAGGCAGGGTTTTGCCCTCCATCCATTCCAGAAATGCGCCGCCAGCGGTGCTGATATAGGTGAAATCTTTGGTGGCATCGGCTTTGTTGAGCGCCGCAACCGTGTCACCGCCGCCTGCAACCGAAATCAGGCTACCGGCGCGGGTGTATTTCGCCGCAGCCTTTGCTGCCGCATTGGTGGCGGCATCGAAGGGCTCGATCTCGAACGCCCCCAACGGCCCGTTCCAGATCAGGGTTTTTGCCTCGCCGAGCAATGCCTCGATCCGCGTGACCGATTTGGGGCCCGCGTCCAAAATCATCGCATCGGCAGGGCAGTTTTGCACAGTGACCACTTCGTTTGCGGCGTTGGCGGCGAATTCGCGTGCCACGACCACATCGACGGGCAAAACAATCTCGCATCCCAGATCAAGCGCCTTGAGGCGGATTTTCTCGGCGGTGTCGATCAGGTCATGTTCGCAAAGCGATTTGCCCACGTCGATCCCGCGCGCTGCCAAAAACGTATTGGCCATGCCGCCGCCGATCACCAGATATTGCACTTTTTCGACCAGATTGCCCAAAAGCTCCAATTTGGTTGACACTTTCGCGCCGCCGACCACCGCGACCACGGGTTTCTGCGGCGTGCCGAGCGCCTTTTCCAAGGCTTCCAATTCCGCCTGCATCAACCGCCCTGCACAAGAGGGCAGCAAATGCGCCACGCCTTCGGTCGAGGCATGGGCGCGGTGCGCGGCCGAAAACGCATCATTGCAATAGATATCCCCGAGCGAGGCGAGGAATTTGGCCATGGCGGGATCGTTTTTCGTCTCGCCGGGGGCAAAGCGGGTGTTTTCAACGAGGATGACCTTGCCCTTGGCGGCTTCGATCGCGCCGCGATCGGGACGCTCAATGAACACGACGCCTTGTTCCAGCGCGGCTTCAAGCGCGGGCACGGTGATGCGCAACGACAGTTCCGGCACATGTTTGCCTTTGGGGCGGCCGAAATGCGCGAGCAGAATCGGCGTGCCGCCGCCCGCAAGGATGTCTTTGATCGTCGGAACGATGCGTTCGATCCGCGTGGCATCGGTCACTTCGCCGGCGTCATTCACCGGCACGTTGATGTCGACGCGCACCAAAACGGATTTTCCGTTCATCTCCATATCATCCAGCGTGTTCCACCCCATCGTGGCCATCTCCTATGCTTGTGGCGCCGCGCGCCTGAAATCTCGAACGGGCGCTTCGCGGGCCCGCTGTTCATAATTCGCTTGCGCATCTCTTCGCCCGTCTTGCGCAAGGCGTCAACAGCGCGCTTGGCATCCGGCGCGCTTGGTCTTAGGTATTCGCGCAGGATTATGAACGGCGCGCCGCAGTGCGCGCAAAGCAAGGAGCCGGACATGGCGGATATCAAAGACCCCGAAAACACCCTGTTGATCGAACTCAAGGGCGGCACGGTCACCCTCGAACTGCTGCCCGACGTGGCCCCGCAGCATTGCGCGCGGATCAAGGAATTGGCGCGCGCAGGCGCCTATGACAACGTGGCTTTCCACCGCGTGATTGACGGTTTCATGGCGCAAACCGGCGATGTGGAACATGGCAACATGGAAAAAGATTTCGACATCCGCCGCGCCGGCACCGGCGGTTCGGATTTGCCGGATGTTCCGGCCGAGTTTTCCAAGCTGCCCCATGATCGTGGTACGCTTGGCGCTGCGCGGTCGGCCAACCCGAATTCGGCCAACTCGCAGTTTTTCATCAACTTCAGCGACAACCATTTTCTCAACGGTCAATACACCGTTTATGGCCGCGTCACCGACGGCATGGAGCATGTCGATGCGATCACCCGCGGCGAACCTGCGCCTGCGCCCGACCGGATGATTTCGGTGAAGGTGGCCGCAGATGCGTAAGGCTTTTGCAAGCGCTGCGGCTTTGACATTCGCGGCATCGGCGGCTTTGGCCACGGGGTTGGAGATCCAGATCGAAGGCGAGGGGGCCAATGGCACCGTCAACATCGACCTTCTGGAAGAAACCGCACCCAAACATGTGGAACAAATCACCGCATTGGCCGCCGAGGGCGCTTATGATGGCGTGGTATTCCACCGCGTGATCGAAGGGTTTATGGCACAAACCGGAGATGTGGAATTTGGCCGTCTGGGCGGCGATATGCGCCGCGCGGGCATGGGCGGATCGGACCGGGGCAATATTCCGGCGGAGTTCTCCGATCTGAATTTTGATCGCGGCGTTGTTGGCATGGCGCGTTCGTCCGATCCCAATTCGGCCAATTCGCAGTTCTTCATCATGTTCGCTCCCGGCCCCTTCCTCAACGGTCAATACACCGTTGTCGGACAGGTCACCGATGGCATGGATGTCGTGGACCAGATCAAATTGGGTAAAGGCGCGAACGGCGCGGTTATCGGCGCGCCGGACGTGATGACCAAAGTCACAGTCACCGAATAGGCCCGAGTGTGCTTATCAAGTGAGCGTATAAGGCAAACATTGCGGCCCGCAGAGAGATCTGCGGGCCGCAATGCATTCGCGATAAAACCAGCCTTTTCGACCTGTGCGCGGCGGTCATCATTGTGGCTGTTTGGGGCTTTTGCCCGTGTTTGCATAGTTGGAGCGTTGCACAAAGGCGCGAGGCCGTCGAAACGGCCCGAGCCTAAATCGCCCTGCGACCCCGCCGCCGTCCGCGCGGCCACCACCAAACCCACCGTTGCGGCTACTGTTGGCTGTCCGAATGTGATCGATAGCAGTGAGGCAATCCGTCCGCGTGCAAGGAAAAAAACCGCCGCATAGGGCTTGTGAACTGGCAAGTGCCAAGGATGCTCCGTCACAGGGAGACAGGGAGACAGGGAGACAGGGAGACAGGGAGACAGGGAGACAGGGAGACAGGGAGACAGGGAGACAGGGAGACAGGGAGACAGGGAGACAGAGACAGGGAGACAGGGAGACAGGGAGACAGGGAGACAGGGAGACAGGGAGACAGGGAGACAGGGAGACAGGGAGACGCACGTCCCTAGGCATGTGCCATCTGTAACCGATTGGGACAAAGCGCGCGGGGCGTGAAATCTCTTGGCCTAAGGCGGCACCGATGCTAGGCTAATCCTATGAAGAGCCACCGCATCATTATTTGCTGCATTATTCCCTGCTGAGATTTCTCGCGGGCTGTTCTTCTGTTTCCTTAAACGTATGAAGTTGCTAAGTCCGCGGGCGAGCCGAGCCTTTGCGTATGTTTGCCATGCGCGCGCCAGATACAAGGACGCCAGACGTGACGAGCGAAACATCGATCAAGCTGCACAATACCAAGACCCGCCGCAAAGAGGTCTTTGCGCCAATCGACGACAAGAATGTGCGGATGTATGTGTGTGGCCCGACGGTCTATGACCGCGCCCATATCGGCAATGCGCGTCCCGTGATCGTGTTTGACGTGCTCTACCGCCTGCTGCGCCATCTCTATGGGGCCGATCACGTCACTTACGTGCGCAACTTCACGGATGTGGATGACAAAATCAACGCCAAGGCAGCCGACACCGGCCGCAACATCGGCGAGATTTGCGACGAGACGATCGCTTGGTATCTTGATGACATGCGCGCCGTCGGGGCATTGGATCCCAACGTCATGCCGCGCGCGACGGCCTATATCCCGCAGATGATCGCGATGATCGCAAAGCTGGTCGCGGACGGCCATGCCTATGCCGCCGAAGGTCATGTGCTATTCTCGGTCGAAAGCTATGAGAAATACGGCGCGCTGTCGGGGCGCAGCATTGACGACATGATCGCCGGCGCACGGGTCGAGGTCGCCCCCTATAAACGCAATCCGATGGATTTCGTATTGTGGAAACCTTCCGGCGCTGGGCAACCGGGATGGGAAAGCCCGTGGGGCTATGGCCGTCCGGGATGGCATATCGAATGCTCGGTCATGGCGGATGACCTGCTGGGCGCGTCGTTTGATATCCACGGCGGCGGCAATGATTTGATGTTCCCGCACCATGAAAACGAGATCGCGCAAAGCTGCTGTGCCAATGGCCATGCCGCAGACGGTGGCGGTTTTGCAAATGTCTGGATGCACAATGAGATGCTACAGGTCGAGGGCAAGAAAATGTCCAAATCCTTGGGCAACTTTTTCACCGTGCGCGATTTGCTCGACGGTCATGATGGAATGGCGGGTATCCCCGGCGAAGTGATCCGTTTCGTATTCCTGTCCACGCATTACCGTAAACCCATGGATTGGACGGCGCAGAAGGCCGAGCAAGCAAAGACGACGCTTACCAAATGGAAAGAGCTGACCTCCTCCTTGCGCGGCGGCGATGCGGCGCAGGTTCTGCCAAAGGCCGTGGCGGACGAGGTCGTGGCGGCGGTTGCGGATGATCTCAATACATCCTTGGCGATTGCGCATATGCACAAGCTTGCCAAAGAGGCCAAGGACGATATCACAGCGCGCATCCAACTGGCGGCGTCGATGCAGTTTCTCGGGTTCGATTGGGACCAACCGTGGAGCCATACCTTCGGCGCGTCCTCGGATACAGAGGCCGGTGATCCGGTCGATCTTGAAGCTTTCGCAAGCAAACTCTCCGCGTTGCGGGCCAAGGCGATGGAGACAAAAGACTTCTCTGCGGTGGATGAGATGAAAACCGCGCTTCTTGCTGCGGGCGCAGAGGTGCGTATGTCGAAGACAGGGGTCGATATTGACGCCGGCCCCGATTTTGACCCCTCCAAACTGGCGGGCCTGCTATGATCGTTTATAGCCCCTGCGCGGGCCATACCCGTCCTGCCCGCGCCGCTTCTTTCTTCGCCTCCTTCGCCGTGTCGCTCGCGGCATGTTTCTCTGCGGAGGGCCGCGCATGACCCGCGAAAAACTCTACCTTTACGACACCACCCTGCGCGACGGGCAACAAACCCAAGGCGTGCAATTCTCGACCGAGGAAAAGCAACAGATCGCGCAAACTCTCGATGCGCTGGGCGTGGATTATATTGAGGGTGGCTGGCCGGGGGCCAACCCGACCGACAGCGCGTTTTTCGACGCCGCGCCCAAAACCCGCGCGCGCTTTACCGCCTTTGGTATGACCAAACGCGCGGGGCGCTCTGCCGAGAACGACGATGTGCTGGCCGCCGTGATGAACGCGGGCACCGATAGCATTTGCCTCGTCGGCAAAACCCATGACTTTCACGTCACCACCGCGCTTGGCATTACCTTGGCGGAGAACACCGAAAACATCCGCGCCTCGATCGCCTATATCGCCGCGCAGGGGCGCGAGGCACTGTTCGACGCCGAGCATTTTTTCGACGGTTACAAGGCCAATCCCGAATATGCCACCGAAGCGGTTCTGGCCGCCTATAGCGCGGGCGCGCGCTGGGTCGTGCTGTGCGATACCAATGGCGGCACCTTGCCCGAGGAAATCGGGACCATCACCCGCGCGGTGATCGATGCGGGCATTCCGGGCGACCGCCTCGGCATCCACACCCATAATGACACCGCCAATGCCGTCGCCGGTAGCCTTGCCGCCGTGGACGCCGGTGCGCGGCAAATACAGGGCACGCTGAACGGCTTGGGGGAGCGTTGCGGCAATGCCAACCTGATCACCCTCATCCCGATCCTGATGCTCAAATCGCCCTATGCCGAACGCTTTGAAATCGGTGTGAGCAAGGATGCCCTGCGCGGGTTGACTGCGGCCAGCCGCCAATTGGACGATATCCTCAACCGCGTGCCGACCAAACAGGCGCCTTTTGTCGGCGCTTCGGCATTTGCGCATAAGGCCGGATTGCACGCCTCAGCGATCCTCAAGGATCCCTCGACCTACGAACATATCGATCCGGATTTGGTCGGAAATGCCCGCGTCATTCCCATGTCCAACCAAGCCGGGCAAAGCAATCTGCGCCGCCGTCTGTCCGAGGCCGGACTGAGCGTCGAGGCGGGCAATCTGGCCTTGGTGCGCATTCTCGACCGGATCAAGGAGCGCGAAGCCGAGGGCTATACCTATGATAGCGCACAGGCTTCGTTCGAATTGCTGGCCCGCGAAGAATTGGGGCAGATGCCGGCGTTTTTCGAAGTCAAACGCTACAAAGTCACCGTCGAGCGCCGCAAGAACAAGCGCAATCAAATGGTGTCCCTGTCTGAGGCCATCGTGGTGGTGAAGGTGGACGGCGAAAAGAAACTGTCGGTGTCCGAATCCATCGACGCCGAAGGCCGTGACCGGGGGCCTGTGAATGCGCTTTGGACCGCCTTGGCCAAAGACCTTGGGCGATATGGCGATGCTGTGGCGGATATGCGTCTGGTGGATTTCAAGGTCCGCATCACCGGCGGCGGCACCGAAGCCGTGACCCGCGTCATCATCGACAGCGAAGATGCCCAAGGGCGGCGCTGGTCGACGGTTGGCGTTTCGGCGAACCTTGTCGATGCCAGTTTCGATGCGCTGTTGGATGCGGTGAATTGGAAATTGTTGCGCGAGGGGGCGGTGGCGCGGGCGTAACCGGGCCGGTGTTTTGCGCGGTGGCATGTTGCCGCTGCCCAAGACCATACTGCCCAAGTCCATGCTGCCCGAATGGCATCTACATGGCCCCCAGAGCCCGCGCGGCCATATCATTTGTTGGATGGCATCAACCACTCGAATGTGGTTTATGCCCCCAAACTTAAGCCCTCATTCGCGGAGTTCTCACCGGTGACTGACACGCCAGAGCATGACGACATTGCCGCCTGCGCCGCGCAGGTGGCCCGCGCCGATCCGGAGCGTTTTGCCGCCACAATGGCCGCGCCTGTTGCGCTGCGCCCGGCGCTTTTTGCGCTCTATGCGTTCAACACCGAAGTGGCCCGTGCGCCTTGGGTGACCCAAGAAAGCATGATCGCGGAAATGCGCCTGCAATGGTGGCGCGATGCGCTTGAAGAGATCGGTGCGCAGGGACAAGGCGGCCCGCTGCGCCGTCATGAGGTGGTGACGCCCTTGGCCGGGGTTCTGGCCCCGCCTGAGGCGGCATTGCTCGATGATCTGGTGCTGGCGCGGCGCTGGGACATCTACCGTGATCCTTTTGAGGACGAAACGGGTTTCCACACCCATATCGAACAAACAGGCGGCATTTTGATGCGGGTGGCGGCGACCATGGCCCATGGCGCGCCGCTTACCCCCGAGGCGGCACAGGCCGCAACCGATGCCGGATATGCCGCCGGTCTGGCTGCATGGTTGCGGGCGATTCCCGCGCTTGAGAAAGCTGGACGGGTGCCTTTGGTGGACGGGCGTCCCGAGGCCATCGCCGGTTTGGCCAACGACGGATTGAACCGGCTTAACGCCTCGCGGTTGGGGCGACGGCATATGTCCAAACCCGCCCGCGCCGCGATGTTGCCGGCATGGTTGGCGGCGCCGGTCCTGCAACAGGCCGCCAAAGAACCCGCGCGGGTTGCGCAAGGCGCGCTTGGCATTTCAGATTTTGCGCAAAAGGCGCGATTGATGCGCTGTGCTGTGACGGGTCGATGGTGGTAGCCGCGCGCCGGTTGCGGCGGGCAGAACCGGCAGGCTGACCGCCCCATCCGAATGACAGATGAGACGCGCGGATGGGATCAGCTGTCTTTGGGCCGCAGCGCCAGCCAGATCAACGCGCCGCCTGCCAAGACCAAGAAGGGGGCCATGGCAAGGTTGACCGCTGACCATCCGGCCTGCGCCGAACCGCCAGAGCAATTCATCAACCCGCCCGACGCGAGCGAGGCAAAAGTCACGCCGCCGAACACCAACAGATCGTTCAACCCCTGCATCCGGCCGCGTTCATGCGGCTCATGCGCGCCGGCCAACATGGTCGTTGCGCCGATAAACCCGAAATTCCACCCCACGCCCAGCAAGATCAACGCCAGAAAGAAGTTGTTCAAATCCACGCCCTCAAGCGCCACAACTCCGGCTCCGGCAAGGATCACCAAACCCGCTGCGACGATCTTTTCGACGCCAAAGCGCGCGATCAGATGGCCGGTGAAGAAAGACGGCACATACATCGCCAAGACATGCGCCGAGACCACATCGGCGGCGTTGGATTTGTCAAACCCGCAGCCCACAACGGCCAGCGGCGTCGACGTCATCACCAGATTCATCAACGCATAGGACACCATTGCGCAGATCACCGCGACAGCAATGCGGGGGGTTTTGAGCAACTCCATCCGGCTGCGGCCCTTCGGGGCATCCTCGGCGGGCATGGGCGGTTTCGGAATGTCGAGAAACAGGAACAATCCTGAACCGATCACGTTCACCGCGATTATCGCAAGATAGGTGCCAAGGAAGGGGATCACCATGGCTTCGGCGGTGACTTTGACCAATTGCGGACCGATCAAGGCGCTGATCAAACCGCCGGCCATGACATAGGAAATCGCCTTGGGGCGGAATTCTTCTGTGGCGGTGTCGGCGGCGGCAAAGCGGTAAAATCCCTGCGCGGACATATAGATACCGGTGATTAAACTCCCGATCAGATAGATGGTAAAAGACCCGGAATAAAGCCCGTAAGCCGAGACCGCGCCGCCCATGGCGCCTGCGCCCGTGCCCAACATGAACCCCGCACGCCGCCCGTATTTTTGCATGATCCATGACACCGGCGTGGCGGCGAGCATGCTGCCCAAGACGATCAGAGAAATCGGCAATGTGGCGAAACAGGCATTGCTCGCCAAAGATTGTCCAGCCAGACCGCCCATGATGAAAATCATCGGCATTTGCGCGCCCAGAAGCGCTTGCGCCATCACAAGGATTGTCACATTGCGCTTGGCGCTGGCACCGGCGGTTGGGGCGGATGTATCTGTCATGCTAAATGCGTATCGCCTTCCGGTAGTGGCGTCTAGCGCGGAAACTACGGGCCGCGCGAGGTTGGGTTTGGCATGCGGCGCTTATTCCGGCGCAGCGTCAATCACATGCGCAAAGGACCCCGAAACCCGCCCCGCGCGCAGACCGGTGGGGCCAAGATCATTGCCTTCGGCATCGCGCGCGTCAAACAGCGGATCGCCTTGCGCACGTTGCGTCGTGGCATAGTGAAATTCATGCCCGAAAAGCGCGCCGCCGCCAAAGGCGGTCGCGCCGCCCAGCGGGCTCAGATGCCGATACCCCAAATGCAGTTTGCGCGTCTCGAATGAGGTCTCCAACTTTAACAGGTCGAGCATTTGGTGCCGCGCGCCCTGCGCATCAACCATCCCCGCGCCAAGAACCATGTATCCGCCACATTCCCCATAAATATCAATATTTTGTGCCGCATTTCTCACGCTCTTGATGAAGCGGTCTGCGGCGGCGATCTGCCCGGCATGTAGCTCCGGATAGCCCCCCGGCAGGTAGAGGAATTCGCAATCGGGCACAGGCTCATCCGCCAAGGGAGAGAAAAACGACACCTGCGCTCCGGCGTGCCGCCAATCATCCACCATATGCGGGTAGCTGAAGGCAAAAGCGGCATCGCAGGCCACGGCAATGCGCTGCGCGGGGGGGGCAAATCCGGCGGGTTTCGGGGCGCGGGGAACCGGCGCCGCAAGACGCAACAGAGCCTCAAGGTCGAGGGTTTCGGCCAAAGCATCCGCCGCGTGGTCCAGGAACGCGTCTAAATCCGCTGTCTCGCCGGCCTGCACCAATCCCAAATGCCGCGAGGGCATCGCCAGATCGGCGCGGCGCGGCAGGGCGGCCAAGACGGGAAGGCCTGACGGTGCCAATGCGCGGCGCAACATGGCGTCGTGCCGCGCACTGCCAACATTGTTGAGGATCACGCCGCCGATGCGCACGCCTGCGTCAAACCCCGCAAACCCTGCCACCAACGGGGCGATCGATCCGGCCATGCGCCCCGCATCCACCACCAAAATCACCGGCAGGTCCAGCATCCGCGCCAAATCCGCCACCGCGCCGCGCCCGTCGGGCGGCGCGCCGTCAAACAGGCCCATCGCCCCCTCAATCACCAGCATACCGTCGCCCGATGCCAAACCCGCGATCCGCGCCGGTGACATGGCCCAAGCATCCAGATTGGGGCAGGGCGCACCGCAAGCGGCTTCGTGAAACTTCGGGTCAATATAATCGGGGCCGGATTTCGCGCCGCGCACGGTGATGCCGCGTCGGGAGAGCAACCGCAAAAGCGCCAACGTCACGGTGGTTTTCCCCGCGCCCGAGGCCGGCGCGGCGAGGATCACCCCCGTGCTGCTGGCGGGCGGCGCGGTCATGCGCGTTCGGCGGGCTTTCCGCGCTTCAAAGGGTCGAGATCGCGCGGCGGCTCCCCTGCGGCCATGCCCTGCCAATCCAAAACCTGTCGCATCAACACCGACCGTCCGACGCAAATGATCGCCGGCGGCGCAAGGCCAGAGGCGGCAATATCGGCCACCAGATTGCCCAATGTGGTTTCAAGAACGGCTTGGTTTGCGGTGGTTGCCTCGCAAACCACGGCCACAGGTTCATCCGCCGCGCGGCCCGCCGCCATAAGAGATCCGGCGATGTGTTCGGCGTGTTTCATGCCCATATAGATCACCAACACCTGACTGCCGCGCGAGATGGCCTCCCAATTCAGCGAAGATGTCGCCTCGCCGGTTTGGTCATGACCGGTCACGAAGGTCACCGATTGGTTCACGTCGCGGTGCGTGACCGGAATACCGGCATAGGCCAATCCGCCAATGCCCGCCGAGATGCCCGGAATGATCCGCACCGGAATGCCGTGCTGAACCAATGTTTGCGCTTCTTCACCGCCGCGCCCGAAAACGAAAGGATCGCCGCCCTTCAGCCGCAAAACCCGTTTCCCCGCGCGCGCCAGATCAACGAGACGCAAGGATATATCCTTTTGTTTCGCCGAAGGTTTTCCGCCGCGCTTACCGGCATAGATATGTTCGGCCTGCGGTGCCCAATCGAGAATCGCCTCTTGCACCAAAGCGTCATAAATCACCACATCGGCTTGGCGCAGGGCATTGAGCGCATGCAACGTCAGCAGCCCCGGATCGCCCGGACCCGCGCCGCAAAGCCATACCCATCCGGCCTCGAGTTTTGGCCAGTCATATGTCGGAAGAGAGATTGAATCAGTCATATCAGCCTTATGGCGCGAATAGACCCCAAGCGAAAGATGCCGGAGCGCCGCATTTTATGCGCGATGCGCAGGCTTCGGATTGGCGCGGGCGCAGGGCGGCGATATAGTCTGTGGTATGAGCAAAGACGCCGCTTCAGATATGGGCCGAAAACCCGCCGCAGAATTGCGCCGTGGATGGACCACGGGCGCCTGTGCCACGGCGGCGACACGCGCCGCGTTGATGGTGCTTTGGGGCGAGGGTGTGCCCACCCGCGTGCGGATCACTTTGCCGCGCGGTGAGCGGCCCGAGTTTGCCATCGAAGACATGCGACAAGGCGACGGATGGGCCGAGGCTTGCATCATCAAAGACGCGGGCGACGATCCCGATGTGACCCATTGCGCCCGTATTTGGGCGCGGGTGGAACGCTCTGGCCGCGGCGTGGTTTTCGCAGCGGGCAAGGGCGTCGGTATGGTCACCAAAGCCGGATTGCCGATTGCCGTGGGCGAACCTGCGATCAACCCCGTGCCGCGCCAGATGATGACGCAAACCGTGGAGGAAATGGCCGCGCGTTTGGGGCAGGCCGCTGATATTAAAATCACAATATCGGTTGAAGGCGGCGAAGATTTGGCCGCGAAAACATGGAACCCGCGCCTTGGCATTATTGGCGGCCTGTCGATCCTTGGCACCACCGGGATCGTGCGCCCGTTTAGTTGCTCTGCATGGATCGCTTCGATCCATCGCGGCATCGACGTGGCGCGGGCGGGCGGGCAAACCCATGTGGCGGGCTGCACCGGTGCGACATCCGAACGCGTGGTGCAGGGGCTTTATGAGCTGCCCGACCATGCGATGTTGGATATGGGCGATTTTGCCGGCGGGATGCTCAAATATCTCGCCAAACACCCGGTTGCGCGGATCACCATTGGCGGCGGTATCGGCAAGATGACCAAACTTGCCCAAGGCGCGCGCGATTTGCATTCGGGCCGCAGCCAAGTGGATTTCGCGGGGCTTGCGGCGGTGCTTGATGCGCCGGAGCTGGCGGGGGCGAACACGGCGCTGGAGGCATATCGCATGCATGGTGCGCCGATGGCGGATTGGGTGGCGCGGGGCGCCTTGGCCACAGCGCGGGCCATGTTGCCGGACGAAATCGCGGTGGACACGGTCGTGATTGACCGCGCGGGCGTCATATTGGCACGGGCGCAATGACGGTTCTTGTCTTGGCAGGCACCCGCGAGGCGGCGCAGATTGCCAAAGCCCTGGCCGAAAAGGGCACGCCCGCCGTGGCGTCATTGGCGGGGGCGACCCGGGCGCCCAAACCGATGCCCTTGCCGACACGCATGGGCGGGTTCGGCGGGGCCGATGGGTTTGCCGCCTACCTGCGCAATGCGCGGATCACGGCGGTTTTGGACGCCACGCACCCTTTTGCCCTGCGCATCACCCGCCGCAGCGCCGAGATCTGCGCCGCCATGGGCATTCCCTATGCGCAGGTGTTGCGCCCCGCCTGGGAGGCGGGCGAGGGGGACAATTGGACCATACTCGCGCAGGAATCCGAGGCCGCAGATCACGTGCCGCGCGGGGCCAGAGTATTTTTGGCCACGGGGCGGCAAACATTGATGGCGTTTGCGCCACTGGCGGACAAGGATTGCACCCTGATTTGCCGTCAGATCGATCCGCCCACGGGCGCGTTCCCCTTTCCAAAGGGTGAGTTCATGATCGGGCGTCCACCGTTTTCAGTCGACGATGAAATCGCCCTGTTTCAATTGCTCGGCATCGAGTGGTTGATCGTGAAAAACGCGGGCGGCGAAGCCCCGCGCAGCAAATTGATTGCGGCGCGCAGATTGGGGATACCCGTTGGGATGATTGCGCGCCCCGCGCAGCCCGATGTGCTGCGATTTGAAACCATCGCGCCCGCGATTGCATGGGCTGAAGAGGGCGTCGGGACGGGGGCCGAAACGCCGGGCGAAACAGGGGCCAAAGCAGGCGGGAAAATATAATGACAGGCGTGGGTTACATCATCAAATCCGATGATTGTGTGCGGCGCGGGGCCGCGTGGTTGACGGACACCGACGACGTTATGGCGCGGGCCTATGAGTTGACCGGTCCCTTGCCGTTGCGGCTTAAACCCGACGGATTTGCCGAATTGCTGAGCGCCATCGTCAGCCAACAGGTCTCGGTTGCGTCGGCGCGGGCCATATGGGGGCGGATGGTTGCGGCGGGCATGGATGAGCCGGCCAATATCGAAACCGCCAGCGACGAGGATCTGCGCGCCATTGGTCTGAGCCGTCAAAAGGTCAAATACACCCGCGCATTGGCGCAGGCGGGGATTGATTTCGACGCATTGCGCGACGCGCCGGATGCGCAGATCATCAAAACCCTGACCGCCGTGTCCGGCATTGGCGTGTGGACGGCGGAAATCTATGCGATGTTTTCCTTGGGTCGCGCCGATGTTTTCCCTTCGGGTGATTTGGCGCTGCAAGAGGCGGCAAAGCATTTATACGGGCTGCCGGAGCGACCCAAAGACCGCGCCCTGCGCCAGATGGCGGAAAAATGGAGCCCGTGGAGATCGGTTGCCGCGCGGATGCTTTTTGCCTACTACCATGTGGCAAAACAAAGGGAAGGGATCCGATGACCCGTGTGTTGAAATCCGAACGTAAAGAACCGCTCTCCGGCACCACGCGCTCTGTCGTTGTGTTCTTGCACGGCTATGGGGCCAATGGCGCCGATCTTTTGGGGCTGGCGGATCCATTGTCCGAACATTTGCCCGACACGCTGTTTATCGCGCCCGATGCCCCCGAAAACATCCCGATGATGCCCAACGGATACCAATGGTTCCCGATCCCGTGGATGGACGGATCAAGCGAAGAAGAGGCCGAGCGCGGGCTCAACGCCGCCGCCGAAGATTTGAACGCCTTTCTCGATGCGATTCTCATTGATGAAGACCTACTGCCCGAACAAATGGTTCTGTTCGGATTTTCCCAAGGCACGATGATGTCGCTTTATGTCGCGCCGCGCCGCGAGGATGAGATCGCCGGGATCGTTGCGTTTTCAGGGCGGCTTTTGCAGCCCGAAACGCTCAAGGATGCCGCCGTTAGCAAGCCACCGATTTTGTTGGTGCATGGCGACGCCGATGACGTGGTGCCGCCGCAAAGCCTTCCCGAAGCCGCCGAAGCCTTGCAAGAGGCCGGTTTCAAAGAGGTATTTGCCCATATTATGAAGGGCACCGGCCATGGCATCGCGCCTGACGGCCTACAGGTCGCTTTGGCCTTTATGCGCGACAAGGCCGGCTTTTAAGACGGTTGCGGCGCGTTAGGACCCGCGCGGCAATGCCGCCGGGGCCTCTTTTCATCCCCCAATCCGCTCAATGTCACGGCAGTGTTACGCTCCCGCGCTAGCTCTTGGTTGAATTGGCATATCTCGCCTCTTGTCAGACGCGATCCGCGAGATATAGTCATATTATTGCTGGGGCGGGGTGTCCCGCCTTGGTGCCAAAAACAGGCAGACAGGGCAGGGGGCCTTTCGCCAGATGGACGGAGATTTTAGAACCGAATTTGTCAGAGAGCCCGGCGCGCTCAAACACTATCCGGCGCTGGTGCTTAATGCGGACTATAGGCCATTGTCCTATTATCCGCTGTCGCTCTGGCCATGGCAGGAGGCGGTCAAAGCGGCGTTTTTGCAGCGGGTCGATATCGTGTCGGAATATGACCAAACCGTTCATTCCCCGAGTATGGAGATCAAAATCCCCTCGGTGGTCGTTCTCAAAGATTATGTCAAACCTCAAAAGCGCGTGGCCTTCACGCGCTTTAATTTGTTTTTGAGGGATGAATTTTGTTGCCAATATTGCGGCGCGCGCGGTGATCTGACCTTTGATCATGTGGTGCCGCGGGCGGCGGGCGGCATTACTTCTTGGGAGAATGTCGTCGCGGCCTGTTCGCCGTGCAATCTGCGCAAAGGATCGAAAAGCCTGCGTCAGGCGCAGATGAGCCTGCGCAAACCGCCGCGCCCGCCCGCCGCAGAAGAATTGCGCAATATGGGCCGCAAGTTTCCGCCGCACCATCTGCATTCCTCATGGATGGATTTCCTCTATTGGGATGCGGAGCTTGAGGCCTGAACAGGTTATTTTTTGATTTTGGCACCGGCGGCGATCATGGAGGTGTCTGTCACCGCCGTTCCGCGCAAGTCGAGGTGTTTGATCGGCGCGCCGCCAAGCGCGGAGACATCCGTGACGCCGGTATTGCTCAATTCCACACCGCCCAAATGCGGCAACCCCCGCAGTGGTTCGATATCCGATACCGGCGCGCGGCCTAGCCATAGAATTCGAAGCTCGGACAGGCCGGCCAGCGGTGACAGGTCTGATACATCGGTCCGGCGCAGTTGCAGGACCGACAATGCCTTGGCACTGGCCAGAGCCGAGATATCCGCCAGCCTGCGGTTTTCGCTCAACGTCACAATCCTCAGGACCGGCTTGGCTGCCAATGCTGTGATATCGCTGATTTGATTGCCGGAAAAATCGACTTTTTCCAGCCGCACCAAATCTGTTGCAAAGCCGATGTCATCGAGGGCGGCCCGCCCCAATACACCTTCGATCGAGAGGTCGCGCAAGGCGGTCAATCCGGCCAGAGCGCTGAAATCGCTTTGCGCCCCTTGCTTGATGTGCACCCTTTCCAGTGCCGTCAAATTGGACAAGGCCTGCGTGCCGGACAGGCCTGCGGTGTAGGTGTCGAGAATCCGCAAACCATGCCAACCGGCCAAAGGGGATACATCAAGCGGTTCGCGCGGAATGTAGATGCGCAGGGCTTCAATCCCTATGGGGGCGGGGGCCAGTTGCGCCAAAGCCAAGGCCGCGTCGCTGGACAGGGAGAGGGATTTCAATCCCTTCATCGCCAGGATGGGCGTCAAATCCACCGGACCTTTGCGGAAAATATCCAGATGCCGGATGGTTTCATTTCCGGCCAGAGCCGATAAATCGAATGTGCTGTCCGGCGCGTCATCCGACACAATGCGCAATCGGCTCACCGTCGTGTCGGTGAGGGTCTGCGCCAAGGCGTCAATGCGGATTTTGGCTCGATTGCCCTCGAAGGGGCGGCACGCATCGCCCTGCGGTATGCCGAGCCCGAAAGGCCCGATACAGGTTTCGGTCGCACCGAGGGGGGCTGCCAATAGAAGCGCTGCCGCTGTTGTGAGACCGGAAAAAACTCGGCGCAAACGGCGCGGCGCAAAGGAGGATGTTGTCATGTCAAAACCCGGTTTCGAAAGGATGGGGTTTAGGCCACTGCCGGGGGAAAATAAAAACGCCGGCCTCGGAAGGGGCCGGCGTTATAAAATGCTGTGGCACAGGAGGCCTTAGGCTTCGGGCGCGCCGGCAGATTTTGGCACTGCGTTTTTCGCCGCCGAGTTCAGCGGATCGTCCTGACGCTGCACCGAGCCTTCGAAATGCGCACCGCTTTCGATGGCGATGGTTTTGTGGATGATGTCGCCTTCGACGCGCGCGGTCGAGGTCAACCGCACTTTGAGGCCGCGCACACGGCCCACGATACGGCCATTGACGACCACATCATCGGCAACCACTTCGCCGCGCACGGTCGCGCCTTCGCCCACGGTCAAAAGATGCGCGCGAATGTCGCCTTCGATGGTGCCTTCGATTTGGATGTCGCCGGTGGTCTTGAGATTGCCGGTGACGGTCAAATCCGCCGACAATACCGATGCGGGCGGCTTGGCCTTGGGGGCCGAGGCTTTGAATTCGCCCGATGCGGGTTTGGGCACGGCACCGGTTTTTTCCGGAACTGCGGGAGTGTTTACATCAGCGGCCTTCGGGCCGGGCTCGTTGATTTTGCTTTTAGAAAACATCGTTAGCAGCCTTAATATAGATCATAGGGTTTACGGCCTTTCCGCCGACGCGCACTTCATAATGCAGGTGGGGGCCGGTCACACGTCCGGAGGCTCCCATATCACCAATCCGGTCGCCGCGCGAGACTCTTTGTCCAACTTTAACATTAAGCCGCGACATATGCGCATAACGGGTCTCGATGCCGAACTCGTGCTGGATTTTCACCAAACGGCCATAGCCCGTCGACCAACCGGCATGCACAACCCGGCCATCGGCCGTGGCATAAAGCGGGGTGCCGACGGGGCCGGCGAAATCAACGCCCTTATGCAAGCGTCGTCCGCCGGTTTTCGGATCGCGGCGGTAGCCAAAGCTGGAGGTGAACCGATAGGCGCTTTTCACCGGCAGCGCGAAGGGGGCTTTTTCGGCGGCAATACGGTAAAGGTTCAGCTGGTCCATCTGGTTCAAAATGCGGTTGGCGCGGCTGGCATCCGGCGAGGGCAACGCGCCTTTGGTCGAGAACACCAACGGCGTCAACGGGCCACCTTGTCCGGAATATCCGCGGCGCACCTGGTTGAGCAATGTGTCGGGGTTCATGCCGGCGTTGCGGAACATTTTGTTCAAGGGTTCGACCGATACGGTCATGGCTTCTTCGAGGCGCCGGAAAATCTGGTCGTTCTGGTCTTTCAGTGTCTGGATTTCCAACGCCATGTCATCGGCTTGTTGAAGGGCACCCTGTGCGTCGGCGATGATCTTGTCGCGTTCGGTGGCGGTTTCGGCCAAAGCGGCGGCGAGAAAATCACTGGCGCTATCAGTGGTGCCGCCGGCAGCGGCCAAAGCCTGCGCGGCATCGCCGCCCTCGGCCTTGAGCGCGGCCGTCTCGCGCCGCGCCTGTTCGCGTTCGCCCATGGTGCGGCGCAGGGTGGATTGAATCACCTCGATACCGGTTTCCAATTCACGGCGGCGGGTTTCCGATGCCAGGAGATCCGATTGCATCACCGAAATCTGGCGCAGCGCCGAATTGAACCGTTCCTGGGCGGCCAAGGCTTCTTCGGAGCGCAGGTCGCGTTCAGAGGATAGCAGATTGAGCCGCGCCTCATAGGCGCGCTGCTCGCGTTTGGCCTGTTCGCGGAAATTCCCGGCGCCGATGCTGTCCATTAGCAAAATCGCGGTGGCGATGATTGCCCAGGCCACGATCGCGGCCGAGCCAATAAAACCGATCACCTGTGTGCCGGGGCGCAGGCGAATGAATCTGGTGTCTGTGTCCGACCGCAGGAAAACCCGACGTTCCGGAAAATGCCGCTCAAGCAGCGCGTGTATACGCATTGCGATCCGTGTTTTCACGAAGCTCAGTCCCTTGTGTTACCCGTCCCAGAGGAGCGCTTATTCTTGTGCGAAGTTATTCTGCTGCGCCTTGGGTAGACTGCTTACCCACGCAGGTGGATTAGGGCAAGGTTTTTGGCCACTGCGCATCGCCGGATCGGCTAAAATAGGCTGACTTGGCGAAAAACCGCCGATTCACGAGGGGGTTACAATGGGAAGTTCACCTTTGTTCACTCGGTCAGGGGCCAGTAGAAATCAGGCGGCAAACCCGCCTCGGCGCGTTTCTCTTCATTAAATGGCGGCTTGAGCGTGCTGTGGAAATACTTGCGGACAAGGCCATGGAAGGTGTCTTTCGGGTCAAGATCGTGCCGCCCGCACAGGAAATGAAACCATTTGGACCCATAGGCCACATGGCCAACCTCTTCGCCATAGATCACCTTGAGCGCTTCGACGGTTTGTGTGTCGCCGGCCTTTTCAAACAGGGCAATCATATTGGGGGTGACGTCCAATCCGCGCGCCTCAAGAACCATCGGAACCACCGCCAGGCGGCCCATCAGATCGGTCGCCGTGTCCTGCGCGCCGCGCCACATGCCCGCATGGGCCGGCATGGCGCCATAATGGCTGCCGTGCGCTTCAAGGCAATCGCACAACAGGTTGAAATGTTTGGATTCTTCATTCGCGGCCTTGACCCAGTCATCGTAATATCCGATCGGGAATTTCACATCGGGAAACCGCGCGATGATGTCCCAATGCAAATCCACGGCATTCAATTCGATATGCGCCACCGCATGGATCATTGCGATCCGCCCCTGCGGCGTGCCCGGTTTGCGTTTGGGCACATGGCGCGGGTCGAGCAATTCCGGCGTTTGTGGCCGTGCCGGATGCATCGGCGGATTTGCGGTGCCGATCGGGATTTCGCGCCCGTCGCGCCGGGCCGCAAACCATGTCGCTGCATGTTTATGAGACAGCGCCGTTTTGGCCCGCCCGTCGGCGCAATTGAGCACCTCTTCGGCCATTTGCGCGAGGGATTTCACCGCCGTATCTGTCATTTAAAGCGCCTTCGCGGCGTCAAGAACGGCCTCTACATGGCCCGCGACTTTGACCTTGGGCCAATGCGCCGCGATGGTTCCATCCGCGCCGATCAACACGGTGGTGCGTTCGATCCCCATGAAGGTTTTTCCATACATCTTTTTTTCTTTCCAAACTCCGTAGTCTTCGCAGGTGGTGCCCTCGGCGTCCGATAAAAGCGGCACGGTCAGCCCGTGCTTTGCGCGGAATTTCGCGTGTTTCTCAACGGTGTCTTTCGAAATCCCAAAGAGTTTGACACCAAGCGCCTCGAAGGCCGCCGCATGATCGGAAAACCCGATCGCTTCCTTGGTGCATCCACTGGTATCATCGCGCGGATAGAAAAACAGAACCACAGGCGCAGGGCGCTGCGCCGACAATGTGACCGGCGCGCCGCCATCTTGCGGCAATGTGAAATCGGGAGCAGGATCGGTAATTTTCAGCATGTTGTCTCCTCGCGCCCTGACGTATGATGGGCTATAAATGGGCCATAGCGCCCGCGCACTCTGCCAGAGCAAAATGCCAGAGCAGCGCGCCAAATGGCGCGGTTACGGGGTAACCTATCAAAACGGATGAGCCAAGACGATCCCGACATACCCTCCAAAAAACCGGAGGATGACACCGCCGGACCAAAGCGGAATGCCGGTGATGCGCTGCCGGGAAGTGGTACCGGCATGGCCGCCGCCATGCAAAAAATGCGCGGCGGGTTAGCGGGCGAGAGCGAGAGCAACGAGGAGGCCATATCGGCCGCGCCTGACGAAGATAGTTCGTCGGCGACAGATCCGCGCGCAGGGCGCGTGCCGGAAGAGAACGCCACAGGGCAATCTAGCATTGTGCAATCTAACGTCGTGCAATCGGGCGTCACGCCGTCGGGTACAGAGCAATCCCGCGACGATGCCAGAACAGCCGATGGTGAAAAACAAGTTGCGTCAGCTCCCGCCAGCGGTTCGCCTTCCGAAGCCGAAGCCGAAGCCGAAGCCGAAGCCGAAGCCGAAGCCGAAGCCGAAGCCGAAGCCGAAGCCGGCCGAAGCCGAAGCCGAAGCCGAAGCCGAAGCCGAAGCCGACACGGACGAAAGCACCGCCCTAGATTTGTCGCCCTTTGCGTCACAGACCGTAGCGGCCCCCGCGATTGCGGTGATCAAAGGCAAGAAACGCCGCCGCGCGCGCAGCTTTGGACTGATTTCCTTGCTGGTGGTTGCGCTATTGGCCGGGGCCATGGCGGTGGCGGTTTGGTTGATGCTCGGACGGGTGATCGATGCGCCGCAATGGCTGCGCCAGCGGATCGAGCTGCGCCTTGCCCAAGCCGCGCCGCAATTGCAGGTCACGTTCGGGGAATTGTCGTTTTTGGTGGAGGAAGATTGGCACCCGCGCATGCGTTTGCGCGATGTGACGGTTTCGGACGCAAACGGCGTGCCCTTGATAACGTTGGATGACGTGCGGGCACAGTTCGCGTTGTCGCCGCTTTTCGACGGCAAATTGCGCCCGCGTTCGGTGCGGCTCAGCGGCGGACAAATGGAGCTGCGCCGCGAGGCCGACGGGCGTTTTGGTTTGGCGATTGGCAACTTCGGTGGCGGCGTTGCAGCCTCGCTCCCGGCTTTGATCAAACAGGGCGATGCGATCTTTGCCCTAGCGGAGCTGTCGTCGCTCACCTCCGTCGATGCCGAGGCGCTGACCCTGCGCTATGTCGATGCGCGGGCCGGGCGCGCCTGGTCGGTGGACGGCGGGCGGATCGGCATGACCCGCGATGGCGATGAGGTCAGCCTGCGCGGGGATCTGGCCGTGCTGGGCGGCGGGGCACGGGCGGCGACGCTGGCGCTTGGCTATACCAGCCGCATCGGATCGACGGCTGCCGATCTGAGTGTCACCATTCAAGATATAGAGGCGGCCGATATCGCCAGCCAACTCCCGGCCTTGGTATGGCTTGGCGTGATCGAAGCCCCGATTTCGGGGGCGTTGCGGGCCTCGGCACAGGAGGGCGGCGCCTTGGGCCCGCTCAACGGTACCTTGCAAATCGGCGCAGGCGTGGTGCGCCCGACCCAAGCCACGCGCCCGATCGCATTTGACGGCGCGCGCAGTTATTTCACCTATCTTCCCGATGAGGCCAAGGTGGTGTTCCACGAACTTTCCGTGGACAGTAAATGGGGCAGCGCGCGGGTCGAGGGCACCTCATACCTGGTGGAGATGGAAGAGGGCTGGCCCAATGCCGTGCTGGGGCAATTTCGGGCGACAAAACTGGCGCTTAATCCGGATGACCTTTACCCCGAAGCGATCAGTTTTGATGCGATGAATGTCGATACCCGCTTGCGGCTGGACCCGTTTGAATTTGATGTCGGCGCTTTGACCATCATCGATCAGGAGCATAAATTCGTCGGTAAAAGCAGGCTGCGCGCCGAGGCCGCAGGGTGGGATTTATTTCTGAGCGGTCAGATGGATGAAATGGCGCCGGAGCGGCTTTTGGCGCTCTGGCCGCCAAGTGCCGCGACCAAGACCCGCACTTGGGTTGAAGAGAATGTCTCGGGGGGCATGTTGCGCGACATGCAAATCGGGGTGCGTCTCAAACCCGAGGTCGCGCCGGAACTTGCGATCGGCTTCGGCTTCAGCGGGTCCGACGTGCGGTTCCATAAGGCCTTGCCGCCGGTGAAGGGCGCGGCGGGCTATGCGGCGCTTGAACACGGGCGGTTTGCGCTGCGTGCCGAAGCCGGGCAGATCACCGCACCGCAAGGCGGACAGATTGCCGTTGCCGGCACACGCTTCATCGTGCCGGATGTAAAAGTCAAAGAAGGCCCCGCCGAGGTCAAGATCAACACACAAAGCACGGTGACGGCGGCGCTGTCGGTGTTGGATATGAAGCCCTTTGAGTTCCTGAGTAAAGCGGGACAACCGGTGACCTTGGCCGACGGGCGGGCCAGCGCCCAAGGCGATATCTCGCTGCGGCTGAAGAAAAAGCTTCCCCCCGAAGAGATCGGCTTTGATATCACCGCCGAGGTCGTCAATGTGCGCAGCGACACCGTGATCAAAGGACACAGCCTTGCGGCGCCGCGACTTGCCGTGCGTGCCACGCCCGAAGAATTGGTGGTCAGCGGCGCGGGCCGGCTCGACGGTCTTCCTGTTGAGGGGCTATGGCGCGCGCCACTGGGCAAAACCGCCAAGGCCGAAGCGGCCGCACAGGGGGGGGCGGTTGTCGGGATCAGCCGCGCAGAGGGCTCTATTGAGCTGTCCGAACGTTTCGCCGATACCTTTAATATTGGCCTTCCCGCAGGGGCGCTGAGCGGTGCGGGGCGGGGCAATATCGTGATTGATTTTGCCCGTGGCACTGCACCCGCCTTCGAGATGACCTCAAACCTCAAAGGGCTTGGCATGCGGCTCCAGCCTCTGAACTGGAGGCTCGCGCAATCGACCGGCGGCCAATTGTCGGTCAAAGGGGTGCTTGGCAATCCCGCGCGCATTGAAGCGCTGCGGTTGAATGCGCCGGGGCTCAAGGCGGCGGGCGATGTTGTGCTGACCGATGCGGGGGCGCTTGATCGCGCCCGGTTTAGCCGCGTGCAAGCGGGCAATTGGCTGGATGCGCCGGTGGATATCATCGGCCGCGGCCCCGATAAGATCCCGAGTGTCGAAGTGCGCGGTGGCACTTTGGATATGCGTAAGACCACGGTCGGCGGCGGCGGATCGGGGGCGACACCGGGTGCGGGCGGCGGGCCGATCTCTGTGCGCCTTGATCGGTTGACGATTTCCGATGGTATCACACTTGTGCCGTTTCGCGGTGAATTCACCACCGCGCGCGGTATGGATGGCAATTTCTCCGGCCGCGTGAATGGGAAAGCCCCGGTAACGGGGCGTGTGGTGCCCCAAAACGGGCGCAGCGCTTTCGAGATCAAAGCCAAGGACGCCGGCGCGGTGTTTGCGGCCTCTGGACTGTTGGACAAAGCTTCGGGTGGCGATCTTTTGCTGCAATTGGTCCCATCACAATCAGCAGGCAGCTATAACGGTGCGCTGACGGCGAAAAATGTGCGACTGCGCAATGCACCGGCCTTGGCCGAACTGCTCAATGCGGTATCGATTGTCGGCATGTTGGAGCAACTTTCGGGCACGGGTATTCTGTTCGGCGAGGTCGATGGGCGGTTCCGGTTGACGCCGCATGAGGTGATCGTCACACGCTCAAGCGCCACGGGCGCGTCGTTGGGCGTGTCGATGGACGGGCGTTATAACCTCGAAACCGGCGCGATGGATATGCAGGGCGTGTTTTCACCGCTCTACCTGCTCAACGGGATTGGTCAGATCCTGTCGCGTAAGGGCGAGGGGCTGATCGGGTTTAATTTCCGGTTGCGCGGCACGGCAGACAAACCCAAAGTTTCGGTCAACCCGCTGTCGATCCTGACGCCGGGGATGTTCCGCGATATCTTCCGCCGCCCCGCGCCCGAACTCCCCAATTGAGTGCAGTCGGTTGATCCCGTCGCTGCCGCGCGTTAGAGGCCGCAGACAGGGCATTGTCGGTCGCGCCGTTTCGCGCTGCGTCCTGCCCTCCGTTTTTGCCGCCCGTTCTTTAATGGACCTTGTTAATGGACCTTGCACCGATGACCGAGACTGCTCCGCTTACCCTGGCTAATTTTGATTTCGATCTGCCGGATGATTTGATCGCCACGCGTCCGGCCAAACCACGGTCGTCGAGCCGGATGTTGGTGGCCGATGGTGCCGCGCGTGGCGCCCCGATCTTTGATCACCATGCCTATGATTTGCCGCAGTTCTTGCGCGCGGGGGATAGGTTGGTTCTCAACGATACCAAAGTGATCCCGGCGCGGTTGACCGGCGCGCGCCACCGGACCGGCGATGCGGGTGCCACTTCGGCCAAGATCGAAGTCACCCTGCTCGAGCCGCGCGCAGGTGGCGCGGGCGCGCGCTGGACCGCGCTGCTCAAACCGCTCAAGAAAATCCGTGAGGGCGAGGAGGTGGTGTTCTCGGACAGCCTCAGCGCCCGATTGATCGCCAAGGAAGACGGGCAGGGGGTGTTGGAGTTCTCCCTCACCGGTGAGGATTTCGATGCGGCGCTCGCCGAAGCCGGCGCCATGCCCCTGCCGCCCTATATCGCCGCCAAACGCCCCGCCGACGCGCAAGACAAATCCGACTACCAAACGGTTTTTGCCCGCGCCTCGGGGGCGGTGGCCGCGCCGACCGCCTCGCTGCATTTCGACGATGCGCTTTTGGATGCCCTGCGCGCCAAAGGCGTCGCATTCACCTATGTGACCTTGCATGTCGGGGCGGGGACGTTTTTGCCGGTCAAGGTCGAGGATGTGACCACCCATAAAATGCATGCCGAATGGGGCGAGGTCAGCGAGATCGCCGCCGAAGAGATCGCCGCGACCAAAGCGGCGGGCGGGCGGGTGATCCCCGTCGGCACCACGGCCCTAAGGCTCATCGAGAGCGCGGCGCGCGCCACCGGTGCGATTGCCCCTTGGCGCGGCGAGACCGATATTTTCATCTATCCCGGTTTTGAGTTTAAAATCACCGATGCCTTGATGACCAATTTCCACTTGCCGAAATCGACATTGATGATGTTGGTCGCGGCCTTGATGGGGCAAGATCGGATCACCGAGATTTACCAACACGCAGTCGCCTCGGGTTACCGGTTTTTTTCCTATGGCGATGCGTCGCTTTTGCTGCCAAAGGGCGGTTATGACACATGAAATGCCGCCCCCGTAGGAGGAGCGTGTTGATCCCGGCCCTATGACGTGACAGCGTGGCCCTGCGCCATGCCGGTGCTCGGCCTGTGCTGGGGATGACGGTGCCCCGATCCCGTGTGTACCGACCCCGCGCCGCCCGGCGCCCCGAAAAGACGACGTGGACCGACGACGACATGCCACCCCGACCATTGCCCTTGACTGCCGAAGGATCGATCCTGCCATGAGCCAAGTTTTTAAATCCGCATGGGCGCTGCTTCTCGGCATGTTGCTTTTGATGATCGGCAATGGATTTCAGGGCACGCTTTTGGGTGTGCGCGGCGAAATCGAAGGGTTTTCGACCTTTGAGATGTCGATCATCATGTCCGCCTATTTCGCCGGCTTCCTTGGCGGCTCACGCATGGCCCCCGAAATGATCCGCCGTGTCGGTCATGTGCGGGTGTTTGCCGCGCTCGGCTCGTTCATTTCTGCCGTCTTGATCCTGTTTCCGGTGCTGACCGATCCGATTTCATGGACCATCGGCCGGTTGATTTTGGGATTTTGTTTCTCCGGTGTCTATGTGACTGCGGAAAGCTGGCTTAACAATGCGGCCTCGAACGAGAATCGCGGGCAGGCGCTTTCGCTCTATATGGTCACCCAGACCCTTGGCATCATCGCCGCGCAGGGGCTGTTGCTGACCGCCGATCCGTCAGGATTTGTGCTCTTTGTGATCCCCTCGGTGCTGGTTTCGATTTCCTTCGCGCCGATCCTATTGTCGATCTCGCCGACTCCGGCCTTTGAAACCACCAAACGGATGACCCTACGCGAAGTGATGACCGTATCACCGCTTGGCTCGGTGGGCATGTTTCTCTTGGGCGGGGTGTTTGCCGCGCAATATGGCATGGCGGCGGTTTACGGCTCTATGGCGGGGCTGGGCTTGGCGCAGATCTCGATGTTTGTGGCGGCGTTTTATGTCGGGGCAACAGCAGCGCAGTTCCCGCTCGGATGGCTCTCGGACCGGATGGACCGGCGGCGGTTGATCATGATCACCGCGTTGATTGGCGGGCTTGGCGCCTTTGTCGGTATGGTGGTGGGCACGGCCTTTCCTCTGCTTGTCCTTGCGGCGGTTTTGGTCGGCGGGGCCGCAAACCCGCTTTATTCGCTGCTCATGGCCTATACGAATGACTTTTTGGAGCATGACGAAATGGCCGCCGCTTCGGCAGGGATGATGTTCATCAATGGCGTTGGCGCGATTTTCGGCCCGATTATCGTCGGGTTGATCATGGAGACCTTTGGCCCCCCGGGGTATTTCGGGATGATCTGTTTCTTGCTGATGCTGCTCTCGGCCTATGCACTTTACCGGATGACGCAGCGCCCGGCGCCCAATGTCGAAAACAATGCACCCTATGCACCGGTCATGCCGACCTCGACCTCGGTCGCGGTGGAGGTGGCGCAAGAGGTGTCCTTTGAGGCCCAAGAGGAAGACGACACCGACACGGCGCAATGATCCGCATATTGGACCCGGCGCATTGCAATTATTAGCGCTAACGTCACGTTTGCGACACAATGTTTCTGAAATGTTGTAATTTTTGACTTTTAATTGCAATTTGGCTTGGCTACTGCTGTTGTGACGCAACAGGGCAGGAGTGGACCCATGACCGGCGCGGATGAGATTTTAAAATTCTGGCTCGATGATGTCGGGCCGCAGGGATGGTACGCGCAGGATGACGCGCTTGACCAACGGATCCGCGAAGGCTTCGGCGCCATGTGGGAGGCCGCGAGCAACGGGCGTTTTGGCCTATGGCTGACCTATCCCAGCGGCGCCTTGGCCTATGTGATTTTGATGGACCAATTTCCACGCAACATGTTCCGCGACAGCGCCAAGGCCTTTTCGACCGACCGCGTGGCTTTGGCGGCCGCAAAGGCAGCGATTGATCGCGGATGGGACATGCGTATTGATGAGCCGGCGCGGCAATTTTTCTATCTGCCTTTGATGCATTCTGAAAACCTGTGCGATCAGGACCGGTGTGTGCGGCTGATGCATGAACGGATGCCATCGGCTGGCGAGAGCAACCTGCTTCATGCCAAGGCGCATCGTGAGGTGATCCGTCGCTTTGGCCGCTTCCCCTACCGCAATGCGGCCTTGGCCCGCGCACCCACCCAACCAGAGATGTCCTATGTTGAGTCCGGTGGCTATAGCAGCACCATGCGCGCGATGGAGGCGGGGTAGTCCGGCCCCCGGCGCGGGCGCGTTAAAGCACGGCATTTTCCGACGCTGACCTGCGATCAGCCTGCGCGTTTTCGCGGGTGGAATTCGCGTGCGTTGAACTGGGCTCTGGAGTAGTTTAACGTCAAACTAGTTTCGGAATCGGAGGATCTTAGGATGGCCAAGGCGTTTGATGTGATCGTGATCGGGGCGGGCCCGGGGGGCTATGTCGCGGCCATCCGTGGGGCGCAATTGGGGCTTAAGGTTGCCGTGATCGAGCGCGAGAACCTTGGCGGTATTTGCCTCAACTGGGGGTGTATCCCGACCAAGGCTTTGCTGCGCTCCTCCGAAGTGTTCCATTTGATGCACCGCGCCAAGGAATTCGGCCTGTCTGCGGGCAATATTGATTATGACCTGCCCGCGGTGGTCAAACGCTCGCGCGGGGTCGCAAAGCAGATGGAAGGCGGGGTGAAACACCTGCTGAAAAAGAACAAAGTCGAAGTGATCCTCGGCGATGCCAGCCTGCCCGCCAAGGGCAAGGTCACGGTGAAAACCGATAAGGGCAGCGAGGATTTGACCGCGAAACACATCATTATTGCCACCGGAGCGCGGGCCCGCGAATTGCCGGGGCTTGAGGCCGATGGCGATCTGGTCTGGACCTACCGCCACGCGCTCAATCCGCCGCGGATGCCGAAGAAATTGCTGGTCATCGGGTCGGGTGCTATCGGCATTGAATTTGCTAGCTTCTACAACACCCTTGGCGCCGACACGACCGTGGTCGAGGTGATGGATCGTGTGCTGCCGGTTGAGGACGCCGACATCAGCAGCTTTGCCAAAAAGCAATTCGTTAAACAGGGCATGAAGATCATGGAGAAAACCATGGTCAAAAAGCTCGACCGCGCGAAAGGCAAAGTCACCGCCCATATCGAAGTAGGTGGTAAGGTCACCACGCAGGAATTCGACACGGTGATTTCCGCCGTCGGCATTGTCGGCAATACCGAAGGGCTCGGGCTTGAGACGCTTGGCGTCAAAATTGACCGCACCCATGTTGTCACGGATGAATATTGCCGCACCGGCGTGGATGGTCTTTATGCCATTGGCGACATCGCGGGGGCGCCGTGGCTTGCGCATAAGGCTTCACACGAAGGCGTCATGGTGGCCGAATTGATCGCCGGTGGTGATCCGCATCCGGTCAAACCCGAAAGCATCGCCGGTTGCACCTATTGCCACCCGCAAGTGGCCTCTGTCGGCCTCACCGAAGCCAAGGCCAAAGAGGCCGGTTATGACGTCAAGGTCGGGAAATTTCCCTTCATTGGCAATGGTAAAGCTGTGGCCTTGGGCGAACCCGAAGGCATGGTGAAAACCGTTTTTGACGCCAAAACCGGCGAACTTCTGGGCGCGCATATGGTCGGGGCCGAGGTCACCGAATTGATCCAGGGTTACGTCATCGGGCGTCAATTGGAGACCACGGAAGAGGATTTGATGAACACGGTTTTCCCACATCCAACCTTGTCCGAAATGATGCACGAAAGCGTGTTGGAGGCCTATGGCCGCGCGATCCATATCTAGGGGGCGCAACGGGTTTCTTTTCATGCGCCGATCGGTAAAGATACGCGGGTAATAGGAGTGCGCGGTGCCAAGTCTTAACCGGATTGTAATGAGTAAATCGGCGCGTGACTGGATGCGGCGGCTCGATCCGCCGTCTCTCGATGTGGCGGAGATTTCGGGCAAATGGGGGCGCAGCTTTGACTTCAAAAGCTATCGGGCCTTCCGCTATCCTGCATATGATATTTGTGCCGATGCGCCGCGCGATGAAAACGGCACGCCGTTCAAATTCGATCTGGTGATCGCCAATCAGGTTTGGGAACATCTTGACCGCCCCTACGCCGCCACAAAAAATGTGCGCAAGATGATGCGCAAGGGCGCGCATTTCTTTGTCGCGGTGCCATTCTTCATTCCCTATCACGGCGCACCGGTTGATTGTTCGCGCTGGTCGGCGCGGGGGATGAAAAACCTGCTGATCGAATGCGGGTTCGAAGAGGATGCCATCGAGTCCAAACAATGGGGCAACCGACTCGCCGCGCGGCGCAATATGGAACCCGATTGGCCGCCGGAGTATGACCCAGAAACCGATGATTTGACCGACGATCCGGATTTCCCGATCCTGACATGGGCTTTAGCGCAAAAGACCTGAACGTGGATGCGCGATGATAGGTTGGGCGCTCAAGAGAAGTTCACACTTTGTTCGCGTTTTTTCATTGGACCTGCCCGCGCCTTGGACTAGATAGGGGGAGACGGGTGAGTAGGGTAGAGCATGGCTGAACTGAAGAACATCGAAGTGCGCGGCGCGCGCGAGCACAACCTCAAAAGCATCGATGTGGATATTCCGCGCGATCAGATGGTCGTCATCACCGGCCTGTCTGGATCGGGTAAATCGTCGCTCGCCTTTGATACGATCTATGCCGAAGGGCAACGGCGCTATGTCGAGAGCCTCTCGGCCTATGCACGCCAATTCCTTGATATGATGCAAAAACCCGATGTGGATCATATTTCCGGCCTCAGCCCCGCGATTTCGATCGAGCAAAAAACCACCTCGAAAAACCCGCGTTCGACCGTGGGCACGGTGACCGAGATTTACGACTATATGCGGCTGCTCTATGCGCGCGTCGGCACCCCCTATAGTCCCGCGACCGGTCTGCCCATCGAGGCGCAGCAGGTTCAGGATATGGTCGATCGTGTCATGGCGATGGAGGAGGGCACCCGCGCCTTTCTTCTGGCGCCGATCGTGCGCGACCGCAAAGGCGAATACCGCAAGGAATTTTTGGAGCTGCGCAAGCAGGGGTTTCAACGGGTGAAGGTCGACGGGGCGTTTTACGAACTCGACGAGCCGCCCACATTGGACAAGAAATTTCGACACGATATTGATGTGGTCGTCGACCGGATTGTTGTGCGCGAGGGGTTGGAAACCCGTCTGGCCGACAGCTTCCGCACGGCGCTGGATCTTGCCGATGGCATTACAATCTTGGAAACCGCGCCCGCAGCGGGAGAGGATGGCACCGCCCCCGATCCGGAACGCTATACATTTTCGGAAAAATTTGCCTGCCCTGTCAGTGGCTTCACCATTCCGGAGATCGAACCAAGGCTGTTTTCCTTCAACGCGCCAACCGGGGCGTGTCCGACATGCGACGGGTTGGGGGTAGAGCTGTTTTTCGACGAACGGCTTGTAGTCCCCGATGCCGATCTCAAGGTCTATGATGGTGCGCTGGCCCCGTGGCGCAAAGGCAAATCGCCCTATTTCCTGCAAACCATCGAGGCCATCGCCAAACACTATGAGTTTGACAAGAACGCCAAATGGAAGGATTTGCCCGCCCATGTGCAGCAGGTGTTTTTGTATGGCTCCGGCGACGAGGAAATTCAATTCCGCTATGACGAAGGTGGCCGCGTTTACCAAGTCAGCCGGGTGTTCGAAGGCGTCATCCCCAACATGGAACGGCGTTATCGCGAAACCGACAGCAATTGGATTCGCGAAGAGTTCGAACGGTATCAGAACAACCGCCCCTGCGGTGATTGCGGCGGCTATCGTTTGCGCGACGAAGCTCTGGCGGTGAAAATCGGCCCTGCGGACGGCGACCCTGCGGACGGCGGGGCAGAGGCCTGCCTGCATGTTGGCCAAGTGGTGCAAATGTCGATCCGCGAGGCCTATGAATGGTGCGAAACCGTTCCCAAACACCTGACCAAGCAAAAGAACGAAATCGCCCGCGCGATTTTGAAAGAGATACGCGAACGGCTCGGGTTTCTCAACAATGTCGGCCTCGAATATCTGACCATGAGCCGCAATGCCGGCACCCTGTCGGGCGGCGAGAGCCAGCGTATTCGTCTTGCGTCACAAATCGGATCGGGCCTCACCGGCGTGCTTTATGTGTTGGATGAACCGTCGATCGGCCTGCATCAACGGGACAATGACCGTTTGATCGGGACGCTGAAAAACCTGCGTGATCAGGGCAATACCGTGATCGTGGTCGAGCATGACGAAGATATGATCCGCCAGTCCGATTATGTTTTCGACATCGGCCCTGGTGCGGGCATCCACGGCGGGCAGGTCGTCGCCAAAGGCACACCCGAAGAAATCATCGCGGACGCGGCGTCGCTGACCGGGCAATATTTGAGCGGAAAACGCGAAATTCCCGTGCCGGCCAAGCGCCGCAAGGGCAACAAAAAGAAAATCACTGTCAAAGGCGCGACCGGCAACAATCTGCAAAATGTCACGGCGCATTTCCCATTGGGGCAATTTGTTTGCGTCACGGGCGTGTCGGGCGGCGGCAAATCGACCCTGACGATTGAAACCTTGTTTAAAACCGCTTCGATGCGGCTCAACGGGGCGCGCCAAACGCCGGCGCCCTGCGAAACGATCAAGGGATTGGAGCATCTCGACAAGGTGATCGACATCGATCAACGTCCCATCGGCCGCACGCCTCGCTCCAATCCGGCCACCTATACCGGTGCGTTTACGCCGATCCGCGATTGGTTCGCTGGTCTGCCCGAGGCCAAGGCGCGCGGATACAAGCCCGGGCGGTTTAGTTTCAACGTCAAAGGTGGGCGTTGCGAGGCCTGCCAAGGCGATGGCGTGATCAAGATCGAGATGCATTTTTTGCCCGATGTTTATGTCGAATGCGAAACCTGTAAAGGCGCGCGTTACAACCGCGAGACATTGGAAATTCGATTTAAAGGCAAAAGCATAGCAGACGTTCTTGATATGACAGTCGAGGACGCGCAAGAGTTTTTCAAAGCCGTGCCAAGCATACGCGAAAAGATGGACGCGTTGGTGCGGGTCGGCCTTGGCTATATCAAGGTTGGGCAGCAGGCGACCACCCTGTCCGGCGGCGAGGCGCAGCGCGTAAAACTGTCCAAGGAACTGGCCAAACGCTCCACCGGGCGCACGCTTTATATCCTTGATGAACCGACAACGGGGCTGCATTTCGAGGATGTGAAAAAGCTGCTCGATGTGCTGCATGAATTGGTCGATCAGGGCAATTCGATGGTGGTGATCGAACACAACCTCGATGTGATCAAAACCGCCGATCATATCATCGACATCGGCCCCGAGGGCGGCGATGGGGGCGGGCAAATCGTGGCCACGGGCACCCCGGAGCAGGTGGCCGCAGAGTCGCGCAGCCACACGGGCCGCTATTTGGCGCAGATGCTCAAAACCGGGTCGGTGGCCGCAGAGTAATAAAAAAGGGCGCCGCAATCGGGCGCCCTTTGTCTTTGTCGGGGGTTACCGTTTGTCCATCGGGCAGGTGTTCACTCCGATGAGCCGATACAACGGACAGGTCCCCATAAGTCCCGTCGCAAGCGGGATAATTCCTACCAGCAACACCCAATTATATGCGCCGCCTATACCGAGGAAAAACCCCAAGATCAGCGCCGCGCCAATCACGATGCGTAAGATCCGGTCGATACTACCAACATTTCGCATGTTTTCACTCCATCACATTTAGATGTGAATACATTACATGTTTGGAATGCGTACGTATCTGACCTAGATCAAACTTACGGTTATCCGCGTCCGCGTGCGGCCAAACGGGGCAACATGGCGCTGAAATCGCGGCCCTTGCCGTCTTCTTCCTCGACGAATTGCGCATATAGGGCGGCGGCCACGGCACCCATCGGCGTATCGGCATCGACGGCCTCTGCGGCCTGTTGCGAGAGCCGCAAATCCTTGAGCATCAAATCGGCGGCAAAGCCCGGTTCATAGCCGTTGTCTGCCGGAGATTGCGGGCCCACGCCGGGCGCAGGGCAATAGGCATTCATTGACCAGCTGTAGCCGCTCGATGTGCTGACCACGTCAAACATTTTCTGCCGCTCCAATCCCAATTTATCCGCCAAAGCAAAGGCTTCGCAGGTGGCGATCATGGTGGCGCCAAGGATCATATTGTTGCAAATCTTGGCCGCCTGTCCGGCTCCTGCATCGCCGCAATGCACGGCTTTTTGCCCCATGATGTCAAAGAGTGGCGCCGCGCGATCAAAAGCCTCCTGCGCCCCGCCGGCCATGAATGTCAGCGTTCCGGCTTCGGCCCCGATGGTGCCGCCCGAAACCGGCGCGTCAACAAACCCCAGTCCGGCCTTTGCCGTAAGATCCGCGACGGCGCGGGCGCTTTCGACATCGACGGTCGAGCAATCAACCAGAACCGCGCCCTGCGTCATCGCCGGGACGACATCGGACGCCACTGACCGTAAAATCGCGCCGTTCGGCAACATGGTGATCACCACCTCGGCCCCCTGCGCAGCTTCGGCTGACGAAGCCGCAACCGCAACGCCAGAGGCCGTGGTGCCTGCTGCGTCAAATCCGATGACCTCATGGCCCGCTTTGGCCAGATTGGCCGCCATTGGCGCGCCCATATTCCCAAGACCGATAAATCCGATTTTCATTTTACGTTCCTCTCCTTAGGGGCATCGGCCCCGTTCCAACTCATGTGAATGAAAGCCCGTCCGCCCCCAGCGGCATCAACATCTGACTGACCTGCGTGGCGGGCACGTCCGGGCCATTGTGGCGCCATGTGGGGTTTTTGTCCTTGTCGATAATCGCAGCGCGGATGCCCTCGAGAAAATCCCCATGCTCCATTGCGCGGGCGGTGAACCGGTATTCCAATTCGAGCGCGCGGCGGATGTCACCGCTGCCGCGCAGACGGTGGATTATTTCGATCGTCGCGGCCATCGACAGCGGTGAATTGCGCTGCATCGTGGCAAGCGTCCGCGCCGCGAAATCACCGGTCTCGGCCCTCAATGCACCAAAAATATCGCCCAGAGTTTCGCCGCCAAAGCACCGTTCGATTGTTTCTGCATCATCCTTGAGCGTGCTTGGCGCGGCGGGCTCTGCGGCTTTATCGATCCAAGTGAGATCACCGCTCATGGCGAGGGCAGACTTCAATTCTGCCCACTTGAGTGCGGGAACGTAATAGTCTGCGAAACCTGCATAAATTGCATCTGCGGCCGTCATCCGCCCAGAGGTGCACCCCAGATATTCGCCGATCCGGCCCGGGCATTGAGACAATAGCAACGAGCCGCCCACATCAGGGATCAGCCCAATGCCGGTTTCGGGCATGGCGATGCGGCTGCTTTCGCAGGTGATGCGGTGGGATCCGTGACAACCGATGCCCACGCCGCCGCCCATGGTGAACCCTTGAAGGAAGCTTATGACAGGTTTTGGAAATTCGAAGAGTTTGGCGTTCATCCGGTATTCATCGGCCCAGAATTTGCGGCCATAGTCGAAATCACCCGCGCGCCCCGTGGCGTATAGTTCGGCAATATCACCGCCGGCGCAAAAGGCTTTGTCGCCTTCGGCATCGATGATCAGCACCTGCACCGCATCATCCTCGATCCAGGCATCCAATGCGCCTTCGATCGCGGTGCACATCTCATAGCTCAGCGCATTCAGCGCCTTTGGCCGGGTGAGGGTAATCCGCCCTGCAACGCCTTCTTGTCGAATGGAAATATCGCTCATTATCCACGCTCTGCCATCAAGGAGCGGGCGACAATTACCCGCATGATTTCATTGGTGCCCTCAAGGATTTCATGCACCCGAAGATCGCGCACCAGTTTTTCAATGCCATAGTCCGCCAGATAGCCGTATCCGCCGTGCAATTGCAGGCATTGGTTGACGATCTTGCTGCCCGCTTCGGTGACGAATTTTTTGGCCATAGCGCAGAATTTCGTGGCGTCCGGCGCGCCCTGATCCAGTTTCCATGCGGCTTGACGCAGGAAAGTGCGGGCGGCTTGCAATTCGGTTTCCATATCCGCGAGGCGGAATTGAAGGGCCTGAAACTGGTCGATTGATTGACCAAAAGCCTGGCGTTCGGACATATATTGCAAAGTCTGGGTCAGCGCCGATTGCGCCGCCCCCAAAGAGCAGGCCGAAATATTCAATCGTCCACCATCAAGGCCCATCATCGCATATTTGAAACCTTTACCCTCTTCTCCGATCAGGTTTCCCGAAGAAATGTTGCAATTGTCAAATTGAACTTGGCGTGTGGGTTGGCTTTGCCAGCCCATTTTCCTCTCCAATCCCCCAAAGGACAATCCTTCGGTGCCATCTTCGACGTAGAGCGACGATACCCCCTTGGGTCCGGCGTCTCCCGTGCGCGCCATGACCACATAGGCATCGGAATACCCGCCGCCAGAGATGAAAGCCTTACTGCCGTTGATGCAGTATCCTTCATTAGTCCGCTCGGCGCGGGTTTTGAGCGCGGCGGAATCCGACCCCGAACCCGGTTCGGTGAGGCAATAGGACAGCACCGTTTCCATGCTGACCGCTTTGGGCAACACGCGGTTGCGCAGCTCGTCGCTGGCAAAGCTGTCGATCATTTTGGCGCACATATTATGGATCGACAAAAAGGCCGCCACAGAAGGGCAGGCCATGGACAGCGCTTCGAACACCAATGTGGCGTCCAAACGCGACAATCCGGAGCCGCCGTTTTCTTCGCTCACATAAAGGCCGCCAAAGCCAAGCGCCGCAATTTCGGGCCAAAGCTCTTTCGGGATCGTGCCCTCGGCCTCCCACGCGCCGGCGTTTGGCGCAATGCGTTCCTGGCCAAAATCGCGGGCCATATCGAAAATGGCCGTTTGTTCTTCTGATAGGGCAAAATCCATGACTGTCCTCCTTGTCGCCACTGTGCTTATAACGCATCCGGTGGCCCGTCGTGTGAATTGAACGTGTGTTTAATTGTGAACGTTCAAGTTATTTTTGCAAGGTCAGCAAACGCGCATCACCTTACGATTCCTCGTGAATATCTTTGCCGCCGTCCTATGCCAAAAGCGTAGAAAGGCGCGTATCCGGATGCCCAACATAGGTTAATGCGGCGGTTTCTTCGCGGAAGACCTGGACCCGCACGGAAAGGAATTCATCGCAAAGCCGTCGATAAACCCCCATGATTTCGTGAAAGCCGGAATTTGGTACATAGACGGCAGATAGGGCGGTGCTGCGTTCGTAGCGGCTGATCTGGGCGATTTGCAAGATCATTTGTAGCATGGTTTGATGATCTGCTTTGATCTGGGTTACCTCGGACAGATCGCTGAAATGGGCTTGCTCGGGATTGGCAAGCGGATCAGCAGCATAGGCGCTCAGCATCGCGACACATTGGGGCGTAGTGACCGTGCCGTGAAAGCGAAAATAGGCCAGGTTGTGCGCCTCTAAGATTCTGTAGCTGCCGGCCATTTACTCTGTCCTTGGGGTTCGCATTCGGCGAAGCGGTGAGGGCCCGCGCCTTTAGGCCCGAATGCTGGCGTCTTTGTCGCCAAGGGTCAAGGCAAAGGCCGGTAGATCGCGCGGGCAAAGATCCATGCCCGCGCAGGTTTTCATCAATCGCAGCAGGAACTTAGTCCATTGCCTTGAAGTTGAATTCACCACCTTCTTTGATCCCGGAGAACCAGCGTGCGGTGACGGTTTTGGTTTTGGTGTAGAACCGGAACGCATCGGGTCCATATTGGTTCAAATCACCAAAGGCCGATTTTTTCCAACCGCCAAAGGAGAAGTAGGCCAAAGGCACAGGGATCGGGAAATTGATCCCGACCATGCCGACGTTTACGCGGCTGGCGAAATCGCGCGCCACATCGCCATCGGCGGTGAAGATCGCGGTGCCGTTGCCGTATTCATTGTCCATGGTCAGTTTGAGCGCCTCTTCGTAGTTTTGCGCGCGCACTTGGGTCAGGACCGGGCCAAAGATTTCTTCTTTGTAGATGTCCATGTCCGAGGTCACATTGTCGAACAGGGTCGGGCCAACAAAGTAACCGTTTTCATAGCCTTGCAAGCTCATCCCGCGACCGTCGCGCACCAAGGTCGCGCCTTGTTCCACGCCCGAGCTGATCAAACCTTCGATGCGGGTTTTGGACGCCTCGGTGATCACCGGACCGTAATCGACGTCGTCGCCTGCTGTATAAGGGCCGACTTTCAATTTTTCGATGCGCGGGATCAACCGTTCGATCAATGCATCGGCGGTTTTTTCCCCGACTGGGACGGCCACGGAAATCGCCATGCACCGTTCGCCGGCCGCACCAAAGCTCGATCCGACAAGAGCATCCGCCGCCTTGTCCATATCGGCGTCGGGCATGATGATCATGTGGTTTTTTGCGCCGCCAAAACATTGCGCGCGTTTGCCGTTTGTCGCGGCGCGGCCATAGATATATTGTGCGATCGGGGTCGATCCGACAAAGCCAACCGCTTGGATGGTTTCATTGTCGAGGATCGCATCGACGACCTCTTTGTCGCCATTGACGACCTGCAAGACGCCATCGGGCAATCCCGCTTCGGTCAGCAATTCCGCGAGCCGCAGCGAGGTCGACGGGCAACGCTCGGAGGGTTTCAGGATCATCGCATTGCCGCACGACAGGGCCGGTGCCATTTTCCACAAGGGGATCATGGCGGGGAAGTTGAACGGCGTGATCCCGGCGACAACGCCCAAGGCCTGACGCATGGAATAAAGATCGATGCCGGGGCCGCCATTGTCCATGAATTCGCCTTTGAGCATCGCAGGCGCGCCCATGCAAACTTCGACAACCTCAAGCCCGCGCTGCACGTCGCCGCGCGCATCGGGTAGGGTTTTACCATGTTCGCGGCTGACCAATTCGGCCAATTCATCCATATTTTCGTTGATCAATGCGCCGAATTTCATCATCACCCGCGCGCGGCGCTGCGGGTTGGTGGCGCCCCATGCGACCTGGGCTTCGGCGGCCTTGGCGATGATCTCGTCCATTTCGGCTTTGGTCGCCAATGGTACTTTGGCCTGAACTTCGCCGGTGGCGGGGTTCATCACATCGGTGAAGCGCCCGGATGTGCCTTTGACGTGCTGGCCGTTGACGTAATGTGTAAGCTCTTGCATGGAATGTCCTCCAAAGTTGACGGGGTGGGCGCAGGATAGGCTTGCAATTTTCGGTGTAAAGGATGAAATATTCCAAATAGGTTTTGCAAGAATGCAAAGTTGGGCGGCCTGACGGGATGGCTTGATTGGGAGATCCGAATGGCGCTGCACTGGGATGATATGCGGGTATTTCTCGCCGCCGCACGGGCGGAAAGCCTATCGGGGGCGGGGCGGGTATTGCGGGTGGATGCCGCAACCGTCGGCCGGCGTATCGCGCGGTTGGAATTCACCGTGGGTGCGGCGCTTTTTGTCAAATCACCGCAGGGCTATGCCTTGACCGACACCGGCCAACGGCTGTTGGAGCACGCCGAGCGCGCCGAACAATCGATGGTCGCGGGCATCGAAGCCGTGGCCGGGCAGGCGGGGGAATTGTCCGGCCAAATTCGCATCGGCGCCCCGGACGGGGCGGCAAACTTTCTGCTGCCGCAGGTCTGCGCGCAGATCACCGCCGAAAACCCCGAACTAGAGGTGCAAATCGTCGCGTTGCCGCGAGTGTTTAACCTGTCGAAGCGCGAGGCCGATATGGCCATCGGCGTCAGCCCGCCAAGCGCAGGCCGCCTCACGGTGCAGAAAATTTCTGACTATAAATTGCATCTGGCCGCCTCGGAGCATTACTTGGCGAAACATCCACCGATCCAGTCTATTTCGGATCTCAAAACCCACCGGATGGTCGGATATATCCCCGACCTGATTTTCGATAAAGAGCTTGATTACCTCGGAGAAATCGGGATCTCCCGGGCGCAATTGGCCTCGAATTCCGTGTCGGTGCAATTCAATTGGGTGCGTCAGGGTGGCGGCATTGGCGTGATGCATGATTTCGCCCTGCCGGCGGGGCAGGGGATGCGGCGTATTCTTACCGAGGATCTGTCTTTGACCCGGGCATTCTATTTGATCCGTCATGCGGATGATCGCCGGTTGGAGCGGCTCAACCGGTTCGCGGTGGCGCTGACCGAGGGGCTGCGCCGCGAAGTTGCGCGCCTTGAGGCGGAGGTCGCAGGGCAACCGGCCTTCAGTTGAGCGGGAAACGAGGCAGAGCAATCGCATAAATCATGACGACCCCAAGCCCGCACTTGACAGAATGTCGCAGCCGGATGAGGCTGGAAGAAGCAAGGCAAGGGAGGAATATCATGCTGGTGCATCAAATTCTCAAATCCAAGGGCGACGATGGGGTGATCACGGTGACCCCCGAAACCACGATCACCGAGGTCAGCCAAATCCTTGCGGAGCGGCGCATTGGTGGCGTGGTGGTGTCTAAAGATGGCATGAGCGCCGACGGCATTTTGTCAGAACGCGACATCGTGCGCAGTCTTGCGTTGCGCGGGGCGGCTTGTTTGAATGAAGCCGCCGAACAAATGATGACCCGCAACCCCATCACCTGTAGCCGCGATGAAAGCTCTGATGATGTGTTGGAGCGGATGACGACAGGACGGTTTCGCCACGTGCCGGTGGTCGAAGGCGGGCAACTGGTCGGTATCGTCACCATCGGCGATGTGGTCAAGGCCCGGCTGCAAGAATTGGCGATGGAACGGAACGCCCTCGAAGGCATGATCATGGGCCATTAGGCGCATCCAACCGCCGATATGGCAGGCGTCCGCCCTGTCCTGACCGGTTTTGCGATGTCATATCTGCGCAGTGCAGAAAAAACGAACAAACCTGCTTGCATTCTTTCGCGCAATAATGTTGCGTGAAGCCACCTTTCCTATGGGAGTGCTTCTATGCGCATCGGCCTTTATCCTGGCACATTCGATCCGATAACCAACGGACATATTGACATTATTTCCCGCGCGGCGGCTTTGGTCGACCGTTTGGTCATTGGCGTTGCGATCAACCGCGACAAAGGCCCGCTTTTCAGCCTTGAAGAGCGCGTGACAATGATCCAGCCGGTGATTGCGGAAATTGCCGAACGGACCGGCACCGAAATCGTCGCCCATCCTTTTGAAAACCTATTGATCCATTGCGCCCATGATGTGGGTGCGAATGTGATTGTGCGCGGGCTGCGCGCTGTTGCGGATTTCGAATATGAATTTCAGATGGTCGGCATGAACCGTGCCCTCGACAGCTCGGTCGAAACCGTCTTCCTCATGGCCGAAGCCCGACATCAAGCGATTGCCTCGAAGCTGGTCAAAGAAATTGCGCGGCTCGACGGTGATGTGAGCAAATTCGTTCCTGCGGCTGTGCGTGATAAATTGTTGGAAAAGCTCGAAAAATAGATTTGATTGGACCTGTGGCTTGTCGGTCCGCCTGGGATCGAGCGGGCGTTTTCGCCATGCATTATCTATCTGTCGACCGGTTTGCGCCGGTCGGCACCGTCGTTAAGGCATCGATTTTACGCACGAAATCCGCACAGGCTTCGGGATAGACCGTGGGTAACATATGGCCCGCGCCCTCCATCAGATCGAGCGAGAAATGCGGGTGCATTGCACAAAGGTGAACCCCGTGCTCGGTATGGTCCAAAACCCGATCTGCGGTGCCAAAGAGCAGAGCGACCGGTACTTTGATCTCGTCATATCGGGCCTCCATTTCGGGGAGGTCATCTTGCACATGCTGAAAATCGCGGCAGGTGTTGCGAAAACAGACCGGACGCAGCCCCAAAAGACCGCCGTTGCGCGTGTATTCTTCGGGCACCGCATCGGGGCCAAAGATCAAATCCATGGTTTTGGCGCTGTTTTTCACGCTGGCAGGGGCGGCCAAAGTTTCTGATACCACCCATCGCAGTGCGCGGTTTTTAATGCCAAGCGCTTTGAACGCGTCGGGCGCGCTGTCAACCGCGCGGGTCACTGGTGCCAGTAGGGCGAGGCCACGGGTTTTTTGCGGATGATCCAGCGCCAAGGCCAGCGCCGTACCTCCGCCCAAGGAATGCCCGACGACCAAAGGTTTCCCAAGCCCTAAAACATCAATCACCTCAACAGCATAACTAGCCTGTGCGCGCAGGTTTGCGGCCATATCTTCGGGGCGCTCGGAATAGCCCATGCCCGGGCGATCCATCGCCACGACGCGATAATCTTTGGCCAATGCATCAATCATACCCAGATCAAAATTCCCCTGCTGACCGCCCAGCCCGTGAATGAGCAAAATTGAAGGGCCCGTGCCGCGTTCGACATAGTGCAGTTGGCCGGTTGAAATCGTCACGGTTTTGCCCTGCATCGGATTGATGGCGCGCACCTTGATCATCAAGGCATGGGTTTGCCGTGCGCCGTTCAGCACAAACAGCGCGGCCACACCTACGAGCGAGAGAGTAATCCAGAAAACGGTCACGTTCTTACTCCTTGGCGGGTAATGAGGGCGCAGTGTAGATCAGTACCAGGACTTGCGGGGCGATTGAGGCCACGGCGCGTACCCTAGCGCCAGAAGGCCAGCCATTCGATGAGATCGGCCAGCTTGCGCAGCAAGAACAGCGTATTGAACCCATCGGCCAAAAAATGGTCCAACGCGATCAAGCCAAGGATCGACAGGCCAAGCCCGATAGCGATTTTATTGGTCATGGATCTGCCGCACGCGCATAAACAAGAAGGCCTCCAAGGGGTTACCCGAGGAGGCCTTGCAAATCAAGTGAGGCTGCATTTAGATCAGGCGGCCCATCGCTGCGGCGACATCGGCCATGCGGCACGAGAACCCCCATTCGTTGTCGTACCATGCCAGAACCCGCACCAGCCGTTTTCCGGTGACCTTGGTTTGGTCGGGGGCAAAGATCGAGCTTTGCTCGGTGTGACAGAAATCGATCGATACCTTGGGTTCGGGATCATAACCCAAAACCGCGCCCATATGACCAGCGGCGGCTTCGCGCACCACCTCGTTGACGTCACCGGCTGTAACATCCTTGGCGGCGATAAAGGTCAGGTCCACGGCTGAAACATTCGGGGTCGGCACGCGGATCGATGTGCCGTCCAGTTTACCGGCCAATTCGGGCAGAACCTCGCCGAGCGCCTTGGCGGCACCGGTCGAGGTCGGGATCATCGACATGGCGGCGGCGCGGGCACGATAAAGATCGTTATGGCGACGGTCGAGCGTCGGTTGATCGCCGGTATAGCTGTGAATCGTGGTCATGATGCCGCTTTCGATGCCAATCGCATCGTTGAGCACCTTGGCCAGAGGCGCGAGGCAATTGGTGGTGCAAGACCCGTTCGACACCATATTGTCATTCGCCGCCAAATCGCGGTGGTTCACACCGTAGACGATGGTTTTATCGACGTTTTTCCCGGGGGCGGAGAGCAGAACCTTTTTGGCACCGCGCTCGAAATGTTTGTTTGCTTTCAGGCCATCGTTGAAGTTGCCGGTGCATTCCATGACCACGTCGCACCCCGACCAATCCAATTCGTCCATGTCGTAGGTGGAAAACATTTGCATCGGACCGCGACCCAGATCCATCGTGCCTTCGCCGATCTTGATGTCGTGTCCGAACCGGCCATGCACGCTGTCGTAGCGCATCAGATGCGCGGCGGTTTCCAGCGGGCCAGTGGCGTTCACTTTGACCACTTGCACGTCGTTGCGCCCGCTTTGGGCGATATGGGCGAGGGTGCAGCGGCCAATGCGGCCAAATCCGTTGATACCGACGGTGATGGTCATGCGGTGGTCTCCTGATCGGGTTTGGGGTTGGCGGTGATATAGGTGGCCCACCCTGGTTGCGAAAGCAGTCTTTCACGTTTTTTCATTATTTTCCATTGTGTTAGCGTTAACTGTGGCCTGTTAGCGACCAACATCATTGCCCGCGTTCTGGCGTTTCACACGAATGTTAGCGGGGTTGCGCTAACATCGGTGCAGCCCGTCTTTTACCAACGGAAGGCGGCCGCATTTAAGAATCGGTTAATCGCTGCGGATCCTGCGCAATGATTGACAGAGCCGCATGGCGCAGCGACAACCAGACCAGACCAGACCAGACCAGACCAGACCAGACCAGACCAGACTTCCAGACCTAGGACCCCGCTATGACCCTCGCCCTTCCGGCCTATATTGCCCTCAGCATTGCGATTTTTCTCGAAGTGGTCGGCACCACATTACTGCAACAAAGTCAGCAGTTCACCCGCGCCGTTCCGACGGTGTTGATGGCGCTGTGTTATGGCGGGATGTTCTACTTCATGTCGCTGGCGCTGCGCAGCATGCCCCTTGGCATCGTTTATGCGATCTGGAGCGGCATGGGGATCGTCCTCGTCGCTCTTATGGGTCTCATAGTTTTCAAGCAAACCCTTGATATCGCCGCGATCATCGGAATGGCAATGATCCTTGGCGGGGTGGCTGTGATCCACTTGTTTTCGGCCTCCGTCGCCCATTGAACACGAATGGCCCGCAGCGAGGCTGCGGGCCGAACGAAGCGCGATCATAGCTGATGCGCGATGATCCACATGTTTGTGGCTCACATATTATTGGGTCACTGTGACCGTGGTCATCACCGGCATTTCGTTAATCACCAATGGCACGTCCTTGCTGGATCCCAGCGTGTATTCGAACACGTTCTGTTCCAGGCCGCCGTCCTCGGTATGGATCATCAACATCAATTCTTCCCCCGGCACGGTTTCCATGAGGAGCTGGGTCGAGACGGCCATGTTGTCGCCCGCATCGAGTTTCGAATGGCCGATCACGGGGCCGGGCTTGCCGTCATCGACGCGGTGAATGACCAACCATCCGTCGACAGGTGTCACGACTTTATCGGCCCGAACCGTGCCGTTCCCGGCGAGGCTTTGATTGCCCGCTTCGATCATTGCTGCGCCCATGTGGGCATCGGCAAATGCACCTGTAGCGGCGGTGGCAGCGGCGGCGAGAGTCATTGTAAACGTCTTCATAATAGGTCTCCTTAGTCTGAACCAGCGGTCTTGCTGGCCTTCGAGGAGACAACACCCCGTCATCGATATAAGTTTCTTCACGGGAGCGTGATTTCACCTAAGTATTTGATATAATGTCGTTATAATCGGAATTATCTTGTGAGTTAGCGGCAGATCCCCGAGGCGACAGGCCATAAATGCCGCGGCTGACCCTCTCGAACCAACCGTAATGATTATCCGCCATGATTTTTTGCGCCCGCGCGATGCCAGTGGCCTTGGCGAGATCTGCGGCTTTCATCGGGCCACACTGTGCCAGATGCACTTGCAGCCGCATCGCATCTTGCCGGTAGGCGGTCATGATCCCCCGGCGCACTTGCCCGCCGGTGTTGGGGTCGCCCTCCAGCTTGGCAAATTCCTTGAGCAACCTCGTCTGCTTGGGTTTTGAAATGCGGGGCTGATACGGGCCGGGATCAAGGTGGATTTGCGTATGCCCGTCGCGCAAACGGACCGTGATCAGCCCAAGCCCAAGCCGACGGCACAGTTTGAGATTGCTTTTCAGCGCACCCAAAAATTGCTTCGTGCCCAAATAGGGCACTGCGATATAAACGTGATCTGTGACGGCTTGGCGGTCAATGCCTTGGTGGAAGAGGGTTAGCGAGAATCCGGTCTTGAGTTCGACGATCACCGGCGGATCATCCCCGCGCATGGCCATGACATCCACCGCGCCGATCTCTCCTTTGACCTCATATCCCTGGCCCTCGAGCAAGGATTTAACCGGCGCATAAAGATCTTCCTCGCGCGGTTTGGCTGGGTTGGCAGGTCTGGCGGGGCCGGTGTTGGCTTTGATCGGGGTCTTGCGGCTCATGGGGGCATAGTAACGCCCCGATCTGCGAGGGAACAGCGCCAAAGAAAAAGGCCCCGCCGGAGCGGAGCCTTTGCGTCATATGTGACCTGTGCGGATCGGGCGGGGGTTAAAGCAACCCTTTGGCCGTTGCCGCGACATTTTCCGCCGTGATGCCGAATTTTTCGTAAAGCTGGTCCGCAGGGGCAGAGGCGCCAAAGCTGTCCATGCCGACGAAACCGGCTTTGGCATATTTGCCGCGCTCGCCGCAGAGCCATTGATCCCAACCAAACCGCGTGGCGGCCTCGACTGCGACCCGCACCGCACCGCCGGGAAGAACCCGTTTGCGATAGGCTTCGTCTTGCGCGGCAAAAAGCTCCCAGCAGGGCATCGAAACGACCCGCGTGCCGATGCCTTCGGCCTGCAATTTATCGCGCGCGGCCATGGCGATCTCGACCTCGGATCCGGTGGCCAACAAAATCACCTGACGTTTGCCTTCGGCATCGGCCAAAACATAGGCGCCCTGTGCGGTCAGGTTTTTGACCTTATGCTCGGTGCGCAACGTCGGCAGACCTTGCCGTGTGAGCGACAGAACTGATGGTGTTTCCTTGGCGGTCAATGCAATTTCCCACGCTTCGGCGGTTTCGACCGTATCGCAAGGGCGGAACACATAGGTGTTCGGCGTGGCGCGGCTGATCGCGAGATGTTCGACCGGTTGGTGTGTCGGCCCGTCTTCGCCAAGGCCGATGCTGTCGTGGGTCATCACGAAAACCGTCGGGATTTTGCTCAATGCGGCAAGGCGCATCGCGGGGCGCGCATAATCGGTAAAGCACATGAACGTGCCGCCATAGGGACGCAGGCCGCCATGCAACGCCATACCGTTCATCGCCGCCGCCATACCGTGTTCGCGGATGCCCCAATAGACGTAGCGGCCTTCGCGGTTTTCGGGGTCAAACACGCCAAGATCGCCGGTCTTGGTGTTGTTTGATCCGGTCAAATCCGCCGATCCGCCGACGGTTTCGCTCATCACCGGATTGATGACTTCCAGCACCATTTCCGACGATTTGCGCGTTGCAACCTTTGGCGCCTCATCCGAAATCTGCTTTTTCAACGCCTTGATCGTGGCCGATAGTTTTTTCGGCGCGTCGCCGGCATAGACGCGGTCGAATTCGGCCTGCTTGCGTTCGGAGATCGAGGCAAACCGTGCCTTCCAATCGGTGCGGTCCGCCGCGCCGCGCGCGCCGATGGCTTCCCATTGCGCTTTGATCTCGGCGGGCACCTCGAAGGGGCCTGCGGTCCATCCATAAAGCGCCTTGGTATCGGCGATCAATTTGGGATCGGTGAGCGCGCCGTGGCCTTTGGATGTATCCTGCGCCGAGGAGCCCAATGCGATATGGGTCTTGCAGGCGATCATCGAGGGTTTTCCGGCCTTTTTGGCGGCGATGATCGCGGCGTCGATTTCGGCGGGGTTATGCCCGTCGATCTCTTGCACATGCCAACCGGAGGCTTTGAAACGCTGCACCTGATTGGTGCGGTCCGACAATTCGACGGTGCCGTCGATGGTGATGTTGTTGTTGTCCCAAAAGACGATCAATTTCGACAGTTCGTGCCGCCCCGCAAGGCCCAAGGCCTCTTGGCTGATGCCTTCCATCAGGCAGCCGTCGCCAGCGATCACATAGGTGTGGTGATCGACGATTTTCTTACCATATTGAGCGCGCTGCATTTCTTCGGCCATGGCAAAGCCCACGGCGGTCGAGATGCCTTGGCCAAGCGGGCCGGTTGTGACCTCTACGCCGTCGAGCAAGAAATTCTCGGGGTGACCGGCGGTTTTTGCGCCCATCTGGCGGAAGTTCTTGATTTCGTCCAACGTCACCTGTTCGTATCCGGTCAGGTGGAGCAGCGCATAAATCAGCATCGAGCCATGACCCGCCGACAAAATAAACCGGTCACGATCCGGCCACAGCGGGTTTTTCGCATCAAACTTCAGGTGCTTTTCAAACAGAACCGTTGCCACATCGGCCATGCCCATCGGCATGCCGGAATGGCCGGAATTGGCGGCGGCAATCGCATCAAGGGTCAAGGCGCGGATCGCGGCAGCCTTCATCCAGTGGTCGGGGTTCGCAGAGCGCAGAGCAGCAATGTCCAAGGGGCAAGTCCTTTTAAGTGGCGTGAGCGTTAACAATGGCTCTTAGCATCCCCCCCGCGAAGATCAAGCGCGCCGTCTAACCCATTGGCGTAAAAGGGGCGGCGAAAGCTAGACCCGAGGCCCAACCTGCCGCAGAATGGGCGTAACGAAGCGATTCGCGCCAAAATCGGGCCAGGCCCACAGCGGCAGATGGCTTCTGGCTGGGGGGCGGCGGTGCGGCTGCCTCTTGCAAAGACGGGGCGGCCTGGGCCGTGATCCGCAATGAATAGCCGCCCGAGGGGATGCGGGCGAGACGGGTTGGAAACGGCCCCAAATGGCCAATACGGGCAGAACAGGTGAATGACATGAGTCAGATCGAAGAGCTACACCGCCGGATCACCGCAGCGTTGGAGCGGATCGGCACGGGAGTGGAGGGATTGAACGTCGCCGCGCCTGTTGCTGAACCGGATACCGGTGAAGTAGAGGCGTTGCGCCAACAGCTTGAAGACGAGAAGCTGGTCAATGCGCAGTTGCAAGAACGGCTTAAATCCCTGCATGAGAAACAAGAACGTGCAGGAGAGGCCGCAGCAGAGGTGCAGGGGCAGCAGCGGGCGCAGATGGAGCAACTCGACAGCGAACTGCAACGGTTGCGTAAGGTCAATGCGATGTTGCGTGACAACAATCAGGCCCTGCGTGACGCCAATCAGGCCGGGGTTGCAGAGCCGCATTTGATCAACAAATCCATGCTGGGCGAATTGGAAGCCCTGCGCGCCGCCCGCGCGGCCGATAGCGCAGAGGTGGCGGCGATTTTGGGTCAACTGGAGCCCTTGATCGCCGGAGCCATCGTCGCGCCGGATCTGGGCGAAGCCATTGAACGCGCGACAGAATTTGGAGAGGACGCCTAATGCCAGAAGTGGAAATTCAAATCGGTGGCCGCCTGTTCGAAGTGGCCTGCCAGGAGGGCGAGGAGCATTACCTGATCTCCGCCTCGCGTATTTTGGACGCAGAGGCAACGACGCTGGGTCAACAAATCGGCCGACTGCCGGAACCGCGCATGTTATTGATGTCCGGCTTGATGCTGGCGGATAAAACTGCGGGGCTAGAGGATCAATTGCGTGCGGCGCAGGATCTGTTGGCCGAACGCGATGCGGAACTGGCACAGTTGCGCGCCGCGCCCGCACCGGCGCCCGAACGCATCGAAGTGCCGGTGGTGCCGCAAGAGGTGACCGATACATTGGCCGAAATCGCCGCCCGTGCTGAATCCTTGGCCGCCTCTGTTGAGGAACGCGCCGCGTCCTGATCCGCGCCGCGCCCGCCCGCACCTGCGGGGGCGTCGCGCCAGTGCGAATATGCCGGTCACGCGGATGCAAATAAAAACGGGGCCGGCAACAGTGCCAGCCCCGTTTTATATTGTGAACGCGTCGGGATTAACCGTTGGCTTCGCGAATTTTATCCGCCGCTTCCTTGTCAAATCCAACGCCTTCGGTTTCGAACAATGTGTCCAATTCGCCGGACAAGGTCATTTCGGTAATGATGTCGCATCCGCCGACGAATTCGCCTTTGACATAAAGCTGTGGGATGGTGGGCCAGTCGGAGTAATCTTTGATACCCTGACGGAGCGCCTCATCGGCCAGAACATTCACATCGGAAAATTCCACACCCATGAAGTTCAAAACACCTGCGACGCGGCTGGAAAATCCGCATTGCGGCATCTCTTTGGTGCCCTTCATGAACAGCACCACATCATTGGCTTTTACGGTTTCGCTAATCTGGGTTTTTGCGTCTGTCATTGTCTTGCTCCATAGATTCGAGGCGGCGGCGTTCGGCCCTGATATAAGGCATCAGCGCGCCATATGTGATGATCCCGACCAGTGCCAAAGCAAATAGAACCGGCCAGATGTCGTTTAAAAAGGACAAAATCCCCTGCATTATTCCGGTGCTTTGGTGGTCAGCGCCAACGCGTGTAACGCGCCCGCAGGGCCGTCCATCCGACCTTTGAGCGCGGCGTAAACTGCACGTTGTTGTTGCACACGGTTCTTCCCGCGAAAGCTCTCGTCTATGACCTCGGCGGCGAAATGTTGACCGTCGTCGCCAAACACATTGATTTTGGCGTCGGGAAAGCTCTCGCGGATGAGGCTTTCAATTTCGGCGGCGGTAATGGCCATGGGCGGTCTCCTTTTGCAGTCTTCCAAGATGTAGGCGGCGCGGCGGACCGGCGCAAGAGGGGGTTTGCCTGTGTAAAGCGCGCTGCGCCTACTTACGCAGCCCCGCCGCCGCTGGCCGCAGCGTTTGTAAAAAATCCCCAACTGCGGCGGGCAGCGGGCCGGTTTCGATTTCCCCAAGTGCGGCGGCATCGGTCAAGGCCGGAGCAATCCGAAAGAGCAGGTTTTGGCGCATCGCCTCTTGGGGCGCGCTCAACGGTAGCGCTGCGGCGCTGGTGAGCAATTGGCGCATGCTTTGCACTTGGCGCATTTGGCGCAGCGCATCGATCATCGGGCGCAGCAAGGCAGGATGGTCCTGCCAGCTTTTCGCATCAAAGATATCGCGGCTGACCCGTTGTCCCGCGCCAAGACAATCAAAGGCGACGCATCCCGAAAATCCGTCTTTTGTCAGTGTGTTGTGGATGGTGCAGCGGTGATCAATATCAAGGTTCGGGCAGGGCACGCCTGCCTCTTTGTCAATGGCAAAGGCATCGCCCGCATCAAAGGATAGCGCCATACAGCACAGCCCTGCGCATTGGGCGCAGTCGGGGCGAAACGCGTCATCCGCAGCCGGGGCGTGCGCAGGGCGTTGCATCCGCGCGCCCTGCGACCTCAACCGTTGACCGCGTCGCTAAACGCGCTGCGGAACAGCGTGCTCAACTCGGCCAACGGGGCCTCGGAAGCGCCGAATTTGACGCTGTCAGAGGTAAATTTCCCCACCGTTTCGATCGGCACACCGGCCTGACCGGCGGCGAGCATCAAGGCTTCGGCTTGGTCGAAGTTGCAGGCGATCAAGTAACGTCCTTGGTCCTCCCCAAACAAAACCGCCGTGTCGTCGCTGTTCAGATGCACGCCAACGCCGGCCTTTTCGGCCATCTCGAAAGCGGCCAAAGCAAGGCCGCCGTCCGAGATATCGGTGCAGGATTTGATCATCGCGTGGTTGGCGCGGATGAATGTGCCGTTGCGCTTTTCGGCGTCCAGATCCACATGTGGCGCATCGCCGTCGATGCGGTTGAACACTTCGGCCAACAAGGCAGATTGCCCCAAATGTGTACCGCTTTCACCGACGAGCAAGGCCACATGACCGTCGCGCGCCTCGCCCAAAATGGCCTCATCTGCGTGGGCGACAATGCCCACCGCGCCAATGGTCGGGGTGGGCAGGATGCCCGATCCGTCGGTCTCATTATAAAGCGAGACGTTGCCCGATACGATGGGCACGTCCAAGGCCGCCACGGCTTCGCCTATGCCTTTGATCGCAAAAACAAATTGCCCCATGATTTCGGGTTTTTCGGGGTTGCCGAAGTTCAGGTTGTCCGTCGTTGCCAAAGGCGTCGCGCCAACGGCACAGAGGTTGCGATAGGCTTCGGCCACCGCCTGTTTGCCGCCTTCGAACGGGTTGGCTTTGACATAGCGCGGCGTCACATCCGAGGTGAAGGCCAGAAGTTTATCGGTGCCATGCACACGGATCATGCCTGCGCCGATGCTGGGGGTGCGGGCGGTGTCGGCCATGACCATCGTGTCATATTGCGCATAAACCCATTCTTTCGACGCGTAGTTCGGCGAGGAAAGCAAACCGCGCAGCCCGTCAATCGCGTCGATTTGCGGGACATCGGCCAAGGCCTCGGGCGCGGCGGGCTCGCTATAGGGGCGATCATATTCGGGCGCATTGCCGGACAAGGCTTTGAGCGGCAGATCGGCTTTGCATTCACCGTTGTGCATGATGAGGAACCGGTCTTCGGCGATGGTTTCGCCAACGATGGCAAAATCGAGGTCCCATTTGTCGAATACTGCCTTGGCCACGGCTTCTTTTTCGGGGCGCAGAACCATCAACATGCGTTCCTGGCTCTCCGACAGCATCATCTCGTAAGCGGTCATGTTTTCTTCGCGGCACGGGACTTTTTCAAGGTCGAGGCGCACGCCAAGATCGCCCTTGTCGCCCATTTCCACAGCAGAGCAGGTCAAGCCCGCCGCGCCCATATCCTGAATCGAGATCACCGCGCCGGTTTGCATCAACTCCAATGTCGCTTCCATCAAGCGTTTTTCGGTGAAAGGGTCGCCGACTTGAACGGTGGGGCGCTTTTCTTCGATGGTATCATCGAATTCCGCCGAGGCCATCGTCGCGCCGCCAACGCCGTCGCGCCCGGTTTTCGCGCCAAGGTAAACCACCGGCATGCCGATGCCCGAGGCCGCCGAGTAGAAAATCGCGTCCGTATCGGCGATGCCCGCCGCAAAGGCGTTCACAAGGCAGTTGCCGTTATAGGCGGGATCAAATCGCACCTCGCCGCCGACGGTCGGCACGCCGAAACAGTTGCCATAACCGCCAACGCCTTCGACCACACCGTTGACCAATTGGCGGGTTTTCGGATGCGAGGTTTCGCCAAAGCTCAGCGAGTTCATCGCCGCCACGGGGCGGGCGCCCATGGTAAAGACATCGCGCAAAATCCCGCCCACGCCGGTGGCGGCGCCTTGGTAGGGTTCGATATAGGACGGGTGATTGTGGCTTTCCATTTTGAACACCACGCATTGGCCATCACCAATATCAACGATGCCGGCGTTTTCGCCGGGGCCGCAAATGACCTGCGGGCCTTCGGTGGGCAAGGTGCGCAGCCATTTCTTCGAGGATTTATAAGAGCAATGCTCGTTCCACATCGCCGAGAAAATGCCCAATTCGGTAAAGCTTGGCGTGCGGCCGATGATCTCGAGGATCAGCGCATATTCATCGGGGCTTAGCCCGTGGGATGCGATCAGGTCTTCGGTGATGCTCGGATCTTGCATTGGCGGTGTCCCCTTAAGGCGTCGGCGCAGCATATCCCGCGCGCGCGTGGTAATTCTGGCGTCTCTTTAAGGGATGAAAGCCAAAGGGGGAAGGGGGTAGAGCATTGCGGCGCGGCGGGGCGGGGGACTCGCCAAAAAAAAGGCCGAGCTATAAGCTCGGCCGTAGTCCAACAGGGAGGTTGAAGGTGATAATCATCACCGTCCCGCTCGATTTAGGGAGATGGCGCGCGCCGTTCAAGGACCATAATGCCGCAGGTGCTGGATGGCCGCTATGCGTCCTGCGCATGGCGGTTTGCGAAAACTACCTAACTCATTGTTCCCTAAGTTGTTTTCTATATGCTATGATCTCGTCCTGAACAAAGTCACGGAACGCGGCAATGCGTTTGGAATGGCGCAACTCCTCGGGGTAGGCGAGGAAAACCGGCACTTCGCTCGATTCGACCTCTGGCATGATCCGGATGAGGTCATGGAAATCCTGCGCCAGATAATCGGGCAAGACCCCGATGCCCAGATTGCTCAGAACACCTTGCATAACCCCGAAATAGTTATTTACCGTGAGCACAGAGGGAACATCATGGCCCATCAACTCTTGCACCAATGCTGCGCCTGCGCCGACCTGTGCCGAAGAAGGGTTTTGGCAAATCAACCGGTGCTCGGCCAAATTTTCGAGCGAGGGGGGCACGCTGCATTGTGCAAGATAGGTACGTGAGGCAAAGAGGCACATGCGTACACTCATAAGCCGTTTGCGGATCAAATCGGCCTGTGACGGTTCTTTCATGCGGATCGCGACATCGGCCTCGCGCATCGGCAAATTCAACACCCGTTCTTCAAGCATCAGGTCGATTTTGAGCTCGGGGTATTTATTATAAAGCGCCGACAGTCGCGGTACCAGCCACAGAGAGCCGAACCCCGTCGTTGTGGTCACGCGCAATTCTCCGAAGGCTTCTTCTTCGCTGTCGCGAATCCGCGCCGTGGCGGTGTCGAGCCGTTTGATCATCGCGCGGGTCGCATCAAACAACAATTCACCCTGTTCGGTGAGAATCAGTCCGCGCGCATGGCGATGGAAAAGCGTCGCGTTGAGCTGTTCTTCGAGGGCGCGCACCTGACGGCTGACCGCCGATTGAGACAAGTGCAACCGATCCCCCGCATGGGTCAAGCTACCGGCGTCCGCAACCGCGTGAAATATTCTAAGTTTATCCCAATCCATCCGCGCAACCTTTGTTCGACGGGTAACCGTATATACGAAACTTCATTCTAATGGGGCTTTAATCGTGGCTGTGAAGTGTTTGCAACGGATTAGGTGAAAAATACCCTTGTTAGGTCAAATGTTGTGACCTAATATCGGACTATACTTCATCAATAACGTAGTTGATGAGCGCGACCAACGGCGGATGCCGGAAAACCGGGCGCTATCGATATATACAAATGCTGTGCACACCCTGGAGGAGGGCGCACCGCAACATCAGCCAATCCAGCGAAGGGAGACGCGCTATGGGTAAGCAGACAGTATCTTTGAGGGACAAATTCGATCTTGAGAAAAGCCCTGTGCTGCTTAATGGCACGCAGGCTTTGGTGCGGCTGATGCTGATGCAGAAGGCGCGCGATCGGGCGGCGGGGCATAACACCGCCGGATATGTCACCGGCTATCGCGGATCGCCGCTCGGCGCGGTCGATTTGCAAATGCAACGGGCGGGCAAAGAATTGGCCGCTGCCGACATCCTCTTCGAAGAGGGGCTGAACGAGGATCTTGCCGCCACCGCGATCTGGGGCGCTCAGCAGGCCGAACTTCGCGGGGATGGTAAATTCGATGGGGTTTTCGGCCTTTGGTATGGCAAAGGGCCGGGCGTGGACCGGTCCGGCGACGTCATGCGTCACGCCAATATGGCCGGCACCAGCCCCCTTGGCGGCGTGTTGATGGCCATGGGGGATGACCACACCGGCGAAAGCTCGACGGTGCTGCATCAATCCGAATTTGCGCTCATGGACGCCTATATGCCGATCGTCAGCCCCGCCGGCGTGCAGGAAATTCTTGATTACGGCATCTACGGCTGGGCTCTGAGCCGGTATTCCGGCCTGTGGGTTGGCCTGAAAACCATGAAAGACACGGTTGAGGCGACTGCGGTCGTCGACGGCGATCCGAACCGCATGCAGCTCGTCACCCCCTCTGATTTCACAATGCCTGCTGGCGGGGTCAATATCCGCATCGTTGACACGCCCACCGAACAAGAAGCACGGCTGATTGATTACAAACGCCATGCCGCCGAAGCCTTTGCCCACGCCAATAAAATTGACAAACGGGTTTGGGGCAAAGCCGGCGCGAAAATCGGCCTTGTCGCGGCGGGCAAGAACTGGCTGGATTTGATGCATGCGCTGTCCATGTTGGGCATCGACGAGGCAGAGGCCGAACGCCTTGGTATCACCACCTATAAAATCGGTCAGGTGTGGCCCCTGAACATGCGCGGTTTTCATGATTGGGCCGAGGGGCTCGATTTGATCATCGTGGTTGAAGAGAAACGCAAGCTCATCGAAGTGCAGGTGAAAGAGGCGATTTTCGACGACCGTCGTGGCCGCCGTGTTTACGGCTGGCGCAAGGGCGAGCGTCAGGACGAGGTGCTGTTTCCGGTGCAGGGCGCAATCGGGCCGATCCTGATTGCCGAAAAGCTTGGAGAAATCTTCATCGAAGAGGGCCGCGAGACCGATAGCGTCAAAGCCGGTCTTGCTAAAATCGCCGAGGCCAAGCGCGCCGATAACGCCCCCGAGCTGGCGGCGCGTTTGCCGTATTTCTGTTCCGGCTGTCCGCATAATACATCGACCAAAGTCCCCGATGGCAGCCGCGCCTATGCGGGCATCGGGTGCCATTATATGGTGCAATGGATGGAGCGCGACACCATGGGCAACACCCATATGGGCGCCGAAGGGGCCAATTGGATCGGCGAAGCCCCGTTTTCCAACACCAAACATGTGTTCCAAAACATGGGCGACGGCACCTATAACCATTCCGGTGTGCAGGCGATCCGCGCGGCTTTGGCTGCGGGCACCAACATCACCTATAAAATCTTGTTCAACGATGCCGTTGCCATGACCGGCGGACAGGCGAATGAGGGCGGGTTGACTGCCGATCGCATTGCCAATGAACTGGTGGCGATGGGGGTGCAAAATGTCGCGCTGGTCTATGATGAAAAGGAAGACGTCGACCTTGACCGTTTCCCGCGCGAGGTCACCCGCCACGAGCGCGCCGATCTCGACGATGTGCAACGCAAGATGCGCGAATGTGAAGGCGTTTCGGTCATCGTTTATGTGCAAACCTGCGCCGCCGAAAAACGCCGCCGCCGTCGTCGCGGCACCTTCCCCGATCCGGACAAACGGGTGTTTATCAATACCGATGTCTGCGAGGGGTGCGGCGATTGCGGGGTGCAATCGAACTGTGTCTCGATCGTGCCCAAGGAAACCGAATTGGGCCGCAAGCGCGCGATTGATCAAAGCTCCTGCAACAAAGATTTTTCTTGCGTCAAAGGCTTCTGCCCCAGTTTTGTCACCTTAGAGGGGGCCACGCCGCGCAAAGGCGGACAAGGCAAAGACGCGGCCAAACCTTTGGACCTGCCGGTTCTGCCCGAACCAACATTGCCCGAAATCCACGGCACCCATAACGTTGTGATCACCGGCGTCGGCGGCACCGGCGTCGTTACCATCGGCGCGGTTCTGGCCCAAGCGGCACAGATCGCGGGCAAAGGCGCCGGCATGATGGAAATGGCGGGCCTCGCGCAGAAAGGCGGCGCGGTGCATATCCATTGCCGCATCGCCAATACCCCCGCCGATATCAGCGCCATTCGCGTCGCTACGGGCGAATGTGATGCGCTGATCGGCGGCGATCTGGTCGTGTCGGCAGGCAGCAAAACCCTTGGCCTTACGGCGATGGAGCGCACCGGTGCGGTGGTCAATAATCACCAGATCATCACCGGCGATTTTACCCGAGACACAGAGTTCAAATTGCCCGCCGAGCAATTGGAATTGGCGCTGACGGCGCGGATGAAAGACAGGGTGACATTGTTTGATGCCTCTGAACTGGCGCGCGCCACATTGGGCGATAGCATCTTTTCCAACATGATCATTTTCGGCGCGGCATGGCAGAAGGGTTTGATCCCTCTTGATAAATCCTCGATTGCCGAAGCGATCACCCTCAATGGTGCGGCGGTGGATCAAAACCTGCGGGCGTTTGAAGTGGGCCGCTGGGCCGTGGTGCATCCGCAAGCCGCCGAAAAAGTGATGCAGCCGACCGTTGTGGCGCTTCCGAAAACCCTGGATGAGCGGATCGGATATCGCCGCAAACATTTGATTGACTATCAGGGACGCGGATTGGCCAAACGGTATAAGAAATTCGTTGAAGCGGCGCCTGATGATCTGCGTGAAGCGGTGGCATTGGGCTATCATAAGCTCTTGTCCTATAAGGATGAATATGAGGTTGCGCGGCTGTTGATCGACACCCGCAAAAAGGCCGAGGCAGAGTTTGAGGGGGCGTTCAAAATGACCTACCATCTTGCCCCGCCGGTTCTTGCCAAAGAGGGCACTGACGGACGCCCGCAAAAGCGCAGCTTCGGCGCATGGATGCGGCGTCCCTTGTGGATTCTGGCGCATATGAAACGCCTGCGCGGCACGGCTTTGGATCCGTTCGGGCGCACCCAAGAGCGCAAAATGGAGCGGGCTTTGATTGCGCAATATGAGGCCGATATGAGGGCTTTGTTCGACACCTATACCCCCCGGGTCAGGGAGCCCGCCGTGGCCTTGGCAGAACTGCCTTTGCAAATTCGGGGCTTCGGTCCGGTCAAACAGGCCAATGAAGCCAAAGCCGCCAAGCGCCGTGAGGAATTGTTGGCGGCGATCCGCAGCGGCGGATCGGAGCAGGCCAAAGCCGCCGAATAGGGCGCTAGGGGCGAGTGTGCCCCACGGGGAGGAGGCGCAATCCTCCTTCCCTTGGGGCGCGCCAAAGCCTAGAACCGCGCCATGAATCGTCATGTCGCCCGTGATATCTCCTACGCCCATAGCGCCGAAACGCGCGGTGGCCGTGCCGTCATTCGCGCGATGGAGGCGGCTTCAGGGCGCTTTGGATTGATTCGCCGCGCGGCGGGATATGACATTGATGTCGCGGCTGGTGCCTGCTTTTGGACGGTAATGAAAGAGCGCTACGGTGTCTCGCTCGAGGTGATCGGCGGCAGCCTTGATAACTTGCCGAAAACCGGTCCTTTGATCACCGTTTCAAACCATCCTTATGGCATCCTCGACGGGTTGATGTTGGGGCATTTGTTGGCCACACGGCGTGGTGATTTCCGTATCCTGGCCAATGCGGTGTTTCGCAAGGCGCGCGATCTCGACCGCATCATCTTGCCGATCCGTTTTGACGACAATCGCGCGGCTTTGGCGCAAAATATCTCCACTCGGGCCGAAGCCCTGCGGTATTTGGGGCAGGGCGGTGCGATCGGCGTCTTTCCCGGTGGCACCGTGTCGACCGCCGCGCGTCCTTTTGGGGTGCCGATGGATCCGCTGTGGCGCAGTTTCACCGCCAAGATGATCGCAAAGTCCGACGCCGCCGTAGTGCCGGTTTACTTTGACGGTCATACCTCGCGCCTTTTTCAGATTGCCAGCCATCTGCATCCGTCCTTGCGCATGGGGCTTTTGATCCGCGAATTTCGCACCCGTGTCGATGGACCGCTGCGCGTAGTGATCGGAAAACCTCTGCCGCGCAAGGAATTGGTGGCGCGGCGTGCCAACGGCAAAGCAATGATGGATTTCTTGCGCAGATCGACGTATGAGCTGTCGCCAGAGCCATATGACAATTTTGACTATGGCCATGAATTCGAAGCGAAACACCGCGCGCCGAAACCCTCGGCAGAGCGGGTTTGGAACAGGCGGGGCAGCAATGGCCGTAGGCGTTTTTGACAGTGGTTTGGGCGGTTTGACCGTTCTGGATGCGGCGGCCAAACGGTTGCCCGATGTGCCGTTTGTTTATTTCGGCGACAGTGCTCATGCCCCCTATGGTGTGCGCACGCCCGATGACATTTTCAACCTGACGACGGCTGCGGTGGAACGGATGTGGGATGCGGGGTGTGATCTGGTGATCCTTGCCTGCAACACCGCCAGCGCCGCCGCCCTGCGCCGGATGCAGGAAAGCTGGGTGCCCTCTGATAAACGGGTGCTTGGCGTGTTTGTGCCGCTGATCGAGGCCCTGACCGAACGCAAATGGGGCGACAATTCCCCGCCCCGCGAGGTCGCCGTGGGCAATGTGGCGTTGTTTGCCACCCCGGCCACGGTTGCGAGCCGCGCGTTTCAACGCGAATTGGCGTTTCGCGCCATTGGCGTCGATGTCGAAGGACAGGCCTGCGGCGGTTTGGTGGATGCAATCGAGGACGGCGATATCATTCTCGCCGAAGCCTTGGTGCGCAGCCACGTTGATGCGCTCAAACGCAAATTGCCGAACCCGCAAGCCGCGATCCTTGGCTGCACGCATTATCCGTTGATGCAAGACGCCTTCCAAGAGGCGCTCGGTCCCGAGGTGACGGTTTATTCACAGGCTGATCTTGTTGCCGAAAGCCTTGCGGATTATCTTGATCGGCACCCCAAGATGATCGGCGCGGGGCAGGACAACCTATTCCTGACCACAGGTGATCCACGCAAAGTGTCGAGCCAAGCCACGCAGATATTGCGACGAAAAGTCGAATTTCAAACCGCTTGATCTTGTGAAATACTTCCCGCAACGCGGCATTGCGCCCTGCGGCCCTTTGAGAAAGAGGTCACCATGACCCATAAAATCGCCATTCTGGGCGCGTCCGGTTATACCGGCGCCGAATTGGTCCGGTTGATCGCCACGCATCCGACAATGGAGGTGGCCGCGTTGGCCGCCAATTCCAAAGCAGGGATGAAAATGTCGGATGTCTACCCGCATCTGCGTCATTTGAACCTGCCGGATCTGGTGACGATCGAGGAGATTGATTTCTCTGCGATTGACCTGTGTTTTTGCGCCTTGCCGCATAAAACCTCGCAAGAGGTGATCCGCACATTGCCCGAGACCTTGAAAATCGTCGATCTTTCGGCGGACTTCCGGTTGCGCGATCCGGCGGCCTATAAAAAGTGGTATGGCAATGATCATGCGGCGCCTGAAATGCAACAAGAGGCGGTTTATGGCCTGACCGAGTTTTACCGCGAGGACATCAAATCCGCGCGTTTGGTGGCGGGCACGGGATGCAACGCTGCCACCGGGCAATTCATCTTGCGGCCCTTGATCGGTGCTGGTGTGATTGATCTCGACGAAATCATCTTGGATCTCAAAGTCGGGGCATCGGGCGCAGGACGCTCGGCCAAGGAATTGCTTCTTACCGCCGAAATGACTGAAAACGCCACCGCCTATTCGGTTGGCGGCACCCATCGGCATTTGGGCGAATTTGATCAGGAGTTTTCCCTGATTGCGGGCCGCCCCGTCGAGGTGCAATTCACCCCGCATTTAATCCCCGCCAGCCGCGGCATCCTCGCCACCGGCTATGTCAAAGGCGATGCGCAGGCGGTGCAGGATGCTTTGGTCGCCGCCTATGCGGACGAGCCGTTCATCCATGTTTTGCCGCTCGGACAGGTGCCTGCGATGAAGGACGTGCGGGCGACGAACCTGTGCTATATCGGGGTTGTGGCGGACCGCCGGCCGGGGCGCGCGATTGTCGTCGGTACGCTCGACAATCTGTGCAAAGGTTCCTCGGGCCAAGCCATGCAAAATGCCAATCTGATGCTCGGCGAGGACGAAACGGCAGGGCTGATGCTCGCGCCGGTCTATCCGTGATCCGAGCCGGAGATTTAGGAGAACACCATGAAGGGTCTCAAGAAAAAGCGCCGCGGGCAGGTTTTGATCATCACCACTCTGGCTTTGCTCTTGGCCACGGGGCTTATCGGCTATGCGATGAGAGACGGTATAAATTTCTTTCGCTCCCCCAGTGAAGTGATCGCCGAGCCGCCGCAACCGCGTGAGGTTTTTCGCATCGGCGGACTTGTCGAAGAGGGCACCTTGGAGCGGGGCCAAGGCGAGGTGATCCGTTTCAATGTGACCGATGGCGGCGCGTCCATCCCCGTCACGTTTCGCGGGGTGCTGCCCGATCTTTTTGCCGAGAACCAAGGCATGATCGGCACCGGAAACTACATCAATGGAATCTTTGAAGCCACTGAAATCCTTGCTAAACATGATGAGGATTACATGCCCAAAGAGGTCGTGGATGCGTTGAAAGATCAAGGCGTCTACCAAGAACCGAACGGCAGCTGAACGGTTAAGTCGCCGGTGCCAAACCTCTGCGCGCGCGCCCTGATGGGGCGGCGTTAACCATTTTGTCCGAGCCTTCGATCAGGAATTTCCCTGACACGAAAGGCACGCAAGATGGCCCCTGTCGAGCAGACTGTCGCGCAGATTGCAAAAGAAATTGTCGCCCGTGAAGGCGGCTTTGTGAACGATCCCGATGACCCGGGCGGCGCGACCAAATATGGCGTGACGATCCACACGATGCGGCGGCTGGGATTGGATTTAACTGGTGATGGTGTGGTTTCGGTGGCCGATGTGCGGGCGATGACCCGCGCCCGCGCCGAGCAGATTTTCGTAGATCACTATTTCCACCGTCCGCGCATCGATGCCCTGCCTGTGTCGATTCAGGCCAGCGTATTCGACATGTATGTCAACGCCGGCAGCAATGCGGTGCGAATCCTGCAACAGCTCTTGCGACAAATGGGGCAGCAGGTTTCGGTCGATGGGGTGATCGGCCCGCAAACCATCCGTGCGGTCAAAATCGCGCAGGCTCAAGCACCGCAGCATCTGGCCGATGCTTATGGGATTGCGCGGCGCAATTATTATTTTCGCCTTGCCGACCACCGCGCCGCAAGCCGCAAATATGTGATCACGCGGGCAGGGGGCAAAGGCGGGTGGATTCGCCGCGCCGAAGATTTCATCGCCCCGCGCTATCATCTTTCACCTGCAGAATTTCAGGAGCGCGTGGCATCATGGGGTTGATTGGACGTATGTTTGAGGGGCTGTTCGGCGGGGGGCGTAATGTCATTCGTGAAACCGCCGGTGTCTTCGTCGAGAACCGCGAGGCCGCCGCACGGCGCGAGGCCGAGTTGCAAGGGACGGTCTTGCGACAGTTCGGCGCGGAATTTTCCGGTGCGGGCGCAAGCCGGTTTGACCGGTTGATGGATGCGCTTAACCGCTTGCCGCGCCCGATGTTGGCGCTTGGCACTCTGGGGCTATTTGTCTCTGCTATGGTTGATCCGATCTGGTTCGCCAGCCGGATGCAGGGGATCGCTTTGGTGCCAGAGCCGCTTTGGTGGCTGTTGGGTGCCATCGTGTCGTTTTATTTCGGGGCCCGATATCAGGTAAAAGGGCAGCAGTTCCAACGCTCAATCGCCGCAACAACGGTTATGGCACCGGTTGTGATGGAGAACCTCTCCACCCTCGGACAAATGTCAGAGATCCGTCCGGGCGCGGGTGACACCGGCGCTGATGCAACGGTCGCAATGGCGGTGATTACAACAGACGAGAACGCCGCATTGGACGCGTGGCAGAAGGATCTTGCAGGTCCATAGCGGCCATAGCCTTGCGCGACCGGCCCTCTCCCGTGGCCGGCAGGCCCCCCGCACCCGCGACAATGTGATCCGCCCCGCGTTGCGAATGTGATTGGCGCGGGGGGCTGCGGCGGCGTATAAGCGGGCCATGATTACAGAACTTGGCCACTTCGCCCTTATCCTCGCATTTCTCACCGCGCTCTTTGGCGCGATCGTTCCGCTGATTGGCGCGCATAAACGGTGGCAAGGTTGGATGGCGATGTCCGAACCTGCCGCGATCGCGCAGTTCCTTTTAACACTGGCCGCGTTCGCCGCACTGACCCATGCCTTTGTGACCTCCGATTTCAGCCTGCGCTTGGTGGTCCTCAATTCGCATTCGGCCAAACCGCTGCTCTATAAATTCAGCGGCGTTTGGGGCAACCATGAAGGTTCAATGTTGTTGTGGGTGTTGATTGTGACGGCCTTTGGTGCGGCGGCGGCGGTGTTTGGCGGCAATCTGCCGCCGACCTTGCGCGCGCGGGTTCTCGCCGTGCAAAGCCTCATTGCCGCTGCATTCTTTGCCTTTTCTTTGTTCACATCAAATCCGTTCCTGCGGCTGGTCACGCCGCCCTTTGACGGTCAGGATCTCAACCCGCTGCTGCAAGATCCGGGCCTCGCCTTCCATCCGCCGTTTCTCTACCTTGGCTATGTCGGGCTTTCGATGACGTTTTCCTTTGCCGTCGCCGCCTTGATCGAAGGGCGCGTGGATGCTGCATGGGGGCGTTGGGTGCGGCCGTGGACCTTGGCGGCCTGGATTTTCCTGACCATCGGGATCGGGCTTGGTTCTTGGTGGGCCTATTATGAATTGGGCTGGGGCGGGTTCTGGTTTTGGGATCCGGTAGAAAACGCCTCATTCATGCCATGGCTTATCGCGGCTGCACTGCTGCATTCGGCCATCGTTGTCGAGAAACGTGAAAGCCTGAAAAGCTGGACGATCTTATTGGCGATCATTGCCTTTGGCTTCTCGCTGATCGGGGCCTTTATCACGCGCTCGGGCGTGATCACTTCGGTGCATGCCTTTGCCTCGGATCCCGAACGCGGTGTGTTCTTGTTGTTGATCCTTGCGGGATTCATGGGCGGGGCACTGACCTTATTTGCCGCCCGTGCCGGCACGATGGAGGCCAAAGGTGTCTTTGCCATGGTCAGCCGCGAAAGCGCGCTATTGCTCAACAATATCTTGCTCGGCGTGGCGGCCTTTGTGGTCTTTGTTGGCACGATTTGGCCCTTGGTTTCTGAGTTGATTTTTGACCGCAAACTGTCGGTGGGGGCGCCGTTTTTCAACACGTCCTTCACGCCCTTCATGGTGGTGTTGGGATTGATTTTGCCCATCGGGGCGATGCTGCCTTGGAAACGGGCGCGGATCGGCAAAGCCTTGCGTAGCTTGCGGGGGGCGTTTGTTTTGGCTCTGGCGGTGGGCGCATTGGCCTTTGCGTTGCAGACCGGTCGCTCGGCTGTGGGGCCGGTGGGACTGTTCCTTGGCGCCTGGCTGGTCTCTGGTGCGGCGGTCGATCTTTTGTCGCGCACGGGGCGGGGCGGATTTGCTGCGCGTTTGCGCCGGATGCTGCGCCTGCCGCGCGCCGATTGGGGCAAGGCGGTGGCGCATGCGGGGCTTGGCATTGTGATCACCGGCATCGCCGGATTGACCGCATGGGAAGCCGAAGACATCCGTGTTGTGCAAACCGGAGAACCTTTTTCAATTGCGGGCTATGATCTGGTGCTCAATGGTGTCGAAAGCGTGCAGGGGCCGAACTATCGCTCGACCATGGGGGATTTCACCCTGTCCAAAAACGGCCGGGTGATTTCCACGCTGCACCCCGAAAAACGCATCTATCCGGTGGCGAAAATGCCCACCACAGAGGCGGCGATTGACGGGGGATTTTTACGCGACATCTATGTGGTGATCGGCGATCCGCAAGAGGGCGGTGGCTGGGCCGTGCGCAGCTATTACAAACCCTTGGCCAATTGGATTTGGGGCGGTGCCATCTTGATGGCCTTTGGCGGGGCGCTCAGCCTGAGCGACAGGCGATTCCGTGTCGCCGCAGGGGCGCGCAGGGCCACGGCCACGGGGGTGCCTGCCGAATGATCCGTTTCATACGCATAATGTTGCTTGCGGCGCTGCCGCTTTTGGCGATGGCGCCGGTGGCGCAAGCGGTGCAGCCTGATGAAATCCTGTCCGATCCCGCCTTGGAGGCCCGCGCCCGCGAGATTTCCAAGGGGCTTCGGTGCCTTGTCTGCCGCAATGAAAGCATCGACGACAGCAACGCCGAATTGGCCCGTGATCTGCGCCTTTTGGTGCGCGAACGGTTGGTGGCAGGGGATAGCAACGCCGAAGCGGTGGATTTCATCGTCGGGCGCTACGGCGAATATGTGCTGCTCAACCCGACCTCCACGGGCAGCAATTGGCTTTTGTGGCAAGCCGGTCCCCTGATGCTCTTGCTGGCCTTGGGCATGGGTGGTTTTTATCTGCGCGCGCGGGCCCGGGCGCCAGAGAGCGAAACCGCCGGATTGAGCGCGGAAGAGGACGCGCGGTTGCGCGAGATTATGGACGAGTGACGCCTCGTTGCGCTTTCCTTGTCTGCGGGGATGTTGTTGGATGACCGCAACATACTACGCGAGGGATAGCCATGGAATTCGAGACTCTTAAATATGATGTGACGGATGCGGTTGCAGTGATCCGTTTTGCGCGCCCCGATACGATGAATGCAATGACGTCGCAAATGCGCGCCGAGATTACCGCAGCGGTGACGATGGGCGGCAAAGAGGCGCGGGCCTTGGTGATCACCGGAACGGGACGGGCGTTTTGTTCGGGGCAGGATCTATCCGACGTCGGCGATGCCGCCTCGATTGATTTTGAACGCACCCTACGCGACGAATATCTGCCGATGCTCAAGGCGATCACAGATTGTCCGATTCCGACAATTGCTGCGGTCAATGGCGTGGCGGCCGGCGCGGGGGCCAATCTGGCGCTTTCGGCAGATGTGGTGATCGCAACCCAAAGCGCCTATTTTCTCCAAGCCTTCAGCCGCATCGGCCTTATTCCTGATGCAGGTGGCACCTATTGGTTGCCGCGGTCGATGGGCATGCCCAAAGCCATGGGCGCGGCCCTGTTCGCGGAACCGATCAGCGCGCAGCAAGCCTCGGATTGGGGAATGATTTGGGAAGCCGTGGACGACGTAGCCTTCGAAGAGCATTGGATGAAACGTGCCAGAACGCTGGCGGCGGGGCCGACCCTCGCCTATGAGCATATCAAAGCTTCGATTCGCGGCACATGGGACAACACATTGGACGCGCAATTGGCTGATGAAGGCCGCCGGCAAGGCACTTGTAGTATGACGCATGATTTCAAAGAAGGCGTTGTTGCCTTTTTTGAAAAGCGCCCCGCGAATTATCAGGGCCGTTAAGCACATCCTTCCCCGAGTGATGCCATGCCAAGAGCGCCGCCCGAAATCGGGCGGCGCTCTTGCTTAAGGGGAAGGGGGGTAGCGCCATGTTTGTGCATTGGTCTGTGCGGCGCTCATGGGGCACAGCCGATGCCAAGGGCAGCGATGACCCCGCCATGGGGGACAGGGGGGCAAAAGCAGCGCGCCGCTGGCCGGTCTGGTGCGGCGTAGTTGTGTCCACCAAAACCCAAGGGGCAAGATTGTCGCCCGTAGCGCGCCTGCACCGCCGCAGAGCGCGCCCGCGTCATTGGGCAGCGCAGAACCTCAAGGGGCGAAAAAGCGGGCAGGGCGATATTCCATCACCGCGCCCGCCCCATATGTCATGCAGGGGGATTTACGGACGCGCGTCAAAACCGGCGAAGACGATATCGCTGGCGCTGAGGGTGGTGAAATCCACCCCTTCAAGGAAGGCCACCAAAGCGCCGTCGACGCGCACTTCGGTGCCGCCATCGTCGCCCTCGGCCAAGGTCACGTCGCTGGCATCGCCCCAAACCACGAGAATATCCTCATCCTTGTCGTAATCGGTGACAGTGACATATCCGTCCTCGACCGCGTCATCGGGCATGAAGATGCCGAAGGCATCTGCGCCTGCGCCACCGGTCACCGTGTCATTTGCACCGGCCACGACCGCATCATCCCCGCGTCCCAATTTGATCACGTCACCGTCGTTCGAATCCGGATCCCGTGCAAAATCCGCGCCGGTGAAATGCGCGCCGATCAGCGCGTCAAAGGTGGCGCTGTCATCGGCAAGATAGCTGTCGGTTTCCTCTTCGGTGAAGCCGTCGGCCATGGCGGCGGAATAGACCGTATCCTCGCCCGCACCGGCAACAATCGTATCGGCGCCCTCCACATCATAAATGAAGTCCGCCCCGTCACCGCCACGTAGGGAATCGTCGCCCTCGCCGCCGATGATCGTGTCGTTGCCCTCTTCGGCATAGACGGTATCGTCGCCAGCAAAGGTCCAGATCTCATCGTTGCCGCTTTTGGCGATCACCTCGTCATTGACCTCTGATCCGGTCAGTTCGTCATCGCCGTCGGTGCCGACGATGGTGTCCTCTTCGGGGTCGGAGTCTGCGGTGTCATCATCGTCATCAAACACGCCGAACGCGGCAAGAAGACCCGCAGTAATCACCCACGGACCAAGATAAAGCAGAGCAAGCATAAAAACCCCCAAAAAAGAAAAATGTGTTAATATTGTGTTAATATAATGGCGCGGGGGGAGACCACAAAGCGAAGATTGGAAGGAGGGCTATAAGTGCGAGGCAATCATAGGTGATCGCCGGTATTGTCCGCAAAAAGGCGACAATCGGATGGAGGCTGCGGTGATGGGTGAGGATGCGACGGGCGATTTCGCCTATCTTTCAACCGCCCAACAAAAAGCGCGCCCAAACCGGTGGCTTGGGCGCGCATGATTCGCGGGAGGCAAACGCATCAGCGCGTTTAGCGGTCTTCGACCTCGACGTAATTGCGTTGGGTTTCGCCCGTGTAAAGCTGGCGCGGACGACCGATTTTCATTGTCGGATCCGAGATCATTTCTTTCCACTGCGAAATCCAACCCACGGTGCGCGACAGCGCAAAAATCGGGGTGAACATCGAGGTTGGGAAGCCCATGGCCTCAAGAATGATGCCGGAATAGAAATCGACATTCGGGAACAATTTCTTATCCGCGAAGTAGGGATCGTTCAGGGCCTGTTTCTCAAGCTCTTTGGCAACCTGCAAAATCGGATTGTCCTCGACGCCCAAAAGGTCAAGTACCTCATCGGCCGATTGCTTCATCACGGTCGCACGCGGGTCGAAGTTTTTGTAAACGCGGTGACCAAAGCCCATCAAACGGAAGGGGTCGTCTTTGTCTTTGGCGCGGGCGATGAATTCGGGAATGCGATCCACGGTGCCGATTTCTTGCAGCATTTCGAGGCAAGCCTGGTTCGCGCCGCCATGCGCCGGTCCCCAAAGACACGCAATGCCGGCTGCGATCGAGGCAAAGGGATTTGCGCCCGAGGACGATGCCAAACGCACGGTCGAGGTCGAGGCGTTTTGTTCGTGATCGGCATGCAGCGTAAAGATACGGTCCATCGCGCGGCTGAGGATCGGGTTGACCTCATATTCTTGCGCCGGAACTGCAAAGCACATGCGCAGGAAATTTGAGGCGTAATCCAGATCATTGCGCGGATATACGAAGGGTTGACCGATGGTATATTTGAACGCCATGGCGGCAATCGTCGGCATTTTGGCGATCATGCGGATCGAGGCAACTTCGCGCTGCCATGGGTCGGAAATATCGGTGCTGTCGTGATAGAACGCGGACATCGCGCCAACGACGCCGACCATGATGGCCATCGGATGCGCATCGCGGCGGAAGCCGGAATAGAATTTATGCATTTGCTCATGCACCATCGTGTGATGGGTCACGCGCGATTCGAAATCTTCCAATTGGGCTGCCGTGGGCAGTTCGCCGTAGAGCAGCAGGTAGCAGACTTCGAGGTAGTGGGATTTTTCGGCCAATTGGTCGATCGGATAGCCACGGTGCAACAATTCGCCTTTGCCGCCATCGATAAAGGTGATGGTGCTGTCACAGGACGCGGTCGAAGTGAAGCCGGGATCGTAGGTGAACACATCCGCCTCGGCGTAGAGCTTGCGGATGTCAATGACATCGGGGCCCGCAGTGGGGGAGAAGATCGGAAGCTCGTAGCTTTTCCCATCAATAGTCAGCGTTGCTGATTTCGTCGATTCTGCCATTATTATTCCCTTCCTGTAAGACCTGACGCGCGGACCGCAATCAGGTTCGTAAGTCATGGCGCCTATAGAGGAGGTTAGCCCTGCTCTTTCTCGGACGCCATTCTGGCTGCATCGTCCAGACGGGCAAGGCTTTCCTCGCGTTCCAGAACCAGCATCATATCGAACACACTTGGTGTTGCGGCCCGTCCGGCAAGCGCGGCCCGCATCGGGCCGGCAAGCTTACCAAACTTGATCTCGCGGGCTTCGCAAAACCCGTTCAGCGCCGCTTCAAGATCGTCACGGGACCAGCTAACATTTTGCAGATGCGGCGTCAATTCGCTCAGTATACCACGGGATACTGAATCGAGGTTTTTCGCGGCTTTCTCTTCGGGCTGAATGGGCCGATCTGCCATTATAAATGCAGCCTTATCAATCAGTTCCGGGAATGTCTTGGCCCGTGCCTTGAGGCAGTACATCCCCGCAAGCCAGAGCTGTTTTTTTGCGGTGCTCAAAGAAGGAGCCCCTGTTGCGTGCAAAAACGCCTCAAGCTCATGCAGCAGCGCAGCATCATCCGCCGCCGCGATCTGTTGCCCACAGATATTTTCCAGCTTTTTGAAGTCCAGACGCGCCGGAGATTTGCCAATCCCATCAAGATCGAACCATGCGAGGGCCTGCGCATCAGTGAAGAATTCATCGTCGCCGTGGCTCCACCCGAGGCGGGCCAGATAATTGCGCATACCCGCGGCGGGATACCCCATCGCCTGATATTCATGCGCACCCAGCGCGCCGTGGCGCTTGCTCAATTTTTTACCGTCCGGCCCGTGGATCAACGGAATATGCGCATAGGTCGGCAGATCCCATCCCATGGCCTTGTAAATCCCCATTTGCCGCGCCGCATTGTTGAGATGGTCATCGCCCCGGATCACATGTGTCACGCCCATATCATAATCATCGACCACCACCGCCAACATATACACAGGGCTGCCATCAGAACGTAACAACACCATGTCATCCAACTGGTCATTTCGGATCGTGACATCGCCTTGGACCTCGTCGCGGATCACAGTTGTGCCGCTTGTTTCGGTCTTGAGCCGGATCACATAGGGGGCATCGGGATGGGTTGCGGCATCGGCATCGCGCCACGGGCTCTGGAATAGGGTGGATTTCCCCTCGGCCCGCGCTTCTTCGCGAAAGGTTTCGATCTCTTCTTGAGTGGAGAAACATTTATATGCCGCGCCCTTGGCGAGCAATTCAAGCGCAACGTCACGGTGCCGGTCGGCGCGGTCAAACTGGCTGATCACCTCGCCGTCATGGTCAAGGCCGAGCCACGCCAGACCTTGCAAAATCGCATCCGTGGCCTCGGGTGTCGATCGGGCGCGGTCGGTGTCTTCAATCCTGAGCAGGAATTTACCACCACGCCCGCGCGCATAAAGCCAGTTGAACAACGCGGTACGGGCGCCACCAATGTGCAAATACCCTGTCGGAGAAGGCGCAAAGCGGGTGACAACGGGGGCGTGAGCGAGAGGGGCATCGGATGTGGGCACAGGAGGTTAACCTTTCGGTAATCTAAGGAGCAATAGCTTTGCCGCATATCTATCGGCCCGCTGCGAGGAGAACAAGCGCCCCGCGTGCCCGCGCGCCGTTGGCCAAAGGGGAGAAAGCGGCTGCGTTTTGCCGGGATCATAGACGAGGCCATTGCCCGCCAACGCGGGGCACTGTTCGGCTGGGTTCCGGTCTGTTTTGCGCTCGGGATCGGCGGGTATTTCCTCTTTGCGCGCGAACCGGCGGTCGGGCACTATTTGCTGGCGCTGTCGGCGGTGGCTGTAGGTGCTTTGGGGGCGACCGTCCAATACCGGCGCACCGCGCGCAGCGGTCAAGGCGCGGCGGTTGGCGCGCTTTGCATGGCGTTGGCATTGGGTGCGGCGGGGTTTTGCTCCGCAGGCCTGCGCGCGCATGTAGTGGCATCACCGGTGATGGATTGGCGGTACTACGGCCCGATTGAAGGGAAAATCTCTGATATCGACCGATCCAGTAGCGGCGCCATGCGTCTGACGCTCGCGCAGGCAGTGTTGCGTAATCTGCCACCGGATCGCACGCCGGCGCGGATTCGCGTGACGTTGCACGGTCCTGCGCCGCAATTCGCGCCAAAGGTCGGCCAGACCATTTTAACGACCGGTCATCTTTCTGCCGCTCCCGGGCCGACCGAGCCAGAGGGATTCGATTTCCGGCGCCACGCGTGGTTTCGCAGCTTGGGCGCAGTGGGGTATACCCGCAACCCCGTGGTTTTGTTGGCACCGTCTGAGGGGTGGCAAAATGTGACGGCACTGCGTCTGGCGATCTCCGCGCGGGTGCGGGCGCGGCTGCCCGGAGAGGCGGGCGGATTTGCAGCCGCAATTATGACCGGTGACCGTGCCGCCATGCCTGAGCCAACCCTGACCGATCTGCGGCGCTCCAATCTGGCGCATCTCTTGGCGATTTCCGGTCTGCATATGGGGCTTTTGGCGGGGGTGCTCTTGGGGGCGGCGCGATTGGGGCTTTGTCTCGTGCCATGGCTGGCGTTGCGTGTGCCGGTGAAAAAATGCGCGGCGGTGATCGCATTAACCGGGGCGGCGGGGTATTTGGCCTTATCGGGTGGAAATATTGCGACCGAGCGCGCCTTTGTCATGGTTGCCGTCGCTTTGGTTGCGGTGATGGTCGAGCGCCGTGCACTGTCGTTGCGCGCGGTGGCTTTGGCGGCTCTGGTGATTTTGGCGCTGCGGCCCGAAGGATTGACCGAACCGGGGTTTCAAATGTCATTTGCCGCGACGACGGCCCTGGTTGCGGTTTTTGCTGCCCTGCGTGGCAGGGCAGGGGCTGTGCCGCGATGGGTCTCGGTGCCGGTGGCGGTGTTCATCTCTTCTGCCGTGGCCGGACTGGCGACCGCGCCATTTTCTGCGGCGCATTTCAACCAGGTCTCGTATTTCGGGTTACTGGCGAATTTGGTTTCTGTGCCGTTGATGGGGGCCGTGGTGATGCCGGCTGCTGTGGCGGCGGCGGCGTTGATGCCCTTCGGGTTGGAGGCCCCTGCGCTTTGGGTCATGGGGCTGGGCCTGCGCTGGATCCTCATGGTGGCGCATTGGGTGGCCGGATTGGACGGCGCGGTTGGGCAGATCGCTGCGCCCCCTGCCGCAGTCTTACCGTTGCTGGCGCTTGGCGGGCTGTTCGTCGTGCTCTGGAAGGGACGGGCGCGTGTTATGGGAATTGTGCCGATGCTGATTGCCTTGGCAATCTGGAACATGGCGGCGCGTCCGGCGGTGTTGATCGCCCGCGACGGGGCGTTGGTCGGGGTCATGACGGCGCAGGGCCGCGCCCTCAGCCGTGCGCAAGTGGCCGGTTTTACCGCACAAAACTGGCTTGAGAATGACGGCGATGCACAGGATCAGCAAGCGGCCGCCGCACGTTGGCAAGGGCAAGAGAATGGCGGCGCGCTGCAGGTCGCGGGGCTGCGCATTCGTCATCTGCGCAGTAAGGCGCAAGTGACCGGGTTTACCGGATGCGGGGCGGGCGAGATTGTGGTGATGAACCGGAACCCCGAGCGCGCGTTGCCGGTACCCACCGCAGCCCGGCCGCCAATCACACCTGCGGCCCAACCGCCCAAGCCCGCCACGCTTTTGATGCCGCTGACGGCGGGCACCTTGTTCACGGCGCAAAGCCCTTGTTTGATCCTGACACCAAAGATGTTGTCAGCCAGCGGCGCAGTGGCGTTTTATCAAAATGAGGCGGGGTTGAAAATGCTCACCGCCGGATCCCGGATCGGTGCGCGTTTATGGCGCCCGCCGCCGCCGCTGCCTAAGGTCACGCCGCTTCACCAAAAAGGAAAAACCGCGCGGACCGCCCGTCTTGATCCATAATCGTGCAGGCGCAAGCGCCTCTCAATATGTGCGGATCAATCCGACAAGGCGGCCCTGCACATCGATTTTATCCGAAGGGAATACGCGGGTTTCATAGGCAGGGTTTGCCGCCTCCAGAGCGATGGCATTGCCCTTGCGGTAAAACCGTTTGAGTGTTGCTTCGGCCCCTTCGATCAAGGCCACGACGATATCACCATCTGCGGCGACTTTGGTTTCGCGGATCACCACGACATCGCCGTCATTGATCCCCGCGTCGATCATCGAATCGCCGTGAACCTCAAGCGCATAATGATCCGATGCACCCGAAATCATCCCCGCAGGCACGGCCACGCGGTGCGAGACTTCGGAAATGGCCTCGATCGGCACACCGGCAGCGATACGCCCCATCACCGGCAATTCCATCGCATATACCGCTTCGAGCGTTTGCGCATCCGAAGGGCGCGGCCCGTTGGGGCGGTCGCCTTCGATCACTTGCGGGGTAAAACCGGCGGGCGCACCGCCAAGGCTTTCGGGCAGCTTCACAATCTCGATTGCCCGCGCCCGGTGGGCCAGACGCCGGATAAACCCGCGTTCTTCCAGCGCTGTAATAAGCCGGTGAATGCCGGATTTCGAGCGCAGATCAAGCGCCTCTTTCATTTCGTCAAAGCTGGGCGGGACGCCGTCGCGTTGCAGCCGTTTTTGGATAAACTCCAGTAGATCGAGCTGTTTCTTCGTCAGCATCTGCACATCCTCATCATAAAATCGCCTGTGTTTTGCGGTTCGTTCTACCCTTGTTCTCTTTTTGTGTCAACTTTTGTTCGCATATATTAAGAGCGGTACGGTTTCTTGGTCGGCGTCAAAGTTGACAGCAGGGCAATCACAGGGGGATCACAGGGGGATGTAATCCACATGCGTTCCGGCCGGCAATGCGGGCGAATTGGGCGGCTGGACCAAAAGCGCATTGGCTTCGGCCAACACACCCAACAGGGCGCTGTCTTGGCGGTTGAAGGGGGTAATCTCGTCGCCGTCGACTTTCGCGCGCAGGTAATGTTCGCGCGGTCCTCCGGCGGGCATATCGGCGGCCAAACGGGCGCGGCGGCGCGGCGCCGGTGCCGGCGGCAACCCCATCATCACCCGCACCATAGGCGCCAAAAACACCGTGCCGCAAACCATCGCCGACACCGGATTTCCCGGCAGGCCAAGCATCAAAGCCCCATCCGCCATCCGCCCCGCCATCAATGGTTTTCCGGGGCGCATCGCCACCTTGTAAAAACTCTGTTCCATACCAAGCGAGGCCGCAACCGTGCCGACGATATCATGATCACCAACCGAAGCGCCGCCCACCGTCACAACCAGATCCGCACCTTTGGCCAGATCGAAACACATCTCCAAAGACGCCGGGGTGTCCTTTGCAATCGGCAAAAGCCGCGGCACCGCGCCAAGGTCTTGCAACATCGCATAAAGGCCGAATGTGTTGGACGCGATGATTTGATCCGGTCCGGGCGTTTCGCCGGGCATCACCAATTCATCGCCGGTGGAAATCAACGCCACATCGGGGCGGCGCATCACCGGCACCTCGGCGATATTCATCGACGCCATCAACGCCACATCCGCAGGACCAATCCGCCGGGGGGCCTTGATCACATCGCCCGCTTTGAAATCCCCGCCGGCGGCGCGGATGTTGTCGCCGCTGCCAATATCGCCGGTGAGGGTGATCTCGTTGGAAATGCGCATCACGTCTTCTTGCAAAATCACCCGTGTCGCGCCTTCGGGCACGGGGGCGCCGGTGAAAATCCGCACCGCTTCGCCGGATCGCACATCGCCGCGCCACCCGTGTCCGGCGGCCGATTCGCCGATCACCTTGAATGTCGCATCCGGCACGGCCTCTTCCTTGATCACCGCATAGCCATCCATCGCCGATGCGGCAAAGGGCGGCTGCGTGCGCGTCGCCGTCACATCATTGGCCAATACCCGACCATTGGCCGCGCGCAGAGGCACGATGTCATGGCCAAGCGGTTTGGCGAGAGCAAAAAGCAGATCGAGCGCTTCGGGGACGGAAATCATTGCAGGGCCTCGGTTTCTCCTAAAGTGTCATCTTCCCATTCGGCATAGGTTTTTTGGGTGCCCATCAATTTCCAATCGCGGCGACCATTGCTTGACCGCCCAGTGGCAATCGCACCTGCTGCGCTTGGGCTGCTAAAGGCGTAATCCTTAGAGAAGACTAAGCCTGTCCCGTTGCTGACAAGAACACCATTCTCGATCAATTCAGCGTGGAGCTTATGATAATGGGTCTTATCGGTCGTATCCCCAACCCAAGACGCGCGCGCCTGTGATCCTGCCTGAACGATCATTTCCCCGTCTTTCAAGATCGCAATGGCATTGACGCCGTGCCGTACAGAAATCAACGTAAAGGTTGGGAAATCGGACTCAGAGGCGTGAGCAGGGGGCTTTTCTGGCCGCGTTTTGTCCAAAAACAGATCCACCCGAATGGCGGGCAACACCATTTGCAAGGTATCCAGATAGGATTCCATATTGGCGCGATCTGCTTCGGTCAGACTGCTGCGCGGCGGAATATTGGCATTCTCCAAGGCCGAGGCATTGACCTTTTTGGCGATCTCGACAAGCCGCGATTCAAGGTATTTCACATGCGCCTTATGTAGGTTATCCGCAGCCGATGTGATCAAAACCGCCGTCTCCCACCAATCCTTTTTCGCCGCATGATCGCGCAGCCGCGCGGCCAATTCTTCGGCCTCGCCGATATAGGCCATCGGTGCGCCGTCTTTTTCGCCGATCAACACATAAACGCCGGTGTGCTGTGCCTCGCGCCGCGTCAAGGTCTCGCGCAACTGCGTGCGCGGGCTGCGCAACACATGGCCGGTCCAATTGAACACTTCGGCCGTCAGCATCCCGTCGGGCCGCCCGTCGATAAAAAATAACTGAAGCGACCGGCCCTTTGTGCTCATGATGCTTCGAACCGTCCCGATTTGCCGCCGTCCTTGAGCAATACGCGAATGCCGCCAATCACCATTTCTTTGTCCACGGCCTTCGCCATGTCATAAACCGTGAGCGCCGCCGTGCTGACGGCGGTTAAGGCTTCCATTTCAACGCCGGTCTGACCGGTGGTCTTGACCGTGGCTTCGATGCGCACGCCCGGCAGGGCAGGGTCCAAAGACAGCTCTACCGCCACTTTGGTCACCGGCAAGGGATGGCAAAGCGGGATCAATGTCGGCGTCAATTTCGCCCCCATGATCCCGGCCAATCGCGCCACACCCAAAACATCGCCCTTCTTGGCGCGGCCGTCTTTGATGATCTCGAATGTGCCCTGCGCCATAGTGACATGGCCGGTCGCCACCGCCACCCGCGCGGTCACCGGCTTGTCCGATACATCGACCATATGGGCATCGCCCTTACCGTCAAAATGGGTCAGCCCGCTGGCATGGGTATCGGTCATGGCCTGATCGCTTTCCGTCACATCATGCCCGACGGGCTAAGCGGATTGGCGAGCAGATTGCGCGTGGCCATCTCGACATCCTCTTGCCGCATCAAGCTTTCGCCGATGAGGAATGCGCGGGCGCCATACATGGCCATGTCCGACAAATCCTCGGGGCCCGACAATCCGCTTTCACAGACGATCATCCGCTCCGCAGGGACCAGTTTCGAAAGGGTCCGCGTGGTGTCCAAAGAGGTCTCGAATGTGTTCAGGTTCCGGTTGTTGATCCCGATCAACCGCGAAGACAACCGGCTGGCCCGTTCCAACTCTTCGGCATTATGCACCTCCAAAAGCGCATCCATGCCCCATGTGGTCGCCGCATCTTCCAACTCTTGGGCCTGCGCATCCGATACGCTGGCCATGATGATCAAAATACAATCGGCACCAAGCGCCCGCGCCTCGGCCACTTGATAGGTGTCATACATGAAATCCTTGCGCAAAACCGGCAAATCACATGCCTCGCGCGCTGCGATCAAATACTCTTTTGCGCCCTGAAAACTCGGCGTATCGGTCAAAACCGACAGGCACGCCGCCCCCCCGGCCGCATAGGCCGCTGCAATCGCGGCCGGATCAAAATCGGCACGGATCAACCCCTTCGAGGGCGAGGCTTTCTTCACCTCGGCAATCAATCCGTATCCGGTGCGGGAGGCCTCAAACAGCCGGTCGGAAAATCCGCGCACCGGCGATGCGCCCTGCGCCTCGGCTTCGATGGCTTCCAACGGCTTTGCGGCTTTGTCCGCCGCCACTTCCTCAAGCTTATAGGCTTTGATCTTATCAAGAATTGTCTGTGTCATGTTCAAGACCTAGCGCGCAGCGCCCGCAAAGGAAAGCCCGACCTTCGCCTTTGATGGCGATAAAAGGGCCGTGCTGATCCGTGTCGTGCCGCGCTTTCTATTTTCCCAAAATATCCCCGCCGGAGGCGCAGCTGCGCCCCAAACGATCCCGCTGTTTTTGGCCCGCTCGGCTCCTGCGCCGCGCCGCCCTCACGCCGCCGAAGTGATCCGTGCCAGCCCCTCGATCTTGGCTCGCGCCGCGCCGCTGTCGATGCTCTGCGCCGCCATCGCCACACCTTCTTTTATATCGCGCGCCGCACCCTGCACGGTCAATGCCGCCGCCGCATTGAGTAAAACCGCATCGCGGTAGGCGGATTGCTCGCCCGCCAAAAGCCCCGCAAAGGCTTTGCCATTTTCTTCCGGCGTGCCGCCGATGATGTCCTCGAACGGGTGCACCGGAAGGCCGAAATCTTCGGGATGCACTTCCACCTCGCGGATGGTGCCATCCGCCTCCAAGGCCGCCACCCATGAGATGCCCGAGATCGCCAATTCGTCGGTGCCATCCGATCCATGCACCAACCATGCGCGGGTGCTGCCCAGTTGCCGCAAGACGTCGGCCATCGGCCGGATCAAATCGCGCGAAAACGCGCCGGTCAGCTGGAATTTCACCCCTGCCGGGTTGGTCAAAGGCCCCAGAATGTTGAAAATCGTCCGAGTGCCCAATTCCGTCCGCGTCGGCATCACATGTTTGTTCGCCGGATGGTGCATGGGCGCCATCATAAAGGCGATGCCGATCTCGTCCAATGCGGCTTCCACCACATCCGCCCCGACCATGACATTGACACCCATCGCGCCCAAAGCATCCGATGCGCCGGATTTCGAGCTCAAATTCCGGTTGCCATGTTTGGCCACCGGCACGCCGGCACCGGCCACCACGAAGGCCGCCGCAGTCGAAATGTTCAGCGTATGCTTGCCGTCGCCGCCGGTGCCAACGATGTCCATCGCGCCGTCGGGGGCCCGCACGGGCACACAATTGGCCCGCATGACGGCCGCTGCGGCCGCGAATTCATCGACCGTTTCGCCGCGTGTGCGCAGCGCCATGAGCAGCCCGCCGATCTGGCTGGGCGTTGCCGTGCCGGCAAACAATTCCCCGAATGCCGTCTCGGCCTCGGCGCGGGTTAGGGGGCGATCGGCGGCGGTGCCGATCAATGGTTTGAGAATATCGCTCATGCCGCCACCTGCAACAGATCGGTGAAGTTTTGCAGCAACCTGTGCCCATGCTCGGAGGCAATGCTTTCGGGGTGGAATTGCACGCCGTGGATCGGCAATGTTTTATGTTGCAACCCCATGATCGTGCCGTCGTCCAATTCCGCCGTCACCTCCAGGCAATCGGGCAACGTGGCCCGGTCAACCACAAGCGAATGATAGCGCGTGGCGTCGAACGGCGAGGGCAAACCGGCAAACACCCCCGCGCCGCCATGTTTGATATGGCCGATCTTGCCATGGACGATTTCGCTGTGGCGCACGACCTTGCCGCCAAAGGCCTCGCCAATGGTTTGATGCCCAAGGCAAACTCCCATCAGAGGCGTCGCCGTATCCGCCGCTGCATGGGTCAGCGCAAGGCAAATTCCGGCCTGCGCCGGATCTTTCGGCCCCGGAGATAGCAAAATCCCCGCCGGTTTCATGGCCATCGCCTCTTGCACATCGATGGCATCATTGCGTTTGACCACCACTTCGGTGCCCAATTCGCCCAAATAATGCACGAGGTTATAGGTGAAACTGTCGTAATTATCGATCAGGAGCAGCATCTTGTCCCACTTTGCGGATTGTCGGGGCTGGAGGCCCGCCTTAATGTCGCGTTATACTTGTTCAGGCTTACGCCGGAGCGTCAAGAGGGGCAGGGGGCGAGATCGGTCGGAACCGTTGCTCAATTTCGTGCAGCGGGTTCGTATAGTGGGCCTCGCCGAGTGGATCATGGCACAGATGCGCCGCACAATCCGGCGGCGGTGTTCAATGCTGTCATCGCTTGGTAACAATGATATGTCGCAGGCGGTTTGCCAAGGCGGCGGGTGAGGACAAAAGGCGAGGAACGGTAGTGCGAGGATTTCTCTCAGGTGTCAGTCTCGGCGCAGTGGTATCGGTTTTGGCTGCGGCGGGTCTGTCGGTGGCTTTTGGCCCCGTTGGGCCAACTGCGGATCGGCCCGCAGATGTGCAAAATGCGCCCGCGCAGGCTCTCGCTCCAACATCCGACACCTCATCCGAACCGGCATCTGACGATGAAGGGCAGACCGGCGCGCCGGACGGTGCGCAAGGCGATGCGCGCACCACCTTTGAGAATGCGGATCCGGATCAGACCGCCGGTCAAGATGCGGCGCAAACTTCCTCCAACACCGCACCAACCGGCTCGAATCGGCAGTCCGCCGGGCAGGGCGCGCTCGGTGAGCGGACCGGAACCGGAACTGGCACGGCGCTGCCATCGGTTGATGCCGCCCCTCAGGGCGGCAGTGCCCCTGATTTAAATCTGCCGGTTTCCGATTCTTCGGCCTCGGCCCGTGTTGATACCGCACCGGCTGCCGTGCCGCAGGTCGGTTCTGCTGCGCGCGCCCCCAACGCACCGGAGGAGATGCCGCCAAGCGCAGGCAACAGTCCCGCGAATGCAGTCGAAGGCGAAGCGCCAGTCTATCCCAGCCCGCAAGCCGCCGCCCCGCATGCGCCGCCGGTTGAAGGTGATCTGTCGATCTCCACCAATCCTGCGCAGCCTGCTGCCCCGAAAGCCGACGCGCCGCAAAGCGCTTTTCCCGCTGGCGATTTGTCGCAAATTGAAACACCGGTCGGAACACCTACGACCTCCAGTGCCGGTACCGGTGCCGGTGCATCCGAGGCCAATAAAACCACGGGCGAGCAGGGTGCAAAACCAGATAACGCAGCCGCCGACCGCGCGCCGCAAGCCATGACCGATGCCCCCCAATCGCCCGCCGCCGCAGGCGCGCAAACGGGGGCGGCGGATCTTGATGCGCAGCCTGAATCCGATGCGGATCAAGAGCCGGAGGCACAGTCCCGATCGGCGGTGCCCGATCGCGCTGCGGAGGCTGACGCCGCGCTCAGCCCCCGGCTTGACCCTGCTGCGGGCACTGCGCCAAAGGCGCAGGCCGCAGATGGGACAGGACGCGCCGCCGCCCTGCCCAAAGTTTCCAGCTTACCGCGCACAGATGATCCCGTGACCCGCGCCGAAGCCGCAGATGCGGCGCCCCAGCCCGCAGAAGGCGCCGCAAAATCAGGGGCCGCAGCGGGCGGCGGCCTCTCCGGGACCGGCGGCGATGTCGTCGCGGCGCTGCGGCCGAAAATTGGCAAACCGGCCGGCACCCTCGGCGGCGGCAGCTCATTGATCACACAGCGTAGCGCTGTCGGTGCAGGTAAATCCGCCTTGCCGAATGCGACCACAGCGCCGCAGGATGAGACGGCCCAGAACGCCGATATCCCGCGTTGGCAGCGCTATGCCGAACCATTTGAAAACCCCGAAGGCAAACCCTTGATGTCGATTGTGTTGATCGACGATGGCAAAACCGGCCTTGGTCGAAACGGCATGGGGCAAAAGGCGCTTGGCCATTTCCCATACCCGATTTCCATCGCCATCGACACCGCATGGGACGGCGCGGCACAGGCCGCAGAGGGCTATCGCAATGCAGGATATGAGGTCTTGGCCCTGACCGACCTTCCGCCAGCGTCGACCGCCGCCGATACCGAGGTCGCCATGTCCGCGTTGCTGCGCCGGGTGCCACAGGCGGTCGCGGTGATTGAGGGCATTGGCAATGGATTGCAAGGCAACCGCGATATGAGCCTGCAACTGGCCTCGATCCTGTCGGCCACCGGGCATGGGCTGATCTTGGAATCCAAGGGGTTGAATTCAGGTGTGAAGATCGCTGCGGATGAGGGCGTGCCGACGACCACGGTGTTCCGGGATGTCGATGCCGAGGGGCAAGACCCCCGGGTAATCCGCCGTTTTCTCGATCATGCAGCGTTCCATGCCGCGCAAGACGGCGAAGGCGTGGTGATGATTGGCCGGTTGCGGGCCGATACGATTTCGGCGCTGCATATATGGGGACAGGCCGACCGTGCGGAACGGGTGGCGCTTGCGCCGATCTCGGCGATATTGAAAGCCGCCGCGCCTGAATGAGCCCTACTGTTGCTCACGTCGGTCCGTCACATCGAACCAACCCGTTTTAGCCGCCGCCTTTGGCGCATCGCGCAACATGACAGGCAGAGGGATGCCATCATGGCGGGGCGAGCATAGCGCCGCCTGCCGGCCGTCAGATTGCGCATGGCACCCTGCGCTGCGGTGACCGGCGCAGCGGCGGGCTCATATAGGGGCGAGGCCGGCAAGGCCTAGGCGGCCCATTCAAATGACCTCTTGGGGCAGTGACCGGCCGGCGTCGCCCTATCGGGAATACTTATGCGCCTTAACCATTGCCATTGCCGGTGAACCGCGCGGCATCGGCGGCGGCGCGGCGGATGGCGTTGGATTTATGCACGGTCTCTTGGTATTCGGCCTCCGGATCGCTGTCATAGACCACGCCGCCGCCAGCTTGAATATAGAGCTTTTGATCCTTCACGATCGCGGTGCGCAGGGCGATGCAAATATCCATATCGCCATTGCCGCTGAAATATCCGACACCGCCGCCGTAAACGCCGCGCTTCTCCGGCTCCAACTCGTCGATGATCTCCATCGCGCGGACCTTTGGCGCGCCCGACACCGTGCCGGCGGGCAGACCGGCGAGCAGCGCTGAAAGCGCATCCTGATCGTCGGCCAATTCACCGACCACATTGGAGACGATATGCATGACATGGCTATAGCGTTCGATGGTGAATTTCTCGGTGGGATGCACCGTGCCGATTTTCGATACCCGCCCGGTGTCATTGCGGCCCAGATCGAGCAGCATCAGGTGTTCGGCCAATTCCTTTTTGTCGGCCAAAAGATCCGCTTCCAAGGCACGGTCTTCCTCCGGTGTGGCCCCGCGCGGGCGGGTACCGGCGATCGGGCGGATGGTCACCTCTTTGCCAAACACGCGGACCAATATTTCGGGGCTGGCGCCGATCACCTGAAAGCCGCCGAAATTGAAATAGAACATGAAGGGCGAAGGATTGGTGCGGCGCAAGCTGCGGTATAGGGCAAAGGGCGGCTGCGAAAAATTCTGCGTCCAACGCTGCGAAGGCACAACCTGGAAAATATCGCCGGCGCGGATGTATTCCTTGGCTTTCTCGACCGCCTCCAAATAGGCAGGTTTTGAGAAATTCGACACCGGTTCGGCATCCTCATGCGCCTCGCCCAGATCGCGCGCATGATGGGGCAGGGCGCGTTCCAGATCACGCACCGCATCCGAAACCCGTTCGGCGGCCTGTGCATAGGCCGCGCGCGCCGATTGACCGGCACCCACATAGGCCGGCGAGACGATGATCACCTCGCTTTTGGCGCCGTCCAGGATGGCGATCACCGAGGGGCGCATCATCACCGCATCGGGCAATCCAAGCGGGTCGGGGTTCACATCGGGCAGATGTTCCACCAAACGGATCATGTCATATCCCAGATATCCAAAAACCCCCGCAGAGGCGGCGGGCAGATCTTCGGGAATATCGATCCGGCTTTCGGCAATCAGGGCGCGCAGCGAGGTCAGCGGATCGGCGGCCTCATCCACCCATGCGTTGGCATCAAACCGGGCCGCGCGATTGATTCGCGCCGATGTGCCGTGACATTGCCAGACCAGGTCCGGCTTCATCCCGATGATCGAATACCGCCCGCGAATTTCCCCACCCGTCACGCTGTCGAGCATGAAGGTATCCTTGCCCGCGCCGGTCAGCTTGAGCATCAAGGTCACCGGCGTATCGAGATCAGCCGCAAGGCGGGTATAGACGATTTGATTTTCACCGGCGTCAAACCGTTCGGCAAACGCGTCGTAAGAAGGAGTCAGTTCCATCGTGATCCGGTCTTTGTCTTGGGCCGCCTTCGCGCGCGGCGCGCCAAGGCAGATCATGTGGCGGCGCGGGCAGGCCGCGCCGCAATGGGTTATTGCAGCGAAGCGTTGACCGCATTCACCGCTTGGGTATTGAGGTTCACATCCACCCGCGAACGAATGTCGCGAATATAGGCCTCGTAGATGTCTTGCGCCACGGCGGCTTGAGCCTGTTCGCGCAAAGAGGCGGCCAGAGCGGCAACATCGCCATTGTCCATATCCGGGCCGTTTTGCGCATCCAATCGCGTGATGATCACCCCGCCAAAGGCATTGGTAATCAGGATATCGCCGAGCGCCATGTCAAAGACCTGCTCAAGATAATCCTCCGGCGTGCCGGGTATAAACCCGTTGCGCAACACATCGGTTTCCACCGTCGCGGTCAATCCGACACCGGCGAAATCCACGCCATTTTCAAGCTGTGGCAGCAAGGCTTCGGCTTGTGCACGCAAACGGGATTCGGTTTCTGCCGCTTCCCATGCGGCGGCCACCGCGTCGCGCACCTCATCGAGGGTTTGCGCGCGCGGCGCCAGAATTTCTTCGAGGCGCATGGCGTAAATTCCACCGTCTTCCAATTCCGCCACTTCGGGGAAATCGTCCGCAGTGATCGCCTCTGCTGCGGCGTCAAATTCCGGATAGGCGGCAATGTCGTCGCCGCTCTCGGCGTGCCAATCGACCTGCGCCAAAACCAATTCGGTTTCCTTGGCGACGTCCTCAAGCGTTGCGCCGCCGGCCAGCATATCATCGATGGCTTCCGCTTGCGCTTCGATCACGCGGCGGGCCCGGTCGAGCGCCAATTCATCGCGCAGCCGGTCTTTCACCTCGTCAAAGCTGTTTGCCTCTGCGGGCAAAATTGCGTTCACGCGATAGAGGGCCGGCCCGAGCGATGTGGTGAACGGTCCGGTGATTTGTCCGACATCCGACCCAAAGACCGCATCTGCTGCTGCGCCTAAATCGCCGCGTGCGACATCGCCCATATCGACATCGGTCAATTCCAATCCGCGATCGCTCACGAGATCTTCAAAGCTTTTGTCGCCGGTCTCTATCGCGGCTTTCGCGGCCTCGGCGGCGGCCTCATCGGCAAAGGCCAGACGTTCGACCAAACGGCGTTCTTCGGTGTTGAACTCGGCCTTGCGCTCGTCATAGAGCGCCGCCAAGGCCGCTTCGTCGACCTCAACCGTGTCCAAAATCATGTCCGGTGTGATCCACGCATAGGTGATGCGCTTCATTTCCGGCAAGGTGAAATCGGGCAGGTGGCTTTGATGATAGCTGCGCAATTCATCCGCCGTGGGGGGAGGGGTCGGTTCGGTTAAGTTCTTCTGCGTCAACTTTGCCCAAGTGAAATCGCGCCGTGCCCCGACAAAATCAACCAATGCATCGACATGGGCGGCGGGCACCGAAACGCCGCTGATCACCGCGCCTTGCACCAATGTGCGGGCGGTTTCTTGGCGCAGGTCTTCTTCGAATTCCGCCTCGGTCAATCCGGCATTGCGCAGAGCATAGGCATAGCCTTCGCGGTCAAAATTGCCATCAACACCTTGAAAACTGGGGATGTCGAAAATTTGCTTGCTCAGGTTTGCATCGCCAATGGACAGGCCCATGCGCATGGTCTCGTCATCCATTGCGGCGCTGTTGACGAGTTGCGACAGAATACGCTGGTCCAAACCGGCGGCCTGCGCTTGGGAAAAGGTGACCGGCGCGCCGGTTTGCGCCTGAATGCCGCGCAATTCGCGTTGCAAGGCGCGGGCGTAATCATCGACGCTGATCTCTTGTGATCCGACGCTGCCAATAGAGCGCACACCGCTCGACAGGTTGGTCGCGCCAAAGCCGCCCAGACCAAGGATCAACAGACCCATAAGGATCCAAACCAGAGTTTTCGTCGTGCCGCCGCTGCTCGCCATTGCGCATCCCCTTCGTGGGTTGTCTTGAATTCGCTGGCGAATGTGTAAGCCGTGGCGCGCAAGGGGGCAAGGGGCGATGCGCGCGGCGCACGGTTAGAGCGCAAGCGCCTTGAGGCGGCGATACATATCATCAATGCCGGCCGCATCGATGTTGGCAAAGGCGATGCGCAATTGCCGCGCGCCGGCGGGGTCGCCTTCGGGGGTGAACATCGTGCCCGGGAGCATCAATATTCCCGCCTCGCCTACCAATCTCGGCGCCAACTCATGTGATGGCATCTCAAAGGGATGCGCGACATAGGCAAAATAGGCCCCTGCGCCCATCAATCGCCACCCCTGCGCTGCCAAAGGCGCAAACCCCGCCTCAATGGCCGCGCGCCGCGCGAGAATCTCGGCGCGTTCTCCTGCGAGCCAATCGCCCAGATGGCGCATCCCCCAAAGAGCGGCATGTTGGCCCAATTGATTGGGGCAAATCGCAACCGTATCGAGAAATTTCTCTACCTCGGCCAAGGTCTCCGTCGCCGCCACCATCGCGCCGACCCGGTGACCGGTCAAACGGTATGCCTTGGAAAACGAATAAAGTTGGATCAGCACATCGGCCCAATCGGGATCGGCAAACAGATCATGCGGCGCGCCCGATTGTGAATGAAAATCGCGGTAGGTCTCGTCGACGATCAACTTGATCCCGCGCGCCCGCGCGAGGGCGGCAAAGGCCGCGATGAGCGCGGGAGGGTATTCCACGCCGCCCGGATTGTTTGGCGTCACCAAAACGATGGCCCGGGTGCGCGGCGTGATCAGGGTCGCCGCATCCGCGACATCGGGGATGAGCCCCGTGTCGGTGGCCAATGGCACAGCCCGCACACCCGACATATCAAGCCACATTTTGTGGTTGAAATACCATGGCGTTGGCAAAATAACCTCGTCGCCCGCTCCGCAAAGCGCGGCAATCGTGGCGGCAAAGGCCTGATTGCAGCCTGAGGTGATCGCCACCTGTGCCGCCGAGACCGCACCGTCATAGGTCCGGCCGACCGAAACTGCGACTTTGGCGCGAAGCTCCGGCAACCCTAAGACCGGACCATATAGATGCACCGTATCATTATGCAGCGCCGCATCCGCAATTGCGGCGCGCAGGTCCGGATGCGGCGGCTCGACCGGCGCGGCTTGGCTGACGTTGATCAACGGGCGATCAGCAGGAAAGTCCACGCCTTCAAGCCAACGGCGCGCTTCCATGACGGGCGGCGCAAAAGTGGCAGAGGTGCTGGAAAATGGCATGGGGCGGGGCTCCTGCGACGCAGTCTAAAAGAACTTTATGGCTTCGGCGAGGATATTTGAAGAAAGCAGAAAGCAGCGCCGCGCGACTTTCTATTTTCCGTAAATATCCCCGCCGGAGGCTCCGACCTCAAAGAAACCCGAGCGGCTTAATCCTTGCCGCGATAGGGTTGCACATATTGTAGTGCCATGTCCCAGGGGAAGAAAATCCACGTGTCTTGGCTGACTTCGGTGATAAAGGTATCGACCTGCGGGCGGCCGGAGGGTTTGGCGTAAACGGTGGCAAAATGCGCTTTGGGATAGAGGCTGCGGACCAATTCCAGCGTCTTGCCGCTGTCCACGAGGTCATCGACGACGAGGATACCGCTGCCATCGCCCATCATCGCCGCGTCGGGGGATTTGAGCACCACAGCCTCGGTGCGATCTTGGTTGTCGTAGGATTTCACCGAGATCGTATCGACGGTGCGGATATCCAATTCGCGCGCCACGATCATCGCGGGGGCCATGCCGCCGCGGGTGATGGCCACCACGGCCTTCCATGCGCCGTCATCGGGGCCATGACCGTCAAGGCGCCACGCCAGCGCGCGGCTGTCACGGTGGATCTGGTCCCAACTGACATGGAAACCTTTTTCATGGGGCAGGAATTCGGTCATTGGAGGGTCCTTATTAGAGGCGGTCAGCTTGCGATGCGCAGGGCCATGACGCCCAGCGTCGCCGCCGCAGCGCGGTCAACCACGGATTTGGATTTCAGATAGAGGTGCCGGATGGCCGGAATGGTCAGCCCCAAGGTCACGATCGAATAAAACAGGAGTTCCAACACAAAGTGGTTGGCCAGCACCAGCACCGCGTCGATGCCTGTGGGCATGGCGGGGAAGACAGTGGTGAAGATCGCCGCGACAAAGACCACGGCCTTTGGGTTGGCGAAATTGGTCAGCAACCCCAGTTTCAGCCCATTCACCCCCGCCGGCGCATCGAAATTGGCCGGGGTGCGGGCATTGCGCCACAGCGACACCGCCAGCCAAATCAAATAAGCCGCCCCCGCCAGTTTCAGCGTGACAAAAGCCCAAGGCGCGACAGCAAACAGAGCCGTCAGGCCAAGAACGGCCAAGAGGCTCCAGCTGACAGCACCGATGGTCAGGCCAAGCCCGCACAGGAACCCGGCGCGCCGCCCGTCTGATAACGCCGCCCGCAACATCGACATGACCGCCGGCCCGGGAGAGGCCAGCGCCCCCAGAAGGGCCAGATTAAAGGCGATGAGCGATGCGGCGTCGATCATGTCTAGTCCTTGCGGCCGGTGACCACGTCGATGTCGGGGGCATCGACGGCCTTCATCCCGACGACGTGATAGCCCGCATCTACATGCAGGTTCTCGCCGGTCACGCCCGATCCCAGATCCGACAGAAGATACAGCGCGGATTTGCCGACCTCTTCTTGCGTCACATTGCGGCGCAGCGGCGAATTCAGCTCGTTCCATTTCAGGATGTAGCGGAAATCGCCAATGCCGGAGGCGGCCAGCGTTTTAATCGGACCGGCAGAGATCGCATTGACGCGAATGCCGTCCTTGCCCAGATCCTCGGCGAGATATTTTACCGACGCCTCAAGCGCCGCCTTGGCCACGCCCATGACATTGTAGTGGGGCATGACTTGTTCGGCGCCGTAATAGGTTAGGGTGAGCATCGATCCACCGTCGCTCATCAGTTTTTCAGCGCGCTGCGCCACGGCGGTGAAGCTGTAGCAACTGATGTCCATGGTCATCAGGAAATTGTCGCGGCTGGTGTCGACATAACGGCCGCGCAATTCGCTCTTTTCCGAGAAACCGATGGCATGGACCAGAAAATCAATCTTGCCCCATTCTTTTTCAATCTCGGCAAAGGCCGCATCGACCGAAGCCATGTCCGAGACATCGCAATCGAACAATTGCGTTACGCCGATGGATTCGGCCATGGGGGCGACGCGTTTTTTGAACGCATCTCCCATATAGGTGAAAGCCAATTCGGCGCCCGCATCGGCCAAGGCCTGCGCGATTCCCCAAGCGATAGATTTATCGTTGGCAAGCCCCATGATAAGGCCGCGTTTGCCTGCCATAAGTTGATTTGGCATAGTTTCCCTTCCACCAATTTGCAACGTGCCCCTCGGTTTAGGCGATCAGGGCTGGCGCATCAAGTCTGCGCGATGGCATATAACGGCACATGCGGCTTGCATATTATCTGCGGGGCGGGGGATTGCTCTGGTGTGGGGGATCCCTTTTATGGGCGTATGAGTGAACCTTTCGGCTGGTTTTAGCCTATCACCGGACAAGCCTCAGTTCTTGCCCTATAACTGCGCAATCCGCGCGCCGAGGGTGGCGTTAACCCGCAACAACATGCGGCACGCCACCCCGAGGTTCGGCTTGCGGCAAAAGAGACCGCATTTTTGGGGCCTGTGAGGCAACGAAGGCGTAATGGAATTGGAATCTGTATGACTGACCGCAGCGAAATTTTTGCCGGGGATGACCCGTTCGTGATTGCCCGCAGGTGGCTCGCGCAAGCCGAGGCCACCGAGGTGAATGACCCCAATGCCATCGCTTTGGCTACGGTGGACGCAAGCGGCATGCCCAATGCGCGGATGGTTTTGCTCAAAGAGATCGAAGAGGATGCGTTTGTCTTCTACACCAATTACGGCAGCGCCAAAGGCAACGAAATCGCCGCGACCGAAAAGGCGGCTTTTGTGATGCATTGGAAAAGTCTGCGCCGACAGATCCGCGTGCGCGGGCACGTGTCCCGCGAAGATGGGCCAAAGGCCGACGACTATTATGCCTCTCGGTCGCTCAAAAGCCGTTTGGGGGCCTGGGCGTCGCAACAAAGCCAGCCGCTTGAGAGCCGTGCGAGCCTGATGGCAAAGCTGACGAAGGTCACGCTGCAGCATGGCAATGCGCCGACACGTCCATCCTTTTGGGGAGGTTTCCGAATCGCCCCTGTTGAGATTGAATTCTGGGCAGATGGTGCATTCCGATTACACGACCGTTTCGTGTGGCGCCGAAATACACTCGCGGATAGGTGGAAAATCACCCGCTTGAACCCGTGAATTCCACGTGACGTGAAATGCAAGGCGTTGTTTTTCGAGGGGTTTTGGCTTGTGTTTTGGCGAAAATTAGGTGCTAGTGGCAGCGCCTGTAGAGCAAGAACCGGTGGGTAGCGAAAGTGACAGAACAAGAAAATAGCACTCGCAAGATAGACGGTCAGGTGAAATGGTTTGATCCCGTAAAGGGATTTGGTTTTGTAATCGCCGATGAAGGCGGACCCGATATTTTGCTTCATGCAAACGTGCTTCGGAATTTCGGACAAAGCTCCGTTGCCGATGATGCCCGCATTGCGATTCTCGCCCAAGATACCGAGCGCGGCGTTCAGGCGGTCGAGGTTTTGCGTATTGATCCTCCTGAGGGAATCGAAGGCGGCAGCCTTGCGGATTTTGACGATATTGATCCCGAAGTGATCCGAAACGCGCCATTGGAGCCAGCCCGTGTCAAATGGTTTGGTAAAGCCAAAGGATTCGGGTTTGCCAATGTTTTTGGACGGGACGAGGATGTCTTTGTCCATATCGAGGTCTTGCGCCGATCCGGCCTCGCCGATCTGCAGCCCGGCGAAGCCTTGGCCATTCGCGTGATTGACGGCAAACGCGGTCGTATGGCCGCCGAGGTCTGTGCTTGGGAAGCTGCGTTGAAAAAAGCTGAGGCTTAAGGGGATGCGGCGGCTTCGGGACGGCGCGGGCGTGGAAACACTTAGGGCCCGCCTGTACCCGAAGGCCCGCCGTAAACCGCACCGTGCCGTGCCGCTGATCGCCTTTTTGGCGGCGCTGGCTGTGGCGATTGCAGCGGCAGTTCCTTTGTCTTTGGCGTTGTTTCCCGCGCCGGCCCATGCCGAGGTGGCCCAGAGCTGCGACAGTGAAACCGCCTATCTGCGCGGCGCGTTCGGCACCGCCCGCTTTTCCGTTGAATTGGCGCAAACCGAAGCAGAGCGGGCGCGTGGATTGATGGACCGTAAGGCCATGCCCAAAAGCGCCGGCATGTTGTTCGTCTACCCTACCGACACCCATGCCGTGTTTTGGATGAAAAACACGTTGATACCGCTCGATATGATTTTTCTGGATGCGCGGGGCGTGGTCAAATCGGTGCATGCCAATGCGATTCCCCATGACTTGACCCCGATTGACGGGGGGCGCGGCATTCGTGCGGTGCTGGAAATAAACGGTGGATTGGCCGGATTATTGGGGATCGAAGCCGGTGCCGAGATGCGTCACCCTGCTTTTGCAAAAAATCATGCACTTTGGCCCTGCGAATAGGTCGATTTGCGCTTTTCAATCCCGCCGCAAGCGTCTAGACGGTGCCTCTATGGATCGGGGCGTAGCGCAGCCTGGTAGCGCACCTGTTTTGGGTACAGGGGGTCGTAAGTTCGAATCTTACCGTCCCGACCATAAAATCTCCCAACCCACCAACGTAATGCTCCGGTTTTAAATCGGGGTGCCGCCGCTTTTGCGGATCAAGGCGCGCATTGTTGCGTCAATCCGCGCACTGGGCTGTGCAATGCGGACGCCGCCGCCGCCGCGTTGCGGGACCAAAGCATAGTTTTGCTGGTGCAAGGTCAACCCGCCGGTGGAGGCGGGGGAAAAGCGGAAGGAGATCACCAGCTTGGGCAAATCGTCCATGGTGCCATCATATTTCAGGATCAACCCCGCCGTAGGTTCCGGCGGCATGAGCGATTGGCATTCGAACCATAACTCGCTGTGTGCAATGAAGGTCTCTGCCGGATCGCCGCATGCGGCGCGCGCCGCCAGAGCAAGACCGGTGGGAAAGCGGTCGTAATGGGCCCGTAGGGTTGGCATGCCGGTGCTGTCTACCCAGCTTCTCCCTACATGTTGTGTGCTGTCATGTGTGCCGCCAGTGGTTTGGACACAGGCGGCGGCAAGAGGCAGCAGCAAAAGCACAAAGAATCGGCGCAGGGGCATGAGAGGTCATAATTTCCATGTTTGGGACGCCGCGCGGCGTGGCGTGATTATTTTTGCGCCGCTGGATGCGAATGGACAGAACGCTTGCCGGCCGCCAGCGCAAAACTTCACCTGATCCGTGAAGCGTGCCGCATAAGCCTGCGGGATACAACAGGATTTCGCCACCTGTGGTTGCACGCGCCTATGTGGATAAATCAGGGGGTAATCGCGGGGATGAATCACCACAGCAAAAAAGCGCCCCCTTGGGATCGCCGGGTCAATGGGGTTTTTTACCTGCAGAGGGTAAAAAATCCGTTGACCGCCTATGCTAATATACGCGAAGTTGTGGCTAGCTGATCGACGGACCACAATATGTAGTGGCGACGCAGAGCGAACTGGGACAGAGTATTCACAGACAACCGGCATTGGCTGGCTTGTATCTGATGTCATCTTGGGATGGCGTCAGGGCGGATTTCTTTTGCGTACAGTTTCCGAACGGCAGCAGCAGGATGCAGGCGCATTTGATGCGCTGTGTCTTGCGCGGAATGGGAACTTGCTGAAGATGAGGCGGCACATAGAATGAAGATCGAAAGAAAATTTACCAAAGCCGGAACAGATGCCTACGCGGGGCTGGATTTTGTTAAAACGGTTTCGGAAATCCGCAATCCGGATGGATCGGTTGTCTTCAAACTTGACGGTGTCGAAGTGCCCGCGTCTTGGAGCCAGGTCGCCTCTGATGTGATTGCCCAAAAATATTTCCGCAAAGCTGGCGTGCCGAGCCGGTTGCGCAAAGTCAAAGAGAGCGGCGTGCCGGAATTCCTGTGGCGGTCCGAGCCGGATGCCGGCGCCGAAATGGGCGGCGAAATTTCCTCAAAGCAAGTCTTCGACCGTCTTGCCGGTGCATGGGCTTATTGGGGATGGAAGGGTGGTTACTTCACCACCGAAGAAGACGCCAAAACCTATTTCGACGAAATGCGGTTCATGCTGGCCACGCAAAAGGCCGCGCCCAATTCGCCGCAGTGGTTCAACACCGGCCTGCATTGGGCATATGGCATCGACGGTCCGGCGCAGGGCCATTACTACGTTGATTTCGAAACCAAAAAATTGACCAAATCGAAATCTTCCTACGAGCACCCGCAACCGCATGCCTGCTTTATTCAATCGGTCTCTGATGACCTTGTGGGCGATGGCGGCATCATGGATCTTTGGGTCCGCGAAGCGCGCCTGTTCAAATACGGCTCTGGCACCGGCACCAATTTCTCGTCCCTGCGTGCGGACGGCGAAAGCCTGTCGGGGGGCGGCAAATCATCGGGCCTTATGGGGTTCTTGAAAATCGGTGACCGCGCGGCGGGCGCGATCAAATCGGGTGGCACCACGCGCCGCGCCGCCAAAATGGTGATTGTCGATGCGGATCACCCCGACATCCAAGAATACATCAACTGGAAGGTCAAAGAAGAGCAGAAGGTCGCCTCGATCGTCGCCGGATCGAAGATGCACGAGCAAAAGCTCAACCTCATCTTTGATGCGATCAAAGCCTGGGACGGATCGACCGAAGACAGCGTCGATCCGAAGAAAAACCCGCAACTCAAAGACGCCATTCGCGGCGCGAAAAAAGTCTGCATCCCGGAAACATACGTCAAGCGCGTGCTCGATTATGCCAAGCAAGGCTATGGCGCGATCGAATTCCCGACCTATGACACGGATTGGGACAGCGAGGCCTATGCCTCTGTCTCCGGCCAGAATTCCAACAACTCGGTGCGCGTCACCGATGCTTTCCTCAAAGCCGTTGAAAGTGATGGCGATTGGGAATTGATTCGCCGCACCGACGGATCGGTCGCCAAGACCATCAAAGCGCGTGATTTGTGGGAAGACATCGGCCATGCCGCATGGGCCTGCGCCGATCCGGGCATCCAATACCACGACACCGTCAACGCATGGCACACATGCCCCGAAGATGGCGAAATCCGCGGCTCGAACCCCTGCTCGGAATATATGTTCCTCGATGATACGGCTTGCAACTTGGCCTCGATGAACCTGCTGACCTTCCTCAAGGATGGCGAATTCCAAGCCGAAGATTACATGCACGCCACACGTTTGTGGACGGTGACCTTGGAAATCTCGGTGTTGATGGCACAGTTCCCCTCCAAAGCCATTGCACAGCGGTCGTATGATTTCCGCACGCTTGGGCTGGGCTATGCCAATATCGGCGGCCTCTTGATGAACATGGGCTACAGCTATGACAGCGACGAGGGCCGGGCGCTTTGCGGGGCTTTGACCGCGATCATGACCGGTGTGTCATATGCCACCTCGGCTGAAATGGCCGGTGAATTGGGAGCCTTCCCGAAATACAATAAGAACGCCAAACATATGCTGCGCGTTATTCGCAACCACCGCAATGCCGCCTATGGCGCGACGGATGGTTATGACAGCCTCGACATCAAACCTGTTGCACTGGATCACGCCAATTGCCCCGATGCGCGGCTTGTCGATCTGGCTATGTCGGCATGGGACGAAGCATTGGAATTGGGCGTCGAACACGGATACCGCAATGCGCAGGTGTCGGTGATTGCCCCGACCGGAACCATCGGTTTGGTGATGGATTGCGACACCACGGGCATCGAGCCGGATTTCGCTTTGGTGAAGTTCAAGAAGCTCGCCGGTGGCGGATATTTCAAGATCATCAACCAATCGGTGCCTGCGGCGCTTGAAAAGCTTGGCTACGGGTCGGCGCATATCGAGGAAATCATTTCCTATGCGGTCGGTCATGGTTCTTTGGGCAATGCGCCGGGGATCAATCATACCTCGCTGATCGGGCATGGGTTCGGCGCGAATGAGATCGAAAAGGTCGAAGCCGCCCTCGCCACCGCGTTTGACATCCGGTTTGTGTTCAACCAATGGACCCTTGGCGCGGAGTTCTGCACCAATGTTCTGGGCATTCCCGAAGCCAAATTGAACGATGCGGGCTTTGATTTGCTGGCGCATCTGGGCTTTAGCAAATCCGATGTGGATGCGGCCAATGACCATGTCTGCGGCACGATGACGCTTGAGGGCGCGCCGCATTTGAAGACCGAACATTACGGTATCTTTGATTGCGCCAATCCGTGCGGGAAAAAAGGCACGCGGTATTTGTCGGTCAACAGCCACATCACCATGATGGCCGCCGCGCAATCCTTTATCTCGGGGGCGATCTCGAAAACCATCAACATGGCCAATGACGCCACGATTGAGGATTGCCAAAAAGCCTATGAGCTGAGCTGGTCTTTGGGGATCAAGGCCAATGCGCTTTACCGTGACGGATCGAAATTGAGCCAACCTTTGGCCGCCGCGTTGGTCGAGGACGACGACGAGGCGCTCGAGGTGTTGGAAAATGGCTCGATCCAGGAGAAAGCTGCGGTTCTGGCCGAGAAGATTGTCGAAAAGGTGATCGTCAAAGAGGTCGCACGGGGCCGCGAGAAGCTGCCTGAACGGCGCAAGGGCTATACCCAAAAGGCGGTCATCGGCGGGCACAAAGTCTATTTGCGCACCGGCGAATACGAAGGCGGCCAATTGGGCGAGATCTTTATCGACATGCACAAAGAAGGCGCGGGTTTCCGCGCGATGATGAACAACTTTGCCATCGCCGTGTCGGTGGGGCTGCAATATGGTGTGCCGCTCGAAGAATTCGTCGATGCCTTTACCTTCACCAAGTTCGAACCTGCGGGCATGGTGCAAGGCAACGACAGCATCAAAAACGCCACCTCGATCCTTGACTATATCTTCCGCGAGTTGGCGGTTTCCTATTTGGATCGCACCGATTTGGCCCATGTCAAACCGCAAGGCGCGGCCTTTGATGATCTGGGCCGCGGTGAGGAAGAGGGCGTGAGCAACGTCAAAGAGATGAGCGAAGATGCCGCCTCGCGCTCGCTCGAAGTGCTCAAGCAAATCTCGTCGACCGGTTATTTGCGCAAGCGCATGCCGCAAGAATTGGTGGTGCTGCAGGGCGGTCAACACATGGGCGCCACGGCTTTGGATGCCACGGGCGATCCGGTGGCTGCACTCAACGCTCTGGTGCCGGAAACCGGCGGTGTGTCTGGTGGTGCGGCGGCCATGGGCGCCACGGCCGTGTCAACGGGCACGGTCGCTTCCGCAGGCGGGCAAATGGATGCACGCGCCAAGGCAAAGATGCAAGGATATGAGGGCGAGGCCTGCGGCGATTGCGGCAACTATACCCTCGTGCGCAACGGCACTTGCATGAAATGTAATACCTGCGGAGGAACCTCTGGTTGCTCTTAAGGGTTTGCGGGGCGGATGCGTTCGCCCCCACGACGTTCAGGCCGCAGGCAAAAACAATTCCGAGCGGTAACAACGATTGAGCTTGAACGGCGAAACTGGGGGGCCTTTTGGCCCCCCATCTTTGTTTGACCTATGGGTTCACTCCGCAAGACCGGCTGCGCCTATATGCGTGACCGCGACGCCGTGCGGCGGATCCGGATCTGTGACCTACCGGCTCGGGCTCTGCGGCTTTGGCTGCTGGCTTAGGGCGCGCGGCGATCAATCTTCTTCGGCAAACAGCGCCGTCACCGGGGCATCGGGCGGCAAATCCAAGGCGCGCCTCAGCGCGATGCGCCCGCGCGCCAAACGTGACATCACCGTGTTTTTGGGCACCCCCAGCTTTGCTGCCAATGCCGCCGGGCTGCTTTCGCCTTCTGCCACCAACCGCAAGACTTCGGCTTGTTCGCGGGGCAGGCGGGCCATCGCCGCACGCACCTCGGCGCAGGCCAGCGTGCGAAAGGCCGCAGGCGGGCAGGGGATCATATCAGGGTTGATTTCGCTGCCGGCCTCGTGGGGACGGCGTAGGCGGCCACGGCTGCGTAGGCCGTTGCGCAGCGCACTCCTTGCATAGGGGCCCAGATCGTCGATCTCTGCCCCGCTGCGCATCCGCGCCCATATGCGCAAGGCGGTGTCCTGCACCACCTCTTGTGCCAGATCCGGCGAGCCGGCCAGGTGACGTGCCAACCGTTCCAGATCGGGAATAATCGCCGCCAGTTCGGCAGGCAGGTTACGCACCGTGGACGGTGCTTCGGCACCGGCGCAGGGGGCGGTTAGAGAATCCGGTGATGTGTCTATCGGTTTTGAAATCACGGCTGTCATGTCTTGGTCCTCCGAGTGTGCCACTGGCCAATAGATGGTCCAATTGCAGCGCCTCGACCAGATGGGGTGTTTCCGCCGATCACGGCAAGTCGATGAAAACAGGCGGTTTTCGGCGGCAATTCGCCAATTGGCAGGCTCCGGATCGGCGGCGCGTCGCAAATTTGTGGAAAGCGCATCCGGCAGCGGGACGCAAATGCACCGGCCTGCGTCCTGCAAGGGTGAAGGCGGCCAAATGGCGCCTTTGCCCGCCCAAGATTGCGGCGGGCATCTGTTCAATTTTGTAAGGAAAACCAAATGAAAAATCTGATCGAAACCACCCGCCTGACCGCTCTTGCTCTTGCCGCTATGGGCGCCATGACATTGCCCGCCATGGCGCAAGAGGCCGCCGAGCTCGACGCCAACGGCGACGGCGTGATGACCCTTGATGAAGTGCAAGCCGTCTATGGCGATGTAACGGCCGAAAGCTTCTCGGCGGCGGATGAGAACAAAGACGGCGCATTGGATGATGACGAAATGGTTGCGGCACAAGAGGCCGGCATTCTGCCGAAGCCCGCCGAATAACCCGGCCGCAGGCATAGGGGCCGGCTCACAATCCCCCAGATGCCTCCCGGTCCCGACGCAGCCCCGTGCACCAATGGTGCGCGGGGTTATTTTATATCAAGGTGTTAAGTGTCGATCTTAACGCGATGCTTTCACAGCCATTCCCCAGATGGCGGCCAATCCCAACGCCGCGAGCATGTTCCAGCTGGCCATCGACAGGCCAAACATTTCCCAAGGCACCTCATCGCAGCGCACAAGGGGCGCGGCCATGATTTGATCGAAAAGCTCGCTGGCAGATTTTCCCGCCGCGCCCGAGGAGGTGCATGTCGATGGCCCCTCCCACCATGCGCGTTCGACGCCCGTATGATAGAGCCCCACCGCCGCCGTGCCGAGCGCCGCCAAAGCGCCCAAAGCAGGCAAGGCGCGGCCCGGTATCATCATCGCAAGCGTTCCGATGGCAATCGCCGCGATATGCGGATAGCGTTGCCAGATGCAAAGTTTGCACGGGGCCATGCCCCCGATATATTGAAACCCGAGCGCCGCGATCATCAAAAGGGCAGATCCGCCAGCGGCCAGTATAATCAATTGCTTGCGGTTTAAGCTTAACATCGATGATCTCCCGAGTTGCACCGGATCAGAGGAATTTCAGAACATAGAAACCGCCGATCAACGCCGCCATGAAGAGCGTGAACATCATCCCTAAACGCTTTTCGATAAAGTCGCGGATCGGCGCGCCGAATTTGTACAGCAGCGCCGCAACAATAAAAAACCGCATCCCCCGTGCCAGAACCGAGGTTGCCATAAACGTCGCAAAAGGCATCGCTGTCCACCCTGACATGATGGTGATAACCTTATAGGGAAAGGGCGTGACCCCGGCAGCCAGAACCGCCCAGAAGCCGACATCATTGAAACGGGTGTTGAAGGCCTCCATCGCTTCTGCTTTGCCCATGGCGGCAAGGATCGGCTGGCCGATACTGTCATAGGCGAAGGCGCCAATGGCATATCCCAACACCCCGCCCAGAACCGACGCCACCAAGGCCACGCCTGCGATAATCCACGCCCGATGCGGCGCGGCCAAAATCATCGGGATCATGATCACATCCGGCGGGATCGGAAACACCGAACTTTCTATAAACGCCACAAAGGCCAAGACCCAAAGCGCATGGCGGTGGTCGGCCATTGTGAGCGTCCAGTCATAGAGCCGCCTGATCATCCGGTTGTGTCCTATCTGTTGTATGTTCGTCGCGGGCCCATGACGCGACGGGCTCTGCATCGGGCGCGGCGCGTAGCGCTCTGCACGGTTTATGTTCTTAGCGCACAGGCGAGGGGGCAAGGTCAAGAGCCGAGCCGCTCGGGTTTTCCGGCGCGCGATCATACAACGACCGTTGCAGCAGGGGTTCAATTGGGGCAAATATCTTGTGATGAATGGTTGTCTAAGTTAATTAGTTAGTGCGCCTTGCCCTTATAAGAGGCCGCAAGTGTGCTGGTTTAGGGGTAAATGTTATGACCGTATTGATCGCAGGGGCCGGCATTGGCGGGTTGGTATTGGGCCACTCGCTGCATCAATTGGGCGTCCCGTTCCGAATTTTCGAAGCCGTGCCTGCGCTGCGTCCGATGGGTGTCGGGATCAATTTGCAACCCCATGCGGTGCGCGAAATATATGACTTGGGCCTCGAGGCTGAAATCGACGCGCTCGGGTTGCGCACCGAAGAGGTTGGGTATTACAGCGCCCAAGGTGGCGAAATCTGGCGCGAGCCGCGCGGTATGTTGGCCGGTTACAAATGGCCGCAATATTCGATCCACCGCGGCAAATTGCAAATGATGCTTTATGATACATTGGTTGCGCGCGCGGGCGGACAGGCGGTGATCATGGGAGCGGCGCTGAAAGAATGGCGCGAGACATCCGACGGTATCGAAATCGAGCTTAAGGATCGCGACACCGGTGTCAGCAGGGGGCGGATTGCCGGTTCGGTCCTTGTGGCGGCGGACGGGATCAATTCAGTGGCCCGGGCCAAGCTATACCCCGATGAAGGCGCGGCCCATTGGGGCGGCGTGATGATGTGGCGTGGCGTGACCCGCGCGCCCAATTACGCCTCTGGCCGGACCATGGCGGTGATCGGACAACGGGCGGCGAAATTCGTCTGCTATCCGATTCAGGATTTTGGCGATTGCACCTGTTTGATCAACTGGATCGCGGACCGGCAAATGCCCGCGAGTTATGATTGGCGCGAACAGGACTGGAATCGCAGTGGCGATGCATCCGATTTCATTGATGGTTTTGAGGGGATGGTGTTTGATTGGCTGGATGTGCCTTCTCTCATCCGCGAGGCCGAGGGGATATGGGAATATCCGATGGTGGACCGCCATCCCTTACCAAAATGGAGCCAAGGGCGGGTGACCCTTTTGGGCGATGCGGCCCATGCGATGTATCCGATCGGATCGAATGGCGCGAGTCAGGCGGTTTTGGATGCGCGCGTCTTGGCGCGCGAGCTGCGCGATTCTGGGCGGGGGCCGCGGGCATTGCTGCGCTATGAGGAGCTGCGCCGCCAGACGGTGAATGCGCTGATTTTGGCAAATCGCGGCGATGGCCCTGATAAAGTGTTGGATATCGTCGCGCATAAAGCCCCGCAGGGCTTCGGCGCGGTTGATGATGTGATGAGCCGTGCCGAGTTGGAAGAGGTTGCGGGCACCTATAAAAAACTGGCCGGAATGGATGTGGCGGGGTTGAATGCACGCGGCCCGTTGATCCCGATTTAGCACGGGCACAGGTGACGGCACGGCAGTTTGTTACATTTTGTGCATAAATCCGGCCGTTTGAGCATTTTTGCTCTTTTCGCCGTGCGCCGAGCACGCTAAACCCCCCGCAGGCTGCCCAAGTGGCGGAATGGTAGACGCAGGGGATTCAAAATCCCCCGCCGCGAGGCGTGCCGGTTCGAGTCCGGCCTTGGGTACCAGCAGCCTGTTTTGTATGTATTTTGGATTTTCCATTTGTTGCGGAGCGGCCGGAAGCGCCGCAAACCGCGCCGAAGCGCATCGGACCGCGCCCGCCGAGGTCGAATGTGGCGCCCTTTTCTTTCAATTGATTTCTTTCGCATGAGACGGATCGGATTTGCCGGATCTCCGGCATGGCAAGGCGGGCCTGTGCAAGGTTAGCCGCGTCGTCAGGCTCCGGTTGCTGTACGCTAGGGGAGCTTTTTCGCACCTCTGTCAAGCGGAGGTTGTGGGGCGTATCAAGCCCGCTGAACTTGCCTGCCGTCAAATTTTGATAAAATTGATTCGGTAAATTGCCGGAGACATTCCACAAATTCGGCAAAATCCTGCGGCAATTGCGGCTTTGGTTCCAATATGGAAATATTGGGTGCCTCTTCCTTAACCAATTGTGAAGATTTCAAGGCGGCGCATGCCTGTGCTGTTCTGTTTCTCAAGGTGAAACAATGGACGCCAAAGCGGCACGCCCTCTGTGCATGGTTAACATGATCTTAAACACTGTTTTTAAGGAATTTTGTGACTCCCCTAGGGGGCAGGCGTCGAAACAAAAGCGGGTCAATTGGGCGGGTTTACCCTCCCAAACGGTAGAGAATTGGTAACGAAGATGAAGACACCGCTCACCATCGTAAGATTTTCCCCTTTGTCGCGGGATAAAGGCTCGGGTAAAAGAGTAGGTGCCCAACTGGGGGGTACAAATTCTAGGCCACGGGGGCGGCCGCACCATTGATCCATGCGCTGCTGCATGGGGATTGAAGTGTGCGTCCGCATTCTCCTGCCAAACGGCAGGTGGACCACATTTAATTGAAGAGTGACTGTCAGCTGTGCGGCTGTCGTCGGTCTTTTTCGCGCGCCATATTGGTGCGTGCTTCTCTCCCCATCCCGGCGCAAAGGCGTGAATTTCATGCGGTTGTTCGGCCGTCAAAACGCGTCAGGGTAAGATTTTAGACCCCCACTTTTTGGGGTGTCCTTGACGCGATTTGCGTCTTGGGAATGGAGAGAGCAATGACTTTTTGGTGGCTTTGGCACAATCACGGCACACATCACGGTGGCGGTGATCCTGTAGATACGTCTGACAATGATTTTGATGCCCCGAATGCAGAAAATTTGATCGGTCTGTGGGATTTTACGGGGGGGGCTGAAACGCTCGACACCGGGTTGGCCGATGATATTGCGCAAAATGGCGATCTCCACTGCGGCGCGACAATCTCTGATGGCGCGCTGCGCCTTGACGGATACGACGACCGTTTCGAAGTGCGCGGCGCAGACGCCCCCTTTGACGCAGACGCCGGAACGATTATGGTCGAGTTCACCCAAACCTCCCATGTCGGCACCAGCCCTGATACATTGGTCAACCGTGGGGAATGGTGTGACCGCGATACCGAAGGCTATTTCAACATTCAGGTGACCAATGATGGCGCCGTCGAAGCCATGCATTATTCGAATGGTGAAGTGGTGTCGCTCTCCACCGCCGACCATTTCCTTGATGCAGGCGATGATGTGCGCGTGGCCTATTCCTGGGATGCGACCACCGGCGGCACATTCATCGTTGAAAATGTCACTGACGGCACATCCTTCTCCCAAGATTTTGCAACCACTGGTCTTGATATGGCCATTGGCGATGATGACGATGAAAATTTCACCTTTGGTGCACGTGAATATAATGATGGCCAATACGACCATTTTTTCAAAGGCGATATCAATTATGTCGCAGTGTTCGACAAGGATGTGGTCAACGGCAACGACGGGATCGTTGAAGGCACCGAAGGCGGTGACCTGATCGATGTGGCTTATACCGGCGATCCCAATGGCGACATGATCGACAACAATGATGCGCTGTTGCCGGGCGAAGCCCCCCAGGACGATATCGTCGCCGCAGGCGATGGCAATGACACGGTGCTGGCCGGCGAAGGCGACGATGAGGTGTACGCAGGCGACGGCGACGATTCCGTTTCGGGCGGCGCAGGCGATGACGTAATCTATGGCGATAGCAACTTGCCCGGATCGTCCGGCGATGCGGGCGCATCGGTCCGTGAAAGTTTTGAATGGGATCTGGCGCCGGATACCGGTTTACTGTCCTTCGGTGCCATCGATAACGGCGACACTCTGAGCGGTTTCACCCAAAATACCGGCAATGTTGATGTAACCTTCTCGGTGGCCGGCAGCCATTACTTCCCTGAAACCACCTTTTCGACCGACCAGCAAAAAGTGCATTCGATCGATACAGACGGTCAGACCATTGATGGCACTTCGTCGCTCAGCTCGACGCTGAACCTGAGCAACGAATGCGTCGATTACGCGCTTGGGTTCTCCGCGCCGGTCAGTGATATTTCCTTCCGCGTCAATGACATCGACCATGACAGCGAAGTCGTCATCAAAGCCTATGATGCCGCAGGCAACCTGCTTGATGTGAACATCACCGCCGGTGCCGGCGTGACCCTGACCGATGAAGACGGCGCGGGCGGGGATGAGACCGCCAACAGCAATGGTGGCTCCGGCGCGAATACCGATCCGGATCATTCGATCCTTGTAAATATCGCGGGTCCCGTGGCCAATCTGGTCATCACCCACAATCAGACCGGGTTCAGCGACAGCGAAATCCATATCACCGATGTCTATTTCGATGTGCCGATGGAGGATGCGGGCGATGACTGCGCCACGGGCAATGACACGCTCGACGGCGGCGATGGCGACGATGCGCTTTATGGCGAGGCGGGCGATGACCTGCTGATCGGCGGCGCGGGCAATGATACCTTGGTGGGGGACGGCGAGGTGCCCACCGGCCCTGTTGGCACGGTGGATGCGAAGATCCTTGATTGGACCAGCGTCGGCAGCGTTGCGGATGGCACGGTGATTGATGCGGGCGGCGTGAATGTCACGGTTGGCTTTACGGCCCAAGACACCGGCGCGACCATCTCTACCAGTTCCGATGCGCAATATGTTGCGGCGGGCGATCCGATGACCGGCAACGGCGGTCTCGCGCTCTATGGCTGTGGCGGCGAAGGCGGCGTGGACAACACTTCGACCACCACCCTGACATTCAACGCCACCGATGCGCTTTATGCCGATGGGGCCACCGATGTGACCTTCCGTCTCAATGATGTGGATTTGGGCAACCTGACCGACCCGCATCTCGATATCGTAACCATTCGCGGCTATGACGCGGCGGGCAATGAGGTCGATGTGACCTTGACCCCCTCGGGTAATCAATTGGTCAGCGGCAACACTGTGACCGGTCTGGATGTGGATTCCGGCCTGCTCAATCCGACCGATGCCACAGGATCTGTTCTTGTCGAAGTGGCAGGTCCCGTGTCCCGCATCGAGATCGATTACGACAACGGCGAAATCACCGATCAAAAGATCTGGGTCACCGATGTGGCATTCAACACCATTGCCGCTGGCGACGATTGCATCGCCACGCCGGGCAATGATGTGCTCGATGGCGGCGAAGGCGACGATGTCATTATCGGCAACGAAGGCGACGATACCATCCTTGGCGGCGAAGGTGCCGACACCATGTCCGGTAATGACGACGCCGATATGTTCATCGGCGGCGACGCGGGCGATGTGGTCGATGGCGGCAGCGGCGGCGATGACAATGATACGCTGGATCTGTCGGAAAGCGGCCCGCTGCGCGTGATTAACCAAACCGTTGATGCAGACGGTAATTCCACCTCAGGCACCGTCGAATTCCTTGACGGCAGCGGTCAAGTCACCGGCTCCATGAGCTTCACCGAAATAGAGAACCTGATCCTGCCGGAGAACACAGGCCCCGTCGCGCAAGACGATAGCGCCAGCACCGACGAAGACACGCCGGTGACCATCGATGTGCTCGGCAATGACACCGATGCGGATGGTGATGATCTGACCGTCACCGGTGCGACGTCGCCGAACGGCGGTGTGACCATCAACCCCGATGGCACGCTGACCTTCGCGCCGGCGCCCGACTTTAATGGTGGAACGACGATCACCTATACGGTTGATGACGGGCAGGGCGGCACAGATACTGGCGAAGTCACCGTGACAGTTGCGCCGGTTAACGACGATCCGGTCGCCATCGACGATAGCGCCGAGACGCCCTTCGACACGCCGGTTGTCGTCGACGTTCTGGGCAATGACACGGATGTAGACGGGGATCCTTTGACCGTCACCGGTGCGACGTCGCCGAACGGCGATGTCACCATCAACCCCGACGGCACGATCACCTTTGATCCCACTTCGGGTTTCGAAGGCGAAGCGACGGTCGAATATACCGTTGCGGACGGGCAGGGCGGAACCGATACCGGCACCGTGACCATCACCGTGGGCGAGCAACCGCTTGACGGCATTGTTTCGGGCACCATTGGCGATGACTTGATCGATATTGCCTATACCGGCGACCCCGAAGGCGACATGGTCGACAACAACGATGAAATTCTGCCGGGCGAAGGTCCGAATGACGACATCATTCAAGCCGGCGATGGAAATGATACCGTTTATGCAGGCCAAGGCGATGACGACATCATCGGCGAAGGCGGCGACGATGTGATCTATGCCGATGACGGCGATGACAGCATCGATGGTGGCGAAGGCAACGATTCGATCCGTGGTCAGGAAGGCAATGACACCGTCATTGGCGGTCTGGGCGATGACACGGTGCGCGGCGGCAAAGGCGACGATATCGTCGAGGGCAATGAAGGCAACGACAGCATGGCTGGCGGTGTCGGCGACGACACGCTCCTTGGCGGCGACGGCAGCGATACGATGTCGGGCAATGAAGGCTCGGATAGTTTGGAAGGCAATGACGGCGACGATGTGATCCACGCCGGCAATGACGATCCGAAAATCGACAACTACTTCCCGTTTGTCGATAGCCCGGATGCCGATCCCGATGACGACCGCGATTTTGTTGATGGCGGTGCAGGCAACGATACGATCACCACCGGCGATGATGCCGACACGATCTATGGCGGCACCGGCCATGATTCGATCGAAAGCGGCATTGACGACGATGTGGTCTATGGCGGCGCGGGTGACGATTACATCGACGGCTTCCACGGCAATGATTTCATCGACGGCGGCGATGGCGACGATACCATCGAAGGTGGGTTCGACACCTTCTCGGATTACGAGAATGACGATCCCTTCCCGGTGCCGGGCTATGCCTCGGATCCCGATCCCGACGACAATAAGGACACGGTCCTTGGCGGCGCGGGCAACGATCTGATTTCGACCGGCGATGATGCGGATAGCATCGAAGGCGGCACCGGCAATGATACCATCGACGGTGGCATCGATGATGATTTCATCGACGGCGGCGATGGCGATGACAGCATCATCGGCGGTCATGGCTCCGACGAAATCTACGGCGGCGAAGGAAATGATTTCATCAATGCCGGCGATAGCACGCTTGCCTGGGGGCAAGCGCCCGACGATATCGATCCACAGCCGGAAAATGGCCGTGATTACGTCGATGGCGGTGCCGGGAACGACACGATCCTTGGCGAAGACGACGATGATACGCTTGTCGGCGGCGCCGGTGACGATGTGATCGACGGCGGCATCGACGAGGATTTGATTCTCGGCGGTGCGGGCAATGATTACCTCGATGGCGGTGATCAGGAAGATACTCTCGTGGGCGGGGCTGGAAACGACACCCTCATTGGCGGTGACGGCGCCGACGATATGGCCGGCGGCGATGATCGCGATACCTTCATTGGTGGCAACATCGGAGATGTTGTGGACGGCAATGAGGGCGGCGATGACTACGATACGCTCGATTTGACGGGTGTTGCGACACCGGATCAATCGATCAACGTGGTGTATGATCCAACCAATTCGGAAAACGGCACGGTCGAATTCCGCGACGGGTCGGGCACGGTGACGGGCACGATGACCTTCGCGAACATCGAGAATGTCATCCCCTGCTTTACACCGGGCACCGTGATCGCCACGCCAAAAGGCGAACGTCTGGTCGAAGAGTTGATGGTTGGTGACCGGATCATCACCCGCGACAACGGTATCCAAGAGATCCGTTGGCTCGGCAATCGCGGCCTCACGGGGCAAGAGTTGCAGCATGCGCCGCATCTCAAACCGGTTCTGATCCGTGCCGGATCGCTGGGCAATAACTTGCCTGAGCGCGACATGCTGGTCAGCCCGAACCACCGTGTGCTTGTCAACAACGACAAAACTGCGCTCTACTTTGAGGAGCGCGAGGTTCTGGCGGCGGCGAAACACCTTACCGGGATGGCCGGCGTGGACGTGGTGGAGGCGTCGAGCACGACCTATATCCACTTCATGTTCGATCACCACGAGGTTGTCTTGTCGAATGGCGCATGGACGGAAAGCTTCCAACCCGGCGAGCAAACGCTTGACGGTCTTGGCAATGCGCAGCGGAACGAGATTTTCGAACTCTTCCCCGAATTGCGCAGCCAAGAGGGCATCGAAGCCTATCAATCGGCCCGTCGCTCGTTGAAGAAACACGAAGCGCGCCTTCTGTTGAAGTGATCGCATATGCAGCGTGGGGCTGGTGGTTTTAACCCATCGGTCCCCACTGAATATTCTGCCAGCGGCGCTGCCACGTTGCGGCAGAGTATCGGCGGGCCCCGATGGATGCTGACGCAGGCTGTGCGGAAGCAGACATCGGGGCGTCGTCGTTTGGGGGCGGGCGTCAAGGATTTGGCGCGCCGCTTGAGCGCCGCAGTGGTCGGATATATTCCTATGCGGGCTACGGGCTGCGGGCGCGCTATGCTGTGCAAACACCCGCCGCAGCACCGGCAGTGCGCAGGGTGAAAACTGAGGCTACTGTTTTGCCCGCCATGCCGCCCACTCTTCGGGCGTGTCCAGATCAGTCAATGCGTGCTGCGCGGGCAGGGCAACGGTTAAAATATCTGTTTCCGCGTTTAAGATGGACCGCGCGCCCTGATCCCCGTGCAATGCAGATAGATCGTCAAAACACCGCGCCGGAAACACCACCGGATGTCCCGCTGTGCCATCTGTCGCTGCACCGCGTACCACATGACGTGCCATCCCGCCGGCAAAGGCCCGCAGGATTGCGGTCAAATCCGCTTGGCTGAGCTCGGGCATATCGGCGGGTAAAAGCATCACGCCCGAGGTGTCGACCGGCAAGGCCGCGACTCCGCAGGCGATCGAGCGCGCCATGCCCTCTGCTGCGTCCGGCACCGGTACGATCGTGACATCCAGTCCGCTCAAAGCTGCCGCGCGCGGATGATCTGCAGAAGGCAGGGCGACAAAGACCTCGGATCCTGCCGCCAAGGCACGCGTGGTCAATACCGTCAACAACGGCGCGCCTGCGATCTCTTCCATTATCTTGTCGCCGCCGCGCATCCGCGACGACGCGCCGGCCGCCAGTATCAGGATGGCTGCGGCGCTCATGGTGTTTTATCCCGCCTCGCCGCTGTCATAGGGGCCGTATCTTCAACCGCGTGATCCGGTTGTCTTTGCGCGCCGTAACCTCAAAGCGGAAACCGTGAAAGCTGAACACTTGTCCCACGGTGGGGATCATTTGCGCCTCGTGGATCACCAACCCCGCCACAGTGTTGGCTTCGTCATCGGGCAAAGCCCAATCCGTGGCGCGATTCAAATCGCGGATGGTCATTGCCCCGTCGATCAAAAACTGCCCGTCCTCGCTTTTGCGGATCAGATGGTCAACATCGGCGTCAAACTCATCGGTGATTTCGCCGACGATCTCCTCCAAAATATCCTCAAGCGTGATCAATCCCTGAAGCGATCCATATTCATCCACAACCATGGCGAAATGCGTGCGCCGGCGCAGGAATTGCCGCATCTGGTCGTCCAGAGTTGTGGTTTCGGGCACGAAATAGGGTTCCATCACCACTTGTTCGATTTTGAAGTCATCCATCGGCTGCGGTCCGCTGCCTTCGGCGGGCGCCAAGGCAAGCTTGTGCATCGCGCGCAACAGATCCTTGGCGTGGATCACCCCGATAATATTGTCCGGCTCGTCTTTGAATACCGGCAATCGTGTATGGCTGCTTTCGAGGCATTGCGTCAGAATTTCCGCCGGTTCGCTATGCGCGTTGATCATTTCGATCTGGCTGCGGTGAAGCATGATTTCCTCAACCGCACGTTCGCCCAAATCCAACGCGCCAAGGATGCGATCCCGGTCTTCTTTTTCGACCACGCCTTCGGAATGCCCCAGATAAAGCGCGCCTGCGATTTCCTCGCGCACTGCCAGAATGTGGCTGTCGGGGTCGATTTGCACGCCGAAAAGCCGCAATACCCCGCGCACCAAAAGCCGCACGGCGCTGACAATCGGCGAAAACACCCGGATCACAACCGCGATGACCGGCGACACCCCGGCCGCCGCAGCCTCGGCATTGGTGATCGCATAGGTTTTCGGCAAGACTTCGGCAAAGACCAGAACCAACATTGTCATCACCAACGTCGCCAAAGCCACACCGCTTTCGCCGAACGCGCGGGTGAAGATGGCGGTGGCCAAAGAGGTGGCCAGAATATTGACAAGGTTGTTGCCCAAAAGCACGGACCCGATCAACCGCTCGTTGTCATCGGTGATGTCGAGTGCCCGCGCCGCCCCTTTGGAGCCCTTGTCCGCCTGCGCACGCAATTTCCCGCGGCTTGCCGCCGTCAATGCGGTCTCCGAACCGGAGAAAAACGCCGACAATACCAGCAGCAATAGAATTGCCGCAGATGTGATCCAAAACGCCGCGTCGAGCTGCGTGAACGACTGTTCCATGACTGCTTTTCCCGTTAGTCTTTCATTGGTTATGGGCTGCGGCGCGCCTGCGTTCAAGGCGCGGTTGGGAGAAGAGCATGAAAATCGCGGATTGGGGCCGGTTGAACGGCGAGGTAGTGGTTTTTGGGGGTCCATATTCCAATCGGCAGGCGGTTGAGGCCCTGCGCGCCCGAACCTGCGATGCGGCGCATCATATTTGCACCGGCGATGTCGTCGCCTATTGTGCGGATCCCTGCGGCACGCTTGACGTGATCCGAACCATGGGCGCGCGGGTGATTGCGGGCAACTGCGAGAGGCAATTGGCCAGCGGCGCGGCAGATTGCGGATGTGGATTTGAGGACGGTACGGCCTGTGATTTGCTTTCGGCGAACTGGTTCGGCTATGCCTCTGCCACCATCGATGCGCAGGCCCGTGCGTGGATGGCGGATCTGCCGGATTGGGCGGTGTTTACCCATGCGGCCCGGCGGTATGTGGTGGTGCATGGCGCCGCGACGGATGTGGCGCGCTTTATCTGGGGTTCCACTGTGGACGCAGAATTTAAAAATGAAATCAATATAATAGAGGAAGAGGTTGGCCCCGTTGATGTCGTAATCAGCGGCCACTCCGGTATCGGGTTCGAAAAACAGGTTGGGTCTCATCACTGGATCAACGCCGGTGTCATCGGCATGCCGCCCCATGATGGGCGGGCGCAAACCGAATATGTCCGGCTCTCGGAACAAGGGGCGGTGTCGTTTCATCGGTTGGACTATGATGCGCCGGCGGCCGCGGCGCAGATGCGGGCCGCAGGCCTGCCGGAGGGATATGCGCAGGCGCTCACATCAGGATGGTGGCCGTCCGAGGATGTATTGCCCGCCGCGTTGCGCCGGACTCACTTCTTGGCCAGGGGATGATGCTCCAACACCAGTTCCTTCAACCGTGCGTCCAGGACGTGGGTATAAATTTCGGTCGTGGCGACATCGGCGTGCCCCAATAGCGTTTGGATCGCCCGTAAATCGGCACCATTGGCCAGCAGATGCGTGGCAAAGGCATGGCGCAATGTGTGCGGTGTGACCTTTTCCGGCGCCACCCCGCCCAGCACGGCCAATTCCTTGATCAACGTATAGAACCGCACGCGGGTCAAATGCCCGGCCTTGCCCCGCGACGGAAAGAGGAACTTTGACGGAGGGGTGCCTTTTTCAATCCGTGCGCTGTCTTCAATCGCGTCGCGCAGGACCAACCATTCGACCATGGCCTCCCGTGCAGGTGGCGACAACGGCACCATGCGTTCCTTGCCGCCCTTACCGCGTACCAAAAGCATCCTCGGGTCGCCGCGCGCGGCGGATACCGGCAGCGACACCAATTCGGTCACGCGCATCCCGGTGGCGTAGAGCAGCTCCATCAAAGCGGTGCAGCGCAGCCGGGATTGCGGCGTTTTGCCGTAACTCTTGGCCGCCGTCAAAAGCGCATCCACCTCTTCAATTGATAAAATTTTTGGAAGGCGCTGCGCCTTGGGCGGGCCTTTGATCAACAAGGCCGGATTGTCGCCGCGCAGCCGTTCCTCATAGGTGAAACGATAGAGCTGTTTGATCGACGAAAGACGCCGCGCGCGGGTGGATTGCGCCAACCCCTGCGCCTCGCAATAAATCAGATACTCTTCGATCACCGGACGGGTCAGGTCGGCCAAATCGTGATCATGGGCCGCGCACCATTCGGCGAAGTCTTTGAGGTCACGGGCATAGGCCAATTGGGTGTTGTCTGCCGCGCCCAATTCGGCGGCCTGCGCCTCGATAAAGGCGGAAATCCAATGCAATGCGGCGCTCATCCTTGCCGGTCCAACAGGATCATTTGCAATCCGGCGCGGCGCGCTGTGGCTTCCAATCCGACCGCGCGGAAGGTGGCGAGCGCTTCGGTGATGGCTTGGGTGTCGCCGCCGCTGGCCTCTGATAGAATCTTGACCGCGCGCAAAATTGCTTCGCCAAGACGCCGTTGGCGCAACAAGGATGTGATCGCAGCGGGCGGGCGGGCCTGCGGGGTAAAGGCGGCGGTGATGGCCTCGGCGCGGGGGCTATGGGGATCGCGCGGCGTACCCATGGCCAATGTGGTTAAAAACCGGTCGGCGCGGGTCACGGGGCGGGCAGATTGTGCCGCCGTTTCATAGTCTTGCGACAAAAGCGCAATATGATAGGCCAAAGCGCGCGGCGTCCCGCTGAGCGGTAATTTATAAAGCTCGGCGCCGTAGAGATCGGCAAAAGCAATTTCGAGCCGCGCTGCACGCATGGCCGCCCAGACATCGGGCAGGGTCTTGGCGATATCCGAGACATCGCGCCGGGCAAAGGCTCTGTCAAACCGTTGAAAGGCTGCAACGCGGTCCCATACCCCGCCCGAGGCGGCAGGTTGGCGCGCGGTATAATATCCCTGAAGCCGGTTGGCGGCGAGAGCGCCGCTGCGGGTCAGCCGTTCGGCCGCTTCCAGTTCCGATTTCCATCCCGAGGTGTCGCGCAGGTCGCCCATGGCGAACGCACGCGGCAGGTTGCCCGTCGGCAGCGGCGCGCCGACCGCTTCAAAGAGCCGGTAGGTCAGCGCTGAGGGCCGCGCCGGTGGTGGCAAATCCTGCCCCTCGGATGTGGTGTCAGGGTGAAGGAATTGCTCCAGAAGTCTGCTGTCGCTGGATGAAATCAAATTCAGAGCCCGCGCCGTGTCGAGAGTGAGGGCTGCCGTTTCCCAATCGCCGGTCCGGGCGGTGCAAAACACCTGCGCCGCATAAGAAGGCGACAGCGCCGGACGGGCCAAAAGCGCTGCACAGGCTTCGTCTTCGGCGCCGGTCAAAAGCGTAATATCGAACCACCGCGCAAACAGCGGTGCGGTATCTGCCCCGGCACGGTCGATCAAAGCCGCCGCAGGTTCAACGGCGCCAAATTCGATCAAGGCGTCAATCCGTGCCAGTAAAAGCGCACTGTCGTTGCCGGCGTCTTCGGGCGCATTCGCTTCAGCCAGAAGCAACGTATAGAGCAAATCCTGCAAGGCGGGAAGGCGCGGGGCCTTTTGGGTGCGGAGCAAGGCGACCAATGCATGGCTGGTCGAGTTTTGCCATAGGTCTTGTGGCAACCCGGTCATTGCGGTTGGTAACAGCCCCACGGCGTCGGGCTTTGGCGCATCAAGCGGGGCGACCGATACGTCGGGCACGGTGGCGTCATGGCTGACCGGCGGCTCATCGGCAAGGGGGAGCTGCCCGGCGCCGAGAAGCGGAGGTTGCACGACCGGCAAGCGCGCCGCGCCGAGCCAGTCAATCGCAGATAAGGGCGTTTCGGCCTGCGCCGGGGCGCCAAATGTCCCAGCGGTGAATACCGCAGCCGCACCGGCCAAACAGATCAACGAATGGGTTCTAATTGGCATCAAGCACCACGGGTGTGCGAATCTCGGTTGGCGCGGGGGCAAAATCAGCCCCGAAGAACGGCGCGAGATAGGCATAGGCGATGAGGGCAATAAAGCCCAGGAAACTCAAGAAGAACAAGTATTTGAGAATGCGAAACATGATTGACCTGCCCATTTTTTGCGTCTTTTAAACAAGTTATAACTGGCCTTTTGGCGAAGATCACGTCATTCAGGCGCAAATTGAGGAATTTGGCAGGGGAGCGCCGATTGCGGCGCAGGGCATGAGCGAGCAATTGAGAAAAACCGTTGTTCTCGTGGGGATGATGGGCGCGGGTAAAACCGCCGTTGGCAAGGCTCTGGCCGCAAAGCTCGGCGTGCCGTTCATTGATTCCGATGCCGAGATCGAGCGCGCTGCCAATATGAGCATTGCAGAAATATTCGCCCGCGATGGAGAGGCGTTCTTCCGCAAGAAAGAAACTCAAGTGATCGAGCGGCTTTTGGATGGCGGACGCTGTATCCTGTCCACCGGCGGCGGGGCGTTTTTGGCCCAAAACAATCGGGAAATGATCTCCGAGCGCGGGGTTTCGGTCTGGCTCAATGCCGATCTTGATTTGCTTTGGAGCCGGGTGCGGCACAAGCAAACGCGCCCCTTGCTGCGCACCGCCAATCCCTATGCCACATTGAGCGAGATTTTCGAGGCCCGCGTGCCGATCTATGCGCAGGCCGATATCGAAGTGCATGCCGATGCGGCTTATTCGATCGAGGAAATGGCAAACCGTGTTTTACGCGCGATCAGCGCCCGCCATGACGTATTGGAGACAACCGAATGACCGAGGAATTGCGCGAACTGGTGCATGTGGATTTGGGCGACCGCTCCTATGATATCCATATTGGCACGGGTCTTGTTGACGCCGCAGGCGCGTTTATCGCGCCGCTGTTGCGCCGTCCGCGCGTGGCGGTGGTGTCCGACGAAAATGTGGCGGCGTTGCATTTGGAGACCTTGCGCGCAGGCCTCGCGGCTGGCGGGGTCGACATGGTCTCATTGGTGTTACCGGCGGGGGAAAGCACCAAAAGCTGGCCGCATTTTACACGTACGGTTGAATGGCTATTGGAGCAAAAGGTCGAGCGCGGCGATATCGTGGTGGCCTTTGGCGGCGGGGTGATCGGCGATTTGGTCGGCTTTGCGGCTGCGGTTTTGCGGCGCGGTGTGAGGTTCGTGCAAATCCCGACCTCATTGCTCGCGCAGGTCGACAGTTCAGTGGGCGGCAAAACCGGCATCAACGCACCGCAGGGCAAAAACCTTATCGGTGCCTTCCATCAACCTAGTCTGGTTTTGGCCGATACCGGCATTTTGGGCACGTTGACCGAGCGGGATTTTCTTGCCGGTTATGGCGAGGTGGTGAAATACGGGCTGTTGGGCGACGCGGCGTTTTTCGAGTGGCTCGAGGCCAACGCCCCCAAGGCTGCCGCCGGAGACATGGCGGCGCGGATTTATGCGGTGAAACGCTCGGTGCAGATGAAGGCCGGGATTGTGCAACGCGACGAAACAGAGCAGGGCGAGCGCGCCTTGCTCAACCTTGGCCACACGTTTTGCCACGCGTTGGAATCCGCGACCGGATATGGCGACCGTTTGCTGCACGGCGAGGGCGTGGCAATCGGTTGTGCATTGGCATTTGAACTTTCGGCGCGCATGGGCCTGTGCAGTCAAGAAGACCCAAGCCGGTTGCGCGCGCATCTGCGCGAGATGAAGATGAAGGTGGATCTGTCTGATATCAATGGCGAATTGCCGGATGCGGATGGTTTGCTCGGGCTGATGGCGCAGGACAAAAAGGTTGTGGATGGGCAGTTGCGGTTCATTTTGGCGCGCGGCATCGGTGACAGCTTTGTCAGCGCAGATGTTGATCCGGCCCTGGTGCGCGAGATTTTGGCAGAGGCGCTAAAGGGACGGTAGCGTCATCGCCATTGCCGCGCCAAGTCGGACCTGCGCCCGAACCGGGGCAGGCGCAATCACACCCCCCCTCGCGTTCGGACGCCGCGCCCGAAATCACCCGTCAAGCTTCACCAAAGCATGACGTTTCTTGCCCGCCGACAATTTCACCGGCGTGGCCAAAGCTGTCGCATCAACCATCAATCCGGCATCCGTCAAAGGCGCATCGTCGATCTTTGCGCCATTCTCTGCGATCAATCGTTTGGCGTCCTTACCCGATTTTGCCAGACCCGATTTCACCAAGAGTTGCACGATGGAAATTCCGTCGCCCAGATCTGCGGCGCTCAATGTGACGGTGGGCAAATCATCGCCAACGCCGCCTTTTTCAAACACTTCGCGGGCCGTGGATTCGGCCGCCGCCGCCGCCTCTGCACCATGGCATAGGGTCGTGACTTCATTGGCCAAAACCACTTTGGCCTCGTTGATCTCGGAGCCTTCCAGCGCGCCCAAGCGATCGCATTCCTCGACCGGCAACTCTGTATATAGCTTCAAGAACCGGCCAACATCGGCATCCGTGGTGTTGCGCCAGAATTGCCAAAACTCATAGGGCGAGAGCATATCCGCGTTGAGCCAGATCGCGCCATTGGCCGATTTTCCCATCTTTTTGCCGTCCGATGTGGTAAGCAAAGGTGTGGTCAGCCCGTAAATCTCGTGATCCAACACGCGGCGGGTCAAATCGATGCCGTTGACGATATTGCCCCATTGATCCGAGCCGCCAAACTGCACCATACAACCATAGCGGCGGTTCAGTTCAAGAAAGTCATAGGCTTGCAAAATCATGTAGTTGAACTCGAGGAAGCTCAAAGATTGCTCGCGGTCCAAACGTGATTTCACGCTTTCAAACGACAGCATCCGGTTGACCGAAAAATGCCGCCCGATGTCGCGCAAAAACTCAAGGTAATTGAGTTCGTCCAACCATTCGGCATTGTTGCGCATGAGCGCCCCGGTGGGCGCATCGGAATACTCGATGTATTTGGCGAATACCTGTTTGATCCCGTCGATATTGTCGTCGATCTGCGCAGGCGTCAAAAGCGGGCGCTCGTCGGCGCGAAAGCTCGGATCGCCCACCTTCGTGGTGCCGCCGCCCATCAATGTGATCGGTTGATGGCCGGTTTTTTGCAGCCAACGCAATGTCATGATCTGGATCAACGACCCGACGTGCAATGATTTTGCCGTGGCATCAAACCCGATATATCCCGGCACAACCCCATTCATCAGCGCCTCGTCGAGGCCTTGATAATCGGTGCAATCGGCCAAAAAGCCGCGCTCGATCATCACACGCATGAATTCCGATTTGGGGTGGTAGGTCATCGCTCTTGTCCCGATTGTGTTTGCGCGGCATGTATAGGCGGGCAAATGGCAAAGGAAAAGACCATGTTGAAGGGCGGAGCAATCACGGCGCTTGGCGCGATGTCGGGCACGTCGTTGGACGGGGTCGACGCGGCGATGATAATCACCGATGGCAGCCGGATAGAGAGCTTTGGCGAGACGGCATATCGTTCATATTCCGATGCCGAGCGCAGCACCCTGCGCGCCGCTTTGGGAAAGTGGGACGGACCGGAGGTCGATGCCGCAACGGACATCATCATGCAAGCGCATCTTGAGCTGTTGGCCGGTTTCAAAGACGCACAGATCATCGGCTTTCATGGCCAAACCCTCGCTCATGACCCGCGCGGCCGCGGCACCTTACAGGTGGGCGATGGGGCGGCCTTGGCCACGGCGCTCAAGACGCCCGTGGTCTGGGATTTTCGCACCTGTGATGTGCAGTTGGGCGGCGAAGGCGCGCCGCTGGCCCCCTATTTCCACTTTGCCTGCGCCAAATATATCAAAGCCACCGAACCGCTTTGCTTCCTCAATCTCGGCGGCGTCGGCAACATCACATGGGTCGACCCCGCCAAATCCGGCCCTGAAGTCGCGGGCGCGCTCCTCGCTTTTGATACCGGCCCCGCCAATGCCCCCATCAACGATCTGATGCAGCGCCGGTTTGGCAAGCCCTATGACCAAAACGGCGCATTGGCGCGCGGCGGCACTGTTGCGATGGGCGCGCTTGAGCTGCTGCTGGACGAGCCATATTTTGCACGCATCCCTCCGAAATCTCTCGATCGCAACGCCTTTCCCGACATGATGGATCTGGTGGCCGAGCTGTCCGATGAAGACGCTGCCGCCACCTTTACCGGCATCTGCGCCGCCGCCGTGGCCCGCGGGATGGAACATTGCCCGATCCCGCCCGCCGGCGTCCTCGTCACCGGTGGCGGGCGGCATAATCCGGTGCTGATGCAAATGCTGGCGGTCTCGCTCGATTGCCCCGTGATGCCCGTCGAAGAAGTCGGCCTCGACGGCGATATGCTCGAAGCCCAAGCCTTTGCCCATCTGGCGGTTCGCGTTGCGCGCGGCCTGCCGACATCGGGGCCGTCAACGACAGGGGTGCGCGCTCTTGTCGGCGGCGGCGAAATCAGCCGTCCTTAACACGAAAGGGCAGTGGTTTTAAAAAGCCGCCCCCTTTCTGCTTTCCCTAAATATCCCCGCCGGAGGCTCCCGAAATACTCACGCGCGCGGTGGCTGCCGATAAGCGCTAGACCGAACAAGCCGCGCCGCCCAATACGCAAAATTTTGCACAATGCGGGTGGTTGAGCGCGACGTCGCGCTCCGCCTCGGCCAATGTCTCGCCCAATTCAAACTCCGGTTCATAGGCGAGCAGGGTGCAGGCCAGAACCGCAGGCCGCGCGGCACCTTTGCGTTTGACCACCATGCGCGACGAGGAACACATCACCTCCGATTGTGATTTGCCAAGGATGCCCCAACATTGCGTGGTGATCTCGGGCACTTCGGCGGTCATGTCCATTTCAGGGAAAAGCACCAATGTCGCCGGATCTGCGGTTTCGATGTCATAGCCGCGTTCCGCGAAAACCTGTGCATATCCGCTGCGGGCCTCGGCGTCGCTTTCAAACCATGCGGATCGTCCGGCAACGGCCATCTTGATCCCCTGATCGCGGAGCCAATCCATACCGTTCAGGCTGCGCGCAAAGGCGCCTTTGCCGCGCTCTTCATCGTGCGCGGCCTCCTGCCAATGATCCAATGAAATCCGCAAGGTCAAAAGAGCGCCAAATTCCGCCTGTAGCGCCTCAAGCCCCGCGCGCATGCCTTTGCGCATCATCGGCAGCATCGCATTGGTCAGCACAAGAACCCGATATCCGCGCGACAACCCTTCGCGCATCATTTCGATGATCTGCGGGTTCATGAACGGCTCGCCGCCGGTGAATGCCACCTCTTCGAGCGGCCAGTTGCGATCGGCGGCCTGGTCCAGATAATCCGCCACCTCGGCGGCAGTCATATAGACCAGCGCGTCATTGGTCGGAGAGCTATCGATATAGCAATTTGCGCAGGTGATATTGCACAGGGTGCCGGTGTTGAACCACAAGGTTTTTGCACCCGCGAGCGCCACGGTCGCCCGCGCCTCGCCTTTGGCGGTAAAGGCCGGATCTGTGAATTTCCCATCATTGGCCGCGCCATGAATGGCCCGATTGGTGGTCTGCGTGGCGTGATCTTTCATCGGGTCTGTGTTCCGTTCTACTCTGGATCTTCAGGGGCTTTGAATTTCAATGAAGCTAACGAAGCCGGTCACATGGATAAACCCCCCGTAAAAGTGCAGCACGCCATTGTGAACGGGTGCAACCGTGCTAGACTTTATCAAACCCGCTGGGTATGAAATGGCAACCGGCATCGGTTAGCGCTAACATACGTGCCGAATGCCTCCCGTAACCCTTCCGGCTGTGTGCTGGCAAAGTCCCTTGCCAGCTTCCGAGCAGCATAGAACAGGATGTCAAAATGGTTTCGCGTGTTATTCCGGTGGATGAATTTGATCTGGTGATTTTTGGTGGCACGGGGGATCTGGCGCGCCGCAAGATCTTGCCGGCCCTGTTTCGGCGGTTTTGCGCGGGGCAAATGGAACCGGGCGCGCGGATCATCGGCGCGGCACGATCCGAGATGGACGATGACGGATATCGTAATTTTGTCCGCGAGGCTCTGCGCGAATTTGGCACCGGACGATCCTGCGAAGAGGGCACTTTAGACGGGTTTTGCGAAACCCTAAGCTATGTCACCGTGGATGCGCGCGGCACGCAGGGATGGAAAGAGCTGGCCGCGAAGATGAAAATCGGCGTGGTGCGGGCGTTTTACTTCTCTGTCGGGCCGAGCCTGTTTGGCGATCTGGCCGAACGGTTGCATCAATATGGCATGGCCGACGCCGACAGCCGCATCGTTGTGGAAAAACCCTTTGGCCGCGATCTGGCCACGGCGCGGGCACTCAACCATACGCTGGCGCTGCATTTTTCAGAAAATCAGATTTACCGCATCGACCATTACCTTGGCAAAGAGACCGTGCAAAATCTCATGGCGGTGCGGTTCGGAAATATGTTGTTCGAACCGCTGTGGAACGCGCAATATGTCGATCACATTCAGATCACCGTGGCCGAAACCGTCGGGGTCGGCGGGCGCGGCGAATATTACGATCGTTCGGGTGCGATGCGCGATATGATCCAGAACCATTTGATGCAATTGCTGTGCCTGATTGCGATGGAGCCACCGGCGAAATTCGATCCGGATGCGGTGCGCGACGAGAAACTCAAAGTCATCCGTGCGCTTGATCCGGTGCCGCCCGAGGATATTGTGCGCGGTCAATATCTTGCTGAAACCGATGATCCGGAAAAACCCGGTTATCTGGAGCATGTTGACAACCCGCGCTCGAAAACCGAAAGCTTCATCGCCATGCGTCTTGCGATCAGCAATTGGCGTTGGAAGGGCACGCCGTTTTATTTGCGCACCGGCAAGCGGCTTCGCGGGCGGACCTCGGAAATCGCGGTGGTGTTCAAAGACACGCCGCATTCGATTTTCGGCCCCGAAGCGGGCCGCCATCGCAACATTTTGACCATCCGGTTGCAACCCAATGAAGGCATGGAATTGGGGGTCACGATCAAGGAGCCGGGGCCGGGGGGCATGCGATTGATCGATGTGCCACTTGATATGTCCTTTGCCGAAGCATTGGGGCCGGACGCCGAAGAGGTGCCCGATGCCTATGAGCGGCTGATTATGGATGTGGTGCGCGGCAATCAAACCTTGTTCATGCGCGGCGACGAAGTCGAAGCGGCCTGGGCCTGGACCGATCCGCTTATTGACGGATGGGAGGCGCGGGGCGACGCGCCCGAACCCTACGAAAGCGGCAGCTCCGGTCCCGAGGACGCCTTGATGTTGATGCACCGTGACGGACGCCGATGGCGGGAGATAAGAGCATGAATTTCAAAAAATATTCCGATGATGAAATGATGATGATTGATTTGGCACAGAACCTTGCAGGGGAGTTGCGCCAAGCTTTGAAACAAAGAGAGCGCGTGCTGTTGGTGGTGCCCGGAGGCACCACACCGGGGCCGGTGTTCGATGCGCTTTCAAGCGTCGATCTCGATTGGGGTCGGGTCGATGTGATGCTCTCTGATGAGCGTTGGGTGCCTGAAGTGCATCTGCGCTCCAACACCCGGCTTTTGCGCGAACGCCTGCTTGTCGGGCGTGCGGCGGCGGCGCGCTATATTCCGCTTTATGCCCGTGCCGACACCCCTGAAGAGGTCTTGCCGCAGATCGAGGCGGGTATTGCGCCGGCGCTGCCGATTTCGGTTCTGTTGCTCGGCATGGGCGCCGATATGCACACGGCCTCCATCTTTCCCGAAGCCGACCTTCTGGAAGAGGCGTTGCGTAGCGATGCACCGATTCTTTTGCCGATGCGGGCACCGGGGGCGATGGAGCCGCGCATCACCCTTTCGGCGCGAGTTTTGTCCGAGGCGATGAATATCCATATTGTGATCACCGGATCGCAAAAACGCGCGGCAATCGAGCGCGCTGCGAAAATGCGCCCACAAGATGCGCCGGTCGCGGCGATTTTGGATGGCGCCACCGTGCATTGGGCGCCCTGATCTTTTAATATTCTGACGAAAATGATTTTTTAACTGAAGTGATAATCACGGAGACTTCGATGACCCCTTGGGACAGGCTTTCGACATTGGCCGAGACGGCGCAAGGCCAGAGCATTCTTGACCTGTTTGCGCAGGAGGGGCGTGCGGCTGAATTTTCGGCGCGGTTCGGGGATATGCTGTTTGATTATTCCAAAACCCAAATTGACACAAAGACCCGCGCCGCCTTGCTTGATCTTGCTCGCGAGGCCGGTGTCGAATCTCGGCGCACCGCCATGTTCAGTGGCGAGAAAATCAACGAAACCGAAGGTCGCGCGGTGCTGCATACGGCGCTGCGCGCAGGGCCGGAGGCCAGAGTTTCAGTAGACGGCGTCGATGTCATGCCCGGGGTGCGCAAAACCCGCGCCGCAATGGCGCGGTTCGCGGAAGATCTGCGCAGCGGCGCATTCACAGGGCAGGGCGGCGCGATCACCGATGTGGTCAATATCGGCATCGGCGGTTCGGACCTTGGTCCGGTCATGGCGGTGCTGGCATTGGCGCCGTATCATGATGGGCCAAAGGTACATTTCGTTTCGAATGTCGACGGGGCGCATATCCATGACACATTGCAACATCTCGACCCGACAACGACCTTGGTGATTGTGGCATCGAAAACCTTCACCACCATCGAGACCATGACCAATGCCGAAACCGCGCGCAAATGGATGGCCACACAGGTCACCGATACCGGCGCCCAATTCGCGGCCTTGTCGTCCAACACCGAGGCAACACAAGAGTGGGGCATCGCCCAAAATCGTGTGTTCGGATTCGAAGACTGGGTCGGCGGGCGCTATTCGCTTTGGGGGCCGATCGGATTGTCGATCATGCTCGCCGTCGGAGCCGATGATTTCGATGCGTTCTTGCAAGGCGCGGCCGAGATGGACGCACATTTTTGCACCGCACCTTTGCACGATAACGTGCCGGTGATGTTGGCTATGGTCGGCATATGGCACGCCCAAATCCAAGGCCACGCCAGCCGCGCGGTTCTGCCCTATGACCAACGTTTGCTGCGGCTTCCCGCCTATTTGCAGCAATTGGAAATGGAGAGCAACGGCAAGCGCGTGTCGATGGACGGGGCCGATTTGGCCCGTGATAGCGGTCCGATTGTTTGGGGCGAACCGGGCACCAACGGGCAACATGCCTTCTACCAATTGATCCACCAAGGCACCCGCACTGTGCCCTGTGAATTTCTGGTTGCGGCCAAGGGGCACGAACCCGATTTAGCCCATCATCATGCGCTTTTGGTGGCCAATTGTCTGGCGCAATCCGAAGCCCTGATGCGCGGTCGGTCCTTGGACGAAGCGCGTAGCAGTATGGCGGCAAAAGGTTTGGCAGGCCCTGAATTGGAGCGGCAAGCCCGCCATCGGGTGTTCCCCGGCAACCGGCCCTCGACCACCTTGATCTATCCGCAGTTGACGCCGCGCACTTTGGGTCAAATCATCGCGCTCTATGAGCACCGCGTTTTCGTCGAAGGTGTAATTCTCGGGATTAATTCCTATGACCAATGGGGGGTCGAATTGGGCAAGGAATTGGCCACTAAGTTGGGGCCGGTTCTCGCGGGAGAGACCGGCGCAGACGACAAAGACGGATCGACCCGTGCTTTGATCGAATATGTGCAGGCTAACCGCGCTTAAGCTTTCTCTCTGAAACCGGAAGCATTGCGCTCAATCATGAGGTGAAACAAACCCTTGGGAAAATTGTGCTGCGCGCGACCTTCCCAAAGGCGGCACTTCATTCCGCCCGTGTTAACGGCAGGAACAACTCGACCAATGCCCCGCCTTCCGAGGGGTTGCTGACCCTGAGCGCACCGCCGGATTGTTCGGCAAACCCCTGTGCCATGGCCAAACCCAACCCCGATCCCCGACCCAGAGGTTTGGTGGTGTAGAAGGGTTCACAAATATGCGGCAAAACATCGGCGGGAATACCCGGCCCGGTGTCGAGCAAGGCCAGACGCAGGTAATTGCCGGCGCGAATTTCCGAAGCCGCGGGCGCGGCGCGGCTGGCTGGCATTGCCATTGGCGCACAAGACAAGGTGATTTCGCCCGCGATAGGACGCCCGTCGATGTCACATTGTTCGACAATCGCATCGGCGGCGTTCCGCACCAGATTGGTCAAAACCATTTCCAAGGTCTGCACGTCCACCTTCAGCGGCGGCGGATTGTCGCAAACCTCAAGACGCAGAGCGATTTCTTCGGGCAAATTCCGCCCCATCATTGCGACAAAATCGGTTACAAAGGCCCCTGTGGCGATGTGCTGCGGGCGCAAGATGGCCTTTCCGCTATAGGTCAAAAGCTGCTGTGTCAGATTGGCCGCCCGCGCGGTGGCAGCCTGTGCTTCTTGCATGATGCGGTGTTTTTCCACCGGATCGGTCACCTCGTCATATAGATCGAGATTGCCGCGCATTGCTGTAAGTATGTTGTTGAAATCATGCGCAAATGCGCCAGTCAGCCGCCCCACGGCCTCCATCTCGCGGTTGCGCATCAACCTTTGCTCTGCGACTTCGATGGCTTGTGACCGCTTATACGCGCGCCATTGCGATGTGATGAAATAGGTGACGACAGAAAACAGGCAGGCCACCAAGACCGCCAATGTGGGCCCGTCCTGATACGTGATGATAAGGGTCAGCACCATGAAGATATAGATCGAAGCAATGGCGATGCTGTCGACGATCGTGACCCACAGGATTTTTTGCGGACGTGCGAGACTGTGCAGGCCATATCCGATCAACCCCGAAGTCGCCGCGAATTGCATCACGAAACTTTCGTGAAGCCATAGGTAGATGATCATTGCGATATAGATCGAGGTGCCGGACAGCAAACCAACAATCCGGCGCCAGAGGGGCAAGACACCCTTCGTCGCGCGATTGCGTACCAAACTGGCCTGATAGGCGCCATTGACGATGATATAAAGCGCGGACCACAACAGCGGCAGGTAAGACGCAGTTGCCCATCCAATCGTGATCCCCGCGAGCAAAATCAGCGCGAAGCGGTGCACGACTTCATAGCTATGCGAAGGCAACAAACCGCGATAGCGCAGAGCAGGGCCATTTTTAGCCGGCGCATTGCTTGGGGTCTTCATTCGGCGGAACTTGATCATATCTCAACATTAGCAGTTAAAAAAAATCGCGTCTTGCAGTTTCCACGGCACGCGGCGATATCCGCCACACCTGCACCATAGATGTGTGCCTTGCGGCAAAATGTGGCATTTCTCCCATGCCGGGACAAAATATGGAAAACGCGCCGGCACCCCACGGGATACGGCGCGTTTAAGGGTTATGGTTGGCGCGGCGCGCCGGGGCATAGGCCCGGCATGCCTCACTCCAGCTTATCCTTTGAGGATCGTTGCGCCGGCGTATTCGGCGGTCTCGCCCAACAATTCTTCGATACGGATCAATTGGTTATATTTGGCCAAACGGTCCGAGCGCGACAGCGATCCGGTTTTGATTTGTCCGCAATTGGTGGCGACGGCCAAATCGGCAATCGTGGCGTCTTCGGTTTCGCCCGAACGGTGCGACATGACGTTGGTATAGCGCGCGCGATGCGCCATATCGACGGCCTTGAGCGTTTCGGTCAATGTGCCGATCTGGTTCACCTTCACCAACATCGAGTTGGCGCAGCCCTTGGCGATCCCGTCAGCAAGACGTTCGGGGTTGGTCACGAACAAATCATCGCCGACCAATTGAATTTTGTCGCCGATTTTCTCGGTGAGCAGTTTCCACCCGTCCCAATCGTCTTCGTCGCAGCCGTCTTCGATCGAGATGATCGGATAATCATTCACGAGCGCGGCAAGGTAATCGACGTTTTCGGCAGAGCTGAGCGATTTGCCTTCGCCCTTCAATTCATATTTGCCGTCTTTGAAATATTCGGACGCGGCGCAATCCAGCGCGAGGTAGATGTCTTTGCCCGGCGTATAGCCCGCCTTTTCAATGGCTTTCATGACGAAATCCAATGCATCACGGGTCGAGGCGAGATTCGGGGCAAAGCCGCCTTCATCGCCGATACCGGTGTTGTGGCCGGCTGCCGAGAGCTCCTTTTTCAGCGTGTGAAACACCTCGGCGCCCATGCGGATCGCCTCTTTCACATTGGCGGCCGAAACCGGCATGATCATGAATTCCTGGATGTCGATGGGGTTGTCGGCATGTTCGCCGCCGTTGATGATGTTCATCATTGGCACCGGCAAAACCCGCGCCGAGGTGCCGCCGATATAGCGGAACAAAGGTTGTGCCGTGTAATCGGCAGCGGCTTTGGCCACGGCCAGCGACACGCCAAGGATCGCGTTGGCACCAAGGCGGGCCTTGTTCGGGGTGCCGTCCAATTCGAGCATCGCCAGATCAATGGCAACCTGTTCGGTCACGTCAAACCCGACGAGGGCTTCGGCGATCTCGCCATTGACGGCGGCGACGGCTTCCAACACGCCTTTGCCGAGGTAGCGATCTTTGTCACCATCGCGCTTTTCGACGGCCTCATAGGCGCCGGTCGAGGCCCCCGACGGCACGGCCGCGCGGCCCAATGTGCCGTCTTCCAAAATCACGTCGACTTCGACGGTGGGGTTGCCCCGACTGTCGAGGATTTCGCGGGCGAGAATGTCGATGATGATGCTCATGAGGCGGGTCCCTTTGGATGATCGCAAACTATGTTGCCGCGCTTCTAACCTCCCTTTGTAACAAGGAAAAGGGGCAGGGAAGGGGGTTTGCGCTACCAACGGCGTCAATGGGAAGGAAAAGCCGGGATTAGCCCTGTGATCGGGCTCTTTGTGCGGCTTTGCGGGCCTGTTTGCGCAGCCGCGCCTCGCGGATCAAGGTAAACAGGCCAGAGGCGACAATGATCATACCGCCGATCACCGTCCACATATCGGGCACTTCGCCGAACACCACGAAGCCGATGATTATCGCAAAGATCAGCCGCGAATACCGAAAGGGTGTGACCACGGCGATATCGCCGATCCGCATGGCGGCCACGATGGCGTAATAGCCGCATACCCCCATGACAATCGCGCCGCAGAGCGCGCCCAGATGTGCGGCTTGCGGCAAGGCCGACGGGCCATCGGCGAAAGCGATCATCGCGGCGCCCACCGGCACCACCGACACAAAGCCATAGGTCGACAATTGCATCGAGCTGACCGAACTGGGCACCGCGCGGGTGGCCAGATCACGGATCGCAAGCCCGATGACGCCTTGCACCGCAAAAAGCGAAGCCGGTTCAAACCCGTCCAATCCCGGTTGCACGATCAGTAAAACGCCGCCAAAGCCTATCAAAATCGCCAGCCAGCGTCGCCATCCAACCTCGGCGCCCAAAAACAGCGCCGCGCCAAGGGTGACGACCAAAGGATTGGCTTGCAAAATTGCCGAGGCCGAGGCCAGCGGCGTCAGGGCAATCGCCGTGACAAACCCCATGGTGCCGATCATTTCGCCAATATTGCGCAGCATCACCGCGCGGCTGAAAAACACCCGGCTCAACAGCCGCTCGCGCCGGTATGTGGTCGCCAAGGCAAACACGCCGCCGCCGCCCAAACCCAGCACAACAAGGATCACACCGATGGATAAATCCGCCGATAGGGTTTTGATGAACAGGTCCTCCAGAGCAAAGAGGAGCATGGCCATCACCATGATGATCGCGCCGCGTGAGTTTTCCATGAAAGGTGCTTTTCGGGTAGGGTCGGGACCCCGACCGTAGGAGCGCGGCGCCTGAAAGGATAGTCCCGTAAAGCTACGGTGGCTTGGTCTTTGCGCGACTTGCGCCGCATCGGGTAAAATGACGCTTGCACCGCAGCGGGCAAAATCCTGCGGGCTATTTCAATTTGGTGCCGTATAATTCCAAACGGTGCCCTTTGAGGGAATAGCCCAACCGCCGTGCGATTTTCTCTTGCAGGGCTTCAATCTCCGGATCGACAAATTCGATCACGCGGCCGGTTTCCAAATCAATCAAATGGTCGTGGTGATCGCGGTCGGCATCTTCATACCGCGCGCGTCCATCGCCAAAATCGACCTTTTCCAAAATGCCGGTTTCTTCAAACAGCTTTACCGTCCGATACACCGTTGCAATAGAAATATTTGGGTCAATGCCGCTGGCGCGGGCATAAAGCTCCTCGACATCGGGATGATCATGCGCGGCTTCCAAAACGGTGGCAATGGTTCGGCGTTGTCCGGTCATGCGCAATCCGGCGGTTTCGCAGCGGTCGATGATCGTGGTGTCGGGCATGGGCGGTCTCTTAGGTCACATGCGGCAGAGATAACGCGCCAGCCCGCTCAAGACCAGAGGGTTTTATAGGAAAGCGCGCGCCGCGTGATTGGCGCATGCGCCTGAATATGGCGGCGTCTCATGTGGGCTACAGACGCGCTTAAGGGGCAGTCCGCAACGCGCCGCGCGCGCGTCGAGGTGCGCAGGGCATCGGCAGAGGCTTGCACCGCGCCGTATCCGTGCTGCAGCGCAGCAGTTGACTTTGCTCCCGCGCTGCGCCATATGCCCTCTATCCGATGCTTTCTGCCGCGTGAGCAGATGCCACCGCCAAAGCGGACGCCGCCAGCCCAAACGGGCACCTCGTGCGGCACGGTTCAGTAGAGCATTCGGTGTTGATCCCAAAATCACGCGTGGGTCCGAAGCGTATCGGCGGCGGCGGGGCAATCCGGCCCATCGTCAGTCTATGCGCAACCCCTCTGATCTCCGGCGCATTCCGCGCTTGGGGGCGCTTTTGGATTTTCGCGTGCAAACCCGCGCGCCAAGGATAAATATGACTGACAACACACACACACATGATGCGGATATGCACGATCAAAACAGTGACAGCATCCACATCAATGATGAAGACAAACCGCAGACCGGCGGCAACCCCTTTGAAATGATGGGCTTGCCCGTCAAATTGGTGCAGCGCCTGACCGAATTGGGCATTACCGAACCCACGCCGATTCAAACCCGCGCCATTCCGCATGCGCTCGACGGGCGCGACGTGATGGGATTGGCCCAAACCGGCACCGGTAAAACCGCCGCCTTTGGTTTGCCGCTGATCACCATGCTTTTGCGTGAAGGGGGCCGGCCCGAACCCAAATCGGTGCGCGGCTTGATCCTCGCACCGACCCGTGAATTGGCCAACCAAATCCGCGACAACCTCGCGGGGCTTGTCGGCAAAAGCCACATTCGCGTCGCCGTGGTCGTCGGCGGGCAATCGATCAACACGCAAATCAAGCGCCTTGAACGCGGTGTTGATTTGCTCATCGCCACGCCGGGCCGTTTGATCGACCTTTTGGATCGCCGTGCCCTGCGCCTCGACAAAGCGCGCTTTTTGGTGCTCGACGAGGCCGATCAGATGCTTGACCTCGGCTTTATCCATTCGCTGCGCAAGATTGCCGCGTTGCTGCCGTCCGAACGTCAAACCATGCTGTTTTCGGCCACGATGCCAAAACAGATGAACGAACTGGCCTCAAGTTACCTTAAAGATCCGGTGCGCGTGCAGGTGTCCCCCCCCGGCAAGGCCGCCGATAAGGTCACCCAAGAGGTGCACTTCATCGCCAAATCCGAGAAAACCAACCTTTTGATCGAGTTGATCGACAAGCACCGTGGTGAATTGGCTTTGGTGTTTGGTCGCACCAAACATGGCTGTGAAAAGCTGATGAAAACCTTGGAAAAGGCCGGATTTGCCGCCGGCGCAATTCACGGCAACAAAAGCCAAGGCCAGCGTGAGCGCGCTTTGCAGGCGTTCCGTGAAGGCAAGATCAAGGTTCTCGTGGCCACGGATGTGGCGGCGCGCGGGCTTGATATTCCCGATGTGCGGCACGTTTACAATTATGACCTGCCCAATGTGCCGGATAACTATGTTCACCGGATTGGCCGCACCGCGCGCGCCGGCGCCGATGGCGCGGCCATCGCGTTTTGCGCGCCCGATGAGATGGATGAATTGAAGGCGATCCAGAAGGTGATGAAAACCTCGATCCCGGTGGCCTCGGGTCGTCCGTGGGAGGCAATGGATATTCCGCCGAAAGCCAAAGGTGGCGGTGGACGTGGCCGCAATGGCGGCGGCGGCGGCCGTGGGCGCGGCGGTCCGCGCGGCGGCGGTGCTGGCGGTGCGAAACCCCAAGGCGCAGGCAAGCCGGGCGGCCAACGCCGTCGGCGCAGCGGCGGCGGAAATCGCGGCAATGGCGGCGGTGCCGCAGCCTAACTCCGCCGCGACATAGCAGACAAAAAGCGCAGCCCTCGGGTTGCGCTTTTTCTTTTGCGGCTCACGGGTTGCGCGGCATTTCTAACGTGGTTTGACGTTCGATGCGCCGGTTTTCAAAAACGACAGGGTCGCATCGATCACCTCGCCGTTCATCATCATCCACGTATGGGACACCGGCAGGATGATCTTTTCCTTGGCCTTCATCGCAAAGGCCGAGGTGACCGAGACCTTCCCATCATTGTCGCCCTCGATCAGCGCCGAATAAACCGGATTGAGCGAGATCGATCCGGCAATCAACAAGGCATCCATCGGCAGGGCATCGGGTAATTTCGCGGGCGTTCCGTTCGGTCCCGTCGCAAGCTCCAATCCCGCAGGACCGTTGATCACCGCAAAGAGATCCCACGCTCCGAATGTGTCGACGATCTCTGATCCGCCGTTTGGTGCTCCCAAAAGCACCGCGCGCCCGGCCTTTGGTATCGCGTGCTCTGCCGCCCATTGGCGCAGCAAGATCCCGCCCATCGAATGGGTGACAAAATGGATGTGAGGCGCATCCCGGCACCCGGCGATCGCAGGTGGCAAATAGGCCTTGGCCAAGGACGCGATCGGCGCGTCTGTTGACGGGTAGTCGACGTTCACCACCGTAAAACCGGCGCGGTGAAGCCGCCGCTCGATCACATTCATCGAGCTTGAGGAGCGCGCCAAGCCGTGCAGTAAAATCACGCAGTCCGCCGCAGCATTTGCAACGCGGACCACAGCCCCGGCCGCAACACTGGCCACAGCAGGATTCTGCTGCGCCGTCATTGGCGCCGCAAATGTCATGCTCGCAAACGCCGCCGCCCCAAAGGCCGCCAATCGCCGTGTAAAGCCAGCCATGATCACATCAGATCCGGCTCGCGCCCATAGCGGTTGGCCAGTTTCGTGACTGTTAAGCCCTGAATAATAATGGAAAAAATAACAACCATATAGGTCGCGGTCAGGATCAAAGGTTTCCATTCACCCTCGGGCAGAGACAGCGCCAGGGCCACGGAAATCCCGCCTTTCAATCCCCCCCATGTCATGATCGGGATCACCCCGCCAGAAAACGCGCGGAAAGGTTGCAGGAGCAAAACTGGCACCGCCACTGCCGTCAACCGACCAATCAACGCCAATGCAATCGAGGCCGCGCCTGCAACGATCAAATCAAACTCGAAGGCAACGGCGAAGACCTCGAACCCGATCATCAAGAAAAGAACCGCGTTCAAAATCTCGTCGATCATCTTCCAGAACCCATCAACATAGCGCCGGGTTTCGTCGCTCATGCCGTATTTGCTGCCCACATCCCCGATCAGCAACCCGGCGCAAACCGCCATGATCGGGGCGGAAATATGCAAGGCCACGGCCAGTTCATATCCGCCAAACGCAAGGCCGAGAGTGATCAACACCTCAAGCGCGTAATCGTCGATCTGTCGCATCACGCGGAAGGTCATCCAACCCAAAGCAATGCCCAAAATCGCGCCGCCAAACGCCTCTTTCACGAAGAGTAGTGCCGCGTCGGTCAGTATAGCGGCCTCTGCGTTGCCGTGCCCGGCGCCCGGATCGGCCCCATGGCCAGAGATCGACGGAAAGGCGATGCCCACCAAGACCAAGAACACCACATAGCCAACGCCATCGTTAAAAAGGCTCTCACCCGCGATCTTTGTTTCCAATGATTTGCGCAGGTTCGCTTCGCGCAGAACCCCCAACACCGCCACCGGATCGGTGGGCGAGATCAGCGCGCCGAACACCAAGGCAATCGCCAAGGGCATCCCCGTCAACCATGAAAACCCGAACCCCACGACCGCCGTTGACAACCCGACCCCCAGCGTTGCCATCAATACCACGACACGCCATTGCGCGCGTAGATCCGACAGCTTGACATGCATTGCCCCGGCAAAGAGCATAAGCCCCAACATGCCCTCCAAAAGCGCATCTGAGAAATCCACGCTCATCACCGTGCGGCGCATTTCATCGGCCATGTTGAGCGCCGGAAATAACATATCCAAACCGAGCAACACTATCGAGGCCAGCAAGGCGACGACCAAAACCCCGATTGCGGAGGGCAGTTTCAAAAACAGATAGTTGATCGCCCCGAAGGCCCCCGCGAGCACAATCAACGCCGAAGCAATTTGCAGTACCGTCATGATGTTTTCCTGTTCCCTACGGCGGCTGATATCCCGCGCGGATATCTCCGCCATGCGACCAAAAGGGTCGAGGTCGCCCCTATGTTATATCGTGCATCGTTGTATTTTCTATAAAATCCTGCGCCGCGTTTTACGGCGGGTGGGCGGAGGCCGCATGCGCAAGAACCGGCGTTATCCACGCTGCAGATCCACCCAAACGGGCAAATGGTCCGATGCGATATGCGCCGGTCGCACCCGGTGTACGCCTTGATCTTTGGCGGTTAGGTCATCTGACAGGCCAAAGCGGTCCAGGGCCGCCACCGGGCGCAGCGCCGGAAAACTTGGCTTGCTTGGCAAAAACCGCAGGCTCTGCGCCATGGTGTCCAAGGCGCGCAGCGATCCCCACTCGTTGCAATCCCCGGCCAGAACTGTCGGCATTGGTGGAAGCTCGCGTAAATGTCGTTCGACCGCCGCAATTTGCATCACCCGGTAGCGCCGGATCAATCCCAAATGCACCCCGATAACCCGCAAAGGCCCGATGGAGGTTTGCACATCGGCCCGAATGGCGCCACGCGGCTCCAATCCGGGCAGGTCGACATGCGCCGTTTCTATCACCTGAACCGAGTCGCGCAGCAGCATCGCATTGCCATGCCATCCCAAGGACGCGCCGTGTTCACCAAAATCCACCACGCGCCATCCTTCGTCCTCAACCATCGCATGGGGCAGGGCGGCAGGGCGCGGCGGCAGGCGTTTGTCGGCCTCTTGCAACACGGTGATTTCGGCACCGATATGGCCAATCACCTGTAGGATACGCTCGGGCCTGCGCCGCAGGTCAAGCCCGACACATTTTTGTAGATTGTAACTGGCGATGCGAAGCGAGGGGGGTTCCATTGGCGCAAATCAACCACGAGCACGAGACAAGAGCAAGAGCTCCCGAACCGCCACGGGCCGCCTTGCATAATTGTTGTGCCGCAAAAGGCTTACTTACGGGCATGACCGGCCCTATATTGGTCAGGTGCCGATCAATAGGAGGCCCGTATCCCGTGTTCAAAGACCAAAGCCCCCTCGTGAAACTGATTTGGGCCGCTCTGGCGTTTTTTGCCGCCTATGCTTTGATCAGTGGTCGGTGGGAATTGGCCTTTGTGGCGATTGTTACGGGATTGCTGTCTTTGGTGCCGATTGCCTTGGCCCGCTGGGTGCAGATCGAAATGCCGCGGATTTTCATCGTGATCAGCACCGCCTTCATTGGTGGGACGCTGTTTCTGGGCGAGGCATTTGATTTCTATAACCGGTTCTGGTGGTGGGATATCCTGTTGCATGGCGGCAGTGCCATGGTGTTCGGTCTGACGGGATTTGTTCTTGTTTTCATGATGTTCCAAGGTAATCGTTTCGCCGCCCCACATATTGCCATTGCATTTTTCGCCTTCTGTTTCGCCATGACGATTGGTGCGATGTGGGAGGTTTTCGAATTTTCCATGGATCAGACGATCGGCACCAATATGCAAAAATCCGGTCTTGTGGATACGATGACCGATCTCATCGTTGACGCGATCGGCGCCTTCATTGGCGCAAGCAGCGGGTATGGGTATCTCAAGGGGCGTGATTACGGCGGATTGGGCGGGTTGATTGAGGATTTCGTTGCCCGCAATCCGCAGCTGTTCCGCAATTGGCGCAAATAGACCGGGGTGCATGCTCTTGACGCCGCCGTGCGTCTGGGCTCCTGTGGCGCCATGGAAAGACGCGATAGAGTAGACGCCCTTGGCGCATCGGGGTTGATTGCCTTCGCGATCATACTCGCTTTTAATCAGGTGGTGATCAAGCTGACCAATGCCGGTATTCAACCGGTGTTTTCGGCCGGGTTGCGCTCGATCGGGGCGCTTGTCGTTTTGTTGATCTGGATGCGGCTGCGCGGCATCGCGATCCATACGCCCCGCATGGCAATAGGGGCGGGGGTGATTTCGGGGCTGTTGTTCACCGCTGAATTCACCGGCCTGTTTTGGGCGCTCGATCACACCAGCGTCAGCCGCGCCAGCATCATTTTTTACTCCATGCCCGTGCATCTGTGCATCATGGCGCATTTCTGGCTTCCCGACGAGCGGATCACTCCGATGCGCGCCGCCGGATTGGGGCTGGCCATGGCGGGGGTGATTTGGGTTTTATTCGACCGCTCGGCGGGCGTGAGGCAGGGGCAGGCGAGCCTGATTGGCGATCTTGCCGCGCTTGCTGCGGCGCTCGGATGGGCGGGCATTGCAATGATGGCGCGGCGCTCGGCACTGTCCGCGTTGCGCCCCGAAATGCAACTTTTCTGGCAACTGGCGGTGTCATCCGTTTGCCTGATGGCGCTGGCGCCGCTCTTTGGGCCGCTGATCCGCGACTTCACGCCGGTGTTTTTGCTTGGTCTGGGCTATCAGGTGGTCTTGGTCGCCAGCATGGGGTTCCTGTTCTGGTTCTTTTTACTGACGATCTATCCGGCCTCCGGTGTGGCCAGTTTCAGCTTCCTGTCGCCGGTGTTTTCGGTGATCTTCGGCTGGATGGTTCTGGGTGAGCCGCTGAGCCTTGATGTGATGGGGGCGCTTTGTTTGGTGGCGCTGGGGATCGTGTTGATCAACCGCAGGCCGCGTATGCCATCATGATTTAAAATCAACGCCTTATGCGGCGCGGATCATGTGCCGCAATAGGTGGCTCCGACCACTTCGGAGGGCGCGGGTGGGCGCATGAGATCGGCAAAATGCGCATCTTCGCTGAAGGGGGCGGAACAGGCTTTCATCAACCGGTGGAAAGGGCCCATATCCCCTTCAACTGCGGATGCGATCATCGCCTCGACGCGATGATTGCGTGGGATCAAAGCGGGGTTGACCGCCGACATCGCCGCGCGGGTTTCATGGCTGGGGGCGCCCTGTGCATCCAATCCCCCCTGCAATGCCAACCGTGCCAGCCAGCGGGCGCGCCAGGCGTCCAATGCCGCGCGGTCCGCGATGTGATCTTCCACCGTGCCGCTGCCCAAGGCGCGGAATGTATTGGTGAAATCCGATTGGTTCGCTTGCATCAGGGCCAGAAAATCCGCGATCAAATCATGGTCTTCGGCCTCGGCACCGCGCAGCCCCAATTTGGCGCGAAATCTTGCCGTCCATGCGGTCTCGATCTGGGCGGGCATGGCATTGACGGTTTCGGTGAATATTTCGACGGCCAGCTGTTGATCCGGCATCAACGGGATCAACGACGACGCCAGTTGCGCCATGTTCCATGGGATCACCGCCGATTGGTTGTCATAGGCATAGCGGCCTTGGGTGTCGATCGAACTAAACACTGTAACCGGATGATATACATCCATAAAGGCGCAGGGACCGTAATCAATCGTCTCGCCGCTGATCGACGTATTATCGGTGTTCATCACCCCGTGGACAAATCCAAGCGACAGCCAATGCGCGACCAATTCGGCCTGCCGTGCGATCACTGATTTGAGGAACTCATGCGGATCACCCGCATCCGGCGCATGGCGGGCGCGGGCATATTCATAAAGCTGGCGCAGCTCCGGCAGCATTTGCCGCGCGGCAAAATATTGAAACGTACCGACGCGCAGATGGCTGCTGGCCACCCTCGTCAACACCGCGCCGGGTAACGCGCCGGTCATGGAACCGGTGGCCCGCATGACCTGCGTGCCCGTCGCCACAGCGGCCAGCGCCCGTGTGGTCGGCACGCCAAGCGCATGCATGGCTTCGCTGAGTAAATATTCGCGCAAAACCGGACCAAGCCAGGCAAACCCGTCACCGCCGCGTGAAAACGGCGTGCGGCCAGAGCCTTTGAGCGCGATGTCGCGCCGTGTCCCGTGGCGATCAATTACCTCTCCCAAGAGCACCGCGCGCCCGTCCCCGAGTTGCGGCGAGAAGCCGCCAAACTGGTGACCGGCATAGGCCTGCGCAATCGGATCGGCCCCCTGTGGCAGGGCATTGCCGGAAAAAACCTCCGCCAGATCCTCCTCCGCGTCCCGTGTAATCCCGAGGTCCGCCGCCAACCCGTCGTTCCACGCCAAAAGCTGCGGGGCCGGGGCGCGGGCGGGCATTTGGCGCGCATAAAACGGCGCAGGCAGGGCGGCATAGCTGTTGTCGAATGAGATTTTCATGAAGCACCAGATAGGGCCGCGCACAGATCAATCAAAGATAGCGGGTCATCAACGAATAGTCGTCGCGCGGGGTGAAATGCAGTTTTTTATAGAGCGAACGCGCACGGGCATCATCGTGGCGCACTTCAAGATGGAGCGCCTTGAGGCCCGCACCGGCAAGCGCCTTGGGCAGAGAAAGCAGAACTTCGGAGCCAAGGCCACGGCTGCGCACACCGGCGCGAATGTAGATTTCGTCGATAAACCCGTCCATTCCGCCCAATTCGATCGACCAGCCGAAACAAATCACCACATAGCCGATCGGCGAGCGTTGCGGCCCGATCAAATAGGCCACGCCCAGAGGAGAACCCGCCAGCAGCGGCGCAACCGCGTCGGCGCGGGCCTCGTCGCCGAGCGTGATCCCGACTTCGCGGTGAAAGGCGGCCATCATCGGCAACAAACGTGGCGCGTCATCGGGGGTGGCAAGATGCAAGGCGGTCATAGGCGGGCCAACCGATCCGTCAGCAGGGCAAAGAAACCGTCGGCATCCAGGTCGCCCATAAACAGCGCATTGGGCGCGCGGCCGGTGACGCCCCACCAATCGGCCACCGTCATGCCCAAGGTCAATTCGGACATGGTTTCGATCTCGACGTTGATATGGCGGCCGGTGAAAAGCTCCGGCGCGATCAGATAGGCGGTGACGCAGGGATCGTGCAGCGGCGCCCCGGCAGAGCCGTATTTTTCACGGTCATAGCGTTCGAAAAAATCGGTCATTTGCGCCGCTGCGACCCCGACCGGATTGCCCAAGGCGCGAAAGGCGTCATTGCGCGCGGCGGTGACCAGAGCCTTATGGGTCACATCCAGCGGCATCACCACCAATGGAATGCCGGATTTAAAAACGATATCAGCAGCATGCGGATCGACGTAAATGTTGAACTCGGCGGTGGGTGTGACGTTGCCCACCTCGAAATAAGCGCCGCCCATGATCACAATTTCTTGCACGCGGGGGATGATGTCGGGGGCCTTGCGAAAGGCCAAGGCAAGATTGGTGAGCGGCCCGAGCGCGCAAAGCGTCACGGTGCCGGAATTGGCGGCCCGCAGGGTGTCGATGATGAAATCGACGGCGTGGGCCTCTTGCAAGAGCATCACCGGATCGGGCAGGTCAGGGCCATCAAGACCGGATTTGCCATGCACGTGCTCTGCCGTCACCAACGTCCGGTCCAGCGGGCGGTCACATCCGGCATAGACTTTCACATCCGGCTTTCCGGCCAATTCGCACACCTTGCGGGCATTCACCTGCGTCAACGCCAAAGGCACATTGCCGGCCACGGCCGTGATTCCCAAAATCTCGATTTCTTCGGGGCTGGCCAAGGCTAGAAGAATCGCCATCGCGTCGTCCTGACCGGGGTCGGTATCGATGATGATGTGGCGCAACGGGCGGGCAGAGATCATGGCGCTTGGCATCCTTTTGCGGGGCGGGCGACGTGGGGCAGGGTGTTCGAAACGCGCGAGGTTCTGCGCCGTTGCCGCACAGTGCCGCCCGCGCGGTGCGATGTCCAGAACCCGCGCGCCCCGGTGGGGGATATTTGCCGATAACCAGAGGCGGCGCGCCCCGCCGCAGATGTCCAGAAAAAGATAAGGCGGCCCGCGAGTGGTGCGGACCGCCTCAATGGGCGCCAAGGGGCCTGTAGATTACCCTCGGTGCGTCATGAGGGCGAATTAGCGGGGTTATCCGTCGAAATCAACCTGTTCTATCAATTTCAATGCCGCAGGCCGCAGGCGGGCAAGTTCCATCAAATCGGCTTGGTCTGCGGTGAAGCTGCCCCAGCTTTCGACCAGCGGATCTGCCTTGGTGCCTTCTGCGACGGGATACTCATAATTCGCCTCGGCATAGATTTTCTGTGCTTGGGGAGAGGTGAGAAACTCCATCATTTTCAAGGCATTGTCGCGGTGCGGCGCATGTTTCGTCATGGCCACGCCGGAAATGTTCACATGCGCGCCGCCGTTTTCAAAGGTCGGGAACACGATGCGGACGCTGTCGGCCCATTCCTTTTGCTCGGGATCGTTGACCATCTGTCCCATGTAATAGGTGTTGCCAATGGAAATGTCGCATTCCCCGGCCCAGATCGCCTTGACCTGCGCGCGGTCATTGCCTTGCGGTTTGCGCGCAAGGTTGGCTTTGACCCCCTCAAGCCATGTTTTTGTTTCCGCCTCGCCATGGTGCAACAAATAGGCCGAGGTCAGCGCGACGTTATAGGCATGGGTGCCCGAACGGGTGCAAATCCGGCCTTTCCATTTCGGATCGGCAAGGTCCTCGTATGTGGTCACTTCGCCCTCTGCAACGCGGTCGCGCGAGGCATAGACAATACGTGCCCGGGTGGTCAGACCCCACCATTGGTTGCCCGGATCATGATATTGCGCGGGTACATTGGCGGTCAGCGTGGCGCTTTCTACGGGTTGGGTCAAACCGGCTTCGACCACAGCAGCAAGCCGCGCGATGTCGACGGTCAACACCAGGTCGGCAGGGGAGCGTTTGCCCTCGGCCACGAGCCGTTCGACCATGCCTTTTGCGAGATAGGCAACATTGACCTTGATGCCGGTCTCATTGGTAAAGGCATCGGTCAGCGGCGCAAGCAACTCGGGTTGGCGATAGGAATAAAGATTGACCTCATCTGCCTGAACAGCGCCGGAAAGCGCGGGCAGGGTGGCGGCCGTTAGAAACGCAAGTCGTGTGAACATGAGAAACCTCATTTTGAGTGTTGCTGTTGTCCGCCTTAAACCCGACTATTTTTGTCGGGTCAATGCCAAATGGCTCATGTCCTGTCAGATTTCTCTTCGCGCTTTACCGCGTCCCAAAACCCGTCCATCTCAGCGAGGTCGGATTGTGCCGGGGTTTTGCCGATCTCGGCCAATTTCGCTTCGACGCCGCGAAACCGGCGGGTGAACTTGTCATTGGCGGCGCGCAATGCCACCTCGGGATCAAGGCCAAGATGCCGCCCGAGATTGGCCATCACAAACAACAGATCGCCATATTCTTCCTCGATTTCAACTTGGGTGAGGCGCTCGCGTGCCTCGGCCAATTCCTGCGCTTCCTCGACGATTTTATCGGTGACATCGGCAATATCGGGCCAATCGAACCCGACCCGCGCCGCCCGTTTTTGCAATTTTTCCGCCCGCATCAAGGCCGGAAGGCCAAGCGCCACGTCATCAAGCGCACCGGCTGCGCCGCTTTGTGCGCGCTCGGCGGCTTTGATGGCCTCCCAATCGCGGGTCTGCTGCGCGGCGGATTTGTCGCGGCTTTCATTGCCAAAAACATGCGGGTGGCGGGCGAGCATTTTATCGCTGATCCCATCGGCCACGTCTTCGAAGTTGAAAATGCCTTGATCCTCGGCAATCTGCGCATGAAACACTGATTGCAGCAGCAAATCCCCCAGCTCTTTTTTCAGCTCGTTCATATCACCGCGCTCGATCGCATCAGCGACTTCATAGGCTTCTTCAATGGTATAGCGGGCAATCGATGCGAAATCCTGCTCGATATCCCAAGGGCACCCATGGTCAGGATCACGCAACGCCCGCATGATCGCCCGCAAACGCGGCATGCCGCCTTTGGGATCAAAAATCAGCGGATTGTGCTCGGGACGGAACGTCGGATCGGTTGGGGGCGTTTGAGGCATTGCGGCGGTTCCCTTATTGCGTTTGGATGGCAGGGTAGTCGTGCAGCCCCGGATGTCCATAGGGAGGGCGCGCGCGCAAAATGTGGCATGGAAAGCAGGTTTTGATGGCTCTGGAAGACGCGAAAACGCAAGTAGATCATTCCTTTACCCGGGATGAGACACGCGGATTGAGTTATGAAAATGCCTTTGGCGGCGCGCTCAGCTTTCTGCGGCGCAGATATACCAAAGACCTCACCGGCGTTGACATTGCCGTCACGGGGGTGCCGTTTGATCAAGCCGTTACCAATCGCCCTGGCACCCGTCTTGGCCCGCGTGCCATCCGCGAGGCATCGAGCTTGCAACCCTATGATCCGCCCTATGGTTGGGGCTTTGACCCTTTGAGCGAATTTGCCGTGATTGATTATGGTGATCTGGCCTTTGATTACGCCAATGTCGCGGCCTTCCCCGATGCGCTGACTGCTCATATCAAGGGCATATTGGAGGCGGGCGCCGCGAGCATCTGCTTGGGCGGGGATCATTATATTTCCTTTCCGATCCTCAAAGCCTACGCCGATAAATACGGGCCGCTGTCATTGCTGCATTTTGATGCGCATTCCGACACTTGGGTTGATGATGATATGTCCCGCATTGATCACGGCACCATGTTTTACAAGGCGGTGAAGCTGGGGCTGATTGATCCGAAGACCTCGGTTCAGGTCGGCATCCGCACCCATAATGATGACACTCTGGGGGTGAATATCATTGATGCCCGCGAAGTGCATGAGGCGGGCGCGGCAGCAGCGGCGCAGAAAATAAAATCCATTCTCGGGGATCGCCCGACCTATGTGACGTTTGACATTGATTGCCTTGACCCGGGGACCGCGCCGGGCACCGGAACGCCGGTCTGGGGCGGGTTAAGTTCCGGTCAGGCGGCGATTATTCTGCGTGATGTGGCTGGGATCAATATGGTCGGCGGTGATGTTGTCGAGGTCTCGCCGCCTTATGATCCCTCCGGAGCCACCGCCGTGGCCGGCGCCCATGTGGCGATGGAGCTGATTTGCCTTTGGGCCTATAATAATCGAAAGTGAAGATCATGCTATACATCATTGTTATTGTTGCTCTTATCGTGATTGGGTTCGCGGTCTATGTGCGGCTTGCTCCATCGGACGCGGCCCGTTGGCACCAGATGCCCGAGGGGGTTGAACATCAGGATTTCGACGGCGGTTGCATCCGCATTGGCACCACCGGCCCGCAGGGCATATCGTTGCTCGACCGGATTATCATGTCCGGCCCGCGCACGCAGGTTCTTGCCGGATCGGTCGAAGACGGTATGGTGACCTATATCATCCGCTCAAAGCTCTGGGGGTTTCCCGATTATGTCACGGTGCGGCAGCTCGGTGACACGTTGCAAATCTACTCCCGCCTGCGGTTCGGAAAATCCGATATGGGGGTCAACAAAACCCGCGTCGACGGATGGTTGTCGGTCCTTGCGCGGCAATAATGGCGCGCGGGGCCATGGGCACCGATCCCCGCGCCATTCCCTGTGCGGTTTGTGCAAGATCCTGCGGCGTAGACATTATTGCGGTGAGGCGGCATCGGCCATTTGATGTGCCCACGTCTTGCGTTACCGCGTCTTGCGCAACACAGCCCCCTTGACCAAATCGCCGCGATAAGAGACAGACCCACATGGTTCCACAACATACATTAGAGCAGATCACCCAGCGGTTTCAGTTTCTTGAAGCACAGATGGCCGAAGGCAGCAGCGATATCGCCAAGCTGGCCAAGGAGTATTCCGACCTGCGCCCGCTGATCGAGCAAATCGATCAATATCGCCAATTGCTGGCTGACATTGAAAGCGCCGAGGAAATGCTTGGTGATCCGGATATGAAGGAATTGGCCGAAGAAGAATTGCCGGCGCTCCGGCGCGCCTTGCCCGATGCCGAGGCGGCGTTGCAATTGGCGCTTTTGCCCAAAGACGCCGCCGATGCCCGCCCTGCGATTATCGAAATCCGCCCCGGCACGGGCGGCGATGAGGCGGCGCTTTTTGCTGGTGATTTGCTGCGCATGTATCAACGGTATGCCGAAGCGCGCGGCTGGAAATTCGAGATCATCGAAGAGCAGGAAAGTGATCTGGGCGGCATCAAGGAAGTGATCGGCCATATCAAAGGCGAGAATGTTTTTGCGCGGTTGAAATTCGAAAGCGGCGTGCACCGCGTGCAACGGGTGCCGGAAACCGAAAGCGGCGGGCGCATTCATACCTCGGCGGCGACAGTTGCGGTGCTTCCCGAAGCCGAAGATGTCGATATCGAAGTCAACGCCAATGACATCCGCATTGATACGATGCGGTCCTCCGGTGCGGGCGGCCAACACGTCAACACCACAGATTCGGCGGTGCGGATCACCCATTTGCCGACCGGGATTGTGGTCACCTCATCGGAGAAATCCCAACACCGCAATCGCGAAATTGCCATGCAGGTGCTCAAAACCCGCCTCTATGATTTGGAGCGGCAGCGCATCGACGGAGAACGTTCTGCCGACCGCAAAAGTCAGGTGGGCAGCGGCGATCGCTCCGAACGGATCCGCACCTATAATTTCCCGCAAGGGCGCATGACGGATCACCGCATCAACCTGACGCTTTATAAACTCGACGCGGTGATGGGGGGGGATTTGGACGAAATCATAGATGCGCTCACCGCCCATGCACAGGCCGAACAATTGGCCGCGATGAATGGCTAGGGCCAACAACGAAGCGCAGAGCGGGAAGGGGCACGGGCCGATTGTTGCGCAAACCCCGACGCAGGCTTTGGCAATGGCCTTGGCCATCGGCCGCGCGGCCTTGGGCGATGACCGGGAAAGGGATGCGCGCGCGCTTTTGGCCCATGCGGCAGGGATCACGCCGTCGCGGTTGATGATGCTGGATGTCGAGGCATTCGACGCGGCATTGATGGAGCGCTATGCCGAGGCGCTTTCGCGCCGCAGCTTGGGAGAACCGGTCTCGAAAATCACTGGAAAACGCGCGTTTTGGAACCATGACTTCATCGTCACAGCCGATGTTCTGGACCCGCGTCCGGACACTGAAACTCTCGTGGCTAAGGCGCTTGAGCGACCGTTTGAGCGCATCCTTGATCTGGGCACCGGATCGGGTTGTATTTTGCTGAGCCTTTTGGCCGAACGCGGTGAGGCACAGGGTGTCGGTGTCGATCTTTCAGAACCTGCGCTTGATGTGGCCCGCGCCAATGCGGCGGCCATTGGCGTCGTGGACCGTGTGCATTGGCTGCATGGCGATTGGTTCGATGCGGTGAAGGGCCGGTTCGATTTGATCGTCTCCAACCCGCCTTATATCGCCGCCGAAGAAATGGCCGAATTGGACCGCGAGGTGCGCGATCATGACCCGGCGATGGCCCTGACCCCGGGCGGTGACGGGCTTGATCCTTATCGTATCATTGCGGCGCAAGCGGGCAGCTATCTGCATCCGAACGGACGGCTTATTGTCGAGATGGGCTGGCAACAAGGCCCGCAAGTTGCGGCGATCCTCTCGGCGTCGGGGTGGCGCGATGTCGCCATCTGGCCCGATCTTGAGGGACGCGACCGTGCGGTTTCAGCCACGGCCCCCTGACGTGCGGTCCATAGGGCCATCCGCGAGAGGGGGGTATTGGGGGGAATACCGCCGAATATGCGCAGTTATCCCGGTTTTTTCGCGCTAATCGCGCCAAAAACCTCACTTAACACTTGTCATGTCCGCCCGCTCTGTTTAACTCTATGGCTGTCGAGACGGCGGACGCGGTTCTGCGATCCCTCCCGACGCCAAGCCACAAATTGTCGCTCATCCGAATGACCCGCGCCTCCTGCGCACCCCGGGCCACAGCGACGTCCAAACGCATAAGGCTGGACAGCTTACAATGAGATCTCCTAAATCCCGCTCGCGGAATAAATCCAACCGGAACAATAATAACAACCGGTCGGGCGTCAATATCGTCAACCGCGTTTTCGATAGCAGCGGCCCCGAAGGCAAAGTGCGCGGCACGCCGAGCCAGATCATCGAAAAATACAACCAATTGGCCCGCGATGCGCAGTTGAGCAATGACCGTGTCGCGACGGAAAACTTCCAGCAACACGCTGAACATTACATGCGTTTGCTGAGTGCGGCACAAAAAGAGATTGATGCACGGCGCGAACAGCAAGAGCGCGAAAATCGTGACCGTCAGGCCGAGCGTGACCGGCAAAATGCCGAACGCGACCGTCAGCGCGCAGAACAGCGCGAGGCCAATAACCAGCAAGAACAAAACACGCAGCAAGGCGAGGGCGAACAGCAGACCAGCCCCGAGAATGCTGCGGATGGGAACAAAACATCGTCGCGCAAAGAGCGCCGGCCGCGCCGCGAACGCGCCGCTCCGCAAGACGAATTGCCCGCTTTCATCACCGATCCCGGCGCAGCACCGCAACCCGATGTGGTCGCCGCGCCTGCTGCCGATTCTGCAGATACCGCTGATAGCGGTCTGGTCGAGACGCCGGAAAGCAAACCCAAACGTGCGCCGCGCAAACCCCGCGCCAAAAAAGCCGATACCGCGCCGGCGCCTGCTGAAAACGATCCGAAAGACGCCGCAGAATAACGTAGGTGTCCCTTTGGACAACAATGCCCGCCTGCGTTCGTCGCGGCGGGCTTTTTTGTCTGCAAAATTCGATTGGTTTTGGCCGCCGGTGATGTTTCTGGGCCGCGCCCCAGCAATGGAAACGGCGCCGCAACCCCATCTTCGTCTACGATGTCTTTGCCGTCACGCATTGCCACCTATATCACCGCCAACCCCCGTGATCCGCAGGGGACGCTGCGCACATTGCCCATTATGGCAGACAGGCGGTGGGGTGGCCGATTATTCCAAGGTGCGCGCGAGGGCGCAAAATTGCTCCAACTCGACGTTTTCGGCGCGATCTGTGGGCTTGATCCCCGATGCAATCAACCGGTCCTCGATGTCCGGCGCAAGCCCTTTGAGCGAGGCGCGCAGCATTTTACGCCGCTGGTTGAACCCCATCGCAACACAGCGTTCCAGCAGCTTTGCCTTGGCCGGATATCGCGGTTTCGGCAGGGCGTTGAGATGCACCACGGCGGAATGCACTTTGGGCGGCGGGGTGAAAGCTTCGGGCGGCAAAGACATGACGATTTGCGCATCGCACCGCCATTGCGCGAGAATGCCGAGACGCCCATAGGCCTTTGAACCGGTGGTTGCGACGATCCGGTTGGCAACCTCGCGTTGGAACATCAAGGTCAGACTTTGCCAAAAGGGCGGCCATTCGGGCGGCGTCAGCCAGCGCACCAACAATTCGGTGCCGACATTATAGGGCAGGTTTGCAGCGATGCGGATCGGCGGTGTCAGATGTTCAAGCGGGTTGATATCGAGCGCATCGCCCTCGATCACGGTGAGCCGCCCGTCATAGGCCTCTGAGATCTCGGCTAAGGCGGGGATGCAGCGCGCATCTTTTTCGATGGCCAGCACGCGCCGCGCGCCTTCGCCAAGCAGGCCGCGGGTCAACCCACCGGGACCGGGGCCAATTTCCAGAACATCGCATTGGGTCAAATCCCCGGCCATACGGGCGATTTTGGATGTGAGGTTGAGATCCAGAAGAAAATTCTGTCCCAGGGATTTACGGGCATCAAGCCCATGGTTTTTAATGACTTGGGCGAGGGAAGGAAGCGTGTCGATTGCGCTCATGTTGCGGTGCTCCTTGGCGGGCGGCGGAGGCCTCCGGCGGGGATATTTGAGGAAAGTAGAAACAAGGGAGGCGCGGGCGCCTATCCAGAGGCCGCCGCGCGGGTGGCCCCCATCGATGCAGCCACTTTAAGCGCTTCGATCAGCGAAGAGGGATTGGCAATGCCTTTGCCGGCGATATCAAAGGCGGTGCCATGATCGGGCGAGGTGCGGATGAAGGGCAATCCGAGGGTGATATTGACGCCGCGATCGAAATCTAGCGTTTTGATCGGGATCAAGGCTTGGTCGTGATACATGCAGATCGCCGCGTCATAGCGGGCGCGGGCAGGGGCATGAAACATCGTATCGGCGGGCAGGGGCCCGGCAATATCGAGACCTTGGCCGCGCAGCGCGTCTAGCGTCGGGGTGATCATCTCGATTTCTTCCATCCCCATCGCGCCGCCTTCGCCCGCATGGGGGTTTAATCCGGCCACGGCAAGGCGCGGGCGCGCAATGCCGAAATCACGGCGCAAGGCCGCATGGGTGATCAATATCGTATCGGTGAGCAACGCCGGGTTCAGGGCCACCGGCACGTCCTCGATCGCGATGTGGATCGTCACCGGCACAACGCGCAATTGCGGTGAGGCCAGCATCATCACCACACGGTCGCGGCCGGCCAGCGCAGCAAGGTATTCGGTATGGCCGGGGTAGGCGAAACCGGCCCCGTCTTTGAGCGCCTTTTTGTGAATCGGCGCGGTGCAAATCGCCGAGGCCGCGTCGGACCTGGTAAGATCCACAGCGCGGGCAATCACGTCAATCACGCCTTGGGCATTGGCCGGATCTGCGCTGCCTCGCCGTGCATCACCGGCAAATTCATGGGCCAGAACCGGTAAACCATGCGCGGCCGCGGCAGGGGTTTCGGATGGATCATCTATCAAACTTAGGGCCGTGCCTGCGGGCAGATGCCGGGGGTCACCGATCCAGAAAAACGGCAATGTCGCGCCGAGGCTTTGCCAAGCGGCCATAGCCAATTCCGGCCCGACACCTGCCGGTTCACCGCAGGTCATGGCCACCGGGGCTGTGGTCTTGGCTGCGCTCATTGCTCGCGAATGCGGGCGGCGCTGCGCAGCTCGGCAAGAAAGCCCTCGGCGTAAGCGATAAGGCGGCGATTCTTGAGTTGCAGCGACAGTTCTTCGCGGCCGATCCCTTCGGTCAACGCGGTTGAACGCCCGCAAAGCATCAAAAACACCAATGTTTGACCATCGCTGCGGGTCAAGGCTGTCGATACTTCGTTGTCGTCGAGCTTGGCCAACTCCAGCGCGATGTCGGAGGGAATTTCGGCGGGCAGCTTGCTGCCGCGCTCTAGAATGTCTTCGGGTTGGCCCTTGGCGATGCCGTAGAGATCATCGCAGGTATCGACGCGGGATTTGATTTTGGCCGCTGTGGCCAATGCGTCGCTGCTGCGCCCGCCGGGGATGTAATAGGCGGCATAGTCAATGGCCGAATACTCAGGTTGCGTCACGCCGGTTTCTTCAATGGCGCGCATCTGGAACAAGGCCACCGCACCGTTCAAAGGGATTGGGGCGCTGACCTGTCCGGGGGCCAAGCCAAGGATCACCGGACGCAGCGCAGGCGGCAATTTTGTCAAAGGCATCCAATCGAGACGCCCGCCGCGCGAGCGGGTGGCCGAAGCGGAATACTGACGCGCCGCAGAGGCAAAGGCGGCCTCTCCCTCCAAACGCGCCAATTCGGCGGCGCGGGCTTGCACGGCTGCGGCCTCTTGTGGCGGGGCCGGCATGATGATTTCCGACATCAACACCCGCACGTCCGATCCAGCGGTCGCGCGTTCGGCGCGGTCCAATTCATCTTCGGAGACCGAGACGCGGCTGGCGAAGCGTGCACGGACATATTCGCGCCAAACGAGACCGGATTCGGCAAAGGCGCGGAAGGTTTGTTCCGACACGCCGGCGCCTTCGAGCGCGCGAATGAACTGCTCGGCATTCATATTGGCGCGGGCGGAAAACTCTTCCATGCCTTCCATCACCTGATCGGGAGTCGCGGTGATACCGGCGGATTTGGCCACGGACATTTTCAACCGGTCTTCGATCAATTGCTCACGGGCCACTTCATTGGGATCGCCGGGCGCGCGCAGCAACGTCAAAAACCGGGCGCGTTGCTCCAATTCATACCCGGTGATCACCGCGTCATTGACCTTGATAACAGGGGCAAAGAGGTCTTGCGCCGCCGCCATCCGTGGCAGCGCCATAAGCACGGCAAGCCCCAGGGCCGCCACTGCCAAAAGCGTCGATGCGCGGCGCATCACTGTGCGATCATCGTGGGCCACGGCCATCGATGTATTGCGAAGCGGGGAAGTGGGCTGGGCAAAGGGGTGGGTCATTGCGGTGTCGTCCTGCCTGTTTAATTCTTGCATCTGCGCGTATAGCTTTTGTCGATAGTGTCAGTGCTAAAGCCTCGCAGCCCGACCGTAAAGGAAATGTCGGTTGAGGGCGCAAGGATAAGCGAGGAAGTGAAGCGGCGCGAGAGCGAAAGCATCACATCCACACATTCGTTACGGTATTGGATGCCGATCCCGGCTTCGGCGGTGCGGTCATCGGCCACATCATAACGCCAATTGGCCGATCCGATCCAATGGCGGGCAATGCGGTAGCTGCCATCGATCGACCATTCCGAGACGGTGTCGGGGCGATCCTCTACGGTGTCGGCTCCCAGCCAGACATAAGAGGCGGACAGGTTCGCCGCGTCGGATTTGAACCATTCGGCGCGCGCCTCGATCTTGCTGAGGTCCAGATCCATATCCAACACACCGCGCCCGGTCAGGGCCAGTCCGTTGGCGCTGCGCCATTGGCTGCCAACCAAAATACCCGATGTCTTGCCCGACAGGCCCGACGAACGGGTGAAATCGCTATCGGCCTCGTCGCGGAACACCTGACCCAAAACAAAGGTGCTTTCATTGCCCGAAGCCGCATAGCGTGACCAACGGGTGCCAAGCGCCAAAGCCGTGCCGCGTTCGCGCCGGTCGGTTGCGTTGAACCGCGACAGGGAAAACAGATTGCCGCTGTCAAATTCGTTGAGCGTGGATTGCTCGTTCGGGACATTCAACTTTTCGCCCCCGGTCCAGCTGATCTGGGCCATCGGCTCAACCACATGGCGGGTGCCATTGGCGGTGGTTTTTTCCAACGGATAACTCAACCGCAGCGCGCCGGTCGGCGTCATCTGTGCGGTTGAACCGGGGTAACTCGAATCTTGGGCGATGATGAAACTGTCAAAGGATAGCGCGCCGGTGGCCCCAAGCCGCAGCCCCCCCGCCAATGTCCAATCGCGCGACCAGAGCATTGTCGCCGAAAGCTGTGTGACATCGCGCCCGTCGGTGATCAAATCGCTATCGGTGCTGTCATAATCGAGATCCGAGTACCGGTAGAAATGCCGCAGCCCCGCCGACAACCGCAGCTCGCCGCCCAACGCAGAGGGAAACAGCCGTCGCTCATAATTCAAATCAGCAATGATCGACGGGATCGTGGCGTTGCGTTCGTCTTCGCGCAGCGTGTGGTAATTGGTCAGCGCTGCATTGATATATTCGCCGCGCCGCACCCGGTTCAGGGTGATGTCGCTGTCCAAACGGTCTTTGCTCGAATATCCGTAATCGACCAGATAGGCGTCATCCTTCACCGCCTCGATGTCGAAGCTGAGGGTGAAATCGCGGGGCAGGGCGAATTGCCCGTTGGCGAATAGATAAGCCCGTGTGTCGTCTTGCAAACTGTCTTGACTGAACGCGCCAGTGATCTCGATTTGACCGTTCCGGTAGGATTGCCGATAGCGCCATTCAAGCGTCCGGCTGTCGCGCGACAGATATGGCGTCAGGGTCAGATCGCGGTGATCACCCATCTTGATGAAATACGGCACCCGCACCCCAAACCCCAACAAGGTCGAGCTATGCGACGAGGGGACCAAGAACCCGGTGGCGCGGGTTTGGGTCGGGTCGGGTAAGCGCAGGCGCGGCAGGTACAGCACCGGAAAATCCAAGACCCGCAGCTGTGCTTTGGTAAAGTGAAGCTGCCGCGCGTCTTGGTCATGTACCACGCTTTCGGCACGGATTTGCCAGAGCGGTGCGCGCGCGACACCATCGGCAGCGCACACACGACAAGAGGTCACCGAAGCTTTGTAAAGACGGCTGTACCGTCCGTTGGCGCGGCTCATGTTCAAGGCGGCCAATTGCAATTGCTGATCCAGAACCAGCCGCGCCCCGCGGATGATCCCGTTTTGCAGATCGCGGTCCAATTCAGCGCTGTCGGCGATGATGATGCTGTCGTGATCTTCTCCGTCGCCTGTGCCGGTTTCGGTGATCCGCACCGGCCCCTCGATCATCAATTGCCCCTCGCCGCGCAGATAGGTGATCTTGCGCGCCCGCAGTCGCGTTGTGTCATAAAGCACCTCGACGGCGCCTTCGGCCACCAATGTGTTCTCATCACGTAAAAAAACGTTGTCTGCGACCAAAATGGCGGAGGGGGCGGATTCGGCTTGCGTCGTGGTGCGCGTGGCTGCGGGGGGCGCGGCGGTGTCTTGCGCCGTGGCTGCCGCCGGTTGCAACACGGGCAATGTCGCAAGCGCCGCCGCAAGCGCCGCCGCGTTGACCGTCTTCAAACCCGCGCGCATTATCCGTCCTCCATATGCAGCAAAATTCCCAATCCCAGCATCACCGAGGCCACGGGCGGCGCCCAGGCCGCCAGAACCACGGGGATTTGTCCGTTCTCTCCCAAGATTTGCGCGAAATTGCGGACATAATAAAGCCCAAAGCCCAGCATAACCGCGCTCAGCACCGAAACGCCGGTCTTTCCGAACCGCACATGGCGCATTGTAAAGGCCGCCGCAACCAGAACCATCGCAATCAAAAAGACCGGTTTGGCCAATTCCATTTGAAACCACACCGCATGGCGACGCGGGGAAAACCCGGCTTGGCTGAGTTGATCGATATGCGCCGGCAGGTTCCAGATCGAGATCGCAGAGGGTTTGCCGAAGCCTTCTAAAATTCTCTCTTTGGTCAAGGAGGACGAGAGGGTAAGCTCTGTATGGTTTTGGACCTGTGCTTCGGGGTTGATCCCCGCAGTCAAAGGCCAGACAGTGGCATCGGTCAACCGCCAGTTGCCGGCCCCGAGCGTAGCGGATTGCGCTTCGATCCGGCGTATCGGGCCCGTCATGCCATAGCTGATAAAACTCACATCATAGAGCACCGTGGCCTGGGGATTGGCCCGCGCCGCGCGGATCACGGTTTGCCCTTCGGCATCGGCCTGACGCAACCAAAGCCCTTCGGAGGAGATCGACAACACTTCTTCGGTGCCGGTGGAATAGAATTCATAGAGTTGCGAAAACTGTTTTGACGTGGCCGCAACGATCGGATTGAGCACCGAAATCGCCACCACGCCAATCGCTGCCGCGACGATTACCGGTGCGATCAATGAGGTCAGTGCCGACCGCCCCGAGGCCCGCAAGACAACCAATTCCGAGCTGCGCGCCAACCCCAGATACAGCACCACCGTGGCGAGGATCATCACCAAAGGCATGATTGTGTAAAATCCGTCTGGCGCATTCAAAAGCGTCAGTTCAACCACCTGTCCGAAGCTGGCCGAAGTGTCGCCCAAACGACGCAATTGTTCGACCAGATCAATCAATGTGGTCAGCAAGATAAACACCGCAGAAAGCCCGAAGAAGCTTTTGGCGAATTTGCGTGCGAAATAGAAATGCAGCCTCATGTCATCGGCTCCGTCGCGGGACCGCGCGTTGTCATCTGGTCCCGTGTTTCGGGCGCGGCACCGGTCTCACGGCCGACTTGATCGGGGGCGTATGTATTGCCCTCGCCGCCATTGCCAGTGCCACCGTCCGGGGCCGGCCGGTGCGGCCGCCCGCGTCGGCGTTTGCGCCCCGACCACGCCAAAAGCCCGCCGGCCATGGCAAACCCGATCAGTTCCGGCAAATAGATCAAGGGCCAAAGCGCGTCGTTGCGCCGCGCCGGTGTTGTGACCGCGCCCTCGATGGATTTCACCACCACCAGCAAGAGCAGCGCCATGATGATCTGCCGCCAGACACCAAACCGCGAAAATCCGCCAACCAAAAGTGCCGAAAACCCGATCAGCGCCCCTACAACGCATAAGAGCGGCTCGGCAAACCGTTGATGTAGCCGCGCCAAAACCTCGCTGAGCGGAAGGCCGGTTTCGGCCGCAAGTTTGGCAGGATCGGTGATAAACCGGTGGCTGGGTTGATACACCACATTGCGGGTGTCCACAGTGTCCACAGAAATCAAACCGCTGATATCATAGGATAAGTCGGAAAAATGTGTGGTCGATAGGCGATTTTCGGCGAGATTGAGCTGCTGCACCATCCCATCGACCATGACCAGTTTTGTGGTCTGGCCGGTGCCTTTGCCATCTTCGCGCGCCGGGGTGTTCGGGCCTTGGGTCTCGGGAGGGGCGGCGCGCACCAAATAGGCGCTTTTGGCAGTATAGGTGACCGCCGATCCGGTTTGCGAGCGGTCGGAGAGAAACACATCATTGAGTGTGCCATCCAAAGCGATTTCGGCGATATAGAAAGTCACACCCTCGGTCGGATGCAAAAATGTGCCTTCGGTCAGCAGTTTAGCAGTGACATTGCGCGAGATCTCGGCTTCGCGCTCTTTCATCATGGCGCGGCTGATCGGCACCAATAGATGCGTCAATGTCATCATCACCATGCCGGTGATGATCCCGTAAATCAACACGGGCCGCGCCAAACGCCAGGGCGAGAACCCCGTGGCCTGCATCACCGTCAATTCGCTTTCCGAACTCAGCCGGTTGGTCACATAAACCGCGCCCGCAAAGGCAGACATCGGCAACACCAGACGGATCACATTGGGCAGGGTCAGCGCGGTGAATTCCAAAAACACCAGGGCCGATTGCCCGTCGCCTACCAAACGGTCGAACAGGCGCGCTGCGGAATTGATCCAATAGATGGACACCAGAACCAGCGCAAAAAAGCCGAACAGAACCATGAGTTGCGACAGCATATACCTGTCGAATCTGGCCAAGCGATATCCCCCAAATCTTAACTGCCTCCCGTGTTACCGCAATTGCGCGGGGGGGAAAACTGATATCTGGTCAATGGCGCGGTGGCGCGCTAGGTGTTGGCGGTCGCTTGCCCACGGGTGCGGCCAGAGCAGAGCGCGCGCCAAGGGGTGCTGCAGATCTGCCACCGGCCCGCCGATCGTGCCGGCCCATTTACCCACGCGCCCCGCAGCGCCCTTTGAGGAGACTTTCATGACCGAGCCGCTTTCCTTTACCTTTAAAGCCACCGACATTGACGCGATTGCCACCGCCACCGGCCGCATCGCGGTGTTTATCGATGCCGAGGGCAAGCTCGACGCCGGCGCGCGCCGTGTGAACCGCCTGAGCAAAGGCGCGGTGCAACGGTTGCTCGATGCCGGCGAGATTGCCAAAATGAAGGCCGGCGATGTTATATCTTTGGCCTATCCGGCGGGTTTGGCCGCCAAGGCGGTCGATGTGGTGTGTCTGCCGCGCCGCCCTGATGTGGCCACCGCGCGCAAAGCCGGGGCTGCTTTGAGCGCCCGCCAAGGGGACAGCGATGTTTTGCTGTTGTTGGCCAACAACAGCCGCGCCGCCGAAGTGACCTTGGGCGCCGCGCTGCGTGCCTATGAGTTTGATGCCCATATGACCAAAAAGGCCGATCTGCGCGGTGCCGTCACCGTCATGGCCAGCAAAGCCGACGAGGTCGAGGCCGAGGCAAAACCGCTTTTGGCCATGGCAGAAGGGGTGTTTTTCACCCGTGATCTGGTCAACGAGCCCGCCAATGTGTTGACCACGACTGATTTTGCGGACCGTTTGGCCGCGATGAAAGATATCGGGCTTAAGGTCGAAGTGCTTGAGGAGAAAGACCTTGAGAAGCTCGGAATGGGCGCGCTTTTGAGCGTCGGACATGGATCGATCAGCCCTTCCAAAGTGGTGGTGATGGAATGGAACGGCGGGGAAAAAGGCGATGCGCCGCTTGCCTTGGTCGGCAAAGGCGTGGTGTTCGACACCGGCGGGATCAGCCTGAAACCTGCCGCTGGCATGGAAGATATGACCATGGATATGGGCGGCGCGGGTGTGGTCTCTGGCGTGATGAAATCGCTGGCCCTGCGCGGGGCGAAGGCCAATGTTGTCGGTCTTGTCGGGATCGTTGAAAACATGCCGTCGGATCGCGCCACACGTCCCGGCGATGTGGTCACTTCGATGAAGGGCGACACGATCGAGGTGATCAATACCGACGCCGAAGGCCGCCTCGTTCTGGCCGATGTGATGTGGTATGCGCAAGAGCGGTTCAAACCCTGCGGCATGATTGATCTGGCCACATTGACCGGCGCGGTGATCGTCGGTTTGGGGCATGAAAATGCGGGGGTTTTCTCCAATGATGACGACCTGTGCAAACGCTTTCTCAAAGCCGCCGACGCCGAGGGCGAAGGCGCATGGCGCATGCCGCTTGGTGACGCTTACAACAGCTTGATCAAATCGCGGGTCGCGGATGTGTCGAACTCGGGCGGGCGCCCTGCCGGGTCGATCACGGCAGCGATGTTCCTCCAACGCTTTGTCAAAGATGACATGCCGTGGATTCACTTGGATATCGCGGGCGTGGCCTCGATCAAATCGGGCACCACCTTTTCGCCCAAGGGCGCGACCGGCTGGGGCGTTTTGGCGCTGAACCGGATGATTTCGGATATGATCGAAGCGTAGGGTATCGCCATGGGTGCGGCCTATTTTTATCACCTGACGCGCGCGCCGGTCGAGCATACCTTGCCTTTGTTATTGGGCAAGGCGCGCGGCGCGGGCTGGCGCGTGGCCGTGCGCGGCCGCGACGAAGCACAACTGAGGCGGTTCGATGACCTCTTGTGGCAGGGCGCGGCGGAGAGCTTTTTGCCGCATGGGCTGTGGGATGGCCCGCAGCCCGCCGATCAACCTGTGTTGTTGGTTCTTGAGGGACAGGAGGCGGTGAATGCGCCTGATTGCCTGATGACCCTCGACAGCGCCGAAGCCACCGCCGCAGAGGCGCAGGCATTGGCGCGGGTTTGTATCATATTTGATGGAAATAATCCTACGGCGGTGGAAAACGCCCGCCATCAATGGAAAAGCCTCACAAGCTCAGGGGTTTCAGCGCAATATTGGTCCGAAGAAAGCGGCCGCTGGGAGATGAAGGCCCAAAGCGCGCCACGGGAGTAACGCCTCACATCAACCTTTCAGCAATTACTGGACGGTAGAGGTTGTTCGATGTTTTGATAAGGACCACGCCCGTGCGATTTTTTCCTCGCCTTGCCACTGCGGCTACCGATACCCCTGTTTCCACTGATCCGGATATGCCTGAAACCGTATCCCGTACAGCCAACAAGGGTGCTGCATCGCAGGACAAATTCCGCTCGCTTACGACCAAAACCAAGATGGGATTGACTACCTTTGCAGTGATGGCGATCCTGAGCGGCGGGGGCGCCTTGCTGTCGACGATACAACTCAGTGCGGTGGGCCGTGAGGTGGAGGATGTTATCACACCTTTGGCGGAAGACGCGGTGAAGATGCAGTTGCGGGTTTACGAAGCCGGGATTCACGCCGTCTACAGCCTTGTTGCGCCGGTTTTGGATCCATCTGTTGAAACCAATGTACGCAGTGCCTTCGCCGCCAGCCGCATCCATGGCGAAAGCATTGAACGCGGCTTGCTCAGCTTGGCGGAAAACGATCCTGCAGGCGTGTTGCCCGACGGGTTCGCGCAGCAGCTGTCCCGTGAGATCGGGACGGCGATGTTGAATTTGGCGGCATTGGAGCGGGTGTCGGACACCTATTTCGCAATGCGTCAAAAGGAGGCAACGGGCCAGAGCCTTGCGGCCAACTATGATGCGACATTTGCCAAGACCGCAGCCGCCGTCGCAGCGTTGCAAAGCGATCCTACTGTCGCTCAGAACGCCCGCGCGCAGGCGCTTTTGGGTGAGGCGCGCGCACAGCTCTTGCGCGGGCATCTCGCGGTGAGGGAGGCGCGCGACGGGGGTAAGTCCGGCGGGTTCAAGCAGGCGCAGGCATCCTTCGAAGCGGCGCGTGCTGCCGTCAATGAGGCCTCAAGGTTCGGCGGCGAGCGGGGGGGTAGCCCGGTGGCAAGCGAGATCACTCAACTGTCGGATTTGGCCTTGGATATTGAGGGCGAATCTAAGGCGAGCGCAGCGCAGTTTGCACAGATCCAGACCGAATTCACTGCCGCCTTCAGACATGTGGTCGCCTCGACCGACGTGACAGAGGCGAGCTTGCAGAACTTGGTCGATGAGGGTCACGCTGTGCAAACCGCGATGCAACGGAATCTCGTCATAACGATTGCCATCGGGGTAGGAAGCTTTTTGGTGGTTGCTTTCGTAACCTATTTCATTCTGCGCCGTCGGTTTATCGACCGTCTGGTAGAACTGTCGAGCACGCTGACAGCGCTGTCCGAGGGCAACATGCAGGTCGCAGTGCCAGAGTGGAGCAGCAATGACGAAGTTGGTCTTTTGCGCGAAGTGGTGGTGGATTTCCATGCCGCGCTCGACGCCCGGGCGCAGCTTGAAGAGAAGGGCCGCGCCACGCTTCTGGATCTTGAACAGAAAGATGCCGAAAGCCGCCGCGTTGCAGAAGAATTGCGTGTGCAACACAAGAAGGCGCAGGCCCAAACCGCCGAAATCGAAGAGCGTCAACGCGAAACCGATGCTTTGACGGTGGAGCTTTTGGAGATCGTCGATCAGGTCACGCACGGGAATATGGACGTTGTTCTGAGCGAAGAATGGAGCACGCCCGCGCTTGGCCAAGTGGCCGCGTCTGTCAACAGGTTGACCGGCGAATTGCGTGGCGTTTTCCGCGAAATCAACCTTGTGGTCGGCGCCTTCAGCGATGCGGATCTGACCACCCGTTTCAGCAAACATTTTACCGGCACTTTTGGCGAAACCCAAGACGGCATCATGAGGACGGTCGCAAGCCTGTCCGGGATGATCGGCGAAATCCGCGACAGCGGCACCATGGTGTCGTCACATGCCGAAGAAATCAGGGTCGTGGCGCAGCAATTGACCCGTCAAACCGACACGCAGGTATCGGCGTTGAGCGAGTTGAGCGCCACTGCGGAGCAAATTAATGAGCGTGTGAAAGACAATGCCGCCAGTGCCGCCGCAGCGATGGCCAGCGTCCAAGAGGTATGCCAATTGTCCGACGCAGGCAGCGCCGTGGTGCTGCGCACCAAGGATGCGGTGCGATTGATCGCGGAATCCGGGGGCAAAATCGTTTCAATCGTCAATGCGCTTGAAGAAATTGCCTTCCAGACCAACATTCTCGCGCTGAACGCTTCGGTCGAAGCGGCCCGTGCCGGTGAGGCAGGAAAGGGCTTTTCGGTGGTGGCCTCCGAGGTGCGCGGTTTGGCGCATAAGACCTCCGATGCGGCCGACAATATCAAGGGTCTGATCGACGAAAGCCAACGCAATGTTGCCAGCGGTGTGGCCTTGGCCGATGAGGCGGGCACCAAAATCACCGATATCCGCCGCGCCATTGATGGGCTTGAGGAAAATATCCGCGCTGTCGATGTCTCTGGTACCGAGCAAAACCGCGCCATCGCCGAAGCGACCCTTGCGATCAATGCAATTGACGAGGATGTCGTGCAGGGCACCAAACTGACGAGCAATTGCGAAGAGGCGGCATCGAACCTGGCGGCGCAAGCGGCGGCCTTGGAACAACTGGTGGAACGGTTCCGCCTGTCGCACGACGAGGATGCGGACGGGTTTGCCGGCGACGAAGTTACGCGGCGCCTCGGCGGGCCGGTGCGCGCCGTGTCGTAACTGGCGCGTGCTCTTGCCGCGATCGCGGGCTAACGTGTGAGAACCAACATGCCGTCGCGAATTTCAATCGAGGCATAGCGTTGCAGATAGCTCATCCCCATCAGCGAGTTGGTCATCTCGCCGGCGTTGACCAAAACCCGCAGGCCGCTGTCGGAAATCGGCCCAATGGCGAGGCTGTCGAGCCGCACCGAAGCGACGCGCGTGACCCCATTGGCGGTGCCGGCTTGGCCTGCAAAGGCCAAAGCATCGGTGTCGATGCCGGCCCGGACAGCATCTTGCAGCGTCAGCACCACGGCGCTGGCGCCGGTATCGACCACGAAATTCACCGGCACGCCGTTGACCTCGGCCTGCACGTAATAATGGCCATCCTGAGCGCGCGGCAATTCGATACGGCCCGCCTCGGCAATGACGCTTTGACGAGGCGCGATGGAGTTGCGGATATCGCCCCATAGACCCACGGCGGCAATCACCCCGACAAAGATCAAGCCCCAGACCATCGCCTGTTGGCTCAGTTTGCCCAAATTGCCGCGCCCTTGTGTCACAAACCAACCGCCCACTGCCACCAATAGCAGCAGCAGGTAAATCAATTGTCCGGGGTCAATGTCAGTCATCGCAGGGGGCATCGTTTGTCTCATGTTGGGGCGCTCCCTCAACATATAGGGGCGCGTCGGCAACGATACCAGTTAGCCGGCGAAACTGAAATCGCGCAGACCATCGAGCACAAATTGCATCGCCAGCGCGGCGAGGAGCATCCCGAGCAGACGGGTGAGCACATTGATGCCGGTTTTGCCGATCGCGCGTTCGAACATGGTCGCGGTCAGGAACATGGCGAAGACCAATCCAAGAACCGCAAAGGCCGCCCCGAGCACCTGCAGCAATCCCAACAGGCCGGCTTTCTGACCCGACAACAGGATCACCGTGGCGATCGATCCGGGACCCGCAATCAAGGGAATGCCCAAGGGAAACACCGACGGGTCGTCATCGCCGCTCGCGCTGCCGCCGTCGGTTTGATCTGCCTGATCCGAGCGCCGTTTGGTGCGTTTCTCGAACAGCATTTCAAGCGCTGTGAGGAACAGCAAAACGCCACCGGCGATGCGAAAGGCCGGCATCGAAATCCCGACAAACCCCAGGACCGCTTCGCCGAATAGGGCAAAAAGCGTCAAAACCCCCGCTGCCACCAAACAGGCACGCAAGGCCATCACCCGCCGCTGCGCTGCGCCCAGCCCCTGTGTTAGCGCCGCGAAGAGCGGCGTGAGACCAATCGGGTCAATAATGACAAACAACGTCACAAAGGCCGTGATGAGGAATGCAGTATCCATAGATCGATCTGAGCACGGATCGGGGGCGAAGAAAAGAGGTTGTGCGCGTTACCTCGCGCTGCGCCGCCGTAACCGTAGCGCCCCGAAACCGGCAATGCCGGTCAGCAACAAAGGCCATCCGGCGGGCAGGGGGATAGCGGGGGCATCCTCGACGCTATAGACTTCAGTGCCGAGAACCTGCGAGGGGAAAGACGCCCAGCCCCTATCGTCGCCATCATTGCCGGAATCGCCGGCAATCACGATCTGCCCTTGGGTGTCATCACCGGATGGGAAATTACTTTGCCCTGCGGGGGTGCTCTGCTGGCGTGCGCCTTTATTGGTGCCCAGAACGCCGCGCGCGCCCATCGGGCCAAGACCCGATCCAAAGGTCGGAAAATAGACGCCATGGCGATTGATTGATGCAGTGTCACCGGCGGTGCCGCGCCGCGCCGCGCCACTGTCGAGATTGAAGACGAAAGCGGCGGAGTCAAAATCGTAAGATGCGGTGTCTTTGCGGAACTCCCCGCCCCATCTTAAAGGGGTATAGCCACCAACGCGCAGCACCTCGCCGGAATGGTGTTGGATGTTGTAAATCGTCAGGGTCCGGCCATAGGCATCGGCAGCAGCATGAAAACTGGCAGAGGTGGCGAGGGTGCCTTCGCCGCTCCACGTATGGGTGAAGAGGCTGGCGCTACCGATCTCGGTTTTCACCAAATTGGCGCCGGCCCCGTCCAAAATTGTGCCGCCCGATACCGTTGCGGCCTGCACCGGCGCTATTGCCGATGCAAAAACGGCTCCCGCAGTCAGCGCTACTAATTTAAATAATTGAAAAGACATCATATTTACCAGCCCCGTTTATACAGGCAACCCCTTTGGGTTTATGGCAAAATTAAGGCCGCCGGACAATGCGCCAAGCATAAAAGAACTGTTTCTATTGTTGAAACGAGGCGAGTTGCGCCGCATCGTTTCAGGCGAGGCGTTATGCCTCCGCCTTTTCCAATTTGGTCATAGCCGCTTCCCAAAGCGCTTCGGCGCGGTCGAGCGCTTCCATGACTTCGGCATATTTCTTTTGCCACACCACGGCTTCGTCTTTGCGCGCACCCTCATACATATTCGGATCGGCCAACTTTTTCGCCAGCTTGTCCCGCATGTCATTGAGTTTATCGACACGGGCTTCGGCCTTGCGGGCCTCGCCGCGCAGCGCGAGAATGTCTTCGCGGCTGGCCCGTTTGGGTGCCGGGGGCGCGGCTTTGGCCGGTTTGTTGCCCTTGCCGCCGGTTTTATCGGTTTTCTCCGGCGTCAACAGCATCTTGCGATAGGCGTTCAGATCTTCCTCATAGGGGCTGACGCGGCCATCTTTCACCAACCACAATCGATCCGCCACCAGCGACAGCAAATGCATGTCGTGGCTGACCAAAATCACCGCGCCGCTATAGGCGGTGAGCGCTTGAACCAAGGCCTCGCGGCTTTCGATATCAAGGTGGTTGGTCGGTTCATCGAGGATCAGCAAATGCGGGGCAGGGAGCGTCGCCAACAGCAGCGACAGCCGCGCCTTTTGACCACCGGACAGGCGTCCGACCTCGGTGTCGGCTTGATCCGCGCCAAGGCCGAAACTGGCCAAACGGGCGCGCAACCGTGCCTGCCCCTCGGAGGAGCGTTCGCGCATCAAATGCTGCAATGGCGTTTCATCGACGAACAATTCGTCGACTTGGTGCTGGGCAAAGAACCCGATGCGCAGCTTTGAACTTTGCGACATCTTGCCCGCCATCGGCTGCAAACGACCCGAGAGCAATTTCGACAAGGTGGATTTGCCTTCGCCGTTGCGACCGAGCAGCGCGATGCGGTCGTCCTGATCAATGCGCAGGTTTAATTTGCCAAGGATTTCCGTGCCATCATAGCCGACCGACACGCCTTCGGTGGCGATGATCGGGGGGGACAATTCTTCGGGTTCAGGGAAGGTAAACACCACCCGCGCGGCGTCTTCCGGCGCGGTGATCGTGGTCATTTTTTCAAGCATCTTCACACGGCTTTGCGCTTGCTTGGCTTTGGATGCTTTGGCCTTGAACCGGTCGACAAAGCTTTGCAAATGCGCGCGCTGCAATTCTTGCTTCTTGGCCTGTGCGGCCTGCACCGCGCGGGCTTGGGCGCGGGCGGCGGCGAATTGGTCATAGGTGCCGGTGTAATAGGTCAGCTTTTTCTCTTCGAGGTGCAAAATGCCGGTCACAGACCGGTTGAGCAATTCGCGGTCGTGGCTGACGATGAGGACCGTATGCGGATAGCGCGTCAGGTAATTTTCGAGCCACAAAGCGCCTTCGAGATCAAGATAGTTGGTCGGTTCATCAAGCAGCAGATAATCAGGTTCGGAAAACAGAACCGCGGCCAGAGCCACCCGCATCCGCCAACCGCCCGAAAAGGCCGAGCAGGGCATTTGTTGCTCTTCATAGGTGAAGCCCAACCCCTTGAGGATCGACGAGGCGCGGCCTTCGGCGGACCATGCGTCAATATCGGCGAGGCGGGTTTGCACCTCGGCAATACGGGTCGGATCTGTGGCGGTTTCGGCTTCGGCCAACAGCGCGGCGCGCTCTTTGTCGGCGGCCAGAACCGTATTGATCAAGGAGACCTCATTGCCGGGCACCTCTTGGGCGACGCCGCCGATCTTGGCACGTTCAGGCAGGGAAATCGCGCCGCCCTCCAAGGCCAATTCGCCGCGAATGAGCCGGAACAGCGTGGTTTTGCCAGCGCCGTTGCGCCCGACAATGCCGACTTTATGCCCTGTCGGAATGGTGACAGAGGCGTTTTCAATCAGGCTGCGGCCCGCGACGGAATAGGAGATATCATTGATGCGTAACATGGCTCTCCCATGCCTGAGCCGCGCGGGGGCGTCAATTGGCGATCCGGTGATATTGCGCGCAATCGCCGCTTTTCAAACCCTATGCCCCGTGGTATCGCAGCCGCGATCTAATTCGGGGCGGGCGCGGTGTCTGTCTCTTCACCATCTTATGAGGTTCATCATGGCCATTCAGCGCACGTTCTCGATCATCAAACCCGACGCTACCAAGCGCAACCTGACCGGCAAAATCGCCGCGAAATTCGAAGAGGCCGGCCTGCGCATTGTTGCAAGCAAGCGCATCCAGTTGACCCTCGCACAGGCGCAGCAATTCTATGGCGTCCACTCCGAGCGTCCCTTCTTTGGCGAGCTTTGCGAATTCATGATTTCCGAGCCGATCGTTGTGCAGGTGCTCGAAGGCGAAGATGCCATCGCGAAGAACCGCGAAGTCATGGGCGCAACCAACCCTGCCGATGCCGCCGAAGGCACCATCCGCAAAGAGTTCGCTTTGTCGATCGGTGAAAACTCGGTCCACGGTTCGGACGCGCCGGAAACCGCCGCAGAAGAAATCGCATTCTTCTTCTCCGGTCTTGAACTGGTTGGCTAAACCATGGGTTAGGGCGGGGCGTTAATCGCGCCGCTCGACCACGCCGATGATATTGAGGGCCGCTTCCAATTCGGAGCGGCCTTTGTCATGTCCGCCGCTGACCAAAGCGTCGAAGGCCACACGTAAATCAGCCTTTTCCTTGCCTTTGCAGTCATTCCAGGGACGGCCTTGCAACGCCATGACAAGCGCATAATAGGCGATGAAATGCGGGCGCGATCCGTTCTCCAACATCCGCCGGTAGGCCGCATCCGCGCCCAAATCGCGCAGCGCCTCGGCAGAGGTGATCCCGATGCGGCGTAATGTTTGCTCCATCGCCGGGCCGATGTTGCGGATCGATGTGACGGGGGTGTTTGCGGTCTGGCTCATGGTGCAAATCTACCTGCCGCGCCGCGCAGAGGCCAGAGGCGATCATGAATCCTGCCGTGTCGCGCCCTGCGTTTAGATGCTGGCGTAATCGGTAAAGGTCGGCCCGCTTTTGTCACTTCCGGGCTTTGTGGTTTTTTGCGCCGCGCGGGTGGATTTCGCGGTGGGGGATGCGCCGCGTTTTTTGGGGGCTTTGGCGGATGCTGCCGTTGATTTGACCATCGGTTTTGCCTGTGATTTTTCCTGTGGCATGTGGTGCTCCTGCTCGTGATCCTTTTGCGTGCCTGGCTCGGTCGGGGTGGGCCGGCATCGTGAGCGCCGATCCAATTACACCCCAAGGCTTGCACCGCAAAACGGCGTCAATAAGGCGAAGCTGTGGGATCTATCAGGTTACCGATGCAAACCGGCAACGCGATTGCGGTCACTGTATGTTGCCTAATATGGCATTTTGAACGTGCCAGCGCCCTTGGCGGCCATCATCACTTTGATTTCGCTGCGGCTCATTGGTTGGTGGTAATGGAACCCTTGCACCAATGAAATCTTCGCATCGCGGACCATCTGCAACTCGGCTTCGGTCTCTACGCCCTCTGCCACGGCCATCACCTTTAATTCATGCGCCAATGTCGCCACGGCCCGTAAAATCGCCCGACCGGTGCCCGGATTGTCATGGCCAAGAAGCGACCGGTCGAGTTTGAGGAAATTCGACGGGTATTGCGGCAGATAGGACAAGGAGGAATAGCCAGATCCGAAATCATCCACCGCGACTTTGATACCGCAATTGCGGATCCGCAGAAGATTGGCCAAAACCGTGCGGTTGCGTTCCAAAAGCTGACTTTCCGTGATCTCGATACACACGCGTTCCGGCGCGCAGCCGATGTCATCGATAGCCTTGATAACCCGGCTGTAATAATCCGGGTCATTCAATTCAAACGCCGTGGCATTGACGGAAACATAGGTCGATCCGGGCCACTCAAGAACGGTTTCCAACGCCTGCCGCAAAATGTAATCTCCGAGCTCGGTCTGTTTTCCGGTGGTGCGGGCCGCCTCGACGATGGCGGCGGGCGACACCGGCCCGAAATAGGGATGCGTCCACCGCAGCAAGGCCTCGCAACCGACAATGGCCTCCGTGTCCACACAAACGATAGGCTGGTAGCACACGCTCAATTCGCCGCGTTCCAAAAACGCGGGCAGATCGGCGGTAATCCGGCGTTGCTTGAAGACCTCGGCGCCCAGATCTTCGTTGTAATACTCCAACCGGGCCTTGCCCTTGTTCTTGGCGGAATAGAGCGCTCGATCCGCCCATTGTTCCATCGTGCTAATGGAATGATTGCCGCGCGATAGGATCACCGCCCCGATGGAACAGCTTTTGCGAATGGTGATCGTATCAAACTGGAAATCGGCGTTGAGGCGCTGTAGCAAGCGCTGCGCGATATTGCGTGCCTGCGCTTCGCTGTCAAAAAAGCCGAAGAGTTGAAATTCATCGCCGCCTTTGCGCCCGACCACACAGTTCGCGCCGGCCACGTCGATCAAACTGTGCCCGACTTTGATCAACAAAGCATCCCCGGCGCGGTGCCCGTAGGTGTCATTCACCGCTTTGAGGTTGTCGGCGTCAATATAAAGAAACATCGAGATCGGCGTGGCCGGATCGGTCAGCCGGGGCCCTTTGCTGGCGGTGGGAAGGGGCAGTGCCGTGGTCGCGGCCGACAGCCCGCGCGGGCGTGTGTGGCCGAAACGTTTGTCGATTTCTTCTTGGGCGCGCGAGATAAACCCCGAAGCATTCCAAAGACCGGTGAGCGCATCGCGGGTCGCAAGAAACTGAATTTTCTCATGATCGCGGACGGCGTCGGTGATGTCGCGCACAAACCCCTCAAAGGGCGCGCGGGCGGCGTCCCCCACGTCGCTGCGGCTACCGTAAAACGCCAGATGCCGTTCGCTTCCGTCCGGCGGGGTCAGGGTTAGGCGAAATTCGAAATTTGGCAACCCCGTGCCTTCGGAACTGGCAATCAGATCAAAGGTTTCCTGGCTTTTCGGATCATCTCCGCGGGCGCCGCATTCCATTAGAATTTCGGGCAAGCGCCGCCCGAGAATGGTGTTTTGCTGCAATCCGAGTGCTACCGCAAACCCGTCCGACACATGGCTGAGCCGGAGTTTCGCATCGCCGCGCCACAGCCAGCAGGTTCCCGTGGCTTCGATGTCATTCATCAACAGAGATATCACGTCGCGTTGTGCGGCGGCTTGTTCATATCCGATCCGTTCGGCGATGAATTGTGTGGAATGGCGGATGACCGCCGCAATCACCAAGGCGGCGAAACTGACAGAGACGAGAATATAAAACCCCCAAAGCGGTCCGCCCAACACCGCATATGCGACCACCGCCGGCACCAATAAAATCAAGCCATAGGCCACCGCCGCAAGGGGAATAGCATAGAGCGCCCAAGCCCCCCCCGCGACCATCCCGGCGATCATTGCACCCAAAAAGCTGGTTTCTTGTACATTCGCGCGGGACAGCGCCATGATCAGGCCAAAACTCCACACCGATGCAAAGGTCAAGCACGAGCAGATTAGCACCCCGATGGAATGGGCCTTGGCCTGGCGGTTACGCCCAAAGTCTCGGTCGGTTCGCGCGATGCGATAGGCGCTGATCCAATTCACCAAAAACGCCAGGAGCACTGAGGACCAGATGTAAATGAAATACTGCCCGCGCGGGTCCATCACCTCCATAAAGATCAATGCAAACAGGCAGACGATATTGGCCTGCACCATCATGGGGGTCAGAGCCAACGTCGTGTCGATCTGCGAGCGGCGGATCGACGCCAAAAGCGGTTCGGTGGGTTGATAGGAGGGATCGACTGCGCCGCGCCACCGCAGCGCCAAAAAAGTCAAATGGTCGGACCACTTGCCGATCCGCGTCATCAGCGACACTTGTGCCATTTGGCCCTCACCTTCAATCAATCGTCAAACTCGCTAACGTAGCTTAATTTTTGGTTAATCACCCCGATCCCGTGCCGCGAAAAGAGCAGGGGTGTCCCGATCCTGCACGTTTATTCGGTGCTTTGTTCCAATGCGTTGATGATCTGTGAAAAATCGGCACATTTCAAGCTTGCTCCGCCGACCAAGGCCCCATCGACATTGCTCACGCCAAAGATATCGGCGGCATTGTCGGGCTTGACCGAACCACCGTAGAGCAACCGGACCGACCGCCCGACCCCGGCGCCAAACCGCCGTTCGATCCGCGTGCGAATGAAATCATGCACTTCGCCGATCTGATCGAGGCTGGGCACCAGCCCGGTGCCAATGGCCCAGATCGGTTCATAGGCGATGACGAGGTTCTCGCCGGTTGATCCGTCGGGCACAGAGGTCGACAATTGTCCGCCAATGATATCGAGCGTATTGGCGGCTTCGCGTTGTTTGAAGCTTTCGCCAAGGCAGATTACCGTGGTCAACCCTGCCGCCTGTGCGGCTACGGCCTTGGCGCGGACCGCATCGCTGCTTTCGCCGTGGTCGGTACGACGTTCAGAATGGCCCAAAATGACCGCATTTGCGCCGGCGTCCTTAATCATGGGGGCCGAAACGTCACCCGTATGCGCGCCGCTGTCTTGGGCATGGCAATCTTGCGCGCCAATGGCAATCGGGCCGCTGCAGGCTGCGGCTGGCGCCAACAAGGTCGCGGGCGGGCAGAGCAAAATATCGACCTTTGGTGCGGCAAAGGTCGCTGCCAAGGCCTCCAATTCGGCCAAATCGGTGCGCAGCCCGTTCATTTTCCAATTGCCCGCTGCCAGTTTCCGCCGCATTGCCTACTCCGTTATGATTGAACGATCGTGAATGATTTCGCCTCATGTTCCATCCTGCGCAGGGGCACCGGACAGTCAAGACCCATCCTTGGCAGGCGCGCTTTGCATCCGCAAGGGCAAGTCGTTAGGCAGGCGGCGATCCCTGCGAAGGGAGATGGATTTGCCACGCAGGAGCCGCCGATGATCCCCCGCATAGACATGCAAAAACTTGTCAAACGCGATCCACAAACCATGGTTGATTTGCGCCGTGGGGCGGAGGATATCGGGTTTTTGATCCTTTATAACACGGCGATCGATGCAGCGCGCATCGATGAGGTTATCGCCGCTTACGCTGATTTTTTTCATCGGGACGAGGCCTTCAAACAGGCCGTTAATATGGCCCGCACCGGCGCAAATCGCGGGTGGGGCGCCGGCGGCGCGGAACAAGTCGATCCGATGGCCAATCCCGATTACAAAGAAGTGTATGATTGCGGGTTCGAATTGCCTGCGGGGGATGTGCTAACGGCGAAAAACCTGTCGGTCTATGCGCCGAACCTTTGGCCTGCCGATATGCCTGAGTTTCGCGCCACGATCGAAGGCTATTACGATCAGGCGCTAGAGGTTTGCCGTACGCTCTTGCGCGCAATCGCAGCGGCGATTGGTGAGGATGACGGATATTTCGATGACAAGTTTTCGCGGCCCATGGCTTTGCTGCGCGGCAATTTCTATCCGGCGCGCCCCGATTGGGCGGGCGAGAAGGATTTCGGGATCGCCGCCCATACCGATTACGGCTGCGTGACGCTTTTGGCCACCGATGGTGTCCCGGGGTTGGAGGTCAAGACCGCCGATGGGACATGGCGGGCGGTCGAAACCCGCCCGGGCAGTTTCATCATCAACTTTGGCGAAATGTTACAAATGTGGACGCGCGGGCGCGTCACCGCGACGGTGCACCGCGTGCGTGGGTCCGGCGCGGAGCGGATTTCCGTGCCGATGTTCTTTAACCCCAATTACGACACCAATGTTGCGCCTTTGGGATCGGGCGAAGAGGTTCTGGCGGGGCGGCATTTGAAGAAACGCTTTGACGAGACCTATCTGCACCTGAAAAACCCGTAGAGGTATGCGCCCAACTGCATATCAATTTTACGCGAAGTTCAAACCGTAAGGCTTTAATATTAAAAGTTTGATTTTAGGTGGATGCGCAGTGTCTCAGGGTGCCGACGGTCGCAGGGAGCGCCGTATGGGGTAACGGCTCCCGCATGGAACCTAGATTGGCAAAGAGAACAGCAATGTAACCGCACCCCGCGGGGGCATTTACATGCCGGCGAATTTGATCGACTCGCCGCAGCCGCAGGCTTCGGTGACATTGGGATTGTTGAAGTGAAAACCGGATTCCAAAAGCGAAGTTTTGTAATCGATTTGCGTGCCGAACAGGAACATTTGCGCCATCGGCGCGATCATCACCCGTGCGCCGTCCTGTTCCACCACTTCGTCGGCGGGATCAACGGCGTCCACGTATTCCATGGTATATTCCATGCCTGCGCAGCCGCCCTTTTTCACGCCAATGCGCAGCCCCATTGAGCCGTCCTTTTGCATCAGCTTCATGATTTGCGCCGCCGCCGCAGGCGTCATGGTGAGGGCTTGTTTTCCGGGGATTCCGAACATGGGTGTTGTCCTTTTCGCTTGGCCTATACTTAGGGTAGGGCGCCGGTAATCTCAATGGCTGGCAACAATGTGACCCATGCAAACGTCGCATAAGAGGCGAGAAGTGCCCATAAAAACGAGGCCAATGTGCCAATAATCACATATTCGGCAGTCCGTTGGTCGCGCGTGGCGGTGCCAAAGCGCAGGATCGATTTCGCTGCGACGAGAAAACCAACACCCAAGGGTTGCCCCATTCCAATCAAAGTAAAGATCATCGCGCGCTCTAGGGTGCCAATCAACCGTCCGCCGTTGTTGAGCCCCTGATTGCGAATGCGCAGGGCATGCGGCGCCATCAGGAAACCGATGGCATATTCGCCCATTTGTAACGTCGCAATCAATCCGGCCGTCACCGCCATCAGCGGCAAAACAATATCATAGCCGGCCCAAATCCCCCCGGACCACAGATCCGGCGCATAGCCCGCGACCGCAACGATCACCGCAAAATGCGCCGCCTGATCCGCGAGATAGGGCCAAAATCCGCGCGCTCCGCTATAGGTTTTGCCGGCATCAATCACCAAATGCACCCCCGCAAGGATCAACAGTTCCGGCGCATAGACCGTGCCAAGCGCCGCCTGCGCGGTCAGCAATACAATCGCCCCATGCAACAACAGCACGCCGATATTGCGTTTGCGCCGCACCATCCAACCACTTTGCAGCGGAAAATCGGCAAGCATATGCGCAAGGGTCAAAGCGGTGATGGTTTCGATCATGTTTCTCGCGCCTGTTCGCTGCTGGTCAACGCCATATCGATCACTTCGAACCAGGCGCTTTTTAGCGATTTTGTCACGGCTTGCCGCGAGATATCCAGCGTTTTGGCCATGTCCGTATAGAATAAATCCGCATCGGGCGGGATTGCCAACATCACCGCTTTGGCCTGCGCTTGGGTCCAATCTTGGGATTTGTGATCCATCATCAAGGTCAGCGCGTTGAAATCGCCACCGGTATTGGTCGCCATGCGGACGCCGGTCGCGGTGGTCTTGATATCGTCGAGGGCATGACCGGAGGCCATGAAAACCGCCGCGTTCTGGCTGTTGAGGTCGCCAGTCAGTTGGCGCGGGCGGTCACCGATGGCCAGACCGATATAGCTGTCGAAGCCTTCATCTGCGGCCTTCAAGGCCGCGCGAAAGGCAAGCGCCGATCGTAAGGCGAGGGCAGGGCGCATCAGCACCACTTGCCACCCGTCGCCGCGGTGGCGGGTGAAATGCAAGGGGCCCCCGTGCCATGCCGCTTGGCGCGCGGCCTCGGCCTCCAAAACCTTCATCGCCCGTTCGAGCCGCGCCGCGCCCAGCGCGGTGGAGCCGACAATGTCGCCGGTCAGGACGGCAATATGATGTGTCTGTGCGCTTTTCATGCATCCACAATAGGGTGCGTTATGATATATGCAACCTTTTTTGGGTGCTTTTAGGCTTGCGCAGGCGGATTGAGTTGCGGGCTGATCGTCGCATGCGGTGGTCCGACGACGAACGCGCGCCCCGATGGGACGCGCGTTCTGAATTCTGGTGATCTGGGCGCATCGCAGCAGAGCAGGCGGGGGACTACATAAATCCCAATTCGAGCCGTGCCTCGTCGCTCATCATCTCCATGCCCCATGGCGGCTCCCAGACGAGTTGCACATCTACCTGTTTGACCCCGTCCAGCGGTTCAATCGCATCGGCCAGCCATCCGGGCATTTCGCCCGCAACAGGACATCCCGGCGCGGTGAGCGTCATGATCAGGCGCACTTCGTTTTCGGAATTGATATCAATGGTGTAGATCAACCCAAGGTCATAAATATTGACCGGTATTTCGGGGTCATAGACCGTCCGGCAGGCTTCAACCACCGCATCATACAGCGCGTGATCGGTGGTGGAGGGGGCAATAAGGGGCGTGCCTTCCATCGGGGCGGTATCGGTCATGTCTGTCTCACCTGCGTTATCCTGAGCATTCATATAGGGTTTGCGCGGCCGAAGGTCCAGAGGTGGCGAGGACAGTTGCGCTTATTGTCCGTCTCTACAGAGCATCGTTTTGGGTTTCAGCATCCGCGAGGGTCAAATACCCATGGGGCGCAACCGTCGCGCGCCATTTTGACGCTCCGCGATCGTGTCTTTTGAATTTATATGCGCCTTGACCATAACATAGACGATCAGGGCAGACATCCCCCTGCCCATTATGGCGGCGGATAAAGGACCGATCCGCCGCTGATCTCTTCAATCATTAATATCGTCATCAATCCGTTTTACGTCGCGGCCTTTCATGCGAAAGCGTTGGCGGAGGCCAATCCATGCGGCAAAAGACAGCGCGGCGAAAAGCACCGCGATGACGGGGGCGGTGAGGGCCGCAGGGATCAGGCCGAGCAAGAGCAGCACAAGCCCCGTCAGCGCCGCGCCAATGGCGAAGCCGAGAAAGATGAACCCCGGCACCATGACCTCAAGAATACCGAGGATGAGCGCCGCCGCCATCCACACCAACCAATTGGCCCCAAAGGCCTCTGTCAATTCCATCATCACTGACCGCCTTTGAGCATTTTGAACGCATCGCCAAAGGCTTCAAGCGCCGCCGAAGGCACAAGGATGGTTTGTTTGCCCGCACCCGCGCCCAGCGCATTAAGCGCCTCAACCTGTTTGAGCGCAACTTGATATTGCGCGGCCTCAATACCGTTTTCCGCAATCGCCTGCGCCACAACGCCGGTGGCATAGGCTTCGGCGTCGGCCTGAATGCGGCGGGCTTTGGCGATCTGTTCGGCGGCGTATAATTCCGCATCCGCCGACAATTCGACCGAACGTTTTTTGCCTTCGGCCTCGGTGACCTGTGCGCGGCGGGCGCGTTCGGCGTTGAGCTGTTGCAACATGGCCGACCGCGTGGCTTGGTCAAGGTTCACATCCAAAAGCTCGGCGCGGGTCACTTCGATCCCCCAATCATCGACCACGGCGAAAAGCTGTTCCTTGATTGTCGCGGTCAGGGTGGAGCGGTTCGATTGCACCTGATCCAATTCCATTTTACCAATCTCCGACCGCACGATCCCCGTCACGGTCGTCGAGATTGCCGCGTCGATGTCGCGGATCCGGTAGACGGTCTTTTCCGGCTCGATAATGCGGTAAAACACCGAGGTTTCGACTTGAACAGACACGTTATCAAGGGTGATCGCGTCTTGGCCCGAGGTCGGCAATTGCCGTTCCAGGATCGACACGCGGTGGGCGATTTTATCGAGGAACGGTACGATCAAATTGATCCCCGGCCCCAATACCGAATGCAGCCGGCCAAAGCGTTCAACCACGAATTTCTGTGCTTGCGGGACGATAAAGACGCTTTTGACAATGGTGATGATGATCAATGCGGCCAGCAGCAGCCAAATGAAATTGCTGGCCAGAAGCGAGAGCAGAAGGTCTTCGGTCATGTGTATTCCTCAAAGAAATGTATGCTATTGTATACATATGGGGCCAGTATCAGCAGGCACAAGAAGACAACACGCGGTATTGTTCGGGATTTCAAGCCGCCAACTGCTGCTGCGCGTATGAGATTGGGCAACCGTGGCCCATTTGTGTCGGCGTTTCCTCTGCGGCGATCTGCCGTTTTGGGGCGGGCCAACGGGATGCGCAGCCCCCTATATACGGCCCTGATGTTGACGGGGCGGGCGATGCGGCGCCACGGCCCTGTCAGAACACTGCCAAGTCCACTGCCAATCATATGTGGCGACGCGGCCGAGTTTCCCAGATGGTCAAAGTCATGCGGCTTTGGTATCAGCGCGCATGATCAGCGGACACAGACGGGCAGAGCAGGGAACGATATGACAGAGCGCACCACCTCGCAGAAATTCCAATTTTCCCTCTTGAACACAAGCGGCAAAGCCCGGCGCGGCGTGATCTCGACACCGCGCGGCGATATTCGCACGCCTGCGTTCATGCCCGTCGGCACGGCGGCCACCGTCAAGGCAATGCTGCCCGAGAATGTGCGCGCGACGGGGGCGGATATCCTTTTGGGCAATACCTATCATTTGATGTTGCGCCCCACGGCGGAACGCATCGACCGGTTGGGCGGCTTGCACAAATTCATGAATTGGGATCGCCCGATCCTGACCGACAGCGGTGGGTTTCAAGTGATGAGCCTTGCCGGATTGCGCAAGCTCACCGAAAAGGGCGTGACGTTCAAATCGCATATCGACGGGTCAAAGCATGAGTTGACGCCGGAACGTTCGATGGAAATCCAACGCCTGCTTGGCTCTGATATCGTGATGTGTTTCGACGAATGCCCTGCCTTGCCGGCCACCGACGCCGAAGTGGCCAAATCGATGCAAATGTCGATGCGGTGGGCGCAGCGTTCCAAAGACGCCTTTGGCGACCGTCCGGGGCATGCGTTGTTCGGCATTCAACAGGGCGGCGTGACACAGGATTTGCGCGCCGAAAGCGCCGAGGCCCTGCGCGAGATCGGCTTTGACGGCTATGCGATGGGCGGTTTGGCCGTGGGCGAGGGACAAGAGGCGATGTTCGGCGTGCTTGATTATGCGCCTGATATGTTGCCCGCCGATAAGCCGCGCTATTTGATGGGCGTCGGCAAACCCGACGACATCGTTGGCGCGGTCAAACGCGGCGTCGATATGATGGATTGCGTGCTGCCTTCCCGTTCCGGCCGCACGGGGCAGGTTTTCACCCGCCGCGGGGTTCTCAACATTAAAAACGCCCGCCACCAAGACGATCCGCGCCCGATTGACGAAAATTGCACATGCCCCGCCTGTAGCCACTACAGCCGCGCCTATCTGCACCACGTCTTCCGTGCGCAGGAAATGATTTCCGGTATGCTTTTGACATGGCATAACCTGCATTACTTCCAAGAGATCATGCAGGGCATGCGCGACGCAATCGAGATCGACGCCTTTGGCGCATGGGAAGCCGAATTTCACGCCACGCGTGCGATGGGGGACATCGACCCGATTTAGGCGCGCGCGTCAAAAAAAACGGCGCCACAAGGGGCGCCGCTTTCGATCGTGTAAAGGCTCTGCAAGGTTTAACGGCGCTTGCGCGCAAATCCGAGCGCACCCAGCGCTCCGATCATCAAAAACCCTGCTGCCGGCAGAGGCACCGCAGGCGCGGTTTCAATGCTGAGCATGCTATAGTCGATGGCATAGCCTTCGGAACTTGTGTCGAGATAAATCAGGCTGATTACATCGCTTCCTGTCAGCCACGATACATCGACGCCAAAGCTGTGCAGCGTGCTGGTGCTTACGTCGCCGTCGGCGATTTCACCCAGAAGATTGCCATTGAACCGCACTTCCCATGGGCCGCGCCCATCGGACATGCCGCTTTCCATGAGGCTGAGCGTGGCGGATAGCGCCGTTCCGGTCAACGCATAGCTATGGGTGTAATCCACAGGAGAACCGCCCGCGCCGCCGTCTTGCTCGTAGAGCCAAGCGTCGGTGAAGGACGGATCGCTGCCCGTGGTGTTGTTAAAACCGAAACCGGTCTCGGCGCCAACCGCGCCCGCCGCAGTTTGTCCGCCAAACCCGTCGATATCCCCGACAAGGTTGGTGATGGTGGCCGCAGAGACCGAACCGGCGCAAAGCACGGCAGCCGTGGTGGTTGTGAGAAAAATAGAACGGATACGCATAGTTATTCCCTTTTTATAATAAGCGTTGAATATATTGCATGCCGAAAATTGGCAGGGGCAGACTACCTCAAGTCAAGGCTGCTGGCTAGCCAAATCACAGTGCCGAAGCCGCAGGCCGCAAGACGCGGCGCGCCACCGCAGGGTGGAATGGGATATCTGTTGTGAACGAAGGGGGGATACTGACCTCATTACATTGTGTCGTGTCCGCAAATCGTGTTGGTACTGTAAATGGCAAGGCTGTTTTTGCATCTGTGCAAGCAGGCATTGCTCTTCCAATTTGGCGAAGATCGTCGAACTATATCGGTTCAGACACAAATAGACACAAATAAATGGGGAGCAGCTAAACGATACCGACCCCAGCCAAAAGGCTGGGGTCGGTGAAGGGTAGGAGCGATCACAAAGTTATACTTGGTTAGATACTTGCGGAAATTAAATCTACACCACCATGGTTTCTTGTGCCGTGTTTCCCCATGGCCACTGTTTGAAATCAAATATCCATTTCTTTTGCTTTAAGCACTCGGGCAACCACTCTACGAGCTTCGGAACAGACACGACCCGATATTCTCGCAAGATTTCAAGGCCGCGTTTGCGAGCCACATCAGCGGTTTGGTTAAATGACGTTTCATCAAAATACCACCGTTGATCAATGAAACCCACTACGCGATTGGGATCGTCTTGGACAGGCGCACGGCCCTCTTGGATCCTCCAGAGTGGGCAGTAGTCTCTCGAAAATAGAACCTTTGATCCATCTTCCTCAGTCCAGATCCCATACGGCATCCAAAACCGCATGGGTATGAAGAATTGACCCGTGCGATGTTGTATAAGTTCGAGCCCTCCACAGGTAAAAATCCCATGATCTGTCATTGCCTCGCAAGTGTCATACCGCTCCTCCCCTCGGGAAACGAGTAAAGCCCGCCTTTCTGGCCTTCCCTCTTCTTTGATTTTGCAGGGCGACCCAATAGCTCGCCGACTGGTCGCAGGAAATTCCTTAGAATACAGCTCCGCCCGAACATTAAGCGCGTTTTTGGGATCCGTTTTAGGACCAAAAAAACGCGCCCGTTGCAATGCATCGATAAGCAGGCAAGGTTTGTTTCCAGAAGCTTTCTCCAGGCAAGAAAGAATTTCAACCTGCATCGCGGATGATGCCTCAGTTGGATAGCTCTCAGGCCGCGCCTGAAGGGCTTGTGCATGATGTAGGTCACGATGACCTGTTGCCTTGGCCAGGATGGTTTGGCATGCGCTAAGCGAGCCAGTCCCCGGCAATTTGGACAGGTTTTGTGCAGCGCGTTTGAAGGCCTGTTGGTCAGAAATAAATGAGTTCATGTGTTGATCCTTTAACAAACGCCGTATTGGGTGCCCACTAAGCCGACGGCAGTGCGTCGAAGGAAATAGGTTTAGTAAGGTTGCTTACTTAACGAGTGCACGCGGGCGCTTTTCCACTGTGGGCGGAACGGATCACATAGGCCGTAATCAAAAGATGGGGACAAACATCAGGATTGCCAACGGAAAATCTGAATTGAACCTCTTTTTCGAGGTCATCGTTGCTAAATGGCTGAATAGACAGGTTGATATCCGAGTTTATGCATGCGCGCAGTAAACTGCCGAATGAAGTCCTCGTATCTCGAACGCAATGAGTTGATATTTCGGATGTGATGGATCGCTCTGTTCGTGATTCAATTTCCGCCAGGGCTTCGGTTTTCCTCCGAACATCCCTAATCTTTGTTCTGGAGTCTTCGATCTGCGCCGGGTTCAGATGATTGAGCTAGTCGAGAAATTGCCGAAAGTTGTGTGCCCGCACGACATGCTCCACTGTTTTCAGAAGCAATATTGGCCAAACGTGAAAATCCGAAGGCCTTCGGGTAGGTTTCCCGACACGATTTGCGGACACGGCATTATAACATTCTTAACCTTGTTTGTTTTAAACCCGACGGGCTGCTGCCAAAACGCGGCTCGAATTGAACGAAATGAGGCTCATCATGCTCCCACGCTTCCTGCGCTTTCCTGCTCTGACACTGGCTTTGGCGGCGGCGACCGCTGCGGGGCATGGCACGGCTGCCGCCGCGGCCACTGTCATCGCAGACGGATCGGGGCATATGACGGCGGGCGATTGCACGTTCGCCTGCGTTCTGCGCTACCAACAGGTCTATACCTCTGACATTTTCTCCGGCCCTGTGACCATCGACAGCATCGACTTTCTCAGTTCGAGTGCCGGGTATTGGGGGCGCGAGGCGCAGTATGAGGCGCGGTTCAGCGTGGTCAGCAATGGCGTCAACGCTTTGAGCGCGCAACTGGATGAAAATGTCGGCGCACAAGAGGCCCGGTTCGAATTGCGCGGCTTCACGGGATCGGTATTGGCCGACAGCTATTTCGGATTTTCCGGCAGCTATGTTTATGATCCGTCACAGGGCGATCTTCTGGTCGATATTGTCCGGGTGCGCGGGATGCCCGGCGGGCCGGATGTCTATTACAATATCGCAGGCGATACCGGACAAGAATATTCGCGCGCCTATTCTATCAGCAGCCTGACCGATGGATACGCCGGCCCGCTATATGGAAATGTGACACGGTTTATGGTGACGCCTCTCCCGGTCGATCCTGTGCCGAATGTGCCTTTGCCCGCCAGCTTGCCATTGCTGGCTCTAGGGCTGGGCAGCATGTGCGTTTTGCGTCGCCGTCAGCGCCGGTAGAGCCATAGAATAGCGGCAAGACGTTATCGTGTTAGCATCTTGATCTTGTTAGCGTCTTGTTGGTCGCCGCCCGGCGGCCCCAAGGGCGGCCGTTTTTACGGGATGTGACGTATTGGCACCGCCGTGTGTTTCACGCCCGAATCATACGCGCAGCATGCAAATTTGGAATCTGTGGTCAAACGAGTGACATAATATTGGTTCCAATTTGGCGACAATGTGCCGCTTTTGGGGTGCATTTAGCTCCCGTATGCATAATTTTGTAGCAGCCGCCACATTTCCGGCACATTTTGTTGTGGAGGTTAGGTTAACCTTGGGTTAACTTAAAGCCAGTGACCAGACATTGGAGATAGATATATGAAACAAGCTTTTTCACTTCTCGGTGCCACGGCCGTCGCAGCACTTCTTGCTGTGAGCCCTGCCGCCGCACTGACCCTTGATGCGGGTTGGGAATACGATTCCATCGATTACGAAACCGACCCCGATGCACCTTCGGCGGAGTCGCCCTATAGCTTCACTTTGACAAGCGACGCATACTTCCGCGTGACAGACGCTTTTCTGGTTGGCGATAGCCTCTCTGCTTTCGACTCCGGCCTCGGCTTGATCGGCAATAGCTCGGGCGATGCGATGGCGTCTTCGTTTGGCGATGCTGCGATCGATGTCTACTGGAACTCGTCCGCCTACGCGAGCTTTGAAACGCTCCTGACGGCGGGCACCTACACTATCATCATCACCGGCGATGCTGCTGGTGGCGCACCCGCTGGCTTCTATGCCCGTCTTGACAGTGCACCTGCCGTGCCGCTGCCTGCGTCCTTGCCCCTCTTGGCACTTGGCGTGGCTGGCTTTGGCATGATGAAGCGCCGCAAAAAATCGTAATCGCTGACGCGATTGCCTAAAAAACTGGAAAGCGGCACTGAGATGTGCCGCTTTTTTCATGTTTGTCGTTAGGTCGCTTATCTTTTCATGACAGGGCAGCATCTGTCATGGCGCAGTCGCACTCCTTAACCCGTGGTCAACGCAATCCATAGGATTACTCCGATTTCACGGCTTGCACCCCTCGGCGCGCAAAGGCATTCTGGAGCCAAGCCGGATTTGGGGCAGGGCGGTTGAAACCCGACAGGCCGCGCCCCAAATACAAAGAGCGAACAGAGGAGATGACGAGGTTGCCGCAATCGGGACCTTTGGATCATCTGCCCATAACGAAGGAATGAGCATGCAAGAGTCTCTCAATTCATCCTATCCCGTCCTGCCGTTGCGCGACATTGTCGTGTTTCCGCATATGATCGTGCCGCTTTTTGTCGGCCGCGAGAAATCTGTGCGTGCGCTCGAAGAGGTGATGGCGGATGATAAGCAAATCCTGCTGTCGAGCCAAATCGACCCCGGTGTCGATGATCCCGACGCAGAGGGTATTTACGATGTCGGCGTTTTGGCCAATGTGCTGCAATTGTTGAAATTGCCCGATGGCACGGTCAAGGTTCTGGTCGAAGGTCAGGCTCGCGTGCGCATCACTGATTATATCGAAAACGATGATTTCTTCGAAGCCAAGGCCGAATACCTGACCGAAGAAATGGGCGATCCCGAAACGATCGAAGCTTTGGTGCGCACGGTTGCCAATGAATTCGAACGCTATGCCAAGGTCAAAAAGAATATCCCCGAAGAAGCCCTCTCTGCAGTCGAAGCCAGCACCGAGCCGGAAAAGTTGGCCGATTTGGTTGCGGGGCACCTCGGCATTGAGGTCGAGCAGAAGCAGGCTTTGCTTGAAAGCCTCACCGTATCCGAGCGGCTGGAGCAGGTTTACGGATTGATGCAGGGCGAAATGTCTGTGCTTCAAGTCGAGAAGAAAATCAAAACCCGCGTCAAATCACAAATGGAGCGCACCCAGCGCGAATATTACCTGAATGAGCAAATGAAAGCCATTCAGAAAGAATTGGGTGACGGCGAAGACGGCCAGAACGAGGTCGCCGAATTGGAGGCGCGCGTCGCAGCCACCAAGTTGAGCAAAGAAGCACGCGAAAAAGCCGATGCGGAGATCAAAAAGCTCAAGAACATGAGCCCGATGAGCGCCGAAGCCACCGTCGTGCGCAATTATCTCGATTGGATGCTGGCGATCCCGTGGGGCGTTAAATCGCGCACCAAAAAGGACCTGAGCAAGGCGCAAGAGGTGCTCGATGCTGATCACTATGGTCTTGATAAGGTGAAAGAACGCATTGTCGAATATCTTGCGGTGCAGCAGCGCAGCCAAAAGCTGAAAGGCCCGATCATGTGCCTTGTCGGCCCTCCGGGTGTGGGTAAAACCTCGCTTGGGAAATCGGTTGCCAAAGCCACGGGGCGCGAGTTTATCCGCATCTCGCTTGGCGGCGTGCGTGATGAAAGTGAAATCCGCGGCCACCGCCGGACCTATATCGGATCGATGCCCGGCAAGATCATTCAGGCGTTGAAAAAAGCCAAGACCACCAATCCGCTGATCCTGCTCGACGAGATCGACAAGATGGGTCAGGATTTCCGTGGTGACCCGGCGTCGGCCATGCTCGAAGTGCTTGATCCGGAACAGAACTCTACTTTTGTAGATCACTATTTGGAGGTCGAATACGACCTGTCGAACGTGATGTTCCTGACCACCTCGAACAGCTATAACATGCCTGGACCTTTGTTGGACCGGATGGAGATCATCCCTCTGGCCGGTTATACCGAGGACGAAAAACGCGAAATTGCGCGGCAGCATTTGCTCGACAAACAGGTGAAAAATCACGGCCTGAAAAAGGGCGAGTTCGAGGTTACCGATGGCGCGCTCAACGAGATGATCCGCCGCTACACCCGCGAGGCGGGCGTGCGCAACCTTGAGCGCGAATTGGCGAAACTGGCCCGTAAAGCCGTGACCCAGATCGTCAAAGGCGAGGTCAAGACCGTCTCTGTCACGGAAGAGAACCTCGATGACTATCTCGGGGTGAAGAAATTCCGCTACGGACTTGCCGAAACCGAGGATCAGGTCGGCGTTGTCACCGGTCTTGCCTATACCTCTGCGGGAGGCGATTTGTTGCAAATCGAAGCGCTTCGCTTGCCGGGTAAGGGGCGGATGAAAACCACCGGTAAGCTCGGCGATGTGATGAAAGAAAGCATCGACGCGGCGAGCTCCTACGTGCGTTCGATCAGCCCACAAATCGGGGTAAAGCCGCCAAAGTTCGAGAAATGGGATATCCACGTTCACGTGCCCGAAGGCGCGACCCCCAAAGACGGGCCAAGCGCCGGCCTTGCAATGGTGACCTCGATCGTGTCGGTTTTGACCGGTATTCCGGTGCGCAAGGATATCGCCATGACCGGCGAGGTGACCCTGCGCGGCAATGCTTTGGCGATCGGCGGCCTCAAGGAAAAACTGCTCGCGGCACTTCGGGGCGGGATCAAAACCGTGTTGATCCCCGATGAGAATGTCAAAGATCTGGCGGATATTCCGGACAATGTGAAGGAGGGGCTGGAGCTCATTCCGGTTAAACATGTGTCGGAAGTCTTGGAGCATGCTTTGGTGCGACGTCCCGAACCCGTGGAATGGGATGAGGAGGCCGAAGAGGCCGCTGCTGCGGCTGCATTGGCAACCAAAGAAGGGCCGCAAGCCACCGCACATTGATCCAGCATGATCGGCGGCGCGGCGTGGTGCCGCATCGCTGATTTATGCATTAATGTTCAGCGCAAACCCGCTGTTATAAAACAAGAAAGGCGCATCCTATCGGGTGCGCCTTTTGTCGGTGAAAAGATCAAAATTCTGCACGCGATAGGCGCGTCAGGATTAATTCGTGGCTGCAATTGCCACCAAGGCGGTGAGCATCACCAGGAACACTTGCGGATCAACCGAGCTTGTCGCGGCGTCTGTGGCCACGATCTCGGTTTCCATAACCGGGTCCGAAAGGGTACCGGCATGGGCAAGGGGGGCAGTGAAGGCAGTGACAATTACGGTGGCGGCAAGAAAACGGCGCATATAGAATATCCCTGTATATATAGGTTAGATGCGCTCCAATATGCGCATATGTGGTGTTGGGTCAACTCTGCACTGGTTTGGGAAAATTATTGACGCTAGGGTGTAGCGTAACAGCAATCCCCGCGACCCCAAGCGAAAGAGACATTCCGATGGCCAAGGTCCCCAGCTCGCCTAAACGTACTCCGGCAAAGAAAACCACCGCGTCCAAAACATCCAAAACACCGATGAAAAAGACAGCGGCTGCCAGCACTCCTGCCGCCACCCCGCCCAAAAATCCGGCATTGGCGGGGATGTCCACCACCGGTGTTTTGCGCCCCGATACGCCAGACGCCGCGATGCCCAAACCGGTTTTGGTTACCGATGCGGCGCCGAATGTGGCCCTTGCACCTTTGCAAAAAAAGGAGCTGCTCGAAGCGGTCGTAACCCGTTCCGGCATCAAGAAGAAAGATGCAAAACCCGTGGTCGAAGCCATGATGGCGGTGATGGGCGAGGCTTTGGGCGAAGGGCGTGAATTGGAGCTGCAACCCTTTGGCAAATTCAAGATCAACCGCATCAAGGACACCGGAAACGGCAAGGTGATCATCGGCCGTGTGCGGCAAAGTCTGGGCGGCAAGCGGCGCGGTAACGTCATTGATGATAGTGATGACTAAGGGCTTGCCATGGCCCGCGCGGGCGGCTAAATAGCCCGCCAATGGGTGATTAGCTCAGTGGTAGAGCGCTTCGTTCACATCGAAGATGTCAGGAGTTCAAATCTCTTATCACCCACCATTTTATCCGGTTTGAAACATCTTGCTCGTCTTGCGGCTTGCACTGCACGCTGTTGGCGGCCGTGCCGTCTCAAACTGTTTTCATTTTGCGGGTCACGGACGTTCGGACTGCGTAAATAACAGGCATTGGTGCAATATTAGGCGGCTCTGCTCGTTGCAGGGTTGAACCTGATGCTATGATTTGAAATCAAAGGGATAGGTCAGGCAGGGAGCAACACATGTGCGGCGCGACAGAACAAGCATCCGGTTTCGCGGCACGGTTGGCGCAGCTCGTCGGGCAGATCTATCCGCAGGTGGACAGCGCGATCCTCGTCTCGCAGGTGGTCGAAGCCTTTTGGCCCGAAGAACGTCACCGCCGCAAACGCCGCCGTGCCGCTGGCAACGGGCAATGGTCCGAAGCCGACGCGATGGTGATTACCTATGGCAATACCATCGTTGATGGTGTGCATAAACCGCTCGATTTGCTGCGTGATTTTCTACATGAACATCTCGCGGGTGTCGTCAACGGCGTGCATATTCTACCGTTCTTTCCCTATACCTCTGATGACGGATTTGCGGTGACGGATTACCGTGCGGTCAATCCGATGCTGGGCGACTGGGAGGATATCGCGCGCATCGGATCGGAATTTCTGCTGATGTCCGATTTGGTGTTGAACCATGTGTCGTCGCAATCAGTTTGGTTTAATGAATACCTGCAAGGCCATGAACCATATGATAAATTCTTCTTCGAAGCCGATCCCGCCGATGACCTGAGCCAAGTGGTGCGCCCGCGCACGCAGCCCCTGCTGCGCGAGGTGGAAACCGCCAATGGCCCGCGCCATGTTTGGTGCACCTTTAGCCATGATCAGGTTGATCTCGATTTCTCGAACCCCGAGGTATTGCTCGAATTTTTGCGGGTGATGCGATTGCATATCGACCAAGGCGTGCGGATCATCCGATTGGATGCGGTGGCGTTTTTGTGGAAACAGGTCGGCACCAGTTGTATTCATCTGCCGCAAACCCATGCGATCGTGAAATTGATGCGGCTTTTGGCGGATTACGCCACCGAACCGGTGATATTGCTCACTGAAACCAATGTGCCGAATGCCGAGAACCTGTCCTATTTCGGGCGCGGTGAAGAGGCGCATGCGGTCTATAATTTCACTCTGCCGCCGTTGGTTTTACATGCCATGTTGTCGGGATCAGCCGAGCACCTTTTACGCTGGCAAGGCGCGATGCCACCGGCGCAAATGGGATGTGCCTATCTCAATTTCACCGCCTCGCATGATGGCATCGGGATGCGGCCCGCCGAGGGCAAGTTAACGCCTGACGAAACTCTGCAAGTGATTGATGCAGTGCAGCAATTCGGCGGCAACGTGTCGATGCGCGCGCTGCCCGGCGGGGGGCAGTCGGCCTATGAGCTGAACATCACCTGGTATGAGGCGATGAAGGGGACTTTCGCGGGCGAGGACGAGCATCAATTCGACCGGTTCATCGCCAGTCAGAGCCTTGTTATGGCGCTTGAAGGGATTCCGGCGTTTTACATTCACGCGCTGCTTGGCACGTCCAATGACATCGAGGGGGTGGAAAAAACCGGCCAGAATCGCGCGATCAACCGTGCGCGGTTGGATTATCCGGCGCTTCAGGCGGAATTGGCCAATGCAAACAGCCGCACAGCGCGGGTTCTGTCGGAAATGCGCCGCCGTATCGGTATTCGGGGGGCGCAGGCGGCGTTTCATCCCAATGCGACGCAGTTCACCTTGCAACTTGACGACCGGATCTTTGGCCTCTGGCGGCAAAGCATCGACCGGCGACAATCCATATTTGCCCTGCATAACGTCAGCGCCGATCATCTGCGCCTTTCGCCCATGCAAATGAACCTGATCGAAGGCGCGGTTTGGACGGATTTGCTGAGCGGCGAAGTGATTGACCCGTCCGCGCAAGAAATCGAATTTGCGCCCTATCAATGTCGCTGGATCAGCAATCGCGGCTAGGGTAGGGTGCCCTTAGGTCACTTTGGGGTATGTTATGCGAAACACATTTTTTATTGCCGCAATCATCGGCGCCACGGTCCAAACCACCGCCGCACAGGCCGATATTCGCCCGCTGACGGGGCTGTGGCAAGGTGAGGCGCAGTTGACCGGCCATAGCGGATGCCCGCCGGAGATGGCCGCCAGCGCCCCAAGCGATATGGGCTATGCGCCGCGCCGCATTGAATTTCCGGATGTCTTTGACGGATCTGCGATTCCCGGCGATTTCACATGGGTGCGCGTGGCCGAAAACCATTGGCGTGCCCAGCAAACACAAAACCGGCCCACGCCGATGGGCGCACTGCGCATGTCGTTTACGCATAACCTGCATGTGGACAGCGAGACCGACTTAAGACAGCTGTCCACGGTCAATGTGAGTTTGCCGCAGGCGATGGCGCAAATGTTGGGCACGGGGGCCGATTGCACCCTCCATTCGCGGGTGGATCATCACCGCGTCGGGGATTAACCCCTAACCGAATTCCGCAATATCTGCATCAACGGCGTCGATGATATCGGACATCAGGGATTGATCGGCGGCATGGACGCGGTTCCACGTCGGGATAAACGGCGTGTCCGAGGGGAATTCCAAAAACACATGTCCGGCCTCGATGATGTTATTGGCGAAGAGCTCGATGGTTTTCTCTTCGCTATGGCGGTCAACGCTAAGCCCGTTCATTTTGGCATCGTTGTAATAGCAATCCAGAAGATCGAGCGCCGAACGGTAATAGGTCGCCTTGAGCGTGCGGAAAATCTCTTCGGTGAACACCGTGCCATCGGCGGCCAATTTGCGGTAGATCGCTTTGCAAATGTCGATCGACATGCGCGACAACCCTTTGGAGGCATCCTCGGGCGACAGGACCTGATGTTTGTGGTCATAGGCATCGGAAATTTCGACCTGACACACGGATTTGGGGGCCAGATTGCGCCATGCTTCGGACAATACTCCGATTTCCAAACCCCAATCGGACGGGATGCGCAGATCGGGCAGGATACCGGTGCGCATGGCAAATTCGCCGGACAGCGGGTAGCGGAAGCTGCGCAGGAAATCGAGATAATCGCGGTCCCCGATCACCCGTTTGAGCGCGATCAGAAGCGGCGAGACCAAAAGCCGGCTAACCCGTCCGTTGATCTTGCCCTCGCCAATGCGCGGATAATACCCTTTGGCGACTTGGTAGGGGAAGGCGGGGTTTACCACCGGATAGATCAGCCGCGCCAACATATCGCGGTCATAGGTCAAGATATCGCAATCATGAATGGCCGCCACGGCGCTGTCTTGTTGCGCCATCAGATAGCCAAGCGAGGTCCACACATTTTTGCCTTTGCCAGGCTCCTTGGGGGCAAGGCCCAATTCGGTCAAACGCGCATCAATCGCCTTCATTCGCGGGCTGTCATTCCAGATCACCACATGCTCTTGCGGCAGAACCGAGAAAAATTGCCGTGCATGGCGGTATTGCGCTTCGTCGGCACGGTCGAGCCCGATGATGATGCGGTGCAAATAGGGCACCTGCGCCAGCTCGTTCAAGATATTGGGCAAGGCATCGCCTTCAAGCTCGGAAAAAAGCGAGGGCAGGATGAGAGAGATTTTCCGCGTCGTTGCAAAGGTTTGCAGCTCATGCGTCAATTCGTCCGCGCTGCGGGTGCGCAGGTTATGCAGGGTTGCGATATTACCGTTCTGGTGAAAATCAGCCACGCGGGGGGCTCCTTTTGGGTCGGATTTACTGCTCGTCTTGCTCAGAGGTTAGCCCTAACATCACGGCGTTCCAACCGCTTGGCCCTGCCTTTTGGCTGATTATCGTGCGACGTGCCTCATTTTTGGGCAGATCGGGGAGGGGGGCGCCATGCGGGTTGCTGATCACCACGGCGATGTCAGCAGCGGCAAGCATCTCGATGTCATTGGGCGCATCGCCAAGGGCAATCATCGTATCGGCGCCATACTGCGCGGCGATCTGCGTCATACGGTCGGCTTTGGTAGCGCCAAAGCTCAAGGTCAAATACCGCCCCCCCATACGCGCCCGAATGCCCATATCGGCCAGCGCGGCGATAAAATCCGCCTCTGTTACGCCGTGCGCCTTGGCCATGTCGGTGTTCCAAACGCCCGGTTCGGAAAAACCGCGCGCCTTGGCAAGGGCTGCATTCGATTGAGGCAGTCCGGTCAATGCGGCGACCTCGGCCACGTCGAGATCGCCAAATCCGGTGAAAGGCGCGCGCACGGCGGCGGGCAGGGCATCCAAACCGGCGCGCAATTTCACGTATTCGCCAGCTGCATCCGGCGCGGCCCCCGATTCGAGCAACCCCGCGCCATTTTCAACGATGGCGGGGCAGGCATCAAACCCCATGGCCGCCCGCAGCGGCGCGATCTCTGCTGCCGTCTTAGACGAGGCGAGGATCAAGGGAATGCCCTGTTTTTTCATAACCTCAAGCGCAGGGCGCGCAGGGGACCAATCATAGGTTTCATGATCCAGCAACGTGCCATCAAGATCGGAAAAAACAATGATACGTTTTTTTGTCATCTTGCCTCTTGCGCCCCTGTCTTCTTTTGCGCTAAACGCCCCCTCACGGGTGATTAGCTCAGTTGGTAGAGCGCTTCGTTTACACCGAAGATGTCGGGAGTTCGAGCCTCTCATCACCCACCATTCTCATTTCATGTTTTGTAGACGATGGCGCGATCAACGCCAGATCGGCGCTGTGGTTCCGGTTGCGATGCCACATGCGTTTCAAACGCGGGTAATCTGTTCCCAAACGCGCCGGTGTTGGCGCATCATTGGCCGCACCTCCCGCCACAAAAAAGCGGCGCGCTGCCAAAAGCAACGCGCCGGTTCAATTCATAAGGCCGGGTGCCTAGCCGATGATGGCATTCAGCGTCGCCGAGGGGCGCATCACGGCTGCGGTCTTGGCCGGATCACCGTGGTAGTACCCGCCGAGGTCCACAGCATTGCCTTCGGCGCCTTGGAGTTCTGCCAAAATCGTGGATTCGCCTGCGGCGAGTTTCTCGGCAATCGGTGCGAAATGCGCCGCCAAGGCAGCATCTTCGCCCTGTGCAGCCAGACTTTCGGCCCAGTAACGCGCAAACCAGTAATGCGATGTCCGGTTGTCGTTCTGCCCGACTTTGCGTTCGGGGCTATTGCCGTTTTCCAACACCTTCTGCGTCGCATCTTCGATCGCGGTGCCCAAAATCTCGGCGGCATTTTTGCCCTTGGATTCGGCGAGGAATTTGAAGCTTTCGCCAAGCGCGCAGAATTCTCCGAGGCTGTCCCAACGCAGGTGGTTTTGCTCCATCAACTGTTGAACGTGCTTGGGGGCAGAGCCGCCCGCGCCGGTTTCAAACAATCCGCCACCATTCATCAATTTGACGATCGACAACATTTTCGCCGAGGTGCCCAACTCCAAGATCGGGAAGAGATCGGTGAGGTAGTCGCGCAACACGTTGCCGGTGATGGTCACGCAATCTTCGCCCTTGGTCATCACGTCGAGGGTGAAACGGGTGGCTTCGCGTGGAGCCATGATCGGGATGTCGATGCCTGCCGCCTTCAAAGCAGGCGTTACATATTTGATGATCTCCGCGTCATGGGCCCGGTTTGCGTCCAACCAAAAGGCGGCTTTTCCGGTGGCTTTGGTGCGTTCAATCCCCAGTTTGATCCAATCCAGAATAGGGGCCTTTTTCGCCGTGGCCGAACGCCAGATATCACCGGTTTCGACCTCATGCGTATGCAGAACCTCGCCGTTGTCCAAAACGATGCGGATCACGCCCTTTGCAGGCGCTTCAAAGGTCGTGGGGTGCGATCCGTATTCTTCGGCTTTTTGCGCCATAAGGCCGACGTTGGACACGGCGCCACATGTGGTCACGTCCAATTTGCCATTTTCTTTGAAGTAATTGATCGTCTCGTCATAGACGGTCGCATAGCAATTGTCGGGGATACAGCATTTGGTGTCTGCGGCCTTGCCATCCGGACCCCAACCAATGCCACCGGCGCGGATGACAGCGGGCATCGAGGCGTCGATGATCACATCGGAGGGCACGTGCAGATTGGTGATGCCGTTGTCGGAATTGACCATATAGAGCGGTGGCTTGTCGGCCAATGCAGCGGCCAGATCGGCCTTCAATTCAGCATTATCGGCAATCCGCGCTTCGAGATCCCCGATACCGGCATTCGGGTTCCACCCCAGAGCTTCAACCGCGCTGCCATGTTTGGCCAGAAAGTCTTCGAGGTAGACCGAGACAAAATGGCCGAAAATGATCGGGTCGGACACTTTCATCATCGTGGCTTTGAGGTGCACCGAGAAGAGCACGCCCGGTTCCATCGAGGCGACTTCGGCTTTGACGAAATCGCGCAGGGCGGCGGCGCTGAGGAAGGTTGCATCGACAACCTCGCCCTCGGCATAGGACAGCCCGTCTTTGAGAACCGTTTCGCTGCCGTCTGCGCCGGTAAAGGTGATCTTCGCGCCGCCGGCCTGTGCGGCGGTGATGGTCGCCGAAGTCTCGTTGGCGAAAAAGTCATTGCCATCCATCGAAGCAACATGGGTTTTGCTGTCTGCGGACCAATCGCCCATGGAATGCGGGTTCTGCATGGCGTAGGATTTGACCGCTTTGGCGGCGCGGCGATCCGAATTGCCTTCGCGCAGGACCGGATTTACCGCAGACCCTTTGATCGCGTCATAGCGCTTGCGCACATCTTTTTCCGCGTCGGTTTGGGGATCCTCGGGGTAGTCAGGCAGGGCGAAGCCTTGGCTTTGCAATTCCTTGATTGCCGCCACAAGTTGCGGCACCGATGCCGACACGTTCGGCAATTTGATCACGTTGGCCTCAGGAGTTTTAACCAATTGGCCGAGCTCCGCCAGATCGTCCGACACGCGTTGATCTTCGGTCAGGACATCGGGAAAGGCCGACAGGATACGCGCGGCGACCGAAATGTCGCGGGTTTCGACGCTGATATCGGCGGCGCCGGCAAAGGCGCGGATGATCGGCAGCAAAGAGGCGCTGGCCAATTCGGGGGCCTCGTCAACGGTGGTGTAAATGATGTCGGGGGTTTCGGTCTTGGCCATCTGGTGTCAATCTCCGCAGGTCTGTGCTCCGCGCCGCTGAAACGGCAAAACGGGCCCGCGCGGGAGGTCGAAAGCGGGGAATCCGCCCCAACGCCGCGCCATTGGCTTCCGATTAAATGGGACGGGCGCGATAGTCAATGTGTGCCGTTGTATACAATGGAATTTGGCAGGTTTTTACACGCACCTTAATCGGCACGACCAAGATGGCGCGCAGGATGCTCTCATCGGCTTAGCGGATCAGGTTAAACCGCAGCCGCATTTTTGGGGTGTCTGTGCGTGGAAGGTGGCGGTTCAGGTGGCGGTTCACCGCGCCGAAAATCGTGATGATCACCAGCGTCAGCAAAATGAAATAGCCGGCAAGGATCGGGTAGGGGATAAAGGGGTTAAAGGTTTTATCGGCAAAATAGCTGGCGTAATAGAGCGCATCGCCGCGCTGTTGCCGTGCGGGAAAGCCGCTAAAAAATACCAAGGTGGTGGCGTGAAACAAAAAGATCGCCTCGTTGGTATAGGCAGGCCACGCCAGCCGTAGCATGGTCGGCCAGATCACCCGCCGGAACCGGCTCCACCCGGTGAGACCGTAGGCATCTGCGGCCTCGACATCGCCCTTGGGAATGGATTGCAGCGCGCCATAGAAAATCTCGCCGGTATAGGCGGCGGTGTTGAGAAACAGCACTATCAGCGCGCCAAGCCAAGCCGCAGAAAAGTTGTCGAACAACGGCGCATATTGTTTCAGCGACAGGAACAAGAAGTAGCCAAAGAAGAATTGGATAAACAGCGGCGAGCCACGAAACAGGAAAATGAACCAAGACGCCGATTTACGCACAAAACGGTTTTGACTGGCCTTGCCGAGACCCAAGGCCGTTGCCAATAAAAAACCTAAAGCCAAGGCAAACACTCCGAAATAGATATTCCAGATCATGCCCGACCCGATCAAGGTCACCTGTTCGCAGAGGGTAAAACCGTCCCGTGGCAGCAAGCGCTCGCCATAGCCCAGCGCGCGCAATCCGTAATCCTGAATGGTTTGCAGGCAACTCATGCGGTTTTCCTTTGCGCTTCGCCGGCGGTGGTGGCCTGCCCGCGAGTGAGCCGCGCCATAAGCCGGTCAAGCACCACTTCGGAGACCCGTGTGAAGGCGAGGTAGAACACCAAGAGCACGAGAAAATAGTAGATCCGCCAATCGCCATGGGGATATTCGGTAAATCGCGGCGTCTTGGCGCTGCCCAGATCGCGGGCCCAATAGACAATGTCTTCGACGCCCAGAAGAAACAAAAGCGGCGTGGCTTTGATCAGGACCATCCAAAGGTTGGACAAGCCGGGCAGGGCGAACACCCACATTTGCGGCACGGTGATGCGCCAAAAGGTCTGGCGCGGGGTCATGCCATAGGCTTCTGCGGTCTCGATCTGGCCGCGCGGCACGGCGCGCATCGCACCATAAAGAACGTTGGCTGCAAAGGCGCCAAACACAATCGCAAATGTGAGCACCGCCAAGGAAAACCCGTATACCTCATGCACCCATTGCGGGCTATTGCCCAAGGGGATTTTGGCGGCTTGGCAGACGATGAAATCGCTGCCTTGGCGGATCGGTTCCTGCCAATCCGGGCATTTGACCTTGTGGCGCAGATATTCCAGCCCCTGATCCAGGGCGATGACGAAGAACAGAAAGAACGCGATATCTGGCACGCCGCGCACCACGGCAATATACCCCTTCCCGAGCCAGCGCAGCGGCGCAATCCGCGTCCGCGCCGCCATCGCCCCGCCAAAGCCAAAAGCCAAAGCCGCAGGCGCCGTAATCGCCAACAACAACAACACCGTGCCGAAGGCCGAATAAAAGGCCATATGTTTGCCCGTGGTCAAATAACAGCTGAGCCATGTCAGCCCCTCAAGCGAGGGCGGATCAACGCAATATTCAAACATTACGGAGCAATTGCAGCGGGGTGAGACACACGATCAGGCGCATAATAATAGGGTGGGCCGGTCAGCCCACCCCGATCTCTCTTACTCATACACGACCGCATCGGGGCCGAACCATTTGACGATGGCGGCGTTGATCGTGCCATCGGCTTTCATCGAGGTGATGGCGGCATCAAATTTGTCTTTCAATTCGGTATCGCTTTTGCGCAGGCCGATGCCGATGCCACCGCCCAGTTGCACGTCCTCGCCCGTGAACACCATCTCGCCACTTGACGCTTCGACCGTCGGGATAAGCGCATCCTTGTCGGCGAAAACGGCGTCCGCTTCGCCCGAGGTTACCGCTGCGATGGTGTCATCATAGGTGGCAAACTCCAGCAAGGTTGCCCCTGATTGCGCCACATGGCCTGCTTGGATCGTGCCGGTTTGGGCGGCAATCACGCCGCCGGTGATGTCGGCATCTTCGGAGAGCGCAGCATAGGAAGAGGAGGCCGGCGGGATGTAATTTTGTGTAAAGTCAATCACCTCTTCGCGTTCCGCCGTGATCGACATGCCCGCGATGATGGCGTCATAATTGCCCGAAGTGAGGTTCGGGATGATGCTGTCCCATTCATTTGTAACCCATTCACAGGTCAGTTCGGCACGTTTGCAAAGCTCATCACCGATCTCGCGCTCATAGCCATCGACCTCGCCGTCATCGTTGAGAAAGTTATAGGGAGGGTAGGCCCCCTCGGTGCCCAAACGAACGGTTTGTGCGTGGCTTTCGGCCAAGGCAAAGGTTGCGCTAAACGCCAATGCGGCGGTGGAAAGAAGGATCGTTTTCATGGGTCATACTCCCGTTTACTAGTGCGTGTTGTGGTTTAAGTGGCAAGGGTGGCCGATAGAAAGCCGCGCAACCTTTCGGATTTTGGCGCATTGAATAGGGTTTCTGGCGGACCTTCTTCTTCGATCAATCCCTGATGCAGGAAAATGACATGGTCGGACACATCTGCGGCCAACTTCATGTCGTGGGTGACGATGATCATGGTCCGGCCCTCAGTGGCCAAATCCTTGATCACCTTGACGACTTCTTGCTCCAACTCGGGATCAAGCGCCGAGGTCGGCTCGTCAAACAGCAAGGCTTCGGGCTCCATGCACAGCGCGCGCGCGATCGCGGCGCGTTGCTGTTGTCCGCCGGATAACTGCGCCGGATAGACATTGCATTTGTCGCCGATCCCGACCTTGTCCAGATAAGCGCGCGCGGCGGCGTCGACCTCGTCCCGGTCCCGTCGCAGCACCGTCAAAGGCGCTTCCATGACGTTTTGTAAAATCGTCATATGCGCCCAAAGGTTGAATTGTTGAAACACCATGCTCAGGTTGGTGCGGATGCGCAGGACCTGTTTGGCGTCCGAGGGGCGGCGATCATGGCCATGCCCCTTCCAGGTCACAGGCTCGCCTTTGAATAGGATCTCGCCCTGTTGGCTGTCTTCGAGCAGATTGCAACAGCGCAGCAGGGTCGATTTGCCCGATCCCGATGATCCGATGAGCGAAATCACCTGCCCACGCTCTGCGCGTAGACTGACACCCTTGAGCACCTCCATACCGCCATAGGCTTTATGGAGGCCGTCGATCTGAATGACTGGGGGAGGAGAGGTGCTCACGGTCTTTGCTCTTGTTGGTTCCGTCCCTGATAAGGCGATAAGTTGCCCGCAATTGCAACGGGTTCTCACATCAAGGATGCGAAAGTGACTAAAGGTTAGGCAGTTGGTTTCACCATGATGCCGCTCTGCACGCGGTTTGTCGGACCCAATCTGACGGCCACAGAGCAGAAAGCGCAGGTGGCGTCGCGAAACGATTGAGCACTCAGTTCGGGAAATACCAGCGGGCATTTCCTCTATGATAGGAGGCTCTCACTTCCATGAGCCTCTCGAGTATGAGGCTATGGGGTTCGCCGTGCGTCTCTTACCGCTAGAATGCTGCTCAGTGTCGAGACGGCATTGGCTGAAGTATATAAGAACGCGCCTATTGGGTCGCAAATTGTTCCGTTCCCCGAAATGGCTGGAACCGACCTAAACGAACTTGGCGCGGGGTTCCGTGGTAAACGTAGCCGTGTTCTGATGCGCGCGAGTGTGCAGGTAACGGCTGCGAGTGGACCTGCGCCAGCTCAGGATTAAAAGCCACATAACACGACGCTGGATAATCCAGGCCTTGCGCCCGCTGCGTCTCTGGACGCCGCACGGGCGTTTGTCTGTGGGGGGCTATGGGGTTTTGCCCGCCTCGCCCGACCATGGCACCACAGGGCCGCGTGTGCGTGAGGTTCAACGCCATTTGGCGCAATGGGGCTTGGCACCTGTGGCGGCTCTTATGGCGCAAGAGGCGAGTGACAAACTTGGCAGCGGTGTGATGCTGGACGGTGTGCGACCCTGCAAGCGTTTGACGCTGGTGGCCGTGGAAGAGAAATCGGTCAGATCGTGGAGGTAATGGCGTTTGCGAAAGAGGCGGGTGTTGATTTGGAAAAGGCCGCACAAATCGTCAATTTTGCGACTGAAGGCGGCACGCTGTAAATTAAATGTGCGGTTGCGGAGTTTGGGTTTTCAGTCCGTGGTTTCGCCGCCACCGTGTTTTGTCAAAGTAAAGCACTACCCCTCGCTGTCATTGCGGTGTATTTTATTGTCGAACTACAAAGCAAAAATCCTCTGGATCAATTTCTCTTTGGCCGAAACCAAAGTGGAGTTTCCCGCTCGCAATCAATTCATCGTCAGTTGCTGGCCTAAAAGGCTCACCGTTCATTGACATGCCGCCGTTAATAATCGGCATTTCTGCGACCAACTCGCTCTTAGTGCTGTCCGTGTAGACGTCAATCACTACTGATCTCTTAGTTTCACTCATAATTATACCTCTGTAATTTTCGCGGAATGTCCATTGTTCGCGTTCGCACCGGGGTTGAGAATAAGTGTAACTTGGCTCAGTAAGCAAGTTTCAAGCTTATTCCCCCAAAAGATTTTAAGAACCAAAAAGGCCCTAGCTATTTCTAGCTGAAGTGGCCCTGCTTTTTAGGACAGTTTTGCGGCTCAGCTAAGATGTAATCGGGTTGGTGTCATGCCGCCTTTTGGGTTCGTTCCGTGTCGAAGAATGCGTCGTCTGGGGATCGCTTGTCGAGAGCTGTGTGAGGCCGTTCAGAGTTGTAGAACCCAATCCAGTCTTTAATCACGCGTTTGGCTTGGAACCCATCCTGTAATTCGTGCAAATATACGGCCTCCTGTTTGAGTGACCGCCACAG